>CAADIA010000004.1_pt1 | contig 831943 bp, 757 predicted proteins | sample 2381291 | NCBI WGS metagenome assembly CAADIA01 (sample SAMEA5147517, study PRJEB30075) | plant metagenome | biome: Evergreen rainforest; feature: Forest; material: Leaf | place: Madagascar | collected 2016-11 | reverse complement strand
GTCAACGAAGCGGTGCACAAGCCGTCAACGAAGCGGTGCACAAGCCGTCAACGAAGCGGTGCACAAGCCGTCAACGAAGCGGTGCACAAGCCGTCAACGAAGCGGTGCACAAGCCGTCAACGAAGCGGTGCACAAGCCGTCAACCTAGCGGGGTGCACAAAGCCATCAACCCAGCGCTCCACAACCCACAACACACACCATCGCACCGCAGCAACCCTCGCAGCCCCCCTAACCCCCCCGCTCTCGCCGCAGCAAATACCCCAACCCCCGCAACGTCAAGATCTCCACCCCGCAGCCACTCACCTTGCGGCGCAACCGATGCACCAAGACTTCGACGAAGTCCTGTCGCTCCGGCACCTGTTCCGGATACGCCAGGCGATACAGCGCCTCTTTCGCCACCGCATGTCCAGGCTGCGCCAGCAATGCCCGCAGCACGCAGGCCTCGCGCGGTCCAAGTGCCATCGGCATGTCGGCCGCGAAGATCGCGCCGCTGTCCAGGTCCAGCCGCAGCGCGCCGCATTCGATGCGGCGTACGGGCGCCGCCTGGCGGCGGCCCAGCGCGCGCAGGCGGGCTTCCAGTTCGCCCAGGTCGAAGGGTTTGCTCAGGTAGTCGTCCGCGCCAGCGTTCAAGCCTGCGATGCGGTCGCCCACGCTGTTGCGGCCGGTCAGGATCAGCACGGGTGTCAGGATGCCTTGGGAACGGGTGCGGTGCAGCAGGTGCAGGCCGTCCAGGCCGGGGATGGCGAGGTCCAGCACGACGGCATCGTTGCTGCCCTCGCGCATCTGCCGCAAGGCGGTGTTGCCATCCAGGCACAGGGTGACATGAAAGCCGCGGCGGCTCAGTGCCCGCGACAGGGCGGTCGACATGTCGAGATCGTCCTCGACCAGCAGAATGCGCATGGGGCTCCCGCGAGTGGGCGCGGGCGGGCAAGCGATGCCCGGCCCGCTGGATGGGCCGCTGAGTGTAGGAAATGGCGATAGGGTTCGCCAGGCCGCGGCATCCTTGCCAGGCAAGGCAGGGAAAGCCCCTTGTATCAAGGGTTTGAGGATGTGCGCCCGTTGCGCTTGGCAACGCGGATCGGGCAAGTTTTCCTTGGTGTTGTGCGGGCATTGTTTTGGCCTGGTCACCGCGCGCATACCTAAATAAAAGAAGTGTCGTTGGAATTCGAGAACCAGACCCATAGGATGTAAGGCCTGCGGGTGTTGATGCCCCTGCCGTGCCGCTTGCGGCACGGGTCACTTTTCTTGCAGCCCTCATGACCATCCTGACGATTGCCGGCAGTCCCTCGCTGTCCTCGCGCTCCTCCATCCTGCTGCGTCACGCGGCCGACCGCCTGCTGCAGCGCGGCTATGCCAGCCACGAGCTCGGCTTGCGCGACCTGCCTGCCGAAGACTTGATCGAAGGGGTCTATACCGGCTCCGCCGCCACGGCCCTGCGCGCCCGAGTGGCCAAGGCACGCGCGGTGCTCATCGCCACGCCTGTCTACAAGGCGTCTTTTTCCGGCGGCTTGAAGGCCTTGTTGGACCTGCTGGACGAGCGGGCGCTGGCCGACAAGCTGGTGTTGCCCATTGCCACGGGTGGCAGCACGGCGCACCTGCTGGCGCTGGAATACAGCCTGAAGCCCGTGCTGTCCGCGCTGGGCGCACGTCACATCCTGGCTGGCGTCTATGCCACCGAGACGCAAGTCACGCGCAATGCCCAAGGCGTGGTCGAGATCGACCACGGCGTGGTGGCGCGGCTGGAGGATTCCGTGGATCGCGTTGCGCGCTACCTGGATACGGCAAGGCCCGCGCACACAGAGGCCTATGACCTGGGCAAGCTGGCCGCGCGCGCGCGCCTGAGCGTGTGAGGCGCGTCATGCTGGTCCGCCACGACCAACCGTCCGCGTCGACATGGCGCGCTCGCGCCGCGCGAACCTGGCGGCGCGCGAAGCGCCTGGCGGCAGTCCTGGGGTGGCGTGCCTGGGGCCCGCCTTTGCGTGCTGATGCGCCGCGCGCCAGGTAGTGGCGCCGAGCGATGCTGCCTGGCAAGGCACCTGATGCCAGGCGCCTGATCGCGCGGCGCTTTCCTGTCGCCGCGCACCGTGTTTTCCGTGGACGCATCCCGCGCCGTGCCGGGATGGTCATCTTTCCTCGTGCTTTTCCCTTACCCGCAGGAGTTTTCCCATGAGCATCCAGTCCATCAATGCCCGCAACCAGTTCCGCGGCAAGATCAAGGAAATCGTTACCGGACCGGTGGTGTCCGAGGTCGATATCGAAACCCCCGCCGGCATCGTGACGTCCGTCATCACGACGCGCTCGGTGCAGGAGCTGGACCTGCAGGTCGGCACCAGCGTGCTGGCCTTCGTGAAGGCAACCGAGGTGTCGGTGGCGAAGCTTTGACCCCCCCCGAGGCGCTTGCGCGCCTCCCCCCCAGGGGGGCGGCACCTGCGGACCGGCAGAGCCGGCTCCGCGATGCCCCTGCTTGCTGAGCTTCTTCTCTGTGTGAGCTTCTTCTGCGGCTAGGTCCTGGCTTGTCGTGCGCCCAGCTTGCGCAGTGCCAGGCCGGCCAGGATGCCCGGGATGCAGAAGAGCGCGAAGATCCAGCCGGAGACGGCGCCGGCCATGATGCCGGAGAGCAGGGTGCCGACGGTGCAGCCCAGGGCGATCATGCCGCCCCAGCCCATCAGGATGCCGCCCGCCAGGTTGCGGCCGACCTCGGAGAGCGTGGGGCGTCGGGGCCGGAAGTCACCGGCGAGCAGGGCCGATGCCCAGGCGCCCGCGACGAGCGCCAGCACGAAGACGCCGTTGCGCGACCAGAGCGTTTCCTTGATGACGGTGGCGCAGCCCGCGAAGGCGTCCAGGCCTTGCAGGCGGCTGGGCAGCCAGCCTTGCGAGGCGGCTGCCGTGCGGGCCAGGCTGCCCAGTTCGGCGGTCACGCCCAGCGGCGCGGCGCGAAGATAGGCGATGACAGCAATGGAACCCACCAGGATGCCACCCACATAGGTGGGCCACCGTGCCCGCAGGACGGCGTGCCAGATGTCGCCTTGTTCCGCCGGAGACGACGCCTGCGCAGGCAGCGCCGCGCCATGCCGCTTGCGCTGCGCGCGTATCAGCCAGATGGCAATGGCCGCCAGCAAGCCCAGTTGCAGCAGCAGCGAACCGCCATAACCCAGGTGGTGCGGCAGCCACAGCACGGGCGCCTGCTGCACCGCGGCGAGATACAGCGTGTTCCACGACGCGAAGCCCAGCACGAAGCCGATGGCCGCGCCCAGCAGCGCGAAGGGCGAGGCCAGCGCGCCTTCGCCCAGGCGGTACAGGTGGGCGCTGATGCACGACCCCGAGATGCCCATGCCGACGCCGAAGACCAGCGCGCCCAGCGCCAGCACCCAGCTGACCGGGCCGATGTGCGCGCCAGGCGGCAGCCGCGGTTCGGCGGGCACGGGCAGGAAGGCGCCGAAGAGCGCGTGATAGCCCGCGGTGCCCACCGCCAGTGCAACCACCAGTCCCAGCAGGCCACGCGCGTCGCGCTGATCGATGAAGTCGCGCGTGATGCATAGGAAGCAGAAGCGCGAGCGTTGCAGCACGATGCCGAAGGCAGCGCCTGCGAGCAGGGAAAAGGCCAGCACGCGGCCGTCGCCGGGCAGGCCTGAGAGATGGGCGCCAAACGCAAAAACGGCCGCCACGATCAGGGCGGCCGCCAGTTGCGGCGCAAGAGGGATTGCGCCTGCCACTTAGGTCTTGCCCCACACGGTGCCGGCCGGGTTGCTGATGGGCGCGCCCACGCTGTTGCCGTATTCGGTCCAGGAGCCGTCGTAGTTGCGCACGTCGTAGCCCAGCAGTTTCTTCAGCGCGAACCACGAATGGCTGGAGCGTTCTCCGATGCGGCAGTAGGTGATGACCGGCTTGCTGCCGTCCACGCCCACGGCCTGGTAGATGGCCTTGAGTTCGTCGACCGACTTGAAGGTGCCGTCTTCGGCGACCAGCTTGCTCCAGGTCACGTTGACCGCGCCCGGGACGTGGCCGGCGCGCACCGCCAGTTCCGGCACGCCGTTGGGCGCGAACACCTTGCCGTTGTATTCATCGGCCGAGCGGATGTCCACCAGCACGGCGTCCTTTTCCTTGCGGGCCACGGCCAGCACGTCGGGCAGCTTGGCGCGCAGCGCGGCGTTGGCGGTCTTGACCTGCGCGTTGCCGGCGGCATGGATCTTGGCCACGGGCGAGAGCGGGCGGTTCTCGGCTTCCCACTTCTTGCGGCCGCCGTCCAGCAGCTTCACGTTCTCGATGCCGTAGATGTCGAAGATCCACGCGCCCCAGGCGGCGAACCAGTTGTTGTTGTCGCCGTACAGGACGGTGGTGGTGTCCTGGTTGATGCCGGCGTTCTTCAGCAACGCCTGGAATTGCGGGGGCGGGGCGATGTCGCGGCTGACGACGTCGACCAGGTCGGTGTGCCAGTTCACGTTGACGGCGCCCGGGATGTGGCCGCGCTCGAAGAGGCCGGGATTGACGCTGACTTCGACGACGCGGACCTTGGCGTTGTCGAGGTTCTTCTCGAGCCAGTCGGTCGAGACCAGGAACGCGCTCGATTGCGCGGAAGCGGCGCCAGCCGACAGGGTGACGGCGGCGGTGGCCAGCGCGGCAAGCAGTCTGCGTAGGGACATGGACATCTCCGGTGAAAGTAAACCGGCGGCAGGCTGCCACGCGGCGGTAACGCCAAGATATCGACAGGCAGGCTCGCGGCGAACGATTTTGTAAGCTTATGCAAATTACCCATTCAGCTTTTGGTCAGCTTTTGCCCAGCCCGCGCCAGCCGGGGATTTGCGCGGATAGCGGGTGCTATCATCCCCGGCAGGCCGCGAGCTGCCGAGATTGGCGCGGCAGGAGACACGCATGGCTGCGAAGCCCCGAACAGAATCCCTGCGCGACGCCGCCGCGAACGCGCTGTCCGAGCCCGACGCCGATACCATTGCCCCCCCTGTGCCCGCGCCGGGTCCGGAAGTCATCGCCTCGGCGGCCTACATCAAGGGCCGGGACAAGGTCGAGGTGCCGCTCTCTGAGCTCGGCGCCCACCTGGGTAAACGCGACAGCCTGCTGTGGGTCGGCCTGAAGGATCCCACGCCCGAGACCCTGGCGCTGGCTGCCGGCCAGCTGGGCCTGGCGCCCCAGGTCATCGAAGAACTCCAGGCACCGCATCGCCGTCCCAAGATCCTGGATTTCGGCTCCGAGGTGCTGGTCGTGGCCATCACCGTCGAGGTGGCGGGCGACCGCCCGGCCTTCGGCGAAACCCAGTTGCTGATCGGCGATGACTTTCTCCTGACCGTGCGCCGTGGCGCCACGGCCAACCACCACGAAGTGCGCAGCCGGCTGGAGAAGCTGCCGGCCCAGCTGGCGCGCGGCGCCGATTTCGTGGCGTCCGAATTGCTGGACCTGCTGATCGACCGTTATGTGGCGGCGGCGCGCCAGTTCGAGGCGGGCGTCGAGGCCGTCGAGCAGAAGCTGATGCTGCGTGGCCTGAACAACGCGGAAATCCGCAAGCTCTATCGCCTGCGCCGTGACCTGCTGCGCACGCACACCCTGGTCGCGCCGCTGGCCGAGATCTGCCGCCGCCTGTCGCGCGTCGAAATGCATCCCATCGACGCGCAGTCGCGGCCTTATTACGGTGAAGTGGCCGACCGCGTGCTGCGCGTGGACGAACTCTTCAACTCCCTGCGCGAGGCGCTGGCTTTCGCCTTCGAGGCCGGGCTGATGATCGGCCAGGCCCAGCAGACCGACACGACCCGCCGCCTGGCGGCCTGGGCCGCCATCCTGGCCGTGCCCACGGCCATCGCCGGCGTCTATGGCATGAACTTCAAGGTCATGCCGGAGCTGGAGTGGACCTTCGGCTATCCGGTGGTCATGGCGGTGATGTTCGGTATCTGCGGTGCACTCTACCGCGGCTTTCGCAAGGCGGGTTGGCTGTGATGCGGCGGCGCCCTCGCGGCGCTCGCGGTCCGCAGCCTTTCGACCTGTCCCGCATCCTGCGCGCGCCGCGCCGCTCGCTGGTCGGCCTGCTGAGCGCGCTGGCCCTGGCGGGCCTGGCCTGGCTGCTGCCGCCGGGCTGGCTGCCCGAATCGGGCGCACGCGCGCCGGCCGGGCAGGATCGCCCGACCACCACGACGCCCGCGGGCGAGTATGTCCTGCAAGGCAAGGTCAGCACTGTCGCGGACGGCGATACCGTCACGCTGCAGGTGGGCGGGGCACGGCATCGCGTCCGCCTGGCCAGCATCGACGCGCCCGAGACGGGCAAGGACGGCAAGCCTGGCCAGCCTTATGGCCAGGCGTCCCGGCGTGCCTTGTCGGACATGGTGGCAGGCCGCGACGTGCGCGCCCGCTGCTTCGAGAAAGACCAATACGATCGCGATATCTGCGACCTGGAACTGCCAGGCGGCCCGACGGTCAATCGGCGCATGGTGGAAAGCGGCATGGCCTGGGCCAACCGGCAGGGCCGTGACCAGCACCTGCGCGATCGCGCGCTGATCGGCCTGGAGCAGTCGGCGCGCGACGCGCGGCGGGGACTGTGGGCCGATGCCAAGCCCGAGCAGCCCTGGGCGTGGCGTTACGCGTGCCGGCAACGGGGCGATTGCTGAACCTGCGGGGCAGGACAGCGTGTTAGGGTTCGATATGCTTGCCCCGCCGGGGCGATTGACGGGACGAGGAATCTGGATGCGGCGGTGGACGCAAGCAATGTATGCGGGGCTTGGGGCGGCAGTGCTGGCATTGGCCGGCTGCTCGCCGGATACCCCCATCAACAGCCCTTATCCGAGCGGCGCCGAAAGCGAGAACACGCTTTATTCGGCCTTCACGCAGCGCTCGCCCAAGTATCTCGATCCGGCCAGCTCCTATTCCTCCGACGAGACGCCCTATACCTACAACATCTACGAGCCGCTGTATGGGTACCACTACCTGAAGCGGCCCTATGAACTGGTGCCGCGCGCGGCGGCGGCGCTGGCCACGCCGCGCTACGTCGATGCGCAAGGCAACCCCTTGCCCGACGATGCGCCGGGCGAGCAGATCGCCGAAAGCGTCTACGATATTCCCATCCGGCCCGGCATCCAGTTCCAGCCGCATCCCGTGTTCGCGCGCGACGAGCAGGGCGGCCATGTCTATTACCCCTTGCCGCCCGATGGCCTGGAGGGCCGCTACGACATTCCCGATTTCGAGCGCACCGGCACGCGTGAACTGACCGCTCACGACTATGTCTATGCGATCCGCCGCCTGGCCAGCCCGCGCGTGGTGTCGCCCATCTATGGCGTCATGGCCGAGCACATCGTGGGCATGGGTGATTACGGCAAGGCGCTGCGCGCCCGCGATGCGGCACTGCGCAAGGGCGTGCCGGCGGGCCAGCGCGACCTGCCGTGGCTGGACCTGCGCGAAGGCGAATTCGATGGCGTCAGCGCCCTGGACGACCACACCTTGCGCATCCGCGTGATCGGGAAGTATCCGCAGTTCAAGTATTGGCTGGCCATGACCTTCATGGCGCCCATTCCCTGGGAGGCCGACCGCTTCTACAGCCAGCCCGGCATGGCCGAACGCAATCTGTCGCTGAACACCTGGCCCGTGGGCACGGGGCCGTTCATGCTGGCCGAGTCGCGCCAGAACGAAAGGCACGTGCTGGCGCGCAACCCCAATTTCCGCGGCGAACCGTATCCCTGCGAAGGCGAACCGGGCGACCGCGAGGCGGGGCTGCTGGACGATTGCGGCAAGCCCATGCCCTTCCTGGACCGCGTGGTCTTCAGCATCGAGAAGGAAGCCATTCCCTTGCAGGGCAAGTTCCTGCAAGGCTATTACGACATTCCCCAGGTCGAGCGTGGCGAGTACGGCGTGGCTTTCCTGGTGGCCTCGGGCGATTCGGCTGAAAAGGCCGAGCTCTATGCCCAGCGCGGCCTGCAACTGCCGACCACGGTGGCGACGGCAAGCTGGTACATGGGCTTCAACTGGAAGGACCCGGTGGTGGGGCAGGGCGACACGCCCGAGCAGCAGGAACGCAACCGCAAGCTGCGCCAGGCCATCAGCATCGCCTTCGACTGGGAAGAATACGTCGCCATCTTCGAGAACAGCCAGGGCCAGGTGGCCCAGGGGCCGGTGCCGCCCGGCGTGCTGGGCTACCAGGGCGGCCCGGAGGGTGTGAACCGCCAGGTCTACGACCTGAAGGACGGCCAGCCGGTACGCAAGTCCATCGATGAAGCCAAGCGCCTGCTGGCCGAGGCGGGCTATCCGGGCGGGCGCGACGAGAAGACCGGCGCGCCGCTGGTGCTGCACTACGACGCGATGGGCGGCATGGGCGCCAGCCCGCAGTTCGACTGGATGCGGCGCAAGCTGGCGCAGATGGGCGTGCAGCTGGACGTGCGCTCCACCGACTACAACCGTTTCCAGGACAAGATGCGCCGCGGCGTGGCGCAGATCTTCCTGTGGGGCTGGGGCGCCGACTATCCCGACGCGGAGAACTTCCTGTTCCTGCTCTACGGCCCCAACGCCAAGGCAGACGGCGGCGGCGAGAACGCCGCCAACTATCGCAGCCCCGAGTTCGATGCGCTGTTCGAGCAGATGCGCTTCCTGGACGATGGCCCCGAGAAAGAGGCCGTGATCCACAAGATGGTCGCCATCACCCAGCGCGATGCGCCGTGGATGTTCGGCTACTTCCCGAAGTCCGGCGGGGCGTATCACCAGTGGGTGGGCAACGCCAAGCCGACGCAGATGGTGCGCAATACCTTGCAGTTCATGAAGGTGGACCCGGCCCTGCGGGCCCAGCGCACGGCCGAATGGAATTCCCCCGTGTGGTGGCCCCTGCCGCTGCTGGCGCTGTTGCTGGCGCTGGCCATCTGGCCGGCCTGGCGCACCCTGAAACGCCGTGAGCGCCAGACCGCGTTTGGCGATGCCGCCGGGCGGCAACAACCCGGAGCCGACAAAGCATGAGCGCCTACATCATTCGCCGCCTGTTGTACGGCGTGCTGATCCTCATCGGCGTGAACCTCTTCACGTTCCTGCTGTTCTTCGCCGTCAACACGCCGGACGACATGGCGCGCCTGTCCATCGGGGGCCAGCGCATCAGCCAGGATGCCATCGACAAGTGGAAGGTCGAGCGCGGCTACGACAAGCCGCTCTTCTTCAATACCCAGGCCGAGGGCAGCGCGCGCCTGACCGACACCATCTTCGCCACGCGCTCGCTGCCGCTCCTGCGCGGCGACTTCGGCGCCTCGGATGGCGGGCGCGACATCGGCCGAGAGATCCGCTCCCGCATCGGACCCAGCCTGGCGCTGGCCTTGCCCAGCTTCGCCCTGGGGCTGTTCGCCAGCGTGGTGTTCGCGCTGACGCTGGTGTTCTTCCGCGCCACGCGCCTGGATTTCTGGGGCGTGGTGCTGTGCGTGATCCTGCTGTCCATTTCCGGGCTGTTCTACATCATCGCGGGCCAGTGGATGTTCGCCAAGCTGTTGCGGCTGGTGCCGTATTCGGGCTTCGCGGGCGGGCTGGACATGGTGAAGTTCCTGGCCCTGCCCGTGCTCATCGCCATCATTTCCCGGCTGGGGCCCGAGGCGCGCTTCTATCGCGCGCTGTTCCTGGAGGAGAGCGGCAAGGACTACGTGCGCACGGCGCGCGCCAAGGGCCTGGCCGAGCGCGTGGTGCTGTTCCGGCACGTCATGCGCAATGCCATGCTGCCCATCCTGACCGGCACGGTGTCGGCCATTCCGCTGCTTTTCATGGGCAGCCTCATCGCCGAGTCCTTCTTCGGCATTCCGGGCTTGGGCAGCTACACCATCGACGCCATCAACGCGCAGGATTTCTCGATCGTGCGCGCCATGGTGTTCCTGGGCTCCGGCCTGTACATCGTGGGGCTGATCCTGGCCGACATTTCCTACACGCTCGCGGATCCGCGCGTGCGCTTCGAGTAACGCGCCATGCCCATGTTCATCCTGCTCTGGACCGATGCCGCGCTGTTCCTGCTGTTGGCGGGGGTGTTGTGCTATGCCTGGCGCGTGCGCCGCTCGCCCAACCTGCGCGCCAGCTGGGCGCGTGTCGCGCGCGACGTGCCCGCCATGTGCGCCGCCGTCGTGCTGGCGGCCTTCGCCAGCGTGGCGTTGCTGGACTCCATCCATTACCGGCCCGTGCTGCCGCCGGCTGCCGATGCGCCGGCCGGCGCGCCGCGCGCCTACGCGCCCATCGTGAAGTCGGCGCTGGATGCCGTGCTGGAATACACCACCTTGCAGCGCGCGGAGAAAACCTATTCCGCCCCGCTGGCCACGCGCCAGTTCACCAAGGAAACCCTTCAGGGTGACGGTCCGCCGGTGCGGGACTTCCCGCGCCTGCGTTTCGGCGGCGCGCACCTGGGCGATGACGAGGGCGGCTGGGCGCGCGACGTATCGATGCGCTTGGCCTGCGGGCTGGCGGGGGGCGCGGCGCTGGCGCTGGCTGGCGGCCTGGTGCTGCTGGCCGGGCTGTCGCGCCGCGATGGCTGGCGCGGCGCCTGGACCCGGCTGCGCACGGGCGATACGGCGATGCCCTGGCGCGCCATGTGGCTGACCTTCGCCATCCTCTGCCTGCTGGCGGGGGCGGTGGCGGGACTGTCCTCGGGCTATCACGTGCTGGGCACCGACCGCACCGGCAACGACGTGCTGTGGCAGGCCTTGAAGAGCATCCGCACGGCGCTCATCATCGGCAGCCTCACGACGCTGGCCATGCTGCCGCCCGCGTTGGTCTTCGGCATTGCGGCGGGCTATTTCAAGGGCCGCGTGGACGACGTCATCCAATACATCTATACGACCTTGACCTCCATCCCCGGCGTGCTGCTGGTGGCGGCCTGCGTGCTCATGATGCAGGTCTACATCGACAACAACCCGGGCCAGTTCCCGACCTCGGCCGAGCGGGCGGACCTGCGGCTCTTCCTGCTGTGCGCCATCCTGGGCCTGACCGGCTGGGCAGGGTTGTGCCGGCTGCTGCGCGCCGAGGCGCTGAAATTGCGCGAGCTGGAATATGTCCAGGCAGCGCGTGCCTTCGGCGTGTCGCACACCCGCATCATGCTGCGACACCTCTTGCCCAACGTCATGCACATCGTGCTCATCACCGCCGTGCTCGAATTCTCGGGCCTGGTGCTGTACGAAGCCGTGCTGTCCTACCTGGGGATCGGGGTGGATCCAACGATGAATTCCTTTGGTTCGATGATCGACATGGCGCGCCTGGAAATGTCGCGTGACCCGATGATCTGGTGGAACCTGTTGACTGCCTTCGTCTTCATGGTGGCGCTGGTGCTGTCGGCCAACCTGTTCGCCGATGCCGTGCGTGACGCCTTCGATCCGCGCAGCCGGCGCTTCCGTGCCGGCCGCCCGGGCCGGGGCCTGCCGGGCGCGCCGGTGGTCGCCCTGCCGGCGCAAGGCGTGACCGCGCCGGCCTCCGCCGCCACGGGAGCGCCGCGATGAGTGCCGTGAAGACAGCCGAAGTGAATGCAGCCGCAGTGAATGCAGCCGCAGTGAATGCAGCCGCAGTGCGCACAGAACACACGAGCCCCGACACGCTGCTTCGCGTCGATGACCTGGGCGTGGAGATTGCCGGTGAACAAGGCATCACCCGCGCGGTGAAGTCCCTTGCGCTGGCTATTGCGCACGGCCGCACCTTTGCCCTGGTGGGCGAATCGGGTTGCGGCAAGAGCATCACCGCGCTGGCGCTGCTGCGCCTGCTGCCGGACGCCGGGCGCATCGCACAGGGCCGCATCGCGCTGGAAGGCGAAGACCTGAACGGCCTGTCCGAGCGCGCCATGCGGCGCGTGCGTGGCGGGCGCATCGGCATCATCTTCCAGGAGCCGTCCACCAGCCTGAATCCGGTGCTGCGCGTGGGCGACCAGATCATCGAGACCATCGTCACGCACACGCCGCTGCGCGGCGCGGCGGCGCGGGAAAAAGCCATCGGCTGGTTGCAGCGCGTGGGTATCCCCGAGCCCGGGCGCCGCATCGATGACTATCCCTTCCAGTTTTCGGGTGGGCAGAAGCAGCGCGTCATGATCGCCATCGCCTTGGCCGCCGAGCCCGCGCTGCTGATCGCGGACGAGCCGACCACCGCGCTGGACGTGACGGTGCAGGCGCAGGTGCTCGATCTGCTGGCGGACATCCAGCGTGAGTTGGGCATGGGCATCCTGTTGATCACCCACGACCTGGCGGTCGTGCGCAACGTGGCGCACGACGTGGCCCTGATGCGCGCCGGTGAAATCGTCGAAACCGCGCCCGCCGAACAGTTCTTCGCCGCGCCGCGCCACGCCTACGCCCGCGAGCTGTTCGACGCCATTCCCACCTATGCCAAGCGCGGGCAGCCTTTGTCCATCCAGGGCAAGGCGCGCGGCGGCGCCACGCCGCCGTCGGTGGCGGCCGACACGGCGCCGGTGCTGTCGGTGCGCGGCCTGAAAGTGCACTACCCCATCCGCAAGGGACTGCTGCGCCGCACGGTCGATCACGTGCGGGCCGTGGACGGCCTGGACTTCGACCTGCGCGCCGGCGAGACGCTTGCCTTGCTGGGCGAATCGGGCTGCGGCAAGACCACCACCGGCCGCGCCTTGCTGCGTCTGCTGGACGGCACGGCCCGCATCGAAGGCCGTGCGGAGCTGGACGGACGCGACCTGCTGGGCGCCAGCGGCCATGCCTTGCGTGAGATGCGCCGCGGGGTGCAGATCGTGTTCCAGGACCCTTACGCATCGCTCGATCCGCGCATGCGTGTGGGTGACATCCTGGAGGAGGGCATGGCGGCGCTGCGTCCCGAGTGGAAGGCGGCAGACCGGGCCGCGCGTGCGGCCAGGCTGCTGGACCGCGTCGGCCTGCCCGCCGATGCAGCCACCCGCTGGCCCCACGAGTTCTCGGGCGGTCAGCGCCAGCGCATCGCCATCGCGCGCGCGCTGGCCGTGGAGCCGCGCGTGCTGGTGCTGGACGAGCCCACTTCCGCGTTGGACGTGTCGGTCCAGGCGCAGATCCTGGACCTGCTGCGCGACCTGCAGGCGGACACGGGCATCGCCTATCTTTTCATCACGCACAACTTCGGCGTGGTGGAATACCTGGCCGACCGCATCGCGGTCATGGATGGCGGGCGCATCGTCGAGACAGGTAGCGCCGACGCGGTACTGCATGCGCCGCAGTCCGACATCGCGCGGCGATTGCTGGCGGCGGTTCCTCGGCTGGTGTTCGGCTGATGGCCCCCGTGCCGGATCCGAGCGTCCGGCACGGCTGCGGTGGCCTCGGCCGCCAGCCTGCGCGTCAGCGCAACGCCGCCTCCTGGCGGTGTCCCACATGGACGAAGGCGGCGGGAAACTCCCGGGCCGCCAGTCCCATTTCCGTTCGCAAGGTAGTGTCCATGCACCAGGGGCCCGCCTGCACGGCCGTGTCGTACCCCAATTGATGGGACGCGATGAGCAGATCCGTCAGCGCGGCACCGGCCTGCTTGGCCTGCTCTTTCGGCGAGACGTCGCTCAGGTAGTCGATGGTGGCCATCAGGGCGAGCAGCATCGGCGCATGCCTCTCGGACGTCGAGGGGGGGCTGTGCACGGGAAAATGGTGGCCGCGCAAGGCGTGCCGAGCCAGCACGATGTCCAGGACGGCGCGCAGATGCGCGTCGCACTCCACCAGCCGCAGCGTCGTGGCAGCGGCACGTTGCGCCACGCTCGCCTGGAGCTGGGCGAACTGGAGCGCTGAGGGCGCAGGGCCGCTCAGGTAGCTGAGCGGCGCGTGACGGCGTTCCAGCAGGCTATTGAGGGAGGCTTCGGCGGCGCAGTCGCGGGGCATGGCGCGAATGGCGCGCGGGGACGCCTTGCGGCCACTGTTGCCACGTGGTTTGGCGCGCGGCGGGGCAGGGGGCGAAGACGCCTGGGTCGTGGCGTCAACATCGACAGAAGGCCTCCCATTTGTCAAAGTCCTTGCAGCCCCGACCAGGGGGACGGGCGTCAGAGAGCGGGGGAGGAAACGCTAGAAATGTTTCATTTATTGACAAAAAGGAGGCATTTTGTCAACATTCGTCACTTGGTTGGCTTCATCTGCAAGGCGCATGCCCTCACTCGGTAAAAATAGCGCCGCCCGCCTGTAACGCCCATGATGCGCGCCTTGCGGCAACCTCCGTGTCGCGGCAGTGATGGGCATGTCTCGTTTGGTTTCCTCTCCATCTGCGTACCGGATCCCTTTTCAAGGAAGATCGCTTCCTGCCCGCGCCCGCCATGCGCGGCAGGCAATCCGCAGAGGACACCATGGCACGCAAGTACGGTTACGCGCGCGTTTCCACCGATGATCAAAACCTGGATTTGCAGACTGCCGCGCTGCGTCGCGCCTGCTGCAAACCCATCTACACCGACAAGGGAATTTCGGGCGCCACGCGCAGCCGCCCAGGCCTGGATGCCGTCATGGATGCGCTCAATCCAGGCGACACGTTGGTCGTGTGGCGGCTGGACCGCCTGGGCCGGTCATTGCGCTATCTGGTCGACATCATCGACACGCTGGGGCAGAAAGGCGTGCACTTCGTGTCGCTGCAGGAGAACATCGACACGACGACGTCGGGCGGCATGCTGCTTTTCCACATGATGGCCGCACTGGCGCAGTTCGAGCGCTCGCTGATCAGCGAGCGCACCAAGGCGGGCATGGCGGTGGCGCGTGCCAAGGGCAAGCACCTTGGCCGCCGCCGGAGCCTGACGCGCGACCAGTGCCGCAAGGCCTGGGAGGCCATGCGCGATGGCAAGCATGGGCTTTCCGAGCTGGCTGAGTCCTATGCCGTCCATCCGCGCACGCTGCGCCGTGCGCTCGATGATTATGCGCGCGATGGCGCAAGCGCCTGAGTAGAAAAAACCCACGCCGCGCCTTCGGCTTGACTACAGCTTGTCTTCCTTGAGAGACAGCGTTGCGCGAGATTCGAGCAGACGCCGCGTGTTCTCAAGTTCTTTTTGCAGCAACTCGTCATCCGGCAACACCGTCCGGTAGTTCGCCGCCATTACCTGGTCGGCAAGCCATCCAGCGCATACCGCGCCAGAGCATGGCCCTTGTCTGCGCACGGGATCAAGCCCGCCGGCGGATTCTCATCCGGGTAGGCCCAATGCTCCTTGGCATCGTTGCAGTGCCTATGCATCTGCCCCACATCAGCATGGGTCAGGCTGCCCAGCTTCAGGTCGATGATGACCAGGCAACGCAGGTTGTCCGGGCTGAACCCACGCCCAAATCGTGCAGTCAGGTCGGCGGACAAGCGCGCCATCAACTGCTCGCCGTAACCGGCACGTCGCCTGCCTTTCTGCTCGGCTTCGACGATCCGGCGGCCAATCTCCCAATAGCTGGCCGTCATTGATGAACCTGCTGTAGCGGACTTGGGCGCAGTGCAGCGAGGTACCGGGCTGGGCTCATCGCCAAACAAAAAAAGCCCCGGATCTCTCCGGGGCCGACGCAGCGGGCCGGCAAGGTGCCGACCCTGGTTTCACGCCGTCAGTTACCGTGGCGTTCAGGCCGCCCTTCCAGCCAGCGTTGCGTGTCCTGCTTGAACATGCGCACGCAGTCGGCCATGAAGCGGCGGGCGGTTTCCAGTTCCGGCGTGTCGTAGCGCACCGACATGATCGCCAGCTCATCCGACACCGACTGGACCACTTCCAGCACCGCCTCGCGTGCTTCCGCTTCGGGCCGGATCACGATGATGCGGCGGTCCAGGGGATGGCGGTCACGTACCACCAGGCCCCGTTGCTCCAGCCGGTTGATGAGTGCCGTGGCGCCGCCGGAACTGATGCCAAGCATGTGGGCCAGTTGTCCCGTTGCCAGCGTTTCGCATTCGATCACCAGCTTCAGGGCACGGAAATCGTCCATCGGCAGGTCCAGGCGCTCTGCCATCGCCGCGTGCTTCACGGCGGTGTAGACGACGACCTGGCGCGTCAGCATCTGCGCCAGGTCGTCGAACAGGTCGGCGCGGGAGGGTTCCTGCACCGACCTGCCCACCTGGGACGGGCCGGACGGGTATTCGGTTTTATCCAGTCCGAGCATGATTTTCTCCGTCCTTTTCCTGTCGTTCACCGGGCTTGCGCGCCACCCAGGCCGCCCAGCAAGCCGCCGAGCAGGCCGGTCACGGGAGCCAGTAGGCCGCCCGAGGCGCCGCCGCCCACCGCGCCGCCCGTGCTGGCTCCGCCTGCGCTGACGCCCGCCGACACGCTGCCTGCCGGGGTGGAACCGGCCACCGTGACGCCGCCCACGGCGCCAGTGACACCACCCAGCAAGCCCGTGACCGGGGCCAGCAGGCCGCCGTTGGCGCCGCCCGCCACACCGCCCGTCACGCCGCCGAGCAGGCCGGTCACCGGTGCAAGCAGGCCGCCATTCGCACCGCCCGCGGCACCGCCAACGCTGCCCGTCACCCCTGCCAGCACGCCGGTGATGGGGGAAAGCAGGCCGCCGTTGGCCGCGCCTGCGCCGCCCAGGCCGCCGGTGAGGCCGCCCACCAGTCCCGTGACGGGCGAAAGCAGTCCTCCCGAGGCGTTGCCACCGCCCAAGCCGCCCAGCAGCCCGGTGACGGGGGAGAGCAGGCCGCCCTGTTGCCCGGCCCCAGGCAGCACGCCGGTTCCAAGGCCTGCCGTCAGCGAGGCGACGCCGCCCGTCGCATGGCCCAGCGCCGTGCCCAGCGGATTGGGGTTGGCGGGATTGGGGTTGACCAGGCCTCCCGTGCTGGTCAGCGCGTTGCCCAGGCCTGCCACCAGTCCGCCCACGCCCAGCGGGAGACCGGTGCCGTCCAGGGTGCCGCCCGCATTGGCGAGTGTGCCGCCCACCGAACTGAGCAGGTTGTCCACGGGCACGCCCAGGCCGGTGTTGGTCCCCAGCCCTTGGGTGACGTTGGTGACCGTGCCGACCAAGGGGCTCGCGATCGGGTCGACGGCCGCGCCCACGCCGCCCAGCGTGGCGTTCAGGCCCAACGGCGCAAGGTTGTCGACCGCCTGTCCCGTGTTGGAAAGCGCAGGTTGCAGGATGGGTTGGCTCTCGCCCGCCAGCAGCCCGCCAGTCACGCCGCTGAGCACCGACGTCACCGGATGCAGCAGGCCTCCTTCGCTGCCCAGCGCGTTCGTCAATGCACCGACGCCATTCGTGGCGTGGCCCAGGACTGTGGTCAGCGGCGTGAGGTCGTTCGCGCCCGCATGGAGGACGCCGCCCGCGCTGCCCACGGCATTGCCCAGGCCGCTTACCAGCCCGCCCACCCCCGAGGTCAGCGTGCCCGGCAGGCCTGCCTGCCCGAGGGTGTCGCCCGCGTCCGCCACCGCGCCGCCGACCTGTGCCAGCAGGCCGTGGACAGGCGCGCCCAGGCCCGTGGCGCCGCCCAGCGTCTGGGTCGTGTCGATCAGGGTAGAAACGAGAGGTTCGACGGTGGTGTCGAGCGCCGCGCCCACCGTGCCCAAGGCGTCGCCCGCGCCGGTGTTGATCAGGTTGTCCACCGCGCTGCCCGTATTGCCGAGCGTGGTCTCGAGCATGCCCAGCACCTGGGCAGGCGGAGGCGTGATGGGCCCGCCCCCGTTGTCTCCACCGCCGCCGCCGCCACCACCACCGCCGCCGCCGTTATCGCCGCCGCCGCCGGGACCACCGGCAAGACCGCCGCGGCCGCCGGAACTGCTGCCGCAGGCCGAAAGGCTCAGCATGGCGGCCAGGATGAGGCTGGTGATCAGTGTGCGATGCAGCGTCGAACTTTGGATCGTTTTCATGATGTGCTCCAGATCTGTTTGGGTCGGTAGGCCAGGCGATGCGCCTGATGACCTTCCCTACGCATAAAGCGTGCCAACGCAAAAATGCGGATCATCCTGAACACGAAACGAAGCGCTTGATCGGCCGGAGAGCCTTGTTTAATAAGGGTTTCAAGGCATCTTGCGGACTGCGATGGCCCCGGGTCTGCGACCATGCGAAGACTGCGAAAGTTACATATGGGTGGGTGATTCCGGCCGACGTTACGGGGGCGCGTTACGTAACGTGGGGGGCCGGGATTCGCGTTTTCCCTGATCCTGAGGGGGGGGCGGAACATCGTTGGGAGGCCGTGCAGCGTCATGAAAAACGCGGCCCAGGGGGCCGCGTGATGGCGTCATGCAGGAGGGCCGACGCTCAGAACGCGTCGTAGAAAACCGAATAGTTGGCGTTGAAACGCCAGTCGCGATCATTGCCGTTGACCGTGCGCTCCCCCATGGGCTTGGCCGCGTTGAAGTCGAACAGGTAGTAGCGGTCGTCCGTCACGCGAAACCCCAGGCCGGCCGAGACGAGTTGCCTATCGTTGAAGACACGCAGCGACTGCGCGTTGTACCAGGTGCGGGCATAGTCGGCCATGATGTAGGGCTGCACGACGCTCAGATACGTGGCGCCGATGGCGAAGCGCCGGTTCAGTTCCAGCGATACGCCAAACCCCTTGTCGCCGCTTTGTTCGCCTTGCGGATAGCCCATGGCATAGCGCCAACTGCCGAAGGAGATCTGTTCCGTGTTGGGCAGCACGTCGCTGCTGTATTGCGCGGCACCCGACAGCGTGACGCCGAACTGGGCGGGCAGCATGACGGATTGCTTGGCCTCCAGGTTCCAGCGGGTGAAGTCCAGGTCGACGTTGGGCGAGCCCGTGAAGCCGAAGTTCGAGGTGATGCTCTGGCGCGCGCCCGCGGCGTCGAAGCCGCGTGACACCGATAGCGAGATGTCGCGCGACTGCCGTTGTCCGGTTTCCACGTAGTGCAGTTGCGTGGTGGCGGCGCGCACGCGCACGTCCTGCTCGAACTGCGCCCCGTCGATGTCGCGGTTGTATATGTCGCGCGACTGCGTGGCGTAGACCCCGCCGCTCACGGTCAGGGAGCGTGTGTTGTTGAGCAGCAGCGGATAGCTCAGGCCCACGCCGATCCGCTGGTTGCGTACCTTGCGGTCGAAGCCCAGGTACTCCAGCGCCTGGTCATCGGGCCGCGCGCGATAGGTGTAGCCGTCCACCTTGACCGCCAGGCCATCGCTGCCCACCGGCACCCGGATGTCGCCCGCGAAATAGCGCACGTCGTCCTGGTTCACGGGCACCGCCGCGGTCAGGCGAACCTGCTCTCCGAGCGGCGTGAGGCTGTTGGCGCTCATATTCACCAAGCCTTGCACGCCCGTGCCCAGGTCGGACACGCCGCCATTGACGCCAAAGGGCTTGTGCGTGCCCGTCAGGACGAGTTCGCTGGCCCCATCCGCCCGGCGGGGAAGGTCGAGCGCGGGCGTGAACGTGACGCCAGGCACACCGCGCATCAGATTCAACTGGCGCTCCAGCAGTTCGCGTGTCAGCGGCTTCTGGTCGACCAGGGGCTGCGCCAACGTGCGCAACCGGTCTTCGGCGCTGCCCAGGTCGCCCTCGATGCGCACCGAGCCAACGTGGCCTTCCACCACCGTCACCACGACCAGGCCGTTGGCGAACGTCTGGTCCTGCAGCAAGGCGAAGGACAGGGGATACCCGGCTTCCTGGTACAGCGCGGTGATCTTGTTCACCTCCTGCGCCAGTTGGCCGATGGTGGTCTCCTTGCCCGCCAGCGGCTGCAGGATGGCCTGCACCTGGTCGAAGGGAAGGGTGCGCACACCCGTCACGTCGAAGTGCCGCGGAGTCAGGCGTTGCGCCAGACGCTGGCGGATGGCCTCTTCCTCGGGGCTGGGCACCGCGATGACGGGACTGGTGGCGGGTTGTGTCGGGGCGGGTCTTTCAAGGGGGGGCAATGCGTCCACCGGATTGCCGCGCAGGGCGCCTTGACCCCAGGCCGGCAACGCGCTTGCCAGCCAGGCCGCACCGGCCAGGGATGTTGCGAGGGCAGGGCGGGTGATGCGGAAAAACATCATGGGCGGCAACTCTTTCAGGAAGGCGCGCAGGAAGAGGGAGGGCGGGTTCGCCCAAGGTCTAGATAATAAAATCCTGCTGAAAGTTATGTATCAATATATTTCTCCCCCTGTTTCATCAGTAAGTATCCTGGGCTGCCCCTGAAACTGTCAACCGGACTATCCCCAAGTCTGCCAATTTTTTATAAGGCTATGAAACGCATAGGGAAATTTTAAGTTCAATATTCTTGTTGCAGCGAATTTGACAAAAGTGGAGATAATTGATTTATCTCTTGTCGCTGTAAGTAGTTGATACTAGTATGGGAGATATTCAATGCGATGAAGCCTTGAACGTAACAAATGTATCTTCGCCGGAATCAAGGGTCCTGCTGGCCTGAACTGGGGCTGCATCACAGAGGAGAAGATATGAACCCTGGGGACATCGTGCCGCTGGCCTTCAATGCCGGCTTGGTGGGGTTGTCGTTTGTGATCGCTGCACTGGGCTCCTACGTCGCCCTGCTGGCGGCGGCGCGTATCCGGCGTCCGGGCATCGGGGGCGGCGCCGGCACCGTCAGCATGGGCTACGTCCTGGTCGCCGCGCTGGCCTTGGGTGGCATCGGGATCTGGGGCATGCATTTCATCGGCATGCTGGCCCAACGCATTCCGTTCTCGGTGGGCTACGACATCAGCCTCACCATCCTCAGTTTCCTGGTCGCCGTGTTCTTCGCGGGCGCCGCGCTCTGGTATGTCGGCCATGGCCGCTATGGCACGCAACGGTGCCTGGCGGGGGGCGTGCTGGCGGGTGTCGGCGTGGCCGGCATGCACTACATCGGCATGTCCGCCATGCGCATGCCCGCGGTCTTTGCCTGGAGCGAACCGCTGGTGCTCGCCTCGGTCGTGATCGCGGTGGCTGCTGCCAGCGCCGCCTTGTGGCTGGCCTTCAGCGTGCAGCGGGAATGGCATCGCGTGGTCGCCGCGCTGGTGATGGCGGGTGCGGTGTGTGGCATGCACTACACCGGCGCCGCTGCCGGCTCGATCATCTGTACGACGCCCACCACCACGCAGGCTTCCTGGCTGCTGGGGGGCACGTCGCTTCCTTATGTCGTGTTCGCCCTGTCCGCGCTCACGCTCGTCGTGATGCGCTGGCTGCTTCACCGCACCTCCACCGAATATCGCGAGCAGGTTGCGGCTCGCATGGATGCCCTGCTTGACACGAAATCAAGCAAGCAGGGGTCCTGAGTGCGCCTGCCGGCGCTTGCCGGCAGGTGTTTTGTGTCCGCAGTACCGGCCCGACGCGCATGCCGACGGCCACACACAATCCTTCGGGAGGTAATCATGAAAGCGCAATTGCTGAAATTCTGGCGCGACGAGGAAGGCGCCACCGCCATCGAATACGGCCTGATCGCGGGGCTGGTCGCCGTGGCCATCATCGCGGCCCTGGGCGTGCTTTCGGGCGGCCTGAACGACATCTTCTCCGGCATCGGCGAGAAGCTTTCCGACGTGGGCGACCAGGTCAAGACCGAGACCCCGACCACGCCGCCCGCGGGCGGTGGCGGCGGCGGCTGATCGCTTTCGCCGGATGTGAGCGCGGTTGCCGCGGTGCCGCACGGCACCGCCGGTGGCGCCGCGCGTCCTTCCCCGAGTCCCCGACGTGAACGGAGCAAGCCTGTGGTACCTGCTGTTCCTCTGCCTGGGCCTGGCGCTTGGCTGGCGCGACTGGCGCGAAAGAAAGGTCTCCAACAAGGTGTTGTTGGCGGCCCTGCTCGCGCAGTCGGCGTGGCTGGCGACCTGGGCCATGCGCCAGGCTGCCGCGCCCACGGGGGCGGCGGACTTCGCGCAGGCGGGACTGGGGTTCGCCTTGGGCATGCTGGCCTATCCGCTCTGGCGCATGGGAAAGATGGGCGCGGGCGACGTGAAGGCGCTGGCGGCGCTGGGCTTCCTGCTGGGACCCTTGGGGCTGGCGGCCACCTGGGTGTTGGGCACGTTGCTGGCACTGGCGCATGCCTTGTCGGCCGTGTTGAGGGGGGCGCACCGCGCACCGGGCCGCCGCGTCCATCCCTATGTGGCGCACCTCGTATGCGGCGCACTGCTCTGGCTATGGTTCTCGGCGACGGGACGGGCGTGAAGGGAGGGCAGCGCGGCGCATATGCGGTGGAATTCGGCCTGGTCTTCCTGGCCTTTTTCTTCGTGTTGTACGCCGTGCTGACCTACGGCCTGATCTTCACCGCGCAGCAGGCGCTGAACATCGCCGCGCAGGATGGCGCGCGTGGCGCGCTGCGCTGGCAGCAGGGCGACGCCGCCATGGTGCAGCGCGCGCGGCTCGCGCATGCCTTGGCGCTGGATCACGCGAAGTGGATCCGAGACATGGCTGGCCAGGAGGGCGTGCGGATCGCCGTCTGCGGCAATGCCGGCCTCCTTGCGGGCGAGGGGGCTTGCGGCGCGGACTTGCCCGCCCGCGACGAAATCGAGGTCAGGGTCTCCTATGCCTACCGGCAGGCGCCGCTCGTGCCGGACATCAGCCTCGGTCTCATGGGCGCGCTGTTCCTGCCCGAGCAGCTTGCCGCTCAGGCCAAGGTGCGGCTGGGGGCCGATGTCATGCCCGTGGAGGGCGCGACATGAGCGCGAATGCCTTGTCCCGTTTCCACCAGCGTGGCGTTGCCGCGCTCGAGTTCGGCTTGACGATGATGGTGCTCTTCATTGTTTTCTTCGCCGTCGTCAGCTACGGCGCCTTGTTCTGGGCCAAGCAGCGCGTGTCCTTTGCCGCGGGCGAGGGTGCGCGTGCCGTGCTCGAAGGCAGCCTGGCCGGACCGGTCAGCCCCTTGGTGGGCTGCGTGCGGGCCACGCAGGCAGCGGGTTTCCTGGTGGTGTCCTGCGAGCCGCGCCGCCAGTCCTGCGGCTGGTCCGGGGCATCGCTGGACTGCGTGGCGATCGTGGTCAGTTTCGATATTGCGCGCTGGCCGATGGTCGGCGCCTTGCAGCAGGTTGGCGCCCTGGTGGGCGGTGATGAGTCGCGATGGATGCCTGATGCCGTCTGGGGCAGGGCCGTCGTGCAGGTGAAACCGGAAGCCCTTCTATGAGCAGCATGACACGCATCCTTGCCATTCTTCTCGTCGTCTTCGCGGTGTTGCTGGGCGGCTTCGCCTGGTTCCTGGCCAGCCGGCCGGCGACCACGCCCCAGCCGGTGGCGCCGACGCCGGTTGCGCAGACGCAACCCGACACCGCGCGCGTGCCGGTGGTCGTGGCGAAGAAGGCCTTGGAGGCCGGTGCGCCGATCGCCGCCGATGCCATCGAGGTCGTGCAGTGGCCTGTCGCGCCCGCCACGGGGTTCGCGGATCCCGGGCAGGTAAGGGGCCAGTTCCTGCGGTTGGACGTGGCGCCGGGCGAGCCAGTCCTGGCCAGCTCGTTGTTGCGCGGCCTGCAGGAGCAATTGCATGAAGGCGAGCGCGCGGTGACGGTGCCGATCGATGAGGTGACGGGCGCCGCCGGGCGTGTGCGGCCGGGAGATTGGGTGGATGTCTTCATGACCTTCAACCAGGGCGGCGAAGTCGAGCAGACCCAGTCGCGCCTGCTGCAGCCGCGCGTGCGCGTGCTGGCCTATGGCGAGCGCGTGCTGGGCGGCGCCGAGCCGCAGGCTGCCGGCCGGCAGGCGGCGCAACAGGCTAATGCCGCGCCGCGCACTGCCCTGCTGGCCGTGCCGCTGGTCGACGTGAATGATCTGATCCTGGCAAGCCGCAACGGCCGGTTGCAGCTGGTGCTGCGCCCGGCGGGCGATGCCGACGGCACGGACCCCACCTTGTTCGTGGAGCCGGCCGCGGTGTTGTCGGCACGCTCCGGCTTGGACGCCAGCGCACGGGAGCGCCTGAGCGAGCCTGCCAACCGCGCCTATGCCGGCACGGGCCTGGGCGGGATCGCCGGTGCCGCGCCCGTTGCGGCGAGGCCGGCCGGCGCACCCCGGCCGGTGGGCCGCTCCGTCGAGGTGTTGCGCGGCAATCGTTCCGAGAACGTGCCGTACTGATGCCTTCGCGCCACCCATGATGTCCTGACGCTCCGGATTCCTCAACATGCTGAACCGATACGCCGCGATGAAGAAAACAACCGCCACCCTGATCGCCAGTTCGGCCGTTCTGATCCTGCTGAGTACCGTCGCCCCGGCCGCGCTGGCGCAGGCGGGCGCGGCAGCGGCGCCCGCCGAACGGGAAATCGTGTTGCCTGTGCGTGGCCAGCAGACCTTGCCGGTGCAAGGCCTGCCGCAGCGCGTCGCCGTGGGCGACGAAACCGTGGCCGATGTCCGGGTGCTGCCGGCACGGGGCGAGGCGCCCGCGCAAGTCCTCATCATCGGCAACAAGCCTGGCGCGACGCGTGTCCAGGTCTGGGCCCAGGGCAGCGCCCGGCCCACGGTCTGGCGGGTGAGGGTGGCGGGCCGTGTCCACGACGCCCTGCGCGAGCGCGGGGCGGTGGACGCCATCGACGTGGGCCATGCCGCGGACCACGCGATCATCAGCGGGAGCGCGGCGTCGATGGTCGAGCATCGCGCGGCAGTGGGCGCGGCACGGGCCGCCGCTGGCGAGGAGAAAATCGTCGACACGTCCACGGTGAGCCCTGGCGGCGTGGTGCAGGTCGAAGTGCGCGTGGTGGAGGTTTCGCAAAGCGTGGCCAAGGACGTGGGCCTGAGCTTTCTCGCCGGGCGCGCGTCGGACGGCACGGGCAGTTGGGGCGCGGCCTCGCCCACGCTGAGCGGCGCCATCGCCGACGGCTTCAGGGCCACCTTCGACAGCAGCAATTTCTCGGCCCGCCTGGGACTGCTGCAAAGCAACGGCCTTGCGCGCATTCTTGCCGAACCGACGCTGGTGGCGCTTTCCGGGCAGAGCGCAAGCTTCCTGGCAGGCGGCGAGATACCCATTCCACAAGCGGGCGGCCTGGGCACGCAGAACGTGACCTACAAGCCTTTCGGCATCGGACTCACGGTGACGCCCACGGTGCTGTCGCGTGAACGCATTGCGCTGAAGGTGGCGCCCGAGGCGAGCGAGCTCGATCCGACCAACGGCATCCAGATATTCAACGGCGACAACAACGTCACGCTGATTCCCGCGATCCGGACGCGCCGCGCGGACACCACGGTGGAGCTGGGCGACGGCGAGAGCTTCATCATCAGCGGCCTGGTCTCGCGCCAGACCATCGCCAACGTCAACAAGCTGCCGTTCCTGGGCGACCTGCCCATCATCGGCGCGTTCTTTCGCAGCATGCGCTACTCGCAAGAGGAGCGTGAACTCGTGATCGTCGTCACGCCTCGTCTCATCAGGCCGATCGCGCGCGGCGTGAATCTGCCCATGCCGGGGGCGAGACAAGAGGTGGCCGACACGCCGACCAATGCCTGGGGTAGCTATCTGCTCGGTCCGCTGAGCGGCCAGCAGATGCCTGGATTTTCACGGTGATGGAATGATCATGAAACCCCATTTGAAAGAGGGCGTGGCCCTGCAGAAATCGACGATGTTTCTCTTTTGCTCCAAGGACAGCCGCGTGGCTGCCCAGCTTGGCGAGGCCGTGGGAGAACTGGGCCTTCTGACGCAGGAGTTGCCTGCCATCGACAGGCTGGCGCCTCGGCTGGTGGAGTTGTCGCCACGGCTGGTCTTCCTGGACTTCACGCCGGATGAGGACGAGCCCGGCAAGCTGCTGCGTTCCGCCGACCTGGCGCGCATGCTGGCACGCATCGCGCCGCAACTTCCCTGCATCGCCGTGGGCAGCCTGGCCCAGGCCGAAGGGCCGGTGGCGGCCCTGCGCGCGGGCGTGACGGATTTCATCGATCCTGGCTCGGCGCCGTACGAGATCCGCGATGTGGTGCAGCGCGTACTGGGCGCGGGCAGCCGCGAGTCCAGCCGCCAGGGCGGCCATCGGGGCATCGTGCTGCTGGGCGCGCGTCCTGGCGTGGGCACCAGCACGCTGGCCGTGCATCTGGCGGGCCTGGTGCAGGAACGCCTGACGCTGGCCGCGAACGTCGCGCGTGGCGGCCGCATGCCGCGCACGCCGGCCGAGACCCGTCTGTCCGACCGCGTGGCGATGCTGGACCTGGGCTGGCCGGCGGGTGATTGCCTGTTGTACCTGAACGTGGATAGCGAGTTCGATTTCGCCGAGGCCGTGCGCAACCTGCGCCGCCTGGACCCCACGTTGCTGGGGACCGCGCTGGCGCACACCACCGGCGGCATCAGCGTGCTGGGCCTGCCGCGCGACATGGATGCCATGCGGTCCATCAGCCTGTCCGATTCCCTGTTGCTGTTCGAGCGCCTGCGGCAGCATTTCGGCGCGCTCATCACCGACGCGGGCGGCTTGTCCAACCCCGAGTTCGTGGCCGGCCTGGCGCGTACCGCGCAGGAGGTCTGGGTGGTGACCGACCAGAGCGTGGGCGCGCTGGTGTCGCTGGCCAGCCTGTTGCGCGAACTCGAGTCCCAGCATGTCGACCCGGGCTGTCTGCAACTGGTGGTGAACCGCTACGACGAGCGTTACGGCATGACCGCGACGCAGATCGCCGAACGTTTCAACCTGCCGCTGGCGGGGACCTTGCCCGATCGCACGCTGCAGCTCATGGTGTGCACCAATCAGGGCCGCCTGCTGCACGAGGACGCCGAGCGCGATGCCTATGTGCGCGCGGTCCAGGCCCTGGGCAACCGGGTGCTGGCCGAGGAAACGTCGGGCAGCAGCGGGCGCGGCAGCTGGATGGCGACGTGGCTGCCCGGCGTGCACAAGCGCATGAACATCATCTGAGCGGCGCGCCAAGCGCCAGACGACCATGACTCCTCCCGCAACCTTGCAGTTCGGCGATTCACGCGAAGGCGATGCCTTCGTCCACTCCGATCGTTTCCAGTCGGTCAAGACCGCCGCCTATGAACACCTGTTGTCGCGTATCGAGGAGCTGGGCGCGGAGTTCGGCCGCTGGACGCGCGCGGCCATCCAGGAGTTCGTCGACATCGAGGTGGCGGGTTTCGTGCGCTTGCGCCGGGTGGCCATCAACGAGGCCGAGATGCGGCTCGTGTCGGAGTCGCTCACCAAGGAACTGGCGGGCCTGGGGCCATTGGAAGACCTGCTGTCGGATCCCGCGGTGGAAGACGTGCTGATCAATGGCTACGACAATGTCTTCGTGTCGCGCGCGGGCGTGCTGGCGCGCGAGCAGCTGCGCTTCAGCGACAACCAGCATGTGCTGCGCATCGTGCGCCGCATCCTGGCGCCGCTGGGGCGCCGGCTGGACGAGTCCTGCCCGATGGTGGACGCGCGCCTGCCTGATGGCGGCCGCCTGAATGTCGTGATCGAACCGCTGGCGGTGGACGGGCCGATGGTGTCCATCCGCAAGTTCCGCCAGGATCCGCTCAAGCCCGCCGACCTGCTGACCCTGGGCACCTTCGACGAGAGCATCTATGCGCTGCTGGGGGCGGCCGTGCGTGCGCGCTGCAACATCCTGGTGTCGGGCGGCACCAGCTCGGGCAAGACCTCGCTGCTGAATGCCCTGGCTTTCTTCGTGCCCGAGCGCGAACGCGTCGTCACCATCGAGGATACGGCCGAGCTGTCGCTGAACCATCCGCACGTGGTGCGGCTGGAGTCGCGCCAGGGCGGCTTCGATGGCGGCGGCGCGGTCACGATCCGCGAGCTCATCCGCAACAGCCTGCGCATGCGCCCCGACCGGGTGGTGGTGGGCGAGGTGCGGGGCGCCGAAGTCATGGACATGATGCAGGCGATGAACACGGGCCATGAGGGCTCGATGGCCACCATCCACGCCAATTCGGCGCGCGAATGCCTGTATCGCATCGAGATGCTGGCGGGCTTCGCGGGCTACCAGGGCAGCGAGGACAGCCTGCGCCGGCAGATCGCCAGCGCGCTGGATTTCATCGTGCAGGTGGGACGCCTGTCGAATGGCAAGCGGCGCGTGCTGTCCATCACGGAGGTCACCGGCATGGGCGACAACGTGATTGCCACGCAGGAGCTGTACCGCCACGAGACGGTGAGCACGCCAGAGGGCGAGGAACGGGATCGCTGGGTCAGCCTGGGCATCCATCCGCATACCCCGAAGCTGGCGAAGTTCCGTGACGAGATGCGGGCCAGCAATGCCGGGGCGCCGTCCGATGACGGCGGCGGCGGTGGCGGGTTCTGGGGCAGGAGGCGCTGATGGTTCTGCCGCTGCTGCTTGCCAGCGCCGCGCTGCTTCTGCTGGCGGGGGCGCTGCTGCTCTGGCGCCACGCGCGCCAACGCTCGCGCATGGCGGCAACGGAGAGGTTCATCAGCTCTCGCCTGGTCGATCCCGCGGCACGCGATGCCTCGGGCGTGCCGCGCATTCCTGCCTTCCACAATCGGCGCGCACGTGGCGGCTATTGGTCCAGCCTGTTCCTGCGCGCGGGCGTGAGCCCATCGGCGGCCTATTTCATCGCCTGGTTCCTGTGGGGATTGCTGCCCGCCGCGTTCGCGTGGTTGCTGGCGGGGCCCGTGGCCGCGGTCGCACTGGCGTTCTTTGCCTGGGCCTTCCGGTTCTTCCTGCTGTGGCTGAAGGCCGAGCGCAGGCATCGGCGCATGGTCATGCAGATGCCGGGTTTCCTGGATGCGATGGTGCGCATGATCACCATCGGCAACAGCCTGGGCGCGGCGTTCCAGTCCGCTACCGGCCACACCGACCTGCCTTTGCGCGAAGTGCTGGAACGCGCCGACGGCATGACGCGCTCGGGCAAGGACCTGGATGCGTCGTTACGCCAGGTGTCGCAGCAGTACGGCCTGCACGAGCTCTACCTGGTGGCGGCGGTGGTCAGCGTGGCGATGCGTTTCGGCGGGCGCAGCGATCAGGTGCTGGAACGCATGGCGGGGTTCATGCGCGACCTGGAGCAGGCGCGCCAGGAGCTGGTGGCCCTGTCGGCGGAAGTGCGCCTGTCCGCGTGGATCCTGGCGCTGCTGCCTGCGGGTATCGCGGTGTTCATCGTGCTGTTCCATGAGTCCTTGTTGGTCAACATGTGGCGGGATCCTGTCGGCGCCTACATGCTGATGGCCGCGGCGGTGCTGCAGGCGGGCGGCTCGTACTGGCTGTACCGCATGGCCAGGTCGATATAGGACGGGGCGCATGGATTACGTCGTCAACCTGGGCCTGTGGGCCGACCTCGATCCTCGCAATGTCGCGGCGGCGGCGCTGGCGGCGCTGGCCCTGGCGGTGCTCGCTGCGGGCGCGTCGTTGTGGCTGAAGGTCTCGCGGCAGGATCGCAACCGCCAGGTCATCGACCGCCTGCTGGCGGGGCGCGGCGGCCAATCGGCGCCGACGCAGGCCGAGCCGCAAGGCACCCTGGGCAGCGCCGTGCACCGGGCGGAGCAATTGGGCCGGCACTGGGGCGAGGGCAGGTCGGGCAACGTGCTGCTGCCGCCCGAGGACAGGCAGGTCGTCGACCTGTGCGGTTTCGAGGACGTGGGCCGGGCGCGTTCGCTGTTCATGTTTGCGCGCGTGCTGCTGACGGCCGGCCTGCCGTTCCTCGCGGGTTTCCTGCTGCAAGGCCGCCTGTTGCCCGCCAATCCCGCGATCGAGTGGACGGCCGCGGCCTTCGTGGGCCTTGCGCTGGGGTGGATGCTGCCCAAGTGGATGTTGTTGCGCCGCGCCGCGCGCAGGCGCCGGGCGGCCTACCAGGAGTTGCCTTTGCTGATCGACCTGTTGCGCCTGCTGCAAGGCGTGGGCCTGTCGATCGACCAGAGCCTGCACGTGGTGGTCACGGAGTTCCGCCAGGTCATGCCGGTGCTGGCGCGCGAGTTGCAATATGCCGTGGATCTCTATGCGCGGGGCCGCACGCGCGAGCAGTCGCTGATGCGGCTGGCCACGGGTTTCGACAATGACGACCTGTCGGCGATCTGCCGCCTGATCTCGCAGGTGGACCGGCACGGCGGCGCCGTGCAGGATCCCTTGAACCGGTTTGGCGAGCGGGTGCGCGAGCGCCGCCGCATGGAGTTGAAGGAGCGGGTCGGCAAGCTCACCGTCAAGATGACGGGCGTCATGGTGCTGACTCTCTTGCCCGCCTTGCTCATCGTCACGGGTGGCGCGGGTTTCTTGGCAGTCATCCGCGGCTTGTCGCGGGTAGCGGGGGGATCATGAGGAACGATCAGCGTGCCGGACTGCGTGTCCTGGCGCTCGGCGCGGTGGTGCTGGTGTCGGGATGCGCGGCGACCAGCCAGGAGTCGGCCTGGAAGGTGGTCCAGCAACAGCAGGAGGCGCAGATGGCCATGCGGCAGCACGAGGCCGACGAGGCACGGCGCCAGGCACCCACGCAGCCGCAATTGCTGATGTCGCTGGTGCGCGAGGCGCAGTCGCAAGGCCGCTATTTCGCCTCGCTGGCCTATATCGATGCCTATGTGCAGGCCGCGGGCAGCAACCCCGAGATCGAGGCCTTGCGCGCGGAAGCGCTGCGCCTGACCGGGCAGCCCACGCAAAGCGAAGCTGCCTATCGGGCGCTGCTGGGCACGCCGCAGGCTGCCCGCGCCTGGCATGGGCTGGGCTTGCTGGCTGGGGCACGCGGCGACCTCGATCGCGCGGCCGCGGACCTGGGCCGCGCAGCCGCGCTGGCGCCCACCGATGCACAGGTGCTGAACGACCTGGGCTATGCGCACCTGCTTGCCGGCCGTCCCGGCGATGCGCGCCTGCCGCTGGGCAAGGCGGCGGAGCTTGCGCCTGGCAACGCGAAAGTGCTCAGCAACCTGGCCTTGCTGCTGCTGGTGCAGGGCGATGAGGGTGGCGCGGGGCGCGTCATGGACGATGCAGGCCTGCCGGATCCCGTGCGGGACGAAGTGCGCCGCCTGGCCGCCGAACTGAAGCCCCTGGCGAGCCAGGCTTCCGAGCCGTCCTATTCCGCCGCGCGCATTGCGCGTGATGACCCGGCGGCGATTGCCGTGCGTCCGATCGTGCAGGACGTGAGCGGCGCGCCGGCGACGGCTCCCGCGCCATCGGCGCCGGTGCCGCGCGAGTCCGCCGCCGCCTTGCGCGCCTCGGCTGCGCAACCCTATGACCATCGTCCCGTGGTGCGGCAATGACACGCGCCACCCTTGTCTGCAACGTGGAGCCCGCCATGCGTTCTTGCCGCCATGTCTTCGTCGCCACCCTTCTGGCCTTGTCCTGCACGAGCGCCTGGTCTCAAGGCAATGCGCCGCTGACGCAGCCACCCGCCGCGGCGGCCGTGCCGGCACCTGCACCGGCGGCGACCACGGTTGCACCAACCCCAACCCCAGCCCCTGCACCCGCCGCCGCAACGCGCCCCGTGGTGCAGGCCGTTGCCGCGCCTGCGCCTGCGCCCGCGCAGCCTGCCGCGGCCGAGCCTGCCTTCGGCGACACCACGCGCCTGTTGATCGTCGCGCAAGGCGACGGGCGCCGCGCGGGCACGGACCTCCCGATGGTGGGCGAGGCCGCCACGCGGGCCTGGGAGCGCTACATGGACAGTTTCTCGCGGCCCATCCCGGAGTGGTTCAATGACCAGCGCGGCGTCACCGAGCAATAGGCGCCGGCACGCCTGGCGCTCGCGCCATGAGGCGCCCGCCTGCCGGCAACGCGGCTCGATCGTCGTGCCCGTGGTCGCGGCGCTGTTGGTGGGCCTGTCGCTGCTGGGCGCATCGCAGATCGGCTACCTGTACTACATGAAGCGCGAGCTGCAGAACATGGCCGATTTCGCCGCCTTGGCGGGCGCGCAGGTGCTGGCCGACGGGGGCAGCTGCCCCGCCGCGCAGACGGCTGCCTGGGCCAGCGCCCGCATGAATTTCCAGCAGCACGGGGCGTTGGCCGATGAGGAAATGACGGTGGTGTGCGGCGAGTGGGCGCCCGACGACATCCCGGGCGATGGGCGCCACTTCGCGGTCTCGCTGGATCCTGCGCGGATGAATGCAGTGTGGGTCACGGTGGAAAAAAACGTGACCAGCATCGCGCCTTTCGTGCCGGGGCAGATCGTGCTTAGTGAAGCGGGAGCCGCCACGTCGCAGCCCGCGGCGGCCTTCTCCGTGGGATCGCGCCTGCTGCGCGTGGGCGGGCAGGGACTGGTCGGGCAACTGCTCGCGGCCATCGGGCTGACCCCCAGCCAGCTGGATGTCCTGAGTGCATCGGGCCTGGTCAATACAAAGCTGACGCCGTCGGGTTTGTTGCAGGCGCTGGGCCTGCCCGCCAGCGTGGCGGCCGGGGTGGGAACGCCGCAGGAACTGCTGGCCTTGCAGCAACTCACGCTGGGGCAGGTGCTGGATGCTTCCGCGCAGGTGCTGTCCAAGACGGATGGCGTGGCGCAGGCCTCGCTGTCGGCGCTCAATGGCCTGATTTCGCAGCTGAATCTCGCGGTCATCGACGGCCGCAGCCCGCTGACGCTGCCGGTGCGCCTGTTCGGCGATGGCGGCGTCTTCGCGCTGGTGGCTACGGGCGATCCCGCCTCGGCGCTGCGCGCCGAGGTGAATGTCCTGGACCTCATCAGCACGTCGTTGCTGGCTGCCAACGGCAGCCGCCTGTTGTCCATTCCCTCGCTCGATGTGGCCGGCCTGGTGCAGGCGCGGGTACGTGTCATCGATCCGCCGCAGATCGCGATCGGCGGCCCGGGCGTGTCCGCCGTGACGCCGCAGATCCGCGTCTATGCGCGCGTGGGCACCACGGGCGTGCCGCTGTTGGGCGGCCTGCTCGACACGCTGGGCACGCGCATCGATCTCCCGGTGATCATCGAAGTGGGGCGTTCCGAGGCCACGCTGGCGCGCGTGTGCGAGGCACCGCTGGCGCGCGATCAGGCCGAGATCCGCGTGCAGTCCAGCGCCGCCAGCATCTGCCTGGGCGGCTTCCCGCGCATGGCGGCGGGCTTCGGGCCGGACAGTTTCTTTTCAGACCAGAACACCTGCGATGGCACGGTGGCGCGCCATCCGGTCGCAAGCGTGCTGGGCTTGCTGACCGTGCGCAGCCATCTGAACCTGCCGGTCCTGCAGTCGGGCGAGGACACCGTGACGCTGACCGCGCCCGCCCCGGGCCAGCCGCCGACGGTGGTGACCGTGACGCCCAACGACAACCTGGACCTGAACCGCCTGGGGCAGACCCTGGCGGAACAGGTGGGTGGCGGATTGCTGGGCGACCTGCTGGGCGACCCCGCCAACACCGGGCTGCAGGGCGGCACGCTGGAAGAGCGGGTCAATCGCCTGCTGGGCCCCACGCCAGCGGGCCGCAGCCTGACCGAGATCGCCGCCGAGATGCGCTATTCCAACGAGGCGCTGGCGGCCCGGGCGAAACAGTGGGCAAGCGGCAATGTGCTCAATGGCTTGCTGGGTGATGTCAGCGCCTTGCTGGAGGTGTTGCTCGTCGCGCCGCTCGGCGACGTGACCTGCGGCCTGCTCGGCGGGCTGGGCGGCGCCAAGGGCGTGCGCAATTGCAAGACCCCCTATGTGCAGAACATGGTCCAGGGCAACAACGGCGTGACGGCCGTACTGGGCCTGGTGGTGAAGGTGCTCGAGCCCGTGCTGGGCGCGCTGGGTGGCCTTCTGCAGAAACTGGTCAACGACACCCTGGGCATCGGCCTGGGCCAGAGCGACGTGTCGCTGTTGTCCGTGCGTTGCGGCGACGTGCGGCTGGTGTATTGATGCAAGAAGACGATGATGGAAGCTGACAACAACAGGGGATGGGCCGCGAGCCTCGGGAGCGCGGCATGACGGCAGGCATCAGCGAAGAAATCGACCTCTACGTGTGGGAGGGCGCGTCCGACATCGCCGTGCGCGCCGAGCGCAGCCTGGCGGGCTATGACGTCAACGTCATGCGTGCCGAGCTGGGCATGGCGCCGCCCGGCGGGCGCGATCCCAACCGGCCGATGGTGGCGATGGTGTCGGTCACGGTGATGAGCGATGCGCGCTTCGGCGGCGGCGAATGGCTGGCCGCGCAAGGCACGCCGGTCATCTGGGTGGCAGCGGAAGAGCGGGGACGCGATCCGCGTTTCTATCCGCCCGCGTATTCGCACACCTTGCCGCTGAGCTTCACGGGCGCGGAGCTGCGGGCCCTGCTGTTCCGCCTGGCCGGCGCGGCCCAGCAGGCCGCGCATACGTCCGCCCATGCGCCCAAGCCCCTGGTGGCCGTGTCCGCGCCCATGCGTGAACTGCTGTCCGAAGCCGAAATGTTCGCGGACTGCCGCACCAGCGTGCTCATCCACGGCGAAACCGGCGTGGGCAAGGAGCGGATCGCGCGCCTCCTGCACGACCGTGCGACCTGGTCCGCCGGGCCTTTCGTGGCGGTGAACTGCGGCGCCGTCCCGGAGGGCCTGTTCGAGGCGCACTTCTTCGGACATGCGAAGGGGGCCTTTACCGGCGCCGTTGGCGCGCACAAGGGATACTTCGAGCAAGCCAGCGGCGGCACCCTGTTCCTCGACGAAATCGGCGATCTTCCGCTTTATCAGCAGGTCAAGCTCCTGCGCGTGCTGGAGCAGAACGTCATCACCCGGCTGGGCGCCACCACCGAGGTGGCGGTGGACTTCCGCCTGGTCGCGGCCACCAACCGCGACCTGCGCAAGCGCGTGGCCAGCGGTGATTTCCGGGCCGATCTCTATTACCGGCTGGCCGTGATCGAGCTGTATGTGCCGACCCTGGAAGAGCGGGGTCCGGAAGACAAGGCGGCAATCTTCAAGGCCCTGCTGGAACGCGAGCTGCCGGACGTGTCCGACCTGCCGCAGTGGCTGGTCGAGCGCGTCGCCGCGACGCGTTTTGCCGGCAATGTGCGGGAGCTTTCCAACGTGGTGGAGCGGGTCGCCATCGTGCGCCGCCAATGCGGCAACTGGAATCGCGAGCGTATCGAGCGCGTGTTCGAACGCCTGGCCGACTGCTCGCGCATCCTGGGCGTCCCGGCGTCCGCCGCGCCCGCCCCTGCTGCCGCCCAGCACCCCGTCCTGAGCGAGGCTGAACAGGCCGAACGCGCCCGTGTGATGGTGGCGCTGGAGGCCAATGGCTGGCGGCGTCAGGATACGGCGGCCTACCTGGGTATCAGCCGCAAGGTGCTGTGGGAGAAGATGCGCAAGCTGCAGATTGCGGGCGGGCAGGGCGAGTCGGCCGACATGCTGGGTCCCGGAGACGGGGGCGCCTATTCCTGAACAGTGGCGCAAGCCGCGAAGACCGCAAGACTGCGAAGGACGCGGGTTTGCCTGTGCGTCATTTCTCTACTGAAAGTTGCTATAGTTTGTTCAAAATCTCATCCTTGGGGAAGGCATGGAACTCCGCTCTCTGCACCTGGCCGTGCGCACCGCATTGGCCGGCCTGACGCTGGTTGGCCTGACGGCATGCGCCGCCACGCAACAACGCAGCGCACCCGAATCGGCCGTCACGCAATCCGACGCGCCGAAAACCGCCGAGGCCGGCGCGCAGCCGGTCACGCCGCCGCCGGCGCCGGCTGTCATCCAGCCCGAACCCAGGCCCGCTGCAAGCGGCCCGGTCGCGGAAGTGCAGCAGCTGATCCAGTCGCGCCAGGTCAATGAACTGCGCACGACCTACAACGGCAGCTATGGCGCCAGCATGCTGTTCAAGCCCGACGAGCTGGTCTACTACGTGGCGCTGTTCCGCCAGAAGGAGTTCCTGCGCGTCAGCAAGACCCGCGTGGCTGCCGAGGCCGAGCAGACTTATCGCCGCTATGCCGCGCAGACCAGCGAATTGGCCGAGGTCGATATCCGCCGCATCACGCTGCAGGCCGAGCAGGCCCGCACCGACAAGCTGCTGAGCGAGCGCACGAGCCAGCTCGAAGGCCTGCAGGCGGATGTGGACCGCCAGCGCCAGCAGGCAGCCCAGATTGCCGCCAACCAGAAGCAGGCGCGTGAAGAGGCGGCCCAGTTGTCGGCCCAGCAGAAGGATGCCGCGGCCGAGTTGCGCCGCCTGCAGGCACGCATCCGCGAACTGGAGCGCCAGCAGGCCAACGTGGGCGCCCAGGCCGAGCCGCGCGCCAAGAGCGGCGCGAAGAAGCTGCCGCCCAAGTAAACGGCGCCTGCCCGCGCCGCCTTGCCGGGCCAGCGCATCCCGAGACCCGCCCGTATGCCATACTGGCGGGTCTTGTTTTTCCGGCCTCTGGCCGCCATCTGCCAGTCATGGCTATCAAGGTTTTCGATCTCGAGTGCGATCAGGGCCACCTTTTCGAAGGCTGGTTCTCCTCGCACGACGACTACGCCCACCAGCAGGCGAGCGGTTTGCTCACCTGTCCGGTCTGCGCCAGCGCAACCGTTGCCAAGCGCCTGTCGGCACCGCGCCTGAATGTCGGCCATGCGGAGGCGTCCGCCGCGCAGCCGCCCGCCACGCCGGAAAATATCCAGGCCTCCTTGCTGCGTCATCTGCGCACCATCGTGCGCGGCACCGAGAACGTGGGGGATCGTTTTGCCGCCGAGGCGCGCCGCATCCATGAGGGCGAGGCCGACGAACGTCCCATCCGCGGCGTCGCCACGCCGGCCGAGCGCGAAGCGCTGGCAGCGGACGGCATTGCCGTCATGGCCTTGCCCGATATCCTCGACGACGAGCGCATGCAGTAAGCGCGCAAGGCACGCCCATCACGGAACGAGGGGCTTTTTTCATTGCCCCGCGCGTACACGGATGCCGGCGTGCAGCATGCCCAGCGCCGCCTCGAAGACAGCGCCGCTGTCCAGGCTGGCGAAGCGCGGCATGAAGCGCTTGAGCAGCGGATAGTCCGCGTCGGGCAACGCTGCCACTTCGTCCTGTTCGGCCTGGGTGGCCGGGCGGATCATGCCGCCCGTTTCGCCGGCAGCCAGGCCGTAGACGGCGGCGTACCAGCTCAGCACGACAGCGGGCACCTCGGCCTCCGGCACGCCGGCATCGCAGATGGCGCCATACACCGCCTCGATGTGCGCGAAATCGGAGACGCCGGTATTCACGAAGCGCAGCATCAGCCCGAAGGTGCCACGGTATTGCAGCGCCAGTTGGCGATACTGCATGGCCAGGGCGCGCAGTCGCGCGTCCCAGGGCAGGGCGGCGGGCACGGGCCGCAATTGCGCCGTGAGCCAGTCCGCCATGGCGCGGTGCAGGCCTTCCTTCGATTTGAAGTGATACAGGATGGCCATCGGGTCGCAGCCCATCTCGGCGCCCACCTTGCGCACGCTGAAGCCGGTTTCGCCCGTGGCTTCCATGACCCTGATGGCGGTGGCGACCATCACTTCCCTGGACAGGCCGCGTGGCCCTGGCTGTATCTTTTCGCTGCGTGGTGGCATGCATTTCCCTTGCCGTCTCCGGACGGTGCCGAAGGTGGGACGTCGCTCCGGGTTTGACGAATCAAATTCTACACCATAGAATTTATATTTCTACAATGAAGAAATAAAGCGCGAGCAGTGGCCTGCACCGGGCCGCCACGCAGCGCCTTGTCCAAAAAGGTATCCACCATGGCATCCGACACTCCGATCAAGCTGCGCCCGCTCGAGCGCGAAGACCTGCGCTATGTCCATGCGCTCGACAACAATGCCAGCGTGATGCGTTACTGGTTCGAGGAGCCCTACGAAACCTTCGCCGAGTTGTCGGCCCTGTATGACGAGCACATCCATGACCAGCGCGAACGCCGCTTCGTCATGGAGGCGGGCGCCGACCGGGTGGGCCTGGTCGAACTGGTCGAGATCGACCACGTCCACCGCCGCGCCGAGTTCCAGATCATCGTGGCGCCGGAACACCAGGGCAAGGGGTATGCCTCCCGCGCCACGCGGCTGGCCATGGAGTATGGCTTCAGCGTGCTGAATCTCTACAAGATCTACCTGCACGTCGACCGCGAGAACCACAAGGCCGCGCACATCTACCAGCGGCAGGGTTTCCAGGAAGAGGGCGTGCTCAAGCACGAGTTCTTCGTGCAGGGCCAGTATCGCGACGTGATCCGCATGTGCCTGTTCCAGCACGAGTTCCTGGCCATGCATCCGCCCGCGCCCGCGATGGTGACGCCCACGGCGCAGTAGCCGCCACGGCGCGGTGGGTATGGGCGCAAGCGCGTCCTGCCTGCAGCAGGCAGGAAAGGCGAAGCAAGGAAAGGGGGAAGGGCTTCCCCGCGCCCCGCGAACGGCCAGGCGCTCGCGCAGGGCGGGAAAGGACGCCACGCAACCCGAAGGCGCGTGGCGTGGGGGCTTACATCACGCGGCTGCGGTATTCGCCGGTGCGGGTGTCGATTTCGATCTTGTCGCCGATGGCGCAGAACAAGGGCACGGGCAGTTCCCAGCCGGTGTTGATCTTGGCGGGCTTCATGACCTTGCCCGAGGTGTCGCCACGCACGGCAGGTTCCGTGTAGATGATCTCGCGCACGATCATCGTGGGCAGTTCGATCGAGATGGCGCGGCCGTCATAGAAGACGACTTCGACGGCCATGTTCTCTTCGAGGTAGTGCAGGGCGTCGCCCATGCTGTCGGCCTCGACTTCGTACTGGTTGTATTCCTGGTCCATGAAGACGTACATGGGGTCGGCGAAGTAGGAGTAGGTGCACTCCTTGCGATCCAGCACGACGACTTCGAACTTTTCGTCAGCCTTGTAGACCGATTCGCTGCCCGAGCCGGTCAGCAGGTTCTTGAACTTCAGCTTGACGACGGCAGCGTTGCGGCCCGACTTGTTGTATTCGGCCTTCTGGACCACGAGGGGCTCGCTGCCCACCATGACCACGTTGCCCACGCGCAGTTCCTGTGCGGTTTTCATGAATCAAAACTCCGGTATTTCAAGATCGCGTCTGGTGAGCGATGAAGGTAAGAAAGAGGTGTGAACCAAGCCGTGAACCAGCTTGTGGCCGATCAGCAAGGCCATCGGTGATGCCATCCGTCGCGCGAAACCCCCTGGCGGCAGCGGATTGCAAAGCCTCTTATTCTAGCCTGTTTGGGCTGGACGCAAGCAAAAGCGGACCAGGGCGTCCGCCAGGTCTTCCTGGCGGGCCAGGGCCTGGCAGGCCTGCCAGGCGTGCGCCTGCCAGGATTGCCAGGCGGGGGGCGACAGCGCGGCGTGTAGCGCCTCTGCCACAGCCCGCGCGCCCGCGGCAATCCCCGCCGCGGTCTGGCCAGGCAGCGTCGTGTTCCAGGCCTCGTTCAGGCGGCGGGCCTCGGCCGGACCGCCATGGCGATCCTGCCAGGCGGCCAGCTTGTCCAGGTGCGCGTTTTCATCCTGGGGGTAGATCTGCCAGACCAGCGGCCGGCCGGCCCACAGCGCCCGCACGAAGGAGTCTTCCCCCCGGATGATGTTGAGGTCGGCGCTCCACAGCAGGCGGTCGAAATCGGGTTGCCGCACGAAGGGGATGCGCGCCACGTGCAGCGGCGTGCCTTGCGCGGCGTCATCCAGTCCCGGCGCGACGCCTTGCGGGACCAGCAGCACCGTCCGGCCGGCCTGCGCCAGGCCCTGCAGCAGGCCGGCCCAGGGGGCGTGCGGGTAACAGAAGAGCGTTGCCAGCCGTGCGCCCTCTTGCCAGGCGCCCAGGGCTGTCTCGGTGACGCCCAGGGTGCGCAGCATTGCGGTGGCCGGCTCGCGGCTGGCCTGCCAGGCGTCGCGCTGGGCCAGCAGATCGGGTTCGCGCAGCAAGCCGCCGGTCTCGGGGGTGAAGCCGGGGAAGAAGAAGGCTTTCTTCAGGCCGTTGGGCTGTGGAGAGGGCAGGCCGTGGCAAGCGCCGACCCAGTCCTCGGCGCTGAGATACTCGAGGTTGATCCAGGTCGTCCGTTGCGTCGGCTCGGCGGCCATGCGGGCGACATAGGCCGCGGGCGGATCACAGGCGAAGGCCTCGATGGCGACCTCGCCCGGCTCCAGGTCGGGAGCGGGCTGCGACCAATGGATGACCTCCACGCCCTGCACGACTTGGCGCGCGGCGTGGAGGTCGACAGCGGGTTCCAGGCGGGCGAACGAGGCGAGGTCGTCGACCCACAAGCGCAAGGGCCAGCCGTGGCCTTGCGCCAGGCGGCGGGCCAGGCGCCAGCACACGCCGATGTCGCCGTAGTTGTCGACGACCCGGCAGAACAGATCGGTGCGCATGCGGACGCGACGTCAGTGGAAATGCGCGGGCGCCGTGTTCGCGTCCTCGGGCAGCTCTGGGTGCGTCATTTCGCCCAGGGGATTGGGGAAGTAGGGCGTGCCGCAATCCTCGCAGTAGTCAGGCGGCAGGATGCCGGGCAGGCGGCGGATGTCGGCCACGCCTTGCTCCTTCAGCAGCGCGGCGATTTCCTCGATGGCATCGGGGCCGGTGGGTTCGGCGTCCTCGGGCAAGGGCTCTTCCTCGCGGCCATAGACGGGCCAGACACAACCGTAGATTACGTCGTTGCGGTTGCGCGGGGTGAAGCTGATGCGGTATTCGTCCACGCGGGTTTCGCCGCAGCCGCCGATGACGGCGCGCAACTGGTCGGGTGCGAGTCCGGCGGCGCCCTCCAGCCAGGCCACGGCGGCCTTCAGCGCCAGCGGGCGCACGCGCCGGTCGGCGTCGCGATTGCTGACGTAATAGGCATCGGGCAGCAGGCATTCCACGCCGCAGCCGGGCAGGAGGCCCGCCAGCGTGGGCTGGGCCTGGGCAATCCATTGCGCCAGTGCATCGGCGCGGCTGCCGCCGCTGGCTTCCTGCCAACGGAAGAGGGGGGCGCCCTCGGGCACCACGACGCCCGCGACCACGTAACGCGTGTCCGCCAGCATGGGCGGCGCATCCGCGCCGGGGCCGGGTTGCAGCGTCGGGCGGGGGGCGTCCAGGCCAAGCGCCTGGCTGCCCAGGCGATGCAGCCATTGCCAGGTGTCGGAGAAGGTGCGAGGCATCTGGTCCAGGCTGACCAGGGTGGGCAGCAAGGCCAGTTGCGCGCCTTCGGCCAGCACGTGGCCATGCAGCTGCGCGCGCAGGGTGTCCTGCGCGGCCTGCGGGATGGGACCGTTGGCAATGCTGTAGCGGGTCCAGGCCACCACGGGCGCCACCAGCAGCAGGACGTCATGGCGCTGGCCGTCTTTCTCCAGCACCAGCGACTCCGAAGCGGTCTCGGCCTGTTCGATCAGGACTTCGTAGCCGCCGGCATGATGGTGCGACAGGTGGTCCAGCGCGGCTTCCAGCGTGGCGTCATTGCTGGCGCGCAGCAGCTTGGCCAGCAGGCGGCCGAGTTCCGCTTCCCAATAGCGGTCCTCGACCCGGCTGCCCGACTCGTCCAGCGCCGTCGCGAGCGCGACCAGGCGGCTGGCGTCGCGATTCAAGCGGGAGGGGGAAGATCTGCGGGTGCGGGCCATTGTCGGTAAACCAGGAAAAGGAAGCTGAACTTGCTAGTTTACCGCTCCGACCCGGGGGATGACGCCAAACGCAGGCGGGCGCCGCGCAGGAGCGGTGCGCCGCCGCCGTCGGTTCATTGTGCTGAAAAATGAAATAGACAAAACAAAGCTGCCAGGTTTATTGCGATAAGGAAAACTCGGACAATCTCTTCATCAGGGCGAGTCCGGCGCCATGCGCCAGGCCCGCCGCTATCCGATATGGAGTCCGCCATGCGTTTCCCCGTTCTCTTCGTTTCCCACGGTTCGCCCATGCTGGCGGTCGAGCCGGGCCGTACCGGCGCGGCCCTGGCGGCCTGGGTGCAGACCCTGCCAGAGAGGCCGCGCGCCATTCTCGTCGTGTCGCCGCATTGGCGCGGCGCGGGCCTGGCCGTGTCCACCCGGGGCCAGCAGGAAGCCTGGCATGATTTCGGCGGCTTTCCGCCCGAGCTCTATACCCTTGAGTACGGCGCGCCCGGCTCGCCCGAGCTGGCGGCACGGATCCGCCGCCTGCTGGCCGAGTCGGACCTGCCCGTGCAGGACGATCCGGCCCGTCCGCTGGATCACGGTGCATGGGTGCCCCTGCGCTATCTGTATCCGCAGGCGGACATCCCCGTCGTGCAACTGGCGCTGGACGCCCGGCTCGATGCCCGCGGCCAGTATGCGCTGGGCCGGCTGCTGGCGCCCTTGCGCGACGAGGGCGTCCTGATCATCGGCTCGGGCTCGCTGACGCACAACCTGCGCCACGTCCAGCCGCCGGGTTCTGCGCCCTTGCCCTATGTGGGTCCCTTCCAGGACTGGTACGCCCGCCATCTGGCCGAGGGCAACCTCGAGACGTTGATGGACTGGCAGCGCGAGGCGCCTGGCGCGATGCAGGCACATCCGCATGACGATCACCTCATGCCTTTGTACGTGGCGCTGGGCGCCGGCGGCCTGCCCGCGTTGCGGCTCAATGACGAGGTGAGCTACGGCGCCCTTGCGATGGACGCCTATCAGTTCGGGTGAGTCGGACGGCGCGGCGCGCTCGCCGTCCGCTCAGCGTGAACCGTTGATCTGCGCCTGCAGCGCTTCCACGCGTTCTGGCGTCGGCGGATGCGTGGATAGCCAGCCGGGCGTGTCGCCGCGATCGCGGTCGTCTTCCAGCTTGCGCAGCATCCTGGCCAAGGCGTGGGGATCGCGACCCGCGGCCTGCAGCAAGGCGACGGCACGCGCATCGGCATCCCGTTCGAAATCCCGCGAATACGACATGTCGAGCAGGCTGGTGCCAGTGACAATGGCCTGGTTCAGGAACTCGCTGGCGTCTCCGCTGATCAGCATGACGGCCGCCGCCAGGCCCAGGGCGCGCGACAGCCGGCGCATGCCATGACGCGCGTCGATGTGCCCGATTTCATGGGCGATGACGCCGTCCAGTTCCTGCGGCGAGCCGGCCAGCTTCAGCAACTGGTCCGTCACGACGATGGTGCCGCCGGGCAGGGCCAGCGCATTGGCGCCCAGCCGGCCGCCGTCCCGCAGCTCCAGTCTGAGGGGGATGGCGTCGGGGTCGCCTCGGCTGCGGCCCAACTCGTCGACGATCGCCTGCAAGGTCTCTTTTTGCTCGGGCGTGGCTTTGCTGGGCGACATGAAGGTGTCCAGCGAGTGCATCACGCCCTGGCCGATGAAGGCTTCCACCGAGTGCGGGACCAGCAGCGCGACGCGGTCGGCCGCGAAAGGCACGCCCCAGCGGATCATCCCGAAACACAGCAGCAGCGCCACGACGACAAAGCCGATGAGGCGCGGCCGCATGCGTTCCCAGCCATGGACGTAGGCGCCGCGCGAGCCTTGCAACCGGCGGCGCAGCGTGTCTGCCTGCGACTGGTCCCGGGTCTCGAAGACGCTGCCGTCTTCCAGCGTGATGCGCTGCGAGGGGCCGTCGAGCCGCGCGGGCCAGGCCAGGGTGCCTGGCGCCACGAGGCGGGATTCGTCGCCATGCTGCAGCCACAGCCGGCCATCGGGATGCAGTGTCAGCCTTGCCGGCTGGTGGGCCGCGGCGCGCGGGGCGAAGAGCCGCCCCGCGACCGTCAGCACGCTGTGCGTGCCGTCCAGCGTGTCAGTGCTCATGTCGACAGCAGCACGTCCTGGTTTACAGCGGCGCCAGGCCGCTGAGGCCTTCCATCTCGCCGTATTCGCTGGCGAAGCTGCCCGGACGATCCTGGTGCGAGGAAACGAAGGCATCCAGGCCAGGCGCGGCATGCAGCGTGATGCTTTGCGTCACGTAGCGGTGGCGGCGCACCAGTGCCCACGGGTACAGCAGGCCCAGCGAGAACGCCGTGGCGAAGAGGCCCGACACGACGATCCACAGGTGGCGCCACGGCGAGAGATCGGTGCGCAGCGTGTGGCCGCCCTCGATGCTCAGGTCGTTGACGCACAGCTTCAGGACGTGGCCGGCGTAATAGGCCGTGCCCACCAGGAAGCCCAGGTAGACGCCCATGATGAGGAAGTGCCAGATGGACATCTGGACCACCGTGCCCAACAGCAGCAGCACGGCGCCGATGGCCAGCGCGGGCAGCAGCGCGATGCCTGCCGCGCGGTAGAACTGGCCCAGCGAGGGGTTGACGTTGAAGCGGGCGCCGCCCCACGAGTGGCCGTTGACGGTGTAGCGCACTGCCATGCGCGTGGCCATCGGCATCAGCAGGCCCAGCGTCAGCATGCCGACGAAGGGCATCACCAGGAAGACCAGCGCGGCCTTGCCGTAGCTGCCCTGGAAGTCGAAGCGCACGTTGCGCCAGCTGGTGACGCGGGCGCGGAAGCGCATGGCCGAGTTCATCAGCCAGGGCACCGCCACCAGGAGGCCCAGGAGCACGACCAGCTGGATGAAGGGGTGGATGACGCCGGCGACTGCCGTCGCGATGATGACGCCCAGCGCCATCAGGCGGCCCTTGAAGATCTGCATGCCGGTGGCGTGGTATTCGAAGACGTGGCCATCGACTTCCGTGTTGCCGTAGAACCAGCGGTGCTTGCGGACCTTGGCCCAGGCGGAATAGATGCCCAGGGTGACGATGGTGAGCAGCAGGTTCACGATCCAGATGCCGAAGTACGTGCCGGCGTCGCCATGAAAGCGCATCGGCGCCGAGCGCGGCGCATCGGGCTGGACGGCAGGGGCGGAGGGGCTGAAGGCATTGCCGGCCGGGAAGGACGAGGCTTCCGGCTGCTGGCTGGGGTCGGGAAAGTTCACGATGGTTCTCGCTGAAGGTTTTGCGTTGTTCGATGAGCGATGGTGCTGCCACGGGCTTCAATCGCGGCACGCGGAGAAAGTTAGCAGCATTCGGTTTCAGGAGGACGAAAGGAAGCCGTTCAAACTCGAAATAAATTGTGTAAGAGCTTAAGAAAACATGGCGACCAGGCAAGAAAAAACCGGGCACGGGGCCCGGTTTTTCCTGCCGCGTATCCTGCCGGATCCGCGGAATTGCCGGGTTTACGCTGCTTCCAGCAACTGGCGCAGCACGAAGGGCAGGATGCCGCCGTGCTTGTAGTAGTCCACCTCGATCGGCGTGTCGATGCGCAGCAGCACGGTCACCTGCTGCGTGCTGCCATCCTTGCGGTGGATGGTCAGCGTCACGTCCTGCATGGGCTTGATGCCGTTTTCCAGGCCCGAGATGTCGTAGGTTTCCTCGCCCGTGATGCCCAGCGATTGCACGCTGTCGTCGCCCTTGAACTGCAGCGGCAGCACGCCCATGCCCACCAGGTTGCTGCGGTGGATGCGCTCGAAGCTGCGCGTGATGACGGCCTTCACGCCCAAGAGCTGCGTGCCCTTGGCCGCCCAGTCGCGCGACGAACCGGTGCCGTATTCCTCGCCGCCGAAGACGACGGTGGGCGTATCCTGCGCCACGTACTTCATGGCGGCATCGTAGATCGACATCTGTTCACCGGTAGGCTGGAACAGCGTGTCGCCGCCTTCGTAACGGCTGCCGTCCGCCAGCGGCGGGATCATCAGGTTCTTGATGCGCACGTTGGCGAAGGTGCCGCGCATCATGATCTCGTGGTTGCCGCGGCGCGAGCCGTAGCTGTTGAAGTCGGCCTTCATGACGCCGTTTTCCTTCAGCCAGCGGCCAGCGGGCGAGCTTTCCTTGATCGAGCCGGCGGGCGAGATGTGGTCGGTGGTGACCGAGTCCCCGAACACGCCCAGCGCGCGAGCGCCCTTGATGACAGGCATGGCACCCGGGGTCATGCCGAAGTCGCCGAAGAAGGGCGGCTCGGCGATGTAGGTCGAGTCAGGCCAGTTGTAGACGTCGCCCGTCACGCCCTGGATCTTCTCCCACAGTTCGCCCGGCTTGCTCTTGACCTGGCCATAGTTGGCTCGGAAGGCCGCGGGATTCAGCGCGAACTTCACGAGCTCGTTCACTTCCTCGGTGCTCGGCCAGATGTCGCCCAGCCACACGTCGCCGTTCTTGCCGCGGCCCACCGGCTCGGTCATCAGGTCGCGCGTGATGGTGCCGGCCAGCGCATAGGCCACGACCAGCGGGGGCGAGGCCAGGAAGTTGGCCTTGATGTTCGGATGGATGCGGGCTTCGAAGTTGCGGTTGCCCGAGAGCACGGCCGAGCAGATCAGGTCGTTGCCGGTGATGGCTTCGTTCAGGTCCGGCGTCAGGTCGCCGGCGTTGCCGATGCAGGTGGTGCAGCCATAGGCGGCCACGTCGAAGCCCAGCTTTTCCAGGTAGGGCAGCAGGCCCGTCTTGGTCAGGTATTCGGTCACCACGCGCGAGCCAGGGGCCAGCGAGGTCTTGATGTGCTTGGGCACGGTCAGGCCGGCTTCCACGGCCTTCTTGGCCAGCAGGCCGGCGGCCAGCAGCACGCTGGGGTTGGACGTGTTGGTGCAGGAGGTGATGGCGGCGATCAGGATGTCGCCGTTCTTCACCTGCGTGCCCGCGCTGGTGGTGTAGGTCCTGGCCAGCTTGTCGGCGGGCTGGTTGAAGCCGTTTTCCGAGACCGGCTTGGAGAACAGGTCGATGAAGGTGTTCTTCACGTTGCCGATCTCGATGCGGTCCTGCGGGCGCTTGGGGCCTGCCAGCGAGGGCGCGACCGTGGACAGGTCCAGCGTCAGCAGCTTGGTGTAGTCGATGTCGCGCGCTGCAGGCACGCCGAACATCTTCTGTGCCTTGAAATAGGCTTCGAACGCGGCGATTTCCTCGGCGGTGCGGCCCGTGCCCTCGAAGTAGTCGATGGTGCGGGAATCGACGGGGAAGAAGCCCATGGTCGCGCCGTATTCGGGCGCCATGTTGCCGATGGTGGCACGGTCGGTCACCGACAGGCTGGCCGTGCCTTCGCCACAGAATTCCACGAACTTGCCGACGACCTTTTCGCGGCGCAGCAGTTCGGTCAGCGTCAGCACCAGGTCGGTGGCGGTCACGCCGCCGCGCAGCTTGCCCTTCAGTTCCACGCCCACCACGTCGGGGGTCAGGAAATAGACCGGCTGGCCCAGCATGCCGGCTTCCGCCTCGATGCCGCCCACGCCCCAGCCCACCACGCCGATGCCGTTGATCATGGTGGTGTGGCTGTCGGTGCCGACCAGCGAGTCGGGGTAATAGACGCCCGTCTGCTTGTCCTTGTGCACGCCGCGCGCCAGGTATTCCAGGTTCACCTGGTGCACGATGCCGAAGCCCGGGGGCACCACGCCGAAGGTGTCGAAGGCCTGCATGCCCCACTTCATGAACTGGTAGCGCTCCTTGTTGCGCTGGAACTCCAGTTTCATGTTCAGGTCCAGCGCGTCCTTCGTGCCGAAGTAGTCGATCATGACCGAGTGGTCCACCACCAGGTCCACCGGCACCAGCGGTTCGATCAGCTTGGGCGTCTTGCCCATCTTGTCGGCCACCGCGCGCATGGCGGCGATGTCGGCGAGCAGCGGCACGCCGGTGAAGTCCTGCAGCACCACGCGGGCGACGACGAAGGGGATTTCATCTTCGCGCTTGGCGTTGGGCAGCCAGCTGGCCAACTGGCGCACGTGCGCTTCGGTGACTTTCCTGCCATCGCAATTGCGCAGCACCGACTCCAGCACGACGCGGATCGAGACGGGCAGCCGCTGCACGTCGATCCCCAAGGCCTTGCCCAGCGCCGGCAAGGAATAGTACTGACAGGACTGCTTGCCGATCTTGAAATTCTTGAGGGTGTCGAACGTGTTGTGCGGCATGATGGACTCCGTGGGGTTGACCTTCGGTTCCGCCGCGAGGCGCGGCGTGTTCGTCGCCTTTGATTGTAAGTGAGGGACAGGGTGATTTGAACTCTTGTGTCTTATATAAGAGTTACCAAATTTACCCATCCACCCCGCTGCTTCAGCGGGCGGTTTTCAGGGGCGGGGCAGGGGCGCGCGCAGCCGGCTGGCGTAGATGTTCAGCGCCAGCCCGCCGATGACCAGGCCTGCAGCCGACAGCTTCCAGGCGGGCAAGGATTCATCCAGCAACAAGGCCGAGGACAGCATGCCGAACACCGGCACCAGCAGGGCCATGGGCGTGACCGTGGCGGCGGGGTGGCGAGACAGCAGCCAGTTCCAGGCGCCGAAGCCATAGATCGTGTTGCCGACGGCCTGCCACAGCACGGAGGCCCAGCCACCCAGGCTGGCGTGGCTCAGCGCCGCGCCGATGGCCGTGGGGCCTTCCGCGACGACGGTGATGAGGCTGAGCGGCGCCACCGCGTAAAGGCTGCTCCAGACCGTGAAGGACACCATGTTGACGCGTCCGGCGCGCCGCACGACGGTGTTGGCGCAGGCCCAGCAGAAGGCCGCGGACAGCACCAGTCCCAGGCCGACCAGCGTGACCGCCGCGCCCGCGTCCGTCACGCTGCGCCAGCCCACCAGGGCGAGGCCTGCCACGGCCAGTCCCAGCGCCACGATCTGAGGGCGCGCGGGACGTTCGCCTGCCAGCGCCATGGCCATCAGGATGGTGAAGAACACCTGCGACTGGACCACCAGCGAGGCTAGTCCGGGCGTGATGTCGCTTTGCATGGCCCAGTACAGCAGGCCGAACTGCCCGGCGCCCAGCAGCGTGCCGAAGCCCGCCAGCGTCGTCCACGGCACGGCCGGCCGCCGGATGAAGAACACCCAGGGCAGGGCCGACAGCAGGAACCGCAGCGTGGAAAGCAGGAAGGGCGGGAAGTCGACCAGGCCCCACTTGATCACCACGAAGTTGGTGCCCCAGATGAGCACCACGGACAGGGCGAGCAGCAGATGAAGTGGGGGCATGATGAAGGGGGCGGGCAGGGCAAGCTGCCAGTGTAGCGAGCGCGGGCTGACAGGCGGCTGGCTGGCGCCAGTCTCACAGGCCGTATCAACGATGACGTTACTATGACATGCAGCCGCAAGCGCATTGCATCCGGCCTTTCCTGAACCTGCTTCCTCATGTCGTTGTCCGCCCTGTTGTTGGTCGTGCTGGCCGCCTGCATCCATGCGACCTGGAACCTGCTTGCCAAGCGGGCGGCGTCGGCCGGGCCGTCCTTCGTGTTCGCCTATGCGCTGTGCGCCACGGTGATCTACCTGCCGCTGGCGCTCTGGGACGTGTGGCGCGGCGGCATGGTCTGGAGCCTGCCGGCGGTGCTCGTGCTGGTGGCCAGCGCCGCCATCCACCTGGCCTACAGCCTGTGCCTGCAGCGCGGCTACCAGGTGGCCGATCTTTCCGTCGTCTATCCGGTGGCGCGTGGCACCGGCCCGCTGCTGTCCTCGATCGGGGCGTTCGTGCTGCTGGCCGAGCCGCCGCACACGACGGCGGTCATGGGCATGCTGTGCGTGGTCATCGGCATCTTCTGCATCGCCACGCAAGGCCGCTGGGCGCGTTTCCGCCAGCCCGATGCCTGGGTGGGGGTGCGCTGGGGCGCCTATACGGGCGCGCTCATCGCCTGCTACACCGTCGTGGATGCCTATGGCGTCAAGGTGCTGCTGGTGTCGCCCATCGTGCTGGACTGGTTCTCCAACTCGCTGCGCACCTGCATGCTGACGCCCTATGTGCTGCGCCGCCGACAGGCCGCCTGGACCGCCATGCGCGGGCGCTGGGGCCTGGCGCTGGCCGTCGGCGCGCTCTCGCCGCTGTCCTACATCCTGGTGCTGCAGGCCCTGAGCGACGGCGCGCCGCTCAGCCTCGTGGCGCCCGCGCGCGAGATGTCCATGATGGTGGGCGCCGTGCTGGGCATGGTGCTGCTGAAGGAAGCCGCCGGTGTCTGGCGGATCGCGGGGTGCGCGGTGCTGGTGGTGGGGGTGGTGTTGCTGGGGATGACGTAGCGGGGAGACCCGCTACCTGCATCTGTGGTGATGCCGTCGTGTCTGTGCGCGCAGGCACGATGATGATCAGAGTGCCAGTGTGCCTTGCTGCCAAGCTGCGAGCATGGCAGCGGCTACCCGCTGCTGTCCATCTGCGGCCAGCTTTTGCAATAGCGCTGGCGCAGTGGGATTTGAGCGCAATGATTGGCGAAATGCGCTGAATGCCGCTCCCACTGCACTTGGTTGCTGCTGGAAGAGTGCCAGTAGAAACGCATCCGGCCTTTGGATTGCGATGCCGATAGTGGCAAGCTTCTGTACGCCAAAATCCTTGACGTTCTTGGTCACCAGGCTGACTACCTGTGTGCCTGGATAGTACGGATTCGCCAGGATGGCATATGCGCAAGCCGCAACGTGAGTGTCCTTCATCGACCGCATGCCGAAGGCCACGGCTTGGAATTGCGCCTGAACGTCCGGGGTAGAGACTTCGGCAGTGGGCAGCGACTGGCGCATCAGTGTCTCATTGAGCTGTGCGGCCGCTTGGTCGATCTTGCGTCCCGTTGTGACCAATGCGCGGCTCATTTCTTCAAGGATGAGCGGGCTCCAGTGCAGATGGATCAGCTTTTGGTAGTCCAGATAAATGAGAAAACCTCGGGTGGTCCCCCCAAAAAGCGTATCGGCATCTGCGATGACAGGTATCGGCATTCAGCGGTTCAACTGGAGAATATTTCGTCGTCGAGTAGCGCGCCCAACTTGTGCATTGCGCGCTGCCTGCCTGCCTGCTCTTTTTGTTGCCATGCGAGGACGGAGGATGTCAGCACTCTCCGTTGATTGCCAACCCATCGATGCAATGCCACGTCGCCCGCATCGATACGCGCGACCATATACGGGCGAGACACCCCTACCAGATCCGCCGCTTCTTGGCTGGTAAGCACAGGGTCGGAGGTGTTTTGCGACATCGCTTGGTCTGATGTCCGTGCTTGTGCAGGCAGTGCCAACTGAAAAATCTGGACGAACTCCTCTCGGATGGCTCGTTCCTTGGCTTGGGTCAGTGTGCGCACGTGTTTGCGCACGATATCCAGCAAGGGAGAGACCTCGACGGAGACATGCAGGGCACCGCCGTGTAGCGCGGTCACCGACGCAGTCTTCGGCGCGGGTCTGTCCGCAACAGGGGGGAGGACCGCTGTTTTCGGGGACTTGGTCTTGGTCAGGTTGGCACGAGGAGTCTGGATGGTCTTAGGCATGATGCAGAAACTATATCATCGAAATACTCGAATTATTCGAAAAAAACTCGGGTGGATCGAATTGCATGACGTCGGTGCATTTCGTCATCCGAACAAAAAAAACGCCCCAAGCCGTGTCCGGCCTTGGGGCGTATGTCTTTCTTGAGCCAGGGAGACGGCTGCAAACTTGCGGCCGCCTCTCTACATCAGACCTCGATCACGTCGGCCACGTCCTTGTAGTCGGGGATCTTGTCGAAGTTCAGGTACTGGTAGATCTGGTCGCCGCTCTTGTTGATGACGCCCATGTCGGCCATGTACTCGTCCTTGGTCGGGATGCGGCCCAGCTTCGAGCAGATGGCGGCCAGTTCGGCCGAGCCCAGGTAGACGTTGGTGTTCTTGCCCAGGCGGTTCGGGAAGTTGCGGGTGCTGGTCGACATGACCGTGGCGCCTTCGCGGACCTGGGCCTGGTTGCCCATGCACAGCGAGCAGCCCGGCATTTCGGTGCGCGCGCCGGCCGTGCCGAAGACGCCGTAGTGGCCTTCCTCGGTGAGCTGCGTGGCGTCCATCTTGGTGGGCGGGGCCACCCAGAGCTTGACCGGGATGTCGCGCTTGCCTTCCAGCAGCTTGGAGGCTGCGCGGAAGTGGCCGATGTTGGTCATGCAGCTGCCGATGAACACTTCGTCGATCTTGGCGCCGGCCACGTCCGACAGCGTCTTCACGTCGTCGGGGTCGTTCGGGCAGGCCACGATGGGCTCGTGCACGTCGGCCAGGTCGATCTCGATGATGGCGGCGTATTCGGCGTCGGCATCGGGTTCCAGCAACTGCGGGTTGGCCAGCCAGGCTTCCATGGCCTTGATGCGGCGGCCCAGCGTGCGTTCGTCTTCGTAGCCGTTGGCGATCATCCACTTCAACATCACGATGTTGCTGTTGATGTACTCGATGATCGGTTCCTTGTTCAGGCGCACCGAGCAGCCGGCGGCCGACCGTTCAGCCGAGGCGTCCGACAGTTCGAAGGCTTGTTCCACCTTCAGGTCCGGCAGGCCTTCGATTTCCAGGATGCGGCCGGAGAAGATGTTCTTCTTGCCTTGCTTGGCCACGGTCAGCAGGCCTTGCTTGATGGCGTAGAGCGGAATGGCGTTGACCAGGTCGCGCAGCGTGACGCCGGGCTGCAGCTTGCCCTTGAAGCGCACCAGCACCGATTCCGGCATGTCCAGCGGCATGACGCCCGTGGCGGCGGCGAAGGCCACCAGGCCCGAGCCGGCGGGGAAGGAGATGCCGATGGGGAAACGCGTGTGCGAATCGCCGCCGGTGCCGACGGTGTCGGGCAGCAGCATGCGGTTCAGCCAGGAGTGGATGACGCCGTCGCCCGGACGCAGCGAGACGCCGCCGCGGGTGCTGATGAACTCGGGCAGCGTGTGGTGCGTCTTGACGTCCACGGGCTTGGGATAGGCGGCGGTGTGGCAGAACGACTGCATCACCAGGTCGGCCGAGAAGCCCAGGCAGGCCAGGTCCTTCAGCTCATCGCGGGTCATGGGGCCGGTGGTGTCCTGGCTGCCCACCGAGGTCATGCGCGGTTCGCAGTAGGTGTCGGGGCGGATGCCCTGGCCTTCCGGCAGGCCGCAGGCGCGGCCGACCATCTTCTGGGCCAGGGTGTAGCCGCGGCCGGTGTCGACCGGGTTCTTGGGCAGGCGGAACAGCGTCGAGGGCGCCAGGCCCAGGGCTTCGCGGGCCTTGGCGGTCAGGCCGCGGCCGATGATCAGCGGAATGCGGCCGCCGGCGCGCACTTCGTCGAACAGCACGTCCGACTTCACTTCGAATTCGGCGATGACCTGGCCGTCCTTGAGGGCCTTGCCGTCATAAGGGCGCAGCTCGACCACGTCGCCCATCTCCATGCTGGAGACGTCCAGCTCGATCGGCAGGGCGCCCGCGTCTTCCATGGTGTTGTAGAAGATCGGGGCAATCTTGCTGCCCAGGCACACGCCGCCGAAACGCTTGTTCGGCACGAAGGGGATGTCTTCGCCGGTGAACCACAGCACCGAGTTGGTGGCCGACTTGCGCGAGGAACCGGTGCCGACCACGTCGCCGACGTAGGCGACCAGGTGGCCCTTTTCCTTCAGGCTGGTGATGAACTCGACCGGGCCGCGCTTGCCATCTTCCTCGGGCTGGAACACGGCGCCGTCGCGCTTGTTCTTCAGCATCGCCAGGGCGTGCATGGGGATGTCGGGACGCGTGGTGGCGTCGGGGGCGGGCGACAGGTCGTCGGTGTTGGTTTCGCCGGGTACCTTGAATACGGTGATCGTCAGGCTTTCTGGCACTTCGGGACGGCTGGTGAACCACTCGGCATCGGCCCAGCTTTGCAGCACGGCCTTGGCGTTGGCGTTGCCGGCGTCGGCCTTTTCCTTCACGTCGTGGAAGGCGTCGAACATCAGCAGCGTCTTCTTCAGCGCGTCGGCGGCGATGGCGCCGACGTCGGCGTCGTCCAGCAATTGGACCAGGGGTCCGATGTTGTAGCCGCCCAGCATCGTGCCCAGCAGTTCAGTTGCCTTGGCACGGCTGAGCAGCGCACACGATTCGCTGCCCAGGGCCACGGCGGCCAGGTAGGAGGCCTTGACCTTGGCGGCATCGTCCACGCCGGCAGGCACGCGATGGGTCAGCAGGTCCACCAGATTCTGCGCCTCGCCTTCGGGCGGGTTCTTGATCAGTTCGATCAGTTCGGCGGTCTGCTTGGCGGACAGCGGCAGCGGCGGGATGCCCAGGGCGGCGCGCTCGGCGACGTGTTGACGGTAGGTTTCCAGCATGGATGACAGGCCTGCTTAGTCGGGTTGGAAAAGGGGTATGGGACGGAATTGTAGAACCATCCCAAAGGGTGGGCAATGGTCTTGTATCTTATATAAGACATATGGGAACCAGCCGGGTTCCCGCCCTCCGTCTGCGGCGTCAAGCAATGTCGCCGTCCACATAGAACCAGCGGCCGTCCTGGCGCACGAAGCGGCTGGTCTCGTGCAGGCGCGAGGCGCGGCCTTGCAGGCGGCTGCGGGCAACGAACTCCACCGTGGCGTGGTCCGCGTCCTGCTGCGCGTGGCCGCGCACGTCCAGGCCCAGCCATTTCAGGCCGGGCGGGTTCGGTTCGAGTCCGCTGGGCCGGGTGTCGGGATGCCAGGTCTCCAGCAGGTAGTCCAGGCGGTCCAGCACGAAGGCGCTGTAGCGCGAGCGCATGAGGCTGGCGGCATCGGGCGCCAGCAGGCGCCGCGGGCCTTCGTGCCAGCGTTGGCAGCAGGCGGCATAGGAGTGGCCGGAGGCGCAGGGACAGGCAGGGGAGGCGGGCATGGCAGGTGTCGAAGAAAAACGCTCAGGGTAAGTCCGGAGTCGCTGCCGGTCTGGCCAGGATCATTATGATTTAAAATAATTTGCTTATATCAAGATGGAATATATACGCCGTGCCCGCTGCTGTGCCCCGTCCAGTGCCCCCTTCGTTGCGCCGCGCATGACCCTGCTGGAACACGTCTTCTTCCTGCTCTGCGTGGCATTGGCGGCCGGCGCCCAGACCCTTTCCGGATTCGCCTTCGGCCTGTTGCTGCTGAGCCTGACCAGCCTGCTGGACATCGCGCCCATGCAGGATGTCGCCATCGTCATCAGCATGATGACCCTGGCCAATTTCCTGACTGTCTTCGGCTGGCGCTGGCCCGACCTGGACTGGAAACGCCTGATGCCCGTGCTGGGCAGCAGCCTGGTGGGCGTGACCGGCGGCCTGTGGCTGCTGCACACATTGAGCGGCAGCATGAACGTGCTGCTGCGGATTCTCCTGGGCCTGACCATCATCGTCTGCGCCTTCATCCTCGTGCATGGCGGCGCCATGCGCAAGACGGTGTCCGGTCCGGGCGCCTTCGCGTCGGCCGGGCTGGTCTCTGGGGTGCTGAGCGGGCTGTTCTCGGCGTCGGGGCCACCGCTGGTCTACCTGCTGTACCGGCAGCCCTTGCCCCTGCCCACCGTGCGCAATTTCCTGGTGATTGCGCTGGCCTGCAATGCCTTCTTCCGCTTGGTGATGGTGGCAGGCACGGGCGAGCTTACCTGGGGCATCATGGCGCTCAGCCTGGAGGCGCTGCCGGTGGTGGTGGGGGTGACATGGCTGGTGCGCCGCTACGGCATGGGCCGTTCGGTCGAGGCCATCCGCAGGCTGGTCTGCGTGCTGCTGGTGCTGTCTGGCCTGAGCCTGCTGGTGCCCGGCCTGGCGACGCTGGTTCGCTGACCTGTCCGGCGGGCCGGCGGCCCGCCAGTCCTCAACTCGCCAGCAGGTCCCTGTCTTCGCCATGGCGCTGGAAATACGCCGCGGCGTAGCTGCAGGCCGGGCGCACCTTCCAGCCTTGCGCGCGCGCCGTGTCCAGCGCCTTGCGCGTGAGGGCGCCGGCGATGCCGCGGCCGCCCACGGCGCCAGGCACGCCCGTATGGGTGATGGTCATGACCTTGTCCTGCAGCAGGTATTCCAGCACGCACAACTGGCCGTCGACGGTCACGTCGAAGCGCGATTGCGCGGGGCTGTGCTGGACGTCTTGCGCGGTGATGCCACTCATGGAAAACCTCTGGATTCGTCGTCGGAGGTTTTCAACTTAGCCCACCCGGCGCCTGGCAGGCAAGCCGACGCGGGCCAGTGACGGCGCTCAGCGCGCGCCAGCGCCCATGAACAACAGCACCCAGACGCAGGCCATGGCCACCAGTCCGAGCCAGCAGCCGCCCCACATGCCGATCAGGGGCCATTTCACATCGGTGGGCACGGTCTTGGGGTCGATGTGCGCCAGTTGCCGGTTGGCATGGCCGATCAGCGAGAACTGCGTGCGCGGGAAGGACAGGCGGAAGAAGTAATCCAGCAGCATGCCGAATTGCAGCGCCTTGGGATAACGCCGGAAGGGCTGGTGCGCCAGGTAGGGGTGCTTCATCACCGCGTTGACGCGGTCGATCTTGAAGAACAGCAGGTAGGCGCCCGAGATCAGGAAGACGCTGGCGCAGGCCACGAACAGGCTGAACGCGAAGGAAAGAAGGGGAAACAGGTAAGCCGACATGATGCGAGGAAAGTAGGCGCGCGGGACTGGCACCGCAGCAAAACCGCCATGCTACAAAACTCCCGGCTCGGGCGCGACCCGAAGGCCCCAGGGTTTCCACGGGGGCAGCGCAGGATGGAACCGCCTCAGATCACGTACAGATCCACGTATTCCTGCACCGGCATGGCTTCCAGCCCCGCCTGCTCCAGCGATGCCGCCAGGATGCGTTGCTGCTGCCGGGGCGGGAAGCGCCGCGCCAGGTTGCGGCGGAATTTCTCTTCCAGCAGCGGAATGCCTTCCTCGCGCCGGCGCTTGTGGCCGATGGGATAGTCGCAGGCCACTTCCTCCAGCACCGTTCCGTCCTGGAGCGTGACGGTCAGCGCGTTGGCGATGGAACGCTTGTCCGGGTCGTGATAATCCCGCGTATAGGCCGGGTCTTCCACGCAGGTGATCTTCTCGCGCAGGGCGTCGATGCGCGGGTCGGCAGCCACGTCGTCCTCGTAGTCCGCCGCCGTTAGCCGGCCGAACAGCAGCGGCACGGCCACCATGTACTGCACGCAGTGGTCGCGGTCGGCAGGGTTGGCCAGCGGGCCGGTCTTGTCGATGATGCGCAGGCACGCGGCATGGGTGCGCAGCGTGATGCGGGCAATGTCCTCGGCGCGCCGGCCCGCTGCGTGCAGTTGGGCATGCAGCGCCATCGCGCACTCCACGGCGGTCTGGGCGTGGAACTCGGCGGGATAGGAAATCTTGAACAGCACGTTCTCCATCACGTAGCTGCCGTAAGGCCGCTGGAAGGTGAACGGCTTGCCCTTGAACGAGACGTCGTAGAAGCCCCAGGTGGGGGCGGAGAGCGCCGAGGGGTAGCCCATTTCGCCCGTGCGCGCCATCAGCGCCAGGCGCACGGCGCGGCTGGTCGCGTCGCCGGCCGCCCAGCTCTTGCGGCTGCCCGCGTTGGGGGCGTGGCGATAGGTGCGCAGGCTCTGGCCGTCGACCCAGGCCAGGGACACCGCCGCGATGATTTCCTCGTGGGACAGTCCCAGCAGGCGCGCCACGACCGCGGTGGATGCCACCTTCACCAGCACCACGTGATCGAGGCCGACCTGGTTGAAGGAATTCTCCAGCGCCAGGCAGCCCTGGATCTCATGTGCCTGGATCATGGCGGTCAGCACGTCACGCATCGTGAGCGGGGGCTTGCCCGCGGCCACGGCCTGGCGCGAGAGCCAGTCGGCGGTGGCCAGGATGCCGCCCAGGTTGTCGGAGGGGTGGCCCCATTCCGCGGCCAGCCAGGTGTCGTTGAAGTCCAGCCAGCGGATCATCGCGCCGATGTTGAAGGCGGCCTGCACCGGATCGAGCTGGAACGAGGTGCCGGGCACCCGTGCGCCGTGAGGCACGATCGTGCCGGGCACGACAGGGCCCAGCAGCTTGGTGCAGGCGGGGTATTCCAGGGCTTCCAGGCCGCAGCCCAGGGTGTCGATCAGGCAGTGGCGCGCGGTGGCATAGGCCAGCGGGCTGCGGAGGGTGCCGGTGTCGAGGACGTAGTCGGCAATGTCGACCATGACGGCATCGGGGGCGGGGCGGGCGGCGGAGACGGCGTGAGACATGGAGGGCTCCTGCGGTCTGGCGGGCGTGACGGCACGCCCGGCGCCGTCCTTGCCGCGGGGCGCGGCAAGGACGGCTTGCGGCCGGCAGGGCGCCGGCCGCGGGGGACATCACTTGCGCTTGTCGATGGGCACGAACTTCAGGTTTTCCGGCCCGGTGTAGTTGGCGGTGGGGCGGATGATCTTGTTGTCGACGCGCTGCTCGATGATGTGGGCGGACCAGCCGGCGGTGCGCGCGATCACGAAGAGCGGGGTGAACATCGCGGTGGGCACGCCCATCATGTGGTACGACACGGCCGAGAACCAGTCCAGGTTGGGGAACATCTTCTTGGCGTCCCACATGACCGTTTCCAGGCGCTCGGCAATGTTGAACATCTTGGTGTTGCCCGCCGTCTTCGACAGCTTGCGGGCCACTTCCTTGATGACCTTGTTGCGGGGGTCCGAGACGGTGTAGACCGGATGGCCGAAGCCGATCACGACCTCCTTGTTCTCGACGCGGCGGCGGATGTCGGCCTCGGCTTCGTCGGCGGTCTCGTAGCGTTTCTGCACTTCGAAGGCGACCTCGTTGGCGCCGCCATGCTTGGGGCCGCGCAGCGCGCCGATGCCGCCGGCGATGGCCGAGTACATGTCCGAGCCCGTGCCCGCGACCACGCGGCAGGTGAAGGTGGAGGCGTTGAATTCGTGCTCGGCGTACAGCACCAGCGAGGTGTGCATGGCCTTGACCCATTCGTCGCTGGGCTTCCTGCCGTGCAGCAGGTGCAGGAAGTGGCCGCCGATGCTGTCGTCATCGGTCTGCACGTCGATGACGTGGCCGTTGTGGCTGTAGTGGTACCAGTACAGCAGCGCCGAGCCCAGGTTGGCCATCAGGCGGTCGGCGATGTCGCGCGCGCCCGGCGTGTTGTGGTCGTCCTTCTCGGGCAGCACGCAGCCCAGCACCGACACGGCAGTGCGCATCACGTCCATCGGGTGCGACGAGGCGGGCAGGGCTTCCAGCGCGGTCTGCAGGGCGGCGGGCAGGCCGCGCAGCGCGCGCAGCTTTTCCTTGTAGGCCTTCAGTTCGGCGCGGGTGGGCAGCTTGCCGTGCACGAGCAGGTGGGCGATTTCCTCGAACTCCGAGGTCTCCGCCACGTCCAGGATGTCGTAGCCGCGGTAGTGCAAGTCGTTGCCGCTGCGGCCGACCGTGCAGAGCGCGGTGTTGCCGGCGACCACGCCCGACAGGGCGACGGATTTCTTGGGCTTGAAGCCCGGCTTGTCTTCGGCGGGCGCGGCGGCGGGTGCCGGGGCAGCGGCGTCGGGGGTCTTCTTGGCGCGGGTGGTGCTCATTGTCTCAGTGCTCCTGTTTTCCTTCTGGGGTTATCCGGGAAATCCGCGGGCCTGCGCGTCAATGGCTGACGTCAGGCCTTGCTCTGCGCGAACAGCGCGTCGAGCTTGCTTTCGAAGTCGTGATAGCCGATACGGTCGTACAGCTCGTCGCGCGTCTGCATGAGGTCGACGACGTTCTTCTGGTGGCCGTCGCGGCGCACGCTCTGGTAGACCATTTCCGCGGCCTTGTTCATGGCGCGGAAGGCCGACAGGGGATACAGCACCATGCCCACGCCCACGCCGCGCAGTTCGTCCACCGTGAAGAGCGGTGTCTTGCCGAACTCGGTGATGTTGGCCAGCACCGGCACGTTCACGGCACTGGTGAAGCGCTGATAGGTGGGCAGGTCATAGGCGGCTTCGGCGAAGATCGCGTCGGCGCCTGCCTCCACACACGCCAGGGCGCGTTCGATGGCGGCGTCCACGCCTTGCACGGCGATCGCGTCGGTGCGGGCGATCACGAAGAAGTCCGAGTCGGTGCGGGCATCCACGGCGGCGCGCACGCGGTCGGCCATTTCCTGCGTGGTGACGATTTCCTTGCCCGGGCGATGGCCGCAGCGCTTGGCGCCGACCTGGTCCTCGATGTGGCAGGCCGCCGCGCCGAACTTGATCAGGCTTTTCACCGTGCGGCCGATGTTGAAGGCCGAGGGGCCGAAGCCGGTGTCGATGTCCACCAGCAGCGGCAGGTCGCACACGTCGGTGATGCGGCGCACGTCGGTCAGGACATCATCGAGGGTGTTGATGCCGAGGTCGGGCAGGCCCAGCGACCCGGCGGCCACGCCGCCACCCGACAGGTAGATGGCCCGGAAGCCCGCGCGTTTCGCCAGCAGGGCATGGTTGGCATTGATGGCGCCGATGATCTGCAGCGGCTGCTCGGCGGCCAGGGCGGCGCGGAACAGGGCGCCGGGGGAGTCGGGTCGTGACATGGCGGGTCTCCGGTCGTTGTTGTGATGGTCTTGCGATCTGGATGGAAAAAGGGCCCGTTCACACGGGCCCTTCAGTACTGCAATTACTTCAGCAGGTCCTTAACGCCGTCGCGCTCTTCGAGGAGCTCCTTCAGCGTGAAGTCCAGGCGCTCGCGCGAGAAGGCGTCGATTTCCAGGCCTTCGACACGCTTGTACTCGCCGTTCTCGGTCGTGACGGGCACGCCGTAGATGATGCCTTCGGGGATGCCGTAGGAGCCGTCCGAGGGAACACCCATGGTGACCCACTTGCCGTTGCTGCCCAGCACCCAGTCACGCACGTGGTCGATGGCGGCGTTGGCGGCCGAGGCGGCCGACGACAGGCCACGGGCCTCGATGATGGCGGCGCCGCGCTTGCCCACGGTGGGGATGAAGGTGTCGCGGTTCCACTGGTCGTCGTTGACCAGGTCCTTCAGGCTCTTGCCCTTGACGGTCGCGAAGCGGAAGTCGGGGTACATCGTGGGCGAGTGGTTGCCCCACACGACCAGTTTCTCGATGTCGGCCACGGCGATGTTGGCCTTGGCGGCCAGTTGCGACAGGGCACGGTTGTGGTCCAGGCGCAGCATGGCGGTGAAGTTCTTGGCGGGCAGGTCGGGCGCCGACTGCTGGGCGATGTAGGCGTTGGTGTTGGCGGGGTTGCCGACGACCAGGACCTTGACGTCGCGGCTGGCGACTTCATTCAGTGCCTTGCCTTGGGCCGTGAAGATCTGGGCGTTGACGCTCAGCAGATCCTTGCGCTCCATGCCGGGGCCGCGGGGGCGGGCGCCGACCAGCAGGGCCACGTCGGCATCCTTGAAGGCGGTGCGGGGGTCGCTGTGGGCGGTCACTTCCTGCAGCAGCGGGAAGGCGCAGTCGTCCAGCTCCATGATCACGCCCTTGAGCGCCTTCTGGGCCTTCTCGTCGGGGATTTCGAGCAGTTGCAGGATGACGGGCTGGTCCTTGCCCAGCATTTCGCCCGAGGCGATGCGGAACAAGAGGGCGTAACCGATTTGGCCGGCGGCGCCGGTGACGGCAACGCGCATGGCAGGCTTGGACATGAAACGATCTCCGTGATGAAAATGGCAGTGAGGTCAGTGATCCCACCCGCCAGTGTACCGATTTAGCCGGGCTCGCAAACCCGTGTTCTGGCTGGCGCCGTCGCGCCGGTATTCCCTGCCGCCGGCGTGCTCTCCGCCTCTGCGGGGCCCTCTCCAACGGTGCTGCGATGGTAGTGCGGAGCGGACATGCAGTCAAATGTCTTATGTCTTATATAAGACAAAAGAGCGTCTGCCAAGGATGCCGTGATGTGCGACAATGGCGGGATATCAATAATCCGCAGTTCCCGTCGCCGCGGTCCATCCCGCGACCATCCTTCCCATGAGCGAAACCCGGCCCGAGCAGGAAATTCCCGCGCGCAGCCCCGGCAGGCCGCCGGCTGCGGCCGCGGCGTTCAGCCCGCTCTATCGGCAGATCAAGTCGCTGATCGTCGAAAGCCTGGAGCGCGGCGAATGGAAGGCCGGCGAGTCGATCCCCAGCGAGTTCGATCTGGCTGCCCGTTTCCAGGTCAGCCAGGGCACCGTGCGCAAGGCCATCGACGAACTGGCGGCCGAGCACCTGCTGCTGCGCCGCCAGGGCAAGGGCACCTTCGTCGCCACCCACCACGAACCGCGCACCCGTTACCGCTTCCTGCGCCTGGCGCCCGATGACGACGGCGAGGGCGAACGCGCCGAAAGCCGCATCGTCGACTGCCGCCGCCTGCGCGCGCCGGCCGACGTGTCGCGGGCGCTGGAGTTGCGCTCGGGCGATGCGGTCGTCTGTATCCGGCGGGTGCTGTCCTTCGGGGGCGTGCCCACCGTCATCGACGACATCTGGCTGCCGGGCAACCTGTTCAAGGGCCTGACGGCGGAGTCGCTGGCGGGCTACCGGGGGCCGCTGTACGGCTTCTTCGAAAGCGAATTCGGCATCAACATGGTCCGCGCGGACGAGAAGTTGCGCGCTGTCGCGGCCAGTCCCGAGACGGCCGAGCTGCTGGGCGCCGCGCCAGGCGCGCCCCTGCTGCAGGTCGAGCGGGTGTCCTACACCTACGGCGACCGGCCGGTGGAGTGGCGCCGGGGTCAGTACCTGACCGAGCGATACCACTACCGTAATCGGCTCACGTGATAGTAGAGGTTTGAATCGACAGGTTTTTTTGTGACGATTTGAACCTGTTTGCCACATCGGTGAAAATAGAGTGTTTGCCCGTTTGAATTTTTTAGTTCCTTGAATCGAGGCCGTTCCATGTCAGACTCAGCCGCCAAGCCGCGTCCGCAGTTTCGCAACATCAGCGTTCTGCAGCTTATGAATTACCGCCTGCCGCTTGCCGGCAAGGTGTCGATCCTGCACCGCGTCAGCGGCGCGCTCCTGTTCCTCTGTCTGCCGCTGGTGATCCTGCCTCTGTTCGCCATGAGCGTTTCTTCCGAGGCCGGCTTCGCCGCATTGTCCAACGTTTTCGGCAATCCGATCGTCAAGCTGATCGCACTGGCCTTGATCTGGGGCTACCTCCATCACTTCTGTGCCGGCATTCGCTACCTGGTTCTCGACCTGCACATCGGCGTGAACAAGGAATCGGCCCAGAAAAGCGCCGGTATCGTGCTGGGCTGCAGCCTGGCCCTGACTTTCGTCTTCGCCCTCAAACTGTTCGGAGCCTGGTAAATGTCGACGACCAAGAATTACGGCCCGACCCGACTGGTTGTCGGCGCGCGCTACGGCCTGAAGGACTTCATCGTCCAACGCATCACCGCGGTCATCCTGGCCGTCTACACCCTGGTCCTGCTGGTCGGCGTGCTGGCCATGCCCGGCTTCACCTATGAAAGCTGGAAGGGCCTCTTCTCGTTCACGGTTTTCATGCTGCCTGTCGGCCAGATCCTGGCCACGCTGGCATTCATCTCGCTGGCCTGGCATGCCTGGATCGGCGTGCGCGACATCTGGATGGACTACGTCAGGAACGTCGGCGTGCGCCTGCTGCTGCAGGTGCTGACGATTCTGTGGCTGGTCGGTTCGACCGTGTATTTCGCGCAAATCATCTGGAGGCTCTAAGCCGTGGTCGCTGTCAAGAAATCTTTGCCGCGTCGCCAATTCGACGTGGTCGTGGTCGGTGCCGGTGGCGCCGGCATGCGCTGCTCCCTGCAACTGGCCCAGGCCGGCCTGTCGGTGGCGGTGCTCTCCAAGGTCTTCCCCACCCGTTCGCACACCGTGGCTGCCCAGGGCGGCATCGGCGCCTCGCTCGGCAACATGAGCGAAGACAGCTGGTACTGGCACATGTACGACACCGTCAAGGGTTCGGACTGGCTGGGTGACCAGGACGCCATCGAGTTCATGTGCCGCGAAGCCCCCAACGCGGTCTACGAGCTCGAGCACTTCGGCATGCCGTTCGACCGCAATGCCAACGGCACCATCTATCAGCGCCCGTTCGGCGGCCACACCGCCAACTTCGGTGAGAAGCCCGTCCAGCGCGCCTGTGCCGCGGCCGACCGTACCGGCCACGCACTGCTGCACACGCTGTACCAGCGCAACGTTGCCGCCCGCACCCAGTTCTTCGTCGAATGGATGGCGCTGGACCTGCTGCGCAATGAAGCGGGTGACGTCCTGGGCGTGACCGCCCTGGAAATGGAAACCGGCGAAATCTACGTCCTCGAAGCCAAGACCACGGTGCTGGCCACCGGCGGCGCAGGCCGTATCTGGGCGGCGTCCACCAACGCCTTCATCAACACCGGCGACGGCCTGGGCATGGCCGCGCGTGCCGGCCTGGCGCTGCAGGACATGGAGTTCTGGCAGTTCCACCCCACCGGCGTGGCCGGCGCGGGCGTGCTGATCACCGAAGGCGTGCGTGGCGAAGGCGGCATCCTGCTGAACAAGGATGGCGAACGCTTCATGGAGCGCTATGCGCCCACGCTGAAGGACCTGGCCCCGCGTGACTTCGTGTCGCGCTCGATGGACCAGGAAATCAAGGAAGGCCGCGGCTGCGGTCCGGACGGCAGCTACGTGGTCCTGAAGCTCGACCACCTGGGTGCCGAAACGATCCAGAAGCGCCTGCCCTCGATCCGTGAAATCGCGATCAAGTTCGGCAACGTCGACCCGATCAAGGAGCCGATCCCGGTCGTGCCCACCATCCACTACCAGATGGGCGGCATCCCGGCGAATTACCACGGCCAGGTCGTGGACTGGAAGAACGGCCAGAACAACGTCGTCAAGGGCCTGTACGCCATCGGCGAATGCGCCGCGGTGTCGGTGCACGGCGCCAACCGCCTGGGCACGAACTCGCTGCTCGACTTGGTGGTGTTCGGCCGCGCTGCCGGCAACCACATCGTCAACCTGCACCTGGAAAAGCAGCGCGCGCACGAAGCCGTGCCCGCCGAGTCGCTCGACTTCTCCATCGGCCGCGTCGCCAAGCTGGAAGACAGCAAGGGCACCGAGAAAGTGCAGGATGTCGGCAATGCCATCCGCACCTCCATGCAGCGTCACTGCGGCGTGTTCCGCACGATCAACCTGCTGGAAGAGGGCGTGGGCCAGATCGAGGAACTCGCCCAGCAGGCCCAGCACGTGGCCTTCAAGGACAAGTCCAAGGTCTTCAACACCGCCCGCATCGAAGCGCTGGAACTGGCCAACATGACCGAAGTGGCCCGCGCCACGATCCTGTCGGCGTCCAAGCGCACCGAAAGCCGTGGCGCCCACGCCCTGGACGATCATCCCAACCGCGACGACGAGAACTGGCTCAAGCACACCCTCTGGTACTCCGAGGGCAGCCGCCTGGATTACAAGCCGGTCCAGATGAAGCCGCTTACCGTCGATACCTTCCCGCCCAAGGCGCGGACTTTCTGAGCAGGATGCTGCAATGAGCACCAAACGAATCGTGAAGTTCGAGATCTACCGCTACGACCCGGACAAGGACGAGCGTCCCTACATGCAGAAACTGGACGTGGAGCTTCAGCCCACCGACAAGATGCTGCTGGACGCGCTGGTCCGCATCAAGAACGACGTGGACGACAGCCTGGCCATCCGCCGTTCCTGCCGCGAAGGCGTGTGCGGGTCGGACGCCATGAACATCAACGGGAAGAACGGGCTTGCCTGTACCACTAACCTGCGCGAGCTGAAGGAACCCATCGTCCTGCGTCCGCTGCCCGGCCTGCCGGTCATCCGCGACCTGATCGTGGACATGACGCACTTCTTCAACCAGTACCACTCGATCAAGCCGTACCTGATCAACGATACGCCGCCGCCCGAAAAGGAACGCCTGCAGACGCCCGAGGCGCGCGAAGAGCTCGACGGCCTCTACGAGTGCATCCTGTGTGCCTGCTGCTCCACGTCCTGCCCGTCGTTCTGGTGGAACCCGGACAAGTTCGTCGGCCCGGCCGGCCTGCTGCAAGCCTACCGCTTCATCGCCGACAGCCGCGACCAGGCCACCGGCGCCCGCCTCGACAACCTCGAGGACCCGTACCGCCTGTTCCGCTGCCACACCATCATGAACTGCGTCGACGTCTGTCCCAAGGGCCTGAACCCCACGAAGGCAATCGGCAAGATCAAGGAATTGATGGTGCGGCGTGCCGTCTAAAAGCCCCACCCCCGAGGCGCTTCGCGCCTCCCCCTCAAGGGGGCGGCACTGGCGGACCGGCAAAGCCGGCTCCGCCGTGCCCCGGGTGGTGCCATTACCCTGTATTTTTGGGCTGTGCTTGAGCAAGGATCTGCCATGACGCAACTTTCGGAACTGGATCGCACGCGCTTGCGCTGGCGCGCCCGCCGGGGGCTGCTCGAGAATGACCTGATCATCACGCGCTTCCTGGACGCGCACGAAACGACGCTGTCCGGCGAAGACGTGGCCGCGCTCACGCAGCTGTTCGAAGAGGGCGACAACGACCTCCTCGACCTGCTGCTGGGCCGGACCGAGCCTGAAGGCGCCTTGGACACGCCTGCCGTGCGCGACATTCTTCGTCGTTTGCGCGAGATCTGATTTTTTCTAGAAGGAATTTCCATGAAATTGTCCGACAAGAAAGCAACCCTGAGCTTTTCAGACAACTCTGCCTCGATCGAATTTCCGGTCTACCAGGGCACCGTGGGCCCGGATGTTATCGACATCCGCAAGCTGTACGGCCAGACCGGCATGTTCACCTTCGATCCGGGTTTCATGTCGACCGCTGCTTGCGAGTCGGGCATCACGTACATCGACGGCGACAAGGGCGAGCTGCTGTATCGCGGCTATCCCATCGAGCAACTGGCCGTCAATTGCGACTTCCTGGATATCTGCTATCTCATCCTGAACGGCGAGCTGCCCAACGGTGAAGAGAAGAAGGACTTCGACGATCAGGTCACGCACCACACGATGGTGAACGAGCAGCTGCACTTCTTCCTGCGCGGCTTCCGTCGTGACGCCCACCCCATGGCCGTGCTGACCGGCCTGGTGGGCGCGCTGTCGGCCTTCTATCACGACTCGACCGACATCACGAACCCGCACCACCGTCACGTCTCGGCCATCCGCCTGATCGCCAAGATGCCGACGCTGGTTGCCATGGCATACAAGTACTCGCAAGGCCAGCCCTTCATCTACCCGCAGAACAACCTGTCCTACACGGGCAACTTCCTGCGCATGATGTTCGCCACGCCGTGCGAAGACTACAAGGTCAACGAAGTGGTCGAGCGCGCGCTGGACCGCATCTTCATCCTGCACGCCGACCACGAGCAGAACGCCTCGACCTCGACCGTGCGCCTGTGCGGCTCGTCGGGCACCAACCCCTTCGCCGCCATCGCTGCTGGCGTGGGCTGCCTGTGGGGCCCGGCACACGGTGGCGCCAACGAGGCGTGCCTGCAGATGCTGGAAGAGCTGCAAGCCAACGGCGGCGTGGCCAAGGTCGGCGAGTTCATGGAGAAGGTCAAGGACAAAAATTCGGGCGTGCGCCTGATGGGCTTTGGCCACCGCGTCTACAAGAACTACGATCCCCGCGCCAAGCTGATGCAGCAGACCTGCAAGGAAGTGCTGCATTCGCTGGGCCTGGAAAACGATCCGCTGTTCAAGCTGGCCATGGAACTCGAGCGCATCGCGCTGGAAGATCCGTACTTCGTGGATCGCAAGCTGTACCCGAACGTCGACTTCTACTCGGGCATCGTGCAACGCGCCATCGGCATCCCCACCTCGCTGTTCACGGCCATCTTCGCGCTGGCCCGCACGGTGGGCTGGATCGCCCAGTGGAACGAAATGCTGTCGGACCCCGACTACAAGATCGGCCGTCCGCGCCAGCTGTTCTCGGGTCACACGACCCGCGACGTGCCCAAGCGCTGAGCCTGGCCGTCGCGTGGCGCGCCCTGGTGGCGCGCCAGCAAAAAAGCCCCGCCACGGCGGGGCTTTTTCATGGGCGCAGCACAGAGGCGTCTACATGCCCACGCCACGCGCCATCAGCACGGCGCACAGCGGCAGCAGCACCAGCATGTGCACCTCGATCATCACCCAGCGGCGGGCGCGTGCGATCTCCTCGTTGGGCGGCATGTAGGCGGGCACGGTGCGCGACTGCTTGCGCCAGCGCAGGAAGGCCAGCGTGGGAATGATCGAACAGAGGCCGGTGAGGACGAAGAGCGTCATCTTGGCGTGGAACCAGGGGTTCGAGGCATAGAAGGCCATGCCCTTGGCGCCCAGCGACAGGCGCAGCATGCCCGTGACCAGCACCATCACGGCACTCAGCAGGTAGAGCCGGTCGTAGATGGCCAGCCGGCGCACGATCTCTTCGCCCAGGCCTGGGCGCAGCAGCACCGCCTGCGCGGTCAGGATGACGATGAGAAAGAAGATGGCCAGGTAGTGCAGCCAGGCATAGAGGGCGTCTTGCAGCATGGCGGGGCTCCGACGAAGGGGGGAGGGCGTGCTTGGGGTGTTGCGGTCTTTGTACCAAAGCCTGGCGGCATCTGTCCTTGCGGCCTCGCAATGAAAAACGGCTCTCCGAAGAGAGCCGTCGTCATGCCTGCGGCGGACGCGGTGTGTCCACCGTGTCCGCGCGCCGTCCGGATCAGGCGGGCGCCTGTCCGCATTCCTGCTGCGCGTCGACCACCGCCAGCGCGGTCATGTTGACGATGCGGCGCACGGTGGCCGAGGTCGTCAGGATGTGCACGGGACGGGCTGCGCCCAGCAGGATCGGGCCCATCGCGATGCCGTTGCTGCCGGTCATCTTCAGCATGTTGTACGTGATGTTGCCGGTGTCCAGGTTGGGCGTGATCAGCAGGTTGGCGCGGCCGGTCAGCGTGCTGTCCGGATAGGCCGCCAGGCGGATCTTTTCCGACAGGGCCGAGTCGGCGTGCATTTCGCCGTCCACTTCCAGGTCGGGCGCGCGTTCGACGATGAGCTTGCGGGCCTGCGCCATCTTGCGCGACGAGGCCGTCGAGCGGCTGCCGAAGTTCGAGTGCGACAGCAGCGCGATCTTGGGCGCGACGCCGAAACGGCGGACTTCCTCGGCGGCCTGGATGGTCAGGTCGGCGATTTCCTCCGCGCTCGGGTCTTCGTTGACGTGCGTGTCGCAGACGAACAGGGTCTGGTCGGGCAGCATCAGCACGTTCATGGCGGCATAGGTCTGCGCGCCCGCCTTGCGGCCGATGACTTCGTCCACGTACTTCAGCTGGTTGTCGTAGCCGCTGCTTACGCCGCAGATCAGCGCGTCGCCGTCGCCGCGCTGCAGCAGCAGGGCGCCGATCAGCGTGTTGTGCTTGCGCACCATCGCCTTGGCGATGGTGGGCGTGACGCCCTCACGGCCGCGCAACTGGTAGTACGCGTTCCATGCCTCGTTGTAGCGGGTGTCGTCCTCGGGATCGACGATCTCGATGTTCTTGCCGGCGGCCAGGCGCAGGCCCGCCTTCTTCACGCGCATCTCGATCACGCCGGGACGGCCGATCAGGATGGGCTGCGCCAGCTTCTCGTCGACGATGGTCTGCACGGCGCGCAGCACGCGCTCGTCTTCGCCGTCGGCGTAGATGACGCGCTTGGGCGCCTGGCGGGCCTGCTGGAACAGCGGGCGCATCGTCTGGCCGGAGTGGTAGACGAAGGCGGTCAGCTGGTGGCGGTAGGCCTCGATGTCCTCGATGGGACGGGTGGCCACGCCCGAATCGGCGGCGGCCTGCGCCACGGCAGGCGCGATCTGCACGATGAGGCGCGGATCGAAGGGCTTGGGAATGATGTAGTCGGGGCCGAAGCTCAGCTCCTGGCCGGCGTAGGCGCGGGCCACTTCATCGTTCTGCTCGGCTTCCGCCAGCTCGGCGATGGCCTTCACGCAGGCCAGCTTCATCTCTTCGGTGATGCGGGTGGCGCCGGCATCCATGGCGCCACGGAAGATGAAGGGGAAGCACAGCACGTTGTTCACCTGGTTCGGATAGTCCGAACGGCCGGTGGCGATGATGCAGTCGGGGCGCGCGGCCTTGGCGACTTCGGGGCGGATCTCGGGCTCGGGATTGGCCAGGGCCAGGATCAGCGGCTGGCGGGCCATGGTCTTGACCATGTCGCCGGTCAGCACGCCCGCCGTCGAGCAGCCCAGGAAGACGTCCGCGCCGTCGACGATGTCGGCCAGCGTGCGGGCTTGCGTGTGCTGCGCGTAGCGCTTCTTGTTGGGCTCCATGTTCTCTTCACGGCCTTCCCAGATCACGCCGCGCGAGTCGGTCACGAAGATGTTCTCGCGGCGCACGCCCAGGTGCACCAGCAGGTCCAGGCAGGCGATGGCCGCCGCGCCCGCGCCCGAGCACACCAGCTTCACGTCGCCGATGGCCTTGCCCACGACCTTCAGGCCGTTCAGGATGGCGGCGGACGAGATGATGGCGGTGCCGTGCTGGTCGTCGTGGAAGACCGGGATCTTCATGCGCTCGCGCAGCTTCTTCTCGATGTAGAAGCACTCGGGCGCCTTGATGTCTTCCAGGTTGACGCCGCCCAGCGTGGGCTCCAGCGCGGCGATGATCTCGACGAGCTTGTCGGGGTCGTTCTCGGCCAGCTCGATGTCGAACACGTCGATGCCGGCGAATTTCTTGAAGAGGCAGCCCTTGCCCTCCATGACGGGCTTGGCGGCCAGCGGGCCGATGTTGCCCAGGCCCAGCACGGCGGTGCCGTTGGTGATCACGCCCACCAGGTTCGAGCGCGAGGTGTACTTGGCGGCGGCGGGATCGCCTTCGGCATGGATGGCCATGCAGGCCACCGCCACGCCGGGGGAGTAGGCCAGGGACAGGTCGTCCTGGTTGGCCAGCGGCTTGGTGGGGGTGACGGAAATCTTGCCGGGGGTGGGATAGGCGTGGTAGTCCAGTGCCAACTTCGAGAAGTTTTGGTCCATGAGGCTTGGTCAGGCTCGTGTCGTTGCGAAAATCGGTGCTTCGCGCCAAGGCAGGATTGCCCGCGCACAGCGAAGCCGCTTATTTGAACAGAAAAGAATTTGAAGTTCGTGCTTGTTTGTGCTGCAGGGCAGCAATATGGCCTGTCCTTGTTTATGTGCGTCGCGCCAGGCTTGCCTGAGCAGCGATGCGGCGGTACAACGAAAATAACGTGGCGGAAGTGGGCCATTGCCCGGAAAGGCCCGGAATTGCTTGCGCCAGCGCAAGGAAGCGGGGCAAGCCCCCTAGGTTGGGGGTATACTGCACGGATAGGCTTTCAAGGCTTGTAAACCGCCTTCTGCCCCGCTATCCGCTTAACGGTTGGACCGTGTCGCGGAAGGTTTTCCTGCACTGCATCGGGTGAAGCACCCGGATAGGTGAAGCGTCTCATGTCATCGGAAAAAGAAAGTTCGTCCACATCGTATTTGTTCGGCGGTAATGCTCCCTACGTAGAAGAACTCTACGAGGCATACCTCGACAATCCAGGGTCCGTTCCGGACAACTGGCGCGATTATTTCGACCAGCTCCAGCATCAGCCTGCCGTCGACGGCCAGGAGTCCACCCGCGACCAGGCTCACGCGCCGATCGTCGAATCGTTTGCGCAGCGCGCCCGCGCCAATGCCTTCGTGCAGCGCGTCGCCGAGCCCGACCTGACGGTCGCCAGCAAGCAGATCGTCGTCCAGTCCCTCATCGCCGCCTACCGTTCGCTGGGTTCGCGCTGGGCCGACCTCGATCCGCTCAAGCGCCAGGACCGTCCGCCGATCCCCGAGCTCGATCCCGCTTTCTACGGCCTGACGGAAGCCGACCTGGACCAGGTCTACGCCGCCACCAACACGTATTTCACGACCGCGACGTCGATGACGCTGCGCGACATCCTGAAGTCGCTGCGCGATACGTACTGCCGTTCGATCGGCGCCGAATTCATGCACGTCTCCGACCCGGCCGTGAAGCGCTGGCTGCAGGAGCGCCTGGAAACGACGCTGTCGGCCCCGGCCGTCACGCCCGAGCAGAAGCGCCACATCCTGCAGCAGCTGACCGAGTCCGAAGGCCTGGAACGCTTCCTGCACACCAAGTACGTCGGCCAGAAGCGTTTCTCGCTCGAGGGCGGTGAAAGCTTCATCGCCGCGATGGACGAGCTGATCAACCACGCCAGCGAAAACGGCGTGCAGGAAATCGTGGTCGGCATGGCCCACCGCGGCCGCCTGAACATGCTCGTGAACATCATGGGCAAGATGCCCGGCGACCTGTTCGCCGAGTTCGAAGGCAAGCACACGCAAGGCCTGTCCGACGGCGACGTGAAGTACCACAACGGTTTCTCGAGCGACCTGTCGGCGCGCGGCGGCCCCGTGCACCTGTCGCTGGCCTTCAACCCGTCCCACCTGGAAATCGTCAACCCCGTCGTCGAGGGCAGCGTTCGCGCCCGCCAGGAACGCCGCGCCGACGCGCAGGGCAGCCAGGTGCTGCCGGTGCTGGTGCACGGTGACGCGGCCTTCGCCGGCCAGGGCGTGGTCATGGAAACGCTGAACCTCGCCCAGACGCGCGGTTACGGCACGGGCGGCACGATCCACCTGGTCATCAACAACCAGATCGGTTTCACCACGTCCGACCCCCGCGACTCGCGTTCGACGCTGTATTGCACCGACGTCGTGAAGATGATCGAGGCGCCGGTCCTGCACGTGAACGGCGACGATCCCGAAGCGGTCGTGTTCGCCATCCGCCTGGCCCTGGACTACCGCCAGCAGTTCCATCATGACGTGGTGGTGGACATCGTCTGCTTCCGCAAGCTGGGCCACAACGAGCAGGACACCCCCTCGCTGACCCAGCCGCTGATGTACAAGCGCATCGGCCATCACCCCGGCACCCGCAAGGTCTATGCCGACCGCCTGGTCGCCCAGGGCGTGCTGGCCGAAGGCGATGCCGAGCAGCTGGTGAAGGACTACCGCCAACTGATGGAAGACGGCCAGCGCACCATCGAACCGGTGCTGACCGACTACAAGAGCAAGTACGCCATCGACTGGTCGCCCTTCCTGGGCGCCAAGTGGACCGACCAGGCCGACACCGCCGTGCCGCTGGCCGAATTGAAGCGCATCGGCGAGCGCATCACCACGGTGCCGGAAGGCTTCACGGTGCATCCGCTGGTCGCCAAGCTGCTGAACGACCGCCGCGCCATGGCGCGCGGCGACGTGAACCTGGACTGGGGCATGGGTGAACACCTGGCCTTCGCCACGCTGGTTGCCTCGGGCTACCCGATCCGCATCACCGGCCAGGATTCGGGCCGCGGCACGTTCACGCACCGCCACGCCGTGCTGCACGACCAGAACCGCGAACGCTGGAACGACGGCACCTACATTCCGCTGCAGAACGTCTCCGACGCGCAGGCGCCTTTCGTCGTCATCGACTCGGTGCTGTCGGAAGAGGCCGTGCTGGGCTTCGAATACGGCTACTCCTCGGCCGAACCCAACACGCTGACCATCTGGGAAGCGCAGTTCGGCGACTTCGTGAACGGTGCGCAGGTCGTGATCGACCAGTTCATCGTGTCGGGCGAAGCCAAGTGGGGCCGCCAGTCGGGCCTGACCATGATGCTGCCGCACGGCTACGAGGGCCAGGGCCCCGAGCACTCGTCGGCTCGCATGGAGCGCTTCCTGCAACTGGGCGCCGACAACAACATCCAGGTGGTGCAGCCGACCTCGGCTTCGCAGATCTTCCACCTGCTGCGCCGCCAGATGATCCGCCCGCTGCGCAAGCCGCTGATCATCATGACGCCGAAGTCGCTGCTGCGTAACAAGGACGCGGGTTCGCCCCTGTCCGATCTGGCTGGCGGCAGCTTCCGTCCGGTCATCGGCGAGGTGGATGATTCCATCAAGGCCGAAGCCGTCAAGCGCGTGCTGGTGTGCTCGGGCAAGGTCTACTACGACCTGGTCAATGCCCGCCGCGAACGTGAAGCCAACGACGTGGCCATCATCCGTGTCGAGCAGCTGTATCCCTTCGCGCACAAGACTTTCGAAGCCGAACTCGCCAAGTACCCGAAGGCCACCGACGTGGTCTGGGTGCAGGACGAGCCGCAGAACCAGGGCCCGTGGTACTACGTCCAGCATCACCTGGTCGAGTACGTGAACAACGGCCAGAAGCTCGGCTATGCCGGCCGCCAGGCCTCGGCGTCGCCCGCCGTCGGCTACCTGGCCAAGCACCAGGAACAGCAGAAGGCGCTGATCGAGCAGGCTTTCGGCAAGTACAAGCAGTACTCGGTGACCAAGTAAGCCGCCCGGCACCCGAACAGACATCACACTCAACGGAAACAGATCATCATGGCTCTTATTGACGTACTCGTTCCCCAGCTGTCCGAATCGATCGCCGAGGCGACGCTGCTGACCTGGAAGAAACAACCCGGCGCCGCTGTCGAAGCCGACGAAATCCTGATCGAAATCGAGACCGACAAGGTCGTGCTCGAAGTGCCCGCGCCCAAGGCTGGCGTGCTGGCCGAAATCGTCAAGGGTGACGGCAGCACCGTGACCTCGGACGAAATCATCGCCCGCATCGACACCGCCGCCAAGGCTGCCGCCGCGCCGGCTGCCGCCCCCGCCGCCGAAGCCCCCAAGGCTGCCGAGCAGGCCGCCGCCGCCGCGCCCGCCGCCAAGTCGTCCTCGTCGTCGGCCGTGGCCTCGCCCGCTGCCGCCAAGATCCTCGCCGACAAGGGCGTGTCCGCTGAAGGCATCGAAGGCTCCGGCCGCGGTGGCCGCATCACCAAGGGCGACGCCCTGGCTGCCGACGGCTCGAAGCCGGCCGCCAAGGCCGCTGCCGCCATCCCGGCCCCGACGCAATCGCTGGACGGCCGTCCCGAGCAGCGCGTGGCCATGAGCCGCCTGCGTGCCCGCGTGGCCGAGCGCCTGCTGCAATCGCAACAGGAAAACGCCATCCTGACGACCTTCAACGAGGTCAACATGCAGGCCGTCATCAACCTGCGCAACAAGTACAAGGAAAAGTTCGAAAAGGATCACGGCGTGAAGCTGGGCTTCATGTCCTTCTTCGTGAAGGCTGCTGTTGCCGCGCTGAAGAAGTACCCCCTGATCAACGCCTCGGTCGACGGCAAGGACATCATCTACCACGGCTACTTCGACATCGGTATCGCTGTCGGCAGCCCGCGTGGCCTGGTGGTGCCGATCCTGCGCAACGCCGACCAACTGTCGATCGCCGACATCGAAAAGCAGATCGCCGACTTCGGCAAGCGCGCTGCCGATGGCAAGCTGGGTCTGGAAGAACTGACCGGCGGCACGTTCTCGATCTCGAACGGCGGTGTCTTCGGCTCGATGCTGTCCACCCCCATCATCAACCCGCCGCAATCGGCCATCCTGGGCGTGCACGCCACCAAGGAACGCCCCGTGGTGGAGAACGGCCAGATCGTGATCCGTCCGATCAACTACCTGGCGCTCTCCTACGACCACCGCATCATCGACGGCCGCGAAGCCGTCCTGGGCCTGGTCGCCATGAAGGAAGCCCTGGAAGATCCGCAGCGCCTGCTGCTGGACCTGTAAGCACCGCGTCATGCCGCGCCCTGATCCTGTCAGGGTGCGGCATTCATCCCGCCAGGCCGCCCGCCGGCCCGGCGCGGATGAGCCCTCATCCTTCACTCTTCTCGTCCGGTACGCGGCCCCGTCGTGGCGCCCGACCCCTCACCTGAGAGAACATCCATGTCCAAGCAATTCGACCTCGTCGTGATCGGCGCCGGCCCCGGCGGCTACATCGCCGCCATTCGCGCTGCCCAACTCGGCATGTCCGTGGCGTGCATCGACGCCTGGCAGAACGGCCAAGGCGGCCCGGCTCCCGGCGGCACCTGCACCAACGTGGGTTGCATCCCCTCCAAGGCACTGCTGCAGTCGTCCGAGCACTACGAGCAGGCCAACCACCACTTCGCCGAGCACGGCATCGAAGTCAAGGGCGTGAGCCTGAAGCTCGACACGCTGATCGGCCGCAAGAACGCGGTGGTCAAGCAGAACAACGACGGCATCCTGTACCTGTTCAAGAAGAACAAGGTCACCTTCTTCCACGGCAAGGGCTCGTTCGTGGGCCAGACCGAAGGCGGCTGGTCGATCAAGGTCACCGGCACCGCCGAGGAAGACCTGGTTGCCAAGCACGTGGTCATCGCCACCGGTTCGTCGGCGCGTGAACTGCCCGGCCTGCCTTTCGACGAGAAGCAGGTGCTGTCGAACGACGGCGCGCTGAGCATCGGCGCCGTGCCGAAGAAGCTGGGCGTGATCGGCGCCGGCGTGATCGGCCTGGAAATGGGCAGCGTGTGGCGCCGCCTGGGCGCCGAAGTCACCGTCCTGGAATCCATGCCTGAATTCCTGGCCGCCGCCGACCAGCAGGTCGCCAAGGAAGCGCTGAAGGCCTTCACGAAGCAAGGCCTGGACATCCAGCTGGGCGTGAAGATCGGCGAGATCAAGGCGACCGCCAAGCAGGTCACCGTGCCGTACACCGACGCCGCCGGCGCCGAGCAGAAGCTGGTGGTGGACAAGCTGATCGTCTCGATCGGCCGCGTGCCCTACACCGGCGGCCTGAACGCCGACGCCGTGGGCCTGAAGCTCGACGAGCGTGGCTTCATCGTCGTCGACGACGATTGCAAGACCAGCCTGGCCAACGTGTGGGCCGTGGGTGACGTCGTGCGCGGCCCGATGCTGGCCCACAAGGCCGAGGAAGAGGGCGTTGCCGTCGCCGAGCGTATCGCCGGCCAGCACGGTCACGTCAACTTCGCCACCGTGCCGTGGGTCATCTACACCTCGCCCGAGATCGCCTGGGTGGGCCAGACCGAGCAGCAGCTGAAGAAGGACGGCCGCGAATACAAGGCTGGCAGCTTCCCCTTCCTGGCCAACGGCCGCGCCCGTGCGCTGGGTGACACGACCGGCTTCGTGAAGATCCTGGCCGATGCCAAGACCGACGAAGTCCTGGGTGTGCACATCGTGGGCCCGATGGCCTCGGAGCTGATCTCGGAAGCCGTGACCATCATGGAATTCCGCGGCGCCGCCGAAGACATCGCCCGCATCTGCCACGCGCACCCGACGCTGTCGGAAGCCGTGAAGGAAGCCGCGCTGGCCGTGGACAAGCGTGCCCTGAACTTCTGATAGTGATCCCACCCCCGAGGCGCTGAGGCGCCTCCCCCTCAAAGGGGGCGCACCAGCGGACCGGCAGAGCCGGCGCCGCGGTGCCCGGCCTACAGACACCGGGCTTCGCGCCCGGTGTTTTTTTTAGCTCGGTTTTCCGAGATATGGCGTAGACGCATGAACGTCCTTGAATACTACGAATCCGCGCTGGCTGAACGCGGCTACAAGCCCGACACCGCGCAGCGCACCGCCATCGAGCGCCTGCAGCGCTATTTCGATGACTGGGTGGCGTTCAAGGCCATGCGTTCCAGCGCGCTCAAGCGCCTGCTCAAGCGTCCCGACGTGCCGCGTGGCGTCTATATGTGGGGCGGGGTCGGGCGGGGCAAGAGCTTCCTGATGGACTCGTTCTATTCGACGGTGCCGGTCAAGCGCAAGGCGCGGCTGCACTTCCACGAGTTCATGCGCGGCGTGCACCGCGAGCTCGACGAGGTCAAGGGCATGTCGGACCCGCTGGACGAGGTGGCGCGCCGCATCGCCAAGCGCTACCGGCTGATCTGTTTCGACGAATTCCACGTCTCGGACGTCGCGGACGCGATGATCCTGTACCGCCTGCTGCTGAAGCTGTTCGAGTACGGCACGTCCTTCGTGATGACGTCGAACTACGAGCCTTCCACGCTGTATCCCGATGGCCTGCACCGTGACCGCATCGTGCCCGCCATCAAGCTGATCCAGGAGCGCATGGACGTGCTGAACGTGGATGCCGGCACGGACTACCGCCGCCGTTCGCTGGAGCAGGTGCAGAGCTATCACCATCCGCTCGACGATGCGGCCGACCAGGCGTTGAACGAGGCGTTCGACCGCCTGGCCGACACGCCGCCACAGACGCCGGCCGTGCTGCATATCGAGCATCGCGAGATCAAGGCGCTGAAACTCTCGGGCAGCGTGGTGTGGTTCGATTTCGCGACGCTCTGCGGCGGGCCGCGTTCGCAGAACGATTATCTTGAGCTGGCCAGCCGCTTCCATGGCGTGATCCTGTCGGGCGTGCCGCGCATGGGGCCGCGCCAGGCCTCCGAGGCGCGCCGTTTCACGTGGCTGATCGACGTGTTCTACGACCATCGCGTGAAGCTCATCATGTCGGCCGAGTGCCCGCCCGAGGAGATCTACACCGAAGGGACGCTGGCCAACGAGTTCCACCGGACCGTCTCGCGCATCCTGGAAATGCAGTCGCGCGAGTACCTCGAGTCCGATCGGCGCGACGCGGCGACGCTGTAGCACGGGGCGGATTTCCGTCCGCGCGGCAGGGCAGGGCGCACGCCGGGCAGCCTGATTTGGTAATGAAATTGGTTATCAATTAACATTCGGCTCGTTTCGTCTTCGCGCATTTGCCGTGAAACCTGCCGCCGCTACGTCCGCCGTGTCCAAATCCCGCCTGCCGGCCCGCTATCGCTGGGCCGTGGCATCGCGCACCGCTGCCGCCGTGCTGGGCGGCTACGCCTTCGCATCGGCCGCCGCCGCGGCGCTGGCCGTCGGCCTGCCGCTCGCCCGCATCGAGGCCGTGTTCACGGCCAATCTGCTCATCTTCCTGTTCTACGCGGCCGCGATCATCTGGGTGTTCGCCACGCGCAGCGCCGGGCGTGCCTGGGTGGGCATGTTCGTTGGAACCGCCGTGTGCTACCTGGCCTACCTGGTGTTGCGAGGCACGGCATGAGGCCGGACGACAATCCGGAGGGACTGCGGCAGTCGATGTCCTGGCTGCACACCTGGACAGGCCTGCTGTTGGGCTGGATCCTGTTCGCGATGTTCCTGACAGGCACGCTGGCTTTCTTCAAGCCCGAGATCACGCGCTGGATGCAGCCCGAACTGCGGGCGAACGCCGCCACGCCCGAACAGGCCCTGGCCACCGCCGAGCGGGTGCTGCGCGAGCGTGGCGCCGAGGCATCGCGCTGGACCATCACCTTGCCGGACGTGCGCCAGCCGACGCTGCAGGTCGTCTGGACCTCGCAGCAGGCGGGCGAGGGGGGCGGGCCTGTCCGCCGCGGTTTCCAGCGCCTGCTGCTGGACCCGCTGACGGGCGAAACCTTGCAGGCGCGCGAGACGCGCGGCGGCGATTTCTTCTATCGCTTCCATTTCGAGCTGGAGCTGCCTCGTCCCTGGGGCCGCTGGCTGGCTTGCATCGCGGGCATGTTCATGCTGGTGGCGATCATCAGCGGGGTCATCACGCACAAGAAGATCTTCACCGACTTCTTCACCTTCCGCCCCGCCAAGGGCGGACAGCGGGCATGGATGGACGGGCACAACGCGCTGTCGGTGCTGGGCTTGCCCTTCCATTTCATGATCACCTTGAGTGGCGTGGTGATCTTCGTGGCGATGGTCATGCCGGCCGGCATCGATGCCGCCTACGGCAACGACACGCGCGCCTATACCGAAGAGGCGTATCCCGGCGCGGGGGCTGCCGCGCCGCGCAGCACGGGCCAACCAGGCGTCTTGGCGCCCCTGGGGCCGATGCTGGCCCAGGCGCGCGCGCACTGGCCGGATGGACAGGTCGGCCGTATCGCCGTGAACGGACCGGCATCCGCGGATGCCACCGTGTATGTTTCCCGGCACATGGGCGACCGCATCGCCTATGGCCGCGCCACGCCCGCGCTGGTCTTCGAGGGCGGCACCGGACGCCTGACGAAAGAGATGGGCCAGTCCGGCCCCGCCGCCCAGACCCTGGGCGTACTGATCGGCCTGCACCTGGGACTGTTCGCCGAGCCTTTCCTGCGCTGGGTGTACTTCCTGGTGAGCCTGGCCGGCACGGCGATGGTGGGAACAGGCCTGGTGCTGTGGGTGAAGAAACGCCGCCAGAAGCACGCCAAGGCGGCGGTGACGCCGTTCTCGCTGAAGCTGGTGGAGGGCCTGAACGTGGCCAGCATTGCCGGCCTGTGCGCGGCGGTGGGGGCGTTCTTCTGGGCCAACCGGCTGCTGCCGGTGGACCTGCCGCAGCATGGCCTGTGGGAGGGACGCGTGTTCCTGGGCGTGTGGGGCGTGGCGCTCGTGCACGCGTATCTGCGACCGCGCCGCGCCTGGCGGGAACAGCTGTGGCTGGGGGCGATCCTGCTGGGTGGCGTGCCCTTGCTCAATGCCCTGACCTCGGATCGCCACCTGGGGGTATCGCTGCCGGCAGGCGACTGGGTCATGGCGGGCTTCGACCTGACGGCGCTGGCCTCGGGCGTGTTCCTGGCCTGGCTGGCCGGGCGCACGGGTCGCCAGGCCGCCGCGCCCGTGCCCAAGGCCGGGCGTGCGGCCACGGCGCTGGCCACGGCGCAGGAGGGACGCCCATGATGACCGCGATCGCCAGCCTGCTGGTCTTCGGCGGCTTCGCGGCCATGAGCCTGGGCATGGCGCGCCATCACGAAGATGCCTTCGGCGGCGAGCCCGGACACCTGCGTGCCTGGGGCTTGCACGGGACCGGCTGGGTGGCGCTGGTCCTGGCCCTGTGGGCGATGGTGCGGGCCGATGGCTGGTCCGAGGGGCTGACGACCTGGTTCGGCATCCTGACCGTGGCGGGTCTCGCGCTGATCGGCCTGATGCCCTACGCGCCACGGCTGGCGGCGAAGCTGGGCGCGGCCAGCCTGGCGTTGGCGCTGCTGCTGTCCCTGTTGAACGCCTGACACCCAGGTCCGGTGTGCGATGCGCCGCGCCCAGGCGCAGGCGGGTTGCCGCGCAGTCCCTCGCGTTACACTGCTGCGTCGTGTTTTCCTACTCGCGCCCGCGCGCAGCCTGTCCATGCAAACCCGCGTCCTTACTGGCATTACCACCACCGGCACCCCCCACCTGGGCAACTATGCCGGCGCGATCCGCCCCGCCGTGGCGGCCAGCACGCAGCCTGGCGTCGATGCCTTCTTCTTCCTGGCCGACTATCACGCGCTGATCAAGTGCGACGACCCCGCGCGCATCGCGCGGTCGCGCCTGGAGCTGGCCGTGACGTGGCTGGCCGCGGGCCTGGACCCGGAACGGGTGACCTTCTATCGCCAGTCCGACATTCCGGAGATTCCCGAGCTGTCCTGGCTGCTGACCTGCGTCACGGGCAAGGGCCTGATGAACCGCGCGCACGCCTACAAGGCCTCGGTCGACCAGAACGAAGCCAAGGGCGTGGAGCCGGACGACGGCGTGACCATGGGGCTGTTTTCCTATCCGGTGCTGATGGCCGCCGACATCCTGATGTTCAACGCGCACCGCGTGCCCGTGGGGCGCGACCAGGTGCAGCACCTGGAAATGGCGCGCGACATCGCCCAGCGCTTCAACCACCTGTACGGCCAGGGCCGCGAGTTCTTCGTGTTGCCCGAGGCGGTCGTGGAAGAGGACGTGGCCACGCTGCCGGGCCTGGATGGACGCAAGATGTCCAAGAGCTACAACAACACCATCCCGCTGTTCGAGGGCGGCGCCAAGGCCCTGAAGGCGGCGGTGATGCGCATCGTGACCGATTCGCGCCAGCCCGGCGAAGCCAAGGATGCCGAAGGCTCGCATCTTTACTCGCTGTACAAGGCCTTCGCCACGCCGGACGAAACGAAGGCCTTCCGCGCCGCGCTCGAAGGCGGCCTGGGCTGGGGCGAGGCCAAGCAGGCCCTGTGCGACCGGCTCGAGCGCGACCTGGCGCCCATGCGCGCGCGCTACGACGAACTGATCGCGCGTCACGATCGCCTGGAGGAAATCCTGCAGGCGGGGGCTGCCCGCGCACGCCGCATCGCGCAGCCCATGATGGCCGAGCTGCGTGACGCGGTGGGCTTGCGCAGCCTGCGCAGCAGCGCCGTGTCCGCCAGTGCCGCGGGCGCGAAGAAGAACGCCAAGACCGCGCGCTTCGTCAGTTTCCGCGACGAGGGCGGCCAGTTCCGTTTCCGCCTGCTGGCGGCGGACGGCACGGAATTGCTGAATTCGGTGGCCTATGCCAACCCCAAGGAGGCGGGCCAGGTGCAGAAGCGCCTGCAGGATGCCGCGCAGGCGCCCGAGTGGGCGGCGGAGGGCGACGCAAGCTTCGTGTTGCGGCTGGATGGCACGGTCATCGGCCACGGCCCGGCACAGCCCGATGCGGTGGCGCGTGATGCGCTCCTGGCACGCGCAGCCGAGGCACTGGCGGCGTTGTCCGCGGCGGAATGAGCGGGTTTTCCTGCCAACCCCATCCCGTCCTTTAACCGGGGACGGGGCGTTGTTGGCAGTCCGTGCATGGCTTATGGTGGTTGGGTGCGGCACCCGAAAAATGCCCCCACGCTGCGCCTTCGGCTTGCTGCCCCCCAAGGGGGCCGCGTTTTACCCTGGGAGCGGCCCGGCGGCAAAACCCACCAAGGAGACAGGCCATGCACGCAAGAACCCAAGCGGCGGACTCGCCGGCGCTCGACCTGGGCGGACGTGAGTCCATCTACCAGCCCGAGCAGGCTGGACGCATCTTTCCCCACGTTCCTGATTTCGACGATGCCCAGGCAGCCCGCAGGCACCTGAAGCAGCGGCTGGCGGGCGCCTGTCGGGCCTTCGCCCAGCACGGCCTGGACTACGGCTTCGCGGGCCACCTGACCGTGCGCGATCCCGAGCATCCACATCTCTACTGGACCAATCCCATGGCGGTCCATTTTTCACAGGTGTGCGTGTCCAACCTCATCCTGGTGGATCACCAGGGCACGGTGGTGGAAGGGGAGCATGCGGTGAACCGGGCAGGGTTCGTGCTGCACGCGGCCGTGCACGAGGCGCACCCCGACATCGTGGCCATGTGCCATGCGCACACGGTCTATGGCACGGCCTATGCCGCCCTGGGCCGGCCGCTGGCACCCATTTCGCAGGATGCCGCGGCGTTCTTCGAGGACCACGTGGTGATCCGTGCCGAGGCGGGCGCGGTGGCGGTCGAGGAAAAGGCGGGGCAGTCCATTTGCGAACACTTCCGTGGCGTGAAGGCCGCGATCCACCAGAACCATGGCCTGCTGACCGTCAGCCGCCACAGCATCGATGCCGCGGCCTTCTGGTTCATCGCCCTGGAGCGCTGCTGCAGGCAGCAGTTGATCCTGGATGCCAGCGGGCATGCGCCGACGCTGGTGCCGCCGGATCGCTCCCGCTACAGCCGCGAGCACGTGGGCAGCGAATACATCGGCTGGCTGCATTTCCAGCCGGTGTATGCGCAACTGGCGGCATCTCAACCCGATCTGCTGGCGTGAAATGAAAACGGCGCCGCGCGACGTGCCGCGCGGCGCCATCGATGGCGATCGGGAGGATCGCCGCGGCCTAGCGCTTGAGGCGCGCGAAGGCCTCGGCCATGGCGCCGCCCGGGGGCGGGGCGGACTGGCCGGGGCGCTTGCCGCCGCCGGCAGGACGGTTGCCGCGGCTGTCGTTGCCAGCGGCAGGGCCGCTGCGGCGCGCGGGCAGGGCGTCGTCGTCCAGGCGCATGGTCAGCGCAATGCGCTTGCGGGCGACGTCGACTTCCTGGACCTTCACCTTGACGGTCTGGCCCACGCGCACCACGTCGCGCGCTTCCTTGATGAACTTGTCCGACAGCGCCGAGATGTGCACCAGGCCGTCCTGGTGCACCCCGATGTCCACGAAGGCACCGAAGGCGGCGACGTTGGTCACGACGCCTTCCAGGATCATGCCGGGCAGCAGGTCGTTCAGCGTTTCGACGCCCTCCTTGAAGGTGGCGGTCTTGAACTCGGGACGCGGGTCGCGGCCGGGCTTTTCCAGTTCGGAGAAGATGTCTTTGACCGTGGGCAGGCCGAAGCGCTCATCGGTGAATTCGGACGGGGACAGGCCCTTGAGCGCATCGCGGTTGCCGACCACCTGGCGCGCGTCGGCCTGGATGCGGGCCAGGATGCGCTCGACGACGGGATAGGCCTCGGGGTGGACCGAGGACGCGTCCAGCGGATTGTCGCCTTGCGGAATGCGCAGGAAACCCGCGGCCTGTTCGAAGGCCTTGTCGCCGAAGCGGGACACGTCGAGCAGCGCGCGGCGCGAGGCGAAGGCGCCGTGGCTGTCGCGGTGCGCCACGATGTTGCGCGCCAGGGTGCTGTTCAGGCCCGACACGCGGGTGAGCAGCGGCGCCGAGGCGGTGTTCACGTCCACGCCCACGGCGTTCACGCAATCCTCGATCACGGCATCCAGCGAGCGCGCCAGCTCGCGCTGGTTGACGTCGTGCTGGTACTGGCCCACGCCGATGGCCTTGGGTTCGATCTTGACCAGCTCGGCCAGCGGATCCTGCAGGCGGCGGGCGATGGACACGGCGCCGCGCAGGCTTACGTCCAGGTCGGGGAATTCGGCCGCGGCCAGTTCCGACGCCGAATAGACCGAAGCGCCGGCTTCCGACACCACGATGCGGTTCATGTTGAGTTCGGGCAGCGCGCTGCTGAGTTCGGCGGCGAGCTTCTCGGTTTCACGCGAAGCGGTGCCGTTGCCGATGGCGATGAGCTCGACCTTGTGGCGCTTGGCCAGCGCGGCCAGCGTGGCCAGCGAGCCCGTGCGGTCGCGGCGCGGCTCGAAGGGATAGACGGTCGCGGTGTCCACCAGCTTGCCGGTGGGGTCGATGACCGCCACCTTCACGCCAGTGCGGATGCCAGGGTCCAGGCCCAGGACGGTCTTGGGGCCCGCGGGCGCGGCCAGCAGCAGGTCTTTCAGGTTCTCGGCGAACACATGGATGGCCTGCGTTTCGGCGGTCTCGCGCAGCTTGCCGATGAGCTCGGTCTCGAACGCCGTCAGGAGCTTCACGCGCCAGGTCCAGCGGCAGACCTCGCCCAGCCAGCGCGCGCGCGGCGTGGCGTCGGTGGCGAAGAGGTCGCGGCCCAGCTTCAGGAAGTCGGCCACGCGCGCCACGCAGGGGTGCGGGACCAGGGCTTCGCGCTCGGGCTCCAGGCCCACGCGCAGTTCCAGCACGCCCTGCTGGCGGCCGCGCAGCAGCGCCAGGATGCGGTGCGAGGGCAGGCTGCGCAGCGCTTCGCTGAAGTCGAACCAGTCGCGGAAGTTGTCGCCTTCGGCTTCCTTGCCTTCCGCCACCTTGGATACCAGCAGGCCCGTGGACCAGAGGTGCTCGCGCAGGTTGGCGATGAGGTCGGCATTCTCGGCATAGCGCTCGGCCAGGATGTCACGCGCGCCGTCCAGCGCCGCCTTGGCGTCCGCCACGCCCGCGTCGGGCTTCACATAGCCCTCGGCCAGCGCCTGCGGATCGCAGGCGGCGTCGGCCAGGATGGCGTCCGCCAGCGGCTCCAGGCCGGCTTCCCGCGCGATCTGGGCGCGGGTGCGGCGCTTGGGTTTGTAGGGCGCGTACAGGTCTTCCAGGCGTTGCTTGGTGTCGGCGTCGCGCAATTCCTTGTCCAGGGCGGCGGTCAGCTTGCCTTGTTGCGCCACCGATTCCAGGATGGCGCCGCGGCGCTCTTCCAGTTCACGCAAATAGACCAGGCGCACGTCGAGGTTGCGCAGGACGGTGTCGTCCAGGCCGCCCGTGGCTTCCTTGCGGTAGCGGGCGATGAAGGGCACGGTCGCGCCGTCATCCAGCAGGTCCAGCGTGGCCGCGACCTGCGCGGCGCGCACGCCGAGCTCGTTGGCCAGTTGCGCCACGATGCGCGCCTTGACGGCCTCGGGCGGTTCGGCGACGAAGGAAAGGGTGGTGTCGGACATCAGGCAAACCCGGAAAAAAGGAAAAACAAGCGCAGGATTTTGCCACAGCATGCTGCAGCGCTGGCGCGGCCGGGGAGGACGCAAGGGTCCGGCGGCAAAAAGCGCCTGGCATCCCGGCGGGGCGAGCGTCGAGGCAGTATCATCGGCCTCCTCGATGCCTTGCCCTTGTCCCTAACCCGATGCCCGACACCGAAATCGCCGGTCTTTTCGCCCTGGATGGCCCGTTGGCCGCCACCTCGGCGAGCTACCGCGTGCGCGCGTCCCAGGTCGAGCTGGCCGAGGCCATCTCCGACACCATTTCCCGCCGGGCCACGCTGGTGGCCGAGGCCGGCACGGGCACCGGCAAGACCTGGGCTTACCTGGTGCCGGCCTTCCTGCGCGGCGGCAAGGTGCTGGTTTCGACCGGCACCCGCACCTTGCAGGACCAGCTGTTCCTGCGGGACCTGCCGCGCCTGCGTGACGCGCTGGCCATTCCGGTCACGGCCGCGTTGCTGAAAGGCCGGGCCAATTACGTCTGCCACTACCACCTGGAGCGCCTGGAGGGCGAAGAGGGCGGATTGCGCTCGCGCGCCGAGATCGGCCAGTACCGGCGCATCCAGGTTTTCGCCAGCCAGTCGCGCACCGGCGATCGCGCCGATCTCTCGGAAGTGCCAGAAGAGGCGGAAATCTGGCAGCGCGTGACCTCCACCCGCGAGAATTGCCTGGGCCAGGAGTGTCCCCGGGTGCGTGACTGCTTCGTGCTGAAGGCGCGCCGCCAGGCTCAGGAGGCCGACGTCGTGGTGGTGAACCACGCGCTCTTCCTGGCCGACCTGATGCTGCGCGAAGAGGGCGTGACGGACCTGCTGCCGCAGGCGGACACGGTGATCTTCGACGAAGCGCACCAGTTGCCCGACACCGCCACGCGCTTCCTGGGCACCAGCGTGTCCACCCACCAGCTGCTGGACCTGTCGCGCGATGCCCAGGCCGCGGGCCTGGCCCATGCCCGCGAGCGCTGCAACTGGGGAGAGGTGGCGGGCAAGCTGGAAACCGCCGCGCGTGCGTTGCGGCTGGCCTGTGCGCCGCTCGAGAAGGTGCCGGGCCGCAAGGCCACCTTCGAGTCGCTGGCCAACCTGGACCTGCCGGATTTCGACGCGGCCGTGGACGGGCTGAAGACGGCGCTTTTCCATCTGGAGGAAGCGCTGGCGGGCGTGGCCGAGAGCCATCCCGACCTGATGGCGGCCTCCAGGGTTGCCGCGCAGCTGGCCTTGCGGGTGCAGCGCTGGGCGCGCAAGGGGGGCGAGCCTCCGGTGCAGGCGCCGCGCGCCTCGCAGGTGCTGGCGCCCGCGCCCCTGGCCACGGCTGTCGTGGCCGGACCGCCACCCGCCTGGGAAGACCTGGTGGCGGAGGTTGTGTCCGGCAAGGTGACACCCGCCGCGGCGCCGGATGTGCAAGACGATGCGCCCGCGCGTCCCTCTGCCGCCGAGCGCCTGGCCGAGGCCGCGGCCCAGGTGCCGCTGGCCTTGCCCGCCGACACGCAGGCGGTGCGCTGGGTCGAAATGGGCATGCACCACGTGCGCCTGCATGCGGCGCCGCTGTCCGTGGCGGAAGCCTTCTCGCGGCTGCGGCCGGCGGGGCAGGCCTGGATCATGACCTCGGCCACCCTGTCGGTGCATGGGGATTTTTCGCACTTCACCTCCCAACTGGGGCTGCGCGACGCGCAGATCGCGCGTTGGGAGTCGCCCTTCGACTACGCCACCCAGGGCCTGCTGTTCGTGCCGCGCGACTTGCCGCTGCCGCAGTCGCCGCAATTCACCGAGCGTTTCGTGCAGACCTTGCTGCCCTTGCTGGAAGCCAGTCCGGGCGGTGCGCTGGTGCTCTGCACGACCTTGCGTGCAGTGGAGCGGGTGGCCGAGCTGCTGGGCAAGGCATTCGAGGAACGTGGCTGGAACTGGCCCTTGCTGCGCCAGGGGCAGGCGCCGCGGCGCGAGCTGCTGGAGCGTTTCCGCACGCTGCTGCACCCCGTGCTGGTCGGCAGCGCAAGCTTCTGGGAAGGGATCGACATCCCGGGCGACGCCCTGACGCTGGTGGCCATCGACAAGCTGCCCTTCGCGCCGCCGGACGACCCGGTCATCGAGGCGCGGCTGCGCGCCTGCAAGGCGAGGGGCGGCAATCCTTTTGCCGAATACCAGCTGCCCGAGGCGGCCATCGCCTTGAAGCAGGGGGCAGGGCGCCTGATCCGTACCGAGCGGGACTGGGGCGTGCTGCTGGTGGGCGACACGCGCCTGGTCGACAAGCCCTACGGCAAGCGGCTGTGGCGCGGCCTGCCGCCGTTCTCGCGCACCCGCGACATGGAAGAGGCCCTGGCCTTCTACCAGCGCCAGGGCAAGGCCGACGGGACCGAGGAAACCTCCTAGCCGGCCCCGCGGCGTGCGCCAGGGGTCTCAGTCGACCTTGGCGTTGGAGCGCTTCACCACGTCTTCCCAGCGCGGCACTTCCGCCTGCACGAAGCCGGCGAAGTCCTGCGCGCTGCCGCCCGCCACCTTGGCGGATCCCAGCTCGGCCAGCTTGGCCGACACCTGCGGCGAAGCCAGCGCGGTGTTGATCGCGGCGTTCAGGCGCGTGGTGAGCGCATCCGGCAGGCCTGCCGGCGCGAAGACGCCATACCAGTTGGTCACCTCGAAGTCCTTGAAGCCCGCTTCCATCAGGGTGGGGAGTTCCGGGAAGGCATCCGCGCGCGTGCTGCCGGTCGTGGCCAGCGGCTTCACGCGGCCGGCCTGGGCCTGGGGCAGCAGGGCGGCGGTGGTCTCGAAGGCGATCTGCACCTGGCCGGCGATCACGTCGGTCATGGCCGGACCTTGCCCCTTGTAGGGGATGTGCAGCATTTCCACGTTGCCCTGCAGCTTCAGCAGTTCGCCCGCCAGGTGCTGCGGACTGCCGCTGCCGCCCGAGGCGAAGTTGTAGGTGCCGGGCTTACGCTTCACGAGGTCGAGCAGCTCGCGCACGTTGCCGGCCGGCACCTTGGGATTCACATACAGCACCAGAGGCATCGCCGCGACGTAGGCGACGGGACGCAGGTCCTTCACCGGGTCGATGCGCAAGGCATAGAGGTTGCGGTTGATCACCACGCCCGTGTTGTTGCCCAGGAGCAGCGTGCAGCCGTCGGCCTGCGCGCGGGCGACGAACTCGGTGCCGATGTTGCTGCTGGCGCCGGCCTTGTTGTCCACGATCACGGGCACGCCCAGCGTCTGTTGCATGGAGGGCGAGATCAGGCGGGCCAGGATGTCGGTGGTGCCGCCGGGCGGATACGGCGAGACGAGGCGCAGGTTGGCGCAGGGGTAGGGCTCGGCGGCCAGCGCGACGGCGGGCGCGCCGAAGGTGGCGGCCAGGACGAGCGCGGCGAGGCGGGTCGCGGGTTGGAAGGGCTGCATGGGATGTCTCCTCGTTGTTGTGGGTGAAATGGCGTCAGGCGTCGTCGCCGCGCTGAAGGGTGTGATAGCCGTGGCGGCGGCGCGCGTCGGCGATGGTGCTGCCGGCCAGCACGTCGGCCAGGATGCGCGCCTCGGCGGCCTGGGTCGCCAACGCCTTGCGCAGCACGTCGCCGGCGCGGGCCTGGGGCACCACCACGACGCCATCGGCATCCGCGGTGATCAGGTCGCCGGGGCAGACGCGGACGTGGCCCAGGCTGACCGGCACCTGCACGGCCTCGACCTGGACGCGGTCCTTGCCGGTGCGCATGGTGTGGCCGCGGCTGTAGAGCGGATAGCCGCAGGCCTCGGCCTCGGCGATGTCGCGGCAGACGCCGTGGATCACGGTGCCGGCGATGCGCTTGTGGCGGGCCAGGCGGCTCAGGATGCCGCCCCAGACGGTGCAGTCGGGCAGGCCGGCGTTGTCCAGCACGATGACGGCACCCTCGGGCACGTCGTCGATGTAGTCGCCCACGGTGCCTTTGCGGTCGGGGTCCACGGGCGCGAAGCGCACGGTGTAGGCGGGACCGACGATGGCGGCGGGACCGGCCACGCGATGCACGCCCAGTGCGCAGCCGGGCAGGCGGAGGAAATCCAGGGCATCGGAGATTTCCGCGGTGGCGAGCGTGGCCCAGGCGGGGTCGGACAGGAGGTTGGACATGAAGCGGCGTTCCATCTTTAGTGAGACAATATGGAAAATATTGTCTGACAATTATTGATGGATAGCCTATCAACGTTTACCCGGAGGCGGCTGCGACGGTATAGTGGCGCGACCTCGCCGAACCCGATACGCGTTCCATGCCGCCCGAACTCCTCACACCGGACACCGCCACGCCCGCCGCGCCTTCGAAGCGCACGCAGGTGGCCGAGCAATTGCGCCAGGCCATGCTGTCCGGCGCGCTGCTGCCGGGCACGCGCCTGATCGAACGCGAAATCTGTGCCCTGACCCAGGCCAGCCGTCCGCTGGTGCGGGAGGCGATCCTGCAGCTGGAGATGGAGGGATTCGTCTACAGCACGCCCAACCGGGGCTCGGTGGTGGCGACGCTGACCGCCGAGGAAGCGGCCAACATCTACCAGGTGCGCGGCGTGCTGGAAGGCCTGGCCGCCAGGAACTTCATCGTGCTGGCGAGCGCCGCCGAGCGCGCGGGGCTGCGCGAAGCCATGGACCTCCTGCGCGCGCGCATCGAGGCGGCGGACGTGCCCGGCCAACTGGCCGCGATCAACCTGTTCTACGACCGCCTGCTGGCGGGCTGTGGCAATGCCACCCTGGCCGAGACGCTGCGGCTCATGCACGGGCGGATTTCACGCCTGCGCGCGACGTCCATCAAGAGCCCCGGGCGCATCCACCAGTCGCACCAGGAGATGCTGGCCATCGTGGCCGCCATCGAGGCAAACGACGAGGAGGCCGCCTGGCGGGCCTGCGTGCGCCACATGGAAATCACCGCGTCGGTCGCGCTGAAGGTGATCAGCCGCATGCAGCCGCAGGCGGCATCGGGCGCGCGCCGCTGACGACTTGCCTGTCGCGGCCATGGAAAAACCCGGCGCAAGGCCGGGTTTTTCTTTGCTGAAGCCGCTCTTACGCGACGGCTGGGCGGGACATCAGAAGATGCCGAAGGGATTCCACCACGCCGGAGGCGCGGCGTAGCCATTGGCGACGAACTTGCTGTTGGGGTAGTTGGCCTCGAGCACGCGGCGCGCATCGTCGCGCAGGTCCGTCATGCCGAGCTTGTCGTAGGACATGACCAGCAGGTACAGGGCCTCCTCGGCGGCAGGGGCGCCTTCGAAGTCGGTGATGACGGTCTGGGCGCGGTTGGCCGCGGCGACGTAGGCATCGCGCTGGTAGTAGTAGCGCGCGACGTGCACCTCGTTCATGGCGATGGTGTTCACCAGCCAGGTCAGGCGTTCCTTGGCGTCAGGCGCGTACTTGCTGTCGGGGAAGCGCTTGAGCAGTTCCTCGAAGGCTTCATACGACTGGCGCAGGCCCTTGGGGTCGCGCTCGGCCGAGTCCTGGCGGGTGATGCCGGCCATGAAGGCGCTGGGCGGCGTGAAGCTGACCAGGCCTTTCAGGTACAGGATGTAGTCCGTGCCAGGATGGTTGGGGTACTGCTGCTGGAAACGGGCGATGGTGGCCAGGGCCTGTTCGGGCTCGTTGTCACGCCAGTTGACGTAGGCGAGATCCACCAGCGCCTGCTGGGCGTAGACGCCGAACGGATAGCGGGCCTCGACGGCGGTCAGGCGGGTGCGGGCCTGGTTCCAGTTGCCGGAGGCGATTTCGGCCTTGGCATCCTGGTACAGGCGCTCGGCCGTCCAGTTGGCCGTTTCGTCGTACTCGGCGTTCTTGGTGCCGCAGGCAGCCAGCATCAGGCTGAGCAGCATGACGAGCAGCACGCGCAGGGCCGATCCGCCAGGAAGGGCGAACGGGACGGTAGCAAAGGGCTGGCGCATTGGCGGGGGTTCCTTGGTCCTAGGTGTTAGCATGCCAGGCTGAATTATATGAGTTGTCTCCATGCACCACCTAGCCGACCCTGACACCACCGGTTCCGACGACGAACCGCAGGTGTTCAGCGTGCCTGCCGGCACCAGGGCAGACCGCCTCGACAAGATCCTCGCCGGCCTGCTGCCGGCGCATTCCCGCAATCGCCTGCAGGGCTGGATCGAGGGCGGCCACGTGCTGGTCGACGGCAAACCGGGCAAGGTGCGCCAGCCTGTCGGACCGGGCAGCGTCCTGACCGTCTGGGAGCAGTCGGCACCGGAAGAGGCCGCCTTCGCGCCCGAGCCGGTCGCGTTCGACGTGCTGGCAGACAGCCCCGACTGGATCGTGGTGAACAAGCCCGCGGGCCTGGTGACGCATCCCGGCGCGGGCAACTGGCATGGCACGCTGCTCAACGGCCTGCTGTACCGCTATCCCGAACTGGCTCAGGTTGCCCGGGCGGGTATCGTGCACCGGCTGGACAAGGACACCTCGGGCCTGCTGGTGGTGGCGCGCCATGAGCGCGCCCAGACGCACCTGGTGCGCCAACTGCAGGCGCGCACGATGGGCCGGCGCTATCTGGCCCTGGCCCATGGCTGGGCGGGCGATGGCACGGTCGACCGTGCCATCGGTCGCGACGCCAAGGTGCCCGTGCGCATGAGCGTGGAGCGTCCCGTCGCCGCCAAGCCCGCCGTCACGCACTACACCTGCCTGCGCATCGGCGATGCCGACGGCGCCCGGGTGTCCGAAGTCGAGTGTCGCCTGGAAACCGGCCGTACCCACCAGATCCGCGTGCACCTGGCCAGCCTGGGACACCCGCTGCTGGCCGACACGCTCTATGGCGGCAAGCTGCTGGCCGACGCGGCAAGGCAGATGCTGCATGCGCGCGCGCTGCGCTTCGACGATCCGGGCGGCGCGGGCGAATGCGCGTTCGAGGCGGATCCGCCGCCAGACATGCAACACGTGAGGGAGACGATCACATGGCAGCCGTGAACGAGCAGGCGGAAGCCTTGGCCGCGCTGGCGGTCATCGAGGGACCGGCTTGGCCGGGCGTGCGCAGTTTCTGTACCACCCGCGCGGGCGGCGTGGGCACGGGCCCCTACGCGAGCCTGAACCTGGGCCTGAAGGCGGGAGACGATGCGCAGGTCGTGCACGAGAACCGTCGCCGTCTGCGCCTGGCATTGCCGGACGATCCGCTCTGGCTGGCGCAGGTGCATGGCACGCGCGTGCTGGATGCCGATGCGCCCATCGATTCCAACGAGGCCGACGCCAGCGTCACGGCGCGGCCTGGCCGGGTGCTGGCCGCGATGGCGGCCGACTGCCTGCCCGTCGTGATCACCGATACGCGGTCGCGCGTGCTGGGCGTGGCCCATGCCGGTTGGCGCGGCCTGGCGGGAGGCGTGCTGGAAGCCACGCTGGCCGCCTTGCGCGAGCGCGCACCCGATGCGCGGGGCTGGCGCGCCTGGGTGGGGCCCGGTATCGGCCCCACGGCCTTCGAGGTCGGCGAGGAGGTGCGCGAGGCATTCGTCGCGTCCGACCCAGAGGCCGGCCTGGCCTTCTTTCCCCATGACACGGATGCCAGCAAGTGGTGGGCCGACCTGTTCGCCCTGGCGCAACGCCGCCTGGCGCGCGCGGGTGTCGAGGAGATCGTGGTCAGCGGCCGTTGCACGGCCAGCGAACCGGAGACCTTCTTCTCGCATCGCCGCGACCAGGGCGTGACAGGCCGCCAGGCGGTCTTCGCCTGGCTGGCACCGCAGGCCTGAGGGTAAGCCCTGAACCCGGCGGATTGACAGGGGTATCGTGCGCAATGCACCATCTTTTCGTCACGATCGCATGACGCATGACAAACGCGGAGCGGCTCGCCAGTTGACCTCTGGCATTGCGCCATGCACCATCGTCCGGTTCTCGCGCGTGCGCATAACAAGGTGTCGCAAGGTGTCGTTGTGAAAGCCCAGAATCCTCCCGCCTGGCCCTTGCCGGTCAGCGTCGCCCCCGATGCGCTCTCGGGCATCCAGGCAGACTTCTCCCAGGAATGGCGCCGCGTGGTCGATGCCGCGGGCAAGGGCGAGCTGACGCCGCTGTCCGACCGCCGCTTCGGCTCCGCCGCCTGGGCCGGCAGCCCGCAACACCTGCTGATGGCGCACCTTTATCTGCTGTCGGCGCGCGCCCTGTCGCGCATGGTCGACGCGGTCGATGCCACCGAGCCGCTGCGCGAGCGGCTGCGTTTCTCGGTCATGCAGTGGGTCGACGCCATGGCGCCTTCCAACTTCCTGGCCTTCAATCCCGATGCCCAGCAGAAGCTCGTCGAGTCCAGCGGCGAGGTCCTGCGCAACGGCATCGACAACCTGATGCGCGACCTGAAGCGCGGGCGCATCCAGCAATCCGACGAGACGCGTTTCGAGGTGGGGGTGAACGTCGCCGTCACGCCTGGCGGCGTGGTCTACGAGAACGACCTGCTGCAGCTCATCCAGTACGCGCCCGCCACGCCCACCGTGCATGCGCGCCCGCTGCTGATCGTGCCGCCTTGCATCAACAAGTTCTATATCCTCGACCTGCAGCCCGAGAACTCCTTCGTGCGGCATGCGGTCGAGGCCGGCCACACCGTCTTCCTGGTCTCGTGGCGCAATCCGCTGGCTTCGGACACCGACGGCATCGATCAGGCCACCTGGGACGACTACATCGAGCGCGGCGTCCTGCAGGCCATCGCGGTCGTGCGCGACATCTCGGCCCAGGACCAGATCAACACCCTGGGCTTCTGCGTGGGTGGCACCATGCTGGGCGCCGCGCTGGCGCTGGCCGCCGCGCGGGGCGAACAGCCCTCGGCTTCGCTGACCTTGCTCACCACCATGCTCGATTTCCGCGAAACCGGCATCCTGGATGTCTTCGTGGACGAGAACCATGCCGCGCTGCGCGACCAGCAACTGGGCGCGGGCGGCCTGATGTCGGCCCTGGAGCTGGCCAACACCTTCGCCTTCCTGCGTCCCAACGAGCTGGTCTGGAACTACGTGGTCGGCAACTACCTGAAGGGCGAGACGCCGCCGCCCTTCGACCTCCTGTACTGGAATGCGGACAGCACCAACCTGCCGGGCCCGTTCTTCGCCTGGTACTTCCGCAACACCTACCTGGAAAACAACCTGAAGGTGCCTGGCCGCGTGAAGACCTGCGGCGTGCCGCTGGACCTGACGCAGCTCGACATGCCGGCCTATCTTTTCGGGTCCCGCGAGGACCACATCGTGCCCTGGATCTCGGCCTATGCCACCACGGCGCTGCTGCGCGGCCAGGCCCGCTTCGTGCTGGGCGCCGCGGGGCACGTCGCCGGCGTCATCAACCCGCCGGCCAAGAACAAGCGCAGCTATTGGGTGCGTGACAGCGACGCGCGCCTGCCCGGCGACCCCCACGCCTGGCTGGCCGGCGCGCAGGAACATGCGGGCAGCTGGTGGCCGGATTGGGCCGACTGGCTGTCGGGGCACGCGGGCCCCAAGGTCAAGAAAAAAGCACGGCTGGGCAATGCGCGCTATCCGGTGATCGAACCGGCGCCCGGCCGTTATGTGCGTGTGCGCGCCGTATGATCATGGCGCCGTGTCACGCGGGTGCAAGACGGGTTGATGGTCCGGGCCGCCTGCCGGCGGGACGGACAGCGAACCGACAACAGGAGACGGACGTATGAGTGGCAAACTGGCATATGTAACCGGCGGCATGGGCGGGATCGGCACCACGATCTGCCAGCGGCTGGCCAAGGAAGGTCATCGGGTGGTCGCGGGTTGCGGCCCCAGCCGCAACTTCAAGCAATGGCTCGACGAGCAGTCGGCGCTGGGCTACGAGTTCCATGCCTCGGTGGGCAATGTGTCCGACTGGGACTCCACCAAGGAAGCCTTCGAGAAGATCCGTCGCGAGCACGGCGAGATCGACGTGCTGGTCAACAACGCCGGCATCACCCGCGACGGCGTGTTCCGCAAGATGACGCTGGACGACTGGCGCGTCGTCATGGACACCAACCTGAATTCGCTGTTCAACGTCACCAAGCAGGTCATCGACGGCATGGTCGACCGCCAATGGGGACGCATCATCAACATCAGCTCGGTCAACGGCCAGAAGGGCCAGTTCGGGCAGACCAACTATTCGACGGCCAAGGCCGGCATCCATGGCTTCACCATGGCGCTGGCGCAAGAGGTCGCGAGCAAGGGAGTGACGGTCAACACCGTCTCGCCGGGCTATATCGGCACCGACATGGTGCGTGCGATCCGTCCCGACGTGCTGGAGAAGATCGTCAACACGATACCGGTCAAGCGGCTGGGCACCCCGGAGGAAATCGCCTCCATGGTGGCCTGGCTTGCCTCTGACGACGCGGGCTTCGCCACGGGGGCGGATTTCTCGCTCAACGGCGGCCTGCACATGGGATGACGGAGGGGAAACCATGACACAAAGCCAAGCTGGCGACGGCACGCGCCTGATAAAAAAATATCCCAATCGCCGGCTGTATGACACGCAGACCAGCACCTACATCACCTTGGCGGACGTCAAGCTGCTGGTGCTGGACAACGAGGTCTTCAAGGTGGTGGACGCCAAGACGTCCGAGGACCTGACGCGCAGCATCCTGCTGCAGATCATCCTTGAGGAAGAGAGCGGCGGCCTGCCGATGTTCTCCTCCACCATGCTGGCCCAGATCATCCGGTTCTATGGCCATGCCATGCAGGGCATCATGGGTTCCTATCTTGAAAAGAACCTGCAGGCCTTCATGGAGATCCAGGAGCGCGTCACCGAACAGTCCAAGGGCCTCTACGGCAACCAGTTCGGCCCGGAGGCGTGGACCCAGTTCATGAACACGCAGACGCCGATGATGCAGAACATGATGAACAGCTACATCGAGCAGAGCAAGAACCTCTTCGTGCAGATGCAGGACCAGATGCAGGACCAGACCCGCAGCATGTTCTCCAACTTCCCGTTCCCGCCCGGGCAGGGCGGCGGCCGGAGCAAGTAACCGGGCAAGCGCGGCCGGCGATGCGCCGCGCGCGCCGGGCCATGCCCGGCGCGCTGCCCACCTCTCGTTTTCCTGTCAGTTGCCCTTCGGACAGGGGCCCAGGCCGTGCCCGGCACAACCCTGGGTTTCCCCCAAATGCAAATTTCTGCGCGATGCTGCAGTGCAGCGTGCGGATTCCGGCAAATCGTCTGGTAAAGTAGGGTGATAGACAGACGTTATCGGGTCGTTCCAGGGCGATCACAGCGTTTGTTCGACCTCCGCAGACCATCCAAAACATAACAGCTCTTTCCTTGCGAACCCGCCATTCGGGATCGCGGGGTTTGCTTTGTCTTTTGGTGGCAAAAGGGGGCAGATGTCCAGTCAAAAACACATGATGACGCATGCAGCGGGTCCTCGCGGGGCCGTTGCCAGTGTCCAGGGAGAATAGTGATCAGCCGAGTCGCAGCGCCTCGACGCCGTTCCTCGCACCTGCGGGTGCGATGGAGCGCCATTCCGCCCACCTGCCATTTCGGGCGACTTCCCCACGCCGGCACGCCGGCCCGGGAAGCCGCCCCGCAGGTTTTCCAGCGTATTGATGGAGGGACGGCATGACAGCCTGGTCCCTGCTACTGATCCTTGTCCTGCCCTTCGCGGGCAGTCTCTGTGCCGCGGTGCTCAAGCCCAGCGCGCGCAATGCCGAAGCCTGGCTGGCGGGTCTCATCGCCGTGGCCGGGGTCGTGCAACTCATCCTTCTCTATCCCCAGGTGTCCAACGGGCAGGTGCTTGCCCTGTCGCTGCCGTGGGTCCCCGCGCTGGGACTCACGTTCTCGCTGCGCCTGGACGGTTTCGCGTGGATGTTCTCGATGCTGATCACCGGCATCGGCGCCCTGGTGGTGATCTACGCGCGCTACTACATGTCGCCGCAGGATCCGGTGCCGCGCTTCTTCTCGTTCTTCCTCGCCTTCATGGGCTCGATGATGGGCGTGGTGCTGTCGGGCAACCTGATCCAGCTGGCGCTCTTCTGGGAACTGACGAGCCTGGCGTCGTTCATGCTCATCGCCTACTGGCACCATCGCGTGGACGCCCGCCAGGGCGCGCGCATGGCGCTGACGGTCACCGGCGCCGGCGGCCTGTGCCTGCTGGCAGGCGTCCTGCTCATCGGCCACATCGTCGGCAGCTATGACCTGGACCGCGTGCTGGCCTCGGGCGACGTGATCCGCGCGCACCCTGGCTATGCCGTCGCGCTGGTGCTGGTGGCGCTGGGTGCGCTTACCAAGAGCGCGCAATTCCCGTTCCATTTCTGGCTGCCGCACGCCATGGCCGCGCCCACGCCGGTGTCGTCCTACCTGCACTCGGCCACCATGGTGAAGGCCGGCGTGTTCCTGCTGGTGCGCCTGTCGCCCGCGCTGGGCGGCACCGACCTGTGGTTCTGGCTGATCGGCGGGGCAGGGCTGTGCACGCTGGTGCTGGGCGCCTATGCCGCCATGTTCCAGCAAGACCTGAAGGGCGTGCTGGCGTATTCCACCATCAGCCACCTGGGCCTCATCACCCTGCTGCTGGGCCTGAACAGCCCCCTGGCCACCGTCGCCGCCATCTTCCACATCATGAACCACGCCATCTTCAAGGCGTCGCTGTTCATGGCGGCCGGCATCATCGACCACGAGACCGGCACGCGCGACATCCGGCGCCTGAGCGGCCTGTACAAGGTCATGCCCATCACCGCCACGCTAGCCATGGTGGCGAGTGCGTCGATGGCGGGCGTGCCGCTGCTCAACGGCTTCCTGTCCAAGGAGATGTTCTTCGCCGAGACGGTCTACATCGAAGGCGCCACCTGGGTGCAGATCGGCCTGCCGGTGGCAGCCACCATCGCGGCCGCCTTCAGCGTGATCTATTCGCTGCGCTTCATCCACCAGGTCTTCTTCGGCCCGACGGCCACCGACCTGCCGCGCGAGCCTCACGAAGCGCCGCGCCTCATGCGCCTGCCGGTGGAGTTCCTGGTGCTGGCCTGCCTGGTGGTCGGCATCCTGCCCGCCATCACCGTGGGCGGCATCCTCGACTCGGCGGCGCGCTCGGTGCTGGGCGCGAACCTGCCCCAATACAGCCTGGCCGTCTGGCACGGCCTGAACCTGCCGCTCATCATGAGCGTGCTGGCCCTGGCGGGCGGCATCGCCGGCTACATCGCCCTGCAGCGCAATCTGCGCATGGGCGAGATCGACGGCACGCCGCTCATCTATCGCTTCGACGGCAAGCGCAGCTTCGAGCGCCTCCAGGAGGGCCTGACCACTTTCGCCGAGATGGTCACGCGGCGGCTCACGTCCGAGCGCCTGCAGGTGCAGATGCTGTGGATACTGGGCGTCTCGCTCGCCGCGGGGCTGATAGCCCTGTGGGCGCAAGGCGCCAGCGGCCCGTCGGGCCTGTCCACGCCCATGGATCCGCTGTTTGCCCTGTTGTGGCTGCTGGGGGGCGCCTGCGCCATCGCCACGGCCTACCAGGCCAAGTATCACCGCCTGGCCGCGCTCATCCTGATGGGAGGCGCGGGCCTGGTCACCTGCCTGACCTTCGCCTGGCTTTCCGCTCCTGACCTCGCGCTCACGCAGCTGGGCGTCGAGGTGGTCACCATGGTGCTCATCCTGTTGGGCCTGCGCTGGCTGCCCAAGCGTCTGCCGTCGGCGGAGACCGCCTTGTCGGCGCGCCTGCGCCGCGGGCGCGACCTCGCGCTGGCGGTGGGCGCGGGCGCCGGCCTGAGCTGGATCGCCTACGCGATGATGACGCGCCCCAGGGCCGACAGCATTTCGCCGTTCTTCCTGGAAAAGGCGCTGCCCGAAGGGGGCGGGACCAACGTGGTCAACGTCATCCTGGTGGATTTCCGCGGTTTCGATACGCTGGGTGAAATCGCCGTGCTGGGCATCGTGGCGCTGTCCGTCTACGCGCTGCTGCGCCGCTTCCGGCCCGCGCCGGAAAGCATGGACCTGCCGGAACAGCAGCAGGATCCGGAAGCCTATGGCAATGCCTCTGGCCGCCCGGCGGGCGACCTGCCCGAGGGCTACCTGATGGTCCCGGCCGTGCTCATCCGCCTGCTGCTGCCGGTGGCCGCGCTGGTCTCCATCTTCCTGCTGCTGCGCGGACACAACCAGCCCGGCGGCGGCTTCGTCGGCGGACTGGTCATGGCCATGGCCGTCATCCTGCAATACATGGTGGGCGGCACTTCGTGGGTGGAATCGCGCTCGCGCCTGCACCCGCAGCACTGGGTCGGCCTGGGCATCCTCATCGCCGCCCTGACGGGCGCCTGGTCCTGGCTGTTCGGCCTGCCGTTCCTGGATGGCATGTCCTGGAAGACCTACGTCCCGCTGCTGGGCGAGATCTACATCGGAACCGCGCTCTTCTTCGACATCGGCGTCTACATGCTGGTGGTGGGCGCCACGGTGCTCGTGCTGGTGGCGCTGGCCCACCAATCCGCGCGCAGCCTGCATCGCGCCAACAAGGCACAGGCCGAGGAGAAGCCCTGATGGAAATCGTCCTGTCCCTGGCCATCGGCGTGCTCGCCGGTTCCGGCGTGTGGCTGCTGCTGCGCCCACGCACCTTCCAGTTCATCATGGGGCTTTCGCTGGTGTCGTATGCGGTCAACCTCTTCATCTTCAGCATGGGCCGCCTGCAGGTCGACCGCGCGCCGGTCATCGATCCCGACCTGCCGAGCGATCTGCTGAACTATGCCGATCCGCTGCCGCAGGCGCTGGTGCTGACCGCCATCGTCATCGGCTTCGCCATGACCGCGCTCTTCCTGGTGGTCCTGCTGGCCTCTCGCGGCCTGACGGGCACTGACCACGTCGACGGGAAGGAGTCCGACTCGTGAGCGACTGGTTGACGCATCTCCCCATTCTTCCCATCGTCCTGCCCATGCTGGCAGGGTCGGCCATGCTGTTGCTCAGCGACAGCCACCGCAACACACGCATCGCCATCGGTCTCGTGTCGGCGGTCCTGCTGGCCGTCGTCGCGGTGGCGCTGTTCTTCTCGGTCGACGCCGAGGGGGGCACGCGCCTGCTCACCTATCGTCCCGCCAACTGGCCGCCGCCTTTCGGCATCGTGCTGGTGGTGGACCGCCTGGCCGTGCTGATGCTGCTGCTGACCGCTGCCGTGGGCATCGCGACGCTGGTGGCCTCGATCTCGCGCTGGGAAAAGGTCGGCGTGCATTTCCAGCCGCTGCTGCAGTTCCAGCTCATGGGGCTGAACGGCGCGTTCCTCACGGGCGACCTGTTCAACCTGTTCGTGTTCTTCGAGATCCTGCTGGCAGCCTCCTACGGCCTGCTGCTGCATGGCTCGGGTGTCGGACGCGTGCGCGCCGGGCTGCACTATATCGCCGTGAACCTGGTGGGTTCCTTCCTGTTCCTGGTGGGCGTGAGCCTCATCTATGGCGCGGTCGGCACGCTCAACATGGCCGACCTGGCGCAGCGCCTGCCCGACGTGATCGGCGAGGAGCGTGCGCTCTTCAATGCCGGCGCCGCCGTGCTGGGTTGCGCCTTCCTGATCAAGGCCGCGGCTTGGCCCCTGAACTTCTGGCTCGTGGGCGCCTATTCGGCGGCCACGCCGCCGGTGGCCGCGCTGTTCGCGCTCATGACCAAGGTCGGCATCTACTCGATCCTGCGCATGACGGCGGTACTCTCGGCCTCGGGCGAGGCGGGGAGGGTGCTGGCCAGCGACTGGCTGTTCTACGGCGGCCTCGTCACGCTGTCGCTGGGGGCAGCCGGCCTGCTGGCGTCGCAGGAATTGCGGCGCCAGGCGGCCTACAGCATCCTGGTGTCGTCCGGCACCTTGCTGGCCGCCATCGGCCTGTCCAGCACGGCGGCCCTGGGGCCGGCCCTGTACTACCTCGTCAGTTCCTCGCTCGCGGTGTCGGCCTTCTTCCTGCTGATCGAACTCATCGAGCGCAACCGTCCCTTCGGCGCGAACATGCTGGCCATCAGCCTGGAAGCCTTCGGCCTGGATGATCCGGTCGATCCGGATGCGCCCGACGAGGTCGTGGGCGTGGCGTTGCCGGCCGTCATGGCCGTGCTGGGCGCGGGCTTCGTCATGTGCGCCCTGCTCATCACGGGCTTGCCGCCGCTGTCGGGCTTTATCGCCAAGTTCGCCCTGCTGGCCGCGTCGCTGGAGGATCCGGACATGGCAGGGTCGGCGCATGTGCCGCTGGCAGGCTGGCTGATGCTGGCCGCCATCCTGCTGTCCGGCCTGGCCGGCGTGATCGCGCTGGCGCGTTCGGGCATCCGCACCTTCTGGGCGGTCGAGCGCAACGTGCTGCGCCTGCGCCTGCTCGATGCCGCGCCGGTCTTCGCCTTGCTTGCACTGTGCGTCGCGCTGACGCTGTGGGCCGAACCTGCGTTGCGCTACATGGACGCCACGGCGCAGGCCCTGCACGCGCCGCGCGACTACATCGAGGCGGTGCTGCCCGCGGCACCCGCCACCCACATGGAGGCGCAATGATGAAAAGGTGGTTCCCTTCGTTGCCCCTGTCGGGCTTCCTGCTGGTGTTGTGGCTGCTGATGAACCAGTCCTTGTCGGCAGGCCAGATCGCCATGGGCCTGTTCCTGGCGTGGTTCGGGCCGGTGGCCGCCGACAGCCTGCGTCCGGTCAAGGCCTCGGCCCGCGTGGTGCCGGCGCTCTTTACGCTGCTGGTGCACATCCTGGTGGACATCTGCCGCTCAAATTTCGATGTCGCCGTCGTGATCCTGGGCGCCAAGGAGCGCCGCGAGCGCTCCGGATTCATCCGCGTGCCCCTGGACCTGGCCGACCCGCACGCGCTGGCGGTGCTGGCCGCCATCGTCACCTCGATTCCCGGCACCGTCTTCGCCGGCCTGAGCAAGGATCGCTGCGAGCTGCTGCTGCACGTGCTCAGCCTCGATGACGAGGCCGAGTGGATCGAGCTGGTCAAGACGCGCTACGAGCGTCCGCTGATGGAGATATACGAATGAACGAGATTCTTCCCTGGGCGGCCAATTTCGCCAGCCTGTGCTTCCTGCTGGCGATGACGTTCGCCACGATCCGCATGCAGCGCGGCCCGACGGCGCAGGACCGCGTGCTGGCGCTGGACAACTTCTACGTCAACGGCATGCTGCTGCTGGTGACGCAGGGCATCCGTGCCGGCACGGCCGTGTATTTCGAAATCGCGCTCCTGATCGCGCTTTTCGGTTTCGTCGGCTCCGTGGCCATGGCCAAGTTCCTGCTGCGCGGCGAGGTGATCGAGCCATGAGTGCGGAAACCGTCAGCCTCTGGTTCGCGATTCCCGCGGCCATCCTGCTCGTGCTGGGCGGCATTCTTGCGCTCATCGGTTCCTTCGGCCTTCTCCGGCTGTCCAACTTCTATCAGCGCATCCATGCGCCCACGCTGGGCGCCACCCTGGGTTGCGGCTGCGTGCTGATCGCTTCCATGCTGTACTTCACCGGCCTGTCGGGCCGTCCCGTGATCCACGAGGTGCTCATCACCATCTTCGTCGTGATGACCGCGCCATTGAGCGCCATGATGCTCATCAAGGTGGGGCTGTACCGCTCGGGCCGCGAAGAACGCCTGGAAGCCAAGTCGCCCGCGGCGCACCGCACCGGCTACGACGACTCGGCCACCGGCGACAAGGCCGAGGAGCCCGGGGAACGCATTGGCTGATTACGCCTTCTCGCTGGTCAATGTCTTCGGCCAGACGGCGTTTGGCGGCAATCCGCTGTGCGTCTTCGAAGATGCCCGGGGGCTCACCGACGAGAACATGCAGGCGCTGGCAGTGCAGTTCAACCTGTCCGAGACGGCTTTCATCCTGCCGCCCACGGGGGGTGCGACGGCGCGCGTACGCATCTTCACGCCCATGACCGAACTGCCTTTCGCAGGACATCCTGCCTTGGGCACGGCCCATGTGTTGCGGGATCTGCTGGCTTGCGGCGACACGATCAAGCTGGAAATGCGGGCTGGCATGGTCGCGCTGGAAGCGCGCCAGGACGATTGGGTGTTCACCGCCCCCATGCCGCAAGGGGGGCCGCGCACGGCGCGCCCGCTGGCGGGCAAGGCCGACATCGCGGCCATGCTGGGCTTGTCGGTGGACGATCTGCTGGACGAGCCGCTGTGGGTCAACACGGGTTCAGAGCAGTTGCTGGTGCCGGTCAAGACGCCTGACATCGTGCGCCGCGTGCAGCCCGATCCCTCGCAGATGGCGCGCTGGCCCGTCAGCGCGGCCGGCCGGCGCAACGCCTATGTCTTCGCCCCGGTGGAATCCGCCGGGCCGACGCGTTTCGGCCAGCGTGCGCTGGCGCGCTATTTCATGGCCAAGCCCGGCAGCGGCGTCGACGAAGACCCGGGCACGGGTTCCGCCTGCGCCAATCTGGGCGGCTGGCTCATCGCCACGGGCCGCGAACTGCCCACGCACGTCAAGGTGGAGCAGGGCGCCTCCATCGGCCGGCCCTGTCTCCTGCAGCTCGAGGTCAAGCGCGACCAGACCATCCGCGTCGGCGGCCGCGTCATGACCCTGGGCCGCGGCACCATCAGCCTGCAGCCCTGACACGAAAAAGGCCGAGGCAAACGCCTCGGCCCGTATCTGGAGCAAACGACGCTGGCGTCTCTTCCAGCCCCGCAGGCCTGAAGCCCGCTCCAAATTCACAACCCCACTCTCAATTTGCAGCGGTCCTCCCAGATCCGGGGTGCAGTGGAGCCGGCTCCGCCGGTCCGCCAGCAGCGCCCCCCTGGGGGGGAAGCGCGTGAGCGCTTCGGGGGGGGGAATTACTTCTTCACCTTGAGGTCGTTGTTGACCTGGCGCACGCCGTCGACGCCGCCAACCACGCGGCCGGCGAGGTCCTTGTGCGCGCTGGTGTCGACGTCGCCCGTCAGCGTCGTCACGCCTTCAATGGTTTCCACCGAGATGTCCAGGGCGCTCAGTTCCTTTTCGGCGACCAGGGCGGCCTTGACCTTGGTGGTGACCACGGCGTCGGAGGCGTATTCACCCGCGCTTTGCTTGGGTTGGCCATCGGCGGCCAGGACGAGCGGGGTGGTGGCGAACGTGGCGGCACCAATGAGAGCGGCGGCGATGTGTTTGCGAGCGATCATGGTGTTTCTCCTTAAGCCGGCCTGCGATTCAGCGCGGCGCGACGGATAGTGAACGATGTAGCGAGTTTTCCAGGCCGGCCCGGTTCAGGCCGGCCACCTTCATTTCTTGCGCAAAGCGCCGCTCAGCAGCGACAGGACCGCCAGCACGAGGAAGATGAAGAACAGGACCTTGGCGATCGATGCTGCGCCGGCGGCAATGCCACCAAAGCCGAGCACGGCAGCGATCAGCGCGATCACGAAGAAAATAACGGCATAGTGCAGCATGATGCTTCTCCTCGGCAGATACGCGGCTTAGCGGTGTTGGTCGAAGAAGTCGCGGGCTTCCTTGTCGGCCTGCTCGCGGGTCTTGCCATAACGCTCCTGGATCACGCCAGCCAGGCGCTCGGCATTGCCATTGACCTTGGTAATGTCGTCGTCGGTCAGGTCGCCCCATTTGGCTTTGACCTTGCCGGCGATCTGCTTCCACTTGCCTTCCAGGATGTCTTGGTTGATAGCCATGGTTCACCTCACTTTTAATGAATCCGGATCATGTGGAGTTCCTTGGGAAATTCCGGTCCGGTTCGGGTTGGTGAAGACAAGGTAATGCCGTCCAAAAGGGCAGTCAAAACACGGTTGTCGACAAATGTAAGGCGTGGCGGACGTGCTTTTGCGCGGGCGCTTGCGCAGCAAAGCATTGCGCTTCATTGGTGGACGGCAGGATGCGGCGTGCACGCGCATGTGCCATTGGCACGGGGCGGTGGGGTTACATTTAAATAATGCTTGCGCTGCTTTGATCTGCTGGCGTTACAGGTGTAGCGCGCCTGGGCGTGCCAGCGGGCATTTTCAGGCGCGAAAACGGGCGGAAAAAAGGGCGCCAGACCGTCGGGTCTGGCGCCCTTGCCTTGCACGCGCCGTGCTCAGGCAGGCTTCATGCGATGCCGGTCAACGCGGCTCGGCGATCCGCTTGGCGATGTGCGCCAGGGCCTCTTCCACCTGGTCGATGAGCACCAGGCAGAGGTCGCCGGGTTGCAGGCGCTTGAGTGCCGTGTCGGTGGCCAGGAATTCGCCCCGGATTTCCTCGACGTGGCGCGCGCGGCGCGCGTCCTTCAGGCCCTCGCGCAGCAGCGCCAGCACTTCGCCATCCTCGCGTCCGCGCTGGCACTGGTCTTCGTAGAGAATCAAGTCGTCGAAGGCATCGCCCAGGATGGCGGTCTGCTGGCGGATGTCCTCGTCGCGGCGGTCGCCCGCGCCGCTGATCACCACGACGCGCTTGCGGGCGGGCATGGCTTCCACGGCCGAGACCAGCGCCTGGATGGCGTCGGGGTTGTGGCCGTAGTCGGCGATGAGCGTGGCGCCGTGATAGTCGAACACGTTGAAGCGGCCGGGTGCCGATTGCGCGTCGTTCACGAAGCTGGCCAGGCCTGCTTCGATCACCTGCCAGTCCAGGCCCAGGGCCCACGCGGCAGCGGTGGCGGCCATGGCGTTCTGCACCTGGAAGGCGATGGTGCCGCCGCGCGTCAGCGTGATCGCCTTCAGCGCAATGCGATGCGCGAAACCGCCTTCGGCGGCCACCAGGTGCCCGTCCTCGACGAACACCACGCGCTTGCCTTGTGCGCGGTGCGTGGTCAGCACGGGGTGATGACGGTCGTCGGAGAAGAAGATGATCGAGCCGGGGCAGGAGGCGGCCATGGGCGCGACCATGGGGTCGGCGGCGTTCAGGACGGCGGTGCCGGTGGGGGCGACGTTCTGCACGATGACGCGCTTGACCACGGCCAGGTCTTCCACGGTGCTGATGTAGTTCAGCCCCAGGTGGTCGCCCATGCCGATGTTGGTGACGATGGCCACGTCGCAACGGTCGAAGGCCAGGCCTTCGCGCAGGATGCCGCCACGCGCGGTTTCGAAGACGGCGGCGTCGACATCCGGGTGTCCCAGGATGTTGCGCGCGCTGCGCGGGCCGCTGCAGTCGCCGGTGTCGATGCAACGTCCTTCGACATAGACGCCATCGGAGTTGGTCATGCCCACGCGCTTGCCGCTGGCGCCCAGCAGGTGCGCGGTCAGTCGTACCGTGGTCGTCTTGCCGTTGGTGCCGGCCACGGCCACGACCGGGATGCGGCCGTTCTCGCCCGGCCCGAACAGCGTGCCGATCATGGCTTCGCCCACCTGGCGGGGTTTGCCGTAGGAGGGGTTCAGGTGCATGCGCAGGCCGGGGGCCGCGTTCACCTCGACGATGCCGCCGCGCTGGTCTTCCATCGACTGCGCCACGGTTTCGCACACGACGTCCACGCCGCAGATGTCCAGGCCGACCATCTGTGCCGCCGCGACGGCGCGCGCCGCGAGCTCGGGGTGGACTTCGTCGGTCACGTCGGTGGCGGTGCCGCCGGTGCTCAGGTTGGCGTTGTTGCGCAGCACGACGCGCAGGCCGGCGGTGGGCACGCTGTCGGGCGTCAGGTTCTGCTTGCCGAGCGTGGCCACTGCCAGCTCGTCGAGCCGGATCTTGGTGAGCGAGGTGGCATGGCCATCGCCACGCAGCGGGTCCAGGTTGACCTCGGCCACCAGCTCGCGCACGGTGCGCCTGCCGTCGCCGATCACGCTGGGCGGGTCACGGCGCGCGGCGGCGATCATCTGTCCGCCGACGATCAGCACGCGGAAATCGTGGCCGGGAATGTAGCGCTCGACGATCACGTCGCGGCTGATGTCCGAGGCCACGGCGAAGGCCGTCGCCAGCTGCTCGCGCGTCTCCAGGTTCACGGCCACGCCCTTGCCCTGGTTGCCGTCGCGCGGTTTGATGACAACGGGCACGCCCACCTCGCAGGCGGCGGCCCAGGCCTCGTCTTCCGTGCGCACGACGCGGCCGACGGGCACCGGCACGCCCGCGGCTTCCAGCAGCAGCTTGGTCAGGTCCTTGTCCTGCGCGATCGACTCCGCGATCGCGCTGGTCATGTCGGTTTCGGCGGCCTGGATGCGGCGCTGGCGGCTGCCCCAGCCGAATTGCACCATGCTGCCCTCCGTCAGCCGGCGATAGGGCACTTCGCGGGCCAGGCCGGCCTGCACGATGGCGCCGGTGCTGGGGCCCAGGCGCACGTCCTCGTCCAGCTCGCGCAGGCGGCCCACGGCCGCCTGCAGATCGAAGGGTGTGTCATCCAGCGCTGCCTTGCAGAGTTCCTGGGCCAGTTCGAAGGCCAGGCGGCCGACGGCTTCCTCGGTGTACTGCACCACCACCTGGTACACGCCGGGTTCGACGGTGGGCGTGGTGCGGCCGAAAGCCACGGGACAGCCGGCCACGGCCTGCAGGCCCAGCGCGCAGGCTTCGAGCGCATGCGCCAGCGACACGGGCGCTTCGTGCCCGGCGGGCTTGAGCGCGCGCATGTCGGGAAAGCGGGCGCGCATCCGGGTATAGAAACCCGGCACGTTCTCCAGGTCGCATTGCGGGTCGGCGCACGACACGATGGCTTCGATGGCGGTCAGGCGGCTCCAGATGTTGGGGCCACGCAAGGCGCGAAGACGGGAGACTTCCATGGGGAATTCCTTGACGATCGTAGGACGTGGGCCGGGTTCAGGCGGTTTGGGTGGAGGACTGGCTGATCCACTGGCGGACACGGTCCACCGTGGCGGCGGCGCTGGCTTCCTCGCATTGCAGCACCAGCAGATGGCCGGCCTGCAGGGCCGACAGCGCGCTGTCCACGGTGGCGCCGTGGTCGGCGGCGTCGGTGACCGTGGGCCGGCGAGCGGCCCGCGCAATGCCGTCGCGCAGCAGCGCGCGGGCTTCGCCGTGCACGCGTTCGCTGCGCACCGAGGCGTCGTCGTAGAGCGTGATGTGGTCGAAGGTTTCCCCCAGCAAGCGGCCCATCTGTATCAGCGCGTCATCGCGGCGGTCCGTGCCCGCGCCGAAGATGATGCTGCGGTGACCGGCCGAGAACTGTGCCTGCGCTTCCACCAGGGCGGCGACGCCGGCTTCGTTCTGGGCGTCGTCCACGATGACGGTGGCGCCTTGCCATTCGAAGACGGTGTAGCGGCCGGGAATGTCCGAGAAGTCGCGGTCGAAGGCTTCCAGTCCCGCGCGGATCAGTGCCGGCGTCAGGCCCAGCGCCCAGCCGGCCGCCGCGGCGGCCAGCACGTTGGCGACCTGGAAGCGCACGCGCGCGCCGTAGGTGATGGGGATGGCCGACAGGCGCGTGAGCGGTTGTTCAGATTCGCCATCCAGCAGCACCAGCCAGCCGTCGCGCGCCACGACCGCGCGGCCGCCTGCCGCGCGATGCGCGGCCAGCAAGGGCGCCTGCGCGTCGGTGGAGAAGAAGTAGGTCTTGCCGTCGCAGAGTTCGGCCAGTTCTTCCGAGGCCGGGTCCAGGGCGTCCAGGATGGCGGCGCCCTCGGGCAGGACCACGTCGACCTGGCAGCGGTAGACCTTCAGCATCTGCTCGGCGTCGAGGATGTCGTGCCGGCCCAGGTGGTCGGGATGCTGCGTGCCGGTCACGATGCCGACCTGGCAACGGTCGTAGGCCATGCCCTGGGTCAGGATGACGTTGCTGTCGTTCTCGATCACGGCCGCCTGGACCGCGCGGTTCAGCAGCACGCGCAGGCCATCGGTCCAGTTGCCGGCGTCGCCGGCCTTCACGCGGCGATTGTCCAGGTACATGCCATCGCTGCAGGCCAGGCCCGTCAGCAGGCCATTCAGGTGCAGCAGGCGGGCCACGATCTTGGCCACCACGGTTTTGCCGTTGGTGCCGGTGATGCCCACGACCGGGATGCGTCCGGTGTCGTCCTGCGGGAACAGGTGATCGACGATGGCGCGGCCGACAGGCTGCGCTTCGCCTTGCGCGGGCTTGATGTGCATGAGCAGGCCGGGGCCGGCGTTGACCTCGACGATGGCGCCGCGTTGGTCGGCGAGCGGACGGGAGATGTCCTGCGCCACGAGATCGATGCCGGCGATGTCCAGGCCGACCACGCGCGCGGCCAACGCAGCGATGCGCGCGACTTCGGGGTGGACCTGCGCGGTGACGTCGAACGCGACGTTGCCGTTGCGCTGGATCAGCACCGCGCGGCCTGCGGCCGGCACGCTGTCGGGCGTGAGGCGTTGGCGGCCCAGCTCCAGCATGGCCGCGGAGTCCAGGCGGATCAGGTTCAGCGGCTGGTCTTCGTTGCGGCCGCGGCGCGGGTCCGTATTGATCTGGCTTTCCACCAGCTGGCGCACGGTTGAGACGCCGTCGCCCACCACCTCGGCGCTTTCGCCACGGGCGGCCGCCACCAGCTTGTCGCCCACGACCAGCAGGCGATGCTCGATGCCGGGAATGAAGCGTTCGACGATGACGCCGCTGCCCTCGTCGACCGCGATGGCATAGGCGGCATCGATTTCCTCGCGCGTGGTCAGGTTGGTGAAGACGCCGCGGCCATGGTTGCCGTCGCTGGGCTTGAGCACCACGGGCAGGCCGATGGCTTGCGCCGTGTCCCAGGCGTCGTCGGCGCTCTCGACCAGGCGGCCTTCGGGCACCGGCACGCCGCAATTGGCCAGCAGCTGCTTGGTGAGGTCCTTGTCGCGCGAAATGCTCTCGGCGATGGCGCTGGTGTTATCGGTCTCGGCGGTCCAGATGCGGCGCTGGCGCGCGCCATAGCCCAATTGCACCAGGTTGCCGGTGCTCAGGCGCACGGCGGGAATGTCGCGGTCATCCGCGCCATCCACGATGCAGGCGGTGCTCGGGCCCAGGCACAGCGAATCCGTCATTTCGCGCAGGCGCTCGATGGCGGCGTTCACGTCATAGGGGCGGTCTTCGATGGCCGCCATGACGAGGTCGCGCGCGGCATACAGCGCGGCGCGCGTCACCTCTTCGTGCCAGGCGCGCACGATCACCTTGTAGACGCCGCGTTCGGACGTTTCGCGTGCCTTGCCGAAGCCGCCGGGCAGGCCGGCCAGGTTCTGCAGTTCCAGCGTGACGTGTTCGAGGATATGGCCGGGCCAGGTACCTTCGTGCAGGCGTTGCAGGAAGCCGCCGCGCACGCCGGGGCTGCAGCGGTGTTCGATCAGGGTGGGGAGCCAGGCTTCCAGGCGTTGCGGGAAACCGGGCAGCAGGTTGGAAGGGCAGTCCTCCAGCAGTCCGATGTCGACCCAGGCCTCGAGCACCGGCCGGTAGGTCCAGATATTCGGCCCACGCAAGGTCACGATGCGCAGGATTTCAATATCGCGTTTTTTCATCTGTCGCTGTCCCGCCGGCATGACCGGCATCTGAAGGGGAAACTTGGAGGGAGAATCGGCGCGATCTTAGCGCCGCGGCAGGTGACCACGCGCACTGTGGCCCGAATTAATTATGTTGCGGTGCAATAGTGTTGCGAAATTGTCATTACACCTTCCTGAAAAGCCCAGGGGGCGGGCGTTTCGGGCCGCCAAGCCGGTACTCGGTGGCTATACTCGCAGGCGCAGTGCGTGGCTTTTCGAAGGCCCCGCGCTTGCCCCCAAGGCGACATGCCCTCCGCGGGAGAGGCCGGCCCGCCGGGCGCTGCCAGCGCCAGGGGGATTCTTGCTCCTTGCCCATGAATCTTGCCCCATCCTCCGCCTCCGACGTATTGCCGGCACTGACCGGTCCCTGGCGTGGTGTCGTCGACGCCGCGTTGCAACATGACGAGACGCCGCAGGCGCATGCCTGGATAGACCTCGACGATCAATTGCGGTTCCGTCAGCGCCTGCTGATCCTGACGACGCGCCGCCTGGTGCTGGTCGAGGCACCCGAGGCGGGCGGCACGCCGGCCGTGGCGCGTGAATGGCCGCTGTCGCCCTCCCTGTCGCTGCGCTGCCGCGACCATGCGGGCGTGGGCACGCTGGAGCTCTTCGACGGCGAACGCCGGGTGGCGGCCTGGCGTCACACCATGGGAGGCGCGCCCATTGCGCGGCTCATGGCCGACCGCCTGGCGCGGCTGAACTCCGCCGAGCGCCGTGCCGCCGCCGAGGCGCATTGCGACCAATGCGGCGCGGCCTTGCCGCCCGACCAGGAAGAGTGTCCTTATTGCGCGCAGGCGCCCGAGGAGCCGCCGTCGACCTGGGCGCTGCTGCGGCTCTGGCGCTTTGCGCGGCCTTATCGCGGCGCGCTGCTGCTGGGCTTCGTGCTGACGGTGGCCTCGACTGCCGCGACGCTGGTGGCGCCGTACCTGACCATGCCGCTGATGGACGACGTGCTGATCCCGTACCAGAACGGCGCGCCCATCGACTATGAACTGGTGTCGCTGTATCTCGGCGGCCTGCTGGCATCCGCGCTGCTCGCGTGGGGCCTGGGCTGGGCGCGCACCTATCTGCTGGCCTGGGTCAGCGAGCGCATCGGCGCCGACCTGCGCACGTCCACCTTCGAGCACCTGCAGAAGCTCTCGCTGCAGTACTTCGGCGGCAAGCGCACGGGCGACCTGATCGCCCGCATCGGCAGCGAGACCGACAGGCTGTGCGTGTTCCTGTCGCTGCACCTGCTGGACTTCGCCACCGACGTGCTGATGATCGTGATGACGGCCGTCATCCTGATTTCCATCAACCCGTGGCTGGCGCTGGTGACCTTGCTGCCGCTGCCTTTCATCATCTGGCTCATCCATCTGGTGCGTGACCGCCTGCGCCACGGTTTCGAGAAGGTCGACCGCATCTGGTCCGAGATCACCAACGTGCTGGCCGACACCATTCCCGGCATCCGCGTGGTGAAGGCCTTCGCGCAGGAGCGCCGCGAGGTGGCGCGTTTCCGCGAGGCCAACGACCGCAACCTGGCCGTCAACGACCGCGTCAACCGCATCTGGGCGCTGTTCTCGCCCACGGTCACGCTGCTCACCGAGATCGGCCTGCTGATCGTCTGGATGTTCGGCATCTGGCAGGTGTCCAACGACCACATCACCGTGGGCGTGCTGGCCGCCTTCCTGGCCTACATCAGCCGCTTCTACACGCGCCTGGATTCCATGAGCCGCATCGTGTCCTTCACGCAGAAGGCCGCGGCGGGCGCCAAGCGCATCTTCGACATCCTGGACCACGTCAGCAGCGTGCCCGAGCCCGCGCGCCCGGTGTCCGCGGGCCGGCTGGAGGGCCGCATCGAATTGCGCCGCGTGGGCTTCCGTTATGGCAGCCGCACGGTGCTCGACGGCGTGAGTCTCGATATCGCGCCCGGCGAGATGATCGGCCTGGTGGGCCATAGCGGTTCCGGCAAGAGCACGCTGGTCAATCTCATCTGCCGTTTCTACGATCCGTCCACCGGCGCCATCCGCGTCGATGGCACGGACCTGCGCGCCTTCGCCGTCGAGGACTATCGCCGCAACGTGGGCCTCGTGCTGCAAGAGCCGTTCCTGTTCTTCGGCACCGTGGCGGAGAACATCGCCTACGGCAAGCCCGAGGCCACGCGCGCCGAGATCGTCGCCGCTGCTCGCGCTGCCCGCGCGCACGAATTCATCCTGCGCCTGCCGCAAGGCTACGATTCGCTGGTCGGCGAGCGCGGCCAGGGCCTGTCGGGCGGTGAGCGCCAGCGCATTTCGATCGCGCGCGCGCTGCTCATCGACCCGCGCATCCTGATCCTGGACGAGGCGACCTCGTCGGTGGACACCACGACCGAGCTGGAGATCCAGGCCGCGCTGGACAACCTGATCCAGGGACGCACGACCATCGCGATCGCGCACCGCTTGAGCACGCTGCGCAAGGCGGACCGCCTGGTGGTGATGGATCGTGGCGAGATCGTCGAGATCGGGCAGCACGAGGCGCTGCTGGCGCGCGAGGGCGCCTACTATCGCCTCTACCAGGCGCAGTTGCGCAACGAAGAAGCCGCGGCAGGCCTGGCCGCCGAGGGAGAGGACGATGACCGTTGATTTCACGCTGGTCCGCGACGAGGCAGGCCAGTTGCTGTTGACCGACGCCGGCGGCCGCGCCTGGCCGGGCGTGATCCCCGTGCGGGCATTCCCGATCCAGGCGCCCGACGAGGCCATCGCGCTGCTGGACCAGGATGGCAAGGAGCTGCGCTGGCTGGATGGCCTGGCGGACGTGCCGCAGGATATCCGGGCGCTGATCCTGGAGGAGCTGGCGGTGCGCGAATTCACCCCGCGCATCGAACGTATCGAACGCGTGTCGTCGTATGCCACGCCGTCCACCTGGGATGTCATCACCGACCGCGGGCCGACCAAGCTGGTCCTGAAGGGCGAGGAAGACATCCGCCGCCTGCATGACGGCCGCCTGCAGATCAGCGATTCGCACGGCATGCACTATCTCATCGCCAGCGTGCGTGACCTGGACAAGACCAGCCGCCGCTACCTGGACCGCTTCCTGTAACGATGGCGGCGCCTGTCGGAAGGGAGTTGCGCGCGCATGCCCTGCATGCGTTGGCGGCGAAGGATTGGGCGGCCAAGCTGCTGGCGGTCGAGGCGCTGGATACGGGTGCGCGCCTGGACACCGAGGCCGTGCTGGAACCGCCGGCCGTCCTGCCTGGCCGCCCCGAGCGGCCCGAGCTCGTGGCGCACACCAAGATCCGCACGCGTTCGGTGCGCACGACGCAGGGCAGGGCCATCCTGATCCATGCGCTGGCGCATATCGAGTTCAATGCGATCAACCTGGCGCTCGACATCGTCTGGCGCTTTCCCGGCATGCCCGATCCCTTCTATCGCGAATGGCTCGTCGTGGCGCGCGAAGAGGCCTATCACTTCGACCTGCTGCGCCAGCACCTGGAAAGCCTGGGGCATGCCTATGGGGATTTCCCGGCGCACCCGGGCCTGTGGAACATGGCCGAAAAGACGCGTGGCGACGTGCTGGCGCGCCTGGCGCTGGTGCCGCGCACGCTGGAGGCACGGGGGCTGGATGCTTCTCCGCTCGTGCGCGAGAAGCTGGCCCAGGCCGGCGACGCCCACGGGGCTGGCATCCTGGACATCATCCTGCGCGACGAGATCGGGCACGTGGCCGTGGGGAACCGCTGGTATCGCCACGTCTGCCGCGAGCGCGGGCTGGAGCCCGTGGCGACTTATGCCGACTTGCAGTCGCGCCACGAAGCGCCGCGGCTGAAAGGCCCGTTCAACCTGGCTGCGCGCCGCGCGGCGGGTTTCGACGAGGCCGAGATCGAAGCGTTGCTGGCGGGCTGATTCCCACTGGCGGCGGGTCGCGGACAGGCCCGTTATTGCGTTCATCGCAGTTGTCGGACCATCGGTTTTCCCGTGCCGGGCTTCTCGATACACTTGGACGCATCGTGGCCCTTGCGGTCACCCCTGCCTGGGAGCCGCCAGCCATGCATGGTCCCGCTTTGCCGTTTTGGCCCGAACCGATATTGGCGTTGAGCGAGGCCTGGGAGGCCTCGCCTTTCGGGCTTTTCGTGTGCGACGAGGAAGGGCGCCTCCTTGCGGTGAACGCGGCCTATGAGCGGCTGAGCGGCTACTCGCGCGAGGACCTGCTGGCAGGCATGCGGCATACCGAATTGCTGGATGCGGCCGAGGCGCAGCGCCGTAACGCCGAACTGACCCTGTTGCATCGCGCTGGCGCGGGCATGGGGCAGCATCGCCACGATGCGTCCTGGCACTATCGCCGCCCGGATGGAGAGCGCCTGGCAGTGCGCCTGGGCCTGGCGCCGGTGCCGGGGCGACAGGCGCTTGCCGGGGCGGTCATCGATCTGCAGGCCGGCCCGCCTCGGAATTACGCGCAGCTTTGGTACGTTTCCCATCACGATGCCCGCACGCGCCTGCCCAACCGGGCCTGGGCGCTGGAGCGGCTGGAGCTGCGGATCCAGCGGGCCCGCCTGAGCGACGACACGTTCAGCGTGATCGTGGTGGAGGCCGACAACCTGGAGCGCCTGCGCAGTTCGCTGGGCAACACCGTGCTGGAGCGGGTACTGCAAGTCATGGCCGCTCGCCTGCGCGGCGCGTTGCGCGCAGGCGAGAGCCTGGCCTGCCTGGACGGTACCCGATTCCTGGTGCTGACCGACGCGTCGCGCCCGGAGGTCGAGGGACGGGTGGTCCAGTGGCTGGACATGCTGGCAGAGCCGGTGGTGGCCCTGGATCGTCCGGTGCGCCTGGGGGCCAGTGCGGGGCTGGCACCGGGTGACGCAACGACCGACGCCGATAGCCTCATACGCCGGGCGGACCTGGCCCTGGATGCGGCGAGGGCAGGCGAGTCAGCCAACTGGCGCTGGTTCGAGCGAGGCATGCAGGCCGAGGCCGTCGGCGAGCTCGAGCTGGAGCAGCTCCTGCGCGAGGCGCTGCACCAGGACCAGTTCCACCTGGTCTTTCAACCCCAGGTGAACCTGGCCTCCGGCGAGATTGCGTTGATGGAGTCGCTGTTGCGGTGGCGGCACCCGGTGCGCGGGCTCATCAGCGCGGCGGAGTTCATCCCGGTTGCCGAGCGCTGCGGCCTCATCGTGGCGCTGGGGGCGTGGGTGATGGACCAGGCGTGCAAGGAAGCCGCCCGCCTGCTGCGCAAGCTGGGCCGCGTGCCGGTCGTCACGGTCAACGTGTCGCCGCCGCAGATCCAGAGCGGCCTGTTGGTGCCCATGATCCAGCGCTGCCTGGCAGCCCACGGCCTGCCGGCGCACTGCCTGGAAGTGGAGGTCACGGAAGGCGTGGTGCTGGGCGATACCGAGGCCGCGATGGCGACGCTCGGCGGCCTGCGCGAGATGGGGGTGAAGCTGGCGCTCGATGATTTCGGCACGGGCTATTCCAGCCTGGCCTACCTGACCCGCATGCCGGTCGATCGGCTGAAGGTCGACCGCGCGTTCGTCCAGGCCATGCTGCAGGATGACCGCAGCCGGGCGGTGGTCGGCGCCATCATCGCCATGGCGCATGCGCTGGGCCTGCGTGTCACCGCCGAGGGGGTCGAGACGCAGGCCCAGGCCGACGCCTTGCGGGCCCTGGGTTGCGACGAGATCCAGGGGTATTGGTTCTCGCGACCTCTGGCCATGCCAGCGCTGGAGGCCGCGCTCGTGCCCTTGTAGGCGAGGCATGCGGGCGCCAGGGTTATCGCAGGCCGCGGCGCCGCCTGGCGCTACTATGCGGCCTGTGACGCGGCATTCGCCGTGTCGGGCTGAAGGATCCCGTTCCAAACATGAAAAAGATAGTCGTGGGCCTGGCGGCGATGCTTGCCGCCTTCATGGTGCAAGCCGCCGCGCCAGTCGGGGCCTTGCGCCTGGGCGTCATCCCCAGCGTGGCCAATGAAGCCACCGAGATCGCCATCGCGCAGGCGCGCGAACAGGGCTTGCGGGTGGAACTCATCGAGTTCAACGATTGGGTATTGCCCAATATCGCGGTGGCGGATGGCTCCGTCGACGCCAATTTCTTCCAGCATGCCCCGTTCCTGGCGCAATTCAACCGCAATCGCGGCGCCAATCTCGTGCCGGTCGCCTACGGATACTCCACCACCATCGGTCTTTTCTCGAAGAAGCTCAAGCGCGGCGACGCCATTCCCGACGGCGCGACGATCGCGATCCCGTCGGACCCCGTCAACACGGGCCGCGCCTTGCTGTTGCTGCAGACCATGGGTCTCATCACCTTGAAGCCCGGCGTGGCGCACGAGGCCACGCAGGCCGACATCACCGCCAACCCGCGCCGCATCAAGCTCGTCGCCATCGAAGGCGCGCAGGCCGCGCGCACGTTCGACGACGTGACGGCATCGGTGACGTATACGACGTTCGCCAAGCATGGCGGGCTGGACGAGAAGGACGGCCTGGCGTTCGACAACACCGATACCGACAGCCTGAAGCGATATGCCATCCGCTGGGTGGCGCGCGAGGACAAGGCCCAGGATCCCCGGCTGCTGCGTTTCATCGAGATCTACCAGGGCTCGCCCGAGGTCAAGGCGACGTTGAAGCGCCTGTATGGCGACCTGATCGACTTCCCCTGGTAAACGGGCGGGCAGGCGGGGTCCCGCCTGCCCGGCGCGTCAGCCGCGCAGCTGTCCGTCGCCTTCCAGCACCCATTTGTAGGTGGTCAGGCCTTCCAGGCCAACCGGGCCGCGGGCATGCAGCCGGTTGGTGGAAATGCCGATTTCCGCGCCCAGGCCGTATTCATAGCCGTCGGCGAAGCAGGTGGGCAGGTTCACATAGACCGAGCTTGCATCCACTTCGCGCTGGAAGCGGCGGGCGGTGCCGAGCTTCTCGGTCACGATCGATTCGGTATGGCCCGAGCTCCAGCGCGCGATGTGATCCATGGCTTGTTCCAGGCTGTCGACCACACGCACGGCGAGAACGGGGCCAAGGTATTCACTGCCCCAGTCTTCGTCGGTGGCGGGCTCGGCCTGGCGCAGCAACAGGCGGGTGCGTTCGCATCCGCGCAGCGTCACCCCGTGGTCCGTGAGGGCCTGGCCCAGGCCGGGCAGCAGGCTGGCGGCGACGTCCTGGTGGACCAGCAGCGTTTCCATCGCGCCGCAGACGCCATAGCGATAGGTCTTGGCGTTGAAGGCCACGCGGTGCGCCTTTTCCAGGTCTGCGTCGGCATCGACATAGACGTGGCAATTGCCATCCAGGTGCTTGATGAGCGGGACGCGCGCCTGGGCCGACAGGCGCTGGATCAGGCCCTTGCCGCCGCGCGGCACGATGACGTCGATGTAGTCCGTCATGGTGATGAGGTGGCCGACGGCGTCGCGGTCGGGCGTGTCGACCACCTGGACGGCGGTCTCGGGCAGGCCGGCGGCCAGCAGGCCTTCGCGAACGACCGCGCCCAGCGCCACGTTCGATTGCAGGGCTTCCTTGCCGCCACGCAGGATCGTGGCGTTGCCTGATTTCAGGCACAGGGCGGCCGCGTCGATGGTCACATTGGGACGCGACTCATAGATGATGCCGATGACGCCCAGCGGGACGCGCATCTGGGCGACGCGCATGCCGTTGGGACGCAGGCTGGAATTGGACAGGCTGCCCACGGGATCGGGCATGGCCGCAATCTGCGCCAGTCCTGCCGCCATGGTGTCCAGCGCCTTGTCCGAGAGCGTCAGGCGGTCGAGCAGCGCGGCCTCCAGGCCATTTGCCCTGGCGGTCTCCAGGTCGGCGCGATTGGCGGCCTGCAGGGCCGCGCGGCGATCCTGCAGGGCTTGTGCCATGGCGCGCAGCGCGGCCGACTTGGCCTGGTCCGTCGCGCCCATCATGACGCGGGAGGCCTGCCGGGCGTTGCGGCCCAGCGTGAGCATGGAGAGTTCGAGATTATCGGAGGACATGGCGGGGCAGGGGGGCGAAAGCGGGGAAAGCCGCATTCTACCCAGCGCGCCGCTTGCCTGCCGCCGCCACGCGCAGCGCCAGGCGCAGCATTTCTTCCCAGGGGTCCGACAGCCGGCCAGGAACGTGCAGGCCCTTCACGAGGCGGTCCACTTCGTGGGCGTGTTGCACCGCCGCAGGCCAGGCCGCCGGCGGCACGCGCGAGAGCGCCTGCTGCGCCAGCCTTTCGTGATTGCCGAACACGCGCAGTCGGCGCATCAGGCCATTCATGTCCTGCCCGTTCGCGCGGGCATCGGCCAGGCGCGCCAGGGTGCGGATTTCCTCGCCCACGGCCCACAGCACCAGCACCAGGGCCTCGCCTTCGGCGCGCAGGCCGTCCAGCATGCGCACGACACGCGCCGAATCACCCGCCAGCATGGCGTCGCGCAGGCCGAAGACGTCGTAGCGCGCCACGTTCATCACGGCGCGCTCGACCTCTTGCGCCGAGATGAGGCCTTCGGGGTGCAGCAGGCCGAGCTTCATGATTTCCTGGTGGGCGGCCAGCAGGTTGCCTTCCACCATATCGGCCATCCACTGGCGCGTGGCGTCATCGACCTGCTGGTTCTGGCGGGCCAGCCTTGCGCCGATCCAGCCGGGCAGCCGCTGGCGATCGACGTCGGGCACCTCGACGACGGTGCCGTGACGGGTCAGCGCCGTCATCCATTTGCCTTCCCGGGTGGCGCGGTCCAGCTTGGGCAGGGCCACCACGATGACGGTGTCCGGGTCGGTCTGGCCGGCGCTCAGCTCCGCCAGCCGTGCCAGCGTGTCGCCGCCCGCCTTGCCGGGCTTGCCGGTGGCGAGTTTCAGTTCGAGCAGCTTGCGGTCCCCGAACAGGGACACGCTTTGCGTGGCGGCCAAGACGGCGCTCCAGTCGCTGCGCGCGTCCATGACCAGCGTCGTGCGTTCGGTGTAGCCCTTGTCGCGCGCGGCGGCGCGCAAGGCGTCCAGCGCCTCGGTGACGAGCAGCGGCTCGTCGCCCGTGACGCAATAAAGCGGAGCAAGGCGATCTTCGCGGGCGAGTGTCTGCGCGAGACGATCGGCATCCATGGCCACTGCCATCGGTGCGTTCCTCAGCGCCGGTTGGCCGGGTTGGTGTCCAGGCGCGGATTGGTCCAGACCGACGGCTGTGCGGGCTCCTCGGAGGGCTCTGGCAAAGGCGGCGCGACGGGCAGGCTGTTGTCATCCGGCGAATTGCGGGCGATCTCGAAGGCCTCCGCCACGTCGGGTGCGGTCAGTCGGCGCATCAGGCGAGACACCAGCGCCTTCTCCATGTCGCGGTAGAGGGTTTCCGTTTCACCCTGCTTGGCCTGGACGACATTGTCGTCATACGGCATGTCGCGCGTGTCGGTGAATGTCGTGTCGGGCAGCAGCAGGTTGCCGCGCGCGTCGATCAATCGGAAGGTGTATTGCACCCTCAGTTCGTATTCCTCGACGCGGCCTTGGGGATTGAGCGAGGTCTCGCGCTGGGAGCGGGACTGGCTGACAGCGATCAGCGTGGCCTGCGCGTTCTTGCGATCGGTGACAAGCTGGGTGTTGGGCGATGCCGCGCGCAAGGCGCGCGCCACGTCTCCGCCGAAGCGGGTGTTGTCCGACAGGCCCATGAGATACAGCGAGTCGAAGGGCAGCGGCGTGACCCCGCGCATCGTGAAGCCGCAGGCGGTCAGCATGCCGACCAGCACGAGCAACGAGGCGCGCGCGAGCCAGGCACGCGGCCTGGCGGGCGAAGAGGCCTTGCGGAAAAGACGAGCGGACGTGACCATGCGTATGCCTACCTTGCGTTGCCTGTCGGCCCTTAGCCGACCACGTTGACCAGTTTGCCCGGCACCACGATAACCCGTTTCGGGGCACGGCCTTCCAGGAACTTCTCGACGGCTTCGTGGGCCACGGCCAGCGCTTCGATGGTTTCCCGCGCGGCGCCATTCGCCACGCGCACCGAACCGCGCAGCTTGCCGTTGATCTGCAACATCAGTTCCAGCTCGTCGGCGATGAGTGCGGCGTCGTCGATGGCGGGCCAGGGCGCGTCGAGCAGGTCGCCATACGTCTGGACATAGCCCAGGTCGCGCCACAGTTGCCACGTGACGTGCGGCACGACCGGATACAGCACGCGCAGCAGCACGCCCAGCGTCTCGGCCAGCGCGGCGTCGGCTTGCGGGCCTTCGGGCAGCTTGGCGTTCTCGATCGCGTTGAGCATCTTCATGCAGGCCGACACCACGGTGTTGTACTGGATGCGCTCGTAGTCGTAGTCGGCCTGCTTGAGCAAGGTGTAGACCTCGCGGCGCAGGTCCTTGATCTCGTTGGCGGCGCCTGCCCAGTCGGCCTGGCCGCCGGCCAGCCCGCGCAGAACGGCGTCGCGGCGCGCATGGCAGGTGGACCACAGTCGGCGAAGATAGCGGTTCGAGCCGTCCACGCCCGAGTCGGACCATTCCAGCGTCTGCTCGGGCGGGCTGGCGAACATGACGAAGAGGCGCGCGGTGTCGGCGCCTTGGGTGTCGATCAGCGATTGCGGATCCACGCCGTTGTTCTTCGACTTGGACATCGTGCCCACGCCACCGTAGTCGATCTCGCTGCCGTCGGCCTTCAGGCGCGCGCCGACGATGGCGCCGCGCGCGTCATAGGTGTTCTCGACTTCCTCGGGCCAGAAATACTCGATGCCGCCCTGCGGCGTGCGGCGCGAGTAGATGTGGTTCAGCACCATGCCCTGGCACAGCAGTCGGGTGAAGGGCTCGTCGAATTTCACCAGGCCGATGTCGCGCATGGCGCGGGTCCAGAAGCGGGCATACAGCAGGTGCAGCACCGCGTGCTCGATCCCGCCGATGTACTGGTCCATGGGCATCCAGTAATCGTTGCGGGCGTCGACCATGGCAGTGTTGTTGCCCGCCGAGGCATAGCGCATGAAGTACCACGACGAGTCCACGAAGGTGTCCATCGTGTCGGTTTCGCGGCGCGCGGGCTTGCCGCAGCTGGGGCAGCTGCACGACAGGAAGCCTTCGTGCTTGGCCAGCGGATTGCCGCTGCCGTCGGGGATGAGATCGTCGGGCAGGACCACCGGCAGGTCCTGCTCGGGGACGGGCACGGGGCCGCAATCCGGGCAGTGGATGATGGGGATGGGCGTGCCCCAGTAACGCTGGCGCGAAATGCCCCAGTCGCGCAGGCGGAAGGTCGTCTGCTTTTCGCCCAGGCCCTGGGCCGCCAGGTCGGCGGCCACGGCATCCACGGCCTGCGCATGGGCCAGGCCGTCGTACTTGCCGGAGTTCACGGTGCGCGCGATCTGCTTGTCGCCATACCACTCCTGCCAGGCATCCAGCGAGAACTCGCGGCCTTCGGCGGCGATGACCTGGCGGATGTCGAGCTGGTATTTCTTGGCGAAGGCGAAATCACGCTCGTCATGCGCAGGCACGCCCATGACCGCGCCGTCGCCATAGCTCATCAGGACGTAGTTGCCGACCCAGACTTCCACTGGCTTGCCGTTGAGCGGGTGCGTGACCGTGAGGCCGGTGGGCATGCCTTCCTTCTCGCGCGTGGCGATCTCGGCCTCGGTGGTGCCGCCCTTGCGGCACGCTTCGATGAAGGCGGACAGCTCGGGTTTGTCGCGCGCGGCCAGCGTGGCCAGCGGGTGTTCAGGCGCCACGGCGCAGAAGGTCACGCCCATGATGGTGTCGGCGCGGGTCGTGAAGACGTACAGGCGGCCGTCCTGCACCAGCGTGCCGTCCTGGTCGCGGATGTCATGCGGGAAGGCGAAGCGCACGCCTTCGCTCTTGCCGATCCAGTTCTCCTGCATGACGCGCACGCGCTCGGGCCAGCCCGGCAGGCCGTTCTGCACGGGGTCCAGCAGCTCCTGCGCGTAACGGGTGATGGCCAGGTAGTAACCCGGGATCTCGCGCTTTTCCACGGGGGCGCCCGAGCGCCAGCCGCGTCCATCGATCACCTGTTCGTTGGCCAGCACGGTCTGGTCTACCGGATCCCAGTTGACGGTCTGGGTCTTGCGGTACGCAATGCCCTTTTCCAGCATCTTCAGGAAGAACCACTGGTTCCACTTGTAGTACTCGGGATCGCAGGCGCACATCTCGCGCGACCAGTCGATCGCCAGGCCCATCGCCTTCATCTGCTTCTTCATGTAGGCGATGTTGTCGTAGGTCCACTTCGCGGGCGGCACCTTTGACTTGATGGCGGCGTTCTCGGCCGGCATGCCGAAGGCGTCCCAGCCCATGGGCATGAGCACGTTGTAGCCGCGCATGCGCAGCTGGCGCGCCATCATGTCGTTGATGGTGTAGTTGCGCACGTGGCCCATGTGCAGCTTGCCGCTGGGGTAGGGCAGCATCGAGCAGGCGTAGAACTTGGGCTTGGCCGAGCCGTCGGCGGCGGTGGCGTTCTCGGCGACGAGATAGGCGTCGCGCGCCTGCCAGTCTGCCTGGGCGGCGGCTTCGACGGCGTTGGGTTGGTAGCGTTCCTGCATGGCGATGTATGAGCTGGCTGGTCGCGTCGCCTGGACGGCGCGCGGGATGAATGGGGGGCCGCCCGTGCGCGGACGTTCGGCCAAAGCCCTCGATTATAGGAGGTGCAGGAGAATCTAGTTGGCGGCGGCGGGCAGGTCGGGCACGTGCGCGCCTGGCGTGAGCCATTCATAGGCCAGCGCGGCCAGGGCGAGGACCGTGCCCGCGGCGCATACGCCATGCCAGCCAGCCATGCCATAGGCCGTGGCGGACACGAGCGAGCCCAGCGCGCCGCCGATGAAATAGGCCGTCATGTAGCCGGCCGTCAGGCGGCTGCGCGCCTCGGGCCGGATACGGTAGATGGCGCTCTGGTTGGTGACGTGCACAGCCTGGATGGCGAGATCCAGCACCAGGATGCCCACGATGAGCGCTGTCAGGGAAACAGGCGCGAAGGCCAGGGGGAGCCAGGAAACCAGGAGCAGCAGCAGGCCCACCCGCGTCGACCGGTTGGCCAGGCCGCGATCGGCCAGTCGCCCGACCCGGCTGGCCGCCAGCGCGCCGGCGGCGCCGGCCAGGCCGAGCAGGCCGATGGTGGTGTCGGAATAGCCATAGTCTGGGCCTGCGAGCAGGAAGGTCAGCGAGGTCCACAGCACGCTGAACATGGCAAAGGACAGGGCGCCCAGCACCGCGCGAGCCCGGAAGAGCGGTTCGTCGCGGAAGAGTTCGCCAATGGAGCGCAGCAACTGGGGATAGGACAGTTGCGTGGGGTTGCGGGACGCGGGCAGCGCTCGCCAGAGCGCCGCCGCGCACAGCACCAGCAGGATGGCCGCCACCCAGTAGATGGTGCGCCAGCTGCCCAGGTCCGCCAGCGCGCCGGCGGCCGTGCGGGCCAGCAGGATGCCCAGGAGCAGGCCGCTCATGATCGTGCCCACCACCTTGCCGCGCGTTTCCGGCTCGGCCAGCGTGGCGGCGTAGGGCACCAGCACCTGCGCCACCACCGACAGCACGGCGGTCAGGGCGGTGCCCAGGAACACCATGCCGATGCTGGTGGCGAAGGCCGTCACCAGCAGCCCTGCCGCGGAGCAGAGCGTCATCAGCACGATCAGGCGCCGGCGTTCGAGGAGGTCGCCCAGCGGCACCAGGAAGAGCAGGCCGGCCGCGTAGCTGACCTGCGCGGTCGTGACGATGGCGCCCGCGGCGGTCGTGGACAGGCCGAACTGCTGGCCGATGGTGTGCAGCAGCGGCTGCGCGTAATAGTTGCTGGCCACGGTGAGGCCCGTGGCGATGGACATCAGCAGGATGATCGGCGCGGTGAGGCGCGGCGTGGCGGCGTGGGTGGTGGTCATGGCGGCAGAGGCAGACATTCGGAAGTCAGGGGCGCAGGGCGCCGGGGCTGTGCTGGTCGTGGGCGGCCAGGAGTTGGCGCAACAGGGCAGCCAGCGTCTGGCGGTCGCCGTCCGAGAGCGGGGAGATCAATTGCTCGAGGACGGGCAGGTAATCACCCATCGCGGCCTGGATGCGTGCCAGCCCTTGCTCTGTCAGGGCGACACGCACGCCGCGCCGATCCTCCGGATTCGGGCTGCGTGTCACGAGCCCGGCGGTTTCCAGCCGGTCCAGGCGGTTGGTCATGGCGCCGGAAGACAGCAGCAGGGCGTCGATCAGTTGCTGCGGGCTGAGCGTGTGGGGAGGCCCGCCGCGGTAGAGCGTCGCCAGCAGGTCGAATTCGCCCTGTTGCAGGCCATGCGCACGGAAGGCCTGCTCCGCGTCGCGCGTGGCCAGGGTTGCATACCGGAAGATGCGGCTGACGATCTGCATGGCGGCCACGTCGTGTTGCGGGCAATGCTGGCGCCACTGGGAGACGACGAAATCGACGTGATCGGTGGTGGGAACGGGGGAGGGATCAGGCATTTGTCTTTATGTAAAGTATTTCGACGTAAAGATAAATGTGTCGCGAGGGCCCGTCAAGCGATGGCATGGCAGGAAAAGCAAAAGCCCCGCACGAGGCGGGGCTTTTGTCAGGTCGTGGCGGCCCCGGAGGGCCTGCGCGCTGAATTACTTCAGCTTCACTTCCTTGTAGTCAACGTGCTTGCGGGCGACGGGATCAAACTTCTTGATCAGCATCTTTTCCGGCATGTTGCGCTTGTTCTTGGTGGTGGTGTAGAAGTGGCCCGTGCCGGCGGTCGACTCGAGCTTGATCTTTTCACGGATACCTTTGGCCATGTCTTGCTCCTGGTGATGTCAGTGGGCGATTGGCTTAAGCCAGTTCGCCGCGGGCGCGCAAGTCGGCCAGGACTGCGTCGATGCCGTTCTTGTCGATGGTGCGGATGGCCTTGGCGGAAACGCGCAGGCGCACCCAGCGGTTTTCGCTTTCAACCCAGAACCGGCGCGATTGCAGGTTGGGCAGGAAGCGACGCTTGGTCTTGTTGTTGGCGTGGGAAACGTTGTTGCCCACCATCGGGCCTTTGCCGGTAACTTGGCATACGCGTGCCATGGTTGCACCTTCTTTTTCAGGGTGCCGGGCATCGGTGGGGATCAGCGGGTGGTAGAAGCCGCCGGCCTGGAGGTGCGCACGGTGTCGTGCGGGCCGGCCGACCACCCAAATGCTTGGATGGAGCAGGTTTGCCGTGGTGGCCGCTTCGTGGTGCTTGCCGCTGAAGCTGCCTGGCAGAACGCGCTGTGCTTATACCCCGCTGACGCCCGGGCGATGCGCTGGCGGGGTCAGAGCACCCTGGCTGCAAAGCATAGCCGCCAAGGCACGGGAAATCACGGTTGAAATCCGCGAAGACAGCGATTCTATCCCGGAATCCGTAAAAAAATCAAGCTGCTGTTGTTTTTGCCGCCGAGGCCCGCAGGGCGATGCGTCCGCTGAGCCAGGCCAGGCAGCCGCACAGCGCCAGCAGGCAGGTCAGCGGCAGCGGGCCGGGTGTGCCCCAGGCGCTGATCAGCAGGCCGGACAGGACGCCGCAGCCGATCTGCAGCATGCCCATGAGCGCGGATGCCGCGCCCAGCCGTTTGCCCTGGTCGGCCAGGGCGAGGGCGGCGGCGTTCGGGTTCACGAAACCCTGGCTGCTCATGTAGCCGACCAGGCAGGCCATCAGCAGTGGCAGCGTGATGAGGCCCAGCAGCGTCAGGGCGAGTCCGGCCAGGGGAATCAGCGCCAGCGCCGGCAGTGCGCGGCCCAGCAGCGTGCCGGGAACATGGCGCCGGAGCAGTCGCGCGCTGACCTGCGAGCCCGCGATCAGGCCGGCGGCATTCAGGCCGAACAGCAGGCCGTACCACTCGGCGGGTACGTCGTAGAAATCGATGAAGACGCGTGGCGATGCGGCAATGTAGGCGAACATGCCGGCCGAGCCGAAGCCGCCCGCCAGTGCATAGGCGACGAAAGGTCGGTGGCGCAGCAGTTCGGCGTAATTGCGCGTGATGACTGCTGGGGTCAGGGGCAGCCGCCTGTCGGCCGGCAGCGACTCCCGCATGGTGCGCAGGACGAAGACCAGCAGCACCAGGCCCATGGCCGACATCAGCCAGAAGATGCCCCGCCAGCCGGTGATGCCCAGCAACTGGCCGCCGACCAGCGGCGCCAGGATGGGCGCCAGGCCCATGATCAGCATCAGCGAGGACATCGCCCGGGCGGAATCCTGCACGCCCAGGTTGTCCCGGATCACGGCCCGGGGAATGACCACGCCAGCCGCGCCGCCGATGGCCTGCACCACGCGCCAGGCGGTCAGGCTGTGCACATCGGGGGCCAGCGCCGCCGCCGCGGAGGCCACGATGTAGAGGATCAGCGCGCCGCACAGGGGCAGCTTGCGGCCATAGCGGTCGGACAGCGGGCCGTAGGCCAGCTGCGCGAGCGCCATGCCGGCCAGGTAGGCGGCAAGGGTGCGCTCGACCTCGCCGGGGCTGGCGCCCAGCGCCTGCGCGATGGCGGGGAAGGCGGGGAGGTACATGTCGATCGACAAGGGGCCGATCGCGGTCAGCGCGCCCATCAGGATCAACCAGCCTGGGAACGAACGCGTGAGGGGAGACGGGGGCATTGCTACGGGGGGACGGATGGGACGGCGGGCCGCAAGGCGTGTGCCCAGGGAAGGCATTCACTGTAGCACGCTGCCCGCCGCGATTGCCTCTCCTGTAACTTCCGGGACATACTAGGCAAATCCATGTCGGACAGTCTGTCAGGGGAGAGGTCGGTCGTGAATCCTTTGCTTTCTACCGTGGCGCGCAAGCTGGAATCCATCGACACGCGCGTTCGTCTCGTCATGCCGGATGGCGAGCAGGTCGGCGCCGAGTATCCGGAAGTCGTTTTCCATGCCCGCGACAAGGCTGCGCTGCTCCACCTGGCGGCCGGAGATGTCGGGGTCCTGGGTCAGGACTATGTCGAAGGGCGTGTGGAGATCGAGGGCAGCATGCGCAAGCTGATGGCCGCGGCTGCCCAGTTGCTGCCCGGCACGCCCATCGATGCCGCCCGCGGCGGCTGGTTCACCGAGCTGGCGCGACGCCTGCTGTCCGTCTGGCGCCATTCCGTCGAGCGCGACGCCAAGCAGATCGAGTTCCACTACGACCTGTCGGATGACTTCTACGCCTTGTGGCTGGATCCCCGCCGGGTCTATTCCTGCGCCTATTTCGAGACGCCGCAGCAATCCCTGGCAGGCGCCCAGGAGGCCAAGCTGGATCTCATCTGCCGCAAGCTGCGCCTGATGCCCGGCGAGCGGTTCCTGGACGTGGGGGCGGGTTGGGGCGGCCTGCTGCTTTGGGCGGCGGAGCATTATGGCGTGGACGCCACGGGGATCACGCTGTCTCGCAACCAGCATGCCCACGTCACCCGTCTCATCGAAGAGAAGGGACTGTCGGCCCGCGTGCGGATGGAACTGCTGGACTATCGCAAGCTGGATGCCTCCCAGCCCTTCGACAAGATTGCCTCGGTGGGCATGTTTGAGCATGTGGGGCGGGCCAATCTGCAGGCGTACTTCGCGGTGTTGCGGGGCCTGCTGCGGCCGGGTGGGCTCGTCCTGAACCACGGCATCACCGCTGGCGGCGTCTACAACGCCGAGCTGGGTAACGGGATGGGCGAGTTCATCGAGAAGTACATCTTCCCGGGCGGGGAGCTGACGCATATCAGCCATGTGCTGGAAAACGTCGCCAACGGCGGGCTGGAGACGTTGGACGTGGAGAACCTGCGACCGCATTATGCGCGGACGTTATGGGCTTGGAGCGATGCGTTGGAGGCTCGGCTGGAGGAGGCTGGGCGGGTGTTGTCGGGTGAGCAGGGCGCCCGGGCGCTGCGGGCTTACCGACTCTACCTGGCGGGTTGCGCGATGGGGTTCGAGCACGGCTGGATTGCGCTGCACCAGGTGTTGGCGCAGGGGCTGCCGAGCGGACGAGCGGATGAGCTGGATGACCCGTCGGATCTGAGTTATCCGTGGCGGCGTGGGTATATGTATCCGACTACCGAATGACGGAAAGCCGGACGCCTGGCAAGCTGGGCGAAAAGGATCTGGCCGGCTTGAAAGCGTTGAAAATAGGCGAACAGAATATTACGACGAGAATAATCGTGGGAAGCCCGTCGCACGGCGCTTCTGGAATGGGGGGGCCGCGAGTTCGTGATGGCCTTGGGGATCGGAAACTGTTTCATGTGATGACGATCCGTCACGGGGTGAGATCCTCCACGGGAGGCCTGCCTCCAAGCTATTTTTCGCCCCGGGCGGTGTGATATCATCGCCGCCGTTCAGTGAGTGAACGGAATCCTCGGGATCCATCCCGATGCCTTTTTCTTATGAGGCCGATTATCGTGGATGACCTTCTGCAACTGGAGGCTCACCTGAAAGTTCTGCGATTGTTGGAGAACAATCCGGAGTTGAGTCAAAGGGAAATGGCCGAGGCATTGGGCGTGAGCGTGGGCAAGGCCAATTATTGCGTGCGAGCCTTGCTGGATAAAGGGCTCATCAAAATGAAGAACTTTCGCAATAGCCGCAACAAGTTGGCATACGCTTACTTGCTGACGCCAGCTGGCTTTACCGCGAAGGCCGATCTGTCCGCGCGTTTTCTCAAAGTCAAGATGGCCGAGTATGAAGCGCTGCAGCGGGAGATATCCTTGCTGCGCAAGGACAGTGTGTTGGTCAAGGATAGCGAAAGACGATTTGGATGATCGCGATGGGTATGCTCATCCTCCTGGTTAAATGACTCTATGAAAAGCGATAATATGAAGAATTTTGCGCTTATCGGGGCGGCGGGATATATCGCGCCGCGCCACATGATCGCGATCAAGGAAACCGGCAATCATCTGGTGGCTGCCCTGGATCCCAATGATTCGGTAGGCATCATCGACAGTCATTTTCCGGATGCGGAGTTCTTCACGGAGTTCGAGCGATTTGATCGGCATATCGACAAATTGCGCCGTACGGGAAAGTCCAGCCAGATTGACTACGTCTCGATCTGCTCGCCGAATTACCTGCACGATTCCCATATGCGTTTCGCGTTGCGCTCGGGTGCCGACGCGATCTGCGAAAAGCCGCTGGTGCTGAACCCCTGGAATATCGATGGCCTCCAGGAGATCGAGCGCGACACCGGCCGCAAGGTCAATACCATTCTGCAGTTGCGCGTGCACCCCGCGATTGTTGCCCTGCGCGAGAAAGTGCGGTCGCAAGCCCTCGATCGCAAGCATGAGGTCGACCTGACCTACATCACTTCGCGAGGTCATTGGTACCAGCAGTCCTGGAAGGGCGATATCAAGAAGTCGGGCGGCATCGCCACCAACATCGGTGTCCATTTCTTCGACATGCTGCATTTCATTTTCGGTGACCTGCAAGACAACAGCGTCCATCTGTCCGGAGACAGCAAGGCTGCGGGTTACCTGGAGTACGAGCGTGCCCGTGTGCGCTGGTTCCTGTCCGTCGATTTCCAGGACGTACCTGCACAGCAACGCGAGAAGGGGCAACGGACGTTCCGCTCCATCACGGTCGATGGCGAGGAGATCGAGTTCTCGGGCGGCTTTACCGATCTGCACACGCGCAGCTACCAGGAAATCCTGGCTGGCCGCGGCTTCGGTCTTGAAGAAAATCGTGTCGCTATTTCCACCGTTGCCGCCATCCGCAAGGCGGAAGTTCGCGGCGACGCCGGCGAGCGCCATCCTTTCTTGCAGAAATAATGAGCCACTATCAGCAGCACCCCAGCGCGATCGTTGATGAGGGCGCGCAAATCGGAGAGGGCAGCAGGGTCTGGCACTTTGCGCATGTGTGCGCGGGCGCCCGGATCGGCAAAGAGGTCTCTCTCGGACAGAACGTATTCGTCGGGAACAAGGTCGTCATCGGCGACCGCTGCAAGGTTCAGAACAACGTGTCGGTCTACGACAACGTGACGCTGGAAGAAGGCGTTTTCTGCGGGCCTAGCATGGTGTTCACGAATGTCTACAACCCGCGCTCACTGATCGAGCGCAAGAGCGAGTATCGCGACACCCTGGTTCGCCGGGGAGCCACGTTGGGCGCCAATTGCACGGTAGTTTGCGGCGTGACGATAGGCGCCTACGCCTTCATAGGCGCGGGCGCTGTCGTGAACAAGGACGTGCCTGCCTATGCCTTGGTGGTGGGCGTGCCGTCACGCCAGATCGGTTGGATGAGCGAATATGGCGAGCAGCTTGATCTTCCCCTGAGCGGCTCTGGCCGGGTGGCGTGCGCGCATACCGGCGACATCTATGAGCTGGCCGGCAACGTCGTCAAGAAGCTGGAGGGCACTCAATGATCGATTTCATTGACCTCAAGACGCAACAGGCACGGATCAAGTCGCGCATCGACGAAGGCATTCGCAAGGTGCTTGAACACGGGCAATACATCCTCGGCCCGGAAGTTGCGGCGCTGGAAGAGCGTTTGGCCGATTACGTCGGGGCAAGGCATTGCATCAGCTGTGCGAACGGGACCGACGCTTTGCAAATCGCCTTGATGGCTTATGGCATCCAGCCTGGAGATGAGGTGATCACGCCGGGCTTCACCTATATCGCCACGGCTGAAACGGTGGCGCTGCTTGGTGGCACGCCGGTCTACGTCGACATTGACCCGCGTACCTACAATCTGGACGCGGCGCTGCTGGAGGCCGCCATAACGCCGCGCACGAAGGCGATCATTCCAGTGTCCCTCTACGGACAGTGTGCCGAATTCGATGAGATCAACGCGGTTGCGGCCAGGCATGGCATTCCCGTGATCGAGGATGCGGCACAGAGTTTTGGCGCCACCTACAAAGGCCGGGCATCCGGCAACCTGACCGATGTGTCCTGCACCAGCTTCTTCCCGAGCAAGCCGCTGGGCTGCTATGGCGATGGCGGTGCCATGTTCACCAATGATGACGCACTGGCGACAGTCTTGCGGCAGATTGCGCGTCATGGCCAGGAAAAACGCTATCACCATGTCCGTGTCGGGGTGAACAGCCGACTGGACACCTTGCAGGCAGCCATCCTGCTCGCCAAACTCGATATTTTTGAGGACGAAATTGCCTTGCGCAATGAAGTGGCAGAGCAATACGCGCGTCGGCTGGCTACCATCTCCGGCCTCGGTCTGCCCGAGGTGCAGCCATATAACCGAAGCGTCTGGGCTCAATATACGGTCCAGGTGAATGACCGTGAGCGCCTGCAATCCGGTCTCAAGGAGCGGGGAGTGCCGACAGCTGTGCACTATCCCGTGCCACTGAACAAGCAGCCGGCTGTCCGCAACGACTCCGCGCAGCTTCCGATCGGAGACGCGCTGTCCGACAGGGTAATGAGTCTGCCTTTCCATCCCTACCTCGACGCATCCACCCTGGATCGAGTCGCGAGCGCCTTGTCTGATGTGATCGATAGCATTTCGGCATCCCGATGATGGCTGTTCCGGCATCAGCCAACAGGAAGTTCCTGCGTGCCGTCGGCGTTCTCGTCGGAGGCACGGGGCTATCGCAGGCGATCCTGTTCCTGGCGATGCCGGTGCTGACCCGGCTGTACAGCCCGGCCGATTTTTCGCTGATGGCCACTTTCGTGTCGGTGACCAACATCATTGCCGTATCGGCTTGTCTGAGATTCGATATTGCGGTGCCGATTCCGGAGGAGGATGGCGATGCCGCTCACTTGCTTGCGCTCGCCCTCCTGTCTTCCTGTGCGATTAGCTTCCTCGTTTTGCTTGCGGTTGTCGTGGCCCCCGTCCTGACCGTTAGCCTCCTCGGTAATCCCGATATTGCACCGTTCCTGCTATTGATCCCGGCAACGATACTGGCTATTAGTTGGTACAACGCCCTGCAGTACTGGGCCACTCGGAAACAGGCATTCGGACGGCTCGCAAAATACAAGCTGTTTCAGGCAAGTGCTGCCTCGGGCGGCCAGCTAGCCGGAGGCTACTGGTCCAGCGGTGCCGGTTGGTTGTTGCTGGGACCTGCCTTGAACTACGGACTGGGTACCGTGCTGCTTTTGCGGGGTGCAGTTGGACAGGTATCGCAAATTCGTCTCCAGAAACTCAAGGAGGTCTGTCGGCGTTACGTGGACTTTCCGCGCTATTCGGCGCCTGAGTCGCTTGCCAACAGTTGCGCGATCCTGCTGCCCGTGCTTGTCATCTCGGCATTGGCAGAAAATGCCGAGGCGGGTTTTCTGTTGCTTGCCATGCAGATCATGCAGGCGCCCATGACATTGATCGGTACGTCCATTAGCCAGGTGTATTTGTCGACGGCTGGCCAGGAATGGAAGAACGGGACATTGGGGCGGGCGACGATCGGTGTTCTTGGAACCCTGTTGCGGCTGGGCGTTGCACCTCTGCTACTTGGTTGCCTGCTCGCGCCGGACATCTTCGCGCTGGTTTTTGGTTCAGAGTGGCGTAGATCGGGGGAACTGGTGCTTTGGATGACACCATGGCTGGTGCTCCAGTTCCTGGCTTCCCCCGTTTCGATGGCACTGCATGTCACGGGCAGGCAACGCTTGGCGCTGGTTACCCAGGTGCTGGGATTGGCATTGAGGCTCGGGGCAGTATTGCTGGCACATGCTTATTGGCCTGCCCGCATCGGAGAGGCCTATGCTGTCTCGGGCGCAATTTTCTATTTCGGCTATCTTTGGGTGATCGGCCATTGTGTCCAGATCCGCTTTGCCGAATTGTTCGGGCAAGTCAGGGATGCGCTGAAGTTCATCCTGCCGGCGGTATTCCTGGCCTTGCTGGCGATGTGGGTGCTGCCATGAGGGCGAATCGCGTCGTGTGGGCACGTGGCCTGGCGATGTACGCGCTGCCATTGGGTATCTTCGCCTTCCTGGTTCCCCAGGCAATGGCGACGGCCTGGTTGTTTGACGATTGGCTGGCGCTGGAACTATTGCTGCTCGCCCTGCTGGCCATCGTCAGCTATCTGGTCGCGCTTGCAGCGTCAATGTCCTGGGGCAAGCCCAGGCAATTGGCGTTGGTGGGCTTGCGGCGCGTGCTGTTCCACGGCTTGTGGATAGTCTACTTCGCGAGTTATCTGGGGCTGTGTGCCAATCTCGGTTATGTTCCCCTGCTGCAATACATGCAGCATGGCGGTGACGCTGGCGTCATGAGAGCGGATTTCTACAAGGTCGAAGGCCTTCCGTGGGCACTCTTTGCTTATGTGCAGTCCATCTTCAACAAGGGATTCGTGCCGTTCGCGATCGTTGCTGTATTCGCGACAGTCCGCTCGGTCCGCGCTTTCCTGTGGCTTGCCATTGTGTCTGTTGTCCTGATTTCTGCTTTTGAGAAGGCCTTGATCGCCTGGGCATACATTCCCTTGCTCTTCTATTTTGTTATTGTCCGCCGCTACCGCGCCTTCATGCTTGCGCTGTTGATGTTTGGTAGTTTCTTCGCTTTTGTGTCCCTGGCCTCGCTGGCAAGCGACTTGAAGCTTTCGTCTTCCAGTGCGCCTGTGGCGGAGTTGCATCGCCAAGCGAATGAGCGAGCTTCTTATCAGGGGGCGGAAGTAAGGCGGCGGTTGGTCGGCACGCCGTCCGTGTCGTTGGCATCCCTGGCAGATGAGCCGACTTATCAGTTCATGCTCTACGATTTGCGAAATCCATCGCCGGCTACGTATCTTCTCAATCGCCTGGTGTGGATTCCATTCGTCACGGCCTACGACACATTGCTGTATTGGCGCTTGAACGATGGTGCCATGGCCCATTTTTCGACGAACCGTCATCTGTCACGGCTTTTTGACCTGAATTTCGCCAATCTTGAGAAGCGGGTCTTTATGTTCCAGTTCAAATCCGGCGAGGAGACTACCGGCAATGCCAATGCCTTCTACGTCGCCGAGGCCTATGTGGCTTTTGGTTTCGCTGGCGTGATTCTTTTCTCCGTACTGATCGGCATGATTTTCGGCCTGATCATCAAGACAGGCGTGCTGCCTTTCGTCGCGGCCGTTCCGATTGCCGCCCTCGGGTTGATCAGCGTTTCCCTGATATCGACGCTGTTCAGCGGCGGTCTGTTGTTGATGCTGTTATTGACCTTTTTGTTCACCCGGAGAAGGCCTGCTGTCCATCGCGCGGATGCACCTCGCTATACGTCTGTCGCAATGCCTCATCGCCCTGGAGCTTGAAATTACCGTGAAGCACAAGAAAATCCTGACCATAGTCGGGGCCCGGCCTCAATTCGTGAAGGCGGCAGTAGTCAGCCGAGCCTTGCTGCAGTCTTCGAGCCTGTCCGAGGTGCTTGTCCACACTGGCCAGCACTATGACAAGGACATGTCGGAAATCTTTTTCCAGGAGCTCGACATACCCGCGCCCAAACGCAACCTGGGCATTGGTGGTGGGAGCCACGGCAGCAATACCGGACGCGCCCTCGAGCAATTGGAGTCGGTCATGCTTGAGGAAAAACCGGACATGGTCCTGGTGTATGGCGACACGGATAGCACCTTGGCCGGCGCCCTGGCGGCCGCCAAACTGTGCATACCGGTCCTTCACGTCGAGGCGGGTCTGCGTTCCTTCAACCGCCGCATGCCGGAAGAGGTCAACCGTGTGCTGACGGACCACGTTTCAACCGTTCTTTTCGTGCCTTCCCGCGCGGCGCTGGACAACTTACGTCAGGAAGGTATTGAAGGCGACAGGGTCTGCCAAGTAGGTGATGTCATGTTTGATGCGGTGCGCATCTTTGGCGAGATCGCGCAGCAGCGTTCCCAGGTCATGGAGCAGCTTGGCCTGTCGGCGCGCGAATATGTTCTTGCCACTTTGCATCGCAAGGAGAACACCGATGACCGCACCCGCCTGGCTGCCATCCTGCAAGGGCTCGGCGATAGCGCGGTACCTGTGGTCTTGCCGTTGCATCCCCGGACGCGTGCCCGGGTCGATGAATTCGGCCTGCGCATTCCGGCCACGGTGAGGGTTGTCGACCCCGTTGGTTACCTGGACATGCAGGCTTTGGAGCGCAATGCCTTGTTGGTAGCAACCGACAGCGGCGGCGTCCAGAAGGAGGCCTATTTTCACGGCGTGCGCTGCGTTACCTTGCGCGAAGAAACAGAGTGGGTCGAGCTCGTTGAGCTGGGTGCCAATGTACTGGCTGGCGCGGATGCGACGAGAATCGCGGCAGCCTTGCGCAGCCAGGAGCCCATGCAGGCCGGCAGGCAGGTCTACGGCGATGGATATGCCGCCGACGCTATCTGTCGATACCTGGAAAACTGGAACGCGTGATGCCGAGTACTCGCAGACATATCGTCTTCATCGTTCACTACTTCGCCCCGATCAACAGTTCGGGAGCGAAGCGCGTCGACGCGTTGAGCAAGTATTTCGCGCAGGACGGTCATGATGTGACTGTCATCACCACTCGGAAGACAGGCGCACAGGGAACTTTTACAGAGCCCTACCCGGCTGGCGTGAAGGTGATCGAATTGGACTCGCTGGGACGTCTCAGGCCATCGCAGTACGGGGCAGGGGATTTGGAGCCCATGTATACCGCGCGTCCCAGCCTGATGCGACGGATCAAGGGAATCGCGATGAGTTGGTTCGGGCAGGTGCCGGATCCTCGGTTGCCCTTCGCATTGAATTTCCTTGCCCCGTGGTTGGATGGCGAGGCGCGAGCAGCACTCAAGCGGGCAGATGTCATCATCGGTTCCTCGCCACCTTGGTCCATGCTGCTTGCTGCCTATTTGGCATCACGGCGGTTCGGAAAGCCCATGCTGCTTGATTATCGTGACCATTTCAGCGAGTGTCACGAAATGCCTGGCTCGTGGTTTTCCGATAGGCTGGAGAAAGTCCTGGATCGTTTTTTGTCTCGCCGTGCAAAGAGGCTTGTGACGATCTCTGAGCCGATGCGGTCTTACTACGCGGGATTCAACCCGGATACCCATGTAGTGCTGAACGGCTACGATCCGGAACCGATGGAGCGTGCCTTGCAGGCGAGTCCCTGGGAGCCCGGCCTTCCAGGGCGGGCGATCGTCAGCCGCCACATGGGAATCGTGTCGCCGGGCCGCATCCCGCGCAGCATGCTGGTTGCCTTGCAGCAACTCCATCAGAAAGGATACTTCGCCGGGAAGCCCGAGGTCCGCTTTGAGTTCTACGGGTACGCGGACTTGCTGAGCCGGACTCTCGCGGAAAGCTATCCGGAACTCCTGCCAATGTTCCATTTCTACAAGCCGGTCTCTTATCAGGAATCATTGGGCTTGATCTGCGCCGCTGATCACGTGTTGTTCAGCGAAGTATCGAATGCCACGACGTTGAGCGGACAAGGCATCCTGACGACCAAACTCTTCGAGTACGTGGGCGCAGGCAGAACCATCATTGCCAATATCTCGCCGACCACCCTGGCGGGACAGCTTGTGCGAAATGCAGGAAAGGATCATGTCGTGACTGATCAGGTAGAGGACTTTGTCGAGTATTTCCAAAGCGATGTCTTCTGGAGTCCGAGGGAGTCCAGGTTTTCGGAGTTTGGCGCGACGCTCTCCCGGAAACACCAAGCAGGTAATTATTTCAAGATAATCGATGAGATGCTGGGCTGAGCCAGCGCTCGCCGCATCGACGCAAGAGGAACAGATGACAGCCCGTCCCTACCAAATCTGCACCCGCACCATCATGGATACGAGCGACCCCCGCATCGTCTTCGATGCCAGGGGCGAATCGGACTATTGCGCCAACTTCGACGCGCAGATCAAGCCCAACTGGCATACCGACGCGCGCGGCGAGGCCGAGCTCATGCGCGTGGCGGAAAAGATCAAGGAACAAGGCAAGGGCAAGGACTTCGATTGCATCATCGGGCTGAGCGGCGGCCTGGACAGTTCCTACACCGCCTACATCGCCAAGGAAAAGATGGGGCTGCGGCCCTTGCTGTTCCATGTCGATGCCGGCTGGAACACCGACCAGGCGGTGGGCAACGTCGAAAAGCTGGTCGACGGCCTGGGACTGGAGCTCTTCACCGAGGTGATCAACTGGGAGGAGATGAAGGATCTCCAGGTGGCGTTCCTGAAGTCGCAGATTCCCGATCAGGACCTGCCGCAGGACGTCGCTTTTTTCTCGGGACTGTACAAGTTCGCCCGCCAGCACAAGCTGAAGTATGTGCTGACCGGCGGCAACTTCTCGACTGAATGCTGCCGCGAGCCCGAAGAGTGGGGTGGCTATCCCGGCATCGACAAGACGTTGATGCTGGATATCCATCGCCGCTTCGGTACGCGGCCGCTCAAGAGCTTTCCCATCGTCGATATCCTGGTCTACAAGCTGTACTACCGCTACGTGCTGGGCATGCAGGTGTTCAAGCCGCTCAATCTGGTGCCCTACATCAAGAAGGATGCCGAGCGCCTGCTGCAGGAGCGTTTTGGCTGGGAGCCGTTCCAGCACAAGCACCATGAGTCCCGGTTCACCCGGTTCTACGAAGACTACTGGATGCCGCGCAAGTTCGGCTACGAGAAGCGGCGCGCGCATTTCTCCAGTCTCATCCTGACCGGCCAGATGACGCGCGAGGAGGCTCTCGCGCGTATCGCGAAGCCCGAGATGGACGAGCATTTCTCGCGCCAGGAGTTCCGTTACGTGGCTCACAAGCTCGACCTGAGCGAAGAGGAACTGCAGGCCATCTTCGAAGGCGAGAACAAGACCTACAAGGACTACGCCAACAAGAAGTTCCTGATCGGCCTTGGCGCCAACGTCATGCAGAAACTGGGTCTTGAAAAGCGGCTGTTCCGATGATCACCATCATTGATTACGGGCTGGGCAATGTCCTGGCCTTCGCCAACATGTACCGCCGCATGGATGTGCAGGTGGGCATCGGTCGGACGCCGGAGGATATTGCGCGGGCCACCAAGCTGATCCTGCCCGGCGTGGGAGCCTTCGACTATGCGATGGACTCCTTCCGGCAATCGGGCATGCATGACGTCGCCGTCGAGCGGGTGGTGCGCGATGGCGTGCCCGTGCTGGGTATCTGCGTCGGCATGCAGATGATGGCGCAGGGCAGCGACGAGGGCGAGCGCGAGGGCCTGGGCTGGGTGCCTGGCAGGGTGCGCAAGTTCGACGTCGACAAGTTGGCGCAGCGCACGCACCTGCCGCACATGGGTTGGAACGACGTCACGCCCTCAAGGCCATCGACCCTGTTTCAAGGCCTGGAATCAGAGGCGCGGTTCTATTTCCTGCATTCCTATTACTTTGATTGTCAGGACGAGGCCGATGCCATTGCCACCGCAGAATACGGCGCCCGCTTTGCCTGCTCGGTCAACCACGCGAACGTCTACGGCGTGCAATTCCACCCGGAGAAGAGCCACGATTTCGGTGCGCGTCTCCTGAAAAATTTCGCGGATATCTAAAGCGTGCTTCGTCCCAGAATCATTCCCTGCCTGCTGGTCCGCGACAAGGGCCTGGTCAAGACCGTCAAGTTCGATGCCGGCAAGTACGTCGGTGATCCCATCAATGCCGTCCGCATCTTCAATGAGAAGGAAGTGGACGAACTCATCGTCCTCGACATCGACGCTACCACCCAGGGAGTCGGCCCCGACCTGAAGATGATCGAGCGGCTGGCGGCCGAGTGCCGCATGCCTTTCTGCTACGGTGGCGGCGTCAAGACGGTGGAGCAGGCCAGCGCCATCATCAGCCTGGGCGTCGAGAAGGTGGCCATCAGCTCCGCCCTGGTCGAGGAGCCCATGCTTGCCACGCGCATCGCCGAGAAAATCGGCCGCCAGAGCGTGGTGGGGGTGATGGATGTGAAGAAAAAGCGTTTCAGCTCCCGCCATGAAGTGTGGACGCACAACGCCAAAACCAATACCCATCTTTCGCCCGTCGAGTTCGCCCAGACGCTGGAAAAGCACGGCGTGGGCGAAATCGTGGTTAACGCCATCGACCATGACGGCGTCATGAAGGGCTACGACCTGGATCTCATCGAGCAGATTCGCAACGTCACGACCGTGCCCATGTCAGTGCTGGGCGGAGCCGGCTCGCTGGCCGACATCAGCGCCCTGATCCGCCGTTTCGGCATCATCGGTGCAGGGGCCGGCAGCCTCTTCGTCTTCAAGGGGTCGTACAAGGCCGTGTTGATAAACTACCCGACCCCCAAGGAGCGCGAGGCGCTGGTGCGCGCCGCACGCACCTGACCCGTCCGCCATCCTACCGATCCCCATCATGCTCACTCCCAACGCAAAACTCCTCATCACCGGCGGCACGGGTTCGTTCGGCAACGCCGTGCTCAAGCGCTTTCTCGACTCGGACATCGGCGAGATCCGTGTCTTCAGCCGTGACGAGAAGAAGCAGGACGACATGCGCAAGCATTACGCGCATCCGAAACTCAAGTTCTACATCGGCGACGTGCGTGACCGGCAGAGCCTGGTCAATGCCACGCGCGGCGTGGATTACATCTTCCATGCCGCGGCGCTCAAGCAGGTGCCCTCCTGCGAGTTCCACCCCATGGAAGCCGTGCACACCAATATCCTGGGCACCGAGAACGTGCTCGAGGCCGCCATCCAGAACAAGGTGCGCAAGGTTGTCTGCCTGAGCACGGACAAGGCGGTCTATCCCATCAACGCGATGGGCATTTCCAAGGCCATGATGGAAAAGGTCATGGTCGCCAAGTCGCGCAACCTGGAGGCCACCGGCACGGTGGTCTGCGGCACGCGCTACGGTAATGTCATGGCGTCGCGTGGTTCGGTGATCCCCCTTTTCATCGAGCAACTGCGCAGCAGCAAGCCGATGACGGTGACGGACCCCGACATGACGCGTTTCATGATGACGCTGGCCGATGCCGTGGATCTCGTGCTGTATGCCTTCGAGCATGGCAACAACGGCGACCTGTTCGTGCAGAAGGCGCCGGCCGCCACGGTCGAAGTGCTGGCCCGGACGCTGGCGCGCATGCTGGGCAAGCCCGAGCATGCCCTGCAGGTGATCGGCACCCGCCACGGCGAGAAGCTTTATGAAGTGCTGCTCAGCCGCGAGGAAATGGCCTGCGCGGAAGACATGGGCGACTATTACCGCATTCCGCCGGACCTGCGCGACTTGAATTATGCGAAGTTCGTCGAGCAAGGCGAGGAGAAGATATCCCGCTCCGAAGACTACAACTCCCACAACACCGAGCGGCTGGACAGCGCCGGCATGGAGCGCCTGCTGTTGAAGCTGGACTTCATGCGTGCCATCCAGCGCGGTGAAGCCGCCACGCCCGAGGAATGAGCATGAAAGTCCTGATCACCGGCGCGAACGGCTTCGTCGCGCAGAACCTGATCGCGGTGCTGGGCGAGCGCAACGACGTGGAAGTGCTGCGCTTCACCCGTGATGAAAAGCCGGAGGCGCTGGACGCCCTGGTCGCGCAGGCCGACGTCATCTTTCACCTGGCGGGCGTGAATCGTCCCAAGGATCCGGCCGAATTCACCACGGGCAATGCAGACCTGACGCGCCTGCTGTGCGATAGCGTGGCGCGCCATGGCCGGCGCGTGCCGGTGGTCTACAGCTCGTCGACGCAGGCGGCCCAGGACAATCCCTATGGCCGCAGCAAGCGCGAGGCTGAAGCGGCCCTGGAAGCGCTGCAGGCGTCCCACGGCGTGCCGGTGCATGTCTATCGCCTGCCGAACGTGTTCGGAAAGTGGGCGCGGCCCAACTACAACTCGGCCGTTGCGACCTTCTGCCACAACATCACGCGCGGCCTGCCCATCCAGATCAACGACCCGTCGGCGGAAATCACGCTGGTCTATGTGGATGACGTGGTGACGCATTTCGTGGCCCTGCTGGATGCCGCCAGGCAAGGGCGCACGGTGGACAGTTCCACTGGCGTCCAGCCGCAATATCGCATCAGCGTGGGCGAGCTGGCCCGGCTGCTGGAAGCGTTCCGCGACAGCCGCGAGACGCTGGTGACGGAAAAGGTGGGAACCGGGCTGACGCGCGCCCTGTATGCGACCTACGTCAGCTACCTGCCGCCCGAGCGTTTCACTTATGAAGTGCCCAAGCACGGCGATCCGCGCGGCGTGTTCGTGGAAATGCTGAAGACCCCGGATGCCGGCCAGTTCTCGTTTTTCACGGCCCACCCCGGCATCACGCGTGGCGGCCACTATCACCACAGCAAGACCGAGAAGTTCCTCGTCATCAGGGGGCGCGCGCGTTTTCGCTTCCGCCACATCGTCACCGGCGACTACCACGAATGCGAGACTGACGGCGAGACGCCGGAGATCGTCGAGACCGTGCCGGGCTGGACGCATGACATCACCAACATCGGCGGCGACGAGATGATCGTCATGCTCTGGGCCAACGAGATCTTTGACCGCCAGCGCCCCGATACCTTTGCCCGTCCGCTATGACCATGAAGAAACTGAAAGTCGCCACCGTCGTGGGCACGCGCCCCGAGATCATCCGCCTGTCGCGCGTGATGGCCGCGCTGGACCGCCATTGCGACCACGTGCTGATCCACACGGGCCAGAACTACGACTACGAACTCAACGAGATCTTTTTCCAGGATCTGGGCATCCGCAAGCCGGACTACTTTCTGAATGCGGCGGGCGCCAGCGGCGCCGAGACCATCGGCAAGGTGATCATCGGGACGGACCAGGCGCTTGCCGAGATCCAACCCGAAGCCTTGCTGGTCCTGGGCGACACCAATAGCTGCATGGCAGTCCTGCCGGCGAAGCGGCGCAAGATCCCGACCTTCCACATGGAAGCCGGCAACCGCTGCTTCGACCAGCGCGTGCCCGAGGAGATCAATCGACGCATCGTGGACCACACCGCCGACATCAACCTGACCTACAGCAGCATCGCCCGCGAATACCTGCTGCGCGAAGGCCTGCTGCCGGACCGCGTCATCAAGACCGGCAGTCCGATGTTCGAGGTGCTCAACCATTATCGCGAAGGTATCGAGGCTTCCGACATCCTGTCGCGGCTTGGCCTGGAGGCGGGCAAGTTCTTCGTCGTCAGCGCGCACCGCGAAGAGAACATCGATTCGGATGTGAACTTCGGCAAGCTGGTCGATGTGCTGAATACCGTGGCCGTCACATTCGGCCTGCCTGTCATCGTGTCCACGCATCCGCGCACGCAGAAGCGGGTCGACGCGATGGGTGCGCGCTTCCATGAGAACGTGCGCCTGCTGAAGCCGCTGGGTTTCAGGGACTACAACCACCTTCAGATGATGTCGCGCGCGGTGCTGTCCGACAGTGGCACGATCACCGAGGAGTCTTCCATCCTGAACTTCCCGGCCCTCAATATTCGCGAGGCGCACGAGCGTCCCGAAGGCATGGAAGAGGCCTCGGTCATGATGGTGGGCCTGGAAACCGAACGCGTGCTGCAGGGCTTGACGCTGATCGCGGACCAGCCGCGCGGCGATGAGCGGTCCCTGCGCCTTGTGGCGGACTATTCGATGCCCAACGTGTCGGACAAGGTCGTTCGCCTGATCCATAGCTACACCGATTACGTGAACCGCGTCGTCTGGAAGAAGTGACGTGAGGATCGCGCTGGTTTCCCAATACTTCTGGCCGGAGTCGTTCTCGATCAACGATCTGGTCGAGGCCTTGGTGGCGCAGGGCCACAGCGTCGAGGTCTTCACCGGCAAGCCGAACTACCCGGATGGCGAGGTGTTTCCAGGGTATTCGGCGCAGGGTTGCCAGGAGGAGGTGTTCGCGGGCCAGGTGCCGGTACATCGTGTGCCGTTGCGGCCGCGCGGGAAGGGTGGCGCGGCGAACCTCGCGCGCAACTACCTCTCCTTCGTCTGGCATGGTCTGCGGCATTTTCCCCGCCAGGCGCGCGGCAAGCAGTTCGACGTGGTCTTGGTGTTCTCGCTGTCGCCCATCACCGCAGCCATCCCGGCCATCTACCTGAAATGGCGCCTGCGCACGCCCATGGTGATGTGGGTGCTGGATCTCTGGCCCGATAGCCTCAGCGCGACGGGTTTCGTGCGCAACAAGGCGGTGCTTGCGGGCGTGGGCCTGATGGTGCGGGCGATCTACGCCTGCGCGGATCGGGTGTTGGTGCAATCCCGGGCGTTCATCGATGCCGTCGCGCGCCATGCCGATCCGTCCAAGATCACCTACTATCCGAATTGCGCACGGGAAATGCCCTTGACGCCTGCGGCGCAGACCGAGGTCAGCCCGACGTTGCTGGAAGAGATCCAGCGCCATTTCAGTATCGTTTTTACCGGCAACCTGGGAACCGCCCAGGCCGTGGAGACCCTGCTGGATGCCGCCGAGCGGCTGCATCACCTGCCGGACGTGCGCCTGGTGCTGGTCGGAAGCGGCAGCATGTCGGCCTGGCTGGCCGAGCAGAAGGCCGCTCGCGGGCTGGACAACGTCATACTCGCCGGTCGATATCCGGCGAGCGAGATGCCGCAGTTCCTCAGCCGTGCCCGAGGCCTGCTGGTTTCGCTCAAGCGCAGCGAGATATATGCCCAGACCGTCCCGGCGAAAGTGCAGTCCTACCTCTCCGCAGGCAAGCCGATCATTGCTTCCCTGGATGGAGAGGGCGCGCGGGTGGTGATCGAGGCAGGGGCCGGACTCGCCTGTCCGGCAGAGGATGCCGTTGCGCTGGCTGACTGCATCGCGCGCCTGCATGGCATGAGTGACCCGCAGCGTGCCGAGCTCGGCGCGGCGGGCCGCGCCTATTTCCTCGCGCATTTCGAGCTCACGGGCCAGGCGACGCGTCTGGCGGCCCTTTTGCGTAGCCAGGTCCAAGGAGATTCCGTATGAGCGTTACGGTGGGTGTGGTGGGCGCGACGTCGCCCGCGGGCCAGCAGGTCGTTGCCCAACTGCTTGCCCAAGGGCATCGCGTGGTTGCGTATTCCCGCAATCCTCCCGTCGTTGCGGAACGGCCTGGCCTGCGCTGGGCATCGCTGGACACCGCTGGGCAAGAGGCGGGTGCCGAGCAGATTCCCGTGTGGATCGCGCTGTGCCATATCTGGGCGGTGCCTGCGCATCTCGGTCGGATGGCCGGGCTGGGTGCGCAGCGCGTGGTCTGCCTGTCGTCGACAAGCCGGTACACCAAGACGGCGTCGTCCAACTCCTACGAGGAGGCGCTGGTCGGCCGCCTCGTGCAGGGCGAGGAGGCCGTCGCCCGCGAGGCCGCCGCGGCAGGGATCGGCTGGACCATCCTGCGGCCCACCTTGATCTATGGCCGCAACACGGACCGCAATCTGTCGGAGATCGTCCGGCTGATCCGGCGGCTGCATGTCTTTCCGCTTTTTGGCAGGGCAGCCGGCCTGCGCCAGCCCATCTACGTGGATGATGTGGCAAAAGCGGCCGTGCTGGCGGCCTTCACGCCAGCGGCGCGCGATCAGGCTTACAACATTTCCGGGGCGGAAGTGCTGAGCTATCGCGAGATGGTTACCCGCATCTTCATCGCGATGGGCTTGCGCCCTAAGCTGCTGACGGTGCCGATCTGGCTCTTCAATGGGGCGCTGGCCTGCCTGCGTCTCGTGCCGCGTTATCGCGGCTGGAACGCCGACATGGTGCAGCGCATGAATCGCGACATGGTCTTTGGGCACGAGGAAGCCCGGCGCGATTTTGGTTTTGACCCGCAGCCGTTCGTGCTGCGTGGTGTCGACGTTGGCCGCTGAGCCGCGCCTGCGTCGTTTCCGACTCTTTCCCGTCATTCCGGAATCTAGATGGATCTGTCTTCCTGGCCCTGGTGGCTGTTCGTGGCCGGTGCCGGCCTTGGCTGGTTCCTGACCGGCGTATTGCGCCGTTATGCGCTCGCGCGCAACGTGCTGGATGTGCCGAATGCGCGCAGCTCGCATCAGCAACCCACGCCCCGCGGTGGTGGGCTTGCCTTTGTCATCGGTTTCCTGCTGGGCCTCGTGGCCCTGTGGCTGTCGGGAGGCGTGACCACGGACGTCGCATGCGCCTTGGGCGGAGCGGGGGCGTGGATCGCATTGGTGGGCTTCCTGGACGATCATGGCCATATCCAGGCGCGCTGGCGCCTGCTGGCCCACTTTGCGGCGGCCGCCTGGATCCTGGCCTGGCTGGGAGGGGCACCGCCTCTGGCGGTGGGATCGGCCACCTTCCAGCTTGGCGCCGTGGGCAGCGTGCTTGCGGCGCTCTATCTGGTGTGGTTGTTGAATCTCTACAACTTCATGGACGGCATCGACGGCATCGCGAGTGTCGAGGCGATCTGCGCCACCGTCGGGGCCGCCGTGCTGTACGTCCTGGTGGGACAGCCCGGCCTGCTGGGGACGAGCCTGCTGCTGGGGGCGACGGTTGCTGGTTTTCTGGTGTGGAACTTCCCTCCCGCGCGCATTTTCATGGGCGATGGCGGCAGCGGTTTCCTGGGGATCGTGCTGGGCGGGTTATCCCTGCAGGCTGGCTGGGACGCGCCAGCGCTGCTGTGGGGGTGGCTCATACTGCTCGGCGTCTTCGTGGTGGACGCGACCACGACGCTGTTGCGGCGGCTGTTGCGCGGAGAAAAAGTCTATGAAGCGCACCGCACCCATGCCTATCAATATGCCGCGCGACGATGGAAAAGCCACAAAGTGGTGACTTTGTCGGTTTTGGTCATCAACATTTTCTGGCTGTTGCCTTGGGCCATGCTGGTGGCCGTCGAGTGGCTCCCTGGCTGGCTCGGTGCCCTGGTCGCCTACGCGCCGTTGCTTGCCTTGGCCTTGAGCCTGGGGGCGGGCCGTGCCGAAAGTACCACAGTATGAGGCGCCCCGATCGTGCTTCTTCAGTAGAATCGCGTCTTCATTACTGACATAGTTCCAAAGACCCATGCAAAAACGCGGCGTTTTGTTGATTGTCGGCGCTGGAGGCCACGGACGCGCGGTCGCAGAGGCGGCGGAGTTGTCCGGCACATGGGCGGATGTCGTCTTTGCCGACGACGGTTTCCCGGGCGTGCGCCAGTCCGGCTCCTGGCAGGTGGTGGCCCATGCGAGCGCGCTGGCAGAACTGGCCGGGCGCTGTGATGCCGCGATCGTCGCCATCGGCAACCAGGGTGTCCGCGAGCGTCTCTCAACAGCGTTGGAAGCGCAGGGTATCCCCCTGGCCACCGTGGTGCATCCCCGAGCCTGGGTCAGCGGGCACGCAATCGTGGGCGAGGGCACGGCCGTGATGGCAGGTGCCGTGGTCGGGGCGTGCGCGCGGATCGGGCGAGGTGCGATCGTGAACGCCAACGCCACGGTCGACCACGATGCCGAGTTGGGAGATTTCGCGCATCTGGGGGTGGGCGTGCAACTGGCTGGGGGTGTCCGCATCGGGGCCCGCGCCTGGTTGCAGGCAGGGACCTGTGCGGGCTACCGTGTCCAGGTGGCGGAAGAGGCGGTAGTGCCGCCCGGCGAAAGACTGATCGCCAGCTAAAGACAACATTATTTCTTGCAGGCCATGATCATTCCGACCCGATTTCGCACCGCGCTGGTGTTCTTGTTTGACGTGGGCGCGATATTCGTCGCCTGGCTGGGCGCGTTCTTCATCCGCTTCAATTTTGAATGGCCGGTCGGATGGGACAAGACCATCATTGCGGGCCTTCCGTTGCTGCTGCTGGTGCAGATCGTGGCCTGTCGATGGGCTGGCCTGTATCGCGGCATGTGGATGTTCGCGAGCCTGCCCGACCTGAAGCGGGTGCTCAAGGCCGTCCTCGCTTCCACCGTCGCGCTGTTGGTATTCGCTTTCCTGGAGCGGGAATACGCAGCGTTGCCCCGCTCGATTCTGCTGCTCTATCCGCTGTTGCTGCTGCTCATCATGGGCGGCGGACGGGCGGCCTGGCGCATGTGGAAAGAGCATCGACTTTATGGGAGTGGCACGGGCCGAGGCACCCCGGTGGTCGTCGTCGGTGCCGGCACGGCCGGCGCGATGCTGGTCCGGGAGCTGGGACGCAGCACCGAATGGCATGTGGTGGCGCTGGTGGATGACGATCCTGCGAAGTGGGGGCTCGAGCTCTCGGGCTGCCGGGTCGAGGGCGGATCAGACAAGCTGGTGGAGGTGCTGGGCACCTGGGGCGCTCGCCACGTCATATTGGCCATCCCCTCGGCGAAAGCCGATGTGCTGCGCCGCATCTCCGAGACCGCGAGCAAGGCGGGTGCGGCACTGTTCACTGTGCCGGGACTGAGCGAGTTGATGAGCGGGCGCGTCGCGGTGAACATGATGCGCCCCGTCAAGATCGAGGACCTGCTTGGCCGCGAGTCGGTCCGCATCGACAACCAGAATATCCAGTCCATGCTGACCGGCAAGCATATCCTCGTGACCGGGGCGGGGGGCTCCATCGGGAGCGAGCTTTGCCGCCAGCTGGCGCGTTTTTCGCCTGCCCGTCTGATCCTGGTCGAGTCCAGTGAGTTCGCGCTGTACAGCATCGAGCAGTGGTTTTCTGAGAATCGTCCCGAGATCGCCATCGTTCCCTTGGCGGGTGACGTGAAGGATGCCATTCGCATGAATGAGATATTCTCGTCATGGCGGCCGAGCGTGGTCTTTCACGCGGCGGCGTACAAGCATGTGCCGCTGATGGAAGTGGGAAATGCCTGGCAGGCGGTACGCAACAATGTTCTTGGCACGTTGAATGTGGCTCAGGCGGCTGCGCGCCATGACGTGGAGCGGTTCGTGTTGATCTCGACCGACAAGGCCGTCAATCCGACCAATGTGATGGGGGCGACCAAGCGCATGGCCGAGATGATGTGCGAGGTACTGCATTGCCAGGGAGGCGAGACGCGCTTCCAGATGGTTCGGTTTGGCAATGTGCTGGGTAGCACGGGAAGCGTTATTCCCAAGTTCCATGCGCAGATAGCGCGCGGCGGCCCGGTCACGGTGACGCATCCGGACATTACGCGGTACTTCATGTCGATACCCGAGGCTGCCCAGTTGGTGCTGCAGGCAGCGGCCATGGGCAAGGGGGGAGAGGTCTTTGTGCTGGACATGGGCGAGCCTGTTCGCATAGCAGACCTGGCGCGCAACATGATCCGTCTGTCCGGCTTCTCCGAGGAGGAGATCCCCGTGGAGTTCACCGGCTTGCGGCCGGGCGAGAAACTCTACGAGGAACTGCTGGCCGATTCGGAAGAGACGCTTGAGACACCGCATGCCAAGTTGCGCATCGCGCGCTCGCGTCCGGTTCCTGAAGGCTTCTTTGAAGAAAACCAGGCATGGCTCGCACAAACCGGTCCGGTTTCCGACGGCGATGTGCGAGCACATCTTCAGCGGTGGATGCCCGAATACCTGCCATTCAAGTGCTGATGTAGAGAACGGCGCGTGCCCGGCTTGCCACCGGAGCCCTGCAAGCCGTTCCAGGAGGGAGGGGTGCGCAGGCGCCCGCGGCGTACCCCTCCCAGCCTGGATCAGGGGCGGCGGATGCCCGCATGCAGCAATACGCCCAACACACTGATCACCAGGCCTAAAACCAGGCCCAGCAGGAGGATGAGAGCCTTCTGGGGGCGTACGGGGCTGACAGGAACGCCGGCTGCGCGATCGACGATGGCCACGGACAGGCGTTCCGCACTCAGGTCGATACCGCTCAGCAACGCATCCACGCGCAGCAGGTTGTTGAGCTCGGGAATGTAGGGGTCGTCGTTTTCCCGCTGCTTGAGCCGCTCCAGTTCCGCGCGCAGGGCTTTCGCGCCACGCAGGTACATGGTTTCATCCTTGTAATCAATAATCAGATTGCCGGACGCCGAGGCGTTTTCCAGCCCGATGGATTCGGCGATCGTCAGCGCGTCTTCAACGCGCTTGATCTGGTTCGCTCGCGTTTCCGAGGCCACCTTGCGCAGCGCCGTCAACTGGCCCCTGTTGCTCTGGAGGCGAACCTCGACGAACGCTGCGAGGTCGCCCATGAGTTCCTCGCGGGCCGCGACGATCGCGGTCTGGGTGTAGTCGTTCGCCCACTTGCTGATCGTCTGGGGACTGGTGCCTTCAAAGGAAAGCTGCGCGGCGTCTCCTTCCCGCGAGGGGAGCGTGACCTTCATATTCCTGTTCAACTGAAGCCAGAGTTGCTCGCGCTCGCCTTCCGAAATTTCCTGGCCTTGGGCAGGCAGGTAGACCTCCGAGAAAAACGTCTGGCGCAATGCATCGGATGTCAGGTGGCGCAGGAAGACCCGGTACGCCTCCTGGGGCGTCAGGGGCGTGATGCCTCGCTGCCCTTTTCTGTCCTGGTCGTTGCCGCTGGGGAGCGTTTCGCCCATCAGTTGGGTGACGAGGTTGTAGTGGGCGACTCCGCTTGCGGAAGGGGGCAGGATGGCAACCGCGGTCTGGTACACCGGCCGGGCCAGGAAAGCATACAGGGCAGCCAGCAGCAAGGTGATTACCGTGACCCCCAGGATGATGCGCCAGTTGCGCCATACCGCACAGGCCATGTCATAGAGGTCGAGTTCACGCGGTGGATGCGTCGAGTTTTGAGAATTGTCCAAAAGGAGGGGCTCCGGCGCGGTCGGGGGAGGAATGGAGACGCGATGGCGCGATTTTTGTCGCACCGCGTAAAACGCGCCGATTTTAGCGGATAGCGCCCCAATTTCACGGCGGTACTCCCGATGAAAGAGGAGGTAACGGTGCTTAAGCTGGCGTATCCTTTTATTTTCCGTTAAAATGCCCTCTTCTTCGTTCAGATTTCATCAATTGTGGTCTGTGTTCAGCGCCTCGTCAGAGAGCTGGAAATCAGCCCCGTCTTTGGATGCCTTAACAGCATCCGTCAAGCAGTGTCGGTTTGTATTGGCGGCCTGGCCCGTCTTCCGCACAACCCCTTTTAGCTAAATGGCGCGTTTCGCCAGCCTGGCATCCAGGTTGTCGGAGACGCCGTGACCCAAAGGAGGCGAATGCCCATGAGTACCAAGCAACTGTCCAGCGCGCGCACGGATGCGTCCCGTCGCGCCGTCATGCCTTTTTCCCGCCGCTTGCGTCACGCCGCCCTGGCTGGCGCTGTCGCGGCCGCTCTCGGTGGCGTATCGGGCGTGGCCCAGGCTGCGGAAACCCCGCAGTGCGAACTCAAGCGTCCCGTGAATTTCGGCGGCATGAACTGGGAGTCCAACCTGATCCTGGTCGAGGTGCAACGCACCATCCTGGAGAAGGGCTATGGCTGCAAGTCGGAAGTCCTGCCCACCGAGACCCTGCCGGCCCTGGCCGCGCTGGAGCGCGGTGACCTCGACATCAACAGCGAGATCTGGCTGAACAGCGTCGCCGAACCGTGGGCCCAGGCCGAGAAGCGCGGCAAGGTCAAGCGCGTCGGCGAGCTCTTCATGGGCGGCGAAGGCTGGTTCATTCCCCGCTATACCGCCGAGCGTTTCCCCGAGCTGAAGTCGGCGGCCGACCTGCCGAAGTTCAAGGACGAGTTCACCGACCCTGAGGAGCCCAACAAGGGCCGCTTCTATGGCTGCCCGGCAGGCTGGGGCTGCGAGGTGGTGTCCACCAATCTGTACAAGGCGCTCAAGCTCGAGGATTCCTACACGCTGTATTCGCCCGGCACGGGCGCCGCGCAGAAGGCCGCGCTGACTTCCGCCTACAAGCGCAAGCAGAACGTGGTCTTCTACTACTGGTACCCGACCCCGCTGGTGGGCGCGCTGGACCTGGTCAAGCTGGACCTGCCGGCCTATGACACGGCCAAGCACGAGTGCCTGACCGATCCCAAGTGCTCGGACCCGCAACCCAGCGCCTACCCCGAAAACCCTGTCTTCACGGCCTTGAACGTCGATTTCATGAAGCAGGCGCCCAAGCTCACCGAGTTCTTCTCCAAGATCAAGCTCGAACAGGCCGACCTGGACGAGACCTTGGCCAACATGGAAGAAACGGGTGACGACGCGGCCGAGATGGCCCAATGGTTCCTGAAGAACAAGTCCGCGGCCTGGACCCAGTGGGTCCCCAAGGACGTCGCCGAGCGCGTGCAAGCCTCTCTCTGAGCCTAGCCTGAGCCTGTAGCCGGGTCCGCCCGGCGGCCAGGCAAGGGCCCGGGACGCAGTGCTGATGTGCCTCCCGGGCGCCTGGCCGCCCGACGGACCTCCCGGTGTCTGTTCGCAGGCGCGGAATCTCCGCGCCTGCGAACAGACATCTCTAGCCGGAGATCCTGTCCATGTTTCCCGAAATCATTCCCGCGCGCGAGGTACGGCGCGCGATCGACGGTTTCGTCGATCACCTCGTCACAAACTACGCCGAGACGCTCGAGACGCTCTCGCGTCCCATCCTCAACATGTTGGTCTGGCTGGAGCAGCTGCTGCGCGGCGCGCCCTGGTGGTCCGTCGTGCTCGTCGTGGTCGTGCTGGCCTGGCTGGTCAGCCGCCGCGTGGTCTTCAGCGTGGCCATGGGCGGCCTGCTGTGCGTGCTTGGCCTGCTGGGCCTGTGGGACGCCGGCATGCAGACCCTGTCGCTGATGCTGATGGCCGCAGGCCTGTCGGTGGTCATCGGCATTCCGCTCGGCATCCTCATGGCGCGCGCCGACTGGCTGCGCTCCATCCTGCTGCCGGTGCTGGACGTCATGCAGACCATGCCCAGCTTCGTCTACCTGATTCCCGTGGTGATGCTGTTCGGCCTGGGCAAGATTCCTGCGCTGATCGCAACCGTGATCTATGCCGTGCCGCCGCTCATCCGCCTGACCGACCTGGGCATCCGGCTGGTCGACCGCGAAGTGCTCGAGGCTTCCCGCGCCTTTGGCGCGAACTCGCGCCAGCAGCTCTTCGGCGTGCAATTGCCCTTGGCCCTGCCCAACATCATGGCTGGCCTGAACCAGACCACGATGATGGCGCTGTCGATGGTGGTGATTGCCTCGATGATCGGCGCGCGCGGCCTGGGCTATGAAGTGCTGCTGGGCATCAACCGCCTGGAGGTGGGCCGCGGCGTGGTGGCGGGCCTGGGCATCGTCGTGCTGGCGGTGCTGTTCGACCGCATCACGCAATCCTATGGGCAACGCATGCGCAAGGGAGGCACGCGATGAGCAAGATCGAAGTCAAGAACATCTACAAGATCTTCGGCGCGCACCCGAAGAAGTGGCTGGAAGCCGCCCAGCAGGGCATCAGCAAGGACGAGCTGCTGGCGCGCAGCGGCCACACGCTGGGCCTGCGCGACATCAGCCTGTCCATCGACGAAGGCAGCATCTACGTCATCATGGGCCTGTCGGGCTCGGGCAAGTCGACGCTGATCCGCCATTTCAACCGCCTCATCGAGCCGAGCGCCGGCCAGATCCTGGTCGACGGCGTCGATGTCGTCACGCTGGGCAAGCGTGAGCTGGAGGCTTTCCGCCAGCGCAAGATGAGCATGGTGTTCCAGCGCTTTGGCCTGATGCCGCACCGCACGGTGCTGGAGAACGCGGCCTATGGCCTGGCGATCCAGGGCGTGGGCAAGGAGGAGCGCGAGCAACGCGCGCGCCAGTGGCTCGAGCAGGTGGGGCTGTCGGGGTTCGAGAAGCAGTATCCGCACCAGTTGTCCGGCGGCATGCAGCAGCGCGTGGGCCTGGCCCGGGCACTGGCCACCGATGCCGAGATCCTGCTGATGGATGAAGCCTTCTCGGCGCTGGATCCGCTGATCCGCCGCGAGATGCAGGATCACCTGCTGCAGTTGCAGGCCAAGCTGAACAAGACCATCGTCTTCATCACGCATGACCTGGACGAGGCCTTGCGCCTGGGCAACCGCATCGCCATCCTGAAGGACGGCGAACTGGTGCAGGAGGGCACGCCCGAGGACATCCTGCTGAATCCGGCCAATGACTATGTCCAGGCCTTCCTGCAGGACGTGAACCGGGGCAAGGTGCTGAACGCGACGCACGCCGTCAATCCGCCCCGGCTGACGCTGACCATGCGTTCGCGTCCGGCGCACGCGCTGGAGCGCATGCAGGCCCTGCGCTACGAATACGCGCCGGTGCTGGATGGCAAGCGCCTGGCCGGCATGCTGACCGTGGATGCCGCCCGCCAGGCGGCGGGCAGCGGCGACCGGGACGTGTCGGGCTACATCGACGAGATTTCGTCGGTGCCCGCCGCCACGGGGCTCGATGAAATCCTGGCGCGCCTGCTGCACAGCGACCAGCCGCTGGCGGTGACGGGCGAGAACGACGAGTTCATCGGCATGCTGTCGCGCCGCAAGGTGGTGGAGCTGGTGACGCCGCCGGCGATCGAGCCCTCGGCGGACAGTGCGGCGGGCCAGAGTGGTCCGGCCGCCGCCGAACCCGCAAACGTCGAATTCGCAGAGCCCCCGGCAAAGGCGTCGTGAGCTAGGGCGAGGCTTGCGGCAAGCGCTGCTGTCAAACGCTTGCGGCAACACAAAGGCCCCCGTCGCGGGACGGGGGCCTTGTCGTTCGCGCGGCCTCAGGCGTGCAGCGCGTCGCGCGCCTGCGCGGCCAGTTCGAAGGAGCGCATGCGCGAGGCGTGGTCGTAGATCTGCGCGGTGATCATCAGTTCGTCGACGCCGGTGCGTTCGATGAATGCCCGCAATCCTTCGCGAACGGTGTCCGGGCCGCCCACGACGGCACAGGCGAGCGACTGCTGCACACTGGCCTTTTCATGCGGCGCCCACAGTTCCTCGATGTCCGGCACCGGCGGCGGCAACTGGCCGCGCCGGTTGCGGCGCATGTTCAGGAACTGCTGCTGCAGCGAGGTGAAGAGCACGGCGGCCTCGCTGTCGGTGGCGGCGGCGATGACGTTCACGCCCGCCATGACGTGCGGCTTCTGCAGCGCGGCCGAGGGGCGGAAGTGCTGGCGATAGATGTTGATGGCGGGCAACAACTGATCGGGCGCGAAGTGCGAGGCGAACGCATACGGCAGCCCCAGGTGCGCGGCCAGCTGGGCGCCGAAGAGGCTGGAACCCAGGATCCAGATGGGCACGTTCAGGCCCATGCCCGGCACGGCCTTGACGGCGGGCGCGGGGTCGACGGGCTGGAAGTAGTGCTGCAGCTCGATAACGTCCTGCGGGAAATCGTCCGACGTTTCCATGCGTTCGCGGCGCAGGGCGCGCGCGGTGAGCTGGTCCGTGCCCGGCGCGCGGCCCAGGCCCAGGTCGATGCGGCCCGGATACAGCGATTCCAGCGTGCCGAACTGCTCGGCGATGACCAGCGGTGAATGGTTGGGCAGCATGATGCCGCCCGCGCCCACGCGGATGCTGCGGGTGGCACCGGCCACGTGGCCAATGACCACCGCCGTGGCGGCGCTGGCGATGCCGGTCATGTTGTGGTGTTCGGCCAGCCAGTAGCGCTGGTAGCCCAGTGCTTCGGCCTGGCGCGCCAGGTCCACGGTGTTGCGAAAGGCGGTGGCGGCGTCGCTGCCCAGCACGATGGGTGACAGGTCGAGGACGGAAAACGCGACGTTCGGCATGGCGGGTCCATTTCGGAGTGTTCGTTCTGAAATTATAGGCAGGCCTGATGCCCGTCATCCGGAACGACCCCGCATGCCACTGGGGTATACGCCGGTTCGGTATCATGGCTGCATCGTGCCGCGGGCCGGAAATGGCGCCGGCGCACACCGACGATGCCGCGCTGCCTGCGCGGCCTTGCCACCAGACAGGAGACAGCTGTGAAAGACGTGGTCATCGTAAGCGCTGCCCGCACCGCCGTGGGCGATTTCGGCGGCGCGCTCAAGGACGTGGCGCCTTGCGACCTGGGCGCCACCGTCATCCAGGCGGTGCTGGCGCGCGCGGGCGTGGGCGGCGCCGAAGTGGGACACGTGGCGGTGGGCCACGTCATCAATACCGAGCCGCGCGACATGTACCTGTCGCGGGTGGCCGCGCTGAATGCCGGGGTGTCGCAGGAAACGCCCGCCTTCAACGTGAACCGGCTGTGCGGCTCGGGCCTGCAGGCCATCGTGTCGGCGGCGCAGACGATCCTGCTCGGCGATGCCGAGGTGGCCGTGGCCGCCGGCGCGGAAAGCATGAGCCGCGCGCCGTACATCGTGCCGACGCAGCGCTGGGGCGCGCGCATGGGCGATGCCGCCATGCTGGACATGATGACGGGCGCCTTGTCGGATCCCTTCGATCGCGTGCACATGGGCGTGACCGCGGAGAACGTCGCGGCGCGCTACCAGGTCTCGCGCGATGCGCAGGATGCCCTGGCGGTCGAGTCGCATCGCCGGGCCGCCGCCGCCATCGATGCGGGCCATTTCAAGGACCAGATCGTGCCCGTCACGATCAAGAGCCGCAAGGGCGACATCGTGTTCGATACCGACGAACACGTGCGCCGCGACATCAGCGTGCAAGGCCTGGCCGGCCTGCGGCCGGTGTTCCAGAAGGAGAACGGCACGGTCACCGCCGGCAATGCCTCGGGCCTGAACGATGGCGCCGCGGCGGTGCTGCTCATGACCCGCGCACAGGCCGAGCGGCGCGGCCTGAAGCCGCTGGCGCGCCTGGTGTCCTATGCCCACGCGGGCGTGGATCCGAAATACATGGGCATCGGCCCGGTGCCTGCCACGCGCGCCGCCCTGGCGCGCGCCGGGCTCACGGTCGACCAGCTCGACGTGGTCGAGGCCAACGAGGCCTTTGCCGCGCAGGCCTGCGCCGTCACCCGCGAGCTGACGCTGGATCCCACGCGCGTCAATCCCAACGGCAGCGGCATCGCGCTGGGCCATCCCATCGGCGCCACCGGCGCCATCATCACGGTCAAGGCCCTGTACGAGCTGCAGCGTGTCGGCGGGCGCTACGCGCTGGTCACCATGTGCATAGGCGGAGGGCAGGGCATTGCCGCGGTTTTCGAACGAGTCTGATATGTCGACGAAAGGACGCGCGGCACAAGCGCGCGAGCATGACGAGGTGACGCTGTCCGAAGGCGATGGCATCCGTTACCTGCATTTCGCCACCGAGTGGGTGCAGGGCGCGATGCGCATCGCCAAGCCCGACGAGCTGGTGCTGGAGTACACGCGCCAGATGATGGCCTGGCTGCTTTTTCTCGAGCCGCCGCGCGAGGCCAGCATCGGGCAGCTGGGCCTGGGGGCGGGCGCGCTCACGCGCTTCTGCCTGAAGCACACCGCCAGCCCGCTGGCCGTGGTGGAGTGGAATCCGCAGGTCACCATGGCCTGCCACCTGTTCTTCAAGCTGCCCGCGCCCTTGCGGCTGGTCATCGACCACGGCGATGCTGCGGCGTGGGTGGCCGATCCGGTCCGCTACGGGCACTGTCCGGTGCTGATGGTCGATCTCTATGACGCCCAGGCACAGGGGCCCGTGCGTGACTCGGTCGAGTTCTATGCCAATTGCCGCCGCGTGCTGGGCGACGTGGGCGTCATGACCGTCAACCTGTTCGGCAAGCACGAGAGCTTTCCGCACAACATCGCCAACCTGCGCGAGGCCTTCGACGGCCGGGTGGCCTTGCTGCCGCAGATCGACGCGGGCAACCAGATCGTGCTCGCGTTCTCGGGGCCCTCGCTGGAGGTGGAGGCCGCCACGCTGCTGGCGCGCGCCGAGGATGTCGAGGCGCGCTATGGCTTGCCGGCCAGGCGCTGGGCACGTGCGCTCATCGGGGGCAAGCGCGGGGAGCCGCTGCGGTTCTAGCCCCGGTGGCCTCACCCGGAAAATACTTCAAGGGAAGGGTAATTCCGTAGCTGGCAGGCGGCTGAAAGCCTTGCGGCCTGCTGGCGCGCTCACCATAATCCCTGGACAGTGGGATGGAGGACAGGCGGTGGCCTGGAATTCGTCCTGGGACTATCCGAATCCGGGAGACACCCGCCGAACGCCTGCGCCGGGCGGCCGGCGCGTCGCAGGCCCGTCAGCCAGGAGACCTTCATGAGTCAGGCGCAACAGGCAGGGCAGGTCCTGCTTGAAACCAAGGCCCATATCGCATGGGTGACCTTGAGCCACCCGGGCAAGCTCAACGCCCTCAGCGCCGGGATGTGGCGCCAGATCCAGGACATCTTCACGACGCTGTCGCAGGACACGGACCTGCGTGCCGTGGTGCTGCGCGGCGAGGGCGGCAACTTCGCCGCCGGCGCGGACATCAGCGAGTTCCCGCGCCTGCGCGCCGATTTCGAGGGCGTCTTCAACTATCACACGCGCATCATCGCGCCGGCCTTGCGGGCCGTGGCCGAGTGCCCGCACCCGGTGCTGGCGCAGATCGAGGGCGTGTGCGTGGGGGGCGGCCTGGAAGTGGCCAGCCAGTGCGACCTGCGCATCGCGGGCGCCTCGGCGCGCTTCGGCGTGCCCATCAGCCGCCTGGGCTTCTCGATGGCGCCGCACGAAATGCGCGGCCTGCTTGCCTTGGCAGGCCGCTCCGTGACGCTGGAGATCCTGTACGAAGGCCGGATCTTCGAGGCCGCGGAAGCGAAGGACAAAGGCCTGCTGAACCGCGTGGTGCCCGATGAACAGGTGCACGAGGAAGTGGCCCGCAGCCTTGCCCGCATCACGCGGGGCGCGCCGCTGGCCGCGCGGTTGAACAAACAGACGGCGCGCCTGCTGTCGCCCGAGCCGGCGGCCTTGTCCGAAGCGGAGTTGCGGGCGGCGTTCGCGTACGCCGACAGCCGTGACCACCAAGAAGGGGTGCGCGCGTTTCTTGCAGGCGAGGAGCCTGTTTTCAAGGGAGTGTGAGTTGGGCAGCAACGAGAACCTGTACGCCGTCCTGGAGCGCGGCTTTCCAAAAGACCGCAGCAGCGTGGCCATCGAGACGCCGACGCTGCACTACACCTGGGACGACATCGACCGCGCCAGCGCCTGCCTGGCGAATTTCCTGGCCGCGCTGGACCTGCCGCCCGGTGCGCGGGTGGCCGTGCAGGTCGAAAAATCGCCGGAAGCGCTGTTGCTGTACCTGGCGACCTTGCGCGCGGGCCTGGTGTATCTGCCGCTGAACACGGCCTATCGCGAAGCCGAAGTGGCTTATTTCCTGGAGAACGCGGCGCCAGGCCTGGTGGTCTGCGCCAGCAAGAACCTCGATTGGGTCAGCGAAGCCGCGCGCCGCGCCGGCACGCGTTATGTGCACACGCTGGACGACGACCGGACGGGCAGCCTGCTGGAGGCAGCCGGATCGTTGCCGCAGACCTTCCACACGGTGCCGCGCCGCCCTGAAGACCTGGCCGCCATCCTGTACACCTCGGGCACCACGGGACGCAGCAAGGGCGCCATGCTGAGCCATGGCAATCTTTCGTCCAACGCCCGCGTGCTGCACGAATACTGGGGCTGGTCGCAGGACGACGTGCTGCTGCACATGCTGCCCATCTTCCACGTGCATGGCCTGTTCGTCGCCTCGCACGGCGCGCTGCTGGCCGGCGCAAGGATGCTCTGGGCGCCGAAGCTGGACGCCGACCTGGCCTTGAAGTGGCTGCCGCGCGCCACGGTGATGATGGGCGTGCCCACCTACTACGTGCGTCTGCTGTCCGACCCGCGCTTCGGCCGCGAGCATTGCGCCAACATGCGGCTGTTCATCTCGGGCTCGGCGCCGCTGCTGCGCGAGACCTTCGACGATTTCCGCGCGCGCAGCGGCCACACGATCCTGGAACGCTACGGCATGAGCGAGACCATCATGCTGACTTCCAATCCCTATCGGCCCGAGTCGGCCCGCCTGGGCGGCACCGTGGGCAAGCCCTTGCCCGGTGTGTCCTTGCGCATCACCGATGACCAGGACCAGCCGCTGGGGCCGGACGCCATCGGCCACGTGCAGGTCAAGGGCGATGGCGTGTTCTCGGGCTATTGGTGCATGCCCGAGAAGAATCGCGAGGAATTCACGCTGGATGGCTGGTTCCGCACGGGCGACATGGGGCGCTGGGGCGGCGAGGCGGGCGGGGCGGTGGTGCCCGACGATTACCTCTCCATCGTTGGGCGCAACAAGGACCTCATCATCTCGGGCGGCTACAACGTCTATCCCAAGGAGATCGAGGGCGTGCTGGATGACCTGCCGGGCGTGGACGAGTCCGCGGTGATCGGCGTTCCGCATCCCGATTTCGGCGAGGCCGTGGTGGCCGTCGTCGTGGCCAAGCCCGGCGCCGCACTGGATGCGCAGGCGCTGGCCGATACCCTGCGCGGGCGCATCGCGAATTTCAAGGTGCCCAAGCAGATCCACCTGGTGGAGACCTTGCCGCGCAATGCCATGGGCAAGGTCCAGAAGAACGTCCTGCGGGACATCTACCGGTAGACAGGCCGGCAGGATCCCGTCCCATCTTCACCCGACAAGGAGGACACGCGACACGATGGCGCGCCGGATCAGCGGCGCGAGCAGGAACGATGCAGCACTGAAGTGGATTTCCTAGAACAAAGATGCCCCGGTGTGCCGCGGGCCATGCTGACACTGCCCGGCGAGGCAGGCGGCCAGCCCGAGGACCCCGATGGCCAGAACATCACCCTCGAGGAGACAACGATGAAGACAGGAATCTTGACTGCAGCGATCGCCCTGACAGGCATGGTGGGGGGCATCGCGCCCGCCGCCGCGGCCTGGCCGGAGCGCCCCATCACCATCGTCGTGCCCTTTCCGGCAGGCGGCGGCACGGACACCTATGCGCGGCCCCTGGCGCAGCAGCTCACGGCTCAGCTGGGGCAGGCCGTCGTGGTCGACAACAAGGGCGGCGCGGGCGGCACCGTGGGCGCCTCCGTGGCCGCCAAGGCCCAGCCCGACGGCTATACCTTCTTCATGGGCGGGGCGCACCACGCGGTGGCGCCGGCGCTCTACAAGAACCTGACCTACGACATCAAGAAAAGCTTCGTGCCGGTGGCGCTGCTGGCCGAGCCGCCGCAGGTGATCGTCGTCAACGAGAAGAAGCTGCCGGTGAAGACGCTGAAGGAACTGGTCGATTACGCGAAGGCCAATCCGGGCAAGATCAACTACGGCTCGGCGGGCAAGGGCAGCACCCACCACCTGGCGGGAGAACTCTTCCTCATCCAGAGCAAGGTCGAGATGGTGGATGTGCCCTTCCAGGGAGCGGGGCCGATGCTGACGGCGCTCATCGGCGGACAGGTCGACATGGCCTACGATGGGCTGGGTTCCTCCGCGGGACATATCCGCGCCGGTTCCATCAAGCCGCTCGCCGTGGCATCCAAGACCCGTTCGCCGACGCTGCCCGACGTGCCGACCGCGGCCGAGGCAGGTTATCCGGATTACGTGGTGTCGACCTGGTATGCGATGTGGGCGCCTGCCGGCACGCCGCCAGCCGTGGTGGAAAAGATGTCGGCCGAACTCGTCAAGGCGCTCAATAGCGACAAAGTGAAGGAGATCTGGAAGAGCAACGGTTCCGAGACCCCGAACATGACGGGCGCCGCTTTCGGTTCCTTCGTCGACAGCGAGATCCAGCGCTGGGCCAAGGTGGTGAGCGATTCCGGCGTCAAGCTGGACTGAGTCCGCCTCATGGCGCACGGCCGTCCGGTGCCCGCCCGGGCGGTCCGTGCGGCCGTATCCGGCTCAGGGTTAACCCCCGTTAATCCCTGATTAATTTCATCCGGGCATCATTGCGTCTTTCGTCCCGCCGCCGTGCCAGGCTTCGCTGCCTGCGCGGCGCATTCGGTGCTGGTCGGCAACCTTGTCGCATGGCAAGGGTGTTTCAGGTGTAAACCTTTGGTAGAACAGGTTTTTCGCCGATTTTGCGCTGGACGTCATCTATACTCTTCCGGGTTTTCCCCATGCCGATTTCCCTGGCGTCTCGTCCCGACGTTTCCCAGTCACTGCACGGCGCTTCGCGTCCTGATCAGAGAGTCTCCATGCGCTTCCTTTCTTCGTTCACACCGAGAAACACCACCCTTGCTCTGGCACTTGCCGCGTCCCTGGCGCTGGCTGGTTGCAAGGAGCAGCCGCAGATGAACCCGGGCATGCCCGAGGTCAGCGTGGTGACGGTGCAGCCCCAACGCGCGCCCGTGGTGACCGAGCTCCCGGGCCGCATCGACGCCGTGCGCAATGCCGAAGTCCGCGCACGCGTGACCGGCATCGTGCAGAAGATCGAATTCGAGCAGGGCGGCGACGTCAAGAAGGGCCAGCGTCTTTTCAAGATCGATCCGGCGCCCATGAAGGCCGCCTATGACCAGGCTGCCGCGCAGTTGAAGCAGGCGCAGGCTGATCTGTACACGGCCCGCCAGCTGGCCAACCGCTACGAGCCGCTGGTGAAGGCCAACGCCGTCAGCAAGCAGGAATACGACAACGCCGTGGGGTCCGCCCGCCAGGCCGATGCGGCGGTCGCCGCCGCGCGCGCCGCGCTGGACAATGCCAAGATCAACCTGAACTACACCGACGTCGATTCGCCCATCGATGGCCGCATCGGCAAGCCGCTGGTGACCGAAGGCGCGCTGGTCGAGGCTGGCACTGCCACGCAGATGGCGCTGGTGCAGCAGCTGAACCCGGTCTATGTCGACTTCAACCAGTCGACCGCCGATCTCGCGCAATTGCGCCGCGCGTTCGCCGAAGGCCAGTTGCAGAAGATCGGCGCGGATGCCGCGCGCGTGACGGTGGTGCTGGACGACGGCACCGAGTACGCGCATCCGGGCAAGCTGCTTTTCACCGGCATGTCGGTGGATCCTGGCACCGGCCAGGTCAATGTGCGTGCCGAGGTCGAGAACCCCGACGACATCCTGCTGCCGGGCATGTTCGTGCGCGTGCGCTTCGAGCAGGGCGTGAACGAGAAAGCGTTGCTGGTGCCGCAACAGGCGCTGCAGCGCACGCCTGACGGCCGCCAGAGCCTGATGGTGCTGCGTGACGGCAAGGTGGCGCAGATTTCGGTGGTGACGGGTCCCGTCGTGGGCGCGCGCACCATCATCTCGCAGGGGCTGAATCCTGGCGACCAGGTCGTCGTGGAGGGTTTCCAGAAGATCCGTCCCGGCGCGCCTGCCAAACCCACCGAATGGCAGCCGAAAGGCGAGCAGCAAGGCCAACAACCCGGCCAGCAACCTGGCCAGGCGCCCGGCGCGCAGCCGAGCCAGGCCGAGCAGCCGCCCAAGCAGTCGTCGTAAGCCTTGGGGGCGGATCGCCCCCGGGTTTCGTGAGCCTCTCTATCCGAGTCCGCCCTCATGCCGCAATTTTTCATCGATAGACCAATCTTTGCCTGGGTGGTCGCCCTGTTCATCACGCTGGCTGGCCTGCTGGCGATACCGAACATGCCGGTCGCCCAGTATCCGGACGTGGCGCCGCCCGCGATCCAGATCACGGCCACCTATCCGGGCGCGTCCGCCGAGGACGTGGCCGAGCAGGTCACCAGCATCATCGAGAACGAGCTGAACGGCGCCAAGGGCCTGCTGTACTACGAATCGGTCAGCGATTCGAATGGCCAGGCGCAGATCACCGTGACCTTCCGTCCCGGCACCGATCCCGACATGGCGCAGGTCGACGTGCAGAACCGCGTGTCGAACATCTCCGCGCAACTGCCTACCGCGGTCACCCAGCAGGGCCTGACTTTCGAGCAGACCAGCGCGGGCTTCCTGATGATCGGGGCGGTGTCGTCGGTCGATGGGTCCATGGACCAGATCGCGTTGGCCGACTACATCACCCGCAATATCAAGAACCCGGTGTCCCGGGTGCCCGGCGTGGGCCGGTTCCAGCTGTTCGCCGCGCCACGCGCGATGCGCATCTGGGTCGATCCGAACAAGCTGGTGGCCTACAACCTCAGCATGGCCGACGTGAACCAGGCCATCTCGCAGCAGAACGCCCAGATTCCGGCCGGCCAATTGGGCGCGCCGCCCAACCTGGACGCCACGCGCACGACTGCCACGGTCATGGTCAACGGCCAGCTGAGTTCCGTCGACGCCTTCGGCGCCGTGGTGCTGCGCGCCAACCAGGATGGCTCGATGGTGCGGCTGCGCGATGTCGCGCGCGTCGAGGTCGGCGCCGACAACTACCAGTTCGGCGCGCGCCTGAACGGCCAGCCGACCGCGGCGTTCGCCATCGTGCTGGCGCCCAACGCCAACGCACTGGCCACGGCGCAAGGGGTGCGCGACCAGATGGAGGAGCTGTCCGCGTTCTTCCCGGGCGGCGTCGAGTACAGCATTCCCTATGACACCGCGCCTTACGTGCAGGTGTCCATCGAGCAGGTGCTCCACACGCTGGCAGAGGCCATGGTGCTGGTGTTCCTGGTGATGTACCTGTTCCTGCAGAACGTGCGCTACACGATCATTCCCACGCTGGTGGTGCCGGTGGCGCTGCTGGGCGCGCTGGGGGTCATGCTGGCGCTGGGCTTCTCCATCAACGTGCTGACCATGTTCGCCATGGTGCTGGCCATCGGGATCCTGGTGGACGACGCCATCGTGGTGGTGGAGAACGTCGAGCGGATCATGGTGGAGGACGGCCTTTCCCCACGGGAAGCCACGGCCAAGGCGATGCCGCAGATCAGCGGCGCCATCGTCGGCATCACGCTGGTGCTGACCTCGGTGTTCCTGCCGCTGGCCTTCATGGGGGGCTCCGTGGGCGTGATCTATCGCCAGTTTTCGGTGGCGATGGCCGTGTCCATCATGTTCTCCGGCTTCCTGGCGCTGACGTTCACGCCCGCGCTGTGCGTGACGCTGCTCAAGGCCATCCCGAAGGGGCACCATGAGCAGAAGAAGGGCTTCTTCGGCTGGTTCAACCGCAAGTTCGAGGCGGGCACGAATCGCTACCAGAACGTGGTGTCCCGTCTCGTGCACCGGTCCGGCCGCATGATGATCATCTACCTGATCCTGGTGATCGCGCTGGGCTGGCTGTATTTCCGCCTGCCCACCTCGTTCCTGCCGGAGGAAGACCAGGGCTACACCATCACCAACATCGAATTGCCGTCGGGCTCGTCGGCGAACCGCACGATGGAGGTGATCGAGGATGTCGAGAAGTACTTCATGGACCTTCCGACCACCGAGAACGTGATCTCGGTGCGGGGTTTCAGCTTCAACGGCAGCGGCCTGAACGCGGCGCTGATCTTCGCGCCGATGAAGGATTTCTCCGAGCGCAAGGGCGAGGGTGGCTCGGCGCAGGCCGTCTCCTTCGGCGCCATGCAGAAGCTGCTGATGGGCACCCGCGACGCCATGGTGATCACGGTGATCCCGCCCGCCATCTCGTCGCTGGGCAACGCGTCGGGCTTCGACTTCCGCCTGCAGGATCGGGGCGGCGCGGGCGCCGAGGCGCTGGCGCAGGCCACGGCCGACCTGATGGGCCTGGCGATGAAGAGCGATGTGCTGGGCGATATCCGCATCACCGGCCTGGGACCGGGCCAGCAACTGAGCCTGACGATCGACCGCGAAAAGGCTGCCGCGCTGGGCGTGGACTTCAACGAGGCCGCCACGCTGCTGTCGACCTCGGTGGGTTCGGCCTTCCTGGGCAAGTTCCCCAACCTGGGGTGGATGCAGAACGTCTGGGTGCAGGCCGACGCGGCCTACCGCATGGACCTGAAGGACGTGCTGCGCCTGAACGCCCGCAATGCGCAAGGCAACATGGTTCCCCTGTCTTCCTTCGTCAGCTACGAGTGGGGCGAGGGTCCGTCGCAGGTGGTGCGCTACAACAGCTATCCCTCCATGCGCCTGGAAGGCGGCGCCGCGCCGGGTTATTCCTCGGGTGCCGCCATGGCCGAGATGGAACGCCTGATGCAGCAGATGCCCCCGGGCTTCGGCTACGAGTGGAACGGCCTGTCCTACCAGGAGAAGCAGGCGGGCGACCAGGCGCTGATCCTGATGGGGCTGGCGATGCTGGTGGTGTTCATGGTGCTGGCCGCGCTGTACGAAAGCTGGGCCATTCCGCTGTCGGTGATGCTGGTGGTGCCGCTGGGCATGCTGGGCGCCGTGGGACTGGTGACCCTCACGGGCATGAGCAACGACGTGTACTTCCAGGTGGGGATGGTGACCGTGATCGGCCTGGCGGCCAAGAACGCGATCCTGATCATCGAGTTCGCGAAGGATGCCTATGCGCGTGGCGCCGGTCTGTATGAAGCCGCCATCGAGGCAGCACGCCTGCGCCTGCGTCCCATCCTGATGACCTCGCTGGCGTTCATCCTGGGCGTGGTGCCGCTGGTCCTGGCCAGCGGCGCGGGCGCCGCCAGCCAGAACGCCGTGGGGGTGGGCGTGATTGGCGGGATGCTGGCCGCCACGCCGTTTTCGGTTATCTTTGTGCCGGTGTTTTTCGTCGCGGTGCTGGGTCTCTTCAAGACCAAGCCCCGCCTGCTGGGCGCCGAGGCCAAGGCCCACGCGCAGGAGCAGGCAGAGAAGCAACGCTTGGAAGCGGCCCAGCAGGGCGGCGACCAGAAGAATCATCCTGATCATGAGGGCAAGGCATGAAAAGCCTGACCATTTCCCGCCTCTGGGTGTCCGTGGTGGCGGCAGCGACGCTGGCCGGCTGCTCGCTGGCGCCCGACTACAAGCGCCCCGACGCGCCCATTGCAGCCAACTGGCCCGACCAGCCCCTGCTGGACGAGGACGCAGCCAGCGGCAAGACCGGCACGCAGGCCGCCACGGCGGTGGCGCCCGAGCAGGGCATCCCGGCTGCGGACATCGGCTGGCGCGAATTCTTCCACGACCAGCGTCTGCAGAAGCTGATCGAACTGTCGCTGGTGAACAACCGCGACATGCGAATTGCCGTCCAGCGTATCGAAGAAGCGCGTGCGCTTTATGGCCAACAGCGCGGCGAGCAATTCCCGAGCATCGGCGTGGGTGTCCAGGGCACGCGCCAGCGCCTGCCCGAGGCGCTGCGCCAGCCCGGACAGGACGCCGTCACGGCCCAGTACCAGGGTGGCCTGGCCCTGACCGCGTTCGAGATCGATCTGTTCGGCCGCCTGCGCAACCTGTCGGAAGCCGCGCGCCAGCAATACCTCCAAAGCGAGCAGGCACGCCGGTCGGTGCAGATCAACCTGGTGGGCCAGGTCGCGCAGGCGTATTTCTCGCTGCGCGCGGCCGATACCCAGCTGGAGCTGGTGCGCCGCACCCTGGAATCGCGCCAGTCGTCTTTCGACCTGGTCAACAGCCGCTTTGAAGGCGGCGTGGCGTCCGAACTGGAGCTCAACCAGTCGCGCACGCTGCTGAACACGGCCACCTCCAACCTGGCACAGTTCACGCGTGAACGTGCCCAGGCGGTCAACCTGCTGGTGGTGCTGATCGGCCAGCAACTGCCCGGCGACCTGCCCGAAGCCCTGCCTTTCGGCAGCGAGCAGCTGGTGGCCACGGTGCCTGCCGGTTTGCCGTCCGACCTGCTGGCGCGCCGCCCAGACATTCTCGGCGCTGAAAACGCGCTGCAGGCCGCCAATGCGAATATCGGCGCGGCGCGTGCGGCATTCTTCCCCACGATCTCGCTGACGGGCCAACTGGGCAGCGCCAGTGGCTCGCTGTCGAACCTGTTCGAAGGTGGCACCGGCTTCTGGAGCTTCTCGCCCCAGATCGCCGCGCCGCTTTTCGCCGGCGGCAGCCTGCGCGCGGGCGTGGACCTGGCGCGCGCACGCGAGAACATCGCCGTGTCGCAATACGAACAGGCGATCCAGCAAGCCTTCCGTGAAGTGTCCGACGCGCTGGCCGGCGAGGCCACCTATGGTGCGCAGCTGACGGCGCTGCGCGCGCTGGAGGCGTCGTCGGCGCGCACGGTGGAACTCTCCAACCTGCGTTACGAAGGCGGCATCGACGACTTCCTGCAGGTGCAGACTGCCCAGGTCGAGTACTTCAATGCGCAGCAGTCGCTGGTGCAGACCGGCCTGCAGTCGCTGATCAACCGCACCGAGCTGTACAAGGCGCTGGGCGGCGGCTGGGTCGAGACCTCGATCCCGCAGGCCCAAGCGCAGCCGGGCACCCCGGTGGCCAACGCCAGCGGACAGGGTGGCACGTCCGCCCAGTAAGCCGGCCGGATACTGCTACCATGCGCAATGGCGCACACGGCAACGTGTGCGCCATTCCTCTTTTTGCCGCAACAACAGTATCCATAAAGACAAGACCATGATCGATCTGGGCGTGAACATCGACCACGTGGCCACGCTGCGCCAGCAGCGCCACACCGCGTATCCCGACCCCATCCAGGCGGCGTTGCGCGCCGAGGAAGCCGGCGCGGACCTCATCACGCTGCACCTGCGCGAAGACCGGCGCCACATCCAGGACGCCGACGTGCACGCCTTGCGCCCCTTGCTGCGCACCCGCATGAACCTGGAGTGTGCCGTCACGCCCGAGATGCTGGACATCGCCTGCCAGGTGCGTCCGCAGGACGTCTGCCTGGTGCCTGAAAAACGCAGCGAACTCACCACCGAGGGCGGCCTGGACGTGCTGGGCGCGCAGGCCGCGGTGAACGATGCCGTGGCCCGCCTGCATGACGCGGGCATCCGGGTGTCGCTCTTCATCGACCCCGAGCCCGCCCAACTGGAAGCCGCCGCACGCACGGGCGCCCAGGTGGTGGAGTTGCACACGGGCGCCTATGCGGAGGCCGCCGATGTGGCGGCCGCCCAGGCGGAAATCGAACGCGTGCGCCGGGCCGTCGCCGCGGGCATTTCCTTGGGCCTGCGGGTGAATGCCGGCCACGGCCTGCACTACGGCAACGTCCAGGCCATCGCGGCGCTGGACGGCCTGGCGGAACTGAACATCGGGCACGCCATCGTCGCCCAGGCCATCTTCGATGGCTGGGAGAAGGCCGTGCGCGACATGAAGGCGCTGATGGTCACCGCCCGCGTGGGGCAGGGCGCCGGCCGCTGAGCGGCTGTCGTCCGAACCCAGCCCCAACCCGAACCGACCTCGCCATGACGACACCCGCCGCCACGCCGGACCTGCCCACGCCGCCGAATGCCATCGCCGGCATCGGCCTGGACCTCCTGAAGACCGAGCGCGTCGTGCGCGCGCTGTCGCGCCACGGCGACCGCTTTGCGCGCAAGATCCTGGGCGAAGACGAGTTGCGCGTCTTCGAGGCACGCCGTCAGCGTGACCCCGCGCGCGGCGTGCGCTACCTGGCGACGCGCTTCTGCGCCAAGGAGGCGTTCTCCAAGGCCATCGGCCTGGGCATGCATCACCCCATGTGGTGGACGCGCATGCAGACGCTGAACGCGCCCGGCGGGCGCCCCGTGGTGGTGCTGTCGGGCGAGTTGAAGGCCTGGTACGAGGCGCGTTACGGCGCGGCCCATGTTTCCCTGACCGATGAGTCCGACCTGGCCGCCGCGTACGTCGTGGTGGAAACACTGAAACGAGAGTGATGCCCATGCCCCGCCACACCCGCTCCGACGTCTCCGCCACCCGCCTGCCGCCCGGTCCGGTCATGGTCGACGTGGCCGGCCCCACGCTCACGCGCGAGGAAGCGCGCCGCCTGCGCCATCCGCTGGTGGGCGGGGTGATTCTCTTTGCCCGCAACTTCACCGACCGCAAGACGCTGCGCGCCTTGTGCGCGGACATCCATGCCGCGCGCGACGAGCCGCTGCTCATCGGCGTGGATCATGAAGGCGGACGGGTGCAGCGCTTTCGCACCGATGGCTTCACGCATCTGCCGCCGATGCGGGCGCTGGGCGAGGCCTGGGACCGCGATCCGCTGGACGCCATGCGTCTGGCGACCGACGCGGGCTACGTGCTGGCCGCCGAGTTGCGCGCCTGCGGCGTGGACCTGAGTTTCACGCCGGTGCTGGACCTGGACGTCGGCGTGAGCGGCGTGATCGGCACCCGGTCGCTGCATCGCGATCCACGCGTGGTGGCCATGCTGGCCCGCGCGCTGGCCCAGGGGCTGGCGCAAGCCGGCATGGCGGCTTGCGGCAAGCATTTTCCCGGCCATGGCCATGTGGCGGCCGACTCCCATCATGCGGTGCCGGTGGACCGGCGCAGCCTGAAAAACATCCTGGCCGAAGACGCCGCGCCTTACGGCTGGCTGGGCGATGCCGTGCTGCCGGCCGTCATGCCGGCCCACGTCATCTATCCCAAGGTCGATGCTCGCCCGGCGGGCTTTTCGCCGCGCTGGGTCGGCGAAATCCTGCGCGGCCAGTTGGGCTACCAGGGCGTGGTGTTCTCGGACGACCTGACGATGGAAGGCGCTGCGGTCGCCGGCGACATCACGGCGCGTGCCATCGCGGCCTTGCAGGCGGGCTGCGACATGGTGCTGGTCTGCAACCGGCCCGACCTGGCCGACACCGTGCTGGCCACCTTGTCGCATGCGCAAGATGCCGAGTCCGTCGCCCGCATCCGCCGCCTGATGCCGCAGGTGCCGGCCCTGCGCTGGAAGGCCTTGCAGGCCGAAGGCCGCTACCAGCGCGCCCGCGCCGCGCTGTCCCCCATCCTGCCGCAATCGGCCTGATCCTGGCGAGCCGGGCGGCATGCGCCGCCCGGCTACACTTGCGGCATGTCCGACACGCCTTTCGACATCAAGGATTTCCTGTCCCGCCTGCCGCACCTGCCGGGCGTGTATCGTCACATCGACGCGGCCGGCGAGGTGCTGTACGTCGGCAAGGCGCGGGACCTGAAAAAGCGGGTCTCCTCGTATTTCCAGAAGACGTCCACCAGCCCCCGCATCGCCCACATGGTGGCGCGCGTGGTCCGGCTGGAGGTCACGGTCACGCGTTCCGAGGCCGAGGCGCTGATCCTCGAGAACAACCTCATCAAGAGCCTGCGTCCGCGCTACAACATCCTGTTCCGCGACGACAAGTCCTATCCCTATCTGCAGATCACGGCGCACGCTACGCCGCGCATCGCCTATTACCGTGGCTCGACCAGCCGGCCCGGCCAGTTCTTCGGTCCTTACCCCAACGCCTGGGCGGTGCGCGAAACGATCCAGATCCTGCAGAAGGTGTTCCGCCTGCGCACCTGCGAAGACACGGTGTTCGCCAACCGCTCGCGTCCCTGTCTGCTGTTCCAGATCGGGCGCTGCTCGGGTCCTTGCGTGGGCGAGATCGACCCCGAGGACTATGCACGCGACGTCGACCGCGCCTCGCGTTTCCTGAACGGGCAGACCCGCGAGGTCATGGGCGACATCGAGACGCGCATGCTGCAGGCCTCGACCGAATTGCGCTTCGAGGAGGCCGCCGCCCTGCGTGACCAGATGGGCGCCTTGTCGCGGGTCTTGCACCAGCAGACCATGGAAGAGACCGATGGCGAGGACACCGACGTGATCGCGGTGGCCAGCGCCGGCGGCAAGGTCTGCGTGAACCTGGCGATGGTGCGTGGCGGACGCCACCTGGGCGACAAGCCTTTCTTCCCGACGCACACCGATGGCGACCAGCCGGCCGACGTGCTGGCGGCCTTCATGGCCCAGCACTACCTGGACAGCGCCCTGCCCAGCGTGGTGGTCTGTTCGCATGCCTTGCCCGACCCGGCGCTCATCGACCTGCTGGCCGAGCACGCCGGCACCCGCTCGCGGGTGCTGACGCGTCCCCAAGGCGTGCGCCGGGCATGGCTGGACCAGGCGCTCAGCAACGCCGAACTGGCGTTGACCCGCGCGCTGTCGGAGTCCGGTGCGCGCGCCGCACGCACCCTGGCCCTGGCCGAGGCCCTTGAGCTGGACGTGGATGAAGCGGCGCTGGATGCCCTGCGCATCGAGTGCTTCGACATCAGCCACACGGCGGGCGAGGCCACGCAGGCTTCCTGTGTGATCTACGAGCACCACGACATGCAGCCGTCGCTCTATCGCCGCTACAACATCGCCGGCATCACGCCGGGCGATGACTACGCGGCCATGCGGCAGGTGCTGACGCGCCGTTTCGGCCGCGTGGCCGATGGCGAGGCCGTCATGCCCGGCCTCGTGCTGATCGACGGCGGCAAGGGGCAAGTGGAAATTGCCCGCCAGGTGTTCGCCGAACTGGGGCTGGACATCGGCACGCTGGTGGGCGTGGCCAAGGGGGAGGGGCGCAAGGTGGGCCTCGAAACGCTGATCTTTGCCGACGGACGCCCGCCGCGGGCTCTGGGGGGCGAGTCGGCCGCGCTCATGCTGATCGCGCAGATCCGCGACGAGGCGCACCGTTTCGCCATCACCGGCATGCGGGCGCGCCGCGCCAAGGCGCGCAACGTCTCGCGCCTGGAGGAGATCGAGGGCATCGGCGCCCGTCGCCGCCAGCGGCTGCTGACGCGTTTCGGCGGTTTTTCGGGCGTGGCGTCGGCCAGCGTGGCGGACCTGGCATCCGTGGACGGGATCTCCGACGAGCTGGCCCAGCGCATCTACGACGCCCTGCGAGGCTGAGGAATTTGCGCCACGCCGGGCGCGCGGGCGGCTTCCCGGCGCTACGGTGGTGCAAAGCTGAGGTAGCATACGCCTCACTATGCCGCTGAATATTCCCATCGTCCTGACCTGGCTGCGAATCGCCCTGATTCCGCTGGTGGTCGGGCTGTTTTATCTGCCTGACACGTGGATGGCGCCCGCCACCCGCGACACGCTGGCTGCCATCTGCTTCATCGGTGCCGCGTTGACCGACTGGTTCGATGGCTGGCTTGCCCGGCGCTGGAACCAGACGTCCGCCTTCGGCGCCTTCCTCGATCCCGTCGCCGACAAGCTCATGGTATGCGCCGCGCTGCTGGTGCTGCTGAACCTGGGCCGGGTGGACGCCTTCATCGCGCTCATCATCATCGGCCGCGAAATCACCATTTCCGCCTTGCGCGAGTGGATGGCGCAGATCGGCGCCAGCGCCAGCGTGGCCGTGCACCGCCTGGGCAAGTTCAAGACCGCCGCACAGATGGTCGCGATTCCCTGCCTGCTGTATGACCGACCGATCCTGGGCGTGGATGCGGCCTGGGCCGGCACCCTCCTGATCTGGGTGGCGGGCGTGCTGACGGTGTGGTCGATGCTGTACTACCTGCAACGCGCCTGGCCTGCCATCCGCGACAAGTCGCTCTGATGCCATGACCGCGGCCGCCCTGGACAACACGCTCACCCGCCGCCGCGACTGGCTGACCATCCTGGTCGTGGGCATCGCCCACGCGGGATCGCATTTCTTCCAGCTGGTCATCCCCTCGCTCTACTTGCCACTGGGCAGGGAGTTCGGCCTGGATTTCGCCCAGCTGGGCCTGCTGGTGTCGGCCTTCTTCGTGACGTCCGGCCTGGGACAGGCCTCTTCGGGCTTCGTGGTCGACCGCGTGGGCGCCCGCCCCGTGCTGTGGTTCGGCCTGGCCTGTTTCGTGCTCTCCGGCATCCTGCTCGGGACGGCCAATGGCTACACCATGCTGTTCGTGGCCGCCGTCATTGCCGGCGTGGGCAACGCCGTCTTCCATCCCGTCGATTTTTCCATCCTGAACCGCCGCGTCAGCGCGCCGCGCCTGGGCCATGCCTTCAGCGCCCATGGCCTGACCGGCAGCCTGGGCTGGGCGCTGACCCCCGTGTTCATGATCACGCTGACGCAGCTATATGGCTGGCGCGTGGCGGCGTTCGGCGCATCGGCGGTGGTGGGCGCCGTCCTGGTGCTGACCCTCGTCGCGCGCAAGCTGCTGGACGGCGAGATCGCCGAGCAGGACAGCGCCAAGGCGGGCGCGCCCGTGGCCCCGGCCGTGGGGCCGACGACGGTGGCGGGCACGCTCGCCGCCTTGCTGGCCAAGCCGGCCTTGTGGGGCGCCTTCCTGTTCTTCGCCATGAGCTCGATCGCCTTCTCGGCGGTGCAGAACTACACCATTCCCCTGCTGGGCAGCCTGTACGCGCTGTCGGCCGTTGCCGCGAGCTCTGCCTTGTCGGGCTATATGGTGGCGTCGGCCACGGGGATCCTGGCCGGTGGCTTTCTCGTGTCCACGACGCCGCGCACCGAGCGCATCGTGGCCGCGTCCCTGTGCCTGGCGGGCCTCATGCTGGTGCTGCTGGCGCTGGGCGGCGTGCCCGCCTGGCTGGCGGCGCCTGCGGTGGCCTTGGCGGGCTTCTTCTCGGGCCTGGCAGGCCCGTCGCGCGACATGCTGATCCGCCGCGTCACGCCGCGCGGTTCGCTGGGCTCGGTCTACGGCCTGGTGTATTCCGGCATGGATGTCGGCGCGGCCCTGGGCCCGCTGGTGTTCGGCCTGATGCTGGATGCCGGGTGGCGCCACGGCCCGTGGCTGGGCGCGGCGCTGGCCTTCGCGGCGGCGGCGGGCCTGGCGGCGCTGATTGCACGCGCGGCCCGCAGCCAGGAAGCCTCCTCGGCGGCAAGTGCCGCGGCGCCACGGCCCGCCGCTTAGCGTCCGGGCCTCGCAGCGGGCTTTCTCATTGCTGGGGCGTGCGCAGGTCCGCGGGCGGCAGGTGGTCGGCGGTGCCGCGCCAGGGATTGATGTCCAGGCCGCCGCGGCGCGTGTAGCGGGCATACACGCTCAAGGACGTGGGCTGGCAGCGCGCCAGGATGTCCAGGAACATGCGCTCCACGCACTGCTCGTGGAAGCCGCTGTGCTGGCGAAAGCCCACGACGTAGCGCAGCAGGCTTTCCCGGTCGATGGCCGGGCCTTCATAGGACACCTGCACCGTTGCCCAGTCCGGCTGGCCGGTGACGGGACAATTCGATTTCAGCAGGCGCGACAGCAGGGTCTCGCGCACGACGCCGCGCGCGGCGTTCACCGCCAGCAGCTCGGCTGACGGTGCGTACTGGTCGATTTCGACATCCAGGCCATCCACGCACTCGCCCTCGGGCTCGCCCAGCGTCAGTTCGCCATAGGCGGCCGGCAGGATCAACTCGACCGCGACGGGGGCGCCAGCCGCAGCCGACAGGTCGGCGGCGATGCGCGCGCGCACCGTATCCGGGTCCGCCATGCGGGTCTGGTTGTAGGAGTTCAGGTAGAGCTTGAACGACTTGGACTCGATCAGGTTCGGGCTCTCGGCCGGCACGACGCAGCGGGCCAGGGCGACCTCGGGCTTGCCGCGCGCATTCAGCCAGGACACTTCATAGGCATTCCAGAGGTCCACGCCGGCAAACGGCAGTGGCGCGTCGGCGGGCAGGCCCAGTTCGCCTCGTGCGCCCGCGCGGGCAATCGGGAAGAGCAAGGCGGGATCGTATTGGCTGGGGTAGCCCACGGTCTGGCCCAGCGGGGCGTGTTGCAAATCAAGCGTCATGGTGAGGGTCGCGGCAAAAGCGTGTGAGGCCATTGTACCGGCAGCCCCTCGTTTTCCACATCGTGAAAGCTGTGATCCGACAGGTGAAAATGCATGATGCGCCGCAGCGCAATGGCATTTCATGGCAGGAAAATGCTTTTCACAATACGGTTAATTTTTTTCAAGTGTTTGTTTTGAATAGGATAAATTTTTCGTCTTGTAGATGACTTGCTGCATTTGCGCAACGCAGCACAGGCATAGACTTTCTCCCATGCCCGCTGCACCGGGGCGACGGTTTTCAACCCTCACCGCAACAGGAGAAAGACCATGAGCAACCGTGAAAACGACATCCGTGCCCTGCAGCAATCCTGGGCCGAGAATCCCCGCTGGCAAGGCATCAAGCGCGACTACGCCGCCGCCGAAGTGGTGCGCCTGCGCGGCTCCTTGCAGCCCGAGCACACGCTGGCCCGCCGTGGCGCCGAGCGCCTCTGGGCATCGCTGCACAGCGAGCCCTTCGTGAACTCCCTTGGGGCGCTGACCGGCAACCAGGCCATGCAGCAGGTCAAGGCGGGCCTGAAGGCCATCTACCTGTCGGGCTGGCAGGTGGCCGGCGACGCCAACCTGGCCGGCGAGATGTATCCCGACCAGTCGCTGTATCCCGCCAATTCCGTGCCGCAGGTCGTGCGCCGCATCAACAATGCGCTGCAACGCTGCGACCAGATCCAGTGGATGGATGGCAAGAACCCGGGCGACCCCGACTACATCGACTACTTCGCGCCCATCGTGGCCGACGCCGAGGCCGGCTTCGGCGGCGTGCTGAACGCCTATGAACTGATGAAGGCCATGATCGACGCGGGCGCCGCGGGCGTGCACTTCGAAGACCAGTTGGCCTCGGTGAAGAAGTGTGGCCACATGGGCGGCAAGGTGCTGGTGCCCACGCGTGAAGCCGTGTCGAAACTGGCCGCCGCACGCCTGGCCGCCGATGTGTCGGGCGTGCCCACCGTGTTGCTGGCTCGCACCGATGCCGACGCCGCCGACCTCGTGACCAGCGACGTGGACGACAACGACCAGCCCTTCCTGACCGGCGAGCGCACCGCCGAAGGCTTCTTCCGCACCCGTGCCGGCATCGAGCAGGCGATCTCGCGTGGCCTGGCCTATGCGCCGTACGCCGACCTGATCTGGTGCGAGACGTCCACGCCGAACCTGGAGTACGCCCGCAAGTTCGCCGACGCGATCCATCGCCAGTTCCCGGGCAAGCTGCTGGCCTACAACTGCTCGCCCTCGTTCAACTGGAAGAAGAACCTGGATGACGACGTGATCGCCAGGTTCCAGCGCGAGCTGGGCGCCATGGGCTACAAGTTCCAGTTCATCACGCTGGCGGGCTTCCACGCGCTGAACTACGGCATGTTCGAGCTGGCCCACGGCTATGCCCGCCGCCAGATGAGCGCCTTCGTCGAACTGCAGCAGAAGGAGTTCGCCGCGGTCGACAAGGGTTTCACCGCGGTGAAGCACCAGCGCGAGGTGGGCACGGGTTATTTCGATGCCGTGACGCAGACCATCGAGGGCGGCAAGTCCTCGACCACGGCGCTGACCGGCTCGACCGAGGAAGCCCAGTTCGAGCACGGTGAGCCTCGCACGCCGGCGCGCCTGATCGCCTGACGCATCGCGCCTCGCAAGACCACGGGGCCGCCCGCGCAAGCAAGCGGGGGGCCCTGTGGCATTCAGGCGGCGATGGCGCCGAAGTGCGCGTCGAGGCACCGCATGGCGCGGTCGCGCGCCGCAGCCAGCGCGGCTTCGCCACGGACCGTGCCTTCCACGGCAAAGAACGACAGGTCATGCAGGCCCATGGTGCCCAGGGCCGCCTTCAGATAAGGCGTCAGGAAGTCGGGCTGGCGTGCAGGGTCGCCAGAGAAATGCCCGCCCGACGCGATGGCCACATATACCCGCCGGTCGGGCAGGGTGCCAACCTTGCCCTGTGGCGTGATGGCGAACGTGTGGCGCACCCGCAGGACGTGATCGATCCAGGTCTTCAAGGCAGAGGGCACGGTGTAGTTGTGCATGGGCGTGGCGATGACCACGCAGCGGGCATCGGCCAACTGGCGGATGAGCTGGGCCGAGAGGCCCAGCGCGCCACGCGACGTGGTCTCGGCGTCGGGGTCGGCCGGCGAGGCCAGGGTCAGCGCATAGTCCGTGTCCACATGCGGCAGGACGTTGGTGTCCACGTCCACGACCGGCAACCCGGCCAGTTCGGGCGTCTGGCGCAAGCGGGCCAGTACGGCCTCCGACAGGCGATAGCTTTCGGACAGGGTGCCACGGGGGCTGCAGATCAGGCGAAGAATCATCGAGGTTCCTTTGGTGGAATACGCGTGTCAGCGGGCAGCGAGCGGCCTGTCCAGACGAATGGCGCTGGTGAGCAGGCCCTGGCGGAAATAGAAGCGTTGGGCGAGGCTGTTGGCCAGGCCGGTGTCCAGCACCAGCCGCAGGGCGCCTTCGCGGCGGCCCTGTTGCGCCAGCGCGTCCAGCAGGCGGGCGCCCCAGCGTCCGCCGCGGCTGTCGCCGGCGACGACCAGATCATCCACGTACAGGAAGGGGCCGTACACCAGGTTCTCCTGCAGGCGATAGCCGGCCAGCGCCACCAGTCGGCCCTTGTCGCGTGCGCCCAGGAGGCGGTAGCCCTGGCGGCGCATGCGCGCCACGCGGGCCAGCAGCGCATCGGCGCTGGCCAGGTGAGGGCGCAGTTCACGCATCAGGGGGAAGGCGGCCAGGACGGCGGCGTCGTCATCCAGGGAGAGCAGGTCGGGGTCCAGGTCGGCGGGCATGGCGGTCTTCTGTGTGGAGGAAGGTTGTGGAGGAAGGGATGGTTCTCATCGTAGAAGCCTGATGACATAATCAAAAGAACCATAAATTGAGTTATTGGGTGGGCCATGAAATCAGCGGATCCCTCGCCGCCCGTCCTGTCGTCGCTGCTGCCGGACGACGAGGCGCCCCTGTACCGCCAGATCTACGACCGCTTCCGCCTGGGCATTGCCCAGGGCCTGCTCAAGCCCGGCGAGCGCGTGCCCTCGGCGCGCGCGCTGGCCAAGGAACTGGGCGTGGCGCGCGGCACGGTGGAGCTGGCCTATTCCTTGCTGGGCTCCGAGGGCTATGTGCAGCCGCGCGGCCAGGCCGGCACGGTCGTGGCGCCAGCCTTGCATCCCGAGGCGCTGGCGCCCACGCCGCGCCAGGCGGCCGTCCAAGCGCCCGCGCCTGACCTGGGCGACCCCGACTGGCCGGTGCCCGCCACGGTGCTGCCGTTCCAGATGGGCCTGCCCGCGCTGGATGTCTTTCCGCGCAAGTTGTGGGCGCGCCTGGGCGCGCGCCAGTTGCGGGCCATGCAGATGCAGGACCTGGCCTACCCGCCGCTGGGCGGGCTGCCGGCCCTGCGCCAGGCCATCGCGGCCCATCTGCAGGTGGCGCGCGGCATCCCGTGCACGCCCGACCAGGTCTTCATCACCTCGGGCTATCGCGGCAGCCTGCGCGTGGCCATCCAGGCGCTGCTGGCGCCCGGGCAGCGGGTGTGGGTCGAGGACCCGGGGTATCCGCCCACGCGCGCCATGCTGGCCGAGCATGGCCTGCGCGCCGTGCCAGTGCCGGTCGATGGCGAAGGCCTGCGGGTGGACCGGGGCATGGAAATCGATGGCGAGGCGCACGCCGCCGTGGTGACGCCCGCGCATCACAGCCCCCTGAGCGTGGCCTTGTCCCTGCCGCGCCGGCAGGCGTTGCTGGAATGGGCGCAGGCGCGCGGCGCCTGGGTGGTGGAGGACGACTACGACGGGGAGTACCGCTACGCCAGCCGGCCCCTGCCGGCCTTGAAGAGCCTGGATGCACAGGGCAGGGTGCTGTATGCGGGCACCTTCAGCAAGGTGCTGTTTCCGGGGCTGCGGCTGGCGTATCTGGTCGTGCCTGCCGCGCAGGTGGCGCGCGTGGCGGCGGTGCACCGGCATTGCGAAGATGGCGCGCCAGGCTACACGCAGGCCTTGCTGGCAGCCTTCATGGCCGAAGGACATTTCGCGCGGCACATCCAGCGCATGCGGCGGCTGTATGCGCAGCGGCGCGAGCTGGCCGCGCAGGGCCTGATGGACGTGCTGGGAGGGAGGATGACGCTGGCGCCGCAGCCCGGCGGCATGCACCTGCTGCTGCGCATGCCGGGCACGCAGTCGGACCAGGCGCTGGCCGCGCGCATGCTGGCCAACGGGCTCTATGCGCAGCCCTTGTCGCGCTGGTCCAATGCGCCGGACGCCGAGTCGGGCCTGTTGCTGGGATTCACGAACATCGCCACCCGGCAGCAGGCGTCGGCGTTGGGCCGGCGCATCCTGGCGCTGCTGTAGCGCGGCCCGTTACGTTGGCGCCGCTTAATTCAGCCCGGCCTTGTCCAGGCCATACAGCGCGTCGGCGGAGCCGGGCGTCACTTCGAAGGCCACGCCCAGCCGGTTCCAGCCATTGATGGCGACGATCATGAACGACAGGTCGGCGATCTCCTCGTCGGAGAGCACGGCGCGCACGGCGTCGTAGACCTCGTCCGAGATGCCTCGCGGGTGCAGATGGGTCAACGCCTCGGTCCAGGCCAGCGCGGCGCGCTCGCGCGGATTGAAGAGCGGCGACTCATGCCAGACCGACAGGTGGTGCACGCGCAGTTCCCGCTCGCCGTGCAGCTTGGCTTCCTTCACGTGCATGTCCAGGCAGAAGGCGCAGCCGTTCAGTTGCGAGGCGCGGATGGTGACGAGATCGGCCATCTCGGCGTTGATGGGGCGCTTCTTCGCGGTGTCGTTGAAGTCCAGGTACTTCCGGGCGGCCTCGGCGGAGAGCTGGTAGTAGTTCAGGCGGTGGCTGATCATGGCAAGACGGTTTCCGTAGAAATGTCGAAGAGGGAATCGAAAGGTCCGGCGGCAGTGCCGTGACAGGAACCATGATCGGCCGTGTTGGCCTAGTGCGTAAGCGCCAAGAATGATGTTATGGGCTGGGCCATGTTCGTGGGCATGAGTGGGATGTCGCCGTGTCCCGGGGCATCCAAGGGTTAGCGATAGCTCGCCGCTCAAAAAGAGGGCTCTTATACTGCCAGCGTCCAAAAAGTCATACGACAACATACAACACACATGAGGAGATGTCATGACCCTGGATCGTCGCCAATTCCTGGCCAGTTCGGCCGCGCTGGCCCTGAGCGGCCTGAGTCTTCCGCTGCATGCCCAGGACTGGCCGACCCGGCCCATCCGCCTGGTCGTGCCCTATCCGCCGGGCGGGTCGTCTGACATCATTGCCCGCCTCATCAGCGAGCCGCTGGCGGCCGAACTGAAGCAGACCGTGGTGGTCGAGAACAAGCCCGGCGCCAATGGCAACCTGGGCGCGGGCCTGGTGGTGCAGTCCGCCAGCGAAGGCCACAGCCTGCTGCTGTGCGATGTCGGGGCGCTGGCCATCAGCCCCTCCGTCTATACCAAGCTCACCTTCGATCCTTCCAAGGACCTGCGCGGCGTCAGCATGCTGGCCTATTCGCCGCATGTGCTGGCGGTGCATCCCGACTTCCCGGCCAAGACCCTGGCCGAGATCGTCGAGTTGTCGAAGACCCGCCGCGTGAACTTCGCCGTGACCGCCATCGGCAGCGCGCCCCACCTGGCCGCCGTCGCCGTCGAGCAGGCCACCGGCGCCAAGTGGGAATACGTGCCCTACAAGGGCGGTTCGCAAGCCCTGACCGATACGGTGGGCGGCCAGACCGACATCATCATGAACGGCCTGCTGGCCACGCTGCCGCACATCAAGAGCGGCAAGCTGCGCGCCATCGCCATTTCCAAGGCCGAGCGCATGGCGCTCGTGCCCGAGATCCCCACGATCTCGGAGCAGGGCGTGAAGGGCTTCGAGTCGGGTACCTGGCAGGGCATCATGGCGCCGTCGAACATGAGCGACGCCACTGCCAAGCTGGTGTCCGAGAAACTGGGCGAGATCATCAATCGCCCCGACATCAAGCGCAAGCTGGGCGAGCAGGGCGCCGAAGTCGTGGTGCGCCCGACCAAGGAGCTGGACGCCTTCTTCGTGAAGGAACGCGACCGCTGGGCCGCCATCGTCAAGAGCGCCGACATCCGCCTGGATTGACCGGCGCGACCCGCGCGCGGGGCGCGGGTCGAACGATACGCAGGGAAGCACGGCCGGGCGCATGCCTGGCCGTGCTGCTTTCCGCCGCGCACTTGACCTGCATCAAGGCGTGCGCAGGCTGGCACTTCTACGATGCCAGTCATGCTGCTATCTCTCTCCATCCCGCACGCGCAACTGCCTGAGGCAGAACGCCTCGCGCGCCGCCGTCTGCTGGTCCAGTTGGGCCTGGCCTGGCTGGTGATGATGCAGGTGATGATGCTGGCCTTTCCGGCCTACCTGCGCCATGACGGAATGGAGCCCGAAGGGCTGGCCGTGCTGGACTGGGCCATCTTCCTGATGAACTGGGCCAGCCTCGTGCTGACCGCGCCCGTCATCGTGTACTGCGCGCTGCCCATCTGGCAGGGCGCATGGGCATCCTTGCGGCGCGGCCGCATCGCCATGGACGTGCCCGTCGCGCTCAGCATCGTCGCGTCCTTCGTGCCCAGCGTGCATGCCACTTTCGTGGGCCGCGGCGAAGTCTATTTCGAATCCGTCTCGATGTTCGTCGCCTTCCTGCTGACGGCGCGCTACCTGGCCTTGCGCGCGCAGCAGACGAGCCGCTTGCTGGGCGAGGGCGGCTGGAAGGACGCGGAACGTGCCCGCATGGGCGCGCGCGCCGACCACGTGGCCACGCTCTTCGTCGCGGTCCAGGTGCTGGCCGCGCTGGCGGTAGGGGCGCTGTGGTGGCATCTGGATCCCGCGCATGCGCTACCGGTGACGGTGTCGCTGCTGGTCATGAGCTGTCCCTGTGCGCTGGCGATCTCGGTGCCCACGGCGCTGGCGGTGGGTGACGCGGCACGGTTGCGCGCGGGCCTGCCGGTGTCGCAGGCCGATGGCTATTTCGCCGCGGTGCGCCGCGTGGCCGCGCAGAACGTCTACGGTTCCCTGGCCTGGCACGTGCTGGCCTTTCCGATCGCCGCGATGGGCTGGGTCACGCCCTGGCTGGCGGCGCTTGCCATGCTGCTGTCGTCGCTTGCGGTGGCGGCCAATGCATGGCGTCTCTCGCGCCATCCCGCGCTGGCCAGCCCCGTGCCCGCGCTTGCCGTCCTGCGCGCGGGCTCCTCTGCCTGACGCGCCATGGAAATCCTTTATCTGCTCCTGCCCGTGTCACTGGTCTTCGTGCTGGTGATCGGCGGCTTCTTCTGGTGGGCGGTTTTCTCGGGCCAATACGACGATCCCGAAGCCGCCGGCAAGGCCATCCTGCTTGACGACGATGACGCGCACGCAACGCCGCGCGGCGAGGTTCCCGGCAAAGAATCCCCTGATGGGATCAAGGTTGATTCTTGTCAATGCGGCCAGCGTTGCGCACGCGCATCATCATCGACGTAAGCATTCGTATCTATCGTGTTTTCCTGGGAAAGGGGATGACCATGAGCGTGCGCGCGGCAAGCGCGAACAGTGCCGAGACCTTCAATTACGGGGTCGTTCGGCAATTCGCCATCATGACAGTGGTCTGGGGCATAGTCGGCATGGCGGTGGGCGTTCTGATCGCCGCGCAGCTGATGTGGCCCCAGCTCAATTTCGACACGGCCTGGCTGAGCTACGGCCGCCTGCGTCCGTTGCACACCAATGCGGTGATCTTCGCCTTCGGCGGCAGCGCGCTGTTCGCGACGTCCTACTACGTCGTGCAGCGCACCTGTCAGGCGCGGCTCTTCTGTGGCCCGCTGGCCGCCTTCACTTTCTGGGGCTGGCAGATCGTCATCGTCGCGGCCGCCATCTCGCTGCCGCTGGGCTTCACCAGCGGCAAGGAATACGCCGAGCTGGAATGGCCCATCGACATCCTGATCACCCTGGTCTGGGTGGCTTATGCCATCGTGTTCTTCGGCACGATCATGAAGCGCCGCTCGGCGCACATCTACGTGGCCAACTGGTTCTTCGGCGCCTACATCCTGACCATCGCCGTGCTGCACATCTTCAACAACCTGGAGGTTCCCTTCGGCTGGATGAAGTCGTACTCGGCCTATGCCGGCGTGCAGGACGCCATGGTGCAGTGGTGGTACGGCCACAACGCGGTGGGCTTCTTCCTGACCACCAGCTTCCTGGGCATGATGTATTACTTCATCCCGAAGCAGGCCGGCCGTCCGATCTTCTCGTACCGCCTGTCCATCGTCCACTTCTGGGCGCTGATCTTCACGTACATGTGGGCCGGTCCCCACCACCTGCTGTACACCTCGCTGCCTGACTGGACCCAGTCGCTGGGCATGACGTTCTCGCTGATCCTGCTGGCGCCTTCGTGGGGCGGCATGGTCAACGGCATCATGACCCTGTCGGGCGCCTGGCACAAGCTGCGCACCGATCCCATCCTGAAGTTCCTCGTGGTGGCGCTGTCGTTCTACGGCATGGCGACCTTCGAGGGCTCGATGATGTCGATCCGCACGGTCAACGCGCTGTCGCACTACACCGACTGGACCATCGGCCACGTGCACTCCGGCGCGCTGGGCTGGGTCGCGATGATCAGCTTCGGCTCGCTGTATTACCTGATCCCGCGCCTCTATGGCCGCCAGTCCATGTACAGCACCCGCGCCATCGAACTGCATTTCTGGGTCGCGACCCTGGGCGTGGTGCTCTACATCGCCGCGATGTGGATCGCCGGCGTCATGCAGGGCCTGATGTGGCGCGCCACCGAAGCGGACGGCACGCTGACCTACAGCTTCGTCGAAGCCGTGAAGGCCACCTATCCGTTCTATGGCATCCGCCTGCTGGGTGGCGCCATGTTCCTGGGCGGCGTCTTCATCATGGCCTGGAACACCTGGATGACCGTGCGCGGTGCCACGCCCGTCGACCCGCCCATCGGCGCCGATGTCCCGGCGCCGGTCCCGGCCCCCGCGCCGCAACCCGCCCTGGCGCAGGCTTGAGAAGGAGGCGAACATGGCTGACCATCAGCAACACCAACAACACGGTTTCTTCTCGCACGCCACGCTGGAGAAGAACATCGGCTGGATGATCATCTGCGTGATCATCGTGATCTCCTTCGCGGGCCTGGTGCAGATCGTCCCGCTGTTCTTCCAGCACTCGACCACCCAGCCGACGCCCGGCGTCACGCCTTACTCGCCGCTGCAATTGATGGGCCGCGACATCTACATCCGCGAAGGTTGCGTGGGCTGTCACTCGCAGCAGATCCGCATGCTGCGTGCGGAAGTGCAACGCTACGGCCCGTACTCGCTGGCTGGCGAGACGGTGTTCGACCACCCCTTCCAGTGGGGCTCGAAGCGCACCGGGCCGGACCTGGCCCGCGTGGGCGGCCGCTACTCGGATGACTGGCACCGCATCCACCTGCGCGATCCGCGCGCCGTGGTGCCCGAGTCGAACATGCCGGGTTACCCGTGGCTGGCCAAGACCCCGCTGCAGCCGCAGTCCGTCGTGCCGCGCCTGAATGCGCTGCGCACCCTGGGCGTGCCTTATTCGCAGGAAGAGATCGATGCCGCGCCGCAGGCCCTCGAGGGCAAGAACGAGGAAGACGCGCTGGTCGCCTATCTCCAGAACCTGGGCGTGGGCGTGCGCGAAGCCAGCCAAGGAGTGCAGAAATGATCGGCGTCATCAACGGCTTCATGACGGCGCTGGGCTTCCTCACCTTCATCGGGATCGTGTGGTGGGCCTTCTCGCGGGGCCGTCAGGGCGCCAACCGCGAATCGGCCATGTTGCCGTTCGCCTTGCCCGACGAGTTCGCCGACCAGGTCGGCGTGGAAAAGCGTAACGAGGAAAAGCAGTCATGAGCGATTTCGTCAACGGCTTCCTGGGCTATTACATTGCGGTGATCGCACTGGGCGGCATTGCCTGGTGCCTGTGGCTGCTGTTCTCGCAGCGCGCCTGGCTGGCGCGCCGCCCTCCCGGCCAGGACGGGGAGGAAATGGGCCACGTGTGGGACGGCGACCTGCGCGAGTTGAACAATCCGGTGCCGCGCTGGTGGACCTGGATGTACCTGCTGCTGTGCCTGGTCGGCCTGGGCTACCTGGCGCTGTATCCGGGCCTGGGCACCTACCAGGGCCTGCTGGGCTACACCACGGCGCAGGAAGTGCAGAAGGACGCCGAGGCCCACGCGGCCAAGGTGGCGCCGCTGTACGCCCGCTATGCCTCGATGGACGTGCCGGCGATCGCCGCCGACGCGGGCGCCATCGACATGGGCCAGCGGCTGTTCCTGAACACCTGTGCCCAATGCCACGGTTCCGACGCCAAGGGCAGCCCCAGCTTCCCCAACCTGACCGATCGCGACTGGCTGTACGGCGGCGAGCCCGACACCATCATCGCCAGCATCACGAACGGCCGTCACGGCATGATGCCGCCGCACAAGGAAATGCTGTCGGCCAGCGATGCGACGGACATCGCGCACTACGTCCGTTCGCTGTCGGGCCTGGCGCATGACCAGATCCGCGTGATCCGTGGCAAGCGTGGCTACGAAGGCACGTGCGCGGCCTGCCACGGCGCCGACGGCAAGGGCAACCCGATGCTGGGCGCGCCCAACCTGACCGACGACGTGTGGCTGTATGGCAGTTCGGAGCGCACCATCGTGCAGACCATCATGGAAGGCCGCGAGAACCGCATGCCGGCCCATGACAAGGTGCTGACGCCCGAGCAGATCCGCATCGTGGCCGCCTGGGTCTGGCGCCAGTCGAATGACCCGTCCACCGCACAAGCTGCCACGCCGTCCGCCGTGGAGTCCAAGCAGTGAGCAACGCCAGCGCATCCGACTCAGCGAGCCGTCCCGCCCCTGCCGCCATCGCGCGCAAGAGGCGGGGCGGCGAAGCCACCCTCAGCGCCGACTCGCTCGAGCAGACGCTGGCCGACGTACGGCGCAAGATCTATCCGCGCTCGGTCAGCGGCTTGTACGCACGTTGGCGGATCGCGCTGGTGTTCCTGACGCAGTTCCTGTACTACGGCCTGCCCTGGGTGAACTGGAACGGCCGCCAGGCCGTGCTGTTCGACCTGGGCGCGCGCAAGTTCTACATCTTTGGCATGGTGTTGTGGCCGCAGGATGTCATTTATCTTGCGGTGCTGCTGGTGATCTCGGCGCTGGCGCTGTTTCTCTTCACCGCCGTCGCCGGCCGCCTGTTCTGCGGCTACGCCTGTCCGCAGACCGTCTACACCGAAATCTTCATGTGGATCGAGCGGCGCATCGAAGGCGATCGCGTCGCGCGCATCCGCCTCGATGGCGACCCCTGGTCCGTGCGCAAGGTGCGCATCAAGGCGACCAAGCACGCCGCCTGGCTGCTGGTGGCGGGGTGGACGGGCTTCACTTTCATCGGCTATTTCGCGCCCATGCGCGAGCTGGGCAGCGCCCTGGCGGCGTTTTCCCTGGGGCCCTGGCAGTGGTTCTGGATGGTGTTCTACGCTTTCTGTACCTGGGGCAACGCAGGCTTCCTGCGCGAACAGGTCTGCAAGTACATGTGCCCCTATGCGCGCTTCCAGAGCGTGATGGTCGACCCGAACACCTGGGTCGTCACCTATGACCAGCAGCGCGGCGATCCGCGCGGCGGGCGCTCGCGCAAGATCGACCACCACGCGCAGGGCCTGGGCGATTGCGTCGACTGCAGCCTGTGCGTGCAGGTTTGCCCCACCGGCATCGATATCCGCGACGGCCTGCAATACATGTGCATCGGCTGTGGCGCCTGTGCGGATGCCTGTGATGCGGTCATGGAGAAGATGCAATACCCGCAAGGCCTGATCCGTTATGCGTCGGAACGTTCGGTGCAGGACAAGCTGACGCCCGCGCAGGCGCGCCGCCAGTTGTTCCGTCCGCGCGTGCTGATCTATTCAGCTTTGATCCTGGTGCTGGTGGCCATCTTCCTGGGCTCGCTGGCAACGCGCACGCCCTTGCGCATCGACGTGATCCGCGACCGGGCGTCGCTGGGCCGCGAAGTGGCGGGCGGGCTCATCGAGAACGTCTACCGCCTGCAGCTCATCAACGTGTCGGAAGGCGACATGACGCTCACGTTGCGCGCCGAAGGCCTGCCTGGCTTGACCGTGCAGAACGGCGGCGTCATCCATCTCGACCCGGCATCGAACCGCCTCTTGCCCGTGGTGCTGCAGGTGCCCGCGCAGAATCTCGAACCCGGTCCCCATACCGTGCATTTCCGCGCGCAAGCGCAAGACGCCGACGGGCGCACCATCGAGCTGGAAGAAAAGGCCAGCTTCATCGTGCCGCGCTGAATCCGCTGACTCGATACTCCTGGAGACCCCTCATGGCCCATGCCAATTCCACGACGTCCTCTTCCAATCCCTGGTGGCGCGAGCCCTGGCCCTGGCTTCTGATGGCAGGTCCGTTCCTTGCCATCGTGGGGTGCGCCATCACGATCTTCCTGGCCTTCCAGTCCTACGGCGACCAGGCGATCTATGACGGGGGCGTCAAGCGCGGCCTGAAGGTCGAGAAGGCCGTCGAGGCGCAGGTTCCCGTGCCGGCACGTCCGGCCGGCGCGCAGTAAGCGCCCGATCAGGCAAGCACGCAGTCGCGATCACGACGACAGGAGAAGAACATGGGATGGCGTTCGCTGATGTGGATCGTATGGCCCTCGTTCATGGCCGCGGCGGCCACCACCGCGGTGGTGTTCGCGCTGGTGGATCCGCTGGATATCGTGGTGTTCGGCTATGTGCCGGTGTCGCGCCAGGCAGGCTATTCGGCCGGCTTCTTCCTGTTCTGGGGCATGGCGACGTTCTCCAGCGCGCTGTCCCTGTTCCTGTCGCGCGGGAAACTTGCCGACGAGGACGACGACGGGGACTGCTGAGCCGTTCAAGGGTAAAAAAAGGGACCACGGTTGAACTGACCCCCGAAGATTGGATCTCGTCCAACTTTCGGGGGTCAGTTCAGGTGGGGTCCCTTTTGTCGCCTGGCCACGGGGGCTTTAGCACTCCTGGCCGAAGACCTGCTGCAGCGCGGCCATGTCGAGGATGCGCACTTCACGAAGATGGATGTGGATGATGCCTTCGCGGGCAAAGCGCGACAGCAGGCGGCTGACGGTTTCCAGCGTCAGGCCCAGGTAATTGCCGATTTCCTCGCGGCTCATGCGCAGGATGAACTCGGTGGACGAATAGCCCAGCGTGGAGAGCCGCTGCGACAGGTTCAGCAGGAAGCCCGCCACGCGCTGTTCCGAGCGCATCGAACCCAGCGTCAGCAGCATCTGTTGCGAGCGGCTGATTTCCTGGCTCATCAGGCGGCGGATCTGGCTTTGCAGCGAGGGCAGCAGGCGGCCGACGCGGTCGATGTCATCGATGCGGATCACACAGACCTCGGAGTCTTCCATGGCGATCGCGCTGGAGACGTGGCGGTGCTGGCCGATGCTGTCCATGCCGACGATCTCGCCGGGCAGATGGAAGCCCGTGATCTGCAGGTCGCCTTCGGATTGTTCGAGCTGCGTGCGCAGCGAGCCGAAGCGCACGGCATAGACGGCGTCGAGCTCGCTGCCCAGCGTGAAAAGCGGACGGCCTTTTTCGACGCGGACACGATCCTTGACGAGGTCGTCGAGCTTGCCGAGATCGGTGGCCGGCATGCCGATGGGCAGGCACAGATGGCTCAGCATGCAGGAAGAACAGCGGGGGGAATCAGCGGGAACGGGGACTCGAATATGCATGGCGGAAAGCACTACGGTTTCAGGTCAGGCAAGGCGCCGGGGGATGGCGCAGGAGGTGACACATGTCCCACGTCAAGCTTGATGCAATTGTAATGCCGCGGACGAGGGCTGTCTTGACGAATAGGCCTGGTTTCTGGACCTTTGGCGTCGGTTCGCAACAGCTTAAAAGAAACTCGGGACATAGCGCGACCCTTGACCGTGCATGGGCGTTCAAACACGCGATGAAACGAGCGGCGACGGCCCTTGGACGGTCTGGTGGAATCGGGACGGGGCAGGCAGGAAAAAAGGTCAGGTCCACCCCGCTTGCGTGGCATAGGCGTCTTTCAGCCAATCGACGAAAACACGCACGCGCGAAGGCAGGTGCTTGCGTTCGGGCAGGATGGCGAAGATGCCGTTGGGGGGCGCGTGGTAATCGTCCAGCACGGTGACGAGGCGGCCGGCTTCGAGGTCTTCGCGCACTTCCCACACTGAGCGCCACGACAGGCCTTCGCCTTCGAGCGTCCACGCGTGCAGCACGCTGCCGTCGTTGCACTCCATGCCGCCGCCGCCACGCAGGGCGATGTTGCGGCCATCCAGGTTGAACAGCCAGCCGCGCGATTGATTGCCGCGCGTGCCGAAGGACAGGCAACGGTGTCGCGCCAGGTCGTCGGGATGTTCGGGCGTGCCGTGGCGCGCCAGGTAGGCGGGCGAGGCCACCACGACGCGGCGGTTGTCCGCCAGCCGGATGCCCACGAGGCCCGAGTCCACCAGGTCGCCGATGCGGACCGCGCAGTCGACGCGCTCTTCGATGAGATCCACCAGGCGGTCCGTCAGGTCCAGCGTGATGTGCAGATCGGGATAGGCGCGCGCGAAACCCGGCAGCAAGGGCGCGACGTGGCGGCGCCCGAAGCCGGCGGGGGCGGAGATGCGCAGGGGACCGCTGGGCTGGCGGCTGCCTTGCGAGATGAGCGCTTCGGTGTCTTCCACGTCGCGCAGCAGGCGGCGCGCTTCCTCGAGATAGGCCGTGCCTTCGGGCGTGATGGACAGGCGGCGGGTGGAGCGCGCGAGCAGCTTCACGCCCAGGCGGGCTTCCAGCGCGTCGATGCGCCGGCCGATCATGGCCGGGGCCACGCCTTCCGCGCGGGCGGCAGCGGAGAGGCTGCCCAGCGTGGCGACGGCCACGAAGGTGCCCATCTGCTTGTAGCGGTCCATGCGCCTGTTTTTATAAAAAGTAAAAGATGAAGCTATCTTTATAACCTTTTTCTCTGCATTCATGGCTCGTACACTGCCTGCAGCGGGCGGGATTCCTGCCCTCATTCCAACTGATAGGAGCGCCACCATGTCCGCACGCAACAACCGCCATGGCCTGCAAGTCGCCGAGGTTCTCGACCGCTACGTGGAGGAGGAGGCCCTGCCGGGCACCGGCGTGGACAGCGCGGCGTTCTGGCAAGGCTTCTCGGCGCTGGTGCACGATCTGGCGCCGCGCAACCGCCAGCTGCTGGCCGAGCGCGATCGCCTGCAAGCCGAACTGGATCGCTGGCATCGCGCGAATCCTGGCCCGGTCCGGGACATGCCGGCCTATCGCGCCTTCCTGACGAAGATCGGCTATCTGCGTCCCCAGCCCGGCAGCGTGTCGGCGGGCAGCACGCAGGTCGACGAGGAGATCGCCGTGCAGGCCGGTCCCCAGCTGGTGGTGCCCGTGTCCAACCAGCGCTACGCCCTGAATGCCGCCAATGCGCGCTGGGGCAGCCTGTATGACGCGTTGTACGGCACCGACGCCATCCCCGACAGCGAGGGCGCGCGCGGCGGCGACTACAACCCGGCGCGCGGCCGCGCCGTCATCGCGCGCGCCCGCGCGTTCCTGGATCTGGCCGCGCCCCTGGCCAAGGGCTCGCACGCCGATGCCACGGGCTATCGCGTGGAGGGCGGCAAGCTGCTCGTGGCGACTGCCGCCGGCGACACCGGCCTGGCGCGCCCCGAGCAGTTCCGCGGCCACCAGGGGGATGCCGCTGCGCCCACGGCGGTGCTGTTGCGCAACAACGGCCTGCATGCCGAGATCCAGTTCGACGCCAAGCACCCCATCGGCAAGACCGATGCCGCAAGCATCAAGGACGTGGTGCTGGAAGCCGCGCTGTCGACCATCATGGACTGCGAGGACTCGGTCGCGGCCGTGGACGCCGACGACAAGACGCACGTCTATCGCAACTGGCTGGGCCTGATGAAGGGCGACCTGACGGAAGAAATGTCCAAGGGCGGCAAGACTTTCACGCGCCGCCTGAACCCCGACCGCGAATATATCGGCGCCGATGGCGGCAAGCTCGTGCTGCACGGCCGTTCGCTGCTCTTCGTGCGCAACGTGGGTCACCTGATGAGCAATCCCGCCGTGCTGGACCGCGATGGCAACGAAATCCCGGAAGGCATCCTGGATGCGGTGATGACCACGCTGGCGGCCATGCATGACCTGAAGCGCAAGGGCAACTCGCGCACCGGCTCGGTCTACATCGTGAAGCCCAAGATGCACGGCCCGGACGAGGTGGCGTTCGCCGACGAGATCTTCACGCGCGTGGAAGACCTGCTGGGCCTGCCGCGCAACACCGTGAAGCTTGGCATCATGGACGAGGAGCGCCGCACCAGCGTGAACCTGAAGGCCTGCATCCAGGCCGCGGGCCCGCGCGTGGCGTTCATCAACACCGGCTTCCTGGACCGCACGGGCGATGAAATGCACTCGGTGATGGAAGGCGGTGCCATGTTGCGCAAGGGCGACATGAAGACCACGCCCTGGATCACGGCCTATGAACGCAGCAATGTGCTGGTGGGCCTGGACGCGGGCCTGCGAGGTCGCGCGCAGATCGGCAAGGGCATGTGGGCCATGCCCGACCTGATGGCCGCGATGCTGGAACAGAAGATCGGCCATCCGAAGGCAGGCGCCAATACCGCCTGGGTGCCGTCGCCCACGGCCGCCACGCTGCACGCCTTGCACTACCACCAGATCAACGTGCAGTCGGTGCAGCAGGAGCTGGAGAAGACCCGCCTGGCCGACGTCAGCGATGAACTGCTGGACGGCCTGCTGACCATCCCGGTGGCGCCCGAGGCCAAATGGGCGGCTGAGGACATCCGCCGCGAGCTGGATAACAATGCGCAAGGCATCCTGGGCTATGTGGTGCGCTGGGTGGAGCAGGGCGTGGGCTGCTCGAAGGTGCCCGACATCAACGACGTGGGCCTGATGGAAGACCGCGCGACGCTGCGCATTTCCAGCCAGCACATCGCCAACTGGCTGCGCCACGGCGTGGTCACCGAAGACCAGGTGCGCGAGACCTTCGCGCGCATGGCTAAGGTGGTCGACGGCCAGAATGCGGGCGACCCGGCGTACACGCAGATGGATGGCCGCCACGAGGCGTCGTTCGCCTATCGCGCCGCCACGGCATTGGTATTCGAAGGGTTGGCGCAGCCCAATGGCTATACCGAGCCGCTGCTGCACAAGTTCCGGCTGGCGTACAAGGCGGCGCAGGGCTGATCGGCACGCGAAGCCGTCTGGCAAGCGGGGCAAGCGGCGACAGGCCGTTTGCCCTTTTTTTGTCCTGGCATGCACGCCCGGAAGCTTGAGCGTGCAACGCGATTGCAGCACAATAACTGGATGAAGACCGCCATCATTCCTCAAGTCCGTGTCGAGCCCGCCCTGCGGACGGAGCTCGAGTCCGTCCTTCGCGAAGGCGAGACGCTCTCGGAGTTTGTTGAAAGCACGGTGCGGGATGCCGTGGCGTTCCGGCGTGACGAGGCCTTGTTCCATGCTCGCGGCGAAGCTGCGTGGCGGGCGTATCAGGAGACGGGCGTCTCCGTTCCTGCAGGACAGGTCCTGCAGGAACTTCATGACATGCTCGACGCCAAGCGGCGGGTGCTGTTGCAGAAACACGACGGCGCATGAGTTATGCGGTGGCATTCGCCCCGAGCGCGCGGGCGGATCTCAAGCGCCTGTATGTCCACCTCCTTGAGCGCGCTGACACCCTGGAGGACCTGGCTCTTGCGGAGCGTGCACTGGCGGCAATCGAGACGGCGGTGCAGGTTCATCTGTCGCGCACGCCGTTCATCTATCGGCCAGCCCCGGGGCGCCAGGCTTTGCGCAGGGAGCTGATCATTCCTTTCGGCGCGACAGGCTATGTGGCGCTCTACGAGATCGCTCGGCCCGGCTTCGTACTGGTGCTGGCCGTCCGGCACCAGCGCGAGCAGGATTATGGCGCGGCCTCAAGGTAGGGGGCACGGGGGGGAGCCCGAGGTGTGGCGAGCAAACCACGTCAAGGACATCGATTTGACCACTGGCAGTTGAAATCCAGCCAAGGCGCCCGCATGTTGAATGCATCGGGACATCCGTCCCCCCTTTTACTGATATCCGCCATGCGATTCGACAAACTGACGACCAAATTCCAGCAGGCGCTGGCTGACGCGCAGAGCCTGGCCGCCCGCAACGACCATCCCTATATTGAACCCGTCCACGTGCTGGCGGCGCTGCTGGCCGACGCCGACAGCGGCGCGGCCGCCTTGCTGGCGCGTGCCGGCGTGGCCGTGAACCGGCTGCAGCCCGCGCTGGAAGCCGCCCTGAAAGGCCTGCCGCAAGTGCAGACCGACGAAGGCAACGTCCAGGTCAGCCGCGAGCTGCAAGGTGTGCTCACGCGCACCGACAAGGAGGCCGCGCGCCGTGGCGATGCCTATATCGCCAGCGAGCTGTTCCTGCTGGCCCTGGCCGACGACAAGGGCGAGGCCGGCCGCATCCTGAAGGATGCCGGCCTGCAGAAGAAGGCCCTGGAAGCCGCCGTGGACGCCGTGCGCGGCGGCTCGGCCGTCAGCGACCAGGCGGGCGAATCGAACCGCCAGGCGCTCTCCAAGTACACGCTGGACCTGACCGAGCGTGCCCGCGAAGGCAAGCTCGACCCGGTGATCGGCCGCGACGACGAAATCCGCCGCACCATCCAGATCCTGCAGCGCCGCACCAAGAACAATCCCGTGCTGATCGGCGAACCCGGCGTGGGCAAGACCGCCATCGTCGAAGGCCTGGCGCAGCGCATCGTCAACGACGAGGTGCCGGAATCCTTGCGCGGCAAGCGCGTGCTGTCGCTGGACCTGGCCGCGCTGCTGGCGGGCGCCAAGTTCCGCGGCGAGTTCGAGGAACGCCTGAAGGCCGTGCTGAAGGAGCTGGCGCAGGACGACGGCAGCAACATCGTCTTCATCGACGAGCTGCATACCATGGTGGGCGCGGGCAAGGCCGAAGGCGCGATGGATGCGGGCAACATGCTCAAGCCCGCGCTGGCGCGCGGCGAGCTGCATTGCATCGGCGCGACCACGCTGGACGAATACCGCAAGTACATCGAGAAGGATGCCGCGCTGGAGCGCCGCTTCCAGAAGGTGCTGGTGGGCGAGCCCGACGTCGAGTCCACCATCGCCATCCTGCGCGGCCTGCAGGAGCGCTATGAACTGCACCACGGCGTGGACATCACCGACCCGGCCATCGTGGCCGCGGCCGAGCTGTCGAACCGCTACATCACCGACCGCTTCCTGCCGGACAAGGCCATCGACCTGATCGACGAGGCGGCCGCGCGCATCCGCATGGAGATCGACTCCAAGCCCGAGGTCATGGACCGGCTGGACCGCCGCATCATCCAGTTGAAGATCGAGCGCGAAGCGGTCAAGAAAGAGACCGACGATGCCTCGCTGCGCCGCCTGGGCGTCATCGAGGAAGAGCTGGAGAAGCTGCAGCGCGAGTACAACGACTTCGAGGAGATCTGGAAGGCCGAGAAGGCTGCCGTGCAAGGCACGCAGGCCATCAAGGAAGAGATCGACCGCGCGCGCGCCGAGATGGCCGAGCTGCAGCGCAAGGGCCAGTTCGACAAGCTGGCCGAGCTGCAATACGGCAAGCTGCCCGAGCTGGAAGCGCGCCTGAAATCGGCGGAAGCCAGCGACGCGCAACCGGACAAGGCCGATGCCAAGGATCGTCCGCGTCTCTTGCGCACGCAGGTGGGCGCCGAGGAAATCGCCGAGGTCGTGTCGCGCGCCACGGGCATTCCGGTGTCCAAGATGATGCAGGGCGAGCGCGACAAGCTGCTGAAGATGGAAGACTTCCTGCATCGCCGCGTGGTGGGCCAGGACGAGGCCGTGACGCTGGTGGCCGATGCCATCCGCCGTTCACGCGCCGGCCTGGCGGACCCGTCGCGTCCCTATGGTTCCTTCCTGTTCCTGGGCCCCACGGGCGTGGGCAAGACCGAGCTGACGCGTGCGCTGGCCGACTTCCTGTTCGACTCGGAAGACCACCTGGTGCGCATCGACATGAGCGAGTTCATGGAGAAGCATTCGGTGGCGCGGCTGATCGGCGCGCCGCCCGGCTACGTGGGCTATGAAGAAGGCGGCTACCTGACCGAGGCCGTACGCCGCAAGCCCTACAGCGTGCTGCTGCTGGACGAGGTCGAGAAGGCGCATCCGGATGTCTTCAACGTGTTGCTGCAGGTGCTGGACGATGGCCGCCTGACCGACGGCCAGGGCCGCACGGTGGACTTCCGCAACACCGTCATCGTGATGACCTCCAATCTGGGCTCGCAACAGATCCAGAGCATGACGGGCAAGCCCTACGAAGTGATCAAGGACGTGGTGTGGGAAGAGGTGAAGCTGCACTTCCGCCCGGAATTCCTGAACCGCATCGACGAGGTGGTGGTGTTCCACGGACTGGACAGCCAGCATATCGAGTCCATCGCCCGCATCCAGCTGCAGCGCCTGGCGCAGCGCCTGGAGAAGCAGGAGATGCGCCTGGAGGTGTCGGATGCCGCGCTGGCCGAAGTGGCGCGCGCGGGCTTCGATCCGGTGTTTGGTGCGCGGCCCCTGAAGCGCGCGATCCAGCAGTTGATCGAGAATCCGGTGGCCAAGCTGATCCTGGAGGGCAGGTTCGGCCCGAGGGACGTGGTGCCGGTGGACGTGCAGGACGGCAAGCTGGTGTTCTCGCGAACCTTGCAGTAAAGCCGGCCCCTGGTCGCGTGAACGAAAAAGCCTGCCCGGGTGACCGGGCAGGCTTTTTTTTCGTGAGCCGTCAGGCTTAGAACCCCCAGCGCAGGTTGACCATGCCGGTGTGGTCGCGCGATCCGCTGGCGTATTGGCCGGCATAGGACAGGGCGACTGCCGCGTTGCGGCCCAAGGCAAGCGCCGTGCCCAGTTCGACCAGCGCCGCGTCGCGTCCGATGGGCGCACCCGCGACGGTGAACGATTGGCTACCCTGGAACGCCAGGCGCGATTCTCCCTTGTCGTCGCCGAACAGGTGCCGCCAACCCAGCGTGCCGTAGACGCGGCCGGGGCGACCGGCAAGCTCGAATGCCTGGGCGGCGCGCAGTCCCAGCGTGGTGGTGGTCTGCTGGCTGCTGTCCGACTCGCCCGACAGCGCGGCCGGACCACCGGTTTCCGAGAAGGCGCGCGTGCGCAGATTGGCCCAGGCCACGCCCACGAAGGGTTCCAGGGTAGTGGACGCGCGCACCTGCCAGGCGTGGGACAGCTCGGCGAACAGCTGGGTGGTGCTGGCGCCGTAATCGGCGGTCAGCGGCGCGGCCTGGCTCATGGCCTGGCGGCGCGTGGACAGGTCGTGCCAGGTGTAGCCGCCGCCCAATAGCAGGTTGGCGCGGCCCCAGGCGGTGTCGAAGGCGCGGCCGCCGTAAAGCAACGCGGTGTAGCTGGAGACGTCGCTGCGCGAGGCGCGGCCGTCGGCGCGCACGTTGCTGTCGGTGTAGCCCAGCGACGCGCCCAGGCGCCAGCCGGCGCCGACGGCGTGGTCGGCACCCACGAAGAGTCCGCCGGTGTGCTGGCGTACGCGGCCGGCATTGCCGTCGCCGTCGAGGGTCTGCCAGTTGCCGACGATCTGCGCCCAGGCCGGCATTGCGGTCGAGCCAGGCAGGCTGCTTGCCGAGGGAGGCAGGTCGGAGGCACCTGCCGCCGCCGTGGGCGCGCCCGGCAGGTTGCGGGCCTGCAGGTTGTTGCGCAACTGGCTCAGCAGCAGCGTGCGCGCCTGGATGCCGCCTTGCAGCAGCGTGGTCTTGGCGCTGGCGTGGGCCTCGCCGGACAGGCTGTCGAAGACCGCTGGCGGCGCGCCTTCAGGCAACGTGAGCACGTAGTCGTGCAGGGCGTTGCCGGGCGCCATGCTGTCGACGGCATCGGCCACGGCGCGCTGGTTGCCGGTGGTGGCCGCATCCGAGAACCGGATGGTGCCGCTGGGCGGCGGAGGCGGTTCGGGCGAGGTGGGGGGCGTCGTGGGCGGTTCGGGCTTGCGCACCAGTTCCAGCGTGACGTCTTTGTCGGTGTAGTCCAGCTTCGAGTCGAGGAAGGCGAAGTTCGAGGTCGCGCCTTCGAAAGTGCCGACCACGCTGTTCGCGCTCAGGATCGTGTAGGTGCGCTGGGGAGCGAACCCGCCATCCGGCCCGACATGCACGACAGAACCCGCCAGCCGCGCAGTGCCGTCGACGACGACGCGGTCGCTGGCGCCGCTGTCGGGGTCGGCCTGCACGCGATAGGTGGCGCCCGTATCGAAGCTCAGGTTGCCCGCCACGCGCAGTGCGCCACCGGGATTGCCGGGGGCGAGGGTCGCGCCGTTGCCCAGGGTGGTGGTGCCCACTGTCCCCGAGCCGCCCAGCAGGCCGCCCGCGCCGACGTTCACGTTGCCATTCAGCGTGCCGTTCACTTTCAGCGAGCCGCCGCTGACGGTGGTCAGGACGTTGCGGGCTGCCGTGCCTGTCAGGGTCAGGTCTCCGGCCAGCAGATTTATGGCGCCGGTGCCGGTGACGTTGCCACCATAGGTGATGGAGGCACCGGAAAAGTTGAAGAGGAGTTGGCCGGTGCCTTGGCCGAGAGAGATCGTGCCGACGTCCAGGATGCCCGCCGCGGCCGGACTGCCGGGTGCGTTGGCAGGCGATCCGATGATGACCGAGGCCACGCCGGTGGCGTTTTGGGCCACCACCAAACGCGCAGCGCTCATCTTGCCGCCGTCCGACAGGACGAGTGTGGCATCGCCCGAACCGCCTATGATGACGAAGGGATCTTGCGCCTGCCAGACTGAGCCTGCCCCGGTGATGGAGACACGGCCCCGCGTGTTCTGCCATCCGGCGATCGATGTGCGGTTGTTGACGTCTGGATTCGTGCCGGTGACTACCTTGCCCTGGTCCGAGATGGTCATGGTGACATCGGAGCCATTTTCCCCCGCGATGCCCAGCGTCCGTCTGGCCTGGAGCACGCTGTCCTGACCGGACACCGTGATGCTTCCGCCGTCGAGATACACCCGCGAGGCTTCCAGGCGCGCCCCATCGCTGAGGGAGACCTGGGCTGTGCCCCCGACGCCGGGTCCGCCGCCGCTGCCCAGGTAGACGGAATTGCTCAGCAGCAGGCGAGCATCGGGACCGGAGACAGACACATTGCCCGATGCCCCGGCGCTATTGCCGACTGACAGGACGACGAGACCATTGAAGGCGGAGTTCCCCACCATGTTCAGGGTGCCGCTGCCGTTGGTGATCGCGCCGATGCTGATGAATCCGATATCGGCCGTCCCCTGGTAGTTCACGACGCCACCGTTGTTCACATCGGCGTAATCCGTGGGGACCGAACCGCCGTCCCAATTGACGCCATCGAACCAGGAACCTGGGGCGGTCGCCTGCCATTCGGCAGCCTGAGCGGGCTGACACGCCACGCCAATGACGCTGGCCAGCAGCAGGGCGCGAAACAGCGGCGTCGGGGTGATACGAGCAGGCCGGAAGGAGGGGCTGCGTAAGGGTTTCATGGCTTTCTGGGTCCAGGTTGTTTCAAAGCGGGGGGGAAGTGCCGTCACGGCAGGCGGGGGCGTTGTCCAACAGCATTCGCCAGCGCTGGGCCCAATCACCGCCGTGATCCAGGCCCGGAATGGTTTGCGTGGCCGCGCAACGCGTACCGGTTGCGGCGATGAAGTGCCGAGCGACGCGGGGCGGCACGATGGCATCGTTCGCGCCGCTGAAGTGGCGCTGGGGAATGTTTGCCACGCGCGGCGCGTCCGTGATCGGGTTGAGCGACTCGGGCATGGCCGAGACCTGATGCAAGGCATTCACGAACTCGGTATCCAGGTTGCCGGCCACGGTGCGGATCGTCGCGACGTCCTGCCTGCGGGCCGCCAGCAACACCGCCAGCGCGCCGCCGCCGGAATAGCCGACGAGTTCCAGCGGCTGGCCGGGCGTGCGGGCGCGCAACTGTTCCAGGGCGGCATTCAAAGAAGCGACGATGGGCGGCGCGAAGCGCTTGCCGGTCCACCAGGCCGAGCGGCACTGCGGATTGTCGGCCATGGGCGTGTACTGACAGGGGCGCGCCAGATAGGCCACGTTGGGGCTGGGATCCTGCGCGGCCAGCATCAGGCCGACCGGATTGCGTGGCGTGGGGTCGAGCGAGGGCTGGTTGCGGGACACCCAGGCGTAGCCATCGCCCTCCAGATAGACCCGCAGGGGCTGGTCTGCCCGGGTGATACGGGTGTAGGCGGTCAAGACGAAGGCATCTGCCCGAAGGCGTTCATGCTGCAGATGGCCTGCCGCGGCCAGCGCATCGGCGTGTGCCTGGCGGTCGACGCTGGCGCAGCCGGCCGATAGCGTCATCGCCAGGGCGAGCGCAAGCAGGAAGGACTTGCTGGGCAACATAGGGGCAGTCGGGAAGAGGGGCCTGGCAGCCGCCAGGCGGTGCCGAAGAAGAGTCGACTGAGTGTATGTGGCGGGGGGGCCGTCCCATATACCTTAAGAAAGGTATATTGCGCCCGCAATTTGGCTGGTGACAGGCGGTCGAATCCGTGCTTCGGCGGATCCGACCGCGACAATGCCTCAACCCTGCTTGCGCAGGGGCAAGCCTCCGGCGTGAGGGGTGAGGCCGCCTGCCGCCTGCCGCCTGTCGGCATGGCGGGCGGGAGGCCGAGGGTGTCGACGCGACGTCGCGCGTCAGGCCATTGCTGCGTGAGGACGCCGGCCAGGCTTACTTCTTCCGCGCGGCGATATCCTTCTCGGCCTGGTTCACCAGCGCCTCGCCGATCGTCTTCTTCCACTTGTCGTACACGGGCTTGGTTGCCGCGACGAACTGGGCATGCTGTTCGGGCGTGAGCTCGGTGATCTCCACGCCCAGGCCGCGCATTTCCTGCAGCAGGGCAGGGTCTTGCGGGGTCACGCCCTTGCGTGCGATCTGGATCTGTTCACGCGCGGCGTCCTGGGCGGCCTGGCGCACGATCTCGCGGTCCTTCTCGGTCCACGATTGCCATACGTCGCGGTTGACCACGAAGAGCAGCGGGTCGGCCACGTAGTTCCACAGCGTCATGTGCTTCTGGCCCACGGTGTGCAGCTTGGCGGCCATGATCAGCGCCAGCGGGTTCTCTTGCCCGTCCACCGCGCCGCTGGCCAGCGCGGGTTGCGCGTCGGCCCAGCTCATCTGCGTGGGGTTGGCGCCCAGCGCGGTGAAGATGTCGATGAAAAGCGGCGAGCCCACCACGCGCAGCTTCAGGCCCTTCATGTCGGCGGGGGTGCTGACCTTGTGGCGCGAGTTCGTCAGCTGGCGAAAGCCGTTCTCGCCCCAGGCCAGCGGCACCACGCCGGCCTTGTCGACCAGGCTGAACAGCTGCTTGCCCACTTCGCCTTGCGTCAGCGCGTCGATGGCGGCGTGGTCGGGCATCATGAAGGGCAGCGCGAAGATGTTCAGCGCGCGCACTTGCGGCGACCAATTGATGGGCGAGCCCACGGCCATGTCGATCACGCCCTGGCGGATGGCGGTGAATTCGCGCGTCTGGTCGCCCTGCACCAGCGACGTGCCCGGGTAGACCTTGATGTTGATGCGGCCCTCGGTGCGCTCCTTCACCAGGCGCGACCAGATCTCGGCGCCCTGGCCCCAGGGGAACTGGGTGCCCACGACGATGGACAGCTTGTATTCAGACTTGTAGTTCTGCGCGTGGGCCGGGCCCACCGTTGCCAGCAGGGCGGCGCCGGCGCACAGCGTGGCGCCCAGCAGGGATCGCAATGTCGTCATGGTCTTCTCCTCGGTGTTTATTGTCTTGTCGTCGTTGTGCTGCAAAGGTAACGGTCGGTGCTTCAGGGCCAATGGCCCACGGGTCGATAGCCCACGGGTCAATAGCCCAATTTCTGCGGCAGCCACAGCGCCAGCTGCGGGAACATGATCACGGCGATCAGCACCAGCATCATGGCGCCCAGCAGCCACACCACCCAGCGCACGGTCGACTCCATCGGTACCTGCGCGATGCGGCAGGACACCATCAGGTTGACCGCCAGCGGCGGCGTGAACTGGCCCAGCGCCACCTTCAGCGTCAGGATCACGCCGAACCACACCGGGTCCCAGCCATAGACGTTGGCGATGGGCATGATGAGCGGCACGAAGATCAGGAAGATCGAGATGCCGTCCAGGAACATGCCCACGGTCATGAGCAGCAGGATCAACAGGATCAGCACGCCGGTCTCGCCCAGGCCTGAGTTCACGATGGCATGGGTGATGGGATCGATGAGGCTGAGCGTGGACAGCGACCAGGCGAACACGCCGGCCAGCGCCACCACCATCAGGATCACGGCTGACAATTCGGCGGATTCGCGCAGGATGACGAAGAGGTCGCGCGGCTTGATGCTGCGATAGACCACCATGCCCACGAACAGGCCGTAGAACACGGCGACCACGGCGGCTTCGGTGGGCGTGAACCAGCCCATGCGCATGCCGCCCAGGATCAGCACGGGCGCGGCCAGCCCCCAGGATGCCGCCTTCAGGCTGGGCCAGAAGGCCGGGCGAGGCAGGTTGCGTTCCAGCGCGCCCATGCCGTGGCGGCGCGACAGCCACACGGCGGGAATGATCAGCGCAAGGCCCGCCAGGATGCCGGGCACCATGCCGGCGGCGAACAGCGCCGGCACGGAGGCTTGCGGCACCAGCACGGAATAGATGATGAAGGCGACCGAGGGCGGGATCAGGATGTCGGTGGCCGCGCCCGCCGCCACCACGCTGGCCGAGAAGGGCGACGGGTAGCCCGCGCGCCGCATGGCCGCGATCATGACGCCCCCCACCGCCGCCGCGCAGGCCGGGCCCGAGCCCGAGATGCCGCCCAGGAACATGGCGACCGCAATGGAAATGAGCGGCAGCATGCCGGGGCCGCGCCCCACGATGGCGGTGGCGAAATCCACCAGCCGGCGCGCCACGCCCGAGCGGTCGAAGATGGAGCCGACCAGCACAAACATCGGGATGGCGAGCAGCGGATACTTCGCGATGCCGGCGTAGAAGTTCTGCGGCACCGCCAGCAGGCCGAACCATTGCACATCGACGTTCGCGATCGCGATGGCCAGCGTGCCCGCCACGCCCAGCGCCACGCCCACCGGCACGCCGATGACCATGAGACCGATGAAGACGATGAAGAGCAGCGCGCCGATCATGGCCGTGCCGCCAGCAGGCGCCGCAGCGAGCCCAGCGTGCGCAGGGCGATGGCGATGGAGAGCGCCGGCAGCCAGATCGAGTACCACCAGGTGGGTACGCCGATGGCCGGACTGGTTTCCTCGTAGACGTACTCGTCCCAGACCAGCCGCGCCGACAGCACGGCCAGCAGGATGAAGAAGGCCAGCACCACGGTCTGGCTGATCACTGCCAGGCGGCGCTGGCGCTGGGTGGAGCCGCCGTCGGCCAGCGCCTCGATGCGGATGTGGTGGTTGCGCACGAAGGCCGAGCAGCCGCCCACCATCGTCACCACGATCATCAGAAAGACGGAGATTTCCTCCGTCCAGGCGAAGGACTGGTCGCTGAAGTAGCGCACCAGCACGTTGGCGAAGGTGATGAGCGCGAGTGCCGCCATGACCAGGACGGCCAGCCAGTCTTCGATGGCGAGGGGGACTTTGACGGTGGGGTCGGGCGGAGGCGGGGCCAGGTCGTAGCTGGGTTCCGGCGGGGCGGGGGGCTGGGACATCGGGGAGGGTGCTGCGCTTGTCTCGTTTCTGTTGCCGGCGTCTTTTGACGCGCCGGGCTGCGATCGATGCTAGCGCGAAGCGGACGAACTGTTACCCCGTGTTTTCCCGTGGATGCAGGCTGTGGACTGCAAGTTCCAGCGCATTGCCCGCCGCATGTTGCGGCGCGGCAACGCGCGCTACACGCCCTGCGCGTGCTCCACCACCAACTGCACAGACACCCGCCCGTTCCACTCGTTCTGGTCCAGTCGGTAAGCCACCTGCACCTGTTCCGGCACCATGTCGGCGTGGCCAAACCAGATGGCGTCGAAGCGCTGGTGGCCGCGCTCCAGTTGCAGCTTCAGGTGCTTTTCACCCACCAGCCGCTGGCCGCGCACGAAGAACTCGTCCAGGAAGACCGGCGCGGCAAAGCCCGCGCCCCACACCTGCTGTTGCAGCAGATGGGCGACCTCGACGTTGGCGTAGCCGGTTTCCAATGAGCCATCGGTCTCCAGCACGGGCTCGAAGCTGCTGCGGCCGGTCAGCTCGCGCACCGCGGCATCGAAGGCAGGCGCAAAGGCGTCGAAGTCCTGGCGGCCCAAGGTCAGGCCCGCGGCCATGGCGTGGCCGCCGAATTTGCGGATCAGGCCCGGATAGCGCTTGGACACGAGGTCCAGCGCATCGCGCAGATGCACGTCGGGAATCGAGCGGCCCGAGCCGCGGATCTCGTCGTCGCCCGCCGGCGCGAAGGCCAGCGTGGGACGCCAGAACTTTTCCTTCAGGCGCGAGGCCACCAGGCCCACCACGCCCTGGTGCCAGGTGTCGTCGAAGACACAGACCGTGGCGCCCGGCGCCGAGCTGGCGGCCTCCATGCTGTTCATGGCCTGCTCGCGCATCACGCTTTCGATGTTGCGGCGCTCGCGGTTGATGGTGTCCAGCTCGCGCGCCATGTTCAGCGCTTCGCCTTCGTCATCGGTGGTCAGGCAGGCGATGCCCAGGCTCATGTCGGCCAGGCGGCCCGCCGCGTTGATGCGCGGACCCAGCGCGAAGCCCAGGTCGAAGGCGCTGGCGTTGCGCGGTTCGCGCTGCGCCACGGCAAACAGCGCGCGCAGGCCGGGCTGCATGCGGCCGCTGCGCATGCGCGCCAGGCCCTGCGTGACCAGCAGGCGGTTGTTGGCGTCCAGCTTCACGACGTCGGCCACGGTGCCCAGCGCCACCAGGTCGGCCAGCGCGTCCAGGCGCGGGCCGCCGTCGGGCGGATAGACGCCGCGGCGGCGCAGCTCGGCGCGCAGCGCCAGCATCATGTAGAAGATCACGCCCACGCCGGCCAGGTTCTTGGACGGGAAGCCGCAGCCGGGTTGGTTGGGGTTCACGATGGCCAGCGCGTCGGGCAGCACGTCGCCCGGCAAGTGGTGATCGGTGACGACCACGCCGATGTCGGCTTCGGCGGCGGCGTTCACGCCATCGACGCTGGCGATGCCGTTGTCGACCGTGACGATGATGTCGGGCTTGCCTGCCGGGTGGCGCACGGCCAGTTCGACCACCGCGGGCGACAGGCCGTAGCCGGTCTCGAAGCGGTTGGGGACCAGGTAGTCGACCACGGCGCCCATGGCGCGCAGGCCGCGCAGGCCCACTGCGCAGGCGGTCGCGCCGTCGCAGTCGTAGTCGGCCACGATCAGCAGGCGCTGGCCGTCCTGGATGGCGTCGGCCAGGATGCTGGCCGCGTCTTCGGCATGGGTCAGGCCCTTGGGCGGCAGCATGCCGCGCCAGTCCAGGCGCGTGTGCGCCGGGTCGTTCAGGCCGCGCGCGGCCCACAGGCGGGCCAGCAGGGGATGGACGCCGGAGGACACGAGCTTGGCGCAGGCGTCGAGGTCGGCGGGACGGACAGTCAGACGGGGAGAGACCACCAGGTATTCCAGTTCTTCTTGGGACGGGGCAGCCAGGCCAGCAGCGGGCTGCGCGGATTGCGGGTAAGGGTGACCAGCCGGTCGGCGCCGGCCAAGGTCAGCGTGCCGGTGTCGCCATGGGCTTGCAAGGCCTTGTCCAAGGCGGGCAGGGCGTCCAGCCAGGCGGCCCAGTCGCCGGCGCGATGCGCGGCGTCCAGTTGCGGCAGCACCTGGGCCGTGCCGGCCCGTGGCGTCCACGGACGCGCGCCGCCATACAGCCACAGGCCGTTCAGGGGCAGGGCGCCGCGCGCGGCGCGGGCGTCATTGACGGGGTGTTCGTGCCAGGCCATCTGCACGCTGTTCAGCAGGCGGCGCCAGGGGCGGCTGGCGGCATCCTGCGGCCACCAGTCGTGCAGCGCGTCGGCGGCCACGGCGGCCGGGCTGGCCGAGCGTGGCGACAGCCCCTCGGGCAGCATCATGCGCCAGCGGCCCGGTGCCAGCGCCACGGCGTCGAAGCCGTCTTCGCGCAGCCAGGGCAGGGCGGCGTCGAACAGGGTCTGGCCTTCCTCGGCGCGCACGTCCAGTTGCAGCGGATCGGCCAGCGTGGCGCGATCGGTGCCGACGGAAAGATGGGTCAGGTCGGCCAGCCACACCGGCGCCGTGCCGGTTTCCGGTGCGCCAGCCTGCCCGGCCAGCCAGGGGCCAAGCCCGGCGCCAAGCGTCTGGCCGGGCTCGGGCGCGCAGCCCGCGCGCCGCAGTTGCCAGGCCTCGGCGGGCGTACAGCCCAGGGCATGGACATCTTGCGGGTCGGCGTGGGCGGCGCCGTGTTGCAGCCAGCCCAGCAACGCGGGCGCCAGCGCGGGCAGGCGCTCGGCCAGCGCGGCGGCGACCGGCGCGGGGGGCAGGGCCCCGGGAATCAGGAGAGACATGCCGGGATTGTAGTGTGCCCGGCAGCGGGGTCCTGTTCGTCTGTCCGGGTCCTCAGCCGGCCACCTGCCAATCCCGCTTCAGCATCGCGAGCTGCCATTCCTGCACCAGCGCCGCCACCAGCTCGGCCGCGGGCAGGGCGCGGGCCAGGGGCGCGCCCTGCCCGGCCCAGAACGGCGCGAATTCCTGGCTGCCCTGGGCACTGGCGGCGGCATGCAGCGCCTTGCCGGCGTCATACACGATGGCGTAGTCGGGCAGCGCGGGCGCGCGGGCCACGTCCACTTCCTTGTGGATGCGGTTCACCAGGCCGCGCGCGGGCCGTCCGGAAATGGCGGCGGTGATGCCCGTGTGGCGCGCGCGCGGGCTTTGCAGCTCGGCGCGATAGGCGGCGTTGGCCAGGCTTTCCGGGCACAGCACGAAGGCCGTGCCCATCTGCACGGCGCTGGCGCCCAGGGCCAGCGCGGCGGCAATGCCCTGGCCGTCCATGATGCCGCCGGCCGCGATCACGGGCAGCCCGGTACGGGCGCGCAACAGGCGCGTCAGCGCGAAGGTGCCTATGCCCGGGTCGCCCTGTGCCGGATCGAAGATGCCACGATGGCCGCCAGCTTCCAGGCCCTGTGCCACCACCATGTCCACGCCCGCGGCTTCGACGCGCTCGGCCTCGTCCAGCGAGGTCGCGCTGGCCAGCGTCACGATGCCGGCGTCGCGCAGCGCGCGGATCCAGTCCGCATCCGGCAGGCCGAAATGGAAGCTGGCCACCGCCGGCCGCGCACGCAGCAGGGCTTCCAGCATGGCCTCGTCGCCGATGAAACTGCCATACAGATTCTTGATGGTGGGGGGCGGCTCGGCGCCGAACTCCTGGAACCAGGGGCGCAGCCAGTCCAGCCAGGCGGTTTCGCGGGCGGCGTCGGCCACCGGGGCGCGATGGCAGAACAGGTTCACGTTGAAGGGCTTGTCTGTCAGCGCCCGCGTGGCCGTGATCATGTCCTCGGCCTGCTGGGGCGTGCTGGCGCTGAGCGCGATGGAGCCCAGTGCGCCGGCGTTGGACACCGCGGCCGCCAACTGCGGCGAGGAGGTGCCCAGCATGGGCGCCTGGATGATGGGGTGGGCGACCTTCAGCAGGCGCTGGGCGGGATGATCGGGCGGCATGGTCGGATCCTTCGTGGCTGGGTCTGGAATGGATGGATGTGATGGTATCTCCATTCAAGATGAAATTTAAGTGATAATTCTCAAACAAAGAATTCATTGCCGTGAACAGGCCGCTTCAGGCCTGCCGCGACGAGGAGCCCGCATGGATCTCGCCACCCTGGAAATCTTCCGCACCGTTGCCGACGAAGGCAGCGTCACGCGCGCCGCCCGTCGCCTGGGCCGCGTGCAGTCGAACGTGACGACCCGCGTGCAGCAGCTGGAGGAAGAGTTGGGGGCGCCGCTGTTTGCGCGTGACGGCAAGGGCATGGCGCTTACGCCCGCGGGCGAACGCTTCCTGGATTACGCTCAGCGCCTGCTGGCCCTGGCGCAGGAGGCGCGCCAGGTGATGCATCCCGACACGCCACAAGGCAGCCTGCGGGTGGGCAGCATGGAAAGCACCGCGGCCAGCCGCCTGCCGGGGCCCCTGGCCGCCTATCGCCGCCGCTGGCCGCAAGTGACGCTGCGCCTGCGCACCGCGCCTTCGCGCCAGTTGATGCAGGCCGTGCAGGACCGCGAACTGGATTGCGCCTTGCTGGCGCTGCCGCAGGCCGCCGGGCCGGATGTCGCGACGCAGTTGTCCGCGCTGGGCCTGGACGGGGTCGTGGTGTGCCGCGAATCGCTGGTGCTGCTGCTGCCGCCGGAACATCCGCCGGTGGCAAGCCTGGCGGACGTCCAGGTCCGGACGCTGGTGGCTTTCGAGTCCGGTTGCTCGTACCGGATCCTGGCGGAAGATGGCCTGGCGGCCCCGGCGGGCATTGGCGTGCCGCGCCTGCCCGTGGCGCTGGACATCCATGAAGTCGGTTCGTATCACGCCATGGTGGCCTGCGTGGCGGCCGGCGGCTGCGCGGGCGTGCTGCCGCGCAGCCTGCTGGCGCTGCTGCGCGAGCCGCCCGATCTGCGCGAAGTGCCGCTGGCCGAGGTCGACACGCTGCTGGTCTGGCGCGCGGGCTACGCCACCCCCGCGCTGTCGGCGCTGCGCGAGGCGCTGTCCGATCTGGCGGGCCCTGCAAAACACCTGTCGCAAGCCGTTGCAAAGCCGCGCCGTGGGCGTGCCGGTTAGTGCCATAATGCGCCGGTGCTGAAAATACCCTACGAATTCTGGATCGGAGCCCGATACTCGGACCTGCTCCGCATCGTCCAACTGCTGCTGCGCATCACCGGCCTGCTCTGGCTGCTGCGCGTGGCCGCGCGTCGCATCCCTTTCCTGCGCCGGCGCGGCCTGGCCGACTGGCTGGAAAGCCTGCACACCGCGCAGTTGGCCCGCCGTCAGCGCGACGGCTTCGTGTCCTTCATCGCGGTCAGCTCCATGGCGGGCATCGGCCTGGGGGTCGCGGCGCTCATCGTCGTGCTGTCGGTCATGAACGGCTTCCAGCGCGACGTGCGCGACCGGATGCTGTCGGTGCTGCCGCACATCGAGCTCTACGTGCCGGGCGCCACGCCCGAGCGCATCCTGGACCAGTGGCAGACCCTGGCCGACTACGGCAGGCAGAATCCTGAAGTCCGCGGCGCCGCGCCTTTCGTGGCGGCCCAGGCCATGATCGTGCGCGGCCAGGCGCTGCGCGGCGTGCAGGTGCGCGGCATCGATCCGGCAGAGGAAGACGGCGTGTCCGACGTCGGCCGCCAGATGGTGCAGGGCAAGCTGGAGGCGCTGACGCCCGGCGGCTTCGGCATCGTCATCGGCGAAGAGCTGGCCGAAGGCCTGGGCGTGAAGCCTGGCGACACGCTGATGATGCTGGCGCCGCAAGGCTCGGTCAGCCCGGCGGGCTTCTCGCCGCGCATGCGCCAGTTCACGATCACCGGCGTCTTCTCGTCCGGCCATTACGAATACGACTCCAGCCTGGTCTTCGTGCAGGTGCAGGACGCGGCGCGCATGTTCCGCGACTCGGGCACCTCGGGCGTGCGCCTGCGCATCGCCGACATGCAGCGCGCGCCGCAGGTGGCCGCCGAGCTGGGCGCCATCCTGCCGCAAGGCATCTTCGCCAGCGACTGGTCGCGCAACAACCGCACGTGGTTCGCCGCCGTGCAGACCGAAAAGCGCATGATGTTCCTGATCCTGGCGCTGATCGTGGCCGTGGCCGCCTTCAACCTGCTGTCCTCGCTGGTCATGGCCGTCAAGGACAAGCAGTCCGACATCGCCATCCTGCGCACCTACGGCGCCACCCCCGCCGAGATCGCCCGCATCTTCCTGGTGCAGGGCGCCACCATCGGCGTGGTCGGCACGCTGCTGGGCGTGCTGGGCGGCATGGCCATCGCCTACAACATCGACGTCATCGTGCCCACCATCGAACGCATCCTGGGCGTGCATTTCCTGCCGCGCGAAATCTATTTCATCAGCGCGCTGCCGTCCGATCCGCGCAGTGCCGACATCATCACCATCGGCGTCACTTCGCTGGTGCTGTCGCTGCTGGCCACGCTTTATCCCAGCTGGCGTGCCTCGCGTCTGCAACCTTCGCAGGTGCTGCGTTATGACTGAAGCCGCCATGCAAACGTCCCAATCCGCCGCGTCCGTGGTGCTGGAAGCCACGGGCATCCACAAGGTCTACGACGAAGGCGTGTCGCAGCTGCACGTGCTGCAGGACATCAGCCTGTCGGTGCGCGCGGGCGAGATGGTCGCCATCGTGGGCGCTTCCGGCTCGGGCAAGAGCACGCTGCTGCAGGTGCTGGGCCTGCTGGACACGCCCACGCAAGGCACCGTGTCGGTGGCTGGCGTGCGCACCGAAGGCCTGTCGGAAGCCAGGAAGAGCGAGCTGCGCAACCGCAAGCTGGGCTTCGTCTACCAGTTCCACCACCTGCTGTCCGAGTTCACCGCGCTGGACAACGTCGCCATGCCCCTCATCGTGCGCCGCATGGCGCGCAACGAGGCCCGTGAGCATGCGCGCGAGAAGCTGGCCCAGGTGGGCTTGGCCGCGCGTGCCTTGCATGCGCCTGGGCAGTTGTCGGGCGGCGAGCGCCAGCGCGTCGCGCTGGCCCGCTCGCTGGTGGGCGGCCCCGCCTGCGTGCTGGCCGACGAGCCCACCGGCAACCTCGACCGCCACACGGCGCAGGACATGTTCTCCTTGCTGACCAACGTGAACCGGTCCTTGGGCACCGCCTTCATCATCGTCACGCACGACCTGGAACTGGCCGCTCGAGCCGACCGCCGGCTGGTCATGGCCGATGGACGGCTGGTGCAGGAAGACGAGGCCGCGGCGCATCTCGCCGGGCATTGATCGGCCGCGCCCCGTTGCGGCAAGCCTTGCCGGCTTGCCGCCCACCGCCCGGTCACGGTAGCCTGACCGCATGTTGATCGACACGCACTGCCACCTGGACGCGCCGGAGTTCGACGCGGACCGTCCCGAGGTCGCCCGCCAGGCCTGGGACGCGGGCGTGCGCGCCATCGTCATCCCGGCCATCGAGGTCGCCAATTTCTCCATCGTGCGCGACCTGGCGCATGCCACGCCCGGCGGCACCTATGCCCTGGGCATCCATCCCCTGTATGTGTCACGCGCGGCCGATGCCGACCTGGACATCCTGCGGGATGCCGTGCGCGCCGCCCTGGACGATCCGCGTTTTGTCGCCATCGGCGAGATCGGCCTGGATTTCTTCGTACCGGAGATCTCCAGCGGCCCGGCGCGGGACCGGCAGGAGCATTTCTATGTGCAGCAGTTGAAATTGGCGGCCGAGTTCGGCCTGCCCGTGCTGCTGCACGTGCGCCGCTCGCAGGACATCCTGCTCAAGCACCTGCGCCGCATCGATGCCGCGGGCGGCATCGCGCATGCCTTCAACGGCAGTGCCCAGCAGGCCGAAGGCTTCCTGGCGCACGGCTTCGCCTTGGGCATGGGCGGCGCCATGACCTATCCGCGCTCGCTGCAGATTCGCCGCCACGCCACGGACGTGGCCTTGTCCAGCCTGGTGCTGGAAACGGATGCGCCCGACATTCCGCCGGCCTGGCTGCACGGCGATGCGCGGCGCAACACACCGGCCCAGGTGTCGGGCGTGGCCGATGCGCTGGCCGAGGCGCGCGGCATCAGCCGCGGCGAGATCATCGACACCACCGGCCTGGCCGCGCGGCGGGTGTTGCCCCGCCTGGATGCCTGGTTGTCACGGGAGCACGCTGCATGAGTGATCGACCCGTTGCGCGCACGCGCGACGACTTCGCCCATTTCCGTCCCATCGCCACGCGCTGGATGGACAACGATGTGTACGGGCACGTCAACAACGTGACCTATTACGCCTATTTCGACACGGTGGTGAATGGCTACCTGATCGAGCAGGGCGTGCTGGACATCGCGCACAGCCCCGTCATCGGCCTGGTGGTGGAGACGGGCTGCCAATACCTGTCCTCCGTCGCGTTCCCCGACGCGCTGGAGGCGGGCCTGCGCGTCACGCGCCTGGGCAATGCCAGCGTGCGCTATGAAGTGGGCATCTTCCGCGCGGGCGCACCCACGGCCAGCGCGCAGGGACACTTCGTGCACGTGTACGTGGACCGCGAGACACGGCGGCCGGTGAGCTTGCCGCCGCCCATGCGCCAAGCGCTGGCGGCGTTGTTGCGGCAGTAGCGGGCCTTTTTTTCCGGACCTCGATCAAGTCTTCAGTGCCGGTTTCGGCATCGGTCCTTGTGCGGCCGTCAGCGCGGCGTCGATCGCTTCGGCCCAGGCCAGCAGCTGCGCATCACCGCCGCGCGGCCCCACCAACTGGATACCCACGGGCAGCCCCATGTCCCCCAGCCCTGTCGGGATCGCCACGCAGGGCGCGTGCAGCAACGTCCAGAGGCTGTTGCACAAGGGGCTGCCGGTGTCTTCCAGGCCCGCAGGCGCCTGGCCGAAACTGGGCGGCGTCAGCACCAGATCCACGCGCTGCGTCAGCAGGGCGTCGAAGTCGCGCCGTGCCGCGCCGGCCTGGTCTTGTGCGCGCAGCAGGTCCGGCACGCGATAGCCCGCCGCGTTCTCGGCCGTCGCGCGGATGTTCGGATTCAATTGATCTGGGTGCGCCAGCAGTTCCGACAGGAAGGTGCGCCGGCCTTCCGCGCGGATGATGACTTGCTGTGCCTGGGGCAGCGTATCGAAGCTGGCCGGCAATGACAGGTCCACCAGCGTCGCGCCCGCGTCGGCCAACGCGTGCGCGCTGCGCAGCAGCGCTGCCTGGCCGGATGCGTCCACGCGATCCCAGTGCGGGCCTTTGTACACGCCGATGCGCAGGCCCGCAGGCGTCGCGGGCGCTTGCGGCCATGCATCCGCCAGCCGGAAGGCACGCGCCATCAATGCCAGGTCGGCCACGCCGCGGGCGAACCAGCCGATGGTGTCCAGGCTGGGCGCATAGACCTTGGCGCCTTCCGCACACACCAGTCCGTGGGTTGGCTTGAACGCATGCACGCCGTTATAGGCGGCAGGGCGGATGATGGATCCGCCCGTCTGCGTGCCGAATGCGATCTGCGCCATGCCGCTGGCCACCGCCGCGGCCGAACCCGAGGATGATCCCCCTGGCGTGTGCGCGGGGGCATAGGCGTTGCCGGTGGCGGCCGAACGCCCGTTGGCGCCGAATTCCACGGTGTCCGTCTTGCCCAGGATCACCGCGCCCAGCGCGCGCGCCGTCGCCACGCAGGCGGCGTCACGGCCAGGACGGTGTCCGGCGTAGGCCGGGGTGTTGAAGGTGGTGGGCATGCCCGCCACGTCAATCACGTCCTTCACGGCTATCGTGACGCCGTGCAGCGCGCCTTGCGCAGGGGCCTGGTCCAATGTGCGGGCCTGTTGCAAGGCCTCATCGGTGGCCAGGTGCGCATAGGCGCGCACTTGCGGTTCCAGCGCGTCGATGCGCGCCAGCGTGGCGCGGGTGATGGCCTCGCAGGACAGCGCGCCGGATTGCAGGCGGGTTGCGGCATCGCTCGCGGTGAGATCGTGTAGGGGTGTCATGGCGAAACGCCTGGGGGGGCGGGAAATGTCGCGGCCCGGGCGTGCGCAAGGCACGGCGCCAGGCCGCGGGCGATCAGGGCATGCCTGGCAGGGATCCGCCAGGCACCGGCGTCAAGCTTACTCCGCCGTGATGTTGGCTTGCCTGGCCACCTCGCGCAGGCGCGGCAGTTCTTCGGCAATCAGCTTGGCCACGGCATTGGCGTCGCCATCGCGGATTTCGAAACCCGACGCCGTCAGCTTCTCTCGCACCGTCGCGTCGGCCATCGTGGCCTTGAAGGCGGCCTGCAGGCGCGTGCTCACGTCGGCGGGCAGGCCGCGCGGGGCCACCACCGCCACCCAGGTCGAGATGGGCGCGGCGTCGAAGCCGGCTTCCTTCAGTGTGGGGACGTCGGGCAACTGCGGCGAGCGCACGGCGCTCGTCACCACCAGCGGCTTGATGCGGCCTTCCTTGATGTGCGGCAGCGCGGCCGGCACGGTGTCGATGTTCAATTGCACCTGGCCGCCCAGCAGGTCGTTCATGGCGGGGGCGCTGCCCTTGTAGGGCACGTGCATCATCGAGATGCCGGTGGCGCGCTTGAGCATCTCGCCGGCGAAGTGCGCCGTGCTGCCGTTGCCGAAAGACGCGTAGTTATAGGCATCGGGCCGCGCCTTGGCGGCGGCGGCCAGTTCCTGGAGCGTGTTCACCGGCACCTGCTTGCCCGCCACCAGCACCAGCGTGTTGCCGCCGACCATGCCGATGGGCTCGAAGCTCTTGATCGGGTCGTAGGACACATTGGGCATCACCACGGGGCCGGACGTGAACGTCGAGCCCGAGCTGATCAGCAGCGTGTAGCCGTCCGCGGCAGCCTTGGCCACGTAGGACGCGCCGATGGTCGTGCCGCCGCCGCTGCGGTTCTCGATCACGATGGAGGTGCCCAGCTTCTCGCCCAGCACCGGCGCCAGCAGGCGCGCGACATAGTCGGTGTTGCCGCCGGCCGGGAAGGGCACGACCAGCTGGATGGGGCGGGCGGGATAGGCGGTCTGCGCCTGGAGCGGCGCGGCGGCCAGGAGGCTGGCGCCCACCAGCGCGGCGGCCAGGAAATGACGGTTGCTGCGATTCGACATGCTTTCCCCTTGCTTTTGATCTGGGTAATGAGAGAGTGGCGGGTGTTGCAGTGTGGCGTGGCAGCGCATCGAAAAGTCTGATGCCTGCCTGAATGTCTGCCGCCGTTGCCAGTCTGCATTTCTAGTGGGAATGGATGCTATGTGACGAGCGTCACCCCGCACAATCGAATCTTTTTTGAATCGGCATCGAAAAAATTTATGATCGATCCGATCCGGTGTCGTGCCTGAGGCCAGGCCGGCAGCCAACGGCAAGAGGGAGAGGCATGATGCACGTGCGCGACATGACGATGGCAGACCATTGCGCCGTGATGGCGCTTTGGCGCGAGGTGCCGGGATTGACGCTGCGCGACGCGGACGGCCCCGAAGCCGTGGCGCGCTATCTGGCGCGCAATCCCGGCCTGAGCGCCGTGGCGGTGCTGGATGGCAGCCTGGTGGGCTGCATCCTGTGCGGGCACGACGGGCGCCGCGGGTATCTGCAGCATCTGGCCGTGCATCCGGATCATCGCCGGCAAGGCATTGCAAAGGCCTTGATCCAGCGTTGCCTGGCGCGGCTGCAGGAGGTGGGCGTCTACAAGTCCCACGTCGACGTGCTGGTGGATAACGCCGCCGGGATGCAGTATTGGGAAGGGCTGGGGTGGCAGCGGCGCTCGGACATCCTGCGGTATTCCTTCGTGAGCGGGGGCGGGGAGAACGCCTAGCGCCTCGTTGCGCGGCAGGCAGGACATCGCGGCCCATCGGAACTAGCCCCGACTGTCCTGGCGTCGCGGTGATGCCGCTGGCCGGCCGATGCCTGAGTAGCCTGTGCAGCCCACCGCTACACAGGAATTCTCATGTCAGGACGGCTGGCCTTGCTGGCCTTCGTGGGCGGCTGCGCGCTGGTGCAGACGCTGCCGCGCTTGCCTTGGTTCTGGGAAGTCGCTGCGCCGGGTGTCGTGTTGCTCGTGGGCTCGCTGGCCGTGCGTTGGCACGCCAGGCACCGGCTGGCCGCCGATACGCCGTTTCCGGAGGCATCCCGTCAAGGCAGCGTGCAAGGCCTGATCGCCATCGCCGGGGCCGCCTGCCTTGGCATCGCCTGGGCCAGCTTCTGCGCCCAGCACCGCCTGGGCGACGCCCTGGCCGAAGGCAACATCAACCACGTCACCCGCGTCACCTTCCAGGTCCTCGGCCTGCCCCAGGGCGACGCCTCGGGCCGCGGCGCAGAGGTGCGCGTGCTGCACGCGCAACCCGAGGGCGTGCCCTCGCGCATCCAGGTGAACTGGTTCGCGCCGGGCATGGCCAGGCTGCCCGGCGCCACCTCATCGGAAGATCCTGTCGGTGTCGCCAGGCAGCCGGCAGGCGAACCCGCGCAGCCCGTGCCCGAACTCATTCCCGGCCAGGTCTGGCGCGCCGCGCTGGTGCTGCGCCCGCCAACGGGGCTGAGCAATCCCCATGGTTTCGATTACGAAGGCTGGATGTTCCAGCGCGGCATCCGTGCACGCGGCACGGTGCGCGGCGAGCCCGTGCTGCTGCAGGCGTGGGGCGGCGGCGCCGAAGCCCTGCTGCATCGTGCACGCTGGCATGTGCGGGAAGCCATGCTGCAAGCCCTGGCCGGCAAGCGTTACGGCCCCGTGCTGGTCGCGCTGGCCTTGGGCGACCAGCAAGGCGTGGCGCGCGAGGATTGGGACATCTTCAACCTGACCGGCATCACCCATCTGGTGTCCATCAGCGGCATGCACGTGACATTGCTGGCTGCCCTGGCAGGCCTGGCTGCGCGTGGCATCTGGAAGCGGCTGCGCTGGCGCCGCCGTGCCTTGGCGGAGCGGCTGCCGGCCCAGGCCGTGGGTGCGGCGGTCGCGGTCATCGTGGCGCTGGCCTACAGCCTGCTGGCCGGTTGGGGCGTGCCGGCGCGGCGCACCTTCTTCATGCTGGCGGTCATCGCGATGGCCGCCATGCTGCGCCTGCCGCTCACGCCCTGGCGCATCCTGCCCGCCGCGGCGGCGCTCGTCGTGGCGCTGGACCCATGGGCGCCGCTGGCGCCGGGTTTCTGGCTCTCCTTTGGTGCTGTGGCGGTGCTGATGCAGGCGGGGGCGAATGCCACGCAGACCGTGCAAGGCGACAAGCCGCCCAAGCGCTGGCGGCGGGCCGCGGCGCTGCTGTGGGAGGCCACGCGCCTGCAATGGCTCATCACACTGGCGCTGACGCCCGTGCTGGCCTACCTGTTCCAACAGGTGCCGCTGGTGTCGCCGCTGGCCAATGCCATCGCGATTCCAGTCGTGAGCTATATCGTCACGCCGCTGGCATTGCTGGCTGCCTTGCTGCTGGTCGCCCCTGGCGTGACAGCAGCGGGTGCCTGGGCAGCCCTTGCGGGCGAAGCCGTGTTCGCGCAGATGATGGTGCCGCTGGTGGCCATAGCGACGTGGGACGGCGCGGCGCTGAGCGTGGCGGCGGCGCCCTGGCCTTATCTGGTGCTGGCCCTGTTTGGCGTGCTCTGGGCGCTGGGGACGCCAGGGCTGCCCGTGCGCGCGGCCGGCTGGCTGCTGGCCCTGCCGGTGCTGGTGTGGCAGCCCACGCGGCCGCCACCGGGGCAGTGGCGGCTGACGGCCATCGACATCGGCCAGGGCGCGGCGGTCCTGGTGGAGACGGCCACGCAGACCCTGCTGTACGACACGGGCGTGCGCTACGGCGTGGACAGCGACGCCGCCAGCCGCGCCATCCTGCCGCTGTTGCGGGCGCGTGGCATCCGCGCGCTGGACGTGCTGGTGGTGTCGCACGCCGACGGCGACCACGCGGGCGGGCTGCGCAGCGTGCTGGCGGCTTTTCCGGTGGCGCAGGGCTACAGTCCCTTCGACATGGCGGCCTATCTCAAGCGCGAGGCCCGGCAAGGCCTGGCGACCTCGCCGATGCCGGCACTGCCAGCGCGCATGTCAGCGTGCGAGGCCGGTGTGTCCTGGGTGCAGGATGGCGTGCGCTTCGATTTCCTGCATCCGCCGCCAGGCGATGACAGCGGTCGGGCCTTGATGGACCGCAATGCCGCCAGCTGCGTGCTGCGCCTGGCGGGCGAGCACCACAGCGCCTTGCTGACGGGTGACATTCCCGTGGCGCAGGAGCGCGCGCTGGCGCGGGCGGGGCTGCCGGCCACGGAGTGGGTCATGGCGCCGCATCACGGCGCGGCCACGTCCTCCGGAGCTGATCTGGTGGGCGCGACGCGGGCCTGGCACGTGGTGGCGCAGGCTGGCCGCTACAACCGCTATGGCCATCCGAAAGCGCCCGTGCAGCGGCGCTGGGAGCGTGCCGGGGCGGTGTTCTGGCGCACCGATCTGCACGGCGCGGTCATGGCCGCATCGGAAGGGCCCGGCACGCAGGGGCTGAGAATGCGCGCGCAGCGGTTGCATGCGCCGCGCTATTGGCAGGGACGATAAAAAAAACACGGCCATCGGGCCGTGTTGTCGTCATGGCAGGATCGCTCAGCGCATCGGCTTGGGCGGCGCCGGTTGCGGCATGGGCTCCACGCGCTGCTCGTCATGCCGTTGGCGCGACGGGTTCTGCTGGCTGACCGGCACGGGCCTGGCATCCAGCGGCGCGGTGGCCGCGCCTTGCTCGACGGTCCACTTCACCAGCGCGGCCGACAAGGCGTCGGTGGCCTGGCCGAAAGCCGTGACGACGTCCGTCACGCTGGTGCCATTCGACGGCTGTGCGACCTCGAAGCGGTTGGCCGCCAGCAGCCTGCCGGTGCGCAGCGCAACCAGGCGGGCTTCGTAGCGCACGACGGCGACGGGTTTGCTGTCACGGTATTCCACCTGGAAGGTGCGCAGCGTGCCGGACAGGTCCAGCACCGAGGGCAGGGGATTGCGGTCGGTGCTGACCACGGCGATGCGGCGGTCATCCAGGAAGGCCTGCACCAGGCGCTCGCGCACCAGCACCGGCGACGGGTCGGCCCAGCGCACGCCTTCGTAGGCTGCCAGCCGGTTGCCATCGGGCACGACGAGGATGCGCGCCGAATCGATCATCTGGCCGCTTTCCGGCGTGCTGATGCGCAGCGAGGACATCGTGGGCGACTGGGATGCGGCGGGCAGGGCGGTCAGCGGCAATTGATAGACGGCGAGCTTTTCGCTCTTGGGCAGCAGCGTGCAGGCCGACAGCAGCGCGCTGGCGGCCAGCACGCCCAGCGCCACGGCGCGGCGCGTCAGGTTACGCGGGGCGGATGTCATGGACGGAACTCCTCAAGCGATTCGCGGCCCAGGATGTAGTTGGCCGGGTTGTCTTCCAGGCGGCGGGCGATGGCGTTGAGCGCCGACAGCGTGCTGCGCAGTTCGCGCACGGCCGGGCCGATCTCGCTGAAACCTTGCATGCCGCGGTTCAGCGCGGGCTGGTTGGTTTCCAGCAGCGTTTCGATGCGCGAGGTGGCGTTGGCCAGCGAGGTCATCGCATCACGCGCGCCCTTCAGGGTGGCGGCACCTTCGCCGGCCACCAGCTGGTTCGTGTTCTTGATGAGGCTGGTGGCTTCCTTCAGCGCTGCCTGGCCTTCCTTGCTGGCCTGGGTCAGCTGGGCCAGCAACTCGCGGAACGAGTCACGCTGGTCCGCCATGGCGCCGGTGGCCTGCTCCAGGTTGGCCAGCGTCTTGCTGATGCTCTCGATGTTCTCCTTCGAGAACAGCTGCTTGGCATTGAAGATGATTTCGTTCAGGTTGCCCATCAAGTCTTCGCCGTTGGCCAGCAGCTTGGACAGCTGCGAGGGCGTGGCGACGATCACGGGTTCCTCGTTGCTGTCCGGCTTGGGCTTCAGCAGGGGGCTCTCCGGCGTGCCGTTGCCCAGTTCGATGGCCGCGGCGCCGGTAATGCCGGTGATCATCAGGCGGGCGTTGGTGTCTTCCTTGATGCGGGCGGTGTCCTCGACGCGGATCCGCGCGATGACGCGGCGCGGGTCGTTGGGGTCGAGCGACAGCGCGACCACGTCGCCCACGCGGATGCCGCTGTACTGTACGGCGCTGCCGCGCGACAAGCCGTTGACCGGCTCGTTGAAGACAACGCGGTAGTAACTGACGCCGCCGTCGCCATGCGCCTTGGCCAACCACAGGCCGAAGATCAGGGCGCCGGAAACGGCGAGCAGGGTGAAGAGTCCAATGAGGACGTGGTGGGCACGTGTTTCCATATCAGGATCCCGTAGCGGCGGCGGCCGCTGCGCGTGCGCGCGGCCCGTGGAAGTATTCCTGCACCCAGGCGTCGTCGTAGCTGGCGACGGCGTCGATCGTGTCCACGACCAGCACCTTCTTTTGCGACAGCACGGCGACCCGGTCGCAGATGGTATAGAGCGTGTCCAGGTCGTGCGTGACGAGGAATACGGTCAGGCCCAGCGCATCGCGCAGGGTCAGGATGAGCTGGTCGAAGGCCGCGGCGCCGATGGGGTCCAGCCCGGCGGTGGGTTCGTCCAGGAACAGGATGGCGGCATCCAGCGCCAGCGAACGGGCCAGCGCCGCGCGCTTGATCATGCCGCCCGACAGCGAGGCCGGATACTTCGGGCCGGCTTCGGGAGGCAGGCCGGACAGCGCCAGCTTCACTTCCGCCAGCCGCTCGGCTTCGGCGCGCGACAGGCCGGCGTGTTCAATGAGCGGCAGCGCCACGTTTTCCGTGACGGTCAGCGACGAGAAGAGGGCGCCTTTCTGGAACAGCACGCCAAAGCGGCGCTCCTGCTCCGAGCGTTCGGCGGAAGACAGGGAAAGCAGGTCCTTGCCTTCGACCTGGATGGTGCCGGCCGCGGGTTCCTGCAGGCCGACGATGCTGCGCAGGAGCACCGACTTGCCGGTACCCGAGCCTCCCACCACGCCCAGGATCTCGCCGCGGCGCACGTCCAGGTCCAGGTTGTCGTGCACGACCTGGGCGCCGAACTGGTTGCGCAGGCCGCGCACCGAGATGGCGAGTTCGTCGCCAGCCTTGTCCTGGCGCGGGTCGTTGGCGGCCGTCACCATCCCATCTCCATGAAGAAGAGCGCGGCCAGGGCGTCGAGCAGGATCACCATGAAGATGGACTGCACCACGCTGGAGGTGGTGTGCTCGCCCACGGACTGCGCGCTGCCCGTGACCTTGAAGCCTTCCAGGCAGCCGATGATGGCGATGACGAAGGCAAAGATCGGCGCCTTCACCATGCCCACCAGGAAATGGCGGATATCCACGTTCTCCTGGATGATCGAGATGTAGCGCGTAAGCGAGATGTCCAGCGTCAGCAGGCAGACCAGCGCGCCGCCCAGCAGGCCGGCCAGCACGCCGATGAAGGTCAGGATGGGCAGCGAGATGAGCAGCGCGATGACGCGCGGCGCCACCAACATTTCCACCGGGTTCAGCCCCAGGGCGCGCAGCGCGTCGATTTCCTCGTTGGCCTTCATGGAGCCAATCTGCGCGGTGTAGGCGCTGGCGGTGCGGCCCGCAATCAGGATGGCGGTGAGCAGCACGCCGAATTCCCGCAGGAACGAGAAGGCGACCAGGTTGACGGTGTAGATGGTGGCGCCGAACTGTTGCAGCACGGTCGCGCCCAGGAAGGCCACGACCGTGCCCACCATGAAGGTCAGCAGCGCGACGATGGGCAGGGCGTCCAGGGCGACCTGTTCGACCAGCGCCGTGACGGACGTGACGCGCCAGCGGCGCGGGCGGAAGACGGTGCGCGCGAGGGTTTCCAGCACCAGGCCGGCGAAACCCAGCAGCGTGATGAAGGTCTTCCAGCCGGCCATGACGGCAATGCCCACGCGCTCCAGCACTTCGCCCACGGCGTGGCGCGGTTCGCGCGGCGGCGGCGCGCAGCGGTCCAGCATGGCGACGCCCATGTTCTCCAGCAGGGCGCGGCGGGCGGCGGGCATGTCGGGGTCGGCCTGGGCGAGGTCCCGCGCATGTGTCGGGCCCAGCAGTTCGATCAGCAGGGCGGCGCCGGCGGTATCCAGTTCCTTGAGCTCGCGCCAGTCGACGTCGGCCCCGGTATTGCCGTCCGGCGCCAGCGCGTTGTCGGGCTGCAGGCGCGCGGCTTCGCGCGCCAGGGCCGGGTAGTTCGCCAGCACCCAGTCGCCGCCGATGACCCAGCGCGCGTCGCCGGCGTCCGATGCCTCGCGGGCGATCCAGGCCTCGCGGCCGGACGCACCGACGCGAACAGCGGACGATTCCCGCTTGGCGGCGGCCGGGTCGGGGGCGCGGAGTTGGGCCATGAAATAGGGGGGGAGGAAGAGACGCTGCGAGTCTAGCACTAAGGATGGGGCGTTTTTTTAAGGTGTTATTAATGGGAAGGCTTTGCTGTCGCGGGTTACGGCTGGGTGAGCAGGTGTTAGCGGCGTAGCAGGCGGTTGCCGGGCGTTTTCGTGGGGCCGGACAGCGGGTGGACGGGTTTCTCCGGCTGGATAAACCTGCCCACGAACGGAATCCGCCGCTCACGCTAAAATCCCGGCTTGCCTTCCCCCCTCCAGAACGAATCCCGCACCGTGCCCCTGTCCATCCTGAACGTCCCCGGTTCCTCCGCCCTGTCCGACTTCCGCCGCGCGCGACTGCTCGCCCGGCTCCAGGAGGCCGGCCTGCCCGTGGCAGATATTGCCGCCCGCCACGAACATTTCGTCTGGACCGAGGGCGCCCTGGCAGGCGACGACCAGTCGCGCCTGCTGGCCTTGCTGGACTACGGCACGCCTTACACGGCGCCCGAGCGCGCCGACCAGGCCCTGGTGCTGCGCGTCATCCCCCGCCTGGGCACGATCTCGCCGTGGGCCAGCAAGGCCACCGACATCGCCCGCAACTGCGGTTTCGCCGCGGTGCGCCGGGTGGAGCGCGGGGTGCGCTACGCACTGATCCCCCAGCGCGGCCTGCTGGGCATGGGCAGCAAGTCGCTGGACGACGCCCAACTGGCCCTGGCGGCAGGCCTGCTGCACGACCGCATGACCGAAACCGTGGCCGACGAGGCATTCGACGGCCAGGCGCTCTTCACGCCGCTGGCGGGCAAGCCCATGCGCACCGTTGCGGTGCAGGCAGAGGGCCGCCAGGCCCTGGTCACGGCGAACACCACGCTGGGCCTGGCCCTGTCGGAAGACGAAATCGATTACCTGGCCGAGTCCTTCAATGCGCTGGGCCGCGACCCGACCGACGTCGAACTGATGATGTTCGCGCAGGCCAACAGCGAGCACTGCCGCCACAAGATCTTCAATGCGCAGTGGGTCATCGACGGCCAGCAGCAGACCAAGACGCTGTTCGGCATGATCCGCGAGACGCACGCCGCGCAGCCCGCCGGCACCGTCATCGCCTATTCGGACAACGCCGCCGTCATGGAAGGCGGTGTCGCCACCCGCTTCCAGGTCGTGGGCCAGGGCGAAACCGGCGCGCCGCTGTATGGCCGCCAGGAAGCCACCATCCACACGCTGATGAAGGTGGAAACGCATAACCACCCCACGGCCATCGCGCCGTTCCCCGGCGCCTCCACGGGCGCGGGCGGCGAGATCCGGGACGAAGGCGCGACGGGCCGCGGCTCCAAGCCCAAGGCCGGCCTGACCGGCTTCACGGTCTCGCACTTGCGCGTGCCGGGCGCCGAGCAGCCCTGGGAAGCCGATCATCATGGCCTGCCCGACCGCATCGCCTCGCCACTGTCCATCATGATCGACGGCCCGCTGGGCGGCGCCGCGTTCAACAACGAATTCGGCCGTCCCAACCTGCTGGGCTACTTCCGCACCTTCGAACAGACCGCCGGTGGCTCGCGCTGGGGCTACCACAAGCCCATCATGATCGCGGGCGGCCTGGGCAGCATCGATGCGCGCCTGACCACCAAGCTGCGCATCCCGCCGGGCGCGCTGCTCATCCAGTTGGGCGGCCCTGGCCTGCGCATCGGCATGGGCGGCAGCGCTGCGTCCAGCATGGGCGTGGGCAGCAACACCGCCGAACTGGATTTCGATTCCGTGCAGCGCGGCAACCCTGAAATCGAACGCCGGGTGCAGGAAGTCATCGACCGCTGCTGGCAGCAGGGCGAGCAGAACCCCATCCTGGCCATCCACGATGTGGGCGCCGGCGGCCTGTCCAATGCCTTCCCCGAACTGGTGAACGACGCCGAGCGCGGCGCCGTGTTCGATCTCAAGCGCGTGCCGCTGGAAGAGTCGGGGCTGTCGCCCGCCGAGATCTGGAGCAACGAGTCGCAGGAACGCTATGTGCTGGCCATCCAGCCCGCCGACCTGCCGCGTTTCCACGCCATCACGCGCCGCGAGCGCTGCCCCTATGCCGTCATCGGCATCGCCACCGAGCCGCGCGACCTGCGCGTGGTCAACGGCGCCACGGGCGATGACGCCACGCTGTTCGCCGAACTCGACGCCATGCTGGCCAGCCTGGACGCGCAACCCGCGCCGCAGCCGCCGGGCGCCGAAGGCGGCGCCCCGGGTCACCCGGTGGACGTGCCCATGAGCGTCATCCTGGGCAAGCCGCCGCGCATGACGCGCGACGTGCGGCGCCTGCCCGGCGTGGCCGAAGCGCTGGATCTCACCGTCATTTCCCTGGACGATGCCGCGCGCCGCGTGCTGCGTCATCCCACCGTCGCCAACAAGACCTTCCTCATCACTATCGGTGACCGCACCGTGGGAGGCCTCTCCAGCCGTGACCAGATGGTCGGTCCCTGGCAGGTGCCGGTGGCCGACTGCGCGGTCACGCTGGCCGACTACGAGGGGTTCCGCGGCGAAGCCATGTCCATGGGTGAGCGCACGCCCATCGCCATGCTCGACGCGCCGGCCTCGGGCCGCATGGCCGTGGCCGAAGCCCTGACCAACCTGGTCGCGGCCGACGTCGCGCGCCTGGAGGACATCAAGCTGTCTGCCAACTGGATGGCCGCTTGCGGCGTCGATGGCCAGGATGCCGCGCTGTTCGACACGGTGTCGGCCGTCAGCACGCTGTGCCAGGAAGTGGGCCTGTCCATCCCGGTGGGCAAGGACTCGCTGTCCATGCGCACCGGCTGGCAGGAAAACGGCGAGGCCCGCCAGGTCGTGGCGCCCGTCTCGCTCATCGTGACCGCCTTCGCGCCCGTCAGCGACGTGCGCGCCAGCCTGACGCCGCAGCTGCGCACCGACGCCGGCGACACCGCGCTGATCCTCATCGACCTGGGCCGTGGCCGCCATCGCCTGGGCGGCTCGATCCTGGCGCAGGCCTTCAACCAGGTCGGCGAAAACGTCCCCGACATCGACGCGCCGCAAGAACTGCGCGCCTTCTTCGTCACCATCCGCGCGCTGGCCGAGCAGGGCGTCATCCTGGCGTACCACGACCGTTCCGACGGCGGCCTCTACGCCACCGTCTGCGAAATGGCCTTTGCCGGCCACACCGGCGTGTCCATCAACCTGGACATGCTGACCATCGACGCGAACACCGCCGATTGGGGCGACTACAAGATCCGTCCCGAGCAGGTCTCGGTGCAGCGCGCCGAGCTCACGCTCAAGGCGCTGTTCTCGGAAGAGGCGGGCGCCGTCATCCAGGTGCCGGCCGCCGAGCGCGACGCCGTCATGCAGGTGCTGCGCGCCGCGGGCCTGTCGGCCCACTCTCACGTCATCGGCGGCCTGAACACCCGCGACGAGGTCGAGCTCTTCCGCGACGGCCAGCGCATCTGGGGCGCACCGCGCGCCGAACTGGGCCGCCTGTGGAGCGAGGTCAGTCATGACATCGCCGTGCTGCGCGACAACCCGGCCAATGCCAAGGCCGAGCTGGACATGTGGAACGACGCGGCCGACCCCGGCTTCACGCCGCGCGTGGCCTTCGACCCGCAGGAAGACGTGGCCGCGCCCTTCATCCATACCGGCAAGCGCCCGCGCGTTGCCATCCTGCGCGAGCAGGGCTGCAACAGCCAGGTGGAAATGGCCTGGGCCTTCGACACCGCCGGCTTCGAAGCCTGGGACGTGCACATGACCGACCTGCTGGCCGGCCGTGTCGACCTGGGCCAGGCGCAAGGCCTGGTCGCCGTGGGCGGCTTCAGCTACGGCGACGTGCTGGGCGCTGGCGAAGGCTGGGCCCGCACCATCCGCTTCAATGCGCAGCTGGCCGACCAGTTCGCCGCCTATTTCGCGCGTCCCGACACCTTCGCGCTGGGCGTGTGCAACGGCTGCCAGATGATGGCCGCGCTGGCGCCCATGATCCCGGGCGCGCAGGACTGGCCGCGCTTCACGCACAACCAGTCGGCCAAGTACGAGGCGCGCCTGTCCATGGTGGAAATCACCGCCTCGCCGTCGATCTTCTTCGCCGGCATGGAAGGCACGCAACTGCCGGTGGCCGTGGCGCACGGCGAGGGCTATGCCAACTTCGCGCAGCAGGGCGACGCCGCGCGCGTGCTGGGCGCGGCGCGCTTCATCGACAACCGTGGCGCCGCCACCGAGGCCTATCCCTTCAACCCCAACGGCAGCGCGGGCGGCCTCACCGCCGTCACCACCGCCGATGGCCGCTTCACGGTCATGATGCCGCACCCCGAGCGCGTCACGCGCAACGTCATGCTGTCGTGGGCGCCTGCCCGCTGGGGCCAGGCCGATGCCGGCGGCGCCTATTCGCCGTGGATGCGTCTCTTCCGCAACGCGCGCGTCTGGCTGGGCTAGGCCCAGGTCGTCAGGGCCGAGACTTACGCGGCCCTGACGACACCGCAGCAAAAATGGAACGGCCGGGGCAACCCGGCCGTTTTGTTTGTGGCCAATGGCGGGTTTCGCGGGTTTCCGCTACTCCCGCAAGCACGCGATAGTCGCTATGTTTGCCTCATTCCGGCAGCCCCCGCAGACAGGTGGCGCCGGGAGCGGAGACGCCGCGGGCCTGGCGGGAGATCACGGGGCCAGGCATGGCGCGCGGCGGCGCGACTCGAACAAGAATGAGGAGAAGCCATGCTGTTGCAGTCGATACATAAGCTGAGCTTGCGCAAGCGCCTGGGCTTGCTGGTGGTGTGCGCCGTGGTGGGCGTCCTGGCGATCGCGGCGGGGTTTCTGCTGTCCGAGCGCGCCTTGTTGATGGACGAACGCGCGCAGAGCGTGCGGCAGACCGTGGAGTCCGCGCACAGCCTGGTGGCGCGTTTCCACGCCCGCGCCCAGGCAGGGCAGATGACCGACGCGCAAGCCAGGACCGAAGCCATGGATGCCCTGCGCGCCATGCGCTACAGCGGCAGCGAATACTTCTGGGTCAACGACATGGCGCCGCGCATGGTGATGCACCCCGTGCGCCCGGAACTGGACGGCAAGGACCTGGCCGGCATGGCCGATCCCAACGGGCTGCACCTGTTCGTGGAATTCGTGGACGTGGTCAAGGCCCAGGGCGGCGGCCTGGTCTATTACATGTGGCCCAAGCCCGGGCACGACGAGCCCGTGCGCAAGGCGTCCTATGTGATCGGCTTCGCGCCCTGGGGCTGGGTCATCGGCTCGGGGGTCTATGTCGACACCGTGGAAGCCACCTTCCTGCAGCGCGGCGCCACCTTCGGCGGCGTGGCCTTGGTGCTGGCAGCCTTGCTGCTGCTCATCGGCATGGTGATCTCGCGCGGCCTGTTGCGCCAGATCGGCGGCGAGCCCGGCCCGGCGGCCGAGGCCACGCAACGCATGGCGCGGGGCGACCTGAGCTGCGACATTCCCCTGGCGTCCCACAGCGAAGGCAGCCTGCTGCATGCCATCCGGGCCATGCGCGACAGCTTCGCCGGCATCGTGACCGAGGTGCGCGGCGGCACCAGCGCCATCGTGCAGTCCTCGCACCAGATCGCCTCGGGCAGCGCCGACCTGGCGTCGCGCACGGAATACCAGGCCAGTTCGCTGGAGGAAACCGCGGCCTCCATGGAAGAGTTCACGGCCACCGTGCGCCAGAACGCCGACAACGCCGCCGAGGCGTCCAGCCTGGTGGCCAGCACGGCCAGCACCGCCACGCGTGGCGGCGAGGTCGTGGAGCGCGTCGTCACCACCATGGGCGACGTGCAGGCCGCGTCGCGCAAGATCGTGGAAATCGTCTCGGTCATCGACAGCATCGCCGCGCAGACCAACATCCTGGCCTTGAACGCCGCCGTCGAGGCCGCCCGCGCGGGCGAGCAGGGGCGCGGTTTCGCGGTGGTGGCGGGCGAGGTGCGTGCGCTGGCCCAGCGCTCGGGCGCCGCGGCGCGCGAGGTGCGCCAGTTGATCGATGCGTCCACCGCCAGCGTCGAGGCCGGCACCGCGCTGGTGGCGCAGGCGGGCGCCACCATGCGGGAGGTGGTGCAGGGCGTGCAGGAAGTCACGCGCATCATCGACGAGATCGCCACGGCCAGCCGCGAGCAGTCCGACGGCGTCGAGCAGATCAACCAGGCCGTCAGCAGCATGGATCAGATGACCCAGCAAAACGCGGCCCTGGTGGGCGACTCGGCGAATGCCGCCGAATCATTGAACGCGCAGGCGGAAAGGCTGGAAGCGCTGGTCAGCGTGTTCAAGGTGGGCACGCCCAGTGCCACCGTGGTGCTGGAGGCCGAGCCGGCGCCCAGCCATGCCCGCGGGCCGCTGGTGTGGCGGGAGCAGGGCGCTTAGGGCCTGCAGGAGGGCTGCAGGCGCGCCCGCGCGATGCTCAGGCCAGCCTGTCCGCCCACTCGTCCCCGAACACCTCGGGCTCGCTGAAGGCTTCCAGGCGGGCGAAGTGCTGGTCGATGTCCTCGACGTACAGCGCGCTGGCGATGCCCTCGGCCAGCCGGCGCGCGCCGTCGCTGATGGCCGGGATATCGCCCGAGATCGCGCCGTGCGACAGCGCCGCGGGATAGTTGAAGCAATACACCCGCGCCAGCCCCGGGCAGGCGCCCGGCGTCTTCTCGCGCAGCTCGAAGGCCGGCCCCACGTCGGGCGAGTCGTGCAGCTCCTGGTCTTCGTCCCCCGAGGGCGGGGCATAGCGCTGGTGCCAGGCGCGCACGTGCGGCGCGATGGTCGCGAACTCCTCGCGCGCGAACCAGTCGATGCGAAAGCCCGTGGACAGGAACAGGAAGTCCAGCGCGATCACGCCCCGGGGCGTCGTCACGTGGATCTCGTCGCCCGCCATCTCGGCCTTCAGCACCGGCGACGACAGATGCACGCGCACATTCGGGTGGCGCATCACGCGCAGCGTGCTGCCGCGCGGGGGCGGCACCTGCTCGCGGTTGATGTAGTGGCGGAAGCGCCATTTCCAGGCGTCCGACAAGGCCTGGTGCCCATGCACCAGCCCCGGATTGCCCGCGGCCTTCTGCTTGTTGATGCGCGGGATGTCGGCGCGGCGCACCAGCATGTCCACGCGCTGGGCGTTGGCTTCCAGCGCGGTCGCGGCGCTGTCCATGGCCGACGAGCCCGCACCGACCACGCCTACGCGCTTGCCGGCCAGCATGGCCGCGTCCAGCACGTCCGAGGAATGCGCCCAGCGCTCGCGCGGCAAGCCGTTCACGAAGGCCGGCACCTGCGCGCCGCCCAGGCCGTCGCGGCCCGTGGCCAGCACCACGCGGCGCGCCAGCAGCGTGCGCGTGCCCTCGGCGTTGGCAATGTCCAGCGCCACCACGCCGTCGCCGCGCGGCCGCAGGCCCGACAGGCGGTGCGCATTGCGCAGGTCCAGGCCCATGACCTTGCGGTACCAGCGCAGGTAATCCATCCATTGCAGGCGCGGAATCTTGTCCAGCGCTTCCCATGCCGGCACGCCGTATTGCGCTTCGTACCAGGCGCGGAAGGTCAGGGCTGGCAGGCCCAGCGCCGGCCCCGTCAGCGTCTTGGGCGAGCGCAGGGTCTCCATGCGCGCCGTCGTGGCCCAGGGACCCTCGAAACCGGCAGGCGCCTGGTCGAAGATCACTGCCGTGATGCCCAGGTGGCGCAGCGCGGTCGCGGCCGTCAGGCCCGCCATGCCGCCGCCGATCACCGCCACGTCCAGCACCGGCTGGCCGTCGCGCTGGCTGGGCGGCACCCAGGCAGGCGGCGGCAGTTCCAGCCACGCCAGGTCCTGCGCCAGCCGGGCTTCCAGCGCGGCCAGGCCCGCAAGACCGGGGGCGCCGGGCGGATAGGGCGGGGCGCTGGCGGGGTTGCCCGTCAGGGGGGAATGGGGCGCAGGGGCGGTGCAGGAAGGCGTTGCGGTCGATGTCATGCCCGCGAGTGTAGCCCTGCCCTGGGGCCGCCACGCCACATCTGTCCACGTCCGGACCAGGGTTTCCACTGACAGGTTCGCGCTCAGGCGTATAATCTTGCTTTGCGCCCGGAGTCCCCCATGCGTCTCATCAAAAAAGCACTCACTTTCGACGACGTGTTGTTGGTGCCTGCTTATTCCGACGTGCTGCCGCGCAACACGTCGCTCGCCACCCGCCTGACCCGCAACATCTCCCTGAACATCCCGCTCGTCTCGGCCGCCATGGACACGGTGACCGAAGCCCGCCTGGCCATCGCCATGGCGCAGGAAGGCGGCATCGGGATCATCCACAAGAATCTTTCCGCCGACGAGCAGGCCCGCGAGGTCTCCCGCGTCAAGCGCCATGAATTCGGCATCGTGATCGACCCGGTCACCGTCACGCCGGACATGAAGGTGCGCGACGCCATCGCCCTGCAGCGCCAGCACGGCATCTCGGGCCTGCCCGTGGTGCAGGATGGCAAGCTGACCGGCATCGTCACCAACCGCGACCTGCGCTTCGAAACCCGCCTGGACCTGCCGCTGCGCGACATCATGACCCCGCGCGAGCGCCTGGTCACGATGGACGAAAGCGGCACGCTCGACCAGGCCCAGACGCTGATGCACGAGCATCGCCTGGAGCGCGTGCTGATCGTCAATGACGCCTTCGAACTGCGTGGCCTGGCCACCGTCAAGGACATCGTCAAGAACACCGAACATCCCAACGCCTGCAAGGACGCCCAGGGCCAGTTGCGCGTCGGCGCCGCCGTCGGCGTGGGCGAGGGTACCGAAGAGCGCGTCGCCAAGCTGGTCGCCGCGGGTGTCGACGTCATCGTCGTCGACACCGCCCACGGCCACTCGTCGGGCGTCATCGAACGCGTGCGCTGGGTCAAGCAGAACTATCCCAAGGTCGACGTCATCGGCGGCAACATCGCCACCGGCGCCGCCGCGCTGGCGCTGGTCGAAGCCGGGGCCGATGGCGTCAAGGTCGGCATCGGCCCCGGCTCCATCTGCACCACCCGCATCGTCGCGGGCGTGGGCGTGCCGCAGGTCACCGCCATCTCGGACGTTGCCGAAGCGCTGGAAGGCACGGGCGTGCCGCTCATCGCCGACGGCGGCGTGCGCTACTCGGGCGACGTCGCCAAGGCACTGGCTGCCGGCGCCTCGGCCGTCATGATGGGCGGCATGTTCGCCGGCACCGAAGAGGCGCCGGGCGAAGTCGTCCTGTACCAGGGCCGTTCCTACAAGTCCTACCGTGGCATGGGCAGCCTGGGCGCCATGACGGACGGCTCGGCCGACCGCTACTTCCAGGACCCGTCCAACAACGCCGACAAGCTCGTGCCGGAAGGCATCGAAGGCCGCGTGCCCTACAAGGGCAGCGTCCTCGCCATCATCTTCCAGCTGGCTGGCGGCGTGCGCGCCTCCATGGGCTATTGCGGTTGCGCCAGCATCGAGCACATGCGCACCCGGGCTGAATTCGTCGAAATCACCTCGGCCGGCGTGCGCGAATCGCACGTCCACGACGTGCAGATCACGAAGGAAGCACCGAACTACCGCGCGGACTGATTCCTTTCCGCGCGCCTCGCAGGTCCTATGCAGCACCCAAGCGCGCGCCCCTCGGCGCGCGCTTGGTTCATTCGCCGCCCTGAATTCACATTCAATCCGACAGAGTCCTCATGCATCAGCGCATCCTCATCCTCGATTACGGTTCACAGGTCACCCAGCTCATCGCGCGCCGCGTGCGCGAAGCGGGCGTCTACTGCGAAATCCATCCCGGTGACGTCGATCCCGCCTTCGTGGCCGAGCAGGCCGCGCAGGGCGGCCTGAAGGGCATCATCCTGTCGGGCAGCCACGCCTCGGCCTACGCCGAAGACGCCTTCTCGGTTCCCGCCAACGTCTTCGACGTGAAGGTGCCCGTGCTGGGCATCTGCTATGGCATGCAGTCCATGGCGCAGCAGCTGGGCGGCGAGGTCAGCTTCTCGGACCACCGTGAGTTCGGCTACGCCGAAGTCCGCGCCCACGGCCACACGCGCCTCTTGGACGGCATCGAAGACTTCCGCACCCCGGAAGGTCACGGCATGCTCAAGGTCTGGATGAGCCACGGCGACAAGGTCACCGCGCTGCCGCCGGGCTTCAAGCTCATGGCGTCCACGCCGTCCTGCCCCATCGCCGGCATGGCCGACGAGGAGCGCGGCTTCTACGCCGTCCAGTTCCACCCCGAAGTCACCCACACCCTGCAAGGCCAGGCGCTGCTCACCCGCTTCGTGCGCGAGATCTGCGGCTGCGAGGGCGACTGGAACATGCCCGACTACGTCTCCGAGGCCGTCGCCCGCATCCGCGAGCAGGTCGGTGACGACGAAGTCATCCTGGGCCTGTCGGGCGGCGTCGATTCGTCCGTGGCCGCGGCCCTGATCCACAAGGCCATCGGCGACCAGCTGACCTGCGTCTTCGTCGACCACGGCCTGCTGCGCCTGAACGAAGGCGAGCAGGTCATGGCCACCTTCGCCGACGCCATGGGCGTGCGCATCATCCATGTGGATGCCAGCGAACAGTTCCTGGGCAAGCTGGTCGGCGTCGAAGACCCCGAAGCCAAGCGCAAGATCATCGGCCGCGAATTCGTCGAAGTCTTCCAGGCCGAAGCCGGCAAGCTCAAAAGCGCCCGCTGGCTGGCCCAAGGCACCATCTATCCCGACGTCATCGAGTCGGCCGGCGGCAAGACCGGCAAGGCCGTCGCCATCAAGTCGCACCACAACGTGGGCGGCCTGCCGGACACGCTGAACCTGAAGCTGCTGGAGCCGCTGCGCGAGTTGTTCAAGGACGAAGTGCGCAAGCTGGGTATTGCGTTGGGCTTGCCGCCTGCGATGGTGTATCGCCATCCGTTCCCGGGGCCTGGCCTGGGTGTGCGGATCCTGGGTGAGGTGAAGCAGGAATACGCGGACCTGCTGCGTCGTGCGGATGCGATCTTCATCGAGGAACTGCGTGGGACCGTGGATACGGTCAGCCAGCAGACCTGGTATGACCTGACGTCGCAGGCGTTTGCGGTGTTCCTGCCGGTGAAGTCGGTGGGGGTGATGGGGGATGGGCGTACTTACGATTACGTGGTTGCGCTGCGTGCCGTGCAGACGTCGGACTTCATGACGGCGGATTGGGCGCAGTTGCCTTATGCGTTGTTGGCTAAGGTGTCGTCGCGGATTATCAATGAGGTGCGGGGGATTAACCGGGTGGTTTATGACGTTAGTAGTAAGCCGCCGGCGACGATTGAGTGGGAGTGAAGGGGGGGGTAGGTTATTGATTTAATGGGTGAAATTTAGATTAAATAACTATGCTCTATATTTTATAGCGTTAATGATATTTTTTCGTGGCATACGGAATGTGTTGCTTAATAATATGCCTATACCATGTTGGGGGTGAGTGGCGCGACATGGTATCGAGAGTGCGAGCCGATTTTGTGCCACGCGGTATTTGATAGTCGGCGGATGGGCGTGCTGCGCGCTCTTGTTTGTACGGAACTAGTTACCGTACAAACAAGAATCTGACCACGACCGCCCGTCTCGACCTGCGCCTCGAACCGCGCGAGAAGGGTCGCATTGCCAACGCCGCAGCTCTGCGCGGTATACCGGTGTCATCCTTCGTGCGCGACGCTTTGCTGCGGGAGGCAGATGCCACCATCGCGGCCGATACCATTGTCACCTTGTCTGAAGATAAATCTCGCCGCTTCCTGGCAGCGCTGACGAACCGTTCAGGCCCAATACCCGTCTCAATAAGGCGATGGATGCCGTAGCCCGTCGGACGCAGCGCTGAAGCATGGCGCTGGCCTTCGCTGTCCTGGATGCTCGCCGGCACGACCGCGAATGCTTTGCCAGCGGCCTGGCGGTGCTGAATGACTACCTACGCCGCCGCGCCGGCCCGGATTTTTGGCTATTGCTCATTGTCGGCCGCCCAACTCCATCTGCATGACCTGCGTGAGGCTGACAGCAAGCAACTGCCGGCGTACCCTGTGCCGGCAATTCGGGTGGGACGGCTGGCTGTCTCAAAGGCCGAGCAGGGGAAGGGCTATGGTCAATGGCATGCACGGACCATGCGGTTAATCTGGCCTTGTTCGTGCGGCAGACCATGGGCGTGCGCGCGTTCGCCGTCGATGTCAAGAATTCAAAGGCGGCAAAGTACTATCAAGCCCGTGGGTTCGGGGCGACATTAGATGATGCACTGACGCTCTACTTGCCCCTTGGGAAGGCAGTCGAGTGAAACCGGAGTAAAGGGGGGAGACCATGGAACTGCCGGAACAGCAGGCCCGCAAGAACATCGATCAGTTGCTCGCCGATGCCGGCTGGGTGCTGCAGGATCGAAGCGAGCTTGATCGTAGTGCCGGTGTCGGCGTGGCGGTACGTGAGTTCCAGTTGCCAGCCGGTGCGTGCGATTACCTGCTGTTCGTCGATGGTAAGGCCGCTGGCGTTATCGAGGCCAAGAAAGCTGGCGTTACTCTGAGCGGCGTTGCCGAGCAGTCCGCCAAGTACATGGTGGGCCTACCACCGCATCTTGCACGTTGGGACGACCTGCTGGTGTACGAGTACGAAAGCACCGGCGAGGAGACCTTCTTCAGCAACCGTCGTGATCCCAAGCCGCGCTCGCGTCGACTGTTCGCCTTTCATAGCCCAGAAACCCTGCGCGAATGGCTGCAGCAGGCCGAGACATTGCGCGCGCGCCTGCAACATCTGCCACCACTGGACACACAGGGCCTACGCGACTGCCAGGTCGAAGCCATCGAAGGGCTGGAAAAATCGCTGGCGCAGGACAGGCCGCGCGCCCTGATCCAACTGGCCACCGGCGCCGGCAAGACCTTCACCGCCTGCACCTTCTCGTGGCGCTTGCTCAGGCATGCGGGTGCCAAGCGCATCCTGTTTCTGGTGGATCGCAACAACCTGGGTGACCAGACGCTCAAGGAATACCAGAATTTCCAGCCCGCTGGCGCCGCCAACCGCTTTACCGATACCTACATCGTCCAGCACCTGCACGGGCCACGCATTGACCCGGACGCCAAGGTCGTCATCACCACCATCCAGCGCCTATATTCCATGCTGCGCGGCAGGGAACTGGACGAGTCCGACGAGGAGGTCTCCGCTTTCGAGCAACAGATTGGCGAAGAAGGAGAGATTCCGCCGCTGGCCTACAACCCGGCCATTCCCATCGAGACGTTCGATTTCATCGTCACCGACGAGTGCCACCGCTCCATCTATGGCCTGTGGCGGCAGGTGCTGGAATACTTCGATGCCTACCTGATCGGCCTCACCGCCACGCCGTCCAAGCACACGCTGGGCTTCTTCAACCAGAACCTGGTGGCCGAATACCCCTACGAGCGCTCGGTGGCCGATGGCGTCAATGTGGGCTACGAGGTCTACCGCATCCGCACCCGCGTCACCGAACAGGGCGGCACGGTGGAAACCGACGCCGCAGGGTTCCAGGTGCCGGTGCGTGACAAGCGCACCCGCAAGCTGCGCTATGAAAGCCTGGACGAAGACCTGGAATACACCGGCCAGCAGCTCGACCGCTCCGTGGTCAGTCCCAACCAGATCCGCACCGTGCTGCAGACCTATCGGGAGCGCGTGTTCACCGAACTGTTTCCCGAACGCAGCGGCCAGTGGCTGCCCAAGACGCTGATCTTCGCCAAGGACGACAACCATGCCGAGGAGATCGTGCATGCCGTGCGCGAAATCTTTAGCGAAGGCAACGACTTCGCCAAGAAGATCACCTACCGCAACGGCAGCGAAGACCCCAAGGCACTGATCAAGGCCTTTCGCGTCGATCCGTTCCCGCGCGTGGCAGTCACCGTGGACATGATCGCCACCGGCACCGACATCAAGCCGGTGGAAGTGTTGATCTTCATGCGCGACGTGAAATCCGAAGGCTATTACGAGCAGATGAAGGGCCGGGGCGTGCGCACCATTCCCGATGCTGACCTGCGTGCCGTCACCCCGGATGCACAGACCAAGACCCGCTTTGTGTTGATCGATGCCGTGGGCGTGTCTGAGTCGAAGAAAAACGCCAGTCAGCCGCTGGAACGCAAGCGCACGCTCGGTTTTGATACCTTGCTGGAACAGATTGCCATGGGCCGGCGTGACGAGGATGCCATCTCCTCGCTGGTGGCCCGCCTGGCAGCGCTGGATCGCAAACTGGGGGACGAAGACCGAACGCGGTTGGCCCAGGCAAGCGGCGGCTTCACACTGCGCCAATTGTCCGGCCGCCTGCTGGACGCCATCGACCTGGACATGCAGCAGGCTGCCATCATCGACCGTCATGGCGCGGCGGCTACGCCGGAGCAGGAAAAGCAGGTCATCGCCGCGCTGTTCGAGAGTGCCTGCCAACCCTTCGACAAACCGGCGTTGCGGCAACTGCTGAAAGACATCAAGCAGAAAACCGACATCGTCATCGACGAAATCACTACCGATGAAGTGCTGCACACCGGCTTTGACCTCAAGCGTGCGCAGCAGACTATCGCCAGCTTCAAGGATTTCATGCAACAGCACCGTGACGAACTGACCGCCCTGCAGATTCTCTACAACCAGCCACTGGGCAAGCAGCGGCTGAGCTACGCCGCCATCCGCGAACTGGTGCAGCGCTTGACCGACCCGCCGCTGTACCTGACAACCGCCAATGTCTGGCAGGCTTACAAGCGGCTGGAAGCCTCAAAAGTGCGCGGCGCGCCGGTGGACGAGCAGTTGACCGAAGTGGTCAGCCTGGTGCGCTACGCGCTGGGCCAGACCGACACGCTGGAGCCATTCGGCAGCGTGGTGGAACGCCGCTTCAACCTGTGGCTGGGCCGCGAGAAAAAGGCTGGGCGCGATTACACGCCCGAGCAGGAAGAGTGGTTACGCACCATTGCCGGTTATATCGCCGCCAATGCCGAAATCGCCGCGCGTGATTTCATGGAATCCCCCGCGCTGGCCGACAAGGGCGGGATTGTGAGGGCACGGCAGGTGCTGGGTACTGGCCTGAATCAGATGCTGGATGAGTTGCAAGAGGCGTTGGTAGCATAAGAATGAGCTTTGGACAAAACATAGATGATCTGGTCAGCGCTAGTCCGAATGCGTTGCATGCAATTCATGAAAGTTGGGCGAGGGTTCGTGTCCGTGAAGTAGCGAATTTGGTTAACGGATTTCCGTTTAAGTCAAATGGATTTAATGACAAGTCCGGAACTCCTATTGTTCGGATTCGTGATGTGACCAGTGGAGTTCCTGGAACCTATTACGATGGTTTGACAAACGATCCGAAGATGACTTGGATTGAGAATGGTCATATTGCAATCGGAATGGATGGGGATTTCAACTCCAGAGTCTGGAGTGGTGGAAAGGCACTTCTTAATCAGCGGGTGTGTACTTTAAAGGCTGATAGAGATTTTTATTCCCAAAAATTTTTGGCGTATGTTTTGCCTGGATATCTCAATTTAATCAATGAGCACACCTCCTCTGTAACGGTTAAGCATCTTTCTTCGCTCACCGTACGTGATATCCCATTGCCGCTTCCACCATTAAACGAGCAGCACCGCATCGTCGAAAAAATCGAAACCCTGTTTGCCCAACTGGATCAGGGCGAAGCAGTGCTGCGTGAAGCGAAAAAACTGCTGGCCCGCTACCGCCAATCCGTGCTCAAGGCCGCCGTCACTGGCGAACTTACCGCGGGTTGGCGCGCGCAGCGCAGCGAACAGCTCGAACACGGCCGCGACCTGCTGGCTCGCATCCTGAAAACCCGCCGTGAACAATGGCAAGGCCGAGGCCAGTACAAGGAACCCGCTGCTCCGGATATCACCGACCTGCCGGAACTACCGCAGGGGTGGGTGTGGTGTTCAACTGAACAACTCGCAGATGTTCAAACCGGGGCAACTCCAAAGAAGGGCGATGGCCGATTTTACGCAGAAGGAAAAAAGCCATGGATAACAAGCACTGCTGTTAATGATGACTTGATTATTGAGCCTCAGGCGTATATTACAGAAATAGCCTTGAGGGAAACGAATGCAAAGATATTTCCTAAAGGAACGCTGATTGTCGCCATGTACGGTGAAGGGAAGACACGGGGCAAGGTTGCCGAACTCGGAATTGATGCGGCCACAAATCAGGCATGTGCAGCACTTCTTGTGGGAGCATTGCCCAAACCAGTGCGAGAATTTTTGAAGGGTTTTTATCTGTATAACTACGAGGCAATCAGACTGCTTTCTTCTGGTGGAGTTCAGCCTAATCTTAATCTGAGCCTGATTAAAGAAACTGCACTTCCACTTGCATCGGAGGTCGAGTTGATTGAAATACAGTCTCGAATCGATTTGGAACTGGGGCGTATTCAGGCAGTATCAAAGTATTGCCAATCCGAACTCGCCCGCTCCGCTGCCCTGCGCCAATCCATTCTGAAAGATGCCTTCACCGGCAAGCTGGTACCGCAAGACCCCAGTGACGAACCCGCCACCGAACTGCTGGCCCGCATCCGTGGCGAACGCACCACGGCGACACGTAAAAGCCTGCTCCGCAAGGAAAATTCATGAGTGACATCAAACTGTTCCGCACTGGTCAGACGTCGGTCATTGAACTGGAAAGCACGCAGATTACGTTGGAACGCAGCCTTCAAACCCAGTTCGAACGTCATCTGGAGACCCTGCTGGGGGTGCGCTTTCTGGCATCCGAATACATCAACAGCCATGGCGGGCGGATGGATACGTTGGGGCTGGACGAGAACGGCTATCCGGTCATAATCGAGTACAAGCGCGACCGTTCGGAAAACGTGATCAGCCAGGGCCTGTTCTATCTGGACTGGCTGATGGACCATCGCGGCAATTTCGAATTGTTGGTGCGCGACCGCTACGGCAAGGAGGCTGCCGAACAGATCGAGTGGAGTGCGCCGAGACTGATCTGCATTGCCGCCGATTTCACCAAATACGACATCCATGCCGTCAAGCAGATGGGCCGCAACATCGAGCTGGTGCGGTATCGCCGCTTTGGCGAGGACTTGTTGTTACTGGAATTGCTGACCAGCGTGTCATCCAGCACGGTCACCGCTCCTGCGGCATCTCCTGCCGATGGCGTGCCAAAGGTCATCAAATACAAGACCGTGTCGGAGATGCTCGATGCTGCTACCACCGGGCTGACCGACTTGTATGCCGACGTCGAAAATTACCTGCTTGGCCTGGGCGACGATGTCACCAGTAAGACGCTGCGCTTCTACTTCGCCTTCAGGCGCTTGAAGAACTTCGCCTGCGTAGAGGTCAAGACCAGTCTGAATCTGGTACGGCTGTATCTGAAGATAGACCCGGACAGCGTGGCGCTTGAAGAGGGTTTTACCCGCGATGTGCGTCATGTCGGCCATTACGGCACCGGCGACCTGGAAGTGACACTGAAATCCCATGACGATCTGGAGCGGGCCAAGCCGCTGATTGTCCGCTCCTATGAGGCATCTTGATGAGTAACGAACAACTGGTCGCCAAGGTCTGGAATTACGCGCACGTGCTGCGCGACCAGGGCATTTCCTATGGCGATTACATTGAACAAATTACCTACTTGTTGTTCCTGAAAATGGACCAGGAGCGGGTAGAGTTGCTGGGCGAGCCATCGGCCATTCCCCCGGAGTGGAACTGGTCGCGGCTGGTCAAACACGACGGCGAGGCGCTGGAGCGCCATTACCGCCGCACCTTGCAGGCCTTGGCCAAGGTGGGCGGGATGATTGGCACCATCTTCCGCAAGTCGCAGAACAAGCTGTCCGAGCCAGCCAAATTGAAGCGCGTGGTCAGCCTGATCGACAGCGAAGGGCCGTGGATCGGCCTGAAAGTCGACGTGAAGGGCGAGATCTACGAAGGTCTGCTGGAGCGCAATGCGTCGGAAGTGAAGTCCGGCGCGGGCCAGTATTTCACCCCGCGCCCGGTGATTGACGCCATTGTGGAATGCGCGGATCCAAAGATTGGCGAAACCGTCTGCGACCCGGCCTGCGGTACCGGCGGCTTCCTGCTGTCGGCCTTCGAGCACATGAAAGGCCAAAGCCAGGACCGCGACAAGCTGCGCCGTCTGCGCCACGGGGCACTACATGGCGTGGATATCGTGGACGAGGTGGTTCGCCTGTGCGCGATGAACCTGTACCTGCACGGCGTGGGCAATGGCGACAGCCCGGTGACGCAAGGTGACGCGCTGGCTGCCGACCCCGGGGATCGCTACAAGGTCATACTGACCAACCCGCCATTCGGCAAGAAGTCCAGCTACAAGGTGGTGGGCGAAGATGGCTCGGTCAGCACCGAGCGCGAGAATTACGAACGCGACGATTTCAAGTTCACCACGTCCAACAAGCAGCTCAACTTCCTGCAGCACATCATGACCATCCTGGACACGCGCGGCCGTGCCGGCGTGGTACTGCCGGACAACGTGCTATTCGAGGCGGGCCGGGCGGGCGAGGGCATCCGCAAACGCCTGCTGGAACAGTTCAATTTCCACACCCTGCTGCGCTTGCCCACCGGCATCTGGTACAGCCCAGGCGTGAAGGCAAACGTCCTGTTCTTCGACAAGCGTCCGGCCTCGCGTGAGGTGCAGACCAAGGAACTTTGGGTCTACGATTACCGCACCAACGTGCACAAGACGCTCAAGGCCAAGCGCCTGGCGCGGGCGGACTTCGATGACTTTATCCGGTGCTACCGCGAGCGCAGAGAAACCGAACGCTTCCGCCGCTTCAGCTATGATGAACTGTCTCGGCGAGACAAGCTGAACCTGGATATTTTCTGGCTCAAAGACGACAGCTTGGAGGACATCGACAGCCTGCCCACGCCTGACGTGCTGGCTGCCGAGATCGTGGAGAGCCTGGAAGCAGCACTGGAGCAGTTTCGCAATGTCAGCGCAGAACTTTCGGGTGACGAGGAGGCGTAACGCTGCCTTGTAGAAATCATGGTTTTACATGGTTTCAAAGAGGAAAAAGTAAGTGAGATCAATGGGTTGTAATGTCTACAGATAGTCGAGTGGGATATTCTGCTCGCTGAAAGACGACGAATGGGAAGCGACCCCGCCCAAGGGTGCAGTGCTTCAGAATTCGCTGTGTCTACGCGCCTGAGCCCAGGAAGACGTTCGTCCACCCGATATCTACATCGGAGCCGCCATTCGGAACTCCGCGTGGAGCATCGAGAAGCTGCTTGCTGCTCAGGACGTGCGTAGTCGATACCTCATTTGAGGAAGTAGTACGGAGATGAATTCGTCGAAGGTCTGATCTCGATGAGTCTCGAAGCGATCCGTCGCGAGAAGCTTCGCCGCAGCCGCGGCTTGATGGTCGGTCATCGATGGCGAGAACGTCTCCCAGGCCGCCAGGAAGAGCCAGGCGAAGGGACGACGTCCGTTGCTGCCTCTTTGCAGAGCGGCCTGAAGCACCTCGTAGGGCCATGTCAGGCCGCTACCAATGGGCCTGTCGTGCTGGAATGTCAGCAGGACCGGCAGTACGCCTTTGCGCCCCCAGAAGTCTGCCCCGAGGCTGGGCGCATAGCTGTCCCGCCAGTACTGCGAGCGGGTGAGCCTCAAGCCGGCTTTGAACACCTCGGCCTCCAGCTGTTCTCCACCGCCACCAGCGTGGAACTCGATGACGCTGTCGGCGAAGCGCTGAAGGTCGTTGGCCCAGTCGAGCTGCGATTCATCGCCCTGTTTTCTGAGGTGGCCAAGTTGCAGCGCGTCCCAGTGCCCATGCGCGCGCAATTCGTGCGCAACCGCGTCAGGCGCAATCGAGCAGAAATGACCACCTCGCACGTTGTTCACGCCCATGCGCATCATGAGTTGCACGGTGGCCTGATCTTCGATGACCTCTGCTGCTCGGTGGGATGTCGCGCCGGTCTTCACCGCGTAGACTAGACGAACGACAGGATGTAGGGCAGTCCATCCGGCCCCAACGCCATTGATGTGCTGGCGTAGGCGTCGCTCTGTCGTTGTGGTGATGCCCACATAGCGTTTGCCTTGCGCGAGCTCCAGGACATATAGCCAGATTTGCTGATCGCCTTCCTCCGGCTGCAGCTCCTGATCTGGCTTTGGCGCCGCCAGCATCAGGTACTCCTTGGCCGCATTTTCACTGATCTCCCGGCCAACCAGTCGTGCCTTCCAGCCCTTGGTAAGCGGCCACTCGCCGCCGAGCAATTCGATATGGCGTCGCGAGAATCCGATGCCCGAGGTCGCCCCTTTTTGGATGAATTCCAACGTGATCAACATCTTTGATGCGCTTCGGTAGCCGGGTTCTATCGCTATTGGCGGACTTGCTGCACGGCCTGTCTGATGCGGAGGGCAGAGGTGAGACCGAGGCCCATGTCCAGTGCGAGCTTGAAGAACTCGCTTTTGGCCGATGATCTGTCGAGGCTATGCTGGCGGGTCAGATCCCGCGCAAGCTTGCCGATTGCGGGCGCATCACTTGAAGAAACCCAAGCTGAATTGCCCACCCCGTTCTCAAACGCCAGGATGACCGCGTCCGGGAGGTCCGCGCCGAACAGGAAGTAGCGCAGATGCTTCAGGAAATGCGGGTGGGTGTAGATATCGTCCCCAGTGCATGAGTTGCGTTCGAACAGGCCTTTGCGGGATGCCTTGATTCGGCCCGGGTTGTAGTCTGGGTCGTTCCAGTACCTGATGCGCTCCTGCGGAATGGCGTCTCCCGCGCTCAATAAGCGAACCAAGGCGAGGATGGGCTGCTGGTTCGAGAGGTATGCCGCGCGCGCCTCGTCGTGCGATGCGTGGACCGTCCGAAGATCGATCTGCTCCACGAGCCGGCGTTGGTCCGCGGTCAACTCGATGTGATACTTCTCCACCCATTTGCTCCTTCCGATGAGCCGGCGCAGTCGTGCTCATCCGCAGCCACCACGGGGTGCTGCCCAAACGAGGATTGCTATCTTTTCTTGCGATGGCATTGTACAGGTCGATGTCGAGCTGTTCCGTTCGCAGCGACACCACCAGGCTGTAGCGCGCCGGAAGCGCATAGCACTTAAGGGCAGGATGCGTGCGCCACGTAGTACGTCCGGATCTGCACGACGGCTGCGCTCAGGGTGTCTTCGCTGGTGATGCAGGCCCAGCAGGGCCACCGGATGCGCCGTGGGTTGTTCGGTGAACACGATGATGGGGTAGTGTCAGGAAACCACGGCAAACTCACTTGCCACTGCAAGCGGGATGGCCGCAAAGCAGCGCTGTCTGCCACGATAAGATGGCCATCTACTCGATCAACGCAGGAGCGAAGCCATGTCCCTTGCGAATTTCAAGCGCGTCGTCGGCCGCCGTGCGGCTTGCCTGTCAGCACTGCCCCTGGTATTGATGCTGGGCGCTTGTTCATCTCCTGATCCAGCCCCACGCGCAGACAGCGCGGTGCTGGCCACGACGCCCAGCGCGGGCACGGCCCCGGCCCAGGCCACCAACACCGCAACATCGAACACTCTGCGGCTGGACGGCCTGGGCGACCTGCGCATCGGCCAGCCCGTTCCCAACTCCAGCACCTGGGCCGAGCGCGGCGCACAAGCCAGCGACGTCTGCCGCACCGTCAGCTCGCCGCAGTATCCCGGCGCCTATGCCATCGTCATCGACAACACGGTCCAGCGCATCACGCTGGGCCAGCGTTCCAGTCTCACGTTCGACGGCCTGGGCATCGGCGCGACGGAGCAGGCGGTCAGCGTCAAATTCCCGGCCCTGACCCAGGACCTGCACAAATACGAATCCCCGCCCGCCAAATACCTGACCTCGCCCGACGCCTCGCCCAGCAGCGCGGGCGTGCGCTTCGAGATCGGCGCCGACGGCAAGGTCAAGCTCATCCACGTCGGCCTGATGCCGGTGCTGGCCTACGTCGAGGGCTGTGCCTGAGCGTCAGTCCTTGCGCCACCACGCCGAGCCGGCATGCGGCGCGCGCAAGTCCACGCGCTCGCCCATTTCCGGCGTGGTGATCGGCACGCCTTGTTCCCCCGCCAGTCCTGTGATGCGTTCGAAGGGTTCCGACCAGCCATGCATGGCCAGGTCGAAGGTGCCGTTGTGGATGGGCAGCAACCAGCCGCCGCGCAGGTCCCGGTGCGCCTGCAGCGTCTCTTCGGGCTGCATGTGCACGAAGGCCCAGCGCGGGTCATAGGCGCCGGTTTCCATCAGCGTGATGTCGAAGGGGCCGAGCTTGTCGCCGATGGCCTTGAAGCCGTCGAAGTAGCCGGTGTCCCCGCTGAAGAACACCTTCAGGTCGTCGTCCTGGATGACCCATGACGCCCACAGGCTGCGGTCGCTGTCGGTCAGGCCGCGGCCCGAGAAGTGCTGGGCGGGCGTGGCCGTCAGGCGCAGGCCGTCGACCGTGGTGGATTCCCACCAATCCAGCTGCGTGATCTTGACCGTGTCGATGCCCCACGCGACCAGTTGGTCACCCACGCCCAGCGGCGCGATGAAGCGCGCGGTCTTGTCGGCCAGGGCAAGCACGGCGGCGTGGTCCAGGTGGTCGTAGTGATTGTGCGACAGGATGACGCCGGCTATCGGCGGCAGGTCTTCAATGGCGATGGGCGGCGCGTGGAAGCGCTTGGGCCCGGCCCATTGCACGGGCGAGGCGCGTTCCGAGAAGACCGGGTCGGTCAGCCAGAATTTGCCGCGCAGTTTCAGCAGCAGGGTGGAGTGTCCCAGGCGGTACAGGCTGCGATCGGGCGCGGCGTCCAGCTGCGCGCGGGTCAGGGTGCGCACGGGAATGGCCTGGTCCGGCACGGTGTTCGCGGGCTTGCCCAGCAGGAAGCTTCCCATGATCTTCGCGGTCTTCCAGAAGCCCATGGGCGGGCGCGGCTTGGCGTTGTGGAAGCGGCCGTCACGCTGTTGCGGCGAGTCGGCGTGGCTGGGGGCTTTGTCGCGGGCGATGCAGCAGAGAGCGGTCACGGCGAGGATTCCTGACAGGAGAACGATGGCGTAGCGCTTCATCGAAAGGTGGGCGATTGAAAAATACACTGCACAGTGTAGTTTCCGTTTTCGAAAAAGTACACTGTGCGGTGTAAAATTTTCCTCTGCCTTTTCACGTGCCTTGTCCATGCCCCAAGCCCCCCAACGCCTGACCGACCGCAAACGCGAAGCCATCGTGCGCGCCGCCGTGGAGGAGTTCCGCAGCGCGGGCTACGAGGCCACCAGCATGGACCGCATCGCGGCGGCGGCCGGCGTGTCCAAGCGCACGGTCTACAACCACTTTCCCAGCAAGGAAGCGTTGTTCGGCCTGATGCTGGAACGGCTGTGGGAGAGCCTGGCGGCCAGCGTGGACCTGGCATACCGCGCCGATGCGCCGCTGGACGAGCAACTGCGCCGGCTGCTGATGCAGAAGCTGGCCTTGCTGGGCGATCCGAGTTTCATCGACCTGGCGCGCGTGGCCCTGGCCGAGATCATCCATTCGCCCGAGCGGGCGCAGGCCATCGTGTGCCGCATGGGGGAACAGGAAACGGGCGTGACGGCCTGGATCCGCGCGGCCATTGCGGATGGGCGCCTGAAAGCGGTCGATCCGGAGTTCGCGGGCCATCAACTGCAAGGGCTGGTGAAGGGCTTCGCGTTCTGGCCGCAAGTGACCTTCGGCCAGGCCCCGCTGGGCGAGGCCGAGCGCAAGCAGGTGGCGGACTCGGCGGTGGCGATGTTCCTGGGGTACTACGCCCGGCGCGACTGAGCAGCTGTGCCGGGCAGGGCGTGGTCAGACGCCGCGTCTCAAGCCAGCGTTCCCCCATCCACGTTCAAGATAGCCCCGGTGATCTGCTTGGCCGCCGGGCTGGCCAGGAAAGCGACCGCGGCCGCGATGTCCTGCGGATCGCCGAAGTGACCCAGCGGAATCAGCGAGCGCTGCATGTCCGCGAACTCTCCCGAGGCCGGATTCATGTCGGTGTTGGTCGACCCTGGCTGCACCAGGTTCACCGTGATCTGGCGCGGGCCCAGTTCCCGCGCGAGGCCGCGCGTCAGTCCCTGCAAGGCGGACTTGGTCATGGCGTAGATGGTCACGCCCGGCACCAGGGCACGGTCGCCCAGGTTCGAACCGATGTTGATGACCCGGCCGCCGTCGCGCAGGTGCGCAATGGCGGCTTGCGCGGTCAGGATGGGCGCGCGCACGTTCACGTCCAGCAAGGCATCGATGTCCTCGAGACTGGCGTCGGCCACCAGGCCCTGGCGCGCGATGCCGGCATTGTTGACGACGATGTCCAGGCCGCCCAGGGCCTTGGCAGCGTCATCCACCGAAAGTTTCACCGCCGCGGGGTCGGCGCTGTCGGCCTGGATCGCCACGGCCTTGCGGCCCAGTTTCTCGATCTGCCTGACGACTTCCGCGGCGCGTTCCGCCGAACGTTCATAGGTGATGGCGACGTTCGCGCCTTTTTCCGCCAGCGCCAGGGCGATGGCGGCGCCGATACCACGCGATGCGCCCGTGACGAGGGCGTGCTTGCCTGACAGTTCACTCATGATCTGATTTCTCCATTTATGTATCGAATGACACAAAAATGGTATGAGGGCGGCCCAATGCCTGTCAACAGATATTTGTATTGATCAATATAAATATCTGTTGGCAGCGCCAACGGTATTTGTCCTGGCTCTTTGGGGGATTTATAGTGGGATCGATGCAGAAATCAGACAAACCCGTCCAGCTCGATGCCAGCAACGCCAGCGCCCCGCGCGCGCGGGGCCGGCCGCGCGCGTTCGATCGCGAGGCGGCGCTGGCGCAGGCGACGCGCCTGTTCTGGACCAAGGGCTACGAGGCCACGTCGATCGCCGACCTGACCGATGCGATGGGCATCGGCTCGCCCAGCCTGTATGCGGCTTTCGGGTCCAAGGATGCGCTGTATGCCGAGGCCGTGCAGCATTACGAGCAGACCTATCGGGGCTTGGTGTGGGCGGGATTCGACGCCGCCAGGACGGCCCGGGAGGCGGTGTGGGCCTTGCTGCGGGATTCGGCTGCGGGGCTGACGGGCACTGTGCAGGATGTGCCCCAAGGCTGCATGGTGGCGCTGTCCACGGTCGATGGCGAGGCGCATGGCGAGCTGTGCGCGCTGCTGCGCACGGCGCGCGGCGGCACGCTGGTGCGCGTGACGGCACGCCTGAAGCAGGCCATCCAGGAAGGCGAGTTGCCGCCGGAGACGGATGTGCACGCGCTGGCGCGTTTCGTGCAGACGGTCCAGGGCGGCATGTCCATCCTGGCCCGCGACGGCGTCAGTGGCGACGAGCTGTACGCGGTGGCCGAAGTGGCCATGCTGGGCTTCGATGCCCGCACGGGCGGCAAGGCGCGCAAGTCCAGGAAGTGAGCCTGCGGGCCTGGCGCCTTGGCCGGCACCTCATTTGCTGCGCTTGACCATCCCCAGCAGGGTCTGCCGCAGTTCCTCTTTCGCCTGGTCTTCGGTGATGTCACCCAGCAGCGCGGCATCCGACAACGCATCGGCGGCACCCAGCATCGCCCACAGGCTGGCCGCCGGCACGCCGCTGGGGCCGGCGTAGGGCGCGAACCACGCCGCGCATTTCCCGATGAAGATCTGCAGATACTGCCGCTTGACCGCCGCCAGTTCCGGCGAGCCGCTGAGCGCGGCCAGCACGTCCTGGATCTCGCGGCCTTGCGTGAGCACGCAGTCGACATAGGCGGCAGCGACGACGCGCGCCTTGTCTTGCAGGGTGGGCTTGGCGGCGGCCACGGCGGCATCGAAGATGGCCGTCTGGCGCACGTCGTAATCCTCGTACAGCGCGGCCAGCAGGCCGTTGCGCGTGCCGAAGTGGTCATAGGCCACGGGCTTGGTGACGCCCGCGGCCTCGGCCAGGCGGCCCAGCGTGAGCGCGTCCGTGCCTTCCTCGCCGATCAGCGCCCATGAGACGTCCAGCAACTGGCGGGTGCGGGCTTCTCGGGTCAGGCGATGGCGCGGCGGCGTGGAAGAGGGCGAGGTCATGGGGGAATTGTCCCATTCCCCTTCAGGCCTGGGAAGCGGCGATGTCCTGGCCGACGATGGCCAATCCGATGCTGTGCGCCGTGTCCAGATGCGCGTCGGGATAGCCGGCATCGGAGGCCAGCAGCACGTGCGAGCCCAGCACGGGCGCGCCGCAGTAATCGAAGATGCCGTGGTCGATCTGCGTCTTCATGGCGGGGGCGTAGCCGTGGCGGGTGAAGGTGCCTTCATCGGCACCGCCGACCGCGACGAGGTGCACGCGCAGGCGTTGCAGCTTTTTCACGACCTTGCCGTCGTCGTTGTCCTCGTAGGCCCAGCCTGGCGAGAAGACGCGATCGATCCAGCCTTTCAACAGCGCGGGAAAGGACCACCAATAGATCGGGTAGACGAGGACCAGCGTATCGGCGCGGTCGATGCGCGCGTGCTCGGCGGCCACATCGGCGGGCGGCGCGGCCTGCTTCAGGAACAACGCCTGGTCCGCCAGGCTGAAGCGCGGGTCGAACCCTTCCGCGGCCAGGTCGGCGAACTCGGTGGTGTGCCCCGCATTGCTTGCCGTGATGCCTTGCGCGACGCGCCGGGCAATGGCGTGGGTGAGGGACGAGGGGTTGGGGTGGGCGACGACGATGAGGGTGTGCATGGCCGGTACTCCAATGGCAGGTCGGCAGCCCGTCGGCGGGATGCCGATGCGAGCTCGTACCTACCAACAGTAACCTACCTTTGGTAGTTTGTCGATGCCAGCCCTGCTGCTGGCAATCAGAACGCGGGCAGGCGCCTTGCGACAGGTTGGGATTTGACGATGCTGCTGTGGGTTTCCGCCTTGTCGGTGATGCGTTCCAGGATGAAGTCCAGGTGTTCGATGGAGCGCAGGTGCAGGCGGATGATGAAGCAGTCTTCGCCGGTGACCTTGTCGCACTCGGAAAGCTCGGGAATGGTTTCCAGCAGCTTCTGCACGGCCTTCAGCTTGCCGGGCAGGGGCTTGACGCGAACGATGGCCTGCAGGGAATAGCCCAGGGCGCGCGTGTCGGCATCGACGGTGAAGGCGCGAATGACGCCGCGCTCTTCCAGCTTGCGCACGCGTTCCGAGGCGCCGGGGGCGGACAGGCCGATCTGCTCGGCCAGGGTCTTGATGGGCATGCGGGCATCGCGTTGCAGCAGCGTCAGGATGCTGCGATCGGTGTCGTCCAGTGGCATAGGAATATCTCCGTTTATGCCTTCAAAAAGAAAGTATTTTGGCGAAATGACTTAATTAATAATAGGTGAAATCCGCGATGGCAGGCATACATTGGGAGCCGTCCTGGTGGAGGCACTGCAATGAACGACAAGACGCGCGGCGCCGTGGAAATGACCACGGCCATGGTGATATCCGGAACGATAGGCTGGCTGGTGGTGCTGAGCGGCCGGCCCGTGACGGAGGTGGTGTTCTGGCGCTGCCTGTTCGGCGCCCTGACCCTGCTGCCGGTGTGCGCGGCACTGGGGCTGCTGCGCGCGGGCGTGATCAGCCGCCGGCAACTGGGGCTGGCGGCATTGGGAGGCGTGGCCATCGTGGCCAACTGGCTGCTGTTGTTCGCGGCCTATTCGCATGCCTCGATCTCGATTGCCACGGCCGTCTACAACACGCAGCCTTTCATGCTGGTGGGGCTGGGCGCGCTGTTCCTGCATGAGCGGCCGACGTGGACGACGCTGGGCTGGCTGGGCCTGTCCTTCTCAGGGGTGTTGATGATCGTGCTGGCCAGGCCCGGGGCGGACGCGGGCGGCGCCCATCTGGTGGGCGTGCTCCTGGCGCTGGGTGCGGCGTTCTTCTATGCCGTGGCGGCGTTCGTCGCCAAGTCGCTGAAGGGGGTGCCGCCGCAGCTGATCGCCCTGGTGCAGCTCCTGGTGGGCACCTTGCTGCTCCTGCCCGCGGCCTGGCAGGGTGGGGTCGACCTTGCGCCCGCAGCCTGGACGCTGCTGCTCACGATGGGTGTGGTGCATACGGGACTCATGTACATCCTGCTGTATGGCGCGATCCAGAGACTGCCCACCACGCTGACTGGCGCGCTGTCGTTCATCTATCCGGTCGTGGCGTTCGGGGTGGACGCACTGGCTTTCGGGCGTCGGCTGGCGCCGGGGCAGATCCTGGGGGCGGCCGCCATTCTGCTGGCCGCTGCTGGCATGATGTCGGTTTGGACGGCACGGCGTCCGGGCGCTGCCAGGCAGGCTTGCCCGGCACCTGTCACGAAATGACTCGAGGAACCCTGACGATGAAGATGACCGGCATCCCTTTCAACACGACGGACTGGTCTGTCGTGCCCCGCACGGAACATTCCGCCGAGGCGGGCCAGGCGTTCTGGCGCACGCAGACCTTCGGCGATATTCGCGTCCGGATGGTGGAGTACACGCCGGGATATGTGTCGGATCACTGGTGCACCAAGGGACATGTGCTGTTCTGCCTGGCCGGGGAACTGGAAACGGAACTGGAGGACGGCCGTCGTTTCACGTTGACGCCGGGCACGAGCTACCAGGTGGCCGATGGGGCGGAGCCGCATCGTTCTCGCGCGCCGAAGGGCGCGACCTTGTTCGTGGTGGATTGAGCCGCCCAGGTGTAGCCGCAGGCCAATCTTCGCAACATCTTGAGCATTGCCTTTGGCCGCCGGGCGGCTAGACTGCCTCGTGGTATCCAGATGGGGATACGCATGGGATCCGGGAATCATGCAACTTTTCGAGTGTCAGGCCTGTGGCCAGCGTCTCTATTTCGAGAACGAGCAATGTGAGCGTTGCGGCCACCTGTTGGGCTACCTCCCCGATGTGGGGGTGATGAGCGCGGTGCAGCCGGAAGGGGCCGCCTGGATTGCGCTGGCCCGGCCCGATGCCCGTTATCGCTTCTGCCGCAACTGGGAGCAGCACGGCTGCAACTGGATGGTGGACGCCGCGCAGGGTCAGGTGTTCTGCGTGGCTTGTCAGCACAACCGGACCATTCCCGATATTTCCCTGCCGGAAAACCACCTGAACTGGCAGAAGATCGAAGAGGCCAAGCGCCGGCTGGTGTACTCACTGATGCGCTTCGGCCTGCCGCACCCCTGCGATGGCAGCGGTGACCCCGAGCCCCTGGTGTTCGAGTTCCTGGCCGACGTGCCGGGCGGCCCGAAGGTGATGACCGGACACGATAACGGCGTCATCACCATTGCCTTGAAGGAAGCCGACGATGCCACGCGCGAGGCCGCGCGCGCCTCGATGGGCGAGCTGTACCGCACGCTGCTGGGGCATTTCCGCCATGAGGTCGGCCATTACTACTGGGACAGGCTGGTGCGTGATGGCGGCGAACTGGACTCCTTCCGCGCGCTGTTCGGCGACGACCGCCTGGATTACGGCGAGGCGCTGGCGCGGCACTACGAGCAGGGCGCGCCCGCCGACTGGCGCGAGCGCTACGTCAGCGCGTATGCCACGATGCATCCCTGGGAAGACTGGGCCGAAACCTGGGCGCACTATCTGCACATCGTCGATACGCTGGAAATGGCGGCGTCCTTCGGCGTGACCATCCAGCCCGAAGTGGGCGACGAGGCGGGTGTGGAAACACGCGTCACCTTCGATCCCTATCGGGCGCGCAATGTGCAGACCTTGCTGGACGCCTGGCTGCCCTTGACCTATGCGGTCAACAGCCTGAACCGTGCGATGGGCCAGCCGGATCTCTATCCTTTCGTGATCGCGCCCGCGGTGGCGGAGAAGCTGGCGTATGTGCACCGCCTGGTGCATCGGGCCAGGACGGTGCGATAAGGGGTCGCGCGCCCCGCCACCCGCCGATTCGGCGGCCCGCCGGGCAACACGGCAAACAGATCCACCGGCCCGGCCAGATAATCATCCAGCACCGACGCCAGCTGTCCGGACGCCAGATGAAAAACACGCCCCGCGCGAGGCGGGGCGTGTTGCGGCCGATCTGGAAGGAAGCCGCAGCGCAGGCCAGGCGGGTCATTTTCCTGCCCGGCGTTCTCCGGATAGGCGCCTGACCACGCGCAGCAGTTGGTCGATTTCGTCGTAGGTGTTGTAGAACGCGAGCGACGGCCTGACGGTCGTTTCCACGCCGAAGCGCCTCAGGATGGGCTGCGCGCAATGATGGCCGGTGCGCACGGCGACGCCTTCCTCGTTCAATGCCTGGCCGACCTCTTCGGTGCTGTATCCCGCCAGCACGAAGGACATCACGCTGGCCTTGTCGGCCGCGGTGCCGATCAACCGGACGCCGGGGATCTCGCCCAGGCCGGCCATGCCGTGCACGAGCAGGTCGTGCTCGTACCGCGCGATGTTCTCGATGCCGACGCGGTTGACGTAATCGATGGCTGCGCCCAGTCCGACCGCGTCCGCGATATTGCCCGTGCCTGCCTCGAAGGTGTTGGGAATGGGCTGGAAGACCGTTTTCTCGAAGGTGACGTCGGCGATCATGTTGCCGCCGCCTTGCCAGGGCGGCATGTCTTCCAGTACCGCGCGCTTGCCCCAGACCACGCCAATGCCGGTGGGGCCGAAGACCTTGTGGCCGGAGAACACGAAAAAGTCGGCGCCGATGTCCTGCACGTCAATGCGCATGTGCGAGACCGACTGCGCGCCGTCGATGAGCACCTTGGCGCCGGCGCGGTGCGCGAGCTCGGTGATTTCCTTGACGGGCGTCACGGTTCCCAGCGCATTGGAAACCTGCGTGACCGCGACGATCCGGGTGCGGTCGTTGAGCAGCTTGCGGTATTCCTCCAGCAGGATCTGGCCTGAATCGTCGACGGGAATCACGCGCAGCGTCGCGCCCTTGAGCGATGCCAACTGCTGCCAGGGAACGATGTTGGCGTGATGCTCCAGGTGCGAGACGACGATCTCGTCCCCTTCGCCGACATGCCGGTCCCCCCAGCTCTTCGCGACCAGATTGATGGCTTCGGTCGTGCCCCGCACGAATATGACTTCGTTCACGTCGGGCGCATTGAGGAATCGGCGTACCCGCTCCCTGGCGCCCTCATACGCATCGGTGGCGCGTGCGGCCAGGGCGTGCGCCGCGCGATGGATGTTCGAGTTTTCGTGCGCATAGAAGTGAGCGATGCGATCGATGACCGATTGCGGCTTGTGGGTGGTGGCGGCGTTGTCGAACCACACCAGCTGCCGGCCGTTGACGCGCTCCTGCAGGATCGGGAAGTCGCGGCGGATGGCATGTATGTCGAACGGCGGATGCCGCGCCGGTCCGACCGAGGGCGTGGCATGGGCGTGCTGCTTGGGCGGCGCCACGTCGCCGCTGGGCAGGACGAGGGAGTCGAGGAAATAGAACGATGGCGGGGGCGCGCCGGGAACGGGCGCGGCCGCTGGTGGAGAGGCTGGCGCTGCGGGGTGGCCGTGCCGCGGGTCCAGGAAGTAGTAGGGGGCCGTTTCTTGCGGATCGTCGGGCGTGGGCGCCGCCACCGGCGGGATGCCGGTGACGGCGCTGCCGTACCGGGGTTCATAGGCGGGCAGCACGCTGAACACCGTGTCCGGTACGCCGTTGCCGGCTTGCGCGTGAGGCAGCAGGGCAGGTGCCCGGTTGGCCAATGAAGGCAAGGGGCTGGGCGAGGCCGGCAGCAGGTTGGCACCTGGCGCCAGCCCTTGGGGAATGGGCGTGCCGGGCACGCCGGGGCCCAGCCCGGCGGGACTGACCAGCGGCGAACCGGGCGGCGCCACATTGACCGGTGCCTGCACGCCGGGCGGCACGGCGGCGTGCGCCGCGACCTCGGGCCGGGCCTGGCGTTGGTCCGCGCCCGAGGTGCCGGATTCCCATGGGATGTCGGCCACGGGTGCGCCGGGCGGCGCGGAGAAGAACGCCGTGGCCAGGCGGGCCAGGGCACGCGGGTCGATGGGGGCGTCCGGCGCGGCGGGAAGCCCCGCCGGCAGTGCCGCGTCGCGGGAGTAGACGTCGAGACTCATCGCTCGGCCTTACTTGTAGGTATCGGGATAGTCGTGGTACTTGCCGATCTCCACGTCGTCCAGGACCGCGAGCGCATCGGTCGTGAGCACGGCCAGCGAGCAGTAGAGCGAGATCAGGTAGGACGCGATGGCATGGTTGTTGATGCCCATGAAGCGCACCGACAGGCCGGGGCTTTGTTCTCCCGAGAGGCCTGGCTGGTACAGGCCTACCACGCCCTGCCGCTTGTCACCGACACGCAGCAGCAGGATTTTGCTTTTGCCGTCCGCCACCGGCACCTTGTCGGAAGGAATGAGCGGGATGCCCCGCCATGTGATGAATTGCGAACCGAAGAGGCTGACGGTGGGCGGGGGCGTGCCGCGTCGGGTGGCTTCGCGGCCAAACGCCGCGATCGCCTGGGGGTGGGTCAGGAAGAACGCCGGCTCTTTCCAGACCTTGGTCAGCAATTCGTCGAGATCGTCGGGCGTGGGGGCGCCGGTCAGCGGGAAGATGCGTTGCTCGTCAGTGACTTGTGCCAGCAAACCATAATCCGGGTTGTTGATGAGCTCGCTCTCCTGGTTTTCCTTGATCGTTTCGATCGTCAGGCGCAATTGCTCCTTGATCTGGTCGTGCGGGCTGCTGTAGAGATCAGAGATGCGGGTATGCACGTCCAGCACCGTACTGACCGAATTCAGGAAGTATTCGCGAGGGGCCTCTTCGTAGTCGACGTAGGTGCGCGGCAGCTGGTTTTCCTCTTCGCGCGCGGTGCAGGTGACCTTGATGCTTTCGGGGTTCTTGACCTTGTTCAGCCGATAGATGCCAGCCTCGACCGGGACCCATTGCAGCAGGTGCGTCAGCCAGCGCGGGCTGATTGTCTCGAGCTGCGGGACGGTCTTGGTGGCGTTGGCTAGCTGGCGTGCCGCGTTGTCGCCCAGGGCGACGGTTCCGCCCACTGTTGCACTCATGTTTCTCTCCGAATGAACGAACTGTGTTGAAGGTCAGGCGGCGGGCCGGAAGGAGGTCAGGCCGAGGCCAGCGTGGCTGGCGCGGCGTGCTCGGCAGTCGATTTCGGGGTGCTGCGCAGGGAAGCTTGCGTGATGGTGGTGCCGGGCGCCACGTCTTCGGTGATCCAGACGTTGCCGCCGATGATGGCGCCTCGTCCCAGCGTGATGTGACCAAGGATCGTGGCGCCCGCGTAGATGACCACCTCGTCCTCGACCGTCGGATGGCGCGCCAATCCTTTCTCCAGGGCGCCATCCGCACCCACGGGAAAGCGTTTCGCACCCAGCGTCACCGCTTGGTAGATGCGCACGCGCTGGCCGATGCGGGCGGTTTCCCCGATGACGACGCCGGTGCCGTGGTCGATGAAAAGGCCGGGGCCGATGGTCGCACCGGGGTGGATGTCGATACCGGTTTCGCTGTGCGCGAGTTCTGCCACGATGCGTGCCAGTAGCGGCAGGCCTTCCTGGTACAGCTGATGCGCGATGCGATGATGGATGAGCGCCAGGACGCCGGGATAGCACAGCAGGACTTCGTCCACGCTGCGCGCCGCCGGATCGCCCTGGTAGGCAGCCAGCACGTCGCTGTCCAGTAGCTCGCGCAGGCGCGGGAGCGCGGCTGCGAACGCGGCCACCCTGGCATGTGCCTGGCGTTCCACCTGGGCGATATCGGGGTCGTCCCGCCGCGCCACGTAACGCAGCTCCAGGGCCGCCTGTTCCTGCAGGGCCTGCAGCGCGGTGCTCAGGGTGTAGCCGACATAGAAATTCTCGCTCTCGTGGCGCATGTCCTGCGGCCCCAGGCGCATGGGGAACAGCGCCCCCTTGAGCTGGCCGGCGATTCGCGCCAGGGCGTCGCGAGAGGGGAATTCCCGGGCGTCTGGATGACGAGCCCGATGCTGCGCATCACGCCAATTGCTGCGGATGTCATTCAGGGCGTGGACGATGGGGGCAATGTCGAAGTTGGCCATGGCAAGCGGGATGCGGAAAACCTGGACGAGCGCGGTCACGGAGGGATGTTTCCGTGGCCGGCTACCGGTAGGGAAAAGGGCGGGACGACGTCCCGGATGTCAGTCCTGCACCCAGGGCAGGCCGTGCAGGCGCCAGCCATCCTGGCGACCGCGTTGCTGGTTGGCGTCGAGTTCTCCCTCGAAGCCTTCCTGCACGTTGAAGACGTGGGTAAAACCCGCCTTTGCGGCGGCTTCGGCAGCCAGGTGGGAGCGTTTGCCGCTGCGGCACAGCAGCAGGATCACGGCTTCCTTGCCGCCTGCCTTGGCCACCTTGGCTTCCAGCTCACGGACGAATCTTGGGTTGCGGGTCAGGCTGGTGCCGGTCGCCCAGGGCACGTGCAGGCTGTCCGGCACATGCCCGACGAACTTGCGTTCCTCGGCGGTGCGCACGTCCACCAGCACGGCATGGCCTTCCTTCGCGAGTTGCCAGGCGAGTATCGGCTCGACGCTGCCCGAGTAGGGCAGATGCGCGTGATCGCTGCGGACCTGTTCGAGAAGGGCAGGCAGACTGACTTCGGGCACTGTATAGCTCATGGACGACTCCGGGCGGCGACACCCTGTTCTGGATACTCGTCAATCTAGGGCGGCAGGCCGGGATGGTGAACAAATAAGTAGTCGATAGGAAAGAACCCACGGGCATATGTGTTTGTCACATAAGAGCGAGAGGCATAAGGGCGAGAGGCGGGCAAGGCTTGCCGCAAGCCGCGATCTGCCTGACGCCGCGAGTCATGCGTTGACGGGCGCCTGGCCCCGTCGTTTTGCCGCATCCCGGTCCTGCGCGGGCGGGGCGCCGAACATCCGCCTGAATTCCCGCGAAAACTGCGAGGCGCTTTCATAGCCCACCGCGAAGGCCGCGCTGCTGGCCGCCACGCCCTCGGCCTGCATCAAGCGGCGCGCCTCGATCAGGCGCAGCTGTTTCTGGAATTGCAGCGGCGACAGCGAGGTGATCCGGCGGAAATGCTGGTGGAAGGCAGAGGGGCTCATGTCGGCCGCCGCCGCCAGCTCCTCCACCGTGATTGCGCGGGCGAAGTCCGTTCGCAGCACGGCGACCGCGCGCGCCACGCGCCGCGTGTGGCCTGCGGGCCAGCCCAGGCGGCGGATGGCGGCGCCGTGGCGGCCGGCCAGCAGCCAGTAGTGCAGTTCGCGCACGCGCTGGGCGTGCAGCACCGGGATCGAGGCGGGGTGGTCCAGCAGGCGCATCAGCCGCAGGGCGGCATCGGCCACTTCCGCGTCGGTGGGGGCGCTGCGCACCGGCGGGGCGTCGTCGTCGACGGCATCCTGCATCTGCGGGGCCAGTTCGGCGATCACGGACGGGTCCAGTTCCAGCACCACGGAGCAATAGGGGGCCTGCGTGATCTGGCTGACCGTCGGCACGTCGGCCGTGATGAGCAATGAGTCGCCGGCGCCGAAGCTGACGGTGAGCGCGCCCATGCTGACCTGCTTGCGGCCCTGCAGGACCAGGCAAAGCAATGGCTGCGAAATGGCGTGGGCCAGCTCGGATGGGGCATGGGCGCGGATGGTGGTCAGCCCCGGAATGGGCGTGCGGGCCAGCCCGTCGTCGTTGGCGTGCGTGTCCGCGTGACGCTGCACGGTAGCCAGCAGGGTGTCGGTCGAGCGTGTCGTGTTCATGTCCGCCATCCTAGGGCGAGGACAGCCAGTGTGCGCCGGGTTTGGAGGAACAGGCAAGGATCGCCGAGCTTCGGGCAGCGACGCAAGCGGCCTGCGTGCGCAGAATGCCTGTCATCGATTCAGTCCTTGAATCCGACCCTCCCCCGACACGCAAAGGAGTTCCCCCATGAGCAAGATCGCCATCGTGACCGGCGCCAGCCGCGGCCTGGGCCGCAACACCGCCCTCGCCATCGCCCGCCAGGGCGGCGACGTGATCGTCACCTATCAACGCCGCCGCGACGAGGCCGATGCCGTCGTGGCCGAGATCCAGGATTCGGGCCGCCAGGCGCTGGCCTTCCAGCTGGATGCGGGCGACGCCGCCAGCTTCGGCGCCTTCGCCGGGCGCCTGCGCGAAGCGCTGCGCCAGACCTGGGGGCGCGAGACCTTCGATCACCTGGTCAACAACGCTGGTCACGGCGACTATGCCCTGATCGCGGATACGACCGAGGCGCAGTTCGACGCGCTGGTGAACGTGCACTTCAAGGGCGTGTTCTTCCTGACCCAGACGCTGCTGCCGCTGCTGGCCGATGGCGGACGCATCGTGAACCTGTCCTCGGGCCTGACGCGCATGTCGTATCCGGGCTATGGCGCCTATGCCGCGGTGAAGGCGGCGGTGGAAATGCTGACGGTGTACCTGGCCAAGGAACTGGGCGCACGCGGCATCGCCGTGAATACGGTGGCGCCGGGCGCCATCGAGACCGATTTCGGTGGCGGCGCGGTGCGCGACAACGCGGACCTGAACCGCCAGTTCGCGGCCCTGACTGCCCTGGGCCGGGTGGGCCTGCCGGATGACATCGGGCCGATGATCGCGCGGCTGTTGTCAGAGGACAATCGTTGGGTGAATGCGCAGCGCATCGAGGTGTCGGGCGGGCAGAACATCTGAGTTCATGCGCCGCCGTCCCGGGCCAGGCTGGCTGCCCGGCCCAGGGCATGCGCGATGTCGCGCACGCAAGCCTCGTGCGCGGAGGCGTCGCCGCTGCGCAGCGCATAGGACGGATGCCAGGTGGCCACCAGCCAGCCTTGTTCAAGCGGGATGGCCTGGCCCAGGTGGTCTTTCAATGCGGCATCCCTGCCCAGCACCGCCCGCAGCGCGGTTGCCCCCAGCGTCACGATGACAGCGGGCCGCAGACGCGCCAGTTCCGCATCCAGCCAATGCGCACAGGCCTCGACCTCGCGTTGCGCGGGCGTCTTGTGCAGGCGCCGCTTGCCGCGCGGTTCCCACTTGAAGTGCTTCACGGCGTTGGTCAGATAGAGGCTGTCGCGCGCGACGCCCGCCCGGCGCAAGGCCTCGTCCAGCACCTGTCCGGCAGGACCGATGAAAGGCAGGCCCGCCAGGTCTTCGTGGTCGCCGGGCTGTTCGCCGATGACGACGATGCGTGCGGATGCCGGGCCGCTGCCGGGCACCGCCTGCGTGGCGTCGCGCCAGAGTTCGCAGCGCCGGCATTGGTCCAGCGACGTGGGGACCGGCCGTTGCGGTTGGGCGATGTGGGCCTCCACGGCAATGGGTTTGCCGGCCATGATGCCCACGCCGCTGGCCTGGCCCGTGCGCTGGGCGCCGTTGCGGGCATCGGCGATCATTTGGGGAATCAGCTCGCCTTCGGGCAGGCCCTTCCAGAAGCGCACGGGCATGCGCTGTTCGAGCGCCGTGGTGTTCAGGCGCGCGGGATTGAAGATGCTTTGGTAGTACGTGAGCCAGAGCGGTTCGATGGCGTCGTCGCGTGTGTCGGCCTGCCACGCGGCCGCGTCCGCTGGCGTGTCCGTCAGCCGCAATGCCTGGCCATCCCACAGCGCCGCGCCTTGTGGCGTGCCGATGCACCACGTGGATTTCCCCATGCGGTCGGCGAAATGCCCGGCGGCATAGGGCAGGACATCGTGCTCGGGTTCGTACCAGGCCAGGTATTCGGGCGGGCTGGCCGCGCCCCGGCTGCGGAAGCGCACATAGGCGATCATGTCGTGCTTGGCCCGCCGCACCGCCTTGGCCATGGCGGCCAGGCGGGCGCCGTCCTGGTCGGCGGGCGAGGCCACGCTGCGGTCGCCTTGCTGCCAGCGCCACAGCACCTTGTAGAGAAACGCCCAGCGGTCGGCCGAGCGGAACAGGGCGGCGTCCTGCAGCAGCGCGGCGAGATCCCTGGAGATGCGCGGGCGAACGGAAGCGGGCATGGCAGCGCTGCCGGCGGTTTCGGCGGGCGTGTCCAGGGGAAGCTGCAGCGCGGCGGGCGCCGAGGGCAGGCGAGAGACCCAGTTCAGGCTTTCTGGTGGCCAGTGGTGGGACAGGGCCTGCAGCGCCAGGCGCCGCCACTGTGGGTAGCCGCCGTCCACCACCAGCTCGGGCGTGACGGTTGGCATCACAGCAGCGACAGTTGCCGTGGCGCGGGCGTGTGCGCCAGCCGCAGCGCCTCGGAGGATGCCTCGCCCAGCCCTGGCCGATAGTCCTGCACCACGATGAACGGCTTCACCTTGTCCATGGCGCATCGCAGGCGGATGAGGTCCTGATACCGGATGGCGCGCAGCCGGCGCAATTCGGCGAGGCGCGTGGCGTTGCGCATGCCGATGCCGGGCACGCGCGCGATCAGGTGCTGCGGGGCCCGATTCAGGTCGACGGGGAACTGGTCGCGGTGCGCCAGCGCCCACGCGTGCTTGGGGTCGATGTCCAGCGGCAGGGCGCCGCTGTCCTGGAACAGTTCCTCGGCGCGAAAACCATAACCGCGCAACAGGAAATCGGCCTGGTACAGCCTGTGCTCGCGCAGCAGCGGGGGCGCCTTCGCGGGCAGGGCGGACGGGCTGTCGGGAATGGGGCTGAAGGCGGAGTAATAGACGCGCTTCAGGTGATAGGCGCCATACAGCGATTGGGCGGTCTGCAGCACGGTGCGGTCGTCTGCGTCGTCGGCGCCCACGATCATCTGCGTGCTCTGGCCCGCGGGCGCGCTGGGCTTGCGATTCTCGCGCGCGTCTTCCTGCGCCAGTCGGATGGACCCCATGGCGCGGCGGATGGTGTGGACGCTTTTCTCGGGCGCCAGCCGTTGCAGGCCGCCGTCGGTGGGCAGCTCGATGTTCACGCTGAGGCGGTCCGCATACTGGCCGGCCAGCGTGACGAGCCGCGGGTCGGCGTCGGGGATGGTCTTCAGGTGGATGTAGCCGCGGAACAGATGGTCTTCGCGCAAGGCGCGCGCCACTTCGACCAACTGCTCCATGGTGTAGTCGGCGCTGCGGATGATGCCGGAACTGAGGAACAGGCCGTCGATGTAGTTGCGGCGGTAGAAGTCCAGCGTCAGGTCCACCACTTCCGTGGGGGCGAAGCGCGCGCGCGGCACGTTGCTGGAGCGGCGGTTGACGCAGTATTGGCAGTCGTAAAGGCAGAAATTGGTGAGCAGGATCTTCAGCAGCGACACACAGCGCCCGTCGGGCGTGAAGCTGTGGCAGATGCCGGCACCCGTGCTGGCGCCCAGGCCGTCGCGGCCGCGCGAGCTGCGCTTGGGCGCGGCGCTGCTGGCGCAGGAGGCGTCGTACTTGGCCGCGTCAGCCAGGATCTCGAGCTTGGTCTGCAATTCCATGGCCACATCATACTGTATAAATACACAGTATGATGTGGCTTGGAAGCAGCGGTGGGATGCGCCCTGAAGATGGGCTGGCCGGGCCAGCCCATCCTGTGCCGCCTTACTGCACGGTCACCATCACCGGCGTGGACAGCAGGGTATAGCCTTGTCCATCGCCCTGGTCATGCGTATGCAGGGCCAGCACCGTCGCCGTGCCCGTTCCCGTGAAGGTCAGGCTGCCATCGCCGTCCTGGGCATAGGGGGCGGTGCTTTCCACCACCACATAGCGCGTGGCCTTCAGCGTCTCGGTCTTGCGGTCCTGGCGCAGCAGCGTGCCGGCCAGCGCCAGCTGTCCCACCGGCACGGTCGCCTGCGCGGGCAGGTCCACGCGGGCGGCATAGCCGCCGAACCATTGCGCGTCGTCCGTCGTCAGGCCATAGGTGCCGGCGCGATAGTGTGCGCGCGCAATGGCTTCGTCGCGGTAGGTCCACGGCCAGAACGTCGTGCCGCGGTGCTTGGCCGCTTCCAGGATGGCGGGCGTGAGGTTGTTGTAGCTGGGGTTGAAGGTGGACGACAGCGCCTGCGTGTTGGCCAGGATCTGGCGCACGATGCGCTGGGTGTCCGTGCCGGTGGGGACACCGGTCAGGAAGCCGGCCGAGACTTCGGGCATCCGTTCGCGCAGGCGCTTCAATTGCGATTGCGAGAACGAGATGACCACCAGCTGGTCGCGCACGCCATGTGCATCCACCAGGGCATGCAGCGCATCCACGGCCTCGGGCTTGTTGGTCTTGATCTCGACGAAATGCGTGACCGGCTTGCCCTTGAACTCGTTGAAGAAGGCTTCCAGCGTAGGCACGGCGCGGCCGTTGGGCTTGGTGACCAGCGCCTGGATCTGCGCGTCGCTCATGGCCTCGAACTCGCCGGTGCTGGTGGTGGTGCGGTCGACCGTGCCGTCATGCATGATGTACAGCGTGCCATCGGTGCTGAGCTGGATGTCGGACTCGATGGTGTCTGCGCCTTCGTCATAGGCGCGGATGGCGCCTTCGAGGGTGTTCTCGTCTTCCAGGCCGGGAATGCCGCGGTGACCGACGATGCGCGGCTTGCGCAGCAGGGTGCCGTCGGGCAGCTTGCCCAGCAGGTCGGCATAGGTCTGCGCCTCGCCGGTGACGATGCCGTTCACGCCGCTGGCCAGCACCGTTGCCGCGCGCGCGGCCGTGCCGTCATCCACGGCGGCGGCCCACACGGTGATCAGCATGTCCTGCAGGTAGGCGACGGCATCACGGTCCAGCAGCGCGGGCGGCACCAGCGCGATCTTGCTGCCCGAACGGTTGGTCGCGTGCACGATGGACAGCAGTTCGTTGCGGGTGTTGCCCAGGCCGGCTTGGGTGAAGTCCAGCGCGGTGCGCAGGCGCGGCAGCAGCGCGCGCGCCTCGGTCAGCAACGCGGGGTCCGTCGATACCAGCGTCGCGTCGATGAGCCCGCGCGCGTCGGCGAAGGGCACGAGCGCTTTCGCGGTGGCGGCGTCGCCCAGGCGCAGCACCGGGATGGCGTGGCCGGGTTTGTCGAGGAAGGCGGCTAGCGTGCCCAGGCTCTCGCCATTTTCGGCATGCAGGTTCAGGCTCGCATCCAGCGTCATGATCTGGTTGCTGGCGATGCCGGCCTGCGCGGGGTCGCTGCCCACCAGCGTGGGGGCCAGCGACGCGCCGGTCTCGGGCTCGGTCACGGCGAAGATCTGGCCCAGCGGCGGCAGCGCCTCTTCCTGCGCCTTCACGGTGACGTGGTCCACGCGCAGCACGGCGCCGGTGGCCTGCAGGGCCAGGCCGCCCACGGGGCGCGTGTCATCGAGTTCGCCGTCATGCAGCAGCGTGCCGTCCAGGTACTGCCGCACGCGGTTGCCGTGCACGACGACGGTCGCCGTGTAAGTCTTGGCCGGATCGATGTTCTCGGAGAAGGGCGCCTTGTCCGTCACGTTCCATTGGCCGTCGGCGCGATGGGCAAGCTCCGTGCCGTTGTCGGCCGTGGCGTTCTGGCGCACCGCCATTTGCGTGTAGGGCTCGAGATTGGGCGTGTCCGACGTGCGGTACAGGAAGCCGACCCAGCGGCTGGTGTTCTTGGCCGAGTCGATCGTGAAACGCACGTCGATGCGGTAGTTGCCCTGCGTGGCCAGCGAGGCGGGCAGGGCGACAGCGGTGCCCACCGATTCGTTGGCCAGGCCATCGATGACCAGGCTGCCTGCCTGTTGCGAGGCGGCGTTGACCAGTCCCGTCACCTGCCGCCAGCCTTCGGGCAGCGCGGCGCCCGTGGCATCGTCGAAGCCTTCGTCCAGCAGGGTCGCGGGTTCGGCGGGGGGTGTTTCGCCGCCGGGTTCTTCGACGGGCGGCGAGGTGGGCGCATCATCGTCGGACGATGAGCAGGCGCCCAGCACGAGCGGGGTGGACAGGGCGAGGGCAAGGGCAAGGAGTCGGGGTGTCACGGGTGAGAGCCTGGGTGAGTGGGTGAAGAAGCGAGGAAAACGGCCACTCTAGACAGGCAAGGTGTTGCGACTATTGCAAAATACATTTCATTTCATAGCGAAAGATTGCGTTGCCTGGGGGCACGCTTACGGTATCGTGTGCGGCCACCCCTTCTTGACGGCTCTTGCCGATACCCCTTTACCGTGAGAACAGACAGTCGGCTTTCCCGCATGTTGCATGTGATCCTGCACATGGCCCGCGACGAGGCGCCCATGACCTCGGCGCAGATCGGCCTGATGCTGGGCACCAATGCGGCTGTCGTGCGGCGCACGATGGCCGGCCTGCGCGAGGCAGGTTATGTGCGGTCCGAGAAAGGGCACCACGGCGGCTGGCAACTGGCCTGCGACCTGAGGCAGGTGACCTTGCTGGACGTGTATCACGCGGTCGGCGGGCCGCGCATCTTCGCCATCGGGGCGGACAACCACAATCCGGATTGCGCGGTGGAGCAGGTGGTCAACGCCGCGCTGGCCGATGCGATGCGCGAAGCCGAAACCTTGCTGATCACGCGGCTGGGTGCCGTGTCGCTGGCGGATCTTGCCGCCGATTTCGACAGGCTGTGCGTCGCGCGCCGCGATGCCGGACCGGGGCATGCGCACGGCTGAGGCCGGTGCGCGTGATGCCCCGCTTCTTTCCCTGACGCATCGCGCGGCGGCGCAAGCCGTCATCGGGACATGCCGGCCTTTCATGTATCATTAAATGATTCATGAAATGGGCTGAATGCCCGTCAAGGAGCTTTTCATGCGTTACGACGTCATCCTGATCGGCGGCAGCTACGCCGGCCTGTCCGCGGCGCTGCAACTGGCGCGGGCGCGCCGGCGCATCCTGGTGGTGGACGCGGGCCGGCGGCGCAATCGCGCGGTCAGCCATTCGCACGGGTTCCTGACGCAGGACGGCATGCCGCCCGCCGAGATTGCCGAAACGGCGCGCATGCAGGTGCTGGCCTATCCCACGGTGGACTGGGTGCAGGGCGCGGTGGAAGACGTGGCGGGACAGGCGGATGCCTTCACCGTGACGCTGAGCGACGGTACGACGCGCGAGGCGCGGCGGCTCATCGTGGCGGCGGGCGTCGAGGACGTGCTGCCTGTGTTGCCGGGGCTGGCCGAGCGTTGGGGCCGGCAGGTGTTCCACTGCCCGTACTGCCACGGCTATGAATTGGGCGGCACAGGCATCGGGGTGCTGGCTTCCAGCGACCTGGCCATGCACCAGGCGCTGATGCTGCCGGACTGGGGCGAGACCACGCTGTTCCTGAACGACGCCTTCGTGCCGGATGCCGCGCAGCACGACCAGCTGCGCGCCCGGGGCACGCGGGTCGTGGGCGGTGCGGTGGCGCGGCTGGAAGGCGAGGGGCCCGGCGTGGACATCGTGATGGACAACGGCCGCGTGTTCGCGCTGTCGGGCCTTTTCGTGGCGACGTCGCTGCGGCCCGCGCCGCTGGTGTTGCGCATGGGCCTGGCAACCGAAGAGAGCCCGATGGGCGTCACGCTGCGCACGGATGCGATGAAGGCCACGTCCACCCCCGGCATCTTCGCTTGCGGCGACGTGGCGCGGGCGGCGGGTTCGGTGGCCTTCGCCGTGGGCGATGGCGCGATGGCCGGCATGGCCACGCACCGCTCGCTGATGTTCGGGCTGTAAGGGCCGCAAAGGCCTGCCGGGCGTTGCTTGAAGACTGCGGCGTTGCGGCAGGCCTGCCTGCTCAGAACCCTTCCAGCACGATCTTGCCGCGGGTCGTGCCGGCCTCGATCCGCGCATGCGCGTCGCGCAGGTTCGCGGCGTTGATGCCCCGGATGCTGCGCGTGACCGTGCTGCGCACCACGCCCTGGTCCACCAGCGCGGCCATGCGGCGCAGGATGTCGTGCTGGCGCGCAAGGGTGGAGGTGTCGTACAGCGAGCGGGTGAACATCAGTTCCCAGTGGATGGACAGCGACTTGCTCTTGAAGGGACGGATGTCGAAGTGCTCGGGGTCGTCGATCAGCGCCAGCTGGCCCTCGGCGCGCAGCACGTCGACGATCTGCGTGATGTAGCTGTCGGTGTGGTTCAGGCCGATGACGTGCGTCACGTCGGAAATGCCCTGGGCCGCCAGTTGCGCGCGCCAGGGTTGATGATGGTCGATCACGTGATGGGCGCCCTGGGCCAGGGCCCAGTCACGCGTCTCGGGGCGCGAGGCCGTGGCGATGAGGGTCAGCCCCGTCAGGTGGCGCGCCAGCTGCAGCAGGATCGAGCCCACGCCGCCGGCGGCGCCGATCACCAGCAGGCGGTTTTCCTGTGCCGGATCCGCGTGCTGCACCTTCAGGCGATCGAACAGCAGTTCCCAGGCGGTCAGGCTGGTCAGCGGCAGGGCGGCCGCGCTGGCGAAGTCCAGGCTGGCGGGCATGGGGCCTGCGATGCGCTCGTCCACCAGATGCAGCTCGGCATTGCTGCCGGGGCGGTTGATGGCGCCGGCGTACCAGACGCGGTCACCCGCCTTGAAGCGCGTGACCCTTTCTCCCACCGCACGCACCACGCCGCTTGCGTCCCAGCCCAGTACGCGCGCCTGGCCGTCCTCGGGCTGCTGGCGGTGGCGTATCTTGGTGTCCACGGGGTTCACCGACACGGCATGCACCTCCACCAGGATGTCGTGGCCTTGCGCGACGGGTTCGGGCAGCGTCAGGTCGACCAGCGCCTGCGGGTCGTCGATGGGCAGGGCGGATTGGTGATAACCGATGGCTTTCATGCGGGGCTCCGGGCAAAGAGGGAAGGCGTGGAAAGGGGAAAAAGCGTGCGGATGTCCGGTATCTTGATTTATCTTTATTCGGCGAAAAATAGGGATAATCAAGAAATACTTTCCGTGGAATGACGAAAATGATCCGGCTGGATGATCTCCAGGTATTCGTCCAGACAGCCGAGTCCGGCAGCTTCTCGGCAGCGGCACGCTTGCTGGACATGGCGCCTGCCCTGGCCAGCAGCGCCGTGTTGCGGCTCGAGCGCGCGCTGGGCACGCGGCTGTTCGTGCGCTCCACGCGCCGCCTGCGCCTGTCGGACGACGGCGAGCGTTATCTGCCGCACGCGCGCGCCGCGCTGGGCGCTCTGGCCGGCGGGCGCGAGGCCCTGGCGCAGGGCAGCCCCGAGATCGCCGGTCCGCTGCGCCTGTCGGTGCCATCGGACATCGGGCGCAATGTGCTGCTGCCCTGGCTGGAGGCCTTCCAGGCCGCCCACCCCAAGGTGTCGCTGCACTTGCGCGTCAGCGACCAGATGGCGGATTTCTTTCGCGAGTCGCTGGATGCCGGCATCCGCTATGGCATGCTGGCCGATTCCTCGCTGGTGTCGCTGCCGCTTGCGCCGGGCAACCGGCGCACGCTGTGCGCGGCGCCGTCCTACCTGGCACGTCACGGTGCGCCGCGCGATCCGGACGAGCTGTCGCGGCACAACTGCCTGCGTTTCGTGATGGGCGACCAGACCTTCGAGCGTTGGAGCTTCCACCTGCCCGATGGTGTCAAGACGGTCGCCGTGCGCGGCGACCGCGTCTGCGACGACGCCGAGGTCGTGCACCGTTGGGCGGTGGCGGGGCTGGGCATCACCTACAAGTCGCGGCTGGATGTGTTCGATGATCTGGCCTCCGGCCGACTGGTGGAGTTGTTTCCGCCGGCGCATGGCCAGCCCGCGCCGCTGCAGCTGGTGTGCGCGCATCGCACATTGCTGACGCCCGTGGTGCAGGGCCTGCATGCCTGGCTGGCGCGCTGCTGCGCGACACTGGTGGGGGAGGGCCAGGCCGTCGCGTCCGAGGCTGTCCTTGCGCGCCACGGCTTCCGGTAAAGTGGCTGCGTCATCCACTCCGCGCGTGTAGCGCGCCTTGCCGGCGTCCACCATGTCTCACTTCCTGCCCGTCGATCTCGCCCATGCCAGCCGTCTCATCAACCACGGTCCCACCGTGCTGGTCACCAGCGCGCACGGTGAGCGCCGCAACATCATGGCGGCTGCCTGGTCCATGCCGGTGGAGTTCACGCCGCCGCGCGTGGCGGTGGTGATCGACAAGCAGACGTTCACGCGCGAGCTGGCGAGCGCCAGCGGCGTCTTCGGACTGTGCGTGCCGGGCGCTGCGCTGATGGACCTGACCTACGCCGTGGGCAGCGTCAGCGGCCGCGACGGCGACAAGTTCGCGCGTTTCGGCATCGAGGCCGCGCGCGGCCCGGTGCTGGGCGTGCCGGTGCTGGAGGCGGGCTGCGCGGCCTGGCTGGAGTGCCGGCTGATCCCGGAGCGCCACGCCGAAGACGCCTATGACACCTGCTTCGCCGAGGTCGTGTCGGCCGCGGCCGACACGCGGATCTTCGCCAACGGGCATTGGTCGGTACGCGAGGACAACGCCACGCTGCACACCTTGCACCACCTGGGCGCGGGCAATTTCGTGGTGGCGGGCAGCATGCGGCAGGCGCACGCGCCGGCTTGATGCCGCGATGACACGCCGGCGGGGGGCGCGTGCCAACCCGCCGGCGCCCCGTGCCTTACGCGTCCACCGAATCGGCCAGCGCGGCCAGCGGCATATCGCGGCCGTCCTCGCGTACCCAGGTCTCCAGGCCCATGCTGGCCAGCAGCGACAGGAACGGCCGGGGCGGCAGTTGCTCGACGTTGGCCATGCGGCCCACGCGCCAGGTGCCATCGGCGATGAGCAGCGCGGCGGCTGCCGCGGGCACGCCTGCCGTGTAGGAAATCGCCTGGCTGCCGATCTCGCGATAGCTGTCGGCATGGTCGCAGACGTTGTAGACGAAGATCTCGCGCGCCCGGCCGTCCTTCTCGCCGCGCACCAGGTTGCCGATGCAGGTCTTGCCCGCATAGGTGGGCGCCAGCGACGCCGGGTCGGGCAGCACGGCTTTCAGCACCTTCAGCGGCACCACTTCCTGGCCCTCGGCCGTGCGCACGGGCTGCTCGGACAGCATGCCCAGGTTCTTCAGCACGGTGAACACGTTGATGTAGTGCTCGCCGAAGCCCATCCAGAAGCGGATGTCCGGCACGTCCAGGTGCTGGGACAGCGAATGCAGCTCGTCATGGCCCGTCAGGTAGGCGGTCTGGCGTCCCACCACCGGCAGGTCCCATTCCTTGCGGTATTCGAACATCTGCGCGGCGGTCCACTGGCCGCCTTGCCAGGACCAGACCGTGCCGGTGAACTCGCGGAAATTCACCTCGGGGTCGAAGTTGGTGGCGAAGTAGCGGCCATGCTTGCCCGCGTTGATGTCGACGATGTCGATGGAGTCGACGCGGTCGAAATAATCGTCGCAGGCGAGCCTGGCATAGGCATTCACGACACCGGGGTCGAAGCCCGCGCCCAGGATGGCCGTGACGCCCGCGGCCGCGCAGGCCTCGCGCCGCTTCCACTCGTGGTTCGCATACCAGGGCGGCGCTTCACAGACGCGGTCGGGCTCTTCGTGGATGGCCGTGTCGAGATAGGCCGCGCCCGTGCGCAGGCAGGCTTCCAGCACCGACATGTTCAGGAACGCCGAGCCGACATTGATGACGATGCGCGCGGCGGTCTCGCGGATGAGCGCTTCGGTGGCGTCGATATCCATCGCGTCCAGGGCGTGGGCGTGCAGCACGCCGGGCTGGCGCAGGCTGCCCTTGGTGTGCACGGACGCCACGATGGCCTGGCACTTCTCCAGCGTGCGCGAGGCGATGTGGATCTCGCCCAGCCGGTCATTGTGTTGCGCGCATTTGTGGGCGACCACGTGCGCCACGCCGCCGGCGCCGATGATGAGGAGATTGGGAGTCATCCGGGCTGCTCCTTGAAAAAGGGGGGACCTGGCTACGCGCTCAGGACAGGCTGTCTACGTAATCGTGGTAGCCGAACTGGCGCACCACGCGCTCGGTGCCATCGGGGTCGCGCACGACGATGGCGGGCATGGTCAAGCCATTGAACCAGTTCTTCTTGACCATGGTGTAGCCGGCGGCGTCGCGGATCGACAGCCGTTGCCCCACGGCCAGCGGCTGGGGAAAATCGAATTCGCCGAAGACGTCGCCAGCCAGGCACGATTTGCCGTAGACCAGGCAGCGATGGGGGCCCGCATTGGGCGCCACGCGTGCCTCCAGGCGATAGATGAGCAGGTCCAGCATGTGCGCCTCGATGGAGGCATCCACCACCGCGACGTGCTTGCCGTTGTAGGCCGTGTCCAGCACGCTCACCTCCAGGCTCGCGCTGTCGGTGATCGCGGCCTCGCCGGGTTCCAGGTAGACCTGCACGCCGTATTTGTCCGAGAACGCGCGCAGGCGCGCGCAGAAATCATCCAGCGGATAACCCTCGCCGGTGAAGTGGATGCCGCCGCCCAGGCTCACCCACCGCACGCGCGACAGCAGGGCGCCAAAGCGCGATTCGATCTCGCCCAGCATGGCGTCGAAGCGCGCGAAATCGCGGTTCTCGCAGTTGTTGTGGATCATGAAGCCGCTGATCCGGTCCAGCACCTGCGCAATGCGCGCCGGGTCGCTCTCTCCGAGGCGGCTGAAGGGGCGCGCCGGGTCGGCCAGGTCGAAGCTGGAGCTGCTGATGCCGGGATTCAGGCGCAGGCCCACGGGCAGGCCCTGGGCACGCGGCGCATGGCGAGCCAGCTGGCCGAGGCTGTTGAAGATGATCTTGTCGGCGCAGGACACGACTTCGTCGATCTCATGGTCGGCATAGGCCACGCTGTAGGCATGGGTCTCGCCGCCGAATTTCTCGCGGCCCAGCCGCACCTCGTAGAGCGAGGACGACGTGGTGCCGTCCATGTGTTCGCGCATGAGGTCGAAGACGGACCAGGTGGCGAAGCACTTCAGCGCAAGCAGGACCTTGGCGCCGGAATGCTGGCGCACATGGTCGATGCGCCGCATGTTTTCCATGAGGCGGGCGGCGTCGATCAGGTAGTAGGGGGTTTGAATCATCTATCGGTCTGTACCACGGTAACGAAGCCGCGCGGGCCGGATGGGCGCGCGCGCAATGGCGGCCTGCGCCGCATGGCGCAGGCGTCAGGGCAGGGCTGGACGAAAGCCCTTAGTGTTCGGGGGGTGTTCGGCCGTGGCGAACGGCACGGGCCATCAGTCCGAAGCCTGGCTTGCCGCAGCGCGGCGGGGCTTCCTGAGGGGTTTCCTGAGGGGTTTCCGTTAGGGAGATGTTCAGACGGACTGACGCGATCCCCAATTGGAACAGGACGTCTGTAGACATGGCGACCTCTCCAACCAGCAGATGGTGGTCCGGCTTCAGGGGCCGGGCGACCCTGCATTCTAGGACAGCGGACGATTTGACTCAAGGCTTGCGCGCCTGGCGGGCCGTTTTTGGGCTGCCAGGCGCGCTGCCATTGTCTTCGCTCGTACGGCGTCATGGCTCAAGGCAGCGCGCACAAGCCGGCCAGGCGAGTGGCATTCCAACCGGCGCCGCACAGCAGCAGCCGGGTTTCCAGCGCATCCAGCTGGGCGGGCGATACGCGCGTACCCAGGTCGTGCAGCTGGCGCCGCCGTAGCTGTGCGTGCGTCAACGGAAAGCGTGCGCCCAGGGCCCGCCACAACGCGTGCGCTGCCGGGGACTGACGCGCGCCGCTGAGCAGGCACACGCCCGATGCCAGCATGTGCCCATAGATCCACGAGGCCAGGCCCCGCCGCTGATCGCGCGGTCGATAGCGTGAATGCGGGGATCGGACGTACGGGTCCAGGCGCCTGTCTATTTCCACCAGGCGATTGAAGACCGTGCAGCCGGCAAGCCTGCCCGTTACCGGGTCGTGGACGTAGACGTAGTGCTCGCCGTCCGCCGTGCGAACGTGCAGGCGGTAATGCGGCAGGCCGGGGGCATCCGGCAGGCGGCGGGCGTGCCGCAGGTAGTCGGGCAGCCGGACCTGTAATGCGTCCAGCTCGGCGTCCAGGCGATCCGGCGTCGGGCTGACGTCAAGCCGCATGGCTGTCGCCCGCGCAGGCATCCTCCTCTTCCTGGCAGCCTGGCGGCGCACCGGCCCACCAGCCGCTGCGCAAGCCTTCGGGGCGCCGTCGCGCCCGCACGCTGGCACTGGACTCCCACGCGTCCACGCGCACATCCATGCCTGCATAGACGCCGTACCCGTCACCCGCGAGGATGTACCCGTCCGCCCACAGGCTCTCACCGACCCGTATCGCTCCGCCCGCCGCGATGTCGCCGCGTGCGCGGATGCCCCAGCCCGCCAGCAGGTGCATGGCTGCGCGCACGTCGCCCTCCGCTTCCACGCCCTGGCCGGCCTGCAGCGTCGCGCCGCAATCGAGGCCGGCGCCGACCTGCAATTGCTTGCTGCAGCGCAGCGCGCCGCCGGTGCGAAGCTCGCCGCCGATACGCGCGTGTCCGTCCATGCGCGCGTCGCCCTCGCAGTGCACTTCCCAGCCCGCACGCAGGGTCTCGCAGTGCAGGCTGCCTTGCACGCTCACGCTCCAGGCGGCCTGGAGCGCGCCCGCCGTCATGAGGTCTTCGCCAATCGTCACGGCGCCGCCGCTGTGCACGTCCGCGCCGGCGTGCAGGCTGCCGCCCACGCGGATACCGCCTTCCGCGTGCAGACCCCGGCCCGTGCGCAGGGTGCCCGTGATATCGACGCCGCGACGCACGCGGACGGTGCCCGCGAAGACGAGATCGTCGGCGCCCAGCTCGTCGAGGTCGAGGGTGGCGTCGGTGGGACCGAACTGGGTCAGCAGCCAGCACGCGTCCTGCACGCGGCCGGCGGCCACGAGCGCATCCAGGAGTTCCTGGTAGCTGCTGTCTTCATGAGCGTTGCGCACGTACCAGCGAAAGCCGTCCGCGCAAGGTTGCTTGGCCTTGATGAAGGCCTTTGTGATGTCCATGCGTATCCATGCTGCCCAGGCACGGAAGCACCGTGGCTGGGAGAGAAGGGCGGAACCGGTGGAACCGCCACACGTCGCGCGGGAGATGTGCCCGGTGACCTGTGGATTGCGCTGGAGGGGAGTGTGGTCGCCGGGCTTAGGTGTCTGCGGCGAGGTGCGCCGCGGCGGCACGCGAGCAACCGCGCTGCGGCAGTGCAGCGGCGCAGCGGGCTTGCGCGAAGAGGCGGGAGAGAGGGGTGGTCATCGAGGCGGGATTCTACTGATTGGCGCAGGCGCTGTACAGCTGTGCCGCCCGTACACCTCGGCCAGCTTTGTCATGCGCGCTTACATCGCCGCGCCACGCCGGCGGCTAAGATCGTTCCGGAGTCGCGCTTGAGCGCCCGCGTGTCGCGGGGCAGGCAGCGGCGGGAGAACACAGTGCGCAAGCTTTCACGATTCCACCCCCGCCGGCTCGCGCTGGCCGCGCTGGGCGCCGCGGCCATCGCCGCCGCGCCCGCCGCCTTCGCCGCCGACCCCTCGGCGCCCGCAGCCGCGCTTGCAGCCGCGCCTGCCGCCGCGCCCAAATGCGAGATCGATACGCCCGTGCGCTTCAGCGGCCTGAACTGGGAGTCGAACCTGCTGCTGGTCAGCATCGAGCAGTTCATCCTGGAGAAGGGCTACGGCTGCAAGACCTCCACCGAGTCGGGCGAGACGCTGGCCATGCTGGCCGCCTTGCAGCGCGGCGATGTCGAGGTGACGTCCGAGATCTGGCCCGGCCAGATCGAAAGCGCGTGGCGCAAGGCGCTGGACTCCGGCAAGGTCATCGGGGTGGGGCATGTCTTCGACGCGGGCGAAGGCTGGTATATCCCGCGCTATACCGCCGAGCGGCATCCCGACCTGAAAAGCGCCGCGGATCTCGCGCGCTACAAGAAGGTCTTCGCCGATCCCGAAGAGCCGGGCAAGGGCCGCATCTATGGCTGTCCGGCAGGCTGGGCCTGCGACACGCTGAACGTGAACCTGCTGAAGGCCTTGAAGCTGGAGGACGACTACACCCTGTTCGCACCGGGCGCGGGCGCCGCGCAGAAGGCGGCCATCGTGTCCGCCTACCAGCGCAAGCGCGACATCGTGTTCTATTACTGGACGCCGACCGCGCTGGTCGGCGCGCTCGACCTGGTGAAGCTGTCGCTGCCGCCGTTCGACGAGAAGGCCTATGCCTGCATGACCGATCCGAAGTGCGAGAACCCGGTGCCCACCGAGTTCAAGGGCAACAAGGCGGTGACGGGGCTGAATGCCGGCTTTTCCAAGCGCGCGCCGATGCTGACCGCATTCTTCACCAAGCTGCACATGCCCGGTCCCGTCATCGATGATGCGCTGGGCTGGATGGAGCGCGAAGAGGCCGAGCCCGAGGCGGCGGCACAGTATTTCCTGAAGCGCCACGCAGCCATCTGGAAGGCCTGGGTGCCCGAGGACGTGGCGAGCCGCGTCGAAGCCGCCCTGTAGTTTCCGCGCGGCTTTGCGGTATCGTTGCCCACGCGCCCTCCGGGGCGCGTGTCTCATTGTGGCGGCTGCGTGCCGTCCTCCACCCCTGAAGGATTCCATGAGCCTGCAGAGCGTCCGCCAGTTCTTCGCCGACAAGGCGCCCGACATCGTCATCCTGGAAGCCGAGACCAGCACCGCCACGGTGGAACTGGCCGCGCGCGCGCATGGCGTGGCGCCCGGACAGATCGCCAAGACCCTGTCGCTGCGCGTGGGTGAGGAGGTGGTGCTGGTCGTGGTGCGTGGCGACGCCAGGCTGGACAACGGCAAGCTCAAGCGCGCGTTCGGCGCCAAGGTGCGGATGCTGGATGCCGAGCGCGTGATGGCGTTGACGGGCCACCCCGTGGGCGGCGTCTGCCCCTTCGGGCTGGCGACGGCATTGCCCGTCTATTGCGACGAGTCGCTGAAGGCGTACGAGGAAGTCTGGCCCGCGGCAGGCGACATCCACACCGCCGTGCGCATCACGCCCCAGCGCATGGCGGACCTGGTGGCCGCGCGCTGGGTGGACGTGGCGAAGCTGCCGGAACCGGAAGCAGCGGTGGCGCAGCCCGGCGCCTGATGCCTGGCCTGCGGCGTCAGAGCAGCACGACGGCCGCCACCGCCAGCACGCCCAGGCAGAGATTCAGCAGCACCAGCTTGCGGATGCCACCCAGGGCGGCCGCGCCTGCCGGCCAGTCCTGCGCGGCCACGGCGCGCGACAGGCGGCGATACAGCGCAAAGCGGATGTGGCCGAAGATGAGCAGCATGACGATGCCCAGCGTGGCCATCACGGTCCAGCCCAGCGGCATCTGGAACTGTCCGCCGGCCTGCACGATCTGGCGCGCGGCCTGGCCCATCATGACCACGCCCGTCACCACGCTCAGACAGGACGCCCACAGCACGACCGAGAAGAAGCGGCCCAGCACGTCGTGCATGAGCGGCAGGCGCGTGGGCGGCGCCAGCGAGGCCACGGCGGGGCGCAAGGCGAAGTGGGCGAAGACCATGCCGCCGATCCAGATGATGACGGACAGCAGATGGACGAGCTTGAGCAGGGCGTAGAGCATCGGGACCTCGGTTCGGGGAGTCAAGGGCGAAGCGCGGTCCGGCCTTGCCGGTCCACGCGCATGCGGTATTGAAAGGCGTCGGCGCGAAAGCGCAGGGTCTCGTATAGCAAGGGGGTGCCGCCCGCTTCGAATACCAGGCGGTCGATCCTGAGCACGGGCGATCCCGTGTGGCACTGTAGCAGCGTGCAGAGCGCTTCGTCGGCCAGTTCCGACGTGATCGCGACATCGGCGTGGCCTAAAGCCACCCGGCCGTCGTGCTCGAGGATATGGAAGAGGTCGCGGTGCGCCAGGTCGGCACCGGCGAGTGCCTGGCCCAGCACTTCCGGGACATAGGTGGTTTCGTAGGAGATCGGCTGCCCGTCCAGCACGCGCACCCGGCCGATCTCGGCCAGCAGGGCCGTGGCAGGCAACTGCAGTCTGCCTGCCAGGCTTTCGCCGGCAGTCACGTAGCGGAACTGATGGAGGCGGTTGCGCACGTCGTGGCCCAGCGGCGCCATGGCCTCGGCGAATCCCTGGAGCGTCGAGACGTTCTGCGCGGCCCGGGGGCGGCAGGCGAAGGTGCCGCGCCCCTGGATCTTCTGCACCAGTCCTTCGTTCTGCAGCGCAGCCAGCGCCTGGCGCACGGTGATGCGGCTGACCTGGAACTGTGCGCACAACGCGTGTTCGGAGGGCAGGCGTGACTGCGGCGGATAGGTGCCGTCGAGCAGGCGCGCCCGCAGGCCTTCCTGCACGCGCAGATGCAGCGGCAGTTCGCCGCTGGCAGGCGGTTGAGTGGTTCGGCGGCGCATTTTCAACTTGTCATGACAGGAAGGTTGGGGCGGCTGCCGCCCCGCGGCGGGGACGCGCGCTGAAGCATGAGGCGTCCTGGGCTTTCCGGCAAATAGCAAGAGACCATAAGCTTTTGATGAACATGTTGTTTGTGCTGGCGCAAGGTGTTCCTACACTGCGAGGCATCATCTTGTTATAACAAGTTGGAAGCCAACCGTGTCCCAGGCAGTTCTTCATTCTAGTTTCTCCTCCGAGGCGCCGCCGCTGCACGCGGATGTGCTCGTGTTGGGCGGCGGCCCGGCCGGCGCCTGGGCGGCGTTGACCGCCGCGCGAGCGGGCGCGGAGGTGGTGCTGGCCGACAAGGGCCATTGCGGCACCTCTGGCGCGGCCGCAGCGTCCAACAACAGCGTCTGGTATGTGCCCCAGCCCGAGGATTACCCGCGTCACCACGCCGAGCGCTATGACAGTGGCGGCCAGTTGAGCGAACGCGAGTGGGTGGATGCGGTGCTGGCGCAGGCTGCCGCCCAGCTGCATCTGTTTGCCGAGCTGGGTTATCCCTTTCCGCGCACGCAGTCCGGCGCGTTGAACTACGCCTCGTTGCGAGGGCCGGACGCCCAGCGCCTGCTGCGGCAGTTGCTGCGGCGCGCCGGCGTGACGATCCTGGATCACAGCCCCGCCACCGGGCTCTTGCGCGACGGCGCGGCGGTGGTGGGCGCACAGGGCTGGACCCGTGAAGGCGCGCACTGGCAGGCCTGGGCGCCCGCCACCGTGATCGCCACGGGCGGCTGCGCCTTCCTGAGCGGTGCCTTGGGCACGAATGTGTGCACTGGCGATGGCCAGCTTGCCGCGGCCGAGGCGGGCGCCCTGTTCTCGGGCATGGAGTTCTCGAATCAGTACGGCTTGTCGGCGGCGTTCTCCTCGGTGACGAAAGGCTTGCCGTTCCACTGGGCCAGCTACTACCGGGCGGATGGCCGCGAGATCGAAGTCGAGGGCGAGGAACCGTTCGTGGCGGTCGCCCGGGTGCTACAGGAAGAGGCCGTGTATGCCTGTTTCGACCGGGCCGATGCCGATATCGAGCGCTGGTTGCGCAGCGCGCAGGCCAACGCGTTCCTGCCTTACGACCGGATGGGCATCGACCCTTTCTCCCAGCGCTTCCCGGTAGGGTTGCGGCTGGAAGGCACGGTTCGGGGCACCGGCGGCATCCTGTTGCGCGACCGCAGCGGCGCCACCCAGGTGCCGGGCTTGTATGCGGCGGGAGATGCGGCGTCGCGCGAGCCTATCGTTGGCGGGCGCAGCGGCGGCGGTTCGCCCAATGGCGCGTGGGCCATCGCCACCGGGACCTGGGCAGGCAAGGGGGCCTGGGAGCACGCGCAACGCGTGGGCAGGGTCAGGCATGCGGACACGGACCCCTGTTCCCTGCGCGTGGCTGATCCCGCTGCCGCCCTGGCCGTGATCCGGCGCGAATTGTGGCCCCTCGGAAAGAATGTGTTTCGTGAGGAGGCAAGCCTGCTCGCCTCGCTGCAGGCGCTCGACGACGCATGGGCGCAGCCCGTACAGGCCGGGGCCGGGCAGGTGGCCGCCGGCAGGCAGGCCCGCGCCATGCTGCTCATGGGCCGCATGGCCTACCGCAGCGCGCTGGCGCGCCGCGAGTCGCGCGCCTTGCACCAGCGCCTGGATCATCCGGCCAGCCAGGGCCACCCTTATCGCCAGCACGTGCGTGGCCTGGACACGTTGTCCGTGTCGGCCGCGGCGATGCGCCATGCGGAACCCGCGCCATGATCGAACTCATCAGCGAAAGCCGCTGCACGTCCTGCAACCGCTGCGTGGATGTCTGTCCCACCAATGTCTTCGACATCGTCCAGGGCGGCATTCCCGTGATCGCGCGCCCGGACAGCTGCCAGACCTGTTTCCTGTGTGAACTGTATTGCCCGGTCGATGCCATGTATGTGCACCCCTGCGCGGACGTGCATGTCACGGTCGACGAGTCCGCCCTGGTGGCCGAGGGCCGCCTGGGCGGCTACAGCGCGAGCCTGGGCTGGCGAAAAGCCCGTGCGCAAGGGACGGAGCAGGACCAGATGGATCGCATCTTCGCCCTCGGCGTGTATTGAGAACGGCCCGCCAACCGTCGTTTTTCCCCCATCCCTTCCTCATCCCTGGAGTTTTCGATGCTGAGCCGTCTTCTGCGTCTCGTTCTGCTGTGCCTGGCCCTGGCCGGCGCGGCGCCCTCGGCCCTGGCCCAACCCTTGCCTGTGCGCATCGGTTATCAGACGGGCGATATCAATGTGCTGCTGATGTATGCCGCGAACGCCAAGCTGTTCGAGGCGCAGCAGCTGGCGGTGACGCTGGTGCCGTTTCCCGCGGGGCCTGCCATGCTGCCCGCCCTGGCCGCCAGCGAGATCGATCTTGCCTGGATGGGTGAGTTTCCCGCGGTGACGGGATACAGCAATGGCATGCCCATCGAGATCCTGATGGTCGAGCGGCTGGACGCCACCAATGTGCGCCTGGCCGTCAATCCGGCGGCGGGCATCCAGTCCCTGGCCGACCTGAAGGGCAAGCGCATCGCGGCCAGCGTGGGGTCGACCAGCCACAACCACCTGCTGCACGCCTTGAAGCAGGCCGGACTGCGACAGGAGGACGTGACGATCGTGAACCTGGCGCCTGCCAACATGCCGCCGGCCTATCTGGCCGGGCAGGTGGATGCCGCCCTGACCTGGGAGCCGAACATCGGCCTCATCGAGCAGGAGGGCGCTAGGACGCTGGCCACCACGCGCAGTCTTGGCATGATCACGGGCGGCATCTGGGTATCGCGCCAGGCCTTCACCCGCGAGCAGCCCGAGACCGTGCAGCGCTTCCTGAAAGCCTGGCGGCTGGCGCAGCAGGCCTATCAGGGCGCGCCCCGCGAGGTGCGCCAGTACGAGGCTGCACGGGTCAAGCAAAGCGCCGATGCGTTCGATGCGTTGATTGCCCGGCAAACCGCCCAGCATCCCGGCTTCGAAGCGCAACTTACCGCGGAAGTGCTGGGCGCGCCGGGGCAGGAACTGGACGCTCGCTTTGTGCGCCATCTGCGCGGCATCGGCGATTTCCTGCTGGCTGAAAAGCGCATCCAGGCCTTGCCTGCCGACTGGCGCGGGCTCATCAACACGCGTCCGCTGCAGCAGTTGCTGGCGGAGCCGCCGCGCTGATGGGGTCGGCATTTCCTTCAGTGGTGCCGGCATTGGCGGTCGACGGCGTGGGCTTTGCGTATGGCGGCCTGCCGGTGCTGGACAAGCTGAGCTTTCACGTCGCGCCGGGCGAGGCCGTGGCCTTGCTGGGCCCGTCGGGCTGCGGCAAAAGCACCGTCCTGAACCTGCTGGCGGGATTCATCGCGCCGGATACGGGCAGCGTGCACGTCGATGGCGTGCCTGTGCATGGCCCTGGACCGGATCGTGGGATGGTGTTCCAGTCCTATGCCTTGTTCGACTGGATGACCGTGGGCGAGAACATTGCGTTCAGCCTGCGGTGCGCGGGCCGTTCGCGTACCGAGCAACGGGCGGCGGCGCGCGAGATGGCGGCGCTGGTCGGACTGGCGGGTTTCGAGTCCGCCTATCCGTATCAACTGTCGGGCGGCATGCGCCAGCGTTGCAGCCTGGCAAGAGTCCTGGCCGCCAAGCCGCGTGTCATGCTGATGGACGAACCCTTCGCTGCCGTGGATGTGCAGACGCGCGAGAAGCTGCAGGAGGAAATCCTGCGCATCCAGGCCGCGACGGGCACCACCATCGTCTTCGTCACCCACAGCATCGACGAGGCCGTATTCGTGGGGCATCGCGTGCTGCTGTTCGGCGCTTGCGGCCAGGCGCCGCGCGCTTTCAGCGTGGATCTGCCCGCGCCGCGCAGCCAGAAGCGCAACCGGCTGCATCCTGATTTCCTGGCATTGCGCAATCAGATCTACCAGGCCATGCACGAGGACGCATGAAGACGCCACGATATCGATCACGTACCTGTTTGCGCGCCGGCCTGGTGCTGGCCAGTCCGGTGGCACTGCTGCTGCTCTGGTGGGCGGCCGCGGGCCTGGGGTGGGTCCGTCCCATCATCCTGCCGTCGCCGGACGCGGTGCTGGCGAGCTTCCTGGACATGCTGCGCCACGGTTATTCGGGCGTGCCGCTATGGACCCACCTTGCGGCCAGCGCGGGGCGGGTCGGGGTGGCCTTCGCGACAGGGGCCGTGCTGGGCGTGGCGCTGGGGTTGTTGCGGGCGCGCAGCGGCGTGGCCGACGCCTTGCTGCTGGTGCCCGCCGAAGTCCTGCGGCCGATACCGCCGCTGGGACTCGTTCCCTTGTTCATCCTGTGGTTCGGCATCGGCGAGCTGTCGAAGGTGCTGCTCATCCTCTTGTCGGTGCTGCTCATCATGATGGTCAGCGCACAGGCCGGCGCGGCGGGCGCCAGCCTGGATGCGATCCGCGCGGCCCGCTCGCTCGGGGCGGGCCGGCTGCAGGTGTTCCGGCACGTGATCCTGCCCAGTGCCTTGCCGCAGATCATGACGGGCCTGCGCGTGGCGATGGGAGCAGCGCTTTCCATCCTCGTTGCCTCGGAGCTGCTGGGCGGGGACAAAGGCCTGGGCTTCATCGTGCTGGATGCCGCCAATTTCTTCCGCACTCCCTATGTTTTTGCGGGCGTGCTGCTGATCGGCGCATTCGGCATGGCGGCTGACAGGCTGTTTGCCTGGCTCGGCCGCCGGATCGTGCATTGGCAGCGCCAGGCAGACACATGACGTAACCAAGTTGGCACCGAGACGCATTTGCGAGTGATATAGTCCGACGCGATTTCCTCACCCATCAGGAGTAGTCCATGCAGGTCTCGCGCATTTGGTCGTTCTTCATGCTGGCGGCGTTCAGCGCGCTGTTGTCGGCGTGCTCGGGCGGTTCGCCCGAGTCCGTGGTCGAGACCTTCTACAAGGCCGCGGCCAAGGGCGATACGGACACCGCGGTGAAACAGATCTCCTTTGCCAAGATGGATGCGGGCCAGACCAACCAGGCCAAGGGCAAGGTCCAGATGATGGTCGGTGAAATGCAGCGCCGCGCCGATGCCAACGGCGGCCTGGACAAGGTGGAAGTGCTGGAGTCCCAGATCGACGAGAAGGGCGAATCGGCACGGGTGCGCGTGAAGCTGGTCTTCAAGAACGGCAAGACGTCCGACGAAAGTGGCCGCCTGGTGAAGGACGATGGCGACTGGAAGATGGCCCTGAAGTAACGCAGCGCAGCCGCCTCGCCCATGCCGGCGCGCAGCCGAGCCTGGCGCACCCGCGCGTTGCTCGCGCCGCTCCTGCTGGCTGGCGGGCTGGCGGCGGCGCAAGCCGCCGCGCCCACGGCGGCTTCGCCCACGGCGACGTCCGCCTCCGCTTTTGCCGCAACGCCGTGGCGCTTGCCCGCCGAGGCGCAAGCCGGTGACCTCATCTTCCGCGAAGGCACCGAAACCATCAGCGACATCATCCTCGGCATCGACCCGGGCGGTTACAGCCACGTCGGCATGCTGCTGGGCTCGGCGGGCAACTGGCAGGTGCTGCATGCCACGCCGTCCGAGGTGGCGGGACGCCCTGATGGCGTCGTCATCGATACCCTCGATTTCTTCCTTGATCCCGTGCGCGCGCGCCGGCATGCGGTGTATCAGGTGCGGGCGGACGACGCCGCGCAGCGCGAACAGGCCGTGCGCCGCGCGCGGGCGGCGCTGGGCAGGCCGTTCCGCATGGCCGACGACAGCGGCACCTATTGCACGCGGCTGGTCTGGCAGGCCTGGCAGGACGCCGGGCTGAGCCTGGCTGCGCGGTTCCGGCACCTGGACCTGCCGCTCATTCCTGGCGACTATCTGCTGCCCAGCGGGCTCATCGCCTCGCCGCGCCTGCGCGCCCTGACGCAGGACGCGCCAGACTAGAGTCCCAGCGCCGCGAGCATCAGGAAGGTCGCGAACAGCACGAAGTGCGTCATGCCCTCGATGGCATTGGTCTGGCCGTCGTTCAGGTTGATGGCCGTCACGATGAGCGTTACCAGCACCATCATGGTCTGCACCGGTGTCATCGCCATGACGAAGGGCTGCCCGGTCAGCAGCGACAAGGCTTCGATCAGCGGCACGGTCAGGATGACGGTGGAGAGCGACGCGCCGAGCGCGATGTTCACGACGGCCTGCATGCGGTTGGCCAGCGCCGCGCGCAAGGCGGTCAGGATCTCGGGGCTGGCCGAAATGAAGGCGACCACGATGGCGGGAATGGCGATGGGCACGCCCAGTTCGGCCACCGATGCCGACAGGCTCTTGGACATGACCTCGGCCAGCACCCCCACCAGCACGACGCCGGACGCCAGCAGCAGGATGCTCGAGCGCACCGAGGGCGGCGGCAGGGCGCGCGCCTCCTGCTTGCGGCGCTTTTCGGGATAGCTGTAGCTGAAGAAATAGCTGTGCGGCCCCGTCTGCATGCGCAGGAAGGCGGCATACAGCGTGATCATGATGAGGATGGTGAAGATCGAGTAGGCGTGCTGCGCCTCGCCGGGGATGAATTCCGGCACGACCATCGACACGGCCATGGCCGTCAGGATCATGACGGTGTAGGTACGGCTGGAGTCGTCGTTGTAGGATTGTTCGCCGTGCTTCAGGCCGCCCATGAGCGCCGCCAGGCCCAGGATGCCGTTGATGTCGAGCATGACGGCGGCATAGATGGTGTCGCGCGCCAGCGTGGGCGAGCCTTCGTGGAAGATCACGAAGCCCAGCACCACGACTTCGACCAGCACCGCGGACAGCGTCAGCACCATCGTGCCGTAGGGATCGCCCAGGCGGCGGGCGATCTGCTCGGCATGGTGGGCGATGCGCAGCGAGGCGCAGATGATGGCCCCGACCAGGATGGCGGTGGACGTATAGGCGGCGGCGGGAGAGCCCGTGAGCAGCGGTCCAGGTAGCGCGAGTGCCACACATCCGACCCCCAGCGCGACGATCAGCAGGATTTCGTGTCGAATCATGGTGAGATGATCATAAACTGGCGCATCATACCTCCACGCGACCTGATCTGGAGAGCACGCATGCCTGGCCCCATCGTGAAGGAAAAAGAACGCATCGGCGTGCTGCGCTCGATGGGGCTGCTGGACTCGGCCGAGTCCGAGGACTTCGATCGCCTTACCCGGCTCGCGGCCTACTGCTTCGATGTTCCCATTGCGCTCATCTCCCTGGTGGATGCCGACCGGCAGCAGTTCCTCTCCAAGGTCGGTTTCATTCCCAAGGAGACCACGCGCGACGTCTCGCTGTGCGCGCATGCCATCCATGTGAAAGACATCCTCGAGGTGCCAGACCTGAGCAAGGATGAGCGTTTCCAGGAAAACCCGCTGGTATCGGGCCAGTCGCACATGCGCTTCTATGCGGGCGTGCCGCTGGTCACGGATTCCGGTTACGCCATCGGGGCGCTGTGCCTGATCGACACCAAGCCCCGCCGGCTTGATGCGCGGATGCGGGAACAGTTGAAGGCCCTGGCCAAGTTGGTGATGGACCAGATAGCCCTGCGCCAGATGGTGGGCCGGCGCGATGCGGTGAGCGGGCTGCCGAACCGCCACCAGTTCGTGGAAGACCAGGGAAGCATGCTGCGGCTCGACGGCAGCGTCAGCCGCAGCCTGATCCTGCTGGATCTGCTGGAATTGGCGCGGGCGCACGAGATCGCGCAGGCGGTGGGGATCGGCGTGATCGAGTCGCTTCTGCGGCAGCAGGCCCAGCGCTTACAGAAGGCATTGGGGGCGGAAGTGGATGTATACCAGGTGGGGGTGACCCGCCTGGCCTTCACGGTCGATGCGGCGCAGGCGGTGGATGTGCTCCTCCGCGACGTGCTGGCGGTACTGGCCGAGCCCGTGATCGCCGAAGGCGTGCCGGTGCAACTGGATGCCTGCGTGGCGGTGGTGCCCTATGTCCAGGGCGAACGCACGCCCCTGGACAATCTGCGTTGCGCCATGGTGACGCTGGGCGCGGCGAAGGTGTCGGAACGGCGCTGGGCCCTGTACGACGCCGCCCAGGATGCGCAACTCAAGCGCAAGTATCGGCTGGCGCTGGATATCCAGCGGGCCATTGCGGCCTCGCAGCTCCACCTCGTCTTCCAGCCTCGCATCGATGCGGCCTCGGGCCGCCCGACCGCCCTCGAGGCGCTCTTGCGCTGGACGCACCCCGAGTTGGGAGAGATCGGACCCGCCGAATTCATCCCGATCGTCGAGCGCACGGCCGTGATGCAGTCCCTGACACGCTGGGTGCTGCACGAAGCCATGTCGGCCCTGCCGCGCCTGGACGCGTTGTTCCCGGGCTGCCGCCTGGCCGTGAACCTGTCGCCGCGTGACTTCGACGACGGCAAGCTGGTCGGGAACGTCCTCGAACTGTGCAGGACACTGGGCGTGCCGCCGGGTCGGTTGGAGCTTGAAGTCACGGAGGGCGAATGGCTGCATGCCGACACGGGGGTCTTGAGGCAGATGCAGGCGCTGTGCGAGGCCGGCGCCGTCATTGCCATTGACGACTTCGGCACGGGATACAGCAATTTCTCCTATCTGACCGAGATCCCGGCCAGCGTGGTGAAGATGGACCAGTCCCTCGTGCGACGCGCGGATACGAACGCGCGCCATCGCACGCTGTTGCGAAGCGTGCTGGGCGTCGCCCGCGACCTGGGGTACCGGACCGTGGCCGAGGGCGTCGAAACGCAGGAAATGTTCGACCTCATGCGGGAATGGGGCGTGGACGAGATTCAAGGCTTCCACGTCAGCCGCCCGGTGCCGCTCGAGGCCTTGCCCGCCTTCCTCGCCAACTGGCGCGGCGGCAAGGGCGCCGCAATGCCGGAGGCGTGATGAGCGAGCCTGACGACATCTGGACGACGGGCCTGCCGGTGCGCCAGGACGAACCTGCGCGCCTGGCCAGCCTGGCCGAATACGGCATCCACGAGCCATTGGAGGACCCGGGCTTCGAGCGCCTGCTGCTCCTGGCGCAACGGCTTTTTGGTGTGTCGACGGCCCTGGTTTCGCTGGTCGAGGCGCAGCGCCAGCTCTTTGCCGTGCGGGCAGGGCTGTCGCTGTGCGAGACGCCACGGCAATGGTCGTTCTGCGCCCATGCCCTGGGCAGTGAAGACCTGCTGGTCGTGCCCGATGCAAGGCTGGATAGCCGGTTCGCCGCCAATCCGCTCGTGCTCGGCCCGCCTCATATCCGGTTCTACGCGGGGTGCCCGCTGGTCAGCCCGCAGGGCTTTGTGCTGGGCACCTTGTGCCTGATCGACCAGGCGCCACGGCCGGCAGGGCTGGACGCCGAGGCCTCCCGGAATCTGCGCGACCTGGCCGCGCTGGTCATGGACAAGCTGGAATGGCGCCGCCTGGCGCAGGCGCGCCAGGTCAGCCAGGCATGCCTGGAAAGCATGGCGCGTCATTCGCCGGATGCCATTTTCTGCCTGGACGCCGAAGGCGGCATCACCTTTCAGAACGGCAGCGGGCGGCGCTTGCTGGCGCGCCTGGCGCCAGGGAAGTGCGACACCGCCGGGCGCGTGCCCGCGCGGATACTGGCCGTGCTGCGCACGCTTTTCGATCGGCGCGACAGCGCGGCTGAAGAGGCGGGGATCGCCGAGCTCGAGCTGGAGGACCAGGCCGGCCAGACGCTGTTGGTGGAGATGGCGGCGTCGCGCTGGGGCGTCGCGCCCCAGGCGAGTTGCTGCGTGGTGCTGCGCGACGTGACCGAGCGCCGGCGCAACGAAGCCAAGCTGTATCAGCTCGCCCACATCGACGCGCTGACCGGCCTGCCCAACCGCGTGCTGTTCCGCAGCCGGCTGGATGCCTTGCTGCGGGACGAATCCGCGGTCAGCGTGATGATGCTGGATCTGGACGGATTCAAGGACGTGAACGACAGCCTTGGGCACCCGGGCGGCGACGCCGTCCTGAAGGAAACGGCCCGCCGCCTGCTCGCAGGGGTGCGCGAGACGGACGTGGTGGCGAGGATGGGCGGGGACGAATTCGCCCTGCTCATCCGGGGCATGCGCGAAGAGGCGGGAAGGCTGGCCGCGGAGCTCATCGATGTCCTGTCGCGTCCGATGCTCGTGGAGGGGCAGCCCGTCACGGTGGGCGCGAGCGTGGGCATCGCGTTGTTTCCCGAGCATGGCACAGGCAGCCAGGAACTGCTTTCCGGCGCCGATCTCGCGCTCTATCTGGCCAAGTCCGAGGGCCGCCATGGCTGGCGTTTTTTCTCGCCCAGCCTGCGCGATGCCGCGGCGGCCAGACGGGCTTACCAGGCGGAGCTCGAACGCGCCTTCTCGCAGGGCGAACTGGTGCTGCATTACCAGCCGCTGGTGCGGCTGGCCGACAATGCGCTGACGGGCGCCGAAGCGTTGCTGCGCTGGCGCCATCCCGAGCGGGGGCTGCTGGGCGCGGCGGCATTCCTGCCCGCGCTGCAGTCCAGCCCCTTGGCCGGCGCGGTAGGCAACTGGGCGCTGCAGGAGGCATGTGCCCAAGCCGTCGCATGGCGCCGGCGGGTGCCGGGCCTGCGCATGAGCGTGAACGTGTTCCCGGCGCAGTTCCGCCGCGGCGATCTGGTCGAACGGGTGGCGGGCGCGTTGCATCAGGCCGGCCTCGCGCCGGAGGCGCTGGAGCTGGAGGTCCGGGACGACCTCGTGGCTCGCCACGACGAGGCCCTGCTGGTCGTGATGCGCGCCATCCGCGAGTTGGGCGTGGGGCTGGTCTTCGATGATTATGGCACCGGCCACGCTTCGCTCAACATGCTCAAGCAATACCCCCTGAGCCGCCTGAAGATCGACCGCAGTTTCGTGCGCGGCATTCCCGACTCCCCCGCCGATGCCGCCATCGTCAGGGCGATCCTGTATCTGGGGCGCAGCCTGGGCATGGCCGTGACGGCCGAGGGCGTCGAGAACCCGGTCCAGTTCGAGCGCCTGCGCCGCAAGGGTTGCGAGGAAGCGCAGGGCTATTACCTGGGGCCGCCGGTGGCGCCCGCCGACTTCTCGGCCTATCTCGAGTCCGAGGTCTTGCGGCTGGGCGCCAGCGAGCAGCTATCCGCGCCCCCTGCGGGGGCCTAGCGCGAGTCGCCGGGTCGGCCGGCCACGCGGCGGCGACGGGTTTCCCCGGACTGGCCCATCACCATCCGGATCCCCCAGGCCGCCAGCGCCATGCCGGCCCAGCCCAGCGGCGGGATGGTCTCGCCCAGCACGATCCAGGCGATGACCGCGGTGACGGGCGGCACCATGAAGAAGAGCGCCGACACACGCGAGGCCTCGCCGTGCCGGATCATGGCCAGCAGCAACGAGATGGCGACGATGGAGTTGCCCACCACCAGGAAGAGCAGGGAGCCGAACAAGGCGCCTGTCCATTCGACGTGCATGGGTTCCAACGCCAGGGCCAGCGGCAGCGTCACGGCCAGGCCCACGCCGTATTGCACCAGGTTGGCGGTGAGCGGATGGGTGTCCTTGCCATGGCGCTTTTCCCACAGGGTGCTGGCGGTGATGACGGCCAGCGCCAGGATGGCGAACACGATGCCGCCGGTGGTGGCGCCCATTTCATCGGCCGATTTCGACAGCAGCACGATGCAGGCGCCGGCCACGCCCAGCAGCAGGCCGATCCAGCGGCGCAGGCCCACCCGCTCGCCCACCAGCACCGGCGCGAGCAGCGCCACCAGGATGGGTTGCTGCGAGGTCACGAGCGCAATGCCGCCCGATGACAGACCCGACTTCAGGCTGAGATAGACGAAGGAGAAATAGCCCGCCTGAAGCAGCAGGCCCGTGACAGCCAGGTTGACCCATTCGCGCGGCGTGGCGGGCAGCGCGGGGCGCAGCCACAGGAAGGGCAGGATCAGCAGGCCGATGACGCAGGCATAGCGCAGCGCGAGGAAGGTGAGCGGATCGCTGTACGCGAGGCCGAGTTTCAGGAAGACGAAGCCGCTGGACCACAGCAGCAGGAAAAGAACGGGCGCGGCGGCCAGCCAGCGCGGCGCCGCAGTCGTGGGGGTGGCTTGCATCGTGTGGCTGTCTCCCGGCGCCGCGGGCTTGTGATTGTCGTGGGCTTGATGCCCGCGCGGCGCGCCTGCCAGCGAGTGTACCGCTCGCGTGATGCGCCGAGGCGGTCGAGCGCGCCTCGGACAGCGGGTTGGAAACGCTAGAGGAATCCGATCCAGCGGCCCGCCACCAGGACGGCCAGCCACAGGAACACGGAAAGCAGCGCGCGCAGCTTCACGCCCGGGCTGACGGCCTGCCCCGCGTAGGCGCGGCGCAGGGCGGGCGACAGGTGCTGCCAGGCCACGTTCGCCAGCGCCAGGCCCAGCAGTCCAAGCTTGTAGAGGAAGGCGGCGTTGTCGAGATAGGTGGCGGCGTTGACGGTGAAGAGCCACAGCCCGGTGAGCAAGGCCAGCGCCACGCCGGTGGCGCCGATGCGCGAGAGCAGCGGTCCGGCGACGGTGAGCGGCACGCTGCGCAGGCCGCCAGCCAGGCGCAGGTCCAGCGGCAGCACCGCGCCCAGGATCAGGCCCACGGCCAGGATGTGCGCGGCGTTGACGAAGATATAGGCCGTGGCCGAGCCCTGCAGCCAGGCGGCGCCGGGCCAGGCGCTCAGCCAGTCTACGAACGCCATGGGGAAGTCCGTCCTGGTCAGTGCTTGATGCGCTCGGGGTACATGTCGTAGTGCTTGCCGTCGATGGTGATGCGGACGGCCTTGATGTGCGGCTTGCTGCTGTCCTTGTTGCGGTTGCCCAGCACGGTGATGGGATCGCCGGGCTGGGTGGTCTTCGCGGTGAAGCCGGAGCGCTCGGTCTGGTTCGGATTGCCCAGGTCCACCTGCCAGACGGCGCCGTCATCGGCCTTCACGCGCAGCGAGGGATGAGGCGGGGCCATCGAGACCTGCTCGACGATACCTTCGAGCGTGGTCTGCTCGCCATCGGCCCAGGACCAGCCGTGGTGAGCCTGGGCGGCGCCGGCGGCGACGAGGCACGCGGCAAGCAGGGCGGCGCCGGCGCGGCGTGACGTGATCAGGTTCATAACAAGACTCCTTGTCGAAGGGAACTGGCGGAATCGACGCCTGGGCGCGCGGAAAGTTCCGCTATCGATGGATCGGCCCAGGCATGCCGGGGCGCGCCAGGTGACGGTGCAGGGTGCTGCGGTGGATGCCCAGGTCGCGCGCCGCGCGGCTGATGTTGCCGCCGTGGCGCGCCAGGGCCTCGCTGATCTGCTGGCTTTGCTGGCTGCGCAAGGTGGCGTGCGCGGCGATGTCTGGCGCCTGGGCGGCCTGGGAGGATGACGAAGCGTCCTGGGCCTGATGGGCGGTGGCAGGCCGGCATGCCTGTATCTCCTCGGGCAGGTCGCCGACCCGGATCAGGCTGCCCGGCGGATGGAAGAGCGCCAGGCCGCGCAGCACCGCCTGCAATTGCCGGTAATTACCCGGCCACGGATAGCGGGCCAGTAGCGCCAGGGCGCCGTCGTCCAGGGTGGGCGGCGCGGCGGGCGCGGCGCAGGCGCGCAGGGCCGTGCACACATGGGCGCGCAGGTCTGCACGCGAACGCAAGGGAGGCAGGTCGACGCGGCAGTCCTGCAGCCGGTAATACAGGTCCGCGCGAAACGCGCCTGTTTCCACCATCGCCGCCAGGTCGCGGTTGCTGGCGCTGACCAGCCCGAATTCCACGGGCACGGCGCGGCCCGCGCCCAGCGGCTGGACCGTGCGTTCCTGCAGGACGCGCAGCAGCCGCGTCTGCAGCGTCAGCGGCATGTCGCCGATCTCGTCCAGGAACAGGATGCCGCCGTCCGCTTCCCGCAGCCGGCCGCGCGCACCCTGGCGGCGGGCGCCGGTGTAGGCGCCGGCCTCATAGCCGAACAGTTCCGCCTCGATCAGGGTATCGGGCAGCGCACCGCAATTCACTGCCACGAGCGGGCCCGCATGCCAGCGGCTGGCCTGGTGCAGATGGCGGGCATATACCTCCTTGCCCGCGCCGGTTTCCCCTTGCAGCAGCACGGCCAGGCCGGCATCCAGCGCACGGCGGCTGCGCGTGAAGCGTGTCTCCAGCGCCGGGTCCAGCGGCGGCAGCAGGTCGGTGCGCACTGCCGGTGCGCGCGTCGGCTGGGCAGGGGCAGGCGTGGCAGGGCCAGGTGGCTTGGGCGAGGCGGGCGTGTCCGCTTGGGCGCGGGTCCAGACCGGCGTGCCGGCAGGCGGCTCGGCAGGCTGGCGCAGCAGCGCAAACAAGGCCTGGCCGTCATGGCCCCGCAAGGGGGCGGGCGAGGCGGGCAGGGTGCGCCAGGCGGGCAGCCAGCGCTCGACGGGCTGGTCCAGCAAACGGCGCCAGTCGGTCCGCAGCAGCGCCAGCGCCGCGTCGTTCGCGCCCACGACACGGCCATCCTCGATCAGCAGTAGGCCCCGGTCGGCGGTTTCCAGCATGCCGGCCTGGTGGTGGAAGACCAATTGCTGGCAACGCGGGCCGGCGTGCAGCATGAGGCGATTCGCGACCTGCCGCGCGCACAGCGTTGCCAGGCCCAGCGCATAGGCATGCAGCCGCTGCGCGTCGCCGGAGATGTCCAGCACGCCCAGGATGTCGCCACGCGGCGAGCGGATGGGCGCGGCATGGCAACTCAGTATCTGGTTGCGCGGCAGGAAGTGCTCGGCGCCATGCACGCACAGCGGCGCGGCTTCCGCCAGCGCCGTGCCGATGGCATTGGTGCCCCGGTGGTTTTCGGCCCAGCTGACGCCGGGCCGCAGCGCCACGCGGTCGGCGCGGCGCAGGAAGTCGGTATTGCCCGTGGCCTGCAGGATGACGCCGCTGGCATCGGCCAGCAACACCAGGCTGGAGGCGCTGGCGACGAGGCTGGCCAGCGTGTCGATCTCGGGCTGGGCGGCGCGCAGCATGCTGGCGTGCTGCTCGTGGCGGGCATCGAGGTCGCCGCGGCCCAGGGCCACCGGGTCGTCGGGCAGGTCGTCCGCCCATTGCGCGCAGCGCGCCCAGGAACGCCGGATGAGGGCGGGCGGGGTGGCGGCCGCAAGCGCGTGCCGCGTTCCAGGCAATGGCAAGCCATCCATGATCTGTCTCCTTGCGTGTCGCGACATGCCACGGGCTGTCGCGGCCGGCGACGCCTGGGTGTCGCAAAACGCGACAGTGGGGCGTTCTTGCGGGCGGCAATTCTTGTCAGGCCATTATGCATCAGGCGCGCACGGCGGGATGGAACGGTTCTTGCATGGCTGTGGGTATCCCCGTGATGGCGCGGGGCACACCCACATCAAGGAGACAGCCATGGATTTGTCGGATCTGAAGAAACTTGGCCTGGACGTCGAGTACCCCTTCAAGGAGCAATACCAGAACTACATCGGCGGCGAGTGGGTGCCGCCCAAGGGCGGCCAGTATTTCGAGAACCTGTCGCCCATCACCGGCAAGGCCTTCTGCAAGGTGTCCCGCTCGGACGCCGCCGACATCGAGCTGGCCCTGGACGCCGCGCACCGGGCGCGCCAGGGCTGGGCCGAGACCTCGCCCGCCGAGCGCGGCAACCTGCTGCTGCGCATCGCCGACCGCATCGAGCAAAACCTGCCGCTGCTTGCCGTGGCCGAATCCATCGACAACGGCAAGCCGCTGCGCGAGACGACGGCGGCCGACCTGCCGCTGGCGGTCGACCACTTCCGTTATTTCGCGGGCTGCATCCGCGCGCAGGAGGGCGGCATTTCCGAGATCGATGCGCATACCGTGGCCTATCACTTTCACGAGCCCGTCGGCGTCGTCGGGCAGATCATCCCGTGGAATTTCCCGCTGCTCATGGCCGCGTGGAAGCTGGCGCCGGCGCTGGCCGCCGGTTGCACGGTGGTCCTGAAGCCCGCCGAGCAGACGCCCGCATCCATCATGGTGTTGATGGAGCTGATCGGCGACCTGCTGCCGCCGGGCGTGGTCAACGTGGTGACGGGCTATGGCAAGGAGGCCGGCCATGCGCTGGCGACCAGCAAGCGCATCGCCAAGATCGCCTTCACGGGCTCCACGCCGGTGGGCAAGCAGATCCTGCATGCCGCGGCCGACAACCTGATCCCCGCCACGGTGGAGCTGGGCGGCAAGAGCCCGAACATCTTCTTCGACGACGTGATGGATCACGACGATGCCTTCCTGGACAAGGCGCTGGAAGGCCTGTCGATGTTCGCGCTGAACCAGGGCGAGGTCTGCACCTGCCCCTCGCGCATCCTGATCCAGGAATCGATCTACGACGCGTTCATCGAGAAGGCGGTGGCGCGCGTGTCCGCGATCAAGACGGGCAATCCGCTGGACAAGCAGACCATGGTCGGCGCGCAGGTCTCGCAGGCGCAGATGGACAAGATCCTGTCCTACATCGACGTGGGCCGCCAGGAGGGCGCGCAATGCCTGACCGGCGGGGCGCGCAATGCGCTGAAAGGGGGCCTGGACCAGGGCTATTACATCAGCCCGACGATGCTGCTGGGCAAGAACGACATGCGCATCTTCCAGGAGGAGATCTTCGGGCCGGTGGCGGCGGTAACAAAATTCAAGGACGAAGCCGAGGCCATCGAGATCGCCAACGACACCTTCTATGGCCTGGGCGCGGGGGTGTGGACCCGCGATGGTGCGCGGGCCTATCGGGTGGGACGCGGCATCCAGGCGGGCCGGGTGTGGACCAACTGCTATCACCTCTATCCGGCCCACGCGGCTTTCGGCGGCTACAAGCAGTCGGGCATCGGCCGCGAGACGCACAAGATGGCCTTGTCGAACTACCAGCAGACCAAGTGCCTGCTGGTGAGCTACAGCCCGAACGCGCTGGGTTTCTTCTGATGTCCTTGCGACACAAGCGGTAGCATCCGCCTGCGGAGGGCGCCTTTACACTGGCGCCTTCCCAGACTCCCCTGCGGCGTGCCGTGCCCGAGCGGCGGGCGCGCCGTGCGCGCCGATGCGTTTCCTGTTGTTGTTCATCGCCCTGATCCTGGCCATCGTGATGCCCATCGGCGCAGCGATCTATGTAGGAGCCGCCGGACCCGGTCCCTATCTGCTGGTCGATGAAGGTCCAGGCGAAGAGTGGCTGACGCCGCGCAACGTGGGGCAGGGACAGGCCGTGGCGCGCCGTTATGCGTCGCAGGCCGAGGCGCGCGATGCCGCGGACGCCGAGCGCGATTCGCTGGAGACGTCTTCCTATTCCTCGACCCTGTCCGTGACGCGCTATCGCCTGAGGGAGGGCGGCGTGGGCCTGTTGCTGCCGGTGGAGGGATGGCTGGTGCACGTCGTCGCGCCGGACCGCGCGGCGCTGGATGCGCAGGTGGCCGCGCTGCCGTTTCTCCAGGCCAACCCCGACCCGAATCCCGTCGCCCGGGCGCTGGACCAGCATCCCGGCGGGGTGGCGCTGGGCATCCTGGCCTATGCCTTTTTCCTGGGCATCTTCATGTTCCGTGGCGCGGCCTGGGCCGGCACGGTCAAGCCAGCACCGGGCACGCCGGTGTTGGACGCCACGCAGTTGCGGGCGCGTCTGCTGGCGGTGAATGGACTCGATGTGCCCATGCAGGTCTCGCAGACCGAGAAGGGCCGCTATGTGCTGACCTGGGTGCTGGATCACGCGCGCTGGGCACGCCCGGGCGGCATGACGTTCGTCAGCAAGGTGAAGCGCGTGGAGCTGGAATTCGATGACGCGCGGAACGTGGTGCGCGTGGTCGAAACCACGATGCTGCGCGACAAGGACAAGGGGGTGACGGGCCTGAGCGCGCGCATTGCGCTGTTCCGCGGCGTCACGATCGCGGAACACTCGCACAAGGTGGACATCGGACTTAACTACCATCCCTCATTGGGCTGGACGGTGCGCCCCGAGCACACGTTCCGCTACCGGGACAGCGAGCTGAAGGGACCGTTCATCCAGTGCGTGACGGGCAGCGGTTGGTCCTGGCGGCCCGTCATCACGTTCTGGCGTCCGCTGGGCGGCTAGGCCGTTTCCAGCGCCGCCAGCCAGGCCGACAGGCAGCGGCGCGCGGCGTCGGGCAGCGTGGCCTGGGCCTGGCGCGCCGCCTCGCGCAAGGCGCGCGGATCGATGCCCGCGCCTTCCAGTTCGCAGGCATGTCCCACCAGCCAGCGCTCGATCCGCGCGGCATCCGCTTCCAGATGGCATTGCAGGCCCAGTGCATGCGCGCCCAGCGCAAAGGCCTGGTTGTCGCAGACCGGGGTCGATGCGAGGCGGATGGCGCCGTCGGGAATCTCGTAGCGGTCGCCATGCCAGTGCAGCACGGGCACGCCCGCCAGGGCAGCCAGCGGCGAGGCCCGGCCTTCCGGCGTCAGCGTCAGCGGCGCATAGCCGATCTCCTTCACCCCCATCGATGCCACGCGGGCCCCCAGCGCCCGCGCCATCAGTTGCGCGCCCAGGCAGATGCCCAGGATGGGCAGGCGGGCCGCCAGCCGCTGGCGCACCAGCGTCAGTTCGGCGGCCAGGAAGGGGTATCGGTCGTCATCGAAGGCACCGATAGGGCCACCCAGGACCACCAGCAGATCGGGCTGCAAGGCATCGATCCCGGCCAGGTCGTCCACGCCCGGATCGATGTAGCGCAGGGCGTATCCCTGCGCCTGCAGCACGGGGGCGAAGGTGCCCAGGTCTTCGAAATGGAGGTGGCGCAGGACCAGGGCGGTCTTCATGCCGTGGATTCCTGGTCGGAAGAGGATTCGGGCCCGTAGTGATGGTCGGGCAGGGCGCGCGCGCCGAAGATGGCCTGGCCCACGCGCACGGTCGTGGCGCCTTCCTCGATGGCGAGCGTGAAGTCGCCCGACATGCCCATGGACAGTTCATCGAGGACGATGCCGGCGGGCGCCGTCTGGCGCAGGTGTTCTCGCAAGGTGCGCAGGCGGCCGAAACACGGCCGCACGCGCGCGGCGTCGGCCGACAGCACGGCCAGCGTCATCAGCCCGCGCACGCGCAGCGACGAATACGCGGGCAGTTGCTTCAGGAAGCCCGCCACCTCCTCGGGCGCCAGTCCGAACTTGCTGGCTTCGCCCGAGGTGTTCACCTGCACCAGCACGTCCAGCCCGCGCCCCAGCGCCTGCAGCCTGCGGTCCAGCGCCTCGGCCACGCGCGGGCTGTCCAGGGCCTGGAATTCGCTGGCGCAGCGCGCCACCAGCTTGGCCTTGTTGGTCTGCAGGTGGCCGATCACGACCCAGCGCAGATCGGCCAGGTCGCCCATGGCCTCCCACTTGCGGTCTGCCTCTTGCGGCTTGTTCTCGCCCAGTTCGCGGCAACCGGCGGCATAGGCCAGGCGGATGCGGGCTTCTTCGACCGTCTTGCTGACGGGCAGCAGGCGCACCTGGGCGGGATCGCGGCCTACGCGTTCGCAGGCGGCCTGGATGCGCGCGCGCACCTGCGCAAGATTGCGCTGGAAGTCCGCGACGGTCAGGGCGGTGGGGTAGGGGGTGTCGCCAGCCATGGAAGTCCTGGAGAAAACGGCAGGGCGCCGGTGTACTATCGGCTTGGATCAGATTGTACATTGTCATAGGACAAAATGAGAATACAGGGCGAAACCGCGGCCGGCATTTTCGACAGCATCCGCGACCAGGTGCAGGCGCGCGTCATCGCGCCCGGCCAGGCGCTGCCGCCCGTGCGCGAGCTGGCCGTGGCCTTGGGTGTCAACCGCAACACGGTGGCCGCCGCCTACAAGCGGCTGGTCAGCGCCGGCATCGCCATCACGCAGGGCCGGCACGGCACCTCGATCCGGCCGGCCCAGGGGCCGGGCGAACAGGAGGGCAGCCTGCCCGGCTCACCGCTGACGGATCTGGCCAGCGGCAATCCCGCGACGGCCTGGTTGCCCGACATGGCGCGCGTGTGCCGGGCCGTGGCCGCCGTGCCGCGCCTGTACGGCGAACCCACGCTGAATGCGGACCTGGCCGACAGCGCACGCGCCTGGCTGGACGATGATCCCCCCGCGGGCTACGCGCTGGACCTGTGCCATGGCGCGGTGGACGCGGTGGAGCGTCTGCTGGCGGCCTGGCTGGCGCCGGGCGACAAGGTGGCGGTGGAGGACCCGTGCTTTCTTGGCAGCCTCAACACCTTGCGGTATGTGGGGCTGGTGCCGGTGGGCGTGCCGGTGGACGAGGAAGGCTTGCGGCCCGAGGCGCTGGCCGACTCGCTGGCGCAGGGCGTGCGCGCGGTGATCTGCACGCCGCGCGCGCACAACCCGACGGGCGCGAGTTTCAGCCCTGCGCGCGCCAAGGCCTTGCGTCGCGTGCTGGCGGACTTTCCGCAAGCGCTGCTCATCGAGGACGATCATTTCGGGCCGCTGTCCGCGACGCCCTACCGCAGCCTGATCGCCCCTGCGACAGCGCATTGGGCGCTGGTGCGCACGCTGTCGAAATGCCATGGTCCCGACCTGCGCCTGGCGGTGGTGGCCAGCGACGCGGAAACATCGCGCCGCCTGCGGCTGCGGCTGGCTCCGGGCAATGTCTGGGTCAGCCATGTGCTGCAGGACATGGCGCACGTGCTGTTGTCCTCGCCCGAGGACAGCCGGCGGGTCGGCGAGGCGCGCGAGGATTACGCCCAACGGCGGCGCACGCTGGCCGATGCCTTGCGCGCGCAAGGCATTGCGTCGTGGTCGCGCGGCGATGGCCTGAACGTGTGGGTGCCGCTGGCCGTGGCGGGCCGTGACGTGGCCGGGCGGCTGGCCCGGCTGGGTTGGCTGGTGCGGGTGGCCGACAGTTTTTGCGTGGATACACCGGTGCAGGCCATCCGCGTGACGGTGGCGGAACTCGCGCCTGCCCGCGCCGCGCGCTTTGCGCGGGATCTGCGTGCGTGCCTGGACGCCTTGCAGGCCGCCGCCTGAACCTGGGTTCGTTCCGGTGTCGCATCAGCGCATCGCAGCGGGCGGCAACGCCCGGCCCGCACACGGCAGTGTTACGCTGCGATTCTCTTCCCTGGAGCCTCCATGAATTCGATCTCCGAGCGTCCGCCGCTGCCCGCTCCCCGCAACTACTGGTTGCAAGGCCGCTCCCCGCTGGTTCACGCCGTCGCGCTTGTCCTGACCTTTGTCGCCTTGGTCCTGTCGTCCTATGCGACGGTACCGATGGTGCCGGTGCCCATGACCCTGCAGACCCTGGCCGTGTTGCTGGCCGGCGCGCTGCTGGGCTGGCGGCTGGGCATGATCGTCGTCATCACGTGGCTGGTGCTGGCCGCGACAGGCTTGCCGCTGCTGTCCAACGGCGGAGGCGGTGTGCGTCATTTCGTCGGCCCGACGGGCGGTTATCTGGTGGCTTTCCCGCTGGCTGCCGGCCTGGTGGGCTGGCTGGTCCAGCGCGGCTGGAATGGCGAGCACGTCATCTGGGCCCTGGCGGCATTCCTGCTCGGTCACGTGGTGTGCCTGTTGCTGGGTGGCATCTGGCTGGCCGCGGCCATCGGCCCCACGAAAGCCTGGCTGCATGGCATCCTGCCGTTCCTGTTGGGCGGCGTGGTGAAGTCGGTGCTGGGCACCACGGTGCTGAAGGTGCTGGCCTTGCGCACGCGCGCGTCCGCCTGGGCCTGAACCCGGGCGGCATGCAGCCGGCGCGGCGCGCTGGCGCGGGCATCAGGCCAGCTTGTGCCGGAACAGCCAGGCTGCCAGCGGCAGCGTCACGGCGGCAATCCCGATGAACGGAATGAAGTCCGGCCACACCAGCGACCACGAGGCTCCTTCAAGATAGACCCGCCGCACCAGGTCGATGGCGAAGCGCAGCGGATTCACGTAGGTCGCGATCTGCAGCGCCTCCGGCATGTTCCGCACGGGCGTGGCCAGGCCCGACAGCAGGACCAGCGGCATCAGCAGCACGAAGGTGTAGAGCATGGCCTGCTGCATGTTGGCCGACAGTGCCGATACCGACAGGCCGATGCCCACCACCGCAATGGTGAAGAGGGTCAGCCCCGCATACAGCACCAGCAGGTTGCCTGATAGCGGTATCGCGAACCAGTACAGCGCAATCGCCAGGATGAGCGAGGACTGCAACAGACCGATAGCGATGGCCGGCAGGGCCTTGCCCGCCAGGATCATCATCGGGGTATAGGGCGTGACCAGCAACTGGTCGAAGGTGCCTTGCTCGCGTTCGCGCGCCACGGCCAGCGCCGCCAGCATCATGGTCTGCATCATGCTGAGCGAGGCAATGAGTCCCGGCACGATGTTCCAGCGCGTCTCCAGGTTGGGGTTGTGCCAGGCGCGCGCCGTCACGGTCACCGGCAATTGCGTGCCCATGCCGTGGCGGCGGTTGAAGTCGTCGACGATGGTGCGGATCTGTCCGGCCGCGGCGCCCGCGGTGGTGGAGTTGCGGCCGTCCAGGATGATCTGCAGCGGCGCGGGCTCGCCGCTCGTCAGCTTGCGTTCGAAGTCGGGCGGGATATGGATGACCAGCAGCGCGTCGCCGGCGTCGACGGGCTCGGCGATCTGCCTGCTGCTCTGCAGGGTGGCGACGCGTTGGAAGACGCCGGTGCCGTCCAGCCGCGCCATGAGTTCGGTGGAATAGGCGCCGCGGCTCTGGTCCAGCACGGCATAGGGCACGTTGGTGAGGTCATAGGTGGCGCCATAGCCGAACAGCAGGGCCTGCAGGATGGGCGGAATCACCAGCACCACGCGGCTGGACGGGTCCTTGAAGATGGCCAGGAATTCCTTGTGGCAGAGATTGCCCAGGTGCTGGAGGAAAGCGAAGAAGGCACGCATGGCTCGGTCCGGGTCTCAATCCAGTTTCTTGCGGGTGGCCAGGCGCGCGGCGCCCAGCAGGCAGACGGCATAAGCGGCCAGGATGGCGCAGTTGCGCGCGATCAGCCCCCACTGGTTGCCGGCCAGGAACAGCGACTTGGCCAGCTCCATGAAATAGGTGGCGGGCAGCATGTGGCCGATGATGCGCACCGCCGCGGGCACGTTGCGCAGGTCGAAGACGAAACCCGACAGCATCATGGCCGGCAGGAAGCTCGCCAGGATGGCGATCTGGCTGGCCAGGAACTGGTTCTTGGTGAAGGCCGAGATCAGCAGGCCGATGCCCAGCGAGACGAACATGTAGAGCATCGAGGCCACCAGCAGCACGCCCAGCGAGCCGTGCAGCGGCACGCCAAAGAGCAGCCGGGCCGCCACCAGGCACAGCGCCAGGCCCAGCAGGCCCACGCAGAAATAGGGGATGATCTTGGCGACCAGGATCTCGACCGGATGCACGGGCGTGACGAACAGGGACTCCAGCGTGCCGCGCTCCCATTCGCGTGCCATGACCAGGGCGGTCAGGAAGGTGCCCACCAGCGTCATGATGAGCACGATGAGGCCGGGCACCAGATACCAGGTGCTGTTGTTGGCGCTGTTGAACCACAGGCGGTCCACCACCTGGACGCCGTCCTGCGTGGCGGCGCTGCCTTCGCGGTCGGCCCGTTGCAGGGCCCAGGCGCCGACGGCGCCGTCCACATAGCCCTGGATGACGAGCGCGCGGCTGGGGTCGCCGCCCTGCGTCAGCACCTGCAGTTGCGCGTCGCCCGCCGCCAGGCGGCGCGAGAAATCGCTGGGCACGTGCACCAGCGCATCCACCTCGTGTCGGTCCATCATGGCCTTGGCTTGCGCCAGTGAGCGGGCGGGCAGCACGCGCAGATAGCTTGAGCCTTGCAGGCCCGAGACCACGTCGCGCGCATCGGGCGAGACGTCCTCCATCGCCACGGCGAGGTCCGCGCGCTTCACGTCCAGCGACAGCCCGTAGCCGAAGATCAGGATGAGCACGATGGGCAGGCCGATGCCGATGAGCAGGTTGCTGCGGTCGCGCAGCAGTTGCCGGAACTCCTTGCGCGTCAGCGAGACCAGGCGTCGCCAGAAGCCGCGTGCGGCATTGTCGCCGGCATGGGGGGTGGCGCTCATGCGGCCTCCCTGGCGCGGCGGCCCTGTTCGACGATGCCGATGAAGGCCTGCTCCATGTCCAGCCGGGCGTCGGGCGCTTCGCCGGCCTGCTGCCTGACCTCTGCGGGCGTGCCCAGCGCCAGCAGCTTGCCGGCATCCTGGATCACGATGCGGTCGCAGTATTCCGCTTCTTCCATGAAGTGCGTGGTGATGACGATGGTGGTGCCGGTGTCGGCCAGCGCGGTGATGCTGCGCCAGAAGCGCCGCCGCGCCAGCGGATCGGCGCCGCTGGTGGGCTCGTCCAGGAACAGGATGTCGGGTTCGTGCAGCAGTCCCACGGCCATGGCCAGGCGCTGCTTGGTGCCGCCCGGCAACTGGCCGGCGGGGGCGTTCTCGTGGCCATGCAGGCCGAACTGCGTGAGCACCGTGTCGATGCGCCGGGCCAGGCGCTTGCCGCGCAGGCCATAGGCGCCACCGAAGAAACGCAGGTTTTCCATTGCGGTCAGGTTGCCGTACAGCGCGAATTTCTGTGAGACGTAGCCGATATGGCGGCGCGCCCGCGCGCGCGCCGTGCGCAAGTCCATGCCGGCCACCTGGGCATGGCCGCCGCTGGCCGGCAAGAGGCCGCACAGCATGCGGAAGGTGGTGGTCTTGCCCGCGCCGTTCGGGCCGAGCAGGCCGAAGATCTCGCCCCGGCTGACGGAAAAGGTGGTGCGATCGACCGCCGTGAAATCGCCGAACTTGCGCACGAGGTCGCGAACCTCGATGGCGGGGCGGTCCTGGGCCAGCGCCTCGTCGTCCGGGTCCGTTGGCAGGGCGTCCTGGGCCGTGTCCTCTCCGGCTTGCATGCCCGGATCGTCCACGGCGCCGCTGTCGGCGTCTTCCTGGCGGGCGCGCAACAGCACCATGAAGCCGTCTTCCAGCCTTTCGGGCACTGGCCGCAAGACCGCGCCGCGCAAGGCCGGCAGGGCGGCGGTGTCATCGCCGCGGATCAGTCTGACCTCGCCGCCTTGCGGCACCGCGTCGATGATGTGGGCCGTGTCGTCCAGCAGGCGGGCTTGCAGTTCGCGGGCGGGCTCGCCGTCGGCGGGCGTGGCCACGAAGCAGCGGCCGTGGGCGTGCCGGGCGATGGCGGCGGGGTCGCCCGCGGCCAGCAGCCTGCCTTCGTGCAGCACATAGACCCGCGCGCAGCGTTCCGCCTCGTCCAGGTAGGCCGTGGCCACGATGACCGACAGATTCTCTTCGTCGATCAGCTGGCTGACGATCTCCCACAATTCGCGGCGTGACAGCGGGTCCACGCCCACGGTGGGCTCGTCCAGCAGCAGCAGTTCGGGCGAGCGCACCAGCGTGCAGGCCAGCCCCAGTTTCTGCTTCATGCCGCCGGATAGCTTGCCTGCCGGCCGGCTGGTGAAGCGCGCCAGGTCGGTCATCGCCAGCAGCTTGTCGTAGCGCCCGCGGCGCACGTCGGCGGGCACGCCGTGCAGGTCGGCATAGAGGTCCAGGTTTTCCTGCACGCTCAGGTCTTCATAGAGGCCGAAGCGCTGCGGCATGTAGCTGATGCGGTCCTGGATGCGCTGGGGATGCGCGATCACGTCCTCGTCCAGCACGCGCAGGGTGCCTTGCTGGGGTGTCATCAGCCCGGCAACCAGCCGCAGGAAGGTGGTCTTGCCCGCGCCGTCAGGGCCGACCAGCGCAGTGAGCGCGCCGGCGGGCACCTGCAGCGACACGTCGTCCAGCGCCTGCACGACCTGGCCAGACTCCTTGACGACGAAGCGCTTGCCGATGCCGGCGGCGTCGATCGCCAGCGCCTGGTTCATGGGGCGGGGCTCGTGGCGGGGGCGCCGTCCTGCCGCGGCTGCTGCGTCAGGTCGAGCCGCAACGTGGCGGGCATGCCCAGGCGCAGCCGGTCCTGCGGGTCGTCCACGCGCACGCGGATTTCATAGACCAGGCTGGTGCGCAGGTCTTCGGTCTGTACGCTCTTGGGCGTGAACTCGGCCACCGACGAGATGTAGCCGACGCGGCCGGCCACGGGCTCGCCGGGGTGGCTGTCGGTGAGCACGCTGGCCGTCATGCCCAGGCGCAGCTTGCCGAGTTCGGGCTCGTTCACATAGGCGCGGATCCACTTGGGATCGGTCAGGGCCAGCGTATAGGCGGGACGTTGCGGCGAGGCCATGTCGCCGGGTTCCAGCAGGCGGGCCCGCACGATGGCGTCGCGCGGCGCCTTCAGTTGCGCCAGGTCCAGCTGATGGCGCAGCAGCGCCAGTTGGGCGCGCGCCGCGTCGCGTTCGGCCTCGGCCTGGGCGATGTCTTCCTGGCGCGGTCCGATGCGGGCGAGGTCCAGGGATTTGCGGCGGTCTTCCAGTTGCGCCTGCGCCACGCGCTGGCGCGAGGCGGCATTGTCCACGTCCTGCTGGCTGACGCCGCGCCCGCCCGTGCTGCTGGCGATGCCGCGCAGGCGCTTCAGTTGCTGGCTGGCCAGGTCGGCATCGGCCTGGGCGGAGGCCACCTGGGCTTGAGCCTGGGCGATTTCCTCGGGCCGGGTGCCGTTGGTGAGCCGCAGCGCCGCCTGCTCGCTGGCGGCTGCCTGCGCCTCGGCCTGCCGGATCTGCAAGGCCAGCGTGCGGGTGTCGAGTTCGGCCACGACCTGGCCGGCGCGCACCGCGTCGCCTTCCTCCACGTTCATCTTCGCCACGCGGTCGCTGCCGTCGAAGGCCAGGGAAATCTGGCGGATGTCGACATTGCCATAGAGCGTCAGCGTGCCGGTGTCGGGAGCAGGGCGCAGGGCGTACCAGACGCCTGCGGCGATGACCAGGGCCAGGACGAGAAGGGCGGCGGTTTTCTTCATGGGGCGCGCGTCTGCCGTAAGGGGGCACGTGCTGGATGGCGGAGTGCCAGGCAGCGGGGTGCGGTTCGCAGGATTTAATTCAAATCTGAATTTGAATTATGCTAAGCCACTCTCTTCTCCAGAGCAAGACGCCATGCCGCCCAGAACCAGCTCGCCTCGCAAGGACCGCCCCGGCAGGGCCGACGGCGAGGCCACGCGCGCGGGCATCCTGGAGGCAGCTGGCCGAGCATTCGCCGAACGCGGCTTTCGCCATACCACCAGCAAGTCGATCTGCGAACGCGCGCGCACCAACATGGCTGCGGTCAACTATCACTTCGGCGGGCGCGAGGGCCTGTACCGCGCGGTGCTGAAGGAAGTGCACCAGCGCCTGGTCAGCATGGACTTCCTGACGCAATTGGCGGAAAGCGGGCTGCCACCCGAGGAAAAGCTCAGGCGCTTCCTGCATGCCCTGGTGACCAGCACGGTCGATGCCGACAACTGGCCCACGCGGGTCTGGGCGCGCGAAGTGCTGTCGCCGTCGCCGGTGCTGTCGGACATCCTGTGCGAGGCGTCGCATCCCAAGTTCGGCATGCTGTCGCGCATCGTGGCCGAGCTGGCGGATATGGCGTTGGACGATCCGCGCCTGACGGCCTGCGTGCTGGGCGTGGCCGCACCCTGCCTCTTGATGCTGGTGGTCGACCGCAAGCTGGATACGCCCTTGCAACCCCTGTTCCGCCAGCCGCCCGAGACGCTGGTCGAGCAATTGCTGGCGTTTGCGCTGGCAGGCATCCGTGGCGCGGGAGGACAGGCGGGGGCGCGCCGCCCGTCCTCTCGCGCCCGGGATCAATAACGTTCGTCTTCCCATTCCTCGCGCGGGGCGGGCAGCGCGGCGCGCACGGGCGCCGGCCTTGGCGTGTCCAGTCGGGGCGTCTCCACGCGGGGCGCTCCCGTCACCTTGAAGACGCCCACCGCTTCCATCAGCGACGCCGACTCGTGGCCCAGGTGCTCGGCCGCGTGCGCCAGTTCGCCGACCAGCGTGACGTTCTGCTGGCCGATGCCGTCCATGCGGTTCACCGCCACGCTGATGCGCTCGACGCCCAGCGACTGCTCCGCGGACGCCCGCGAGATTTCCTCCATCAGCCCGCTCACGCGCTCCACCGACTGCAGGATGTCGCGCATGCTGTGGCCCGCCTGGCCTGCCTGTTGCGAGCCGGTGGACATGCGCGAGACCGACTCGTCGATGAGCACCTTGATCTCCTTGGCCGCCTGGCTGGATTTCTGCGCCAGGCTGCGCACCTCGCCCGCCACCACCGCGAAGCCCTTGCCCTGTTCGCCGGCGCGGGCGGCTTCCACCGCGGCATTCAGCGCCAGGATGTTGGTCTGGAAGGCGATGCCCTCGATCAGCGTGACGATCTCGGAGATCTTGCGCGAACTGTCGTCCAGCTCCTGCATGGTGGCCACCAGCCGGCCGACGATCTCGCTGCCCTGGCCCGCCACCTCGCGGCTTTCCTGGGTGAGCTGCGTGGCCGAGCGCGCGCTCTCGGCATTGCGCGTGACGGTCACGGCCAGTTGCTCCACGCTGGCCGCGGTGTCCTGCAGGGAGCTGGATTGCGCGTCGGTGCGGTCGGCCAGGCTCTGGCTGCTGGTGCGCAGGTCGCCGATGGTGCGGGCATGGTCCGAGGTCTTGTGCATGACCTCGGAGGAAATCCCGATCAGGCTCTTGCGCATCAGGTCCAGATAGAAATAGAGCTTGCGCATCTCGCCGCCGGTACCGCTGTCGACCTCGTTGACGAGGTTGCCCGCGGCGATCTGACGCGCGACTTCCTCGGCGACGGCCAGGGGCGACGTGACGCGCCGGGCCAGGGACAGGGCGGTGCCGATGAGCGCCAGTGCCGCCACCGCGTAGATGCCCCAGTACAGCGCCTGCATGGCGGGTTCCTGCGGCCTGGCGGCCAGCCAGGTGGGCACCGCCGCCATGGCGCTGGCCGCCAGTGCCAGCCGGAGCAGCGCGGGGCGCAGCCCGCCGCGCAGCGGGAAGGCTAGGGCATGCAGCGCGCGCCGCCAGCCGGCAGGCACGCGCTGGCCGTGGCGCAGGGTAAAGCCGCCGGTCTGGCCGCGATTGATCTGGTCGTAGAACCGTTCGGCGTCGGCAATCTGCTCGGGGCTGGCCTTGACGCGCACGGACGCATAGCCGGTGACCTCGCCGTCCTCGATGACAGGCATGGCATTGGCCAGCACCCAGTAGAAGCCGCCGTGCTTGTGGCGGTTCTTCACGACCGCCAGCCAGGGCTTGCGGGCCTGCAGGGTGCGCCACAGGTCGGCGAAGGCCGCGGGCGGCATGTCCGGGTGGCGCACGATGTTGTGCGGCTGGCCCAGCAGTTCCTCGCGCGAGAACCCGCTGATGGCCAGGAAGGCCGGATTGCAGTACGTAATCCGGCCCTTCAGGTCGGTCTTGGAAATCAGGTACTGGTCGTCCTGCAGGACGAATTCCTGGTCCGTGACGGGCAGGTTCTTTCGCATGGCGGCGTACCTCTTCCGGGATGGGTGCATCGAAGGTGAAGCGAAGGACAACAGTGTTCCCCGTCACGGCGTCGGCCCCCGCTGCAAGCGGAAACCGGCACGCGGCATGACGGGTGCGCAGACTGTATGGCGAGATTATCTCCACAATTTCAAGGAAATCACGGTATTGACCGATTATTTCCGGAGACCGGGCGTTCTCGAACAGGCTGCCCCGCAAGCCGCGCCGGCGCTGGTTCTGGTTTGAACCAGGAGATTGATGGATTATGTCGATGGTTTTGATGGAAAACGGCAGTGATTATCTGAAGATGATTAATGGCTGCCAGTTTTTTGATAATCGAGGAAGGCCGCGCCTGGCGCGTGCCCCCGCCAATGACGGTGTGGCGCGATGCATACTGGCGCGGCATGGCGGGCCCTGGTACCGGTACTTGCCCCTGCTAAACTCACAAAATGCTGCAAAATCAGACTCTTACAGATTCATCGCCTGACGCCGCCCACGCGCTGCCGGCCGACTCCCCCTGGCGCTTGTGCGTCGCGCCCATGATCGACGTCACCGACCGCCACTGCCGGGTGTTCCATCGCCTGCTGGCGCCGCGCGCGCGGCTGTACACCGAAATGATCACCACGGGCGCGCTGCTGCATGGCGACGTGCCGCGCCACCTGGACTTCGACGAGACCGAGCATCCGGTCGCGCTGCAATTGGGTGGCAGCGACCCCGAGGCACTGGCCGAATCGGCGAAGCTGGGGGAGCAGTGGGGCTATGACGAGATCAATCTCAATTGCGGGTGCCCGTCCGAGCGGGTCCAGAAGGGCGCTTTCGGCGCCTGCCTGATGGCCGAGGCGCCTTTGGTGGCCGATTGCGTGAAGGCCATGCTGGACGCCGTGTCGGTGCCCGTCACGGTCAAGCATCGCCTGGGCCTGGACTACGACGACTCCTATGCCTTCGTGCGCGATTTCGTGGGCACGCTGTATGACGCGGGTTGCCGCGTCTTCATCGTGCACGCGCGCAATGCCGTGCTGAAGGGGCTGTCGCCCAAGGACAACCGCGAAGTGCCGCCGCTGCGCTACGAGGCCGCGCGCCAGCTCAAGCGCGACTTTCCGGATTGCACCATGGTGCTCAATGGCGGGCTGGCCGATGCGGCGCAGTCCGTGGCGGAACTGCCGGGGTTCGACGGCGTGATGCTGGGCCGGGCGGCATGGCACCAGCCGCGCGTGCTGTCGGAGGTGTCGCGGATCTGGTGGCCCGGCGATGTCCTGCTGGACGATGCCGCGGTGGTGGAGGCGATGCGTGTGTATGCCGCCACCCAGACGGCGCGCGGCATGCCCTTGCGGATGATGACCCGGCCCATGCTGGGGCTGGTGAATGGCCGTGCCGGCGCACGGGAGTGGCGCCGCGTGCTGTCCGACCAGAAGCGCCTGGCCAGCAACGATCCGGCCCTGCTGGCCGAGGCCTGGCGCGGCCTGGCCGCGGTGCCCGCCTGAAGGGCGGCCTGGGCCCCGCGCCGTGCCGCTCAGGTGGCGGGCGTTTCCTCGCGGGAGTCACCGGGCCAGTCGCGGATGTAGGCCTTCAGCATGTTGTTCTCGAAGCGCTGGGCCGCGACGATGGCCTGCGCCATGTCGTAGAACGAAATCACGCCCTGCAGCATCGGCCCGTCCATGACCGGGATGTAGCGGGCGTGCTTTTCCAGCATCAGGCGCTGCACTTCGTCGGCGCTGGTGTTGGGCGTCACGCTGACCGGCGCGTCGTCCATGATGGCGCGGATGGTGGTGTCGCCGGCGACGCCGCCGCTCTTGTGCAGATGGCGGATGATTTCGCGGAAGGTGAGCATGCCGGCCAGGTTGCCGTGCTCCATGATGACCAGCGAGCCGATGTCCTGCGTGCTCATGGTCTGGATGGCCTCGGTGACGAGCACGTCGGGGCTGGCGGTGTACAGGGTCTTGCCCTTGACCCGCAGGATTTCAATGACTTTGAGCATGGTTTTCCTCCGTGGCGTCGTCCGGCGCCTTCGATATTGTTGATTTTGAGCGGGAATCCGTCGGGGCGCCAGTCGTGTCGGCGGCTTGCGGGGCGGCGGGCTTGAGCAGCGCTTCCAGCGGCATGCTCACGCCCCCGGCCAGCAGCGGGGCGATGGTTTCCAGGATTTCGGGTTCGTTTTCCAGCCGGCGTTGACCGCGATCGATCAGGAAACGGTCCACCAGCGGGGCCAGGGTGGCGGCCTGCGGGTCGCAGCTTAACACCCAGCTTTCCCGATTGCGGGTCTGGACCCGCGAGACCAGGCCCAGCGAGGTCAGGGTGGCCATGACGTCCGCCAGTTCATCCGGATGCAGCCGCAGTTGCCGCGCCAGCGCGGTGCTGTCGCGTGCCGCCTGGCCCTGGTTGCGGGCCGAGTAAAGTGCGCGCAGCACCGCCAGCGCGTCGATGAATTCCGCGCCCGGGCGCCGGTTGATGTCCCAGCGCCCCATGCGCAGATAGGGCAGGATGGCCGCGATGGCCGCCCCCAGCAGTACCGCCAGCCAGGACAGGTAGATCCACAGCAGGAACACCGGCACCGTGGCGAAGGCGCCGTAGATGACGGTATAGGTGGGGAACTTGGTGATGTAGAACGCGAAGCCGCGCTTGGTCAGCTCCAGCAGCAGCGCGGTGCAGATGCCGCCGGCCAGCGCGTCCTTCCATTCCACCTTGCGGTTGGGCACTACCACATAGAGCGCGGCGAAACCGATGGCGGTGAGGACGATCGGGACGTAGGACAGGGTGAGCTCCAGCGCGCGCGACATGGTGTCGCCGGCCAGGCCCATGGACTCGCGCGCCAGCACCGAGGTCGTCCACAGGCTGGCGCCCGCCAGCACCGGCCCCAGCGTGATCACCGCCCAGTAGATCAGCGCGCGCTGCGCCAGCGGACGCTGGCGGGTGACGCGCCAGATGTCGTTGAAGGCCATGTCGATGGTCATGATGAGCATCAGGGACGTCACCACCAGGAACGCGCCGCCGATGGTCGTCAGGCGCGAGGCCTGCTGGGCGAACTGGTTCAGGTGGTCCATGATGTTGTCCGACACGGCGGGCGGCATCAGGTTGTTGGTCAGGAAGTCTTCCAGCGCCACGCGGAAATCGTTGAAGAGCGGGAAGGCGGTGAACAACGAGAGCACCACGGCGAGCAGAGGCACGACGCCCAGGACCGTGGTGAAAGTGAGGCTGGAGGCCACCTGCAGCAGCCTTTCCTCGTCGGCGCGCTTGCCCAGGAAGCGCAGCAGGCTGCCAGCCCGCTCCCTCCAGCTCAGGGAGGCGTGGGCGGCGGGGACCGCGAGGGTCCGGTCTACCGGCGCTGCGGGGTGTTCCATCGCGCGATAATAGCAGCATGGACATCTCGCTGAACCCCACCTTGCGCCGCGTCGCGGCCATTTCACTGCTCGCGCTCATCGTGCTGTGCGTCGCCTGGGAAACCGTGCTGGCGCCTTTGCGCCCGGGTGGTTCCTGGCTGCTGCTGAAGGCGCTGCCGCTGGCCTTCCCGCTGCGCGGCGTGCTGCGCGGTAACCTCTACACCATGCAGTGGGCCTCCATGCTGAGCCTGCTGTATCTCATGGAAGGGGTGGTGCGGTTCATGTCCGATCCGCCCGGACCCTCCGTGACGCTGGCCGCGATCGAAATCGTGCTGTCGCTGGCGTTCTTCCTCTCTGCCATCTTCTACTTGCGGCCCGCCAAGCGCGCGGCCCGCAAGGCGCATCGCTCATGACCCTCGCCAAGACCCTCGATCAGCTTTCCCTGCGCAACAGCTTTGCCGCGCTGCCCGATTCCTTCTACACCCGGCTCGCGCCCAGGCCGTTCCAGCATGCGCCGCGCCTGCTGCACGCCAATGCCGACGCCGCTGCCCTGATCGGCCTGGATCCGGCCGCCTTGCAGACGCCCGAGTTCCTGGCGGTGGTGTCCGGCAGCGCGCCGCTGCCGGGCGGCGACCCGCTGGCGGCGGTCTACAGCGGCCATCAGTTCGGCGTGTGGGCGGGTCAGCTGGGCGATGGGCGCGCGCACCTGCTGGGCGAGGTGCAAGGCCCGTCGGGAAATTGGGAGCTGCAGTTGAAGGGCAGTGGCCTCACGCCCTATTCGCGCATGGGCGACGGGCGTGCGGTGCTGCGTTCCTCGGTGCGCGAATACCTGGCCAGCGAGGCCATGCATGGACTGGGCATTCCCACCACGCGTGCGCTGGCCATCGCGGTGTCGGACGATGCCGTGGTGCGCGAAACCGTCGAGACCGCGGCGGTGGTGACGCGCATGGCGCCCAGCTTCGTGCGTTTCGGCTCCTTCGAGCACTGGGCGTCGCGCAAGGACATGGCCAACCTGCGCATCCTGGCCGATTACGTCATCGATACCTTCTATCCCGAGTGCCGCGACGCGCCCGCGGGCGAGCCGCAGGCGCCCGGCGCCGACGTCGTGCGCATGCTGGCCGAGGTCACGCGGCGCACCGGCACGCTCATGGCGGACTGGCTGTCGGTGGGCTTCTGCCACGGCGTCATGAACACCGACAACATGTCCATCCTGGGCCTGACGCTCGATTACGGGCCTTACGGGTTCATGGACGGCTTCAATGCCGGCCACATCTGCAACCACACCGACAGCCAGGGCCGCTACGCCTGGAACGTGCAGCCCTCCGTGGCGCACTGGAACCTGCAGCGGCTGGCCACGGCCCTGCACCCGTTGGTACCCGGGCAGGAAGACGCGCTGGGCGAGGCCCTGGATGGCTATGAAGCGGCGTTCCTGTCGCGCTGGCAGGGCCGGGTGGCCGCGAAGCTGGGCCTGGCCCGATGGCAAGCCGAGGACGAAGCCCTGTTCGATGAACTGCTGCGCCTCATGCATGGCTCGCGCGCCGATTTCACGCAGACCTTCCGCCGGCTTGCGTTGGCGCCCGAGGGCCAGGCCGCCCCGTTCCTGGATCTCTTCATCGACCGCGAGGCCACGCAGGCCTGGCTCGCGCAGTACGCCGCAAGGCTGGCACGCGATGGGCGCGACCCCGTCGAGCGTGTCGAAGTCATGAACCGTAACAATCCTCTGTATGTTTTACGCAACCATCTGGCCGAAACCGCGATCCGGGCGGCGGCGGAGGGCGACGCCGGGGAGTTGGACAATCTTCTGCGCGTGCTGCGAAATCCTTGGCAAGAACATGAAAATGCTAAGGAATATGCGGATCTTGCGCCGGATTGGGCTTCGGACCTCGAGGTTAGCTGTTCATCCTGATTGGCCGGACGGGGGCAATGCAGGGAAATGGTTGCGTTAACTTTTTGTATTCGGGTCAGTCCTGACTCGCTTCCGAACCCATCAAAATGTTAAAATCTGTCATCTTCCCTTCGGTCCGGGAAGAAAAAGCGTAGGCGTCACCGTGCGCCCTGTCGTCAGCGCAGATCCGGATATCCTCTTTCGTGCAACCGCATTTTTCCGAAGACCTACTACGCATCGGACTGCTCGAGGACGATGACGACTTCCGTGAAGAACTGGCGTTGGGCCTGGGTGGCTTCGGCTTCCACGTGTCTTTCTCCTGCGCCGATTCCGCGTCCTTCCTGAGCCAGTTCGACGTCGAGCCTTGCGATGTCGTCCTGCTGGACGCCAACGTTCCCGGTGAGGACGGCTTCACCGTCGCCACGCGACTGCGTGCCCACCACCCCGTGGGCATCGTCATGCTGACAGGCCGGGGCGCGCTGGAAGACCGCGTGCGCGGCCTCGAGGGCGGCGCCGACATCTACATGACCAAGCCGGTCGACATGCTGGAGCTGAGCTCGGTGATCCGCAGCCTGGCGCGCCGCATGCGCATGGCCGGCGTGGTTCGCCAACCGTCGAGTCCCACGCCCGCGCGCGCCGTGCCGTCGCCCAGCTGGTCGCTGCAGGATGGCGGCTGGATTCTCACTGCCCCCGACGGCACCACGCTGCATCTCAGCGCCCAGGAGCGCATCTTCATCGGTGCGTTGCTGAAAAGCGCGGGCACGGTGGTCAGCCGCCAGACCCTGTCCGAGATCTTCAATCCGGGCGATCCCAACGACTTCGAACTGCGGCGCATCGATGTGCTGGTCAGCCGCCTGCGCGCCAAGGCGCAGTCTGTCGGCATGAAGGTGCCGGTGCTGTCGGTGCGCGGCCAGGGTTACGTCTTCGCGACCTGATCCGACGTATCCGCCTGCGCCATCGGCAGGCGCAGGGTGAAGACCGAGCCGTGGCCGTCACGGCTCTGCACGCTCAGTTCGCCGCGCTGGCGGCGGCACATTTCCCGGGCCAGGTACAGGCCCACGCCCATCCCCTTGGTTTCCCTGTGCGCCGTCCGCCGGTAGTGCGGCTCGAAGATGCGCGCCAGTTCCTCTTCCCCGATGCCCGGGCCGCGATCCGCCACCGACACCCAGGCCTGGCCCGCGGTGTCGTCCGTGCCCCAGCGCAGCGAAATGGGCTGGTCCGCGGGGGAATATTTGGCGGCGTTGTGCAGCAGGTTGCGCAGCACTTCGACGCAGAGCACCGCGTCGCAGACGGCCAGCGCCTGCCCCTCGGTCGGCATGTCCAGCGGATGCGCCATGTCGGCCTGCATCTGCAGGGCCGTGCCGCGTGCAAGCTTGCCCAGGTCTTGGGACGCCGTGCGCGGCTGGAGCAGGCGCTCGCCCAGCATGCCGCTGCCCAGGAAATTCCCCGTCAGCTCCGTCACGCGCTGCACCGCGCGGCGCATGCGTGCGAGCCGCGCGCGGGCGTGTTCGTCATCGTCGGAGACGGCCAGCGCCAGGGCCTGGACCGCCGAGTCCAGCGTGGAAAGCGGCGCGCGCAGTTCGTGCGCGAGCAGGCTGCCGGCCTGGCGGTAGGCGTGCACGGCGGTGGCCCATTCCTCGGCTTCGGCCAGGCCGGCGTGGGGCGGCGCGGGCGCGTGGCGCATCGGCGGGACGAGACGCGCCGGTACGGCCTGCAGGGCCATGCCGAGGCAGGCCAGGGCACGCAGGGCCAGCCCTGCCTGCCACACGAACAGGGTCCATTCGTGCGCGGGCATCAGTCCGCTGCTGGCGGCCAGCGCGGGCAGGTTCGCCAGGTAGCTCGAGCCCAGCACCAGCGAACCGTTACGGGGCAGGCCGGGCGCGTGACGCACGCCCAGGGCGGCAATGGCTGGCGGCAGGGCCAGCGCCAGCCAACCGGGCGGTGGCGGCAGCAGCAGCACGGCCAGGAATTCCAGCGCGACCAGCGCCAGCAGACCCAGCCATTCAGCTTGCGGCTGGCGCCGCGCGCGCGTGCCCACGGCCAGGAGCGCGGCAAGGAACAGGCCCGGCAGCAGCCAGGCCAGCCAGCCCAGCATCATGGCGATGTCCAGCGGGGCGTGGGCACGCAACAGCATCTCGGGGGTCATGCCGAGTCCTCCAAGGCGGGCCGTTCGACGACGAGGGTGATGCCCAGGTCCTGCAGCCAGTCGCGCAGCGCGGCATTGGCCGGCAGCGTGGCGTGCACCGCGATGCCCAGCGCATTGGCCGTCTGCGCGACCGAGCTGGCCAGGTGGCGGCTGCCCGGGCTGTCCGGCAGGCCGTCGACGAAATCGGCGTCCAGCTTGATGTAGCTGAGCGGCAGGTGGTGCAGATGCGCCATGGCGCCGAACTGCCGGGTCAGGCGGCGCAGGCCGATGCGTACGCCGGTGGCGGTGGCCAGTTCGCACAGCGAACGGACGTCCGCATAGTGATCGACCAGGCCATGCGCGTCGATTTCCAGCAACAGCTTGGCGGCTTGCGCCGGACGGTCTTCCAGCATCTGCTGCAGGCGCGGCAGGAAGCGGGACTGCCCCAGCGATGCCAGCGACAGCAATGTCGCAAGCTCGCCCCGGTCCGGGGTCAGCCAGTCCAGCGCCAGCCTGACGGCCTGGATGTCACAGTCCGAGGCGAGGCCCAGGCGGATGGCGGCGGGAATGAAGGTCTGGGCCGGCAGGGCCTGTTCGGTGCGCGGGTCGTGCAAGGTCAGGGAGGCCTCGTGGCGCAGCAGCGTGCCGTCCAGCAGCTCGCGGCGGCCGGTGGCCAGCGAGAAGCGGTGCTGGTCCAGCGCGGTCAGCAGGGTGTCCTTCCAGGCGTATTCACCCGACGCCGAGGCCAGGGCGGGCGGACGCGGCGAGGACGCGGCGATGGTTTCCTCACCGGCGCTTTCCGAGCGCATCAGGCCGTGGTCCAGCCGGGCCAGGATGCGCGTCGGCGTGTCGGCACTGGTATAGGCGGTCAGCGTCAGGGCCCAGCGGCACAGCGCGCCCGCCTCGTCGATGGCGATGCGGCAGCCGCGCAGTGCAATACGCAATTGCTCGCTGAGCCGCAAGGCGTCGGCGGGCTCCATGCCGGGCAGCAGCAGGCCGAAATCCGAGCCGTTCAGGCGGCCCAGCAGCGCTTGCGTGCCCGTGTCCGGCAGCAGGCCCTGCACGCGGTCCGTCACGCCGCGCAGCCACTGGTCGGTCAGCTGGCGTGGCATGTGCTGGTTGATGCTGGCCAGGTCGCGCTGCCGGAACAGCACGACGTGGCCATGGGCGTCGACCGTGTCCTCGCCGGTCACGCGGGGCAGCACGGCCTGGTGCAGCGCGGCCAGGAAGCGCTTGCGGTTGGGCAGGCGGGTGATGGGGTCGACTTCCAGTTCTTCCTGCAGCGTCTCGATGGTCTGGGTGTGCTGGGCGATGCGCGCGCGGGCCTGCGCCTGCAACTGGTCGATGGCGGCGCCGACGGGTTGCAGTTCAGGGGGCAGGGGAGGCTTGGTCCCATTGCCGCGCTCGGTCCACTGCTGCACGCTGCGGCCCAGGCTGCTGAGCCTGCGGGCAAGCAGGCGGCGCGTCAGGATGGCGATGAGAAGGGCGCAGGCCAGCGTGGCGGCCGCCAGTTGGCCCAGCGACCTGGCGCCTTGCCAGAGCCGGTCGCGGCCCGGCTTGTCATCGGCGGACACACTGAGCGTGGCGCCCTGGTAGGGGCCGGCGGGGACGGCGAGGGCGACGGGCGGGACGGCCAGCGGGACGAGCCGCTCGAACCATTGCGGCGCGTGGCCGGCGGTGGCCGGCCGCGAGGCCTCGAAGACGGTGTCGCCTTCGGCCGCGCGCAGGCTCAATTGGCGATAGCCGTAGGCATCGAAGACCTGGCTCAGCAGCGGCACGGCATTGGAGGCGTCGAGTTCGCCCAGCCGGCGGGTCAGCAATGCCGCCTCGGCCTGGGTGCGATGCGTCAGCGACTCTTCCAGGAAGCTGTGGACGGTGTGCAGCCCCAAGGCGAACGAGCCGCAGGCCACGACGACCACCACGGTGGCGACGCTCAGGGTCAGGTCTCGGAGTAAGCCCATAGTCTTGATCTTCCGCGCGGCGCGTCAGGCGCGCGCGCATCCGGGCCCGGGATCAACAGCGTCTGGCGTCGAGGCTGCCCTCCCGGGCAGCGCAGGGGGCCTCAGCTTGCTTCATAGGACGTCATGATATCCGCTCCATATGTACGAATGCGGTCCCGGCCGTCATGTTTGGCGCGGTAAAGCGCCAGATCGGCATGCATGACGAGGATGTCGAGCGACATGCCGTGTTCGTACCCGGCCACGCCGATGGAAATCGTGAGCGTGATCGGCGTGGAGGAAGGCGTGGGAATGCGCAGTTGCGCGACCGCGTGGCGCACCCGTTCGGCGGCCTGCAGCGCGGCGGTCAGGTCGGTGTGGGGCATGAGCACGGCGAATTCCTCGCCGCCCAGCCTGCCGGTCACGTCCGTCTCGCGCAGCGCCGCGGTCATGGCGTCGGCCACCTGGCGGATCGCCTCGTCACCCAGGTGATGGCCGTAGCGGTCGTTGATGCTCTTGAAGTGGTCGATGTCGATAAGCAGCGCCGACAGCGGATGCGGATAGCGCCGGCATTGCATGATGAGCGCCTCGCCCACCTCCATGAACGCCCGGCGGTTCTTGAGTTCGGTGAGGGGATCGGTGTTCGCCAGCCAGGCAAGTTCCTGCGTGCGCTGTGCCACGGCGGACTCCAGGCGGGCGTTGGCGTGCGCCAGGCGCGAGCCGAACTGGCGCGACTGGTAGTTCAGCACGAGCAGCCAGACGGCCAGCACGATGCTGCCGGTGATGAGGCCGGCAATGGTCCATTCCAGGCGATAGAAGCCGCCATGCAGGCGTTGCCGGTTCAGGTCGCGCATGCTGCCCTGTTCCAGGTGGATCAGGCTGACCAGCCGGTCCGACAGCGAACGCAGGGTGCCGGCCTTGTCCAGGATGTCCTCGGCGACGCCGCGGTCCGTCTGCTCGGTGAAGGCCACCTGCATTTGCGCGTACCACGGGATGATGAGGTCGGACAGCGAGGACAGCAGTTCACGGGCCTGGGGCAACTCTTCCAGCAGCAGCGCCTGGGCCCGGGGGGCGTCCATGGCGGGATCCAGCAGGCTGGCAAGCACTTCCAGGCGCAGCACCAGCTCGGTGGCCTTGTTGTCGTGGGCGCGCACCGCGCGCGCGGTGTCGATCAACAGGTTCACTTCCGTGGCGATCTGGTAGGACACCAGGAAGTCGCTGCTGAGGCTGGGCTCGGCCAGTTCACGCGCGTGGTCGCGCAGCGTGATGGTGGCCAGGACGGTCAGGCCGGCCATGGAGATGAGCAGGAGGGACAGCACCACCGTGAGCCATCGCGGATGACGCAATGGCGGGAGGGCCGGCGAGTTCTGGTCCGGCGCGGGATTGGGCTGGGGGATCATGCTGCGTTATCGAAGCCAGGCATCACTGGACCGTCAGCGCCTGCACCTGCCAGACGATGCGCTGGAGGTAACGGATATCCCCGCGCAGGGCAGGGTGGCTGTCGAAGGGGTAGATGACGATGAGCGGCCCGTTATTGCGCACGGCAAGTGCCTGGCCGTTGCGGCGCCAGGCCAGGATGGGCGAGTACGTGCGCAGGTCCTCGGAAGGCAGGTCGGCGCCGTAGCCGCTCAGCGATTCGACGTAGACGCTCCGGGCGGCTTGCAGGCCTTGCTCGGCCAGGACGTCCGACAGCGACGGGCCCTCCCAGACGGCACGCCTCACGGCGTGCAGCGCATGGGGCAGCGACGTCCGGATGGTGGTCTGGGGCAGGGCCTGGAGCTGGGCCAGCGTCAGGCTGGCGAGCGGCACGTCGTCCGGGCGGCGCTTCGGCCCGTGGACGTCCAGGACGATACAGCTGGCGGCATCGCGGGTCGCGCTCAGGGCCGCGGTGCGGCAGGCCGCGCGCGCGGCGGGAGCCAGGGGCAGCAGCAGCGATGCGCCGGCAACCAGTACGGTCCTACGTGACGTCATGCCTGCTACCTCCAATGGAACGAGACGGCTGCGGTATCGAACTGGGTTGGCCGGCTGGACAATCGTTGGGGAACCTGGGTGAAGGGACGACGTTTTCCGGCGGGGGCTCGTCGTTGCGGGAATGCACGCCGCCGCCGGCCAGGCATGAGCCTGGCAAGCGAGGGTGTTGCAGGCGTGGCGCAAGTCTGCCGCCAGAGCGATTGTGCCCAAATGTGTCCCGTTGGCGCAAAACGCATCTATTGATTTCTGCAACCCGGCATTTTCTGGGTGGCGGGACTTTCTATCAACGACGAAAAATGTCTTATTGTTGCTTACAAATACAAATAGCGTCATATATTTTCCGAAAAACAAGGGTTTTTACGTAAAAATGGCTGCTTTTCGACGTCTAGGGGGTGCTTCAAACTCATGCATAATCACTGTTACACAGTCACCCCGGCAGGCAGTCTCGCTGGCACCGGGAGATCAGTTGGAACCGGAAACGCTGGTTCCAGCGACGAATTCGGGGCGTTCCTTGAGCACGGTTGATTTACCCGCCTTATGGCTCTTGTTGTCCGTCGCGGTAGTGCTGGCGCTGCTGTCCTGGTGGTACGTCCGCCGGCTGCGCGCCTACCACGATGTTCTGATCCATGATGCCGTCACCGGCACCCTGAACGCGGACGAGTTCCATCGCCGCTGCAGGAAGTGGGTGGACGAGCAAGGCGCGCCGCCCAGCGAGGCCGCCATGCTGCTCATCAACATGGATCACTACACGGAGTACAGCTCGCTCTTGCAGCTGGATCAGGCCAACGCGCTGCTGCAGCAGATAGCGGGGCGCCTGATGCTGCACATCCAGGGCAGGCCGCAGGCCATCGTCGCGCGCTGCTCGCAGGACGAATTCCTGTTGTTCCTGCCGGGCGCCAGCACATCCCAGGCCCGCGCCTTCGCCACCCGCCTGCACGAAACCCTGTCCAGTCCCTACGCGCTGGTCGGCCAGCAGTTGCTGGCCACGTTCGGCGTGAGCATGGTGCTGTACCGGCAGCACGGGGCCACCGTGGAGGTCCTGCAGCGCAACCTCTATGTGGGCATGCGCCACCTGAAAAGCCGGGGCAGCAATGCCTGGCAGGTCTTCGAGCAGGAAATGCTGGCCTACCAGGGCGAGCACCAGGCGCTGGAGCAGGCCTTGCGCCATGCCGTCGCCGACGAGTCCTTCAGCCAGTTTTCCCTGGATTACCAGCCGATCTGTGAAACCCGCAGCCTGCGCGTCATCGGCTGCGAGGCGCTGCTGCGCTGGCGTCATCCCGAGCGCGGACTGGTGTCGCCGGGAGAGTTCATCAGCCTTGCCGAGAGTTCGGGCCTGATTGTGCCGCTGGGCTACTGGGTACTTGAAGAAGCGTGCCGGCGGGCCGCCGGCTGGCCCGTGCCCTGGCGGGTGCACGTGAACCTGTCGGTCTGCCAGATGCAGAACGACGACCTGCCCGAGCGGGTGGCCGCCATCCTGGCGCGCACGGGCCTGGCGCCGTGGCGCCTGGTGCTGGAAGTGACCGAATCCATCCTCATCGTCCACTACGAGCGCCACGCCCGCATGCTGGATACCTTGCGGGCGGGCGGCGTGAGCGTGGCGCTGGATGATTTCGGCACCGGGTATTCCAGCCTGACCCACCTGCGCAAACTGCCTTTCGACTGGCTCAAGCTCGACATCATGTTCATCGCCGAGCTGGAGTCCGATGGCAACAGCCGCGAGGTCGTGGCGGCGCTGCTGTCCATGTGCCACGCATTGGGGCTGTCCGTGGTGGCGGAAGGCATCGAGACCGAGGCGCAGCGCCGTATCCTGGAAAACCAGGGCTGCGAGGCGATGCAGGGCTACCTGCTGGGCCGTCCCATGCCCGCCCACAAAATCGATCTCTTGGCCGCCGAGGCCCAGGCGGTGCAATAATCCCCATTCTCCGATTCCCCTGCCGGGCGCGTGCCGTCCGGCCTCATCCTGCGATTCCATGTCCGGCAATACTCTAGGCAAGCTCTTCTGCGTCACGAACTTCGGCGAATCCCATGGGCCGGCCATCGGCTGTGTCGTGGATGGCTGCCCCCCGGGGCTGGCCCTGTCGGCCGAAGACATCCAGGTCGAGCTGGACCGCCGCCGGCCCGGCACCTCGCGCCACGTCACGCAACGCCAGGAGGCCGACCAGGTCGAGATCCTGTCCGGCGTCTATGAGGGCGTCACGACGGGCACGCCCATCGGGCTGCTGATCCGCAACACCGATGCGCGCAGCAAGGACTACAGCAACATCACCGACACGTTCCGTCCCGGCCATGCCGACTACGCCTACTGGTCGCGCTACGGCGTGCGCGATCCGCGCGGCGGCGGCCGGTCGTCGGCGCGCCTGACGGCGCCCACCGTGGCGGCGGGCGCCATCGCCAAGAAGTGGCTGCGCGAACAGCATGGCGTGCAGGTGCGCGGCTACATGAGCCAGCTGGGCGACATCCGCATTCCCTTCACGTCCTGGGCGCACGTGCCGGAGAATCCTTTCTATGCGCCGGACGCGGCCATCGTGCCCGAGCTCGAGACCTACATGGACGCGCTGCGCCGCGACGGCGATTCGATCGGGGCGCGCATCGAGGTGATCGCCGAGGGCGTGCCCGCGGGTTGGGGCGAGCCGCTCTACGACCGACTGGACGCCGATATCGCGCACGCCATGATGGGCCTGAACGCAGTCAAGGGCGTCTCCATCGGCGCGGGTTTCGAGTCCATCGCGCAGCGCGGCTCCGAGCACGGTGACGAGATCACGCCGGAAGGCTTCCTGTCCAACAACGCCGGCGGCGTGCTGGGCGGCATCTCGTCCGGCCAGGCCGTGACGGTGTCGCTGGCCATCAAGCCGACCTCCAGCATCCGTGTCGAGCGCCGCTCGATCGACCGCGCGGGCAACCCCGTCATGGTCCAGACGCTGGGCCGGCACGACCCCTGCGTGGGCATCCGCGCCACGCCCATCGCCGAGTCCCTGCTGGCTCTGGTGCTGATCGACCACGCCTTGCGCTGGCGCTCGCAGTGTCTCGATGTCTCCGAACGTCCCTGATCGAAGGAAGCAACATGTCCCTTTTCTCTCGCATGCTGGGCGCCGCGGCGCTGGCCGCCGTGGCCGTGCTGAGCGGCTGCGCCGGCGTGAACACCACCCAGTCGGGCAGCATCGGCGTGAACCGCACGCAATACATGTCCAGCATGGTGCCCGAGGCGCAACTGGTGCAGGAGGCGGGGCAACAGTATTCGCAGATCATCGACGAGGCACGCAAGCAGAAGGCGCTGGATCGCGACGCCAACCTGGTTGCGCGCGTCAACGCCATCACCAAGCGCCTGGTGGCCCAGGTGGGTGTGTTCCGCCCCGATGCCGCCAGCTGGGACTGGGAAGTCCATGTGCTGAGCGTGGATGAGGTCAACGCCTGGTGCATGCCCGGCGGCAAGATGGCCGTCTATACGGGCCTCGTCAACCAGATCAAGCCGACCGATGCCGAGCTGGCCGCCATCATGGGCCACGAAATGGCGCACGCGTTGCGCGAGCATGCCCGCGAGCGCGTGTCGCAGCAGATGGTGACGAACATCGGCCTGTCGGTGCTGGCGATTGCCACCGGCTCCAGCGCCGCGTCGGACCTGGGCGGACAGCTCAGCAACGTGATGTTCACGCTGCCCAACAGCCGCACCCACGAAACCGAGGCCGACCGCATGGGCGTGGAACTGGCCGCGCGCGCGGGCTACGACCCGCGCGCGGCGGTGACGTTGTGGCAGAAGATGGGCGCGGCGGCAGGCGGCAAGGCGCCGCCCGAGTTCATGTCGACCCACCCGTCGGCCGAGACGCGGATCAACGAGCTGCAGCAAGCGTCGGCACAGGTGATGCCGCTGTACGAAGCAAGTAGTAAGGCCCCCCCGAAGCGCTGACTCGCTTCCCCCAGGGGCACGTCTACGGACCGGCAAAGCCGGCTCCGTGACGCCTGGATGGTAAAAGCGCCGCGATTCTCGCGGCGCTTTTGTTTTGCCTTTTGCCTAGCCAGTCAGGTTTTCGCTTAGGGCAGGTTGACCATCTCACCCGCCACGGGCGACTGCAGGTCACGCTCCGGAATCTCCCACACGATCAGGCGCGGGGGCGTCTGCTTGAACGCCGGGCTGGCGAAATAGGCATTCGGGCCGCCGGCGAACTTGCCGCCGTCGCGGCCGAAGTTGGCCACGTCGGTGCCCAGTGCATCGGCCAGGAAAGGCACGAAGTTCGAGGTGCGCGAGAACGACGAGCCCATCACGGTGACGCGCGGCAGCTTGGCGTCGCCGAAGAGATCGTCGTCGGTTGTGCCTTCGGCCGCGGCGGCTGCCGTGATGGTGCTGGCGCGCGCCTGCTCGGCCTCGGGCTGCAGCGTGCGTGGCAGCCAGTCCAGGCCGGCCAGGCGCACCAGGTCGCCCGGGCGCCAGGCAGGCTCGCCCTGCTCGATGGTGTAGGTCTGGTCGGGCGAAGGCGCCAGCGACAGCGCGCGCAACTGCTCGGCCACGTAGCGCGCCGAGGCCTGGGCGCCGGCTTCGGTCCAGTGCGTGTCGGTGCGCAGGAAGGGCTCGCCTTGCCGCGCCAAGGCCGCCATGGGCGTGGCCAGGTCGATGGCGGGCACGCCCGCGGCCGCCAGGCTCGCGGTCCAGTCCGCCGCCCGCGTGCCCAGCAGGGCCGAGCGCTGCAGGCCGCACAGGCGTTCATGCTCGATGCGGCTCTTGTCCGGCACCACGGCCACCACCAGCGCGATGCCGCGCGCTTCCAGCCTCTTCTGCACCGCCAGGACGGTCTTGGCGCGGGCCGCGGCGTTCTGCTCCCGGCCGGGATGAATGGCCAGCTCCTCGGCCAGGAACAGCCAGCCCGGGCAGCCTTGGCGCACGCGGTCGCCCAGGTCGTTCATCAACAACCAGCCCGCGCCACGCTGTACGTCGGCAAAGGCCTTGGGCAGGGGCGTGCCGGCCAGGTTGTCGGCGATGCCGCGGGTGAGCTTGCCGTCCACGAAGGCGGCCCAGCTCCGGTCCTCGGGCAGCAGTGCGCGATCCTCGGCCAGCACGGCATAGCCGTTGGACGCTAGGCCCGCGATCATGAAGGCCAGCAGGCTGTAGCCGGCGAAGGGGCTGACCAGCCGGGCCAGCCAGCTGGGCTTCTGTTGCGGCGGTTTCGCCGTCGAGGGAGGGAGGTCGTCGCGCATCAGAATTGAAAGTACAGGAAAGGTACCGCGCCACGGCTGGCGATCAGGCTGAACGACAGCAGGAAACCGGCAAGCGGCCACAGGCCGGCCAGGTAAAGCACCGCGCCCGGCAGGCGCAGGCGCGCGGCCCACGGCTGCCAGATGGGAAAGACGACGCAGACCAGGCCCAGCGCAGCGGCCAGGTAGTGGGCGGGACGCAGCGCGAGCGTCAGCGCATCCCCCAGCGGCATGCCGTTCAGGCCGAACTGGCCACGATACATGTTCGCGGCTTCTTCCAGCGTGATGGCGCGGAACAGCGTCCAGGCCAGCATCACGAACAGCAGCGTCAGCACGCGCGACAGCCACTCGGGGGGCGGCTTCCAGCCGGCCTCGCCCCAGGCGCGCGCCACGGCCAGCGCCAGGCCGTGCGCCAGCCCCCACAGCAGGAAGTTCCAGCTGTCGCTGCCGTGCCAGAGACCGGCGATGCCCATGGTGATGAGCAGGTTGCGATAGGTCTTCCACACCCCCAGGCGGTTGCCGCCCATGGGGATGTAGAGATAGTCGCGGATCCAGGTCGACAGCGACAGGTGCCAGCGGCGCCAGAAGTCCTGGATGCTGCGCGCCAGATAGGGGTGGTTGAAGTTTTCCGGGAAGTGGAAGCCCAGCATGTTGCCCAGGCCGATGGCCATGGCGCTGTAGCCCGCGAAGTCGAAGAAGAGCTGCAGCGTGTAGGCCGCGCAGCCCAGCCAGGCATCGGCCAGCGTCGGGTCGGGCAGCTTGAAGGCGATGTCGACGATGGGCGAGAGCGTGTCGGCGATCAGCACCTTCATGCTCATGCCGACCATGAAGCGGCGCGAGCCCAGCGCGAAGCCTTCGCGCGTGAAGCTGCGGTGGGAGATCTCCTTGGCGACCCAGTCATAGCGGATGATCGGACCGGCGATGAGCTGGCCGAACATGGCCTTGTAGGCGGCGTAGTCGATGAAGCTGCGCTGCGCGGTGACCGTGCCGCGATAGACGTCGACCAGATAGGAGATGGCCTGCAGCACCACGAAGGACAGGCCGGCGGGCAGCGCCACGCGCTGCCACTCGATGGGCAGGGCGCCCGCCGAGACCAGGCCCTGGCTCAGGATCTCCACCGCCAGGTTGATGTATTTGTACCAGCACAGGATGCCGGCATTGATGACGATGAGCAGGACCAGCAGCGCGCGGCGCCCGCGCGGTTGCGCGGCCAGGCGCTCGATGCCCATGCCGCCCAGCCAGGCGACCGTGGTCAGCAGGATGAGCAGGACCAGGAAGTAGGGGCTCCACCAGCCGTAGAAGATCCAACTGCCCACCATCAACACGGCATTGCGCGCCCGCACGGGCGACAGGGCGTAGAAGAACAGGAACCCTGGCAGGAAGAGCGTCAGGAATTCCAGCGAGGCGAAGACCATGATGGCGGACGGGCGAAAGGGAGGGGCACGGGCGCCGGGGCGCCCGCGGGATCAGCGCGCCAGAGAATCGACGGCTTGGAAGATGCGCGAGCCCTTGGGGCCGGGCACCACGAAGACGGTGTAGCGCTCACCGGCTTCCAGCGTGCCCAGCGACAGCGGTTCGCCCGTGGCCGTGCCGCCGCAGGTGAGCTGCACGGTCAGCGCGACGGGATTGATCTGGCGGCGTTGCACGCTGCGGTCGGCGGCCTTCTCGAAGATGGCGACCTGGCGCGGCATGGCCTGCAGGCCGGCGTCCTTGCAGGCGGCATCCACCACGTAGAAGCCCAGCGAGGCCTTCAGCGCGTTGAAGTCGTCGGGTTCCTCGCGCAGGATCTCGGCGGTGGGGGCGTCTTCGCCCAGCGCGATGACGGTGGCGAACTGGCCGGGCGCCACCTTGAGCGCCACCGGGGCTTCCTTGCCGCCGCGCGACAGCGTGCCACGGATGTCCGCCTCGGCCTTCACGGGCATGAAGTCGGAGGCAGGCTTGGCGGCGTCCAGCGCCAGCTTGGCCTTCGAGCCGCTGGCGCCCACTTCCAGGCCCTGCGTGCCGCCGTTCACGAAGCGCAGGAAGGAAGAGTCTTCGGCCGGGCCGGTTTCATACAGTTCGATCTGGGCAGCGGCAGCCGTGCCCAGCGACAGGGCACCCAGCGACAGGGCGAGTGCGGCGCGGATCAGGGGTGTCTTCATTTCTTGACCTTCTTGGCGGTGGAAGAGTCCGCGATGGCGCGGCCGATGGCGTCGCCCCAGGCCTTGTAGCCCGAGCGGTTGAAGTGCTGTCCGTCGATGGTGGCCCATTCGCCGGGCTTGGAGAACGTGGTCGAGTCGATGTACTCGCAAGGCGCGACATTGGTGGCCAGGAACTTCGACATCTGCTGCACGCGCGCGTCGGTCTTTTGATACTGGCCGCCAGGCGTGCCGTAGGGCGGGCCGACCCAGATGCAGGCCTTGCCGGTGGCGGCGATGGCCTTGGTCAGGCCGGTGATGCCTTGCCAGGCCCAGGTGCGCGGGAACACGGGCTTGTCATAGGACGCCATGGTGTCGCCGATGATGACCACGACCACGTCGGGCTTGGTCTTGGTGATCAACTGGTCGATGGGCGTGGTCTTGGTGTCGCGCCCCTTGATGACGGCCTTGCCCTTGCCGATGCGCTCGGCCCCGCAGCCCTTGGACACGGTCTTCAGCCACTCCTCCGCGCTGGCGCCGCATGCGCCGATGGAGGTGACGACCGCGCCGCGGCGCGTCAGGTCGTCGTGCAGCGTATCGATCAACTGCCCGGAAAGACTCATGTGGCTTTCGCCGATGACAAGTAGCGCAAGGCCTGCGAGGGCAGAGGCGGACACGGTCAACTCCTTTTGAATGCGGGTGGATACGCGCGGCATCCCGCGCCGCCGATTGCTGGCATGCGCGCGAGGACCGCCCGGAATGGCTGGAAATCAGGTCGGGTCGGGCTGGCTGCTTCGTTCGTCAACGCTGATCGGGCTTATTTCTTCTTGATGGCCTTGACCTCGGGCGTCACCAGGATCTGCTTGGCGATGGCGTCGCCCCAGGTCTTGTAGCCGCTGGCGGTGAAGTGCTGGCCGTCGGTGGTGGTCCATTCGCCGGGCTTGGAGAACTTCAGTGAATCGATGTATCCGCAAGGCGCGACGTTCGAGGACAGGAAGCTCGACATCATCTTCACGCGCGGGAAGGTCTTGTTGTATTTGCCGCCTTCGCTGCCCCAGGCCGGACCGACCCAGACGCAGGCCGTCTGCGATTTGCCGATTTCCTTGGTCAGGCTGGTCACCTGCTGCCAGATCCAGGTCTTGGGGAATTGCGGGGTGGTGTAGCCTGCCATGGTGTCGCCCATGACGATCACGACGAGATCGGGCTTGTCCTTCTGCAGCAGCTGCGTGATGGGGGTGGTCTTGGCCGCGCTGCCGGCGGGAACGATCTTGCCCTTGCCGATGCGCTCGGCGCCGCCGCAGGTCCCGGGCGTGATTTTCAGCCAATCGCCCGCGTTGGCGCCGCACACGCCGATGGTGTGGACCTGGGCGCCCTGGGCGCTCAGGTTGTCGTGCAGCGTCGTGATCAGGTAATTGGAGGTCAGATGGCTGTCGCCGATCACGAGGATCGACAGGCCGGCAAGAATCGAGGTAACCACCGTAAAGCTCCTAGACGGTAAAGACGTGGGCGGTGGACAGCATGCGGCCCATCACTTCTGGTAAGGCGATTGGAACGGGACCACGGGCAGCGCCATCTGGCGGCTCATGGGGTACAGCGTGTAGCGCAGGTACAGTCCGCCTTGCCACTGGCGATAGTCCTTGGCGTTGTCCATGCCGGCGTTGGCGCCGATGAACCAGTTGGGAGCCATCTGATACTCGGCGGCGGCGGCAAGGTTGTAGCCGAAGCCCGTGCTGCGCTGGCCCGAGTAGCGCGGACCGTTGTTGAACTCCAGTCCCTGCGCCCTGGCCTGGGCCATGGCCAGGTCGGCCTGCTGCTGCATGGATGCGTCGGTCGGGAAATAGTCGGCGTCGTCTTCCTTGAAGCGCTGCACGCCCACCGAACCCTGCAGCTTGTAGGTGAGGCGGTCGTTGCGCTGCGCCCAGGTCACCGGCACGCCCAGGTAATACATGCTCTGCGGGCTGAAGTAGCCGCCATGGCCATAGGTGAAGAAGCGCTGGTTGTTGCCGTAGAACGTGGCCGAGGCATGCAGGCCGGCCGTCAGCAGCCTGTCTTCCTCGCGGATGAGGTGGCGGTAGACGCCGCCGGCGACTTCGGTGCGATGGTTCGACCTGGTGTTCTGGCCGTTCAGCGAATGCCACGAGGCCGAACCGTAGACGCCGTGGGACTGGTAGTCGGCGCCGGCCTGCAGTTGCACGCCGGTGGCGGTGACGCCACCCCAGCGCAGGCCGCTGCGGTCGTCGCGCGTGCCGGCGAAGGAGAGCACGCTGTCGGTCATGGCGCGGCGCGACACGTCCACGCCGTACCAGTAGGTCTGGCTGCCAGGGAAGAGGCCGCTCAGTTCCACGCCGCCGACGATGTTCGTGCGTTCGAAGCCCAGCGGCGTCGTGCCGATGTCGGCGCGGATGCCGCGCATTTCATAGGCGGCCGACAGGCCCACGCCCGAATCGCGCTGCCTGCCGACACTGCCCGTGGGCACGCCGTTGGCGTCGTTCAGCGCGGCTTGCGGGCCGGCGCCGAACTGGCTGCGCGCGGCGTAGTCATCGCCCAGCCGGCCCGCATTCAGCGAGACGTGCGTGGCGTTCAGCACGACCTTGCCGTCGCCGACGGGGAAGCGGAATTCCACGGGCGTCTCGACGCTGGTCAGCTTGCTGGTGCCGTCCTGGCCGTTGTTGCTGCGGACAGTGACGCCCACGCGGGCTTCGGCGCTGCGGTCCTGCATGACGTCGTCGAGCTCGCTGCGGATCTCGGCCAGGCGCGGGTCTTCCGCCGTGGGACCGGCCATCGGCGGCTGGGCATAAGCCGTCTGCGTGGCCGGCTGCCCGTAGGCGGGGACGGCAGGGACCGGTGCGGGCGCCGCCTGCTGCACGGGCGCCGGCGAGCCATAAGGGCTCTGGCTGTACACCGGGGCAGGCTCGCGCGTCGGCTGTACCGGTTGCGCGCGCGTGGCGGTGGCCGCCGTCAGGGCGGGAATCGTGGCCACGGCGGCCGGGGCGGCGACGCCGGCCGACGCGCGCGACGGGGCCGGCTGCGGCGCGTCAGGGACCGGCAAGGCCGAGGACTGCGCGACGGCAGGCGCCGGCGCGGCGGCATAGGGCGTCAGGCGCTGGTTGCTGGAAGCCTGGGCTTCCACGCGTTGCGACAGCGGCGGGAAGGGGGCCTGGCTGCCATGGGCGATGGCGGGCGGCTGCACCACGCGGGCTTGCGCCGGCACGAAGGGCGAGGCGGCGCCGCGGGTCTCGGCCAGGGCTTCGGGCTGCAGGCCGCTCTGGCGCTGGCCGGGCAGGCCGATGAAGGGGTTCACCGCACGCGGTGCGCTGCCGGGCGCGGCGGCAACCTGCGTGGGCTGGCGGCTGCGCTCCTGCGCGGCCAGGGCAGACTGCAGCAGCTCCGCGGCCTTGCCGCTGCGGCCGCGCTGGCGGTACATGCGGGCCGCGGTCAGCAGCACCTCGGCGTTGTCAGGCGCCAGCGCCACGGCATTGTCCAGGGCGGAGTCGGCGTAGCGGTTCTGGCCCAGCTGGGTGGCGGCCATGGCCGCGCCCAGGTGCCATTGCGCGTTGTCCGGGTCCTTGGCGACCAGGTGCTGGTAGATCTCCAGCGCCTTCTTGTTGTCGCCGCCATCCGAATACATGCGGGCCAGGGCGGACAGCGCCAGGGGGTCCTGCGGACGGGCGGCAAGCGCCGGTGCCAGCGTGTCGTAGGCCGCCACCAGGTCGCCGCGCTCGCGCAGCACGTCGGCCTGGCGCACGGTATAGAGGAACTGCAGGTTGTTGTAGCTGCGTTGCTCGCCCACGGTCAGCTTGCGGCCGTGCAGGTCGCGCATCACGCTGGCGAATTCCACGTCCTGCCTGGTCTTGAGCAGCAGGCCGGCATAAGGCAGCAGCACGTCCGGCTGCGGACGCTGGTCGCGCGACACGTGCGGGCGCATCAGCGCCATGCCGCGCGCGGGGTCGCCGGCGTCGACATAGGCCGACGCGATGGCGCCCAGCAGCGCGGGCTTGCCGGCGGCTTCGCCTTCCAGCTGGCCCAGCAGTGCGCGGGCGTCGGCGCTGCGGCCGGCTTCGGCCAGGCGCGTGGCGTTCGCGGCCTGCGCATTGACCCACACGTCACGGCCGAAGGCATCCATGTAGGCGGTGCGCGATTGCGGCGGGATGCGCTGCATGGTCTGGTCGGCCTGCTCCCAGTCGCCCATCTCGCCAGCCAGCATGGCGCTGGCGTACAGCGCGCTGGGGGTGTCGGGATGCGAGATGAGCAGACCGTCGCGGATACCGCGCGCTTCCTCGGTCAGGCCGAGGTCCAGGTAGACGCGCGCCAGTTCGTAGCGGATCCACGGATTCTGCGGGTCTTCGCGCAGGGCGCTTTCCAGTGCCGCGCGCGCCGCGTCGGTGTTGCCGGCGTCCAGCGCGGCCTTGGCCTGTCCCGAGGCGATGGCCGCGCGCAGCTTGCCGAGATCCAGCTTGGGGTCGGGTTTGCCTGCCATCAACTGGTCCAGCGATTGCTGGGCTTCGGCCAGCCGGCCCTGGCGGGCCAGCACACCCACCAGGCCTCCCAGGGCCTGCGGGTTGTTGCGATGCTTGGCCAGCACCTGGCGATAGCGCTTTTCGGCCTCGGGCAGCTTGCCTTCCTCGGCATCGATGGCGGCCAGCGTGTTGTAGGCGCCGGCCTGGCTGGCGTTGAGCTTGATGGCACGCTGCGACAGATCACGGGCCGCGGCCATGTCGCCGGCGGCCTGGGCCTTGCTGGCTTCGTTCACGAGGATCCAATAGCGCGCGATGTTCAGCGACGGTGTCCAGGATCTGGCGTTGCGGCGGGCGGCGCGGGTGAGCAGGTCGTGTGCTTCGGGCAGGTTCTCCTGCTGCATGCGCACCAGGCCCAGGCCGCCCAGCGCGTCGGCGTCATCGGGCGTCCTGGCCAGTTTCTCGCGGAAGGCGGCTTCGGCGGTTTGCAGGTCTTCCTTGTCCAGCGCGGCGAAGCCGCGGGCCAGGATGGGGTCGCGGGCGGGGCCGCGCTGGGCAGCCATGGCCTGGCCGATGCCGTTGTACAGCTTGCGGACTTCGTCGTCCGTGGGGTGCACTTTCAGGTAGGCGGTGTACAGCTCGCGCTCGGCCGGGCCGGGCACGCCGCGCCACAGCAGGCCCAGGCGCCAGCTCTCGGTGGCTTCGCCGCCGACGTCGGCGCGTTGGGCCAGCTTGGACAGGCGCTGGATGCCGTCGCGCCAGGCGCCCTGGTTCAGGATGAGCAGCTTGGCCAGCACCAGCTGGATGGTCGGGTTGCCGGGGCGGTCCTGCAGCAGGCGCTCCAGGCCGCGGCGCGCCGTGTCCCAGCCGCCGTCGGTATAGCCCAGGCGGCCGTAGTATTCGAGGCCCACGTCGCCCATGGGCTCCAGTCCTTCGAAGGCCTTGCGGTAATGCGGCATGGCCTTGTCCAGTTCGCTGGATTCGGCCAGCAGGCGCGCGGTTTCCAGTTCCTTGGCGTTGGCGGGGCGGGCCAGCAGCAGGTCCTGCTGCAGTTGGCGGGTGTAGCGGCCATTGGGCGAAATGCCGCGCAGCTTGTCCAGGTACTTCTGGGCCTCGCCCAGGCGCTTCTCACGGATCTCGATGAAGGCGAGCCCGTACAGCGCTTCCTGGTTGGCGGGGTCGATGTTCAGCAGCTTGCCCCAGGCCTGGCCGGCGCGGTCGTTGTCGCCGCGCTCCTGCCAATACTGGCCCTGCTGGCTGAGCAGCCGGGTGGGCTCGTCCTGTGCCCAGCCCGCATGCTGGACCAGCGCCAATAGCAGACCGGCTGCTAGCGTGTGGCGGCGTTTGGACATGAATTCTCCCAGGATGGTTGCAAACGGCCAGCGCCGTCATAGCGATATCGTTGCTGATCCCAGCCCAGGCCGAACAGGCTGAGCATGAAATCATAATAGGGGGGGGCTTGCGTGGCGGCCTGCGCCAGACTTTGGCGCACGCCTTCCTCGGCACGCGCACGGGCGCGGTCGGCGTCTTCCGTGGCGCCGTTGGCACGCAGATAGGGCAGCACGGCCGCCGAGAAGCCGAAAGGCCCCAGGCCGCGGGTGCCGCCTGACAGCGCATAGATGAATTCAGGCGGGCCGCCGTGTCGGCGCACGGCGCCCAGCATGCCGCGCAGGGCCGCGCTCACCCGCTTGGCCAGGGGGTCCGACGGTGCCGTCATGCCCGACCACAGATAGGTGCGGATGGCATCGTAGCTGCCGATGTCGAGCTTCTCGGGCAGGGTGGAAAACGCGCCTTGCGGCTTGCCTTCCTGCGTCCAGCCCCGATAGGCCAGCCAGTCGGTGGCCAGGCCGTGCGGGCTGCCGGCCTCCAGCAAGGCGGCGGTGCCGGTGGCGATCTCGCTCCAGGGGCCTTGCGGCGACAGCGCCGCCAGCCGGCGCATGATCGGGATGGGCAGGTAGCTGGGATTCAGCAGCCAGACGCCGCCGTCCTGGACAAAGCCGTTTTCACCCGGCAGCAGCATGGGCCCGAAGCCTGGCAATTGCGCGATTTCCCTGGTTTCCACCAGCGCCAGCAGGGCGCGCGCGTCTTCCAGGTAGTCCGGACGATTCCACAGGCGGGCGGCCTCGGCCAGCGCATAGACGAACCACATGTCGCCGTCCGAGGCCGAGTTCTGGTCCAGCACGCGCCACTTGCCTTGTTCGTCCTTGCCCCAGATCCAGGCCGGCAGGCGCTGGCGCATGTCGCCGCCCGCCAGGTTGTTCACGCTCCAGCGCCAGAGCTGCTCGAAGCGCTCGGGATCGTTGGCCACCAGGGCGAAGAACATGGCGTAGGACTGGCTCTCCGAGGAACTGTGCAGCTTGGGCGTGCTGGCGTCCAGCACGCGGCCGTCCGGCTGCACGAAATGCGTGCGGAAGTCTTCCCACAACTGCCACGGCGCGCTGATGCAGGCGCGGGCGTCAGAGGCGGCTTGCGCGGCGGCGTGGGCGGGACCCAGGCCCAGCCAGGCGGCGCCCGCCAGCAGGGCGCCGCCGATCCACCCGCGTGCGTGTGCCCGCGGACCGCGTGCGCGGGCCGGACGGGCGGTGAGCGAGGAGGGCTGGCGCGTCATCAAAGTCATCCTGTGGCGGGGCATGCCGGGCTCAAGCGCGCGGCTTGCGGCCGCGCACCAGCCGGCGGATGCCCCAGCCCAGCAGGCCGGCCAGCACCACGAGCAGCAACAGGCTGAAGAGGAAGGCCGCCAGCGGGAAGCGCTCCAGCGTGGGCGAGACCTGCCAATACAGCCTCTTCAGGAAGTCCAGCTGGCCCAGGTAATAGCTGTGCTCGGCCACCAGCGGGTCGACCTGCTTGTCGCGGATCACCGCCAGGCTGCCCTGGATGGGTCGCTCGTAGCCTTCGCCGCCGAAGAGCGCGTCCAGCGCCACGTTCAGCTGCGCGGGCTCGCTGGCGGCCACCAGCACGACGCTGCGGCCGCTCTGCAGGGGCGACTCGAAGCCGGCATAGATGGCGCTGGCGCCGGTGGACGCGTAGGCGATCTCGCCGTTGGCGGGCGCAGCATTCAGGCGCGGGTCCGGATTGCGCCAGCCCAGGCTGCGATACACCACATCCGAGGTCTTGAAACGCTTGCCCGAGGCGCTGACGCTGGCGGGCAGCGACTGCACCCAGTTCTTCAGCAGCGGCTGGTCGCCGCTGGCGATCACCAGCAGGTCCTTGTTCGACACGCTGTCGACCTGGTCGGCGCGCGCCACGGTCACCCGGGTGGCCGGGTAGCCCGTGGCTTCACCCACATGGCCCATCAACGCCAGGTAGGCGCTGTATTCCGCGGCCCCGGCATTGTTGGGCAGCACCACGGCGGTCTCGGCCAGGTCGGCCAGGCGCGTGAAGGGGAAGCCCAATTGCTCGAAGGCCCTCAGGTCCGGCATCGCCATGAAGTGCGGATACGCCGAGATGTCGATGGTCGACTCAGGCTCGATGGCGCCGCGCGTGTTGTCGATGATGATGTCGCGGCACTCGCCCTGCTTGATGTAGTCGTACATGTAGCGCAGTTGCAGCTGCGAGCGGCCCAGCACCTTGTCCAGCGGGATGTCGACGTCGGCGCGCAGCGGCAGCATCTCGTCCTGCACGCGCGACTGCCAGACCTCGGGGTTGACCAGCCGCTCGATGGGCAGCAGCGGCATGGACTGGAGGTACTGGTCGCTGACGCTGACGAGCAGCGACGAGTTCACCGAGGTGGGCTGCGGGGTATAGCGGTACTTCAGGTCCACGGGCACCGGCTTGGCGTGCCAGCCGAACAGGTCGGGCGGCACGCGCAGGTCCAGGTTGATCGTCTCGGGGTTGTAGCCCGTGACGTTCAGGTCTTCCTGGGCCGCGATCAGCTCGCCGAAGGTGGTCGGGCGGTCGCTGCGCACCCAGCGGGGGGCGTCGTAGGGCTGGCGCGGCGCCTGTTCGGCCAGGTTGCCGACCGAGGCGCTGGGGCCGGTCAGCGTCTGGCTGGCGGTGGCCAGCGAGGTGGCGGCCACCTTCACTTCGCCGGCGTCCCGGCCGCTCAGCACCAGCAGCTTGCCGTTCGGGTCGTTCGGGTTGGGCAGCATCGTCAGGGTGGGGCCGGACGCCGCGGGCAAGCCCAGGGTGTCGGCCATGGCCGAGCCGATGGCCAGCACGATGGCGTGGCCGCTTTGCGGCAGGTCCGCCACGCTGGCCGGGAAGGTCGCCTTGCGGTAGCCCGCCAGCGCGCCCAGCCAGGACGACACGACACCCGCGGCTTCCAGCGTGCCGTTGTCAGGCGTGGCGCCGAAGACGATGGGCACTTCCAGCGGATGCATGTCGCGGCGGTCGAAGAACGGACGCGGCAGGATCGCCAGGTCGTTCACCAGGCCGATGGGCGTGACCGTCATCTCCAGCGTGCTCTGGTTGCTGACGGTGGTCCACAGGCTGGAGTGCAGCGGATCCTCGCACTCCATCGTGTAGTGGCCGATCAGCTGCAGGCGCAGGCGGTTGAAGTCGGTGATGAGCTCGGGCGGAATCTCGACCGTGTGCTGCTGGGGCCTGCCGGCGGTTTCGCGCGGCAGCTCGATCGTGCCCGCGACCTCGTCGTTCACCAGCACGTTCAGCTGGGACAGGTCGGGCAGCAGCGCGGGCGAATAGGTGTAGCGCAGCTTGACGCGGGCGTGGGTCACGACCTCGTCGCTGCGGATGTTGAAGGGCAGGGTACGGCTGCCGTCCACGCCATGCAGCTTGATGGTGGTGGTGGCGCCGATGTCCTTGAGCGGGATGACGTAGGTCGGCTCGGGAACGGGCTGTTCTGCCGCGGCATCGGCGGGCGCATTCGCACCTGCCGGCGTGGCGACCGCCTGCGCCTGCGGCGCGGGGGCAGCGCCCAGCGGCGCGGCCAGGCCGGCCCCCAGCAGGGCGGCGACCAGCGCGCACAGCGCGGTGTGCGTGAACGGCGAGGCGGGGCGCGCCTGTGGCTTGACGATCATGGCGTCTCCCCCGCTCAGGCCTGCAGGCGCTGCTTGGCGCGCGCACGCAGGGCGAAGTAGACGACCACCGCCAGCAGCACCACGCTGACCAGGCCCAGCAGCAACAGCAGCACCGGATGACGCGAGAAGAACCAGTACAGCGATTCGACGATCGTCAGGCTTCCCACGTAGTAGGTGTGCTCGCCGGTCAGGCTGGTGACCTGGTTGTCGCGCACCAGGGACACACTGCCGGAGATGCGCGAGCCGCTGTAGCGGTCCTGCATCAAGGCGGTGGTGACGGCTTCCAGGCCGTCGGGGTTGCTGGCCGACACCACCACCACGCTGCGTCCGCGCTTCAACGGCGATTCGAAGCCGGTCAGCAGGTTGCTGGCGCCGCGGGTCTGCTGGGCGATCTCGGCACGCGTCTTCACCTCGCGCTCGCGCGGGTCGGGGCTGAGCCAGCCGAAGCTGCGCGCCATCAGGTCCGAGATGGAGAAGCCGTGGCTTTCGCCGGCCAGGTTGGCGGGCATGCGCTCGCGCCATTCCCTGGTCAGCGGCTGCTTGCCCGAGTCGATGACCAGCAGGTCCTTGTCGGCGACGGCCTGCACATTGGCGGCCTGCGTCACCGTCACGGCGGTGCCGGGATAGCCGGTGGACTCGCCCAGGCGGCCCATCAGCGTCAGGTAGGCGGCCAGGTCCAGCTCGCCCGCGCCATCGGGCATGACGACAGCGGTCTCGGCCAGGTCGGCCAGGCGGGTGAAGGGGAAGCCCGAGCGTGCATAGGCAGACAGGTCGGGCATGGCGAGGTAGTGCGAGAAGCCCGAGATGTCGATGGTCGAATCCGGCTCGATCGCGCCACGCACGTTGTCGATGATGACGTCGCGGCACTCGCCCTGCTTCACGTAGTCGTAGAAGTAGAGGAACTGCAGCGTGCTGTGGGCGCCGGCCAGCGAGACCGGCATCATGATCAGTTCTTCGGCCTCCGACAGCGGCGCGTGCAGGCGGCGATAGGCGCCGGTGGTCTCGGGCAGCAGCGGCAGCGAACGCAGGAACTGGCCTTCGACCTGCACGTTCAGCGTGGACTGGTCGGCGGCCGGACGCGGCGTGTAGCGGTATTTCAGGTTGATCGGGATGTGCTTGTCGCGCCAGGCGAAGAGGTCGGGCGGCAGGCGCAGGTCCACGTTGACGACGTCGGGACGGTAGCCGGCGACGTTCAGGTCCTGCGTGGACACCAGCTCGCCGAAACGCACCGGGCGATCCGAACGCAGCCAGTTCGGCGCGTCATAGGGCCGGCGCGGGGCGCGGGGCTCGAGCTTGGTGATCGTGGCGCGCTCGCCGGTCAGGGTCTGGGTGCCCAGCGAGACGGCGGCCGCGGCAGTCTTCAGTTCCTCGGCATTGCGGCCGCGCACCAGCAGCAGCTTGCCGTAGGGATCGTTCGGGTTGGCGACCATCTGCAGGGTCGGGCCCGTGATGTCGCCCGCGTCCACGCCGGCCAGGCGCTGGCCGCCGGTCAGCAGCACGATGGCGCTGCCTTGGGCGGGAATGGCGTTCACGTGGGCGCTGAACTGCGCGCCACGGAATCCGGCCAGCGCGCCGAACCACGACGACAGCGTGCCGGCGGCTTCCAGCGTCGCGTTGTCAGGCGTGGCGGCGAAGACGAAGGGCAGTTTCAGGCGGCGCACGTCGCGCGCATCGAAGAACGGACGCGGCAGGATCGCCAGGTCGTTGGGCATTTCGATGGGCGCGACCGTCAGCGCCAGCTTGGTGTCGTTGCTGACGTTGGCCCACAGGCTGGAGTGCAGGGGATCCTCGCACTCCATGGTGTAGTGGGCGATCAACTGCAGGTTCAGGCGGTTGTAGTCGCGCACCAGCTTGGGCGGCAGCTCGACTTCCTTGCTGACCTGCGAGCCGGCCTCTTCCTTGGGCAGGGCCAGGGTGCTGGTGACTTCGTCGTTGACCAGCACCTTCAGGTGCGACAGCTCGGTGATCAGCGACGGCGAATAGGCATAGTCCATCTTCAGCCGCGCGCCCAACAATTCCTCGTCGGCGCGGGTGCTGAAGCGCACGGTGTTGCTGCTGTCCACGCCGGCCAGCCGGATGGGGAAGCGGGCGCCGAGTTCGCGCAGCGAGATCTCGTATTGATAGGCGCCGGCAGGCAGGGGCGCGGGCGCTTCGGCGGTCGAGGCAGCCGGATCGTGGGCGGGATCCGCGGGCGCCGATTCGGCTGACGCTTCCGTGGGAGCAGGCGCGGCGTGGGCGACGCCGCCGTGAAGGCCCAGCGCGAGCAGGCTGGACAGCAAGGACGGCAGCAGCCGACGGGTCGAGTGTTCTTGCACTTTTTTTCCTGATCCCTGGTTCATCGTTTTGCCGACCCCAGGCGGGTGGCGGCGCGGGCGGTGCGCGTGGCAGCGCTTGCGGTGCGGGTTGCGGCTCCCCGGACGGCGCGGCGCGCGCCCGAGAAGGTTTCCAGCGTGATCAGCGACAGGCCGCGCATGCCGATGCGGCAGACGTGGCGCAGCGCCATCAGTGGCGAATCGGGTGTGTTCTGCCCCCACATATTGGCCCAGGTGTCCGCGCGCGCGAACGTCACGCGGGCCAGGTCCAGCTCCTGCTGGATCGACAGGTCACGGAAGCCGACGCCCAGGTGGCCAGGCTTGCTGAAGGTGACCTGGCCGGGGAAGACGCCTTCTTCTTCGTCCCGATACAGGGAGATGTGCAGCGCTTCGCCAAGCGGAATCTGCGCGTTGCCGGGCAGCGTCAGGCCCACGCCGCCCTGCGAAAAGTCGGTGGTGCGGCAGGCCAGGGTGCGGCCGTTGGCCAGGTGCACGGTGGCAGCCAGGTCGGCCGACACGCGCGGCGTGCTGCGCAATTGGCGAACCTCGCCCGCCACGGCCACGCTGGCCGCGGTGATGATGATGTTGTAGGCGGTCCAGGCCAGGTTCACGGCCACGGTCAGCGTGTGGTCGGTGTCGCCCGGCGCCAGCACCAGCATCAGCACGCCCACGGTCATGCCCAGCAGGTTCAACACCAGCAGCACCAGGTAGGGGCGCGCCAGCGTCCAGTCGAAATACGCTTCGGGAATCACGCCGCCCTTGGCCGTCACGTTGAAACGCGCGCGGTGGGGCTGGATCAGGGTCTGCAGGGCGGGACGCATGATGTACCAGGCCAGCACGGACTCGTACACCTCGTTCCAGAACGAATGCCTGAACCTGCCCTGGATGCGCGAGTTGGTGACGCTGGCGTGCACCAGGTGGGGCAGGGCGTAGAGCGCGATCAGCAGCGCCGATGCCTGGAACACGTGCGCGCCGAAGAACAGGTAGGCAAGCGGCGCGGTCAGGAACACCACGCGCGGCAGACCGTGGAAGAAGTGCAGCGTGGCGCTCAGGTAGCACAGGCGCTGGCCCAGCTTCAGCCCGCGGCCGAGCAGCGGATTGTTCAGGCGGATGATCTGCGCCATGCCTCGCGCCCAGCGGATGCGCTGGCCGATGTGGCGCGACAGGTTCTCCGTGGCCAGGCCGGCTGCCTGCGGCACGGCCAGGTAGGCCGTGTTGTAGCCGGCACGGTTCATCTTCAACGCCGTCAGGGCATCCTCGGTCACGCTTTCGGTGGCGATGCCGCCGATCTCCGCGATGGCCGAGCGGCGCATCACGGCGCAGGAACCGCAGAAGAAGGTGGCGTTCCAGAGATCATTGCCGTCCTGGATCAGGCCGTAGAACAGTTCCCCTTCGTTGGGCACGTTGCGGAAGGTCTCGAGGTTCTTCTCGAACGGATCGGGCGAGAAGAACACGTGCGGCGTCTGCAGCATCGACAGCTTGGGGTCCTTCAGGAACCAGCCCATGCTGATCTGCAGGAAGGAGCGCGTGGGCACGTGGTCGCAGTCGAACACGGCGACGAACTCGCCGTCGGTCTTGCTCAGCGCGGCGTTGATGTTGCCGGCCTTGGCGTGCTTGTTGTCGGGGCGGGTGATGTAGCCCACGCCCACGCGTTCGCAGAATTCACGGAATTCCGGGCGGCGGCCGTCGTCCAGCAGGTAGACCTTCACCTTGTTGGCGGGCCAGTCCAGCGACATGGCGGCCAGCACGGTCTGGCGCACCACTTCCAGCGGTTCGCTGTAGGTGGGAATGAAAACGTCGACGGTCGGCCAGTTGCGGGTGTCGGCCGGCATGGGCAGCGGACGGCGGCGCAGCGGCCAGGCGCTCTGGAAGTAGCTGAGCAGCAGCACGGTCAGCGCATAGAACTCGGCGATGACCAGTCCATAGCCGAACAGCATGTCCAGCGGCGTCTCGAAGCCCAGCGTCGACGTCACGCGCCAGTACATGTAGCGCAGCGACACGCCGACCGACAGCATGATCATCATCAGTGTGGCCAATCGTCCGGCCACGCGCGACAGCAGCAGGGTCACCACGAAGCAGATCAGCGCGAAGATGGCCTGCTCGGTGGCTTCGAGCGGCACGCTGATCAGCAGCAGGAAGAGCAGGCCCGCCATGATCAGGGCCGCCCAGTGCGCCCAGGGCGAATTCCAGATGCGCAGGTTGAGCAGGGCGTTGCCCGCGCGCAGGGTCCAGCCCGTGGCTGGCTTCTGCCTGTCTGTGGTTTCCTGGCGGCTCATGGCGACACGTTCCGGATGGCGGTGAGGCGGGCCGCGATGTTGCGCGCGCAGTCCACGAAGTCCTGCGTGCTTTGCGAGCCCGGGTCGTAGGCCAATGCATGGGTGCCGCTTGCCAGCGCCTGCGCCACCGCCTGGTCGGCGTGGATGCGGCCGATGAGGCGCGCGCCCAGCGCGTTGCGCAGGATCTGCGTGACGTCGCGCGACAGTTCACGCGTCTGGTCGACCTGGTTCAGCACGTAATAGTGGCCGTGGAAATCCGGCCGGCCCGAGCAATAGTTGCGGATCAGCTCTTCCATCTGGGACACCGTGGCGTACGAGGCCGCGTCGGGCAGCGTGACCACGACGGCCAGATGAGCCACCGAGAGCGCCTGGCGCAAATAGGTGGAAGGGCCGGGCGGGGTGTCGATGATGATGACCGCGTCGGGCGGCAGGCCGAGCGATGCCAGGTTGCGGCGCAGCCATTGCGGGTCGTTCTTCAGTTGTTGTTCGAAGCTTTCGCGCTCGGGTTCGCTGACCGCGCCGTAGGGCAGCAGGTAGACGCCCGAGGGGCCGGGCGCCCAGACGTGGCGCCAGTCCTGGCCGTTCAGGCTGGCGCGCGCGACGCCTTCGGTCGCATTGGGGTTGCTGCCGATGTGGAAGCGCAGCGCATTTTGCGGGTCGAGGTCCAGCGCCAGGACGGCCAGGCCGGTTTGATGCAGGGCCACGCTCAGGTTGGCACAGACCGTGCTTTTGCCGACACCGCCCTTGGCGGAAACGATGGTGATGATCTTCACGGGTTCAGTAGCCGCTTGAACAGGGAGGGAGGCGCACTTGCCGCGGGCGCCGCGGCGGGCGCCAGGCCGGCGAGCCGGTCGAAGGTCGCTTGCAGGCCATTGCTGGCGGCCACGGCCGGGCTGCCCACGTTGGCCGCAAGCGGCGTGGCCGGGATGTGCGGCGATGCAACGGTGGCCGGGGCAGCGGGGGGCGTCACGGGCGCAACCGGCACGGGCGGGGTGGGGCCCGCGTGCATGGGCACGACCGGCGCCGCCGGCGCGATGGCGGGGGCGGCGGGCGGCTCGGACGCCGTCAGCGGCGCCACGGGCGAGTGCGCGCGGGGGCCGGGGTGGCGCTCGGGCAGGGGCGCCATGCGAGGACGCGGCGGCACCACTTCGACGTTCTGGCCGTGGGGAGCGGGATCGCCATAGACCTGCGCGTCGGGATCATCGCCGGCATGCGTGGCTTCCGGGATGCCCGGGACGGCCGACAGCAGCGACCAGCGCGCGCGCGAGTCCTGGGCGCGGTTGGCGTTGTCCAGTTCCTGGTAGTGCTCGGGATGGCCCCCGAACTTGCCGAAGAGATTCGAAATGTCGCTGGAAGTGCTCATGGCATTCTCCCTCAGTGAGTGCCCGCCGGGCTGGCCCGGCGAGTCTGGCAAATCAACGGCCCAGGCGCAGCACGATGGCCTTGCGGACATCGCCTTCCTCGCTCTGGCGCACGTGCAAGGCATCGCTCGCGCCCAGTTGGCGGAACCATTGCTCGTAGACGCCTTCCAGGAAGGCGGCGCTCCAGGCAAGGTTCTGCGCGCCGAATGCGGACTCGAGCGGCGCGGCGTAATGCGTCAGCGTCAGGAAGCTGTCGAGGTCATGGATGTCGACCCAGCCCCAGTCCTGCGTCGTCCAGACGCCGTTCATCGCGTCCTGCATCGACTGCACGGTCTCGGCGGCCTGTATCGGGTGCTGGCTGGCGAAATGCTGGCCGGCCTCGCGCAGCAGCGTGCGCAGTTGCTCGGGCGAGAAATGATTCGTCAGGGACTGGGCCAGGGCGCCCAGGGCGCCACGCCACTGCAGCGGGGCCTGGCGATTGCGGTAATAGTCGAAGAGCGGGTTTTCCACGGTGGTCCTTGCTTAACGGAGGGGCGTAAGAAAATGACGCGGGATAGCCGACCGTCAGATTCGGCGCGGGCAGGGCGGAACGGCCCAGGCACGCGAAGCGCGCATGGGGCGAGGGTGCAGCGGGGGAAAGACGACGCCATGAAGCGGAGCGGCAAGAGAGCGCTCGAACGCGAAGGAATCCGTCATGATGGCAAGTGGTGCCAAATGGCAAGGCGGAGCTGCGACTTTCTGGTCGCATTCTTGAGGCATGACCTTGCGTCTTGAACGTTGCTCGCGTCTCTGGTTTCCTTGAAGGAAGGGGAGCGGACGCGTCACAGCAACATTTGGATTCTATACATTTTTCAGCTTGTATCAACTATTTTTGTGCGAATTACGCGCCATTCACGTCATGTTTGCGTGCGCAATCCCCAATTCCCGGTATATTCGCCCGCCCCGAACCGTAAGGGCGGCACATCGAGCGGGTTAGCATGCCTGCATTCCCGGCCGCATGCTGCAAGGCGGTCCTTCAGTCCGTGTCGAACCGAGTCCGAACAAAAGGATGATCGCGATGTCTTCCCCCGCCTCACTGCGTCTGCTTCCCGTCCTGCTTGCTGGCGGCGCCGGCACCCGTCTCTGGCCCTTGTCCCGGGAAACCTATCCCAAGCAGTTCCTGCCGGTCCTGGGTGAGCGTTCGCCGCTGCAGGCCACCTGGCTGCGCCTGGCAGGCCTGTCGCCCGCGGACCCGCTGGTCGTCACCAACGAAGCGTACCGGTACGTCGTGGCGGAACAACTACGCCTGGTCGGGGTGGAAACCGCGTCGATCCTGCTGGAGCCCGCCGCGCGCAACACGGCGCCCGCCATCGCGCTGGCCGCGCTGGAAGCGGTGGCTCGGGAAGGCGATGCCCTGCTGCTGGTGCTGCCCTCGGACCATGCCGTGACGGACGAGGCGGCCTTCTGCCAGGCGGTGCAGGCCGCCATCGCGCCGGCCACCGCCGGGCGGCTGACCACCTTCGGCATCGTGCCCACCTATGCAGAAACCGGCTACGGCTATATCCGCGCCGCGCAGGAAGGCGAGGGCGTGGTGCGCGACGTGCAGGCCTTCGTGGAAAAGCCCGACGCCGAGACCGCCGCCGCCTACCTGGCCAGCGGCGACTACTACTGGAACAGCGGCATGTTCCTCATGCGCGCCAGCCGCTACCTCGAAGAGCTGGAGCGCCACCGGCCGGACATCCTGCAGGCCTGCCGGCAGGCCATGGCCGCCACGCGCCGCGACGGCGACTTCCTGCGGGTCGACGCCCAGGCCTTCAAGGCCAGCCCGTCGGATTCCATCGACTACGCGGTCATGGAGCGGGCCGGCGACACGGTCGTCGTGCCGATGGACGCAGGCTGGAGCGACATCGGTTCCTGGGCGGCGCTGTGGCAGATCGCGCCGCAGGACGACGCGGGCAACGTGCTGCATGGCGACGTGCTGGCCGAGGATTGCCGCGGGCTGTATGTCTATGGCGGCAAGCGCCTGGTCACTGCCCTGGGTGTCGATAACCTGGTGGTGGTGGAGACCTCCGACGCCGTGCTGGTGGCTGCCCGTGACCGCGTGCAGGATGTCCGCAAGCTGGTCGAGCGGCTGCGCAAGGCCGAGCGGCCCGAGGCATCGACGCACCGGCAGGTCTTCCGGCCCTGGGGGCAGTACGAGGGCATCGACGAGGGCAGCCGCTTCCAGGTCAAGCGCATCACCGTCAAGCCGGGTGCCCGCCTGTCGCTGCAGATGCATCATCACCGTGCCGAGCACTGGATCGTCGTCAAGGGCACGGCCAAGGTCACCCGCGGAGACGAGAGCTTCCTGCTGACCGAGAACCAGTCCACCTACATTCCGCTGGGCGTGACGCACCGCCTGGAAAACCCGGGCGCGATTCCGCTGGAGCTCATCGAGGTGCAGTCGGGCTCCTACCTGGGCGAGGACGATATCGTGCGTTTCGACGACGCCTATGGCCGCTGAGGGCCAGGCGGGTTGCGGGCGCCCGCAACCCCGTTTGCATCCCGATACTTGCTGCGAGAAAGCCACACCGGTAGGCTTGCACCATCCTGAACGTCATCTTTCGGCGATACACTCGCTGTTACCGATGTTACGTTTTCTTGTATTCGTGTGCCGTCTCGGGCGCTCGAAGCGTCCGCGGGCTGCTGTCGAACCTCGTCCATGTACCTGAACGAAAAACCTAGCCATAACGACAGTCTGTTCATGCTGGCCTGCGCCGGCGCCTCCGCATTGATTGCCGGGGGCATCTTCGCGATGCTGATGTCGCGCCACGGCATCAGCAGCGTTCCGATGTACACCCAGACCGTGCCGCTGCTGCTGGCGCTGGGCACGTTCCTGACATTCTTCCCGTTCAACCTGCTCATCAGCGCGCGTAATACGCTCTGGATGCTGGGGCAGGGCGTCATCCGCTGGCTGCGCGTGCTGTTCCTTGCCATGGCGGCGCTGTTCTTCCTGCCCGAAACCGGCACGAACACCGAGTGGCTGCGCGTGGTGCTGGGCGAATGGGCCCTCATGACGCTGCCGCTGCAACTGCTGGTGCTGGCCTGCACGCGTTCCGCGATCTTCCTGATCAACAACTCCTCGTCGAACCGCCGTCACGCGGCTTTCATCGGGCTCGGGCCCGAGGCGCTGAAGCTGGCGTTGCGCCTGAACCGCTCGCCCATCCTGGGCATCCGCGTGCTGGGCTATTACGCCGAAGAGCCGGTCGTGAGCGATGACGACGATGCCTTCATGCCCACGTATCTGGGCGCCTACGACCAGGCGCTGCGGCATGTCGGGCGCGACCGCATCGACATCCTGTTCGTGGGCCTGGGCATCGAGCAGACCAGCCCGCGGGCGCAGGAACTGATGAACCGCGTCTACGATTCGACGGCGTCCATCTATTTCATGCCCGAGTCGCCGCTGCTCGACGAGTTCGCGGTCAGCGGCGCCGACATCGCGGGCGTGCCGCTGCTGGCCTTGCACGAAACCAAGATGCTGGGCCTGTCCAAGAGCATCAAGCGCGGCATGGACATAGCGCTGGGCACGCTGGGGCTGCTCATGGTCTCGCCCATCATGCTGGGCGCGGCGCTGGCCATACGCCTTGATTCGCCCGGGCCGATCATCTTCCGCCAGCGGCGCTACGGCGAGGGTGGCCGCCCGATCACGGTCTACAAGTTCCGCTCCATGCGCGTGCAGCCCAAGCCCACCGAGGGCGCCGTGCTGAAGCAGGCGCAGGTCAACGATGACCGTGTCACCAAGATCGGCCGCATCCTGCGCAAGACGTCGCTCGACGAGCTGCCGCAGCTTTTCAACGTGATCCAGGGCACCATGAGCCTGGTGGGGCCGCGCCCGCACGCGGCCGAGCACAACGAGTTCTATCGCAAGCAGATCCGCGGCTACATGCTGCGGCACACGGTCAAGCCGGGCATCACCGGCTGGGCGCAGGTCAACGGCTTGCGCGGTGAGACCGACACGCCGGACAAGATGCAGCGCCGCGTGTCCTACGACCGCTACTACATCGCGAACTGGTCATTCTGGCTGGACGTGAAGATCCTGTTCCGCACGGTGCTGCTGGTCTTCTGGGACCGTCACGCGTATTGAGGCGGGACGGCATTGGCGTCGGATACGGACCGGCGCCAATGCGATGCGCGATGTATCGTTGCCGGTTCCCGTGCGACGTCCGTGATCGCCTTCGAGAGGGTCGCAAGCGTTTTTCCGGTACATCCTTGCCGCGCAGCAGCAAGCCGACTCCAGCCTGACGACGGCATTCCTGGGCTGCCTGCGCGACGAGTGAATGCCATGGCTTTTCCGGCGGCCGCGCGTCGGTTCACTCCGGCCGGATGGCGTCGCACAGCAGATACTCCACATAGCGCCAATCGCATTCCGACGTGAAGAGCATGCGCTCGGGCTGGCTGCTGCCGCGGCTGGTGCTGAACTCCACGCCCAGCCGCAGGATGTTCTGCGAGAAGCTGTTGCCGGCGTCGGCGCCGACTTCGCGCGTGCGGTAGCCGTCCAGCACCATCCGCACGTTGTCCGTGGCCTTCCACTCCAGGCGGGTGCCGTAGCGCCACACCGTGCTGCGGCTGTCCACGCCCGAGAAGCGGGTGTCCGCCTGCACCTCGCGGGCGACGCTCAGCCAGGCCGCGCTGCGGTCGCTGGCCTGCCAGCGCATGGTCATGCGCAGGCCCGTCTGGGTCGAATAGAGGGTGTCGGGGCTGTCGTCGTTGCTGTAGGGGCGGCGCCAGGCGTAGACCTCGAAGCGGGTCTTGGGGGAATACTGGTACGAGGCGCGGGTATCGATCGTGAGCAGCGACGTGTCGCGTTCGCCCAGGTTCTCGTAGCTGCGGCGCAGGTAGCCGAAGCGCGTCTCCACCGAGGTCTTGATCGTCAGGTCCCAATGCGAATCGATGAAGATCTCGTTGTCCTGATAGGCATCGTCGATCTGCGCGCGCCAGAAGTCCGTGCGATCGATGTAGGTCACGCGCGACTGCCGGAAGCCCGCGTTGACGAAGCTGCGATCCATGCCCGAGTAATAGGCGCTGGCTTCCCAGCCGGTTTCATCACGGTTGTACAGCGTGCGGTTCAGGTCCGTTTCGTAGCGCGAACGGCCCTGGTGGACGGAAAGCAGCGGCAGCGTCAGGTCTTCCGTCACGCGCAGGCCCAGTTGCGTCTGCCAGCGCTGCTGCGCCTGCATGTCGCGGTCGGGCCAGGTGCGGTTCAGGTATTCGTACAGCCGGTCGCTGTAGCCATACGAAAAGCGGCCCGCGAAGAGCTTGCCCGCGCGCCACGGCAAGGCCGCCGAGAACTGCTTGGGCTGATGGTCCAGCTGGCGGTTGCCGTCGTAGCGGGCGTCGCCGATGTTGCCCGCCAGTTCCAGGCGGGTGCGCTCGGACAGCAGCGGCATGCGCACCGCGCCGCCGATCGTGTTGATCAGCACCTGGCTGCCCTGGCGGCGCGTGTCGTTGTCGGGCAGGCGGGCGGGGTTGCTGTGGTACTGCGGCATGCTGCGCAGCCGGAAGATGTGTTCCATGCCTTCGGGGAAGGTAGGACTCTGGGCCTGCGCCGGAACCGCCGCCAGGGCGGCCAGGAGCGCCAATGCAAGGCAGGTCGGCCGGAAGGCCAAGGTCATGCGCCAGGGCTCCGGCCCTGCCGGCGCGTGCGCCACTCGCGCCAGCACAACGCGAGGAAGCGGGTGTCTTCGACCAGGTAGCGGCGCCAGAGCCTGCGCGGATTGCTGGCCAGGCGCCAGAGCCATTCCAGGCCGTTGCGCTGCACCCACAAGGGCGCCCGGCTTTGCAGGCCGATGGCGAACTCCATGGCGGCGCCCACGCACAGCACGATGCCGCCGCCGAAGGAGGGGGCGTGGCGCAGCGACCAGTTCTCCTGCTTGGGCATGCCCAGGCAGACGAACACGACGTCGGCGTCCAGCTCGCGCACCCAGTCGGCCGCTGCCAGGCCTTCTTCGCCATGGGGATCGAAGCGCATGGAGGGGCAGCGGATATCGATGCGCAAGCCGGGGTAGTATTCCTCGAAACGGGCTTGCAGCCGCGCTTCGTCGCCGGGCATGCCGCCCAGCAGGGCCACGCGCCAGTTGCCGGCGACGGCCTGGCGGCACAGCGCGGTGAAGAGATCGGCGCCGGTAACGCGCTCGGGCAGCGGTTCGCCCAGCAGGCGGCTGGCCCAGATGACGGGCATGCCGTCGGCAAACAGGAAGTCGGCTTGTGCGTAGTTGCGCTTGAACTCGGGTTGGCGCTCCAGGCGCACCACGTGGTCCACGTTGGGCGTGACGACCACCTTGGCGGCGCCATCGCGGCGAACGGCGGCCTCGCTGAGCAGCGTCACGGCTTCATCGAACGTCACGGCCAGGATATCCAGGCCGAACAGCCGGCGGATCGGGGCAGGGGGCGCGGGCATCAGGAGGTCGTCGAGGTTATGGCGGGCGCGGCATGCCCATGCCGGCATTGTATGTAGAAAATCGTGCCGGAGTTATACCTATAATGGCGCACTGCGCGGCGTGTGGCCGCGTGCCCACATGCGGAGAACGATCTTGGCGAGCTCGAAGGTATGGCGCAACGTGGCGGCGGGCCTGCTCGGGCTGGCATGCTGCATGGCGGCACAGGCCCAGATCCCGTTGCCCTCCGAGAACCCGTTTCGCGTGACGCCGCGGGCCGCGCCGACGGCGCCGCAGCCCGTCCTGCGCGGCGGACCCGAGATCGTCGATACGACCGCCATGCCGCGTGGCGCTGCGCCCGCACCCGTTGCCGCGCCCGCCGCCACGCCGGCGCCCGCACCCGTTTTCGAGCCCGTGCCGGCGCCCGCGTCCCCGGCCATCGCCGCGCCCGCGCCGCGCGCCTTGCCCGAGTCCGTGAGCGACGTCGGCCCGCTGGTCGCGCCCGTCGAGACCGTGGTCGAGGCCTCGGGCGCCGTGGCCGTGGTGGGGCCGGGCGACACGCTGTCCGTCAGCGTGCTGGGCCAGCCCGAGCTCGATGCGCGGCTCACCATCGATGCCGATGGCCGCATCACCGTGCCTTTCCTGGGTGAGCTGGACGTCAGCGGCCTGGCGCCCACCGAGGTCGGCCGCCGCGTGGCGGAAGGCCTGCGCAAGGGCGGTTATCTGCAGGATCCCAAGGTGGCCGTGGATGTGCTGCGCGTGCGCAGCCGCGTGGCTTCCATCCTGGGCGAGGTCAACCGGCCCGGGCGCTATGCCATCGAAGGCCGCCTGACCCTGCTGGAACTGCTGGCGATGGCGGGCGGCGTGCGTGAAGGCGCGTCCGACACCGCCGTGCTGATCCGTCCTGGCATCGATCCCTTCACGCAGCAGCGTGTGGAGCTCTTCGTGGGCAACCGCCAGTTGCCGGCCCGCGAGATCCAGAACGTGGTCCTGCAGGCGGGCGACGTGGTCTTCCTGGCGCAGGCGCCGCGCTTCTATGTGCATGGGGAAGTGTCGCGCTCGGGGTCGTTTCCGGTGGAGCCGGAGCTCACCGTCATGCGCGCCATCGCCATCGCCGGCGGCATGACCCAGCGGGCCTCCGATGGCCGTATCAGCATCAACCGCAAGGGCCCGGACGGCGGCATCGTGAAGATCAAGGTGAAGCTCGACGATGCGGTGCTGCCCGGCGACGTCGTGTTCGTCGACGAGCGTTTCTTCTAGACCGCACGTTCGCCGGCGTGGCCGGGCGATCAGGCCTGCATGCCGCTGACGCGGTACCAGCGCACGAAATTGATCCAGCGCCAGGCCTGCCACGAGAAGGGCTGCTTGCCCTGGATGATGGCGTCGAACGCGTCCAGCAGGGCGCGGGTGTCCAGGAAGGGGATGTCCTGCGAGTCCGCCAGCCATTCCCGCGCCTGCGGCGCGAAATCCTTCAACCATTGGTGTTCCGGCGTGACCAGGCCGATCTTGTCGCGGCGGTCCAGGATCGCGTCCGGGACCAGGCCGCGCAAGGCTGCGCGCAGGATGTGCTTGGTCTCGCCGCCGCGCGAGATCAGGTAGTCCTCGGGCAGCGACAGCAGGAACTCGGCCAGCGCCAGCGTCAGGAAGGGCACGCGGTTCTCGATGGAGAAGCGCATGGCGTTGCGGTCGCCCTGGCGCAGCAGCGCGGGCAGGCCGCTCTGGCCCAGCGCGCGGGCCAGTTCCTGGATGACGCGGCGGCCTGGCGCGGGCGCCATGGCGGTCGGCCGGGGATAGCTGCGGCGCACCTGGTTTTCATCCAGCAGCCGGGCGTCCAGCCACGCGGGTTCGGATTCGGTGTGGCCGTAGCGGGTGCGCAGCGCGTGATAGGTGTCGTCCTTCAGGAACAGCGAGGCCGTGTGGCGCAGCAGGTGGCGCGTGTCGCGGCCCGGCCACTGGCGCCACGCCAGCATGAAGGACACGGCCTGCGGCAGGCGGCCGGTTTCGATCAGGCTCTGCATGCGGAAGGCCGGATAGCCCTGGTAGCCCGCCAGCACTTCGTCGGCGCCCTGGCCCTCGAGCATCACGGTCAGGCCGTTTTCGCGGGCCGCCTTGAAGACGCGGTATTGCGCATAGATGCTGGTGCTGCCGAAAGGCTCGCCCTGGGCCTGGATGAGGTCGTCCAGTTGCGCGACGAGTTCGCCTGGCTGCACGACGACCTTGTGCGGGATGGCGCCGACGTGCTGGTTGACCTGGTCGACCCAGTGCGCCTCGGATTGCGGCGAGCCCTCGGCGATGAAGCTGACGGTGTGCAGCGGCAGGTCGGGCTCCAGGTGGCGCATGGCGCACACGATGGCAGAGGAATCAATGCCGCCCGACAACGCCGCGCCCAGCGGCACGTCGCTGCGCAGGTGCAGGCGTACGCTGTCGAGGAACATCTCGCGCAGCTGCGCGGTGGCGTCGGCGAAGCCGATGCGGCGCGGCGCCACCACGGGCGCCTGCCACCACACATGCACCGTGGGCAGGGTGGTGGCGCCCAGCTTCCAGCGCAGCAGGTGGCCGGCAGGCAGGCGATGCACGCCTTGCGTGAACGTCGAGGCGCTGCTGTCGTAGACGCCGTGGGCCAGGTAATCGTAGGCGGTCTGCCAGTTCAGGCGGGGCGGGCCATCGGCCAGGGCCTGCAGCGCGCGGGCCTCGGAGGCAAAGCTGAAGCTGCCGTTTTCGGCGCGCCAGAAGAAGGGCTTGATGGCGAAGGGGTCGACCACGCAGGTCAGCGTCTGGGCGACCGTGTCGAACACCACGAAGGCAAACATGCCGGTGAGGCGGGGCAGGGCGGCCTCGCCCCAGCTTTGCCAGGCGCACAGCAGCACCTCGGTGTCGCTGTCGCTCTCGAAGACGTGGCCCTCGCGCGCCAGTTCCACCCGCAGTTCGCGGTAGTTGTAGATTTCGCCGTTGAAGGTCATCCAGTAGCGGCCGTCGGCCGAGCGGCGCGGCTGGTGGCCAGCCGGGCTGAGGTCCAGGATGGACAGCCGCGTGTGGGCCAGCCCCAGCGTGCCGCCGGATTGCTCGGACGTTTCGATGCCGCTGTCGTTGGGGCCGCGATGGCGCAGCGCATCGACGCCCGCCTGGAGACGTTGGGTCAGGTTGCCCGGAGCCTGGTGCCACCAGCCTCCCAATATGCCGCACATAGGTTTTCCGTTATCAATCGGGGGCTGGACAGCCATGCTTTTGCGCCGCGCAAAAACAGCCGGATTGCTGTCCGCACCAGGTCATCCAAAACCATCATAATATGCGCAGGCGTGTTTCCGGACGAGTCCCGGCGCCAGTCTTCACGCCGTCCCGAACCAGGGCGGCCTGCCCGGGTCCGATGCCGCGGGCAGGCATGCCGCCAACTCCCCCCAGGAATGCCGTCCATGCCGAGCACACTGATCCGTTCGTTCCTTATTGGGTGCGCCCTGTTCCTGGCGGGCGCCCATGCCCTGGCCGCGCAGCGCGCGCCGGCCTATGCGCCGGGCAAGCCCTATGCCGTGGTGGTCGGTGATTCCATCGCCGAAGGCGAGCCGCAACGCAAGGGCCGCCTGAACCTCAACGGTCAGTTCAAGGCCGACCATCCTTCCGAACCGGGCCAGCTGTCCTATGAGCTGGCCGTGCGCTATGGCGTGTTCCATTTCAATCACGGCATGGGCGGGCAGACCTCGTCGCAGGTGCGCGCGCGCTGGCTGCGTGACGTCATGGCGCAGGACGTGAACGTGGGCGATGGCCGTCCGGCCCGCACGCTGCCCGCCGGCACGCAGCCCAGCACCATCTTCCTGCACGTGGGCATCAACGACCTGGCGCTGGGCGTGCCGCTGGCCGTGCTGCAGGACAACTTCCGCTATTTCGCCCAGACCGCCGCCGACCGCCGCATCCCGCTCATCATCGACAACATCGGTTCGTGGCTGGGCATGACCGATGACCGCATCGCCGTGGGCAACGCCTTCAACCGCTGGCTGGTGGAAGACCTGGCCGTGCGCTACCCCAACGTCACGGTGGTGGATTATTTGAACTGGTCCAGCGGCGGCACCAACGATTTCCGCGTGCTGGCGCAAGGCATGTTCGCCGACGGCGTGCATCCCTCCATGGCCGGCTACATCAATTTTGCCGACTACGTGCAGCGCAGCCTGGCGGGCTCGGGCGCGGCTGGCCCGCGCTAGGAGCGGCGCCATGTTCCTCAAGCCCGATTCCGTTCCGCACGGTGCCACCCTCACCGCCGATCTCTGCATCGTCGGCGCGGGCGCCGCGGGCATCGCCATGGCGCTGGCCCTGCGCGATGCCGGCCTGGACGTCCTGTTGATCGAAAGCGGGGGGGAAAAAGACGACCCCCGCATCCAGGCGCTCTATGCCGGCACGGTTGCCGACGAGCGCCTGCACAGCCCGCTGGACCGCTACCGGCAGCGCCGTTTCGGTGGCTCCACCACGATCTGGGGCGGGCGCTGCATGCCCTTCGACGCCATCGACTTCGTGCCGCGCGACTACATGGCGCACAGCGGCTGGCCCATCGGGCTGGGTGACTTGCTGCCGTACTACCCGCAAGCCAACCGCCTGTGCGAAGCCGGGGCCTATGCCTACACCGCGGAACAGGCCTTCGACCGGCCCATGCGGCCGATGCTCGACGGTTTCGACAGCACGAGCTTTTCCACCGACACGCTGGAACGCTTCAGCTGCCCCACCCATTTCGGCCACCGTTATCACCGCCGCCTTGAAAACAGCGCCGTGCGCGTGCTTCAGGGCTATTCGGTCTGCAACCTGGCCTTGTCCGAGACGGGTTCGCATATCGTCGGCGCCCAGGCGCGCACGCTGGATGGACGGCAGATCACGATAGCCGCGCGCTGCTACACCCTGGCCATGGGCGGGCTGGAAACCACGCGCCTGCTGCTCAACAGCGCGGGCGCCGGCGGCCAGAGCCTGGGTAATGCCCATGACGTGCTGGGCCGCTATTACATGTGCCACCTGGCAGGCACCATCGGGACGCTGAGCATCGATGCCGCCGAGCGGGTCTGGCACGGCTATGAACGCGCCGATGACGGCGTTTACTGCCGGCGACGCCTGGCCTTGTCGGCGGCCGCCCAGCAGCGGCTTGAAGTTGGCAATTTCATTGCGCGGCTGCACCATCCGCGCATCACCGATCCGGCACACCGCACCGGACCGCTGTCGATGCTGTACCTGGCCAAATACTTCATCCCCTACGAATACGGCAAGCGCCTGCACGGCGAAGAGTCGCTCACACCGGGCGCCACGCTGCAGCACGTGCGCAACGTGGTGGCCGACGCGGGTGGCATCGCGAAGTTCCTGACGCATTGGGTGCGCCACCGCACGCTGGCGGCACGCAAGTTTCCTTCCGTCATCGTGCATCCGCGCGCGCCGCGCTACAGCCTGGATTTCCACGCCGAACAGGAACCGAACGCCGAGAGCCGCGTGACGCTGGGCGACGGCCTGGATGCCCTGGGCATGCGCCGCCTGCATGTCGACTGGCGCTACACCGGGCGTGACGTCCACACGGTCAAGGCGGCGCTGGCCGAATTCGCGCAGGAACTGGAAAGGTGGGGGCACGCGCGATTCGACTACGACCCGGACAGTGTCGAGCACGAAATGACCCGTTATGGCGCCTATGGCGGCCATCACATCGGGACGGCGCGCATGGGGAACGATCCGCGTGATAGCGTGGTGGATGCGCACTGCCGCCTGCACGAGGCGGACAACCTCTATCTGGCGGGATCCGCGGTGTTCCCGACCTCCAGCCAGGCGAATCCGACGCTGACCATCGTGGCGATGGCGTTGCGCCTGGCGGACCACCTGAAGGGCCGGCTGGCCGCGCGGCCAGCCTAGGGCCGACAATGACACATGGGAGCCGACATGACGAGCAAGGTACTGGTGCTGGGCGCGCAAGGATACGTGGGCAGGCGCGTGGCCGCCGCCCTGGCCGCCAGCGAGTGGGCCCAGCCCGTGGCTGCCGGCCGCAGGGCAGGCGCCGGCGTCGATATCGTGGTCGACGCGACGGACAGCGAAGCGCTGGCCCAGGCGTTCGCGCAGGCCGACGCGGTGGTCAACTGCATGGCGGGCTCGCCGGCGGCCATCGTCGAGAACGCGAAGGCCTTGCGCCTGGCCTTGCAACGCGTGCCGGTGCGCCTGGTGCATTTCAGCTCGATGGCCATCTATGGCGCCATCGAAGGTCTCATCGATGAATCCTGCCTGCCCGCAGGCGGCGTGGGCGGCTATTCCGCCGCCAAGGCCCAGGCCGAGCAGGAACTGGCGCGGACGGCCGACAAGGTCGTGCTGCGGCCGGGCTGCATCTATGGCCCCGACAGTCCCCAATGGACCGACCGCATCGCCGCGCTGGTGCGCGCGCGCCGCATCGGCGACCTGGGCGAGCGCGGCGATGGCTGCAGCAACCTGGTTCACGTCGATGACGTCGTGCAGGCCGTGCTGGCGGCCCTGCGCCTGCCCGGCACCGTCAACGCGGTCTACAACCTGGCCATGCGCGACGCGCCGGACTGGAACGATTACTTCCTTGCCGTGGCGCGCGAACTGGGCGCGGTGCCTCTCACCCGCATCGGCAATCGCCGCCTGAAAATCGAAACCCACCTGGCCGCGCCCGCGCTCAAGATCCTGGAGATCCTGGCCCGCCGCGCGAAGCTGCGCATGGCCTTGCCGCCTCCCATCCCGCCGTCGCTGGCCCGTCTGTGGGGGCAGGACATCCGCCTGGACAGCCGCGCCGCGGAACGCGACCTGGGACTGCTGCCGTGGCGGTCCCTGCAGGAAGGGCTGCGCGACAGCCTGCCCCAGCCTGCCGGCGCCCGGCCCTGATGGAGCGCCTGCGTGCGTAGCACCGGTCATGCCTACCTGCCCGCGCTGGACGGCCTGCGCGCGGCATCCATCCTGCTCGTCATGCTGTCGCACGCCTGGCTGGGCGAGATCATTCCCGGCGGGCTGGGCGTCACGGTCTTCTTCTTCATCAGCGGCTTCATCATCACCCGGCTGATGCTGTCCGAGCACGCGCGTGACGGCGGCATCGACATCCAGGCCTTCTATGTGCGCCGCCTGTTCCGGCTCATGCCCGCGCTTTATGTCTTCGTGGCGGTGGGCGCGATCAGCCTGTGGCTCTCCGGCGCGCCCGTGCCCTGGCAGGACGTGGCGGCCGCGCTTTTCTATTTCAGCAACTACTGGAACATCTGCGACTGCTTCGACAGCTCGGTCATGGCCTCGCCCTTGTCGATCACGTGGTCGCTGGCGGTGGAAGAGCATTACTACTTCGTGTTCCCGCTGCTGTTCGCCGTGCTGGCGCCACGCGGCGCCTGGCTGACGCGCGTCATCGTGGGAGCGTTGTTCGCCGTGCTGGCCTGGCGCATCTGGCTGGCCTCGGGGATGGACGCCCAGACGCTGTCGGGCAAGCGGATCTACATGGGCACCGACACGCGCGTCGACTCCATCTTCTATGGCGCGGCCTTTTCCCTGCTCACGACGGACCGGCCCGGCTTGCGCGCCTTCCTGGGACGGCCTGCCGTGTTCGCGGCGGGCATCGCGCTGATGCTGGCCACGTTGCTGTACCGCGACCCCTTCTTCCGGGAAACCCTGCGCTTCTCGCTGCAAGGCATCGCGCTGGCCCTGATGTTCCAGTACCTGGTCTTCGGGCAGAACCTGTTCAGCCGCATCCTGGCCTCGCGCCCGCTGGTCCATGTCGGCCTGATCAGCTATTCGCTGTACCTGTACCACTGGCTGGTGTTCGTGCTGCTGGACACGTGGATACCGGACTGGCCGCTGGCCCTGCGCATCGGGCTGCTGGTGGTGCTGTCGTTCGGGGCGGCGCACCTGTCCTGGCGCTATGTCGAGCGCATCGGCCTGGTGCTGCGTGACCGGATGCGGGGCCGGGGGCATGCCCCGGCGCCCCGCTGATCCACTGCCCGGGACGGCTGGCCGCGTTTACTTGCGGTCGGTCCGCACCCAGCCCTTGTTGCCGCGGGTGCGCAGCTTGGCGTACATCTTCCACAGGATGAAGAAGGGCACATAGGCCAGGTCCGCCAGCGCGCGCCAGCCCACTGGCGCCAGTTGCCAGCCGCGCCAGACATGGGCGGCCAGGATCAGCAGCAGGATCAGCGGCAGCCAGAGCCAGGCCGCCAGGGCGGGGACGATCAGCGCCGCGCCACCGGCCACCAGGGCCAGCAGCACGATCTGCAGCACGATGTTGCCCAGCGGCAGGGTCAGCAGGTCCAGCGCCAGCTCGAAGCTGGTGGCGCTGCGCTGGCGCCAGGCGTGGCCCAGCAGCCTGCCGGCATAGGCGCGGGCCACCGCCAGTCGGCCACCTTCCCAGCGGCTGCGCTGGGTGCGCGCCCCGCGTTCCGAATCGATGATCTCCGCGTCGGCGCAGGCTTCGTCGGCGTAATGCACGCGGATGCCGTTCAGGCCCAGCAGCACGCCGTACTCCAGGTCTTCGGTCAGCGAATAGATGTTGAAGGGATGCTGGCGCAGCAACGCATGCGTGTAGCAGGCGCCATTGCCGCGCAGGCCGCAGGACACCCCCATGCGCTCGCGGGCGCGGGAGCGCACGGCATGGAAGGCGCCATAGGCGATGGTGATGAGGCGGGTGCGCCAGCTGTCGTTGGGGTTCAGCACGCCGTAGTTGACCTGGACGGCCAGGGCGCCCTGTTCGATCCGGGCGGCGCAGGCCTGCAGCAGGTTGGGCGTGACCTCGGTGTCGGCGTCCACCACCACCACGGCGGTTGCCGGGCCTTGCGCGCTGTAGGCGAAGGCGTGCTCCAGCGCATAGCCCTTGCCGCGACGCGTGGCGTCCTGGCGCTCCAGCACATGGGCGCCCGCCTGCCGGGACAGTTCAGCGGTGTCGTCGGTGCAGTTGTCGGCAATCACCAGGATGCGGTAATTGCTGGCGGGCCAGTCCAGCTTCTGCAGATTGGACAGCGTACGCACGATGACCTGGGATTCGTTGTGCGCGGGAATCAGCACGTCGAACACCATGTCCTGGTTGCTGGGTCTGGGCGTGGGCAACCTGGCCGACAGCAGGGTCAGCACGCCCAGGTAGACGCAGCTCAGCACCGGCGCGATGGCGACCAGCAGGATCAGGATATGCAGGGCAGTGGACATGTCGCGGCTCCCTTCTTGTGCGTGTGATCAGGGACGGCCGGCCGCCGCTTGGGCGGGACCGGGAACGATTTCGTACCAGGGGCTGGTTTCCTGCGAAGTGGCCTGCACCGAGACCGTCAGGCGTCCGCCGCCGATCGACACGCGCGAGGCGGGCAGGGCGGCCATGCGCTTGCCCTGGCCGTCCAGCGGATAGACCTGCGCGGCGGTCCAGCGGGTGGGCCAGCTGACGTCGGCGCGGTTGAGGGTCAGCCAGGGCTGGCCGGAACCGTTATGCGACCCCGAGGGGCGTTGCATGAACTGGGGGTCCGGCTCCAGCGTCCAGGAGTCCGAGCCCGACGGGTGCTTCACCATCTGCTTCGGGCGCGGCGGGAGCGAGCCCGGTTGCGTGCCCACCGTGCCGCTGCCCAACGACAGCAGCAGCTGTTGCGAGTCGGCCAGCGGCTTGTTGTCGGCGGCCGTCAGCAGGATGCTGGCGTGAGGCGCGGGGTCATTGCCGGTGAAGCGCGCGCCCAGCCCGTTGGCATCGGGCGAGGCCGGCGGGCGGCCAAACAGGCCCAGCACCTGCGGCGCCTGGATGCCAAGCACGCCTTGTGTCGGATCATAGGTCACCTCGCCGCCGGGCGAGCGCAGCGGCTGGGCCGGCGCCGCAGGCCGGGCGACAGGGGTGTCCTCGCTGGCGGAGGGATCCAGGGCGATGCGGCGGCTCCAGCCCATCGCTTCGACCACCCCGTGGCGCGCGGCCAGGTGTGCTTCCAACGCGTCGGGACGCCGCGACGCGGCCAGGGCGGCCTGCGTGCCGGCGGGCATGGGCAGGACCAGCGCTTCCTGGTTGGCGGGAATCCAGCCCGAACGGAAAAGGCGCGCGGCCTGGCCGATCAGCGCCACCTTGCCCCAGTCGCCGCGCAGCGCGAAGCTGCCCGGCACAGCCGGCCCGCGGCTGCCATCGGCGTAATCGAAGAAGAACAGGCCGTCCCAGTCCTGCAGCGCGGCGAAGGCCGCGGTGATCGGTACTAGTTCGGCGGCAGGCAGGCTGGGCAGGGGCTGGTTGAATTCGCTGACCACCAGCGGCTTGCGAACGTCGCGCCGCAAGGCCATGCCGGTCAGCAGGTCCATGTGCTTGCCGGTCAGCGACACGTTCCAGATGCGCCAGTCGCGCACGTCGCTGCTGCCGTTGATGAAGTGCGGATGGTCGACGTAGAAATGCTCGTCGGTGTAGTCCATCTCTTCATGCGAGACCAGGTTGAGGATGCCGCCGTAGCCCATCTGCGTGCCGGTGACGGGCACGGGGAAACCCGCCGCCTGGTGGATCACCTGGCGGATCTGCTTGTAATAGGCGCGGTCGGTGTCGGCCAGGAACAGCAGGAAATCGCGTGTGCGCAACGCCTTGCCCGAGGCCGGGTCGGAGGACGCATCGCGTCCGCCCACCCGTTGGCCGGAGAGCCGCAGCCATTGGGAGTCCAGCTTGTCGCGCAGCACCTGCAGGCCGTTTTCGGCGGCCTCGGCGTCTTCGGGCGTCAGCAGGATGACCTCGTCTGCCTTCTCGCAGGTGCGCCATGCGGCGCAGGCCTGCTCGACCGAGCCGTAGCGTTGCGCCAGCCAGGCCTTCCACAGGCGCAGCAGTTCCGGGCTGTATTGCTCGGGGACGGCGTCGCGCCATTCGCGACGCTGCCACGCGGCCAGCAGCCCCGACTCATTGTTGATTTCCACCATGGCCAGCGCGGGATTGTTCGCCAGGCCCAGGCGCGCGATCGCCTCGCTGGCGAAACGCGCCTGCAGTTCCACCATGCGGGGGTAATACACCACGATGGGGCTGGCGATGGGCCGTGCCTGCTGGCTGGCGTCGAAGGCGGGCACCTTGTCCACGTCGGGACGGAACTGGTAGCCGACGCGCAGGTTCAGGTTGACGTAGATGCCTTCCTTGGCCAGCGCCTCGATGAAGCCGCGCAGCCGCGTCACGGCGGCGTCGTTGAAGCTGGGATAGGGGCCGGGCGTGAGGAGGCTGACGGGGGGATCGGTGGCCGTGCCCGGCGAGGTGTCCATGTGGTGCAGGCGCACCGCGTTGAACCCCTGGCGCTTGAGCCTGCGTGCGATGCCGGCGGCGTCTTCGGGCGCGGGAAAGTTCGCCGCGAAACTGAGGTTGATGCCGAAGAGGCGCAGCCGCTCGTCGTCGCTCGTGTTGATCCGGCCGTCCGGTCCGGCCTTGTGGAAGCGGGCATTCTTGATGAACATCCGCGAGCTGGCATCCAGCGGCTGGTTCAGGCTGGACTGGTCGGGTGCGCCGCCCAGTTGATCTTCATCGATGTCGTACCGGTAGTACGGCGTCTGCAGCGTGCCGGGCAGCGCCAGGGCGGCTTGCGCCATCGCGCCTGCGCTGGCGGCGAGTCCGGCAGCCAGGGCGGCTGCCTGGGCGAGTCGGCGTGCGGATGCGAGTGAGGCGAGCGTCATGTCTGGGGAACGGGCATGGGATACGGCCGGCTGGCCGGCTGGTGCCGGGCCACCAGGGCCGACAGCGCGATGGAAGAGAAGATGAGCAGGCAGTTCTGGAAGAGCACGCCGTTGAAGAACTGGCTTTCCGAGAAGTTGCTGATCAGGATCAGGATGAAGAAGGCCCAGTGGATGGCGGCCTGCTCCTTGTCGATGTGGCCGACCTTGAACAGTGTCACCGTGTGCCAGAGCAGGAAGGCGATGAAGAGGCCGAAACCGACGCCGCCCAGTTCATTGAGCAGGTCGATATAGCCGTTGTGCGCCTGCAGCGGAATCCAGTTGACCGCGTCGATGATGTATTGCGATGGGCTGCCCACGTTCAGCCAGAACGCGCCGAAGCCGATGCCCTGCACCGGGTGGCGGGCCACGTCCAGCATCACCATCTCCCACAGGTCGGTGCGGCCCGTCAGGTCGGGGCTCTTGTTCAGCAGCAGCAACAGGGGGCGGATGATCTCGTTCCAGGTTGGCAATCTGCCGGTTACCGTGAAGAAGATCTGCAGGAAGCCCAGTCCCACGATGGTCAGCGCCAGCGCCGCCATCAGCCGGGCATTGGGACCGCCCAGGTAGCGCCGGCGCGCGAACAGATAGATGGCGATGCCCGTCATGGCCGAGATCAGCGCCGTGGAGCTGCGCGACATCACCAGCATCAGCAGCGTGAAGAGCAGGGCCGGGATGCCGATGCGCCAATCGGTGTCCTTGTTGCACAGCCGGTTGACCCAGGTGAGCACGGCAAAGCAGGCGACGCCGCCCAGGGTGTTCTTGTGCCACAGGATGCCGCGCCAGCCGCCTTCGCGCAGCGGGTCGACGCCGATCTTGGGAATGACCAGCACCATGATGAACGACGCCACCAGCAGGGCCGTCAGCGTGCGGCACAGCACCCGGATGAAGTGCCGGTCCTGCACGAAGGGCAGCGTCAGCGTGATGCCCACCAGCATCAAGCCCACCAGCTGGATCGAGCGTTTGACCGTCACGGCCGGATAGGGGGACCAGAGGACAGTGGCGGCGGCCCACAGCACGATCAGCAGCAGGAAAGGATTGACCCGTCGCACGATCTGCGCCGCCCAGGCGCTGTGGCGCCAGACCAGCCAGGCGGCCAGCAGGAAGGCGGGGCCGAACATCAGCTGCATCAGGATGGAGCCTTCGGCATAGCTGGCGTCGGCCTCGGTGTTGTCGCTGAAGAGGTCGATCGTGCGCAGGGCGGGAAAGCCCAGGCAGATCGCGATCAGCAGGGACACGCCGGCCAGCTCCAGCCTTTCCAGGCTGGTGAGGGGTCTACTGTTTAGCGTATTCACGATAGCGGTGTCCGATCAGGGCGCCCAGCTTGCCCAGCTGGGCGCAAGCGGTGCGCAGCCAACGCGCGGCGCCGGCCCGGGAGAACGGCAGGTTCAGCAGGGCGAGCCCGCCCGCGACCACGAGTTGTACGCACGCCCGTGCGCCGAGCCAGGCCGCGCGCTGGTAACGCTGCACCCCGTGCAGCCGGGTGATCTCGGCGCGCACGAAGCTCTGTCCGCCGCGGTAGGCGCGGCGCAGGATCCATTTCAGCTTGGCGCGCTGGACAGGCACGTCCTCGGTGACGAGGCCTTCCTCGCACCAGACGGTCTTGGCGCCTTGCCTTTCCAATTCCCAGAACAGCATGGTGTCCGAACCGCCGGTCACGCCGAAAGCCGGGTCGAAGGGGCCGGGCAGGCCGGCGATGGCGGCGCGCCGCAGCAGGGTATTGCCGGAATAGGCCTGGCTGTAGCCCAGGCGCGTGCCGGTGGGGCGGCTGGGCGCGGCGAAGAAGCCGCCTTGCTTGATCCATTCGGCCACGCCAGCCGGATAGCGCGGCCCGACCGGGCCGATCACGGCATCGGCATCGTTGGCGCGCTGCGTGGCCATCATGTGCTGGACCCAGTCGGGCTCGGGCGACTCATCGTCGTCGATGAACAGGATGAACTCGCCTTGCGATTTGCGCACTGCCGCGTTGCGGGCAAGCGCGATGTTGGGCGTGGGCTCCTGGTCGCTGTGCAGCGGAATCGGCATGCGCGTGCGCCAGCTGTCGACCACCGCCAGACCGGAGCCCGCGGCATCGTTGTCCACCACCACGATCTCGGCGCGCAGCCCGTCGTAGTTCTGGCACGCCAGCTCGGCCAGCAGCTGGTCGAGCAGCGCGGGCCGGCGGAACGTGCAGAGGCAGATGCTGATGTCCATGGCGGTCTCAGTGTCGGTGGCGTGTCTTCGGGATGAAGACGGCCCAGATCAGCAGGGCGGTAAGGGCTTCCACAAGGATGAGGGTACCGATCGCGCCCGCCTGGCCAAAGCGCGGAATGGCGAAGACGATGACGCACAGCGTGGCGACGAGGCCGGCGAAGGCAGCGACCAGCAGGGGGCGGTAGCCGTCGGCGCCCAGCATCACCACTGTGCCCACGGTGCGGATGGCGAACACGGCGAAATAGGCCGCCCACCAGGGCACCAGCCAGCCCACCGCGCTGTATTCGTGGCCCAGCAGATGCGTCTGCAGCCAGGGCAGCGCCAGCCACAGCACGGCGACGTAGGCAGCCGCCAGCGCCAGCAGCCCGCCGATGGAGGCCAGGGCCAGGCGCGTGACGCCCCGATGATTGTACGCGGCCTGCATCCGGCTGACGGTGGGCAGCGCCACGCGCGACCAGGCCACCACGCTGAGCAGGATGGGCATGAGGAGCAGGCGCGAAGCGTTCAGGTCGGCGGTGGCGGCGGCGCCCAGCCAGTAGGCGGTCAGGAACAGATAGCCGTAGTTCACGACCCAGGAGGACATGGCGCCCGGCCAGCCCAGCCTGCCGCGCTCCCAGATGACGGCAAGCAGCGAGCGGTATTCGGCCCTGGGCGGCGGCGCAGGCAGCACGGGGCCGGCGGGATACAGCAGGCTGGCGGCGCTGGCCAGCGCGAGCGCCGCCAGGGCCATCGGCAGGGTCAGCGTCGTGAGCAGGGCGGGAATGGCGACCCCGGCAATCAGCGCGACGCCATAGGTCACGTCCATGCGCAGCACCGCCATCGGCTGGCCAGCCAGGAAGTGCAGGCCGCGGCGGAATTCGCGCAGGGTGTTCAGGTGCAGGTAGACGCCGAACGCGGCGGCCAGGAGCAAGGGCTGCGGCAGGTCCAGGACCAGTGCGACCCCCAGCGTGACGGCCGCGAAGAACAGCGCCATCCCGGTCGTCACGCGGCGCTGGAAATGCGCCAGGCAGGCGATGATCCGCGCGCGCTCGTCCTCGGCCTTGCCCGGCACCACCGTGTTCAGCGGATTGATGATGGAGGCTTCCACCATCGACACGACGAACAGCGCCACGACATACAACTGGGCGTAGGTGCCGTAGGCGTCCTTGGTCGTCAGGCGGATCAGCGCCAGGCCCAGCAGCAGGTTCAACCCGCTCAGCCAGGCCTGGTCCAGCAGAGACGTCAGGGAATGCAGCAGCAGACGCCGGCGGGCGGGCGGATGCTCGGGGCTCAGCGGCGCCATGGTCGCAGCAGGCTGCGGCGGCGTTCGCGGCTGCTGGCCGGGTCGAATGCGTTATAGACGCTGCCCACCATGCGGGTGCCCGCGGTCTGCATCATGGCAAGCGTCTGGTGGATGTCGTCGAGCCGCGTGGCATCCTGTTTGGCGACCAGCACGCAGCCGTCGGCCTGGCGGGCGATCACCTGCGCGTCCGACGACTGGTTGGCGGCGGGCGTGTCCAGGATGAACACGTCGAAGTCGGGTTCCAGGCGCTGGATGATGTTGCGCAGCACCGGTTCGGCCAGGATTTCCAGTGGATTGGGCGGCTGCGGCCCGCTTTGCAGCAGGCTGAGCAGCGGGAAGCCCGGCACGGGCTCGCCCGGCGTCAGCGGCGAGCGGCCCGCCAGGATGGACGACAGCCCCGCCCCCACGCCGGGCGCCAGGCCGAACATGTCGTGCTGGCCCGAGGCGCGCAGATTGGCGTTGATGAGCAGGGTGCGCTGGCCGGATTGCGAAAACGCGATGGCCAGGCTGGCGGCCAGGTAGCTTTTGCCTTCGCCCTCGTTGGGGCTGACGATGGCGATGGAGCGGCTGCTGCCCGCGCGGCCGGGGCCGGCCTGTTCGGCGGTCTGCATCTGCAGGTTCGAGCGGACCTGGCGGATGGCCTCGGCTTCCGGGCTGAAGGGCGCGCTGGCAATGGCCAGGCGCACCGTCATGCCGGGGTTGGGCGTGAGCGCGGTGGCGTAGTTGAACTGCTGGGCCAGCACGCGCTGGACGTCCTGCTCGGACAGGAAGCCCAGTTGCACGGCAGCCTCGCCGAAGCGGATGCGCGCGCTCTGCTGGCGGGCGACCACCTGCTCGACCTGCTCGGCCGTGAGCAGGCCGGCGCTGATGAAGCGCTCGCCCATCTTGTCGGGCGGCTTGCCGCCCGGATCGGGCTGGCCCTGGCCTTCCGCCTGGGCCAGGTTCTGGTTGGCCAGCCTGGAAAGAAGGGAAGGCTGTGTCATGCTTTGGCGGCCTTGGGAGGGAGGGGCGGGGCGCCGATGCGTCCGAGCAGCGGCATGCCGATGCCGCGCACCAGGTCGTCGGTGCAGCGCACGCGGCGCTGGCGCAGTTCCAGCAGCAGGGCCAGGCACAGCGCCAGGATGGCGCCCACGGGCACGCTGGCGACCACGCTGCTGATCGTGCGCGGGCTGGCATGCGTGCTGGGGGCCTCGGCGGCCCGCAGCACGGTGACGTTGCCCAGGTTGATGTTGCTGGCCATCAGCAGGCCGTCGTACTTCTGCAGCGCGGCGTGATAGATCTGCTCGACGCTGGCCAGCTGGCGCTGATAGACGGCGATCCGGTCGTAGTGCAGCTTCTGTTCCAGCACGCGGCTGCGCTGCGTTTCCAGTGCGCCCTGCAAGGCTTCCTGCTGGGCCTTCAGGCGCTCGACCTCGGCCTGCTGCGAGTCCAGCGCGCCCTTGGCGGCCCGGTTGATGCGGCCAACCAGGTCATTGCGTTCCTGTTGCAGGCCGCGGATGCGCGGGTGGTTGACGCCCAGCGAGCCACGGACGTCGCCCATGACGCGATCCGTGTCGACCAGCGAGGATTTCAGTGCGGCGATGGCGGCCAGTTGGGCGACGTTGGGCAGTTCGTCCGGGCGCACGCCGGACGCCAGCAGGCGTTGGGTGGCGGCGTTGCGCGCCTCGGCTTCCTGCTGCGCGTTCTGCAGCGTCAGCAGGGCAGCCGTCATCTGTTCCAGGCGCTTGACCTCCAGGTCGTCGCTTTCCTTGTCATTGAAGATGCCGTGCTCGCGCTGGTACTGCGTGAGCTTGTCCTGCAGCTGGTCGGCCTCGGTGCGCAACTGCTCCAGTTGCGCGTTGTACTGCTCGGTGCGCGAGCGGGCGGCGGAAGACGAAATGGCCTGGCTCATCTCCAGGTAGGCGCGCACGATGGCGTTGGTGATGTCGCGGGCCTGCGTGGGGGAGGGGGCGGAGAACGACACGGCCAGCACCCGGTTGCCGCGGCCGCTGGTGACCTGCGTGTTGCGCGACAGCGTCTCCAGCAGTTTCTCGCGGGCACGCACCTCGCCCAGGCTGCGCAGGTCCTTCTGGTATTGCTCCTGCTGCCGCAGGCCGAGCGCCTCGATGACGCGCTCGGCCACGGCCTGGCTGCGGATCATCTCGATCTGGGTCTGCATGTAGCTTTCGTCCAGCCCGGGCGAAAAACCGCGGTTGGCAAGAGGGTCGTTGTCGCGCGAGTCGATGTACAGGTCCGACACGGCGACCCAGGTGCGCGGCAGCAGCATCACGATGGCCAGCGTCACCAGCATGACGGCCGCAATGGTGCGCAGAACCAGCGTCTTGCGGGCCATGATCATGGCCAGGATCTGGTTCAGCGAGAAAAGGCCGTTGTCGGCGGCGTATTGCGGGGTCACGGTCAATGTGGTCTCGAGAAAGGCCTCGGGGGCATTCTACTTGGAGTCCTTCACTGTTACCTCGCAAATTCGCGGCCAAAATGGCGGTTGTCCCCATTCTGGACCCGGCGGGCGGGAACAGGTGCCGGCTGGGCGGAAGTCCTGCAACAGCAATATGTTGCGTCGCCGCAAAGACACATTGTGTCATGTGGCCTTGGGTCAGGCCCGGCGCGCTAGGCATAATCAAAGCCATGACAGGAGCGCGCGCCATCGTGGCGTCCGTTCCCGGCGCCGGTCCCCTGGGCCGGGCGCCCACCGACGCGAGACCGACATGGCCCAAACCCTCTACGACAAGCTCTGGGACGCCCACGTGGTGAGCCAGGAATCCGATGGCACCTGTCTGGTGTACATCGATCGTCACCTTCTTCACGAGGTGACCAGCCCGCAGGCCTTCGAGGGCCTGACCCTGGCCGGCCGCAAGCCCTGGCGCATCAACGCCAACCTGGCCGTCGCCGACCACAACGTGCCCACGCGCGGCCGGGCCCAGGGCATCGACGATCCCATTTCCAAGCTCCAGGTCGACACCCTGGACGCCAACTGCGAGAAGTTCGGCGTGACCGAATTCCGCATGAACGACCTGCGCCAGGGCATCGTGCACGTGATCGGGCCGGAGCAGGGCGCGACGCTGCCCGGCATGACGGTGGTCTGTGGCGACTCGCACACCAGCACCCACGGCGCCGTCGGCGCGCTGGCCTTCGGCATCGGCACCTCCGAGGTCGAGCACGTGCTGGCCACCCAGACGCTCATCATGAAGAAGAGCAAGAGCCTGCTCATCCGCGTCGAGGGTGAACTGCCTTTCGGCTGTTCGGCCAAGGACGTCGCCCTGCACGTCATCGGCGTGATCGGCACGGCGGGCGGCAACGGCACGGCCATCGAGTTCGCGGGCAGCACCATCCGCGGGCTGTCCGTCGAGGGCCGCATGACCCTGTGCAACATGTCCATCGAGGCAGGCGCCCGGTCGGGCATGGTGGCGGTCGACGACAAGACCATCGAATACTTCCGCGGCCGCCCCTATTCGCCGACCGGCGTGCTGTGGGACCAGGCCGTGGCCTACTGGCGCACGCTGCGCTCGGACGAAGGCGCGAAGTTCGACCGCGTGGTCGAGATCGACGCGCGCGATATCCAGCCGCAGGTGTCCTGGGGCACCTCGCCCGAAATGGTGCTGCCCGTGGACGGCCGCGTGCCGGATCCCGACAGGGAAAAGGATGACGTGCGCCGCAGCGGCATGGTGCGCGCCCTGGAATACATGGGCCTGACGCCCAACACCCCGCTGGTGGACATCAAGGTCGACCGCGTCTTCATCGGTTCCTGCACCAACTCGCGCATCGAGGACCTGCGCGCGGCTGCCGCGGTGGCGCGTGGCAAGCGCGTGGCTGCCAACGTGCGCCAGGCCATGGTCGTGCCGGGCTCGGGCCTGGTCAAGCAGCAGGCCGAGCGCGAAGGCCTGGACCGCATCTTCCTGGACGCCGGCTTCGAATGGCGCGAGCCGGGCTGCTCGATGTGCCTGGCCATGAACGCCGACCGCCTCGAGCCGGGCGAGCGCTGCGCCTCCACTTCCAATCGCAATTTCGAGGGCCGGCAAGGCCAGGGCGGCCGTACGCACCTGGTCAGCCCCGCCATGGCGGCCGCCGCTGCCGTGGCCGGCCATTTCGTCGACGTCCGAACCTTCCGGTGATCCACTATGCAAGCATTTACCCATCATGAAGGCCTGGTCGCGCCGCTCGATCGCGAGAACGTCGACACCGACCTGATCATCCCCAAGCAATTCCTGAAGTCCATCAAGCGCACGGGTTTCGGCCCGAACCTGTTCGATGAGCTGCGCTACCTGGATCACGGCGAGCCCGGCATGGACAACAGCCGCCGTCCGCTGAACCCGGATTTCGTGCTGAATCAGCCGCGCTATGCCGGCGCGTCGATCCTGCTGGCGCGCAAGAACTTCGGCTGCGGCTCCAGCCGCGAGCACGCGCCGTGGGCGCTGACGCAGTACGGCTTCCGGGCCATCCTGGCGCCGTCCTTCGCCGACATCTTCTTCAACAACAGCTTCAAGAACGGCCTGCTGCCCATCGTGCTGTCCGAGCTCGACATTGCGCGCCTGTTCGACGAGGTCAAGGCCTTTCCCGGCTACAAGCTGAATGTCGACCTGGAGCGCCAGGTCGTGATCAAGGCCGATGGCGCCGAGCTGCCTTTCGATATCGAGCCGTTCCGCAAGTACTGTCTGCTCAACGGCTTCGACGACATCGGCCTGACCCTGCGCCAGTCCGACAAGATCCGCGCCTTCGAAGCCGAGCGCCTGGCCCGCCACCCCTGGCTGGACGCCCGTCCTCTGGGCTAAAGGGCAGGCAGCGACCTAGGCTCGCGCCTTCTTTTCTCAAAATTTTGCCAGGATGTTTCCCTGATGACCCACAAGATTGCAGTCCTTCCCGGCGACGGTATCGGCCCCGAGATCGTCGAGCAGGCCGTGCGCGTGTTGCGCGCGCTGGACCAGCCTTTCCAGATCGACGAAGCCAAGGTCGGCGGCGCGGCCTTCGATGCCTTCGAGCACCCGCTGCCCCCGGCCACCCTGGCGCTGGCCAAGGCCTCGTCGGCGGTGCTGTTCGGCGCTGTCGGCGACTGGAAGTACGACAGCCTGCCGCGCGAATTCCGTCCCGAGCAGGCCATCCTGGGACTGCGCCGCGAAATGGGTCTCTTCGCCAACTTCCGCCCGGCCATCCTGTATCCGGAACTGGCCAATGCCTCGTCGCTGAAGCCGGAAGTCGTGGCGGGCCTGGACATCCTGATCCTGCGCGAACTGACCGGCGACATCTATTTCGGCAAGCCGCGCGGCGTGCGCACGGCCGAGGACGGCCCCTTCAAGGGCGAGCGCGAAGGCTACGACACCATGCGCTACGCCGAGCCCGAGGTGCGCCGCATCGCCCACCTGGCCTTCCAGGCCGCGATGAAGCGCAACAAGCGCCTGTGCAGCGTGGACAAGGCCAATGTGCTGGAAACCTCGCAGTTCTGGCGGGACATCGTCATCGAGGTCAGCCAGGAATATCCGGACGTCGCGCTGTCGCACATGTACGTCGACAACGCGGCCATGCAACTGGTGCGCGCCCCGCGCGAGTTCGACGTGATCGTCACCGGCAACCTGTTCGGCGACATCCTCTCGGACGAGGCCTCGATGCTGACCGGCTCCATCGGCATGCTGCCCTCGGCATCGCTGAACGCGGCCGGGCAGGGCCTGTACGAGCCCAGCCACGGCTCGGCCCCGGACATCGCAGGCAAGAACATCGCCAACCCGCTGGCGACCATCCTGTCGGCCGCCATGCTGCTGCGCTACTCGCTGGACCTGTCGCCGCTGGCCGACAGGATCGAGGGGGCGGTGCGCAAGGTGCTGGCCGACGGCCTGCGCACGGCGGACATTTTCGAAGACGGCACCACCAAGGTGTCCACCTCGGAAATGGGCGACGCGGTGCTCAAAGCGTTGCGCTAGCACCCCGCTTCAGGCCTGGAAAGGGCGTCGGAAGGGGGAATTCCCCCCCTCCGGCGCCGTTTTTTTGAGGTTCTGATAAATTGTTGTTCTTTCTCCACGAATTTTTTTCACAATCCAGACGTAAGGCATAACGATGGCGCAAGCAGTAGGCTTGGTCGGCTGGCGTGGCATGGTGGGCTCGGTCCTCATGCAGCGCATGCGCGACGAAAATGATTTCTCCCTGATCGAACCGGTCTTCTTCTCCACCAGCAACGCTGGCGGGAAAGCGCCGGCCTGGGCCGAGGGCGCGGGCCCGCTGCAGGACGCCCACGACATCGAGAGCCTCAAGAAGCTGCCCATCATCCTGACCGCCCAAGGCGGCGACTACACCACGGCCGTCTACGGCAAGCTGCGTGAAGCCGGCTGGCAGGGCATCTGGATCGACGCGGCCAGCACGCTGCGCATGGCCGACGACGCCATCATCGTGCTGGATCCGGTCAACCGTTCCGTCATCGACGCGGCGCTGTCGCGCGGCGTGAAGAACTTCGTCGGCGGCAACTGCACGGTCAGCTGCATGCTGATGGGCCTGGCCGGCCTGTTCCACCAGGACCTGGTGGAGTGGATGACCAGCATGACCTACCAGGCCGCCTCGGGCGGCGGCGCGCAGCACATGCGCGAGCTGCTGACGCAGTTCGGCCAGATCAACGCCGAAGTGCGTGGCCTCTTGGATGATCCGGCCTCGGCCATCCTGGAAATCGACCGTGGCGTGCTGGCCCTGCAGCAGGGCGGCCAACTGCCCGCCGAACACTTCGGCGTGCCGCTCGCCGGCAACCTGATTCCCTGGATCGACAAGGACCTGGGCAACGGCGTCTCGCGCGAAGAGTGGAAGGCAGGCGTCGAAACCAACAAGATCCTGGGCCGCGGCGACGCCTTCGGCACGCCCGCCACGCCCATCGACGGCCTGTGCGTGCGTATCGGCGCCATGCGCTGCCACAGCCAGGCGCTGACCATCAAGCTCAAGCGCGACGTGCCGCTCGATGAAATCGAGGACATCCTGCGCCAGGGCACGTCGTGGGCCAAGGTCATCCCCAACACGCGCGAAGCATCCATGCGCGACCTGACCCCGGTGGCCGTGACCGGCACGCTGGACATTCCGGTCGGCCGCCTGCGCAAGCTGGAAATGGGCCCGAGCTACCTCAGCGCCTTCACGGTGGGCGACCAGCTGCTGTGGGGCGCGGCGGAGCCGCTGCGCCGCATGCTGCGCATCGCGCTGGGCGAGCAGGTCTAAGCGTCCGCGCACATGCCGCGCCCGGGTCATTCGCAAGAAAACCCGGGCGCAGTCTTATCCGGACCCAGGCCTTGCGGCACGGGTTCATGTTTTTTCGGCTTTTCTGGCCCCATTCCACCTTGTTGCCTCTGGAACCCCAGGATATGACCCGCTCCGATCGTCGTGCTCCCTCTCTTGCCCACTCCCGCCGCCTGGCCTTGGGCGCCGCATTGGCTTGCGCCGGCATTTTCGGCGGGACGGCCCAGGCCGCCGATATCGGCCATTCCCGGCTGGTGTCGGCGCCGGGCGCGCCCTTGCAGGTGCTGGTGCCCGTGCGGGGCATGAGCACGGACGAGGCTGCCAGCCTCAAGGCCGCCATTGCGCCGCTGTCCGCCTGGAGCGAGGTCAACCTGGCGCCCCCCGTGGCGTTGAAGGGACTGCGCGTGCTGGTCGAGCCGGGCCGCAAGCCCGATGAACGCCAATTGCGTATCGTGGGCGCGGCGGCGCCTGCCGGCCAGGTGGTGGACCTGCTGCTGGATGTGAGCACGGCCTCCGGCCAGCGCCGTGTCCAGGTCAGCCTGCTGGTGCCCTCGGGCGCAACGCCTGCCGTGTCGCCCGCCGTGGTGGCGCCCCAGTCGGCGGCGCCTGCGCCTGCAGCCGCAGGGCCGCTTGCGGGGGCGGCAGCCACGCGCGAGATCCAGCGCGGCGACACGCTTTTCGCCATCGCGCGCGCAAATCCGGTGGAAGGCGCGGGGGTCCTGCAGGTGCTCGTGGCGCTGTGGCAGGCCAATCCGGACGCCTTCATCGGCAACAACATGAACCTGCTGCGCACGGGTGCGTCGCTCACGCTGCCGGATGCCGCCGCGGTGCGCGCCGTCGATCCGCGTGAAGCCAGCCGGATCTATCAGCAGCAGGTCGAGGCATTCAATCGCGGTCGTGGCGCCGGCCGGGCCGGGCAGGGCGGCGACGCCGGATCCGGCAAGGTGAGTTCGGCCGATGCGACGGTAAGTGTCCAGCCTGCGCAGGGCCAGGACCGGGTGCGGCTGTCGGCGGCGGATGCCGCGGCTGACGAAAGCGCCTCCTCGGGCAAGGCCATCGACGAGGCTGGCGGCCGCGTCGACACCTTGCAGCGCAACGTCGATCAGTTGAAGCAGGCCCTGGGCGAGAACGGCGCGGCGGCGGGTGCGCAGGCTGGTTCGGATGGAGAGCAGGCTCGCAATGGCGGCGCCAGTGGCTCGGGCGATGCCGCGAACGCTTCTTCCGCATCCGGCTCGGGCGAGTCCGCGGCCCAGGCTGGGGCTGCCGAAACGAATGGCGCCGGCGCGGCGACGGCGGGCGGGAATGGCGCCTCCGCCGCGGCGCCGGGTGCGGCGGAATCCGGCCAGGCGGCCTCGCCTGCCCAGGGCGGCGGCGCCCCCAATGCAAATGCAGGGTCGGGCACGGCGGCGCCGGGCGGCACGGCAGGGGCAGGCGCGACGCCGCCCGCCACGTCGGGCGGCAACGGCGCAGCGGCCGGCAATGGCGCGGCCAGCGGCGCTTCTTCGAATGGCGCCCCCGGCGGCTCGGCCAACGGCCTTTCCTCGCCTTCCTTGCCGGCTCCCGGTGCCGGCAGCACGAGCGGTGCCGCGCCGGTCACGCCTGCCACGCCCGACGCCGCCCAGACCGCGCCGCGCGGCAACTGGTGGTCCGAGAACCTGCTGGCCATCGTCACGGGTGTCCTGGCCCTTATCGCCTTCATCATCGCGTGGGCGATGCGCCGTGCGGGCGCGCGGCAGGATGACGACGGCTTCGATAACGAGGACGACGAAGCCTATGATCCCGACCGTCATGGCGTCGCCCAGGCGGCATTCCAGGACAAGCTGCAGCGCATCGACCTCGAGCTGGACGACCGCCGTCCGCCGCCGGACGAGCGCCGCTAGGCCGGCTGCTCCGGCCTGGGGCGCCTCGGGCTGGTTTCTCTTTCTCTCGACACAGGTTTTCCGCCATGCCCCGCATTGCCCTGGGCCTCTCGTACGACGGCTCGGCCTGGCAGGGCTGGCAAACCCAGCCCCACGGCCAGACCGTGCAGGACAGCCTGCATGCCGCGCTGGCCCAATTCACGGGGGCGCCCATGCAGGTCATGTGCGCCGGCCGCACCGACACCGGCGTGCATGCCGCCATGCAGGTGGTCCACCTGGACACCGCGCTGGACCGGCGCATGGAATCCTGGGTGCGGGGGCTGAACCGCTATCTGCCGGACAGCATCGGCATCCAGTGGGCGCAGCCTGTCGATGACAGCTTCCACGCCCGCTTTTCCGCCACGGCGCGCGCCTACACCTATCTGCTGTGGAACGAGCGCGCACCCGTGCCGCTGTGGCAGGGCCGGGCGGGCTGGTGCTTCCAGCCGCTGGAGGTCGATGCCATGCGCGACGCCGCGACGGCCTTGCTGGGCGAGCAGGACTTCAGCAGCTTCCGCTCCTCGCAATGCCAGGCGGCGCATCCGGTGCGTGTCATGCACCGGCTGGACATCACGCGGCACGGTTCGCTGATCGTCTTCCAGCTGCGCGCCAATGCCTTCCTGCACCACATGGTGCGCAACATCGTCGGGCAGTTACTGCAGATCGGGCAGGGCAGGCAGCCCGTGTCCTTCATGGGCGAGTTGCTTGCCTTGCGCGACCGCCGCCGTGCCGCGCCGACCTTCGCGCCCGACGGGCTGTACCTGACTGCCGTCGAATATCCCGAGCACTTCGGCCTGCCCTCGACGGATGGCTCGCGCTTCCTGCCCTGGGCGGTCTAGGCGTTTCTCGCCGGCGCTTCGCTTGATCCCGGTTCGACCTTCCTCACGGCTTTGCAAGCGAACGCATCAGTTGTCCGCAGGTGTTAGCCGCGTGTGCCATTGCAAGTGCGCAGGGTTACCATGAGCCTTCGTATTGAAGGAGGACTCACAATGAGCGTACAGGTGAATGTCACGATCGAACCCACGGCGGGCGGCACATACAAGGCCCGTGTCGACGTGGGCGGCCTGGTCAACGCGGAAAGCGGCAAGCCCGAAGCGCAGGTACTGCACACCAACGAATACGACACGCCGGACGAGGCGCGCCGAGCCGGAGAGAAGCTGGCACAGGGCATCAATGCGCGGCACGAGCCGCCACAAGGCGCCTGAGTACCCCGCCCGGCCTTGCAAGCGCGGTATCGAAGGACAGGGCCGGAAAAGAAAAAAGCCGCGAAGTCCAAAGGGCTTCGCGGCTTTTTTTGCACTGGCTTGATGGGTCTTATGCGTCTTGCATGACGCTTCAAGCCCCTGCAGACATTTTGGTAGGCGGTATTGGAATCGAACCAACGACCTCCACGATGTCAACGTGGCGCTCTAACCAGCTGAGCTAACCGCCTGCAGAGAAACGAGATTCTAATATGGAAAATCAGGGCTTGTCAAACGCGTGACGAAAAAATGTCAGGAAGCGTGTAGCGGGCGGACGCGCACCCGCCTGCATCACCCCGCCAGCGCCGTCAGCCGGGCATCCGCGGCGCGTACTGCGGCAACGAATTCCTGGATGCGCCCGGCCGACTTGATGCCCGGTGCGCTTTCCACGCCGCTGCTGACGTCAACCGCCCACGGGCGCACGTGCATGGCGGCTGCTTCCACGTTCTCGGCCTTCAGGCCGCCAGACAGCACGACGGCACGGCGCTTCGTGGCCGGCACGCCGTTGAGCAGCGTGTGGTCGAAGGCGAGGCCGCTGCCGCCATAGCCGGAGCTGTAGCTGTCGAAGAGCCAGCCTTGCGCCCCGGCATACTGCTCGCAGGCCTGCGCGATGTCGTCCTGCGTCTGCAGCGTGGGGCCGCCCACGCGGAACGCGCGCAGGTAAGGGTGTGCGTAGCGTTCGCACGCCTCGGGCGTTTCGTCGCCATGGAACTGCAGCAGGTCCGGGCCGACCTCGTCCAGCACCCGTTGCACGTCGTCGGGCGAGGGGTTGACGAAGAGGGCCACCACGCTGACGAAGGAGGGCGCCAGGCGCCGCAGGCGCGCGGCCTGGGCCACGTCCACGCAGCGCTTGCTGCCTGCATAGAAGACCATGCCCAAGGCATCGGCGCCGGCGTCGGCGGCCGCCAGCAGGTCGTCTTCGCGGGTCAGGCCGCAGATCTTGATTCGGGTTCTCATCCGGGAATTGTAGCGACGGGGGATGGGCTCGCAAGGATGGCCGCATTCCCGGCAGGGGCTTGCCGCTGGCGGCTGCGAGGCGCCAGGCGTAAGCTGGGCGCCTTCCCGGCAATCAGGCCGTCATTCCTGTCTTTTCGCGCGTGTCCCCATGCACAAGTTCCTGCCCATCGGCCTGCTCGTCCTGTCCAATGTCTTCATGACCTTCGCCTGGTATGGGCACCTGAAGTTTCCCAACAGTCCGCTTGCCAAGGTCATTTTCATCAGCTGGATGATCGCGCTGGTGGAGTACTGCCTGGCCGTGCCGGCCAACCGCCTGGGGCATGCGGTCTATAGCGCCGCCGAGCTGAAGACCATGCAGGAGGTCATCACGCTGGTGGTGTTCGCGGTGTTCTCGGTCTTCTACCTGAAGGAAAGCCTCACGCTGAACCATGCCGTGGGCTTTGCCTTCATTGCGCTGGGCGCATTTTTCGTCTTCAAGGGGCCGCTCTGATGTTGAGCCGCCCCGTCGTGCCTCAGGGCAGATGCGTGCGCGCGTGCTTGGCGTCGGGTTTGGGCTTGACGCTGTCGGCCCAGTTGTCGTTGTTCCTGCCGTCCACCCGGGGCTGTCCGTAATTGCGGGCTTCGTCCGGCGTGTCCGCCGTGGGCTTGGGCGGCAGGCGGGGCACGTCGACCGGGCTGCTGGGCGGCAGGATCTTGCCTTGCAGCGCGGACGTGCCGGCGGCCTGGATGGCGTTGCCCGAGCCTGAGGAGCCGCCCGTCGCGGGCTTCTTGATGGCCTCGGGGCGGGGCGGCGGCGCGTCCGGGCCCGTGGGGTCGCCCGGCGCGGGCGCGGGTTCGGGGCGCGGATCGCCGGGGCTCTTCAGCGGATCCTGGCTGTGCGTCGTCTTGGGCATGGGTCTCTCCTGGCAGGGCACGTCGTCGGCCAGGCGCCTGGCGAGGCAGGCGCCGGCGCGGCGCGCAAGGGGTGGAAACTACTTCATGGTAGTGGCGGCACGCCGGAAAGTCCGCGAGCTACCTTGTCCGGATGCAAGGGGATATTGCGCGCCGACGCTCGTCACGCACTGTCGGCGTGGCGCCACGCATGACGAAGCGCGGCGGGGAAGGGTGATACACTCCAAGGATTGGTGGGGTCCATCAAGACACCTTGGCGGCGTGTTTTTCGCGCTGCCGCGTGATCACCCCGACATGTGCGTCACCGCATTTTCACGAATACCCGACATGATGCTTGCTACTCGAACTACGACTGGAAGTCCTCGCCCCTAGCCGCGTTGGTTTCGTCGTGTTCGGCCGCACGCAAGTGCGCAGCAAACTCCAGTCAACCCGATCAACGCGGCCACCAGGGCCGCGTTTTTCTTTTGCATCGTTTACTTTCAGCACTTCAGGATGGCTTCAATGGTACAGATCACCCTGCCCGACGGTTCGCAGCGTGAGTTTCCCGGTCCGGTGACGGTGGCCGAGGTGGCGCAGTCCATCGGCACGGGCCTGGCGCGCGCCGCGCTGGGCGGACGCGTCACGCAGGCGGGCGGCGAGCCCCGGCTGGTCGACACGTCCTATCGCATCGAGCAGGACGTGCAACTGGGCATCGTGACGGCCAAGGATGCCGACGGCCTGGACCTGATCCGCCATTCGACGGCCCACTTGCTGGCCTACGCCGTGAAGGAGCTGTTCCCCGACGCCCAGGTCACCATCGGCCCGGTCATCGACAACGGGTTCTACTACGACTTTTCGTACAAGCGTCCCTTCACGCCCGAAGACCTCCAGGCCATTGAGAAGAAGATGGCCGAGCTCGCCAAGAAGGACGAGCAGGTCACGCGTGAAGAATGGCGCCGCGACGACGCGGTCACGTTCTTCAAGGGCATCGGCGAGGACTACAAGGCAGAGATCATTTCCTCGATCCCGCAGGACCAGATCATCAGCCTGTACCGCGAAGGCAAGTTCATCGACCTGTGCCGCGGCCCGCACGTGCCGTCCACGGGCAAGCTGAAGGTCTTCAAGTTGATGAAGGTGGCCGGCGCCTACTGGCGCGGCGACAGCAACAACGAGATGCTCCAGCGCATCTACGGCACGGCCTGGGCGACCAAGGAAGACCAGGACGCCTACCTGCACATGCTGGAGGAGGCCGAGCGCCGCGACCACCGCAAGCTGGGCCGCGAACTGGATCTCTTCCACATGCAGGAAGAAGGCCCGGGCCTGATCTTCTGGCATCCCAAGGGCTGGACCCTGTGGCAGCAGGTCGAGCAGTACATGCGCGCGGTCTTCCGCGACAACGGCTACCAGGAGGTCAAGGCGCCGCAGATCCTGGACCTTTCGCTGTGGAAGAAGACCGGCCACTGGGACAATTACCGCGAGAACATGTTCACGACGGAGTCCGAGAACCGCGTCTATGGCCTGAAGCCCATGAACTGTCCGGGCCACGTGCAGATCTTCAATGCCGGCCTGCATTCCTATCGCGACCTGCCGCTGCGCTATGGCGAGTTCGGCCAGTGCCATCGCAACGAACCCTCGGGTTCGCTGCACGGCATGATGCGCGTGCGCGGCTTCACGCAGGACGACGGCCACGTCTTCTGTACCGAAGACCAACTGCAGGACGAGTGCGCGGCCTTCACGGCGCTGCTCCAGAAGGTCTATGCCGATTTCGGCTTCACCGACGTGCTGTACAAGGTGGCCACGCGTCCTGAAAAACGGATCGGCGACGACGCGGTCTGGGACAAGGCCGAAGAGGCGCTGATGGAAAGCCTGCGCCGCACCGGCTGCGAGTTCGAGATCTCCCCGGGCGAGGGCGCGTTCTATGGCCCCAAGATCGAATACACGCTGAAGGACGCCATCGGCCGTCATTGGCAGTGCGGCACGATCCAGGTCGATTTCTCCATGCCCGTGCGCCTGGGCGCCGAGTATGTGGACGCCAACGACCAGCGCCGCGCGCCCGTCATGCTGCACCGTGCGATCCTGGGTTCGCTCGAGCGTTTCATCGGCATGCTGATCGAAAATCACGCCGGCGCCATGCCTTCCTGGCTGGCTCCGGTGCAGGCAGTTGTGTGTTGTATTTCCGAACCTGCCGCTGATTATGCTGAAGAAATTGCGCAAAGCCTGAAAAAACAAGGCTTTAGGGTCGAGTCTGATTTGCGCGGTGAAAAAATCACTTATAAAATCCGAGAGCACAGTCTGCAGAAGGTGCCGTACATTCTGGTCGTGGGCGAAAAAGAACGCCAAGCCGGTGCGGTGGCCGTCCGCGGGCGCGGCGGTCTTGACCTGGGCGTCATGCCCCTGGCTGATTTCTCGGCCAGGCTCGCCCAGGAGGTCGCCGAACGCCGCGGACAACCTTCTCCGCAGCCGCCTTCCCAGCAGTAAGATCTGCTCAATATTTAGGAGTCGTCAACATCGCAACCGAAAAGCCCAATCGCATCAATGGTGAAATCCGTGTTCCCGAGGTGCGCCTCATAGGTCTGGACGGTGAACAGCTCGGTATCGTGAAGATCGCCGATGCGTTCCGCCTGTCCGAACAAGCCGACGTCGATCTGGTCGAGATCGCGCCCAATGCCGAGCCGCCCGTCTGCCGCTTGATGGACTACGGCAAGTTCAAGTACCAGGAACAGAAACGCCAGGCCGAAGCCCGCGGCAAGCAGAAGATCATCCAGGTCAAGGAAGTGAAGTTCCGTCCGGCCACGGATGAGGGCGATTACCAGGTCAAGCTGCGCAACCTGCGCCGCTTCCTGGAAGAGGGCGACAAGGCGAAGGTGACGTTGCGGTTCCGCGGTCGCGAAATGGCTCACCAGGAGCTGGGCATGCGCGTGCTGGAGCGCGTGCGTGACGACCTGACCGAGCTGTGCCAGGTCGAAGCCATGCCCAAGCTCGAAGGCCGCCAGATGGTGATGGTGCTGGCCCCGCGCAAGAAGGCAGCGCCCGCCGGCGGCGGCAAGCCGTCCGACGCCGCCTGACCCGCTGGCCGGACACCCGCCGTACACGTGCCGCGCTCCGCTTAGGCTGGGCGCGGCTTTTCTTTTTTTCGGTTCCCGTGCGCGCTGCGGGAATGCCAGGTTGATTGCAGGTTGCACATGCACGTCCTCTTCATCATCGATCCGCTGCCGCGTCTGAAGGCCTACAAGGACAGTTCCGTGGCCATGATGCGCGGCCTGGTGGCGCGTGGCCACACGCTGTCCTATGCGCTGCAGGGCGACCTCTATGCCGAGGACGGCAAGGTACTGGCCGCGGCCACGGGCTTCTCGCTGGTCGAGGGCGCGGACCTGCACGGCCATGACTGGTGGCGCGAGTCGGGCGAGCGCAACGACGTGCCGCTCGAGGCTTTCGACGCCGTGGTCATGCGCAAGGACCCGCCGTTCGACATGGAATACGTCTACGCCACGCACCTGCTGGAATACGGCCAGGCGCAGGGCGCCAACGTGTTCAACGCGGGCAGCGCCATCCGCAATCATCCCGAGAAGCTCGCCATCACCGAGTTCTCCGAGTTCGCCGCGCCCACGCTGGTCACGCGCGACATGGCGCGCCTGAAGGCATTCCACGCCCGCCACGGCGACGTCATCGTCAAGCCGCTGGACGGCATGGGCGGCACGGGCATCTTCCGCCTGCGGACGCAGGAGCCGAACCTGAACGCCATTCTCGAAACGCTGACTGATGACGGCACGCGCAGCATCATGGCGCAGCGTTACATCCCCGAGATCACGCAGGGCGACAAGCGCATCCTGATCATCGGCGGCGTGCCGGTGCCGTATGCCCTGGCGCGCATTCCCATGGCCGGTGAAACGCGGGGCAACCTGGCCGCCGGCGGCCGGGGCGTGGCGCAGAAGCTGTCGGCGCGCGACGAGCAGATCGCGCGCGCCATCGGTCCCAAGCTGGCTGCGCGCGGCCTGCTGCTGGTGGGCCTGGACGTGATCGGCGACTACGTCACCGAGATCAACGTCACCAGCCCCACCTGCTTCGTGGAAATCACCGAGCAGACCGATTTCGACGTCGCCGCCATGTTCGCCGAGGCGCTCGAACGCGCGGTGGACCGGGGAGCCGTCGCATGATCGGCCTCGTCCTCGTCATGCACGAGCCCTTGGGCGGTGCGCTGGCCAATTGCGCCGGCCACGTCATGGGCCCGGCGCTGGAGCTGGCCGTGTGCGACATCCATGCCGACCAGGACGTCGAGGCCGATGCCGCCCGCGTGGTTGCCGCCATCGAGGCCGCGAACAAGGGGCAGGGCGTGCTGGTGCTGACGGACATGGTGGGAGCGACGCCCTCGAACATCGCCACCCGCGCCGTCGAGACCGCGCGCGCCGATGGCGTGCCCTGTAGCCTCGCGGCGGGCGTGAACCTGCCGATGCTGCTGCGGGCGCTGAACTATCGTGACCGGCCGCTGGCCGAAGTGCTCGAACGGGCGCTTTCGGGCGCGTCGCAAGCGGTCCTGTGCGTCGATCGTTGACACGGCGCAAGCCTGCTCAACGCCGGAACTCCTTACTATCCCGAACATGCCTTCCATCGACATCGTCATCAGCAATAAACTGGGCCTGCACGCGCGCGCGGCGGCCAAACTGACCCAGCTGGCCAGCAAGTTCAGCAGCGAAATCCACATCGCCAAGGGCGCGCAGCGCGTGAACGCCAAGAGCATCATGGGCGTCATGATGCTGGCGGCGGGCATGGGGCTCACTGTTACGGTCGACGCGGCCGGCGCGGACGCCGACCAGGCGCTGATCGATATCCAGGCCTTGTTCAATGACCGATTTGGCGAAGGCGAATAAGCCCGGCGGCTCGCCCGCCTTGCGCGAGGACGTCCTGGCGGCCGGCCTCACCGCCGCGCTGCCGTCGGATGGCCCGCTGCCTGGCGTCATGCCGGGCCCCACCCTGTGCCTCTATGGGCAAGGCGTGGCGCGCGGCTACGTCATCGGCCGGGCGGTCGTCATGGGCGCCACGGCGCTCGAGGTGGCGCACTATCGCATTGCCGCGGAAGACGTGGCGGCCGAGTCCGAGCGCCTGACGAACGCGCTGCAGGAAGCCAGCGACGAGCTGGGCGAACTCATCGACCACCTGCCCGAGGACGCGCCACGCGAGATGGCCGCGATGCTCAACGTGCATCGCCTGCTGATGTCCGACCCGCTGCTCAGCAGCCAGACGCTGTCGCTCATCGAAGAGCGGCACTACAACGCCGAGTGGGCGCTGACCACGCAAGGCCAGATCCTGGGCGAGCAGTTCTCGGCCATGGAAGACGAATACCTGCGCGAGCGCGGCGCCGACGTGCGCCAGGTGATCGAGCGCGTGCTGGACGTGCTGCATGGCTCGCCGGCCATGCTGCGCCTGGATGACCCGCCGCCGGGCGACGAACCCCTGGTGGTGGTGGCCCACGATATCTCCCCGGCCGACATGATCCGCTTGCGTGGCGGGCGCTTCAGCGCCTTCGTCACCGACCTGGGCGGGGCCACCTCGCACACGGCCATCGTGGCGCGCAGCATGGGCGTGCCGGCCATCGTGGCGATGGGCAAGGCGCGCGCGCTGCTGCGCGATGGCGATACCGTCATCGTCGACGGTTCGGCGGGCGCGCTGGTGGTGAATCCCTCCGACGCCGTCTTGGCCGAATACCGCGCGCGGCAGGACGCCTATGCGCGTGAGCGGGCCGAACTGGAACTGCTGCGCAACGAGCCGGCGGTGACGCTCGATGGCATCGACATCTCGCTCAACGCCAATATCGAATTGCCCGAAGAGGCCGCCGTGGCGCTGGCCGCCGGCGCCAAGGGCATCGGCCTGTTCCGCAGCGAATTCCTGTTCATGGGGCGCGACGAGCTGCCAGGCGAGGAAGAGCAGTACCGCGCCTACGCCTCGGTTGCCAAGACCATGGCCGGGTTGCCCGTCACCATCCGCACCCTGGACCTGGGCGCCGACAAGACCCTGGACGGCGACACCACCGTCGCCACCAATCCCGCCTTGGGGCAGCGCGCCATCCGGTATTGCCTGGCCCGTCCGGAAATGTTCGGCACGCAGCTGCGCGCGATCCTGCGCGCATCGGTGCACGGCAACATCCGCATCCTGCTGCCCATGGTGGCGCACCTGCACGAGGTGCGCGCCACGCGCGCGGCGCTGGATGCGGCTCGCCGCGAGCTGGATGCCCGCGGCGAGCCGTATGCGGCGCACATCGAGCTGGGCGCCATGGTCGAAGTGCCGGCCATCGCCATCGCCATCGAGCCCTTCGCGCAGGCGCTGGACTTCTTCTCCATCGGCACGAACGACCTGATCCAGTACACGCTGGCCATCGATCGCGGCGACCACGACGTGGCGGATCTCTATGATCCCCTGCATCCGGCCGTGCTGCGCCTGATCGCCAACACCATCAACGCGGCCCAGCGGGCCGGCAAGTCGGTGGCCGTGTGCGGCGAAATGGCGGGCGATTCGCGCCTGACGCGCCTGTTGCTGGGCATGGGGCTGACCGAGTTCTCCATGCATCCGCAGCAGTTGCTGGACGTGAAGCGCGAGGTGCGCGGCGCGCACTCCAATGCCTTGCGGGTGAAGGTGGCGACAGCGCTGAACCGCGCGCAGCCTGTCGATCCGGACGCCTTGCAGCTGCCCTAGGACGGGTGGCGCGCCATGCCGGGCCGAGGCGGGCAGCACGCAGAAACTGGAATGAAAGTGATTCTCGTCTCTATAATGGCGGATCGCGCCCGCCCGTGCCTTCCTGCATCGGGCGGCACGCGCGAACCGCAAGGCTGGGAGCCGCGGTTTCGTTTCCGTCTCGAGCTTACCCGCCATGGCTTCAGAGTATTACCAGGATCTGCTTCGTTTCTGCCGGCGGCTGACGCGGGATATCGATACCGCGCGCGATGCTGTCCAGGAAACCTATGCGCGCTTTCTCGCCTTGCAGCAGCAAGGCGGGCAGGCCGTGCGCCAGCCCGGCGCGCTGTTGCGGCGCATCGCCCGCAACCTGCTGGTGGACGAGCATCGGCGCGCGAACTTGCGCCCGTACGCAAACCTGGACGGGTTGACCGAGGAAGAGCAACCCATGGCGCCTGCAGCTTTCCAACCCGAGCAGGCCGCTTGCAGCAGCCAGGCCGTGACGGCCTACCTCGACGCCATCGCGGCCTTGCCGCCCCGCTGCCGGGAGGCATTCCTGCTGCATGTGCTGGATGGCTTGCCGCAAGTCGAAATCGCCCGGCGCATGGGGGTGTCCGTCAGCATGGTCGAAAAACATCTGGTGCGAGGCATGGTGGCCTGCCGTGCCTGCGAGCGTCGGATGGGGAGCGGGGGGTGAGCCGGCGCGGGCATCCGAGAGGTTGGGCAGCACGATGAGCAAGCGTCATGGCGCAACCCGCGCGACCGGGCACACCGACGTCGAAATGCCTGCCGGCACGGACGCAGAGGCTGCGCGCTGGGCGCTGCGCCTGCAGCGCGGCCTGGACGCGCGCGAGCGTGCCGCATTCGAGGCCTGGCTGGTCGAGGACGCCGCGCATGCCGAGGCGCTATCGGCCATGCAGGACACCGCGCGCAGGCTGCGCGCCATGTCAGGCACACAGCTCGCGGCCGCAAGGCCTGCGCGCCGTGCCTGGTTGCGGCGTGTCGGACTGCCGGCCGCCGGCGCCGCCGGCTTGGCGGTGGTCGCGGGGGGCGGCTGGCTGGCGTGGCAGGGGCGCGACGACGGATTGGGCGCGCCGTGGCGGGTTGCCACGGCGCGCGGCGAGATCAGGCCGATCGCGCTGCCGGACGGCAGTCAACTGGTCCTGGACACACAGACGCAGGTGGACGTGCGCTATGGCGAGCACGGCAGGGAGATCACGGTGCACGAAGGCCAGGGCTGGCTGTCCGTGCAGGCCGATCCCGCCCGTCCTCTGGTCGTGCATGCGGGCGGTTTGCGCATTGCGGTCGTGGGCACGCAATTCACGGTGCGCCATACCCGCAGCGGGCTGGACGCCGGAGGCGTGCGCGTGGTCGTCGAAGCGGGGCGAGTACGCGTGCGGCGCGCGCAGCCCGGCTGGCGGGAACTGGTGGGTGAAAGCGGCCTGCGCGATGTCAGCCTGTCCGTGGGGCAGGCTTATGTGCTGGATGCCTCGGGCCGCAGCGGCGTCGTGCCGGCGCCCGCATCCGGTGCAACGGCGCTCTGGCGGGAGGGACGGCTGGATTTCGAAGACACGCCGCTTGCGCAGGCGCTGGAAGAGTTCGGCCGCTACGGTGTCACGGGCGCGGTGATCAAGGAGCCCGCCATCGGGGCATGGCGGGTGGGCGGCAGCTACAGCCTGCGCAATCTTGCGGGATTTCTCGCTGCCCTGGCCCAGCAGCTTCCCGTGCAGGTGGAGCAAGGCGCCACGGGCGTGTTCGAGATCCGGGCCCTGTAGCCGGCCTTGCGTCCTTTGGTGCAAGGCCATGCGCACGCGGGTCAGAAGTCCATCGTCGCCGACAGCAGGTAGGTGCGGGGACTGCCGGACGAGACGGCGCCCCATGATGTGACGCCAGCCCAGTAATCGCGCCCCGCCACGTTCTGGACGGTGGCCCGCAAAGTAAGATCCCGGCTCGCAACAGTAGTCAGATAGCGCACCCCCAGGTCCAGCCGTGTCCACGAAGGGATGCGCAAGGTGTTGGCCTGGTTGACGTATTGGTGGCCGGTATGGATCAGGTCGGCACGCAGCGTGAGGCCAGGCGCGGCGGGCACGTCCCATTCCGCTCCCAGATTGGCCTGCATTTTGGCCACGCCGATCGGACGATTGCCGCGCAGGGCCGGGGTGGGGGAGCGTGTGAGCTCGGCATCCAGGAAAGTGACCCCTCCCAGCAGCCGCAGCCCCTTCATCGCCTCCCCGTAACCGTAGAGTTCCAGCCCCCGATTGCGCTGCTCGCCGTTCGCGGCATAGATGCCGTCATGGATACCGCCGCTGGGCTTGTCGATCTGGAACACCGAGGCCGTCAGCATGTAGCGGCCGGTGTCGTACTTGGTGCCCAATTCGTATTGCTTGCTCTTGTAGGGCGACAGGACTTCGCCGTAGTTCAGGGCGGTGGGCGGGGCGATATCCCCCTTGCTCAGGCCTTCGATGTAGTTGGCATAAAAGATCCACCCCGATGCGGGCTCGACCACGATGCCCAGCGCAGGCGTGGTCACGCTCTCATCGTAGGTGTTGGCGGCCGCGGTGCCCAGCGGGTTGTAGTTGGTCGATTCGATGCGCTGGCGCCGCAGACCCGCTGAAATCTGCAGTCGCTCGTCCAGCAGCGAGAGTGTGTCCACCAGTGCGAAGCTGGTATTGCGGTTGTCGTGGATGCGGGGCAGGAAGGAGGGCCTTGCCACGTGCTGGCGCGGCGAGAGTATGGGATCGTAGAGATTGGAGCGCACGCTCTGCCCCGGGTTCAGGGCGCGGTGGAAGTCTTCTTCGTAGCGCGAGGCCTGCAAGGTGACGGCATGCTGCACGGCGCCGGTCTTGAAGCGCGCGCGCAGCCCGCCATCCAGGGTGTGGCGTTCCACGTCGAAGCGGGCGTAGGTGGGCGTAGCCAGGGTGTTTCCCGCCGCGTCGGTGATTCTTGGCGCCGAATCGTAGAGTCGCGAGACTTTCGCGCGCGACGTGCCTGCATTGGCAAAGACCGACAGGCGCGGGCTGACATCGAACTCGGTGCGCAGCAGCGTGGCCTGCTCGCGATTGCGCGACCATTCCCAGGGCTGGGTGACATTGCGCCTGCCGTCAGGCGCCTCGGGCATGGGCAGGCCCGCGGTGGGCATGATCGGCCTGCCCGTGCCGTCTATCCGCTCGTTCTGCGACAGCACGTCCAGCGTGGCGCGAAAGCGCGTGCCTTCGTAGTCGAGCGCAAGTGCCCCGACATTGCCTTCCGTGGACTGGTGATCCACCGCCGTATCGCCGTTGTAATAACTGGCATTCAGGCGCACGCCGAATTGCGCATCGTCTCCGAAGCGGCGTCCCACGTCGGCGTGCGTGCCCCATTGGCCACCCGAGACGACACTGCCGGTCAGGCTGCTGACGTCCGCGCTGGCGCGCTTGGGTGCCACGTTGATCACCCCGCCCACCGATCCGTTGGGCGACATGCCGAAGAGCAGCGCGCCAGGACCTTTGACGACTTCGATGCGTTCCACGTATTCGGTGCGCACCCGGTAGTTCGGGGCGATGCCGTAGATCCCGTCGAAGGCGATTTCGCCGGAGTTGCCTTCCCAGATGGGAAAACCGCGGATGCTGAGGTTGTCCACGTTGCCGCCGGGCAGGACGGTGTATCGCACGGAGGGGTCACGGTTGACCGCGTCGGCGATGGTGCCGGCCTCCAGGTCGCGGATGGTGGCCGCGGTGTAGCTGGTGGTGCTGAACGGCGCCTTCATGTTGCTGGTGTTGCCCAGCACGCCCAGCCGCACGCCCGTCGCCACCTGGCCGCCCGCATAGGCGGGCGCGAGGGCGTTGACGGACTGGTCGCTGGCGGTGACCACCACTTCCTGCAGGGTGCTGACCTCGGGTGCGGCCGGCCGCACCGTCGCCACCCCGGACTCGACCACGGCGGTCAGGCCGCTGCCGGCCAGCAATTGATCCAGGGCTTCGCTTGCCGTCAGGGTGCCGTGCACGGCGGGTGCGTGCAGGCCGGCCACCAGGCGCGCGGGAAAGCTGAGTTCCAGGTTTGCCTGGCGGGCCAGGGTATTCAGGGCCGATGCCAATGATTGCGCCGGGATCGCGAGGGGGACCGGCGCATCGGCCAGGGCAGGGCGCGGTGCCGCCAGGGCGATCAGGAGGGCCAGGGCCGCGGGGGCGTGGCGCAAGCGGAATGCGGATGTGGTGGTCTGCATGAAGCAGGAATCCTCTTGGTGGAAAGGGTGTGGGAAACAGGGCTCTCCATGGACCTGACGTACGAGACGGCGAAATCCTCATGTCGCCCCTCGTCGTCGTCGTCCCGGGGCGGCCTGCTATCCTTGGCCGTGCCGCACGCACCGCCGTGCCCCCGCGCCTTCCCGCCGTTCCCACATGCTTGAAACCGCACGCCTGCTGCTGACTCCGCTCACCCTGGAAGAGGACGCGGCAGCGCTCTTCGCCATCCAGTCCGATCCCATGGTCATGCGCTACTGGAATCACGCGCCGTGGACCGATCTGGTTCAGGCGCGCGACGCCATCGTGGCGGATCAGGCCGCGCAGGCCGACGGCACGCTGTGGAAGCTGGGCATCCGCGAGCGTGACAGCGGGGCGCTGGTGGGCACCTGCATGCTGTTCGCCGTCGAGCGGGACAGCCGGCGCGGCGAGATCGGCTACAACCTGGCCGCGTCGGCCCAAGGCAAGGGCTATATGACGGAAGCGCTGCATGGCTTCATCAGGCATCTCTTCACCGTGCGAGGCTTGCGTCGCCTGGAGGCCGAGATCGACCCGCGCAATGCCGCCAGCGCCAAGCTGCTGCTGCGCCTGGGCTTCCAGCAGGAAGGCTTGCTGCGCGAGCGCTGGGTCGTGGACGGAGAGATTTCGGATTCTGCCCTGTACGGGCTGCTGGCCGAGGATTTCCAACGTGCGCGGCCTGCCGCATGACTGACGGCGCAGGCCTCATGACTGCGTCGCGGCACGTCGTGATCACGGGTTGTTCGGGCGGCGGGAAATCCACGCTGCTGGCCGAGCTGGCGCGAAGAGGCCATGCCGTGGTCGAGGAACCGGGGCGGCGCGTGGTGGAGGCGCAGGCCCGGGCTGGTGGCAGTGCCTTGCCCTGGGTGGACATGGCGGCTTTCCTGGCGCGTGTGTTTGCCTTGGCCGCGCGGGATCGGGTGCGCATGCAGGACATCCCGGGCTGGGTGTTCTTCGATCGAGGCCTGGTCGATGCCGCCGTGGCGCTGCACGAGATCGACGGCGCGCCGTGGCAAGCTCGTCTTGGTGCGCAGCCGGTCTATCACCGGCGGGTTTTCATGGTGCCGCCCTGGCCCGGGATATACGTCCAGGATGGCGTGCGACGCCACGGCCTGGACGCGGCCGTGCAAGAGTACGAGCGGCTGTGCCGGGCTTATCCGGCGCTGGGCTATGCGGTGTCGGACGTTCCTCGTGACAGCGTGCAGGCACGCGCCGATTTCATTTTGTCGGCGTTGCGGGCGTAGCGGCTGGACGGGACGCCTGGATGGCTTGCAGGATCGTCCACGCGGCCTCGATGCGCTGCGGGACGGGATAGTTCCGGTTGGCCAGCAATACGACGCCGATTCCCTGCGTGGGCAGGAACGCCACATAGGCGCCGAACCCCCGGGTCGAGCCCGTCTTGTTGACGTAGCGATCCGGTGCCGGCGCTTGCGGCGGGTCGATCCGCGCAACGGCCTGGGGTTCCAGGGCGATGGACGCGGTATTGCCCGCCAGCACCTTGTCCCGCGTGACCGGCGCGTCATGGATCTCCCAGCCCAGGCCCTGCAGGACTGCACCGTAGCGGTAATAGCCCGTCTGGGTCATGGCCAAGGCCTGGCGCAGCGCGGGATCCAGCCCCGACGCATCCATGCTCAGTTGAACCAGGCGGATCAGGTCGCCCGCGGTGGTCTTGATGCCATAGGCCTCGGCATCCAGCGCACCCGGCGAGACGCGTACCCGCGGGGCATCCTGCGCCACGCCCACGGCGTAGCGGCCCATGTCCTGTTCCGGCACGCGCAGGAACGTGTCTCGCAGGCCCAGCGCCGGGAGCAGCGAATGCGTCATCAGCGTGTCGAAGCGGGCGTTGCCGCCTTGCGCCGCAAGGCGGCCGAACAGCCCGATGCTGGGATTGGAATACAGGCGTTGCGTGCCGGCAGGGAAGTCGGGTTGCCAGTTCCTGAAATAGGCCAGCAGTTGCGCGTCGTCCCGTACCGCATCGGGGATCTGCAAGGGCAGGCCGCCCGCCGCGTAGGTGGCCAGGTCGAGCAGGGTGGCCTGGCCGATGGGGGTGCCGGCAAGCGCGGGCCAGTGCCGCTGGGCCGAGTCCGAGAGCGCAATCTTGCCGCGTGCCGCCATCCAGGCGCCCAGGGTGCCGGTGAATACCTTGCTGACGGATCCGATCTCGAACAGGGTGCGGGCGTCCACGGGCAGTCCGCCGGCCTTCGATGCGAAGCCGTAGGCATACACGTGGCGCCGTCCGTCGATGCTGACGGCCACCGCCATGCCGGGGATGTCGTTGGCCGCCATGAGCGGCCGGATCACGTTGCCGATGGCGGCGTGCAGGGAGGGTGGCGCGACGGGCGCCGCGGCGTCGGCCGGGTGGGCGGGCAAGAGCAGGGCGACGATAACGGTAACGGCAACGGCCAGCGCCGCAAGCGGAGTCTTGTTGTGTTTCATCCGCGCTTTATAACCCGCTCACCCCGTGCCCGGGACGCGGGCCACGTGCTCACGCCGGCCCGCCCACGCAGAACCGCAGGATGGCCTCGGCAACGGCACGCGGCGCCTCCCGTTGCGGGAAATGCCCCACGCCGTCGAGCACCTGGCGCGCGTAGCGGCCATGGAAGAACGTCTCCCGGCCTTTGGAGCTGTCGGGATGATTGCATGTGTCGGCGCCGCCATGCAGCACCAGCGTCGGCACGGACAGCACCGGCGCCGGGTGCAGGCGCGCCTCGTCCTCGGCATAGGCCGGATCGCCCTCGGCAAAGCCCCAGCGGTGGCGATAGGAATGCAGCACGATCGCGGGCCAGTCCTCTCCCTGGAACGCGCGCGCCGCTTCGTCGAAATCGGCCGGGTCGTACCAGCCGTTGGGGGCCCAGGTGTCCCACATCAGGCGGGTGAATGCCGTGCGCTCATCCCGCAGCACGCGGGCGCCGCGCGGCGTGGCCATGTACCAGTGATACCAGTAGTTGCGCGCCTGCGGCAGCGCCAGCGGCTGGTCCGGATCGTTGGTGCCGTAGCCGACCGACAGCATCACCAGGCGCGACGCAGCGCCGGGGCGCAAGCCGCAGGCATTGGCCGCGGCCCGCGCGCCCCAATCGTGGCCGACCAGCGTCGGGGGTTCCAGTCCCAGCGCATCGATGAAGTCGAGCACGTCACGGCCCAGCGCGGACAACTGGCCGCTGCGCGGCGTGCCGGCATCACGGAACCGGGTCGGCGCGAAGCCGCGTAACGCGGGCGCCAGCACGCGGTAGCCGGCCTCGGCCAGGCGCGGCGCCACGGCCTTCCAGCACGCGGGGCTGTCCGGCCAGCCGTGCAGCAGGAGGGCGGTCCGGCTGCCTTGCGGATTCCATTCCAGATAGGCGATGTCGAGCCTGTCGGTCGATGCGTAGCGGTAGTCGTGCACGGGCTTGCCTCCCTTCGTGAACATGGCCCCAGCATAGCGGGACGACTCCGTTCGATTGGAAAATAATCATTCACAATTAATGATTTTTCGCGTTGAATGTCGGCATGGATACCTCCTCTCCCGCCGACGGCCCGCCGTTGGAAACGGCGCTGCTGCGCACCTTTCTGGAAATCGTGGACAGCGGCAGTTTCGCCACCGCCGCCGAGCGGCTGGCGCTGACGCCTTCCGCCGTCAGCGGGCATATGCGCCGCCTGGAACAGATCGCCGGCGCCAGCCTGCTGGCGCGCACCACGCGCCGGCTCGCATTGACGCAGGCCGGCGACACCTTGTATGCCTACGGCCGCAACATCCTTGATCTGGAACGCGAGGCCCGTGCCAAGCTGCGGGGCACGCCGTTGCGCGGGCGCCTGCGCATCGGCGCGTCGGAAGACTTCGCGGGCGCGTGGCTGCCCCAGGTGCTGCAACGCTTCCGGCAATGGCACCCCGATGCCACGGTCGAGCTGAAGGTCGGCATCACCGCCGATCTGCTGCGCCAGCAGGAACGCGGCAGGCTGGATCTTGTCTTCGGCAAGCAGTGCAGCCGCAACGAAGGCAGCGGCACGCTGCTGTGGGAAGAGCCCCTGGTCTGGGCGTATGCGGCGGATCAGCCCCTGGCGGCGGGCGGGCCGCTGCCGCTGGCCGTCTTCCCCGAGCCGTGCGTGTACCGTGAGTCGGCCATCATGGCGCTGGGGCAGACGGATCGCAGCTGGCGCATTGTCTTCGAGAGCAGCAGCATGGCCGGATGCCTGTCGGCGGCGCGTGCGGGCTTTGCCGTCACGGTCGTCGCCGACAGCCAGCGCGGCGACGGCCTGCGCGTCCTGGGCAGCGAGGAGGGCCTGCCCGATCTGCCGGCGGCGCGCTTCTATGCGTTTGCCGGCAGGGGCGGCGCGGCTGGCGCGGCATTGATAGAAGCTGCCAGGCGAGCGGGTCAACGCCGGTTCGCCGCGCGCGGGTAGCGGCCGATGCGGGCACGGGCGCCCTTGCCGGGCAGTCCTTGGCGATATAAAAAAACGGCCCGCAAGGCTGCGGGCCGTTTCCCCCTGGGGGCCTCTGATCGGGCGGGATGTCCCGCCCGCCGGGCTTATCTGGATGACACTGCTTGCGTTGCTTAGCTGTGGTAGGCCGACTCGCCGTGCGAGTTGATGTCCAGGCCTTCGCGTTCGACGTCTTCCGGCACACGCAGGCCGCAGACCATGTCGGCGATCTTGTAGGCGATGAAGGCGACGATGCCGGACCACACGATGGTGAGCAGGATGCCTTCGAGCTGGATCCACAGTTGGCCGGGGATGGCGCCGATGCTGTCCAGGCCGGGGCCGCCGAAGGCCTGGGCGTTGAACACGCCGGTCAGCAGGGCGCCGACGATGCCGCCCACGCCGTGCACACCGAACACGTCCAGCGAGTCATCTGCCTTCAGCAGGCGCTTCAGGCCGTTCACGCCCCACACGCAGATGGCGCCGGCGGCGATGCCGATGATCAGCGCGCCGACCGGACCCACCAGGCCAGCGCCCGGGGTGATGCCGACCAGGCCGGCCACGGCGCCCGAGGCGGCGCCCAGGATCGACGGCTTGCCCTTGATGGCCCATTCGGTGAAGACCCAGGCCAGCACGGCGCCGGCAGTGGCGATCAGCGTGTTGAAGAAGGCGAGGGTGGCGACGCCGTTGGCCGACAGGGCCGAACCTGCGTTGAAGCCGAACCAGCCCACCCACAGCAGCGTGGCGCCGATGAAGGTCATGGGAAGGTTGTGCGGCTGCATGGCTTCGCGGCCATAACCCAGGCGCTTGCCGATCACGTAGGCGCCCACCAGGCCAGCGATACCGGCGTTGATGTGCACGACCGTGCCGCCTGCGAAGTCCAGGGCGCCCGCGGCGAACAGCAGGCCGGGGTTGTCACCGCCGTACCAGACCATGTGGGCAATGGGCACGTAGGCGAACGTGAACCAGATGAAGGTGAAGACCAGCACGGCCGAGAAACGGGCGCGTTCGGCGAAGCTGCCCACGATCAGGGCGCAGGTGATGCCGGCGAACGTAGCCTGGAAGGCGGCGAACAGGATTTCCGGCACGGTGCCCGAGAGCGGGAACACGTCAGGCGGCGTGAAGACGCCCGAGAGGAACAGGCGCGAGAAGCCGCCGAAGAAGGCGTTGCCGTCGGTGAAGGCCAGCGAGTAGCCGTAGACGAACCACAGGACCACGGCCAGGCTGAAAGTGGCGATGACCTGCATCAGCACCGACAACATGTTCTTGGACCGCACGAGGCCGCCGTAGAAAAGCGCGAGGCCGGGAACGACCATCAACAGCACGAGCACGGTCGACGTGCTCAACCATGCGACATCTGCGTTATTCATGTTCTTGCTCCGAGGATTATGTCGAATGGATCACAGTGCCGCTTCGCCGGCTTCGCCGGTGCGGATGCGGATAACTTGCTCGAGGGGCGCCACGAAAATCTTGCCATCGCCGATCTTGCCCGTGCGCGCGGCAGCTTCGATGGTCTCGACAGCCTGCTCCACGAGCGCGTCGGGCACCGCAGCCTCGACCCGCAGCTTGGGCAGGAAGTCCACGGCGTATTCGGCGCCGCGGTAGAGCTCGGTGTGGCCTTTCTGGCGGCCGAAGCCCTTGACCTCGGTCACGGTCAGTCCTTGGACCCCGATCCCGGACAGGGCCACCCGCACTTCGTCCAGCTTGAAGGGCTTGATGATGGCGATGATGAGTTTCATGGCTTTTCCTCTGTGGTTGCGCGTTGGCCTACACACCTAAGCAAATGGCGTGCCAGCTCCAGGTTCGTCACAGCAAGACACAGAAAGGCCGGGGATGGCGCAGGAAATGCACTGGATTGGTGCTTCATGGTGGTGCGGAGCACCTGTCTGGTGCGCAAGCCGGTGCGCGTGATGGTGCGTGCGGAAAAGCGGCGCGCGTATGCCTGGGGGCCGATCAGGCGCGGTCAGGGACAAGCCTGGCGCGAGGCTCTACACTGTCGTCAACGATCCACACCAGAGAGGACACGTCATGAACCGCACGCAATGGCTGGACGATCTCCAGAAGAACATTTCCGATCTCATCGCCCGCAGCCCCGCGGCCGACATCGAACGCAACGTGCGCTCGCTCGTGTCGCAGACTTTCGCCAAGCTCGACCTGGTCACGCGCGACGAGTTCGAGATCCAGGCCGACCTGCTCACCCGCACCCGCGCCCGCGCGGACGCGCTGGAAGCCCAGTTGCGTGCCCTGGAAGCGCGGCTGGATGCGCTGGACAAGCCGGGCGCTGCCCAGACCCAGGCCGAGCGCCCCGGTCTCTGAGCCGCGTCACCGGCAGTCAAGCAAAAGCCCCGCATGCGGGGCTTTTGCTTGGGGCGCATGGGCCGCCAGCGCGTCAGGGACTGGCAGGCACGTTCGCCGCCGCCTGGCGTGTCTTGTAGCGATAGGCCAGCGCAAGCAGCAGGATCCAGGGCGGGATCAGCAGCACCGAAACGCGCACGCCAGGCGTGAACAGCATGATGACCAGGATACCGGCCAGGAACACCAGGCACAGGTAATTGGTGAGCGGATAGCCCCAGCTGGGAAAGCGCGTGGCCGTGCCTTCCTTTCTCTTCGCGGCGCGGAAGCGCAGGTGCGTCAGGCTGATGATGAACCAGTTCAGCACGAGCGCCGACACCACCAGCGCCATCAGGAGGCCGAGCGCGCCTTCGGGCATCAGGTAATTCAAGAGCACGCAGGTGCCGGTCGCCAGCGAGGACAGGCCCAGCGCCCGCAAGGGCACGCCGCGCGTGTTCACCCAGAGCAGGGAGCGGGGCGCGTTGCCCTGCCTGGCGAGGCCATACAGCATGCGGCTGTTGCTGTAGACGCAACTGTTGTAGACGGAGAGCGCCGCCGTCAGGATCACGACATTCAACGCCGTCGCCACGGCATTGCTGTTCAGTTCGTGGAAGATCAGCACGAAGGGGCTGCCGCCCGTCACCACCTTCTGCCAGGGATACAAGGCCAGCAGCACCAGCAGCGCGCCCACGTAGAACACCAGGATGCGCACGATGACCTGGTTGGTGGCGCGCGGAATGCTCTTCTCGGGCTGGTCTGCCTCGGCGGCGGTGATGCCGATCAGCTCCAGCCCTCCGAACGAGAACATGATGATGGCCATTGCCATCACCAGGCCCGAGACGCCGTTGGGGAAGAAGCCGCCGTGCTGCCACAGGTTCGCCATGGAGGCTTGCGGGCCGCCGGTGCCGCTGGCCAGCAGCCAGGCCCCGAAGCCGATCATGCCCAGGATGGCGCCCACCTTCACCAGCGAAAACCAGAATTCCAATTCGCCGTACAGGCGCACGTGGGCCAGGTTGATGGCGTTGACCAGCACGAAGAAGAGGGCCGCCGAGGTCCAGGTAGGCAGCGCTGGCCACCAGTACTGCATGTAGACGCCGATGGCGGTGAGTTCCGCCATGCCCACCAGCACGTACAGCGCCCAGTAGTTCCAGCCCGACATGAAGCCGGCGAAGCCGCTCCAGTAGCGATAGGCGAAATGGCTGAACGTGCCGGCCACCGGCTCTTCCACGACCATCTCGCCCAGCTGACGCATGATGAAGAAGGCGATCATGCCGCCCAGCGCATAGCCCAGCAGGATGCTGGGACCCGCCAGCTGGATCGTGTGCGACACGCCCAGGAAGAGGCCGGTGCCGACGGCGCCGCCCAGGGCGATGAGCTGGATGTGGCGGTTCTTCAGGCCGCGGTTGAGGGTGGTGGTGTGGGAGGAGGGGGATTCCATGGGGGCCTCGCGCGGCGCATTGCCGGGAATGGGGCCACGTGCTTCAGTGGCTCGAGAAGTCGCAGCAGCGTTCAGCCAGCTTGGCCAGGTCATGATAGAACGCCGAATCGGCATCCTGGCGATAGGTGGCATGGTAGACCGACTGGGGGGGCGTGATGCTGGTGCGCAGTACCCGCAGCTTGCGGTCGCGGATCCAGTCGCTGAAGTAGTCGCGGGGCAGGCAGGAAATACCGAAACCGGCAGCCGTCAGTCCCGCCATGGCGATCAGGCTGTTGATGGTGAAGATGTTGTTGGTCGAGACGTGTGGCTTGAGCCACAGGTCATAGATGCGGTTCAGTCCGGATTCCCGGGACTGCCTCAGCAGGGGCATGCCCGCGATGTCTTCGGGGCTGTAGCTGCGGGCCTCATCGATCTGTTCGGCCGAACCTGTCCACACGAAATCCAGTGCGCGCAGCCTGACCGATTCCAGCTCGGGCGGAATGAGTTCCTCGTGGACAATGGCCATGTCGATGCTGCCGGCGGCCAGCCGATCCATCAGGTCGCTGCCCAGGTCGATGCTGGGTTCCAGCGTGAGCCGCGGATAGATGTTGCGCAGCTCGCTGATGAACGCAGGCAACCAGGTCATCGCCGTGATTTCCGTGATCCCCAGGCGGACCGTGCCGGTCTGGACGTGCAGGTCCTGCATCCGGGTCATCATCCGGTCGCGTTGCGCAAGCAGCTCCTGCGCCATGGCATAGATCTCATGGCCGCGCGCGGTCAGGACGGCCTTGTGGCCGGAACGGTCGAACAGCGCAAGGTCGAATTCCTGCTCGATGTCCTGGATCCGCTTGGTGATGGCGGACTGCGAGGTGTGCAGCTTCCGCGCCGCCGCATGGAATGTTCCGAGCCGGACCGTCCAGTACAGCGCCTCGATCTGCTTGAAGGTGAACATATTCGGGTTATCCCTTTGATTCCGGCAGGGAATCAAGTGCTTTGAGTTTAAATCACTTTTTTTGAAACCATGAAAGTCCGATGATGGCTTCCTCATCGATCTTCCGGACCCGATTCCGACACCATGCGTACACCTCTTCCCGGCACGCGCGTCCTGCCTGCCGCCGCCGCCGGCGATGCGTCCATCCGTGACGCGCTTCAAGGCATCGTCACGCCGCACCTCAGCGACAACCTGGGCCGCCAGGCCGGCATTCTTGGCCTGCATGCCTATCACGGCCGCGGCAAGCTCGTGGGGACGGCGCTGACCGTGCGTACCCGGCCCGGTGACAACCTCTTCATCTACCAGGCCATGATGCAGGTCCAGCCTGGCCATGTGCTGGTCATCGACGCGGGCGGCGCACTGGAGAATGCCGTGCTGGGCGAAATCATGAAGCGTTATCTCCAGCAGCATGGCTGCGTGGGGGTGGTGGTCGATGGCGCCATCCGCGATGTCGGCGCTTTCGCACAGGACGACTTCCCTTGCTATGCGCGCGGCGTCACGCATCGTGGTCCTTACAAGGACGGTCCGGGGGAAGTGAATGTGCCGGTCACGGTCGGTGGGCAGGTCGTGAGTCCTGGCGACTGGCTGGTCGGCGACGAAGATGGGCTGGTCTCGTTCGCGCCGGCGCATGCCCCGGCCCTGATCGAGGCGGCGCGGGCCCATGCGGCCAAGGAAGAACGCATCATGGCGGAGATCGCCACGGGCGCCCGTGAACAGAGCTGGATGAACGCCGCGTTTGCCGCGAAGGGCATGGCATGAGTCTCGATACCTCCTTTCTTGCGGCCCGCGCGCTGGCGATCAAGCCGTCACCGAGCATGGCCGCCAAGGCACGCGTGGACCAGTTGCGCAGCGAGGGACGCGACATCGTCGATTTCACGGTGGGTGAACCCGATGCGGACACCCCCGCCCACATCGTCGAGGGCGCCATCGACGCCCTTCGCGCTGGACAGACGCGATATACCCCTACGGCAGGCACGGTCGCCTTGCTGAAAGCGGTGCAGGGCAAGTTCGAGCGCGAAAATGGACTGCGCTTCGGGCTGGACCAGATCATCGTCGGCGTGGGGGCCAAGCAACTCATTTTCACCGCGCTGGCTGCGTCGGTCCAGGAAGGCGACGAGGTCATCGTGCCCGCGCCGTTCTGGGTGTCCTATCCGGATATGGTGCTGGCCAACGAAGGCAAGCCCGTCATCGTGGTGTGCGACGAGGCGAATGGTTTCAAGCTGACGCCACAGGTGCTGGAGGCCGCGATCACGCCCCGCACCAAGTGGCTGATCCTGAACTCGCCCTCCAATCCCACCGGCGCGGTCTATGCCAAGGAAGAGCTGGCCGCCCTGGCCGACGTTCTGCTGCGCCATCCGCAAGTGGCGGTGCTGACCGACGAGATCTACGAGCACCTGTGCTACGGCGAGGCCCCGATGGCCAGCCTGGCCAAGGTCGCGCCGCAATTGGCCGATCGTGTGCTGACGGTCAATGGCGTGTCGAAGGCCTACGCGATGACGGGATGGCGCCTGGGGTATGCCGCCGGTCCCAAGGTGCTGATTCGCGCGATGGCCACGCAGATCTCCCAGAACACGAGTTGCGTGAGCGCGGTGAGCCAGGCTGCGGCGGTGGTTGCGCTGACCGGCGACCAGGCCGGCGTGGCAGAGGCGCGCGAGACCTACCGCGCCCGGCGTGACCGCGTGGTCGCGCTGCTGAACGCCATTCCCGGCATCCGTTGCACCGTGCCCGACGGTGCGTTCTACGTCTATCCGTCCGTGCAGGCGCTGCTGGGGCGTCGGACGCCGCAGGGAAAGATCCTGGCCAACGACCTGGACGTCGTCATGTATCTGCTGGATGCGGCAGGCGTGGCCGTGCTGGATGGTGCGGCCTACGGGCTGTCGCCGTACATCCGATTGAGTTTCGCGACCTCGATGAGCCAGATCGAAGAGGGATGCGATCGTATTGCCAAGGCGTGCGCGCAATTGCGCTGACGCCGCGGCATGTTCTTTTCATTCAACAAGGGGAAAACCATGAAAAAAATCCTGTCTGTTTCGGGTGCAGTGCTGGCCCTGGCCACCGTCTTGCCCGGCGCGGCCCAGGCTGACCAGTTGCAGGACATCAAGTCCCGCGGCAAATTCATCTGCGGCACCCTGGGAACGGCCGAGCCGTTCAGCTTCCAGGACAGCAAGACCCGCGCCGTGGTGGGCTATGAAGTGGACCTGTGCAAGAAGATCGCGGACAGCCTGGGCGTGCCCATGGAGCTCAAGCTGATCGCCGTCGAGGCGCGCATTCCCGAGCTGGTGGCGGGCCGCGTGGACGTGGTCGCCGCCAACCTGGGCTGGTCGCCGGCGCGCGCCGAGCAGATCGACTTTTCGCATCAGCATTTCGTCAGCCCGCAGAAGGTCCTGGCACGCGAGGCCGACGCTGGCCTGACGTCGCCCGCCGACCTGCGTGGCAAGCGGGTGAGCGCGACGGCGGGCTCGTCGTCGGAGCAGGGCGCCCGCACGCACATTCCTGACGTCAACGCCATTTCGTTCAAGGATCCCCCCAGCGCCTTCATGGCCCTGCAGCAACGCAAGGTGGACGGCTTCGTCGCCTCCGAGCTCATGCTGGCCAAGTTCCGCACGCAGGCTGCCGGCGGTCCCGTGCCGGTCAAGATCCTCGAGCCGGCGCTCTTCATCGAGCCGTGGGGCGTGGGCGTGCGCAAGGGCGAAAAGGCGCTGCTGGACCACGTCAACAAGGTGCTCGACGGCTTGCAGGCCAGCGGTGAGATCGACCCCATCTTCAACAAGTGGCTGGGATCGGACTCGCCCTACAAGATGAAGCGCGACTTCAAGATCGAAGCCATCAAGGGCTGACGCCAGCAATAAGGTCCGACGCCGATGCAATATGCCTTTGACTTCGGCGCCATCCTCCAGGGCCAGTATGCCGATTGGCTGATCCAGGGTCTCTTGACGACCCTGGCGCTGACCGGCCTGGCCTGGGTGCTGGCGTTCTCCGTGGGGACGCTGCTGGCCATCATCCGGTTGGCGGGCGTCCGTTCCCTTAACTTTCTCATCTCGGCCTACGTGGCGTTCCACCGCAACGTGCCGATGCTCGTCCATATCCTGTTCTGGTATTTCGGTGTGCCGGCGCTGCTGCCGATGGCGCTGGTGGACGAGATCAACGCGATGGGGGGCGAGTTCCTGATGGCCATGACGGCCATTGCCCTGGTCATGTCCGCCTACGTGGCCGAGGATCTGCGCAGCGCCTTGCGCGCGATTCCGGCCGGGCAGTTCGAGGCCGCGCGCGCCCTGGGCCTGTCCTATATGCAGACGATGCGCAAGGTGATGATGCCCCAGGCTTTCCGCATTGGCATTCCCCCGTTGGTGAACCAGACGCTGCTGCTTTTCAAGAACACCAGCCTGGCCATGGCGATCGGCGTGGCCGAGCTCACCAAGGCCGCGCGGGAAATCGAAAACGTGACCTTCAAGGTGTTCGAGGCGTATGCCGTCGTCACCGTGATGTATCTCGTGCTGTCCCTGCTCATCATGTGGGGCGGCGATGCGCTTGCCCGCCGCAATCGACTGGGAGCGCGCTGACATGTGGGAAATCCTTTCCGACAACTGGCTGCTGCTGCTCGTCGGCCAATATCCCAACGGTCCGATGGGTGGGCTGGTTGCCACGCTGGGGCTGGCGGCGCTGAGCCTGAGCCTGGCATTGCCTTTCGGACTGCTGCTTGCCCTGGGGCGCTTGAGCTCGCGCAGGCTATTGCGCTGGCCGGCCACGGCATTGGTCTACATGGTGCGTGGGCTGCCGTTGCTGATGTTCATCTTCTGGGCCTACTTCTTCGTGCCCGTGCTGATCGGCCGTCCCGTGGCGGGCTTCACGACCCTGGTCGTGGCCCTGGTCTGCTACGAGAGCGCCTATCTGGCGGAGATCATCCGGGCCGGCATCCAGGCGCTGCCACCGGGCCAGACCGAAGCCGGCCGGGCGCTGGGATTGTCCTATGGACAGACCATGCGCCGCATCATCCTGCCGCAGGCGCTCTACAACATGCTGCCCAGCATGATGAGCCAATTCGTTTCCACCGTGAAGGAAACCTCCCTGGCCTATGTGATCAGCGTGCAGGAGCTGACCTATGCGGCCAATCAGCTCAACAGCATCCTGCTGGTGCGGCCCTTCGAAGTGTTCGGCCTGCTCGCGCTGACCTATTTCACGTTGAACTTCATTCTGACCGGCCTGGCGCGCCTGGTCGATATCCGCGTGGCGCGCCGCCGCCTCGCCAAACCCTTGCAGGCAGCCAACGCATGATCAATTTTGTCGATGTCAACAAATGGTATGGCGACTACCAGGCGCTTGCCGATATCAACGCCACCGTCAAGCGCGGCGAGGTGCTGGTCGTCTGCGGCCCATCGGGGTCGGGCAAGTCCACCCTGATCCGCACGATCAACCGCCTGGAACCCATCCAGAAAGGTCGGATCGAGGTCAACGGGGAGGACATCACGCGCAAGGGGGCGAATGTCGACGAGCAGCGCAGCCATATCGGCTTCGTGTTCCAGCAGTTCAACCTGTTTCCGCATCTGAGCGTGCTGGACAACGTGACCCTGGCGCCCGTCATGCTCAAACGCGCGACCAAATCGCAGGCCCATGATCAGGCGCTGGCCCTGCTGGACAAGGTGGGCTTGGCCCACAAGGCGCAGTCCTACCCTTCGCAGCTGTCCGGCGGGCAGCAGCAACGGGTGGCGATTGCGCGGGCATTGGCCATGAACCCGCCCGTGATGCTGTTCGACGAACCGACCAGTGCCTTGGATCCGGAAATGGTGGGCGAGGTGTTGCAGGTGATGAAGGCGCTGGCGCGTGAAGGCATGACCATGGTGTGTGTCACGCACGAAATGGGTTTTGCGCGCGAGGTGGCCGACACCGTCTGGTTCATGGATGCAGGCCGGATCGTGGAAACGGGCACGCCCCAAGACTTTTTCAATCAGCCGAAAAGTCCTCGGGCGCAGAAGTTTCTGGCGGAAATCCGGCACTGACCGATGTGACGAAAGCGGCCCGCGAAACGCTAGTTGCCTGCCGTGGCGCAGGCCGCTTTCCCTGAGGCGGGCCTGCGGTCGAGCCAGCCCGAAAGCAGGGCCAGGCCCAGCCCACCCAGCGACAGCAAGCCGCCCGCCCAATTCGGGGCGGTAAACCCCCAACCGCTGTCGATGACAACCCCCCCCAGCCAGGCGCCCAGCGCGTTCCCCAGGTTGAACAGCCCGATGTTGACCGCCGCTGCCAGCGTGGGGGCGCCCGCGGCCTTGGCCTTGTCCATGACGAGCTTCTGGATGGGCGAGACGGTCGCGAAGCCGAAGGCCGCCATCAGGAAGATGCAGAGCACCGAAGCAAGCTGGCTGCTGGCCACGAAATGGAAGATGAACAGCACGACCGCCTGGGCCAGCAGGGTGCCGTACAGCAGGGGCATCAAGGCCCGGTCGGCGTAGCGCCCGCCCAGCCAGTTGCCGACGAAGAGCCCGAAACCGAAGACCATCAGCAGCCAGGTGACGGCGCCGTCCGTGAAGCCGGCGACTTCGGTCATCATCGGGGCGATATAGGTGATGGCGGTGAAGAACGCAGCCGGGCCCAGGATGGTGATGCCCATGGCAAGCAGAACCTTCGCGTTGCCGAAAGCGGCGAACTCGTGGGCGATCGGCTTGGCTTCGGGCTTTGGACTTGCCGGAATCAGCGTCAGCACGCCGGCCACCGTCACCAGGCCGATGGCGGCAATCGCGTAGAAGGTGACCTGCCATGAAAACTGCTGGCTGATCCACGTGCCCACAGGCACGCCCACCAGGTTCGCGACCGTCAGGCCGGAGAACATGAAGGCGATCGCGCTGACGCGCTTCTCCCTGGGCACCATTTCCGCCGCCAGCACCGAGCCGATGCCGAAGAACGCGCCGTGCGTGAGCGACGTGATGACGCGGCCGATGATCGCCACTTCCAGGTTCCACGCCACCGCGGTGACCAGGTTGCCAAGCACGAACAGCCCGGCCAGCGAGGCCAGCATGGTCTTCCTGGCAGTCCGGCCGCCCAGGATGATGAGGACGGGCGCGCCCACGAAGACGCCCAGGGCATAGCTGGTGGCCAGGTGGGCGGCCATGGGAATGGAGACGCCGAAATCGGCGGCGATGGCCGGGATCAATCCGGCGATGACGAACTCGGTGGTGCCGATACCGAAGGCCCCGATCACCAGGGCCCACAATGCCAAAGGCATGATTTTCTCTCTCAAATGATGTTCAATGCAGGAATTGCAGGCTGAACAATATTCGGGAATAAACGGAAAATGCCTAACCCTATTGAAGAAACGAATGCTGTTAGGCAGGTGCGCCACCAACCGGCCAAACTGGACGAGGTCGACCGAAAGCTGTTAGCCCTGCTGGCCGAGGACAGCACGCAAAGCTATGCCGACCTGGGCGAGGCCATCCACCTGTCGGCGCCAGCCGTGCACGACAGGGTCAAGCGGCTGAAACGGGACGGCGTCATCAGGGCGACGGTGGCGAAGATCGACGGCTGCAAGGTCGGCCGCACGCTCCTTGCCTTCGTGCTGGTGAACACGAAGAACCTCGTCAGCACCAAGCGTCTGCTGACGCTGGCCAACGTGCCGGAAATCGAGGAGATGCACACCGTCGCCGGCGACTCCTGCGTGTTGTTGAAGGTGCGCGTGCGCGAAACCGAAGGGCTGGAGGAGCTGCTGGGCAAGATCCAGGACATCGAAGGCGTGGATGGGACGCGCAGCTATATCGTGATGTCGACGTTCGTGGAGCGGGGGCCGGACCCGTATCTGTGAGGGGAGGGCGTGGACGTGTCCGTCCACCGAGGTCTGGTTTTGTCTTCCGGCGCCTGCCCATACTCCCGGCTTGTCCCGTTGACGCCAGGAGGCCGCCGTGACCCTCGCCGTTCTTGCCAGCCGTGCCCTGTCGGGTCTGCACGCGCCAGCCGTGCGTGTGGAAGTGCATCTTGCGCCCGGCTTGCCGGCCTTCCACGTCGTGGGCCTGCCCGACGCCGAGGTGCGCGAAAGCCGTGAACGCGTGCGTGCGGCGCTGCTCAACAGCGATTTCGACTTTCCCGCCGGTCGCCTGACCGTCAACCTGGCGCCCGCGGACCTGCCCAAGGAGTCGGGGCGTTTCGATCTGCCGATTGCACTGGGCGTGTTGCTGGCATCGGGCCAGTTGACGCTGCCGGAGCATCGGCAGGGCGGGGCGGTCCCAGGCGAGTCCGTGATGACCCACCTGGTCGTGGCAGGCGAACTGTCGTTGACCGGCGCGCTGGTGCCGGTGGCGGCCGCCCTGGCCATTGCCTTGTCCGTGGCCCGCAGCCAGCCCGGCGCCACGCTGATCCTGCCGCGTGCCAGCGCCGGACAGGCTGCCCGCGTGCCCGGCGTGGCGGCGCTGGGCGCGGACACCTTGCGGGACGTGGTGGCGCACCTGGCGGGCGAGGCGCCGTTGTCACCGCCCGCGGCGCCGGCCTTGCAAGGCGCGGGGCAAGCGCCGTGCCTGCGCGACGTGCGAGGCCAGCCCGCCGCCCGGCGCGCCCTGGAGGTGGCGGCGGCCGGCGGGCATGGCCTGTTGATGATCGGTTCGCCCGGCACGGGCAAGAGCATGCTGGCGCAACGCCTGCCGGGCCTGTTGCCGCCCTTGTCGGAAGAGGACGCCCTGGAGGCGGCGGCCGTGGCCAGCCTGGGCGCCGTTGAAACGCCGTTCTCGCGCGTCCCGCCTTTCCGGGCGCCGCATCACGGGGCTTCCGCGGCGTCGCTGGTGGGCGGAGGGTCGCGGCCCCGCGCGGGCGAGATCACCTTGGCGCACCTGGGTGTCCTGTTTCTGGATGAACTGCCGGAGTTCGACCGCCGTGCCCTCGAAGCGCTGCGCGAACCGCTGGAGACGGGCAGGGTGGGGGTGGCCCGGGCGATGTGGCGGGTGGAGTACCCGGCACGCTTCCAGTTGGTCGCGGCCATGAACCCCTGTCCTTGCGGCTGGCATGGCCACCCCGTGCGGCTGTGCCACTGCACGCCCGAGGCGGTGCAGCGTTATCGGGGGCGGATATCCGGGCCGTTGCTGGACCGCATCGACCTGCAGGTGAGCCTGCCCGCGCCCGAGGCGGGGTGGCTGGACCTGCCGCCCGGAGAGGCGTCGGCGCCGGTGCGTGCGCGGGTGGAGGCCTGCCGCGCCCGGCAATGGCTGCGGCAGGGTATGCTCAACGCCGCGTTGCCGCCGTCGGCGGTCGACGCGCACTGCCGGCTGCCCGACGATGCCCGCGTCCTGCTGAACCGCGCCATGGAGCGGCTGGGCTGGTCGGCCCGCTCGGCGCACCGGGTGCTGCGGGTGGCGCGCACCGTGTCTGACCTGGCGGGCAGCGACGCGCTCAGGCTGGCGGACGTGGCGGAGGCCATCCAGTATCGTCGGCAGTTGGGCGTGTGACGCGCGGCCGCCTTGTTTCTCCTCCCTTGTTTCCCTCTATACGCAGCATCAGGCATGTCGAAAAGAATCCGCCCCTCCACCGTGAAGATCGTCCTGTATTTCTGCGCCTTCCTCTTCTGCGCCTACGCGATCCTTCACGTGCTGGGCGCCGCGGGCGTCATCGCCGCCAGCCAGTGAACCTGCGCCCGCCGGCGTGCCTGCCGCCCGCCAAAACCGGGGCGAAAAAGGGACACTTCAAGGAAAAGCGTGGCCCGATTCGACACAAACGGAAAAATCACCGTATAATCAAGGGCTTTTCTGCCCACGCCAACATCAAATCCGATAGCGTTGCGTGCTCATGCAAATGGGTGCTTTCCGCATGCCGGTGCGCGGGACGGAAAAAGAGCGTGACCTTGGGTTCATCAAGATCTGTCCGCAATCAGGCGGCAGGCACCCGAAGTCATCATTATGGAAGTCGTCATGCCCAAGATGAAGACCAAGAAAAGCGCCGCAAAGCGCTTTAAGGTCCGCGGCAGCGGATCGATCAAGCGGGGTCAAGCGTTCAAGCGCCACATCCTGACCAAGAAGACCACGAAGAGCAAGCGCCAACTGCGCGGTTCGGCTGCGGTCCACGAAACCAACGTGGCGTCCGTTCGCGCCATGATGCCTTTCGCTTAACAGGAGCTAGAACATGCCTCGCGTCAAACGTGGTGTAACGGCTCGCGCCCGTCACAAGAAAGTCATTGCCGCCGCCAAGGGTTACCGTGGCCGCCGTGGCAATGTGTTCCGCATCGCCAAGCAAGCGGTCATGCGCGCCGGGCAATATGCCTATCGCGATCGCCGCAACAAGAAGCGCACCTTCCGTGCCCTGTGGATCACCCGTATAAACGCCGCCGTGCGTGAACATGGCGTGACCTACAGCGTGTTCATCGCCGGTCTGAAGAAGGCTGCGATCGAACTCGACCGCAAGGTGCTGGCCGACATGGCCGTTCACGACAAGCCCGGCTTCGCCGCGGTGGTTCAGCAAGCCAAGTCCGCCTTGGGCGCCTGATCCCGTCGTAGAACGTCCGCGCGCAACGTAGTACTGTGCGTCATGCAAACGGGGCCGTCATGGTCCCGTTTGCATTTCTGGCCTGCCATCCGGTCTGACCAGTCATCTCCCCCAGGTTTACCGCTACGACATCATGGCCGACGATCTGAACTTGCAGGACCTCATCTCCCAGGCACAGGCGCAGTTCGCCGAGGCGCAGGACGCGCCCGCGCTGGAAAACGCCAAGGCCCGCTTCCTGGGCAAGCAGGGCGCGCTGACCGCGCTGCTGAAGGGAATGGCCGCGTTCACGCCCGAGCGCAAGCGCGAGGAAGGTGCCCGCATCAACGAAGCCAAGCAGCGTATCGAGGCCCTGCTGACCGAGCGCCGCCAGGCCCTGGCGCAAGCCGAGCTGGACCAGCGCCTGGCCGCCGAGACCATCGACGTCACCTTGCCCGGCCGTGGCCGTGGCGTGGGCGGCATCCATCCGGTCATCCGCACCTGGCAACGCGTCGAAGAGATCTTCCGCTCCATCGGTTTCTCGGTGGCCGACGGCCCCGAGATCGAAGACGACTGGACCAATTTCACCGCCCTGAACAATCCCGAGAACCATCCCGCGCGCTCGATGCAGGACACGTTCTACGTGGACATGCAGGACGAGAAGGGGCTGCCGCTGCTGCTGCGCACGCACACCAGCCCCATGCAGGTGCGCTATGCCCGCATGCACGAGCCGCCCATCAAGGTGATCGCGCCGGGCCGCACCTTCCGCGTCGACAGCGACGCCACCCATTCGCCGATGTTTCACCAGGTCGAGGGCCTGTGGATCGCCGAGGACATCTCGTTCGCGGACCTGAAGGGTGTCTACACCGATTTCCTGCGCTGCTTCTTCGAGACCGACGACCTGGAGCTGCGCTTCCGTCCGTCGTTCTTCCCCTTCACCGAGCCCTCGGCCGAGATCGACATGCGCTTCATGTCCGGTCCCAACAAGGGCCGCTGGCTGGAGATCTCGGGCTGCGGCCAGGTGCATCCCCAGGTGGTGATGAATTTCGGGCTCGATCCCGAGCGCTACATCGGCTTCGCGTTCGGCTCCGGCCTCGAGCGCCTGACGATGCTGCGTTATGGCGTGAACGACCTGCGCCAGTTCTTCGAAGGCGATCTTCGCTTCCTGCGTCAGTTCAACGATTAATCTCCACGGCAGATCATGCAATTTCCTGAATCCTGGCTGCGCACGCTGGTCGACCCCGCGATTTCCTCGGACGAGTTGGGCCATCGCCTGACCATGGCGGGCCTCGAGGTCGAAGACGCGGTGCCGGCCGCGGCGCCTTTCTCGGGCATCGTCGTTGCCCGCATCCTGGAAACCACCCAGCACCCCGACGCCGACAAGCTGCGCGTCTGCCGCGTCGACGACGGCTCGGGCGAGCCGCTGCAGATCGTCTGCGGCGCGCCCAACGCGGCGCCCGGCCTGGTCGTGCCGCTGGCGCGCGTGGGCGCCGAGCTGCCTGGCGGCATGAAGATCGGCGTGGCCAAGATGCGTGGCGTGCAGTCCTCGGGCATGCTGTGCTCGGCCCGCGAACTGGGCCTGTCGCAGGACCACGGCGGCCTCATGGTCCTGGCCGATGACCTGGCGCCCGGCCGCGACCTGCGCGATGCGCTGGCGCTGGACGACACCGTCTTCACCCTGAAGCTCACGCCCAACCGTGCCGACTGCCTGTCGATCCTCGGCGTGGCACGCGAAGTGGCCGCCCTGACGGGCGCGCCGCTGAAGACGCCGCAAGCCGCGCCGGCCAAGGTCGAACTGGACGAGGTCATTCCCGTCGACATCCAGGCACCCGACCTGTGCGGCCGTTTCGGCGGCCGTGTCATCCGCGGCGTGAACGCGCGCGCGGCCACGCCCGAGTGGATGCGCACCCGCCTGGAGCGGGCAGGGCAGCGCTCGGTGTCGGTGCTGGTCGACATCTCCAACTACGTCATGCTGGAGCTGGGCCGCCCGTCGCACGTGTTCGACCTGGACAAACTGCCGGCCAAACAGCTCACCGTGCGCTGGGCGCGCGAAGGCGAGAAGCTGGAACTGCTGAACGGCCAGACCATCGAGCTGGACGGCGACATGGGGGTCGTCGCGGCTGGCGAACAGGTGGAAAGCCTGGCCGGCATCATGGGCGGCCAAGCCACGTCGGTCACGCTGGACACCACCAACATTTATGTCGAGGCCGCGTTCTGGTGGCCCGAGGCCATTGCCGGCCGCGCGCGCCGCCTGCGTTTCGGCTCCGAGGCCAGCCATCGCTTCGAACGTGGCGTGGACTACGCCAGCATTCCTGAACACCTGGAATTCATCACCGCCCTGATCCAGCAGATCTGCGGCGGCCAGGCCGGCCCGCTGGACGACCAGACCGCGGGCACGCTGAAGGAAGCCGGCGCGCGCGCGCCGGTGCGCCTGCGCACCGCCCGTTGCGCCCGCGTGCTGGGCATCATGGTGTCGACCGATGACATCGCATCGGTCTTCACGCGCCTGGGCCTGCCGTTCACGCAGGAAGGCGAGGACTTCATCGTCACGCCGCCGTCGTACCGCTTCGACATCGAGATCGAGGAAGACCTGATCGAAGAGGTCGCCCGCATCCACGGCTTCGAGAACATTCCCGACCGCCCGCCGCTGGCGCGCGCCACCATGCTGTCGCAGCCCGAGGCCGAGCACGGCCCGCACGCGCTGCGCCGCGCCGTCGCCGCCCTGGACTACCAGGAAGTGGTCAACTTCGCCTTCGTCGAAGCCGAGTGGGAGCGTGACTACGCCGGCAATGACGACCCCATCAAGCTGCTGAACCCCATCGCCAGCCAGCTGGCCGTGATGCGCAGCAGCCTCATGGGCGGCCTCATCGCCAATATCGTGCACAACGCCAAGCGCAAGCAGAGCCGCGTGCGCGTGTTCGAGCTGGGCCGCGTGTTCAGCCGCGATCCGCGCGTGGAAGCCGGTGGCCTGTCCGTGCGTGGCGTGCACCAGCCGCAACGCCTGGGCGGGGCGGCCTGGGGCACGGCGGCGGAAGAGCAGTGGGGCCTGCCCAGCCGCCAGGTCGATTTCTATGACGTGAAGCGCGACGTGGAGCTGCTCTTCGGCGCGCGCCTGTCCTCGGTGCGCTTCGTCGCCGCCGAGCATCCCGCCCTGCATCCCGGCCGCAGCGCCCGCATCGACGTCGATGGCGCGCCCGCCGGCTGGATCGGCGAACTGCACCCCCGCTGGGTGCAGCAGGCCGAACTGGCGCACACGCCCGTGCTGTTCGAGATCGCGCTGGATGCGCTGACGCCCGCGCGCGTGCCGCAGGCCGACGACCTGTCGCGCCAGCCCATCGTGGTGCGCGACCTGGCGCTGTGGGTGCCGGCAGGCGTGGACGTGCAGTCGCTGCTCGACACGATTGCCGCCACGGCGGACAATGACCCGGCGTTGTCGGTGCTGCGTGACGTGCGTCTCTTCGACGTGTGGCGCGACCCCAAGGCCGGCGCCGACGCCGACAAGAGCCTGGCGTTCCGCTTCTGGCTGCAGGACCCCGCCGTCACGCTGGAAGATGCGCGCGTCGACGCCTGCATGGCGACCCTGCGCGATGCCCTGGCCAACGCACATGGCGTGCGCCTGCGCACCTGATCATCCGGAGCCGACATGAGCACTGCCGACCCCCGTACCCTGACCAAGGCTGAACTGGCCGAGTTGCTGTTCGAGCGCGTGGGCTTGAACAAACGCGAAGCCAAGGACATCGTGGATACCTTCTTCGAAGAGATCCGCGATGCGCTGGTCAGGGGCGACACCGTCAAGCTATCGGGCTTTGGCAATTTCCAGGTGCGCAACAAGCCGCCGCGTCCCGGCCGCAATCCCAAGACGGGCGAGACGATTCCCATCGCCGCGCGCCGCGTGGTAACGTTCCACGCCAGCCAGAAGCTCAAGAGCTCCGTCGAGCAGACGGGTTTGCCGGCATCCACCGAGGACGATTCCGACGCCGACGATTGATCCCTTGCGGATCCTCGGTGGACGATACGTTTTGTTGGCTTTTGTCATCCCTGCATAGACGGGCATCGCGGCCTAAAATCGAACAATGACTCGACCCGACCCTACCGTTGCCCTGCCTCCCATTCCGGCCAAGCGCTACTTCACCATCGGCGAAGTCAGCGACCTCTGCGGCGTGAAGCCGCACGTGCTGCGCTACTGGGAGCAGGAATTCACACAACTGAAGCCCGTCAAGCGCCGTGGCAACCGGCGCTACTACCAGCATCACGAAGTGCTGCTCATCCGCCGCATCCGTTCGCTGCTGTATGAGCAGGGCTTCACCATCAGCGGCGCGCGCAATCGCCTGAGCGACGGTGGCCGCGATGCGTCCTTCGACCAGGAAGCCGCCGTGCGCCTGAGCGCACAGGAATTGCAATCGCTGCGCGCGGAGCTGGCCGCCATCTCGGAAAGCCTGCGCGGCGCGCTGGGCACGGCCGCCCCCCAGCAGCAGGTGCACTGATTTTTCGTGTGATGCGCCGTGTTTTTTACACGGCGCCAAAAATGGTGCTATAATCTTTTTCTTCACGGAGCGTAGCGCAGCCTGGTAGCGCACTTGCATGGGGTGCAAGGGGTCGCGAGTTCGAATCCCGCCGCTCCGACCAGTACCACAAAGGCCTTAGCAAAATTTGCTAAGGCCTTTGTCTTTTCTGGCGCCTTTTGGGGCAATGCGCGGCGCAACGAATTTGGCCGGCGCACCGCTGCAGAGGAGGGGAACATCAGACGAAAATGGGTTCTCAACGTGCTTGCGAATCCCTTATGCTGAAATTCCGTCGCCCAGGCCGAAGGAATTGCCCATGCTACAAACCGCGATCGTCGCCGTGCGTGACCGCCAGCGACTGCAGGAGATCGTCAGCGTGTTGCTGCGTCACGGTCTTGGCGAAATCGCCGAACGCCTGACTTTGCGCACGTGGCTGCCCGGACGCGATACCCCGCTGGCGCCGGCTGTCGAGGCCGCCACCCCTGCCCAGCGGCTTCGCATGGCGCTCGAACAGCTTGGTCCCACCTTCGTGAAGCTTGGCCAGATGCTGGCCACGCGCGCGGATCTGTTGCCGCCGGAATGGACGCGCGAACTGGAACGATTGCACGCGGGTGTGACGCCAGTGCCGTGGGACGAGATCGCCGCGCAGATCGAAGAAGACCTGGGCGCACCGGTAAGCGCCGTCTTTCCCGACTTTGTCACCGAACCCGTCGCGGCGGCGTCGATGGCGCAGGTGTACCGCGCGACCCTTCCCGATGGCGGCGCGGTCGTGCTCAAGGTGCGCCGGCCTGGCTTGCGGCGCGCGATCGAGGCCGACCTGCGTTTGCTCGACCACCTCGTGGCGCTGGCCAGCGAGCATTGGCCAGCACTTGAGCGCTACCGTCCGCGCGAGGTGATGGCCAACCTGGCCGCCGCCTTGCGCGAGGAACTCGATTTCCGCCAGGAAGGGCGCAATACCGACGCCGCGGCCGCCGTGCTGGCGCAGCGCGAGGATGTGCTGATTCCGCGGATTCATTGGGCATGGACGAGCGAACGGCTGCTGGTGATGGACTTCGTCCAGGGCGCTTCGCCAGGTGATTCAGCGGCGATGACGGCACTGGGGGCCGATGGTCCCGTGCTCGCCAGGCGTGGCGCCGAAGCCTTTCTGCAGATGGCCTTCGAGGGCGGCATCTTCCATGCGGATCCGCATCCGGGAAACCTGTTTGCGCTGCCGGGCAACCGCGTGGCGTTCATCGATTTTGGCATGGTGGGCCGCTTGTCCCCACGCCGACGCCAGCAGTTGCTATCGCTGGTCGCCGCGATCGTGCAGGCGGATGCCGATGGTCTTGCGGCCGTGATGCTCGATGTGTCGGAAGGTGGCACGCCGGACCTGCCGGAGTTGAGTGGCGCGAGCGAGCGCTTCGTGGCGCGCCACGCAGGCGGCGTGCACAACCTCGTGCAGGCGCTTGAAGACTTGATGGCCGTGGTGCGCGATGCGCGGTTGTTCCTGCCGGCAGACCTGGCGCTGCTGTTCAAGGCGTTGGCGACGGCGGATGGCATGCTCAGGCGGCTCGATCCGGCCATCGACCTGATTGCGGTGGCCGCACCGATCGTGCGCCGCGAGCTGCTGGCACGCCATTCCCCGGATGAGCTTGCAAAACGTGGCAAGGCGGCCGCGGCGCAGCTCTACGGCGTCGTGCAGGATGTGCCGCAGGTTCTTCGGCTGGTGCTCTATCACCTGAAGCAGGGAAAGGTGAACGCGCAGATCGAGGTGCGGCATCTTGACCGCGTCAGCGGTGCGCTGGAGCGCGCCGCGACGCGGCTGGCCATCGCCATCGTCACCGCGGCGCTTATTCTCGGCCTGGCGCCGCGGCTGCTCACGGTCGGGCCGGCGTGGCATGGCATGCCGGTCTTCGCGCTGGTCGGCCTTGTCCTGGCGATGATCGGACTGCTCGTGCTGCTGTGGACTTTCCGGCGGCGGCGATGAGCAGGCGCGTAGACCGCCGCGCAGAGCGCGCGCACTGCGCGTGCGCGCTTAACGGACAAGTCCAGGATCGACCGCAATCGCGATCTTTCCTTTGAGCCCGTTGTTGGGGTTCTCCAGCCGGGCGTGGGCGCGTGGGATCTCGGCCAGCGAATAGACGGCGCCCACGTGCGGGCGCAACTGGCCGCGGTCGATCAAGGTGCGCAGTTCATCCAGCTTGCCGCGGTTCTGCCGCGTGAAGACGAAGTGATAACTCGCGTTCTTGCCCCAGGCCTGGATCAGGTTCTGCGGCTGGGCAATGTCCACGATCGAGACCACGCGACCGAGTTGGGCGAGCGCATCGGGGCTGCGCGCCAGGGTACTGCCGCCGATGGTGTCGAACACGACATCGACCCCGCGGCCACCGGTTTCCCGCCTGATCACGTCGACATAATCCTCCTTCTCATAGTCGATGGTCACATCGGCGCCCAGGCTTCGCACGAACGCGACGTTCGCCTCGCGCACGGTCGTGAACACCTTTGCGCCGATGGCTTTGGCAACCTGGATCGCCACGTGGCCGACGCCGCCCGCGCCGCCGTGCACCAGGATGCTTTCCCCCACGCGCAGCGCCGCCCGCACGGTCAGTGCTTCCCACACCGTTCCGCCAACCAGCGTCAGGCTGGCTGCCTCGAGATGGCTCAGCGAGGCAGGTTTCCTGCCGATGATGTTCTCGGCGGCGACGTGGTATTCGGCATAGCTGCCCTGGCCATCGAAGATCTGTGGGGTGTACCAGACTTCGTCGCCGGGGGCGAAAGCCGTCACGCCCGGGCCGACGGCCTCGACCACGCCGGAGACGTCGTGGCCGGTGATGGCGGGCAGCGGCACCAGGTCGGGGTAGTCGCCACGGCGAACCTGGTAGTCCAGCGGATTGATGGAGGTCGCATGGACCCGGACCAGAACCTGGCCGGCCTGCGGCACGGGCTTGGGGACGTCGCGGAGTTCGAATGCGTCGGGGCCGCCGAATGCTGTCAGTACCATTGCTTTCATGATGATCCTCGTTTCTGGAAAAAGGGATATCGGGAAATATCGATATCATGGGATAAAAAAAGGTGAAAAATTACAGCTCCTGCCCGATGGCTTTCGCCAGGGCATTGATGGTTGCTTCGTTGCGCTTGTAGTAGGTCCACTGGCCAATGCGCCGGACTTCGACCAGGCCGGCGCGCTGCAGCGTGGCCAGGTAATCGGACACCGTCGACTGGGACAGCCCGACGCCTTCCTGGATGCTGCTGACGCAGACGCCGACCGTATGCACGTCCCCTTCGTCTTGCGCGGGGAAGCTGTTCGCCGGATCCTTTAATCCTTTCAGGATTTCCAGACGCGTACGGTTCGACAGGGCTTTGAAGATTTCCAGCAGGTCCATGCAGGCATCATATCGATATTTACCGATATGTCAATACGGTGCTGGCCGGTGTTGCGCCGAGGCGCCGCCGAGCCGCCGATATACTCGACGCTCTTCTTGTGACTAGCGGCCGACCGCATGCCGGCGGCCCGGGAGTGAACATGCATACGCTGGATCGCGCGGACCTCGAGCCGCAGGCCTGGACATTGGCCGAATTGTTGAGCACCGCTCGGTATTGGGGCTTCGTGGCAGCGCTGGTGCTGGCTGCCATCGCCATGCGCAATCTGTACGCCGTGCTGCCGATCATGGTGTCGAATGTCGGCGCCAGCTTCACGGAGATGCAGTTCCTGGCAGTGGGCAGCGTCCTGGGCTGGATCGGCGGCGCCATGGTGGCGATGCTGCTGGCGTCCCGCTGGCCCAGGTTGACGCTGGCCTTGCCGCTCGCCACCTTCGCCGCAGGGGTCGCAGGCGGCTTGCTGCTGCCCGTTGCAGAGGTGTTGGGCGTCTACCTGTTTGTCATGGGGACATGCGTCAGCGTTTTCACGGTGGTGTCGGCGGTGACCGTGGCGGGCGTGTTGACCGGCCGCCGCTTGTCGACGTCCGATTTCGTCCTGGCCTTCACGCTGCCGGTATTGTTCATGGGCACTTTCCCGGAGTTCATGATGGGCGCGGCGGCCTACATGGAAATCTATCTGGACGAGTCGCGAAGGGTGATGATCGGCATGCTGGTGTGCGCGGTTCTTGCTTTGTTGATCCTGCTGCTGACACCGGCATTCGCCCTGGATGGCGATGCGCCGCGTCGGCACGCGCCGCTGGCCTATCGCCGCCGCTCGCCTTGGGTGCTGGCGATCATCGGCCTGTCGCCGGTCGTTTTTTTCGTCGTGTATGGCGTGGCGTATGTCCTGCAGATGCAGGGTGACGGCATGGGAGCCCGCATGCTGCCAGCGTTTCGCGTCCTGGTGATGCTGGTCGGCATCGGCGTGGCGATCTATCTCGTCCATTGGGCGTATCGCATCCATGGCGAGATTGCAGGGCAGGGTGCTTCCCGTCGGCTCTTCACGCCGCTTGCCGCCGCATTGATCGCGTTGCTGGTGCCATTGGGGTATGTCCTCCTGCTGACCGTGTTGGGAAGCCTTCTGCGCGAGCGAGGCTTGGCGCAGCCATCGGCGCGTGCCATTTCGCGCCGCTGGCTGGCCTTCTGGACAATCGTGGCGCCACCCGTGGCCATGGCAATGATCCAGGGGGCGGTCAACAGGCTGGCAGCCAGCGAGCCTGTCGAGTTGGTGCCATCGTGAACGGCCGGATCGTCACGCGTTTGCGGCGCCCCAACTTGCTGCTGTTCGGCGGAATCGCCGCGGCCGTGCAGAATTCCCTGCGGCTGGTGGGCGGGATGATCGGCGCGGCCGTTCTTCATCAATCCGCAAGTGCTGGTGCCAGGAACAGGCCAGGGCCTGGGCGCTTTGGATGCCAGGCCGCATGCCGACCCTCCGACTCAAGTGACCCCGCCGACGCGATAGAAGGTTGCGGGCGCAGTACCATTCACGGCATAGGCTCCCGCCTGCCGCTCGCGATAGATGCGCGGGTTGTGCGAGGTCAGTGTGCGGGCATTGCGCCAGTAGCGGTCCAGGCCTTCGGTGCGTAGCGTGGCGGATGCGCCCAGGGCGTCGAAGAGCTCGGTACTGGCTTCCAGCACCAGGCGGGTCACTACCGGCACGGCCTGGTCGATTTCTACATGCGCCTGTATCTGTGCGTGCCTGCGGGCTTCGTCTGACGCGTGCTGGTCCAGGTGGGTATCGTGACTGCGCTGTATCGCCTGCGCGGCGTGGAGCGTAATGGCACCCGCGGCATAGGCGGCGCCATGCACCCGTCCCACCACCTGTAGTATTTGCGGGTCCTGCGCGACATGCGCGGCATTGCCGTGGCTGTATACGCGGTCGCGCGCGCGCACGCGCTCGGCCAGGTCGCTGGCCAGCGCCCGGCCGATGCCGGCCAGCGAGGCCAGGTGCACCAATTGATAGAATGGCACGGCATAAGGAAAGCGGTCGGGCGAGGGCCGTATCCAAGCGGGGTCCACCCGTACGTCGGTGAATGTCGCGGTGCCGCTGGCGGTCAGGGCCTGCCCGAAGCCGTCCCAATCGTCCTGTACCTGTACGCCGGGGGCGTGCCGCGGAACCTGCAGGAAAACGGTTGCGTCGCCATCTTGCGCGGCTACCGAGATCCAGTCGGCGAACAAGGAGCCGGTGGTGTAGAACTTCTTGCCGTCCAGTCGCAGGCCCTCGGGGGTGCGTGCCAACCGTGTGGCGAATGTACCGACTTTGGCATTGCCGGCCTCCGACAAGCCAGCGCCGACGAGATCGCCTTGTGCCAGCCGGCCTAGCCAGTCGCTTCGCCATGTCGATGGGCTGCTGGTAAGCAGGTCTTCGACGAAACCCAGGTGCGAGCGCAAGGCATTGACCACGTTGGTGTCGGCCGCGCCCAGTTCGATCAGCAGGCCGAACAGCTCGGGCAGCGTCGCACCGGTGCCATTGTGTTCGGCCGGCAGACGTATCCGCGCAAAACCGGCAGTGCGCAACCAGGCGATCTCGTCGTGTGGCAGGCGATGCTTCGCGTCGCGTTCCACGGCGCTTGCACGAATGCGCGCGAAGATGGGGCGCCAGCGGGCAGCAAGGACTTCATAGCCTGCGCTTGGGGGGGCGCCCCATGCGGTGCCGGGCAAGGAAATGCCCGCTCTGTCCTCGGTTTGTGCGGCGGGTAGGGAGGCAGTCAGCGTCATGGGGTAGCGTGTGCAAGGGTGTGGGTGGGCGTGGACGATGCCGGGGCCGGATGTGCCGGTCGTGCGAGGCCAAGATGTTGCCGCAGGGTGTTTCCTTCGTAGTCGGTACGGAACAGGCCGCGCCGACGAAGTTCCGGGAGCACCAGCTCGATGAATTCAGACAATCCGCCCGGTAGCCAGGGCGCCATGATATTGAAGCCGTCGGCCCCGCCTTCCTCGAACCATTGCTGCAATTGGTCAGCAATGGCTGCCGGGCTTCCCACGACCTGCTGGTGCCCGCGTGCGCCGGCGATCCGCAGGTAGAGCTCGCGAATCGTCAGGCCTTCGCGCCGTGCCAGGTCAACCAGGAGGTGCTGGCGGCTTTTGGGCCCGTTGGTCTCCGGCAGGTCGGGAATCGGGCCATCGACATCGTGGCCGGACAGATCAACGCCGCCGATGACGGTCGACAGCAAGGCCACGCCGACGGTGGGATCGACCAGCGATTGCAAGCGCTCGAATTTCTCCTGCGCCTCGTCGTGCGTGCGTCCGACGACGGGAAAGATGCCGGGCATGATCTTGACGTCATCGGGATGCCGGCCGTGGCTGGGCAGCCGTCCTTTGATGTCGGCATAGAAGGTCTGCGCTTCCGCCAGGGTCTGGTGGGCCACGAAGATGACTTCCGCGGTGCGCGCAGCCAGGTCTCGGCCGGCTTCCGAGGCGCCGGCCTGCACGATGACGGGGCGCCCTTGGGGGGAACGGCTCACGTTGAGCGGGCCGCGCACCTGGAAATGCTCCCCTCGGTGATCGAGCACGTGCAAGGTACGGGTGTCGGCATAGATACCGCTCGTCTTGTCGCGCGGGAAACTGTCTTCGGTCCAGGAGTCCCACAATCCGACCACCACGTCATGGAACTCGTGCGCCCTTGCGTAACGCTGGGCATGCTCGGGCAGGGCGTCCAGGTTGAAGTTGCGGGCTTCGCTGGTGCCGCTGGACGTCACCAGGTTCCAGCCCGCTCGGCCTCCTGATATCTGGTCCAGCGAAGCGAACTTGCGGGCCACGTTGTACGGCTCGTGGAAGGATGTGGACACCGTGGCGATCAGGCCGATGCGTTCGGTGACAGCGGCAAGGGCGGACAGCAGCGTGAGCGGCTCGAAGACGTCGACGCGTGCCGTGCGGGACAGCGATGGCAGGTGGGTACTGCGTACGCCTGACGAGTCCGACAGGAAGATGGCATCGAATTTTGCGGCTTCGGCCATGCGCGCAAGCGCGGCATAGTGGTGAAAATTGCTGCCTGCGTCGGCGGTTGCGTCGGGATGTCGCCAGCCAGCGATGTGGTGCCCGGTCTGCATCAGGAATGCGCCCAGGTGCATGCGGCGTGAAGGTTGCGTCATGGTTTGGTGTCTCGGATCTGTAGGGATGCCGGCGTATCAAGCGCCGGCGGCATGGCGATGCAAGGCCGGCACCGGCAGGCCCAAATGGCCACGCAAGGTCGTGCTTTCGTAGTCGGTGCGAAAGATGCCGCGCCGCTGCAAGATGGGCACGACTTCGTCGACGAATTCATCCAGGCCGCTGGGCAGCAATCCTGGCATCAGGTTGAAACCGTCAGCGGCGCCTCCCTTGAACCAGTGCTCGATGTCATCGGCCACCTGTTCGGGTGTACCGACGATCTCGCGATGGCCTGCGCCGCCGGCTTGGTTCAGCAGCAGTTCACGCAAGGTGTAGTTGAACTGCCGCGAGCGCGCCAATATCGAGTGAAAGAAGGTGTGGTTGCCGTTGGCGGGCAAGGGCAGGTCCTGGGGCAATGGGGCATCCAGGTCGAGTTTTTCCGGGGCAACCCCCAGCCTGCCGGCCAGGCGCCGCAGGCTGTGTTCCAGCGGCACCAGTGCAATCAAATCGCGATGGCGCCTGCGCGCCTCGCTTTCGGTGCCGCCCAGGAAGGTGCCAAGTCCCGGAAAGACCTTGATATGGTCTGGATGTCGGCCAGCCGCTTGGGCACTGCCCTTCAGCGCCAAGGCATACCCGACGGCTTCCTCGAATGACTGCGACGCCGAGAACACGGCTTCCGCGTGGCGGGCAGCCAGTGAGCGCCCATCACTGGATCCTCCAGCCTGAACCAGCACGGGATGGCCTTGGGCGGATCGAGGCTGGTTGAGCAGGCCCTTGACCGTGAAGAACGCGCCCTCGTGCCACACGGGATGCAGCTTGTCCGGATCGGTAAAGCGGCCGGATAGCTGGTCTGCGACGATGGCGTCATCGTCCCAGCTGTTCCACAGCGCCTTGACCACGTGCGTGAACTCCTCGGCGCGGCGGTAGCGTGCCGCGTGGTCGGGCACGCTGTCGTGGCCAAAGCTGCGGGCCGAGTTCAGGTCGGCCGTCGTGACGATGTTCCAGCCCGCGCGCCCACCGCTGATCAGGTCCAGCGAGGCAAAGCGCCTTGCGAGGTTGTAGGGCTCGTTGTAGCTCGTGGAGGCCGTTGCGATCAGGCCCAGATGCCGGGTGGCGGTGGCGACGGCGGTCAGCACCAGTGTGGGTTCCAGCGCCGTGACGGGACCTGTGCCCAGGTTGTCCGTCGACACCGAGTCCGCCAGGAAGATGGCGTCGAACTTGCCGCGTTCGGCGGCCTGCGCGACCCGCACGTAGTGCTGCACGTCGATGAAGCCCAGGGGATCGTGTTCGGGGACGCGCCAGGCCGAAGGCACGAAGCCTTGCAGCCAGGCATTGACATTCAGGTGCAGACGGCGAGGAGGGGATGCGGTCATGATCCTGGCTCGTTGAGTGACGGCGAGGCCGGTGTGCGAGGTCAGGGAACCAGGCGTTCTTGCACGGGCACGATGAAACCCTTGTAGTTGTCCTCGATATACTTCGCCACCGCAGGACTGGTGAGATAGTCGGCGAGCAGGCGGATGCGCGGATCTGCCAGCAGTTCCTTGCGCGTCGTCAGCACGTTGGCGTAGGGATTGTTCTGCTTGTCCTCGAGCGACAGGGCCGTCGAGGGGTCGATGTCATGGGTCAGTGCAATGTCGCCGTTGATGAACGAGGCTTGCACATCGGGGAGGGACTTGGCGCGCAGGCGCGTCTCCGTGGGGATGAACTTCAGGCCCTTGGGATTCTCGAGGATGTTTTTTTCGTCGATGGCCACCGCCGCGTCACTGCCGTCGGACTGGGGGTGGTTCAGTTTTATCAGGCCCTCGTTCTGCAATATGAACAGCGCCCGGGGCAGGTTGGTCTGCTCGTTGGGCACCAGTAGCGACGCGCCATCGGGAATATCCTGCACCGATTTGTATTGCGATGAGTAAAGGCCGAATACGTTGACCAGCAGCGTGGCGACGTTCACCAGCGTGTCCCTGGCCTCGGGGTGCGCTGCGATCCACGAGTTGAAGTAGGGCCGGTGCTGCGTCAGGTTCGCCTCTACATCGCCTTTGAACAGCAGTTGGTTGGAATCAAGCCCCTGGCTGCTTTGGATCACCCTCAGCTTCAGACCGGTATTGTCCTTGTCGGCCAACTGCTGGACGTAGCGCAGGATGTCGCCTTGGGGCGTCGGCGTGGCGTAGACACGCAGAGCCTCGCTTGACACGGGCGTGGGTTTGGCGGGTTCGCTGGCATGGCTTGGCGTGGTGAGCAGGGCGGCCGAGAGCGCGCCGATGACGCTGACGGCCGCGGCGCCGATAAGCCGGCGAGCGTTGAGGCGGAAGCGGTGGGGCATGGCGGTGTCCTTGGGGGCAGGGGCAGGCACGGAAGAAGGGCGCATCACGTTCATGGGCTGCACTGTCATCGCTTGTGGCGGCGCAGCCGTACCCAGGTGTCGCCGGTGATCTGTATGGTTTGCACGATGAGTACCATGGCGATGACGGAGAGGAAGATGAGTTCGGTGAACCAGCGCTGGTAGCCATAGGTCAGCGCGAAGTCGCCGACGCCGCCTGCACCGATGGCGCCGGCGACTGCGGTGCCCTCGACCAGGCCCACCATGATGATGGTGGCCGAGCCGATGATGCCGGACAGCGATTCGGGCAACAGGATATGGAAGACGAATTGCGGTGTGCTCACGCCGATGGCCTTCGCCGCCTCGATCCGGCCTTGGTCCAGCTCCCTGAGATTGGCTTCGATCAGACGGGAAAAGAACGGCGTGAAGCCGATGGTGAGGGGCACCAGCGCGGCTACCGGCCCCAGCGGCGTGCCGACGATCAGGCGTGTGACCGGGATCAGTATCACGATCATGATGATGAAGGGGATCGACCGGCCGATGTTCACGATGGTGTTGACGGTGCGATATACCGCCGGGGTCGGGCGCCAGGAGTCGGGTGCGGTCAGATAAAGCAGCAATCCGATGGCAATGCCTAGCGTGACGACGAGCAACCCGGAGAGGGCCGTCATGTACAGTGTCTGGCTCAGGGCATCCCAGAAGTCGGGCAGGTAGATCGTCCAGTCGCGCTGCATGTCACGCGACCTTGCCCAGCACGATGCTCTTTTGGCGCAGTATCGATGACAGGGCTTCGCGCACGGTGTGGGGCCTGTCGCGGAGGTCGAAATCCACCTTGAACCGGGCCGCCTCCGAGCCGCCGAGGCGTTCAACTCCGCCAGAGACGACCGAGGCCGTGACGTCCAGTTGACGGGCAGCCTCGGAGAAAAACGTGCTTTGCGCCCGCACGTCCGGGAGGATCAGGTCGTAGCGCACCCAACCCTGCTGGGGCGCATGGCCCAGGTCCGGGGCGGGCAGCAACTGCCGTCCCAGGTACGAGTCGGCGTCGTGCAGCAACTGGCGTACCTCTCCCGATTCCACGACCCGGCCTTCCTTGAGCAGGGTGACGGAGTCGGCTGCATAGCGCACCACTTCCCATGAATGGGTAATCAGCACGATGGTCAGGTGCAAGCGCCGTTTGAGCGTGAGCAGCAAATCGAGGATGACGGTGGTGGTTTCCGAATCGAGCGCGCTGGTGGCCTCGTCGCACAGCAGTACTTGCGGATCGGCCACGAGGGCGCGCGCAATGCCCACGCGCTGCTTCTGTCCGCCGGACAGTTGCGAGGGGTAGGCCGTCTCCTTGCCCCGCAATCCCACCAGTTCGATCATCTCGGCCGCCTTCTGCAGCCGCTGTTGCCTGGCGACACCGCGTACGCGTAGCGGATAGGCGATGTTCTCCAGCACCGTCATGCCGTGGAACAGGTTGAAGTGCTGGAAGATCGTGGCGACCTGGCTGAGATAATGCCGCTGCGCGGCGCCGCTCAGTGCGTGCAAAGGGGCGCCGTTGAACCGGACCGTGCCTTCGGTGGGGCGTTCGAGCAGGTTCAGCAATCGCAGCAATGTGCTCTTGCCGGCACCGGAAGTCCCGACGATGCCGAAGAACGAACCGGCAGGGATGGACAGGGAGATATCGCTCAGGGCCTGAACGGACTGGCCCTGCCTGGCGTAGCGCTTGGAGACATGATCCAAATGAAAGACATCGGTCATTGGAGAGGCCGGCAATTGGCAGGTGCGCCAGATCAAGGACCTTGGATTATTTGCCGGCAACCCTCGGCGTTCAACGACCGATTCTTTATATTCATATCGACAGGAGCGATGCTCAGGTGGCGCTGGCTTGTTGGGTGGCGTGATTCCCGCCATCCGGCGCCATCGGGCCTGGCCTGCGCAGGTGCCATGCCGTGGCGTCCTGCAAGGCCCAGCCGATACGAAGCGCCATGGCCTCGTCACCCGACCGGGTCACGATCTGCAGCGACGTGGGAAGCCCCCCCTCGTCCGCGCCGTTCGGCAGCGCCAGGGCCGCCAGGTTCAGGTAGTTGGCAAACCGCGTGTAGTGCGCGGGTGCCTGGGTCTGGTCCACGTCTTCCAGCGGCAGCGCGGTCGTCATCGTGGTCGGCGTGAGCAGCGCGTCGATGTCTTCCATCGACGCGTTGAACTGGTCCATCATCACGGCACGCATCGACAAGGCATCGATGTATTGCCTGGCCGTCACGCCGCGGCCGGCGGCCAGGCGGGGGCGCACATGCGGATCGACCGCGGCTGTCTCGTCGTCGATGATGGCGTGGTACATGGCATAGCTTTCCGCCGCCATGATGCGCAGGTTGTCGGTGGCGACGTCCATGAAACGGAAAGGCAGTTCCAGCGGCACGATCTCGGCGCCCAATTGCGCCAGCTCTTCCAGAGACCGGTCGTAGGCGGCCAGGACTTCCGCGCTGGCGTACTCGCGCTCTGCCCGAGGCATGTGGGCCAGCCGCAGGCCCTTGATGCCGCGCCGCAAGCCGGGGAAAGGGTCGGCATAGGCCAGGCCGCGAGTCAGCGGGTCGCGCGGGTCAGCGCCCTGCATCACGCTGTAGAGCAGCGCCACGTCTTCGACGCTGCGGGCCATGGGCCCCGGCGTGTCCAGCGTGGGGCTCAGGGGCAGGATGCCGTGCGTGCTGACGCGTCCGGTGGTGGTCTTCAGGCCGGTGATGCCGCACCATGACGCCGGCAGGCGCACCGAGCCGCCGGTGTCGGTGCCGACGGCCCAGGGCGCGAGCCCGGCCGCCACGGCGACGCCCGAGCCGCTGCTGGAGCCGCCAGGCGTGCGGGGGCATCGTGGGTCCCAGGGGTTCCAAGGGGTGCCGGTATTGCTGTTGGTGCCCCAGCCGCCCATGGCGAATTCCACGGTGTGCGTCTTGCCCAGCACGATCATGCCTTGCGCCAGCAGCCGTTCGGCCAGCGTCGCGCTGTGCGTGGCCTGGCGCACGCGCGTGAGCGAGCCGCCGCCGGTCGGGCGCCCGGCGATGTCGATGAGGTCTTTCAGCGCAATGGGCACGCCGTGCAACGGGCCGACGGCATGGCCGGCGCGGATGGCGCTGTCGGCGGCCTGCGCGGCCAGCCTGGCGTCATCGGCGTAGACATCGGCGTAGGCGCGCAAGGCGGGGTCCTCGCGTTCGATGCGCGCCAGGTAGGCGTCCACCAGCGTGACCGGAGACAGCGTGCGGGCCCGCAGCCGCTGGCTCAGGATGTGGACGGGAAGGTCGGTCAGGTCGTCGTGTCGGGTCATGGCGGCGTCATCCCTCTCAGCGCGCGGCTTGCTGTTTCTGGATGGCATCCAGGATGACCTGCGTCGAGCCCAGGATGTCGGGATATTTCTCGCCGGCGTCGATGCGGGCCAGCGTCTTCTTCTCGTCGCGCATCATCTGCAGCGCGCGTTCGGCGGATTCCCTGATGTCCGAGGGCGGCAGCACCAGGATGCCGTTCTCGTCGGCCAGGATGGCGTCGCCAGGCGTGACCGCCACGCCGCCGCAGGTAACCGGGACGCAGAATTCACCGCCCAGGCCCAGTGTCTTCACGGTGACGGCGGAGGTGCCGCGCGACCACACGGGCACGCCGTACTGGCGCAGTTCGCTCAGGTCGGTGATCAATCCATCGACCACGATGCCTGCCACGCCGGCTGCGCGCGCGGCATAGGCGACGGCGCCGCCCAGCGAGGCGATGGCTTCGTCGCCGCAGCGGTCGATGACCAGCACGTCGCCGGGCCGGGCCTGGCCGATGGCGTAGTGCACCATCGCGCCGTCCATGCCGGGGGCGCGCAGGGTGACGGCGGTGCCGGCGATGCGGCGGTCGGGCATCACCGCCTTGATGGCGGGCGTCATGAAGCCGGTGTAGCGGAAGTGGCCGATCACGGCGGGTTCGGCCTGCACCAGCAGGTCCAGCAGGTCGCGGTCGATGGCGGGCGGGAGGTCGTTCAGGACGTACATGGCGTTCTCCTGTTCAGCGAAAGCGTCACGGTGCGCCGCGCGGGCGCACCGTGGAGGGATGGGGGATTGTCTATCGGTACCAGAGCACCACGCCAGGCCAGGCGATGATGATGCCGACCAGCACGAACAGCGCGATGAGATAGGGGGATACGCCCACGAACACATCGACCAGGGAGCCGCGTCCGCGCGCCGCCTGGACGACGTAGCAGTTCATGCCGACAGGCGGGGTGATCAGGCCGGCCTCGGTCACCAGGATGACCATGATGCCGAACCACACCGGATCGAAGCCGGCCTTGGCCATGATGGGGGCCAGCACGGGCACGGTCAGCACGGTGAGGGACAGGCCTTCCAGGAAGCAGCCCAGCACCAGGTAGATCAGCACCACGATCAGGATGAGTTCGTACTTGCCCAGGTCCAGGTTCGTGATGAAGCCGTCCAGCACGCGCGAGAAGCCGATCAGGCCCAGGGCGAAATTCAGCAGTGCCGCGAAGACGATGATGATGATCAGGATGGCGTTGGTCTTGGCCGTGGCGAACAGCGCGCTGTGCAGGATCGACAGCGACATGCGGCGCTTGAACAGGGCCAGCACCAGGGTGGCCAGCACGCCCAGGGCGGCGGCCTCCGTGGGCGTGGCGATGCCCGCATAGATCGAGCCGACCACGACGATGAACAGGGCAAGCGGCGGCAGCAGCCTGGGCAGGGTGCGCAGGCGCATTTGCCAGTCTGTCTCGATGACCTTGCCGTCCCAGTCCGGCCGCAACATGCACAGGACGCAGGTCACGAGCATGAAGAGTGCCATCAGGATCAGGCCGGGCACGATGCCTGCCATGTAGAGCTCGGGAATGGACGTGTTGGTGATGCTGCCGTAGACGATCATGTTGATCGACGGCGGAATCAGGATGCCCAGCGTGCCGCCAGCTGCGATCGAGCCCAGGAAGATGCGCTCGTTATAGCCGTGGCGCTTGATCTGCGGGATGGCGATGGCGCCAATCGTCGCCGACGTGGCCAGGCTCGAGCCCGAGGTGGCGGCAAAGATGGTGCTGGTGACCACGTTGGTCTGCATGAGCCGCCCGGGCACCCGGTTGAGCCAGGGCGCGACGGCGTCGTACATCTCGCCGGCGATGCCGCTGCGCACGAAGATCTCGCCCAGCAGGATGAAGAGGGGGATCGAGATCAGCACGTAGTTCTGCGAGTGGCCCCAGGCCGTCATGCCCAATGCGTCGACGATGGGCACGGGCGAGATCAGGCCGACGGCCAGGGCGCCGAGGCCTATCACGGAAAAGATGGGCAATCCGGCGAAGAAGAGGATGAATGCCCCGATGGCGAAAGCCAGGCCGATCATCATGACGTGTACTCCTCGACTTGGTTCTGCTCCTCGGCCAGTGCCGAGGCCGCTTCATAACGGCCGCGCGCGGCCAGGCCCAGGCTTTCCAGGAAGACGACCACGGCGGACAGCAGGAACAGCACGATGCCGCCCAGGAAGAGGTATTGCGGAATCCACAGGGGCAGGCGCAGGGGGGTGTTCGAGACGGCGTCGAATTCCCAGGACTCGAACGCGACGATCCAGACCTGCCAGGCCAGCACGCCGATGATGAGGGCGGTGACGCAGGCGGCGAGCACGTCGAGCCAGGCTTTTGCGGCCGGGCGCAGCGTCATGTGGATGACGTTGACGCGGATGTGCGCGCCTTCGAGGAAGGCGTAGGACAAGGCCCAGCTCGTCGCGAGCGCCATGGCGTAGCCGCCCAGCTCGTCGGTTCCGACGAATGCAATGCCGAAGAGCTTGCGCACCAGCACGTCCGCGCTGACGCCCAGCGCGGTGAAAAGCATGAGGTACAGGCCCGCCAGGGCGCTTGCGCGGGAGATGCGCGCAAGCCTGAGCCTCGTGTTCGTTAGGAATGACATGGCAACTCCTGTCCATCCGCGAGGCCGGCAAGGCGCCGGGCCCGCGGACGTCCGTGATGATTACTGGGTGGAGATCTGCATATCGATGGCCTTGCCGGCGGTCTCGTTCCACGAGCGCGTGCAGTCGGCGCCGCAGGTACGGCCGTAGGCGGGCAGCACGAATTTCTCGACCACCTCGCGCACCTTGGCCAGGTCTTGCTGGCTGGGCTCGACCAGCTTCATCTTGCCCTGGGTGACGCCGCTCTGGCCAACCATCGTGCAGCGCGTGTCGGCGGTGTTGCACCACACGCCCTGGTTGACGTTGCTGGTCTGGATGGTGTCGCTGACCTCGCGGTAGTAATAGGTCATGGCCTTGTCCAGCCAGGCGCGTTGCTTCTCGTCCAGGCGGGACAGGCTGCGGGCGTTGGCGACCTGGACGGTGGGTGCCCATCCGGCGATCAGGAAGTACAGCGTGTCGGCCACTTCATAGAGCTTGGCCGTGTTGCCCGACATGCTGCCGGTGATCACGCAGTCGATCACGCCGCGCTGCAGGGCGGGGACGAGTTCACCGAAGGCCATGGTGACGGGCGCGGCGCCCAGGCCCTTGACCAGTTCGGCCAGGGTGCTGGAACTGACGCGGATCTTCTTGCCGCGGAAGTCGTCGATGGTGTTGATGTTGCCCTTGCAGAAGAAGGTCTGCGCGCCCGACATGCCGGCGCCCAGCAGTTCCAGGCGATAGCGCTTCTTCAGGGCGGCGTCGGCGGCGGGCTCATAGGCTGCCAGCACCTTCTTGATCTGCTCGGTCGAGGTGGCGGCGCCCGCCAGGTCGAAGCCGTCCAGCGTCGGGACGTCGCCCGAGCCGTAGTTGGCGACCATGTTGGTCATGTCGAAGGTACCCTGCGACACGAGTTGCAGCGCGTCCTGCGGCTGCGCGCTGATGTCGGTGACGCTGTTGAGCGTGGCCGTCACCTTGCCGTCGCTGATCTCCTTGACGGCCTGGGTCCAGAAGGGCTGCACGACGAAGACCCACTCGGCGGTGCCGACGGGGGGGCCGAGCACCCGCATCGAGAAGGGCTTCATTTCCTTGGCCATGGCGATCAGTTCCGCCTTGGTGTCGCCCTGGGCGTGGGCGGGCGCGATGCCCAGCATGGCTGCCAGCACGAGGGCGGTGGGCAACAGTTTCTTGTACGTCTTCTTCATGGTCTAGCTCCAGGAGAAAATCGGTTCACGTGTGTGGCGCGGCGGGAATGGAGGTGGCTCAGAGCAGGGCGAGGTCTTCGGCCCGCACATCGCCGATGAGCATGTGCCCGGGGGCGTGGGTGATGCAGAGGGGCGGCTTGGCAAGAATGGCCGCGGCCTGCGGCGTGACGCCGCAGCCCCAGAAAACGGGCACTTCGCCGGGAAGAATCTCGGTGGGCTCGCCCTCGTCGGGGCGGCTCACGTCCGCGATGCCGATGGCGGCGGGATCGCCCATGTGCACCGGCGCGCCATGCGCGCCGGGCAGGCGGCCGCAAACCTCATAGGCGATGCGCGCCTCGTCCGGCGTGTAGGGGCGCATCGAGACGACCATGGGGCCGTGGAACGCGCCGACGGGGTGGGTCTGGATCGCGCTGCGGAACATCGGCACGATCTTGCCTTCGTCGACGTGCCGCACGCGCAGGCCGGCCTGCTCCAGGGCGTATTCGAAGGACAGCGAGCAGCCCAGCACGAAGCCCACGAAGTCGTCCTGCCAGTGCGCCGAGATGTCGGTGCATTCCTCGACGAGCACGCCATCGCGCCAGATGCGGTAACGCGGCAGGTCGGTGCGCAGGTCGACGTCATCGCCCAGCATCGGCACCAGCGGGCTGCCCGGCTCGGTCATGCCGATCAGGGGGCAGGGCGTGGGATTGGCCTGGCAATAGCCATAGAAGTCTTCCGCCCAGGCCTTGGGCAGGATCACCAGGTTGCCTTGGCCGTAGCCGGGCGCCATGCCGCTGGTGTTGCCGGTGAGCAGGCCCTGGCGCGCCTGGGCACGCACGCCTGCCGGGGTGGCGGCCCAGTCGGGCAGGGTGAGGGTGGGGGCGATGTTGGCCATGACTCGTGTTGCGCTCTCGTAACGGGGTTGGACGTAGCCTGCCGAGCGCCAAGACGGACGCACTGCAAGGCATGCAGGTCAGGGGAAAGGGAGACGGCGCGGGCAGGGCGCCGCCGGTGTCAACAGACTGCGCTGCGGGTGAACAGGCGCCCCAGGGGCTGCGCCGCGTGCAGCATGTCCAGCTGCCGCAGCGCCGCCCAGATCGTGGCCTGGTTGGAGGTGATCACCGGCACGCCGAGCGCGGCTTCGAGCGCGGTCACGCACTCGGCGGCGCGCCAGGCCGTGCAGGAGCAGAAGAGCGCCTGGGCATCCCGGTCGAAATGGTCCAGCGCGAACTGGATGATCTCGTCGGGATCCTGGTCATTGATGGCGCGATGGCCCTGCGCTGCCGCGCGGACGTCGCCGTGCACGCCCAGCACATCCATGCCCTGCTGGCCGTAGTACGCGGCGAGCTTGTCGTTGGTCCACTGGGGATAAGGGGTGATGACGCTGATGCGCTGGATGTCCAGCGCCTGGAAGGCGTCCATGACGGCGGTGCTGGTGGTGACACAGGGCAGGTGGGCGGTGCGCTGCACCAGCGCGTGGACCTGCTCGTCCCAGGCCGGGCCGCGATAGAAGCTGCCCGAGGTGCAGGCGTACGCGATGATATCCATGCTGGCCGAGGCCACCGACGCCACCTTGGCGGCCAGGTCCTGGTTCATCTGGTCCAGGAATGCCGGCGTCATCGCGCCATCGGGGATGGCGAGCCGTTCGCTGTGCGCGGTGACCGCTTTCGAGGTCACCCACTTGAAATCCGCCTCGACCGATGTGTTGGTCGAAGGGATCAATATGCCGATCCGCTTTGGAATCATTTTTTTCCCTCTTGAGCGTGCCAGCCGCCTGATCCAGGTTCGCGGGAACCCTCGCCGGCGTGCTTGAGGCACTTTCATCGCTTCATGCGATTTGTATGGGCAATGCTATATCCATGCTTCAATGAACTGGTAATCGAAATTTCGGAGCCGCGCAGCGCCAATTTCTATCATGAAGCTTTCCCTTAGTCAGATCGAGACGTTCTACTGGGTCGCCCGGCTCAAGAGCCTGCATGCCGCGTCCCGCCAGCAGCACCTGGCGCAGCCGACGGTATCGGCGCGCATCCATGAGTTGGAATCCACGGTCGGCTACAAGCTGTTCGAGCGTCACGCGCAGGGCACCGAGCTGACCCCCAGGGGTCTGGCTTTCCTGAAGAAAGCCGAGACGCTGCTGGACCTGGCCGACAACATCCTGGCGGATGACGCCATGCCCTTGCGCGGCCTGTTGCGCATCGGCTCGAACGAGTCCGCGGCGCTGGCTGGGCTGGGCGCGTTCCTGGCGACGCTGGGCGAGCGTTATCCCGAACTGAACGTCGAACTCACGGTGGATGTCGGATCGATGCTGCGCAGCCGCATCACGGCAGGCGGGCTGGACTTCGCCATCCTGACCAACCCCAGCGAACACCCGCAAGTGCGCGACGTGCTGCTGGGCGACTCCGACATGTGCTGGGTCAGCGCCAAGGGCAAGCTGAAGCAGCGCGAGCCCCACAGTCCCGCGGACCTGGCCCGCCTGCCCATCCTGAGCGTGCCCGCGCCGTCGTCGCTGCATGCGCTCACCATGGGCTGGTTCGCCAGTTCGCGGGTGTCGCCGCCGAACATCAACACCTGCAACTCCTTGGCGGTGACCCTGCAGATGGTGGTCTCGGGCATTGCAATCGCGATCCTGCCGCGCGCCATCGTGCAGCGTGAGCTGGACGACGGCACCATCGATCTGCTCGCGGTGACGCGTCCGGTGCCGCCCTTGCCCATCTATGCCTCGTTCCCCGTGATGGGAGACACCAAGGTGTTCGAGGACATCGCCGAGATGGCCGGGACGGCGTTGCTGGCTTCCGGGCTGACGCGCTGATGGCCCGCATGCGTGCGCCCGTTGGCGCGCCGTCGTCGGCCGCCATCATCATTGCGATCGCAGGCGTCTATGTCGGGCAAAGTGTCATCGCCGGGCTGACCATCATCGGCTTGCCGGCGGTGCTGCGCGATGCGGGCGCATCGCTGGAGCGCATCGGCCTGTTGTACATCACGGTCCTGCCCTGGTCTCTCAAGTTCCTGTGGGCCCCTGCGGTGGACCGGTTCCGGCTGCCGGCCGTCGGCGGGGACCGCTCCAACCTCGTCGTGCTCGTCGGCAACGCGTTGTGCGCGCTGGGCCTGGCCATCGCGGGCCTGCTGGGGGAAAGCCTGCTCTCTCAGGTGGCCTGCCTGTCATGGGTGGCATTCGTGGCTGCGACCACCGATATCGCCTGCGACGGCTACGCCGTCGAGCACCTGCCGCGCCGCCATCACGGCTGGGGCAATGCTGCGCAGGTCGGCAGTTCCTACCTCGGCTCCGCCATCGGTGCCGGCCTCTTCCTGGTGCTGGTGGCGCAGCTTGGCTGGCGCTCGGCCTGCTTCGCCATGGCGGCACTGGTGCTCGTGCTGGGCTTGCCGTTCTCCCTGGGGCTGGGGCGGGGGAACGCGGTGGGGGCCCGCAGCCATCGTCCGATGCTCTTGGCCGCGTTTGTCCGTCCCGAGATGCGGGACGCGATCGTGGCGACGGCCCTGTTTGTCGCCGCACAGAAGTGGGGACTGGCCATGCTGGGCCCGTTCCTGGTCGACCAGGGGTTCAGCCTGTCCATGATCGGCGTCTTGAACGGGGCTGGCAGCGTGGTGCTGGGATTGAGCGGGGCCGTATCGGGCGGGGCGTGCGTGCGCTACCTGGGACCCGCCAAGGTGCTGGCGATCTCCTTGCTGGCGCAGGCGGTCCTGCTGGCATGCCTCGCGGCCATCGCCCTGGGGATGGAGGCCCCCTTGCAGGTGATCGTATCGGTGGCGCTGATGGCCTCTTCCGGTGTCATGTCGTTCGGCTTTGTCGCCCTGTATTCGCAGTTCATGCGTCTGGCGGACCCGCGGCAGGCCGGCGTGGATTTCACCATCCTGCAATGCACGGACGGCATCGTGACCATGGTGGGCGGCGTGGCGGTGGGATGGCTGGCCGAGCGACTGGGGTACGGGGCGATCTTCGGCGCGGCCAGCGGCGCCGCCCTGGCATCGATCCTGATCATCTTCAGGCTGTTCGGCAGGATCGGGATGCGCGAACCATTGACACAAAAATGAATTGATAATAATTTGCATTATCAATTTTTGAAGGGCTGGCGCGTCCATGTACAAGCTGCAGGCAGAAATGGTTCCCCAAGAACGCATGCACAAGCTGTATTGCGATCATCATGGCTGGCTGGAGGGGGTGTTGCGCCGCAAGCTGGGGAATCGCGACGATGCCGCCGACCTGGCGCAGGACACGTTCGAGCGGGTGCTGCGAACGCCCGCGCAGGTGGCGTTGCGGGAGCCACGCGGCTATCTGCGCGCCGTGGCCATCAACTTGATGCGCAACCGCTACCGGCGTGCCGCGCTGGAACGTGCCTACCTCGAGGCGCTGGCCGCGCGCCCCGAACTGACCGCGCCGTCGCCTGAAACCCAGCGATTGCTGATGGAAGCCCTGGAAGCCGTCCATGCGGTGCTCGATGGCATGCCCGAACGCACCCGCCGCATCTTCCTGATGGCCCAGATGGACGGCATGCCGTACAAGGCCATTGCCGCTGAACTCGACATCACGGTCAATGTCGTGCAGAAAGCCGTGGTACGTGGCTTGCAGCATTGCTACCAGGCTGTCTATGCGTGACAACACGCCGTCGTTGCCGACTTTTGCGCCACTCGCCGACGGCGCCTGTCGGCCGTCTGCCCAGGTCGTCCAACAGGCGGCGGAGTGGATGGCCCGCTTGCAGGATGACCCCGGCGAAGAGGTTCGACTGGCCTGTGAGCGTTGGCGCGCGGCGCATGCCGACCACGAATGCGCCTGGCGGCGATTGGCCGACCTGGCCCGGAACCTGTCGAGCACGCGCCACTATGCCGATGCGAACCTGGTCGACGGCACGTTGGCCAGGTCCGACATGCGCGAACAGCGCCGGGGCATCATCAAACTGGCGTTGCTGCTCGCCGGGGCAGGGGGGCTGGGTTGGCAAGCCGTCAATCTCGCGCCTCCCGGCTGGCTGGCGGCGTACCAGACCGGCGTGGGCGAGCGACGGACGCTGACGCTCGCCGATGGCACGCGGGTGGATTTGAACACCGACACCGCCATCGATGTGAGTGTCGATGGCCAGACGCGCGACATCTGGTTGCGGCGTGGGGAAATCCTGGTGGCGACCGGCCATGACGCGCAGGCCAGGCCCCTGCGGGTACATACGGAGAGCGGCGACATCCTGCCGATAGGGACCCGCTTCACCGTGCGGCAGTTCCACGGCGGCGATCGGCAGGGCGTGCGCGTCGCGGTGCTGGAAGGGGCGGTGCGGCTGGTTCCGCGTGAAGCGTCTGCCCCGCCGGCCGTGGTGCATGCCGGGCAGGCGGCCTGTTTTGATACCGGTCGTGTGCAGGCCGTCGGGGGCATCGACGACGCTTCCGCCGAGGCCTCGTGGCTGCACGGCATGATCGTGGCCGTGCGGATGCCGCTGGCCCGGTTCGCCGCTGAGCTGGGCCGCTACCGCAGCGGGCTGGTGCAGTGCGAGGGCGATGTCGCGCACCTGTCCGTGACCGGTGCGTTTCCGGTGCAGGACACGGATGCGGCGTTGCGGATGCTGGAAGAGGTGCTGCCCGTGCGGATCCGCTACCGCACCCGGTATTGGGTGCAGATTCGCGCCAGCTGACGCACGGTGCTCGCGTCCGGGGACTTGCCTTGGGGCGGCCCGGCGGAAAAAAAGCCCCCACGCTGCGCCTCCGGCTTGCTGCCCCCCGAGGGGGCCGTTTTTGCCTTGGGACGGCCCGGCGGCAAAAAAGATGTAACGGCCCGGCAGATTCCTTTTTCTCGCGTGTCTTGTTCATGAGCCCGCCGCGATGACGCGGCCAGCGGCCAGACAAAGCCAACCATCGCGAGACAGGAATTCCTTTCATGGCGAATCGCCAGTTGTTGTCCCCCGCCCGCGCAGGCGGTGTTTCCATCGTGTTTTCCCGCCCGGGGCTGACGCTGCTGTGCCTCGTGGCGGCCCTGCAGTGGGCCGCGCCCGCTGCGCAGGCGCAATCCGCCGCCACGGAAATCCCGCGGCGATACGACATTCCCGCCGGCCCGCTCGACAATGCCCTGAGTGCGCTGGGCGCCCAGGCGGGGGTCATGGTGGCGGCCGATCCCGCGTTGACCCAGGGCCTGCGGACCCAGGGGCTGCAGGGAAGCTATTCGGTGGCCGAGGGCCTGGCGCGGCTGCTTGCGGGCACGTCGGTGCAGGCGGTGCCCGGACGCAACGGGGGGTATGTCCTGCGCGCCCGTCCCCAGCCCGATCCCGGCCTGGACGCGTTGGCGCCGGTCACCGTCATGGGCGCTGCGCAGACCGCCTACAGCGCGGGCGACAGCCTGGTGGCGCGGCGCAGCGCCGCCGGCACCAAGACGGACACGCCGCTGCTCGAGACGCCCCAATCGGTGTCGGTCATCACCCGCAAGCAACTCGAGGACCAGAAGCCGCGCAGCATCTCCGAGGCGCTGAACTACACGCCGGGCATCTTCACGGCGCTGGTGGGCGCCACCAACCGCTACGACTACGTATCCCTGCGTGGATTCACCGACAACAGCGTGGATAATGTCCTGCTCGATGGCCTGCGTACGCTGAGCGACCAGGGCAGCTATACCGCGCTGCAGATCGACCCCTATTTCCTCGAACGCGCCGACGTGCTGCGGGGGCCGGCATCCGTCCTGTATGGCCGATCCTCGCCCGGCGGCGTGGTGGCGCTTACCAGCAAGCGCCCCAGCTTCGAGCCCTATCGGCAGGCGGAAGTGACGGTTGGCAACCGCGATCGCTACGAGGCCGGGCTGGACGTGACCGGCCCGCTCGGCGAAAGCGGCAAGGTGGCCTATCGGGTCACCGGCATGGGCCGTACGCTCGACAGCCAGTTCAACCACGTCAGCGAGCAACGCTACGCCATTGCGCCTTCGCTGGACATCCACTTCTCGGACCGCACGAGGCTGTTGCTGCAGGCTTATCTGCAGCGAGATCCGGAAGGCAGCTACCATGGCGCGGTCCCGGCGGATGCCAGCATCACCAACAGCCACGCCGGACGGCGCGCGTCGCGGCGATTCTTCGACGGCGACCCAACCGCCAATGCCTACGACCGCAGGCAGCAGCTGCTGGGCTACCAGTTCGAGCACGTCTTCAACGATCGTGTGGCGGTACGCCAGAACTTCCGCCATGTCCGCACCCGGGCTTCACTGGAGCAGGTCTATGGTTTCGGCTGGGCCGACGAAACCTCCCTGACACGCTACTACGCCGGTGCCCAGGAGAAGATGCATGCGGTGGCGGTGGACAACCAGATCGAGTTCAAGTTCGGCACCGGCACCGTCCAGCACACGCTGCTGGGCGGCCTCGACTACCAGCGCCGAAAACTGGACGGCACCTGGCGCTCGGGCAGCGCGGACCCCCTGGATGTCTTCGATCCCGTATATGGCAGTCCCAACATTGCCGACATCTATTCGGCACCGGTAGATCGCCAGCTCGAGCAGACGGGCGTCTACCTGCAGGACCAGTTGTCCTGGAACAAATGGCGCCTGACGCTGGGGCTGCGCCATGACCAGGCGCGGGTGACCAACGCCTATGACAACGCCGCTTCGAGCTGGAAGGGGGCCAGGCTGACCAAGCGCGCTGGCGTGGTCTATCTCTTCGACAACGGCCTGGCCCCTTACTTGAGCTACGGCGAAGGCTTCAACCCCAGCATTCGCGCCGACCAGCAGAACCAACTGCTCAAGCCCGCCACCAGCAAGCAGTACGAAGTCGGCCTGCGCTACCAGCCCCCGGGCAGCGAAAGCTACCTGTCGGGGGCGGTGTATCAGCTGACGCAGGACAATGTGGCGTCGCGTGCGCCGACGCAACCTTTCTACGAACCTTCCGGCAAGGTGCGGGCCCGCGGGCTGGAGCTGGAGGCACGCAGCCAGCTGAGCAAGACCTTTGCCGTGCTGGCCAGCTACACGCTGAACGACCTGACCTTCGTCGAATCCGCGGACGGGTTCAAGGGCAACACGCCCTATCAGGCGCCCAAGCACCTGGCGTCGCTCTGGGTGGACTGGAAAGCGACGGCCGGCGTGGACGTGGGCGGGGGGGTGCGCTACGTGGGCACGAACTGGATCGACAACGCCAATAGCGGCAAGGTGCCGGCCGTCACGTTGACGGACCTGATGGTGCGCCTGGACCTGGGACAGTTCCACCAGGGCTTGGCGGGCAGCAGCGTGCGTCTGTCGGCCAACAATCTGTTCGACAAGACCTATGTCGCTTCCTGCATCAGCATCGAGAACTGCTATTGGGGTGAAGGCCGGAACCTGATGGCGACCCTGTCGTACGCATGGTGAAGGGAAGAGGACGGCCTGGAGGGAAGTCGGACAAGGGGAGAAGCGCCGTGAGAGACAGGGACGTGCACGACTTCATCGCCATCGGCCTGGGTCCCTTCAATCTCAGCCTGGCCTGCCTGGCCGCGCCCATCGAGTCACTGCGCGGTCTTTTCCTCGAGCGCAACGCCACCTTCGATTGGCACCCCGGCATGCTGATCGAGCACACCACGCTCCAGAATCCTTTCCTGGCGGACCTGGTCAGCCTTGCCGATCCGCAAAGCCGGTACAGCTTCCTCAACTACTGCAAGCAGGAAGGCAAGCTGTATTCCTACTACATCCGCGAGAACTTCACCCTGAGCCGCGCCGAGTACAACCGCTATTGCAAGTGGGTGGTGGCGCGGCTGGGCAACCTCCGGTTCGGCCATGAGGTCCGGTCGCTTGGGCACGACGCGGACAGTGGCCACTACGTGGTGTCCGGCGTGGCCGGGCCGGCACGTACGCCGTTCACATACCATTGCCGCAAGCTGGTGCTGGGCGTGGGCTCGGTGCCGGACTTTCCTGCCTGCTGCCGCGAGAGTGGCCACCGCTACCTTCACTCCTCCGACTACCTCGCACATAAGGCGGCATTGCAGGCGCGCAAGTCCATTACCCTCGTCGGCAGCGGGCAGAGTGCCGCCGAGATCTACCACGACCTGTTGCGCGACAGCGGCAATCACGACTACCAACTCACCTGGATCACGCGCTCGCCGCGCTTTTTCCAGATGGAGAACACCAAGCTCACGCTGGAAATGATCTCGCCGGACTACATCGACTATTTCTTCGATCTCCCCGACGCGACGAAAGCCGGCATCATCGACAGGCAGGACAGCCTTTACAAAGGCGTGAACGCCAGCCTGATCAACCGGATCTATGACCTGCTGGACGATCTCCGCAGCCAGGGCCGGCTGCGTACGCACCTGATCACCAACTGCGAGGTACAGGCCTGCCGCCAGGTCGAGGACGGCACCGGCTACGTGCTGGACTTCGTGCAGCGTGACACCCGCGCCCGCTATACCCATCGCACCGAGGCGGTGATATTCGCCACCGGCTATCGCCAGAACATCCCGCCCTTCGTCGAGGGCATCCGACATCGCCTGCGCTGGGACGGGCAGGGTCGCTATCGGCTATCGCGCCACTACGCCGCCGATCTCGAAGGCACCGACGTCTTCGTACAGAACGCGGGGATGCACACACACGGGCTGACCAACCCCGACCTGGGCATGAGCTGCTACCGGAATTCCTGCATCATCCGCGCGCTGACGGGCGTGGAGCACTACAAGATCGAACGGAATATCGCGCTGCAGGACTTCGCCGTGCCGGTCGGGGAACACTTCCAGCGCATCGCGGAGCATGCATGACGCTGCGCACGCACATCATCGTGATGACGGCCTTCGCGGTGGTCAGCGACGCGATCCTGATCCCCTTTTATCCGCAGTTCTTTTCCTTGCGCTACGGCATGGACAGTTCGGTGCACGTGGGCGCGTATGTGGCGGCGATATCCATCGCGGTCATGTGCACGCTGCCCCTGTGGGCGCGCCTGGCCCGGCGGGTCGAGCCGCTGCACCTGCTGGTCTGGACGCAACTGGCGGCGGGCACCTTCAGCGTGGCCAGCAATTGGGCGCCGGACGTGGCCTGGTACTGGGGGCTCTCCATGCTGATGTTCATGTGCAAGAGCAGCTATCTGCTCATGTATCCCTATCTGATGCGCCTGACGCCCAAGGCCGAGCATGCCGGCGTGGTGGGCACGCTGTCGGTGGTGGTGAACTTCGGCGCGATCCTGGGCGCGGTAGTGGGAGGCTTCGTGCTGAGCGAATGGGGCGCTACGGGCAGCATCATGGCGATGGCGGCGGGCGACTTCTTCCAGATGGGCGTCTGCGCCTATCTCATCCGCAGCGGCAGGATCGTGCGGACCACGCGTGCGCACGATCCCGGCTATGTCGCCCCTGCGTCCCCGCTGCCGGCATTGGCGGCGTGGCGGGCCCGCATGCCCATCTTGCGGCTGGCGTTGATCATGTTGCTGTTCGATTTCGGCTGCTATGTGATACGGCCGTTCTTCTCGATGCATTGGCAGGCGATCAGCGGCGATGACTCGGAACTCGCATCGGGCGCGGTGTTCGCCATCCCGGGCGTGCTGGCGCTGATCGCCTTGCGGGTGCATGCCAGGCTGCGTGCTCGCCAGGCGCGCTTGCCGGATCACACGCTGGGCAACCTGCTGCTGGGCATGGCGGGCCTGCTCATGCAGGGGGCGCCCGATCCCGCGCTGGTCATCGTGGGGCGCTGCCTGTATGGCTGGGCGATCTTCCAGATCATCGTCAAGCTGGACGTGGCGCTGTTCCGCCTGAGCCGTCCCGAGCGTTATGCGCAGGATTTCGCCGTGACCAATTTCTTCCAGAACCTGGGTGTCCTGCTGTCCTCTTTCGCAGCCGGCGCCATCGTCAGCCGCTATGGCTTGTATATGCCGTTCGTGGTCGGGGCGGCGGTCTTCCTGCTGACGGGGATGCTCGACCGGCTCATCCTGCGCGTGCCCAGTGCCAGCGAGGCGCGGGTTGCCGAAGCCGGCTGTACGCGCGACCTGTTCAAGGCCGCCTCACCAACCGTCCCGGAGGATATCCAAGCATGAATCCCGCCACGCTTACCCTGATGTCTCAGCAACCCGCCCAGGCTGCCACGCACCTGACGCCCGAGCACTGGGCGGCCAGCAACCGCCATTTGCTGCGCAAGGCGCTATCCGAATACTCGCACGAGTTGATCCTGGCGCCCGAGATGATCGAGGACATGGCCGACGGCCTGGCCCGTTATACGCTCACCAGCGACGACGGCAAGACCTTGTATACCTTCACCGCGCGGGTGCTGGCCTTGCGCCATTGGTCGATCGATGCCGAGTCGATCACGCGCGTCCGGGAGGGAAAAACGCTGCCCCTGGATGCCCTGCAGTTCATCATCGATGTCCGGGCGCGCATCGGCATCAAGGAAGAGTTGCTGCCGATCTATCTGGACGAGATCAGCAGCACGCTCTATGGGGCTGCCTTCAAGCTGGCCAAGGCCGATGCGCCCAGTTCGTCCGAACTGGCGCAGACCCAGGATTTCCAGAGCATCGAGGTCGCCATGCGTGAGGGGCACCCGGGGTTCGTGGCCAACAACGGGCGCCTGGGTTTCAACGCCGCCGATTACCGCGCCTATGCCCCGGAAGCCGGCTCGCCGGTGCGGATCATGTGGTTGGCCGTGCACAAGGACAATGCCCATTTCGCCAGCATCCCCGGGCTGGACTACGCGCAGCTCATGCGCGAGGAGCTCGGAGAGGCCACGGTGGCGCGATACACCGAGATCGTGCTCGGGCAAGGCGCAGATCCCGCCGACTACTATTTCATGCCGGCGCATCCCTGGCAATGGTTCGACAAACTGTCCATCGCGTTCGCGGCCTACGTGGCGGATCGCAAGATCATTTGCCTGGGCTACGGCGACGACGAATACCTGGCCCAGCAATCGATCCGCACCTTCTTCAACGTCACCGACCGCAGCAAGCGCTACGTGAAGACCTCGCTGTCCATCCTGAACATGGGGTTCATGCGGGGCCTGTCGCCGTATTACATGTCAGGCACCCCGGCCATCAATGACTACATCAGCGGCCTGATCGAGCGCGACGACTACCTGCGCGAGAACGGCTTCACCACCCTGAAGGAGGTGGCAACGCTGGGCTTCCGGAACTACTACTACGAAGCCGCCATCCCGGCCGATACGCCTTACAAGAAGATGTTCTCGGCCCTGTGGCGGGAAAATCCGCTGCCGCGTTTGCGGCCCGGCGAGTCGCTGATGACCATGGCCGCACTGCTGCACACCGATACGCAAGGCAAGGCGCTGCTGCCCGAACTCATCCGCCGTTCAGGCCTGGACGTGCAGGCGTGGCTGGCAAGCTATCTGCGTGCCTACCTGGCGCCGCTGGTGCATTGCTTCTACCAGTATGAACTGGTTTACATGCCCCACGGCGAGAACCTTATCCTCGTCATGGACAACTGCGTGCCGGTACGCGCCATCATGAAGGATATTGCCGAGGAGTCGGCGATTCTCAATGTCGAGGCGCGCGCGCACATGCCCGAGAACGTGCATCGCCTGGCGGTGGACGTGCCTGAGAACGTCAAGCTTCTGGCCATTTTCATCGACGTGTTCGACGGCGTGCTGCGGTACGTGAACGAGGTGCTGGTCGCCAACCAATGCTGCGACGAGGGGACTTTTTGGCAGGCGGTGGCCGATTGCATCCTGGAATACCAGGACGCGCATCCCGAACATGCGGCCAGGTATGCCCGGTACAACCTGTTTGCGCCCGAGTTCCTGCATTCTTGCCTGAACCGCCTGCAGTTGGGCAACAACCTGCAGATGGTCAACCTGGCCGACCCCGCCGGCAACCTGAAGATGGCCGGTAATCTCCAGAACCCGATTGCGCGGGTGCCGGCGCGCGACATGGCGTTGTCTGCGTAGCGCTGCACGGCGTGTGTCGTACCGTGGCGACCCCGCCTGGCCGGCGCTGCCGGCCAGGCCATATCGGGCCGCCGCGTCTCCCGCGGGGGGGCGCCGCGGGAGGGCTGCTTATTTCTTATGTCTCGTACGCCTAACTTTATTCTGCGATATTTGTTTATAAGTAAAGCGAGTGTTATTACAATTTCAACCCTTTCCCTTGTGCGTGCCTCGCTGTTACTCATGAACAAACGCAATTTCCTGTCGACCGTCGTGCTTGCCGCCGCGACGCTGGTGTTTTCCTCCTCCGCCGTGTTCGCGCAGGACAAGCCGATCCGCCTGGGCGTGACGGCGGGCCCGCATGCCCAGATCGCCGAAGCCGCGAAGGCCGCTGCCGCCAAGGACGGCGTGACGATCCAGGTGATCGAGTTCAGCGATTTCATCCAGCCCAATTCGGCGCTGGTGGCCGGCGACCTGGATGCCAACGCTTACCAGCATCACCCCTATCTGGACCAGCAGGTGGCCGACCGCCGCTACAAGCTGGTGGCCGCGGCCAACACCGTGATCCTGCCGATGGGCATGTATTCCAAGCGAGTGAAGTCGCTCGGCGAGCTGAAGGACGGCGCCACCGTCGGCGTGCCCAATGACCCGACCAACGGCGGCCGCGCCTTGCTGCTGCTGCAACAGCAGGGCCTCATCAAGCTGCGCGCCGACGCAGGCATCAAGGCCACGCCCATCGACGTGGTGGAGAATCCCCGCAAGCTCCGCCTGCGCGAGCTGGACGCCGCCCAGCTGGTGCACGCGCTGGACGATCTGGACGCCGCCGTCATCAACACCAGCTACGCCATCGCCGCCAAGCTGAACCCCAGCAAGGACGCCATCGCGCGCGAAGAGGCCAACTCGCCCTATACCAACCTGATCGCGGTGCGTCAGGAAGACAAGGACAAGCCCTGGGTGGCGAGCCTGGTGAAGGCCTATCACTCGGACGACGTGCGCAAGTTCATCGAGACGCAATTCCAGGGCTCGATCGTGCCCGCGTTTTGAACGCGTGCCGCGTCTTCTCGCCGCCCACGCCTTGTTCCCTTGATCCGGTACGCCGGCGCATGCTGGGTTCACCCCGCATGCGCCTTTTCGCGTGCCCAACGTCCCGCCTGACGGGCAGCGCCCACGGAGTGCATACATGAGCGGAACCATCACTCTCCAGCGTGACGCGCACGTCGCCACGCTCATCATCGACAACGAAGCCAAGCGCAACGCCATCAGCCAGCGCATGTGGGTCGAACTGGCGGGGCACCTGCAGGCGCTCACGGGCGACGCGACGCTGCGCTGCATCGTGTTGCGTGGCGCGGGCACCCAGGCCTTCGGCAGCGGCGCCGACATCGACGAGTTCGAGGAACTGCGTTCCACCAAGGAAAAGGGCATCGCCTTCGGCAAGCAGGCGCACCTGGCCATGCAGACCCTGCGCGAAAGCCCGGTGCCGACGCTGGCCGCCATCCGTGGCGCCTGCGTGGGCGGGGGGCTGGAGATCGCGGCGTGCTGCGACCTGCGCATCGCCAGCGAGGATGCGCGTTTCGGCATTCCCATCGCCAAGCTGGGCGGCGTGCTGGCCTATCCGGAAATGCAGGCGCTGCTGGGCGCCGTGGGCCCGCAGGTGGCGCTGGAACTGTTGCTGGAAGGCCGCCTGCTGAATGCAGCGGAAGCGTGCGCCAAGGGCCTGGTCACGCGTGTCGTGCCGGTGGAGGCGTGGGAAGCGGAAATTTCCACCAGCGCCTCGCGCATCGCCGCACTGGCGCCGTTGTCGGCGCGCTGGCACAAGCGCTTCATCCGCCGCCTGCAGGCGCAGCCCGAGCCGCTGACGCAGGCCGAGCAGGAGGAAGGCTATGCGTGCTTCGACACGCAGGATTTCGTGGAAGGGTATCGCGCGTTCCTGGACAAGCGCACGCCCGTCTTTCAAGGCAAGTAAGAGTAGGAACAGATGAATCAAGCCGCACGCAAGGGACCGCTGGCCGGCCTCAAGGTAGTTGAACTGACGAACGTGATGGCCGGTCCGGTGGCCGGCCTGATGCTGGCCGACATGGGCGCGGACGTCATCAAGGTCGAGCGCCTGCCCGGCGGCGACGACACGCGCCGCGCCACGCCGCCCGAGATCAGCGGCGAGTCCTGCGCCTTCATGATCATCAATCGCAACAAGCGCGGCATCGCGGTGAACCTGAAGAAGCCCGAGGGCGTGGACGTCGTGCGGCGCCTGATCGCCAAGGCCGACGTGGTGCTGGAGAACTTCCGTCCCGGCACCATGGAAAAGCTGGGCCTGGACTACCCGTCGCTGAAGGCCGTGAACCCGGCCATCATCTATTGCAAGATCACGGGCTTCGGCCTGACCGGCCCCTATGCCAAGCGCGCGGGCTACGACCTGATCGCGCAGGGCATGTCGGGCATCATGAGCCTGACCGGCGAAGGCCCGGGCCGCCCGCCCGTGAAGGTGGGCGTGCCGGTCGGCGACGTCTCGGCGGGCATCCTGGCCTCCAACGGCGTGCTGGCGGCCTACATCGAGCGGCTGCGCACCGGCGAAGGCCAGTACCTGGACACCTCGCTGTACGAGGCCTCCATGATCTACACCTATTGGCAGGCCGCGATGGCCTTCGCCACGGGCGAGTCCGTGACGCCGATGGGCTCCGCCCATCCGGTGGCCGCGCCTTACCAGGCCATTCCCACGCAGGACGGCTGGGTGAACATCGGGGCGGTCAGCCAGTCCACCTGGGAAAAGCTGGCGCAGGCCATCGGCATGCCCGAGCTGGTGACCGATACGCGCTTCTCGACCAACGGCGCGCGCATGAAGCACCGCGAGACGCTGATCGACATCATTTCGCAGGCCATGAGCGGCCACGGCACCGATTACTGGGTGGAACGTTTCGAGGCGGCAGGCGTGCCCGCCGGTCCCGTGCGCAAGATGCGCGAGATGCTGGACGATCCGCAGACCCTGGCGCGCGACATGGTCATCACGGTCGATCACCCGGTGGCGGGCGAGGTGCAGGCGCTGGGCCTGCCCGTGAAGTTCTCGAACGGTAACGGCGTCACGCGCCGGGGCGCGCCGCTGTATGGCGAGCACACCCAGGAGATCCTGCGCGAGGTGGGGTACTCCGACGAGGAGATCGCGCGGTTGGCCGGGATCGAGGCGGTGGCGGTGCGTTGATGGCATCTGCCAGCGGTGATCAGCGGGTCGGGCAACAGGAGCACACGGCATGAGAATTCGACGTTCAGCGTCTGAAAGCGTACGCACCGGCCTTGTGCTGCAAGAGCGGTGGCATGCCGAGGACCGTGGGCTGATTGCCTGCTGGGAGCGGGGCAGGGAACTGGCCTTGCAAAAGGCCGAGCTGGCGGAGCAGGCGAAGCGTGGCGAGTTGCTGCTGCTGCCCTGGCGCGGTGGTGTCGAGCGCGCATTGAAGTCGGGCAGGAAATACGGCTCCTTGCGTTATCTGGCGATGTGGCAAGGCCTGCGGGGCGAAGACCTGGACATTCACCTGGAGATCGAGCGGGAGATCGTTTGCACGCGGCATGCGACCACGGTGTTCTTCACTGCAGATCAAGCGAAGTACGCGACCGCGGCGGAAGACGCGTAGGCGTTGCGCTGACCAGGAGAGCACACACATGAAATCCGCAAGACTGATCGGACTGGCGTTGTGGGCTATGGCCCTGGGCAGCGCCGCCAGCGCGACGGGCAATTCGCGCTACGCTGATCCGAACCCCGCCCTTGCCGCCTGCCGGGTGCTGCAGGAGACCGCGGCATGGGTACCGTCGGCCAGGGACAAGGGCATCGTTCGCGAGGCCGCCACGCAAGAAGTCCTGAAGGCCTTGCATGGCTTTGGCTCGTCTGAAGATGCCGACCTGGCGTGGTCGGCCTTCGTGGAAGAGGTGTACGCGTCGGCATGGACACCCACGCACATTGCGGATCGCTACAGGCAACTGTGCGCGCCCTACGAATCATTGCGGATCCCCTTGCCTTTCCCATGATGGCAGCAAGCCGAACCTCTTCAGGAGCAGTGTGCTCGGCTTGCCGGCGCGACGCCTAGAAGTCCACCGACGCCGACACCAGGAACTGCCTGCCGGCGCCAACCTGCGCCCCGCCATCGGCGAACCCGCCGATCCAGTAGCGGCGGTCGAAGGCGTTGTGTACCATGGCGCGCAGGACGACATTGCGGCCGCCGATCTGCGTGGCATAGCGTGTGCCGAAATCTGCCACCGTAAAGCTGGGCGCCTGGAGCCGGTTGGCGCTGTCCAGATAGTGCTTGCCGGTATAGGTCAGGCGGCCCGTCAGGGTCAGGCCTGTCACGGCGGGTAGATCCCATTCGGCGCCCAGGTTGGCGGTCCAGGGCGGCACGCCGAAGGCCCGGTTGCCGTCCAGGGCGGCATTGGCGTTGCGCGTCATGACGGCATGGGTATAGCTGGCGCCGCCCAGCACCCGCAAGCCACGGGCTGCTTCGCCTGCCGTGGTCCACTCGATGCCACGATTGCGCTGTTCGCCGTCATCGGTATAGACCAGGGTGGACGGATTGCGGATCAGGCTGGGCTTGGTGATCTGGAACACGCTGACCGTGTTCAGGAAACGCCCGGCATCCCATTTCACGCCAGCCTCCATCTGCTTGCTCTTGTAGGGCGCGAAAACCTGCAGGTAATTGGGTGCGGTCACGTCGGTGACGGTGCCGCCTTGCGAGAGGCCTTCGATGTAGTTGGCATACAGGGATACGCCGGGGCCCCAGGGCTTGACGACGACTCCCAGGGCAGGGGTCACGGCGCTTTCGTCGTAATTCGCGGTCTCGGCGCCCGTCACAGTGCTGAAGGTCTTGCTGCGCACGCGCTGCTCACGTACGCCCAGCGTCAACTGGAGCCTGTCGTCCACGAACGAGAGGGTGTCCGCGATGGCATAGCTGGTGAGCGTGGCCTCCTGGTACTTCGGCGGCCGGGGCGGAATGCCCAGCGGGGGAGGGGGGGCCGGGTCATAGATGTTGGAGTCATAGTTCGCGCCGACCGCATTCACGATGCCGGTGACGGCGGTGAGGCCGGTTGCGCTGAGGACGAGCTGGTGCTTGACCGGGCCCGTCTGGAAGTCGCCCCGCAAGCCGACCTCGCCCGTGTTGGTGTCGGAATAACCGTTGCCGCTGCGCAGGGCGCCCACGAAGTCGCCGTTGGGCGCGACCATGACGTAGGTGCCGCGCAGCGTGCCGGTGTAGCGGTGCAGGCGGCGGCCCGCCGCGGCATGGACGGTCCAGTCGTTGGCCAGGTCGTATTCCAGCCGCCCGGCGATGGCGCGGTTCTCCACGGTGTTCTCGGCGCCGGCATAGATGTTCGTGTCGCCATCGGGAGGCTTGGGAATGGCGGTGGTGAAACCGGCCATGAAGACGCTGCCGCCATCCTGCTTGTCTTCCAGGGCATAGGCGTCCAGTGAAGCCCGCACGCGGCCGCTGTTGTAATCCAGGCCCAGCGCGCCCAGGGTGCGCGTCTTCGACTGGCCGTCCACGCCGGTGCGGCCATCGGCCCGTACGGCGTTCACGCGCACGCCCCAGGCCTTGTCTTCGCCGAACCGCCGCGCCAGGTCCGCGTGCGCGCCGAACTGGGCGTCGCCGACATAGGTGGCCGTCACCCGGTTCATGGGGGCATCGGGCGCGCGTTTGGGGACGAGGTTGACGGTCGCGCCGACGGAGCCTTGGGGCGCCATGCCGCTCAGCAGAGCGGACGGTCCGCGCAGCACCTCGACCCGCTCGAACATCTCGAGCGGCACGTGAGCGTCGGGCGCGAGGCCGTAGAGGCCGTTGAATGCCAGGTCTCCCATCCACAGGTCGAAGCCCCGGACGCGAAAGGTTTCCATGCCGTGGCCGGTGGAACTGGTGTTGCGTATGGACGCGTCGTTCGAGAGCACGTCGGCCAGCGTGCGCGCCTGCTGGTTCTCGATGGCTTGGGCGGTATAGCTCGTGGTGCTGAAGGGTGTGTCGAGGACGTCCTTGTTGCCCAGGATGCCCAAACGGCTGCCGGTGGCGACCTGTCCGCCGGCATAGGCCTCGGGCAAGTCCCAGGAAGCCTTGCCGGTGACGGTGACGGATGCGAGCGTGGAAATGTCGTTGCGTGAGGCGCCGGAAGGGCGTTGGCGCAGGGTATAGCCGCCGCCCTGCCGCACGGCTTCCAGGCCGGTGCCGTCCAGTAACGCCGACAGCGCGCCAGCGGGCGTGTAGCTGCCGCTCAGGCCGCGGCTTTGCATGTCGCGCGTCAAGTCCGATGCGTAGGACAGCAGCACGCCGGATTGCTGGCCAAAGCGATTGAGGGCAGTCGCCAGGGAGCCGGGCGGGATGTCGTAAGCACGGGCGGATTCGGCGCCGATCGCCTGGGCCTGGGCGGTCGCCGAGGTGGAGAGCGCGCCCGCGGCCAGTCCCGTGCCCACGCATGCGTGGATCAGCGCCGCAGTCACGGCCTTGCGCCGCAGTCGTTCAGGAGCGCCATGCGTGCGCCGGCTGCAATGTGTCATGTGCTATGTCTCGTCGAAAGAATCAGATGAAGATGAGGGTCTTATCTGGTTTGCCGCACGAGACGCGGACAGGGATCACTTTTTTTGACGGACCACGCCATCAGCCTTGGCGTGGGTGCACGGTGATCCAGTAACGGGTCAGCCTGCGCACCTGGATGGGCAGGCTGCGCTGAAGAATGTCGAGCACCTTGTCGGTGTCCGCGACGGGATAGGTGCCGCTGACCTTGAGCGCCGCGATCTCGGGCGCGCAGGCCAGGCGGCCCGTGCGATGGCGGGCCAGCGCCTCGAGGAACCTGGCCAGCGGCATGTCATGGGCCACGATCATGCCTTGGGTCCAGGCGTCGGCGCCTTCGTCGGCGACGCCGGGCGCATTGATGTGTTCCCGCGTGAAGGAGGCCTGTTCGCCCGCCTCGACCCGCCGCACGCGTCCATTGCCCAGATGGATCTCGACTGCACCATCGAAGACCGTGAGGTGGCTGTGGTCGGCATGGTCGCCCTCCTGCTGGAGGACGGCGTACCGGGTGCCGATTGCCCGGGCGCGGCCTTGGGCGGTCTCCACGATGAACGGCCGTGCGATGGCAGCGGAATCGGGCGCGGTGGTGACCAGGATTTCGCCGCTGACCAATCGCACGAGCCGTTCGGCGTCGGTGTAATGAATGTTGATCGCCGTGCGGGCGTTCATCTCGATGTGCGTGCCGTCGGCCAACGTGAAGGCCGTGCGCTCCCCGGTCTCGGTGTGATGGTCGGCCGTCCAGGCGCGCCAGGGTGTGCGGTCTTCGACGGCCCAGGCCGCGCCGCCCGCAAACAGAACCAGGGCCAGTTTCTGGATGGCGCGTCGGCGTTGCGCGGAAGCGGGTTGCGCGAGGGTGGCATGGGCAAGCGGCGAGGACAGCGTCTGCAGTTTGCCCTCGAAAGCTTCGATGCGCTGCCAGGCGCGCTCGTGATCGGGATGCGCGGCGCGCCAGTCCCGCCAGCGGTCCAGCGTGGACGCGCTGACCGAGCGTGATTGCAGTTCCACCAGCCAGCCTGCCGCATCCCGCCGTACCTTGACGGGGATCGGCGCCTCGGCGGGCGCGTCGGGATAGGGCGCGCTCATGGCGGTCGGCGATGGCCTTGCGGCATCAGTCGAGGAAATAGCATCGTTCCACCGCCCGGGCGATATAGCGCTTGACTGTCGGGATGGAGACGCCGAGTTGCGCTGCGATGTCGGCCTGTTCAAGGCCGTCGAGCCGCGCCAGCAGGAAGGCCTTGCGGACGATGGCGGGCAGGCGGTCCAGGCGCGCGTCGATGTCGATGAGCGTTTCGAGCATGATGGCCCGGGTGTCTTCGGGCGGGAGCAGCGGCTCGGGCAATGTCGCCAGCGCGTCCAGATAGGCTTGTTCGATCTTGCGGCGGCGATGCAGGCTGACCACCATGCCGTGGGCAATGGTGGTCAGCATGGCCCGGGGCTCGCGCATGACGGCGGCCAGGTCCTTGGCCAGGACGCGCACGAAGGTGTCGTGCGCGAGGTCCGCGGCGTCGAACGGGTTGCCCAGGCGCCTGCGCAACCATCCCTGCAGCCAGCCGTTGTGATCGCAATACAGGGTTTCGACGTCGAGGGTAGGGGCCGGGTCCGGCACGGCTATGGCTTCCTGCGCGGCCGGTCTGGCGCACGTTTTGGGATATTAATAAGAATTAATCTCAATTATGGTATGAAACGCCAGGCTCATGCAATGCTGCTGTCAGTTCTGTTGTTGCCGTGTATCGGATCGACCGTTCTCCAACTGCACCGGTAACTGCTCACGCAGGAAATCCACCAGGCTGCGCACCGCCTGCGGCACCGACGCCGACCAGGGCCGCATGGCATGGATCGTCTCGCCAAAGAACCCTTGCACCGACCAGTCCGGCAGCACGGGCCGCAGCGTCCGCGCGTCGCGCCCGCTGGGCAGGCTGAAGTCCGGCAGCAGCCCGATGCCCAAGCCCCCCAGCAAGGCGCCGCGCAACACCTCGCTGTTGTTCGCCTTGAAGCGGCCGCGCACCGGCACGTTCACGCGTTCCCCTTTGCGCGGCCCACGCTCGCACTGGAAGGTCCAGGTGGCCGCGCCGCCGCTGCGCAAATAGGGCAGGCAGGCGTGGGTGAGCAGGTCTTCCGGCTGGGCAGGGGTGCCGTGCCTGCCCAGGTAACGGCTGCTGGCCAGCAGATGCGTGGCCGTTCGCGCCAGCGGCCACGCGACGTAGGCGGGCGGCGCCTCGCCTGCGTGGCGGATGGCCAGGTCGAAGCCCTCGCTTTCCAGGTTCACGAAACGGTCGCTCAGGTCCAGCTCGATATTGATGTCGGGATGTTCCATCAGGAACCTCGTGAGCAGCGGCGCCAGGTGCTGGCGGCCGAAGGCGACGGGCGCGGTGAGCTTCACCAGTCCGCGTGGCTGGTCCGCCAGGTCACGCACGCGCGACAGGCTGTCCTGCACGGCGGCGAAGCCGGTGGCCGCGCCATCGGCCAGCACCTGGCCTGCCTGGGTCAGCGACACCGCGCGCGTGGAGCGGCGCACCAGCGGGGTGCCGACGCGGCGCTCCAGCGCGCCGATGCGACCGCTGACCGAGGCCTTGGACAGCCCCAGGCGCCTGGCGGCCTGGGTGAAGCTGCGCGTTTGCGCCAGCACGGTCAGCAGGAAGATGTCGGCGACTTCGTCGGCCAGTTCGTCCATGGACATGGGGCGGACTCCAGGAAGAGGGGGTAAGCCATGTGTTCAGATTTATGAACACTAATATCACACAAAAATGGCTTATCAAGGAAGGCGAGAGTTCCTAGACTGCATGGACATACCGCCATTCACCGACCGATAAGGACGCTTGCATGCCTGCCGACACTTCCGCCCCCCCGCTCGTTGCCCATTGGATCCAGGGCCAGCCCCATGCCGGACAGGGCGCCGGCCGTTCGCCCATCACCAACCCCGCCACTGGCAAGGTGCGCGCGCAGGCCGCGCTGGCGAATGCCGCCGACGTGGACGCCGCCGTGGCATCGGCGCAAGCGGCCTTCCCGAAGTGGGCCGAGACGCCGCCGGCGCGACGCGCGCGCGTGCTGTTCAAGTTCCTGGAGCTGCTGAACACGCATCGCGAGGAACTGGCCCATCTCATCACGGCCGAGCACGGCAAGGTGTTCGATGACGCAATGGGTGAGGTGGCGCGCGGTATCGACATCGTCGAGTTCGCCTGCGGCGCCCCGCAACTGCTGAAGGGCGACTACACCGACCAGGTGTCGGGCGGCATGGACAACTGGACGCTGCGCCAGCCCCTGGGCGTGGTGGCAGGCGTCACGCCCTTCAATTTCCCGGTGATGGTGCCGATGTGGATGTTCCCGATGGCGCTGGCCGCCGGCAACACTTTCGTGCTCAAGCCCAGCCCGCTGGATCCGTCGCCGTCGCTGCGCATCGCCGCGCTGCTGAAGGAAGCCGGCCTGCCGGACGGCGTCTTCAACGTGGTGCAGGGTGACAAGGACGCGGTGGAGGCGCTGCTGGCGCACCCGGATGTGAAGGCAGTGTCTTTCGTGGGCTCCACGCCGATTGCGCAGCGCATCTATGAAACCGGCGCGCGCCACGGCAAGCGGGTGCAGGCCCTGGGCGGCGCGAAGAACCACATGGTGGTGATGCCCGACGCAGACCTGGAACAGGCGGCCGATGCGCTGATCGGCGCGGCTTTCGGTTCGGCGGGCGAGCGCTGCATGGCGATCTCCGTGGCCGTGCTGGTGGGCGACGTGGGCAAGACGCTGATTCCCGTGCTGGCCGAGCGTGCCCGCACGCTGAAGATCCGCAATGGCGAGAGCGCGGGCGCGGAAATGGGCCCCATCGTGACGGCGGCGGCCCTGGCGCGCATCCGTGGCGCCATCGACGAAGGCGTGCGCGAAGGCGCCGAGCTGGTGGTGGATGGCCGGGGGTTCGACGCCAGCCTGGCCGGCGAGGGCTGCGAGGCAGGCTTCTGGCTGGGCGCCACGCTGTTCGACAAGGTGACGCCGGGGATGCGCCTGTATCGCGAGGAAATCTTCGGGCCGGTGCTGGCCTGCGTGCACGTGAAGGACCTGGCCGAGGCGGTGGCGCTGATCAACGCGCACGAATTCGGCAACGGCGTGAGCTGCTTTACCCGCGATGGCCAGGCCGCGCGCGAGTTCAGCCGCCGCATCGAAGTGGGCATGGTGGGCATCAACGTGCCCATTCCGGTGCCCATGGCCTGGCACGGCTTCGGCGGCTGGAAGCGCTCCCTCTTCGGCGACATGCATGCCTATGGCGAAGAGGGCATCCGTTTCTATACCCGCCAGAAGAGCGTGATGCAGCGCTGGCCCGACAGCATCGGCAAGGGCGCGGAGTTCTCGATGCCGACGCCCTGAGGGCGGCGCGCGGGGCCGCTCAGAAGAACATCGGCCGCAGCGCGACGATCCAGAACGCCAGCAGCAGCACCGGCGCGCTCACCGCCAACGCCAAGGCGCGCGTGCCGCGTGTCAGCGGCGCGCGCGACGCGCCTCGCTGCCAGGACTTGAAGGCGAAGAGGGCCAGCACCAGCAAGGCGGTGGGCGCGCCGACGAAAGGCAGGCCGTCGGCGAGGCGTGCGGGCAGCCCCCACGCGATGATCACCCCCAGCAGCGTCAGCACCAGCGCCAACAAGCCGAAGAAGCCCAGGCGTTCGCTCAGCTTCCTGAGAAACAGCGCGATGCCGCCGGCGATGAAGGCATGGGCCGCCAGCGCGGCGGCGCCCGCCTCATCGTTGCCGTTGTTGATCAGGGCCAGCGGCGCGCGCGAGCCCGTGCCACGCAGCACGTAGAAAAACAGCAGCGCGATCGCCACGCCGAACAGCAGGCTCAGCACCCCGTCCCGGCGTGATGGGGCTGTCGGGGGTATTGCACCGTCCGCATGCGTGTTCATGATCCCTCCAAGACACAAGAGGGACGGATTATCGCGCAGCCAGGGCGCCAGGGCGAGCCGCTCGTGCCCCCTCTGGCCGTCACATCTGCCGCAACCCCGGCAAGTCGGCCTGCACCAGCGCGGCGATGCCTGCCGCCGTGGCCGCCGACAAGGTCCAGCCCAGGTGGCCGTGGCCGGTGTTGTAGTAGACGCCAGGGCGCTTGCCGCGCTGCACGCGCGGCATCATGTCGGGCATCATCGGCCGCAGGCCCGCCCAGGGCACCACGCGCGAGGTGTCCATGGCGAAATGGGCGCGCGTCCAGCGCAGCAGCGGCTCGACGCGGTCCGCGCGGATGTCGCGGTTCTCGCCGTTGAATTCCGCCGTGCCGGCCACGCGGAAGCGGTCACGGCCCAGGCGCGAGGTGACGATCTTGGCGCGCTCGTCGAGCAGGCTCGTCCAGGGCGCGCCGCGCACGCTGGCTTCGTCGTCCAGGTGGACGGTGATGGAATAGCCCTTGACCGGATAGACGTTCACGCGGTCGCCCGTCAATGCGGCCAGGCGGCGGCTGCCCACGCCCGCGCAGATCACGACGGCATCGACCTGCAAGGATTCGATGTCCGCCACGCGTTCACCGGTGCCCGCATCCAGCGGCGCCATGTCCACGCGCACGCCGGCTTGTGAGTGATCCAGGCCGGTGATGTCCCGGCCATGCAGGAAGCGCACGCCGCGGCGTTCGCAGGCGCGGGCCAGGCCGCGTGTGAACTTGTGGATGTCGCCGGTGGCGTCCGACGGCGTGTAGTAGCCGCCGTGGTAATGCCCTTGCAGCGCCGGTTCGATGCGGCGGATTTCCTCGGGCGTGACGGCGTGGCGTTCCAGTCCGCCGGCCTGCAGCAGGGCGTTGCCGCGCGCCGCGGCCTCGAAGCCCGCGCGGTCGTGATAGACGTGCAGGATGCCGCGGCGTTCGAGATCGAAGTCGATGCCTTCCTGCTCCGCCATGGCGTACAGGTGCTGGCGGGCCTCGATGGCCAGGCGCGTGGTGGCGATGGTGTTCTGGCGGTACTTGCGCACGGCCCACAGGAACTCGGCCAGCCATACGGCCTTGTGCCAAGAGGGGCGCGGGTTCATGAGCAGCGGGGCATCGGGCTGGAACATCCAGCGCAGGCCCTTGGCAAGGGTGGACACCTGGTTCCAGACTTCGGCGTTGCTGGCCGACAGCTGGCCGCCGTTGGCGTAGGACGTTTCCATGGCCGGATACAGCTTGCGGTCGATGACCGTGACGTCCAGGCCGGCCTGGTTCAGAAGATAGGCAGTCGTGACGCCGGTGATGCCGGCGCCGAGTACGGCGATGCGGGGCATGGTCGCTCCAGATAGGGGATGGGCGATGACCAGGTAGTCATCGCGCCCCATCTGTCCCGTTACCTGAGAGCTTCACCGCGCGGCAGCGCGGCTTCCCCTTCGGTGGGCGCGCAAGGCGCCTCTCTCCAGATCGTCTGGACCGCGCAGTCCTTGGGCCTGAGAGTTTCCGGGGCGGTTGCTCCGTCGGCGCCAGCCCGGGCGGGCTGGACTCTTCTGTGCGGTCAGTGAGTCGACAGGCAGAGCATAGCCGCAAGCTTCGCGGCTCGGCAAGCGCAAGCCTCGCGTCAGGGCGCTGCCGCGGGAAAAAGTATTCGATTGCGCGGCTGAACCGTCTTACCAGGGAGACACTGTTCGTCCATCGCGTGACGAGCGCCAAGACGAGGAGCCAGCCATGCAGACCGCCACCGAGACCGTCACGCCCGCCGGGCAGCCCAATGCCGCCCGCAAGCCCGGGCGCGCCTTGCACCTGCGGGAGGCCACCAGCGCGCTGCACGCCCAGGTGGATGCGGCCATGATGGCGGGCGAGCCCATGAAGGACCGCGAGCACTATGCGCAATTCCTGATCGTGCAGTACCGCTTCCACCAACTGACCCGCCATTACTTCCGCGATCCGATCCTGAATGGCTGGCTGCCCGGTCTGGCCGAGCGCGAGCGCCTCGCCGCGCTCGAGCAGGACTGCCGTGACCTGGGGCTGACGCCCGAGCATTACCTGAACCTGCCGCTGGCCACGCCGCGCCATGCCGCCGGCCGTGCCACCGCATTGGGATGGCTGTACGTCACCGAGGGCTCGAACCTGGGGGCGGCGTTCCTGTACAAGGCGGCGCAAGCGCTGGGGCTGGATGCCGATTTCGGCGCCCGGCATCTGGCGCCGCACGCGGATGGCCGCGCCTTGCACTGGAAGACTTTCGTCGCCCAGCTCGATGCGGCGCCGGTGGGCGACCAGTACGAGTCGCTGGTGGTGGAGGGCGCGCAGGCCGCGTTCCTGCGGGTGATCGCCCTGGCGCAAGGCATGGCGCAGGGGTAAAGCGGTGTTACATGCTGGGTCGCTCTGCTTTGACGATAATGATTATCATGAGCATTGTCTTGGCAATCTTGACCCGACAGTCAAAAGGAACGTGGCGGCCTTACCCGATATCGAGCAACTCTATGCAGCGCACGCGGAGCGGGTGCGGCGCTTCCTGGTCTTGAAGACGGGCGACGCCGAACTTGCCGCGGATCTGCTGCATGACTGCTATGCGCGGCTGATCGTGCGCCTGCAGGAAGGCATGCCGGACAACGTGCTGTCGTATCTGTACACGGTGGCCACGCACCTGTTGATCGATCATCGCCGCAACCACCATCAGGCTCGCACCCAGGCGGTGGCACTGGAAACGCTGGAAGAGGTGCACGATCCGGCTGCCGGGCTGGACGTGCAGGCCGATGCGCGCCAACGCCTGCGCCGCCTGCACGATGCGTTGCAGGAGCTGCCTGTGCGCACGCAGCAGATCTTCCAGCTGTGCCGGATCGAAGGCATGCGCTACCAGGATGCCGCGCGCCACTTGAACGTTTCCACCAGCGCCGTGCAGAAGCACCTGGCCCTGGCGTTGGATTTCCTGCGCGAGCGGGCCGGGACCGAGGACTGAGGCCATGGCTGGCGCCATCTTTACTGTTTCAAGGCTCTCAGACGTCTTAGTCTTCATGAAGGCCTTTCCATGTCCGAAATGAACGCCCCCGTGCCGCGCCGAGTGCGCGAAGCCGCCGCGGCCTGGGCCGTGCGCCTGGGAGAGGGCGAACTGGATGCCGGGAGCGCGCGGCGGCTGGCCCGCTGGCTGGCGCGCGATCCGCGTCACGGACAGGCGCTGGCCGACGCGGAGATGACCTGGGCGCTGGCGGGCGACCTGCGTGGCAGCGGTCTTTTCGCCGCGCCGGTGCCCAGGGCGCCGCGCAATCCATTGCTGTCGCTGCTGCAGGCACTCGCCGCGCCACGCCGCATGGCGGCGGGCGCGGGCCTGGCGCTGGCCGGGTGGCTGGGCGTGGCAAGCATGGGCGGCTGGGCTGTGCTGACGGCGGACCACCGTACGCGCCCGGGAGAGATGCGCACGCTGCACCTGTCCGACGGCAGCGAGGTCCTCTTGGGCAGCGACAGCGCCCTGGACGTGTCGTATGACGGCAAGCAGCGGCGCACGACGCTGCTGCGCGGGGAGGCGATCTTCTCGCCGGCGCCGCGTTCGGCCGACGAGCCGCGGGCCTTCGTCGTCGTTGCGGGCCCTGGCGCCAGCACGGCGCTGGGCACGCGCTATCTGGTGCGGCGTGAAGACGCCACCCATACTTGGGTGGGCGTGCTCGCCCACAGCGTCGAAGTGGGCCTGGCGCAGCCGCCGCGCGCGGGCCGTGCGCAGGCGCGGGTGGAGCAAGGGCAGAGCGTGCGGTACAGCGCCGACGAGGGCGTGGTGTCCACCCCGATGTCGCCGGACAGCCAGGCAGACTGGACACAGGGCTTGTTGCGCTTCGAGGCACAGCCCCTGGGCCAGGCGTTGGCGCGCATCGACGGCTTCCTGCCCGGACGGCTGGTGATGCTCAATCGTGAGGCCGCGCGCACGCCGGTCACGGCGCTGGTGCATCTGGACAGCCTGGACGATGCCATCGACCGCCTCTGTGCGCAGGTCGGGTTGAAGGCCGTGCGCCTGCCCGGCCTGACGATGGTGTATTGACGGGCGGCTTCCTCCGCCTGGTGGCAGGCCAGGCGTCACGCTTCCAGCTCCTTCGATAATAATTCTCATCTTTTTTTACTCGATTCTTTTTGTGGTCCGTCAATGTTAATGATGCGCGTTTGCATCTTGGCACGGACAGAACATGAAAAGAACACGAGGACGAATGGGGTTGGCGGGCAAGGCACTGGCGGCAGGGGCGCTGGCGGTCTTGCCGCCAGCGGCTGCCTGGGCCCAGTCGCCTGCCGCGGGGCAGGCGCAGACGGTCGAGGCGGGACAGGCTGTGCGGCAGTTCAACATCGCCGCACAGCCCCTGGGCGAGGCCGTGATGGTCTTCGCCCAGCAGGCAGGCATCGATCTGTTTGTCGGCAAAGCCGATCTGCGTCATCTGCAGGCCAGCCCGCTGGTGGGACAGTTCACGGTGACACAAGGGCTCGATGTGCTGCTGTCCGGCTCGGGCGTGGGCTACCGCTACGCGGCGCCGCGCGACGGCGGGCGCCTGGCGGTGCAGCTGTATGCGCTGCCCGCGGCATCGCGTGTCAGCGTGCATGCGTTGCCGGAAGTGGTGGTGGTTGGCAGGATTCCCGAGGACCAGTGGGTCTACCAGACGCCGCGCGCGGTCAGCGTGATCACGCGCGAACAGATGGACCGCACGCCGGCGCGGCATGCCGCCGACCTCATCCAGGACACCCCGGGCGTGGCCAGCGCCGTCAATCGCCTGAACCCCGGCCTGTCGGTGAACATCCGCGGCATGCAGGATTTCGGCCGCGTGAACATGATGATCGACGGCATGCGCCAGAACTTCGTGCAGACCGGGCACATGCAGCGAAATGGCGAAATGTTCGTCGACAGCGAGCTGCTGTCCACCGTGGTGGTGGAGCGCGGGCCCCGCTCGGATGTGCACGGCCTGGGCGCCATCGGCGGCAGCGTCAACTTCCGCACGCTGGACTTCGATGACGTGTTGCGCGAAAGCCAGCACCTGGGCTTTCGGCTGCGCGCCAACACCGGCCTGGGCAATGCCGGCAATGGCGTGAACTTCATCGGCAGCGCCGCGGGCGCGGCGCGGGTGGGCGACCGGGTGGAGCTGCTGGCCGCCTATGCCCGCCGCTCCTTCGGCGATTACGAGATCGGCTCGCGCGGCGCGAACCACAACACCGCCTGGCAGGACGGCGAGTTGGCCGCGTTCAACGACGTGAAGTACGCCAGCCAGCGCCAGAACTCCAGCCTGTTCAAGGCCCGCTGGAACCTGGACGGCGGCCAGTCGCTGCAGTTCAGCTACGTGGGCACGCAGGTGGGCTACCAGAACACGACGGATGCCGACCTGTCGATGCAGCAGGGGGGCACGGTGTGGCGCAGCCTGGGCAGTTCGCGGGTGCAATCCCAGGGGTATTCGCTGGACTACCGCCTGCAGCCGCCGGGCAACAACCTGGTGGACCTGAACCTGAAGCTGTATTCCGTCGATACCCGCAACCGGAACTACACGGACCCCACGTATCCGCGCTCGCTGCTCATCGGCAGCGGAACCGTGCCGCTGACGGACCCGGAACTGATCAGGCTGTCCGTGGACGGCGCCTGGGAGCGGGGCAATTGCGAAGGCGAGACGGTGGCGGATTCCGTGCGCACCGCTTGCGGTTACGGGCTGGGCTCCGATCACCGCATCCGCACCAAGACCCATGGCATGCAGTTGGACAACACCTCGCGCCTGCCGATCGGCGAGGCCAGCGTGTTGCGCGTGAACTATGGCGGCGAGTACTACACGGACCGTGCCAGCTCCTCGATCGCCCTCGATCACAAGGGCCGCGCGGTGCCGTCTTACAACCCTTACGGCCAGGGCGTCGGGCTCAACCCCAAGGGCAAGCGTGACATGGGCGGCCTCTTTGCCAACGTCACGTTCGAGAACGAGGTCTACACGCTCTCGGCCGGCTTGCGCTATGACCGGTACTGGCTCAAGGGCGATACCCAGGTGCCCGGCACACAGCATGAGTATGTCGACCGCTTCCAGCGTTACATGGCGCGTTTCTGCCCGGGCACCTCGGCGACGCAGCGCAGGGCGTGCGAGGCTGGACAGACGGGCGGCGAGGCTGGCGCGGCTGCCTTCATGGAGGCGAACGACCGCAGGGGCTACTGGAACAACCCGAACCTGGCACCCCAGTGGACGCAGCGCCAGGGCATGTATGACTCGTCCGTGGACCGCAGCGAAGGCAAGCTGCTGCCCTCGCTGGCCGCGGCGGTCCGGCCGACATCCTGGCTGGAACTCTATGGCACGTGGGGCCGCTCGTGGCGTCCGCCCGCGATCAACGAATCGTTGATGGTGGGGGCGCACCCAGGCGACAACGCGTCGGTCATGTATCCCAACCCCAACGCCGATCCGGAGACGACGCGCAGTTGGGAACTGGGCGTTAACACCCAGTTCCAGGACGTATTCCAGCGCGGCGACCGCCTGTCGGCCAAGCTCGGCTACTTCGATACCCGCGCCTACAACTACCTGTATTCCTCGCTGGAAAACAACCTGCCGGGCACGGGCACGACAGTGCCTTTCGGCTTCGGCAAGGTCGCTTTCGTCAACAACCGGAACGTCACGAATTTCCGTGGCCTGGAGTTCGAAGGGCACTACGACGCAGGCTGGATCTATGCCGGCCTGTCCTACACGCATTACCTGGGCGGCGCCAACAAGTTCTGCCAGGACCTCTATTTCGCCGGCGCCGGCAGCAGCGTGCACGACCAGCCGAACGAGGACGGCAGCTATCCGCAAGGCCACCAGGATGCCCTGGCGGCGGGCTATCCCTCGTGGGAGGCCTGGGTGAACGACATGATCGTGTGCCGCAACAACGTCTTCAACAGCGCCATCGCCAAGCCGGTGGACAAGGGCGCCGCGGTGCTGGGTGTGCGCATGTTCGAACGCAAGCTCGACACCGGCGTGCGCTTCACCTACAGCGGCAATGGTTACTACAACCGCGAGACCGGCGGCGCGCAGACCTGGTTCCGCTACACGACCTGGGACTGGTTCGCCAGCTACCAGGCCACCAAGCAGATCAAGCTCATGGCGGCGGTGGAGAACGTGACCGACCGCATGTACCGCGACGGCTACTCGGACGCGCTGGCACGCACCTATGCGCCAGGCCGGACGGTGCAGGTCGGGATGGAGATCCATTTCTAAGGGATTGCCGCGCGAGTGCGCGCGGCGCAGGGACATGCGGCGTGTTGCCGCATGGGGGTGGCGAGCCTCGCCATCCTGGGCGCCGGAAGCGATTCCGGCATCGAAACTTCAGACAGGAGTGTTGTTATGAGCGCCTACATCAGTGATTACGACGAAGACTTCTTCCCGGACTTCACCTCCGCCGACGATGACCTGCGCACCGTCCTGACCGAATTCCAGAACAACGGTGTGCAAGGTGAGCACACCAGCGCGCCCAACTATGGCGGCTTCTTCGGCGGCGATACCTTCAACGGCACCAGCTACGGCTACACCAGCACGCTGGTGGACGGCTTCGCCTTCCTGGCCACGGGCAACCTGAGCTACTACTTCCCGCCGCTCAATGGTTCGGTCGGTGACGGCCCGGTGTCGCACACCCTGCACGGCTCGATCACCAGCATCACGCTGGGCGCGGGCGTGTCGGACACGGGCGTCGTCGACAAGCCCTTCCTCACGTTCAACTTCGACACGCCGCTGGTGGGGGACATCGCCGATGGCCGCACCAACGTCGTCCATGACGTGATCTGGGGCCTGATGAACGGTTCGGTGTCGGGCGCGTCGGACAGCCTGAACACGGTGAGCAATGGCGGCCTGCTGGCCGCCCTGCAAGCCAACGGCCTGACGCTGGACGGCGTGTCCATCGCCGACCTGGTCGGCGCCTCGGCGCTGTCCGAGACGGAAGTGGCGCTGGCGGCCTAAACGGGCTGCCACGTCGTCATCCCGGCGGCCGCCAAGGCTGCCGGGATACCGGTCCCGGGCATCGCGTCCGGGACCTTTCCTGTTTTTGGCGATGCCAGCCCTCAGGGCATCGCCGGTTTCATGCCGAGGCCTTCACCATGCTCGACTCCGTGCGCGCATCCGCCGCGCCACCCGATCCGGGCGCGCCTGCTTCCGTGGACATCCGCGACGTGTTGCGGCGCTATCGCGGCGCGTGGCGCAGCGCGGCGGCCTTCAGCGCAGTGATCAACCTGCTGATGCTGGCGCCGGCGCTGTACATGCTGCAGGTCTACGACCGGGTGCTGGCGTCGGGCAATCCGACCACGCTGGTCATGCTGAGCCTGTTGATGCTCGGCCTGCTGGCCATGATGGGCGCGCTGGAATATGCGCGCGGCATGGTGGTGGTGCAACTGGGGGCGCGCTTCGATGCGGTGCTGGGCAGACAGGTGCATGGCGCCGCCTTCCGGCGCGGGCTGGCGGGACAGCCCGCCAATGCGGCTCAGGCCGTGAGCGACCTGAACACCCTGCGCCAGTTCATGACGGGCAGCGCCGTGTTCGCCTTCTTCGACGCGCCCTGGTTTCCGCTGTTCCTGCTGGTGATGTTCCTGCTGCATCCGTGGCTGGGCGTGCTGGCGCTGGCGGGCGCCTTGCTGCTGATGGGGCTGGCCTGGCTGAATGAGCGCCAATCCCGCACGCCGCTGGCCGAGGCGGGCACCTGGTCGCTGCGGGCCAACCTGCTGGCCGAAGGGCAGCTGCGCAACGCCGAGAGCATCCAGGCGATGGGCATGCTGGGCGCGCTGCAACGGCGCTGGCAGCGCCTGCACCGGGCCTACGTGGGAAGACAGGCCCAGGCCAGCCGGACGTCGGTCGGCATCGGCGCGATTTCCAAGAGCCTGCGCATTGCGCTGCAATCGGCGGTGCTGGGGCTGGGCGCCTGGCTGGCCATGGACAACCGGATCAGTCCGGGCATGATGATCGCCGGCTCCATCCTGATGGGGCGCGTGCTGAGTCCCATCGACCAGGTGATCGCGGCGTGGCGGCAATGGAGCGGCACGCGCCTGGCGCATGCGCGCCTGCAGGCCTTGCTGTCCGACCACGGCGAGCCTGCGGCGGGCCTGCCGCTGCCGCGCCCCGACGGCGCCTTGCGGGTGGAGGGGGTGACGGTGCTGCCGCCAGGCGCGCGGACGCCGTCGCTGGTGAACCTGAACCTGGTGCTGCCTGCCGGCGAGGTGCTGGGGGTGATCGGTCCGTCGGGTTCCGGCAAGTCCACGTTCGCGCGCGTGCTGGCGGGCATCTGGACGCCACGTGTCGGTGTCTTGCGGCTGGATGGGGCAGACCTGGCGCAATGGGATCGTGAGCGGCTGGGGCCGTGGATGGGGTACCTGCCCCAGGATGTCGAATTGTTCGCCGGGACGGTGGCCGAGAACATCGCACGTTTCCAGGAGCCGGCAGGCGATGGGGCCGACGAGGCGCAGGCCAGCCGCGCGGCACGCGTCGTGGCCGCCGCCCAGGCGGCGGGGGCGCACGAGTTGATCCTGGGGCTGCCGCAAGGCTATGACACCGTGCTGGGCATGGGAGGCCAAGGCTTGTCCGGGGGGCAGCGTCAACGCGTGGCCCTGGCCCGGGCCTTGTACGGTGAACCGAGCGTGGTGGTGCTGGATGAACCGAATGCCAGCCTGGACGACGCCGGCGAGCAGGCCCTGATGGCCGCGCTGCAAGGCCTGCGGGCCCGCAAGGCGACCGTCGTGCTGATCACGCACAAACCCAAGGTGTTGGCGGCCACGACCCAGTTGCTGGTGTTGCGGGCCGGACAGCTGCAAGGCGTGGGGCCGACCGCGCAGGTGCTGGCGAAGCTGCAGGACGCGGGCCAGGCCAGGCAGGCGGCGAACCCGTCCGCCGTGGCCTCGGACGCCGCCGCCAACAGCGCCACGGCCGGGCTGGCGGCCACCGGCCCGGTGCCTGGGTTGCGCCGCAGGGCGACCGGCACGGATGGGGCCTATGCCATGCCCGCCGGCATGACGATCAAGCATCAAGGAGACAAGGCATGAGCCAGGCCGTGATCGCGCGCCGCCCCTCGCGCGGGCAAACCACGTCCACCGATATCGAGGACGCGGTGCTGTGGCCGACGGCCGAAGACGCCCGCTTGCGCGATGCACGCCCGGGACGCCTGGGCTGGTGGGTCGTGCTGCTGGGTTTCGGCGGCTTCCTGGCCTGGGCAGCGCTTGCGCCGCTGGACAATGGCGTGCCCATGCCCGGCGTGGTGGTGGTCAGCGGCGAGCGCCAGGCGGTGGACAGCCTGGGCGGCGGCGTGGTGGGCGAGCTGCTGGTGCGCGAGGGCGAGACCGTCAGCGCGGGCCAGCCCTTGCTGCGGCTGGATGCCACGCGCGCGCAGGGTGAAACGCAGGGCCTGCGCGAGCAACTGGCCGCCTTGACCGCACGCGTGGCGCGGCTGACGGCCGAACGCGATGGCAGCGTGGACATCGCGCGGCCCGCCATCGGGGCGGAAGACACGCGCGCGCTGGCGGCCTTCGAGCTCGAACGCCAGCTCTTCGCCAGCCGGCGCGCGTCGCTGGCGGGAGAACTGTCGGGCATCGAGGCGTCCGCCCAGGGCAGCCGCAACCTGCTGTCCGGCCTGGAGGCATCGCTGGCCCACAAGCGCGCGCAACAGACCTTGCTGCGCGAACAGGTGGACAACCTGAAAGGACTGGCCGAAGAAGGCTATGTGCCGCGCAACCGCCTGCTGGAGCTGTCGCGCATGCAGTCGCAGCTGTCGGGCGAGATCGCGTCGGACCTGGGCACCATCGGCCAGACGCGCCAGCAATTGGCGGAACTGAATCTTCGGGCCCAGCAGCGCCGCGACGCCTTCCAGCAGGAAGTCCGCGCCGATCTGGCCGAGGCCCGCGTGCAGGCCGAGCAGGCCGCGCAGCGGCTGGAGACGGCGCGCTTCGAACTGGCCCACACGGAAATCCGCGCTCCGGCCAGCGGCATCGTGGTGGGTCTTGCCGCCCACACCGTGGGCGGCGTGGTGCAGGCCGGCACCCGGCTCATGGAGATCGTGCCCCAGGACCAGCCCCTGACAGTGGAAGGCCGGTTGCCCGTCGCCAGCGTGGACAAGGTGTACGCCGGGCTGCCCGTCGAACTGATGTTCTCCGCCTTCGACAGCGCCCGCACGCCACGCCTGGCCGGTGAGGTCGCGCTGGTGTCGGCGGACCGTTTCGAGGACGAGCGCAGCGGCCATCCCTATTACACCTTGCGGGTGCAGGTGGGCGCCGGCGAGCTGGCCCGCCTGGGCGACGCGCCCTTGCGCGCGGGCATGCCGGTGGAGGTCTTCGTGCGCACGGGCGAGCGGTCCTTGTTGAACTACCTCTTCAAGCCCTTGCAGGACCGGGTCCGGACGGCATGGGGGGAGTCATGATGCGCGGGTTTCGCCGGACGGCCGCGGCTTGCCTGTCCGTCGTGTCTTTCCTTGCTTGCGCCCAATCCGTGGATTTCCGCCAGGCCTATGCGATGGCGCTGTCCGCCGATCCCACGTGGGCGCAGGCGCGCGCGCAGGCCCGGGCCGACCAGGAAGAGCGGGCCCTGGGCCGCAGCGGCATTCTGCCCACGGTGCAGTACCGCTACAACCGCGGACGAAACTGGACCGAGTCGCGCAGCAGCAATCTGTTCGGCGAGGTGACCCAGGACTATCGCTACAACAGCTATTCCTCTGGTTTCACGCTGACCCAGCCGCTCTTCGACGCGGCGGCGTTCGCGCAGTATCGCGAGGGGGCGGCCCGAGCCGAGGCGGCGGGCTTCACGCTGGCGCGGGCGCGGCAGGCGCTGGCCGTGCGGGTGCTGCAGGTCTACACCGATGTGCTGTATGCCGAGGAGGCGTTGGGACTGGCCGAGGCGCAGGCGCGCACCCTGCACGAGGATGCCCGGCGCAGCGAGCGCTACGTGGCGGGCGGGGAGGGCACTGTCACCGACAGCCTGGAAATCGAGGCTCGCCTGGGCCTGGTGCAGGCGCAGGAGATCGAGGCGCGAGACCAGTTGCGCGACGCACGCAACGCCTTGCGCGCCGTGGTCGGGCCGGACCTGGGCGAGGCGGCGCTGGCGCCCCTGGATGCGCGGGCCATGGCGCAGCTGGCGGGCTCGCCCCAGCCGTTGGCGCAGTGGCGCGATACCGCCCTGAACAGCAATCCGGAACTTGCCGCCCAGCGTCGCCTGCTGGAAGCCGCCCGCCAGCGGCGCGAGGCGGCGCGCGCGGGCCATTTGCCCAGCGTGCGCCTGTACGCGCGCAAGCAACTGACCGACTCGAATGCCGAGAACCAGATCGGCCAGCGCTACGACACCAATACCGTCGGCGTGGAAATCTCGGTGCCGCTCTACAGCGGCGGGCGCACCAGCGCGGCCAGCGCCCAGGCCCTGGCGCAGCAGGATGTGGCCCAGCACAAGCTGGAGGCCGACACACGGGCGATGCTCGATGACCTGGAGCGGCAGTACAACCTGCTTGCCAGCAGCGAGCGGCGCATCGCGGCATACCAGCGGGCCGCCGATGCGGCGACGGGCCGGTTGCGGGCCACGCGCCGCAGCGTGCTGGGCGGCGAACGCACCAACCTGGATGTCCTGGACGCTGAACGCCAACGCGTGGAGGCCTTGCGCGACCTGGCACGGGCGCGCTACGACAACCTGCTGGCGTGGCTCACGCTGCGTTGGCAGGCCGGCGTGCTGGAAGAAAGCGACGTGTCCGCGGTCGGCATGCTGTTCCTCGCGCCGCCGTCATCCGTGCGCGCCGCAAGCAGGGTCTCGCCGAGGGCGGGCGGCTGATGGCGGCGGTCATGCCGGACACGGGCTGGCAGGCGCGCTGGCGCCGCCGTCTGTATTTCGCCTGCGGGCTGGCGTGCCTGGGCTTGGCCGTGCTGGGCGCGGTGTTGCCGGTCATGCCCAGCACGGTGTTCGTCATCCTGGCGGCCAGTTGCTTCGGCCGGGCGTCGCCGCGCTGGGAGGCCTGGCTGCTGCGCCACCCGCGCTATGGCCCAGCGCTCGTGGCCTGGCGGGAAGAGGGCGCCATCTCGCGCCGCGGCAAATGCTTCGCGGTCGGCGGCATTACGCTGGGGGCCGTGATGTTCTGGTGGGGCGCCAATCCGGGGGGATGGCTGGGGGGCGCGGTGACCGCCGGCATGGCGGCCTGTGCGGCGTGGCTGGCCACGCGGCCCGCGCCAAGCGCCACCCGTCTCCGTGGCGCTGGTTGCGATGGAAACACGCCTCAGCGCGCGCCGGCGCGTACCGGTTGATGGCCTGCCGCGTGGCTGGCCGGCGCGCCGGAGGGCATGTCGGTGTCGTCTGCCGCCAGCACGCAGCGATTGCGGCCCGCCGCCTTCGCCGCGTACAGCGCCTGGTCGGCGCTTTTCAGCAGGCGCTGGTAATCGGGATGGCCGCTGTGTCCGGACACGCCCACGCTCAGCGTCACCTGCACGCGGCTGCCATCGGGCAACGCCACGGGTCGTTCCTGCACGCGGCGGCGCAATGCGTCCGCCACGCTCAGGGCCTGGGGCCCGTCCACATCCACCAGCACGATGAGGAATTCCTCGCCGCCCAGGCGGAAGGTGTAGTCGCCGCCGCGGCTGTAGGTCGAGATCAGGCTGGCCACCTGCTGCAGCACGACGTCGCCGCCGTCATGGCCGTGCGTGTCGTTGATGAGCTTGAAGTGATCGATGTCGGCCAGCAGCACCGACAGTGGCGCGCCGATCTTGCGGGCGTAGGCGATCTCCTTGTTCATGACCACCTGCAGGTACTTGCGGTTCAGCAGCCGCGTCAACGTGTCGCGGCCGGACTCCAGGTTGCCCGCCTGCTCGAACAGGCACTCGACCAGATAGGCAACCGCCTGGGTCGCGTCGCGGATGCCTTGCAGCGCTTGCGCGCGTTGCGCGCTGCCGGGTGGGTGGTGCGAGGCGGTCTGGATCAGCGAATCGACCTGTGCCAGCTGCAGCAGGATGCTGCGCGTTTCGCTGGCGCCCTCGAAGGCGTGCGAGGCCTTGTGGGTGAACCACAGGCCGAACTCGGATTTGCGGATGCGTGGCAATTGCTGCCACGGCAGGTCGGCCGACAGGCCGAACATGAGCTGGTTTTCCCAATCCAGCAGCGCCGCGCGCTGGCGTTCCTTTTCCGCGCCGATGTTCTGCGACAGGGCCAGCAGCCGATAGCCTTCCTCGGCGCGTGACTTGCGGTCATGCGAGGTTTCATAGGCATGGCACATGATCTCGACCGAGATCAGCGTGACTTCCGAGATATACCGGCAGGCGCCCAGCACGGCGTCGGGCAGGGCATCCGGTTCAGCATGGAGGAGTTCGTGCATGCGCCGGGTCAGCAGCCGCATGCCGCGAATGATGAAGTGGACTGGAATCTCGATGCGCGCATGCACTTCGCCGATGCGGTATTGATAGGCCACCGCTGCCTGGAACTGCGCCAGGTGGCGTGCATCGAACACCGTCAGCAGCCACTCCTGCATGGAGTGTCGCAGGCGCGTCTGTACCAGCTCATGCGACAGGAAGAAGGCCGCGCCCTGGTCCGCCAGCATGCAATCGTAGAAGTCATCGGCAAGCGCCGCCGTGTGGCGGGCGGAGACATCCTGGGCGAGTTGGCATTGCTCGGCGCTGTAGCGGGAATGGGTATGTTCCCAATCCAGCGCCATGACTTCGGTGGAATGTTTCAAGAGGGGTCCGGTGTCGGGTCGGCGTGCGAATCCATTCTAGGTTCGCGCGTTGGTGCCCGAGGCCGCTGTCTCGCGGGCATCTGCGCTGGCGCAAGGCATCGCGCAAGACGCCGCGCGGCGGGCTTGCTTTTCTGGTGGGCGCCTGGCTGTGGCGCAAGAGGCATTGGCCGCCGGATGCAAACGTATTCCCCCGTCCTGCGCGCCAACGGCCCGCTGATACAGGATGGATATACAGTATATTGGTCGATGCGTCGGCCCCCGGCGCCTGTTTTCCGCCGCCCTGATTCCATGCCCACCGACCTGCTCTCCTTGACTTCCCCAGCCAGCCCTGCCGTCGCCCTGCCTGCCTGGGCCGTGGGCCCCCAGCATGCCGACATCCTGGCCGAGCTCAATGCCGAGCAGCGGGCCGCGGCGGCGCATGGCCTGGCCGATGCCGATGCCCGTGCCCTGCTGGTCATCGCGGGGGCGGGCACGGGCAAGACCAGTGCGCTCGCGCATCGGGTGGTGAACCTGATCCTGCACGGGGCGGACCCGCAGCGCATCCTGCTGCTGACGTTTTCGCGCCGGGCCGCCCAGGAAATGGCGCGGCGGGCGGGGCAGGTGCTGTCGCGCGCGCTGGGCCTGCAGGGCGGCGAGCCGCCAGCCTTGCCGTGGGCCGGCACGTTCCACGGGATCGGGGCACGGTTGTTGCGCGATTACGCGCCGCGTATCGGGCTGGCCGAAAATTTCAGCATCCATGACCGCGGCGACGCCGAAGACCTCATGGGCATGGTGCGCCACGCGCGCGGCCTGTCGGCCACGGCCGCGCGCTTTCCGCTGAAGGGCACCTGCCTGGGCATCTATTCGCGCGTGGTCAACAGCGGCGCGCCGCTGGCCGAGGTGCTGGCCCGGGCTTATCCCTGGTGCGCGCAGTGGGAAGAGGAACTGAACGGCCTTTTCACCGGCTACGTGCAGGCCAAGCAGGACCAGCAGGCGCTGGATTACGACGACCTGCTGCTGTATTGGGCCGAGATGCTGGGCGACCCCGGCCTGGCGGCCGAGCTGGGCGGGCGCTTCGACCACGTGCTGGTGGACGAGTACCAGGACACGAACGCCTTGCAGGCCGGTATCCTGCTTGCCATGAAGCCGGACGGCAAGGGGCTCACGGTGGTGGGCGACGATGCCCAGGCCATCTATTCCTTCCGCGCGGCCACCGTGCGCAACATCCTGGATTTCCCCCAGCGCTTCGCGACGCCCGCGCGGGTGATCACGCTCTCGCGCAACTATCGCTCGTCACAGCCCATCCTGGAGGCATCCAATGCAGTCATTGCGCAGGCGGCCGAGCGTTTCAAGAAGGACCTCTGGACCGACCGTCCTTCCAGCCTGAAGCCCCAGCTGGTGGCTGTCAGCGACGAGGCCGGGCAGGCGCGCTGGGTGGCCGATCGCGTGCTGGAGCGGCGCGAAGAAGGCCTGCGGCTCATGGCCCAGGCCGTGCTGTTCCGCACGTCCAGCCACAGCGCCGCGCTGGAACTGGAGCTGGCGCGGCGCAACATTCCCTTCGTGAAATTCGGCGGCCTGAAATTCCTGGAGGCCGGCCACATCAAGGATGCGCTGGCGGTGCTGCGCTGGGCGCAGAATCCGCGCAGCCGCGTGGCCGGTTTTCGCGTGGCGCAGTTGCTGCCCGGTGTCGGGCCGGCTACGGCGGCGCGTCTCATGGACACCCTGGCCGACGCCACGGACCCGGTGTCGGCCATTGCCGGTTTCGTGCCGGCGCAAGGCGACATCGAGGCCTGGCGCGGCTTTGCGCAGCTGTATGCCGCGCTGGCCAGCGGCAAGGCGGGCTGGCCGGCGGAGCTCGAGCTGGTGACCCGCTGGATCGCGCCGCACCTGGAGCGCCTGTACGAAGATGCGCGCGTGCGGCAAGGCGACCTGCAGCAGCTGTCGCGCCTGGCGGGGGCCTACGGCAGCCGCGAACGCTTCCTGACCGAACTGACGCTGGACCCGCCCGATGCCACCAGCGCGCATGCCGGGCCACCCATGCGCGACGAGGACTACCTCATCCTGTCCACCATCCATTCCGCCAAGGGCCAGGAGTGGAAGGCCGTCTATGTGCTGAACGCCGTGGATGGCTGCATCCCCTGCGACATCAGCACCGGTGCGTCGGAAGAGATCGAAGAGGAGCGGCGCCTGTTGTACGTGGCGATGACGCGCGCGCGTGACTTCCTGCACGTGATGGTGCCGCAGCGCTTCTATGTGACCCAGCAGACCGGCATGGGCGACCGCCATGTGTACGGCGGGCGCACGCGCTTCATCCCCGACAGCCTGCTGGACAAGTTCGACTTGCTGCCCAGGCCGGAGCCGCTGGAACCGATACGGCCGAAAGGCGAAAAGCCCGCGCCGGCGATGGACGTGGCGGCGCGGATCCGGGCGCGCTGGCGCTAGGGCGCACCGGCGTCCAGGGCGTCCCGCTGCACTGGCGCTGCCGTATCAGCCCTGTTGCGGCTCTTCCGTCAGCATGCGCAGCCGCGCGTTGTCGATGTGGCTGCGCATGGCTTCGCGCGCGCCGGCGCTGTCATGCGCGCGCACGGCCTGGTAGATGCGCTCGTGTTCGGCCTGGACGAGCTCCAGGCGGGCGCGGCCCACTTTCAGCGACAGCTTGCGCGTCAGCGCCACGCCTTCGGCGATGTACTCCGACAGCGCCTGCATGCTGAACTCGAACAGCGGGTTCTTGGTGGCGGCCGCAATGGCGCGATGAAAGCGCAGGTCGGCCTCGGCGCCCACCCGGCGCTCGTCCATGGCCGCGCGCATGTCCTTCAGGGCGGCCGACAGCAGGCGCAGGTCCGTTTCGGTGCGGCGCTCGGCCGCCAGCCATGCCACTTCGCCTTCCAGCGCCACGCGGTATTCATAGGCGCGCAGCAGATCCGCCACGCCGCCGATGGGCGCTAGTTGCAGGAAATCGACCGCAGGCTTGCGTTGCACATAGGAACCCGAGCCGTGGCGCGACACGATGACGCCATCGGCGCGCAGGCGCGCCAGCGCCTCGCGGATGACCGGGCGCGACACGCCGAAGGTTTCCGCCATTTCGCTTTCCGCCGGCAGGCGCTCGCCCTCGGGGAGGGCGCCGCTGACGATGCGGGCCATGATCTCTTCATAGATCTGGTCGCTGTATTTCTTCACGCGGCGCAGGACCGGGCCGCCCTCGGTGGAAGAGGACGGGGTGGCGGCGCGCGCGGACAGGGGGGCGGTGGACATGCCGGCATTCTACCGGCCAGCTTGTCAGCATGTTGGAATTATAAATAACCACTTGTTGACAAGTTGAAGGGGCGCTGCCAAGATTCAGCCATCGTCATCGCCGATGTGGCGGGCTCTGTGCACGGGGTCCGGCGCCAGGCGGATCCGCGCTTTGACCGGCGCCATCCCCTCCAACACCCCAAGGGTTCCGCAACATGAAAACCACTCCCCACACCCTGCAGGACGTCGCCGCTTCCGTGCTGGCCGTGCCGCCGCTGGCGCGCAACGCCGACCTGTCCTTGAACGCCGACGCCAACCGCGCCCTGATCCGCCACATGGAAGCCGGCGGCATCTCGACGCTGGTCTATGGCGGCAACGCCAATTTCTATCACCTGGGCATGCACGAATACGCCGCCGTGCTGGACCTGCTGGTGCAAGCCGCCGCCGACGACACCTGGGTGGTGCCCTCGGCCGGGCCGGACTTCGGCAAGCTGGTCGACCAGGCCGCCGTGCTGCGCGACTATGACTTCCCCATCACGATGGTCATGCCCCAGCGTGGCGCCTGCCATCCCGCGGGCGTGGCGCGCGGCGTGAGCCTGTTCGCCGAGAAACTGGGCAAGCCGGTGCTGCTGTACATCAAGGACGAAGGCTATCTGCCGGCCCAGACGGTGCGCGCGCTGGTGGACGACGGCACGGTCAGTCTCATCAAGTACGCCGTGGTGCGCGAGCAGCCGGCCCAGGACGAGCAACTGCGCGAACTGGCGGCCCAGGTGGATCCCAAGCGCATCATCAGCGGCATCGGCGAACGTCCTGCCATCGATCACCTGCGCGCCTTCGGCCTGGGCAGCTTCACTACCGGTACGGGGTGCATCGCGCCTGCCGCGTCGATGTCGCTGCTGCGCGCCATCCAGGCGGGTGACTGGGAGGGCGCGGAAACCCTCCGCAAGGGCTTCCTGGGCGTGGAAGACCTGCGCGACGCGCACGGTCCCATCCCGGTCCTGCACGATGCGGTGAGCTTCTGCGGCATTGCCGACATGGGCCCCATGCTGCCCATGCTGGCGAACACCGATGCGGCCCTGAAGGCGCCCTTGACGGCCGCCGCCAGCGCGTTGCTGAAGGCCGAGTCCGTGGCGGCCTGATCCGCCTGGCCTGATCCGCCGATCGACAGTCCATGCCGCGCGGCCCTGAGGGCACGCGCGGCGGGGCAGGGTGCGTCGCGCCGGTGGCCGCGCGCCCGGTCCATGCATGCCTTACAAGAACACAGGAGACAAAGCATCATGACGTTCAACAAGACCATCCTTCGCAAGACCCTTGCCGCCCTCTGCTGCGCGGTGGCGGGCGCCGTGTCGGTGCCGGTGCTGGCCGCGGACACCTATCCGTCCAATCCCGTCAAGTGGATCGTGCCGTTTCCCGCGGGCGGCAGCACCGACATCTTCGCCCGCGTGCTGGGGGAATCCATGCAGCGCGAACTGGGCCAGCCCATGGTCGTGGACAACCGCGGCGGCGCGGGCGGCGGCATCGGCGCGGCCATGGCGGCGAACGCGGCGCCTGACGGCTATACGATCACCAGCGCCACGGTGAGCACGCACGCCATCAACGCCAGCCTGTATCCCAACCTGCAATACGACCCGGTCAAGAGCTTCGCGCCCATCATCCTGCTGGGCTATGTGCCCAATGTGCTGGTGGTGAACGCCGATTCGGCGTTCAAGACCGTGCAGGACCTGATCGCCGCCGGCAAGTCGCGCGAGCTGACCTTCGCGTCGAATGGCAACGGCACCAGCCAGCACCTGACCGGTGAACTGTTCAAGAAACAGACCGGCATCGCCTTCGCGCACGTGCCGTACCGTGGCTCGCCCCAGGCCTTGCAGGACCTGATGGGCGGCCGGGTGGACTTCATGTTCGACCAGACCTTCTCCCTGATCCAGTCCGGCAAGGTGCGCGCGCTGGCGGTCAGCTCGGACGAGCGTTCGCCCTTGCTGCCGGACGTGCCCACGCTGCAGGAGGCGGGCGTGAAGGACTTCAAGGTGCTGTCCTGGCACGCGCTGTATGCGCCGGCGGGCACCCCCGATGCCATCGTGACGCGCCTGAACGGCGCGGTCGGCAAGGCCTTGGCCGATGCCGGGGTGCGCGAGCGCCTGGGCGCGCAAGGCTTGCAGGTGGTGGGCGGCACGCCGCAGGCACTGGGCGAGCTGACCCGCGTGGAAATGGCACGCTGGGCCGAGGTGGTGAAGGCGTCGGGCGCCAGGATGGACTGAGCGCCCGGCCTGCGTCGCGCGCCGGTCAGCCTAAATCAAGCATAATGGCCGGCATTCGATGTGGAGATTTCAGCATGCTCAAGAAATTGGCGGTCGTGGCCGCGATGGCGGTCGGTCTGGCGGGTTGCGCGACGGATATCGCTCCCCAGGGCGGGCGCGCCATCACCGATTCCTTCGAGGTCGCGGTGGATTACCAGGAAGCCTGGCGCCGTGCCGATGAACAGATGCGCCAGTGCCTGCGCGGCGAGAACGGCCATTCGGTGCGAGGCGGCGTGGACGACACGGCGCGCACGGCGGTGGCCGAGGTCATCACGCGCTTCAGTTCGAGCCCGCTGGTGCAGGCCGATATCCAGGCCCGTGACGGCAAGCGCAGCGCGGTGAGCCTGGCGGCCTGGAACGTGGGCGTGTGGAACGAAGAGGGCCTGGCGGCCCTGCGCGAGTCGATCGAATTCGGCACGCCGACCTGCCGCGCCTACATGCCCAAGCCCAAGGCGGATCCGAAACGGGGTCGCTGAGGGGGCCGCTGGGCGCCAGACCCGCCAATGAAAATGGGCGCCTGTGCATCACAGGCGCCCATTTTTCATGGCGGTGAGCCAAGCGCCGATCAGGCGCCGGTCAGCTTTTCCTTGACCTGGCGCGAGACGGCCGTCATGTCGGCGCGGCCGGCCAGCGCGGCCTTCACGATGGCCATGACCTTGCCCATGGCCGGCGCGCCCGTGGCGCCTTCGGCGGCCACCTGGGCCACGGCGGCGTCGACGGCGGCAAGCACTTCGGCTTCGGTGGCGGCTTGCGGCAGGAACTCCTGCAGCACGAGCACTTCGGCCTTTTCGGCGTCGGCGGTTTCCTGGCGGCCGGCCTGTTCGAAGGCGGTGATGGACTCGCGGCGCTGCTTGACCTGCTTTTCCAGGATGGCGGTGACGTCGGCATCGTCCAGGTCGCGGCGCTCGTCCACTTCCTTCTGCTTGATGGCGGCCTGCAAGAGGCGCAGGGTGCCCAGGCGCTCGGATTGCTTGGCGCGCATGGCGTCCTTGACGGCGTTGGCGATACGCTGCTTGAGCGGTTCGGTGCTCATGGAAAGACCTTGGTGTGACGGTGAACGGAAGCCGTCATCTTACCGCTCCTTGGCGGGCGGGCGCGTGACGGTCAATGGAAGTGGTCAATGGAAGTCGCGGCTGTGCGGCGTCAGCCGGCCCAGCAGCGGCGAGCAATCGACCAGCCTGCCGGCCACCAGGTGGCGCACGCCCTGGTGGCTTTGCCACACGCCATAGACGCCCAGCAGGGTGGCCGCGGTGGCTTCGCGGCGTTGGCGTTCCACCAGTTCCGGCCGCAGCACCACGTTGACCGGCCCGGTCTCGTCCTCGATCGTCACGAAGAGCACGCCCTTGGCGGTGGGCGGGCGCTGGCGCCCGGTGACGATGCCGCAGGCCCGTGCCAGCCGGCCATGCGGATAGCCGTTCAGCGTGGCGGCGGGCATGAAGCGCATGCCGGTCAGGCGCGGGCGCAGCAGGTGCACGGGATGGCGTCCCAGCGTCAGGCCCACGGATTCATAGTCGTCGATGATGTCCTCGCCCTCGGAGGGCGCGCTCAGGGCGGGCGATTGCACATCGCCGACGCTGGCCGCGCGCAGCAAGCCCGCATCGGCCACGGCGCCTGCCGCGACCCAGCGGGCCTGGCGCCGGTGCCCGGCCAGCGCCAGCGCGCCGGCCGCGGCCAGGGCATCCAGTTCGTGCCGCGTGAGCCCGGCGCGGCGGGACAGGTCGTGGACGTCGGTAAAAGGGGATTCCGCGCGCAAGGCGGCGATGCGTTCGGCGGTGTCCTTGGAGAGTCCGGCGACCTGGTTCAAGCCCAGGCGCACGGCGGGCCGGGGGGCCTCGGCGGGGGCATGCGCCGGCAGGGGATCGGGCGCAGGCACGGTGCGTTCGACCAGCGTGCACAGCGCCTCGCTGTGGCGGATGTCCACGGGCAGCACCTGCACCCCGTGCCGGCGCGCGTCGTGCACCAGTTGCGCGGGCTGGTAGAAGCCCATGGGCTGCGAGTCCAGCAATGCCGCCAGGAAGGCCTCGGGCTCGTGGCGCTTGATCCAGGAGCTGTAGTAGGCCAGCTTGGCGAAGCTGGCGGCGTGGCTTTCGGGGAAGCCGTATTCGCCGAAGCCTTCGATCTGGCGGAAGAGGCTGTCGGCGAATTCCTGGGTGCAGCCGTGTTTCAGCAGCCCGTCGATCAGCCTGTTGCGGAATTTGTCGACGCCGCCCTTGCGCCGCCACGCCGCCATGGAACGGCGCAGCTGATCGGCGTCGTCGGCGCTGAAGCCCGCGCCGACCATGGCGATCTGCATGACCTGTTCCTGGAAGATCGGGACGCCCAGGGTACGCGCCAGGACTTCGCCGATTTTTTCCGTGGGGGGAATGTTGGGCTCCAGCCCGTGCTTGCGCCGCAGATAGGGATGCACCATGCCGCCCTGGATGGGGCCGGGGCGCACGATGGCGACTTCCACCACCAGGTCGTAATAGGTTCTTGGCCGCAGGCGCGGCAGCATGCTCATCTGTGCGCGCGACTCGATCTGGAAGACGCCGATGGTGTCGGCATCGCAGATCATGTCGTAGGTGCGCCCGTCTTCATCCGGGATGTCCGGGAAGGCAAAGCCCGGCAGGCGGCGGCGCTGCGCCACCCACGCCATTGCCCGCCGCAGCACGGTCAGCATGCCCAATGCCAGCACGTCGACCTTCAGCAAGCCCACTGCATCGAGGTCGTCCTTGTCCCACTGCACCACGCTGCGGTCGGCCATGGCGGCGTTCTCGATGGGGACCAGCCTGGTCAGCGGCCCGCGCGACATGACGAAGCCGCCCGGGTGCTGCGACAGGTGGCGTGGAAATCCCATGAGCTGCTCGGCCAGCCAGGCCCAATGCTGTGCAACGGACGAGGAAGGGTCGAGGCCGGCCCGCGCGAAACGATCCATCAGGTGATCCTTGCCATCCCACCACTGGTGCTGGCGTGCGACGGCGTCCAGGATCACCTCGTCGATGCCCAGGGCGCGGCCCGTGTCGCGCAGGACGCTGCGCGGCCGATAGGAAATGACGACGGCGGTGAGCGCCGCGCGCGCGCGGCCATATTTTTCATAGACGTACTGGATGACTTCTTCGCGGCGCTGATGCTCGAAGTCCACGTCGATGTCGGGCGGCTCGCCGCGTTCGCGGCTGATGAAGCGCTCGAAGAGCAGCGTGCTTTCTGCGGGGTTGACCTCGGTGATATGCAGGCAATAGCAGACGGTGGAATTGGCGGCCGAGCCCCGGCCCTGGCACAGGATGTGCTTCGAGCGGGCAAACTGCACCAGGTCGTGCACGGTCAGGAAATAGGCTTCGTATTTCAGGTCGATGATGAGCGCGAGCTCGTGGTCGATCTGGGTTTGCACGGCAGGCGGCACGCCCTGCGGATAGCGCTGGGCGGCGCCTTCGCGCGTGGCCTTGCGCAGGTATGACGCCGCCGTGTGCCCGGCAGGCACGATCTCCTCGGGGTATTCATAACGCAGCTCGTCCAGCGAGAACGTGCAGGCCTGCGCGATGCGCAGGGTCTCGGCCAGGGCCTCGGGCGGATAGCTGGCGGCCAGGCGCTGGCGCGTGCGCAGGTGCTGTTCGGCATTGGGCGCCAGCGCATAGCCGCAGGCATGCACGGGCTGGCCCAGACGGATGGCGGCCAGCGTGTCGTGCAAGGGCTTGCGCGAACGGGTGTGCATCTCGACGCGGCCCGTGGCGGCCAGTGGCAGTCCGTGGCGGCGCGCGGCGGTTTCCACCGCGGCGCGATAGGTGTCTTCGTGCGGATGATGCAGCAGCGTCAAGGCCATGCGCGCGCGCGGCCCGAAGGTGCGCGCCGTCCATTCCGCCTGCGCCAGCAGGTCTTCCAGCGGCGTGCCGCGTTCGGGCGACAGCAGCACGATGCAGCCGGGCAGTCCGCGCAGATGGGCATGCGCGGCGGCAGGGGCATCCAGGTCGTCGGCGTGCAGCCGGTATTCCCCTTTCGGGGCGCGGCCGCGTGCCAGCGTGATGAGCTCGGACAGGTTGCCATAGCCTTCCTTGTCCTGCGCCAGCGCGACGAGCGTGCAGCCGGGATGGCCGGCACGCGGCGACAGGCGCAGCTCGCTGCCGATGAGCAGTTTCAGCGGCCTGTCCCCGGGCAGCTTCTTCGCTTCGACATGCGCGCGCACCACGCCGGCCAGCGAGCATTCGTCGGTGAGGGCCAGCGCCGCATAGCCCAGTTCCGCGGCGTACTCGACCAGGCTTTCCGGATGCGAGGCGCCGCGCAGGAAAGAGAAGTTCGAGAGGCAATGCAGTTCGGCATAGCCGGGGAGTTGACCGGACAGCAGGCCGGACAGCGGCGTGGACGTGTCGTGCATCCCCCAGGCCCCCGGTTCAGGCGAAGAGCCCGTGCAGGAACCAGCGCGGCGCGGCCTGGCCGCGCTCGCGGAAGATCCAATAGCGCGCGGCGTGCGCGTCCTCGGCCACGAAATAGTCGCGCAGCACGAAGGCGCCGTGCCACCAGCCGCTTTCGATGCGCTCGGGGCCGCGCACCAGGCGCAGCGGCGTGCCATGGACGGGCCGGTCCTGTTGCAGCGGCAGGGGCTGGGGAACGTCCAGCAGCCAGAACGGACGCTCGCCGGGCGTGGGGGCGAGCCCCTGGCGGCAGGGGGGCGTGTCCGCGCCGGCCCAGACATTCGCGTTCTCGGGGCGGTGGTCGGCGACGGCGGCCCCATGCAGCACGCGCGCGTCGCCCAGGCGTGCGCGCAGCAGGTCCAGCAGGCGGCGGAAATCGGCGGGCGAGCCGCCTGGGTCGGGAAAGAGCTGCGCGCTGGGCGGGGCCTGCGGCGCCAGCACCTGGGTGTCGAGCTGCAAGGCCACGACCGGGCCGGCCCAGGGCAGGCGCGCATAGCGTTCCCGCAAGGGCGCAAGCAGTTGCGGCAATTGCCAGGCGGGTTCGGCCAGCGCCAGCGCCAGGCGGGTGTCGGGCTGTTCCTGCGGGCCTGCGTGACGGCGGCGTTCGTGGATCAGCGTGAGCCGCAGGCCTGTCACCGCCAGCCGGCAGGCCTGCAGCCAGCGGCACAGGCCTTCCAGCAGCCGGGCCGCCACGTGCAGCACGCCTTCGCTGTGTTCCAGCCGTTCCAGCAGGTCGTGGCGGATGTGGTAGCTGGGCGGCGGGACGAACCAGTCCGTGGCCAGCGGCGTGGGCGCATAGGCCGCGTCCAGCGCGCGCATCAGCGCGGGACTGCTGCGGCGTTGCAGCCCCGCGCGCGGCAAGGCGCGCAAGGCGCCCAGGGTGTGGCAGCCGATGCCGCCCAGCCAGTCGGCCAAGGGCTCGGCCTCGGGCAGCAAGGCGCAGGGCAGGGCGTCCAACCGGCGGGACAAGGTGGCGGGCTTGAGCGTGGCGCGCCGGGCGCGTGCCGCAGCGTGGCGGGCCAGCAGCCAGGCGCCATGCGGCGTGGGGGCCAGCGCTGCCTGCACCTGCAGGCCACAGGCGCGCACGGCCTGGCGCGTGGCGCGCAGCAGGGCGCGTGGCCCGCCGAAGAGCGTCAAACTGGCGGTGACGTCCAGCAGCAGCGTGTGGTCGGCGTATTGCGCCACTTGCGGGGTGTAGGGCAGCACGGCCAGCGCGGCGGCGTCGAAGAGGGCCTGTTCGCTGGCGACATCGCGTTCCAGCAGCGTGGCTTGCGGGGCAAGCGTGGATGCGCCGCTGCGGCGCATGCCTTCGGCCAGGCCCAGCGCGCGGGCACCGGCGCTGCAGGCGACGATGCGCTCGCGCGACAGCAATGCCCAGGCGGCCGGCTCACTGAGCCAGCGCGTGCGGCAGGCGTCCAGCATGAGCTGGGGCAGGTGCAGGCTGATCCAGAGGGACATGGGGAAACAGGGTGTCGAGGCCAGGCAGGCGGTTGTCCAGGGGAATGTGCAGGGTGCGCGCGCAAGGCGGGCCGCGGCGCTTGAGCAGCGTGACGGCCACGCCGCCGCGCGCCGGCGCCAGCGCCACGCGCAGGGGCGCGACCGAGGCCTGCGCGGCGGTGGAGGGCGGGCGCATCAGCACGAACAGCATGTCGCTGCCTTGCGCCGCCAGGTGCAGGCGCCGCAAGGCAGGCAGCGGCACCGGGTCGTGCCAGGCCAGCAACGCGCCGCACTGGCCGTTGCGCAGCACCTGTTCGGCGGCCCACAAGGCATCGCGGTCGTGGGCGGGGTGCAGCCACAGCAGTTGCGCAGGGTCGAGCCGCCAGTGATGCCAGCAGGCCAGGTGGGGGGCGTAGGGCGGCGAGAGCAGCACGATCCGGCGATGCGCGGGCACGGCGGCCAATGCCGGGCGCAGCAGCCGGATTTCTCCTACGCCGTGGCGTTCGGGCAGCAGCTCGGTCAGGCTGCCCAGGGGCCAGCCGCCGCCGGGCAATTCCGCCGCCAGCGCCGCGTGTCCGGCGGGCAGGCACGCGCTGGCCCGCGTGGCCAGTTGCGAGCCACGCCAGAGGGCGGGATGGATGTGTTCGGGCCGGGGCATGGACAGATGAGGAACTGAAAATAAGGCTGTATGAATATACAGTATTCCGGGAACGTAAGCCGAGGCCATGCAGCAACCCTGTTGCGCACAGGGTTGTATATCGGAAAATGCCGAACTAAGATTCGGAAAATCCAGATATACACCTACCGACACCATGGATATCGACGCCATCCACAAAGCCCTGGCCAGCCCCTTGCGGCGCCAGATCCTGACGTGGCTGAAAACCCCGGAGCAGTGTTTCGAAGCCCAGGACCACCCCTGGGACATGGGCGTGTGCGCGGGGCGCATCGACCAGCGCACGGGCTTGTCGCAGTCCACCGTGTCCGGGCACCTGGCCATCCTGCAGCGCGCAGGACTGATCACCGCCCGCAAGGTGGGGCAGTGGATTTTCTATGCACGCAACGAGGCGCTCATCCAGGAATTCCTGGCGCAGTCCGCGCGTGATCTCTGAACTGAACCCAGAAGGATTGCAGCATGACCACGCTTTTTGATCCCCTCCAGGTCGGCGCGCTGACCCTGCCGAACCGCATCGTCCTGGCGCCGCTGACCCGTTCGCGCGCCGCCGGCCGCGTGCCCAACGCACTCATGGCGCAGTACTACGCCCAGCGCGCCAGCGCCGGCCTCATCCTGTCCGAGGCGACCTCGGTCATCCCGCAAGGCGTGGGCTACGTCGACACCCCGGGCATCTGGTCCGCCGAGCAGGTGGAAGGCTGGAAGCGCGTGACCGAGGCCGTGCACGCCGCGGGCGGACGCATCTTCCTGCAGCTGTGGCACGTGGGCCGCATCTCGGATCCCGAGCTGCTGGACGGCAACCTCCCCGTCGCGCCCAGCGCGATCCAGCCCGACGGCCACGTCAGCCTGCTGCGTCCGAAGCGCCCCTTCGTGACCCCGCGCGCGCTGGAAACCAGCGAGATCCCGGGCATCGTGCAGGCCTATCGCACCGGCGCGGAAAACGCCAAGCTCGCGGGTTTCGACGGCGTGGAAGTGCACGGCGCCAATGGCTATCTGCTGGACCAGTTCCTGCAGAGCGGCACGAACACGCGCACCGACGCCTATGGCGGCAGCCTGGAAAACCGCGCGCGCCTGATGCTGGAAGTGACCGACGCCTGCATCGACGTGTGGGGCGCGGACCGCGTGGGCATGCACCTGGCGCCGCGTGGCGATTCGCATGACATGTCGGACAGCGATCCGCTGGCCACGTTCACCTATGTGGCGCGCGAGCTGGGCAAGCGCGGCATCGCCTTCATCTGCGCGCGTGAGTCGCTGGGCGACAAGCGCATCGGCCCGCAACTGAAGCAGGCTTTCGGCGGCGTCTATATCGCCAACGAAGCCTTCACGGCCGAGACCGCGCAACAGGTGCTGGACGCGGGCGAGGCGGATGCCGTGGCTTTCGGCAAGCTCTACATCGCCAACCCGGACCTGGTCGAGCGTTTCGCGGCCGGCGCCGAACTGAACGCGCCGCGCGCCGAGACCTTCTATGCGCCCCGGGAAGGCGAAGGTCCGGATAACGGCTACACCGACTATCCGGCGCTGGCGGAGGCCGCGTCGGCGCAGTAGGTCGGTGCAGTAAGTCGGCGCAGTAGGTCGGCGCACAGCCAGCAAGCCAGGCAGGCCGCAAGCGCCGGCGGGCTTAACCGGCCTGGCGCGTCAGCGCCACGGCCACGCCCGCCGGCAGCCGTGTATCGGCGGGCAGCAGCCAGTCGGCTTGCGTGCCGGCCGAGCCATCGGGCCGGTATTGCAACTCGTGCAAGGACAGGCCCACGCCGGGACGCAGCAGCAGCACGCTGGCGCAGCGCGTGCCGTAGGTCTTGCTGACGATCATCGGACTGCCCAGCAGGCGCTCGCGCGCCAGGCCCACGCCGGTGTCGGGCAATTCCGCGTCGGGCGGCGCACGGCGGTCGGCCAGGATGCGCCACAGCGCGCGCAGGTCCGGCGCCTCGCCGGCAGGAGAGGGCGGCAAGGCGCCCTCCGCCAGCCAGGCCTGCAGGGCCTCGCGCGTGCGCACGACCTTGGGCCAGGGCGTATCCAGCAGATGATTGGACAAGCCGTGCACGCCATCGGCCAGGGCGCGCGGCGCACCGTCGCGGTTGCCCGCATACCAGGCGCCTTGCGCATCGCCCACGACCAGATTGAAGCCGTTGTAGTCCGCACCGCGCGCATGCACGGCGTGCGCGTAATCACGCGGACTGTCCGTGCCTGACAGAAAGCCCTGCACCAGCGCGCCGCGCGAAGGGGCATCGGGCAGCACGTGGCTGGGGTCGCGGTAATTGGTCAGCAGCGCATAGCGGCCTGGCGCGGCGATGCCCAGCCAGGTGCCGCCGGCGGACAGGTCGCGGCCCGCCACCAGGCCCGGCTGCCCGGCCCAGGGGGCTGCGGGCGCGGTGGGCCGCGCATGGAACTCATCGCGGTTGGCGATCAGCACGAAAGGCAGGTCGGGCCGCGCGTTGAGCGCGAAGGTGGCAAGGCACATGGGACGGAAAAGGCACGGCGGCGGGCAAGACGGCGACGAGGCACTGTAGCAAAATGCGAAGATGATCCCGATTACCGATACGCTGTCGCTCGACCCCGCCGACCTGAGCTACGGCATGATCCGTGCCCAAGGCTCGGGCGGACAGAATGTGAACAAGGTTTCCAGCGCGGTGCACCTGCGCTACGACCTCGCCAATGCGGCGCTGCCGCAATGGTTCAAGGATGCCGTCATGGCCCTGGGCGACCACCGCGTCACGCAGGCCGGCGTCATCATCATCAAGGCCCAGTCCTTCCGCAGCCAGGAAAAGAACCGCGGCGACGCGCTCGATCGCCTGCTGGCGCTGTTGCGCACGGCCGCCACGCCCGCCGCGCCGCGGCATGCCACCCGGCCCACGCGCGCCTCGCAGCGGCGGCGGGTGCAACGCAAGGTCGCGCATGGGCAGACCAAGCGCCTGCGCGGCAGGGTGCAGGACGACTGAGCGCCGCGCCAGATGTATCCGCTTGAATTGCCTTGACGCCTTTGGACAGGCAAGGCGCTGCGCAAGCGGGCACCATGGGTGCTCGGACTTCAAACAGAGGAGAAGACCATGCGCGGCATCCTGCTTTGGCTTATCGGCATTCCCATTCCCATCATCCTGCTGCTGTGGCTGTTCGGCGTCTTCTGACCTGCGACGCCAGCCAGCATCCTGGAGGGCCCGAGGCGCAACCGCGTCACGCGTCCTTCAGCAGCGCGGCATACCCCTGCCGTGCATCGGGCCAGCGCAGGGCATAGCCGCTGGCCCGCAGCCGGGCGTTGGACAGGCGCTTGCTGCCTACCGCGCCCGGCGCCGGGCCCTCGCCAGGCGCGGGGGCGCCGGCCATTTCCGCCAGCGCGGCATACAGCTCGTGCAATGGCAAGGGCGTGTCGTCGCAACCGAGATACACCGGCGCGGGGTCAGGCAGGTTCAAGAGGTGCGCCAGCGCGCCCGCCGCATCATCCACATGCATGCGATTGGCCCAGTGCACCGGATGCCGGGGCGCGCGGGCGCGTCCTTCACGCAGGCGCGCGATGAGTTGCAGGCGCCCCGGACCATACAGGCCGGCCAGCCTCAGCGACACGCTGGGCACAGGCTGCGCGGCCAGCCAGGCCTCGGCCTCGCACAGGATCTCTCCATTGAATGACAGCGGTCCGGTGGGCGTCAGTTCGTCCACCCAGGCGCCTTCGTGTTCGCCATACACCGCCGTCGACGACACCAGCACCACGCGCCGCAAGGTGGCCGGATCCAGCGCGGCCATCAGGTTGCGCAGGCCGTCGATGAACACGCCGCGATAGGCCTCGGGACTGCGCGCGCCGGGCGTGGGCAGGTAGGCCAGGTGCGTGATGCCGGGCGGCAGCGCGGCCAGGGTGGCAGGCTGGCGCAAATCGGCGGCGATCCAGGAAAGCGGGGCAGGGCCGGGCGGGAGGCTGCGGCGCAGCCCCCACACTTGTGCGCCTCGGGACGCCAGCAGGCGGGCGGCGCGCAGGCCGACGTCGCCGCAGCCGGCGATGAGGATTCTGTCGGAAGCGTTCATGGCGGCAAGAGGCATCGAGAGGCAGGCAGGAGAGACAAAAGAGACAGGCTGCCGCAACAGCCATGTCAACGGCACCGGCAACCATAGCGCAAGCCGGGGTTGCCTGCCATGGCCGCCACGCCTGGCATCGCGCTTGCAGCACTGGCGTTCAGCGCGCTGCTCGGGTCAAAATCCCGCTTATCCGACTCTGCCGCAAGGAATCACCGTGACACAGGAAACGCGCATCGACATCACCCGGACCCGGCGGGGCGAACTGGATTGCTGGCGCTTGCGCGTAGACGACACCGAGGCCTGGGTGGCGGAGCAGGGCGCGCAGGTGCTCGGTTTCGGCCGGGACGGCCGACAGCCCGTGGTCTGGCTGAGCGATGCCGCGGTCCTTGAACCGGGCAAGTCGGTGCGAGGCGGCATTCCCGTGTGCTGGCCCTGGTTTGGCGAACTGGCGCGCAATCCCGCGGCCGTGCGCGCAGGGGTGCCCGATGCCGCGCACGCGCCCGCCCATGGCCACGCACGGACACGCGCGTGGCAGGTGCAGGACGCCCAGGCCCTGGCGGGCGAGGCCGCGGTCCTGACGCTGGCCCTGGCCGCCGACGACGATGGACCCTGGCAAGGCCTGTCGGCACGCCTGGACGTGCGGCTCGACGCAGCCGGCCTGCGCGTGGCGCTGCACAGCCGCAACGGCAGCGGCCAGCCGCGCACCATCAGCCAGGCGCTGCACACCTATCTGCAGGTGGGCGACGTGCGCGACGTGCGGGTGCTGGGCCTGGAAGACGCCCGTTACCTGGACACGCTGGCAGGCTGGGTGGAAAAGCGCCAGGAGGGGCCGCTGCATTTCGATGGCGAGGTGGATCGCATCTATTACACCGGCTCGCCCTGCCTGGTGGTGGATGACACCGGCCTGGGCCGCCGCCTGGTGGTGGAAAGCGAGGGCTCGGGCAGCGCCGTCCTGTGGAATCCGCACATCGACAAGGCTCGCCGCCTGTCGCAGTTTTCGCCCGATGCGTGGCAGCAGATGCTGTGCATCGAAACCGCCCGGGTCATGGATGATGCCCTGGTGTTGGCGCCTGGCGCCGCACACGAAATGGTGTTGCGCCTGTGGGAGGACGTCAGGCTTTGAGGGAAATCGCCCCGGATAAAATGGGAAGCTCGGCATGACAGGAATGTGACATTTTCCCGTCCATTAGGCGGATAGAATGCGCCACTCTCCCCAGTCCCAAGTGAATCCCTGCCATGACGTCCCCCGCGATCCCGTCCGATACTCCTGAAGCCGTCCTGGCCGCCACGCAGCGCTGGGTGGAGCGCGCCGTCATCGGGCTGAACCTCTGTCCCTTCGCCAAGAGCGTGCAGGTCAAAGGGCAGATCCATTACGAAGTGAGCGCCGCCATCAACCGCAAGCAGGTGGCCCAGGACCTGCAACGCCTGCTGGAAACGGTGGCCGACGCCGACCCGCAAGCGATGGACACGGCGCTGCTCATCGTGCCCGACGCGCTGTCGGACTTCCTGGACTACAACGATTTCCTGGATGTGGCCGAAGACCTGCTGGCGGCCATGGCGCTCGATGGCGTGCTGCAGGTGGCCAGCTTCCATCCGCAATACCAGTTCGCCGACGCGGGGCCGGACGACATCGAGAACTACACCAACCGTTCGCCGTATCCGATCTTCCACATCCTGCGCGAAGACAGCCTGGATCGCGCGGTGGAGTCCAATCCGGACGCGGCGGAAATCTATCTGCGCAACCAGCAAACGCTGCGCCGCCTGGGCCGGGAAGGCTGGGAAAGACTGATGGAGGCGCCCGAGGCGGCCTCCTGTCCGCACGCCAAGCGGGATTGACTCCCCGCGCGATCAGGCCTTGGCGGACGCGGCAGGTGCCGCGCCGCCGAAGAAGCGCGCCCGCATTTCCCCGATTCCCAGCATCTCCAGCAGGTTCTCCAGCCGTTCCGTGGCCTTCTTGCGGGGCAGGTTTTTGTAACTGGCGATGATCAGCTCGTTCTTCATCGAGTGCTCCCAGCCCACCAGCTCGGTGACCGTGACCTGGTAGCCGTGCGCCTCCAACTGCAGGCTGCGCAGCACGTTGGTGGCCTGGCTGCCGAACTCCCGCGTGTGCAGCGGGTGGCGCCACAACTCGGCCAGGGCGGACGCGCCCAGCGACATCTGCTTGCGGCGGCGCAGGACGCCCGCCACCTCGGCCTGGCAGCAGGGCACGATCACGATGTGCCTGGCTTCCTTGGCCAGCGCATAGCGGATGGCGTCGTCGGTGGCGGTGTCACAGGCATGCAGCGCCGTCACGATGTCCACCTGCGCGGGCAGCCTGGGGGAATCGATGGCCTCGGCGGCCGACAGGTTCAGGAAGGACATCCCCTCGAAACCCGCGCGGCGCGCGAGATCCTGCGCGCTGGCCACCAGCTCCGGCCGGGTCTCGATGCCATACAGATGCGAGGCATCCTTCAACTGCTTGAAGTACAGGTCGTACAGGATGAAGCCCAGATACGACTTGCCCGAGCCGTGGTCCACCAGCGTGATGCCCTCGCGGTCCTGCTTCAGGTCCTTCAGCAGCGGTTCGATGAACTGGAACAGGTGATAGACCTGCTTGAGCTTGCGCCGGCTGTCCTGGTTCAGCTTGCCGTCGCGGGTCAGGATGTGCAGGGCCTTGAGCAGTTCGACGGACTGATCGGGACGGATGTCGGGCGCGGAGGACATGAGGGGGAAGGGCAGTAGGGAAGACAGCAAGTTTACTCAATGCGACGGGCCGGGCCCGCCCGCACAGAGGCGTTTCGGAGGAAAAACCACGCAGATCCAGCGTCTGCGCGGTTTACAAACGGAATCCTTCGCATGCGCTTGGAAGGCACGGATGACCGGGGTGGGGTTCTACATTGGCCTCACACCTGCGCGCATCGGGCGTCGCGCCGCTACTTTCCGCCAAGCGGCCGGACAGGTGCATCGAGGAGACCGGACCATGCCGCCCAAACTTGCCACCCCCGATCCCACGCATGCCGCACGGCATGCCCGTTCCAGTCCTCCTCCCTTGATGCCCACGGGACGGCGCATGCCGACGCAGGCCGAGACGGCCGCGCGCGCCCGCGCCGCGGCGCCGATTCCGCTGACCCTGGGCGTCAATGGCGAGGACCTGCATTGCGAGGTGGACCCGCGCACCACGCTGCTGGATTGCCTGCGCGACCACCTGGGCCTGACGGGCACCAAGAAAGGTTGCGACCACGGCCAGTGCGGCGCCTGTACGGTGCACATCAACGGCCGGCGCACCAATGCCTGCCTGGTGCTGGCGGCCTGCCACCAGGGTGACGAGATCACGACGATCGAAGGCCTGGGCACGCCCGAGGCCTTGCATCCCTTGCAGGAAGCCTTCGTGGAGTACGACGGCTACCAGTGCGGGTATTGCACCGCGGGCCAGATCATGTCGGCCGAGGCGCTGATGCGCGAACCCTGTGGCCCCGCCGACGCCGATGTGCGCGAGGCCATGAGCGGAAACATCTGCCGCTGTGGCGCCTATTCCAATATCGTGGCCGCCATCCAGCATGTGCGCGGTCCGCGCAAGGACTGAGCCAGGAGGCCCCGCATGCAAGCTTTCCATCTCAGCCACAGCCGCGGCGTCAGCGACGCGCTGCGCGCGGCTGGCCGTGCCCGTTCGGCGGGGCAATCCCACGCCTTCCGCTTCCTGGCGGGCGGCACGACCTTGCTGGACCTGATGAAGCTCGAGGTCGAGACGCCGCTGGAGGTCCTGGACATCAGCCGCCTGCCTCTGACGGACATCACCGAGCGTCCCGACGGCGGCCTGGACATCGGCGCGATGGTCCGCAATGCCGACCTGGCGCATCATCCAGCCATCCTGGCCGCGTATCCGGTGCTGTCCCAGGCCTTGCTGGCCGGCGCGTCGCCGCAATTGCGCAACATGGCGACTACCGGGGGCAACCTGATGCAGCGCACGCGCTGCGTGTATTTCCGCGACACCGCGACGGCCTGCAACAAGCGGGAGCCGGGCAGCGGCTGTTCCGCCATCGAGGGATACCACCGCAACATGGCGGTGCTGGGCACCAGCGAGCATTGCGTGGCGGCACATCCTTCGGACATGGCGGTGGCACTGGTGGCCCTCGATGCCACGGTGGTGCTTGAAAGCGAGCGTGGCGCCCGGCGCCTGCCGGCCTCCGACTTTTTCCTGTTGCCGGGCAGCACGCCGCAGCACGAGCATGCGTTGGCGCAGGATGAACTCATCACGGGCATCCGCCTGCCTCCGCCCGTGCTGCAGGGCCGATCCGTCTATCTGAAGCTGCGGGATCGCGCTTCCTATGAGTTCGCGCTGGCCTCGGCGGGCGTGGTTCTGGCCCAGCGCGCCGGCGTGCTCAAGCACGTGCGGATTGCATTGGGCGGGGTCGGCGCCAAGCCTTGGCGCTCACCCGAGGCCGAAGCCGTGCTGCTTGACCGCGCGCCTACGGAGAGTCTGATCCGCACTGCCGCAGAGGCGGCCTTGCGCGATGCCCGGCCTTTGCCGGAGAACGCATTCAAGGTAGAGCTGGCGAAACGCTGCCTGATGCATGCCTTGAGCCGTGCCGTGGCTGAAGGACGCGGGGTGCGGCCATGAATGCGCCGGACAGGAAGGCCATGGCGGCGATGGTGGGCGCGGGGCATTCCCGCGTGGACGGCGCGCTGAAGGTGACGGGGCGGGCCGACTACACCGCCGACCAGCGCCTGGACGGCATGGTCCATGCCCTGCCGGTAGGCGCGACGATTGCGCGCGGCACCGTCAGGCAGGTGGATACCGCAAGCGCGGCGGCCATGCCCGGCGTGATCAAGATCTACACGCGCCACAACATAGGCAAGCTGCATCGCGTCGACAAGGACAGCGGGGTGACCGTCGATGAGCACCGTCCGCCCTTGCACGACGACCTGGTGCGCTATTACGGGCAGTACGTCGCCCTGGTCGTGGCCGACACGTTCGCGCACGCGAAGGCGGCGGCCGACGCCGTGACCGTGGTCTATGACGCCGAGGCCCCCGATGTCGGCATGGAGGCGCAACCCGGTGAGTCGGGCGAGGTGGACAGCGAGCGCGGCGACCCCGACGCGGCCTATTCGCGCGGCGAGGTCAGGCTCGACCAGTCATATTCCACTCCCGTCCAGGCCCACAACCCCATCGAATTGCACGCAAGCGTCGCCGTCTGCGAGGACGGCCACTACACGCTGTACGAAACCTCGCAAGCGGTGGTCAATCACCGCGCCGCCATGGCCCAGATGCTGGGCGTGCCTGTCGAGCGGGTGCGGGTCATCACGCATTACCTGGGGTCGGGTTTCGGCGGCAAGCTATGGCCATGGACGCATGCCGTGCTGGCCGCCGCCGCTGCCCGGGATCTTGGCCGGCCGGTGAAGCTGGAGATCACGCGCCAGATGATGTTCCAGACGGTGGGCCATCGCAGCCACACGCGCCAGCGCATCCGCCTGTCGGCCACGCGCGCGGGACGCCTCAGTTCCCTGCGCCACGACTTTCTGTATTACGCCTCGCGCTTCGACCATATGAAGGAAAACTGCGGCGAGGCCACGCCCTACCTGTACAGCGTGCCCAACCTGAGGGTGCGCAGCCGTTACGAGCGCCGGGACATGGCCCCGGCCACCTCCATGCGGGGGCCGGGCGCCGTGCCCGGGCTCTTCGCGCTGGAGTCGGCAATCGACGAACTCGCCTGTGAACTCGGGATGGACCCGGTGGCGTTGCGGCTGATGAACGAGCCGCAGGAAGATGAAAGCCTGGCGGTGCCGTTCTCGACCCGGCACCTGGTTGAATGCCTGACAGTGGGGGCCCGCCGTTTCGGTTGGGACCGGCGCACGCGGGGCGTGGGTTCCATCCGGCGTGGGGATGAGATCCTGGGCTGGGGCGTGGCCAGCGCCTCATGGCTGGCGAAGCGCCTGCCGGCGCAGGTCAGGGTGACCCTGCGCACGGACGGCACCGCGGAGGTTGCCAGCGCCACCCAGGACCTGGGCACCGGCACCTATACGGTGTTGGCGCAGATGGTGGGGGAACTGACTGGGTTGCCCTTGTCTCGCATCACGGTCAGGCTGGGCGACACGGACCTGCCGCCCGGGCCCTTGTCCGGCGGCTCGATGGCAACAGGCTCGTTGGTGCCGGCCGCTGCCCAGGCCACGCGCGCGGCCATCGACCAGGCATTGGGCCAGGCCGTGAAGAGGAAGGACGGGCCTTATCATGGCCGGCGCACCGCGGACCTGGTCTTCGAGGCAGGGAAGATCCGCGCCACCGATGCAGCGGATTCCGCAGGCGTGCGCTTCGAAACCCTGCTGGCGGAAGCCGCCGTCGGCGAGGGCAAATCCGGTTCCAGCGACGACGATGCCGACGCGGGCAAGCTGTCGCTGCATTCCTATGGCGCGCATTTCGTCGAGGTGGCCTGGCAGCCGGAGATCGCCCGCCTGCGGGTGTCCAGGGTGGTGACGGTGATCGATGCGGGCCGCATCATCAACCCCAAGACCGGGCGCAACCAGATCGAAGGCGCGCTCATCATGGGCGTCGGCATGGCGCTGCTGGAGGAAACCCGCTACGACGCGCGCAACGGCGCGCCTGTCACCAGCAACCTGGCGGACTATCTGGTTGCGACGCATGCGGATGCCCCGGCCATCGACGTGGTCTTCCTGGATCACCCGGATACCGCCCTGAATGAGCTGGGGGCACGTGGTATCGGAGAAATCGGCTTGGCAGGATTCGCCGCCGCGGTGACCTCGGCGGTGCATCACGCAACGGGCGTGCGGGTACGGGAGCTGGCTGTGCATATCGAGGATCTGCTCAAGGCTGCCCCGTCCCGATAAGAACGAACAGTCAGCTTATTGTCAGCATCCTCGCCTATCCCCACGTCATGTGGGGATAAGCTTATGCGGCGCGGGCAGGGTGGCTACAATTCCCCCAACCCCTCGCCGGTGTCACCGCGTCGTCAAGACGCCGGGTGCGCCGGCGCCTTCGTTTTTCCTCCGATCCTCCCCCCGACCGACATTCCGATCGCAACACCAAGGAGGCTGCGTGCAGCCCGTCATTTCCGTCCAGAATCTCACCAAGGTCTACGCCTCGGGCCACCAGGCGCTGAAACCCATCAACCTGGAGATCGCGCGTGGCGAGATCTTCGCCTTGCTCGGCCCCAACGGCGCGGGCAAGACCACGCTCATCAGCATCCTCTGTGGCATCGTCACGCCGACCAGCGGCCAGGTCATGGCCGACGGCCACGACATCGTGCGTGACTACCGCGCGGCGCGTGCCGCCATCGGCCTGGTGCCGCAGGAACTCACCACCGATGCCTTCGAAACCGTGTGGGACACGGTCAGCTTCAGCCGCGGCCTGTTCGGCAAGCCGAAGAACCCGGCCCACATCGAGAAGGTCCTGCGCGACCTGTCTTTGTGGGACAAGCGCGATGCGCGCCTGCGCACGCTGTCGGGCGGCATGAAGCGCCGCGTGATGATCGCCAAGGCGCTGTCGCACGAGCCGCGCATCCTGTTCCTGGACGAGCCCACCGCGGGCGTCGACGTCGAGTTGCGCCGGGGCATGTGGGAGATGGTGCGCCAGCTGCGCGAGAATGGCGTCACCATCATCCTGACCACGCACTACATCGAAGAGGCCGAGGAAATGGCCGACCGCATCGGGGTGATCCGCCAGGGCGAGATCATCCTGGTCGAGCGCACGGCCGCGCTGGTGGAAAAACTGGGCAAGAAGCAACTGACGCTGTACCTGGAGCAGCCGCTGGCCGCCGTGCCCGCGGCCCTGGCCAGCGAGCAGCTGGAGCTGGCCGCCGAAGGCCACGAGCTTGTCTATACCTATGACAAGGAAGGCGGGGGCGGCGGCATTGCCGCGCTGCTGCAGCGCCTGGCGACCGAGGGCATCGGCTTCAAGGACCTGCGCACCTCGCAAAGCTCGCTGGAGGAAATCTTCGTGGGTCTGGTGCACCAGCCCGCCGCCTCGTCCCAGTCTTCGCAACAAGGTCAGCAATCATGAACCTGCACGGCATCCGCGCCATCTACCTGTTCGAGATGGCCCGCACCTGGCGCACGCTGATGCAAAGCATCGCCTCGCCTGTGTTGGCCACGTCGCTCTACTTCATCGTGTTCGGCTCGGCCATCGGCTCGCGCATGGTGGAAATCAACGGCATCAGCTACGGCGCCTTCATCATTCCCGGCCTGATCATGCTGTCGCTGCTGAACGAAAGCATCTCCAATGCGGCCTTCGGCATCTACATGCCCAGGTTCTCCGGCACCATCTATGAAGTCCTGTCCGCGCCGATCTCGTATATGGAGATCGTGATCGGCTATGTGGGCGCCGCGGCCAGCAAGTCCATCCTGATCGGGCTCATCATGCTGGCCACCGCAAGAGCCTTCATTCCGTTCAGCATCGAGCACCCGATCTGGATGCTGTGCTTCCTGCTGCTCACGGCCATCACCTTCAGCCTCTTCGGCTTCATCATCGGCGTGTGGGCCGACGGCTTCCAGAAGCTGCAGATCGTGCCCATGCTGATCGTGACGCCGCTGACCTTCCTGGGCGGCAGCTTCTATTCCATCGACATGCTGCCGCCTTTCTGGCAGAAGGTCACGCTGCTGAACCCGGTGGTGTATCTGGTGAACGGCTTCCGCTGGAGCTTCTATGGCGTGTCTGACGTTGCCGTGGAAATCAGCCTGGCCATGACGCTGGTCTTCCTGGCGGCTTGCCTGTTGGCGGTGCGCTGGATCTTCAAGACCGGCTACCGCCTGAAGAACTGATCGCCGTGCGCGGCCTGCCTGGGGCTGCGCGCGTCATGCCAGCCGCGGGATGACCATCGGCCGCCCGCTCTCCGGATCGGGCATGACCCGGCAGTCCAGGTCGAAGACCGTGCGCATGGCGTGTTCCGTCACGATCTCGTTTGCCGGGCCGCGCGCCATCACCTTGCCTGCGCGCATCATCACCACGGTCTCGGCGTGGCGGAAGGCCAGGTTGAGATCGTGCAGCACCACCACCAGCGTTCGGCCCGCCCGGTTCAGGCGGGTGCAGAGCGCCAGCAGGTCCACCTGGTGGCGGATGTCTAGGAAGGTGGTGGGCTCGTCGAGCAACAGCAGCGGCGCGCGCTGCGCCAGCACCAGCGCCAGCCAGGCGCGCTGGCGCTGCCCCCCCGACAAGACATCCAGGGACTGGTCCGCCAATGCCGAGAGGTCGGTATCGGCCAGGGCGGTGCGCACCGCAAGCTCGTCTTCATCCGACCATTGGCGCAGCAGCGTCTGGTGCGGATAGCGGCCGCGCGCCACGAGGTCGAAGACCGTGACGAGTTCGGGCGCCACGGGGCTTTGCGGAAGATAGGCCAATTGGCGCGCCGCTTCCTTGCGGCGCATCGCAGCCATGGGTTTGCCCCCCAGGATGATTTCCCCCGAGCTGGGCGCCAGGGCGCCGCTCAAGGCGCGCAGCAGGGTCGATTTCCCACAGCCGTTGGGACCCACTATCGCCGTGAAAGAGCCCGGCGGCGCGCTCAGCGAGACCTCCCGCAAGGCATCGTGCCTGCCATAGCGGACGGACAGGCCGTGAGCCTCGAGCAAGGGGGGAGGATGGGCGAGAGGGGAAGCAACCAGGGTCATGCGGAAGCCTTGCGCCATTCGGCGATGAGGAGGTATGCCAGATAGACGCCGCCGATGCCGGCTGTGAGCACGCCCACGGGCAGGCCCTGGCCGCCCGTGAGATGGCGCGCCGAGAGATCCGCGGCGCCCAGCAACACGGCGCCCGTCAGCGCGGCCGTGATGGGCAAGGGCCCGCCCCGGCGCACGCAGCGGCGGGCGATCTGGGGCGCGGCCAGGGCAATGAAGGCGACGGGGCCGGCCACGCTGACGGCCACCGCGGCGGCGACCACGCCCAGCAGGATGGCAATGCCGCGCGTGGCGCGCGGTGGTGCGCCCAGTGCGGTGGCCAGCCCGTCGCCCATTTCCAGGAGCGCCAGGCGGCGTGCCTGTGCCAGCGCCAGCAAGGCCATGGGCAGGCAGGCCGCGGCCAGCAAGTGGACGTCTCGCCAGGTGCTGCCCGCCACGCTGCCGTTGAGCCAGGCAGCAGCCAGATAGGCCTGTTCCCGGCGCAGGTTGGACAGGCCGAACTGCACGAAGGCGAAGGCCAGCGCACCGACGGCGATCCCCGCGATGACCATGCGTTGCGGTGCCGAAAAGCCCGCGCCCGAACTGGCATGGACGGCGGCCGTGGCAATGAAGGCGCCCGACACGGCGCCGACCGCCAGGGGAACCACGCCTGGCCACAGCATGGACACGGCGACGGCGCCCGCCGATGCGCCCGCTGTCAGGCCGATGACGTCGGGGCTGCCCAGGGGGTTGCGCGTGATGCTCTGAAACAGCGTGCCCGACAGCCCCAGCGCGGCCCCTGCGCCCAGGGCCACCAGCGTGCGGGGCAGGCGGACGGTGTGCACCAGCCACTGTTCCAGCGTGGTGCCGCCACCGCCCAGCACGCGCAGCAGCCCATCCAGGTCCAGTCCGGGGCCCGCCAGCACGCCTGCCAGGGCGATGGCGCCAGCCAGGCACAGCAGCAGGCTGCAGTAGACGACCGTGCGCAAAAAGAAGGGCAGCGAGACGTGCCGCCCGATGCGCAGGCATTGGCGCGTCGGCAGGCCCTCGTTCGGCGGTGGGCGACTGGCGCTCATGCCGAGGTCCTTGCCGAACGCCGCAGGGCCGCCAGCAGGAAGGGCGCGCCCAGCAGTGCGACGATGACGCCCGTCAGCACTTCCGCGGGGGCGCGCAGCACGCGCGCCAGGATGTCGGCGACGAGCATCAGGATCGGCCCCAGCAGCGCGCAATACAGCATCAGCCAGCGCTGGTCGGCGCCGGCCAGGCGGCGCGCCAGGTGAGGCACCGCCAGGCCCACGAAGGCAATGGGCCCCACGGCGGCGGTGGCGGCCGCGGCCAGCAGCGTCATGCAGAACAGCCCCAGCAGGCGGACCAGGCCTGCCCGGGCGCCAAGGGCGCTGGCCAGCGTGCCGCCCAGCGTCAGCAGGTTCAGGGCGCGCGCGAGCAGCGCGGCCAGCGCCAGCCCGGCAGCCACATAGGGCACGGCCTGCCAGGCGGCCTGCAGGCTGTGGCCGGACAGGGAGCCGATGGCCCAGAAGCGATAGACGTCGAAGATGTCGTTGCGCACCAGCGCCACGGCCTGCACGAAGGCGAAGAGCACGGCATTCAGCGCCGCGCCCGTCAGCACCAGGCGGGCGGGATTCAAGCGGCCGCGTCCGCCTGCGCCGACCAGGTGCACGACCGCCGCGGCAGCCAGGGCGCCTGGCAGGGCGGCCCAGAATGGATGCGCCGGCATGCTGCCCGCGATCAGTGCCGTGCCGACCAAGGACGCCGCCGCGCCTGCGTTCACGCCCAGGAGGCCCGGGTCTGCAAGCGGATTGCGGGTAAGCGCCTGCGCGATCGCGCCTGATACGGCCAGCGCCGCGCCGGTCAGGATGGCCAGCACCGTGCGCGGCACGCGCGACGCGACGATAAGGGAAGGGTAGCTGTCGTCGGGCTGGGTCAGCGCCTGCCAGACGGCGGCCGGGCCCAGGGTGCGAGAGCCCAGCGCCAGACTGGCCAGCGCACAGGCCAGCAAGCCAAGCAGGGCGGCCGGAAGGCAGAGAGCATGAAGAGGGCGATGAGGCACGGAAAACAAGCAGCGATGGCGTGGTCAGCAGGGCTTCACGGAGACGATGCACGCTCGGCTGCCTGGGCCAATTGCGGACCCAGTCGGTCCAGCATCCACGCAATCGCCAGCGGCGCACCCGAAGACGATGCCATGACCAGGCCCGGGTCGTCCAGTGCGACGTAGGCGCCCCGCCGCACGGCCGGAATGCTGGCAAAGAGCGGCACCGCCGCCACCTTGTCGCGTTCCTGCGCGTTATAGAACCAGGACACCAGCACGTCGACGTCGGCCAGCCGGTCCGCGTGCTCGAAGCCCAGATAGTGCGCGAAATGGCCGCCGCTGGCGCGCAGGTCGCGCACGGCGGGCGCCAGCGTCAGGCCCATGGCCGAGAGCGTGTCCACGCGCGGGTCGCCTGGCACGTAGGCCGCGAAGTTGCCCGAGCCGAGGTCCGCGCGCACATAGGCGAAGGACTTGCCTTGCAGCATGGGCCATTTTTTGGCGGCTTGCGCCAGGGCGTCATGGATGCCTTGCTTCACAGCTTCGGCCTTGGCCGTCTTGCCCAGCGCGGCTGCGCTCAGGTCGACCTGGGTGGGGACGGGCGTCAGGTAAGGCGCGTCGGGATAGCCCACCACGGGCACGAAAGCCGACAACTGCCGGAACGCCTGGGCGCTCATGCCGCTGAACGGCGCCAGCACGAGATCGGGCTGCAGCGCGATGATGCGCTCGACGTCCAGCTCGGGATACATGCGGATGGTCTCGGGCAGCGGCTTGCCTTGCCGTTCCAGCGCCTGGCGTACCCACGGCCAGTAGCCGTCGGCATCGCCGCCCCAGTCGGCACGGCCCACGCCCACGGGCGCCACGCCCAGCGCCAGGGCCAGGTCGTCGGCTCCCAGGCCCAGCGTGATGACGCGCCTGGGCGGCGCAGGGATGACCGCATCGCCCAGTGCGGTGGTCAGCGTCAGCGGGAAACCGGTGGCGTCGGCCCTGGCAACCGTGGGCGCCGACGAAGTACCGGCGCCATCCGCCGCCGGCGCAGGGGATGGCGCGGTGGAAGCCCCCGTGGCCGATGCCGGTGGCGTGTCCTTGCCGCCATCGCCGCACGCGGCAAGGACAGCGGCCAGGAAGCCCGCCAGCAGCAGGCGCGGCCATGCCGCGCCGTGTTTCAAGCGGCCGCCCCTCATGCCGGGCGGCCTTCGGACAGGGGTTGCATCAATACTGGGCCCTCAAGGAAAGCATCACGTTGCGCGGCGCGCCATACCAGCCCTGGTTATAGAAGCCGATCTGCGAGTAGTACTTCTTGTCGAAGAGGTTGTTCACGTTCAGCGTGGCCGAGACCTTGTCGGTGAAGTCGAAGCGTGCCATGGCGTTGACCAGCGCGTAGCTGCCTTGCTGCACGTTCACGCGGCGATTGCCCGGCGCGGTTGCGAGCTGGTACATCCGATTCTGCCAGTCCACGCCGCCGCCGATGGTCAGGCGGTTCAACTCACCTGGCAAGCGATATGTCGTATACAGCTTGAACAGGCTGCGCGGCTTGCTGGTGTTGATCGGGTTGTCGTTGGCGTCCTTGGCGACGAAGGTGGTGTAGCTGGTGGCCACGTTCCAGCCCTCCGTGACCTCGCCTGCGAGCTCCAGCTCCAGTCCGTTGACCTTGGCACCCTTCACCGCGCGGTAGGCACTCTGGTTCGTGGTGCCGGTGACCAGGTTGCCGGTGGCTTCGGCCAGGTTGTCCTGCTCGGTGCGGAAGAGGGAGATGCCGCTCGTCAGCAGGCCGTTCATGTGGGCACCCTTCAGGCCGATCTCATAGCTCTTGCCGGTGACCGGAGGCAGGATTTCGCCCGCTTCGGTCCGGTAGTTCTGCGGCTTGAAGATTTCCGTGTAGCTGGCGTACGCGGTGAAGGTATCGTTCAGGTCGACCAGCAGGCCGGCGTACGGAACAAACTCGTTCTTGTGGGAATACTGGCGTCGCGCGCCGAAGTAGTTCTGGTTGGTTTCCCAGTTGCTGAGGCGGCCGCCCACGATGAGCTTGACCGGATCGGCCAGCGAAAAACGGCTCACGATGTAGCCACCGCTTTGCTTGTTGTCCAGGTCATCGGCCTGGGTTTTGGTGGACGACCAGTTGGGCTCGGGGGTCAGGTCCTGGTCCCACTGGAAGTAGTTCGTCTGGCCGGGAAGGGGGGCCAGGGCGCGGTATTGCGGGAAGGCGACGTGGTCTTCGGAGCGCATGTAGCCAACCGCCAGCTCGTGCTCGCGACCGAACAGCTGGAACGGGCCCGACAGCGTCAGGTTGAGCGCATTGCGGCGCACGTGGCCGTCGTAATAGCTGAAGGACGGCGCGGCGCTCATGATGCCGGTGGCCCGGTCGGGATAGCCGCCGCGGAAGACCTGCTTCATGGTCGCGTCGGTCAAGGACTGGCTATACGCGACACGTGCCTTCCAGTTGTTGGCGAACGTATGGCTCAGGTCGAGGAAGCCCGTGGTGGTGTCGTTCTCGGCACGGGCCCAGCCGGCGTTGTTCGAGGCGGTGCGACCGAAATCCGTGCGCGTGCCGTCGCTGTAGAACAGCGGGAAGCCGCTGCCGAACCCGTTGTACGCGCTGGACTGGTAGGACACGCCGCCGGTCAGTTCGGTCGATCGTGTGAGGTCTGCGGTAATGACGCCATAAAGCGTCCGCCCGCGCGACTCCTGCAAGGCGGTATAGCTGTCCGAATCGGAGTACGCCGCGACCAGCCGGCCACGGATCCGGCCATTCTCGGACAGCGGAGAGGAAATATCGGCATAGCCGCGCTTGAAATCCCAACTGCCCACGGAGACACCGCCCGACAAGGCGAAGTCGCGCAGGGGGCGCTTGCGGACATAGTTGACCGCGGCCGAGGGATTGCCGGCGCCAGTCATGAGGCCGGTGGCGCCGCGCACGACTTCGACGCGGTCGAACACGGCCAGATCCAGGTTGCTTTCGCCAAAGGCCCAGGGCGACAGGTTCGGTTGCGTCAGACCGTCGAACTGATAGTTGTCGATGTCGAAGCCGCGGGCGGAGAAGGAGTAGCGGTTGGTGTCGCTGCGGGTCACCGAGACGCCGGGCGCGCTTTGCAGGGCGTCGGAGGTCGTCTGCAGGCCGCGGTCGTCCATCTGCTGGCGCGTGATCACGCTGACCGACTGCGGGGTCTCTCGCGGGGACAGCGACAGGCCCGTGGCCGTGCTCATCGCATTCGTCGTGTACGAGCGCGTGGTCTCGGTCACGCCGAGGCTGTCGGCGGTGACGGTCACGGCCTGGAGCTGGCCCGGCTGCTGCGCGGTGGCACTGCTTTGGGCCTGGGCGACGCCGGCGGCCAGCACCAGGGCGGTGTTGACCAGGAGAACCAGGGGGCGCACACGGAACGGCGCGCCAGAAGATACGAGCGGCATGCTTGCCTTCTCCAGCGATGGTATTAGGGATGGAACTGTTAATGAGAATTATTGTTTTTGTTGGATTTGCTTACGTATCGCTAAGCGCACGATCCCTATGCCAAACGCCGAAATTGCTATCCCGTCTGCGTGGCGCCGATGGCGCTACCCCGTCGGTGCAACATCACCCATCCCGCCGCGCTGAGCGCCACGCAGGCCAGCATCGCCAGCGCCATGCGCAGGGGCTGGCCATAGACCAGCGGGACGCACCAGCCGCTGATGACTGAAAACCCCATCATCTGGACGAAACCCAGCAGGGAGGCCGCCGTGCCGGACAAGGCCGGCGCGCGCGCCAGGATCCGCAAGGTCAGGGCCGGCATGACCATGGCCAGGCCGCTGGTGAAGATCGAGGGGAAGACCACCGCCCAGGGCAGGGCGGGCGCGGGCACGCTTGCCAGATAGACGGCATTGGCCGCGCAGCTGCCCGCCATCAGCAGGTAGGCGGTGAGGATCAGGCGTCCATCGGTCCAGCGTTCTGCCATGCGCGCCGCGAAGAAGGCGCCGGCCATGGCGCCGATCACGAGCGGCACGAACAAGGTGGCGAAGGCGGTTTCCGGCAGGCCCAGCGTGCCGGTGATGAAGTCTGGCGCGCCACCGATGAGAAAGGCCTGGCCGGCCACCAGCAGGCTGGCTGCCAGCGTCATGCCCAGGTAACGGCCGTCGCGCAGCAGGCTGAGCAGGTTGCCGCCCAGCACGCGCCAGGACAGCGGCTGGCGGCGTTCCGGCGGCAGCGTTTCGGGCAGCCGGGTGCCGCACAGCAACAGGGCGGCCAGCGCCAGCGCCGTGAGCATCAGGAAGACGGCGCGCCAGCCCTGGTTGGCGGCCAGATGGCCGCCGATGATGGGCGCGAGCGCGGGCGAGACGTTGAACACCATGACGACATAGGACATGGTGCGGCGCGCCACCGCGCCGGTGTAGCAATCCCGCACGATGGCCTGGCCCACCACCAGCCCGGCGCCCGCGGAGAACCCCTGCAGGGCGCGGCCCGCCAGCAGCCAGTCGAAGGTGGGCGCCAGGGCGGCGACCAGCGACCCCGCGATATAGACGAGCAGCGTCGCGACGATGACCCGGCGCCGCCCGAACGAGTCCGACAGCGTGCCGTGCAGCAGCAGCATCGTGGCGTAGGCCGACATATAGACGCCCAGCGTCTGCTGCACGGCTTCCTGCGGAACGTCGAACTCCCGCCCCAGCGCGCCGAAGGCAGGCAGATAGGCGTCGATCGTGGCGGGTGCGACGCAGGCCAGCAGGCCCAGCATCAGCACCATGACGGGATAGGAGGGGAGAGAGGAACGCGGCACGGCCGTCTTTGCATCCAGGTCGGGCGCTCCGGGAAAAGGAGCGGGCCCCGCATGGTGGCGTCCGAGGGGCCGGCCGGGGGATGCACACCGCCGCTGGATGTTTGGCAAATGCCAGAGATCGCGTCAGGGTCTTTTCGGAGGGCGGACGCGGCAGCGCCTGGCGAGGTCAGGTGCTGGCGGAATCAGCTCAGTTCGCTGGGCGCGATGCCGTAACGCTCGCGAAACGCCGTCGCGAAATTGGTGGCGTGGCGGTAACCGACGAAATGCGCCGCCTGCTGCACGCTCCAGCCCTGGGCCAGTTGCTCGCGCGCCACTTCGAGCCGGCGTTCGCGCAGCCAGGTGAAGACCGAACGGTGGTAGGTGGCCTGGAACTTGGCCCGCAAGGTGCTGGGGCTCATGCAGGCCAGGCGCGCCAGGTCTTCCAGCGTATGGTCTTCGCCGGGCGCGTGATACAGGCGCTCGCGCACCCGTTCCAGCAACTGGCGGTCACGCGCGGAGGTCTGCGTTTCCTGCGCCGGCGCCTGGGAGAAGTCGGCCAGGGCATGGGCCAGCAACTGCATGCTGACGCCATCGCGCAGCAGGCCGTGCAGCGACCCTTGCCAGGTGCTGTCCAGCAATTGCTCGATGGCCTGGATCATGTGGGTCTGCACCGGCCAGCGGCGCAGGCGCAAGCCGGGCGCACGCAGGGCCTGGGCGATCATCTCGCTCAGTTGCGGGTCGCCGGCGCCGGCCGGGTCGCTCAGCGACACGTTGACGCTGCGCATGCGCTGGCCCGCCGGATGCACGCCGGTCATCGAGACTGCGTCGCCATAGACGGCGCTCAGGCCGCTCTGGGCCACCATGCGCACGTCGTCATGCTTGTCGAGCAGCGCCTGCGCCTGCCCTTGCAGCATGACGATGGTGGAAAACTGGGGGTGCATCACCGAGGTCGCTTCGTAGTGGTGATGCGCGATGATGTCCGACAGCACGAGCGTCAGGCCGGGCCGGATCGAGAACTCCTGGACGCGCCCCTCCGCCACGCACACATCATCGATGGTGTCGCGCGTGCCGGAGAGCTGGGGGAGGCGATAGCGGAAGCCCGCCTCGCTGCCCATCCGGTTGAAATCGGCAACCGTGAATCGGGTCATGGGGTTCAGATGCTGGGTCTGCGCGCCGGCGGCGCGGACAGTGCGATCAGGGATTTGAGAATAGCATATATTCTCATTTGAAACGACGATGGGATCCGTCGACGGCAGATTGGCGCGCGGGTGCTTCATGGCGGTTTCCTGTCCGGTTGGTTTCAGGCGGCGGCGTCGCCCAGGTGCTCGCCCATCGTGCGGCGATACCACTCGTGGAAGTGCAGCATGCCGTCCTCCATGGGCGACTGGTAGGGCCCGCTCTCGGAGGTGCCGCGCTTGAGCAGCGCCAGCCGGCCGGCGTCCATGCGCTCGCCGATCTCGTCATCCTCGATGGCGGTTTCCATGTAGGCCGCGCGCTGCGCCTCGACGAACTCCCGCTCGAAGAGCGCGATTTCCTCCGGGTAATAGAATTCGGCCACGTTCAGGGTTTCCTGCGGCCCTTGCGGATACAGGGTCGACAGCACCAGCACGTGCGGATACAGCTCGATCATGTGGGTCGGGAAATAGGTGACCCAGATCGCGCCGAAATCCGGCGCCGTGCCCGAGCGGAAGCCCATCAGCTTGTCGTGCCATTCGCGATAGATGTCCGAGCCCGGCTTTTCCAGTTCTTCATGCACGCCCACGCGCTGCAGGCTGTACTGATCGGCGAATTCCCAGCTCAGGTCGTCGCAGGTCACGAACTTGCCCAGCCCTGGATGGAAGGGGCCGACGTGGTAGTCCTCCAGGTAGACCTCGATGAAGGTCTTCCAGTTGTAGTGACAGTGGTGTACTTCCACGTGGTCCAGCACGTAGTCCGAGAAATCGAACTCCGGCCGCGAGAACAGCGGCGCCATGTCCTGGGCCGGGTCGCGCGGGCCCTCGAAGAGCAGGCCATGGCAGTTCTTCATCGGAAAGCGCGGCAGGTTCATGCAGGGCGTGCTGGGGAACTGGGGCGCGCCCAGGATCTCGCCACGGTCGTTGTAGGTCCAGCGGTGCAGCGGGCAGACGATGTTGCCGCCGCTGGCACGCAGGTTGCCCGCCGGGTTCGCCGGGCCGGTCACGTCGCCCGTCTCGCCGCCCAGGATCAACGCCTGGCGGTGGCGGCAGACATTCGAGACCAGTTCCACGCCGTTGGGGTTGCGCACCAGCACGCGCCCGCCTTGCTCATGCGCCAGGCGGCGCCAGTCGCCCAGCTCGGGCACCAGCTTCTCGTGGCCCACGTACTGGGCGTTGCGCTTGAAGATGATCTCCTGTTCGCGCTCGAACAGTGCCTGGTCGAAGTAGGCGCGCACGTGCAGCGGGCTCAGGGCCTCGCGCACCTGCCTGAGGTGTCCAATATCGGTCATGCTCTTCGGGCTCCGTCAATCTTGGCGCCGCGCGGGTCTGGCCTCAGGCGGCCTGGACCTGCTCGGCATGCAGCCGGATGATGCGTTCATGCATCTCCAGCTTGGGACAGGTGCTGCAATAGTCCCCGTCACGCTTGCGGAAATAGTGGCAACACACCTGGCGATCGACCGCCAGCAGCGGCCTGCCGGGCGCGCCGCATTCGAAGTAGCTGCTGCGTCCCGACAGGCCCAGGCGCGCCAGCCATTGCGCCGCGCGGCATTGCGCCTGTGCGTTGGATTTCTCCCTGTCGTCGGGGCGCAGCGTCAGCAGCGCGTTCAGCACGATGTCGGCCTGCATGCATTGCGCCGCTTTCGCGCTGATGTGCACGACGCTGGACAGCTCGGCCAGCAGGCCGGCGCACAGCGCACGCAACTGGCCGGCCACGTCGTCCATGCGGGCATGGAACACGCCGTGGCGCAGGGCATGGCGGCTGATGTGGTAGCCCGCCAGGAAACCGTCGTCCCGCCAGGGCGCCGACAGGCGCGACAGGTCGGGGACGCCGCGCGCCTCGTGTGCCGCGATGACGCCCAGGTAGATCGGCTGCCAGATCAGCAGGCCCCAGCAGCGCAGCGCCAGATAGTGCGGGCCGGCCTCGGGGTAGCGTGCCCGCCAGTGGTCGCGCAGCCTGGCGATGAGCGCGCTGTTGTCGGCGCCTGCCCGGATGCCGGGCGGGCCATCGTGGGCGATGACGCCCACCATGCCCGGCACCCGCCTGGCCGCGTTGGCCAACACGCTTTCCAGCTCGGTGCTCACCGCCGCCTCCTCCCGTCCATGTCCGGCGTCGTCAGGTTGCTCACGCCGCGGCCCGTACGTTGACCGCCGGCATCGACGCGTCGGCATCCAGCCACGCGGGCCGATGCACGGCGATGGGGTTGTCCAGGCGTTCGGCCATCTGGAAGCTGCCGATGGGGTCTGCCAGGTTCACCATCTGCAGGTTGTTGGCCAGTTGCAGGCGATTCAGGCACGAATGAATCATGTCGGGCGCATAGAGATCGTACTGGCGGTATTTTTCCAGATATTCCGGATGCGCTTCCTGGTAGGCCTGGATGCGGCCCGCCACGCGCGCCCAGAAGGCATCCTCGGTGCAGCAGCCGCTGTCCACCAGCACCTGGCTCAGGTGGCGGAAGTAGCCGTCGAACACGTCCACGAAGATCGTCAGCAGCTTGAAGTCCTCGGGCACGTCGGCCAGCATGCGGCGCACGTTGTCGGGCACCCGCGCATCGGGGTTCAGGATGGTGGATTCCTCGGCGATGTCCTTCATGAAGGCGCGCACCGGCACGTGGTCTTCCACCACCAGGATCAGGTTCTCGCCGTGCGGCATGAAGATCAGGTCGTGGGCGTAGAAGCAGTGCACCAGCGGGGTCAGGTAGGCGTCGATGTAGCGGTCCAGCCAGTCGGCCACCGGCAGGCCGGAGGCTTCGATCAGCGCGGGCAGCAGCGCGTTGCCGTCGCGGTCCACGTGCAGCAGCGCGGCCATCGTCATCAGGCGTTGGTTCGAGGCGATGCGCAGATAGGGATTCTCGCGCCAGAGCGCCGAGAACATCTTCTTGTAGGGGGTGTCGGCGCTGATGGCGGCTTCGTAGTAGTAATTGCGAAAGCCCAGCGAGGCCACTTCGCGCAGGATGCTGAAGCCGTTCTCACGCAGGAAGGGATCGGCCTGGATCAGCCCGTGCGTGTATTCGTTGATGGCGGGCGTGCCGGACATGTAATAGGGCGACAGGCCGCGCATGAAACCCATGTTCAGGATGGACAGCGAGGTCTTCACGTAGCGCTTGCGCGGCTGGCTGACGTTGAAGAAGGTGCGGATGGACTGCTGGGCCAGGTATTCGTCTTCGCCGTAGCCCAGGCACACGATCTTGCGCGTGGCGACGTACGAGGCGAAGGCGATGGACAGCTTGTTGAACCACTGCCACGGATGGGCCGGCATGAAGTGATAGTCGGCCGGGTCCAGGCCCTGGGCGCGCAAGGCCTCCGTGTATTCCGCGACCTTGGCCTCGCCGATCTCCTCGCGCATCAGGTCATCGTAGTTCATGTCGGACAGGCACGCGAAATGGGCGTTGTCCTTGTGCACCGCCAGCCACATCACCTGCAGGGGCGAAGCAGCCTCGGGCGCATAGACGTGGTAGTCGTGCGAATCGAAGCCCAGGCGGCCGTTGTTGGCGACGAAGCAGGGGTGGCCTTCGATCATCGAGGTCTCGATGACCTGATAGTCGGCCAGCGCCAGCTCGGCGGCCGGCAGGGCGTCGCGCGTGAGCTTGTAGGCGCTGCCGTGCAGCGTGCTGGAAATCTCGTCCAGGTAGACGGGCAGCCGGTCTTCCGGGATGCCCAGCGCCTTGCGGATCTCGATGATGAATTGCAGCGCATCCAGCTCGGCGGCCGCGCCGGCCACCGACTTCTCGATGGAGTCGGCGCGCACGCGCCAGTGACGCAGCGCCATGCGCTGCGCGTCGAAGTGATAGACCGCGTGGCCGTCGTCCACGGTCAGGCGATAGCGCTCGAAGCCAGGGGTGTCGGCGGTGCCCACGCGTTCGGGCACCAGCAGCAGTTCATGGGCGTACTCGGCGATTGCCTTGCGCACCAGCAGGCGGTTGGCGCGGGCCCATACGCCGCGCTCGAGGTGGCGGGCGATGTCGGCGGGGTGCTGCGTCGATTGGGGGCTCATGCGGTGTGCTCCTGGAGAGTGGCCGTTGCGAAATCGTCGCGGGTGCAGAAGGCGATGCCCGCGGTCTTGCCGCGCAGTTGGGCCTGGCCGTCATAGACGAAGCCGACGGCGCGGTTCAGCGCGTGGATGGGAGTGTTGTGGATGTCCGGCTCGACCACCACGCGCGTGGCGTGCAGGCGGTCGAACAGGAAGCGCATCACGAAGGTGATGGCGCGCCGCGTGTAGCCGCTGATGCGCACGCGCGGCGGCCCCACGAAAATGTGCATGCCGAGGTCGCCGGCGCGCACGGGATAGTGCTCGCCCAGCTCGTCATGGGCGGGGTCGTAGATCTCGACCAGGAAGGCCGGCTGGCCATCGCAGTAGGCCAGTCCGGCGCAGGCGTGGCCGCTGTCGACCAGGTCCTGGTAGAACGCCTGTACCTGCGCGATGCTGTAGTCCTGCATGGCCCAGAAGCGCGCGTAGTCCTGCACGAACCAGCTGTGCAGCAGCGCGGCGTCCGTCGCCGGATCCAGCGTGCGCAGCGTGAAGCCTTCGGGCGGCGGCGCGATGCGCAGCGCGCGCGTTTCCTCGAGCAGCCCGCGCGCGAAGGCCGCAGGCAGGAAATGATCGGTCTGCCGCTGCGTCATACGCTGGCCGCCATGTCGTCGGTGGCGCGGATCGGCGCCGTGCCGCGGTGATTCAGCACGCCCGAGAGCGGCGGCACGAAATCCTGCAGGGCGATGCGTTCCTCGACCTTGTAGTGTTCGACACCGGTGATCTCGCGCAGGATCTGCGAGTTGCGATGGCAGCAGAAGCCCAGGTCGGGGCTGCTGACGCCGTGGCCCATCAGCCCGCCGTTCTGCACGAAGATCTCGCCGCCGTGCTGGTCGATGCTGTAGTTGCGGGCAACGCGATAGCGGCCGTCGGCGCGCCAGCGGATGCGGTCGCGGATGGGGTTCAGGAAGGCCGGCACGGCCTGCGTATAGCCCGTGGCCAGCACCAGCCCGTCCGTGACGTGCCGGTAGTCCGTGCCATAGTCCACGTGATGGAAGTCCAGGTGGTAGAGCCCCGTCGCGGGGTCGTGCCGGCTGGCGCGCAGCTCGGCGTTGGTGGTCAGGGTGTAGCGGCGGTCGCCGGCCTGTATCTTCTGGTCCAGCAGGTCGTAGATCTGGTTGATCAGCGTGGCGTTCATGCCCTTGTACAGGCTGTTCTGCTGGGTCAGCACCTGGCGCTGGCGCGCCTCGGGCAGGCCGAAGAAATAGTCGGTGTAGTCGGGCGAAATCAGTTCCAGCGTGAGCTTGGTGTTCTCCATCTGGAAGAAGCGCGGCGAGCGCGTGATCCAGGCAAGGCTGTAGGCGTGCTTGTCGCTGTCGCGCAGCAGGTCGTGGAAGACCTCGCCCGCGCTCTGGCCGCTGCCCACCACCGTGATGGAGCGCTTCTTCTGCAGTTCGGCCTTGGCGCGCAAGTAGTCGGCGCTGTGCACATAAGGCGCTTCGGCAGGGTTGCAGAAGCTGGGCAGCGTGGGCTGGGTGCCCAGGCCCAGCACCAGCTTGCGCGCCCGCAGCATGAAGCGTTCGCCGGTGCCCGCGTGCTGGCCGCTGACCAGGTAGGTGTCCGTGTCGGGGTCGCGCAGCACGCTGTGCACCTCGGTGCCGAAGCGCAGATTGGGCAGGCGGGACACGGCCCACTGGCAATAGCGGTTGTACTCGGCGCGGCTCAGGTAGTGGTTCTCGCGCATGTAGTACGAATAGATGCGCCCGGTCTGCTTGCAGTAGTTCAGGTAGCTGAATTCGCTGCGCGGATCGGCCAGGCTGACCAGGTCGGCCAGGAAAGGGTTCTGCAGCGTCGAGTCCTGGATCAGCATGCCGGGATGCCAGTCGAAGCCCGACTTGCGTTCCAGGAAGAGGGCGCGCACGCCGGGCAGCGGCGCGCTCAGGCAGGCCAGGCCCAGGTTGAAGGGGCCCAGGCCGATGGCAAGGAAGTCATAGGTGTCGCGGTTCATGGTCTAGCCTCGTGGCGGGATCGATGGCGGCAGCGCGGGAAAATGCGCCTGCCGGTCTGTCTGGGAAACAGCCATCGGGCCTGCTCAATCCGGCGGTGCCGGGCGGGTGCGGACCCGCAGACGGATGAACGTGCTGGGCAGTGCGTGGATCGATCTTGCGTCAGGGCGCATGGGACGAACTCCTTCACTTGTTGCGTATTGTTCTTATTCTCAGGTGCAAACACTCTAACGAATGACGCAAGCTTGTGGCGTGACGAAGGGTTCTAGAGAACAGTACCCATATGCACCCTGGCATCCGGCATAGGGTCTGCTAGGCCTTTGAAATGTTTAATATTTTTCTGGAATTTGACGTTTCAGCCCGATGACTGAGGTCCCGATTTCGCTCTCGGGCACAGGCGCGCGCGGTCACGCCGCGCGGGCGTGGCCGGGCGAAAAAATGGAAAAAGGAGGCAGGCTCAGGACTTGGCGCGGGCCGGCCAGGTCATGGCGATGACGCCGGCCACGACGCAGACGAGCCCTATCCAGGCGGTGGCGCCCAGTTGCTCGCCAAGGAACAGCACGCCGATGCCCACGCCGATGGGCACGCGCAGGTAGGCGACCGACGTGGTGCCGATGGCGCCCAGCGTGTGCACCAGGCGGAAATAGATCACGAAGGCCAGCGCGGTCGAGAAGACCGACAGGCCGAGCAACGCAAGAAGGGAGGCGCCCGACGGCGCCAGCGTCCAGGGATGGTCCACGATCAGGCTCGCGGGAATCAGGATGGCCGCGCCGCACAGCATGGAACCCGCCGCCGGCAGGATCGGATGCAGCCCTTTGAACGACCTGCCGAAGATGGCGGCGCCGGCGTAGCAGACCGTGGCGGCGACAACGGCGATCTGCGCCAGCAGCTCCCTGCCCAATCCGTCCAGCGCCTGGACGCCCACGATGAGGCTGGTACCCAGCAGACCCGCCACCACGCCGAAGACCCTGCGCCCGTTCACGACTTCGTGCCGGGTGATCAGTGCCGTCAAGAGGAAGGCGAAGATGGGCGAGGTCGAATTGAGGATGGTTGCCAGGCCGGCGTCCACCGTGAGCTCGGCCCAGGCGATCAGCGTGAAGGGGACGACGCTGTTCAGGCAGGCCTGGAACAGGAAGCGCTTCCAGGTGGTGGCGTCCGTCGGCAGGCGCAGGCCCTGCCAGCGCATGACCGCGAGCAGGATCGCACCGGCGATGAGCGTGCGCGCGGCAATCAGCGTGACGGGCGGGATGGTGGCCACCCCGATCTTGATGAAGCTGTACGACGCGCCCCACAGCGTGGCCAGCACAAACAGGAGCGCGAATTCGCGGGCAAGGCTGGGGACGGGGGTGGCGGCGGCCGGCTGCATGGGGTCTTCTTGTCAGACGCGCCAGGGCAAGGCGCTCCGGCGACTATGCCCCCATCGTCCCACGCGCGTCAACGCGCATGCTTCGGCTTCGGCCGAGCCGTGGCGTCCACGTCACGCCAGGTGTGCCTCAGTGATGCAGCATGGCGGCCGGCGCGTCCAGCCAGTGGACGCTGAAGCGCCGGTTCGGGTCCGTCCACACGGGGCCGGGCCGGAAGCCCGCCTGGCTTGCCAGCGCGCGCAGGCCGTGCACCGTGAACTTGTGCGAGCTTTCCGTGTGCAGCGACTCGCCCTCGTCGAAATCGAAACGCTGTCCCGCCACCGTCACCGTCTGGGCGCGGCGGCTGACCAGATGCATTTCGATGCGGCGCAAGCCGGGGTGGTACAGCGCATGATGCGCATAGCCATCGAGGTCGAAATCCGTGCCCAGCTCGCTGTTGGCGCGCCGCAGCAGGTTCAGGTTGAAGGCGGCGGTGACGCCTTGCGCGTCGTTGTAGGCGGCATGCAGCAGCGCCGGATCCTTCACCAGGTCGACGCCGATGAGCAGGCTGCCGCCGCGCAGCAGCCTTGCCGCCTGGCGCAGGAAGGCCAGCGCCTCACCAGGCGCGAAGTTGCCCAGCGTGGAGCCGGGGAAGAAACCGATACGCCGGCGGCCGGCGTGCTGCGCGGGCAGGGTGAAGGCCCGGGTATAGTCGGCCACCACGGGTGTCACGTCCAGACCCGGCAGGCGGGCGCGCAGGCTTTGCACGGCCGCGCCCAGGTGCTCGCCCGAGATGTCGATGGGCACGTAGCGCGGCATCGCGTTGCGCGCCTGCAGCGCGGCCAGCAACTGGCCCACCTTGTTCAAGGAACCCGCACCGAATTCGACCAGGTCGGCATCGGCGCCGATGCGCGCGGCCATCTCCGGGGCGTGCGCGGCCAGGATGCCCAGCTCGGTGCGGGTGGGGTAGTACTCCGGCAATTCGCAGATCTCGTCGAACAGCGCCGAGCCGCGCGCATCATAGAAATACTTGGGCGAGATGGCGCGCACGGGTTGCGACAGGCCTTCCAGCAGGTCGTGCTCGAAATCGCTGATCCGCGGCGGCGTGGCGTGGGCAAGGGCAGGCGGGTTCATGTCAGAGATCCTTGGCCAGGCGCAGGCCCGAGAATTGCCAGCGCGTCGCCGGCGGGAAGAAGTTGCGATAGCTGGGCCGCGTGTGTCCTGGCGGGGTGGCGACGCTGCCGCCGCGCAGCACCAGCTGGCCCACCATGAACTTGCCGTTGTATTCCGATGCCACGCCCGGCTGCGGCTTGAAGCCCGGATAGGGGTCATAGGAGGAACGGGTCCACTGCCACACCTGGTCGCACATGCCCGTGAGCCCCGCGGTGCCGCAAGCGGCCTCCCATTCGAACTCGGTCGGCAGGCGCGCGCCGGCCCATTCGGCATAGGCGCAGGCTTCATAGAAACTCAGTTGCGAGACCGGCTCTTCCGGCCGCAAGGGCTTCACGCCCTGCAGGCCGAACACATGCCAGCCCGTGTGACGCGTGCGCGCCGCCAGGCGCGGATCGCCGGAAGAGAGCCAATAAGCGGGCGCCTGCCAGTTTTCCTGCTGCACGCGTGCCCAGCCTTCCGACAGCCACAGCTCGGCGCGGTGGTAGCCGCCATCGGCAATGAAACTCTCGAAATCGCCACAGCTCACCAGCCTGTCGGCCAGCGCGTATGGGTGCAGCAGCGCCGTATGGCGGGGCGTCTCGTTGTCGAAGACGAAGCCGTCATCGGGCAACTGGCCGCCGATGTCGGCCAGTCCGCCTTCGAAGGCCAGCCAGCGCAGCGGCTTGGGCTGCGCCACCAGGCGCACGAGCGGCTCGGGCTCCGGTTGATAGGCAGGCAGCAGCGGATTGCACCAGAGCGCGTGCAGGATGTCGGTCAGGATCAGTTCCTGGTGCTGCTGCTCGTGTTGCAGCCCCAGCGACAGCAGCGGCGCGATGCTGCTCCACAGTGCCGCATCGGCCGATTCCAGCAACTGCTGCATGGCGTCGTCGACGTGGCGCCGGTAGGCCAGCACCTCGTCCAGCGCCGGGCGCGTCAACAGGCCGCGTTGCGGCCGGGGATGGCGCGGCCCCAGCGCTTCGTAATAGGAGTTGAACAGATAGTGGAAGCTGGGATCGAAGACCCGATAGCCGCTGGCATGGGGCCGCAGGATCATCGTCTCGAAGAACCAGGTGGTGTGCGCCAGGTGCCACTTGGTGGGGCTGGCATCCGGCATGGACTGCACGCATTGGTCTTCGGCCGAGAGCGGCGCGGCCAGTGCAAGGCTGTAGGTGCGCACGGCCAGGTAATGCTGCTGGCCTTGCCAGGCGGGCGTGATCTGCAGGGTGGGGCGGGTGGCGTGCATGTGAGCTCCTTGCTCGGCCCGCGCGGGCGCGCGGCTGCCGCTTGACCGCGCAGGCCGCCGTCGGACGGCGAGAAGCCTGGTATCAGGGCATAAGCTTCAAGCCTAGGGGAATATGGCCGCGGGGAATGTCACAAATCTGGGCGTGATGTGACAGGGGCTCAGCGGGAAGGGGAGGCCCGCCATGCAGGGACGCGGCCCGGCACCCGCCATCCCCGGCTGTCAGCGATGGAAATAATTGCGTGCACTGGCAGCGGGGGGATGGAAAAAACAAAGGCGCCGCATTGGCATGCGGCGCCTTTCGTTTTCTGGAATTTTGGTGGAGCGGAGGAGGATCGAACTCCCGACCTTCGCATTGCGAACGCGACGCTCTCCCAGCTGAGCTACCGCCCCAAAGAAGCGAGATTCTAGCAGATTTCCTGTCCCTGGAAAGCGGTCATTCCCCGCCGACTTCGCAAACGGCGCATGGCCGGCTGCGGTAGCCTTGCGGCTGCGCCAAGGCGTCACCTCACAGACGCCTGGTGGCTGACTTCCTGCGACACGGCGACACATGACTTCTGCTGACTCCCGTCTTCCCACACTCGATGTCCTGCGCGGCTTTGCCCTCTTCGGCATCCTGCAGGTCAACATCATGCTGTTCGCGTCGGCGTATTACGGCCTGTCGGGCAGCGACGACGTCCCGCCCTGGGGCGTGCTGGTGTCGCTGGTCTTCGAGTTCAAGTTCTACCTGCTGTTCTCCTTCCTGTTCGGCTATGGCGTGGCCTTGCAGCTTGCCAGCCGGCAGGCGCGCGGACTGGCGGGGCCGGGCGCGATGCCGCGCCGCCTCATTGGCTTGTTCGTGCTGGGCGTGGCGCACGGCGTGCTGCTGTATCCCGGAGACATCCTGACCACCTATGCCGTGCTGGGCGCGTTGTTATTGGCCGCGCATGCTTGGCCAACGCGCCGCCGGGTGGGGGTGTCGGTGGTGCTGACGCTGGCCAGCGCCGCGCTGTGGCTCGGCATCGCGGCGCTGGCGTGGCAGTTCCCGGACATCGGCAAGGGCACGGCGGTGTTCGACGAGGCGGAGGCGGCGCTGGCGGCCTACCGCGGCACGCCGATGTCGGTCATCACACAGAACGTGGAAACCCTGGGAGAGATGGCGTGGGTCATCCTGCTGGTGCAGGGGCCTGGGGCGTTCGCGATGTTCCTGTTGGGAACGGTGGCCGCGGCGCGCGGGCTGCTGGCCAGCGAGGACGCCTGGCGGGCCTGGCTGCCGCGTGCCTGCCGGCTGGGCCTGGCGGTGGGACTGCCCGGCGCCGTGTTCTATGCCTATACGGCGCACTTCCTGTCCGCGAGCCCCTGGGTCAGCGTGGGCCTGGCGGTGGCAATGGTGACCGCGCCATGCCTGACGCTGGGCTGGGCGGGGCTGGTGCTGATCGCGCTGGATCGCGCGCGGGGCCATGCCTGGGCGTTGCGCTTGTCGGCGTTGATGACGGCGGCCGGCCGCATGTCGCTGACGAACTACCTGGCGCAATCGCTCGCCTGCGCGTTCATCTTCCACGCCTACGGGCTGGCGCTGATCGACCGCGTGCCCCTGGCGCTGGCGGGAGGCCTGGGGCTGCTGATCTATGGCGCGCAGATGCTGGCCAGCCGGTGGTGGCTGCAACGCTACCGCCACGGCCCCGTGGAGTGGCTGTTGCGCGCCTGGACCCACGGCCAGCTGCCGCCCTGGCGCCTGCCCGCCAAGGCGCAGGGGGATTAGAACGTCAGCGTTGCGATGACAGGGGTGTGGTCCGACGGCTGCGTGTTGCCGCGCGGGCCCTTGTCGATGTCGCAGGCCGTGCACACCTCGCGCAGCGGGTCCGACAGCAGGATGTGGTCGATGCGCAGGCCCGCGTTGCGGCGGAAACCCATCATGCGGTAATCCCACCAGCTGAAGGACTTGGGCGGCTGCTCGAAGAGGCGGAAGGCGTCCGACAGGCCCAGGCCGATCAACTGCTTCAACGCGTCGCGCTCGGGCGGCGAGACATGCACGCCGCCTTCCCACTTGGCCGGGTCGTGCACGTCCTCGTCGGCGGGCGCGATGTTGTAGTCGCCCAGTACCACCAGCCGCGGGTAACGCGCAAGCTCGCTCTTCAGCCAGTCGCGCAGGGCCAGGAACCATTCCAGCTTGTAGACGTACTTGTCGCTGTCCAGGGCCTGGCCGTTAGGGCAATAGACGCAGACGACGCGCACGGGGCCGGCCGGCGAGGGCAGGGTGGTGGCGATGACGCGGCGCTGGATATCGGTGTAGTTGCCGATGTCGCGCGTGACGTCCTCGCCCGGCTCGCGTGACAGGATGGCCACGCCGTTATAGGTTTTCTGGCCGGTCCAGACCGCGTGATAGCCGATGTCGGTGAAGGCCTGCTGCGGGAACTTGTCGTCGGTGAGCTTGAGCTCCTGCAGGCCCAGCGCGTCGACGGGGTTGTCGCGCAGCCAGTCCAGCACCTGCGGCAGGCGCACATTCAGGGAGTTCACGTTCCAGGTGGCTAGTTTCACGGCAGATCTCGGATCGGTGTGCCGCGCGCGTGTCGGCGCGCGCACGAAAAAGAAGTGGGCGGATTGTACCGGCGGCCAGTCAGGGGCCCTGCACGTGATGCAGCCACCACGGCGCCAGCCAGGCAACCAGTCCGCCGATCACCGCCGCCATCAGGCACGTGCTGGCCGGCAGGCCCAGCCATGCCGTGACCAGTCCGCCCGCCAGCGCACCGCAGCCCGCCTGGTACCAGGCGGCATGGCGGAACGCCTTGGGTTCGAATTCCGGCGCGGCGATCAAGCCCAGCAGCAGGCCGATGATGGCCGCGGCAAGCCAGTGGAACTTGCCGAAGCCGCTGCTCAGCAGCCCGATCAGGCCGAAAAGGATTGCGCCGACCAGGCCACAACACAGGGATATCTTCAAAGCCTTCATGGGGGTGTTGCCGAGTCCAGGGTGCCGGGACCTTAGCATTGATGATTCCCGGATGGCGCGCGCTCGTTGCATGCGGATACACCCTGGGCGGCAACAGGCCCCGGGGCTTCAGTAACATCCTCCCCGACGCGTTTGCCATCCTGGAGCCTTCCCTTGCCCGCCAATCCGCTACTCTGGCCCGGTCCCACTTTTCTGGCCGCCTACCTGATGCTGGCCGTACTGGTGGTGCTCGGATTTCGCGTCTGGCTGAAGGAAAGGATGGCAAGACGCGCGGATCCGGCCCTGGAAGCCACCTTGCTGTCCGATCCCTATGCGCTGGCTTACCTGCGCGGCGGCGCACAGGAGGTCGTGCGTGTCGCGGCTTTCATGCTGCTGGATCGCGAACTGCTCAAGGTGGATGCGCAACGCAAGGTGGTGGCAGCGCCCTTTGCCGACACGAGCGGCTTGCGGGAGATAGAGCGTCAGGTGCTGGCGCGTTTCCAGACGCCGACCAGCATGTTCACGTTCCTGGCGCAGCAGGCCTGGGCCGAGGACGTGTGCAAGGATTATCGCGAGGGGCTTGTCCGTAGCGGCATGCTGAATGGTCCTGATCCGACCGTCAGCGCGGTGTACTGGGGACTGGTGGTGGCAATGGTGGGCCTGGCAATCGTCAAGGTCGCGCATGCGCTGGCCGAAGGGCGCAGCAACGTGTTGTTCCTGTCGGGGGCCGCCATCCTGTTCTGGGTCTTCCTGCGGCCCTGGCGTCGGCGCATGACACCGCGTGGCACGCAGGCCCTGCAGGAGCAGCAGGTGCTGATGGCCGGCCTGCGACGCGGCTCGCCCAAGCGCATGCGCCGCAACAAGGACGACGTGGTCTGGGTGGCTTCCGTCTTTGGCCTGGCGGGCCTGACCGTCGCGGCCTTTCCTGCATTGGCCTATCTGGGCTACACCAGCGCCCCCGCGGGAGCGGGTGGGGCAGGCGCCTCCTCGGGAGGCAGCAGCAGTTCGACCGGCTGCGGCGGCGGCAGTGCCGACAGCGGCAGCAGCAGCGGCGGAAGCGGATGTGGGGGTTGCGGAGGCGGCGGGGGTGACTGAGACAGGCGTCTCGCCTTTGCCTCGCGGCCGCGCCGCGGCGATCGACCGCGTGGGCATGGGCTGGCGGCCGGCGCTGGCGGCGGGCATCCAGCAACACCGCGCGCGCATCGACGTGCTGGAAGTGATTGCCGACGACTGGTTCGACGCGCCCGCCGGAGACCTGCGCGCGCTGGCGAGCCTGGCCGCGCGCGTGCCGGTGGTGCTGCATGCGGTGGGCCTCGGATTGGCCTCCGCCCATCCCGTGGACAATACGCGGCTGGCTGACATGGCGAGGCTCGTCGAGGCCGCGCGGCCCCTGGCCTGGTCGGAACACCTGGCGTTTGTGCGGGCCGATGGCATCGAGATCGGGCACTTGGCCGCGCCACCGCGCACGGCGGCAACCGTGGCCGGCACGCTGGAGAATCTATCCCGCGCGCGTGCCGTGGTGGGCAGCCTGCCCTGGCTGGAGAACATTGCGTCGCTGGTGGCGCCGCCCGCCAGCAGCCTGCCCGAAGCGGACTGGGTAAGCGCCATCCTGGCGGGCTCGGGCGCCCGCCTGCTGCTGGACCTGCATAACCTGTACGCCAACGCGCTCAACGCGGGACGGGATCCCATCACTGACCTGGAGGCCTTGCCGCTGGATCGCGTGGCCTGCGTGCACGTATCGGGCGGACGCTGGGTGGACGCGCCGGGCGCCAGCACGCGGCGCCTGCTGGATGACCACCTGCATGATCCGCCCGAGGCCATGACGGCCTTGCTGGCGCACTTGGCGGCGCTGACGCCGCAGCCGCTGACGGTAATCCTGGAGCGCGATGGCAGGTATCCGGACATGGCCGTACTGCTGGATCAACTGGATGCCTTGCGTGCGGCCCTGGCCAGCGGCAGGGCGCAGGGCAGGGCCGCAGCAGCCCCGCCGCCTGGTGCTGGCGGCATCGGCGTGGCGCCGGACCTGCAGGCCGGGCAACGCCTGGAGTCCCTGTTGGCACGCGTCTATGGCGGCCACACGGATTGCCAGGATTTCCTGCGCGATCCGCAGGCGGCCGCGCTGGCAGCAGGCTGCGCGCCCGCCGATGCCGAGCAGTTGATGCACATCGATCGCGACGGCCTGCTGCACGCCGTGCACAGCTTCGGCCACAAGCGCGCGGCGCGCGCCAGGCCGGCCAATCACTGATCCTGCATCGGTTCAGGCGAAGCCGCCGTTGGCGCGCAGCACTTGCGAATTGACCCACGCGGCATCGGGGCCCAGCAGGAAACTGACCACGCGGGCGATGTCCTCGGGTTGGCCCAGGCGTTGCAGCGGCGGCAGCTTGCGCAGGTGTTCGACCTGCGCATCCGTCTTGCCGGTCATGAAGAGCGCGGTTTCCACGGGACCCGGGGCCACGGCATTGACCGTGATGCCGCGGCCGCGCAGTTCCTGCGCCAGCACGCGCACCAGGCCTTCGACACCCGCCTTGGACGCGATGTAGGCGCCATACCCCGGCGGCGACAAGGCGATGACGCTGGTGGACACCGCGACGATGCGTGCGCCCTGCGTCAGGCGGCGGGCGGCTTCGGCCAGCACGAGATAGGCGCCGCGCAGGTTCGCCGCGATGGTGCGGTCGAAGACCTCGAGCGTGTCGGGCGAGATGGGCGCGTTCTGCATGACGCCCGCATTGTGGACGACGGCATGCACCGGCCCCAGCGTGGCGCTTGCTTCATCGAACAACCGGGCGACGTCCGCGGGCTGCGCGACATCGGCCGGGATCGCCACGGCACGGCGGCCCAGGGCCTGGATGGCGGCGACGGTCTCGTCGGCGCCGGCGGCTCCGGCGCGATAGTTGACGGTGACGTCATGCCCATCGGCCGCCAGGCGCAGCGCGATGTCACGGCCGATACCCCGCGAGGCGCCGGTGACGAGCGCATGGCGGGCGGTGGTCAGGGTCTGGTCTGCGTGGACTTGCATGGGAAATCTCCAACTCGAAAGTAGTGGCGGCCCGAATGGAATGCCGCCATGAAAACCATGGACGCATCATGGCAGTTGCAGCCAGCTGGATAAAGCCATGAAAATTGGCTTGATAATTCAATCCAGAACAACAATCAGGCCGGAACATGGACCGTCTCGATACCTTGCAACTCTTCGTGCGCATTGTCGAACTGGGCAGCTTCACGCTGGCCGCCCAGGCGCAAGGCATTCCCCGCGCCACGGCCACGCATGCCATCAAGGCGCTGGAAACCCGGCTGGGCGCACGCCTGCTGGCGCGCACCACGCGCCAGGTCCGGCCCACGCTGGATGGCCAGGCCTTCCACGCGCGCTGCCTGCGGGTGCTGCAGGAACTGGACGATGCCGAGTCGGCCTTGCGTGCCACGGCCGAAAGCCCGCGCGGCACCTTGCGCCTGGATTTGCACGGTGTGCACGCCACCCACATCATCCTGCCGCGCATCGGCGAATTCCACGCGCGGCATCCGCGCATCGAACTCGTCATCAGTTGCGGCGACCGCCTGGTCGACCTGGTGGGCGAGGGTATCGACTGCGTGGTGCGGGCCGGCCAGCCACGCGACTCCACGCTGGTGGCGCGGCGCCTGGCCAACATGCCCGAGATCCTGTGCGCCAGCCCCGATTACCTGGCGCGCCACGGCACGCCGCAGCATCCCGACGAACTGCCTGCGCACCAGGCGGTGGGCTTCTTCTCGCGCGGCAATGCCAGCCGCTATCCCTTTTCCGTGTGGCGGGATGGCGAAATCGCCACCTTCGAGGCCTCGGGCTGGATGAGCGTGAGCGATGCCCACAGCTACACCGAGGCCGCCTTGGCCGGCTGCGGCCTCATCCAGGTGCCGCATTTTCGCGTGGCGCCGTTCCTGGAGGCGGGCACGCTGGTGCAGGTGCTGCCCCAGTGGCGCTGCCCGGAGCTGCCCGTTTCCGTCCTGTATCCCTTTCATCGTCAGCTGGTGCCGCGGCTGAGGGTGTTCGTGGACTGGCTGACTGAAATCTACGCGGCGCGTTTCGGCCTGCCCCGAGCCTCGGACTAGGCCGCCACCCGCTTGTCGAGGGTATCCATCCAGGCCCGCCCGGGAATCGCCCGCAACAGCGCGCGGGTGTAGGCATGCGCGGGATGCCGCAGGAGGGTCGATGTATCGCCCTGTTCGACGATCCTGCCCGATTGCATGACGGCGATGCGCTCGCACAGCCTGGCTGCCACCCGCAGGTCGTGGGTGATGAAGAGCAGCGCCAGGCCATGGCGCAACTTCAAGTCCTCCAGCAGGCGCAGGATCTGTGCCTGGGTCGAGACGTCCAGCGCCGATACCGGTTCGTCGGCGACCAGCAGGCGAGGGCGCAGGGCCAGGGCACGGGCAATGGCGATGCGTTGGCGCTGGCCGCCCGAGAACTCATGGGGGTAGCGGGACCCGTGCCGCGCATCCAGGCCGACCTGCTCCAGCCAGGCGCTGGCCTCGGCGCGGGCTTGCGCGGCGGGGACGCCTTGCGCGACAGGACCTTGCGCAATGGCGTCCCGTACCCGGTGCCGCGGATTGAGCGAGGCATAGGGATCCTGGAACACCATTTGCACGGCGCGCCGGTGGCCGCGCCAGGCCTGTGGCGTCCAGGGCAAGGGCGTGCCGTCCAGGTGCAGCGTGCCGGCGTCCGCGGGCGTCAGCCCGACCAGCACACGGCCGAGCGTCGATTTGCCCGAGCCGGACTCTCCAACGACACCCAGGCTCTCGCCCGGATGGATGGCCAGGCTGACGTCGTCCAGTGCCAGCACCGACCTGCCGGCCTGGCCGCCGTAGCGCTTGCGCAGCCCGATGGCTTGCGCGACGGGCTGGCCCCCCGGCGGGCGGACCGGACGTTCCGCCGGGCGCGGCAACGCGGCGATGAGGCTGCGCGTGTAGGCGTGGGCGGGCCGTGCGAGTATCGCCTGCGCCGGCCCGCTTTCCACGATTTCCCCGTGGCGCATCACCACGATGCTGTCCGCGATATCCGCGACCACGCCGAAGTCGTGCGTGATGAAAAGCACGCCGATGCCGCGGCTGTCGCGCAAGGCGCGGATCAAGGCCAGGATCCGCGCCTGCGTGGTCACGTCCAGCGCGGTGGTCGGCTCGTCGGCGATGAGGATGTCCGGTGCGCGGGCCAGCGCCATCGCGATCATCACCCGTTGGCGCTGGCCGCCCGACAGTTGGAAGGGATAGGCGGTGGCCAGCGCAGCGGGGTCGGGCAGCCCGACATCGTCAAACAGGGCAAGCACCCGCGCCCGGCGGACGCGGGCATCCAGGCGCACGCCCTGTGGGCCTGGCAGCCGCAGCGCCTCCTCGACCTGGTCTCCGACGCGCAGCACGGGGTTCAGCGCGCTCATGGGCTCCTGGAAGACCATGCCCAGCGCGCGGCCGCGGACGGCCTGCCACTGGCGGTTGTCGAGGCCGGCCAGTTCGCGGCCGTGATGGCGGATGCTGCCCGCTGCCAGGCGCAGCGACTCGGCGGGCAGCAGGCCCATCAACGCCTGCGCCGTCAGGGACTTGCCCGAGCCCGACTCCCCCACGACGCAGACGATTTCGCCGCGTGCGATGGACAGCGAGATGTCCCTGACCAGCGGGGCGCCCGCAAGCGTCTGGATGCACAGGCCGTTGACCGCGAGCAGCGCCGTCATGCCGGGGCTCCTGCGCCGCCGCGGCGCGGATCCAGCGCGTCATTGAGCGCCTCGCCCACGAGATTGAGCGCGAGCACCGTCAGCAGGATGGCAAGCCCTGGAAAGACGCTCATCCACCAGGCATCGCGCAAGACGCTGCGCGAGGCGCCGATCAGGTAGCCCCAGGTCATCGTGTCCGGATCGCCCAGTCCCAGGAAGCTCAGTGCGGACTCCAGCAGGATGGCGCTGGCCACCATCATCGAGCCGGAGACGATGATGGGCGCCAGGGCGTTGGGCAGGATCTGCGTCAGAATGACGCGGCCGGCGGATTGGCCCGCCAGCACGGCTGCCTGGACGAACTCGCGCTGGCGCAGGCTGAGGAATTCCGCGCGCACCAGCCGCGCCAGGCCCGGCCATGTCACCAGCGCGATGGCGCCGGTCACGGTGCCGAGGCTGGGGGTGAGGACGGCGACCACCACCACGGCGAGCAGGAAGCCGGGGATGGTCTGGAACACCTCGATGAGACCCACGATGCAGTGGTCCAGCCTGCCGCCGTGGTAGCCGGCGAGCGCACCGAGCCCCACGCCCAGTGTCATCGCGACGCCGGCCGAGACGGCGCCCAGCAGCAGCGTGGCGCGCGTGCCGTGCACGATGCCGGCGGCCACGTCGCGCCCCAGCATGTCCGAGCCCAGCGGCAGGCCCGGCGACAAGGGCGGCAGGAAAGGCCCCTCCACCATGTCCCAGGGGTTGCCGGGATACAGCCAGCGGGCTGCCAGCGCCAGCAGCAGCACGCCCGCCAGCAGCAGGAGTCCCGCCGCGCCGCCCGGGTGCCGTCTGGAAAGGGCAAGCATCATCGTCATGTCAGTTCGATACGGGGATCGGCCAGGGTATAGAGGAGATCGGTCAACAGGTTGATCAGCACGACGAGCACCGAGGCGATCAGGAAGACCCCCAGCAGCAGGTTGTAGTCGCGCTGCATCAGCGCTTCATAGGCAAGCCGGCCGATGCCCGGCCAGGCATAGACCGTCTCCACGACCAGCGAGCCGCCCACCAGGTTGCCGGCCTGGATGCCGGCATAGGTGATGAGCGGCAACAGCGCATTGCGCAGCACGTGGCGCCGGGCGATGTCGCGCTCCGGCAGGCCCTTTGCCCGGGCGGTGCGCACGAAGTCCAGGCGCCGTACCGACAGCACGGAGGCGCGCGTCAGCCTGGCATAGACGGCCATGTGGAACAGCCCGAGCGTCAAGGCCGGCAGCAGGAGGTGGCGGCCGACGTCCAGGACGCGGGCCCAGCCGGTGTACCCCGCGCCGACGGTCTCGTAGCCGAAGGCGGGCAGCCACTGCCATTGCACCGAGAACACCAGCACCGCCATCAGCCCGATCCAGAAGAGCGGCGTGGCATAGGCCAGCAGCGCCAGCGTCATGACGGCGTTGTCGGTCCAGCGCCCCGCGCGCGCCGCCGCCGCCAGGCCCAGTCCCACCCCTGCGGCCAGGGCGAAGAGATACGCCGTGACGGTCAGGAGCAAGGTGGCGGGCAGGTGCGCCAGGATGAGCGCCAGCACGGGCGCCTGCTGGCGGTGCGACACGCCGAGGTCGCCCTGGGCCAGGCCCCACAGGTAGCTGCCCAGCTGGGCGGGCAGCGGGCGGTCCAGCCCCAGGTCCTGGCGCAACTGGGCAAGGGTGCTGGCATCGACGGCACCGGACTGGCCGGCCAGGATCAGCGCCGGGTCGCCGGGCGCCGCGCGCACCAGGAAGAAATTCAGCAGCGCGATGCACGCCAGCACCAGCAGGCTCTTGGCGATGCGATGCCGCAGGACCTTGCCCATGCCGGTCATGGTTCGGCCAGCCACGCGTCGCCGTAGGTGCCGTTGGCACCCAGGCCGGTCACGATGGCGTCGCGCACGCGCCGGTCCAGCAAGGTGGTGTAGCTGGTCTCGGCAAGCCAGAGCACCGGCACGTCCTCGACCAGGATCTTCTGGATGCGGGAATACAGCGCCTGGCGGCGGGCCTCGTCGTTGCTGCGGGCGGCTTCCTCGAACAACGCATCCACCTCGGGATTGTTGTAGTGGGACGTGTTGCTGTACATGACGCCCTTGCGGATGTTGCTGCCCAGATAGGTGCGCGCAACTCCGATCGCGGGGTCGCCATACTGGAAGACGCCATTGGCGTGCACGTCGTAGTCCCAGTTCGACACGCGCGATATCACGCCGCCGAGGTCCAGGTTCTCGATCTCGACCTTGATGCCGACCTGCGACAGGTTCTGCCGGATGACCTCCGCGATGCGGCGCTGGAGTTCCCCGAAAGGCGACGGGATGAACCCGATGGTGATCCGCACGCCGTTGGCATCGGGCTTCAGGCCGATTTCGTCGAGCAAGGCGATGGCGCGCTTGGGATCGTAGGCATAGTGGCGCACGTCCGGGTCGTAATAGCGGGTGTTGCGGTGGATCGGCCCGGTCGGGACGACACCGGTGCCGAACATGATCTTCTCGGTGATGAATTCCCGGTTGATGGCGTGGGCCAGCGCCTGCCGGAAGCGCTTGTCATCGAAGGGCTTGCGCTGGGCGTTGAGTTCCAGGAAGTGCATGGACGACCAGTATTCATAGCCCTTGCGGGTGCTGGCGATGTGGGGCAGCGCCGCCACCCGGGCCAGGTCGGCGGGCTCGATGTCCTGGCCCACGGCCTGTTGCACGGTGCCTTGTTCGAGGGCGAGCCGGCGCGACGCCGCATCCGGGATGACGCGATAGGTGATGCCATCCAGGTAGGGCTTGCCGGCCTGCCAGTAGTGCTCGTTGCGCACGAGCTCGATGTAGGCGCCGCGTTCCCAGCGCTTGAACTTGAACGGCCCGGTGCCGATGGGGGTGGCATTGTTGGGGTTCTGGGCCAGCGGCACGTCCGTGTCGTACAGGTGGCGCGGATAGATGGCCCCCCCGCCCAGGTCGAAGGCATACAGGAAGGCGGCGTAGGGCGCCTTGAGCCGGAAGACCACGGTATTGGCGTCCGGCGCCTCCAGCGTGGCGACATTGGCCATCAGGCCGCGGGTGCGGGCATTGCCCGCCAGGACCTTCTGGTATGAGAACACGACGTCGTCGGCGCTGAAGGGACGCCCGTCGTGCCACGTCACGCCGCGCTGCAGGTGGAAGGTATAGGTCAGCCCGTCGGGCGAGACCTCCCAGCTGCGGGCCAGGCTGGGCAAGGGCTTCAGGTCGAAGGAATAGGTGAGCAGGCTTTCGTAGATCTTGCTGGCGACCAGCTGCGTGGGCGAGGACTGCTGCAACGCCACGGTCAGGTTGGGCGGCTCGGGCTGGACGATGGCGGTCAGCACGCCGCCGCGCCGCGGCGTCTCCGCGGCCTGGGAGGGATGGGAAGGCAGGAGCGTCAGCAGGGTCAGGGCCAAAGTCAGGCCGTGCAGGGTGCGCGCCAGGCGCTGCGTCATCTGGAAAGGCATCATGGCGTATCTCGGGGCGAAGGAAAATCAGCGGGAAACAGGATCGCGCAAGGCGCTACAGGGTGGTGTCGCGGGTACTGGCACGGTCCAGCAGCAACCAATCGGGCGGCAGCACCCCGGGGCGCAGCACGGCCTGCCGGGGGGCCAGGTGCACGACGGCATTGCGCCGCAGTCCCTCGTCCAGGCCGGCCTGCGCCGGCGCGGCGGGCGGGGGCGAAAGGTCCAGCGTGGCCAGGCCTTGCAATTGCAGGACCGCGCCGGTCTCGAAGTCGGGCACCAGCAAGGCGCAGCGTCCGTCCACCAGCAGGTTTCCCAGCGTATTGAAGTAGGCGTTGCCGGTGTATTCGGGCCAGCTCAGGCGGCCATGCGCCAGGTTGAGGAAGCCCGGCCGCCCGCCTCGATGGGAGACGTCCACCCCCGAGGCCACCCGGGCGGGATCGTCGTCACGCGCCTGGTAGCTGCTGGCGATGAAGAAGGTGTCGGCTCGCGCGAGGAGGGCGCGGACGGCGGGGTCCTCGACGCTCGTGGCGATGGCCGCGGGCTGCGCGGCAGGCCCCGCGAGGCTCGGGCTCGCGGCACCCCGTGGCGATGCGCCCACGCCGTCCGCGCGCGGCCAGATGTACTGAGGACAGTTGTTGTAGGCCTGGGCCACCGCCAGTACCGTGCCTTGCGGCCCGCCATGGGCCAGGCGTCCGTTCACGCGGATCCGCCGTCGCGCCGCCAGGTCTATCCCCAGCACGCCGACCGCGGCGCCCGGGACCAGGGCAGGCAGCAGCGGGTCGTCTTCGCCCGGCCGTGCGCGGATATGCAGCGTCGAGGCGTCCCGCGCGTCGACGAAGCCGGCCTGGCCCAGCAGGACCGATGCCCAGGGCCAGCCCTGTGCGTCGCTGGCGGCGAGCAGCACATAGCGCAAGGTTTGAAGAAAGGCCTGGTGCGGCGGCGCCAACGCGGGCTGGATGGCGCGCACGCCGTTCTCGGCCACGCGCGCACGCGCGCCAAAGTGCGCCTGCAGCAGGCGCTCGCCGGGGTGGAAGACCTCGCCGTCCACGGGCGAGGGGACGTCGGCTGCCTCAGGCCAGGGCATGCCGGTCTCCCGTTTCCGCCCCGGGCGGCGCAGGCGCGCGCGCGGGGTCCCAGTCATCGTCGCCGGCATCGGCCAGCTGCCTGGGCAGGTCGGCTTCCCACGCCACGTATTCGGCAAACGCCGCCGCGCGCGCGTCCGCGTCGCGCAAGGTGTGCGGGCCGCGCCAGGCATCCTCGGTTCCCGGCAGGCTGGCGCCCTCGCTTTCCCCTGGACGGCCTTCGCGCCGCCAGCGGCGATTCCCGCCCAGCAGGGCCAGGACGTCGGCATGGCCTGCATCGCGCAGGTCCGCGGCAAGGGATTGGGCATGCGCGCTGTCGTCCGCGCTGAGCACGATGCGCAGGCCCGCGCCGTGTCCTTGCGCCAACCACGCGCGCAGACTGCCCAGCGTGGCATGGCGGGCGCCGGCGATGTGCCAGTCCTGGTAGTGGGTGCTGCGGCCGACATCGAAGACGGCCGCGTCGCCGGCCGCCAGGCCAGCGGCAAGCGCGGCCGGGCCGATCCAGGGCGCGGCCTGGTCGTTCGCGCGGCGCAGCGGCGCGAAATCGGCGCCGGTCTGCAACAGCGCGCGGGCGTCCGGCCGCAACAGGGCCACATCGTGCCGGGCCCAGGCGGCCAGCCAGGCTGCGACATAGGGCGCGCGCACGCCGTCCCAGTCAACCAGCACGATGCGCGCGTTGCGCGCGGCGACCTGCGCATCCAGGGTGTGCAGCAACTGGCCGCCCGGCGCGTTGCGCCAGCCCGGCAGGTGGCCGGCCTCGAACTCGTCCGGCTCGCGGATGTCCAGCCGGTGCACCGGCCGCCAGGGCTCGGCCAGCCACGCCGCCACCGTCTGGGCCGAGACATAGGGCACGCCCGCACGCAGGCGCACCACATCCGCACGCGCGCGCTGCGGATAGCTGGACGTGGCAGGCAACGCGAGCGCCTCGTCCTGGCCCACCGCCAGCGTGCCGCCGCTGCGCTCCCAGTCCATGGTGCCGTTGCGCAGGGCATGGACGGGATGGGGAAGTCCGGTGGCCAGCAGCGTCTGCGCGGCGATCAGGCTGCGCGCGCGTCCCGCGCAATGCACCACCAGGATTTCGCCCGGCGCGAGCGCCAGTGCCGGCACGCTCAAGGCCAGCGTGCCGGTGGGACAGTTGACCGAACCCGGGATCGAATAGCGCCGGTACTCCTCGTGCGGACGCACATCCAGCAGGCGCACAGGGCGGCCCTCGGCCTGCCAGCGGCGGAACGTGGGCACGTCCACCTCCGGGATGGACAGCGCCAGGCGCGACAGTTCGGCCAGCGCCTTGCCCGGCACGTGCACACCCTGGTAGAGCGCAAGGCCGGCGGCCTGCCAAGCCCGCGTGCCGCCGCGCAGCACCGAAACGTTCGTGTAGCCCTGCCTGACCAGCCGGGCCGCGGCGGCGTGGGCGAGGTCCTGCGCCTCGTCTTCGTCGGCCACGACGATCAGCGTGCCCGGCGCGGTCAGCAGCCCGGGCGCCAGCCAGGGCAGGCGGCCCAGCGGCGCATTCGAGGCCTGCAGCAGATGGCCGCGGGCGTAGGCGGCTTCGTCGCGGACGTCCAGGACGGCGACGGGCTCGGCACCTTGCAGCCAGGTGCGCAGCGCCTGGACCGAGACGACGGGATGGCGGATCTGGGTCGGGACGGGAACCGGGACGGGCACGCCGCCTTCGGGGCCGTCGAACTTGACCCGGTCCACCATCCGCTCCTGGCTCAAGCCATAGAAATGCAGGTGCAGCGCGGGGGTGTCGCCGACGATCTCGGTGGTGTGATAGGCCTCGGGCGCCAAGGTCACGGCGTCGCCGGGGCCGACCGTGACCGCGGCCTGTTCCGACAAGGTGTAGCGGCCTGCTTCCGGCGCGGGGTGGCGCTGGTAGACCACGTTGCGCTCGAGGCCCCGGATGCCGGCGATGACGGCCCAGGTCGTGTGGTCGTGCGGCAACTGCTTGCGGCCGGGCAGGCTGGCCGAGACGTACAGGGCATGGCCGCCGTCGGGGTCTTCCGCCAGGCGATAGAAAGTGGTGGTCCGGGTGGGATCGGTCGGGAAGTCCGCCGCGGGAAAGAGCTCGGTGCGCAAGGCCAGGCGGGTGAGCAGGCGGGCCACTTCCGCCAGGTCAGCGGGACGTCCGTCGGGCGCGCGCGGCAAGTGGCGGGTGGCGGCGATCAGGTCGCGCACGGCGTCGCCACGGCGCAGGGACAGCGCGCTCGACGTCAGGGGGGTGTCGGAAATCGCGGACATGGAAAATAGGGCCTGCTATGATGAAAAAAACGTACAGACGACCTTATTGAAGGTCAGGAACAGCCACCATGACGACTGAAGAAACCGACGGCCGCCGCCTGCGCGGCGACCGTTCGCGGGCGCACATCCTGGATCACGCCATCGCGATCGCCTCGGTCGAGGGCCTCGAGGGCATCACCATCGGCCGCCTGGCCACCGAGGCGGGCGTCAGCAAAGGCAATATCACCGTGCTGTTTGGCGACAAGGAGTCGCTGCAGATCGCCACCTTCCTGCGCGTCATGGAACGGTTCCGCGAGGCGGTGGTGCTGCCGGCCGCGGCCAGGCGCACGCCGCTGGACCGCCTGCTTGCCTGGATCGACAACTGGTTTGACTTCGTGGAAGCCCGGGTGCTGCCCGGCGGATGTTTCCTGAACGCGGTCAGTAGTGAATACCGGGCGCGTCCAGGCAAGATCCGCGACACGATCAACAGCTACCGGCACGCCGGGCTGGCGCGCCTGCGCGAATGGATAGAGGCCGCGAAGGAAGCCGGCCAGCTGCTGCCCGATACCGACGTGCAGGCGCTGGCGTTTTCGCTCCTGGCTTACCAGACCTCTGCCAACGTCGCCTCGCTGATGGGCGACGATGCGCTTTTCAAGACCGCGCGCCTGCTGTCTCGCCAGCGGGTGCTGGCGCAAGCCGTGGCCGCGCCCCGCGGCCGCAGGCGCAAGCCGGCCATCGCCTGAAGCGGGCCCGCGGGCCGTCGCCGGCTGGCCGGCCAGGGGGAGCGCCGGCCGCATCAAAGATCCTGGATGGCACGGCTGGCGACAATCCCGCGCCAACGCGTTTCCTCGGCGCTGACCAGCGCGCCGAACTGCAGGGGGTCCTGCGGGAGTTCGGCATACATCTGGCGGTATTTCTGCTGCACCTGGGCATTCGCCAAGGCCTCCTGCGTGGCGCGCCGCAAGGCCTGCAGCACGTCCTCGGGGGTGCCCGCGCGCGCGAAGAGTCCCGACCACGGCGTGACCACGGCTTGCGGATAGCCCGCCTCGGCCAGCGTGGGGACCTCGGGAAGCTCCGCCAGCCGCTGGTTCGAAACCGTGGCCAGCACGCGCAGCTTGCCGCCCTGGACCTGCGGCAGCGCCAGCTGCACGCTGAGGAAGGCGAAATCCAGCTGCCCGCCCAGCAGGTCCACGACATAAGGGGGCGAGCCCTTGTACGGCGCCACGATGGCCTCGATGCCCGCGTCCTTCAGGAACAGGCTCAGTCCAAGATGCACCGAGCTGCCGACGCCCGGATGCGGGGTGGCAAGCCGGCCGGGCGCCTTGCGGGCCGCGGCCACCAGGTCTTCCAGCGAACGCCACGGCGAGTCTTCGCGCACCACGATCACGTTGGGCGGCGCGCCGAAGCTCGCGATGGGCAGGAAGTCGCCGGTGGCGAAGCGCGTCTGCGTATCGATGAGGGGATTGAGCACCACGAACATGGCGCCCGACAGCAGGGTGTAGCCGTCGGCGGGGGCCTCCTTGGCGGCCAAGGCGCCGATCGTGCCGTTGCCGCCGGGCTTGCTGTCGACGATCACGGGCACGCCCCATTGCTCGGACAACTGGTCGGCCAGGATGCGGGTGGCGATGCCGTTGGGGCCGCTGGTGAGATAGGGAAGGACGATGCGTACCGGCTTGGAGGGAAAGACCGGATTGGCGCGTGCCGGCCGGGGCAGGACGGCGGCGCCGAGCAGGCTGGCGGCACCCAGGGAAAGGATGCGGCGGCGGGTGGGCTGGAAGCGGATCATGTGCGCGGGACGGGAAGGGGACGGGCCCGGCGAATCGCCAGGTGTGACAATGTCCGACGATACTAATCTATACGCACGATTGTTTATGTATTGTTTTGGAATAAAAACATTGCCGGCCCGCACGCGCCGACGCCCCTAACGCAAGGCCCGCGCGACGGCATCCAGGTTCTGGTCGATGAAGAAATGCCCGCCCTGGAAGTGCAGCAGGTCGAAGGCGCCGGCGGCGTGGGCGCGCCAGGCCAGTGCCGCCGCTTCGTCGACATAGGGATCGGCATCCGACAGCAGGAAGCGCAACGGCGCCCGCAGGGTGGCGTCGGGTGGCCGGTGGTAGGCCACGTTCATCGTGTAGTCGTTGCGCACCCCCGCGATCAGGGCGTCGCGGAACTTGGGGCTGCGCAGGACCTCGGCCGGCACCCCCGCGCCGGCCTCGATGTTGCGCAGGATCACCGCGTCGCTGAGCGGCAGGGTGAAGCCCAGCGAGACCGAGGGCGCGCGCCTGCCCGAGACGCACACGAGCCGGGGGACGTGCCCGACGGCCTCCAGCTGCAGCGCGGCTTCGAAGGCCACCGCCGCGCCCATGCTGTGTCCGTAGAGGGTCAGGGGCAGCCCCGCCAGCAGGCCCGCCTGCGCCAGGTCCTCCACGATGTCGGCGGCGAGGTCCTCGATGGCGTGAGGCTCGGCTTCCTGCTTGCGGTCGCCCTTGCCGGGATACTGGACGGCCAGGCCGGCCAGGGTCCCGTCCAGATGTTCGAGCAGCCGCCTGCCGCTGGCGGCCGCAGCGCCCGCGTAGGGAAAGAAGACAAGGGCGCCGGCGGCGGACGCGTGGAAGCCTGCCGGTCTCAGGGAGCGGCTGGCGAGCAGGGCAGGGTCTGTCATCGCGTCCTCGCGAAAGACGGGGTAAGGGCAGGCATCACTGGATCAGTGGGCGGCCGTGGCCGGCGAGGCCAGCACGGCCAGGTGATAGTCTCCCGAGCCGGGGTCCGCGTCGGCCACGAGCACGCGTCGCACCGGCGGATCCAGCGCCGCCAGCGCGCTCCACACACCCGTGGTGTATTGGTCTGGACGCGCCCGTGTCACCGGCACGCCCAGCCCTTCCCAGGGCAAGGCATGCCCCAGGATCACGTGTTCGGGCGCGTCGCCGGGCGCTTGCGCCAGGATCTCGCGCACCAGGCTTTCCAGCGTGGCGGCATCCGGCGCGCGGCGCACGTGCAAGGGCAGATGCCGTCCGCCACCGCCGCTGCCGGTCAGCAGCAGCACGCCGGTATCCGCGAGGTTGCCGGCATCGACGCCGGGGCGCGAGGCGGGCAGGGTGGCCTGTTCCAGGATGAAGATCGCGGCGTCGCGATAAGGCGACTGTCCGGCGTAGGCCGCGGCGATCCGCAAGGCCACGAAGGGCGCGGCGATGCCCGTCTGCGACACGCCCAGGCAGAGCGTCTGCGTGCCGTTGCCATGCAGCAGGTGGTCGATGTAGGGCGCGACCGCCGTGAAGGGCAGCAGGTCGGGCAGGGCCTGGGCCACCAGGATGAGTTGCGGCTGGCGGGGCAAGGCCTCGGCCAGCAGCGCGTCCGCCAGGTCCTGGTGGGTGTGGAAGCTGCCGCGCGCAAGCAGCGTCTCATCCACCTGGCGGCCGTGACGGCCCAGCAGGTCCTGGTAGAGCGATTGGTTGACGCCCAGCCAGTCCGGTCGTGGACGGGCGGGCAGGCGCACGTGTCGGGCATGGACGATCTGCATGACGGGCTCCTTTCAGCCGCGCTGCGTTTCGGGCAGGCGCGCCTCGACGTAGTTGGCGACGGCACCCAGCGTTTCCAGGTCCTGCGCGGTGAGCGCGTCGGGGTCGACATCGATGCCGAATTCGCTTTCCAGCGCCACGAGGACCTCGAGGATGGAGATGGAGTCCAGGTTCAGGTCGTCGAAGACGCGGGTGCGCTCCGAGACCTCGCCTGTCTCCTGGCCGGTGACGCGCGAGATGACGGCGCCTAGGGTGTGCACGATGGTGGATCGGGTCATGGAAGCCTCGTCAGGTAAGGAAGGAAGGGAAGCAAACGGGGTCGCCAGCCGCTGCGGCGCGAGCACGTCCCGCGGCGTGTCGCGGCGGCGCACCAGGTGCGAGTCGCCGTTGCGCAGCAGGACCTCCGCCGGGAAGCCGTGGCCCAGGAAAAGGCCGGGCGAGGCGGACGGGCCATAGGCGCCTGATCGCAGCACGGCCAGGAGGTCGCCAGGTTCGGGATCGGGAAGGGGGACCTTCCTGGCCAGCACGTCGCTGGGCGTGCACAAGGGGCCGGCCACCGTGACGGGCACCGTGGCACGGTCGCCCGCCGGCGCCAGCGACACCAGCGGAAAATCCCTCTTCAGCACGTTGCCGACACCCACGGCGCTCAGGTGGTGGTTGGTGCCGCCGTCGACGACCGCGTACACCTGCCCGCGCGAGGGTTTCGCATAGCGCACCCGGGTCAGGAACACGCCGCTTTCGGCGGTCAGGTAGCGCCCCTGCTCGGTGATGATGCGGGTGGCGCCCCGGCCAGCCAGGAAGTGCCTGACGGTGTCCGACAGCGCGGGCAGCAGCGCCCGGATGTCCAGGTCGGTCTCGTTGTCGTAATAGGCCACGCCGAAGCCGCCGCCGATGCCCACGATGTCGGCGGCCAGCCCGGTGGCGGCCTCGTAGGCATGCACCAGTTCGAACACCCGCTGCGTATTGGCGACGATCTCGGTGTAGTCCAGGAAACGGGTGCCGAAGAACACGTGCAGGCCGCGCGGGCGCAGCCATTGCAAGGCGCGCAAGGTGTCGGCGCTGGCCAGCACGGTCTCTTCGTCGATGCCGAATTGCCTGGGCTTGCCGCCCATGGACAGGCCGCGATGCCGGGCGCTGGCGGCCGGGTTGACCCGCAGCAGGATGTCCAGCGGCTGGCGGGCCGCGGCGGCATGCCGTTCCAGCGCGGCCAGTTCCTGCAGCGACTCGACGATGACCGCCAGGGGCCGCGACGCCACGCAGGCCCGCAACTCCTCGTCGCTCTTGCCTGGGCCGAGGAAGATGGTGTCCCGTGCGGCCACGCCCGCCCAGCGCGCCGTTTCCAGCTCGGCCAGCGACGAGACCTCGGCGCCCGCGCCCTCCCGGCCCAGCAGCGCGCACACGCTGACGTTCGGGTTGGCCTTCAAGGAGTAGTAGATCTCGACCTCGGGCGGCAGGCCCGCCCGCAGCTGGCGATAGCGGGCCGCGATGGCGTCGCCGTCGTACACGTAGAGCGGCGTGCCGTACTGTTCGGCCAGGGCCAGGTAGGCCTGCCGTTGGCCGGGCGCAAGCGTGAGGTCCATGTGCGTCTCCTTCAATGCAGGGCGGGTTGCGGCACGCGCAGGTCCGACAGCGCACGGGCGACGGCGTCCTGCAGCGCGTCCAGGGCCGCCGGATCGCGGCCGAAGAACAGGGTGTACAGCCGGCCGGCCCGCGTGCCTGGCGCATCGCCGCCGGCATTGGCGGTGCCAAAGCAGGTGATGAACAGTCCCGCGCCGTTCTCCGGCAGGCGGCCCAAGGGGCCCAGCACGTCGAGCAGGTGCGCGAACGACAGCGGCGCGTTCCCGGCGGGGACCGCCAGCTGGCGGCCGACGGCCTGGCCATCCGGCGCCAGGAAACGCTGCAGGGCGCGCTCCTGGTAGCTGGACAGGTTCAGGCGCGCATTGATCTCCACCACTGGGCGGACGCGCCCCTGCGCGTCGATCAGCGCATCCATGCCGGCCACGCCGAAATAGCCGTCGGCATGGAGGGCCGCGCCCAGCTTGAGCGCCGCGGATTCGATGTCCCGGTGCTGGGCGCTTGTCAGTCCTGCCGGAATGAGGTGGCCTTGCGGCGCGCCATGGTGGATCAGGGCCCGCTTGACGAAGTCGAAACTGACCGTGCCGTTACGCGCGATGGTGACCTGATAGGTCAGGTCGGCCTGCTTGTCCAGGAACCGTTCGACCAGCAGGTGCACGGTGTCATTGCCCGTGCGCTCGGCGCGGCGAGCCACCATGGCCTGCAGCGTGCGCGCCGAGGCGGGATCGCGCAGGACCAGCAGGCCACGGCCGGACACGCCGTAGGCATCCTTGACGATCAGCGGGAACGGTCCGGCGCCGCCGTGCAGGATGGCGTGCGCCAACTCGTCCACGGTGTGGCAATTGACGCCGGGAATCTCGCGCAACCCCAGTCTGTGCGCCAGGTCCCGGCTGTATTGCTTGCTGTTGACCCGCACGCAAACCTGGGCCGGCGGGCCGGCCAGCGGCAGGCCGGTGGCCTGTGCCAGCGCCTCGATCCCGTCGGAGACCCCCATCGGGGCAAGGTGCAGTCCAGCCTGCGCAAGCGCGCGCAGGCTGGCCAGCGCGGCCGGCGATTGCAGGATGCTGGCGACGGGCCCGAGCCCGTCAGGATCGGGCACCACCAGTTCCTTCGCCACCGGCAGGCCCGCGCGCGCCAGGTAGTCCAGGAAGCCGGCGTCGGCCGGCACGCTGGTGATGACGACGTCGCCGGGCTCGGCCAGCAGGAAACCCTGTTCCTGCAGGCGCCGCACCACCGCCGAGCTTTGCGCGAGTCCCTGGCCGGGGATGCCGGTGTGGCCCACGGCCCAGTCGCGCTCGACCTCGAAATTGCAGAGCCAGACCAGGCGCGCCTGGCTGTCGCCCGTGAGCGCGCGGCGCAGCGCGGCGATGCGGGAAGCGGGGGGGCGGGTCATGGCGCCGTGCCTCGATGGGTCAGCACCATGGCGCCGAAGGTCGCGCCCAGGCCGACGGACGCCACGACGTAATGCCGCCCCGGCGCGAGCCTGCCGGCGTCGCGCAGCGTGGTGTAGTTCACGAAGGCGTCCGAGGCGTAGCAATGGCTGGTGCGCGCGATGTTGTCGAGGAAGAAGCGTTCGGGGGGCAGGCCGATCGTCTTGATGACCTGCTTCCAGCTGATGGCGTTGACGTTGTGCGGAATGACCAGCGCGATCTCGTCGAGCGACAGCCCCGCTTCGTCGACGGCCTGGCGGATGACGCTGGCCAGCGCTTCCGGATAGGCCGCGCCAAACCCCCGGATGCCATCCTCGTCCAGCAGCAGGCCGGCCGCGTAGCCGCCGTGGGTATGCACGGCGAAGGCGCGCACGACGTCGCCCACGCCATCCCGCGAGACGAGGCAGGCCGCGCCTGCCTCGGCCATGATGGCGCTGTGGGGAATCAGCTGGATCTGGCTGCTGTAGGCCTGCTCGCCCGTGACGATGAGCGCGTGCTGGCCGGGCGATCCCTCCGCGGCAAGCAGCTTGCCGGCCAGGTCGACCGCGCCCAGGCTGCTGACACATGCCTGCTGCCCCAGCGCGAACGCTTCGGCGTGGAACAGGCCCAGCCGGTCACGGATCTGGCGCGCCAGATCCACATCGGGAGGCGCCACGGTCTGCATGGTGTGGGCATAGATCACGTAGCGGATGCTGGCCCGCGTGGCTGCGTCCAGCGCCGCCAGCAGGCGCCGCGGCGCGGGCAGCACGAGATCGTGGATGTCCTGGTCCGGGTCGAAATGCAGCGCGTCCAGGCCGTAGATCTTGCGGAACACCGCGATCTCGGTGGGACGCAGGCCCAGGCGGCCGGCCACCGCGTCGATCTTGATCGGCTCGCCGGCCAGGTGGCTCTCCACGCGTTCGATGGTGACGGTGCTCATGGCTGTTCCCCGTGCCGCGTCACGCCCGTTGCGCCGTGATCAGCCAATTGCGGGGCACGCCTCGCAAGGCGCGCTCGGCGGGGGGATAGGGCCAGTATCCTTCGCCCGCGCCCGGTTCGCCCGGCTGCGCCACGCGCGTGGCCTGCCAGCCGTTGTCGCGCAGGAACGCCTCGGGGTCGTCGGTGCCGAATTGCCAGGGCGTCCCGTCGCCGCGCAGGGTCTTGAGAAAGGATTGCGTGATGGGATGCACCAGCAGGGAGCGGCTGATCATGTCCGTGACGAGCTGGCTGCCCGGCGTGGATTGCTCGGCCAGCACGCGCAACAGGGTGGCCGCCTGCTGCTCGGTCAGGAAGAAGAAGAGGCCTTCGGCCACCCACAGCGTGGGCCGCGCGGCGTCGAAGCCGGCGGCTTTCAGCCTGGGCACCCAGTCGCCGGCAAGATCGGCGCCCACGTCCACGGTCGGGATCAGCCGTTTGGCCGAGTGGGCCTGCAAGGCCTGGTTCTTGAAGGTGAACAGGTCCACGTGATCGACTTCATAGAGCGTGGCGCCCTCGGGCCACGCCAGGCGGTAGGCGCGCGTGTCCATGCCGCTGGCCACCAGCACCACCTGCTCGATGGGCTCCCTGGCAAGGATGGCCAGGATCGCGTCGTCGACGAAGCGCGTGCGCAAGGCGACGTACTCGGCCACGGCCGTGCCGTCATAGCGCGACAGCAGCTCGAATCCCTTTTCGCCGGCCAGCAGGCGGGCATAGTCATCACGGAAACGCGCGCCGTCGCCCCGCTCGGACTCCAGGGCCCGGGCGGCCGCGGTCCATTGGGCCGTGTAAGAGACTTTCTCCATGTCGATGCTCCTTGCCGCTCAGAAATAGGTCTGCGCGATGGCGCGCAGCGTCTTCAGCTTTTCGAGGTCGAGGTTCTCGGGGTCGACCTCCTGGCCGCTCGCTTCGCTGATGATGTAGATGAACTCGACGAAAGAGAGGGAATCGACCAGCCTGGCCTCGATCAGGTCCAGGTCGTCCGTGATCTCGACGCCTTCCTTGTTGCGGGATTCGAGCCAATGCCTGAGCTGCTCGATGCCTTGGGTGTGCACTGTCGTCATGAATCGTCCTTCAGGGAGGGGTGGGGAAAACGGAAGGGCCTGCCAGGCAGAACGCCACGGCCACGGCATAGTCGTGCTCATGGGTCAGGCTGACGGTGATGTCCTCGCCGATGCAGGCCGCGCTGGCAAGGCGGCGCGCCCGCCCAAAGAGCGCCACGCACGGGGCTTCGCCGTGCCGTCCATGAACCTGGATGTCACGCCAGGGCAGCGGATGGCCGCGGCTCTGGAATGTCTTGAAGACCGCCTCCTTGATGGCAAGACGGCCGGCCACCGACACGGCATCCAGCTGGCCGGCGCGTCGGCAGGCCTGGATTTCGTCGGGACGCAGCATGCGCGCGACCGTGCTGCCGAACGCGGTGGCGATCATGTCCTTGACGCGGGAGACACTGACGAGGTCGACGCCGATACGGGGGTACATGTGAATCTTCCTGGTGGCCGCGGGCGTTCAGGCGACGGTCGCGAGCAGGCTGTTCACGTCCACCTTGCCGTTGCCGTTGAGCGGGAAGGTCTCGCCGGCCCAGACGATGACGTCGGGCAGCATGTAGTGGGGCAGGGTCCGCGCCAGCTCGCGCAGGATCTCCCGGTCGTCCCGGGGGTCGCCGGTCAGGAACGCGACGAGCTTGCGCTGCTGGTCGGTGCTGACGGGGTTGCGCGTGTAGCGCACGACGGCATTGGGCGAGCCCGGCAGCCTGCGGATCGCACGCTCGATCTCCTCGAGTTCCACGCGATAGCCGTTGACCTTGACCTGGTGGTCGATCCGTCCCAGGTAGTGCACGATCCCCGCCTCGTCTTCGCTCACGAGGTCGCCGGTGCGGTAATAGACGCGCCAGGCACCGTCGGCGCCGGCCTTCAGGACATGGGCCGCCTCGCTCTTGGCCGGATCATCGAGATAGCCCGGGAACTGCTGCGGACCGGCAATGCACAGTTCGCCCTCCTGGCCCGGCCCGGCGGGCGTGCCGTCCTCCTGCAGCACCAGGTGGACGTGGCCCGCATGCACCTGGCCGATCGGCACGATGGGCCTGCCCGTGGGCGCAGCCGGCAGGGGGGAGGGCAGGCGGTAGGTAAAGCAGCTGATCGTGAGTTCGGTCGGGCCGTACAGGTTCGCGATCACGGATTGCGGCGCAGCTTGCGCCCAGGCGTGGGCGGCGTCCCAGGTCAGGGCCTCGCCGCAGAACAGGCTGATGCGCAGCGTGGGGAAACTGCCGGGCTTCAGCAGCCTGTTGCGCTGCAGGATCTGCACTGCCGAGGGCACCGAGAACCAGACCGTGATGCCATGGCGCTTGAGGTATTGATACGGCGTGGCGGCATCCAGCGCCGACGGCACGCAGAATGCGCCGCCATGCCGCCAGGGAACGAAGAGGTCGAACACCGACAGGTCGAACGTGAGTTCGAAGTTCTGCGTGTGGCGGTCCGTTGCCTTGAAGTCGAATTGCTCGCCCAGCACCGTCAGGTAGTGCAGCACGCTGGCATGGCTGATCGGCACGCCCTTGGGGCGGCCCGTGCTGCCCGAGGTGAAAAGGATGTAGGCCGGTTTGGCGGGCGGGGTGCCAGCCTGCGCGGCGGCAAGGGCGGGAGGCAGCCAGCCCGGGCGCGCATCGTCCTCCTCGGGCGCGTCTTCCAGGCTGTCCAGGTCGATGGGCGTGACCCCGGCAGGCAGCTCGGCCAGCAGGGCCTGCAGGGCGGCGGCGCTGGAGCGCTGGTAGACCAGGACGGCGGCACCGGACGCCGCCAGGATCGCGGCATTGCGCGCGGCCGGATACACCGGGCTGACGGGGACATAGGTGCCCCCGGCATACAGCGTGGCCAGGACCGAGACATAGCTCCCCAGGCTGCGATCGGCGAAGATCGCGACGCGCGCGCCATCGCCGGCGACCTGGTGCAGGGTGCGCGCCAGCCAGCGGGCCTTGCGGGCGAGGTCCGCATAGCGCACGGCGCCGCCGGACAGGAAGATCGCTTCGCGATCCGGATGCAGGGAGGCGGTCTGTTCGAACAGGGCCGCGAGATTGCTGGCGTGCTGGGTCATGATGGATACCTCTCGTGACTGGGGAGTGGGCCAGCCGCCACGCGCGGTCCGGCAGGTAAGGGGTTGCCGCGCACGCGGCCGCGAGGCGGCCGACGGCGCCGCCTCAAAGGAAATTGCTGTCGCTGATGGCGCCGATGCTCTCGAAGTAGCGCGCGGTGCGCTTGAACCATTGCTCGTGGTGGGGCCTGCGCTGGGGCGCATTGCGCAGGTAGTTGCGCGTCTGCGCGGCCGAGGGCGCATCCGGACTGAGATACACCCCCGCGTCGGCATAGGCGTGCGGGTTGTACATGAGCCCGACGAAGTGCAGGAATATCCGCCGTATCGTCGCGTCGATGCGCGACTGGGTCTCGGGCCAGTCCTCGGCCTCGTCCCTGATGGACGTCAGGACGTCCTTGATGATGTCGCGGCCGAATTTCACGTGGCGCGACTCATCCAGGTGGTGCTGCAGGTTGATCTCCCGCACGATGTCCGGCACCGAGGCGTTCTCGCCGACCTTGCGGTTGTAGTAGTCCACGAACTCCTCGAAGATCAGCGTGGACGAGAACATGTACAGGTCGTCCAGCAGCGGCGGCGTGCCCGCCTGGTCTTCCTTGTAGGCCAGCGTCTTGTAGATCTTGCCGCCATAGTCCTGGCAGAAGCGGGCGAAGAACCACATGTGCGCGTTCTCCTCGGCCAGGAAAATGTGCATGTACTCGGTGTAGTCCGCGTAGCGCCGGGCGTACATCTTGCGGCAGACGAACTCGAGGGCATCCTTGATGCCGTGCACATTGAGGCTGTAGAAGTTGATGGCTTCCCACTTGCTCAAGGCGATCAGCTGCTGCTCGCTCAGCGTGCCGTGCAGGTCCGTGCCGTAGGTGGTCAGCAGGCTCTCGTCGCACCACAGCCGGTCCTCGGCGACGCGCTCAGGCCAGTCGAAACGCGTATAGACGTCGTACTGGCGTTCCTTGGACAGCCTTATCAGTTTTTCCAGGTCAGGCATGCGAATCTCTCAAGCATGGGAAGGTCACGAACTGCTTGAGTGCAACTATAAATACGAACGTACTTTTAATTTTAGATTCTTTGACGATGTAATTATCGTGATGTTTTATAAGATGGTACTGTCATTGACACATAACCTCCCGAGATTTTCGACCTTCGTATAGGGCGATTGCAGCCCGCTTCGGTAGGCCACCGCCACGCCGTGTCACGCAACGCCACCGTGCTCAGCCGTTGACCGATCTTTCTTTGAATCAGTACGATCGTGCTTATTCATGGGCAAGGAGGCGGCATGGGCATTTCAGACACGACCCGCGCGGGCGGGGCAGGGCGGGTGCGCGGGGACAGGCGCTGGCTGGCATTGGCGGTGCTGCTGACAGGCAATTTCGTGACGATCCTGGACCTGTTCATCGTCAACGTCGCGATTCCCAGCCTGCGCGCCGACCTGGCCGCCAGCGACGCCCAGGTGCAGCTGGTGCTGGTGGGCTATGCCGCTGCCTACGGAATCTGCCTGCTCAATGGCGCCAGGCTGGGAGACCTCTATGGCCGTCGCAACATCTTCCTGGCGGGCATGGCGATCTTCACGCTGGCCTCCCTGCTGTGCGGGCTGAGCCCGACGCCCGCCTGGCTGATCGGCAGCCGCATCCTGCAGGGGGTGGGCGCAGCGCTCCTGATGCCCCAGGTGCTGGCCAGCTTGCGCTTGCTGTTCCAGGGGGATGAGCGCCGGAAAGCGTTCAGCATCCTGGGCGCGGTACAGGGCATCGCCGCATCGCTGTCGCAGATCGCGGGGGGCTGGCTCATCGAGCATGCGCCGGCGGGCATGAGCTGGCGCATGGTGTTCCTGATCAACCTGCCCATCGGCCTGCTGGCGATCTTGGGCGCGCTGGCTTTCGTCCCGCAGGCGGCGCCCGCGGGGACGAAGCGGCTCGACCTGCCGGGCGCGGTGCTGAGCGCATTGGGCGTGGCGCTGGTTCTGGTGCCCGTCATGCTGGGGCGCGAAGCCGGCTGGCCGGCATGGTCCTGGGGCTTGCCGCTGGTGGGCGCCGGCCTGCTGGCCGCCTTCTGGCGCTACGAGACCGTGCTGCCGCGCCGTGGCGCCGCACCCATGTTCGACGTGACCTTGTTCGGCCAGCCTGGTTTCCTGGCGGGTGTGACGGCCATGTTCCTGCTGTATTCGGCCATCAGTTCGTTCTTCCTGTCCCTGACCCTGCTGCTGCAGGCCGGGCTGGGGCTGGCGCCGCTGGCGGCGGGGCTGGTTTTCACGCCATCGGCCATCGCCTTCTTTGCCGGGTCGCTTTGCGGGCCCAGGTTGGCACGCCTGCTCGGCCCGCGTGCCTTGCTGGCGGGCTCGGCCGCCTTCGTCGCGGGGCTGGCCCTGTCGGCCTATGTCGGCGCCCGCGCCCCGCAAGCGGTGAATTGGATGGTCGTGGGCATCGTCATCAATGGTTTCGGCCAGGGCGTCGTCATTCCGCTCGCGCTGAACCTGCTGCTCGGGCGCGTGCGGGACGAGCAGGCCGGCACGGCATCGGGCACGATCAGCACGCTGCAGACCGTGGGCACCGCCGTGGGCGTGACGGTGGTGGGCGTGCTGTTCTTCGCGGCGCTGGCGCAGTCACCCTCGGCGGATGCCGTCGCCCACGGCCAGGCGCTGGCGTTTGCCACGCGCTACAACCTGCTTGCCGGCCTGGCCAGCCTTGCCCTGTTCGCCTGGGCGCTGCGCGTGCCCAAGCCCGTGCCCGACACGCGCTAGGCGCCGCGACGCCCGGTCGTCTGTCAGTCGTCTGGCGCGACGGCGGAGGCAGGTGGCTTGCCTTCGCTGGCCAGGCGCAGTTGCTGGCTGGTTTCGTGTTCCCGCTGGCGGCGGGCGATGCGGCGTTCCAGGCGATGCAGCACGTCAAGGATGAAGAGCGCCAGCAGCGTGCTGGCAATCGCCAGGATCTCGCGGCCCATGCCGGCGGCGATGCCCACCGCTGCCGTCAGCCAGATGCTGGCGGCCGTCGTCAGGCCGCGTACCTCATGGCCCTGGGCCTGTGACTTGATGATGGCGCCGGCCCCCAGGAAGCCGATGCCGGCGATGATGCCCTGCAACACGCGGCTCTGGTCGCCGACGTTCATGCCGCTGAGCGTGGGGGCCAGCACGAAGAGCGCCGCGCCCAGCGCCACCAGCATGTGGGTGCGCAGGCCCGCCGACTTGCCCTGGCTTTCCCGTTCGTAGCCGATCAGGCCGCCCAGCAGCACGGCCACGGACAGGCGCACGATGATGCGCACGGTATCGCCCAGGTCGTTGAAGTCGGAGAACTCCTGCTGGAGCGTGTCCAGGATCAGGGACCAGGCATCGTTCATGGCGAGGGGCCCATGGCGGGCTTCCGGCAGGCCCAGTCGGGCGATGAGCGCAGCGTATCAGGAAACCCTGGCGCGCAGGAGCCGCAGGCCGTTGGCCACCACGATGAGGCTCGCACCCACATCGGCGAACACCGCCATCCACAAGGTGGCGTAGCCCGTCAGCGCCAGCACCATGAAAATCGCCTTCAAGCCCAGCGACAGCGCGATGTTCTGCACCAGCACGTTGTGCGTGGCGCGCGACAGCCGCACGAAGACGCCGATCTTGCGCAGGTCGTCGTCCATCAGGGCGACGTCGGCGGTCTCGATGGCCGTGCCGGAACCCGCCGCGCCCATGGCGAAGCCGATGTCCGCGGCGGCCAGCGCCGGGGCGTCGTTGATGCCGTCGCCCACCATGCCGATGCGGCCTTGTTCGCGCTTGAGGGTGACCGCGGCCAGCTTGTCCTCGGGCAGCAGTTCGCCGCGGGCTTCGTCGATGCCGACTTCGGCCGCGATCGCCGAAGCCGCGCCCTGGTTGTCGCCGGAAAGCATGAGGGTCCGGATGCCCAGGCCGTGCAGGTCGGCGATGGCCGCCACGCTGCTTTCCTTGACCGTGTCGGCCACGGCCGCCACCGCCAGCACGCGGGTGGCGCTGGCCACCGCGACGCTGGAGCGGCCCTGCGCCTCCCAGGCATCCAGGTGTGCGGACAGCGCGTCATCCAGCAGGCCTTGCTCGGCAAGCAGGCGCCGGTTGCCCAACACATACGGCTGGCCGTCGACGACGCCACGCACGCCACGGCCGGGCAGGGCGGCGAAATCCTCCACCGCCAGCAGCGTCAGGCCATCCGCATCGGCGGCATCCGCCAGCGCCTTGGAGACAGGATGGTCGGAACGCGCGGCAAGGCTGGCCGCGATGCGGCGGGCCTGCTCCGCGTCCACGCCTTCCATTGCCGCGAAGTCGGTCTGGCGGGGCTTGCCGTGGGTCAGGGTGCCGGTCTTGTCCAGGGCCAGCCAGCGCAGTTGCCGTCCTTGCTCCAGATAGGCGCCGCCCTTGATCAGGATGCCGCGACGCGAGGCAGCCGTCAGCCCGCTGACCACCGTGACGGGCGTGGAGATCACCAGCGCGCAAGGGCAGGCGATGATGAGCAGCGACAGCGCGCGATACAGCGCGTCCAGCCAGGCCACGCCGAAGAACAGCGGCTGGATGACGGCCATGGCGATGGCGATGGCCACGACGGCAGGCGTGTAGATGCGCGAGAAGCGGTCGATGAAGCGTTGCGTGGGCGCGCGGCTGCCTTGTGCCGATTCGACGGCATGGATGATGCGCGCCAGCGTGGTATTGCCCGCCGCCGCGGTGACACGGTATTCAAAGCCGCCGTAAGTGTTGACGGTGGCGGCATAGACCGCGTCGCCCACGGTCTTTTCCAGCGGCAGGCTTTCGCCGGTGATGGCGGATTGGTCGATGGCCGAGGCGCCGGCCTCGATCTCGCCGTCGGCGGCGATGCGCTCGCCGGGTTGCACGCGCACGCGATCGCCGACGTTCAGCTCGCTGGCGGGCACCTTGCGCCAGGTGCCATCCGCCTGCTGTACCGTGGCCGTCTGCGGCGCCAGGTCCAGCAGCTGCCGCACGGCATTGCGTGCGCGGTCCAGCGACCGCGCCTCGATCAGCTCGGCCACGTTGAAGAGCACCATGACCATGGCCGCCTCGGGCCACTGGCCGATCAGCACCGCGCCGGTCACGGCGATGCTCATCAAGGCGTTGATGTTCAGTTCGCCGTTGCGCACGGCGATCCAGCCCTTGCGATAGGTGTTCAGGCCGCAAGCCAGGATGGCGGCCAGCGACAGGGCGGCAATGAGCCAGGTGGGAGCGTCCGCGAAATGCGCGGCTTCGGATAGCGCGGCGAGGACGCCGGCGCCCGCCAGCATCCAGCGGCTCATGGCGCCGCCGGTGGCGGGCGGCGGCGCGGCGGTGCCATCGGCAGGCACGGCTTCCATGCCCACCGATTTGATGGCCGCCACGATGGCGGGGCCGGCGCCGTCGGCGTGCACCACGCTCAGCTGGCGCTGTATCAGGTTGAATGCCAGGGCACGCACGCCGTCCAGCGACTTCAGCGCTCCGCGGATCAGCGTCTCTTCGGTCGGGCAGTCCATCTGGGCGATGCGGTAGCGGCTGAGCGTTTCGCCGGCAGCGGGCGCAGGCAGGGTATCGTCGCGCGGCGCGGGCGCGGCGGATGCCGTGCCGCAGCAACTGCTTGCAGCCTTGGGTGCGCTGCCGCAAGCGTCGCCGGGCGCATGATCGTGGTCGTGACCATGCTCGTGACCATGCTCGTGATCGTGCTCGTGATCGTGCGTGTGGGAAGGGGTCATGGCGGAGGTCTTCTGGCTGTCCATGGCGTCATTCCACACCTTGGAGTTACTATAGGGTCAACCCCCAGGGAATGATCCCTGGCTCCAAGATCGGCTATCCGAGGAGGCAAGCATGCGCATCGGAGAACTGGCCCAGGCGGCCGGCACCACCGTCGAAACCATCCGCTACTACGAGAAGGAAGGGCTGTTGCCCGAGCCCGACCGGGGCGAGAACAATTACCGCAGCTATGGCGCGGCGCACCTCGAACGACTGCGGCTGGTGCGCAACTGCCGCGCGCTGGACATGAGCCACGAGGAAATCCGCGCCATCCTGTCGCTGTCGGACGACCACGCCAGCGGTTGTGGCCGCATCAACGACCTTTTCGACGCCCACATCGCCCACGTCGATGCCCGCATCGCCGAACTCCATGACCTGAAATCGCAATTGGCGGCCTTGCGCCAGCGTTGCGCGCAGGCGCGCCCCGATACCGAGGACTGTGGCATCCTGCATGGCCTGTCGGCCATGCAGGCGGAAGAGCGCCCCGAGCGGCACACCCACCTGGGTTAGCGTGCCGTCCCGCAAGTTCGCCACGCTCCCGCCAACCGTTATTCACTCCGTTTCCATCATGACCGATACCCTTCACGCCCTGACCAGCCGCCGTTCCGCCAAATTCCTGCGTGGCCCCGGCCCCGACGCGCAGACCCTGCGCAAGATGTTCCAGGCCGCCGCATGCGCGCCCGACCATGGCGCGTTGCGCCCCTGGCGCTATGTCGTGATCGAGGGGCCGCAGGCCATCGGCCGCCTGGCCGACATGGCCATCGGCGCGGTGCGCGCCAGCGGCGATCCGCGCATGACGGATGAAAAGGAAAAGGCCGTGCGCCAGTGGCTGGCCGAGATTCCGCTGATCGTGGCGGTGGCACAGAAGATCGACCACGGCGGCCGCATCCCCGAGCAGGAGCAACTGCTTGCCGCGGGCGCCTCGGTGATGAACCTGCTGAACGCGGCGCATCTGTCGGGTTTCGGCGCATTCTGGAGCACCGGCCTGGGCACCTACGTGGAAGCAGTGCAGGAAGCCCTGGGCTTCGATGCGCTGGACCACAAGTTCCTGGGCTTCCTGGCCATCGGCACGCCCGCTGCCGACAGCGGTCCTGCCAAGCGTCCCGAACCCGAGAGCTTCGTGCGCGTGTGGACCGGCGAGGCCGTGGGCGCCTGAGACGCCGATGCCGGCGGCCTGGCCTGGCTCAGGTCCGGGACACCGTCCTACAGGCCGCCCGGCCCATGTACGCCGGTCGGGCGCGCGCCGCAGCAGTCCGGGCCGTTTTCCAGCGCGTCGATGATGGGGCAGTCGGGCCGGTCGTTGCCGTGACAATGCTCGGCCAGGTGGCGCAGGGTCTCTGCCATCTGCTGCAAGGCTTCCGCTTTCTTCTCCAGCGCGCGCACCTGCTGGCGTGCAATGCGCTTCACGTCCGCGCTGGCGCGGCTGCGATCCTGCCACAGGGCCAGCAGTTCGCCCATCTGCTCCACCGAAAACCCCAGGTCGCGCGCGCGGCGCACGAAGCGCAGCGTGTGCACGTGCTGCGCCGTATAGACGCGATAGCCCGAGTCGGTGCGCGCCGGCAGGGGCAGCAAGCCCACCTGTTCGTAATAGCGGATCATCTTGGCCGAAATGCCCGATTGCTCAGCCGCTTTGCCGATGTTCATGGTTGCTCCCCGATCAGGTTCGCCGTGCCGCGTGCGTGCGCCTTCAGGCGCAGGGCATTGCCCACCACGAAGACGCTGGAGAGCGCCATGGCGCCCGCGGCGAAAACGGGCGTGAGCGTGATGCCGAAGGGCGCCGACAGCAGGCCGGCGGCCAGCGGAATCAGCGCGACGTTGTAGGCGAACGCCCAGAACAGGTTCTGCCGGATATTGGCCATCGTGGCGCGCGACAGGGCGATGGCCTGCGGCACCTTGCGCAGGTCATCCGACATGAGCACCACCGATGCCGATTCCATGGCGATGTCCGTGCCGGTGCCCAGCGCGATGCCCACGTCGGCCGCGGCCAGCGCGGGCGCGTCATTGATGCCGTCGCCCACGAAGGCGACCTTCATGCCTTCCTTGCGCAGGGCCTCGATGGCGGCCACCTTGCCCTCGGGCAGCAGCTCGGCGCGGACGTCGTCGATGCCCAGCTGCTGCGCCACGGCCTGCGCGGTGTGGCGGTTGTCCCCCGTCATCATGACGGTGCGCACGCCCTCGGCGTGCAGCGCCGCAACGGCCTGGGCCGATTGCGGCAGGATGGGGTCGGTGACGCAGAAGAGGGCGGCCAGGCGGCCGTCACGCGCCACATACAGTGGCGTGCCGCCTGACTCGCCCCATCGTTCGGCCTGCGCGGCCCACGCGGCGGTGTCCACGCCTTCCTCCCGCATCAGCCGTTCACCGCCGGCGATGACGCGCACGCCATTCACCTGGGCTTCGACGCCCGCGCCGGTCAGGGCGCGGAATGCACGGGCCTCGGGCAAGGCCGCCATGCCTGCCTCGCTGGCCGCCTGGCGGATGGCGTGGGCGATGGGGTGCTCGGAATGCGCCTGCACGGCGGCCAGCACGCCCAGCACTTCGCCGCGTGCCTGGCCGTCGACCTCGACCCAGTCGGTCAGCGCGGGCTTGCCGGCGGTCAGGGTACCGGTCTTGTCGAAGGCGACGGCCTGCACGTCGCGCAGGCCTTGCAGGGCATCGCCTTGGCGGAAAAGAATTCCCAGCTCGGCGGCGCGGCCCGTGCCGACCATGATGGAGGTCGGCGTGGCCAGTCCCATGGCGCAGGGGCAGGCGATGATGAGCACGGTGACCGCGTGGACCAGCGCCGTGCCCAGCGCGGGCGAGGGGCCCAGCAGCAGCCAGGCCAACAGGGTAGCCAGCGCCACGCCGATGACGACGGGCACGAACCAGCCCGTGATCCGGTCGACCAGCGCCTGGATGGGCAGGCGCGCGCCCTGGGCGGCCTCCACCAGGCGGATGATGCCCGCGAGCACCGTGTCGTCGCCGACCTGCGTGACGCGCAGGGTGAGGCTGCCGCTGCCGTTCTGCGTCCCGCCCGTCACGGCGTCGCCGGGGGCCTTCTCGACGGGAACGGGCTCGCCCGTGATCATGGCCTCGTTGACATAGGAACTGCCTTCCGAGACCTCGCCGTCGACGGGGATCTTCTCGCCGGGACGCACGCGCACCACGTCGCCCACGCGGATGGCTTCCAGCGGGACGTCGTGCATCTGGCCGTCGCGCAGCACCAATGCCGAACGTGCCTGCATGCCGATCAGCCGTTGCACCGCCGCGCCGGTGCGGCCCCGTGCGCGCGCCTCCAGCACGCGGCCCAGCAGGATCAGCGTCACGATGACGGCCGCGGCCTCGAAGTAGATGTGTGCCGTGCCTTCGGGCAGCCATTGCGGCGCCAGCAGGGACACCATGGAATAGCTCCATGCGCTGCCGGCGCCCAGCGCCACCAGCGAGTTCATGTCGGGCGCGCGCTGCCAGAGCGCTGCCACGCCCAGTCGGAAGAAGGGCCAGCCGGGGCCGGCCAGCACCACTGTGGTCAGCACGGCCTGCAGTTGCTGGCTGCGCGCCTCGCCCAGCGTGGCATGGATCCAGTGGTGCAGCGTGGCGCTGGCATGCGCGCCCATCTCGAGCAGGAAGACGGGCAGGGTGAGGAGGGCGGCGATGAGGAAGGCACGCGTCAGGCGGCGGGTGGCCTGTTCGCGCTCGGCAGCCTGCGCCGCGTGCTGGCGCGCGGGGTCTTCCACCACGGAGGCGGTGTAACCCACGCGCTTGACCGCGTCGGCCAGGGCCTGTGCCGTCGCGCCCGGGCCATCCAGGGCCACGCGGGCGCGTTCGGTGGCCAGGTTGACCTGGGCCGCGGCCACGCCGGGCACGCCCGACAGCGCCTTTTCCACGCGGCGCACGCAGGCGGCGCAGGTCATGCCCGAGATCGCGAGATCCAGATGGCCGCCTGTTGGCGTGGGAGAGGGAGTATTCATGGCGTCTTCTCCAGACGGAAACGCATCGACGTGGGCAGTATCATCCTTCCCATTATGGCAAGGTCAACGGGGCCTTGTCCGAGCGCCGATACCAGGCGGCGGGTTGGACAGGTCCGGCGCGGGTTACAGACCTCTACGCTGGCTCACCATCCCTGGCTTGACCTTCCCATGACGGGCGGGTTTATCCTGGCGTTGCTTGCCAGTGCGTGGCGCATCCGCCCGCCGGGGCATCACAACAAGATAAGGAGTTTCGCCATGACCATCCGCTATCACGTTCCCGACATGAGCTGCGAACACTGCGTGAAGACCATCACCGAGGCCGTGCAGGCGGCCAGCACCGGGGTGCAGGTGAATGTGGACCTGGCGACCCAGACCGTCGCGGTGGTGGGCGCCACCGAGGGCGACCGCATCGAGGCGGCAATCCGCGAGGCCGGCTATTCGCCCAGCGAGATCGTGGAAGACCAGGCCTGACGGACAACCGTCCTCCAACGCGCGAAGGAACTCCTGACATGAAGAGACTGGACACCGATGTGGCCATCATCGGCGCGGGCTCGGCTGGCCTGTCGGCCTACCGTGCCGTGCGTAACGCGGGCAAGCGGGCCTTGCTGATCGAGGGCGGAGAGCACGGCACCACCTGCGCGCGGGTGGGCTGCATGCCCTCCAAGCTGCTGATCGCCGCCGCCGAGGCGGCGCATGCCGCGGCCCACACCGCCCCATTCGGCGTTCACGTCGACGGCACGATACGCATCGAAGGCCGCGAGGTCATGGCGCGCGTCAAGCGCGAGCGGGACCGCTTCGTGGGCTTCGTGCTGCGCAGCGTGGCGCAAATGCCCGACGAGGACAAGCTCACGGGCCACGCGCGCTTCGTCTCGCCCACGGTGCTGCGCGTGGACGATCACACCGAGGTGCATGCGCGCAGCGTCGTCATTGCCACGGGCTCCTCGCCCATCGTGCCCGAGCCCCTGAAGGCGCTGGGCGAACTCGCCATCGTCAATGACGACGTGTTCGCCTGGGACGACCTGCCCAAGCGTGTCGCCGTGTTCGGCCCCGGCATCATCGGGGTGGAACTGGGACAGGCCTTGGCGCGCCTGGGCGTGACGGTGCGCATGTTCGGCAAGGGCGGCAGCCTGGCAGGCCTGGGCGACCCCGTCATCCGCGAGCAGGCGCTGGGCCTGATGCGCGAGAGCTTCTACCTCGACCCCAAGGCCGACGTGAAGGAAACGCGGCGCGATGGCGATGAGGTGGTGGTGCGCTATATCGACCTGGACGGCGTGGCGCAAACCGAGCGTTTCGACTTTGCGCTGGTGGCCACGGGCCGCAAGCCGAACCTGGACGGCCTGGATCTGGCTGCGGCGGGGCTGCCGCTGGATGATCGCGGCGTGCCGGTCTACGACACGAACACCTTGCGCATCGGCGACTCGCCCGTCTTCATTGCTGGCGACGCCAACCAGGATCTTCCCTTGCTGCACGAGGCCTCCGACGAAGGCAAGATCGCCGGCGGCAACGCTGCGCGCTATCCCGACGTTCAGCCCGGCGAGCGCCGGGCGCCGCTGGCCATCGTCTTCACCGATCCACAGATCGCGCAGGCCGGCTGCCGCTATCGTGATCTGTCACCCGGCACCTTCGTGATCGGCGAGGTCGATTTCTCCGACCAGGGGCGCTCGCGCGTGATGCTGCGCAACGCCGGGCGGCTGCATGTGTATGCGGAGAGCGCGACAGGGCGATTCCTGGGCGCCGAGATGATCGCGCCCAGCGGCGAACACCTGGCCCATCTGCTGGCCTGGGCAAGGCAGCAGGAACTGACGGTGGCGCAGATGCTGCAGATGCCGTTCTATCACCCCGTCATCGAGGAAGGCCTGCGCACCGCCTTGCGCGATGCCCAGGCCAAGGTGAAATGCGCGGCGGACCCGCGTGACTGCCGAGAAGGCCCGCCGCAGGCCTGAAATCAGGACGGATTCCAGGCAACTGCGTCAGCCTTGGCGGCGCAGCAGGCCCACGATGACCAGCAGGATGATCGCGCCAATCACGGAAGCGATCCATCCCGCGGGTTCACCGGGTGCGTACCAGCCCATCTGCTGGCCCGCGAAGCCCGCCACCAGTGCCCCGGCAATGCCCAGCAGCGTGGTGAGGATGAAGCCCATCTTCTGCTCGCCGGGCAGGACTGCCCGGGCAATGAGGCCGACGATGAAGCCGACGATGATCATGATGAGAATGCTCATGCTGCTGCTCCTTGCTGTGCATGCGGGCGGTGCACGGATGTGCGCCGCTCACCGATGATAGCGGTGAGCGGCCCCGCGGCGTGTGACAAAGTCTCTCGAAAGGGGCGTGCGCCCGGCATCTTCCGGCCAGGCTCGAGGGGGTGTCAGGAGGTTTGCGCCAGCAATTGGCGCAGGTCGTGGGTCAGCGCCTCGACCGACTCGGAGTCCGAGGCCAGCAGGCGGGCGCGGCCCCGATTGTCGAAGACGTAGATGCCCCGGCTGTGGCTGACTTCATAGACGTCGGCGTCATCGCCGGGCCGCGGCTTCTCGATCTCGAACGCCACGCGATAGCGGCGCGCCAGGTCCGCCACCTGGCGCGGCGTGCCGGTCAGCCCGACGGCGTTCGGGCTGAAGGCATCGACATACGCCTGCAGCACGTCAGGCGTGTCGCGGTGGGGGTCGACACTGATGAACAGGATGCGCACCTTCTCGGCCGCCTCGGGCCCCAGGCGCTGCATGACTTCGTTCAACTGCGCCATGGTGGTCGGACAGACGTCCGGGCAACTGGCGTAGCCGAAGAACATGAGCACCGTCTTGCCCTTCAGGTCCTTCTCGGTCAGGGTCTTGCCGCCCGCGGCCGACAGCGTGAAGGACAGGTTGGGCACGTGGCCCTTCACGTCATACAGCGACCATTCTTCCGAGTTCGGATTGCAGGCCGACAGCGTGGCCGCCGCCACGGCGGCGATCAGCAGGCGGGAAAGTCGGGACAGTCGCTTCATGGCCGGAATCCTGGGACGTGGTCAGTGCCGCATGAGGAGGCTGCCGCTCAGGCCGCCAGCATGCCGCTGTGACGCAGCAGGGCATCGATGGAAGGGTCGCGGCCGCGGAAGGCTTTGAAGGAATCGGCCGCCGGACGGGAACCGCCCACCGCCAGCACTTCACGGCGAAAACGCATGCCGGTGTCGGCGTCCAGCGTGCTGCCTGCGGTCTTGGCGGCCTCTTCGAAGGCGCTGTAAGCGTCGGCCGACAGCACCTCGGCCCACTTGTAGCTGTAATAGCCCGCGCCATAGCCGCCGGCGAACAGGTGCGAGAAGGCGTGGGGCAGGCGGTGCCACTCGGGCGGGAACACCACCGAGACCTCCTGGCGCACCTCGCCCAGCAGGCTCATGACCTGCGCGATGGAGACGCGCTCGGCCTTGCCATGCAGCAGGATGTCGAACAGCGAGAATTCCACCTGCCGCACCATCTGCATGCCGCTCTGGAAGTTGCGGGCCGCCACGAGCTTGTCGAACAGCGCGCGCGGCAGCGGCTCGCCGCTGTCGGCATGGGCGGACAGCACGCGCACCACGTCCCACTCCCAGCAGAAGTTCTCCATGAACTGCGAGGGCAGTTCGATGGCGTCCCATTCCACGCTCGCGAAGGCCGAGGCGCCGGGCTCGTCCACGTCCGACAGCAGCGCGTGCAGCGCGTGGCCGGTTTCATGGAAGAGGGTGATGACGTCGTCGTGCGTGAGCAGCGCGGGCTTGTCGCCCAGCGGCTGGGCGAAATTGCAGGTCAGGTAGACCACCGGCGTCTGGACGGTGCCGGCGATGGCGCGGCGGCTGCGCTCGCTGTCGACCCAGGCCCCGCCCTGCTTGCCCGAGCGGGCATGCAGGTCGAGGTACAGGTGGCCCAGCGTGGCGCCCTCGGGCGTGGTGACGCGCACGCCGCGCACCGATTTGTGCCAGGACGAGACGGCCTGCTCTTCCAGGCGCACCTGGAACAGTTTCTCGATGACCGAGAAAAGGCCCGCCAGCACGGTGGGCTCGGTGAAATAACGCTTCACTTCGTCATCGGAATAGGCGTAGCGGGCTTCGCGCAGCCGTTCGGACGCAAAGGCCATGTCCCACGGGGCCAATTCGTTCAGGCCCAGCTCCTTGGCGGCATAGGTGCGCAGCTCGGCCAGGTCCTGTTCCGCGTGCGGCCGCGCGCGGCGCGCCAGGTCACGCAGGAAGTCGGCCACTTCCTGGGGATCGCGCGCCATGCGCGTTTCCAGGCGCAGATTGGCGAAATTGGCGTAGCCCAGCAGCGCGGACTCCTCGGCGCGCAAGGCCAGCAGCTCTTCGATGAGCGGCGAGTTGTCGTATTGCGCGTCGGCCTGCTCCGACGCGATGGTGCCGTAGGCGCGATACAGCGTCTCGCGCAGTTCGCGGCGGCGCGCGTATTGCATGACCGGCAGGTAGCAGGGCATCTTCAGCGTCAGCTTCCAGCCTTCCTTGCCGTCTTCCTTCGCCGCCGCGTGGGCGGCTTCCCGCACGTCCTGGGGCAGGCCGTCGAGTTCCGCCTCGTCTGTCACGATCAGCGACCACGCGTCCACGCTGTCCAGCACGTTCTCGGAGAATTTCTGCGACACCTGCGCTTCGCGGTCCGAGATCTCGGCGTAGCGCTCACGGGCCTCGCCCCGCAATTCGACGCCGCCCAGGCGGAAGTCGCGCAGGGCCAGTTCGACGATGCGCTGGCGCACCGCTGGCCAGGCGGAGAAGTCGGCCGAGGCGCCCAGGCGCTGGTATTGCCGGTACAGCCCTTCGTGCAGGCCGACCCAGGTCGAGAACTCGCTGACCTTGGGCAGCATCGCGTTATAGGCCTCGCGCAGGGCGGGCGTATTCACGACGGCATTCAGGTGGCCGGCCACCGACCACGCGCGCCACAGGCGCTCGGAGGCGGTGTCCAGCGGCTGCACCACGGCTTCCCAGGTGGCGGGCAATGCCGGATCGGCGGCATGCTCGACGGCGGCACGCGCTTGCACGAGCAGGGACTCGATGGCGGGGGCCACATGCTCGGGCGTGACGGCGGCGTAGTCGATCAGGTCGGCGACCGGGGCGAGCAGGGGATTGGCGCTGGGGAGGCTCATGGCGGGTTGCGGCAAGTGAGAGGTAAGGATGAGGTGGCGATCAGGCCCGCGATTTCAAGCCCGCGCTGCCGGGCTGGGCGGGTGGGAATCCGGCCGGGCAGCGTTGCCCCCGGCCGGATGGCGCGTCAGGCCTGCGCGGCAGCGCCTGCCAGGGCACGCTCGGCAGCCTCGATGGTGTTGACCAGCAGCATGGCGATGGTCATGGGGCCGACGCCGCCCGGGACGGGGGTGATGGCGCCGGCCACCAGCTTGGCCGAGGCGTAGTCCACGTCGCCGCACAGCTTGCCGTCCTCGCCGCGGTTGATGCCCACGTCGATGACCACGGCGCCGGGCTTGACCATGTCGCCGGTGACGATGCCGGCCTTGCCGGTGGCCACCACCAGCACGTCGGCGCGGCGGGTCTGGGCGCCCAGGTCGCGCGTCTTGGAGTTGCACAGCGTCACCGTGGCGCCGGCGGCCAGCAGCAGCATGGCCATGGGCTTGCCCACGATATTGCTGGCGCCGACGATCACGGCCTCGGCGCCGCGCAGCGGCACCTGCTCGGATTCGAGCATCTTCATGACGCCGTAAGGCGTGCACGGACGGAACAGCGGCTGTCCGGTCATGAGCAGGCCGGCGTTGCTGATGTGGAAGCCATCCACGTCCTTTTCGGGCGCGATGGTCTCGATGACGCGGTGCGCATCGATGTGGGCGGGCAGGGGCAGCTGCACGAGGATGCCGTGGATGGACGGGTCTTCGTTCAGCGCATTCACGCGCGCCAGCAGTTCTTCCTCGGTCATGGACGCGGGGAACTGCTCCAGGACCGAATGCATGCCCGCCTTCTCGCAGGCCTTGACCTTGTTGCGGACATAGACCTGGGAGGCGGCGTTCTCGCCCACCAGGACCACGGCCAGGCCGGGGGTGATGCCGCGGGCCGTGAGGCTGGCCGCGCGTTGGGCGACTTCCGCGCGGATCTGCTCGGACAGCGCCGCGCCGTCGATGATGCGCGCCGTCATGCGTGCGCCTCGGGTTTGGTCAATGCAACTTTCATCAAATCTGCAACCGTAGTGACTTCGAGTTTTTCCATGATGTTGGCGCGATGCGCCTCCACCGTCTTGATGCTGATGCCGAGGTCGTCGGCGATCTGCTTGTTCAGCCGGCCCGCGACGATGCGTTCCAGCACTTGCTGCTCGCGCGCGGTCAGGCGCGCCAGCATGGCGTCGTGGGTGCGCTGGGCATTGGCCTGCGTGACGCGCTGGTTGGCCTGCTCGAGCATGCGGGCAACGATCTCGCGCAGGTCGGATTCGTTGAAGGGCTTCTCCAGGAAGTCCACGGCGCCTTTCTTCATGGTCGACACCGCCATGGGCACGTCGCCGTGGCCGGTGATGAAGACGATGGGCAAGGGCGCCTTGCGGGCGAGCAACTGCTCCTGGAGTTCCAGGCCGCTCATGCCGGGCATGCGCACGTCGGCGATCAGCACCCCGACCTGGTCGGCGTCGTATTCCGCCAGGAAGATCTCGGCATTGGCGTAGGCGCGCACCCGGTAGCCATTGGCTTCAAGCAGCCATCGCAGCGAATCGCGGACCGCTTCATCATCGTCCACGATGTAGACGGTACTCGCTTGGTGGGGCATGTTCATGCAGGCAACTCCTCGGACTTATCGCGTTGGATAGGCGCTTGTGGCGCGGCGCAAGGCAGGGTAAAGCGGAAAATGGTACCGCCGGTGGGATTGGCTTCGGCCCACAGGCGTCCGTGGTGGGACTCGATGATGGTGCGGCAAATGTTCAGCCCCATGCCCAGGCCTTCGGACTTGGTGCTGAAGAACGGCTCGAACAGGCGCTCGGGGTCGGCCAGGCCGTGGCCCGCGTCGATCACGGCGACTTCCAGCTGATTTTCCTGCTGCTGCACCACGACCCGCAAGGTGTCGACGGTGCTTTTTTCCATGGCTTCCAGGCCATTCTTGAGCAGGTTCAAGAGTACCTGCTCGATCAGGATCGGGTCGGCCAGCGCGTTCGGCAGGTCGGCCGGCACCTGCTGCGCGATGCTGATGCGGCGCTTGCGCGAGTCGATTTCCGCGAACGCGACGGCATTGTCCAGTATCTGGGTGATGGGCACCGATTGGCGGCGCGGTTCGCTGCGCTTCACGAATTCACGGATGCGGCTGATGATCTTGCCGGCGCGTTCGGCCTGCGATGCCGCTTTTTCCAGGGCGGGCAGCAGGCGCTCGGGATCGGCGTTGCCGGACCGCAGCATGGCGACCGCGCCCATGCTGTAGTTGGCAATGGCCGTCAGCGGCTGGTTCAGCTCGTGCGCCAGCGAGGAGGCCATCTCGCCCATGGTGGTGAGGCGGCTGGTGAGCTGGATCTTCTCCTGCTGCACCCGCGATGCCTCTTCGTGCTTGCGGCGCTCGGTGATGTCGCGCGCCACCTGCAGGCGCACCCGGCGGCCGTCGGTCCAGGCCAGCATGCGGTGATGCACTTCGAACCAGCGTTGCACCGACGGCGCGAACACCTCCACCGACTCATCGGTGAAGCGGCCGCGCCGGCCGGCCAGCAGTTCCTCGTGGCCGTCGGTCTGGGCGCCGAAAACCCGGCGGTAGGTGCGGTTGGCGAACAGCAGCTCCAGGCCGTCCTGGGTGTCGGCGGTGACGGAAATGGCGTCATCCAGGCCTTCCAGCACCGTCATGAAGCGCTCGTGGGCGGCCGTCAGGGCCTCGCGGATGCGCTTGGGCTCGGTGATGTCGGTCATCGACGTCATCCAGCCAATCTGGTCGCCGTTCGGGTCGCGCAGCGGCGAGACATACATGCGGGCGGTGAAGCGCGAACCGTCGCGGCGCTGGGATTCGACCTCCAGGCCGCTGCTGGGCGCGTTGCCCGACATCAGCAGGTCGAGGGTGTGCTGGTGCTGCTCGTGGCGGCCCGGCACCCAATAAGGGAAGGGCGGGCTGCGGCCGATCAGGTCGGCCTCGTTCCAGCCGATCATGCGGCAGAAGGCCGGGTTCACATAGGCGATGCGGCCCTCCATGTCCAGCACGCGCATGCCGGTGGACATGGAGTTCTCCATGGCGCGCCGGAAGCTGGTTTCCGCCGCCTGGGCCGCCTCGGCCTCCGAGCGGTAGCGGGTATAGCGCCACAGGGCCAGCAGGCTGATCACGATCACGCAGGACAGCGCCAGCACCAGCCAGGTCAGGCGCTGCTGGCGCAACTCCTGGTCGATGGTGACGAACATGACGCTGTCGTCGCGGATGCGCTGCAGCCAGAAGAAGACGCCCATCACGCACAGGTACAGGACCAGCACGACCACGGGCGTCAGCCAGTACCAGCCGCGCCGGCGCAGGCGGGCGTGGTCGTGGAACTGCGTGGCGATATAGGACTTGGGAGGGCTGGCCATGTCAGGATGATGAAAGCAACGGCGCTATTCTAATTCGGGCGGAGAAGTCGCTGCCGTCGCCTTGCGCCACAGGGGGGTTCCACCCAGGAGAACCCTCCTGCATTTTCACATTATGAAAATACATCTCGCAAGGTGGAATATTGCTTGCCCGGCCTTGTCCACATTCCCTAGAATGCCGGGAGAAGTTGCCATACCCCTCTTGCCGTTAACTGAACAGATAATCACAGGGTCGGCCCGGCTGGATCGGGGGCTTGAGTCGCCTGGCGCAACATGCCCGGCACGGTCGCGAAACCCCACTGGAGACACAAGATGTCCTCTTTCGCCCTTAATGGTGGCGCGCAGTCTGCTGCCAACGACGAAGACACGCAAGAAACCCAGGAATGGCTGGAAGCCCTGTCCGCCGTCCTCGAAAACGAAGGTCCCGAGCGCGCCCACTACCTGCTTGAACGCCTGATCGACGAGGCCCGCCGCTCGGGCGCGCACATTCCGTATTCGCCGAACACGGCCTACCTGAATACCATCCCGGCCGGCCTGGAGCCCGCCCATCCCGGCAACCTCGAACTCGAGGCCCGCATCCGCTCGTACGTGCGCTGGAACGCCATGGCCATGGTGGTCAAGGCCAACAAGCACAATCCGCCCGATGGCGGCGACCTGGGCGGCCACATCGCGTCGTTCGCCTCGCTGGCCACCATGATCGGCTGCGGCCAGAACCACTTCTGGCACGCCGAGTCCGAGGACCACGGCGGCGACCTGGTCTACTTCCAGGGCCACACCTCGCCGGGCATGTACGGCCGCGCCTACCTCGAAGGCCGCCTGACCGAAGAGCAACTGGACCATTTCCGCCAGGAAGTCGACGGCAAGGGCCTGTCCTCCTATCCGCATCCCAAGCTGATGCCGGAATTCTGGCAGTTCCCCACCGTGTCCATGGGCCTGGGCCCGCTGATGGCCATCTACCAGGCGCGTTTCCTGAAATACCTGCACGCCCGCGGCATCGCCGACACCAGCAAGCGCAAGGTCTGGGTGTTCTGCGGCGACGGCGAAATGGACGAGCCGGAATCGCTGGGCGCCATCAGCCTGGCTGCGCGCGAGAAGCTGGACAACCTGGTCTTCGTCATCAACTGCAACCTGCAGCGCCTCGACGGCCCGGTGCGCGGCAACGGCAAGATCATCCAGGAACTGGAAGGAGACTTCCGCGGCAGCGGCTGGAACGTCGTGAAGCTGATCTGGGGCGGCTACTGGGATCCCCTGCTGGCCCGCGACAAGGAAGGCATCCTGCGCCGCATCATGGAAGAGGCGGTCGACGGCGAATACCAGGCCTACAAGGCCAATGACGGCAAGTTCGTGCGCGAGAACTTCTTCGGCAAGCACCCCAAGCTGCTGGAAATGGTCGCCCGCATGAGCGACGACGACATCTGGCGCCTGAACCGCGGCGGCCACGATCCGCACAAGGTGTTTGCCGCCTTCGACGCGGCCACCAAGCATGAAGGCCAGCCCACCGTGATCCTGGCCAAGACCATCAAGGGCTACGGCCTGGGTCAGGTCGGCCAGGCCAAGAACCCCACCCACCAGCAGAAGAAACTGGACGTGGAAGCGATCCGCGAATTCCGCGACCGCTTCAACATTCCCGTGCCGGACGACCAGCTGGAAAAGCTGCCGTACTTCAAGCCCGCCGAAGACTCGCCGGAAATGAAGTACCTGCACGAACGCCGCAAGGCCCTGGGCGGTTACCTGCCCGCGCGCCGCGTGAAGGCCGACGAGCAGCTGAAGGCCCCCAAGCTGGAAGCCTTCAAGGCCGTGCTGGAACCCACCGCGGAAGGCCGCGAAATCTCGACCACGCAAGCCTTCGTGCGCGTGCTGAACCAGGTCCTGCGCGACAAGGACGTCGGTCCGCGCGTCGTGCCCATCCTGGCTGACGAATCGCGCACCTTCGGCATGGAAGGCCTGTTCCGCCAGATCGGCATCTATGCGCCGGAAGGCCAGAAGTACGTGCCGGTCGACAAGGACCAGGTCATGTACTACAAGGAAGCGGCCGACGGCCAGCTCCTGCAGGAAGGCATCAACGAAGCGGGCGCGTTCAGCTCGTGGATCGCGGCGGCCACGTCGTACTCCACGAACAACCGCATCATGGTGCCGTTCTTCATCTACTACTCCATGTTCGGCTTCCAGCGCGTGGGCGACCTGGCCTGGGCCGCCGGCGACATGCAGGCTCGCGGCTTCCTGCTGGGCGGCACCGCCGGCCGCACGACGCTGAACGGCGAAGGCCTGCAGCACGAAGACGGCCACAGCCACATCCTGGCCTCGACCATCCCGAACTGCGTGTCCTACGACCCGACCTTCGCGCACGAACTGGCCGTCATCATCCAGCACGGCATGAAGCGCATGGTCGAAGACCAGGAGAACGTGTACTACTACCTGACGGTGATGAACGAAAACTACCCGCAGCCTGGCCTGACCGCCGGCGACGAGGAAGGCATCATCCGGGGCATGTACAAGCTGAAGTCGCACGGCAAGGGCAAGCAGCGCGTCCAGCTGATGGGCTCGGGCACGATCCTGCGTGAAGTCATGGCCGCCCAGGAACTCCTGGAAGCCGACTGGGGCATCGCCTCGGACGTCTGGAGCGTCACCAGCTTCACCGAACTGCGCCGCGACGGCCTGGACGCAGAGCGCCACGCGCTGCTGCATCCGACCGACAAGAAGCAGCCCGTGCCCTACGTCACGCAGCAGCTGGAAAAGACCGAGGGCCCGATCATCGCGTCCACGGACTACATGAAGCTGTTCGCCGACCAGATCCGCCAGTTCATGCCCAAGGGCCGCGAATACCGTGTGCTGGGCACCGACGGTTTCGGCCGCTCGGACTTCCGCGCCAAGCTGCGCGAGCACTTCGAGGTTGACCGCCGCTTCGTCACCGTCGCCGCGCTGAAGGCGCTGGCCGACGAAGGCAAGCTGCCGCTGGAGAAAGTGGCCGAAGCCATCAAGAAGTACGGCATCGATCCCAAAAAAGCCAACCCGCAATACGCCTGAGGGTCCGAGACATGAGCAATACGGTGGAAATCAAAGTGCCGGACATCGGCGACTTCGACTCGGTGGAAGTGATCGAAGTGCTGGTGTCCGAAGGCGACACGATCCAGGCCGAACAGAGCCTGATCACGGTCGAGTCCGACAAGGCCTCCATGGAAATCCCCGCCTCCGAAGGCGGCGTGGTGAAGTCCATCAAGATCAAGGTCGGTGACAAGGTTGCCAAGGGCAGCGTCATCGTCGAGGTCGAGGCTGCCGCGGGCGGCAAGGCCGACGCCGCGCCGGCCAAGGAAGCCAAGGAAGCGCCTGCCAAGGAAGACAGCAAGGCCTCGGCCGCGCCCAGGCAGGAAACCCAGGAAGCCAAGGCCGAGGCACCGGCCAAGGCCGCTTCGGGCGGCGTGGTCGACGTGGCCGTGCCGGACATCGGCGACTTCGACTCGGTCGAGGTCATCGAGGTGCTGGTCGCCGAAGGCGACAGCATCAAGGCCGAGCAAAGCCTGATCACCGTCGAGTCCGACAAGGCCTCGATGGAAATCCCGTCCTCGCATGCCGGCGTCCTGACGTCGCTGAAAGTGAAGGTGGGCGACAAGGTCGCGAAGGGCAGCATCATCGCCCAGGTCGAGGCCGCCGGTGACTCGGCGCCCGCCAAGGAAGCCCCCAAGACCGCCAAGCCCGAGACCGCTGCCGCGCCCGCCAAGGCTGATGCCGGCCGCGCCGAAGCCAGCGCGCCCGCGCCGGCCAAGGAAGCGCCCGCCCAGGCCCTGAAGGCCGACGGCGTGGACGATACCAAGCAGCGCCTGGCGCATGCTTCGCCGTCGGTGCGCAAGTTCGCCCGCGAGCTTGGCGCCGACCTGAGCAAGGTCCAGGGCTCCGGTCCCAAGGGCCGCATCACGCAGGACGACGTGCGTGGCTACGTGAAGAAGGTGCTGGCAGGACAGGGCGCTGGCGCCCCGGCCGCCGCCGGCGGCGCCGACGGCGCGGCCCTGGGCCTCTTGCCGTGGCCGAAGGTGGACTTCACCAAGTTCGGTCCGGTCGAAGCCAAGCCGCTGTCGCGCATCAAGAAGATCTCGGGCGCGAACCTGCACCGCAACTGGGTCATGATCCCGCACGTCACCAACAACGACGAAGCGGACATCACCGACCTGGAAGCGCTGCGCGTCACGCTGAACAAGGAGAACGAGAAGTCGGGCGTGAAGGTCACCATGCTGGCCTTCCTGATCAAGGCCGTCGTCGCGGCCCTGAAGAAATTCCCCGAGTTCAACGCCTCGCTGGACGGCGACAACCTGGTGCTGAAGCAGTATTACCACATCGGTTTCGCCGCCGACACGCCGAATGGCCTGGTGGTGCCGGTCATCCGCGACGCCGACAAGAAGGGCGTGGCCGAACTGGCGCAACTGACGTCCGAACTGGCCAAGAAGGCTCGCGACGGCAAGCTGTCGCCCTCGGAAATGCAGGGCGGCTGCTTCTCGATCTCGTCGCTGGGCGGCATCGGCGGCACGCACTTCACGCCCATCATCAATGCGCCTGAAGTGGCCATCATGGGTGTGTCGCGCTCGTATCACAAGCCTGTCTGGAACGGCAAGGAATTCGCGCCGCGCCTGACGCTGCCGCTGTCGCTGTCCTATGACCACCGCGTCATCGACGGCGCTTCGGCCGCGCGCTTCAACGCCTATGTCGGCGCGCTGCTGGCGGACTTCCGCCGCATCGTGCTGTAAACGGGAGCGTTCATGAGCAATCTCACTGCAATCAAGGTTCCCGACATCGGCGATTTCGACTCGGTCGAAGTCATCGAGGTGCTGGTGGCCGAGGGCGACACGATCAAGGCCGAACAAAGCCTGATCACGGTCGAGTCGGACAAGGCCTCGATGGAAATTCCGGCGTCCGAGGGCGGCGTGGTCAAGTCGGTGAAGGTCAAGGTCGGCGACAAGGTGTCGCAGGGCAGCGTGGTCGTGGAAGTGGAAGCAGCGGCAGGTGCCGCCCAGCCCGCCGACGCACCCGCGAAGCCGGAGGGCAAGGCAGAAGCCAAGCCGCAAGCCAAGGCCGAGGCCAAGGCGGACGACAAGCCCGCGCCGAAGGCTGCCACGCACACGGGCGGGGCCGATGGCCAATACGACGTGCTGGTGCTGGGCGCAGGCCCTGGCGGCTATTCGGCCGCCTTCCGCGCCGCCGACCTGGGGCTGTCCGTGGTGCTGGTCGAGCGTTACGCCACCCTGGGCGGCGTGTGCCTGAACGTGGGCTGCATTCCCTCCAAGGCGCTGCTGCACACCGCTGCGGTCATCGACGAGGCGCGCGCCCAGGCCGATCACGGCATCACCTTCGGCGAGCCCAAGATCGACCTGGACAAGCTGCGCGGCTTCAAGGACGGCGTGATCAGCAAGCTGACCGGCGGCCTGGCCGGCATGGCCCGGGCGCGCAAGGTCACGGTGGTGCAGGGCGTGGGGGAATTCCTCGACCCCAACCACCTGTCGGTCAAGGGCGATGACGGCAAGACCCAGACGCTGAAGTTCGCCAGCGCGATCATCGCGGCGGGCAGCCAGTCGGTGAAGCTGCCGTTCCTGCCCGACGACGAGCGCATCGTCGATTCGACCGGCGCGCTGAAGCTGAAGTCCATCCCCAAGAAGATGCTGATCATCGGCGGCGGCATCATCGGCCTGGAAATGGGCACGGTCTATTCCACGCTGGGCGCGCGCCTGGACGTGGTCGAGATGCTGCCCGGCCTGATGCAGGGCGCCGACCGCGACCTGGTCAAGGTCTGGCAGAAGATGAACGCCCCGCGCTTCGACAACATCATGCTCAACACCAAGACGGTGGGGGCCGAGGCGAAGAAGGACGGCATCTACGTCACGTTCGAAGGCGAAGGCGCGCCGAAAGAGCCCCAGCGCTACGACCTGGTGCTGCAGGCCGTGGGCCGCTCGCCCAATGGCAAGAAGATCGCCGCCGACAAGGCGGGCGTGCAGGTGACCGACCGCGGTTTCATCGAGGTCGATCGCCAGATGCGCACCAACGTGCCGCACATCTACGCCATCGGCGACATCGTCGGCCAGCCCATGCTCGCCCACAAGGCGGTGCATGAAGGCCACGTGGCGGCCGAAGTCATCGCCGGCCAGAAGAGCTTCTTCGACGCGCGCGTCATTCCCTCGGTGGCCTACACCGATCCGGAAGTGGCGTGGGTGGGCCTGACCGAGGACGAGGCCAAGAAGAACGGCATCAAGGTCGAGAAGGGCCTGTTCCCGTGGCAGGCCTCCGGCCGCGCCATCGCCAACGGCCGCGACGAAGGCTTCACCAAGCTGCTCTTCGACGCCGAGACGCATCGCATCCTGGGCGGCGGCATCGTCGGCACCCATGCGGGCGACCTCATCAGCGAAGTGGCGCTTGCCATCGAAATGGGCGCGGACATGGTGGATATCGGCAAGACCATCCACCCGCACCCGACGCTGGGCGAATCCGTGGGCCTGGCGGCGGAAGCCGCCGAAGGCGCCTGCACGGACCTGCCGCCCGTGCGCAAGAAGTAAGTCCCATCCGCCGCGCGTCCTTCGGGCCGCGCGGCGCGCCATCGTGACGCGCCGTCTCATTGCCCACCTGGACATGGATGCTTTCTATGCGTCCGTGGAGCTGCTGCGTTATCCCCACCTGAAAGGCCAGCCCGTCGTCATCGGCGGACGCGAGCGCGCGCCCGAGCAATTGCCCGATGGCAGCTGGCGCCACGCCTTGCTGAAGGACTACGCCGGCCGCGGCGTCGTGACGACCGCCACCTATGAGGCGCGCGCCTTCGGCGTGCACTCGGCCATGGGCATGATGAAGGCCGCCGCGCTGGCGCCTCAGGCCATCCTGCTGCCCGTCGATTTCGACCGCTACCGCCAGTATTCGCGCCGCTTCAAGGACGCCGTGCTCGCGCTCGCGCCGGTCATGGAGGATCGCGGCGTGGACGAGATCTATCTGGACCTCACCGATGTGCCAGGCGCGCAGGACGCGACGTCCGACGACCCGCTGGCGGGCGCCCGCGCGGTCGGGCAGGCGCTGCGCCAGCGCGTCCTGGCGGCCACCGGGCTGAGCTGTTCCATCGGCATCACGCCGAACAAGCTGCTGTCCAAGATCGCGTCCGAGCTCGACAAGCCCGGCGGGTTGACCGTGCTGAGCCTGGCGGACCTGCCTGCGCGTATCTGGCCGCTGGCCGCGCGCAAGGTCAACGGCATCGGCCCCAAGCTGGCGGAGAAGCTGGAGGCGCTGGGCCTGAACACGGTGGGGGATATCGCGGCGGCCCAGGCGGACTGGCTGCGCGAAACCTTTGGCGAGAACACCGGCGGCTGGCTGCACCGGGTGGCGCATGGCCAGGATGACCGGCCCGTCGTCACTTTCAGCGAGCCGAAGTCCATCAGCCGGGAAACCACCTTCGAACGCGACCTGCATGCCGTGCGGGACAAGGCCGAGCTGGGCGCCATCTTCACCCGGCTGTGCACGCAGCTGGCGGCAGACCTCGCGCGCAAGGGCTATGTGAGCCGCACCATCGGCATCAAGCTGCGCTACGACGACTTCAAGATCGTCACGCGCGACCTGACCTTGTCCTTGCCCACGGCCGATGCCGCGAGGATCCGCCAGGCGGCGGGCCAGTGCCTGAAGCGCGTGCCCCTGTCGCGGCGCTTGCGTCTGCTGGGCGTGAGGGCAGGGGCCTTGCTGCGGGCGGATGATCCGGCGGCCTCGGTGCCCACGGCAACGGCAAGGCAGGCGGGAGACCCGCACACCTTGCCGCTGTTCGACGAGAACCAGTGGTCCGACATCCCGGCCCGGGATTTCCCTCGGAATCGCTAACAAGGCGCTACTTCCTGGGCGAGCCGCCTGGGGTAAGATCGGCATCGAGCCCGGCACACCCGAGCGATGCCGGACGAAAACAAGGGCCACAAGCCCCACAGGCCCGCCAACACTGCAAGGAGCCCTTCATGATGATCCATCGCAAGCTTGCCGCCCTCATGGCCGGCATGGCCCTCGGCGTGACCGCCCTGGCCCCCGCCGCGGCGCAGAACAAGGAACTCGTGGTCGCCACCGATACGGCATTCGTGCCCTTCGAGTTCAAGCAGGGCGACAAGTACGTCGGCTTCGACATCGACCTCTGGACTGCCATCGCACAGGAAATGGACGTGAAGTTCCGCTTCCAGCCCATGGACTTCAACGGCATCATCCCGGGCCTGCAGACCCGCAACATCGACGCCGCGCTGGCGGGCATCACGATCCGCGACGACCGCAAGAAGGTCATCGACTTCTCCGATCCCTATTACGAAAGCGGCCTGTCCATCCTGGTCAGCGACAAGAACACCGACATCAACGATGCCAAGTCGCTGTCGGGCAAGACCGTCGCGGTGAAGACCGGCACGGCCACGGTGGACTTCCTGCGCAAGGAAGTGCCCGATGCCAAGCTCAAGCTCTTCCCCAACATCGACAACGCCTATCTTGAACTGGCCACGGGCCGCGTCGATGCCGCCGTGCACGACACCCCCAACGTGCAGTACTACGCCAACAGCGCCGGCAAGGGCCGCGTGAAGGTCACCAGCGCGGTCAAGAGCGGCGACTTCTACGGCATCGCCTTCCCCAAGGGCAGCGACCTGGTGCCGAAGGTCAACAAGGCGCTCGCCACGTTGAAGGGCAACGGCAAGTACGACGAGATCTACGCCAAGTGGTTCGGCAAGCAGGCGAAGTGAAAGCCGGGTAGGCAAGGCCTGTTGACTGCCTTGCAGACGGCATGAATGCCATTGCCCGCCGGCCATCGGCGGGCAATGGCCCGGACCTGGCGCCGCGGCGCCGGACAGCCGGATAAGGCCATGCTTTCCGGGCGGGCGGCCCTGCGCCGCGTCCGCCCAGTCCAACCAGGAGACGCATTTGGAATTCGACTGGACAGTCATCTCCGAAGCCATGCCCAGCCTCATCCAGGGCACCCAAATGACCGTCAAGATCACCCTCTGGGGTCTTTTCGGCGGCTTCATCCTCGGCGCGCTCGCGGGCGTCGCCCGGGCCTACGGGAACATCGTCCTGTCAGGCATCGCGCAGGTCTACGTCTCCATCATCCGCGGCACGCCCATCGTCGTGCAGGTGATGTTCATCTACTTCGCCTTGCCCCTGCTGGCGAATATCCGCGTCGATGCGGAGTGGGCGGCCATCGTCACGCTCATCATCAACTCGGGCGCCTACATCGCCGAGATCGTGCGCGGCGCGCTGCTGTCGGTGCACAAGGGCCTGAAGGAAGCCGGCCAGGCCATGGGCCTGCCGTTCCACAAGATCCTGCTGCACATCATCGGGCCGGTGGCCTTCCGCCGCATGATCCCGCCGCTGGGCAACCAGTGCATCATCAGCCTGAAGGACTCCTCGCTCTTCATCGTCATCGGCGTGGCCGAACTGACGCGCCAGGGCCAGGAAATCATGGCCAGCAACTTCCGCGCCGTGGAAATCTGGTCGGCCGTGGCCATCATCTACCTGATACTCACAGGCACCATCGCGCTGGTTCTGCGCCTGATCGAACGGAGGATGCGCATACTATGAGCATGGTCGAATTTCGCGACGTCACGAAGCGGTTCGGCGATAACGTCGTCCTGAACGGTGTCACCCTCGACATCGATGCGGGCGAGGTGGTCGTCGTGGTCGGCCCGTCCGGGTCGGGCAAGTCCACCTTCCTGCGCTGCATCAACGTGCTGGAAACCATCCAGGGCGGCGAGCTGCGCGTGGACGGCATCAGCGTGACAGGCACGCCCGAGCAGGTCCGGGAAATCCGCCGCGAGGCGGGCATGGTCTTCCAGCAGTTCAATCTGTTCCCGCAGATGACGGCGCTGGAGAACGTGATGTTCGGGCCGGTCCACACGCGCGGCATGCCGCGCGCCGAAGCGCGCGAGCAGGCGCAGGCCCTGCTGGCCAAGGTCGGACTGGCCGAACGCATGGACCACTATCCCAGCGAGCTTTCCGGCGGTCAGCAGCAGCGCGTGGCGATCGCCCGCGCGCTGGCCATCAAGCCCAAGCTGATGCTGTTCGATGAACCCACCTCGGCGCTGGATCCCGAACTGCGGCACGAAGTGCTGCAGGTCATGAAGACCCTGGCCGACGAAGGCATGACCATGATCGTGGTCACGCACGAGATGGAGTTCGCCCGCAAGGTGGGCAGCCGGCTGGTGTTCTTCGACGGCGGCAAGGTGGCGCATGATGGGCCGCCCACCGAACTGCTGGCGAATCCGCCCAGCCAGCGGCTGAAGGACTTCCTGCAGCACGTGGCCTGAGTCATCCAGGCTGTGGCGCGGCAACGGCCCCGGGCATCTGCGTGCCTGGGGCCGTGCTGCATCAGAACCTGAGTTTCAGATTCACGCCAACGCTGCGCTCGGCGCCCAGCTGGGCATAGGCCGGCTGCGCCTCGCGGTCGATGAAGGTGACGTAGCGCTTGTCGAACAGGTTCCTGGCGAACACGCTCACCTGCCAGCGATCCTGGCGGTATCCGAGCTGCGCGTTGACGATGACGCGCGAGCCGATCGTGTCCTGGGGCGGAATGCCGAAGCGGCCCTCGTAGCCCGAGGTGTACTTGGCGTCGGCGCCCAGGTAGAAACCGCCGGGCCACTGATACCGCCCACCCAGGCCCACGCTCCACTCGGGGGCTTCGGGAAAGGCGCGGCCCGACAGGTCGCCGTAGCTGGCGTGGTTGAAACGCTGGAACCTGGTGTTCAGGTACCCCAGCGACGCGAACAGGGACAGCCGCTCATTGGCCTGGTAGGTGGGCTCGATTTCCAGGCCCCAGGTCCGTGACGAGGCCGCGTTGGCGGTCTCGCGATAGGACTGGTCCGCGGGATCGGGGCGGATCTCGATCTGCTGGTCCTTGTAGCGCGTCAGGAACAGGTTGGCGTTCAAGGTCAGGCGTCCGTCCAGATAGCTGCCTTTGTAGTACAGCTCGTAGTTCTGCGCGGTTTCCGGGTCGTAGTATTGGGCTTGGCCCGTGTTGTAGTTCACATAGAAGCCGCCCGTGCGGAACCCCTGCGTATAGGTGGCGCCCACCGTGTGGTCCGGCGTGATCGATTTCGACAGTCCCACTTTCGGCACGAAGTTGTACTCGTCGAAGTCGGCGCTGTTTTCGTAAGTGAAGGGCACGCCGCCATAAGGGTAGGTTTCGGCGTTGCGCTGCGCGGTGCGTTCGCGCAGGTAGTCCAGGCGGCCGCCCAGTGTCGCGCGCCAGGTGGGCAGGAATTCGTAGGTGGCTTCGCCGAACGCCGCCAGGTTGGTGGTTCGCCGGCGGAAGCTTTCGGCCAGTTGGAGGTGCGGCACCAGCGCCGCGCCGAAGGTGGAGTCATAGTCCTGGTAGCTGCCGAACACGCCCGCCACCCAGCTCCAGCGCTCGCCTTCGTAGTTCAGTCGCAACTCCTGCGTGAGCAGCCTGTCCTCGACTTCGCCGGAAAGGCCGTCGACCAGGCCGGCCGTGCCGGCGTCGACGGAGCGGCGCCGCGTCTTGCCCAGGTGGTTGCCCGTCTGCGAGGTCAGGCGCAGCGAGTCGTTGAAGTCATGGGTCAGTTCCAGGCCCAGGTTGTGCACGGTGGTCTGCCTGAACTCCGCGTAGGTCGGGAAGGCGTACCAGTCTCCACGCTCGTCACCGAAGCCGAAGTCCGCCCCTTCGCCGACCAGGCGCTCGTTGGGCCGGTCGTCCGAATAGGCGTAGCTCAGCACCGCCCTGGTGCTGGGCGCCGAGGCGGGCAGCAACAGCAGCTTGGCGCGCAGGTTGTTGCTGATCTCGGTCTTGAATCGGTCGTAGTTGGCGTATTGCCGATAGGTCGGATAGCTGACGGGCGTCTTCACCCGCTCGACGGAACCGCTGATGCGCAGCGCCAACTGGTCTTCCGAGAGCGGCGTGTTGAGCATGAAGGCCGTGCCCCAAAGGTCATGGTTGCCGCCCGTGCCGGACAGCTCGGCTTCCCGCTTGAAGGTGGGATCCTTGGTCTTGATGTACACCGCGCCCGCCGTCGCGGCGCGGCCGCTCAGGGTGGATTGCGGGCCGCGATAGACCTCGACCTGCTCTGCATCCCACAGATTGCGTGCGCCAAAGCGGGCGCTATAGCGCGTTTGCAGCACGCCGTCGACATAGACCGAGCCCATGGGCGCGCCGGACGGCACGAAGCCTTCCGTGCTCATGCCTCGGATGACGAAGCCGGAATTCAGGAAGGCGGCGTCCATCACGTTCGCCAGCCGGCGGAAGCTGTCCTGGACCGTGGTGATCTGGCCAAGCGCGATGTCTTCGGCCTTGACGATGCCGACCGAGGCCGAGGAGTTGTTCAGCGCGGTGGTTTCGCGCGAGCCATACAGCGTGGCGGTGACCGTCACCGGCGCCAGCAAGAGGGGCGCCCCCAATTGGCCGGCCGGCGCCGGCAATGCCTGCAGGGAATAGCCCGCCGCGCCCATGTCGCGCAAGACATAGCCGCTGCCCGCGAGCAGTCGGTCAAACCCTTCCTTGATGGTGTATGAACCCTGCAGCCCGTCGCTGCCGCGCCCCGCCAGCAGTTGCGGGTCGAACGAGAGCGGCACGCCGGCGGTGGCGGCGAAACGTGCCAGCACATCGCCCAGCCTGCCGCCCGGAATGGCATAGCTGCGCCGCTCCTCGTCTTCCTGCACGGTGGCCGCCAGCAGGGGAGCGGGAAGGGTGAGCGCGCCCAGCCCCACGCCAAGCAGCGCGCCGGCCAGGGCCAGCACCGGGGCCCGTCGCGGGGGAGTGGTCTGGCGGGTCGTGTCCGTCGCGGACAAGTGCGCTGCGTGGCGTGCGCCCCGCGCCTGGAGATGCCGGCGTGCCGTCATGGTCTACCTTTGCCTTGAGAGTGAGAGGGTGGCGGCATTGATGCCGTCTTCCTCATGCACACCGGACAAGTGCCAGAAAGGTATCAGCGCGCGCCATTCGGGCGCCGGTCCGGCGCGCGCTCGACGGTGATCCAGTACGGCGGATATCCCCCAAGGCGCACCGGCAGGGTCTGGGACAGCAGCGAAAGGCTGCGCGGAATATCGTCCAAGGGAAAGGCGCCGGTGACGGCCAGGTCTTCCACGGCCGGGTCGCGGCGCAGCACGCCCCGGTGGTAGCGGCCCAGTTCGTCCAGCAGCGTGTCCAGCCGCAAGTCCTGCGCCATCAGCATGCCCTGGCCCCAAAGCTGCGCGTTGGGGTCGGCCTCGCCGACGGGCGAAATGTCCCGCGCCGTGAAGCTCGCCTGTTCGCCAGCCCTCAACACCATCGGATGGCCTTGGGCTGGACGCAGGGCCACCGCACCCGAGAACACGGACACCCGCGTTGCCCCGGCCATCTGCCTGACGGCGTAGTGCGTGCCCAGCGGGCGCAGGCTGCCCTGGGCCGTGCGCACTTCGAAGGGGGGCAGGGCGCGGCTGTCGGCATCCTGCGGGCTGGTCAGCAGGATTTCGCCGCTGCGCAGGGTCAGCACGCGCGCCGAAGCGTCGAATGCGATATCGACGGCGCTACGGGTGTTCATCTGCAACAGCGTGCCATCGGCCAGGGTCACCGTTATCCGTTGCCCTGTTTCGGTCGAAAGGTCGGCGGTCCAGGTCTGCCAGGGCGCGCGCCGTGCGCCCAGCCACGCCAGGGGCGCCAGCAGCGAGATCAGCCCCAGGCCCATCGCCGCGCGCCGGCCGGGGCGTCGCAGGCGGGCCAGGGTGCCGCGCCCAAGCGGCGCGGGCACCTGGCCGAAAGTGCGCAGCAAGCCCTCGGCCCGCAGCCAGGCCGCCTCATGGGCAGGATCGAGGGCGCGCCAGCGGGCCAGCCCGTCCCGGTCGGCCTGGCTGGCCTCGCCGGATTGCAGCCGCACCAGCCAGTCGGCAGCCTCGCCAAGGATGGCAGGGTCGATGGCGTGCGGCGTGGCCGCGCCCAGCGGCAGGGTTTCAGCGGCCGGCATCAGTCCAACGCCAGGCAGGCAAGGAAGGCATCGCGCATGTGCCGTTTCACCGTGATCAGCGACACGCCCATCCGCCTGGCGATCACGGCATACGTCAGGCCGTCGAGCTGGGCGAGCAGGAAGATCTCCCGCGTACGGGCGGGCAGCCCGCGCAGCATGGCCTCGATGCGGTAGAGCGCCTGCAGGATCAGCAAGCGGCTCTCGGGCGACGGATGGCTGGCCTCGGGCAATTGCGACAACGCGTCGAGATACGCCCGCTCGACCTCCTGCCGCCGCCAATGGTCGACCACCAGGCCCTTGGCGATATGCGTGAGCAGGGCGCGTGGCTCGGGGCCGAGATCCGCCACCGGACGGCGGCCCGTCATCACGCGGATGAAGGTGTCATGGGCCAGGTCTGCGGCGTCCCAGGTGTTGCCCAGCTTGCGGCGCAGCCAGCCATGCAGCCAGCCGTGATGATCGCTGTAGAGGGCGTGTAGATGTTGCGAGTCGAGTGTGACACCCGGCACGATGCGGTCCTTGAGCGGAATCGGGGCAGGAAAGGAAGACAGCCCGGAATAATGAGAATTATTATTATTCTATGGGCTGCGATTTCGTTTCCGCAACCGATATTGCGAACGAGGAGGAAGGCCGGGCCGGAAACTAGCCCCGCACGCGCACGATCTTCTGCACGTGCGGCACGCGCCGCACGGCACGGATGACGTGAGCCAGGTGCTTGCGGTTCTCGACCTGGATGGTCAGGTTCAGCGCCACCGTGGAGACGGCATCGTCATGCATGTTCACATGGACGATGTTGGCATCGGTGGCCGTGATTTCGGCGGCGATGCGGCCCAGCACGCCGCGCTCGTTGCGGGTGACGATGTCCAGGCGGGTGGAGAAGTGCTTGGCCGTGTTGGCATCCCAGGCCACCGCCACCCAGCGTTCCGGTTCGCGCGCGCGGTTGCGCTGCGCCACAGGGCAGTCTTCGGTGTGCACGACCAGGCCGTGGCCCAGGCGGATGCCGGCGATGATGCTGTCGCCCGGAATGGGGCCGCAGCAAGGCGCCAGCTGCACTGCCTGGCCCTCGTTGCCCTGGATGGTCATGGGCGCGGCGCGCGCCGCGGTGATTTCATCCACCGCGGCGGCCGTGGTGGCCACCAGCGGGTGCTCGGGCGCGAAACGGCGCGCGACGACGGCGGCCAGGCGCTTGCCCAGGCCGATGTCGGCCAGGATTTCGTCGCGCGAGCGCGCGCCCGTGCTGCGGGCCAGCTTGTCCCAGACCGGATCGTCGGCCGCGGGCAGGTCCAGCTTGATTTCCTGCAAGGCCTGCGACAACAGGCGCTCGCCGAAGCCGACGGACTCGGCGTACTTCACGGTGCGCAGGTAATGCCGGATTTCCGAGCGGGCACGGCCGGTGCGGACGTAGTTCAGCCATTGCGCGCTGGGGCGCGAGGCCGCCGAAGTGATGATCTCGACGGTGTCGCCGCTGTTCAGCTCGGTGCGCAGCGGCTGGTATTCGTTGTTGATCTTCGCGGCCACGGCCTGGTGGCCCACGTCGGTGTGGATGGCGTAGGCGAAGTCCACGGGCGTGGCGCCACGCGGCAGCGAGATGATCTTGCCGCGCGGCGTGAAGACATAGACCGCGTCGGGGAAGAGGTCGACCTTGATGTATTCGAGGAACTCACCCGAATCACCCGTCTGGCTCTGGATGTCGAGCAGCGACTGCAGCCACTGGTGCGTGCGCTTCTGCAGATCATTGAGTGTGAGGTCGTCTTCCTTGTAGAGCCAGTGCGACGCGACGCCTTCCTCGGCGACGTGATGCATGTCGCGCGTGCGGAACTGGAACTCCACCGGCGTGCCATAGGGGCCGACCAGCGTGGTGTGCAGGGACTGGTAGCCATTGAGCTTGGGAATGGCGATGTAGTCCTTGAACTTGCCCGGCACGGGCCGGTACAGCTGGTGCAGCGTGCCCAGGGCCAGATAGCACTCGGGCAGCGTATGCACGATGACGCGAAAGCCGTAGATGTCCAGCACTTCCGAAAAGGACTTCTTCTGGTCGGCCATCTTGCGGTAGATGCCGTAGAGCGTCTTCTCGCGGCCGCTGACCTCGGCCTCGATGCCGGCGGCGGGCAGGGCGGCGCGCACGGCATCGGAAATCTTGCCGATGACCTCGCGGCGGTTGCCTCGGGCAGCCAGCACGGCGCGCTTGAGCACGCGGTAGCGGTTCGGGCACATGGCCTCGAAGCACAGGTCTTCCAGCTCGCGGAACAGCAGGTTCAGGCCCAGGCGGTGCGCGATGGGTGCATAGATGTCCAGGGTCTCGCGCGCGATGCGGCGGCGCTTTTCCGGCGAGACGGCATCGAGCGTGCGCATGTTGTGCACGCGATCGGCCAGCTTGATGAGGATGACGCGCACGTCGCGCGCCATGGCCAGGAGCATCTTGCGAAAGCTCTCGGCCTGCTGCTGCGCCTTGGAGGCGAAATCCAGGCGGTCGAGCTTGGACAGGCCGTCGACGAGTTCCGCCACTTCCGCCCCGAAACGCTCGGCCAGCTCGTGCTTGGCCACGTGCTGGTCTTCCATCACGTCGTGCAGCAGGGCGGCCATGAGCGCATGCGCGTCCAGCTTCCAGCCCGCACAGATCTCGGTGACGGCGATGGGGTGCGAAATGTAGGGCGCGCCGCTGGCGCGGAATTGGCCCAGGTGGGCCTGGTCGGAGAAGCGGTAGGCCTCGCGGACGCGGGCGACGTCTTTCTCGTCGAGATAATGCGAGATGATCTCGGTCAGGCCCGCCAGCGAAGCGATGGGCGCAGCCACCGGCGCCGTGGCGGTTTCAGCCGCCTCGGCGCCGGGTTTCTTATCGGGGGATTTTTGCTTGCCGGTACGCCTGCCCAGGCGTGACCCGGCTTTCAGTGCGGCGAGCAGTCCGGAGGATGCGTTCCTGAATCCGAAAGCCATGAAGGAAAGCCGGCTGCGTGATGAATCAGGTGGGAACCTTGCGCAGCATTTCCAGGCCGGTGACGCCGGCGGCGATTTCGCGCAGGGCGGTCACCGTGGGCTTGTCCTTGCTGTCGACGCGCGCGGCGTGGCCCTGGGCCAGTTCACGGGCGCGATAGGTGGCGGCCAGCGTCAGGTTGAAGCGGTTGGGGATCTGTTGCAGGCAGTCTTCGACGGTGATACGGGCCATGGCAATTACCTGGAGAAAATGAGGTGAGAGGGGAGCAACGCAGCGCGCGGGCTCGGGCCTTGAGCTTGAACTTTAACGCGTGAACATCAACGCATGGAAATTCACTCAGGCCAAAGGCGTCGCCGAGGACTTTGCGCCAGCCTGGCTGACGCCCGGCGTGATGCTCAACTGCGAAAAGAGTTCGGGATGCCGCGCTGCTTGCGACAGGAATCGCAAACGCGTCGCTTGAACGATTTGTGAAAGCTCGTTCAATGCGACGCTAAATTCTTGATTAATAATAACATATTCGAATTCAGGCGCGTGGGCGATTTCGCCGCCCGCGGCCAGCAGGCGGCGGGCAATCACATGGCTGTCATCCTGGCCGCGCTTCTGCAGGCGGCTTTCCAGCGCCTCGATGGAGGGCGGCAGGATGAAGATGCCGATGGCGGCAGGGTAATGGCCGCGCACCTGGCGCGCGCCTTGCCAGTCAATCTCGAGCAGCACGTCATGGCCTTCGGCCGTGGACGACTCGATGACATCCCGGGGCGTGCCATAGAAATTGCCGTGCACTTCGGCCCATTCCAGCAACTGGTTCCCGTCGCGCATGCGCTTGAACTGTTCGACGTCGACGAAACGATACTCGCGGCCATCCACTTCGCCGGGTCGCGGCGCGCGCGTGGTGCAGGAAATGGAGAGGCGGATGCTGGGATCGCGCTCGAGCAGCGCATTGACCAGGCTGGACTTGCCGGCCCCGCTGGGGGCGGCGACCATGAACACGTTACCGGCGCGTGCAGACGACATGGGAATTCGAGGAGATGAAGCGAAGGACGAAGAATAACAAAAATGGGGCGGCAGCCTTACACTGGCCTCCTCATATAAGGGAGTGTCCCCGCATGCCGTACACCACGCTGATCCAGCCCGACGAACTCCAGTCCCTGCTGCAAGCCGATCCGGCCGCCGTGCTGGTCTGCGATTGCAGCTTCGACCTGACCGACCCGCAGGCAGGACGCCGCACGCATGACGCGGCCCACGTGCCGGGCGCGGTCTACGTCAGCCTGGACGACGTCCTGAGCACGGCCAAGACCGGCCGCAACGGCCGTCATCCGCTGCCCACCGTGGAAGAATTCGCGGCCCGCATGGCCGCCCTGGGCCTGGCGCCTGGCATGCAGGTCGTGGGGTATGACAATGCGGGCGGCATGTACGCCGCGCGCCTGTGGTGGATGCTGCGTTGGGCGGGCCATGAGGCCGTCGCGGTGCTGGATGGCGGCCTGGCCGCGTGGCGCGACGCGGGCTTTCCCGCCAGCGACCTGGCCACTCCCGCGCGCGCGGCAGGCCGTTACGCCCCGGCGCCCTCGCTCGTCAACCGCGTGGACTACGACACGCTGCGTGGCCATGTCGAAGCGGGTGATCGCCTGGTGATCGATGCGCGCGCCGCGGATCGCTTCCGCGGTGAAAACGAGACGCTGGACCCGGTGGGCGGACACATCCCGGGCGCGCGCAACAGGTTCTTCAAGGACAACCTCACGGACCAGGGGCGTTTCAAGTCGCCCGCGGCGCTGCGTGACGAGTTCGCCGCGGTGCTGGGCGACACGGCGCCGGCGCGCGTGGTGGCGCAATGCGGCTCGGGCGTCACTGCCTGCCACAACCTGCTTGCCATGGAAGTGGCGGGCCTGGGCGGCGCGACGCTGTATCCGGGCTCCTGGAGCGAATGGAGCGCCCAACCCGGTGCGCCCGTGGCTACCGGCACGGCCTGATCCCGCGCGCTTGCCTGGCGGCGCGACAGGCGCCTGCCGGGCGTCCCTGTTACTGCCGATCCCCGCACATGCAACCGTCTGTTCCCGGTGGATACGAACGTCCTTTTGGGTGCGTTGCGGCAAATTGGATGCGCTAGCATGCTGCCACCCCGGATCAATCAGGAGTCAGCATGGGTGTGCAGAACAAGGTAGCGGTGGTTACCGGCGCGGGAACAGGCATCGGTCGCGCGGTCGCCCTGGAACTGCTTGCCTGCGGTTACCGCGTGGCCTTGGCCGGACGCCGGCGCGAACAGCTTGAGCAAACCCGCACGGCGGCAGGCGACGACGCGCTGCGTGCGCTCGTCGTGCCGACCGATGTGACCAATGAAGAGTCCGTGCGCGGCCTGTTCGACCAGACGCAGCGCGAGTACGGCCGCGTCGACGTGCTGTTCAACAATGCCGGGCGCATGAGCCCCGAGCTGCCGGTGGACGAGATTCCCGTGGATGTCTGGCGCGAGATCGTCGACGTCAACCTCACCGGCATGTTCCTGTGCGCACGCGCCGCCATGCGCATCATGAAGGCGCAGGATCCGCAGGGCGGACGCATCATCAACAATGGGTCGATCTCGGCCCAGTCGCCGCGGCCGATGTCGGCGCCTTATGCCGCCACCAAGCACGCCATCACCGGCCTGACCAAGTCCATTTCGCTGGATGGCCGCGGCTACAACATCGCCTGCGGACAGATCGACATCGGCAACGCCGCCACGGACATGACCCAACCCATGGCCGACGGCATTCTCCAGGCCGATGGCTCCCGCAAGCAGGAATCCCGCATGGATGTCGCCCATGTGGCGCGCGCGGTGGCAACCATGTCCGACCTGCCGCTGGAAGCCAACGTGCAGTTCATCACCATCATGGCGACGACCATGCCCTTCGTGGGACGCGGCTGAGCAGGACGTGAACGGGGCCTGATCGGGCCCTTCAAGAAGAGGAAGAGTGTCCGCGCCCGCCCGGGCGCGGGGGATCAGCTCGCGCTGGCCAGCGTTTCCTGTTCCAGGTACCGGCGCCCGCCGGTATAGCGCTTGGCCCAGTAGCTGTTGCTGAGCTTGTCGACGCGAACCTTGGCGCCACGCGACGGCGCGTGGACGAACTTGCCTTCGCCGATATAGATGCCGACATGGGACGCCGGGTGGCGCATGGTGTTGAAGAACACCAGGTCGCCGGGTTGCAGCTGGGCGGTCTTCACCGGCTTGCCCAGCGTGCGCTGCTGGCGAGCGCGATGCGGCATATCGATGTCCGCAATCTTGGCGAAGACGAAACGCACCAGTCCGCTGCAGTCGAAACCGTCTTCGGGATTGTCGCCGCCCCAGGAATAGGGCGTGCCGATTTCGGCCAGCGAGGCAGTCACCACGCGTTCGCCCACCGTCTGCCTGGCATGGCGGCGCATCCAGGTTTCCAGCCTGACGGGCTTGGCCGACGGACGCTTGAGCGCGCTTTCGGTCGCCACGGACTGAGGCTTGAGCTCGATGCGGATCGGCGTGGGGTCTTGCGGCGTGGCCTGGGCGGCGAGGGGCGCGGCGGCCAGCAGGAGCAGGGCAAGCAGTGCGCGGGGGCGCGGCACTGCCGAAAAAACGGAGGCGGGCGCGTGATGTCGTTGTGGCGGCGTCATTAGGCGTCGGGCAGGAAGCGGAGGGAGGCGCGGGCAACCGGGGCGGAACCACCCACCCGGCACGCGGCGCGCGTGCAAGTCAAATACCGGTAAAGAACGGGAAAAACGCAGCAGATTGTAGGGGATTATCACTTATCGTGCAGAGGGCATGAATTTATTACAGAAGATGACAGCCGAATATGTGCAAATAAGCCCCCATTGAAGGGGGATCGCGCCGCCTGGGTTTCGCATGCATACTGGATCGCCCCGGTGCGCATCCGGCAAGTCGGCACGCCCGATTCGCGCACATTGCGGCCCCTGAAATGGAGTGGTCACGTCATGCGCCCGCAATATGTGACAGGTAAGCTGGCTCGCTTGAAAAATGCGCCCAGATTTTCCCGTGCAAGGTGATCCAGGCAAGGCGGCCGCCTGTGGCAGCGCAATGCATCGCGTCTGGCCTGCGAGCGCTGGTTTTCCTTTGCAAGGCCATCGGGTCGCCTGGGCATTGGCCGCGTTCCTCGTCCTGTCCTGCGCGAGCCTGCCGACGGCGAGCTGGACGATGCCCGCGCCGGCCGAACTGGCCGACGCGAGCAATCACGCGCAGCGGGTGTTTGATTTCGATATCCCGGCGCAAACCTTGCAGGATGCGCTGGAGCAATACGGCGCCGTGACGGGTGTGTCCGTGGTGTATCTGGGCACGCTGGTCACAGGCAGGCGGTCCCAGGCGGTGTCGGGGCCCCTCAAGGCCGGAGAGGCCTTGCGGCGGCTGTTGGCGGGCTCGGGCCTGTCGGCCCGCTACACGAGCCAGAATGCGCTGGTGCTCGTGGGTGCGCCGCAATCCCAGCGCGGAGCCTCCACGCCGGCGGCTTCCCGGCCGGAAGCGGGAAGGTATCGGCAGTACTACGGCACGGTGCAGGGTGCCCTGCGGGCAGCGCTGTGCAGGGACCCCTTGCTGGCCAAGGAGGATTTCCGTGCCGCCCTGCAGTTCTGGGTGTCGGCCGCGGGAAGATTGGAGCGGATCCGCCTGCTCGATTCGACAGGCTTGCCCGCAAGAGATGACGCGTTGCTGAGGTCCCTGGAAAGAGCAGTGGTCGGTCCGCCGCCGCCAGGTTTCGAGCAGCCATTTACGATGATCATGTTGCCGCTTTCAGCGGGCAGGACGGCGAGTTGCGATGACGGTCGATGAAGGATCGCTGGATACGGGAGCGCGCGCATGAGCGATGGCCTCCTCGCGCTCAGGACTTTCCTGGTCTCGCGCTACGACGACCTCAAGGGCCGCCTGACGCGGCGCCTGGGCAGTGCCGACATGGCCGGCGATGCCCTGCAGGACACGTGGCTGCGCCTGAACAACAAGGAGACCGGCGTCGGCGAGGTTTCCAGCCCGCAGTCCTATCTGTTGCGCATGGCAGTCAACATCGCCGTGGACCAGCAGCGCGCCAACAAGCACCTGCTCAATGCCGCCCAGATCGACGAATTGCTGGACCTGGAAGACGCGGGCGCCACGCCCGAAAGCATCGCCTTGACCCGGTCGGACTGCGACATCCTGACGCAGGCGATGGAGGCCATGCCGGCGCGCCGGCGCGCGATCCTCCTGGCGGTCCGCCTGGATGGCACGCCCCAGAACGAAATCGCCGAACGCCTGGGCATTTCCGTGCGGGTCGTGCAGCGCGAACTCAAGCGCGCCCATGAGCATTGCGCCGAAATGTTCAATGAGAAGTAACAACGTGGGCGGGTTTGCGAGATGAGTTTCGTCTCAATACTTGAAGAAGTCGGTGACGTTGCAGGCATCCCGGCGATGCATGCCGCCCCTTGCCCGCTCACCGCATCCGTCCATTGACTGCGAGCACACCTATCCTATGAGTACCCCCGACCGCTACGCGCGAGTCTTGGGATCCCTCGAGACCGAGGCCCATGCCTGGGTGCGTCTTCTGACATCCGGCGCGGCAACCGCCGATGATGCGGATGCCATGCGCCAGTGGTGCGCCCGCAGCGACCAGCACGCCGCGGCCTTCGCGCGCGCCCAGCGTGTCTGGCAGGCTATCGGTGTCGCAGGCGCCAGCGTGTCCAATCGCGATCCTCTGCCGGCCCGGCGTCCTGCCCGGGAGGCCGCGACACGGCCGATGCGCCGCCGTTTACTGGTCGGCGGCCTGGCCGCGGCAGGCGCGGGCGCCGTGGCCGTGGTGGCGCAGCCCATGCTCGGGCTGTCCCTGGGTGCGCTGGGCGCGGACTACAGCACGGGCACGGGCGAACAGCGCCACGTGGTGCTCGACAGCCAGGTCGAGCTCGACCTCAATACGCGCACCCGGGTCGCCGTGCGCGGCGAGGGAGCGGCCCGAGGCCGGTCCATTGAATTGCTCGACGGCGAGGCAGCCGTGGATACCGCCCGCAGCACTGGCGCGTTTGCCGTGCTGGCCGGGGCAGGGCGCACCGAAGCCCGTGCCGGCCAGGCGCGCTTCGAGGTCCGCCATCTGGCGGACCGTACCTGCGTGACCTGCCTGTCGGGCGAGGTCAGCGTCCGGCACAGCGCAGGCACCCTGGTACTGCGTGAGCGCGAGCAGGTGGAATACGACCGTGTGGCGCTGGGCGCCACCAGCGCGGTCGACATCGAAGCCGCCTCGGCATGGCGCGATGGCGTGCTGCTGTTCAGGCAAACCGCCCTGGTCGACGTCATCGACGAGATCAACCGTTACCGGCCCGGCAAGGTCGTCCTGCTGAAGCAGTCGGTCGCGCAATTGCCGCTCAGCGGCCGTTTCCGCATCGATGATCTCGATCAGGTCCTGCGACAGATCAGCCTGGCTTTCCGGGTGGATGCCCGCAGCCTGCCGGGCAATATCGTCCTGCTCAGCTAAATCCTTTCAGTCTTGCACTGTCGCGCCAACGCGGAACCTGTGTTCCGCGTTGGCGTTTTCATTTGTCCGCGAATAATCAGGAACACGGCAAGGCTGCGTATTATCACGTAAGCTAAAAACGGACATGCGCACTGTTTGGACACTTAAGTTTCAGCGGATCCGCGGGTTTTATTGAACCCTGAATTTATTTTCTCCCGATTTTTTCTGATTAAGTGTTCGGGTTTTGTGCGTGAATCTCGTCTTAAGGTATCACCGATTGTATCGCTGCCATCGAGAGACAAATCATGAACCTCGGAACCACCGACCTGAAGAAGCAGCTTTCCAAACTCGCGGAGTCATCGTGGCAGCAGCCCGTCATGGTGTCGCGGTATGGCTCGCCCTGGATCTGGATCGTCTCCCACGACACCTGGCGCCGCCGGCTGGGCACCGCCGACCCAGTGTTGCCGGATCACCCGCTGATGGCCTTGCGCCAGCACGTGGACGCCGAATTGCAGCGCCGCGCCGCCGAGATACTGCGGCAGGCCAACGAGCGTTACCAGGCCCCGCCCAGCATCACCATGCTGCGGACTTTGATCCTGCAAGCCCTGTATGACATGGAAAGTCCCCAGGCGCTCCATGAGCAATTGGTCTACAACCTGCTGTTTCGCGATTTTGTCGGCGCGGATATCCGCGAGGTCACGCGTGATGTTTCGACTTTCGTCGAAACCCTGGCCGCCATGACCCGCGACGAGCAGGTAGTTTCCCTGCTGGAGGAAGTCCTGGCGCAAGCCCCTCTCGGCGCTGCTGCCGCGCAGTCGGGCATTTCCCCGGAATGCCGCCTGTTGGGGGTCTGGCGCGACCGCCTGGCGGTGAAGCAGCGCCGGGTATCGCCGCCGCCCGCGACCCGCGTCACCCCGCTTTTCCTGCACGCAGGGCAGTAATTCCCCATATCCGTGGGCGCGAGGGGCGCCCGCGATGGCGCGCAAGCAGGCAGCCAGGGCCAAGTGCCCCGGGCCCGCATGCCGCCCGCAGCAAGGCAGAGGAGATGGACATGTTGCAAACCGAGAAAGTGGGCATGAAGGAACTGGATCGCCATCTGGGCCGCATCCTGAAGACTGCCCAGCGTATGCCCGTGGCGGTGCATCGGCGCGGCGCGCCCTGGATCTGGCTGGTGACGCATGGCCGCTGGCGCCGTCCCGACCCGTGGACCGAGATGATTCCCGCAGGCCACCCGCTCTATGGCTTGCGCGAGCACGTGGACGCACGCCTGGCGCGGGCGGCGGACCGCTACGCCGCGCTGCTGGGCGACACCTCGCCGCCCGGCGTGCTGGATCTCCTGCTGCGGGCGACGATCTACCGCACCATTCACCAGATCGAGGACGACCGCTATTTCCATGAGCAGTTGTCGTACCACGTGCTGTGCCGCTGGTTCGTCGGCTTGCCCGATGATTTCGGGGGGCTGGGACGCTTCGTCCAGGACGCCGATGCCTTGCGTTATCACGAGGCCGCGCCCGCCGTCCTGGCGGAGTTGCTCGACGAGGCGCCACTGGATCGCTTCCCGGCCCGTCTTCGCCTGCTGCCGGGCAGCGTCGAGGCCGCCGCCGCGGCCTGATGCCGGGCGCGAGTGTCGACCGGACAACGTCAAAAGGGCGCCTGCATCACAGGCGCCCGCTTTGATGGGGCCGTCTCCTTCGGCGCTTATTCCGGCTGGATGCCCGCGCGGCGAATGATGTCACCCCACTTCCTGGACTCCTCGGCCTGGAAGGCAGCGAGATCCTTGGGCGTGGACACGGCGGGGTCTGTGCCGGTCTGGCTGTAGAACTGCCTGGCAGCCTTGGATTCGGTCGCCTTGCTCAGCAGTTCGCGCAGCCGCGACACCACTTCTGGCGGCGTGCCGGCGGGCGCATATGCCGCGAACCAATACCCCATTTCATAGCCGGGCACGCCCGACTCGGCGATGGTGGGCACGTCGGGAGCCAGCGGCGAGCGGTTGGGGCCGGTGACACCCAGGGCGCGCAGCTTGCCGGACGCCACTTGCGGCAGGCCGGTGGCCGTGTCGGTGATCATCGTGTCGATCTGGCCGCCGAGCAGGTCGGTGACCGCAAGCGGGTTGCTCTTGTAAGGCACGTGCAGCAGCTTGATGTTGGCCATCTGCTGCAGCAGTTCGCCGGCAATGCGGCTGCTGGAGCTGCCACTGCCGAAGCTGAGCTTGCCCGGCGCATTCTTGGCCATCGCAATGAACTCAGCCACCGTCTTGGCCTGCGATTTCGGATTCACCACCATGATCTGGCCGCCTTTGCCCAGCAGGGTCAGCGGCGCATAGTCCTTCACGGGGTCATAGGACAGGGACTTGTACAGGTGTTCATTGGCCGCGTGCGTGGTGTTGGTGGTGATGAGGATGGTGTAGCCATCCGGCGCGGCACGGGCCGCGGTCTGGGCACCGATCATGGCGCTGGCGCCCGGACGGTTCTCGATCACGACCGGCTGCTGGGTCTGCTCGGTCACGCCCTGGCCGATGGCGCGGCCGATCTGGTCCGTGGCGCTGCCTGCCGCGAAAGGCACGATGAAGGTGATGGGCTTGTTCGGAAAGTTCGACTGGGCGGCGGCCAGCGGCGCCAGGGTGCTCAGCGTCAGCAGGGCCAGCAGGCGGGGCAGGGGGTGTTTCATGGCGATGTCTCCTCGTTGTGTTTTGGGTATTGCCGCCAATGGCGGGTCTGGCGGTAAGGGGGAAAGGCAGCGTTCAATTGGCGCGCGCGGGGACGTCGGGCAGCGTGCGCGCCAGCTCGGCATCGACCTCCACCGGCATGTCCAGCAGCCAGAACGACAGGGTCTTGCCGTGGGTGTCGAGGTTCAACGCGTCATTGACGCCGCCGTCCAGCACGCCGTCCAGGACCAGGTTCATGGCGTGCAAGGTGGGCAGCAGATACCGCGTCACCGCGCGGGGGCGGCGGTGCGCGAACCAATCGGCGACGCGTTTTTCGGTGACCTGTTCGGCCAGGACGTCGTAGCAGGCGGGCGTCCAGGCGATCAGGCTGAGATTGGAGATGTCGCCCTTGTCGCCCGACCGGCCGTGGGCCAGGCGGTAGAGCGGAACGGTCACGGATGGCGTGGCGGTCATATCGGTTTTCCTTGCTTGGTGCGCGCGGCTCAAGCCTGCGCCGGATCCAGCATGCGCCAGCGGGCCTGCACGGCATCGCGCGGCACGGTGCAGGAGACCATGTTCAGGCGCGGACGCAGCGAGGTGCGCACGCCGCCGCCGCCCGCGGGCCCGCAGGTGTACAGCGCGGTGACCTCGCGCAGGACGCGCTCGGCCTGTCCGCGCTCGGGGTGGCTTGCCGCCACGCGCAGGCGAACGTCGCGCGCAGCGCCATGGGGCTGCTGCAATGCCAAGGCGCCCGCGTCGTCGCCCATCACGCTCAGCACGCCGACGAGGTCGGTGCGCAACGTCAGGGCCGAACCGATGCGGCGGCGCACGATGTCGCCGGCCAGGCGTGCGCGGGCCTCGGCCTGCACGCCGGCATAGGAGATTTCCGCCTCGGCGAGCCAACCACCGAGGTGGCACACGTTCACTTTCAGTTCCCGCGGGCGCGCATGGCCGCGCACCTGCCGCACGGCGACCCGATCCGGGCCCAGTTCCACGACCTCGGCCTGGCTGATGTCGGCGGTCACATCGGGCGTCAGGTAGCGGGCGGGATCATGGACCTCGTAGAGCAGTTGTTCCTTCACCGTGCGCGTGTCGACGCAGCCGCCGGTGCCTTGCGCCTTCGTGACCTCGAATTCGCCCTGGGCATCGATGCGCACGATGGGAAAGCCCGCGTCGTGGAGATCCGGGACGTCCTTCAGGCCGGGCACGCAGAAGTAGCCGCCCGTCACCTGCAAGCCGCACTCCAGGATGTGGCCTGCCATGGTGGCGCGGCCCAAGCGCTCCCAATCGTCCAACGCCCAGCCGAAGTGGGCGAGCGCGGGACCGACGGTGAGCGAAGGGTCGGCCACCCGGCCCGCGACCACGATCTGCGCGCCGGCGCGCAAGGCTTCGGCGATCTGTTCCGCGCCCAGATAGGCATTGGCGCTGGCGATGTCCACGCCGGCCAGTCGTCCGCCCAGCCGTTCACGCAGCAAGTCGCGCTGTTCCGGGCTGTCCAGGCCATCCCCTTCGACCACGGCCACCCGGGGGGCGGGCAGGCCTTGTTCCCGGGCCAGGGCAAGGATGCGGCGGGCAGCGGCGGCAGGATTGGCCGCGCCGAAATTGCTGACGATGGCGATGCCGTGGCGCAGGCAGCGGGCGAGGATCGGTGCCACCAGTTCGTCCAGCAGCGGCTCATAGCCGGCTTCAGGGTCCTGGCGGCGGGCAAGCTGCGCCAGGGCCAGCGTGCGTTCGGCCAGGGTTTCGAATATGAGGACGCCACCGCCCTGGGCGATCAGGGTGTCGACGACGGCGCTGCCGCCGTCGGTCCGGTCGCCCGAGAAGCCGGTGGCGCAACCGATGAATAGCGGGGGCTGCGAGGCCATGCCTGTGTCTCCAGTCGCATCGGCGCGGCCTTGACTGTCTGGCGCGCCTTGATCGAGGTCACTATAGGCAGCGCCCAGTCATCGGTAAAATAGAAAAAAAGTATTCATTGATACAGGAATCAAATGAATCTATCGACCCGGCAATTGCGCGCGTTCGTGGCCTTGGCGGACGAACGGCACTTCACGCGCGCCGCGGCGCGCTGCCACCTGACCCAGCCCGCGTTCAGCGCAATGATCCGGGGCATCGAGGACGATGCCGGCGTGAAGCTGTTCCACCGCAGCACGCGGCACGTCGAATTGACAGCGGAAGGCGCGGTGCTCGACGCGTCGGCGCGGCGCCTGCTGGCCGATTTCGACCTCGTCATGGCCGACCTGCAGGACCACGCCGCAAGGCGCCGGGGCCACGTCGCACTGGCGGCGCTGCCGTCCCTGGCCGCGGGCTGGTTGCCCGCGATCCTGGCCGATTTCAAGGGGGCCTATCCGGGCATCAGCCTGGACCTGCGCGACGCGCTGCTGGGCGGCTGCCTCGAGATGGTGCACAGCGGCCGGGTGGATTTCGCCGTGGCCGCGCGCGGGCCGGACATGAACGAGCTGGAAACCGTGCTGCTGCAAAGCGACCGCTATCACCTCGTCTGCCCGGCGGAACACCCGCTGGCGGAGCAGCCCAAGGTCCGCATGCAGGACGTGGTGCGCTGGCCGATGATCCAGCTGGCGCGCAACAGCAGCGTGCGCGTGTTGCTGGAGGATGCGCTGGGCGCGCAGTTGCCGCCGCCCGTGCTCGAAGTCGAACACCTGGCCACGGTTGCCGGATTGGTGATGGCGGGCCTGGGCGTGACAGTGGTGCCGGCCATGACGCTCTTCCATTTCCGCCGTCCCGAACTGGCGATCCGCCCGCTGGCCGGCAAAGGCCTGGCGCGCGCGCTGTACCTGATCAAGCGGGAAGGGCGCACCTTGTCGGTCGCGGCGGAAACGCTCTATCAGTTGCTGATGCAGCGGCGGGGGGAAATCGGCGCGCGCAACACGCCCGCTGGCCTTTCATAAAGGCCTATTGGTGTTTACACTGCGATAGTTGTTTTCACCAATCCGCCACTGACAGGATCCCGCCCATGAGCAAGACCATCATTCATACGGATGCCGCCCCGGCAGCCGTCGGCCCCTACTCGCAAGCCGTTGCCGTCACCGGCACGAAAACCGTCTACCTGTCGGGCCAGATCGGCCTGGAGCCCGGCACCGGCGAACTCGTGTCGGAAAACTTCGATGCCCAGGTGCGCCAGGCATTCGCCAACATGCAGGCGGTGATCGCCGAAGCGGGCGGCACCACGGCCAACATCGTCAAGCTGACGCTGTTCCTGACCGACCTCAGCAAATTCGCCGCCGCCAATGCGATCATGGCGGAAGTGATCCCCGAGCCGTACCCCGCACGCTCCACCATCGGCGTGGCCAGCCTGCCCAAGGGCGCCCAGTTCGAGGTCGAGGCCATCCTGGTCCTGTGATCGACGTCGCGGCCGGCCAGCGGCAGCCATGAACGCGCGCGGTTCCCCGCCCAACGCGGCACGACGCGGCCAAGGCATGGCCGCGCCGGGGGCAAGCGCAGCCCAGGCCGCGGCCAAGCCGGGGCGCCCGGCAGCGGGGCGCACGGCCTCGGGTGGCGTGGCGCCTGCCGCGCCCGCCAAGAAACCCGCCAGGAAGACGGCGGCGAAAACCGCGTCAACGGCGGCGGGCAAGCCCGCGCCGCGCTCCGACGTCGAGCGCCGCCTGCTTTCCCTGGGGCTGGAAACGCCCATCGATTTCGCGCTGCACGTACCGCTGCGTTTCGAGGACGAAACGCGCAATCTTCCCATTGCCTCCCTGCAGCCCGGCATGACGGCGCAGGTCGAAGGCGAGATCCTGCGCTCGGAGGTCATCCAGCGGCCCCGGCGCCAGTTGACCGCCGTCATCGCCGACGAGACCGGCGAGCTGGGCTTGCGCTGGTTGAATTTCTATCCCAGCCAGCAACGGCAGGTGACACCCGGCGCCCGGCTGCGCGCGCGCGGCGAGATCCGTGGCGGCCTTTTCGGCCGGGAAATCGTGCATCCGCGCATGACGCGCGCCGATGCGCCGATGCCTACCGCGCTGACGCCCGTCTATCCCAGCACGGAAGGCTTGCCCCAGTCCGTGCTGCGCAAGGCCGTGGCCCGCGCGCTGCAGCAAGTGGAACTGCGCGACACCTTGCCGCAAGCCGTGCTGGACCGCTATGGCCTGATGCCTTTCGAACCTGCCCTGCGGGCCTTGCACCAACCGCCTCCCGGGGGAGCGGACGACTTCCTGCACGAGCGCTCGGACCCGGCCTGGCAACGCATCAAGTTCGACGAACTGCTGGCCCAGCAGCTGTCGCTGGCGGCAGCCCGCGCTGCCCGCCGGGACAAGCGGGCAGAGACACTGCCGCTGGACACCCGGCGCCAAGGCCTGGTGCGCCGCCTGTACCAGGCCTTGCCGTTCCAGCTCACTGACGCGCAGATGCGCGTGGTGGAGGAAATCTCCGCCGACCTGGCGCGGGACTATCCCATGCACCGCCTGCTGCAAGGCGATGTCGGCAGCGGCAAGACGGTCGTGGCGGCGCTGGCCGCCGCCCAGGCCATCGCCTGTGGCGCCCAGGTCGCGCTCATGGCGCCCACCGAGATCCTGGCAGAGCAGCATTTCCGCAAGCTGGGCGACTGGCTGGCGCCGCTGGGCGTGACGGTGGCCTGGCTGACCGGCAGCCTGTCCGCCAGGCAGCGCCGCGCCGCCCTGGCTGCCGCGGCCGATGGCAGCGCGCAACTCATCGTCGGGACGCAGGCCATCATCCAGGAACACGTGGTTTTCCATCGGCTGGGCCTGATGATCGTCGACGAGCAGCACCGTTTCGGCGTGGGCCAGCGGCTGGCGCTCAGCCGCAAGGGGGAAGGCGAGGGCGGGCCGCTCGCGCCTCACCAGTTGCACATGAGCGCCACGCCCATCCCGCGCACGCTGGCCATGACGTTCTTCGCCGACCTGGACGTCTCGGTCATCGATGCCTTGCCGCCGGGTCGCACGCCCATCGTCACCAAGCTCGTGGCCGAAAGCCGCCGCGACCAGGTGGTGGAACTGGTGGCGCAGGAGGTTCGCCAGGGGCGCCAGGCCTACTGGGTGTGCCCGCTGGTGGAAGAAAGCGAGGCCCTGCAATTGCAGACCGCCGTCGACACCTGTGAAACCTTGCGCCAGGTCCTGCCCGACCTGCGCATCGGCCTGGTCCACGGCAAGCTGCCGCAGGCCGAGAAGGCCCGGGTCATGAAGGATTTCCATGCCGCCGAGCTGGACCTGCTGGTGGCAACCACCGTCATCGAGGTCGGCGTGGATGTGCCGCGCGCCTCGCTCATGGTGATCGAGCATGCCGAGCGTTTCGGCCTGGCCCAGTTGCACCAGTTGCGCGGCCGGGTAGGGCGGGGCAGCGCGGAGTCCGTCTGCGTCCTGCTGTACCAGGCGCCGCTGGGCATGGTGGCGCGCGAGCGCCTGCGCGCCATGTTCGAGACCAATGACGGTTTCGAGATCGCCCGGCGCGACCTGGCCCAGCGGGGGCCGGGCGAATTCCTGGGCACGCGCCAGTCCGGCCTGGCCTTGCTGCGCTTTGCCGACATCGAAACCGATACCGAACTGGCCGAGCAGGCCCGGGAAGCCGCCGCGTGGCTGCGCCGTGACCACCCCGAGGTGGTGCAGGCGCACCTGACGCGCTGGTTGCGGGGCCGCGAGGACTTCCTGAGAACCTGAATTCGCCTTTCAGCGACCGGCACGCCCGGGACAGAGACCGCCATGACATTGACCGAACTCAAATACATCGTCGCCGTTGCCCGGGAACGGCACTTCGGCCGCGCGGCCGAAGCCTGCTTCGTCAGCCAGCCCACGCTGTCGGTCGCCATCCGCAAGCTGGAAGACGAACTGGGCGTGACGCTGTTCGAGCGCGGCGGCAGCGAGGTCGGGGTGACACCGATAGGCCAGCGCATCGTCGTGCAGGCGCAGAAGGTGCTGGAGGAAAGCGCCAACCTGAAGGAGATCGCGCGCCAGGGCCACGACCCGCTGGCAGGGCCCTTGCGCGTGGGCGTCATCCACACCATCGGACCGTATCTGCTGCCGCGGCTGGTGCCCGCGCAGATCGCCCGCACGCCGCAGATGCCGCTGCTGCTGCAGGAGAACTTCACCGTGCGGCTGGTGGAGCTGCTGCGCCAGGGCGAGATCGATTGCGCCATCATGGCCTTGCCCCTGCCCGAGGCGGGGCTGGTGGTGCGGCCGCTCTATGACGAGCCGTTCATGGTCGCCGTCCCGAAATCCCACCAATGGGCGAAGGAAGAGACCATCGATGCGCAGGCCTTGAAGCAGGAAACGATGCTGCTGCTGGGCAGCGGCCACTGTTTTCGCGACCAGGTGTTGGAAGTGTGTCCGGAGCTTTCGCGCTTCTCGGCCGCCAATGACGGCATCCAGCGCACGTTCGAGGGCTCTTCGCTGGAGACCATCCGGCACATGGTGGCGGCGGGCATCGGGGTCACGGTGCTGCCCATGACCTCGGTGCCCAGGCACGTGGATCCGGAAGGGCTGCTGCGCTACATCCCGTTCAGGAAGCCCGTTCCCGACCGGCGGGTGGTGCTGGCCTGGCGCAAGAGTTTCCCGCGCCTGGCCGCCATCGAGGCCCTGTCGCAGGCCGTGTTCGAGTGCGGCCTGGAAAACGTGACGATGCTGGATACGGAAGAGGCGGCGCGGCAAAGCGACTGACACGGACGCGCTGCGTTCGAACAAAGATTTGCAAATCGCCGATCGCGCCCATCAGTATTATTCATCGGCTTGTTTCGTGGCGGTGGTATCCTCGACAGACCGCATCGATCCACAGGAGAAGAACGTGGCAAAAGCGACGAAGTCAGTCAAAAGCGCCGTCAAGGGCGCAGTGAAAACCAAAGCCCCCGCCAAGACCAAGGCCCCCAAGAGCGACCAATCGGTGCCGCACATCGACATCGGCATCACCGACAGCGCCCGCGCTGCCGTGGCGGCCGAGCTCTCGAAGACCCTGGCCGACTCCTACACGCTGTACCTGATGACGCACAACTTCCATTGGAACGTCACGGGTCCGCTCTTCAACACGCTGCACGCGATGTTCATGACGCAGTACACCGAAGAGTGGAATGCGCTGGACGACATCGCCGAGCGCATCCGCGCGCTGGGCCACTATGCGCCCGGCACCTATCGCGAATACGCGCAGCTGTCGTCGATCGCCGAGCCCACCAACATTCCGGATGCCCTGGAAATGGTGCGCCTGCTGGTCAAGGGCAACGAGGCTGTCGCCAAGACCGCCCGCGCCGCCTTCGAGAAGGCCGACGCCGCCAACGACCAGCCTACGGCCGACCTGCTGACGCAGCGCCTGGACGTGCACGAGAAGAACGCCTGGATGCTGCGCAGCCTGCTGCAGTAATCCTGCCGGTCCGGGCCGCCGCGTTGCGGCCCGATCGTGCCGGCGCGCTTGTCGCGCCGGGAAAAACCGCCTTGGGGCATGCCGCCCCGGGCGGTTTTTTCATGCCGCGCGCATCGCCAGGCCGCGTGCCTGCCAGCCGGCCTCGTGCGCCAGCAGCCAGCGCTTGCGCGCCAGCCCGCCGGCATAGCCGGTAAGGGAGCGGTTGGCGCCAATCACGCGGTGGCAGGGCACCACGACGCCGACAGGATTCGCGCCATTGGCCAGGCCAACCGCGCGGACGGCCTGGGGACGGCCGATCTCGCGGGCCAATTCTCCATAGCTGCGGGTTTCGCCTGCGGGAATGTCGCGCAGGGCAGCCCAGACGGCGCGCTGGAATGCCGTGCCCCCGGTCGCGACGGGGATGCGAGTGAGCGCCGCCAGGTCACCTTCGAAGTACTGCTGCAGCGATAGCCGGACCGGGGAAGGCGAGGCGCGCTCGCGGACCACGACGGCCTGCCGGGGATATTGCCGCCGCAGCAGGCGGTGCATGCGATCTTCGTAGTCGTGCCAATCCAGCGCACGCAGTTGCCCGGACTCGTCGATGAGCAGCAGCATTTCACCCAGGGGAGTGTGGAAGCGATCGAGCAGGAAAGTGAGCTCGGACATGGTGGGTCTCCGATAAGCCAGTTGCCACTGTAATGCCGTCGGGCCGGCGCCGCTGGCGGTTTCCGGACAGGCATGTGGGGCCTGCATCGGTGTCCGAAAACCGCTAGCAGGCGGTTTCGGCCAGCGTTAGCATGGGCGCCATGGACCTTGACCACGACGCCTGCTACCGCGCTGTCTCAGCGCGCGACGCCCGCTACGACGGGCAGTTCTTCACCGCGGTGAAGACCACCGGCATCTATTGCCGTCCGGTCTGTCCCGCCCGCACCCCGCTGTCGCGCAACGTCATGTTCTTTCCCACGGCCGCCGCCGCACAGGAAGCGGGCTTCCATCCCTGCCTGCGCTGCCGACCGGAAACGGCGCCGCAATTGGCCGCGGCGGTGGGCGGCCCCTTGGGCGACCGGGCCAGCGGGGATCCCGCCGGCGCCGCCATCGTGGCGCGCGCGCTGAGCCTGATCGAGCATGGGGCGCTGGACGAGGGCAGCCTGGACACGCTGGCCGCCCGGCTCGGCGTCAGCGACAGGCAGCTGCGCCGGCATTTCCGCGCGCAGGTCGGCGCGTCGCCGGTTGCGGTCGCGCAGACGCGCCGCGTGCTGCTGGCCAAGCAATTGATCCACGAAACCCAGCTGCCGATGGCCGAGATCGCCTTCGCGGCCGGCTTCGGCAGCATCCGCCGCTTCAACGAGAGCTTCCAGGCGCTGTTCGACCGTCCGCCCGGCGCGCTGCGCCGCTCCGGCAAGCCCGAGGTGCCCGCCGGGCCGCGTGGCGAGATCTCCCTGTTGCTGCGCTACCGGCCGCCTTACGACTGGCCGGCCATGCTGCATTTCCTGCGAGGGCGGGCAATCGCCGGCATGGAGGTGGCGGGCGACACCCACTATGCACGCAGCATCTGCCTGGATGGGGTGCAGGGCACGGTACGGGTCGAACCCGGCGGCGACAGCGCCTTGCGGGTCACCGTGCGCTTCCCGGCGCTGGATGCCTTGCCCGTGATCATCGCCAGGCTGCGGCGCGTGTTCGACCTGGCCAGCGATCCCCTGGCGATCGGCGCGCAGTTATCGCAGGACCCCGTGCTGGCCCCGCTGGTGCAGGCGCGGCCAGGACTGCGCCTGCCCGGCGCCTGGGATGGCTTCGAACTGGCCATGCGTGCCGTCCTGGGCCAGCAGATCACCGTGGCCGGTGCGGTCAGGCTGGGTGCCAAGCTCGTGCAGGGGTATGGCGCGCCGATGGCGCAAGCGGAAGACGGACTCACGCACGTGTTTCCGCTGCCCGAGGTGCTGGCCCCCGCGCGGTTGGCCTCGCTGGGCATGCCGGGCAGCCGGGCGGCCACGCTGTCGGCGGTGGCCGCGGCGGCACTGGCGGATCCCCAGGCATTCGCGCCGCAAGGCAGCCTGGAGGCCGCCGTGGCGCGGCTGCGGGAGATCAAGGGCATCGGCGAGTGGACGGCGCAATACATCGCGCTGCGGCAGTTGCGCGAGCCGGATGCGTTTCCGGCAGCGGACATCGGGCTGATCCGTGCGATGGAAAAGCTGGACGGGCAGACCTGGACCGCGAAGATGCTGCTGGCGCACGCCGAGCGCTGGCGGCCTTGGCGCGCCTACGCGGCGCAATACCTGTGGACGGTATGAAAGAAAAGGGCGCTTGATGGAAAGCGCCCCTTGCCGTGCGATCCGCCAACGCCCTCAGTGGCGCAGCCCCAGCCGCTCCTGGCGGCGCTCCATGATGGTCTTCACCACCAGCGTGACCAGCGCCATGCAGGCCAGCAGCGCCGCGGCGGTAAAGGCCGCGACCGTCTTGTTGTCGTCGTTCAGCTGCTCGATGAGCAGCGGCAGGGTCAGCGTCTTGCCGCGGATGGCGCCCGACACGACCGAGACGGCGCCGAACTCGCCCACGGCTCGGGCATTGGTGATGACCACGCCATACAGCAGGCCCCACTTGATGTTGGGCAGCGTGATGAGGCGGAAGATCTGCCAGCCGCTTGCGCCCAGGGTGAGTGCGGCGTATTCCTCTTCGCTGCCTTGCGCCTGCATCAGCGGAATCAGGATGCGGGCCACGAAGGGGGAGGTGACGAACACCGTCACCATGATGATGCCGGGCCATGCGAACATCAGCTGGATGTCGCGCGCATAGAACCACGCGCCCACCGTGCTTTCCAGGCCGTAGACCACCAGGTAGCACAGGCCTGCCACCACCGGCGAGGTGGCGTAGGGAATGTCGATGAGCGTGAGCAGCAGCTTGCGCCCGCGGAAGGAGTAGCGCGTGACGCACCAGGCCAGCAGCACGCCGAAGATGACGTTGATGGGCACGGTGATGAGCGCGGCCAGCAAGGTAAGGCCGATGGCGTGCTGCATGTCGCTGTCGGCCAGGTTCGCCATCAGCATCTCCCAGCCGCCCGACAGGGCGCGGGCGAAGATGAGCGCCAGCGGCATCACCAGCAGCAGGAAGGCGGCGGTGACGGCCAGGCCGATCAGCGTCCATTGGCGCCAGCCTCGTGGGCGGCCCGGCCCGGCGGCACGGCCGGTGGGCACGTTAAGCGTGGGGCCGCTCATGCGTATGGCTCCGGCGGGTATCCAGGAAGACGGCGCATCATCATCACAGCGCTCCGGCGCGCTGCCACGGCAGCATGCGGCCCTGCAGCACCTGCAGGAGGAAGAGCAGCAGCAGCGAGGCAATCAGCACCACGCTGGCGATGGCCGAGGCGGCCGGGTAGTCGTATTCGGACAGGCGCACGAAGATCATCAGCGAAGTGATCTCGGTCTTGAAGGGCATGTTGCCGGCGATCATGACGACCGCGCCAAACTCACCCAGGCTGCGGATGAAGGCCTGCGAGGCGCCGGTGAAGATGGCCGGCACCAGCGCGGGCAGCAGCACCCGCCAGATGGTCTGCATGTCGGTGGCGCCCAGCGTGTGGGCGGCTTCCTCGTATTCCGTGCCCAGGTCGGCCAGCACCGGCTGCACCGAGCGCACGACGAAGGGCAGGCTGGTGAAGGTCATGGCCACGACCAGGCCCGGGAAGGCATAGGCCACCTTCCAGCCAAAGGGGGCCAGCCACTGGCCGATCCAGCCGCCGGGCGACAGCAGCAGCGACAGCGTCAGGCCCGCCACGGCCGTGGGCAGCGCGAAAGGCAGGTCCACCAGCGCATCCAGGAAGCGGCGGCCGGGGAAGGCGTAGCGCACCAGCACCCAGGCAAGCAGCATGCCGATCACCGTGGCCAGGAACGTCGAGATGGCCGCACCCGTCAGCGTCACGCGGTAGCTGGCCAGCACGCGCGGATCGGTGATGGCGCGCCAGTATTGCGCCCAGGTCATGTCGCTGACGTACAGGAACAGGGCCGCGATCGGCACCAGGATGACCAGCGACAGGAAGAGCACGCTGACGCCAAAGCTCAGGCCGAAGCCGGGCAGGGTCGGGTGACGGGTAAAGAATTTCGGCATGGCCGGCAGGATACACGGGAAAAAGCCGGTTGCCCCTGATGGACAACCGGCGTTCGGCCCCGCCCGCGCCGCGGGCAGGAGGTGGGCGGTCGACCCGCTTAGCGGCCCTTGGCCAGCAGCTCGTCCAGCACGCCACCCGACGCGAAGTGCTTCTTGGTGATGTCATCCCACGAACCCAGCACGGCCTGCGGGTTGATGAGCTTGATCTTGGGGAAGCGGGCTTCGTTGGCCTTCGCCACCTCGGCGTCGTGCACGCGGTAGTTGTAGCCGGCCAGCAGCGCCTGGATCTCGGGCGAGTACTGGTATTGCAGGAAGGCTTCGGCCAGCTTGCGGGTCTTCTTCTCGTCGACGACCTTGTCGACCACGGCCACCGGGAATTCGGCCAGCACGCTGACGGGCGGGACCACGACTTCGAAGCCCTGGGCCTTGAACTCGTCGCCCTTGGCAATGTTGTTGACCTCGGATTCGAAGGTCAGCACGGCATCGCCCTGGTTGTTCTGGGCGAAGGCGACGGTGGCGCCCCGGCCGCCCGTGGGGAAGCTCTCGACGTTGCGCAGCAGCTTGCCGACGAATTCCTTGACCTTGGCTTCATCGCCGTTGAACTTCTCGTTGGCATAGAGCCAGGCGCCCAGGTAGGTGTAGCGGGCGTTGCCGGAGGTCTTGGGGTTCGGGAACACGACCTTCACGTCGTCGCGGACCAGGTCATCCCAGGTCTTGATGTTCTTGGGATTGCCCTTGCGCACCAGGAAGGCGATGGTGCTGTAGTAGGGCGAGCTGGCGTTGGGGAAGCGCTTCTGCCAGTCCTTGGCGACCAGGCCGCGGTTGGCCAGGATGTCCACGTCGGGCACCTGGTTGAAGGTGACGGTGTCGGCCTTCAGGCCTTGCAGGATGGCCTGGGCCTGCTTGGACGTGCCGCCGAAGGACTGCTCGATGGTGATGGTTTCGCCGGTCGTCTTCTTCCAGTGGTCGACGAACTTCGGGTTGATCTCGGTGAAGAGTTCGCGGGCGATGTCGTACGAGGTGTTCAGCAGCGTCTGCTGGGCCAGGGCGGCGGGCGCGGCGGCGGCCAGGGTGGCGGTGGTGGCGGCAAGTGCCAGGAGGCGTTGGAGTTTCATGTTCTCGGTATTTCCAGGTGAAGCCGCCGGAAGGCGGAGGGCAAGACGATGAAAAGGATCTGGGGAAGGGTGGTGCGTCAGCTGGCGCGGCTGCCCGTGGATTCGGGGATGGGTGGAATCCGTTCGGCGGGCGGGGTCACCCGCCACAGGGCGCGCCGGCGCAGCGCGGCCAGCAGCTTCAAGCCTTGCGGCCAGTCGCCGTGGCCGGAGTCGGTGTTGATGTGGCCCGCCTGTGGCACCACGACCAGGCGGCTGCCCCAGGCATGGGCAAAACCGCGGGCCCGTTCCAGGCGGCAATAGGGATCGTTGTCGCTGGCCACCACGACGCTCTGGAAGGGCAAGGGCTGGTCGGGCACCGGCCCGAAAGCGCGCAGTACGTCCGGCGCGTCGGGACGCTCGACGTCGGCCGGGGCCACCAGCAGGGCGCCCGCCACCCGGGTGCGCAAGGCCACCGGCAGGCGCGCGGCGGCCAGGCAACCGAGGCTGTGCGCCACCAGCAGGGTGGGGCAGGTGGCGGCGTCCACCGCCTGGGCCACCGCGGCGGTCCACAGGGCGGGGTCGGGGTTTTCCCAGTCGTGCTGCGTCACCCGGACGGCGTGGGGCAGTGTGGCTTGCCAGCGGCTTTGCCAGTGCTCGGGGCCGGAGTTCTTCCAGCCGGGGACGATGATCGCTTGGAATCGCATGGAGAGGATGATGCCGCCGCGTCTTCCTAACCCAAACTAATAATTTCCCCTTTGCATATACGAAATTTGGAATATGGGAGGCGGTCCAGGCCACCAAGGGTGATCGTGTATTCTTTCCCCTCTGCCGCCAGGCCACCTCAGAGCGGCCGGCCGCCTGCCCCGCGGGGGACAGGCAAGGCAGCATTATTCCTATTCCCCATCAAGGAGACCTCTCATGACTATCGCGAACCGCCTGCTGCCCCTGGCCGTCGCACTGGGTATGACCTTCGCGTCCGCCGCCCACGCCGACGCCATCAAGATCGCCGTCGTCGGCCCCATGACAGGTGCTTTGACGCAATATGGGGACATGGTCAAGGAGGGCGTCTCCACGGCTGTCGAGCGCATCAACGCCGCCGGCGGGGTCGACGGCAAGAAGATCGAGGTCGTCCTGATCGATGACGGCTGTGAACCCAAGCAAGGCCCGGTCGCCGCCAACCGCGTCGTGAACGACGGCATCGGCTTCGTGGTGGGCCACGTCTGCTCGGGCGCCACCATCGCGGCCGCCGACATCTACAACAACGAAGGCGTGGTCATGGTGACCCCCTCGGCCACCGCGCCCGCGCTGACCGACGGCAAGAACCACGAGTTCATCTTCCGCACCATCGGGCGCGACGACCAGCAGGGCCCGGCCGCCGCCCGCTACATCATCGACAAGATCAAGCCCGCCAAGGTCGCCGTGCTGCACGACAAGCAGTCCTATGGCCAGGGCATCGCCACCGCCGTGCGCAGCACCCTGCAGGAAGCCAAGATCGAGGTGCCGGTGTTCGAAGGCATCAACGCCGGCGACAGCGATTATTCGGCCGTCATCACCAAGCTGAAGTCCGCGGGCGTCGAGTTCGTGTACTTCGGCGGCTACCACCCCGAAGCCGGCCTGCTGCTGCGCCAGGCCGCCGAGCAGGGCCTGAAGGCCCGCTTCATGGGGCCGGAAGGCACGGGCAACCCCGACATCAACGCCATCGCCGGCAACGCCGTGGAAGGCTTCCTGGTCACGCTGCCTGCCGATTTCTCGGCCAACCCGGACAACGCCGCGCTGACCAAGGCCTTCACCGACAAGAAGCGCAATCCCGCCGGCGCCTTCCAGATGACGGCCTACACGGCCACCCAGGTCATCGCCGACGGCATCAAGGGCGCGAAGTCGACCGATCCGGTCAAGGTGGCGAAGTACCTGCACGCCAACAGCTTCGACACGCCGGTGGGCAAGGTGGAATGGACGCCGCAGGGCGACCTGAAGAACTTCGAGTTCGACGTCTTCACCTGGCACAAGGACGGCAGCAAGACCGTCGCCAAGTAAGGCGCGGCACGTCAACTGAAAAGGCCCCCGGGATGCCGCCGCGCTGGCGGTGTCCCGGGGGCCTTGCCGCATCCGGCGGGGCCATGGCGCCCGGCCGACCTCAGGCCTCGATGCGCCGGCCTGATTGCAGGTCGAACCAGTGCAGCGGGTGGCGGCCATCCTCCAGGCCGATTTCCACGACGTCGCCCACCTGGTTCTGCGCCTCGGCCGTCAGCCGCGTATTGCAGCGCACGACGAGACGGGTGGCGCCGAAATGGCCGTGCAGCAGTTGCTCGGAACCCAGCGTCTCCACCATCTCGACGGTCATGCCGACGCCGTGGCCGTTCATGACCAGGTGCTCGGGCCGGGTGCCCAGCACGACTTCCTGGCCGCGCACGGCCTGCGGCACCGCGCCTGGCGCGATGTGCAGCGGGATGCCGTCGGGCGTCTGGATGCCCCCCTGCCTGCCGACCTGGACGGTCATGAGGTTCATGGGCGGCGCGCCGATGAAGCTGGCGACGAAAGTCGACGCCGGACGCTCGAAAACCTCGGCGGGCGTGCCGATCTGTTCCACGCGGCCCTGGTTCATGACGATCATGCGCTGGGCCAGCGTCATGGCCTCGACCTGGTCGTGCGTGACGTACAGGCTGGTGGTGGCCAGGCGCCGGTGCAGCTTCTGGATTTCCAGGCGCATCTGCACGCGCAGCTTGGCGTCCAGGTTGGAGAGCGGCTCATCGAACAGGAACACGCGCGGCTCGCGCACGATGGCGCGGCCCATGGCCACCCGCTGGCGCTGCCCACCCGACAGGTGGCGCGGCCGGCGCGTGAGCAGCGGCGTCAGTTCCAGGGTTTGCGCCACCGCCTCCACGCGCTCGCGGATCGCGTCGCGGCGCATGCCGCGGATGCGCAGGCCATAGGCCATGTTGTCGTAGACGGACATGTGCGGATAAAGCGCATAGTTCTGGAACACCATCGCGATGTCGCGTTCGGCCGGCTCCAGTTCGTTGATGACCTCCTCGTCGATGAGGATCTCGCCAGCGCTCACGCTTTCCAGGCCCGCCACCATGCGCAGCAGCGTGGACTTGCCGCAGCCGCTGGGGCCGACGATGACGATGAACTCGCCATCGGCGATTTCCATGTTGACGCCGTGGATGGCCGTGACGCCACCCGGATAGGTCTTGCTGGTCTTGCAAAAACTCAGGCTTGCCATCAGGAGTCTCTTATTTTTCCGTGTCCACCAGGCCCTTGACGAACCACTTCTGCATCAGGACCACGACGAGCGCCGGCGGCAGCGTGGCCAGGATGGCCGTGGCCATGACGATGTTCCACTCGGTGAGGCCGTCGCCGCCGCTGATCATCCGCTTGATGCCGATGACGATGGGGTACATGTCTTCCTGGGTGGTGGCCAGCAGCGGCCAGAGGTACTGGTTCCAGCCATAGATGAACTGGATGACGAAGAGCGCCGCGATGCTGGTGCGCGACAGCGGCAGCAGGATGTCGAGGAAGAAGCGCATGGGACCGGCGCCGTCGATGCGCGAGGCGTCGACCAGTTCGTCGGGCACCGTCATGAAGAACTGCCGGAACAGGAAGGTGGCCGTGGCCGAGGCCACCAGCGGCAAGGTCAGGCCCGCATAGGTGTTCAGCAGGCCCAGGTTGGCCACCACGGCATAGGTGGGCACGATGCGGACCTCCACGGGCAGCATCAACGTCACGAAGATCATCCAGAAGAAGACCTGGCGCAAGGGGAACCGGAAGTAGACGACGGCGAAGGCCGACAGCAGCGAGATGACGATCTTGCCGATGGCGATGCCCAGCGCGGTGACCAGGCTGACCCACATCATGCGTGCCACGGGCGGACTTGCCGTGCCGCTCGTGCCTGCAAGCAGCGCCTGGGTGTAGTTCTCGATGAAATGCGTGCCAGGCAGCAGCGACATGGGCGCGGCGGCAACCTCCTGCGCGGTCTGCGTGGAGGCCACGAAGGTCACGTAAAGCGGAAAGGCGACCACGGCCAGGCCTGCCAGGAGCACGGCGTGGGCGAAGACATCCAGCCAGCGGCGGCGTTCGATCATGGCGGGCCTAGTAATGGACCTTGCGGTCGATATAGCGGAACTGCACCACCGTCAGCACGATGACGATGGCCATCAGCACCACCGACTGCGCCGCCGACGATCCCAGGTTCAGGCCTCGGAAACCATCGGCATAGACCTTGTAGACCAGCACCGCCGTCGCCGTGCCCGGACCGCCTTGCGTGGTGGTGTCGATGACGGCGAAGGTGTCGAAGAAGGCATAGATGATGTTGACCACCAGCAGGAAGAAGGTGGTGGGCGACAGCAGGGGGAAAACGATGGTCCGGAAGCGGCGCAAGGGGCCTGCGCCATCGATGGCGGCGGCTTCGATCAGGGAGCGTGGAATGGCCTGCAGCCCGGCCAGGAAGAAGATGAAGTTGTAGGAGATCTGCTTCCAGACCGCTGCCACGATGACCAGCGTCATGGCGTGGCTGGCATCCAGCCTGGGATTCCAGGCCACGCCGATCTTGTGCAGCGCGACGGCCAGGACGCCGACGGCGGGCGAGAACAGGAACAGCCACAGCACGCCGACGACGGCGGGGGCCACGGCGTACGGCCAGATGAGCAAGGTCTTGTAGACGCCCGCGCCGCGCACCACGCGGTCGGTCATGACGGCCAGCAGCAGCGACAGGGACAGCGCCAGCCCAGCCACCATGACCGAGAAATAGGCGGTGACGCGGAAGGAGTCGAGGTAGTCCCGGTTGCCTAGGAGGTCGGTGAAGTTGTCGAGGCCGACGAACTGGGAGGACAGGCCGAAGACGTCCTCGATGCGCAGCGATTGCCACAGCGCCTGGCCCGAGGGCCAGAAGAAGAAGATCAGGGTGACGGCCAACTGCGGCGCCAGCAGCAGATAGGGCAGGACCTTGTGGCCGTAGCGGGCGCGTTTATCCATGTACCGGCAAGGAAGGGAAGGGATCCGGCCTCGCGGCGCGGCGCGCCGCGCGGGGCCGGATCCTCGGCAAGTGTAGTCCGGCCCCGTATTTTTCGCCGGCGCGCCGCGAGGCGCCGGCTGGGCCCGTGCCTAGCGCGCGCTCTTCTCGAAACGCTCGAGCAGCTCGTTGCCGCGCTTGACGATGTTCTCCAGGCCGGTCTTCGCTTCCGACTTGCCCGAGAACACGCGTTCCATTTCGGCCTCGGCGATCTCGCGGATCTGCGGCAGGTAGCCCAGGCGCACGCCGCGCGACTGCGCCGTCGTTTCCACGTTCAGCTGCGTCACGGCGACGTCGGTGCCAGGGTTCTTTTCATAGAAACCGGCCTTGCGCGTGGCTTCGAAGGCGGCCTTGGTGACCGGCACGTAGCCCGTCTGCTGGTGCCAGCGGGCGGCGATCTCGGGGCTGGCCAGGAACTTGAAGAACTGGGTCACGCCCTTGTAGATCTCGGGCGACTTGTCGGCGAAGACCCACAGCGAGGCCCCGCCGATGATGGTGTTCTGGGGCGCGCCCTGCACGCCTTCGTAATAAGGCAGGGTGGAGATGCCGAGTTCGAACTTGCCGTTCTTCAGGATATTGGCGCGGCTGGCGCTGGAGCCCGTGAACATCGCGCACTTGCCCGAGACGAAGAGGGCGTTGGGATCGTCGCCACGGCCGCCATAGGTGAAGAGGCCTTCCTTGGCCATTGCGGCCAGGTTGGCGACGTGGCGTACGTGCAGGTCGGAAGCGACGGACAGGCGGGCGTTCGGGCCGCCGAAGCCGTTGGACTCGGTGGCGTAGGGCACGTTGTGCCAGGCCGAGAACGTCTCCAGCTGGACCCACGAGGGCCAGCCGGTGGTGTAGCCGCAATCCTGGCCCGCTGCCTTCAGCTTCCTGCCGGCCTCGGCCAGCGCCTGCCAGGTCTTGGGCGGCTGTTCGGGGTCCAGCCCTGCCTTCTTGAACGCGTCCTTGTTGTAGTAGAGGACGGGCGTCGAGCTGTTGAACGGCATGGAGATCAGTTCGCCATCGGCCGAGGAGTAATAGCCTGCCACCGCGCTCACGAAGATCGACGGGTCGATCGGGTCACCGGCTTCCTTGGCCATCTGCTGGACGGGCTTGATCGCGCCCTTGGCCTGCATCATGGTGGCGGTGCCGACCTCGAAGACCTGCAGGATGTCGGGCGCGTTGCCGGCGCGGAAGGCGGCGATGCCGGCGTTCATGGACTCGCCGTAGGTGCCTTTGTAGACCGGCTTGATGGCGTAATGGGTCTGGCGCTTGTTGAACTCGGCGGCCAGTTCGTTCACGCGCTCGCCCAGCGCGCCTTCCATCGAATGCCAGAACTGGATGTCGGTGGCGGCAAGGGCGGGGGAGGCCACGGCGGTGAACAGGGTGGCGAGGCTGAGGGTGGCGAGGCGAGTGCGCATGATGTCTCCGTGGGCTTCGAACGCGTGACGCCTCGACCAGCAGGATCGGGCGTCGTTGCAAGCCAGCTTATCGTATTGTTTGTGACGGTCATGTGACATGGGAATGTCGCACCCGCGCGAGCATCGGTCAATGCCGCGTCCCCATTTGCGTGCGCAGCAGCGCCGGACGCCTGGACGCGGGCGCCGTCGCTGGTATCCTTGCACCCCATGCATACCTTGGCTTTTCTGCGGCAGCGCCTGCCGCTGTACTTCCTGCTTGTCCGCGCGGACAAGCCCATCGGCATCCTGCTGCTGCTGTGGCCCACGTTGTGGGCGATGTGGGCGGCGGGCGAGGGCAGCCCCGCGTGGCACGTCGTGGTGATCTTCACGCTGGGCACCGCGCTGATGCGCTCGGCCGGCTGCGCCATCAACGACTATTTCGACCGCGATTTCGACCTGCACGTGCAGCGCACCGAAAAACGCGTGCTGACCTCGGGCAAGATCCGTCCGGGCGAAGCGCTGGCGGTGGCCATCGTGCTGGCCCTGGTGTCCTTCCTGCTGGTGCTGCCGCTGAACGCGCTGACCATCCAGCTGGCCTTCGTGGGCGCCTTCCTGGCGGCGTCGTATCCGCTCATGAAGCGCTTCTTCGCCATTCCCCAGGCCTACCTGGGCATTGCCTTCGGCTTCGGCATTCCCATGGGGTTCGCCGCGCTGCAGGGCGGCATCCCGGCCGCCGCCTGGCTCATGCTGCTGGCCAACATCTGCTGGTCCATTGCCTATGACACCGAGTACGCCATGGTGGACAAGCCCGACGACCTGAAGCTGGGCCTGCGCACCTCGGCCATTACCTTCGGCAGCTGGGACGTGGCGATGATCGGCGTGTTCTATGCCGCCACCGTGGGTTTGCTGGGCGTGGCAGGCGCCATGCTGGGCTATGGCTGGCCCTATGCCCTGGGCCTGCTGGGCGCCGCGGGCATCGCCATCACGCACCTGCGCTGGATCCGGCACCGCGACCCGCAAGCGTGCTTCCGCGCTTTCCTGCACAATACCTGGTTCGGTTTCGCCGTCTTCGCGGGCATCTTCGCCCAGACGGTGTTTTTCCGGCATTGAGTTTCCGGCACGCATTCCGGCACACATTCCGGCACTGTATCCCCCCACAGGGAACCCACGAGGAATCCACGCACATGGCCACGACCCAGGATACGCTTTCCATTGCCTTCATCGGCGGCGGCAACATGGCCGCGGCGCTGGCGGCCGGGCTTGCCGGCAGGCTTTGCCCGGCCTCGGCCATCCACGTGCTGGAAATCAATGAAAGCGCGCATGATCCCTGGCTTGCCAAGGGCATGACGGTCTCGGCCCGTCCCGACGACGCGCTGGCCGGCCGCAAGGTGTGGGTCTACGCCGTCAAGCCGCAGCAGTTGCAGGAGGCCGTGGCCGCCACCCGTGCCTGGCTGGACGACGACACGCTGGTGCTGAGCGTGGCCGCCGGCATCCGCAGCGACACGCTGGCCGCCTGGCTGGGCACGCCCGATGCGCCCTGGCAACGCCTGGTGCGCTGCATGCCCAACACCCCAGCCTTGGTGGGCGCCGGTGCCACGGGCTTGGCGGCGCTGCCTGGCGCCACGGCCCGGGACCGCGACCTGGCCCAGTCCATCCTGGGCTCCGTCGGCCTGACGGTCTGGGTGGCCGACGACGCCGCGCTCGATGCCGTGACGGCCTTGTCGGGCAGCGGGCCGGCCTATGTCTTCCTGTTCCTCGAATCGCTCATCCAGGGCGCCCAGGCGCTGGGGCTGGACGCCAGGCAGGCCCGCCAACTGGCCTTGGCGACGCTGGACGGCGCCACGCAACTGGCCGCGGAGTCCACCGAATCGCCGGCAGTGCTGCGTGAGCGCGTGACGTCCAAGGGGGGCACCACCGCCGCCGCGCTGGCCGTGTTTGCGCAGGCGCAACTGCCCCAGACCGTGGCGCACGCCATGGCCGCGGCAGCCCAGCGGGGCAGGGAACTGGGCGACGAATTCGGCGGCGCCGCCGGATCGGCCGCCAAGGAAGGCAGCCAGGCAGGCAGCAAGTAATGCAGCACGCACCGTCGCCCACGCGTTTCGCCCCGCTGCCGCCTGCCGCCTTCGCGCTGGCGGTGCTGGCCATGGGCATCATCGTGGTGGGCTCGAACTTCCTCGTGCAGTTTCCCATCAACGACTGGCTGACCTGGGGCGCGCTGACCTATCCGGTCGCCTTCCTGGTCACGGACCTGCTGAACCGGCGCTACGGTCCGGCGGCCGCGCGCCGCGTGGCCTGGATCGGCTTCGCGCTGGCGCTGGGCGCCTCGGTCTTCGTGGCCTCGCCGCGCATCGCGCTGGCCTCGGGCGTGGCCTATCTTTGCGCCCAGATGCTGGACATCCATGTCTTCGACAAGCTGCGCGAAGGCCGCTGGTGGCGGGCGCCGCTGGTTTCCGGCGCGCTGGCCGCCACGCTGGACACCTCGCTGTTCTTCGGCATCGCCTTCGCGGCCACCGGCGCACCCTGGATCACCTGGCTGCTGGGCGACCTGATGGTCAAGCTGGCCGTCAACGCCGGGCTGCTGGCCCCGTTCCGCGCGCTGATGTGGAACATCGCGAGACCGGCGGACGCCGGCCATGTACGAGGTTGAAACCCGAGGTTGAAACCCGAGGCTGAAACCCGGGGCTGAAACCCCTGCGGCCGTCAGGGTCGCAACATCGCATTCATTGCGCTTGGGCAAGGCGGCCATCGCGGCCGGCTTGCATACTGCCCCGCATGAATGCGAACCCACATGCCATGGAACTGGTTGCCCCCGCGGGCAGCCTTGCCGCCCTGAAGGCCGCCCTGCACGCAGGCGCCGACGCCGTCTACCTGGGGCTGCGCAACGCCACCAACGCGCGCAATTTCGCGGGCCTGAACTTCACCGAAGCCGATATCCGGGCCGGCGTGGCGCTGGCCCGCCAGATGGGGCGCAAGGTGCTCTTCGCCATCAACACCTTTGCGCAGGCCGGCCGCGACGCCGCCTGGCGCGAGGCGGTGGATGCGGCGCACGACTGGGGCGCCGACGCCGTCATCATGGCGGATGCCGGCCTCATGGCCTATGCGCGCGACCGTTATCCCGACCTGCGGCTGCATCTTTCCGTGCAGGGATCGGCCACCCATGCCGATGCAATCGCGCTGATGCACGAGCAGTTCGGCATCCAGCGCGTCGTGCTGCCGCGCGTGCTGACAGTGGCCGAAATCGGCCGCATCGTCGAGGCCGTGCCGGTCGAGATCGAGGTGTTCGGCTTCGGCAGCCTGTGCGTGATGGCCGAAGGCCGCTGCCTGCTGTCTTCCTATGCCACGGGTGACTCGCCCAACAACAAGGGCGTCTGTTCGCCGGCGCACGCGGTGCGCTGGACCGAGCAGGCCGGCCATCTGGAAGCACGCCTGAACGGCATCCTGATCGACAGCTATGCGCCGGGTGAACCCGCAGGCTATCCCACGCTGTGCAAGGGACGTTTCGAGGTGGATGGCGAGGCTGATCACGTGCTGGAAGAGCCCGCCAGCCTCAATGCCGTGGGCCTGCTGCCGCGCCTGGCGGAAATGGGCGTGGCCGCCATCAAGATCGAGGGCCGCCAGCGCAGCCCCGCCTATGTCTCGCAGGTCGTCGCCACGTTGCGCGCGGCCATCGACAGCGCCTGCGCGGCGCCTTCGCGCTTTGCCGCCAGGCCCGAATGGATGTCCGCGCTGGCCCGCCATGCCGAAGGCACGCAGGTGACCCAAGGCGCCTTCGACCGTCCCTGGAAATGACGCCATGAGCTACCGCATCACGCTGGGCCCCTTGCTGTATTACTGGAGCCGCCAGGAAACGCTGAATTTCTACGCCGAGGCGGCCGACAGCGCCGTCGACGAGATCTGCGTGGGCGAGACCGTCTGCAGCCGCCGTCATGAACTGAAGGCGGCCGATTGGCTGGACCTGGCCGCCGACCTGCGCACCGCGGGGAAATCCGTGCGGCTGGTGACGCGCACGCTGGTGGAGACCGCGGGCGAAGGCCAGGCCGTGCGCCGCCTCTGCGGCGAGGAGGGCTATGGCTTCGAGGCGGGGGAAACAGGGGCCGTGCGGCACCTGCGGGGACGCGCCTTCATCGCCGGTCCGCACATGAACGCCTATAACGGCCCCACGCTGCACTGGCTGGCGTCGCTGGGCGCGACGGGTTTCGTCGCGCCGCTGGAAATGGACCGCGAGACGCTGGCGCTGCTGCTGGCCGAGCGTCCCGCGGGCATGCAGGCCGAAGTGATGGTGTGGGGCCGCATGCCGCTGGCCTTTTCGGCGCGCTGCTTCACCGCCCGGCACTTCCGTCTGAAGAAGGACGAGTGCGCGTATCGCTGCAGCGAGCATCCCGACGGCCTGATGCTGCGCACCCGCGACGCCACGGACTTCCTGGCGATCAACGGCGTGCAGACGCAGTCGGCGGCCTGCCTGGACCTGCTGGACCAGGCCACGGAACTGGCCGCGATGGGCGTGGACGCCTTGCGGATCAGCCCGCACAGCCAGGGCACCTGGGACGCTGTCTCGGTGCTGTCCGAGCAGCGCCAGGGCAGGGCTTGCGGCCCCGTGTCGCCGCCCGCGGGCATCGCGCGCTGCAACGGCTATTGGTTTGGCCAGCCAGGCATCGTCTGGCACACCCCCGACGAGGAACACGCATGAGTCTGTCCTTCACGCCCCCGGCATGGTTGGCCAAGGTCGGCCGCCAACTGCCTTGCGGCCTGGTATCCCTGCATGGCGTGGCCGGGCTGGAACTGGCCCGCAAGCTGGCGGGGCTGACGCCGCCCGCCGAGCTGAACGGCCACGCGTACGCCATCACGGTCAGCGACCTGGGCCTGCGGCATGTCTTCCGCTGCGAGCACGGCCGTTTCCGCCCGGTGTTCCAGGCAGGCGCGGACGTCTCGCTGTCGCTCACCGCTACGCTGTCGGACTTCATCGCGCTGGGGCAAGGCACCCTCGACGCGGATACGCTGTTCTTCCAGCGCCGCCTGATGATCTCGGGCGACACCGAGCTGGGGCTGATCGTGAAGAACTGGCTGGACGCCTCGCAGCGTCCGGCCTGGCTGGCGCGCCTGTTCGGCCAGGCCTGACGTTCGTCGCACCAGTTTCTTACACTGGTTTCTTGCACTGGTTCCTCGCACTAACGCTCCTCGAACGTCAGGAACAGGCTTTCCAGGCGCTGCCGCGTGGCCTCGGCCAGCGGCGCCGCCGCCAGCGCCTCCGGCGAGGAACGATAGTGCTGCACGGCGTAATGGCGCACGCCTTGTTCCGCCAGCGTCTCGGCCAGCGCCAGCAAGGCCGGCTCCGGCAGCCACGACGGGCTCCAGGTCGTGCGGCACTCGAACGCCACGCCGTGCGCCAGCAGGGCGGCCAGGCTCTGGCGCACCGGTGCGTGGCTGCGCGCACGGCCGGTCAGGGCGTCATAGCCCTCGGCATCGGTCTTGATATCCAGGCCGACCCAGGACACGCCGGGCAGCATCTCGGCCAGGCGGTCGGGATAGATGCCCGCCGTGTGCAAGGCCACGGCAAAGCCCATGTCGCGCACCTGTGCCGCCAGCGCGGGCAAGGTGGGTTCGGACAGCGGCTCGCCGCCGCAGAACACCACGCCGTCCAGCAGGCCGCGCCGGCGCGCCAGGAAGTTCAGCACCTCGTCCCAGTCCAGCTCGCGGACCCGCTGTTGCAAGCCCGGGTTGTGGCAATAATGGCAGCGCCAGGGGCAGCCCGCCACGAACACCACCGCGCTCAGCTTGCCCGGCCAGTCCACGCTGGAATAGCGGGTCAGCCCGCCCAGGGCCGGCGTGCGCGGCCCCAGGCGGCCATGCGCCGGGATCAGCCGATGCTCGGTGGGGCAGTGGGCGGCGTGATGCGCGTGGGCGGACATGGCTGCCCCCTTCTCAGCGCTTGACGGCCGAGGGTTCCGTGAAGAAACGGCGCTCGTTGAATTCGCCCTGCTTGCCGGTGTTGAAGGAGCTGACGGGACGGTGATAGCCCATGACGCGGGTCCAGACTTCGCAGCGCGTGCGCTGGCTGTCGTCGCGGGTGGCCGAGGAAGGAGTGAGGGAGGTTTGCATGAGACGTGCTCCGGAAAGATCGGGCGCAAGGCCCGGGATGCCGGCCCCGGCAGCATTGCCCGGCCGGCCTGGCTCGTGAAGGGGCCTAGACGGCTTCGGCCGGCTCGGCCTGGGACGCGCTCGCGGCCTGGCCGGCCTTCGCCTGCAGTGCCGCATCGCACTTGGGGCAGAACTCGTGGCGGCCAGACAGATAGCCGTGCGTCGGGCAGATGGAGAAGGTCGGCGTGACGGTGATATAGGGCAGCCGGAAGTTCTCCAGCGCGCGCCGCACCAGCGTCTTGCAGGCCTCGGCCGTGGAGACGGCCTCGTTCATGTACAGGTGCAGCACCGTGCCGCCCGTGTACTTGCCCTGCAGCGTTTCCTGCAGGGCAAGCGCTTCGAAGGGATCGTCGGTGTGGCCGGCGGGCAGCTGGCTGGAGTTCGTGTAATAGGGCTGGCTGGCCGTGCCGGCCTGCAGGATGTCCGGATAGCGCTTGCGGTCCTCGCGGGCGAAGCGATAGGTCGTGCCCTCGGCGGGCGTGGCCTCCAGGTTGTACAGGTGCCCGGTCTGTTCCTGGAACGCGGTCATGCGCGCCCGCACATGGTCCAGCACCCGGACCGCCATGGCGTGGCCGACGGCGGTGGTCACGTCCTCGCGGTCGCCGGTGAAGTTGCGGATCATCTCGTTGATGCCGTTCACTCCCAGCGTGCTGAAGTGGTTGCGCAAGGTGCCCAGATAGCGCCGGGTATAGGGATACAAGCCTTGGTCGATATGGTGCTGCACCACCTCGCGCTTGGTTTCCAGCGTGTCGCGGCCCAGTTCCAGCAGGCGGTCCAGGCGGGCGAAGAGACCGGCCTCGTCGCCGGCGAACACATGGCCCAGGCGGGCGCAATTGATCGTGACCACGCCGATGGACCCCGTCTGCTCGGCCGAGCCGAAGAGGCCGTTGCCGCGCTTGAGCAATTCGCGCAGGTCCAGCTGCAGGCGGCAGCACATGGAGCGCACCATGTGCGGTTCCAGGTCCGAGTTCAGGAAGTTCTGGAAGTAGGGCAGGCCGTAGCGCGCCGTCATTTCGAACAGCAGCTGGGTGTTGGGATGGTCCCAGTCGAAATCCGGCGTGATGTTGTAGGTGGGGATGGGAAACGTGAAGGCGCGGCCGCGCGCATCGCCCGCCATCATCACCTCGATGTAGGCGCGGTTGATCATGTCCATTTCCGCCTGCAGCGCCCCATAGGAATAGGGCATTTCCTCGCCGCCGATGTACGGGACCTGGTCGCGCAGGTCGGGCGGGCAGGTCCAGTCGAAGGTGAGGTTGGTGAACGGCGTCTGGGTGCCCCAGCGGCTGGGCACGTTCAGGTTGTAGATGAGCTCCTGCATCATCTGCCGCACCTCGCGGTAGGACATCCGGTCCTGGCGCACGAAGGGCGCCATGTAGGTGTCGAAGGAGCTGAAGGCCTGCGCGCCGGCCCATTCGTTCTGCAGGGTGCCCAGGAAGTTGACGATCTGCCCGATGGCCGCCGACATATGTCGCGGCGGCGTGGCCTCGACCTTGCCCGGCACGCCGTTGAAGCCTTCGGTCAGCAGCGTGCGCAGCGACCAGCCGGCGCAATAGCCGCTCAGCATGTCCAGGTCATGGATGTGGAAGGAGCCGTCGCGGTGGGCGTTGCCCGCCTCGGGCGTGTAGACCTCGTTGAGCCAGTAGTTGGCGGTGACCTTGCCCGCGACGTTCAGGATCAGGCCGCCCAGGCTGTAGCCCTGGTTGGCGTTGGCGTTGATGCGCCAGTCCCGGCGCGACAGGTATTCCTCCATGGCGTGGGCCACGTCCACCTGCGCGCCGGGCAGGGGCAGGGCAGGAGCGGCGTGCGTCGGGCAGCAGGAGGGCTGCGCGAGGGCGGTGCTTGGCGACATGGCGATACCTCATCTAGTGGTTTTGATGAATCCTACCCCCATATATTGTGTTTTTGTGCGTTGAGACGCTGGCGTTTGAGGTTGCGCAAATCCGCCAGGCGGATGGCCGGCGCGTGCAGGGCACGGAAAGATCCCGGGACGCAATTACTTGAAGGTTGGAACATCGTGCCCGCTCCTGGCGCGGCGACCGCGCCGTTTTGGTGCAAAGTCGCCGGGAACTGACCCGTTATGGCGCGCAACGGCATCGAAAAGACGTTACGAGGCCTTACGGAGCGATATGGCACGCTTATTGCGGATGGTTTCCATATTGGGGAATCCACGCAGTGACAGCGTATGTCCTGACTCTCAGAATACGCGCCACGTTCGTGTTCCCCAAGACTGGTGATCCCTGTTGTCCGGGACGAACCCCGGGCTCGCACGAGTCCCGGGAGACACCCGGACGACCCTTATCCTCTGCTGGAGACCCCAAGCATGAAGCTGCTACAGCGCCTGACCCCCATCACGTTCGCCATCGGTGCCATGGCACTGGCCGGCGCCGTCCACGCCGCCGACTCGATCAAGATCGGCATCCCCCAGCCGATGACCGGTCCCAATACCCAATACGGTGACCAGATCCAGGCAGGCGCGCTGACCGCCATCGAGACCATCAATGCCAAGGGCGGCGTCAAGGGCAAGAAGCTCGAACCCATCCTGATCGACGACGGCTGCGAGCCCAAGCAGGCCGTGCCCGCCGCCAACCGCGTGGTCAACTCCGGCGCCAAGTTCGCCGTGGCCCACGCCTGCTCGGGCGTGACCGTGCCGGCCGTGAACGTCTACGAATCCGAAGGGATCGTGGCCATCACCCCGGGCGCGACCTCGCCCCTGGTGACCGACACGACCAAGCCGCACTTCTTCTTCCGCACCATCGGCCGCGACGACCAGCAAGGCCCGTTCGCCGCCGGCTACATCGCCAAGACGCTCAAGCCCGCCAAGGTCGCCGTGCTGCACGACAAGCAGACCTACGGCTCGGGCGTGGCCACGCAGGTGCGTGACGCTCTGAAGAAGGAAGGCGTCAACATCGTGATGTTCGAAGGCATCAATGTCGGCGACAGCGACTACTCGGCCGTGGTCACCAAGCTGAAGTCGGCCGGCGTCGACCTGGTCTATTTCGGCGGCTACCACCCCGAGCTGGGCCTGCTGCTGCGCCAGTCGCGTGAACAGGGCCTGAACGTCCAGTACATGGGTCCGGAAGGCACCGCCAACCAGGATCTGGTCGCCATCGCCGGTCCGGCCATCGACGGCCTGCTGGTCACGCTGCCCGCCGACTTCACCAAGCGCCCGGGCAACGAGGGCATCGTGAAGGCCTTCCACGACGCCAAGCGCGATCCGGACGGCGCCTTCCAGATGCCGGCCTACGCCGCGGTGGAACTGATCGCCAAGGGCATCGAGGCCGTGGGTGAGGACCCCGCCAAGGTGGCGGACTACCTGCACGCCAACAGCTTCGACACGTCCATCGGCAAGGTAGAATTCGACGCCAAGGGTGACCTGAAGAACTTCGAATTCGCCGTCTACAAGTGGGACAAGGCGGGCAAGAAGACCCAGCTCTGATCCCCAAGGATTCGCGCCGGCGCGGGGCCGGTGCGGTCGATTACCCTGCATGCCCTGGATTCCGGCTCCGGCAAACCATACCGGGGCCGGTTCCGTTTTCCGCCGGGCCGGCCCCTGGCGCAAGACTCCACAACCGGGAGTCGCTTGCGCCAGGGACGCGGCGTAGGGCATTTATCTGGAGCCCGGCACTATGTCCGACCTCATCCCCCAATTGACCCAGCAGCTGTTCAACGGCTTGTCCCTGGGCGCGATCTATGCGCTGATCGCCATCGGCTACACGATGGTCTACGGCATCATCGGCATGATCAATTTCGCACACGGCGAGATCTACATGATCGGCGCCTACGTCGGCCTGGTCACCCTGACCGCCATCGGCACGCAGAGCGGCATGCCGCTGCCGCTGATGATCGCGGCCATGATCGTCGTCGCCATGGCGGTGACCGGCATCTATGGCTTCTCCACCGAAAGGGTGGCCTATCGCCCGGTGCGCTCCAGCCCGCGGCTGGTGGCGCTCATCTCGGCCATCGGCATGTCCATCTTCCTGCAGAACTGGGTGGCACTCGGGCAGGGTGCGCGTGACATGGCCGTGCCCTCGCTGATCTCGGGCGCCGCGCAGTTCCACATGGGCACCGATTTCGACGTGACCGTCCCGTATTCGCGCCTGCTCATCATCCTGGTGACGGTGGCGCTGATGATCGCGCTCACGCTCTTCATCAAGTATTCCCGCATGGGCCGCGCCTCGCGCGCCTGCTCGCAGGACATGCGCATGGCCAACCTGCTGGGGATCGACACCAACCGCGTCATTTCCTTCACCTTCGTGCTGGGCGCCGTCATGGCCGCCGTGGGTGGGGTGCTGATCGCGGTCACCATCGGCAAGCTCAATCCCTTCATCGGCTTCATCGCCGGCATCAAGGCCTTCACGGCGGCGGTGCTGGGCGGCATCGGCAGCATTCCCGGCGCCATGCTGGGCGGCGTGCTGCTGGGCCTGGCCGAAACCTTCGCCGCGGCCTACATCTCGTCGCAGTACAAGGACATCGTCGCCTTCAGCCTGCTGGTGCTGATCCTCCTGTTCCGTCCCACGGGGCTCCTGGGCAAACCCGAAGTGGAAAAAGTCTGATGGCCAACACTGTCAAACCTGCATTCATCGCCGCGCTGCTCACCGCGGTCCTGGTGGCGCCCGTGTTCGGGCTCCAGCTGCTGCGCCAGGGCGTCACGACCTACCTCGAAGCCCGCTGGGACCTGATCGCGCTGTCGGCCGGCATCGTCTTCGTCTTCCAGCTCGTGCGTCCGACGCTGGCCCGCGGCCTGTCCGGCATCAAGCTGCCGACGCTGCCTGCCTCGCCCACGCGCGGCAGGAAGCCGCTCATGCTGCTGATCCTGCTCATCGCCGTGGTCTGGCCGTTCTTCGGCGGCCGCAGCGAAGTCGATATCGCCACGCTGGTGCTCATCTACGTCATGCTCGGCCTGGGGCTGAACATCGTCGTGGGCTTCGCCGGGCTGCTCGACCTGGGCTTCGTGGGCTTCTACGCCGTGGGCGCCTACACCTATGCGCTGCTGTACCACTGGGCTGGCTGGGGTTTCTGGGAGGCGCTGCCGTTCTCGGGCGCCATGGCCGCGCTGTTCGGCTTCCTGCTGGGCTTCCCGGTGCTGCGCCTGCGCGGTGACTACCTGGCCATCGTCACGCTGGGCTTCGGCGAAATCATCCGCCTGCTGCTCATCAACCTGAACCAGTGGACGGGCGGTCCGGACGGCATTTCCGGCATTCCCAAGCCCACGGTGCTGGGCATGGAAATGGTGCGCCGTTCGCGCGACCCCGAGGCCGTGACCTTCCACGACTTCTTCGGGCTGACCTTCAACAACCAGCACATGGTCATTTATCTTTACCTGATGGCATTGCTGCTGGCCTTGATCACGCTGTTCGTCTCGACACGGCTCATCCGGATGCCGGTGGGCCGGGCATGGGAGGCGCTGCGCGAGGATGAGATCGCGTGCCGCTCCCTGGGCCTGAATCCCACCCGCATCAAGCTCTCCGCGTTCACGCTGGGCGCCATGTTCGCGGGTTTCGGCGGCGCCTTCTTCGCGGCGCGCCAGGGGCTGGTCAATCCGGAGTCCTTTACGTTCATCGAGTCCGCGCTCATCCTCGCCATCGTGGTGCTGGGGGGCATGGGCTCGCAGGTAGGCGTGATCCTGGCCGCCATCGTGCTGACGGTGCTGCCCGAGCTCGCGCGCGAATTCGCCGAATACCGCATGCTGCTGTTCGGCCTGGTCATGGTGTTGATGATGATGTGGAGACCGCAAGGGCTGTTGCCCATGAAGCGCCCGCACGTGGAGTTGCGCAAATGAGCGATTCCCTGCTGCAAGTATCCGGACTGTCGATGCGCTTCGGCGGCCTGCTGGCCGTCGACTCGGTCGCCTTCGACGTCAAGCGCGACGAGGTCTTCGCCATCATCGGCCCCAACGGGGCCGGCAAGACCACGGTGTTCAACTGCGTGGGCGGTTTCTACAAGCCCACCGCGGGCGATGTCGTGATGGACGGCAAGCCCATCAATGGCCTGCCCAGCCACAAGGTGGCGCAGCACGGCCTGGTGCGCACCTTCCAGAACGTGCGGCTGTTCAAGCAGCTGACCGTGCTGGAAAACCTGCTGGTCGCTCAGCACACGCAGGTGGAGAACCGCCTGCTGCCCGGGCTGCTGAAGCTGAAGTCCTATCGCAAGTCGGAGGCCGACGCGCTCGACCGTTCGGCCCAGTGGCTGGACTTCATGGGGCTGCGCGAGTTCGCCAACCGTGAAGCCGGCAACCTGCCTTACGGCCACCAGCGCCGCCTGGAAATCGCGCGCTGCATGATCACCAAGCCGCGCCTGCTCATGCTGGACGAGCCGGCCGCCGGCCTGAATCCGCAGGAAAAGCGCGAGCTGCAAGGCCTGATCGATACGCTGCGCCGCGATTTCGGCGTGGCGGTGCTGCTCATCGAGCACGACATGGGCCTGGTCATGGGCGTGTCCGACCGCATCCTGGTCATGGAACACGGCAAGCCCATCACCACCGGCAAGCCGGACGACGTGCGCAACGACCCCCGGGTCATCAAGGCCTATCTGGGGGAAGAGTGATGCTGAAACTGGAAAACGTCAGTACTTTCTATGGCGCCATCCAGGCGTTGGACAACGTCTCGGTCGAGGTCAACGAAGGCGAGATCGTCACGCTGATCGGCGCCAACGGCGCGGGCAAGACGACGCTGCTCATGACGGCCTGCGGCTCGCCGCGGGCCAGGACCGGCACCATCTCGTTCCTGGGCAAGGACATCACCCAGCTGCCCACGCACGAGATCATGCGCAGCGGCATCGCCATTTCGCCGGAAGGCCGCCGCGTCTTCCCAGACCTGACCGTGGCCGAGAACCTGATGATGGGCGGCTTCTTCGCGGACAAGCGTGCGATGCAGGAGGGCCTGGCCCACGTGTACACGCTGTTCCCGCGCCTGAAGGAGCGCGCCAGCCAGCGCGCCGGCACCATGTCGGGCGGCGAGCAGCAGATGCTGGCCATCGGCCGCGCGCTGATGTCCAAGCCCCGCCTGCTGCTGCTGGACGAGCCCACCCTGGGGCTGGCGCCGCTCATCATTGCGCAGATCTTCGACATCATCCGCACCATCCGCGCGGAAGGCGTCACGGTGTTCCTGGTCGAGCAGAACGCCAACAAGGCGCTGGGCGTGGCCGACCGCGGCTACGTGCTGGAAAACGGCCGCGTGGTGCTGGCCGATACCGGTCCCAACCTGCTGGCCAACGCCGACGTGCGCAAGGCCTACCTGGGCGCCTGACCCGGGCAGCCCCTGCAACGCGCCGGTCCCGCCCCGCGACAGGGCAGGCCGGCGCGTTCTTTCATTCGGCATCCAGCTCGGGATAGTGCCGGAAGATGCCGTCCCCATAGGGCAGGCGGCGTTCGCTGGCGAAATAGCCGCGCAGGGCAGGCAATTGCGCGACGCGCAGGTGCAGGGCCATCAGCCTCGGATAGCGCGAGGCCAGCGTGCTCATGCGGCGCGGGAAGGCATGCAGCAGACCGTCCACGACGTGGTGCAGCGACAGGTCGGCATAGGTCCAGCCCTTGGCGGTCAGCCAGCCGCTTTCCCCATCCAGAAGGCCCTCGAAGTAGCCCAGGAACTTCGGCATGCGGGATTGCCGGAAGTCCTCGGCCCGCCGCAAGGCTTCCTCTTTCTGCTCTTCGTAGTACAGGCCAGCCGCGATGGGGTGGTGGACGTCGTGCGCCTCCGCCACCAGGTCCGCGAGGGTCAGTTGCACCTGGTTGATCCACAGCCGGCCGGCGGTGTCGGCGGGCGCCAGGCCATGCTTCTCGCCCAGGAACAGCAGGATGTTGGCGGTCTGTGCCAGCGTCATGCCATCGGCGACCAGATAGGGCGGGGCGAAAGGCGGATCCGGCCGGCGGGCCTGCAGGTCCTCGATGAGGCTGGAGGAATCGCCACCGCTTTCGCGGGCGCGATCCACGTAGTCGATGCCGCCGGCCTCCAGGGCCAGGCGGACGAACTCGCCGCGGCCGGGGATGCCGTCCCAGTACCAGAAGTCATAGGCCATGAAGCGCTCCTTTGGAGGGGGGACCAACCCCGGTTGTAGCGCCGCCCGGATTTCAACGTCTTTACGCAATGTTTCGGCACGCAGCGGGAACCGTATGCGTAAATGCAACTCACAAGGACTCACTCGCAGGGAGTTACAACAACATGATCGCCATCAACCGACGTCATCTCACGCTTTCCCTCGCCGTCCTTGGCGCGGCCGGCGCCTCGCTGGCCACGCTGCAAGACGCCCAGGCCGCCAACGCCGCACCCGCCGTGCAGGAGCTGGCCACCGGCCTGAACCACCCCTGGGGCATGGTGTTCCTGCCCGACGGCCAGGGCGCCCTCATCACCGAACGCGCGGGCGACCTGCGCCTGTGGCAGGACGGCAAGGGCGTGTCCCAGCCGCTGCGCGGCGTGCCCAAGGTCCATTCCCAGGGGCAGGGCGGCCTGCTGGACGTGGCGCTGTCACCGGACTTCGCCCAGGACCGCATGGTCTACCTGTCGTACTCGGAAGCGGGGGATGGCCGCGCCGGCACGGCGGTGGGCCGCGGCAAGCTGGCCGAGGACAACGCCAGCCTGCAGGACTTCACCGTGATCTTCCGCCAGGCGCCCAAGCTGTCCAACGGCCAGCATTTCGGCTCGCGCCTGGTGTTCGACCGCGACGGCATGCTCTTCATCACGCTGGGCGACAACGGCCAGCGGCCCACGGCGCAGGACCTGGACAAGCTGCAGGGCAAGACCGTGCGCCTGAATGCCGATGGTAGCGTGCCCAAGGACAATCCCTTCGTGGGCAAGGACGGCGCGCGGCCCGAAATCTGGTCCTATGGTCACCGCAACGCCCAGGGCATGGCGCTGCATCCCCGGACGGGCGCCGTCTGGCTGAACGAGCACGGCGCGCAGGGCGGCGACGAGATCAACATTCCGAAGGCGGGCGCCAACTATGGCTGGCCGCTGGCCACGCACGGGGTGAACTATGGCGGCGCACCGATCCCCGAGGCCAAGGGCAAGCGCGTGCCCGGCACCGAGCAGCCGGATTTCGTGTGGGAACAGTCGCCCGCCGTGAGCGGCATGGCCTTCTATGAACATGCGCGCTTCCCGGCCTGGCAGGGGTCGATCTTCGTGGGCGCGCTGAAGGACCAGAGCCTGATCCGCCTGACGCAGGAAGGCGGCAAGATCGTGGAGCAGGAACGGCTGCTGAAGGATCGCGGCGAGCGTATCCGCGACGTGCGCCAGGGGCCGGACGGCAGCCTGTATGTGTTGACCGACAGCAGCGACGGCAAGCTGCTGCGCGTGGGCCTGCGGGAATGACGGGCTAGGGCCTGTTACTTCGCGCGGCGGGATTCGCGCAAGGCGATATAGATCCCGCTGCCCGCGATCAACGCGGCGCCGATATAGGCCCAGGTGTCGGGCAGTTCGCGCCAGAACAGCCAGCCGAACAGCGTGGCCCACAGCAGGCCCGTGTAGTCGAAGGGCGCCACGACCGAGGCGGGCGCGATGCGAAAGCCCTGGGTGATCAGCGTGAGGCCCAGCGTGCTGCACAGCGCGATCCCCAGCAGGCCGGGCAGGTGCTCGGCCTGCACCGGGGTCCAATACCAGGGCTGCCAAGGCAGGCTGATGACGGCCTGCGCCGCGGCGATGTAGAAGGTCGTGGTCAACATGCTTTCCTGCGCGCCGATGCGGCGCGCGCTGACCATCATCACCGCGTAGCCCACGGCGCCCGCCAGGGGCAGCAAGGCCGCCGGCTGGAAACCCGCCATGCCGGGCCGCACCACCACCAGCACGCCCAGGAAGCCCGCCAGCACGGCGATCCAGCCGCGCATATCGACGTCTTCGCGCAGCACCAGCACCGACAGCAGCGTCACGAAAAGCGGCGCGGCGAAGATGATGGCCGTGGCTTCCACCAGGGGCAGCAGGGTCAGGCTGAAGTAGAAGCCGCAGGCACTGGCGACGTTGATGGCGCCGCGCATCGCGTGGATGCCCAGGTGGCGGGTGCGCAGCGCCCGGCGACCACCCATCCAGACCACCAGCAAGGCCACCACCGGCAGCGCGAAGGCGCCGCGCAGGAACAGCAGCTGGATGGGGGCATACGCCTCGCCCAGCCACTTCGCAAGGCTGTCGCTCATGCTGAGGCTGCAGATGCCCGCGACGACGCAGAGGATGCCTGCGGCGGAGCGGGAGGGCGAGGAGGGGGCGGTGGAAGCGTCGGACATCATTCGGGGGCACAACGGCAGGCAGGGCGGATGACACAAGGGCGCGCAGGCAGGCGCGCCGAAAAAACGAAAGGCAGGCCCGCCCAAAGGATGGCCCACCGCTGTCTAGCCTAACAGAACGGCAGGCAGGAATGCCCCATGCTGGTGCGCAACGCCCTCCGGCGTGCACCACCGGGAGGATACCGGCCCCGGCACGCCTGCCGTCCTGTCTGGCTGGCAAGTCTGGCACGCGACTTGCTTGTCAGTCCCTGCCCGCGCAAGGACGCGCGGCACATCCCTCACGGAGCAGTACCCGGCAAAGGCGCCCAGACCCTCGTGGTCCAGGGCGCCTTTCGCGTTTTGAAGGCAGCAGGAGCAAGCATGCAACGTCCATCCCCCTCCGAGATCCGGGACCTCGTCATCGTCGGCAACGGCATGGTGGGCCACCACTGCGTCGAACAGCTGGTGGCCGCCGGGGCCCTGGCGCAATGGCGCATCCATGTCTATGGCGAGGAGGCGCATCGCGCCTATGACCGCGTCCACCTGTCCGAATACTTCTCGGGCCGCGACGCCGGATCATTGGCGCTGGGCGAGGCCGCGCTGTATGAACAGGAGGGCGTGTCCCTGCACCTGAACGCGCCGGTGCTGGGGCTGGACCGCAAGCGCCGCGTGGTCTACACACAGGCAGGCGAACAGCGCTATGACGCGCTGGTGCTGGCCACGGGCTCCTATCCCTTCGTGCCGGTCATCGAAGGCGCGGAGGACGCGGCGCGGCTGGTCTATCGCACGCTGGACGACCTGGACGTGATCCGCGCCGCCGCCGCCCAGGCCCGACGCGGCGTCGTGGTGGGGGGAGGATTGCTGGGGCTGGAGGCCGCCAACGCCTTGAAGTCACTGGGCCTGGAGGCGCACGTGGTCGAGTTCGCGCCGCGGCTGATGCCCGTGCAGCTGGACGAGCTGGGCGGCGAGGCGCTGAAGGCGCGCATCGAATCACTGGGCGTGGGCGTGCACCTGTCGCGCGCCACCCAGTCCATCAGCGCGGGCGAAACCTATCGCTACCGCATGAACTTCGCCGACGGCGAGCACCTGGAAACCGACCTCATCGTGTTCTCGGCGGGCATCCGCGCGCAGGACAGCCTGGCGCGCGCCAGCGGCCTGACGATCGGCCCGCGCGGCGGCGTCGTGGTGGACGACGATTGCCGCAGCAGCGATGCCGACATCTACGCCATCGGCGAATGCGCGGCCTGGCAGGGCACCTGTTTCGGGCTGGTGGCGCCGGGCTACCAGATGGCGCGCACCGTCGCCGCGCAACTCTGTGCGCAAGCCGCCCAGCCTTTCGCGGGCGCCGACATGTCGACCAAGCTGAAGCTGCTGGGCGTGGACGTGGGCTCGCTGGGCGACGCGCACGGCGCGACCCGCGATGCGCGCAGCTATCGCTACATCGACGAGGCCGGGGCCAGCTATCGCCGCCTGGTGGTCTCGGGCGACGGCAAGCGCGTGCTGGGCGCGGTGCTGGTGGGCGACAACAGCTATTACGACACCTTGCTGCAGTACGTGCAGAACGGCATTGCGCCGCCGGCCGACCCGGCCAGCCTGATCCTGCCGGCCAGCGGCGACGCGCCGGCGCTGGGCGTCGATGCCTTGCCGGCCACGGCCACGATCTGCTCGTGCCACAACGTGAGCAAGGGCGCGATCAGCGCGGCCATCGACGGCGGTTGCGCCGACCTGGCGCAGGTGAAGGCCTGCACCAAGGCCGCCACGGGTTGCGGCGGCTGCACGGCGCTGCTGAAGAACGTGGTCGAACACGCGTTGACCGCGCGCGGCGTGGCCGTGGACAAGAGCCTGTGCGAGCACTTCGCGTACACGCGGCGCGAGCTCTACGACATCGTGCGCGTCGAGGGCATCGAGCGCTTCGACGAACTGCTGGCCCGGCACGGCCGTGGCTCGGTGGGCTGCGACATCTGCAAGCCCGCGGTGGGCTCCATCCTGGCCTCGTGCTGGAACCGGCCGATCCAGGACCCGCTGCTGGTGCCGCTGCAGGACACCAACGACACCTTCATGGCGAACATGCAGAAGAACGGCACCTATTCGGTGGTGCCGCGCATCCCGGCGGGCGAGGTGACGCCCGAGGGACTGATCGTGATCGGTGAGATCGCGCGCAAATATGCGCTGTACGTGAAGATCACCGGCGGCCAGCGCATCGATCTTTTCGGTGCGCAGCTGCACCAGTTGCCGGACATCTGGGCCGAGCTGATCGCCGCCGGCTTCGAGACCGGCCATGCCTATGGCAAGTCGACCCGCACCGTGAAGTCCTGCGTGGGCAGCACCTGGTGCCGCTACGGCGTGCAGGACAGCGTGCGGATGGCACTGGACCTGGAGCATCGCTACAAGGGCCTGCGCGCGCCGCACAAGCTGAAGTTCGCGGTCTCCGGCTGCACCCGCGAGTGCGCCGAGGCCCAGAGCAAGGACATCGGCGTCATCGCCACCGAAAGCGGCTGGAACCTGTACGTGTGCGGCAACGGCGGCATGCGGCCGCGCCATGCCGAGCTGTTCGCCACGGACCTGGACGACCGCAAGTTGATCCAATATATCGACCGCCTGCTGATGTTCTACATCCGCACCGCCGACAAGCTGCAGCGCACCTCGGTCTGGCGCGAGTCGCTGGAGGGCGGCCTGGACTACCTGAAGGCCGTGGTGATCGAGGACAGCCTGGGCCTGGCCGCCGAGCTGGAGGCGCAGATGCAGCAGGTGGTCGACCGCTATGAATGCGAATGGGCCAATGCGCTGGCAGATCCGGAGAAACTCAAGCGCTTCCGCACCTTCGTGAACGCCCAGGGCGGCGATCCCGACATCCGCATGGAGGACGAGCGCGGCCAGCCGCGACCGGCAAGGCCCGCGGCCCTGCGCGAGATCGCCATCGTCGAGGAGGTGCTGTGATGGCGGTGCCTGACGAATCCCGAGCCTGGCGCACCGTGTGCCGCCGCGCCGATCTGGTGGCCGAGTCCGGCGTCGTGGCGCTGGTCGATGGCGAACAGGTCGCGATCTTCCACGTGCCCGGCGACGAAACAGAGGTCTATGCCGTGTCCAACCACGACCCGTTCTCGGGCGTCAACGTCATCGGCCGCGGCATCGTGGGCCGCCTGGGCGGTGAGCTGGTGGTGGCCTCGCCGCTCTACAAGCAGCATTTCCGCCTGCGCGATGGCGTCTGCCTGGAGGATGCCGGCCAGCGCCTGCGCACCTGGGAGGCGCGGCTGCACGGCGACGTCGTGGAACTGGCTTGAAGAGGAGGGCGCCATGACGCATGTGAAGCCTGGCCAGCCCCATCCTCCCGTGCGCCTGATCGGCGCCGGGCCGGGCGATCCGGAACTGCTGACGCTGAAGGCAGTGCGCGCGCTCGGCGAGGCCGAGGTCGTGCTGGTCGACGACCTGGTCAATCCGGAGATCCTGGCCCATTGCCCGCAGGCCCGCCTCGTGCGCGTGGGCAAGCGCGGCGGCTGCCGGTCCACGCCGCAGGACTTCATCCAGCGGCTGATGCTGCGCTATGCCCGGCAGGGCAGGCGGGTGGCCCGCCTGAAGGGCGGCGACCCCTGTGTGTTCGGACGCGGCGGGGAAGAGCAGCAATGGCTGGCTCGCCATGGCGTGGCCTGCGAGATCATCAACGGCATCACGTCCGGACTGGCCGCTGCCACGGACTGCGGCATTCCGCTGACCCTGCGCGGCGTGGCGCGCGCGGTCACCCTGGTCACCGCGCACACCGAAGACGATTCCGCGCCGGATTGGAAGGCCCTGGCGGCCAGCGGCGCGACGCTGGTCGTCTACATGGGCGTCGCCACCTTGCCCGCCACGCGAGGGCATCTGCTGGCCGCGGGCATGGCGCCCGCCACGCCGGTGGCGATGATCGAACGGGCCTCGCTACCCGCGCAGCGGCATTGCGTGAGCAGCCTGGCGGCCATGGAAGACGACGCGCGCGCCTTCGGCCTGCGCAGCCCGGCGGTGCTGGTGATCGGTGACGTCGCGGCCTGGGCCAGGGCGCAGGAAACGAGGGCGGACCTGCGCGCCAGCGCCTGACACGCGATGAACGAGCACACCCTGCCCGACGCCTTGCGTTACCTCATTGCCGCCAGGCGCGCCGAGACAACCGGCCTCGAGGCGCTGGCGCACGTCTGCACGCTGGTCACGCAGGCGGGTGAACTGGTGCACGCCCTGCAGAAAGAGCGCGGCTATTCGAACGTCTATCTGGCGGCCGAGCACGCGTCCGCCCGCGAAACGCTGCTGGCGTATGCCGCCGATGCCGACGTGCAGGCGCGGGCGCTCAGGCAGGGCCTGGAACGGCTGGATCCCGCCGCGCAGGCAACCGCCGACAAGGCCAGGCTGCTGACCCGCGTGGCCTATGTGCTCTATCGCCTGGACGAACTGCCCGCCTTGCGCCGCCGCGTGCTGGCGCGCGACCTGGACATCGAGACCTCGCTGGCGCACTACACGCGGCTGATCAACGGACTGCTGGGACTGGTCTTCGACGCGGCCGACACCGCCTTGGACCCCGAGGTGACGCGGGCGCTGGTGGCGCTCTTCAACCTGATGCAGGGCAAGGAACTGGCCGGCCAGGAGCGCGCCTGTGGCGTGCGCGGTTTTGCCGCGGGCCAGTTCACGGCGCCGCAGCATGCCCAGCTGGCGCAACTGATCGACGGCCAGGACCGTTGCTTCGAGGCCTTCCTGGCCCACGCCCAGCCGCCGCAACAGGCAGCCTGGGCTGCACTGGCGGCATGTGAGGCCGAGCTGCGCCAGTTGCGCGGCATGGCTGCCCGCACGTCGCCCGACGCGCGCGTGGATGCCGCCTTGGCGCAGATCTGGTTCGACGTCCAGACCGCCCGCATCGACGGCATGCGCGCGGTCGAGGCCGAGCTGTCCGCCGCCTTGCCGGCCCTGTGCCAGGCACGCATCGCCCGCGCGCATGATGACCTGGACAATCATCGTCGGCTCGCTCGCCGGTTGGCGGAGCCGGCGGCGGCATCGGCGGTGCTTTTCACCGTGCAGGGCAACGCCCTGGATGCGGGCGCGCCCGACCTGGCCGGCCCGATGTTGTCGCCCCAGCTGTCCCGTTCGCTGCTGGACCTCGTGCAGGCCCAGGCGCAACGCCTGCAGGCCTTGTCCGACGCACTGGCGGGCGCCCGCAGCAGCCTGGATGCGCGCAAGCATATCGAGCAGGCCAAGCAACTGCTGATGGCCCACCACACGCTCAGCGAAGCGGCAGCCCACGACAAGCTGCGCAAGGCGGCCATGAGCCGGGGCCTGAAGCTGGAAGAATTTGCCCGCCAGGTGCTGGCGGCGGGCGCGGGCGGCCAGGCCTGAACGCGGATGACCCGCAGGCGGCCGCCCAAAGACCCTGACGCCAACGCAGCCTGCGCCGGCATATTGCCGCGCGGCCCGGTAATATGACAGGCTGCCTGGACCGACCGTCCGGGCCGAGACCGACCGGAATACAGGAGCAGGGCAGCATGAGCGAATGCAGGGTCAACGGCACTCCCCAGAACTGGGGCTTGAGCCAGATCGTCAACGGACTGCGGGATGCGCGGATGGAGTGGCGCGCGCACAGCGGGCGCATGCGCGCCTCGGGCGAGCGCGAGTTTCCCTCGGTGGCGCAGGTGCGCTGCGCGGTCGAGCTGCTCTGTGGCGCGCTGTTTCCCATGCGCCTGGGCCCCATCGACCTGCGCGAGGAGAACGAAGACGCCTATGTGCAGCTGACACTGGCCAAGGCGCTGGACCAGTTGTCGCACCAGGTGCGCCTGGAGCTGGGCTACGGCGCCCGGCATTCGGCCGTGGCGCCGGAAACCATCGCGGCCCAGGCCCGTGAACTGGTCAGCGCCTTCGCGGCCGCCTTGCCGCGCGTGCGGGTCATGCTGGACACCGACGTCATCGCCGCCTACCAGGGCGATCCCGCCGCGCGCAGCGTCGACGAGGTGCTGCTGTGCTATCCGGGCGTCATCGCGGTCATCCACCATCGCCTGGCGCACGAGCTCTACAAGCTGGGCGCGCCGCTGGTCGCCCGCATCGTGGCGGAGATCGCCCACGCCGACACCGGCATCGACATCCACCCGGGCGCGACCATCGGCGCCAGCTTCTTCATCGACCACGGCACGGGCGTGGTGATCGGCGAAACCACCATCATCGGTGAGCGCGTGCGCCTGTACCAGGCGGTCACGCTGGGCGCCAAGCGCTTCCCCGCCAGCGAGAACGGCGAATTGAAGAAAGGGCTGCCGCGCCACCCCATCCTGGAAGACGACGTGGTCATCTACGCCGGCGCCACCATCCTGGGCCGCATCACCGTGGGACGCGCCTCCGTCATCGGCGGCAATGTCTGGCTGACGAATTCGGTTCCGGCGCACAGCAGCGTCACGCAGGCCTCGCTCATCAGCGACGGCGCCACGCAGGACAACGGCGCATAAGACAACGGCGCATCCTGGGATGCGCCGTCGGGGTCTTGAGGGCCTGAGCAAACGCGCAGGGCAGGGCTTTTGCCCGCCCCGCGGAATCAGGGCGCCAGCGTCTTGATCAGCAGGTCCGCATTGCCTTCCAGCTCTGCCACGGGGTCCGTGCCGTCGGTGGCCAGCACGATGGCCTTCGCGCCGCCGGCCTCGATGGCCTCGCGCAGCGCGGGCGTGGGCTCGCGGTGCAACAGCGCGGCCGCTGCGCCGTTGTCCTTCAGCGTGGCGGTCAACTGCGCCAGCGCCTCGGGCGTCCATTCCTTGTCGTCGTGCGCGAGGGTATCGATCAGGTCCAGATTGAACTCCGACACCAGGTAGGGCAGGCGCTCGGACAGGCTCACCACGGACACATTGCTGGCGGCGGCCAGGCCCTTCTGGCTGCGTGCGTTCAGCGTCACCAGGCGGCGCTTGATGGCGGCTAGGTTGGTCTCGATGGCCTTGTCATCCGAGGGCGACAGGCGGCCCAGGTCGGCGGCCACGATATCGGCCATGCGGCCCAGGTTCACGATGCTCAGCCACGGATGCGCGGCGAACTGCGCCCCGGGATTGCCGCCCTGCAGCGCAATGCCATTCAGCGCGCCATCCAGCGGCCGGGCGGCATCGATCTCGACGATGCGGATGTTGCTGCGGCGCGCGACCGGGAAGAGCGGGTCATCCGCCCACAGCGAACGCAGGCCCACCACGGCGTCGGCCGTGCCGGCCGCCTTGGCCAGCGCGGGGCCGCCGCGGCCACCGAAATACGAAGCCAGGCGGGTGGGCGGCAGGTTGGCGGGCGCGGCGCGCTCGACACGGATCCTGGTGCCCTTGGCCAGGCTCTCGGTCAGGGCGTGCACCACGGGATGCGCGGTCAGCACGGTGGCCGAGGCGTCGCTGGCAGCCGGACCGCTGGCCTCCGCCGCAGCGCGCGAAGCGCGCGTGGCACGGCCTTCCTGCGCATGGGCGGGCACCGCGGCGGCCGCGGCGCCCAGGGCCAGCGCGACCACGGCAGCCAGGCGGGTCAGGGAGAGGGGGAGAGTCTGGGAAGTCATCCTGCATTTCCTTTCAAGCTGGGCAGGACGCCGCGCGCCACTGCCGAGGCCGCAAACAAGACGCCTGCGACCAGAATGATGGCCGCGCCCGAAGGCACCGGCAGTTCGAGTTCGATGGGCAGCATGATGCCGGCCAGCGTGCTGATCGTGGCCAGCAGCACCGACAGGCCGAAGAAGCCCTTGAGCGATTGCGACAGCAGGCGCGCGGCCGCGGCCGGAATCACCAGCAGGGCGCCGACCAGGATGGCGCCGATCACCTTGACCGAGGCCACCGTCACCAGCGTGACCAGCACCACGAAGAGATAGTCCATGGCCTTGACCGGCACGCCGCGCACGGCGGCCAGCTGCGGATTGAAGCTGGCCAGCATCAGGCGGTTGTAGTTCGGCAGCGCCAGGGCCACCGTCAACAGCGCCACGCAGGCCAGCACCGCCAGATCCTGGCCGTTGACGGTCAGCACCGAGCCGAACAGCACGTTCTCCAGGATATGGATATTGATGCGGCCGGCCAGGATCAACAGCAGGCTTGCGCCCAGCGCCAGCGACACCGACAGGAACACGCCGATCAGCGTGTCGGGGGTCAGGCCCGTGCGGTTGCGCAGGTAATTCAGCAGGATGCCGAACATCAGGCAGTAGCTGAACAGACTGCCGTAGGGACCGGTGTAGGGTTCGCCCAGCAGGATGCCGATGGCCACGCCGGTCAGCGCCGCGTGCCCCACGGCCTCCGAGAAGAAGGCGTAGCGCTTGACCACCACCAGCGTGCCCAGGCCGCCCAGGATCGGCCCGATGATGAGCCCGGCCAGCAGGGCATTGACCACGAAGCCATAGGTGAGGGAATTCGGCAGCATGCCGGCTTGCGCCCAGCCCTGGATCAGATGGCGCAAGGTATCGAAGAAAGCGCTCATGCCGCGCGCTCCTCGGCCACGTCGCCCACCAGCGGCCGCGTGGAGAACAGCGCCAGCAGCCGGTCAGGCGTCAAGACCTGCGCGGGCGGACCGTCGCACAGCACCTGGCGGTTCAGGCCGGTGACGCGATCGGCCAGACGGCCCACGGCCGCCAGGTCGTGCTCCACCCACAAGACGGTCACGCCTTCGGCGCGCCAGTCGGCCAGCAGTTGCTCGAACACGCGCATGCCGGCCTCGTCCAGCGCGGACATGGGTTCGTCCAGGATCACCAGCGAGGGCATGGGCACGAGGCCTTGCGCCAGCAGCACGCGCTGGCGTTCGCCGCCCGAGAGCGCGCCCATGCGGCGATGGCGCTTTTCCAGCATGCCCACGCGTCCCAGCGCGGCGTCGATGTCCGCCGAGCGCGTGCGCGACAGTCCCAGGAAGGCGGGGCGGCGCTGGCACATGGCGGCCATGAAGTCGTTCACCGTCATGGGCAGGCCGCGATCGAACTCCAGCGCCTGCGGCACGTAGCCGATGACGCCCGCGCGTTCGCCAGGCCAGGTCACCGACAACTGGCCGCGGTGCGGCATCTGGCCCAGCAGCGTCTTGATCAGCGAGCTCTTGCCGCCGCCATTGGGGCCGACCAGGGCATGCACGCTGCCGGGCGCGACCGTCATGCTGACATCGCGCAGGATGGGCGTGCGGCCCAGGACCAGCGAGATCTGCCTGAACGCCAGCGCCGGGCCGCGCGGGCCGGCGGGCAGGTCCTGCGTCATGCGCCGGCCTCCTTGATGGCGCGCACGACGGTGTCCAGGTTCTGCTTCATCTCCTTCTCGAACTGGTCGGCGCCGTATTCACCATAGGAAATGTGCGACAGCGAGTACAGCTTCACGCCGGTCTCGCGCTGGATGGTCTCCACGTAGGCCGAGGGGAAGTTCAGCTCCGAGAAGATCACCTTCACGTTCAGCTTGTTCAACTGGTCGACGGTGGTCTTCAGTTGAGCCGGGCTGGGCTCGATGCCATGGGCGGGCTCGACGACGGCCGTCACTTCCAGGCCGAATTCGCGCAGCAGGTAGTCATAGGCGCCATGGATGGTGGCCACGCGCAGGTCCGCATTCGGGGCCGAGACCAACTGGCCCAGGGCGTCGGCGCGCAGCTTGCGCAGGCGCTGGCCATAGGCGCGGGCATTGGCGGTGTAGGTCTGCGCATTGGCCGGGTCGATGCGGCCCAGCTCGCGGGCGATGGTGTTGACCTGGGCGATCGAGGCGGTGATCGACAGGAAGGTGTGCGGGTTCACCACCTTGCCCGAGGCGTCTCCGCCCCGCGCGGCCATGCCGACGGCGGCCAGCAGCGGCACCTGGGCATTGGCTTCGATGACGGGCATCTTGGGCTTCTCGCTGGCGGCGATCATGCGGTCGGCGAAATCGTCATGGCCGATGCCGTTCAGCACCACCAGGTCCAACGTGCCGATGCGCTTGATATCCTCGGCGCGCGGCTCGTACGCGTGCGGATTGAAGCCCACCGGGATCAGCGGCACGACCTCGGCCTTGTCGCCCACGATGTTGGCGACGTAGCTGTAATAGGGATGCAGCGTCACGCCGATGCGCAGGCGCTTGTCGGCGGCCTGGGTGGGCGCGGCCACGGTGAGCGCGGCCGCGGCGAGCAACAGCAGGCTGGCCAATTGCCGGGCGCGGCGGCGCAGGAACATCGGGATAGCGGTGAATGCGTGCATGGATCTCGGGTATCGGAAGGAACGCGGAAGACGGGAGCGGGGAAGGGGGCGGCGATGGCCTGCTAGGGCCGGCCCTGGCGGGTGACGCCGCTGTCGAACTGTGCCACCACCTGGCGCCAGCCGGCGGCGGCCAGTGCGGCGTCGCTGGCGGGATCGGGCAGGCTGGCCGAGGCCTCGCGGCTGAGCCAGACGTCGGGCTCGCCGTCGGGCAGGCCGTGGCTGGCGCCGGCGTGGCCGTGGCCGTCGGTGGCTGGCGCGGCAGTTGCCGCCGACGGCACACGCAGGATGAAGGAGCCCGCCACCTCGGTGTCGGCGCTGCGGCCCACGTAGAGCGTCTGCGCGGCTTGCGGCTGGGCAGTCCATGCATGGCCGCCCCGGACGGCGGTGCTGTTGTCGACGACGAAGGGAGGCACGCCCAGCTCGGCCAGGCCGGCCACGCCGGGCAGCGCGCCCTCGGCCTGGGCGGCGTAGCGGATTTCCTCGCTGGCCACGCGCAGGTCGGCATAGATGCCCTGCTCGGCAGGCGTCAGCGCGCGGCGCGCATCGATCTGGTTGGCCGAGACCGCCTGGGTCTCGACGGCTGCGGGACGCAGCCCGATGTAGCTGGCGGCCAGCGCGACGATCAATGCGCAGGCGCCCAGGACGGCAAGGGTTTCATGGCCGGCGCCTGCCGGCCGTATCACTTGGGTGGACGGCATGCCTTACTGGATGTCCACGTGGTCGATTTCCACCACGTGGCCGGGGCCTGCGTCGAACAGCACGTAGAAATCGCCGTCGGGACGCTTGAACGTCAGTTGCGAATTCTGGTCGAGCTTGCCGGGCACCAGGATCTGCTCGTCATAGGAAATGACGTCCATGGTGACGCCGGGCGCGCCGCTGCCGTCGGAGAAGCCGCCGGTGCACTGGATCTGTTCGTTGGCCGCGGACTTGCACTCGGCCATGGGGTTGTGGGCCAGCGCCGGCGCGCCGGCGCCCAGCAGGGCGAGCAGGGCGGCCGCGCGCAGCAGGGCGGGACGGAGGGAAGTCAGGGAAGTGTTCATTGCTTGGCTCCTTGCGTGTTCAGCCATGCGACGGTGGTCGGGGAGGCGGCGGACAGCGGCCACGGCGCCTGGTGCATGCTGCCGTCCCAGCCTTCCGCGGTCAACCAGAGTTCGTCGTCGGGCTTGGTGCGGGCGGGAATGGGCACGGTGGCGAATGCGCGGTGCGGGCCGCCGAAGAAGATGGCGCCCGCGGCGCGCAGGCTGCGGGGCTTGCCGACGCGCAGGTAGACCGCGCGGATTTCATTCTCGCAGCCCTGGCACAGCGCCATCGTGAAGGTCTTCACCATGCCGGCCGGGTCGGACTTGGGGGCACCCACTTCGAACTCGGCCATCTGCATCTTCCAGGGGCCCACCTGTACTTCACCGGCAGGACGCTGGCCCAGGCCGGCCGCGCCGCGGAACAGCGCCAGCTGGTCGAAATAGGGCTGCAGATAGATGAGGGGCAGGACGAACAGCAGCCCGCTCAGATAAAAGCGGTAGCGGCGCCAGAGGCTGCCGGTGGGCGGCGCGGGATTGAGCGTGGCGGTCTTGCTCATGATTGCGGACCTGCTTGGAAAAAGACGGGGAGGGCGGCGCGCGTGGGGCTCGTCATTCGGTCACCTCGCGCGCGGTCGCGGTGCCCGGGACCGGATCCGCGGCACGCGCGGGTTTGCCGGCGGGACGGCGGGCCGTCTGGGGACGTTCGCCACGCACCGCCTTCACGGTGGCCTGGGTCGTGCGCTTGGTCCAGATCAGCAGGCCGCTCAGGCTCATCATCGTGAGCAGCAGGCCGAAGAAGAACCAGACCAGCTTCAGCCAGAAACCGCCGAAATCCCCCGTGTGCAGCGGGCGCATGGATTCCGTGAAGAACTCCAGGCCGTTGCGGTCCGACAGGCGGCGCAGGTCTTCGGTCTTGCCGTCATAGGGATTGATCTGCGCGTACTGGTACATCAGCGGGTAGGCGCCGCGCCCGGCCACGGTGACCGGGTCGTAGGCATTGCCCGAGAAGAAGATCTGCTGCGTTTCCATGCCGGGCAGGTCGCGTTCCGCGTTCGCCACGACCTGGTCCAGCGACAGGCGCGGCACGGCTTCGCCCGGCGTCTTCACCGTCGGCACCTGGTCGCGCGCCACCACGGCGGGAATGCCCTGGGTGGAAATGGTGGTGTGCGTATCGCCCAGGATGGCCTGCACCAGGAACCACATGGCGCTGATGGAAATCAGCAGCACGAACCAGATCGACCACAGGCCCGCCAGGCGATGGAAGTCGCCCCAGAAGATCCGCGAGCCCTGGCCGGTGCGCAGGCGCGGCTTCTGGAAATAGGCGCGCCAGAAACGCTTGTAGACCACCAGGCCCGTGACCAGCGACACCAGCATCGGGATGGACAGGATGGACACCAGGTACCAGCCCCAGCTGTAGCCGTTGGTGAAGGGGATGAGCAGCCAGCCGTGCAGCGCCCGCATGAACTGGCGCAGGTCGAACGACAGGGCAGGGCCCTGCACGGCGCCGGTGTAGGGATTGACGTACAGCGAGGTGCTGCGCGCGCCCGGATAGGTGACCGAGGCGGTCAGGGCGAACTGCGACTCCTCGGGCCAGGAGAGGCGGTTGATGTGCGCCTGCGGTTCCTGCTTCCTGATGGTGTCCAGCAGTTCCTGGTAGCCCATGCGGGGCGTATTGGCGTCCGGCGCCTGGGCACGCACCGCAGGGTGCACCAGCCAGACGATTTCCTGGCTGATGACTGCGATCGTGCCCGTGGCACAGATGAAGAACATGAAGAGCCAGATGGGCAGGGCCGCCCAGCTGTGAACGAGGAACCAGAGTTTTGAGCGCGACGGTTTGGACATGGGATTTCGCGTGAACGCGCGAATGAAACGCGGCGTGGCCACGGCCGGCCCTGCACGTTTCGTCTGAAACGCGACGCATTCCTGGCCGTGAATAATCCGCAATTGTTGCAAATAGATCGCATTTCGGCAAACGATTTCTTAACGAATCTTGAGGAAACCCCGCTTGAATCACCAAGCTGGTGCATGCTCGCCACGGCAACTGATATGGTGTTTTCCCGCCTTCTTGATTCTGTTCTGCGGCGGCCCGACCCCCTACAATCGCGGCATGCCAACCCGGAGCAGCAGATGACAAGGCTGAGGAGGTGGGGCTGCCCGGACACCGGGCGCCTGGAGAAGAGACAGCAGCGCTGCGCCAGCCTGGCCGCCGCGCTGGCGGGCATGCTGGCAGCGTTGCTGGCGCTGGCCTGTCCGCCGGCCGCGGCGCAGGACCCGCGTATCGACCCCGACCACGCCTTGCCCGTGCTGTCCGACACGCCGCGGCCGCCGGCCAGTGACGACGAACGCGGCCTGCGCGCGGGCACCATGGCCGCGCGCCTGGCCGCCTGTACCGGCTGCCATGGCGCCCTGGGCGGCGGCAGCGCGGATGGCTATTTCCCGCGCATCGCCGGCAAGCCCGCCGAATACCTCTACAACCAGTTGACCGGTTTTCGCGACGGCCTGCGGCCTTACCGCGCCATGGAGGTGCTGCTGGCCCACCAGTCCGATGCCTATCTGCGCGAGATGGCGCAGTGGTTCTCGGCGCAGGCGCCGGCCTATCTGGCGCCGCGCAGCACCGCGGCCCCCTCGCAGGCCCTGATGGTCGCGCGCGAGCTGGTGCTGCGCGGCGACGCCTCGCGCGGGCTGCCGGCCTGCGTGGCCTGTCATGGGGCGGCGCTGACGGGCGTGCTGCCTGCCTCGCCCGGCCTCATCGGCCTGCCGCATGACTACATCGCCGCGCAGTTCGGCGCCTGGCGCACCGGCACGCGGCGCGCGCTGGCGCCCGACTGCATGGCGGACATCGCCGCCAAACTGCGGCCCGACGAAGTGGCGGCGGTCTCCGCCTGGCTCTCGTCGCAGCGCATGGCCGGCGCGCCGCCGCCCGAACCCGCGCCCGAGGGCAAGCTGCCCATGGCCTGTGGCAGCCAGCCCGGTCCTCATGCCGGGGCAGGGGGGCAGCCATGAGTCCCGCCGTCTCTCGTACCGCGCGCCGCATCGGCCTGGCCTTGCTCCTGCTGCTGCTTGCGCTTGCCGGCCTGGGCTATTGGCTGGGCACGCGCGAACCCGCCGACCCGCCAGCCCGCGCGGCCGCTGCCGCGCCTGGCACGGCGCATGGCCCCGACGAATCAGGCCAGATCACCCGCGGCCGTTACCTGGCCGCGCTGGGCAACTGCATGGGCTGCCACACCGCCGCACGCGACCCGGGCCAGCCCTCGGGCCGCGGCGCCCTGTACGCAGGCGGCGACGCGCTGGTCACACCCTATGGCCGCTTCCATGCGCCCAACCTGACCCCCGACCGCGAACACGGCCTGGGCAACTGGACACAGGACGATTTCTGGCGCGCGCTGCGCCACGGCAAGCGTCCGGACGGCGGCCTGCTGTATCCGGCGTTTCCCTACACCAGCTACCGCCACCTGACGCGCGCCGACGCCGACGCGCTCTTTGCCTACCTCCAGTCGCTGCCCGCCGTGCCGCGCCCGAACATCGATCACGAACTGTCCTTCCCGTATTCCCTGCGCCCCTTGCTGGCCTATTGGCGCGCGCTGTATTTCCGCGCCGACGCGCCCTTGCCATCGGCAGGCGACACCGAAGCGTCGCCGCAATGGCTGCGCGGCCGCTACCTCACCGAAGGCCTGGCCCACTGCGCCGAGTGCCACACGGCGCGCAACCCATTGGGGGCCTTGCGCGGCGACGCCCCCTTGGGTGGCGCGATGATGCCGGGCCAGGGCTGGTATGCGCCGCCGCTGACAGGCGAGCCCGGCACCGGACTGGGCAACTGGGCGGAGCAGGACATCGCCGAACTGCTGCGCACCGGACTGTCGCAACATGGCTTCGCGGCCGGCCCCATGGCCGAGTCGGTGCGCAACGGCTTCCAGCATGCTTCCGAGGCCGACGCGAAGGCCATTGCGCATTACCTGAAGCGCCTGCCTGCCGGACCGCCGCCCGCGCCGTCAGCCGTACCGGACTACGGCGTCATGGCCCAGGGCCGCAAGCTGTATGAAGGGCTTTGCCTGCAATGCCACCAGGCCAAGGGCGAAGGACTCATGCCGGCCTGGCCCGCTCTCGTCGGCAATCCCGGCGTGCTGGCAAAGGCACCCGACAACCTGATCCGCCTGGTGCTGGATGGCGGCTTCGCGCCCGCCACCCCCGCCCATCCGCGCCCGCACGGCATGCCGCCTTTCGGCCCGACACTGAGCGACGCGGACATTGCCGCGGTGGCCACCTACGTGCGCAACAGCTGGGGCAACAGCGCCAGTCCGGTCACGCTGCCCGAAGTCCGGCGCGTGCGCGACCGCCTGCGTTGAGCACGGCCACGCAGCGGGAGCCGGCGGCATGAAACGCTACGAAGCCCTGGCCGAGGACATCGCGCAATCCATGCGCCAGGGCGTGCTGGCGCCGGGCGACCGGCTGCCGTCGGTGAGGCAGGCCAGCAAGCAGCGCTGCGTCAGCCCGTCCACGGTGTTCCAGGCGTATTACCTGCTGGAAGCGCGCGGCCTCATCCGCGCCCGCGCGCGCTCGGGCTATTACGTGCTGGGCCACGCGGCCGTCTGGCCACCCGAACCCGACGCCACGCTGCCGGCGACAGGCACGCGGGCGGGCGCGGAAATCGGCCATGCCGCCTCCGTGGAAGTCAGCGACCGCGTGTTCGACGTGCTGGAAGCCAGCCGCGCGCCTGGCGTGGCGCCCCTGGGCTCCGCCTTTCCCGAGGCCGGGCTGTTTCCCCTGCAACGACTGGGGCGGCTGTTGGCCCACGCCGGCCAACGCATGGACCCGGCCAGCACGCTGGATGACCTGTCGCCCGGCAATGCCCGGTTGCGCCGCCAGATCGCCTTGCGTTACCTGGCGGACGGGCTCACCGTGCATCCCGACGAGATCGTGGTCACCAACGGCGCATTGGAAGCCCTGAACCTGTGCCTGTCCGCCGTCACCCGGCCCGGCGACACCGTGCTGCTGGAGTCGCCCACGTTCTATGCCGCCCTGCAGGCGCTGGAACGCCATGGCCTGCACGCGGTCGAGGTGCCCACGCATCCGCGCGAAGGCATGGACCTGGCCGCATTGGCGCAGGCCCTGGCGCAGCACGCGCCGGCTGCCTGCTGGCTGATGACCAATTTCCAGAATCCGCTGGGCAGCCTCATGCCCGAGGCGAAGAAGCGCGAGCTGGTGGCGCTGCTGGCGCGCCACGGCGTGCCGCTCATCGAGGACGACGTCTATGGCGAACTGTATTTTTCCGTGCGCCGTCCCTTGCCCGCCAAGGCCTACGACAGCCAGGGACTGGTCATGCACTGCGGCTCGTTCTCGAAATGCCTGGCGCCGGGCTATCGCGTGGGCTGGGCCGCGCCCGGGCGTTTTGCGCGCGCCGTCACCCGCCTGAAACTCAGCACCACGCTGGGCACCTGCGCGCCCGCGCAGGCCGCGCTGGCGGCGTATCTGGAGAAGGGCGGCTACGACCGCCACCTGCGCCGGCTGCGCGATACGCTGGCGGCCCGCCAGCAGGCCTTCGTGCAGGCCGTGGCACGGCACTTTCCCGAAGGCACGCGCGCGACGCGGCCCGAGGGCGGTTATTTCCTGTGGCTGGAACTGCCGGCCGGCGTGGACGCGCTGACGCTGCACCGCCACGCGCTGGCGCAGGGCATCAGCGTGGCGCCCGGCCCCATCTTCTCGGCGCAGGACCGCTACCGGCACTGCCTGCGGCTGAACTACGGCCATGCGGACGGCGCGCTGGATGCCGTGGAAACCCTGGGGCGCATGGCCCACGCCCTGGCCGGCCAGCCCAGGCGACGACCCGCATGATCCGCCCCGCGCAATTGCCACCAAAGCGCCACCGGTAGAAACCGAATCCCCCACGTGACGGCGGTTTCCCAGGGAGGCCGCGGCGCAGGCGAAATATGAAATTACCCTTGCTTGCCGATGCATAAACCGCTGTCCTCGCGGCGCGCGGACACTGCAAACTCCATCGCGCGAACGGCGTTCCCGCGCGCGCGCCGCAACAGGAGGCAGGCATGACACTCTCGCTCAAGCAGCACCACATCGCCATACTCGCGCTCGACGGCTTCGAGCAATCCGAACTCGAGTCTCCCCGTGACGCCCTGAAGGCCGCCGGCGCGAAGGTGTCGGTCGTGTCGACCGAGACGGCCCCCATCCAGGGCATGAAGCACGACGAAAAGGGCAGCAAGGTGCCGGTGGACCTGACCTGGGCGCAAGCCGACCCGGCCGATTTCACCGGGGTGATCCTGCCTGGCGGCGTGGCCAATGCCGACGCGATCCGCACGGATGCCAAGGCCCAGGCCTTCGTGCGCGCCATCGACAAGATGAACAAACCCCTGGCGGTGATCTGCCACGGCGCCTGGCTGCTGATCTCCAGCGACCTGGCGCGCGGCCGTACGCTCACCAGCTGGCCCTCGCTGCAGGACGACCTGCGCAACGCCGGCGCGCAATGGGTCGACCAGGAGGTCGTGCAGGATGGCAACTGGGTCAGCAGCCGCAAGCCGGACGACCTGCCCGCGTTCAACGCGGCCTTCATCCGCCAGTTGAGCGGCCCCCACGCCTGACGTCCGGCCAGGACGCGCGGGACAGCGGGAAGCGACTGACATGGCGGCCTCCCTGCGACACGCGGCGCGGGAATCGCGCTACAGTGGCCGGGCCTCGTGCCCGACCCCGCGCCGTCTTGTCTTCCGATACCTCGCCTCCCTCCCTGGCCAGCCGCCACGACATCGACCCCTCCATCCCGGCGTTCATCGACGCCCTGTGGCTGGAACACGGCCTGTCGCGCAATACGCTGGACGCCTATCGCAACGACCTGGCGGGCTTCGATCTGTGGCTGCGCGAGGCCGGGGCAGGGGGCCTGCCCCAAGCCAGAACGGCGGACATCGAGCGCTGGTTCGCCGCCATGCATGCGCAGACCCGGCCCACCACCGCCAACCGCCGGCTCTCCACGCTGCGGCGCTATTTCCAATGGGCGCTGCGCGAACATCAGGTACAGGCCGACCCATGCCTGACCCTGCGCTCGGCCAAGCAGCCGCCACGCCTGCCCAACACCTTGTCGGAAGCGCAGGTGGAAGCCCTGCTGGCCGCGCCCAGGCCCGAGACCGAACTGGGCCTGCGCGACCGGGCCATGCTGGAGACGCTGTATGCCACCGGCCTGCGCGTCTCGGAACTGGTCAACCTGGGCCTGCTGCATGTCAGCCTGAACGAAGGCGTGCTGCGGGTCGTGAACGGCAAGGGCGGCAAGGACAGGCTGGTGCCGCTGGGCGCGGAAGCCGCGCACTGGATCGAACGCTATACCGCGCACGCGCGGCCCTTGCTGCTCTCCGGACGGCGCAGCGACGCCTTGTTCGTCACGGCACGCGGCGATGCCATGACCCGGCGCAATTTCTGGCTCATCGTCGACAAGCATGCACGCCAGGCGGACATCCACGCCCCGATCTCGCCGCACGTGCTGCGCCACGCCTTCGCCACCCACCTGGTCAACCACGGCGCCGACCTGCGGGTCGTGCAGTTGCTGCTGGGCCACGCGGACATTTCCACCACGCAGATCTATACCCACGTGGCACGGGAACGGCTGAAGCTGCTGCACGCCCAGCACCACCCCCGGGCCGGGGCGCCTGCCGTGCCGGCCAGCGACGACTGATCCGGTTCCTGGCCGCGGCTGGCGCCAGCCTTTGTTCAGGAACCTGTCAGCATTTCTCCGGTCTTACCCCCCTGACGCGGGCCCCGGCTGCAAGCCGGCGCGCAACGCCAGGCATCCCGCCCGGCGCGCCCGCCCGCGGCAACTCTCAGAAGCAGGAGCACACACATGAACAGCCAGGACAAAGCCGCCATCGACAGCGTGTTTGATCGTCTCAAGAGCGTGCAGGCGCAAGGCGGCGCGCGCGATACCGAGGCCGAGGCGGAAATCCAGGCCCGCATGGACGCCCAACCCGGCGCCGCCTATTACCTCGCCCAGACGGTGGTGATCCAGGAGCAGGCGCTGAAGGCCGCGCAAGCGCGCATCACCGACCTGGAAACGGGCAAGGGCGCCGCCACCGGCGCCGCGGGGGCTTCCGGCCTGGGCCGCCAGTTCTCCAGCGACCGTCCGGTGCCCGGCGGCAATGCGGCGGTTCCGCCCGCGCAGGCCCCAGCCGCCAACCAGGGCCTGTCCGCCAATGCGGGCTTTGGCCGCAGCGCCGGCGGTGGCGGCGGCTTCATGGCCGGCGCCATGCAGACCGCGCTGGGCGTGGCCGGCGGCCTGATGCTGGGCAACTTCCTGGGCGGCCTGCTGGGCGGCAATGACGCCCAGGCAGCCACGCCCGAAGCCGATGCCGGCGCGCAAGACGCGCAGGATGCCGCGCCGCCCGCCGAGGAAGGCTGGGATGACGGCGGCGGCGATTTCGGCGGCGACATGGGCGGCTTCGACGACATCTGAGCCTGTACCCCTAGCTTGGGGCGGCGCCGTGCCGCCCCAGGGGGCAAGGTCCTTATGCCAGCGCCACGCCATGCGCCGGGCCCAGCCTGAACTGCGCCAGTTCCTGCGCGCTGCATTGCCCGATCAAGGCGGTTTCCCAAGCCAGATAGGCCCGCGCCGCGTCCAGGTTGCCGTCGTGCCGGTCGTGGACGAAGAACAGCGTGTCGATGGCCGCCCGGTCATCCGGCACGCCGGGACTGGCAGCGCAAGGCAGGCCGCTTGCCTGCCACGCCGCCCATGTCGTCCAGCCCTGGACGGTGGCGCCAAGCGCCTTGAGGGTGGCTGCCAGCAGCGCGGCCACGGCGGCATCGGGCGCAAGCAGCAACACGCTTGATTCTCCCTGCAAGGCTTGGGCCGCCCGGCTGCGCGTCGTCCAGACGGCCCCGGCCGGATGCGCGCGGCGATACGCGAGGCTGCCGCGCGCATCCAGGATACGGGGCAGGGCCTGCGCGCGCAGATCCCCGGCCTGCCATTCCCCAGGCGCCACAGGCAGCCGCGCCGCCTGCCTGTGCGGCACGCGCAAGGCCGCATGAATGCCATCCTCGACGACCGCCGATTCGAATCCCAGCCTGCGCAGCCACGCTGCCGCCAACGGGGCGCGGATGCCGTCGTCGTCCAGCAGCAGCACGCGTGCGTGGCGCACGGCGATGTAATGGTCGGTGGCCTGCACCAACTGGCCGCCGGGCGCATGACGGGCGCCCGGCAGGGTCGCCGCCGCGAATTCGCTGTCCGTCCGGACATCCAGCACGTAGGTCGTGCGCGTGGCGTCGTCCAGCCAGGCCTGGGCCTGTGTAACGTCCAGGCCGGGAACGCCGTATGCCGAGGCGAGCGCCCTGGCACGCACCTGGCCGCTCAAGACAGCGCTGGGCCGCGCCGGCACCTCGCGCGTGCTGCCACGTTCCAGCGCGAAGCCCGCCAGTTGCCATCCCTGCGTGCCGTTCTCCAAGGCATACACCGGGTTCGGCAGCCCCAGGTCGCGCAAGGTCTGCGCGCCGATGATGCTGCGGGTGCGGCCCGCGCAATGCACCACGACGGGTTCGTCCGGCCCGCTCAACAGCGCGCCGATGCGCAAGGCCAGCTCGCCGTTGGGCACCGGAATGGCGCCGGGAATCGTCTGCTTGCGGTGCTCCGCCAACGTGCGACCATCCAGCAGCACGTGGACACGCCCCTCGGCCTGCCAGGCCCGCAGCGTCTCGGCGCTCACCTGTGGGGTGCCCGCGTGGTGCTCCACCAGCTCACCGAAAGTCTTGGACGGCACGTTCACGCCCTTGAAGAGCGTGTGGCCGGCGGCCTGCCAACCCGGCGCGCCATCCTGCAGCAGGTGCAGGTTGCCATAGCCCTGGACTGCCAGGGCGGCCGCCGCAAGCTCTGCCACGCCGTCGCCGTCATCCAGCAGCACCAACCGTGCATCCAGCCTGGGCAGCAGGGCGGGCGCCTCGATTTCCAGGCGGCTATAGGGCAGGTTCACCGCCAGGAAGGGATGGCCTTCGCCGTACTGGCCATGCTCGCGCACGTCCAGCAAGGCGATTTCCTGGCCATCGGCAAGCCAGGCGGAGACGGTATCCGCGTGAAGATAAGCAGTCATGGAAGGGATCGGGGTTCGGCGATGAAAGGTCAATAGAGGTAGCTGACGGGCGGCGCCACGTCGTTCAGCAGCGCGTTGCCCACTGCCTTGAGCTTGTAGGCCACCGGATCGTGCGTGGCGTGGGTACGGGCATTGCGCCAGTGCCGGTCGAAGTTGTGTTCGCGCAGCGTGGTGGCCGCGCCGCCCACGTCGAACAGCGCCTGGCCCGCATGCAGGCCGGCCTGGGTGGCGATCACCTTTGCCTGCGCCGTCACGACCGAGGCATGCGCCGCCAGGCGGGCCACGTCCTCGGCCGAGGCCTCGTCGCCAAAGCGGGCGCGGGCAGCGGCATCGACCTGGTCGGCGGCATGCAGCGTCAGCGCGCGCGCCGCCTCGGCCTGCGCCGAGATGTCGCCCAGCACCTGCAGCACGTAAGGATCGTCCTGGGGCGTTGCCACGCCGCTTTCCTTCACGCCGCGCAGGCCGCGCCGGCCCCATGCCACCGCATCGCGCAGCGCGGCCAGCGCAATGCCGACCTGGATGCCGCAATGGACGATCTGGGAAGCCGCCCCCGTGTGATGACGTTCGTTGGACCAGCGCTGCGTGCGCAGCACCTCGTGCCCGGCCACGGCCACGTTCTCGAAGTGGCTCGTGCCGCTGACCGTGCCCCGCTGGCCCATGCCGTCCCAGTCGTCCAGCAGGCGAATGCCCTCGCGCCCGGCGGGCAGCACCACCAGGACGCTGTCGCCGGCGTCGTCGACAGCGGTCACCTTGACCAGGTCGCCGATCAGCGCGCCGGTGCTGTAGTGCTTGATGCCGTCCAGGCGATAGCCATTCCCCTCGCGCCGCAACAGCGTGCGCACCTCGCCGCGCACGCCGGTGCCACGCTCGGCCGAGGCGCCGCCCACCAGCACGCCGCCGGCGATCCGGCCCAGGTAATCGTCCACCTGCGCGGGCGTGGCCATGAGCAGCGTGCGTTCCACGAAGACGAGATGCGGCAACAGGGCCTGGGCCACGCTGGAATCGCCCGAGGCCAATGTAATGACGAGCGTCGCCAGGTCCCGCACGCTGCCGCCTGCGCCACCCAGGCGAGCGGGCACGCGCAGCGCGCCCAGCCTGTCGGCGCGGATGCGCGCATAGGCGTCGGCATAGGCCTCCCGGGCCGGCTCGCCCGCAAGGTCACGCGCGGCGGCATGGGCGGCCAGGTCGCGGGCCAGGCGCTCGGCCCGCGCCAACAGGGACGCCGGCGACAGGACCGCGTTGCGGGCGGCCCTTTCCTCGACCTCGGTCACGGCGCTCATGATTGCAGCCACGCGTCGGCCAGCGTGGAATAGAAGGTCAGCGGTCCGGCGCGCAGCCCCTGCAGCCGCTTGTTGTAGATGCCGTAGAACTGCAGCTCCAGCAGGGTGATGGAGGCCACATCCTCCTGGGCGATGCGCTGCATCTCGAAGATGTGCGCCTTGCGCTTTTCCACGTCGCCTTCCTCCTGCATGGCTTCGATGGCGCGATCCATCTCGGGCGAGCTGTAGCCCGAGCCATTGCTGGACGGCGAGCCAGGCTTGATGTTCTTGCTCCAGAAGCGGCGCTGCACGCCGATCTGCGGATCGGGATAGCACGAGTACCACATGGACGAGGTGTCGAACTCGTAGTCGGTGAACAGCTTGCGCACATAGGTGCCCAGGTCGTAGTTGATCAGCTTGACCTCGACGCCGATCTGCTTGAGCTGCTGGCGGAACAGTTCGCCCGCCCGCACGTACACCGGACCGTAAGGCGCGCAGGTCACGTGCGTGATCGACAGGCGCACGCCGTTGGCGTCACGCCTCAGGCCCGCGTCCTCCAGCAGTTGCTCTGCCTTCTTCGGGTCGTACTCGTATTGCGGCAGGTCCGGGTTGTGGAAGGCTTTCTGGTAGCTCGGCACCGGGCTGGTCGCCACCGTGGCCAGGCCGTACCAGACGTTCTCGGCCAAGGCCTTGCGGTCGATGGCATGGGCGAAGGCCTTGCGCACGCGGATGTCCCGGAAGCGTTCCTGGCGCCAGTTGAAGTCGAAGAAGAAGATGGGCGCCGGCGCCTGCCAGCCTTCGGTGTTCACCACCAGCGACGGATTGGCCGCCAGGCGCGCCACGTCGCTTTCCGGCACGGGGTTGTTCGCCGCCAGCAGGATCTCGCCGTTCTCCAGCGCCACGGCGCGGGCGCCCGCATCGGGAATGGCCTTGAAGATGACGCGGTCCAGGTAAGGCTTGCCCTGGTCCCAGTAGTTGGGGTTGCGCTCTAGCAGGATGTGGCTGCCGCGCACCCACTCCTTGAAGACGAAGGCGCCGGTGCCGATGGGCTTGCTGTTCCAGGGGTTGGTCAGCGGATTGGTGCCCTCGTACAGGTGCTTGGGCACGATCTGCGTCTCGGTGCCGAACAGCGCCGACCAGATGACTGGCGAAGGACCCGACAGGTTCAGCACCACGGTGTGCGCGTCCGGCGTATCCACCGAGGTGACCTTGGCGAAGGTGGAGCCGCCGCGCGGGTGGGTCTTCTTCACCACGTTCAGGATGGAGTACTGCACGTCGGCCGACGTGAAGGGCACGCCGTCGTGCCAGGTCACGCCACGGCGCAGGCGGAAGGTGATCGTCTTGCCGTCGGCCGACTGTTCCCATGATTCCGCCAGCTGGGGCTGGGGCTTGAAGTCGCGGTCATAGGTGACCAGGCCGTCGAAGATGCTGGCGGAAATGGGCAGCACCGGCGCGGAGATGTTGATGCCGCCCACCAGGCCCGCCGAGGGTTCGGGGCTGACGTTGGCGATGAGCGTGCCGCCGCGCACGGGCTGGCCGGCGGCCGCGGCCTGGGCGGCCAGGGCCGACGGCAGCATGCCGGCGCCCATGCCTGCGGCAAGCAGTTCCAGGAAATGGCGGCGGTTGAAAGCGGGACGATCGAAGGACATGTCTTTACCTTGTGGAAACGCGGGGAGGGCGGGCGCGTGTCGGAGCAGGAACGGGTGGATCAATAGGAGAACGTCAGCGGCGGCGCCTGGTCGTTGAGCAGGTAGTCGCCCACGGTCCTGAACTTGTAGGCCAGCGGGTCGTGGGTGGTGTGGGTGCGCGCGTTGCGCCAGTGGCGGTCGAAGTTGTGTCCGCGCAGCGTGGTGGCCGCGCCGCCCACGTCGAACAGCGCCTGGCCGGCGTGCAGGCTGGCGCGCGTGGAGATGATCTTGGCCTGGGCCGTGGCGATCGACGCGTCGACCGTCAGGCGCTCGATGTCCTCGGGCGACGCCGTGCCGAATCGCGCGTCGGCGGCGGCATCGATCCGGGCCGCGGCCGCACGCACCATCGCCTCGGCGGCGGCGGCCTGGGCAGCGATGCCGCCCACGGTCTGCAGGACATAGGGGTCGTCCTGGGGACGCGCCACGCCACTTTCCTTCACCGCGCGCAGGCCGCGCCGGCCCCAGTCCACCGCGTCGCGCAGCGCCGCCTGGGCAATGCCCGCGTCCACGGCGCAATGGAAGATCTGGGCCAGCGCGCCCGTGTGGTGGCGCTGCGCCAGCCAGGGCTGCATCAGCAGGATCTCGTCAGCCTCGACACGCACACGCGCCAGCCGGGTCGTTCCGCTGGCGGTGCAGCGCTGGCCCATGCCGTCCCAGTCGTCGATGCGCGTGACGCCCTCCCGGTCCGCCGGAATCATCGCGGCCACCATGCGGCCTTCGTCATCCAGGGCGCGGATCTTCAGGATGTCGGCGAACAAGGCGCCCGTGCTGTAGTGCTTCAGGCCATCCAGCCGATAGTGATCGCCGTCGCGGACCAGGCGCGTGACCAGCTCGCCGCGCGTCTTGCCGCCACGCTCGGCGGCCGCGGCGCCGAACAGCGTGCCGCGCGCGGCCTGGGGCAGGTAGCGCGCCTGCTGGGCGGGCGTGCCCATCAGCCGCAGCCGTTCCAGGAAAACGAAATGCGAGAGGAAGGCCTGCGCGACATTGCTGTCGCCGCGCGCCAATGCCAGGGCCACGTCGACCATCTGGACCACGCTGCCGCCCGCGCCGCCGTGCTCGCGCGGCACGCGCAGCGCGCCGATGCGCTCGGCGCGCAAGCGCTGGAACGGCGCATGCGGCAGCGCCCGCTGCGCATCGCGGTGCGCGGAAGCGCTCGCCAACGCCTGGGCCAGCCCCTGGGCAGCCAGCACCAGCGCATCCGCCTGCGGGGCATCGTCGGGATCGGAGGGCGCCGCGCTCAGACGGCGATGGACAGCTTGGGCGTGGGACATGGATCGGCCTGCGTAAGAATGCGGACGGGAAGGGGCCGCAACGCAGACGGCGTCGCGGCGTGATGACAGGCCACCGCCTGGCCCGGGCGCAGCGGCGACAGCGCCGGGTCCTCGCGGCGGCACAGTTCGGTGGCCTGCGGGCAACGCGACTGGAAGCGGCAGCCCCGGGGCAGGGCGTAGGGGCTGGGCAGCTCGACGGCGGGCGCGGCCTGTTGCGGCAGGCGCCGCGCGCCCGGATCCCGCCCCGGCACCGAGGCCAGCAGCAGGCGCGTGTAGGGATGCGCCGCGGCCTGCCAGAGCTGGCCCGCCGGCAGCACCTCGACGATGCGTCCCAGGTACATGACCGCGATGCGGTCAGCCAGGGCTTCGACCACCGAGATGTCATGGCTGATGAAGAGATAGGCCACGCCCAGCGTGTCCTGCAGCGTGCGCAGCAGGGCCAGCACCTGCGTCTGCAGGGTCACGTCCAGCGCCGATACCGGCTCGTCGCACACCACCAGCCGGGGCGAGGTCGCCAATGCCCGCGCGATGTTCAGGCGCTGGCGCTGCCCGCCCGACAACTGGTGGGGCAGGCGTTCGCGCAAGGACCAGGGCAGGCCGACCTGCTCGAACAGCGCCTGGGCGCGCGCCGCCCGTTGCGCGCGCGGCGTGCCGTGCAGGGCCAGCGGCGCCTGCACGATGCGCAGCGCCGCGTGGCGCGGATCCAGGGCCGCCAGCGGATCCTGGAAGATCATCTGCAGGTCGCGCCGCAAGGGCTTGAGCCTGCGCGGCGGCAGGGCCGCCAGGTCGGCGCCCTGGAACAGGATCCGGCCCGACGTGGGCGCCATCAGGCGCAGCACGGCCTTGCCCAGCGAGGTCTTGCCACAGCCAGACTCGCCGATGAGCGCCACGGTTTCCCCGGCCTGCACGCGCAGGTCGACGCCATCCACGGCGGTCAGGACGCCGCGCGGCGTCCGGTACCGGACCTGCAAGGCCTGGATGTCCAGCAAGGGCTCGATCATGGGGTTTCCTTCGGGCCGCGCACGCGCGGCGACGTTCTGGATAAGAGGCGTGACGCTCATGCGGAGGCCTGCCATTCGGCGCCGATGGCGGCCGCCCCGGGCCGCGACGCCAGCAGGGCGCGCGTGTAGGGGTGTTGCGGATCGGCATACAGCGCCGCGGCGGGACGGCTTTCCACGCAGACGCCGTCACGCATCACCGCCACGCGATCCGCCATTTCCGCCACCACGCCCAGGTCATGGGTGATCAGCAGCAGGCCCATGTCCAGCTCGCGCTGCAGGCTGCGCAGCAGCGTCAGGATCTGCGCCTGGATGGTCACGTCCAGCGCGGTGGTGGGCTCGTCGGCCACCAGCAGCGAAGGCCTGCCGGCCAGCGCCATGGCGATCACGATGCGCTGCCGCATGCCGCCGGACAGGCGCTGCGGATACTCCCGCATGCGCCGCGCCGCTTCGGGGATGCGCACGCGCTCCAGCAGCGCCAGGGCTTGGTCGCGCGCCTCGCGTGCCGAGCAGCGGCGGTGCAGGCGCACCGCCTCGGCCACCTGGTCACCCACGCGCATGATGGGATTGAGCGCCGACAAGGCATCCTGGAACACCATGCCGATGCCGCCGCCGCGCACCGACCGCAGCGCGCGTTCGTCCAGCGTCAGCAGGCCGCGCCCTTCGAAATCCAGCCGGCGGGCGCGGATGCGGGCCGAGGCCGGCAGCAGGCGCAGCAGGGCAAGCCCCGTGGTCGACTTGCCGCAACCCGATTCGCCCACGAGGGCCAGGGTTTCGCCGCGATGGATCTCGAACGAGAGGCCATCGACGGCGACGGCGTCCGGCCGTCCCTGGCTACCCTGGTAGGTGATGCGCAGGTCCTCGACCCGCAACAGCGGCGTGGCGGAGGGGCTCATGACAGGCTCCCGCGTCGGGCGTTGACGAGGTCGTTCAGGCCGCTGCCCAGCAGGTTCAGCGCCAGCACGGTCAGGAAGATGGCCGCGCCGGGCAGCGCCGTCATGTACCACGCGGTGCGCAGCACTTCACGGCCCGCGCCGATCATGCTGCCCCAGGACATGGCGTTCGGGTCGCCCAGGCCCAGGAAGGCCAGCGCGGCCTCGGTCAGGATGGCCTGGCCCGTCAGCAGGGACAGCAGCGCCACCACGGGCGACAGGGCGTTGGGCACGACGTGGGTGGCGACGATGCGCAGATGGCCCATGCCCATGACGGTGGCGGCTTGCACGAAGTCCGCCTCGCGCAGCTTCAGCGTCTCGCCGCGCGCCAGGCGAGCGACGTTCGGCCAGCTGGTCGCGGCAATGCCCAGGGCGATGCTCTGCGCGGTGGGCGACAGGATGGCGACGATGACGATGGTGAAGAGCAGCGCCGGCATGATCTGGAACAGTTCGGCCAGCCGCATGATGGCGTTGTCGATCCGGCCGCCGAAATAGCCCGCCAGGCAGCCCGCCGCCACGCCCAGCACCGAGGCCGCCAGCCCGGCCTGCAGGCCCACCGACAGGGACACGCGGGCGCCGTGGGCCAGGCCGCTCCAGATGTCGCGGCCCATCATGTCCGTACCCAGCCAATGGGCCGGGTCCGCGCCCGGCCACAGATAGGGCCGCGCCACCATGGCCATGGGATCGGGGCTGGACACGAATCCGGCCAGCAGGGCCACCAGGCCGATCAGCGCCAGGCTGCCCGCGCCCAGCCACAGGGCGGGGTGGGCAAGCCGGATGCGGCGCGCTTGCGCGTGGGCCAGGGTATTCATGCGCGGCCTCCCGTCATGTCGATGCGCGGATCCAGCACCGCATAGAGCAGGTCGGTGAAGAGATTCACCAGCACCACGAAGAGCGCGCTGGCCAGCAGGATGCCCAGCAGCAGGTTGATGTCGCGTGCCGAGACCGCCGACAGCGCCAGCTGGCCCAGCCCGGGCCAGGCAAACACCGTTTCCACCGTGACCGAGCCGCTCAGCAAGGCGCCGAACTGCAGGCCGGTCATCGTGACCATGGGCAGGAGGGCGTTCGGCACGATGTGCCGCCACACCAGCCTGCGGCGGGAGGCCCCTTTGGCGCGCGCCGTGCGCACGTGGTCCAGCTGGCTGACGTCGCGCACCGATTCCCGCATGAGGCGGATGTAGACCGCCGTGTAATGCAAGGTCAGGCACAGCACCGGCAGCGCCAGGTGGCGCGCCAGGTCCCAGGCCCTGGCCCAGCCCTGGTGCGAGGCGCCCAGCTGCTGCATGCCGCCCGAGGGCAGCCAGCCCAGCGTCACGGAAAACAGCACGATGGCCATGAGCCCCAGCCAGAACAGCGGCACGGCGAAGCCCAGCGCCCCCAGGGCGGAGATCAGGCGGTCCAGCCAGCGCCAGCGCGTGACGCCCGCCACCGCGCCCAGCCAGGCGCCCAGGAGCGCGGACAGCAGCAGGGCGGTGCTCATCAGCGCCAGGGTGGCCGGCACGCGCTCGGCAATCAGCGTGGCCACCGGCGCGTTGTGGCGAAAGGACCAGCCGAGGTCCAGCGTCAGCACCTTGCCCACGTAGCTCAGGAACTGGCTGGGCAAGGGCTGGTCGCTGCCGAACTGGGCCCGCAGCTGCGCCATGAACTCCGGCGTCGCGGCGCCCGCTTCGCCGGCGATCACGTCGGCCATGTCGCCCGGCACCGTCTTCATCAGGATGAAGTTCAGCACGATGACGAGGAAAGCCACCGGCAGCACCTGGGCCGTGCGCGCCAGCACGTAGCGCAAGGAGGAAAGGGAAACCCGCAAGCGTCTCTCCCCGTCATCCGATGCGCAGGCCGGCCTGCTTCAGCAGCGGCAGCACCGCCTCGCCGAAATACGCCAGGTCGGGCGCGAAGTCATAGAAAGTCAGTTGCACGCCATCGCAGCCCGCCGCCTTCAGGCGCAGGAAGGCGTCCACGACCTGCTCGGGGCTGCCCACCACCTGCACATTGCCGCCGACCGCGCGCTGGTCGCGCTGGTGGCCGCGATGCGCCTGGCTGTCGCGCGCCGTCGACGAGGCCTGGAAGGCGTCGACCGCCTGGCGGTCCTGCGCGGCCACGATGGCGTCGTGGTACTCACGCGCCTCCTTCTCGGTCGGCCGGCAGATCACCATGGGATTGATCAGCGTGCGCAATGCCCGGCCCTCGGCGGCGCCCGCCTGGCGCAGTGCAGCGATGTGCGCGGGCAAGGCCTGCAGCGCGGCCTCGATCTCGGCGCCGGCCGGGCTGGTCACGAACACCAGGTCGGAATGCCGGGCCGCATACCGCATGCCGGCGGGCGAGCCCGTTGCGTTCACCAGGATGGGCCGGCCATAGCGCGGCCGCGGCGACACATAGGCGTCGTGCGTCTGCCAATAGCGGCCCGCCCGGCTCAGGTTCTCGTCCTCGCCCCACAGCGTCGTCAGGAAATCGGTGAACTCCTCGGCCATCGCATAGCGCTCGTCGTGCGCGATCTGCTCGCGGCCGAACATCAGCGCCTGCGTGCGAAGGTTGCCGGTGACCATGTTCAGTCCCCAGCGCCCGCCCGTGATGTGGTCCAGCGTGGCGCCGAACTTGGCCAGGTGCAGCGGGTGCCACGGGCCATAGAGGATCTGGATGGTGGAGATCAGCAGGATGCGCGAGGTCAGGGCCCCCAGGGCGGCCGTGGTCACGAAGGGGTCGAGCGATTCCTCGCGGTAGCGGATCTGGCCGCCGTGGCCGCCCTTGGGCAGCCATTGCGCCAGGCCGAACACCAGGTCGAAGCCCAGCGCCTCGGCCTGCAAGGTCAGGCGCGCGTTGTAGTCGAACTGCCAGTCCGTCCCGCGCGGCAGGGTGGACGGGCTCCAGCCGCCGCTTTGCACCGGCAGGAACAGCCCCAGCAACAGCGGCTGCTTCAGCACCTCGTGCAAGGGGCTGCCCGGGATGTCGGCCGGCGAGGCGAACACGGGCGGGAGGGCAAGGCGCGGCGCGGCGGAGGGCATGGCGATTCGTGTCCGGTGCATGTCCTCGCCAGGCAGGCAAGGATCAGGAGGAAGGCACGAATGATGGCGCTGCGCGGCGCACCGGGAAAATCAAAATCAGCGATATGGTTATGGGTCGCGGGCGCTTCGTCCAGCTGCCGCGCGCCAGGCCATGCCTCGCAAACCCTTGTCCAGCAAAGCTTGAGGCCAGGGGCGGCACCGCTGACCCGGCATTTATCGAAGCATCAATTGATAAGTTCTGGTGATGTGTTCGTATGCAAGACCTTATCAACCCCGCGGCATCGCGGCCTGCGGCGCGGGATGGTGCGCGCGGCTGTCGCCGGGCGCTTCGGCACGCTCGTGCAGGCCGTAATCGCGCATGACCGATGCCACCCGCAGGCGGTAGTTGGCGAAGACGCCGCCGCGGCCGTTCTCCTGCGCCTGCCGATGCGCCTGGCGGTTGCGCCACGCCTGCACCGCGGCCTCGTCGCGGAAGAAGGACAGGGAGAGATACTTGCCCGGCTCCGAGACGCTCTGGAAGCGCTCCACGGAAATGAAGCCATCGATCCGCGCGAGCTCTTCGCGCAGGTCCGCGGCAATGGAGAAATAATCCTGGCTGCGGCCCTCGGCCGGCCACAGTTCGAAGATGATCGCGATCATGCCGTCACCGCCTGCTCGGGGTGGGACGGCGTACAGCGGAAGGACGGACGGCGCATGCGAAAACTCCAGGTGGGGGCGACATGCCCGCACTGTAGCCCGGCCACCGCGCATGACGCTTCGCCAGCCGCCGAACCGTCGCCGGCCGCGTCCCTCAGCCGACGGCCGCCACCGGGGCATAGCGGCCCGCGCGGCTCAGCAGGTCGAATGCCTGCCGCACCAGCGGATTGACCGTGTTCGGGCGGATCCACAGGTAATAGGTCACGTCCGGCAGCTTGGGCAGGCCATCCCGTTCGCCCAGCACGCGCATGTCCGGCCCCAACAGCTCCATGCTGCGCGCCGTCACCCCCAGGTTGGCGCGGATGGCGGCCTTCACGCCGATCAGGTTGGAAGACAGGTAGGCCTGCTTCCACGGCACGCGGGCCCGGTCCAGCGCCTCGATGGCCAGCCGCCGGAAGATGCTGGGTTCGTCGATGAGGATGAGCGGCAGCGGTTGCTCGCGCGCATGCACGTATTGCGATGCGCACACCCACACCGTGGGCGAGCTGCGCAAGACCAGGCCTTGCAAGGAACGGTCATGGCGCGTGGACAGCGTCATGTCGATCTCGCCGCGATGCAGCGCTTCCATCAGGAAAGGGCTGCGGCCCACGTCGATCTCCAGGCGCAGGCGCGGCGCCGAGCGCGCGATCTGCTCCAGGATGGGCGGCAGCAGCGTGTCCGCGACATCGTGCGGCGAGCCGATGCGCAGCGACCCGTGCATATCGCTTTCCCCCAGCGCGCGGGCCGCGTCGTCGTTCAGGCTCAACATGTCGCGGGCATAGCGCAACAGCTTGGCGCCGTGCTCGGTCAGCCGCTTGTGCCGGCCCTGGCGGCTGAAAAGCGGCAGGCCCACCTGCGCTTCCAGCCGCTGCATCTGCTGCGACACCGCCGCCTGGCTGCGGCCCGTGTGCCGCCCCGCGCCCGCGAAGGTGCGCTGGTCGGCCACGGCAACGAAGGTGCGCAGCAGGTCGAGGTCGAAGGTCTGGATCACGGCGAGGAGGGCGGTGGCGCAAAGGCGCCCACGATAGCAGTGATCCCCGCCGGCGCGCCGCATAACGGTATGCTGGAAACCGCAGTCGGCCGTGGCGTGCACCGCGCAACGGGACTTACAGTCTGCAACCCGATGCGTCGCTTCAACTGCTATCGTTCCCGCATCCCATCCTCCATCGAGGTCACCCATGCGCGCTGATGACACCGATCCCTACCGCACCGTTGCCAGCTACGACAGCGTGATGCTGGCGCACATGGCCGCCGGCAGGCTGCAAGCCGAGGGGCTGGACGCGGACATTGCCGATGCGAACTACGTCTCGGCCAACTGGTTGATGGCGAACGCCCTGGGCGGCGTGAAGATACGCGTGCCCACGCCCCAGGCAGCGGCCGCGCGCGAAATACTCGCCCGGCTCGATGCCGGCGATTACGCGCTGGAAAGCGCCGACGCCACGCAGGCATCCGAGCCCGCCGCAGGCATCGCATGCCCGGCATGCCAGGGCGCCGCGGAGCCGTATCACGGCTGGCGCTGGCGGCTGTCGATGCTGCTGGTGCACGCGGCGCAACTGCCCGTGCCGCCTGGCGACCAGAACGTCTGGCGCTGCACGGCATGCGGCAATCGCTGGCGCGCGGACTGACACGCGCCCGCGCCCACCCGGCTGCCTAGAACAGGTCGGCCAGGCGGTAGAGCGCCGGAATCAACAGCGAACCCAGCACCACCTGCAGGCCCAGCGCCAGGCCGGCGTAGGCGCCGGCATCCGCGTTCACCTGCATGGCCCGCGCCGCGCCGATGCCGTGCGAGACCACGCCCAGCGCCATGCCGCGCTGCATCCAGCCCGCCTCATCGCGCGGGATGCGCAGGAGGTCGAAGAGCGTCTTGCCCGTCAACGCGCCCACCAACCCCGTCAGGATGGCGATGACCGCCGCCAGCGCGGGAATGCCGCCGATGGCTTCGGCAATGCCCATGGCCACGGGCGCCGTCACCGACTTGGGCGCGAGGCTGCGCAGCATCTCGGCAGGCAGGCCGAACAGCCAGCCCAGCAGCAGCGCACTGACGCTGGCCACCGCGCCGCCCAGCGCGGCGGCCAGCCCGATGCGACGCCATTGCGCGCGCAAGGCCGGCCAGCGCTGGTACAAGGGCCACCCCAAGGCCACCACGGCCGGTCCCAACAGGAAGTGGATGAACTGCGCCCCGGCGAAATAGGTCTGGTAAGGCACGCCAGTGAGGAACAGGCCCAGCGCGATCAGCACCACGCTCCACAAGACCGGATTGGCCAGCGGGTTCTGGCCCAGGCGCGCATAGATCGTCCCGGTCAGCAGATACACCGCCAGCGTGGCCGTCAGGCCGAAGAGCGGCGTGGACGACAGGTAGATCCAGAGTTCGACGAAGTCGTTCATGCCTGTCCGTCCCCGTCACGGCTGCGCCAGCGCAGCGCCCACAAGGTGGCCGCCATGCCCGCCCACGTCGACAGCGCAATCACGGCCAGCAGACGGAAGCCGTGGTCGGCCAGCAGGCCCACATAGCCCATCACGCCCACGCCCACCGGCACGAACAGCAAGGCCAGGTGCGCCAGCAGGAACTGCGCGGCGGGCACGACCGCGGCGCGCACCCAGGCGCTGCGCAGCGCCGGCAGGAGCAGCATCATGCCCACCACGGGCCCGGGAAAGGGCAGGTGCAACAGGCGCGACAGGGCTTCGCCGACGGCCTGGCACAGGAGCAGCAGGGTAAAACCCAGCAGGGGAAGATTGGCCGCGCTCGGCACGGCAGGACGGGCAGGGGTCGTATCGGGGCGGACGGGAACGGACATGGCGCAAGGCGTGGAAAGCCGCCGGCGGCGGACGCGCCGCCGGCAAAGGCGCCACTGTACTCCGAGCGCCGTTCCCGCGCCGCCCGTGGCGTCCCGTCAGGGCAACAGCAGGATGGCGCCCGTGCTGCGGCGCGCCTGCGCATCCTCGTGCGCGCGCACGATATCGGCCAGCGGATAGCGCGCGCCGATCTCGGCGCGCACCGCGCCCGAAGCGATCGCCTCGAACAGCTCGGCCGCATTGGCGCGGAACACCGCCGGCTCGGCATTGTGCGGGAAGACCGAAGGCCGCGTCAGGAATAGGCAGCCCTTCTTGTTCAGCAGTTCGGGCGAGATCTCCGGCGCCGGGCCGGAGGCGGCGCCATACAGCACCACCAGGCCGAAAGGCGCGGCACAGTCCAGCGAGTGCAGGAAGGTGTCGCGTCCCACCGAGTCATAGACCACGCGCGCCTTGCGCCCGTCCAGGCGATCCAGCAGCGTCGCCACCCAGTCGGGCTGGCGGTAGTCGATGGCCACGTCGCAGCCCGCCGCGCGCGCCTGCTCGCATTTCTCCGGTGAACCCGCGGTGCCCACCACGAAGGCACCCAGGGCCTTGGCCCAGCGGCAGAGGATCTGTCCCACGCCACCCGCTGCGGCATGCACCAGCACCACGTCGCCCGGCTGCACGCGATGCGTCTTGCGCAGCAGGTACTGCGCGGTCATGCCCTTGAACAGCACGGCGGCCGCCGTCTCGTCCGACACGCCATCGGGCAGGCGCACCAGCTTGCTGGCTGGCACATTGCGCGCGCTGGCATAGGCGCCCACGCCCGCGTTCATGTAGGCCACCCGGTCGCCCGGCCGGAACGCGTCCACGCCCGGCCCCACCGCCTCGACGACGCCCGCGGCCTCGTGGCCCAGGCCCGTGGGCAAGGGCAGGGGATACGCGCCCTGGCGCTGGTAGATGTCGATGAAGTTGAAGCCGATGGCCGTCTGGCGGATCTGCGCCTCGCCCTTGCCGGGCGCGGGCAGCGCGTGCGACGACAACTGCATGACGGACGCGTCGCCGAACTCGGCGATGCTGACGCTGGTGGCCTGGGTCATTTGCCTGCTCCTCCTTGTTCTGGGGTGTCGCCCGGTGGGCGCGTGGCCCACGCTAACACAGCAGGGACGGGACGGGCCGCTTGACCCTGCCCGGGCCCGGGACAAGCCGCTCAGCCGTCCTTCATCAGGCGGTCGATGATGCCGCGGATCTGCAGCGCCGCGTCCTCGATGTGACGGGTCAGCAAGGCCTGCGCGGCATCGGCCTGCCGCGCGCGGCAGAGTTCGATCAAGGCCAGGTGTTCCTCGCGCGCCTGCTGCTTGATGGGCGCGTTGAACACCTGCAGGCGGAAATAGCGTTCCGATTTTTCATGCAGCGAACGCACGATGTTCATGGCCGTGGCGCGGCCCGCCGGGCGGTACAGGAGTTCATGGAAGTCGCGGTTCAACCGGCCCCAGTCGGCATCCTGCGCCTCGTCCATGGCGCCCAGCATCGCCTCGGCCTGGCGCAGGGCAGCCTCCGGAATCACGGGCGCGGCTTCGTGGATCAGCCAGGGTTCGATGCGCAGGCGCAGGTCGAAGAGCTCCTGCACTTCGCCGGGCGACAGGGTGGAGACATAGGCGCCCTTGTGCGGCACCAGGTCCGCCAGGCCTTCGGCGCTGAGCAGCCGGATCGCCTCGCGCACGGGGATACGGCTCACGCCCAGGTCATCGGCCAGGGCCTCCTGGCGCAGGGGCTGGCCGGGCGCCAGCTGGCCCGACAGGATGCGGGCGCGCAGGGCGTCCACGACCAGTTCCACGGTGGTCTTGCGCACCAGGCGGCCGGGGGCTTGCGCGGGGAGGGTGTCCAGTTCCATGTCTCGTCGTCTTCTGGGCGGCAGACGCATCAGGGTTATCCCGAGTGTTGCCGCGGCCATGCTTGCGTGTAAGGTTCGATTATATATTGGATCCAATGTTCAGCCGATCCGGACAGACCCGCAAGTCCGACGCGGACCGGAAAGGTGCCTGGATGCCGAAAACCCGCCGCCCATCGCGGCATTTTTCTTGATCCCTCAAATTGGATCCAATATATTGTTCACGAAAAATCCCATACAAACCAAGAAAGGAAGACAACATGACGATCCAGTGGAAAGGCGTATTCCCCGCCGTCACCACCAAGCTCAAGGCCGACGGCGCCCTGGACCTGGACGCGATCCGCCAGGGCCTGGAACGCCTGATCGAGAACGGCGTGGCCGGCGTGGTGATGATGGGCATGGTGGGCGAGAACGCCCAGCTTTCGCCCGAGGAAAAGCTGACCGTCCTGCGCACCGCGAAGGAAACCGTGCGCGGCCGCGTGCCCGTGATCTCCGGCCTGGCCGAGACCAGCACCGAGAAGGCCGTGGCCTATGCCCGTGAAGCCGAGAAGATCGGCGTGGACGGCCTGATGGTCTTTCCCGGCCTGACCTACAAATCGGACGACGCCGAGACCATCGCGTTCTACAAGACGGTGGCCGCCGCCAGCCGCCTGGAGATCCTGCTCTACAACAATCCGCGCGGCTACGGCGTGGACCTGCGCCCGGACGTGGTGGCCGACTTGCTGGCGGCCCCCACCATCGTCGCCATCAAGGAAGAGTCTTATGACACGACGCGCGTGACCGATCTGATCTCGCGCTTCGGCGACCGCCTGGCGGTGGTCTGCGGCGTGGATGACCTGATCGTGGAAAGCGTGGCGCTGGGCGCCCAGGCCTGGGTCTCGGGCATGGCCAATGCCTTGCCGCGCCAGTCCGTGCAACTGCTGGACCTCGCCATCGCCGGCGATTTTGCCCAGGCCCGCAAGCTGTACGCGGCCCTGACGCCGCTCTTCCACCTGGACACCGTGGTCAAGCTGGTGCAGCACATCAAGCTGGCCGAGCACCTGATCACCGGCAGCGCCGAAACCGTCAAGGCGCCGCGCCTGGCGCTCACCGGCGCCGAACGCGAGCGCACCATCCAGATCACCCGCCAGACCCTGGCGGACCTGAAGGCGCTGGGCTACGACTGAAGCCCAGGCACGACCCATCCATAACATCCAAGGGGAAATACCATGACCACGCTGTTCCGCGCCCCGCGCGCGCTTGCCACGCTGCTGCTCGCCGGCCTGGGGGCATTGCCCGCCGCCGCCCAGGCCGCCCCCTATCCGACCCGCGCCATCGAACTGATGGTGGCCTATCAACCCGGCGGCGGCAGCGACAACACCGCGCGACTGATCGCGGATGTCGCGCGTCCGCTCATGCCGCAGCCCGTGGTGGTGCTGAACCGTCCGGGGGCCAGCGGCTCCATCGGCTGGGCCTACGTGGCCAGCGGCCAGCCCGATGGTTATCGCACGGTGCTCATGACCACCGAGATGCTGGTGGTGCCCTTGATGGGCATCGGCAAGACCACGGTGGATGACTTCCTGCCCATCGCGCGCTTCACCGACGATCCGTCCTCCGTCACCGTGCGCGCCGATGCCCCCTGGAAGACGCTGGAGGAATTCCTGGCCGACGCCAGGAAGAAGCCCGGCAACGTGGCGATCTCGAACGCGGGCATCGGCACCGTGCCGCACCTGGCGGCCGCGGCGCTGGGCGAGGCCAGCGGCGTGCAGTTCACGCATGTGCCTTACCAGGGTTCATCGCCGGCCATCATGGGATTGCTGGCCGGCGACGTGCAGGCCACCACCGTGGCCTACGCCGAACTGCGCCAGCACGTGGAAACCGGCAAGCTGCGCACGCTGGCCGTCATGGCCGACCAGCGCGTGCAGGGCCTGGACAGCCCGACGCTGAAGGAAAAGGGCATGGACCTGCAGTTCAGCGTGTGGCGCGGCATCGGCCTGCCCAGGCAGGCGCCGGCGGAGGCAGTGGCGAAGTGGCGTGAGGTGGCCCGCCAGATCTCGGAGTCGTCGACGTTCGACGCGGCGTTGCGCAAGCAGAACCTGACGCCTGCCTATGCCGACAGCGACGCCTTCGCCGCCGACATCGCCCGCCAGGCGGCAGCCTTCAAGACCCTGGTGCCCAAGCTCAACCTGAAGGACTGAGTCCGGCGCGCCCCGGGGCCGGGCTCAGTCCGGCCGGCCCTGGATGGCACGCTTCCTGGCGACGGCGTAGCCCACGCCCAGCAACAGGAACCACAAGGGGGCGACGAAGAGCGCCTGGCGCGTGTCGGCCTCCAGCAGCAGCAACACCACGATGAAGGCGAAGAATGCCAGGCAGGCGCAGGCCATGAACCGTCCGCCGGGCATCTTGTAGCGCGAGGCCGCGTGCAGGGCGGGGCGCTGCTTGCGATAGACCAGGTAGGACAGCAGGATCAGCGACCACACGAACATGAAGAGCGTGGCCGACACGGTGGTGACCAGCGTGAAGGCTTCGACCAGGTCGGGAATCACATACATCAGCGCTGCGCCGCCGAGCAGGCAGATGCAGGAGAACATCAAGCCGCTGGCCGGCACGTGGCGGCGGGAGAGCACGGCGAACCGCCTGGGGGCGTCGCCTTTCTCGGCCAGGCCGTACAGCATGCGGCTGGTCGAGAACACGCCGCCGTTGGCCGATGACGCCGCCGAGGTCAGCACCACGAAATTGATGATGCCCGCGGCGGCCGGCAGGCCCGCCAGCACGAAGAGCTCGACGAACGGGCTCTTGCTGGGCACGACGTCGCGCCAGGGCGTGACCGCCATGATGGCCACCAGCGCCATCACATAGAAGATGACGATGCGCACGGGAATGGAGTTGATGGCGCGCGGCAGCGTGCGCTCGGGGTCACGCGCTTCCGCCGCCGTCGTGCCCACCAGCTCGATGCCCACGAAGGCGAAGACCGCTATCTGGAAACCGGCGAAGAAGCCCATCATGCCGTTGGGGAAGAACCCGCCGTCATTCCACAGATTGGACAGCCCCGCCACCCGGCCGCTGGGCGCCACGAATGCGGAATAGGCCATGAAGAGCCCCGTGCCCACCAGCGCCACGATGGCCACGATCTTGATCATGGCGAACCAGAACTCGATCTCGCCGAAGAGCTTCACGGTCAGCAGGTTCAGCGACAGCAGCAGGCCCACGCAGGCCAGCGCCGGCACCCACTGCGGCAGGTCGGGGAACCAGAACTGCATATAGGCGGCGATCGCGATGACGTCGGCGATTGCCGTGATGATCCAGCAGAACCAGTAGGTCCAGCCCATGAAGAAGCCCGCCCACGGGCCCAGCAGGTCGGACGAGAAATCGATGAAGGACTTGTATTGCAGGTTGGAGAGCAGCAGCTCGCCCATCGCCCGCATGACGAAGAACAGCATCACGCCGATGATGAGATAGACCAGGATGACCGACGGGCCGGCCAGGCTGATGGTCTTGCCCGAGCCCATGAAGAGGCCGGTGCCGATGGCCCCGCCAATGGCGATGAGCTGGATGTGCCGATTCGAGAGATTGCGCTGCAGATGGGAGGAATCAGGGTCTCGGTGACCGGACTGCGGTGCCACGGGGTGTCTCCGGAAAACAGCGGCAGCCTGGACGTCCAGTCAGGACCGCCGGCTGCGCGCGGATCATGCGAAAGGGCGACAACATACCACGCCGACCGGGCGCATCCGTTCAGCTGAAAGTCAGGATCCATGCGGCCTGGCGGGCCACCGGGGCTCAATCGCCCAGCAGGTTCTCGCGCACGTGCACCAGGTGCCGGCGCGCGCAGTCGGTGGCGCGTGCCGCATCCCTGTCGGCCAGGGCCTCGACCAGTTCACGATGCTCGCGCTGATAGGCCAGCCTGCGCTCAGGCGTCAGGCTGCGGCGCTTCAAGGCGCCCCACGAGGCATGGGAACGCGCCGCGTTCATCAGGCGGAAGACGCTGTCGATGAAGGGATTGTGGGTGGCGGCCGCGATGGCCTCGTGCAGGCGCCCATCCCATACCTCGAAGGCCTCGAAGCTGGTCGCGGCCTCGGCCTCTTCGCAGCAATGCCGCATGTGCGCGAAATCGGCCGGCGTGGCGTGCTGCACCACCATGCCCACGATGGCGGGCTCCAGGGCCACGCGCGCGGCCATGAGCTGGGCAGGGCTGGTCGTGGCGGCCTCGTCGCGCAAGGCTTCGGCCGCATCCGCGGGCGCGGCCGGATCGCTGACATAGGTGCCGCTGCCCACGGTCTGCACGATGAGGCCGCGCGCCTTCAACTCGGCCAGCGCGCGCCGCACCGTGGAACGGCTCAGGCCGAATTGCTCGCCCAGCGCACGCTCGGTGGGCAGGCGATGGCCTGGCGCCCAGGCGCCGGAGCGCAATTGTTGATGCACGTGTTCGCGCAGCGTCGCGGCCTTGTCCATGGGATGCCTGGCTGTCCTGGTATCGGAAATCATCGTGAAGGGTGAGCAGGATGATACCAAAAAATGCCAATCTGGCCAGCGAGGAAAACTCAGCGCCATTGCCGCTTACCCCAACAATGCCGCGGCTTCCCGTCTGGTTTGAATGAAACCATTCAAGTGCCAATTCATTGATTAGGTATTTTTTGGTATTGACGATAAAGAACATTGGTCCTAGCCTAGTTTCCACGCAAGGTGAGGGCCGGCACTCGGCGGGCCCGCCTGGACGACGAGGAGCAAGCATGAGAATCGCGGTATTTCGCGCCGGCGGCGCGCGCAAGGTCGGCCTGGTGTCGAACGACGGCAAGACCGTCAGCGCCCTGGACTTTCCCCCCGAGCTGGCGGCCGGCGGGGCATTGGCCGTCATCGACGCGCTGGCGGCCGGCAAGCCCTTGCCCGCCACGGTGGGCGAGGCCTACGCCTGGGACCAGGTCCAGCACGAAGCGCCACTGCCCGCGCAGCGCCGCAACCTGTTCTGCGTGGGCCGCAACTACCGCGACCACGCCAAGGAACTGTCCGACTCGGTGTTCAAGGGCAATGACGCCAATCCCGAGTCCTGGCCCATCGTCTTCACCAAGGTGCCGCAGACCGTCGTGGGACCTCGCGATGACATCCACCTGCCCGCGGGCATCTCCGACAAGATCGACTACGAGGCCGAACTGGCCGTGGTGATCGGCAAGCCCGGCCGCAACATCTCGCGCGGCGAGGCGCTGTCGCACGTGTTTGGCTACACCATCGTCAACGACGTCACGGCGCGCGACGTGCAGATGCGGCACCAGCAATGGGACCTGGGCAAGTCCTTCGACACCTTCTGCCCCATGGGGCCCTGGCTGGTCACCGCCGATGAACTCGATGGCACCGATACCCGGGTGCGTTGCTGGGTCAACGGCAGCGCGCGCCAGGACGGCCGCACGACCGACCTCATCTTCGACATCCCCACGCTCATCGAAACCTGCTCGCGCGGCATCACGCTGTTGCCGGGCGACGTGATCGCCACCGGCACGCCGGCGGGCGTCGGCATGGGCCTGACGCCGCCCACCTACCTGAAGCCTGGCGACGTCGTGCGCATCGAGATCGACGGCATCGGCCAGATCGAGAACCGCTGCGTGTAGACCACGCCTGCGACCCACAGCGCCACGGCCACCGCAATGTACGGGGCCGGGCCGACACTGGAGAGAGACATGAAGACAGACGCGTTTTTCCCGGCGCGGGCCGCAGCCCGCCTGCTCGCCGCAGCCACGCTGGCCGCCTGCGCCTGGCCCGCCCTGGGGCAGGGCGCTTATCCGGATCGCCCCATCACGATGATCGTGCCGTTCCCGCCCGGCGGGGTGGCCGACACCGTGGCCCGGCCGCTGGCCCAGGCGCTGGGCAAGGAACTTGGCCAGCCGGTGGTCATCGAGAACAAGGGCGGGGCAGGGGGCGGCATCGGCATCGCCCAGGCCGCGCGCGCGCAGCCCGACGGCTACACCCTGCTGCTCAGCCTGTCCTCCATTTCGATCCTGCCCGCCGCCGATCGCGTGCTGGCGCGCAAGCCTGCCTATCAACTGGACCAGTTCGTGGCGGTGGCGCGCATCACCGCCGACCCCACCGTGCTGGTGGTGCGGGCCGACGCGCCCTGGGCCACCGTGCAGGAGTTCGTGGCGGCGGCGAAGGCCAGGCCCGGCGCCATCAACTACGGCAGTTCGGGCATCTACGGCACCATGCACGTGCCCATGGCCATGCTGCAGGACGCCGCCGGCATCCAGATGACGCATGTGCCGTTCACTGGCGCGGGGCCGGCCGTGCAAGCGTTGCTGGGCGGCCAGGTGCAGGCGGTGGCCACCGGCCCCTCCAGCGTGCGGCAACTGGTGGAGGCGGGCAGGGTGAAGGCGCTGGCGCACTGGGGCAGCGCGCCGCTGGAGAGCCTGCCCGCCGTGCCGACGCTGCGATCGCAAGGCCTGGACGCGAACTTCGTGCAATGGTCCGGCGTCTTTGCCCTGGCCGGCACGCCCGCCCCGGTGGTGCAGCGGCTGCGTGACGCCTTGCGCACGGTGGCCAGGGACGAGGCCTTCCGCAAGCAGATCGCCGACGCGGGCAGCCCGGTGCTGTACCAGGACGCGCCCGAATTCGATGCGTATTGGAAGGAAGACTCTGCAGCCCTGTCCCAGGCCGTGGCGCGCATCGGCAAGCTGGAGTGAAGGCGGGCGAGGCGGGCGGAAACGACAAAGTCGTCAGCATCTCGTTAGCCCGGCGGGAGTAGTATTAGCGCTTTTCCGCTACGCCGACGCCTTGCGGCGCCCAGTCGTGACCCCACCCGCCCAGCCTCCCGCCGCGCCCAGTCTTTCCCACCACACCGGTTTCATTGCCTTTCTTGGCGCGCGCGTCCTGGCGCTTTTCGCGCAGCAGGTCCAGGCGGTCGTCGTGGCCTGGCAGGTCTATGACCTGACCCGTGAACCGCTCTCGCTGGCCTATGTGGGCCTGGCCCAGTTCCTGCCCATGCTGTGCCTGCTGCTGCCGGCAGGCGACCTGATCGACCGCTACAACCGCCGCCACATCCTCATGGTCAGCTGGACCGTGTCGGGCGTGTGCAGCGCCATGCTGTGGTGGCTGTCCGGCCACGGCCACGCGGGGGTCGCGGGCATCTATGCCGTGCTGGTGCTGTTCGGCTGCGCGCGGGCCTTCGGCGGTCCGGCCATGCAGAGCCTGCTGCCGCAGATCGTCCCGCGCGAGCAACTGGCCCAGGCCATCGCCACCAACATGATGATCATGCGCGTGGCCAGCATCGCCAGCCCCGTGATGGGCGGCGTGCTGTATGCCACGGGCGGCGGCGAACTGACCTACGCCGTCTGCCTGGGCGCGTTCGTCGTGGGGGCGCTGCTGCTCATGCTCGTCACCACGACATACGCCTCGGCCCGTGCCGCGGCGGTGGGCACGATGTGGCAACGCTTCGGCGCGGGCATCGTCTTCATCCGCACGCGTCCCATCATCCTGGGCACCATCTCGCTCGATCTCTTCGCGGTGCTGCTGGGCGGCGTGGTCGCCTTGCTGCCCATCTACGCGGCCGAGGTCCTGCACGTCGGGCCCGAAGGGCTGGGCGCGCTGCGCAGCGCCATGGCCATGGGGGAAGTCGTGGCGGGCGTGATCCTCAGCGTGCGGCCGCTGCAGCGCAAGGTGGGCGCCCGCATGTTCCTGGCCGTCGCCATCTTCGGCCTGGCGAACCTGGTGTTCTCGCTCTCGACCTGGTTCTGGCTGTCCTTCGCGGCGCTGGCCGTGGCGGGCGCGGCGGACATGGTCAGCGTCTACATCCGTGGCGCATTGGTGCAGTTCTCCACGCCCGATGAGATGCGCGGGCGGGTGAACGCCGTGAACATGCTCTTCATCGGCTCGTCCAACGAGCTGGGGGAGTTCCGCGCGGGCACCAGTGCCGCCGCCGTTGGCGCGGTGCCGGCAGCCGTGCTGGGCAGCCTCTGCACGCTGGGCGTGGTGGCCGCCTGGACGCGGATCTTCAAGCCGCTGCGCACCGTGGACCGCTACGAGGAAGCCAGCCCCAAGGGTTAAACGCCGCGCCAAGGCGGTTTTTCGGTACCATCGGCAAGCAGGCTGTTCCGCCTGCTTGCCCCCTGCGACGGTACCCGCCATGACTTCTCCCATCAGCGTCGACCAGGCCATCGAACTGGCCGGCGTCGGCCGCTTCCAGAAGCGCCTGCTCGGCATCTTCGGCCTGGTCTGGACGGCGGACGCCATGCAGGTCCTGGCCATCGGCTTCACCGTCGCCTCCATCGCCGCCACCTTCGGCGTCGGCATCCCCGAAGCCTTGCGCACCGGCACGGCATTTTTCCTGGGCATGCTGGTGGGCGCCTTCGTGCTGGGCCGGCTGGCCGACCGCATCGGCCGGCGCCCCGTGCTGCTGGGCGCCATCGTCATCGACGCCGTCTTCGGCATCGCCTCGGCCTTCGCGCCCGATCTCACCTGGCTGATCGTCCTGCGTTTCCTGACCGGGGTCGGGGTGGGCGGCACCTTGCCGGTCGACTACGCCATGATGGCCGAGTTCCTGCCCGCGCAACGGCGCGGCCGCTGGCTGGTGGGGCTGGAATCGTTCTGGGCCGTGGGCACGGTCGCCCTGGCGCTGCTGGCGCTGGCCGTGTCCGGCGATCCGGAATCGTGGCGCACCATTTTCCTCGTCACCAGCCTGCCGGCGCTGGCGGGCATCGTGCTGCGTCTTTCCGTGCCGGAATCACCGTTCTACCTGAACAAGCAAGGCCGCACGGCCGACGCCCACGCCGTGCTGCGGCGGGTGGCGCGCAGCAACGGCCAGCCCGACGACCTGCCGCCACTCAAGCCCGACACGGCCGAAAGGCAATCCGCCGCCGCGCTGTTCTCGCCCAGCCTGCGGCGCCGCTCCATCCTGATCCTGCTGGCCTGGCTGCTGATCTCGATGTCGTACTACGGCGTCTTCGTCTACCTGCCGGTGCAACTGGCCAGGCAGGGTTTCGGTTTCCTGCGCGGCCAGGAATTCCTGGTGGTCATCGCGCTGGCGCAACTGCCGGGCTACGCCCTGGCCGCCTATGGCATCGAACGCTGGGGCAGGCGGCCCACGCTGACCGGCTTCCTGTTGTTCAGCGCGGCAGGCTGCCTGCTGTATGGCCTGGGACAGACCACCACCGTGGTGGTGGCCGCCACGCTGCTGATGAGTTTCTCGCTGCTGGGCTGCTGGGCCAGCATCTATGCCTATACGCCCGAGATCTATCCCACGACGCTGCGCGCCACCGGCATGGGCAGCGCGGGCGCGGTGGCGCGTTTCGGCGGCCTGCTCGCGCCCTCGGTGCTGGCGCCGGTCATGGCAGCCAGCTTCGGGCTGTCGCTGGTGGCGTTCTCAGTCCTGCTGGTGCTGGCCGCGGGCTTCATCGCGCTGATCGACGTCGAGACGCGCAACAGCGCGCTGCGCTGAAAAAACGCCGACGTCACTCCCCGTCGGCCTGTCCCGCGTCGTCCTGCGCCGGCCAGGCAGGCGCCAAGGGCGCCGCCAGCGCGCGCTGGCCCGTCATGGCCGCGCAGACATCCTCGATATGCGCCGCCTGTCGCGCCACCGGCTCGGGCACCGGCAGGCGCCCCGCCAGCACTGCCTCGATATACGCCGCCTGGCTGGCGGGCGACAGATCGGTCGGCCAATCCGCCACGGCCTGCATGCGGGTGTCCCGCGCCTCCTGCAGGCGATACGCGGTGCCGGCCACATAGGCATCGATCTGCTGCAGCTTGCGGCCGTCGGCTACCGGCTCGCCTTCGATACCGCGCAGCAGCATGGCGTCGGCGCCCGTCAGGCGATAGCTTGCGTCCATCATGCCCGCGTAGGGGGCGTGCGTATAGCTGCCCACCACCAGGGCCCGGCCGGCGCACGGGTTCAGGATCTTCACCAGGCTGTGCGCCGGATTGCGCACGCCAACGATCTTGCGCACGCCCAGCAGCCAGGCAAGCTGCGGCGCGAACACGTGCAGGGGCAGCACGTTGATGGCGTCGTCGCGCACCGCGCCGACGCTGTCCAGCGCGGCGTGTCCCAGCGCCGCCAGCACCTGGGCAGTGGTGATCCGGGCAAGGTCAGGTTCGCCCGCGTGCGTCACGACGCGCAGGCCGCGCGCCACCAGCATCAGGCCGAGCAGGGGCGTCAGCACCGGCAGCCTGCGCGAGCCGTTGTAGCTGGGCAGCACCACGGTGGCGCGGCCATCGGAGGCGGGCGGCACCGGCGTGATCCGGGCTGCCGTGGCCGCCAGGAAGCCTGACATCTCTGCCGGCGTCTCGCTCTTGAAGCGCATGGACAGACAGAAACCGCCGATCTCCAGGTCGGAGGCCTCGCGATCCAGCACCTGCCCGAACAGGTCCTCGGCCTCGATCTCGTCCAGGCTCTTCGCGCCGCGCGCGCCCCGGCCGATCTCTTTCAGGTAATGGCTGATGCCCACTGCGAATTCTCCTCATCCTGCCCGCCGCGGGCCTGCGCGGCGGGCAGTCCCCGCAAGCTAGGCCGCCTGTCTGGCGGGCGTACCCTGGCGAGTGTAGAGGAAGTCGATCACCGCCTTGCGAGCCTGCATATAACGCGGATCGTCGGCCAGCGTCTTGCGGTCGCGCGGACGCGGCAGGTCCACGGTCAGCACTTCGCCGATGGTCGCGGCCGGGCCGTTGGTCATCATGACGATCTTGTCCGACAGCAGCACGGCCTCGTCCACGTCGTGGGTCACCATGACCACGGTGGAACCGGTCTGCGCCACCAGGGCCAGCAGCTCGTCCTGCAGCGTGGCGCGCGTCAGCGCGTCCAGCGCGCCGAAAGGCTCGTCCATCAGCAGCACCTTGGGCTCGATGGCCAGCGCCCGGGCAATGCCCACGCGCTGCTTCATGCCGCCGGATATCTCCCCGGGGCGCTTCTGCGCGGCATGGGCAAGGCCCACCTTTTCCAGCGCGGCGGCGGTCCGGGCCTTCAATTGCGCGCGGTCCTCCTGCGCGCCGAACACCCGCTCGACCGCCAGCAGGATGTTGCCCTCGCAGGTCAGCCAGGGCAGCAGGGAATGGTTCTGGAACACCATGGCGCGGTCCGGACCGGGCCCGCCGATCTCGCGCCCCGCGGCGATCAGCGTGCCCGCCGACGGCAGCGTCAGGCCGGCCAGCAGGTTCAGCAGGGTCGACTTGCCGCAGCCCGAGTGGCCGATCAGCGCGACGAACTCGCCGCGCGCCACGTCCAGGTCGATGTCGCGCAAGGCCACGTAGTCGCCCTTGGCCGTGGGAAAACGTTGCGCGACGCCGCGGATCTCGATGTAGCGATGGTCGTTGATCATGAGGGGTCTCCCTGCGCTCAGGACGCGGTGTCTTCGAAGGTGAGGCGCGCGGCCAGCTTCACGAGCAGCAGCTCCAGCAGCAGGCCCACGATGCCGATGACGAAGATGGCGATGATGATGTGGGCCACGTTCAGGTTGTTCCACTCGTCCCACACCCAGAAGCCGATGCCCACGCCGCCCGTCAGCATCTCGGCGGCCACGATCACCAGCCAGGCCGTGCCCACGGCCAGCCGCACGCCGGTCAGCACATAGGGCAGCACGGCGGGCAGCAGGATGCGCGTGACGATCTTCCATTCGGACAGGTCCAGCACCCGCGCCACGTTCATGTAGTCCTGCGGCACGCGCTGCACGCCCACGGCGGTGTTGATGATCATGGGCCAGATCGAACAGATGAAGATGGTCCAGATGGCCGCCGGATTCGCCGACTTGAACACCAGCAGGCCGATGGGCAGCCAGGCCAGCGGCGACACGGGGCGCAGCAGGCTGATCAGCGGCCCGACCATCCGGTTCAGGAAACGGAAGCGGCCGATCATGAAGCCCAGCGGAATGCCCACCAGCGCCGCCAGGCCAAAGCCCAGCGCCACGCGCTGCAGGGAAGCCAGCACGTTCCAGCCGATGCCCTGGTCGTTCGGCCCGGCCTGGTAGAACGGCTCGGCGAAAAGTTCGACGGCCGCCTGCCAGGTCTGGCCCGGCGTGGGAATGCCGCCACCGGTTTGGGCCAATGCCTGCCACAACAGGCCCAGCAGCAGGAAACCGAAGGCAGGCGGCGCCACGGTGTGCAGCAGGCGGCTCGTCCATTCCTTCGAACGGGCGGGCAGGGCGGGCGCCGCGGCAGAGGCGGAGGGTGGGGACGAGGTAAGGGCTCGGGCCATGTCGGACTCCTGAAGCAAGAACGGATGGATAAGGCGCGGCCTCAGCCGTGGACGGAGAAACTGTCTGCGTAGGCGGCCGGGTTCTTGCCGTCCCACACCTTGCCGTCCATGAGCTTGCTGCTGCGCAGATCGCTGGCGGGCAGGGGCACCCCGGCCGCCGCCGCGGCGTCGTGGTAGATCGCCGTACGATTCACCTGCCTGGCCAGCGCCTCGTAATCGGGATGCGCGTTGAGCAGGTTCCAGCGCTTGTGCTGGGTCAGGAACCACATGGCGTCCGACAGATAGGGATACGAGGCCTGGCCCTCGTCATAGAACTTCATGTGGTTGGGGTCTTCCCAGCGCTTGCCCAGGCCGTTCTGGTAGCGCCCCTGGATACGGTCGACGATGGCGGACTTGTCGGTGTTCACATAGGCGCGCGCGGCGATCACCTCGGCCATCTTCTCCTTATTGGCGGCGCTGGCATCGATCCAGCGGCCGGCCTCCAGGATGGCGGCCGTCACCGCGCGGCAGGTGTTGGGATACTTGTCGGCGAAGGCCGCCGTGGTGCCCAGCACCTTCTCGGGGTGATCCAGCCAGATCTCCTGCGAACTGACGACGTGGGCCGAGACGCCATCCAGGATGCCGCGATGGTGCCAGGGCTCGCCCACGCAGAAGCCATCCATGTTGCCCACGCGCGCATTGGCCACCATCTGGGGCGGCGGCACGGTGATGACCTTCACGTCCTTCATCGGATTCACGCCGCCGCTGGCCAGCCAGTAATACAGCCACATCGCGTGCGTGCCGGTGGGGAAGGTCTGCGCGAAGGTGTACTCGCGCGGCTCGCGCTGCATCAGCGCCACCAGGGATGGCAGGTCCACCGCGCCCGCATCGGCCATTTTCCTCGACAGCGAGATGGCCTGCCCATTGCGGTTCAAGGTCATGAGCAGCGCCACGTCGCTTTTCGGGCCGCCGATGCCCGCCTGCAAGCCCATCAGCATGCCGTACAGGACGTGGCTGAAATCGTTCTCGCCATTGAGCAGCTTGTCACGCACCGATGCCCAATTGGCTTCCTTGCTGGGGGTGATCTTCACGCCGTACTTCTTGTCCAGGCCGAGCACGGACGCCATCACCACACTGGCACAGTCGGTCAGCGGAATGAACCCGATCCTGACCTCTTCCTTCTCCGGCTTGTCCGAGCCCGCGGCATACGCCCCGCGATGTCCCAACGCCGGCAGTAGGGCAGCGGCGCCCACGGCGGCCGACTGCAGCAGGAAGCGGCGGCGCTCGGGGCGCTGCGCGGCGGCCTCGGACGTGACGATGCCAGTGGACGACGGCAGTTCGGGGATGACAGGCTGGCTCATGAAAGGGCTCCGGTAACACCAAGGCGAAAAAAACGGCGTCCCATCGCGCGCCGTGGCTGGGCCTGCCAGCGGGGACGCGCGAGGGACGCCGTTGTCCGGTGCGCGGAACCCGCCAGTGGCTGGCACGGGCGGTTCCTGCGCGGTGCCACGCACACCATCATTGGCGGCTTGGCATGCCTACCCAAGCAAGAGCCGTGCCACACCGATACGGAAGGCCGTGCAGACGGGGCAAAGGACCGGCGCGGCGGCCATCCCGTGCACACAGCCGGCAGCCCAGGCCTGAAAATGGTGCAGTGCCGCACCAAGAGGCAGCACCGGCACGCCTCCCGCCGTTTATGCTGTGGGCCTTCTTCCTTTGCGCCTGTCCATGCCTTCCCACGCCAAGCCCGCCGTGACGCCCGCCATGACCTATTCGGCCGCCGGCGTGGGCTGGGCGGTGCTGGCCGTGGGCATCTTCACGCTGATCTTCACGTCGGGGAAGCTCGCGGGCGGGCAGGTGCCGGCCTTGCAGATCATGGCCATGCGCTACCTGGGCGCGTTCCTGACGCTGGCCGTCTGGTGGCTGGCGCGCGGCGGGCAGGTGGCGTCGCTGCGCACCCAGCGGCCGGGCCGGCATGTGCTGCGCGCCTTCACTGGCGCGGCCGGCACGACCGCGGCCATGTATGCGGCCACCCATCTGCCGCTTGCCTCGGCCAGCGCGCTGGGCCTGCTGGACGGCCTGTTCACCCTGGCGCTGGCCGTGCTGCTGCTGCACGAACGGCCGCCGCTGCGCCTGTGGCTGGCGTCATTGCTGTGCCTGGCCGGCGCCCTGGGGGTGGTCGTAGCCCAGGCAGGCCTGCCCAGCGCGCAGGGCGGATCGCTCGCGCCCGTGCTGGTCGCGGTCATGGGCGCGCTCTTCATCGCCTGCGAAAGCCTGCTGCTGAAGACGCTGTCCCGTTCCGAGTCGAGCTTCACGGTGCTCTGGTACGTGAACCTCATCGCGGCGGTCCTGCTGTTGTCCGTGGCGGCATTGAACTGGACACCCATGAGCGCCGGCATGACCGCCGCCTTCCTGGCGCTGGGCCCCTTGTCGCTGGTGGCCATGCTTTGCAATCTGCGCGCCTTCCGCTTGTGCGATGCCGCGGTCATCGGCCCCTTGCGCTACACCTGGATCGTTTTCGGCCTGGTGTTCGGCTGGCTGCTCTTCGGCGAACGCCCGTCCGCCGGCGCACTGGCCGGTGCGGCGGTGGTCATCGCTGGCGGTGTCTGGATCGCGCGGCTGCGCCGGCCACGCTAGGCAAGCACGGCTGCTACGGCGCCGCAGGCGACTGTCCGCTCAGATAGCTGGACAAGGCCAGCACCGATTCCGCCACGTCCACCAGCCGCCGGTTCTGCTCCATGGCGGTCTGCCGCAGCATCCGGTAGGCGGCTTCCTCGCTCAGTTGCCGGTGCGCCATCAACAAGCCCTTGGCACGCTCGATCACCTTGCGTTCGTTCAGGGCCGCGCGCACCGTGGCCAGCTCGTCGCTGGTGGCCTGCAGGCGGCGGGCCTGCTCGCGCAGCATGGCCAGGATCTCGCGTTCCATGTGCGGGCCGTAAGCCGGCGCGCCTGCGCGGCCCGCACCATCCGAGGCCGCCTGCTCCTCCCGCTCGAAGAATGCCGCCAGCGGCGCGGCGGCTTCGCCGGGCGGGGAGGGCGCATCCGCCTGGCTGACCAGTTTCTGCAGCACCGCCTCGTGCGCATGCAGGTCGCGCCGCGCGGCAGCCACGCTTTGCTCGCAGCGGTCGCGCAACTGCTCGCCCAGCGCGTTCTCCACCTGTTTCATGGCGTCGATGCGGGCCGTGCAGTGCTCGAACCACGTCATGCTCAGGGCCGGGTCCAGCCGGCCATCGGCCGGCGCCGTACAGACGATGCGGCGCAGGCGCTCCAGTTCCGCCAGCCGCAGGCCTTCCTGAGCGGCCTGCCAGCTTGCGTGGCCGCGCGCATCGGCAAAGGCGCCGAAGGTCTGCAGGCATTCCTCCTGCGCGTCGATGAGCGTCAGCAGTTGCTGCTGGCGGCGGGCGTCGCAACGCCCCGAGGCATACGCGGCCGCTCCCGCGGCGCGTTCCTGGCCGGCGTATTCCTTGCCCTGCACGAAATTGAAGTAGGCCAGCAGCAGCCGCGACACCTCGGGGTCCGCGGCATTGTCGGTGGCATCGAACACCACCGACAGCAGGCTCGCGACCAGCTTGCAGTACGCCGCCGTGACCGCATCCACGCCCAGCGCAAGTTGATCCAGGCGCTGGCGCAGGCCCGCCAGCGCGTCCAGGCCATGCAGGGCATAGGCGATGCGGCTGAAGAGCCGGGCGCGGCTGCCCGGATACCCGGTGGCGCCGGGCAACTGGTCGAAATGCTCGTGCGCGACGGCGATGGCGCGGTCGGTGTCCTGGCGCGCGGCCAGGCACTGGGGACCGAAGCTGGCCCCGCCTGACCCGACGAACAGATTGGACAGGCCACGCTCGCGCTGCAATTGATGGACAAGCTCGCCCAGCGCCTGCGCCAGCGCGATGGTGCCGGCAAGTTGTTCCAGCTCGTCGATCTCGCACTGCCTGGCCGCGACGAGAAAACCCAGCCCCGACATCATGATGATTCCCCTTGCTGCCGCGGCGTTTTTTATGGCGGCTGACTTTTCGCCATCATAGCGGCGGGGAAGGGCGGCAAGAAAGCCGGACTCAGCCAGCACCGCCGGGCGCGGGCAGGCGGCTTCGCCGGCGCGCGGCCAGGCTGCCCTCGGCGACCAGGACCACCACCGCCGCCCAGATGAGGAAATAGGTGGGCCACAGCGCAGGGCTGATGGTCTCGCCCAGCAGCAGCGCCACCATGACGAGCAGCACGGGTTCGACGTAGGTCAGCAAGCCGAAAAGGCTCAGGCTCAGGCGTGGCGCCGACAGGGCCTGGCTGCCCAGCGCAGCCGCGCTCAATACCCCCAGGCCGAGCACCAGCCACGGCATGCCGCTCAACGAGGCGCCCGCGGCACCGGACACGAACCACAGGCTGACCGGCAGGCTCAGGCCCATGTCCACCCAGACGCCGCCCAGGTTGTTGGTGCGCGTGACCCGACGCAGCCAGAAATAGCCCGGGTAGCCCAGGCACACCGCCAGCGTCGGCCACGACACCGCCCGCGTCAGCAGCAGCTGGCTGATGATGCCGGCCAGCGCCAGCAGGCAGGCCAGCCGCTGCATGCCGCTGACCCGCTCGCCGAAAGCGTAGCGGCCCAGCACCACCATCGTGAGCGGCAGCAGGAAATAGCCTAGCGACACCTCCAGGCCATAGCCATGGACGGGCGCCCACATGAACAGCCAGAGCTGCGCGCCCAGCAGCGCCGAGGACAGCAGGCGCGTCGCCCAGAACAGCGGCTCGTGCCTGACACGCCGGAGGACGTCGCGCACCTGGGGCCAGCAGCCGGTCGCGATCACCAGCACGGTCAGGCAGGGCACCGTCAGCAGGATCCGCCAGCCATAGATCGCGTCACCGCCCAGCGGCGCCAGCAAGGTCGAATAGGCATACATGGCGGCGAACAGCACCGAGGACAGCACGTTGCAGGCCACGCCCAAGGGCGTGTTCACGACAGGGGAAGACATGGCGGGATGACGGGAGACCAGTGGAGAAGAAAGAAAGCCGCGTGTTTTGACGCGAAGCCCGCGATAATCTATCTCTCGTTGCCCGGGATAGGGACGCTTATTTAGGCCTGTTCATGGGAAAATTTCTCACTACTGATCCCGCCCTCATGACGACGCCCGCCGTGGACAACTTCGACCTGGCTCTGCTGCAGGCCTTGCAGGAAGACAGTGACGTGCCCCTGCGCGCGCTGGCCGAGCGCGTGAACCTGTCCACCGCCTCGGTGCAGCGGCGCATCCAGCGCCTGAAGAAGGACGGCTATGTACAGGCGACGACAGCCGTGCTGGACCCCGAGAAGCTGGGCCAGGTCATCACGCTGATGGTCGAGGTGCACGCCGACCGCACGCAGTCGGCGGACCTCGCGGCCATGAAGGCGCAGTTCTCCGGGCCCGAGATCCAGCAGTGCTATTACGTCACCGGCGACGCGGACTTCCTGCTGGTACTGACCGTGTCCAGCATGACCGTCTTCCAGGCGCTGGCCCAGCGGCTCTTCCACGACAACCCGAACGTGAAGTGGTTTCGCACCATCGTCGCGCTGGAACGGGTCAAGGCCACCCTGCAGGTGCCCCTGGCGGGCAGGCCTGCAGACTGATCCCGGGCGAAGGCTCAGGCCCCGAACAGCAGGAAGCCATAGAGCGCGAACAGCCCCAGGTGCATCACGCCCTGCAGCACCGAGGTGCGCTGGCCCTTGAAGGACAGCGTCGCCAGCCAGACAGTGGCCACCAGCAGCACCGTCTCGACGCCGGAAATGCCCATCGTCACCGTCTTGCCGGTGACGAGGCCGATCACCAGCACCGCCGGCACCGTCAGGCCCACCGTCGACACGAAGGCGCCCAGGCACAGGTTCACGGCCCGCTGCATCTCGTTGTTGAGCGCCGCCTTCACCGCGGTGATGGACTCGGGCGTGAAGACGATGATGGCGATCAGCACGCCGGACAAGGCCACCGGCGCCCCCACGGTGGCCACGCCATAGTCGATCACGATGGCCAGGTGATGCGCCAGCAGCACGATGGGCACGATCATGCCGATCAGCAGCAGCGTGCCGCGCAGGATGCCGCTGCGTGCCGCCGCATCCGTGCCGACGCTGCCGGCGTCCGGGCGCCGCGCCACGCGCACTTCCATCTGGCCCAGGGGCGGCTGGATGAAGAGCCTGCGCTCGCCGCGCATCTGCAGCCACAGGAAGACGGCATACAGCGCCCCCGTCAGCGCCGCCACGGCCCAGCCTTGCAGCCGATCGAATTCGCCCGCGCCCGCCAGGAAATTCGGCAGCACCAGCGACACCGCCGTCAGCAGCATGATCATCGACAGATACACGCCGGCGCCCTGCGCGTTGAACTCCTGCTCGCCATGGCGCAGGCCGCCCGCCACCAGGCAGATGCCCATGACCAGGTTCACGATGATCATCATCACGGCGAAGATCGAGTCCCGCCCGATGGTCGGGAACTCGCCCGGCCCCAGCAGCACGGAGGCGATCAGGACCACCTCGATCAGCACGATGGACAGGGTCAGGATCAGCGTGCCATACGGCTCGCCAAGCTGGCGGGCCAGGCCGTCGGCCTCGTGCACCACGCCGAAGGACGCCGCGAGGATGGTGAGAAACAGCGCCAGAAAGGCGGCCAGGGCCACCCACGGCGTCAAGGGCGCGGCCAGCCAGGCGGGGCCGAATACGGTGAAGGCGGCCACCATCGCCCAGGCCAATGCCAGGCGCAGCCAGGTGGCGCGGGCGTTGCGGGGATCGGGGGTGGAAGGAAGCGCGGGGGAGGGAGGAAGCGGGGCCATGAACGTCATCCTGCAAGGACGGGGCCGTCCCCGGGTGCACGCGCGTTCAAGGCCGTCCTTGAAGGGCAAGGCGTCTGGTCGCCTGGCGGGACGATTCTACCTCGGCGGGGCGTGCCCCGCCGCCGACAAGGGTTATGATGAGGACTGGATAAACATCCAGTTTTGTTTTCTGCAATGCGCCCGCCCGGCATGTTCCCCGCCCACCGCTATTACTACCTGCACAACTTCCAGCGCGCGCTGGACTGGCTGGGCACGCGTTACGCGGATGTGCTGGGCCCGGCGGAAACGGCATTCCTGCAGGCGTTTCCAGCCTTGCCCCAGGCTTCCCGGGCCTTGCTGGTGCGCTTGCTCATGCGCCGGCCCACGGTGCACCGCGCGGACCGCCTGCGCTACGAGGAAATCGGCCCGGTGGTGCCCGCGGCCGCGCCCCTGCTGGCGCTGGGTTGGCTGCGTGCCGACCCCGTGCTGGACTGGCCGGCGTGGGCAAGCCTGCACACCAAGGACGCGCTCGCCCGGCGCTATCCCCAATCGGGCCTGCGCGCCGCCTTGCGCAAGGCGGAGCTGCTGGCCGGGCTGGAAACGTTCCTCGGCTCGCCGCCTGCCCAGCCTTGCAGCGCCTGGGGCGCGGCGCCCGGCGAGGCGATCTGGTCCGTCGAGATCGCACCGCTGGTCCAGCGCCTGCGGCTGATGTTCTTCGGCAATCTCCACCAGGAATGGTCCGAGTTCGTGCTGGCCGACCTGGGCGTCTTCCAATACGAAACCGTGCGGATCGATGCCAGCACCCGCGCCTTCCAGCAGGCTGCCCACGTCGATGTCTATCTGGCGCTGCAAGCCCTGCGTGACGGTCTCGATGCCCCCGAGCCCGTGCCCGCGCCGGCGCTGCGCGAACAGGTGCTTGCCTGCGCCACGGCCGTGCCTTGGCTTGCCCGCAGGCAAGCCAAGGTGCTGTTCCGGCTGGGACAGCATTGCGAGCGCGGCGCCGACTGGACCGAAGCCGAGCAGGCCTATCGCGCCAGCACGTATCCCGGCGCCCGCCAACGCCTGATCCGCGTGCTGGAGCGCCAGCAACGCCATGCCGAGGCGCACGCGCTGGCCACGGCGGTGCTTGCGGAAGCAGAGGCGGGCAATGAAGCCGAGCAGCAAGGCGTCATGCGCATGCTGCCGCGCCTGGCCCGCCAGGCCGGGCTGGCCGCCGTCCCCCGGGGCAAGCGGCACGGCGCCGCCCCCGACACCCTGGTCCTGACGCGGCCGGCGGATGCGCCCCGCGTCGAATGCGTCGTGCGCGACCACTACGCCCGCGACGGCGCCAGCGTGCACTGGGTGGAGAACGGGCTCATCAATTCCTTGTTCGGGCTGCTCTGCTGGGAGGCCATCTTCCTGCCCGTGGCAGGCGCGTTCTTCCATCCCTTCCAGCGCGGCCCGGCCGACCTGCACGAACCCGATTTCCATGCCCGCCGCGCCCGGGCCTTCGACGCCTGCCTGGCCTTGCTGCAGAGCGGCGAACACCGTGCCCGCATCCTGGCGTGCTACGACGCCAAGGCCGGCATCCAGTCCCCCTTCGTGTCCTGGGGACTGCTCACGCGCGAACTCATCGAGACCGCGCTGGACTGCATCCCGGCCGGCCACCTGGCACGATGGTTCGCGCGCCTGCTCGCCGACATCAAGACCAACCGCTCGGGCCTGCCCGATCTCGTCTGCTTCTGGCCGGCCGAGCGCCGCTACGAACTCATCGAGGTCAAGGGGCCCGGCGACCGCCTGCAGGACAACCAGATCCGCTGGCTCGACTACGCGCAACGCCACGGCCTGCCCGTGCGGGTCTGCCATGTGCAATGGGCGGCCATGGAGCAGGGCGCATGAAGCTGGAAGTGGCCGTGCGCACGCTGTGCGACTTCACCGCGCGCGCGGGCGACCTGGACTCGCGCTTCACGCCCGCGCCGACAGCGCTCGAAGGCATGGCCGGCCACGCCGTCATCGCCCACCGGCGCGCGGCGCACGTCGAACACGAGGTCACCTTGTCGGCCAACCATGCAGGCCTGACGGTGCGCGGCCGCGCCGACGGCTACGACCCGCGTGCCCGGCGCGTGGAGGAAGTGAAGACCTACCGCGGCGACCTGGCCGCCTTGCGCGCCAACCAGCGTGCCCTGCACCGGGCGCAGGCGCGGGTCTACGGCCACATGCTGTGCGCCTCGCGCGACCTGGCCGAGATCACCGTGGCGGTCGTCTATTTCAACCTCGACACGGAAGAAGAAACCGCCGAGTCCGAAACCCTGGACGCCGCCACGCTGGCCAGCCTCTTCAACGACTTGTGCGAACGCTACGCCGGCTGGGCCACGCAGGAGCGCGCGCACCGCGAAGCCCGCGACGGCGCGCTCGAGGACCTGGCCTTCCCTTATGGGCAGATGCGCGCCGGGCAACGCGAACTGGCCGTGGCGGTGTATCGCGCCGCCCGCGACGGCCATCCGCTCATGGCGCAGGCGCCTACCGGCGTCGGCAAGACGCTGGGCACGCTGTTTCCGCTGCTCAAGGCCTGCGCCACCCAGGGGCTGGACAAGGTCTACTTCCTGTCCGCCAAGGGTCCTGGCCACGGCCTGGCGCTGGACGCCGTGGCGCGCCTGCACGCCTCGCGCGAGGGCGGATTGCCGCTGCGGGTGGTGGCACTGGTGGCGCGCGACAAGGCCTGCGCGGAACCTGACCGCGCCTGCCACGGCGACGCCTGCCCGCGCGCAAGAGGCTTCTACGACCGCCTGCCAGCCGCCCGCGCGCAGGCACTGGCGCGCCCCGATGCCACGCTGACCCGCGAGGCGGTCCGGGCCGTGGCGGACGCGCACGGCGTCTGCCCCTATTACCTGAACCAGGAACTGGCGCGCTGGAGCGACGTGGTGGTGGGCGACTACAACTATTGGTTCGACGCCAACGCCATGCTCCATGCCCTGACCCTGGCGCATCAATGGCGCGTGGCGGTGGCGGTGGATGAAGCGCACAACCTGCTGGCGCGCGCGCGCCGCATGTACAGCGTCACGCTGTCGATGGCCGAGCTGCGTGCCGCGCGCCTGGCGGCGCCAGGGCATCTGCGCAAGCCGCTGGACGCACTGCTCAGGTCCTGGCGCGCCGTCCAGAAAAAGCAGGACAGCCCGTACGCCGCCTACGACATGGTGCCCGCCAAGCTGCGCGAGGCCGCGCAGCGCGCCAGCACGGCGCTGGCCGAACACTTCGCCGGCGGCCCCGCCGCGCCGGACGATCCCGCGCTGTCGCTGTACTTCACGCTGCTGCAGTTCGGCCGCCTGGCCGACAGCTTCGGCACCCATGCGCTGTTCGACCTCACCGTCACCGAAGGCGCGGGCCTGCGCGCCAAGCCCGAATCGGAGATCTGCATCCGCAACGTCGTGCCCGCGCCCTACCTGGCCGCCCGCCACGCCGCCGCGCGCAGCACCGTGCTGTTCTCGGGCACGTTCAGCCCGCAGTCCTTCCACCAGGACACGCTGGGCCTGCCGGCCACGACAGGCTGGGTCGATGTCTGCGCGCCGTTCGACCAGGCGCAACTGCAGGTCAACGTCGTGGGCCATGTCTCCACCCGCTGGCGCGACCGGGCCGGCTCGGTCGCGCCCATCGTCGACCTGGTGGCCAGGCAATACGCCGCCCAACCGGGCAACTACCTGGTCTTCCTGAGCAGCTTCGCCTATCTGGAACAGGTGGCTGCGCAACTGGCGGCCGCGCATCCCGGCATTCCCACATGGACGCAAGCCGCGCGGATGAACGACGACGCCCGCGCGGCGTTCCTCGGGCGCTTCACCGAAACAGGGCAGGGCGTGGGGTTCGCGGTACTGGGCGGGGCTTTCTCGGAAGGCGTGGATCTGCCGGGCCGCCGCCTCATCGGCGCCTTCATCGCCACGCTGGGCCTGCCCCAGGTCAATCCGGTGAACAAACAGATGCTGGCCGCCATGCGCGCACGTTTCGGCGATGCGCTGGCCTATGACTACACCTATCTCTATCCCGGCCTGCAGAAAGTGGTGCAGGCCGCGGGGCGGGTCATCCGGACGGAAACCGACACCGGCACGGTCTATCTCATCGATGACCGCTACCGTCAGCGCAAGGTGCGCGCCTTGCTGCCCGACTGGTGGCGCGTGGCCGAAACACGTCGGCCTAGGGCTGCTTGACCACCTTGCCGTCGCGGTAGATCACGTAGTTCTCGCCACCTTCCTTCTGCGACACCAGCTTGCCGTCCTGGAAGCCCGAGGTATAGGTGAACTCCGGTTTCACGATGACCTTGCCTTGCGCGTCCATGATGCCGTGGCGCTGCGGCGCTTCCATGAACCAGAAGCGGTCCTCGCCGGCCGGGCTGATGGGCTTGCGGGTGCTGAACAAGGCCTTGCCCTTCAGGTCCAGCACCTCGTACACGCCGTCGCGCAGCGTCAGCAGGTGCTTGCCGTCGATCAATTCGGCGGCGTCGTAGCGTGGCTTGACCAGTTGTTCGCCCTGGATGGAGTACAGACCGACCTTGTCCCGCTTGCCGTCCCGCACCGAAATGACCTGGCGGGTCGACTCGAACCCGATCTGGCTGTATTCGAGCGGCACGAGGATGTGACCCAGCCTGTCGATCACGCCCATCCCGGCGTCTTCCTTCGAGATCACCGCATACGGGTCGCCGTCGAAAGACGTGAACGGGTAATGGCCGTCCTCGCGCATGATCCAGGCGTCCTGCGACTTGTCGTAGAAGCCGGGCAGCAGCGGCAGGTCCTTGCGGTTGGCCTTCTGGTGCTTGCGGAAGTCCACATAGGCCATCGCCGACGCCAGGCCGGCGCGCTCGCCCTTGGCATGGGGCGACATCGACATCGGCGCCACGGGCTCCTCCGGGCATTCCGGCATCAACGACGTGTCGCCGCCGTTCTTCTTGAAGGACTCCGCGAACCCCGCGCAGAACGGATCGGAATAGGCGGTGACGGAGCCATCTTCCTCGACCACGCCGACGGCGTCCTGGAGGCCGTCCTCGGCGGATTGGGCAAACGCGGCGGCGCCCATCGTGGCGATGGCGGCGCCGAGCATCCAGCGCAGCAGGGTCGGGCGGATCGAGGGCAGGGAGGCAGTGGCGGTCATCACAGGCGTGTGGGCAGTCAGGGTGTGCCATTCTGCCAACCCAGCCTTCACGGCCCGGTAACAATTCGCATCCGGACGGACAGCCGCCTCAGAACGCCACCTTGCCGAACATGAACAGCACATTGCCCGCGCCGCTGGCGCCGGGAATGTAGGTGGCGTAAAGGTCGGCCTTGCGATAGCCCACCGACACCAGCGGCAGCGCGCCAGGGAAGGGCGCGCGCCCGAACATGTCCGAGCGCGAGGTCAGGAAGACCGTGTAGCCGGCCCCCACGCGGCCGTTCTCGCCGATGCGGCCGATCTTCTGGAAGGCATAGCCCGCAATCGGCTGCCAGTCGCTGTGCGAATCCAGGAAGGCCATGGCATAGAGCCCGTGCCAGTCGCCATCTTCATCATGGAAGCCCTTGCCCAGGCCGCCGCCCCAGGCCACCTCGCGGAAGGTGTCGACCTTCTCGCGCGTGTAGGTCCAGCGGTTGTGCCAGGCATAGCCGCTGACATACATCTCGGTGCGGCCTTCGTCCCAGACCTGGTGCAGGCGGTTGCAGCCGGACTGGAACCAGCCGGGGCCGCTGGTGCAGGAGGCGGCGGAGACGGGCGGTGTCGCGGTGCTGACCGCCGCGGCGAGCAAGGCGGGGAAAAGAGGAAAGCAGCGTTTTTTCAAGGACATGGCAACGGGACTGACAATAGGCATGACAGCAATACTACAGACATGCTGGGCACCGCAGCGACGGGACCCGCACGTTGCCATGCCAGTGGGTGGCGGGGGGGTGCCTGGAATGGATCCAATCCCGAGCGAGTTTTCCCTAACCGCAACTTCTCATAATATACATTATGCGAATATTGGGCGGACAGTCCACGCAGGCAAGACACCGCCAAACCGCCAGTCGCCCTTCAAGCCCCCAGCGCCCGACGCACGTCCGCCTCGATGCAGCCGATGCCCGCCTGGCACAGCAGGCGCCGGCGGCGGCTGGCCAAGGCCGCCGTGGCGGCGGGGTTCATGTCTGCTGGTACACGGCGACCACCCGGTCGAACCGCCTGACAGCGAGGTCCTCGTTGCGGATCAGGAAGTACACGGTGCCTTCACCCAGCACGTCGCCACTCCAGTCCGCCAGATCCACCTGCAGCAGCAACCGCCAGTCCCGCGCGCGCTGCATGATCCGATCGCGCTCGCGCTGCCAGGTCTCGCGATCCAGGAATTCCTGCTTGTAGTCGGTCACGATCACGGCCTGATAACGCGGGTCATCCTGTTCAGGCGCCGGGCTGCCCAGCAACTGGTGGCGCTTCCATTTTTCGGCGGGCCAGGACAGTCCCTGGTCTTCACGCATGCCTTCGTAGGCATCGGCGAAATCCTCATCCGCATTGCCGGCTGGCCGCAGCCCTGGCAGGCCCTCGCTTTCCAGCGACGCGGGATCGGGCGCCACGAGCATGGCACGCAGCGACACCGGACGGGGCTGGGCGCCGTACACGGTGGCAGGCTGCCTGGCGCCCTGCCCGGCCCGGTCGTATTCGCGGAACACGGCTTCCAGTTCGCGCCATTCCGCCTGGGCGGCGTCGGCCAGGTCAGCGGGCATGGCAAGCGGACGCAGCGCCTCGCGGGGCGTTTCGTCCCAGATCACGCGCACCGTGCGCGCGCCCGACTCCCAGGGGCCGATGGCAAGATCATGGAAGAACAGCAGCCTGCCCTGCGCAGGCAAAGCGGCCGCCGCCGCGCCCAGGCGGCTGGCTTCCTCCAGGTCGATCTGGCCGATGAAGGCGAAAGGCAAGCCCTTGCCCAGGTGCGCGCGCATCTCGGCCGCGGCCGACGCGTTGCCGCGTTGGGCGATGGCATCGATATCGTCGGGGATGGACGGGCGCGGCCATTGCGCCCCTGCGGGCATGTCGGGCAGGCCGCCCAGTCTTGACGCGCCTGGCTGTCCTGGGTCAGGCATGGGGCGCAGGGCAATCGCGGGCACCAGGGCCTGCACCACTTCCTGGACTTGCTGCGGCGCGAAGAATGCCTGCATGGCCTGCGCGGCGTGATCAGGGGAATCGAACATGCGTCATCGCTTCCTTGTCGACGGGGTTTGGCTTGGCCGGCTGGCCCGAGGCCGCCAGCCTGGAAGGCGGCCCGGCCAGGCGCCGGCGCCGGCGCCGGCAGAGTTTATCCAATCCCGCTTGTCGGCAGACAAGCGATGCGCCCTGCCGCAAATCGTCGTCACCCTTTGTCATGCACCGACATGAGTGGGGAAACAATCGGATGCACGCAGGCCTGCCGCGTTTTGCTAGCCTTTGCCCGCCCCATCGACGATCACCCGCCACATCAATGACACTCCGCATTCCGCTCTTCTTGCTGGCCCTGTGCGTCGGCGCGCCGGCCCTTGCACAGCCTTCCGCCCAGCCTGCTTTCGAACAGGGCTACTCGGCCTACGAAGCCGGCGACTATGCCAGCGCGCGGCAGTACTGGCAGCCGCTGGCCGAAGCGGGCCATGCACCGGCCCAGTACGGTTTGGGCCTGCTGCATGCCAATGGCCAGATCGCTGGCCACGATGACGTCTCCGCCGTGTCGTGGCTGCGCAAGGCGGCCGAGCAAGGCGAAGCCGGCGCCCAGTTCAACCTGGGCATGATGTACGCCAATGGCCAGGGGGTGCCGCGGGATTATGCCCAGACCGCGCAGTGGTGCGCGAAAGCCGCCAGTCAGGACGACGCCGACGGGCAATATTGCATGGGCCAGTTGTACGCCAACGGCGATGGCGTCAAGCAGAGCGACGAACAGGCCATGCAATGGTGGCGCAAGGCCGCTGAACAAGGCCATGCCAAGGCGCAGAACAGGCTGGGTGAACTGTATGCCGTCACGGAAGGGCCCTTGCGCGACAACGCGCAGGCCGTGCACTGGCTGCGGCAGGCCGCGCAGCAAGGGCTGCCCGTGGCGCAGAACAACCTGGGCACCCTGTACCTGGACGGCCAGGGCGTGGCGCGGGATCCCGAGGCCGCCATGCACTGGTTTCGCCGGGCGGCCGAGCAAGGCGACGCCGATGCCCAGTACAACCTGGCGGTGGGATACGACTTTGGACGGGGCGTCGCACGGGACATCTCGCAGGCGGTAGCCTGGTATCGCAAGGCTGCGGAACAGGGCTACGCCAAGGCCCAGTCCAACCTGGGCGCGCTGTATGCCGATGGCGATGGCGTCGGCCGTGACGAGGCGCAAGCGGTGGCATGGTGGCGCAAGGCCGCCGAGCAAGGCCATCCCCGTGCCCGCATCAACCTGGGCGTCATGTATGCCGAAGGACGTGGCGTGCCGCGCAACCTGCCGGTTGCCTATGCGCTGCTCGGCACCGCTCGCTTGCCGGAAGACCTGGCCGGCTACCGCGACAGGCTGGCCGCGCAGATGAGCCCGGCGCAGATCGCGCAAGGCCGCAAGCTGGAAGCGGACCTGATGGCCGCTGGCAGCGGCGCGAACGCCATCCGTCGCGTGGACCGGGCACTGGACGCCGCACCGCGGTAAGGCGACTGCCGGCAGAGCCCTCGACGCGTTGGATCAACCGTTTATCCCTGGTCGTCCTGGCCTGCCGGGCCCAACTGCAGCAAATGCCCCGTCTGCCGCACCTTGGCCTGCAGATACGCCAGATTGTGCGCACTGGAATACACCCCCGTGCGGCGCGTGGCGGCCACGTTGATGCCCAGGCCCGACAACTGCTTGCACTTCTGGGGATTGTTGGTGAGCAGCTCGATCCGCCCCACCCCCAAGGCGCGCAGCATCTGCGCGGCGACGATGTAGTCGCGCTCGTCCGCACCATGCCCCAGCATCACGTTGGCGGCATAGGTGTCCTGCCCCTGTTCCTGCAGGCGGTAGGCGTCGAGCTTGGCGTACAGGCCGATTCCCCTGCCCTCCTGGCGCAGGTAAAGCAGGTAGCCGCCCTCTTCCCGCAAGGTTTTCAGCGACTCTTCCAGCTGGGGACCACAATCACAGCGCAGGGAACCGAACACATCGCCCGTCATGCACTCGGAATGCACGCGCACCAGCGGCACGGCGGCGGGCTCGCCGAACTTCAGCGCGATGTGCTCCTTGCCATCGCTCAGGCCGCGGAAACTGTAGACCAGGGCGGAAGCCTCCGTGCCATCGGCCAACTGGATGGGAAGCTGTACTTCCGAACGTATGGATACGGCGGAGGAAGGCATTGCGGTCGCGGTGGGGGTATCGCTCAAAGGGAACAACTTGAAAAGCAAGGGGCAGGCCCAAATCGGGAATTCTACGGCAGCCCGGGGAATCCGCCCGAAAGCCCCTACTGCGCCGTCCGCACCCGCTCCCATTCAATATATACCCGCGCACCTTCGGGTCGACGGAAATGCTCGACCATGCGGTCGCCCTCCACGACCAGGCTCAGGTCCTGGCGCGTGCGCGCGCTGCCCACCCAGTTGGGAAACGTCGCCCCTTGCACGCGGTTGCCGCTGAATTCCCCCCGTGCGTCCACCGTATAGGTGCCGAAAAAACCGATGTTCGCAGCCATGGCAGCGCGGTTTTCCGCATCGGTGCCCTGGCCGCGCGCCTGGGATGCGAAGCGGGGCACGGAGGCATCCGTCAGCACTTCCACGAAATGCATGTCCGGCGTGAAGACCAGCATGCCCCGAGGCTGCTTGCCATAGGCCGGCCGCGTGATGCCATCCTGCTCGACCTCCGCCTTTACCATCCGCCAGGTGCCAAGCACCTGATTGGCGGGCGCGGCGCGCGCGGATTGCGTGCCGGCAAACAGCAATGCCATGGCCGCCAGGCCGACAGCGACATGCCTCTTCGTCAATCCCATGTTCCCGTCTCCTGTCGTTCACGCCATCACGGACAAGGCGACTTCCCTTTGCGACTGCAGCAGCGCCAGCCGCTGCCGCAAGGCCTCGCCCACCTTGTCGAAGGTGGAACTGCCCAGCGCCAGCCGCAGCGGCAGCCGCTCGGCATCGATGGCCGCGATCATCGCGTCCACCGTCTTGCCCGCATCGCCGAAATCCGCGAAATTGCCCGCCGCCACGGCGCGCCGCACGGCCCCGGCGGGCGTGTCGTCGTAGCAGGCCATGGCCGGCGCGTGGTCCAGCGCGGCACCGAAATTCGTGCGCGTGGGACCGGGCTCGACGATGAGGAAATCGATGCCGAAGGGGGCCACTTCCTGCGCGACCGACTCCACAAAGCCTTCGATCCCCCACTTGGTCGCGTGGTACAGGCTGAAGTTCGGATAGGCGATCTGGCCGCCTTCTGACGAGACCTGCACGATCCGTCCGCCGCCCTGCTTGCGCAGGAAAGGCAGCACCGCGCGGATCAACTGGATCGAGCCCGTGAGATTGGTGGCGATCTGCCGCGCGATCTGTGCGTCGTCCAGCTCTTCCGCCGCGCCGAAAAGCCCGTAAGCCGCATTGCTGACCACCACGTCGATGCGCCCGACGGCGGCGAATGCTTGCGCCACGCCATCGCGCAGGGCCGCGGTATCGGTCACGTCCAGCCTCAGCACCCGCAGGCGCTCGCCATGGCGGGCCTGCGCGTCATCCAGCACGCCTTCGCGCCGCACGGTCGCCACGACGGTGTCGCCGCGCGCCAGCAACGTGTCGGCCAATCCTCGTCCCAATCCTGCCGAGGCCCCGGTGATGAACCACGTCTTGCTCATATGCCCTGCTCCTTGTGATGACTGCATCGGCCTTCATCGTAAGGAGGCAAAACTGGTTAGAGAAGAGGCTTTTCCCTGCATGAATTGGTGAGTATTATCAACCAATGAACTCGCCCTCCCTCGCCGACCTGCATGCATTCGCCGCCGTCGCCTCGCACAAGAGCTTTCGCCGCACGGCCGATGTGCTGGGCGTGTCCCACTCGGCCCTGAGCCTGGCCATGCGCGGGCTGGAAGCCAAGCTGGGCGTGCGGCTGCTGAATCGCACCACGCGCAGCGTGGCCCTGACACACGAGGGCGAACAACTGCTGACGCGCCTCACGCCCATCCTGCGGGACCTGGACCAGGCCCTGAATGAAACGTCCGCCGCAGGCGGCCAGCCCAGCGGCGTATTGCGCATCAATGGCAGTGAAGGCGCGATACGCCTGCTGCTGCAAACCGTGTTGCCGCCCTTGCGCGCTCGCCATCCCCGCATCGAACTGGACCTGTCCGTGGACGGGCAACTGGTGGATATCGTCGGACGCGGCTTCGATGCCGGCATCCGCCTGGGGGAGGCCGTGCCCAAGGACATGGTGGCGGTCCGCCTCGGGTCCGAGCTGCGCTTCCTGCCCGTGGCCTCGCCCGCCTATTTGCGCCGCCACCCCGCACCGCGCACGCCGGACGACCTGATGACGCACCAATGCATCCGCCAGCGCCTGCCCAGCGGCAAGCGCTATCGCTGGGAATTCAAGCGGCGCGACCAGGAGCTGGCGCTGGACGTCCCGGGCGCGCTGACCCTGGACAGCAGCGCGTTGATGGCCGAGGCCGCCGCCGACGGACTGGGTATCGCCTATGTGCCGGAGCCTTATGCCGCGCCCTATTTCGCGCGCAAGCGGCTGCTGCCCCTGCTCGAGGACTGGTGCCCGGCCATCCCCGGGCTGTACCTGTATTTCCCGGCCAACCGTCACCCGCCGCCCGCGCTGCGCGCGCTGATCGACGTGGTGAAGGCCTTGCCCTGACACGCCCAGGCCCGGCCTGGGCGTGCACGCCTCAGTCGATCTCGATGCCCGCCTGCTCGATCAGCGCCGTCCATTTGCGGGTGTCGCGCTGGACGATTTCGGTCAGCTGCGCGGGCGTGCTGGACACGAACTCCACGCCTTGCGGCGCGAACTTCTTGTTCAGCGCGGGATTCTTCAAGGTTTCCACGACAGCCTTGTTCAACGTGTCCAGCACCGGTTGCGGCGTGCCCGCCTTGGCGAACAGCCCATACCAGGTGGTGTACGACATGCCGGGCAGGGTCTGCGACACCAGGGGCAGGCTGGCCGTCTCCTCGCCCTTGCTCGGTGCGCTCATGGCCAGTGCCTTCACCGCCTTCTTGTCGATCAGCGGTTGCAGCGAGGGCATGCTGCTGAACAAGGCCTGGACCTGCCCCGACGCGATGTCCGTCAGGACTTGCGACGTGCCGCGATAAGGCACGTGCACCACATCCACCTTGGCCTCGCTTTTGAACAACTCCATGCCCAGGTGCGCCACGCCGCCCACGCCCGCGGAGCCGAAATTCACCCGGCCCGGATGCTGGCGCGCATAGTCCACCAGGTCCTGGACCGAGTCCACGGGCAACTTGGCAGTCACGACCAGCACGTGCGGGCTTTCCGTCAGCAGGCTGATGGGCGCCAGCAGGCCGAGCACGTCCTTGCCCGCCATGGCCTTCGACGGGATCGTCATGTTGCCCGAGGCTGGCATCAGCAGCGTGTAGCCATCGGCCTCCTGCCCCAGCACCTGGTTCAAGGCCGGCACGCCATGCCCGCCGCCCGCGTTCACCACCACCACGGGCTGGCCCAGTTGCTCGCTGAACAGCTGGGCGAATTCACGCCCCACCATGTCGGCGGGACCGCCCGCGGCGAAAGGCACCACCATGCGGATGGGACGCTCGGGATACGCCGCGAGCGCGTGGGCAGCCGGCGCCAGGCCGGCGATCAGGGCAAGGATGCCCAGGGTTTTCTGCTTCAGCATTGTCTTCCTCCTTGTGGATGGACTTGGGTTTTTCTTGTGTCTGGCCGCTGTCAGGCGGCATGCCGCCGCCCCCTTGCGGGAAGGCGGCCCGCCGTCTCAGCCGGCAAACGCCGTGACGACGGATGGGAAAATGCTCTGGTACGCCTCGCCATAGCGCGTGCCCGCGGTCTTGCCGCGGCGCCCGGCCTGCGCCCCGCGCTGCAGGGCGACACGCTCGTAATAGGCCCACAGATTGCGCTGGGTGGGCATGGCCTGCATGGCCTGCCACTTGAGATCCCAGACATCCGTGATGTCCAGCAGCACATTGGGCTTGAACCCGCACAGCTCGGTCTGGTGCGGCTCGAAGCTGTAGACCTGCGGCGGCACGACGAAGTCGGCGCCATGGCCCGGCGCCATGGCCTGCATGCGGGCCCGCAGCACCATTTCATGGGTGCGGCAGTGATCCAGGTTGGACGGATCGTGCTCGGGGTGCGTCAATACCGCCGCCGCCTGGGTCTGGCGCAGCAACTGCGAGACCCGGCGCACCGAGTCCGCGGACTCCGGCAAGGGATAGTCGCCCAGGTCGTGGAAATCCATCGACGCCACGCCGAGGATGCGCCCCGCCTCCTCGGCCTCCGCACGGCGCAGCGCCTTCACCGTGTCACGCCGGGCATCCCCCTGCCAGGCCGCATTCGACTCCCCGTTCTCGCCATAGCTCAGGCACACCACATGCACGTCGACGCCGCGCCGCGCATGCAGGGCCATGGCGCCGCCGCAACGCCACACGAAGTCGCCCACATGGGCCGTGACCACCAGTATCGAATCCGCCATCGTTGTCTCCAGGTTGTTGGCGGCATTTTACTTTTGTGAAATGGCGTTGTACTGTGTACAACAAGGCTAATAAATAAAGGACTTAAAGAGATATCATGAGTAATGACGGTGTCGTCGCGGTGGAACGCGCCATGCAGGTGCTGGATTGCTTCAAGCCGGGGGCCGAGCGCCTGGCGCTGGCGGATTTCGCCAACCGCCTGCCGCTGCACAAGACCACCATCTTCCGGCTGCTGAACTCGCTGGCGCGCACCGGCTACGTGGTGCGGGAGCCCGATGGCAGATATGGCCTGGGGCCACGCGTGCTCTTTCTGGCCAGGGTCTACGAACGCGGCTTCGATCTCTCGGCGGTCGTCCTGCCCATCCTGGAAAAACTCTCGGCCGACACGGGCGAAAGCGCCGCGTACTACGTCGAGGGCGGCGAGCCCGGGCAGCGCCTGTGCCTGTTCCGCCACCAACCGCACGAAGGCCTGCACAGCCAGGTGCTGGCCGGCAGCGTCATGCCGCCGGACCGCTCGTCCACGGGCCAGGTCTTCGCGATCTGGGCGCAAGGCACGCAGCCCCCGCCCGAGCGACTGCCCATTTTTTCCAGCGGCGCGCGCGACCCCTACACCGCGTCGTGGTCCGTGCCGATCATCGGCAACGAAGACCGCTACGTCGGCGCCCTCACCATCGCGGGCCCCTCCGCGCGTCTCGCCACCGTCGATGCCGGGCGCTTCGAGGCCGTCATCCTGGCGCATGCGGATGAACTGGCGAGCCGGCTCGGTGCTTCCGCCGAGATGCGCGACACCTTGTACGGCCAGATGGTGTAAGGTCGTTCATCACGTCCACGACAACGCGTCCGACGCCATGACCCGCCTCCTCCTCGCCGCCCTGCTGGCCGTTACTGCCGCCACCGTTACTGCCACCAGCGCTTCCGCCGCCGCGCCTCGCACCTGGCACTTCACCGGCAAGGAGCTCCTGGCCGCGCTGGAAGGCAAGATGCCCACCGAATTCCGCGACCCGGCGCACAGCCGCCTGCTGTCTTCCGCCCGCGCGCAGTCCTACATCTCCGGCGTGGCCGACCTGACGCAGAACCAGCTGTGGTGCACCGTCACCGGCGTGCTGCCGCACGAGCTGGCCGGCCGCGTCCATACCGCGCTGCACGAGCTCGACCCCGCCAGCCTGGGCGGGAACGCGGCCCCGCTGGTGGCCGAGGCGCTGCGGCAGGCATTCCCCTGCCCGGCCAGCACCATCGGGCGCAACCCCTGACCCCTTCCCAGGCCGCAAGCGCCATGCAGATCTCCGACAGCGAAAAGGCCATTGCCAGACACCTGGAAACCGTCTTCGGCGCCCGCCCCCGGGTCGTCGTGCACCGTCAGGCCGCGGAAGACCCCTTCTACATCGGCATCGCGCACGCCCAGGACACCCCTTCGCCGGGCCTGGTCACGCTGAGCACCATCGGCGTGTCCAATCATCCGCTCTACCAGGACGACGGCACCGAGTTTCCGCATACCCGCGTGGAATTCATCGCCAGTTGCGAGGCGGGCCAGGAATCCGACCTGGCCGAAGCGCTCTTTCTTGCCGCCACTTTCGTCGGCAAGAGCCGGGGCTTTGCCTGCCCGGGCATCTTCCTGCACGGCCTGATCGGGCGCTTCCGTCCGGCATCGCCCGTGCCGCACGCGCTGCTGACCACGCCCTTCGCCTACGAGGGGCTGGACGCGGTCAAGGAATTCGCGGGAAGGCGCGTCAGCTGGCTGCTGGTGCAGGCGGTCTCGGCGGACGAGATCGATTACGCGCAGGCGCACTCCACCAGCGCGCTGGAGGATGTCTTCGAGGAAGCGGAGATCGACTGGACGTCGCTGGACCGGGCTTGCGCGATGGCCTCGCGCTGAGCGCTGGCGCATCCGCGCATGGCTATTGCTGCACCCGCATTTCCCGCACTTCGAAGCTCAGGTCACGGCCTTCCTTGGCGAGTTCGCCCGTCAGCTCCACCACGCGTTGCGGCGCGATGGGCATGGACGGCGGAAACACTTTCTTCGGAATCTCCACCCGCAGGCGGCCCGTGCCATCGTCAAAGACGTAGAAGTCGCCGCCTTCGGGCGTGAGCAGATTGCCAGTCAGCACGCCCTGCTGGTCGTGCACGCCGCGCGATTGCAGCTCCTGGACGGTAATGCGGGGAATGACGCCCGGGCCGACATACTGCGCCACGGCAATGGACGCGCCCATGGTGAACCACAGGACGAGCGCGGGGGCGGCGAAGAGGCGGTGACGCTTCGGCATGATGGCTGCTCCGGTTTGGCTGGGAAAGGCCTTGGGGTCTCTGGCGGACCGGCAGCACCAAGCTTAGGAGAAAGCAGCGAAACAACCCTGCACTTAAACGAAAATGACGTAACAAGGGGGTACGAAGCCCCCCGTTCACCACGCCCTTCCCCATTCCCCCTCAGCCGCGCAAGGCGCAGGCCTCGCGCGCGAGCGCCGTGATGCGTGGCCAGTCCCGCGCCGCCAGGGCATCGGCCGGCACGAGCCAGGAGCCGCCCACACACGCCACATTGTCCAGGGCGAGGAAATCCGCCGCGTTGCCGGCGTGGATGCCGCCCGTGGGGCAAAAGACGATATCGCCGAAAGGTCCTTGCCAGGCCTTCAGCAGCGCCATGCCGCCCGCCTGCATGGCGGGAAAGAACTTCAGCGCCCGGAAACCCGCCTCGGTGGCGGCCAGGATCTCGCTGCTGGTGGCAACGCCGGGCACCAACGGCAGCGCCAGTTCCTGGCAGGCGCGGCCGATTGCCGGGGTGAAGCCCGGACTCACGCCGAACCGCGCGCCGGCACGCCGGGCGGCACTGGCGTCGGCAGCACAGCGCAGCGTCCCCGCCCCCACGATGGCCTCGGGCACGTCGCGGGCAATGGCCGCGATGCAATCCAGCGCACGCGGCGTGCGCAACGTCACCTCCAGCATGCGGATTCCGCCGGCAAGCAACGCGCGCGCCACCGGCGCGGCAAGTTCCGGATCGTCCAGCACGATGACCGGGATCACGGGCGCATCCCCGAGGACATCACCCGCCGTGAGTGCTACAGCCATGTACAGGCTCCTTCTTCCGCGCCAAGCGCGTTGCGCCGGAATCCGGCAAACAGTTCCCTGCCCCAGCCCACGCCGTTGGCCTCGTCCATCGACGCCGGCGGACGCGCCGGCACGCGCGCCGCCCACGCCTGGGCGTCCACCAGCGCGTCCAGCGTGCCCTGCACGGCGTCCAGCCGGATCACGTCGCCATCCCGCACGCGCGCCAGCGGCCCGTCGGCCAGGGCTTCGGGCGTGACATGGATGGCCGCGGGCACCTTGCCGGACGCGCCGCTCATGCGGCCATCGGTGACCAGCGCGACGCGGAATCCCTTGCTCTGGAGCACCGCCAGCGGCGGGGTCAGCTTGTGCAGCTCCGGCATGCCATTGGCCCGCGGGCCCTGCCAGCGCACGACGCACACCACGTCGCGATCCAGCTCGCCCGCCTGGAACGCTGCCTGCAGATCCGCCTGGGTATCGAAGACACGCGCGGGCGCCTCGACCACGTGCCGGTCCTCGGGCACGGCGGACACCTTGATGACGCCGCGCCCCAGGTTGCCCTGCAGCAGGCGCAGGCCACCGGTGGCGCTGAACGGCGCGGCGGCGGGACGCAGCACGTCCAGGTCCGTGCTGTCGCCGATGGGCGCCCAGGACAGGCGTTCGTCCGCGCCAGCCACCGGCAGGCGGGTATAGGCACGGATCCCGTCCGCGCTGATGGTCAGCACGTCCTCGTGCATGAGCCCGGCATCCAGCAGTTCGCGCAGCACGTAGCCCGGACCGCCGGCAGCCTGGAACTGGTTCACGTCGGCGGCGCCATTCGGGTAGACGCGCGCCAGCAGCGGCACGACGGCCGAGAGCGCCGCGAAATCGTCCCAGTCGATGACCAGGCCCGCCGCGCGCGCCACCGCCACCCAGTGGATCAGGTGGTTAGTGGAGCCGCCCGTGGCCAGCAACGCCACCATCGCGTTGACGATGGCACGTTCATCCACCACCCGGCCGATGGCCGGGCAGCCCTGCGCCAGCACCCGATGCGCGGCATCGCGCGTCAGCGCCTCGCGCAGGCCCTCGCCAGGATTGATGAAAGCCGTGCCGGGCACATGCAGGCCCATTGCCTCGAGCAGCATCTGGTTGCTGTTGGCCGTGCCGTAGAACGTGCAGGTGCCTTGCCCGTGGTAGGCCGCGGATTCGGCCTGCAGCAGTTCGGCGCGGCCCACCAGCCCCTGCGCGGCGCGCTCGCGCACCCGGGCCTTGGCACTGTTCGACAGGCCCGACGTCATGGGCCCGGCAGGCACGAACACGGTCGGCAGGTGGCCGAAATGCAGGGCGCCGATCAACAGGCCGGGCACGATCTTGTCGCACACCCCCAGCATCAGCGCGGCATCGAAGACATCGTGGCTGAGGGACACCGCGGTCGCCATCGCGATCACGTCGCGGCTGAAGAGCGACAGTTCCATGCCCGGCGTGCCTTGCGTGACGCCGTCGCACATGGCGGGCACGCCGCCCGCGACCTGGGCCGTGGCGCCGTGGCGCCGGGCCTCGTCCTTCAGCAGGTCCGGATAGTGCTGCAGCGGCGCGTGGGCCGAGAGCATGTCGTTGTAGGCGGTGACGATGCCGATGTTGCGCGCGCGCTCGGCCACGACGCGCAGCTTGTCATTGCCCGGCATGCCGGCGAAGGCGTGGGCCACGTTGGCGCAGCCCAGGCGGTCGGCGCCGCGGTCGCGCCGTGACTGGGCGTCCAGCCTGGCCAGGTAGGCCGCGCGCGGCTCGGCACTGCGCGCACGGATGCGGGCCGTGACGGCGTCGAGGGTGGCATGCAGGGCCATGATGTCCTACTTCCTTGCCGCGCGTGCCTGGGCGACGGCCGCCTCGACCTCGTTCCAGGTTTCCTGGCCCACGCTCTTGGCGATGCCGGCATTGACCGAGGCCAGGCGCTCGCGCATGCGATCGACTTCCGCCGGCTGCAAGGTATTCACCTGCATGCCCTTGGCCTTCAGGTCGGCCAGCGCCTTGACCGCCTCCTGGCGCGTGTCCTGGCGCTCGGCATCACGGCTCTTGATGGCGGCATCCTTCAGGACCTTCTGTTCGGCCGGGCTCAGCGTATCCCACCACTTCTTGCTGACGGTGACGATCCACGGGCTGTAGACGTGGTTGCTGACGGTCAGGTATTTCTGCACCTCGTAGAACTTGCTGGAGAGCACGGTGTTGAACGGATTCTCCTGGCCATCCACGGCGCGCGTCTCCAGCGCGGTGAACAGTTCCGAGAACGGCAGGGGCACGGCGTTGGCGCCCAGCGTCTTGAAGCTGTCGATGAACACGTTGTTCTGCATCACGCGCAGCTTCACGCCGCCCAGGTCCTCGAGCTTCTCGACCGGCCGCTTGCTGTTGGTGAGGTTGCGAAAGCCGTTTTCCCAATAGACCAGGCCCACCATGCCCTTGGCTTCCAGCTTGGCCTTGATCTTCTCGCCTACCGGGCCGTCCAGCACCACGTCCGCCTCTTCGGCGGTGTTGAAGAGGAACGGCGTATCCCAGACGGCCATCTCCGGCACGATGCCGACCAGGGTGGCCGTGGAGCCCACCATGATCTCCTGCGCGCCGCCGATCAGCGCCTGCTGCATCTGCGTGTCCGATCCCAGCGAGGCATTGCCGATGGCGCGCACGCGCATCTTGCCGCCGGTGGCCTGCTCGACTTCCTTGGCGAACAGCCGCGCGGCGCGGCCCTGGTTGGAATCATCCACCAGGCCGAAGCCGAAACGCACCAGGCGGGGCTTGAAGTCATCCGCGGCCTGGGCAGGTCCGCCCACGGCCAGCATCGCGGCCAGCAGGCCGGCAAAAACATAAGGCAAGCGCATGATTGTCTCCTTGTCGTTGGTTCATGCAGGTAAAGCAAAAAAACTCACACCGATGGATGGCCCGCTAGCGCAACCACCCCAGCGGCGTCGTCACCAGCCCCGGGAACACCACGAACAGCGCCAGCATCAGCACATACGCAGCCAGGAATGGCGTGGTGCCTCGAATGACGGTTTCCATCCGCAGCCGGCCGACGCCCGCCACGACGTTCTGGACGGTTCCCACGGGCGGCGTGATCAGGCCGATGCCGCCCACGAAGATGAACATGAAGCCGAAATACACCGGATCGATCCCGGCCTTGGCCGCCAGCGGCGCGCAGACCGGCCCGAAGATCAGGATGGTGGGCGTGAGATCCATCGCCGTGCCCACCACCAGCAGGAACAGCATCATCAAGGCCATGAACAGCATCGGGTCGCTCATGACGCCGGCAAAGCTGTCGGCCAGCATGCTGGGCAGGTCCGCCAGCGTGATCATGTAGGCCGTCACCGTGGCCGCGCCGCACAGGAACATCACCACGGCGGTCGTCTTGCCCGCGGCCAGGAAGACGTCGTACAGCTGGCGCAGGTTCAGCTCGCGATAGACCAGCGTGGAGACCAGCAGCGCATAGACGGCCGCCACCACGGCGGCCTCGGTCGGCGTGAACAGGCCACCCTTGAGGCCGCCCAGGATGATCACCGGCATCATCAGCGCCCAGAAGCTGCCCGCCAACGCGCGCAGCCGGTCCTTCCAGCCGACGCGCGCCAGGGCCGCCAGCTTGTGCCGGCGGGCAATGCCCCACCAGGCCACGACCAGGAAGGCGCCCATCATCAGGCCGGGGAACACGCCGGCCAGGAACAGCTGGCTGATCGAGGTGTTGGTGGTGACGCCGTAGATCACGAACGGCATCGACGGCGGGATGATCGGCGCGATGATGCCGCCCGAGGCCAGCAGCCCGGCGCTGTAGCTGGCGGGATACTGCTGCTTGCGCATCATCGGCAGCAGGATGGTGGCCAGCGCGGCGGTGTCGGCGATGGCCGAGCCGCTCATCGACGCCAGCAATACCGCCGCCCCGATGGCGACGAAGCCCAGGCCGCCACGGATGTGGCCGACGAAGGCGCGCGCCAGGTCGATGATGCGCCGCGACAGGCCGCCGGCATTCATCAGCTCGCCGGCCAGGATGAAGAACGGCACGGCCAGCAGCGGGAAGTTGTCGAAGCCCGCCTGCAGGTTTTGCGCCAGCAATTGCGAATCGAAGAAGTCCAGGTGCCACATCAGCGCGACGCCGGTGAGCACCAGCGCGTGGGCGATGGGCATGCCGATGGCCATGCCGCCGATGAGCACGGCCAGGAAGATGGCGGTAACGATCATGGCCTGCCCCTACTCCACCATGCCTTCGATGCTGTCCGACGCGGGCGGCGGCACGCCGCGGCGCAGCTCGAACACCAGGGCCACCAGCAGGCCCACGGCCAGCACCAGCGTGGCGGCGGCGCCCAGCGCCAGCGGATAGCCCAGCACCGTGCTGTAGCTCTGCAGGCCGGCCAGCACCTGCTCCCACGAGCCCATGACCAGCAGCACCATGCACAAGGCGACCAGCGCCTGGCTGACCCAGAACAGCGTCTTGCGCGTCGTGCCCCGGACGCGCGAGGTCAGCATGTCGAAGCCCAGGTGCTTGCCTTCGAAGGCGGCCACGATGGTGCCGATGGCCACCAGCCACACGAACAGCAGCCTGGCGATTTCCTCGTAGGACACGATGCTGGTGCCGAAAACGTAGCGCAGCACGACGTTAATGAAGACGGCCGCCACCATACAGGCCAGCGCGGCGACCATCAGGCCTTCGGCCAGCCGCTGCAAGGCGGGTTTGCGGCGGGCCGCCTGCCCGGGATCGCTGGATGTCATGCTGTGTCTCCTGTCATGGGTGTTATGGGTGTCATGGGTTCGCGGCCGCTGTGCCCGCAAGCCTGCGGCGCCAGCCAGTCGAGCACTGCCGCCACCAGCGTGTCCAGCGGCAGCCGGGCATCGAGCACCCGCACGCCGGGCTCGCCCGCGGGCGACTCCAGCGTGGCGAACTGGTCGGCCACCAGCGTCGGCGAAAAGAAGTGGCCGGGCCGCTCGCGCACGCGGGCAAGCGCATCCTGGTAGTCCAGCGCCAGGAAGACGAAGCCCAATTGCGCATGCCCCGCCCGCAGGCTGTCCCGGTACTTGCGGCGCAGGGCCGAACAGGTCAGCACCACGCCTTCGCCAGGCTGCCGCTGCCGCAGCAGGTCCGACAGGCGCAGCAGCCAGCCGGCCCGGTCCGCGTCCGTCAGCGCAATGCCGTCGCGCATCTTGGCGATGCTTTCCGGCGAGTGATAGGCATCGCCTTCCAGCAGCGCCCATCCCAGGGCCTTCGAACAGGCTTCGCCCACGCTGGACTTGCCGCAGCCGGAGACGCCCATCACGACGATGGCGGTGGGCCGAAAATCTTGGATAGCGCTATCCATACATGCTCAAAAAAAGGCGCAAGCGATGCGTGCCGCTTGCCGCCGTCTTGGATCTGCCGGGCAGAAACCAGGTCGATGCCCTGGCTGTCCGGGTTTCCTGTTTCGCAGGATAGCGCTATCTTAAGAGATAATCGCCCAGACACTTATTCGGATAAACCCGCTATCACCGTGACCCGACGCTCCCGTCCCTCCAGCGGCCGCATCACCTTGAGCGATGTGGCCCGCGCCGCCGAAGTCAGCCCCATCACGGCCTCCCGCGCCCTGCGCAACGCGCGCGGCGTGGACCCCACACTGGCGCAGCGGGTGCACGAGGCCGCCGAACAGCTCGGCTACGTGCCGGACCCCGCCGCGCGCGCGCTGGCCTCGCAGCGCAGCTCACAGGTGATCGTGCTGGTGCCCCTGCTCTCGAACACACTGTTCGTCGACCTGCTGGAAGCCGTCCATCGCACGCTGTTTCCCGAGGGCTATCACCCCCTGATCGGCGTGACGCACTACGACAGCGCCGAAGAGGAATTGCTGTTGCGCACCTACCTGCCCCTGCGGCCGGCGGGCCTGCTGGTCACCGGCTTCGACCGCAGCGAGGCGAGCGGCCAGCTCATCGCGCGCAGCGGCGTGCCCTGCGTGCATTTGATGGAGACCAGCACCACGCCGGGCGTGCCGTGCGTGGGTTTCTCGCAGCACGATGCCGGCGCCGCCATCACCCGGCACCTGCTGGACCGGGGACGCCGCCGCATCGCGTTCTGCGCCGCCCAGCTCGATCCTCGCGTCATGCAGCGGGCCGAGGGCTACCGCCACTGCCTGGCACAAGCCGGCCTCTACGACCCGAGCCTGGAACTGCTCAGCCCCGAACGTTCTTCCATTGCCCTGGGCGCCAGGCTGTTCGAGGACATGCTGGCGCGCGCGCCGGACGTCGACGCCATTTTCTTCTGCAACGACGACATCGCGCAGGGCGGCCTGCTCGCGGCCAGCCGCCTGGGCATCGCCGTGCCGGACCGCGTTGCCGTGGCGGGCTTCAACGACCTGGCGGGCAGCGACCAGATGGTGCCGCCGCTGACCACCATGCGCACGCCGCGCAGCGAGGTCGGGCGCGCCGGCGCGGCCATGCTGCTGGGCATGATGCGCGGCTCGCAACCCGCACCGGGTTGCGTCGAGCTGGACTACGAACTGGTCGTGCGCGGCAGCACCTGAGCGCCGCCTAGGCGGTCTCCGCCAGCGCATCGCCCAGGGCGTTGACCAGGTTGTCGATCTCGCTCGGCTGGCTGATGAAAGGCGGCGCCAGCTGGATGGTGTCGCCGCCGTAGCGCACGTAGAAGCCCTTCTCCCAGCAGCGCCGCGCCACCTCGTAGGGGCGTTTGGCCGGTTCGCCCGGCGCATGCGCCAGGCTGATGCCGGCCGCCAGGCCCACGTTGCGGATATCCACGACGTGCTTCGCCCCCTTCAGTCCATGCACGGCCGCCTCGAACCTGGGCGCCAGCGCGCGCACCCGGCCCGGGCCGTCCTCCTTCACCAGCAGGTCCAGCGCGGCCAGTCCCGCCGCGCACGCCACGGGATGCGCGGAATAGGTGTAGCCATGCGCGAACTCCAGCATGTAGTCCGGGCCGCCCGCGGCCATGAAGGTGTCGTAGATGTCCTTCTTGACGACCACCGCGCCCAGCGGCTGCGCGCCGTTGGTGACCTGCTTGGCGATGTTCAGGATGTCGGGCGTGACGCCGAAGGCTTCCGCGCCGGTATAGGCGCCCGCGCGGCCGAAGCCCGTGATGACCTCGTCGAAGATCAGCAAGATGTCGTGCGCGGTGCAGATCTCGCGCAGCCGCTTCAGATAGCCCACCGGCGGCACGATGACGCCCGCCGAGCCGGCGAAGGGTTCGACGATGACCGCCGCGATGGTCGAGGCATCGTGCAGGGTGATCAGGTCCAGCAGGCGGTCGGCCAGGTGCGCGCCGTTCTCGGGCAGGCCGCGCGAATAGGCGTTTTCGGCCAATTGCGTGTGCGGCAGGAAGTCCGCCTCGACGCCCTGCCCGAACAGCTTGCGGTTGGCGGCGATGCCGCCGACCGAGATACCGCCGAAGTTCACGCCGTGATAGCCCTTCTCCCGGCCGATGAGGCGCGTCTTGCCGGCCTGCCCCTTGGTGCGCCAATACGCCCGCGCCATCTTCAGCGAGGTATCGGCGGCTTCCGAGCCTGAACCGGTGAAGAACACGTAATCCAGGCCCTTGGGCATCAGGGACTGGATGCGATTGGCCAGCGCGAACGACAAGGGATGGCCGTGCTGGAAGGCCGGCGCGTAGTCCAGCTTCGCGGCCTGTCGGCCCACGGCATCGGCGATTTCCTGGCGGCCATGCCCCATGCCCGTGCACCACAGCCCGGACAGGCCGTCGAAGATCTTGCGGCCTTCGGCGTCGGTGAAGTACGCCCCCTTCGCTTCGACGATCATGCGCGGCTCGGCCTTGAACTTGCGGTTGCCCGTGAAAGGCATCCAGTGCGGCTCCAGCCAGGCGGGATCCAGGCGGACGGCGTCGTCCTGGGGGGTGTCGGTGGAGGTGGGGGTGGCGGTCACGGTCATGGCAATTCTCCCTTGGGCCGCGCCATCGCGGGCGGCGTATGTCTGCATGGCGCTGCAAAATCCTTTTGCGGATTATTCGCCGGGAAGATAGTCTTTTAAATAAGCAACAATCACTGTTCACTTGCCTCATCATGAAAGTTTCTTCTCCCCGCCCACGCGCCCTGCTCGGCCAGGTCAGCGACATGGATCTGCGCCTGCTGCGCGTGTTCAAGGCCGTCGTGGACTGCGGCGGCATGGCGGCGGCGGAGCTGGAGCTGAACATCGGCATCTCCACCATCAGCCGCCACATCAAGGACCTGGAAACCCGCATCGGGCTGGTCCTGTGCCGGCGCGGCCGGGCGGGCTTCGCGCTGACCGACGAAGGCCGCGCGGTCCACGAGGAAACCCAGCGCCTGCTGGGCGCCATGGAATCGTTCCGCGGCCGCATCGACGCCATCCACGACCGGCTGGCGGGGGAACTGCACGTGGCGGTCTTCGACAAGACCGCCACCCACCCGCAGGCGCGGCTGGACGTGGCCATCGCGCGCTACGGCGCGCTGGCGCCCGCCGTGACGCTGACGCTTCATGTCGCCGGCATCGGCGAGATCGAACAGGGCATCCTGGACGGCCGCTACCAGGTGGGGGTGATTCCCGAGCACCGGCGCGCCGACAGCCTGGTCTATGCCGACCTGTATCCGGAGACCATGCACCTCTATTGCGGCGCGGGCCATCCCTTGTTCGGCCAGCCGCATGCCCGCCTCGGCTGGGCGCAATTGCGCGACCATGCTTTCGCCGGGCTGGGTTACCACTCGCCCAACATGGCCTTCAGCCACCAGGCCAAGCTCACCCGCGCGGCGACGGGGTTCGACCAGGAGGCCATCGCCACGCTGGTGCTGTCGGGCCGCTACCTGGGTTTCCTGCCGGACCATTACGCCGAGGTCTTCGAACGCCAGGGCCGCATCCAGGCCGTGGCGCCCAAGCGGCTGAGCTATGTCTGCCGCTTCGTCAGCATCGTGCGCCGCTCCCCCCAGCCCTCGCGCGCCGCCCGGCTTTTCCACGACTGCCTGGCGCAGGCACATGCCGGCTCGAGCCTGGCTGCCTGAGCCAGGCTTCCCGAGCGCCGCTGCCGCCCCTCCCCCCCTGCCGGCACGCGCGACCGGCACGCGATCGCGCGCTCGGCGCGCCAGTCATGCGCGTCCCATCCCCGCTTGGTATCCTCGCTGTCCGTCCGCACTGCACGCTGCATCGCCCATGTCCACAGAGACCTCCCCGCCGCCCTCCTTGCCTGGCCTGCCCGGCACGCCGCTCATGCCCTCGTGGCGCAGCCCGTCGGGCCGGGGTCTGCGCTTCTGCCTGATCCTGATCGGGGTATTCATCCTGGGCGCGTGGGGCCTGCATGCCCTGGGTGGCTGGACCGGCGCACTGTTTCTCATCACACCCGCCTGCATCCTGCTCATCGGCGTGTTCGTGCATCTGCGCCATCTGTTGGCCCGGCGCCCGATCCTGCGGCTGGACCCGGCTGGCATCGCGGGCGCGCAAGGCCCCCTGCTGCCCTGGCAACGGATCGCCCGCATCGACTACACCGGCCTGCCCTACGCCGCCTGGCTCGAGATCACGATGACGGTGCCTCCCGGGGAGCCTGACCCGCGCGCCGCCTGGACCTGGCGGCGACGCTCGCAGCGCCGCATCGCGCTGAGCGCGCTGGACCAGACCCTGCATATGCCCGTCCTGCACGCAGCGCTGCGCCAGCACCAACAGGCCGCGCCTGAACACGCCCGCGCGCTGGATGCCGCGCACGAACGCGAGCAGCAGGCCAGCGACGCCTTCCACACCCATCTCGACACCCTGTCGTCTCGCCCATGGGCCATGATCGGCATGATGGGCTTGTGCGTGCTGGCGTGGCTGGCAGGCGTGCTGGCGGGCATGGACCCGATGACACCCACGCCCGATTCCCTGTATGGCGCGGGCGGCAATGCGACTTCCGCCGTGCAGGCGGGCGAAAGCTGGCGTCTGCTCACCGCCATGTTCCTGCATGGCGGCGCCGTCCACCTGGCATTGAACATGTATGCGCTATGGGGGGCCGGCCGGCTGCTCACCCGCTGGGTCGGCAATCGCGGTTTCCTGCTGGTGTATCTGGCTTCGGGGCTGGCCGGCGGTGCGCTGAGCCTGCATTTTGCGGCCCAGCTGCATGTGTCGGTGGGGGCTTCCGGCGCGGTGTTCGGCGTGGCCGGCGCCGTGTCGGCCATCCTGCTGCGCAGCGGCGGACGCTATCCCATCGCGCAACGCAGCCAGCTGATCACCAGCATGGCGATCTTCATCGGCTATTCCCTGTTCTATGGCTTCACCAACAGCGGCATCGACAATGCCGCGCACCTGGGCGGCCTGGTGGCCGGCGTCCTGCTGGGCCTGCTGATGGCCGGCCATCCGGATGCCGCGACCTCGGCCAGGCAACGCCTGACGCGCGAAGCGCTGGGCGCACTGCTGTGCCTGGTCGCAGTGCCCGTGCTGGTCCACACCGCCGCGCCGGCCGCACGCGACCTGGCGCACTTCACCGCCAACCTGCACGAGATCGACGCGGTGCGTCAGAGCACCCACCAGCAGTTGCAGCAGATCGAGGCCAGGCGCATGCGCGAGGCCGGCCACGCCCCGGGCAGCACGGGCTGGCTGGACGAGGAAGCCAAGGCGCTGCAGACCATGCTGACCGTGCTGCGCAGCGAGTCCGGCCGCCTGGCCGCGCTGCCATGGGGCAGCGACGACCCGGTCGGCCATTATGCGCAGGCGGAAATCGCGCATCGTCACGCGCTGACGGAACAGATCGAGGTGGAGCTGGAAGCCATGCGCATCGCACGCAGCGGCGCCCCGCCTTCGGCCGAGCTGGCTGCCCGGCGCAAGGCCGTGCAGGCGTCGGTCCAGCAGGCCAGGGATGCATTGAACCGCCGCGCGGCAGAGATCGGACTGGTGAAGCGCACGCCCTGAGCGGGCGCTGCCCCCCGCACTTCAGCCCGGCGCGAGAAACAGCCGCTCTTCGTGCCAGGCCTTGCTGGGCACCCGCTTTTCCAGCCGCGGATGCCGCAAGGCCCAGGCGCGCACCAGCGCGCTGTTGAGCCGGAAGTCGACATCGATGCGCTGCAGCACGGGCAGGCAGACCTGCAGGACGTCCTGCAGCAGTTCGACCGCCTCGTCGCTGCCCAGCAGCAGCCTGGCCTCCTTGACGAACACGGCAGCCTCCCAGACCGGCGCGTTCAGGCTGAGCCTGACGAACCAGCGAAACGCCAGGTTGCAGCGCAACTGGTCATGCAGCGCGCCTTCGGTGGGCAGGGAATAGGCCGCCTGCAGCATCAGGGCGCGCAGCAGGGATTCGGCGCTGATCTGCAGGCGCAGGCGCAAACCGATGCGCCTGAGCAGGTTCGCCTGCCCCTGGAGTTCGCGCGCCACGACACTGTCGAGCAGGGTCAGGGGATGCCGGTTGGGGATGAAGTCATCGAGCTTGGCCGACCCCAGCCAGACCTCATGGGGCAGGATCCAGACATAGGGCGCGCCATAGCGGTAGACCGAGATGGGCCGGGTCCTGGCCTGCGCCAGGATGCGCGACATGTGCTTGTCCAGGTCCAGCATGGTGACCGTAGACAGGTAGGGATCGATGACCGCGGGCTCGGCCCGCGTGCCTCGCCGTGCTTTCTTCGGCTTGATATCCATAGGTTCCAGAAACGAAGGGGCTGCCAGGCGGGTGTGAACCCCGCCAAACACAGAGCATCCGATTCTGTGACGCTCGAATGACACTCACACGAAAAATTATCGTGAGATCACCCCAGCGCGTAAGGCCCAATGACACCGTTTTGCCCATGCGGAATTGCAAAGAGCAAGCAACGGCAGGCACGACAAGCCGGAAAAATTATCGGGATATTCGATCCGTGCCTGTCGGCCAAAAGCACTAAGACTTTCTATGGAGATGCGCAGGCATCAGGCCTTGCCGGCCTGCTCCCCTTCCTCCGGATCACGCATGCGGCGGAACAGCGTCGCGGCCAGGGGGCCGCTGATGTTGTGCCACACGCTGAAAATGGCGCTGGGCACGGCCGCCAGCGGCGAGAAATGCGCCGTCGCCAACGCCACGCCCAGGCCCGAGTTCTGCATGCCGACCTCGATAGACAGGGTCTTGCGCTTGGGCAGGCTCATGCCGAAGAGCCTTGCCAGCACGTAGCCCAGCACCAGGCCAAGGCCGTTGTGCAGCACCACCACCGCGAAGATCAGCGCGCCGCTGGTGGCGATGCGCGCCTGGTTGCCCGCGACCACGGCCGCGACGATGGCGACGATGGCCACCACCGAGACCAGCGGCAGCACCGCGACACCCACCTGCACCTTTTCCTTGAGCAGGTATTGCGCGGCCACGCCCAGCGCGATCGGGATGACCACGACCTGCACGATGGACCAGAACATCGCCGCCGCGCTCACTTCCAGCCACTGGCTGGCCAGCAGGTAGATGAGCGCAGGCGTGACCACCGGCGCCATCAGCGTGGTGACGGACGTGATGGCCACCGAGAGCGCCAGGTCGCCGCGCGCCAGGAAGGTCATGACGTTCGATGCCGTCCCGCCCGGGCAGCAGCCCACCAGGATCACGCCCAGCGCGATCTCGGGCGGCAGGTCCAGCGACACGCACAGGAGCCAGGCGAGGCCCGGCATGATCACGAACTGTCCCCCCACCCCGATCGCCACGTCGCCTGGCCGCCGCAGCACTTCACGGAAATCCGCCTTCTGCAGCGTCAGCCCCATGCCGAACATGATCAGGCCCAGCAGCGGCACGATGTACGGTCCGATCCACAGGAAGCCTTGCGGCTGCAGGAAGGCCAGGATGGCGAACAGCAGCACCCAGATGGCGAAGGTGTTGCCGACGAAGCGGCTGAAGCGGGCAATGGCCTGCATGCGTGTGTGTCTCCAGAAAAGAAAAGGCCCGGCGGCACTCCAGGCAGTGTTGCCAGGGAGTTCGCCAGGCCATGAGCCCGGGCGCGCGGCATGCGCCGCGCGGGGGTCAATAGTATTACTTCTCGACGAAGGCCCGTTCCACGACGTAGTCGCCGGGCTGTCCCGTGCCGGGCGAGACCTCGAAGCCCAGGCCGTCCAGCAAGGCGCTGATGTCCGTCAGCATGGCGGGGCTGCCGCACAGCATGGCGCGGTCGGTCTCGGGATTGATGGGCGGCAGGCCCACGTCCTGGGCCAGCTTGCCGTTGGCGATCAGCTCGGTGATGCGGCCCTGGTTGCGGAACGCTTCGCGGGTGACCGTCGGGTAATAGACCAGCTTGCCGTTCACCAGCTCGCCGAAGTGCTCGTTATTGGGCAGGTCGTTCTGGATGTAGTCGGCGTAGGCCAGTTCGCTGACCCAGCGCACGCCGTGCACCAGGATCACTTTCTCGAAGCGCTCGTACACCTCGGGATCCTTGATGATGCTCATGAAGGGCGCCAGGCCCGTGCCGGTGCCGAAGAGGTACAGGTTCTTGCCCGGCTTCAGGTCGTCGACGACCAGCGTGCCCACGGGCTTCTTGCTGACCAGGATGGGATCGCCCACCTTCAGGTGTTGCAGGCGCGAGGTCAGGGGACCATCGGGCACCTTGATGCTCAGGAACTCGAGGTTTTCCTCGTAGTTGGCGCTGGCGATGCTGTAGGCGCGCAGCAGCGGCTTGCCCTCGACTTCCAGGCCGATCATCACGAAGTGGCCGTTGTGGAAGCGCAGCGCGGCGTCGCGCGTGGTGGTGAAGGAGAACAGCGTGTCGTTCCAGTGATGCACGCTCAGCACGCGCTCGGTATTGAAAGCAGCCATGGATGAAGGACTCTGGCCGCGGCGCCTGCGGGGCGTCGCCGGACTCGATAGAAGAAAGAGGAAATACCCGCGATGGCGGGTCCGAACGCCTATTTTAACCATGCTTGTTGATAGGTGTTCTCATCCATCCTGGCAATAAGCTTATTTCATATCAAGCGTCAAGCACGCCCCTCCCCTGTTTGACCGCCGCACAGAGCCGCGAACAGGCCGCCGCCGAGGGGTGTTCATCTGCTTGTAAGGGAAAAAACAGGCTGTTATGCTTGCTTGTCATTTGATAATAATTTTCGTTAGCAGATGAGCGTCTGACGCATTTCACGAGAACGCGACGAGGCAAACGCAAGAATGCCCCCCGGTCGTCGTGATGCGCAAAAAGACTGAAAAGCATTTCCGTTCCCTTCCCTTCGAGACACCCCCAGGCCTGGAGTACACAGACCATGAAAGCCAAGCGTTTCCTTCCCCTGCCGCTCGTGCGCGGACTCGCGCTCGCCGGCGTTGCGCTTTTCTCCGCCCAGGCGTTCGCCGCCGGTGAAGTCAGCCTCTACACCACGCGCGAGCCCAAGCTGATCCAGCCGCTGCTCGACGCCTTCAACAAGGAAACGGGCATCAAGGTCAACACCGTCTTCGTCAAGGACGGCCTGCTCGAGCGCGTGAAGGCCGAAGGCGACAAATCGCCCGCCGACGTGCTGATGACCGTGGACATCGGCAACCTGCTCGACCTGGTCTCCGGCGGCGTGACGCAGCCCGTGCAGTCCAAGACGCTGGAATCGACCATCCCCGCCAACCTGCGTGGCGCCGATGGCCAGTGGTACGCCCTGTCGCTGCGCGACCGCGTGCTGTACGTCGAAAAAGACCTGAAGCTGGAAAAGTTCACCTATGAAGACCTGGCCGACCCGAAGTGGAAGGGCAAGGTCTGCATCCGCTCCGGCCAGCACCCCTACAACACCGCGCTGGTCGCCTCGATGATCGCCCATGACGGCGCCGAAGCCACCGAGAAGTGGCTGCGTGGCGTCAAGGCCAACCTGGCCCGCAAGGCAGCCGGCGGCGACCGCGACGTGGCCCGCGACATCCTGGGCGGCATCTGCGACATCGGCCTGGCCAATGCCTACTATGTCGGCCAGATGAAGAACGCCGCCGAAGGCAGCGACAACCGCAAGTGGGGCGACGCCATCAAGGTCATCCGCCCGACCTTCGCCAACAGCAAGAGCGGCGGCACGCACGTGAACGTCACCGGCGCCTCGGTGGCCAAGCACGCGCCCAACCGCGACAACGCCGTCAAGCTGCTGGAATACCTGGTGTCGCAACCTGCCCAGGCGCTCTATGCCCAGGCCAACTACGAATACCCGATCCGCGACGGCGTGAAGCTGGACCCGGTGGTGGAAAGCTTCGGCCCCCTGAAGGTCGATCCGCTGCAACTGACCGAAATCGCCAAGTACCGCAAGCAGGCCAGCGAACTGGTCGACAAGGTCGGCTTCGACAACTAAGACCGCCTCGCGTTGCCGCCGCCGTCCCCGCCGGGACAGCGGCGCTTCCCTCCTTCGCGAGTGGCCAAGGCGGCCCCTGTCCGGGCCGCCTTGGCCTTTTTGCCGCTGTTGAGCCGCATGCAGATTTCCTCTTCCTTTCCCCGCCGTATCCTGGGCCCGGCCGAGCGTGGCGCGGGCTGGCTGGCCGGCGCCTTCCTGATCGCGCTGGCCGTCCTGGCGCCGCTGGCGGCCCTGGCCGCCGCCGCCCTGGACGCCGACCTCGCGCACTGGACGCACCTGGTCAACTACGTCCTGCCGCAGGCGATGCGGAACACGCTGTTGCTGCTCCTGGGCGTGGGGGTGCTCGTGACCTTGCTGGGCACCGGCAGCGCCTGGCTGGTCACCGCCTATGACTTCCCCGGCCGCAAGTTCTTCAGCTGGGCGCTGCTGCTGCCGCTGGCCGTGCCCACCTACATCATCGCCTTCGCCTACCTGGACCTGCTGCATCCCATCGGCCCCGTCCAGACGCTGATCCGCGACATCCTGGGCTACGACAGCCCGCGCCAGTTCCGCCTGCCCGACCTGCGTTCGCTGCCCGGCGCGATATTCGTGCTGGGCTTCGTGCTGTATCCCTACGTCTATCTCAGCACCCGTGTCATGTTCATGACCCAGGCGGCCAGCCTGCTGGAAGCCGGCCGTACGCTGGGCGCCGGACGCGTCGGCGTGTTCCTGCGCGTGGCCCTGCCGCTGGCCCGGCCGGCCATAGCCGTGGGCGTCAGCCTGGCCCTGCTGGAGACGCTGAACGATATCGGCGCCTCGGAATTCCTGGGGGTGCAGACGCTGACCGTGTCGGTCTACACCACCTGGGTCACGCGCTCGGACCTGGCCGGGGCCGCCCAGATCGCGCTGGCCATGCTGGTCATCGTGGTGGCGCTCATCCTGCTGGAACGCCAGGGCCGCAAGCGCCAGCGCTACGCCAACGTGCAGCGCATGCGCCCGATGCAGCCGCGCCGCCTGAGCGGCCCCGGCGCCCTCGTCGCCATCCTGCTCGCCGCGGTGCCCGTGCTGATCGGCTTCGCCGCGCCCGCGCTGTACCTGGTGAACGAAACCTACAAGCGCTTCCACTCGGTGGGCGGCGTCTCGAACCAGTTGCTGAACGGCCTGTTCAATACGCTGAGCATCGCGCTGGTCGCCACGGTCGTCACCCTGTTCTGCGGGCTCGTGGTTGCCTGGGCCGGCCGCACGCTGCGCGAAAGCGCGCGCTGGAACCCCGGCCGCTGGTGCGCCCGCATCGCCAGCCTGGGCTATGCCGTGCCCGGCACGGTGCTCGCCATCGGCCTGCTCACGCCGCTGACGCTGCTGGACCGCTACCTGGCGCCAGCGCTGGGCATCCAGGGCCTCTTCCTGATGGGGTCGAGCGCCGCGCTCGTCATTGCCTACACCATGCGCTTCCTGGCCATCAGCACCGGCAGCATCGAAGCGGGCCTTGCCCGCATCCCCGCCTCCATGGAACAGGCCTCGCGGCTGCTGGGCGAGACGGCCAGCGGCACGCTGCGCCGCGTGCACCTGCCGCTGCTGCGCCCTGCCCTGGCCGCGGGCGCGCTGCTGGTCTTCGTGGACGCCATGAAGGAGCTGCCCGCCACGCTGCTCTTGCGGCCGATGAATTTCGACACGCTGGCGACCTGGCTCTATGCCGAGGCTGCCCGCGGCACTTACGAAGAAGGCGCGGTCGCCGCGCTGGCCATCGTGCTGGCGGGCCTGCTGCCCGTCATCCTGCTGGCGCGCACCAACCTGAAGATCGGACATTGACGTGACTGCTTCCCCCGACACCACTCCTGCCAACCGCGCACTGCTGCAACTGGACGGCATTTCCCTGGGCTACGACACACCCCAGGGGCTGCGCACCGTCGTCGAATCCCTGTCGCTGGAACTGGGCCGCGGCAGCGTCGGCTGCCTGCTGGGCGCCTCGGGCTGCGGCAAGACCACCGTGCTGCGCGCCATCGCCGGCTTCGAACCCTTGCGCGCGGGCCACATCCTGCTCGATGGCAAGCCGATTTCGAGCCCGGCAGGCATGCTGGCGCCCGAAAAACGCCGCGTGGGCATGATGTTCCAGGACTACGCGCTGTTTCCCCACCTGGACGTGGCCGGCAACATCGGCTTCGGCCTGCGCAAGCTGGATCGCGCGGCGCGTACCCGGCGCATCGACGAATTGCTGGAACTGGTGGGCCTGGCGGGCTCGGCGACTGCCTTCCCGCACGAGATGTCCGGCGGCCAGCAGCAGCGCGTGGCGCTGGCGCGGGCCCTGGCGCCCTCACCCGAACTGCTGCTGCTCGACGAACCGTTTTCCAACCTGGATGTGGACACGCGCGAACGGCTGGCCTTCGAGGTGCGCGACATCCTGAAGAACACGGGCCATACGGCCATCCTGGTCACCCACAACCAGGCGGAAGCCTTCGCCATCGCCGACCGCATCGGCGTCATGGCGCAAGGCCGCATCGCGCAATGGGACACGCCCTACAACCTGCATCACCATCCGTCCGATGATTTCGTGGCAGGCTTCATCCGCCGCGAAGCGCTGGCCGAGCAGCGCGCCCAGGCCTACGCGCGGGCCTGATCCGCCAGGAAGGAGGCGCCCGCCCTTCCTTCCCCTTTTCCTTACAGGAGCTTGCGTTCCGGCGCGGGAATGTACTCGCTCTCTTCGCCCGGCAGGGTCTGGTCGAAGCGGTTGCGCATCCACTCCTCGCGCGCCTGTTCGATGCGCTCCTTGCGGCTGGACACGAAGTTCCACCAGACGAAGCGCGGCCCGTCCAGCGGTTCGCCGCCCAGCAAGGCGAAACGTGCCTGCGTACAGGCGCGCAGCACGACGGGCTTGCCCGCCGCGAACACCAGCAGGCGGCCCGGGCCATGCGCCTGGCCCTCGATCTCGATCTCACCGCTGGTGATGTAGGCCGCGCGCTCGACGTACTCGGCGCTCAGCGCGATGCGCGCACCGGCGTCCAGCGCCAGGTCGACCAGGAACAAGGGCGAGAAGGTGCGCACCGAGGAGGTCTTGCCGAACAGGCTGCCGGCCACCACGCGGGCCTTGACGCCCTCGCCTTCCAGCGTCGCCGCCGGATCGCGGGCGTAGTGCGAAAACCCCGGATCCGTCTCTTCGTGTTCGCGCGGCAGGGCCAGCCAGGTCTGCAAGCCCGACAGGCCGTGCGCCTGCTTGCGGCGAGCGGGATCGGTGCGCTCGGAATGCACGATGCCCCGGCCCGCCGTCATCCAGTTGACCTCGCCCGGGGAAATCGTCTGCACGTGCCCCTTGCCATCGCGATGGACGATCTCGCCCTCGTAGAGATACGACAGCGTGGACAGGCCGATGTGGGGATGCGGACGCACGTCCAGGCCTGTGCCGGCATCGAACACCGTGGGACCGAACTCGTCCAGGAAGACGAAGGGGCCGACCGTGCGGCGCTGGGCCGAAGGCAAGGCGCGGCGCACCTCGAATCCGCCGATGTCGCTGCTGCGGGGGACGACGATCGTCTCGATCGTGCCGGAAGACGTCTGCTGGGAAGGAATGCTCATGCGGGCCTCGTCGGAAATCACGGCGCGGCGCGCGCCATGACTCCTTGTAGCATCCCGCCCTGCCGGTTTGGGGCTGGTCGGAGGCGCGATATATCGGACACAGCGTTGCGCGCCGCGCAACACCACTCGCCGCGCAAATAAAACAAAGGCGGGAACCTGCCCCGCCTTCGTCTCACTCGTCCTCGATGCCCAGCTCGCGCAACTTGCGCGTGATGGTGTTGCGGCCGATGCCCAGGCGCGCGGCAGCCTCGACGCGGCGGCCGCGGCAGGCGTCCAGCGCGCTTTGCAGCAGCACGCGCTCGAACTGGCGCGTCAGCGTGGCCATGACTGCCGGCTCGCCACGGCCCAGCCGGGCCTGGGCGTCGCGCTGCAGGCTTTGCGTCCAGTCGCCGGCAGCCTGGTGAGGCACGGCCGCGGGCACGGCGCCCACCGGCGGCGCGGTGGTGCCGGTGATGAGCGTGGGCGCGGCGCTGGCGGCGAACGAAGGATCGTCCAGCGCCCGCACTTCTGGCGGCAGGTCCTCACTGTCGATCGTCTGGCCCGGCGCCATCACGGTCAGCCAGTGGCAGAAGTTCTCCAGCTGGCGCACGTTGCCGGGGAAATCGAAGCGCGTGAACGTCGCCATGGCCTCCGGCGTCAGGCGCTTGGGCGCCACGCCCAGCGCACGCGCGCTGGCGGCCAGGAAATGATTGGCCAGCGCGGGGATGTCCTCGCGGCGCTCGCGCAGCGGCGGCAGGCGCAGGCGGATGACGTTCAGGCGATGGAACAGGTCCTCGCGGAACAGGCCCTGCTGCACGCGCTGCTCCAGCGGCTGGTGGGTGGCGGCCACGATGCGCACGTCGACGCGCACGGGTTGCGCGCCACCGACGCGATAGAAGCTGCCTTCGGCCAGCACGCGCAAGAGACGCGTCTGCAGCTCCAGCGGCATGTCGCCGATTTCGTCCAGGAACAGCGTGCCGCCGTGCGCTTCCTCGAAGCGGCCGCGGCGCAGGTTGCTGGCGCCCGTGAAGGCGCCGCGCTCATGGCCGAATAGCTCGGCTTCCAGCAGGTCACGCGGAATGGCGGCGGCGTTCAACGCCACGAAAGGACCGCTGGCGCGCGCGCCGTGGCCGTGCAAGGCTCGCGCCACCAGCTCCTTGCCGGTGCCGGACTCGCCGGTGATCAGCACCGTCACGCGCGACTGGGCCAGGCGGCCGATGGCGCGGAAGACTTCCTGCATCGAGGTGGACGAGGACTGCGTCATCATCCAGCGTTCGGTGGGCGGCTCGTTGGCGCCTGACTGCGCTTCGGGCTCGGCGGACTCCTTGACCGCGCGCTGGATCAGCGTGACGGCGTCATTGATGTCGAAGGGCTTGGCCAGGTAATCGAAGGCGCCGCCCTGGAAGGCCGAGACGGTGCTGTCGAGATCGGCGAACGCCGTCATGACGATCACGGGCAGGCCCGGGTGGCGTTCCTTGATCTGGCGCAGCAGGTCCAGTCCGCTGCCGCCGGGCATGCGGATGTCGGACACCAGCGCGGCCGGCGTGCCTTCCTGCAGTGCCTCCAGCACGTCAGGGGCCTGGGAAAACGTGCGCGTGGCAATGCCGGCGCGGCCCAGGGCCTTCTCCAGCACCCAACGTATGGCCTGGTCGTCGTCAACTATCCAAACGGGTTTCATGCAGGCTCCATGGGCAAGACCAGGCGAAACTCGGTGTGCCCGGGACGGGATTCAAACTCGATGATGCCTCCGTGCTGCTGCACGAAGTCCTGGGCCAGGGACAGGCCCAGGCCGGTACCATCCGCCCTGCCCGTCACCAGGGGGTGGAAGATGCGCTCGCGCAAGGGTTCGGGCACGCCCGGACCGTTGTCGATGACTGCGACCACGAGCGCCATGCGGTGCTGGCGATGCGCCAGCATGACCTGGCGCGCGACGCGCGTGCGCAAGGTGATCTGCGCGCCCGCGGTCACCTGCGGCTGCGTGAGCGCCTGTGCGGCATTGCGCACGACATTGAGCAGCGACTGGATGAGCCGCTCGGCATCGGCCTGGATGTCAGGCACCGACGCGTCGTAGTCGCGCAGCAGCGAGATGTCGCGTCCGTATTCGGCGCGGATCAGCGCGCACACGCGTTCGCAGATCTCGTGGATATTGACCGCGCGCGTGTGGATGGGCGCACGTTGCGGCGTGGCCAGGCGATCGACCAGCGACTGCAGGCGATCGGCCTCGGAAATGATGACTTGCGTGTATTCGGTGAGCGCCGGATCGGGCAGCTCGGCTTCCAGCAATTGCGCCGCGCCACGCAAGCCGCCCAGGGGATTCTTCACCTCGTGGGCCAGGTTGCGCAGCAGCTCGCGCTGCGTTTCGATCTCGTCGACCAGGCGTTGATTGCGGTCGGCCAGCACGCGCTGCTCGATCTCGCGCACTTCCATCAGCACCGGCCAGCGCTGGTCGGTGAGCGCCACGATGGTGGCCGCGACCTGGAAGAAATCGTGGCCGCGATACAGCGTGACCAGTTGGCGGCGATCGACGAAACGCCGCGCCTGCGCCTGCCCGATGGCGTCCTGGATGTCGTCGGATTCCTCGAACAGGCCGGCAGCGCGGCTGCCGGTCAGCTGTTTGCGAGAGCGGCCGAAGATGTCTTCCGCGGCGGCGTTCGCATACTCGACCCTGCCTTCGCTGCTCAGCAGCAGCACGGCGGTGGCGAGCAGATCGAAGGCATCTACATTCATTGATCGTCTGGGAAGGCGTGGACCCGACGGCACGACGGGCGGGCACTGCGGGAGACAGCAAACTGCCTGCAACGACAAGGCAATGCGGGAACTGAAGGCGACTGCGGCAACAACGACTGCGGGGCACTGCGTGCGCCGCGCGGCGCGGTGCGTGAAAAAACCGGAACCGGAACCGCGCGGCGGGTATCGACGCCGCGGCAAGGGCCTGAGCCCCGCGCCGCGGCGCGCCACCTCAACCTGATTACAGGCTGTAGTACAGGTCGAACTCGACCGGGTGCGTGGTCATGCGCAGACGGTTCACTTCCTGCATCTTCAGGTCGATGTACGCGTCGAGCATGCTGTTGCTGAACACGCCGCCACGGGTCAGGAACTCGCGGTCGTTGTCCAGGGCTTCCAGGGCCTGCTCCAGCGACGAGCAGACGGTCGGGATCTTCGCGTCTTCTTCCGGCGGCAGGTCGTACAGGTTCTTGTCGGCGGGATCGCCCGGGTTGATCTTGTTCTGGACGCCGTCCAGGCCGGCCATCATCAGGGCCGAGAAAGCCAGGTACGGGTTGGCCAGGGGATCCGGGAAGCGCGTCTCGATGCGGCGGGCCTTGGGGTTGCCGACGTAGGGGATGCGGATCGAGGCCGAACGGTTGCGGGCCGAGTAGGCCAGCTTGACCGGGGCTTCGTAGTGCGGGACCAGGCGCTTGTACGAGTTGGTGCCGGGGTTCGTGATGGCGTTCAGGGCACGGGCGTGCTTGATGATGCCGCCGATGTAGTGCAGCGCGAACTCCGACAGGCCGGCGTAGCCGTTGCCAGCGAACAGGTTCTGGCCGTCCTTCCAGATGGATTGGTGGACGTGCATGCCGGAACCGTTGTCGCCGACGATGGGCTTGGGCATGAACGTGGCGGTCTTGCCGTAGGCATGGGCCACGTTGTGGATCACGTACTTCATGACCTGGTTCCAGTCTGCGCGCTGGACCAGGGTCGAGAACTTCGTGCCGATTTCCAGCTGGCCGGGGCCGGCCACTTCATGGTGATGCACTTCGACGGGCACGCCCAGCTGGTCCAGCAGCAGGCACATTTCCGAACGCATGTCCTGGAAGGAATCGACCGGGGGCACGGGGAAGTAGCCGCCCTTGACGCGCGGACGGTGGCCCAGGTTGCCGCCTTCGAATTCGAGGGCGCTCGACCACGAGGCTTCTTCCGACTTGATCTTGACGAAGCAGCCCGACGCGTCGGCGTTCCAGGTCACGCCGTCGAACACGAAGAACTCGGGTTCCGGACCGAAGTAGGCGGTGTCGCCCAGGCCGCTGGACTTCAGGTAGGCTTCGGCGCGGCGAGCCAGCGAGCGCGGGTCGCGGTCATAGCCCTTCATGTCGGACGGCTCGACCACGTCGCAGGTCAGGTTCAGCGTGACTTCTTCGCGGAACGGATCCAGGCGGGCGGTGGAGGTGTCCGGCACCAGCAGCATGTCCGAAGCTTCGATGCCCTTCCAGCCGGCGATCGACGAGCCGTCGAAGGCTTGGCCGCCTTCCAGCTTGTCTTCGTCAACAGCGTGGTGCGGCACGGAAACGTGCTGTTCCTTACCGGCGGTATCGGTGAAGCGGAAGTCGACGAACTTGACTTCATGCTCTTTAATCAGCTTCAGAACATCTTGGGGCGTGGCCATGTCATCTCCAGGGGGTATCAACAAAGAGTCGAGAACGTCGCTCGACCGGCGGGATTACATCAAGCAAGTTGCGTGCCAACTTGAAACACGCGTCATGACGGGGAACCGTGCGAGGAAATCGGGCAATATGCACCACTATAGTGCCTATATTGGTGCATGAAGCCCCATCGTGGGGCTTATGCCACTACAGGAATATTTCCTGGAGGTCGTTGAGGAAGCGCCAACCCAGCGGCGTCGCGCGCAGGCGAGTGGGGTCGGGATCCAGCAGGCCGCGGCGGGTGGCGGCCTGCAGGGGCTGCAGGATGGCGGCCAGCGGCAGGCCAGTGCGCTCGGTGAACAACGTGGCGGCCACGCCTTCGCGCAGGCGCAAGGCGTTCAGCATGAACTCGAAGGGCAAGGCCTCCTGCTCCACCTGCGTGCCGTGGGCCAGGTGCGAGCCGTCGCCGGCCAGCGCCTGCGTCATCCAGCTGTCCGGATTGCGCAGCCTGGCTTCGCGCACGATGCGGTCGTGGAAGGACAGCTTGCCGTGCGCGCCCGGGCCCAGGCCCAGATAGTCGCCGAATTCCCAGTAGTTCAGGTTGTGGCGGCTGCGCGCGCCCGGCCGCGCATAGGCGGAGACCTCGTAACGCGCCAAGCCTGCCTCGGCGGTGGCGGCCTCCAGCGCATCCTGCATCGCGGCGCTGGTGTCGTCATCCGGCAGCTCGGGCGGATACTTGGCGAAGACCGTATTCGGCTCCATCGTCAGGTGATACAGCGACAGGTGCTCGGTGCCATGCGACAAGGCCGTGCGCAGGTCCAGCAAGGCGTCGTCCAGGCTTTGTCCCGGCAGCGCGAACATCACGTCGAGATTCACCCGCGCCACCGCCTTCTGCGCCGCGTCGATGGCGGCGCGCGCCTGCCCGGCGTCATGCACCCGCCCCAAGGCCTTCAATTGCGCGTCATCGAAACTCTGGATGCCCAGCGAGATGCGGTTCACGCCGCTGGCGGCAAAGTCGCGCAGGCGCGCAGCCTCGGTGGCCCCCGGGTTCGCCTCGAGCGTGATCTCGGCGTCCGGCAGCACGTTCAGACAGGCCCGCAGCATGGCCAGCAACTCGTCCACGCCCGCGGCGGACAGCAGGCTGGGCGTGCCCCCGCCAATGAAGACCGAGATGACCTGCCTGCCCCAGACTGACGGCAAGGCCTGCTCCAGGTCGCGCCGCAAGGCGTCCAGATACCGGCGCTCGGGCAGCTCTCCCACGATGGCGTGGGAATTGAAATCGCAATAGGGGCACTTGCGCACGCACCAGGGCACGTGCACATAGACCGACAAGGGCGGCAGGCTGGTCAGGCGCGACGCGCCCGGCCCGTGCGCGCCGGGGGGGCGGGACGGGGCCTGGCGGCCTTCTGCGACGATGGGAATGGTGAGCGCCATGGCGCCTTGCTTCGCCTGGAAAATCAGCGCCGCGGCCAGCGCGCCAGCAACTCGGCCAGCGCCAGGCCGCGATGGCTGTGGCGGTTCTTCTCGGCAGGCTCGAGCTCGGCGGCCGTGCGGCCCAGCGCGGGCAGAAAGAAATGCGGGTCGTAGCCGAAACCCTGCACGCCGCGCGGCGCATCGACGATTTCGCCCTGCCACACGCCTTCGGCGATGAGCGGCTGGGGATCATCGGCCGAACGCACCATGACCAGCAACGCGACATACCACGCGCGGCGGTCGGCCACACCTTGCAGGCGGCGCACCAGCAGGGCGTTGTTCGCGGCGTCGTCGCGCGCGCCCTCGCCTTCCGACTGCGCATAACGGGCCGACAGCACGCCCGGCTTGCCGCCGAGCGCGGCCACGCAGAGGCCCGAATCGTCGGCCAGCGCGGGCAGCCCGGTCAACTGGCTGGCGTGGCGCGCCTTGGCCAGCGCATTCTCGACAAAGGTCACGTGGGGTTCGGGCGCCTCGGGCACGCCCAGCTCGCCTTGCGGCACCAGCGTCACGCCGCGCGGCGCGAACAGGCTGGCGAATTCCTTCAATTTACCCGGGTTATTGGAGGCCAGCACCACGCGGCCAACGCCATCAGTCGAGATATCAGTCATGCCAGGATTGTATCGCCGCCCAAGTTGATACTTTTTTCGTGTTTTTGAAACAGTATGGAAACATTGTCACAGCACCATGACAATGTCCGCAACCGCCACACTCGCAGCCAAGGTCTTCCTTTCAGATGTCCGCGTCCGCAATTTCCCTCGCCGCGTCGCCCGCCGCCCCCTCCGAGGCCGACGGCTACGCCACCATGACGCTGGACACCGTGATCCGCCAGCGCCTGCTGCTGCCTCACTTCCAGCCCGTCATCGACCTGGTCCAAGGCGCCATCTATGGCCACGAGAGCCTGATCCGCGGACCGGAGCATACCCTGCTCTACAGCCCGGACGCCCTCTTCCACGAGGCTCGACGGCTGAACATCAACGCCAAGCTGGAACTCATCAGCGCCCAGACCGGCGCACGCCATTTCTGTGAGCAGAAATCGCCGGGCTACCTGTTCCTGAACATGTCGGCCTCGGCGCTCATGCAGCACTGGGACCTGCACGGCGAGCAGTTCCCGCTGACATTGCTGGGCGACAGCGGCCTCGCGCCCTCGCGCGTCATCATCGAACTCACTGAACACGACCCGGTTGCCTGCCGCATCCAGGTGCTGTCCGAGGTCTTCGCGGCCATGCGCGTGCACGGCATGCGCCTCGCGCTGGACGACTACGGCGTCGGCCACTCCAGCCTGCAACTGTGGGCCGAGACCCGCCCCGACCTCGTCAAGATCGACCGCTACTTCTTCAACGGCATCAGCCGCGATGAAGGCAAGCAGAAGCTCGTGCGCGCCGTGCTGGCCGCCGCGCAATCGCTCGGCACGCCGCTGCTGGCCGAAGGCATCGAGACCGAGGACGACCTGGCTGTCGCCCGCGACCTCGGCATCCGCTATGCCCAGGGCTGGTACCTGGGCCGCCCCGCCGCCGCCGTCACGCCCAGCCTGCCCGCCAAGGTATCGGCCTGCCTTGCCTCGCGCGCCCTGCAGACGCACAGCGGCCGCGGCCAGGGCGGCACCGCCGCCAGCCTGCGCGTCGAGGCCCCCACGGTGCTGGTGGGCAGCCACACCAACGACGAAGTCCATCGCCTCTTCCTGGAACACAAGGAACTGCACGCGGTCGCCGTCGTCGACGACGAAGACCGTCCGGTGGGCATCATCAACCGCCGCGACTTCTCGGAACGCTATGCGCAGCGCTACACCCGCGAACTCTTCGGCCGCGACCTGTGCTCGCGCTTCATGAACCCCGACCCCGTGCTGGTCGACCTGCACGCCTCCATCGACCAGCTCAGCCGCGTGCTGATCTCCGACGACCAGCGCTACCTGATCGACGGCTTCATCATCACGCGCGACGGCCGCTATGACGGCCTGGGCACCGGCGAGGCCCTGGTGCGCTCGGTCACCGAGATGCGCATCGAAGCCGCGCGCTACGCCAACCCGCTGACCTCGCTGCCGGGCAACATCCCCATCAGCCAGCACATCGGCGGGCTGCTGGAGCAAGGCGCCGACTTCGTCACCTGCTATGGCGACCTGAACAACTTCAAGCCCTTCAACGACGTCTACGGCTACTGGCGCGGCGACGACATGATCCTGCTGTGCGCCGACATCCTGAAGCACCACTGCGATCCGCAGCGGGACTTCGTCGGACACGTGGGTGGCGACGACTTCGTCGTGCTGCTGCGCAGCCCCGACTGGCTGGAACGGGTGCGCCGCGCCATCGACGAGTTCAATACCCGCGCCATGTCGCTGTACGACGAGCAAGGCCGCGCCCGGGGCGGCATCGAAGCCGAGGATCGCTATGGCGTGCCGCGCTTCTTCCCCTTCGTCACGCTCAGCGTGGGCGCACTGATGGTCAACCCTGCCCTATGCGGCCGCATCCGGCCCGAGGACATCGCCTCGGCCGCCGCGCAGGTCAAGCACAAGGTCAAGCACGGCAGCCTGTCGCTGGTGACCGAGCGCTATAACGACATCGTCGGCCGCTGAACCCGGCTGCCAGCAAGCCGGACACGACAAGGCACCCCCCGGGGTGCCTTGTTTTCTTGGGGCGGGCTCGGCAAGCAGGCCATTGCGTCCCAAAGCAGGACGGGCGCCTTTCGCGGCGCCCGTCCTGTCTCAAGCGGCTGTCTGCTCAGACGGGATCGGCCCGGAATGCGTCTTCCCGGCGGCCCATCACCATGTCCAGCATGGGACGACGCGGGTGGCCCAAGGCCAGCGGCGGCGCTTCATAGACGTCGCCGCCGTCCTGGAAATGCGTGGGTTCCTGCATCACCGGCTCGCGCTCCTGGCCGCGCACACGGAAGACCGCCACGGCTTCGCGCAGTTCGGTGGCCTGGCCGGCCAGGGCCGAGGCGGCTGCGGCCGTCTGCTCGATCATGGCGGCGTTTTCCTGGGTGGACTGCTCGATTTCGCCAATGGCCTGGTTGATTTCACGCAGGCCATGCGCCTGGGCATCGGCAGCGCTGGAAATGGCGGTCACGCGGTCGGCAGCCTGCTCGATCGCCGAGCGCATTTCGCGCAAGGTGACATCGGCCATGCCCACTTCGCGCACACCCGCGTTCACGCGCTCAGCCGAGGTTTCGATCAGCACCTTGATTTCCCTTGCGGCCTGGCTGCTGCGCTGCGCCAGGCTGCGCACCTCGCCAGCCACCACGGCAAAGCCCTTGCCCTGCTCGCCAGCACGCGCGGCTTCCACCGCGGCGTTCAGCGCCAGGATGTTGGTCTGGAAGGCAATGCTGTCGACCACACCGACGATCTCGGCGATGCGCTGCGAGCTGGTGTCGATGTCACGCATGGTGGCGCTGACGCGGTCCACCGCCGTGCTGCTCTGCTTGGCCAGTTCCGTGGCCTGCGAGGTCTGCGTATTGGCCAGGCTGGCGTTGCCGGCGGTTTCCTGCACCGACTCGGTCAACTGGGCCAGGTTCACGGATGTCTGCTGGACGGAAGCTGCCTGGCTGGCCACGCGGTCGGACATGTGCGCGGCGCCGTCGGCGATTTCGCCCGACGCGTCATGGATGCTGTCCACGCCGCTGCGCACCGAGGTCACGGCGCTGCTCAGGCCCGCCTGCATGCGGCGCATGGCCGAGAACAGCACGCCGATTTCATTGCGGCCGCGGTCGGAAATGGACACGGTCAGGTCGCCATCGGCGATGCGGTCGAAGTGGCTGCCCGCCTCGTCCAGCGGCCTGAGCATGACGCGGCGAAAGCCCATGCGCAGGAACACGGCCAGCACCAGCACGAAGATGAGCGTGCCGACCACGGCCTTGACGGCGAACGCCTGCGCGCTGGCGGCATTCTGGATGGCGGCTTCGCCATCGCGGCGCGACTGCAGCTGGAAAGCCTCGACGGCGGCGACGAAGTCGCCGTTCAGGCCCGGCAGCACCTTGTCGTTCAGGCGATTGATCTCGGGGCCGTTCCAGCCTTCGATGCCCTTGAGCAGCGGCTGCAGCCCTTGCGCGACGAGCGCATCGTAGCGCGTGAGCACGTCGTCGTAGAGCGGCTTGGACCCCGCGGCGGTATCGGGGTTGGCGCGCAGCGCCTCGAAGCTTTCATGCGCGCGCGCCAGCAGCTTGCGCGCCCCGCCCAGCGCGGCATCGCGCTCTTCGATCATGCCGCCTTCCATGAAGGTCTTGGCATCGGTCAGCGCGCTGCGCGATTGGAAGACGCTGCCTGCGCCATTGGCCAGGTCGCTGGAACGTTCGATGTTGCCCTTGCCCAGGGCCTCGATGGCCACCTGGTTGCTGTTGAGCATTGCGATGCCGACGGCACCCGCGGCGGCGAACAGCAAGACGAAACCCGCCAGGACGGCGGACAGAGCCATATTTACGCCAATTTTTTTCTGCATGATGATCCGACTGGCGCCACAAGCGGCGCTTTGTACGCGATTATCGATTGCGGACTTGGCGGTTTCTTTACAGTTGCCGGACAAAAGCGCTGAAACTTGCCGCACATGACGAATCATGACGCTTTCTGGCGCACCCCATTGGGGCAAAGCCCATGCACGGCGCCTGCCGCGCATGGGGGCGGCGCGGATCAGCCCGCGCGGCAGGCCTTCTGGCCCTCCACCAGCTGGCCGATGCCGGCCTGCGCCAGGTCCAGCAGATGGTCCAGTTCCGCACGCGAAAACGCCAGGCCTTCAGCCGTGCCCTGCACTTCCACCAGGTGGCCGCTGCCCGTCATGACGACGTTCACGTCCGCGTCGCAACCGGAGTCCTCCGGATAGTCCAGGTCCAGCAGCGGCTGGCCTTGCACCAGGCCCACCGACACGGCGGCGACGTGGTCGCGCAGCGGGCTGGCGCTCAGGTCGCCGCGGGCGATCAGCCAGTCCACTGCGTCGGCCGCCGCCACCCAGGCGCCCGTGATGCTGGCGCAACGCGTGCCGCCATCGGCCTGGATCACGTCGCAATCGATCTGCAGCGTGCGCTCGCCCAGCGCTTCCAGGTCGAACACCGCGCGCAGGCTGCGGCCGATCAGGCGCTGGATTTCCTGCGTGCGGCCGCTCTGCTTGCCCCGGGCAGCCTCGCGGTCGCCACGCGTATGGGTGGCGCGCGGCAGCATGCCGTATTCGGCCGTCACCCAGCCACGGCCCTGGCCCTTCATGAAGCCGGGCACCTTGTCCAGCACGCTGGCCGTGCACAGCACGTGCGTGCCGCCCAGCTGGATCAGCGCGGAACCCTCGGCATACGGCGCATAGCCGCGCGTGATGGCCAGCGGGCGCAGGCTGTTGGCGGCGCGGCCTTCGGGACGGCGGGTGATCGGGGTGGACGGGACGGTCATGCTGGACTCCTGGTTTGCGTTGTGCCCGGATTGTAAGGGGCTGCCGCCAGCGCAGGTACACCGCCCGGCGAGGCCGCGCTGCCGGAACGCGTATCATGGGGCGTTACTTCCCTGATACGCGACGCGCCCCTGCATGAAACCCCAACTCGACAGCATGACTGCCTTCGGCAGCGCCCAGACCGAACTCGACGACGTGACCCTGACCGTGGAGCTGCGCAGCGTCAACAGCCGCTTCCTGGACTTGCAGTTCCGCCTGCCCGAGGACCTGCGCCTGGCCGAGGCGCCGCTGCGCGACCTGCTGAACGGTTCGGTGGCACGCGGCAAGATCGAAGTGCGCGCCGCCTATGCGCGCCGCGCCGCGACCGAGACGCCCAAGCTGGACCCGCAATGGCTGCGCTCGGTCGCCGATGACCTGGAAGTGGCGCGCGCCGTGTTTCCCGGCATGGACCAGCCGCGCCTGGTCGAATTGCTGAACTGGCCCGGCCAGCGCAACAACACCGGCCCCGACCTGCAGGCCTGGGCCGCGGGCGCGGTGGCGGCGGCGCGCGACGCCGTGGCCCAGCTGCAGGCGGCACGCCGCCGCGAAGGCGAACGCCTGGCGGAAGTCATGCTGGATTGCGCGGCCCAGGTGGCCGCCATCGTCGACCAGGTGGAAGGCCACCTGCCCCAACTGCTGGCCGACCATCGCGAACGCCTGGCCACCAAGCTGCGCGACACGGTCGAACAGGCCTTCCCGGGCGGCTTCACCCACATCAGCGGCGAGGAACTGTCCGAGCGCCTGTCGTCGGAAGCCGCCCTCTTCGCGCTGCGCATCGACGTGGCCGAGGAACTGGCACGCCTGCGCGCCCACCTGCAGGAGCTGCGCCACATCCTGCAAACCGGCGAGGCCGGCGGCAAGCGCGGCGGCAGCGCCGGCAAGCGCCTGGACTTCCTCTTCCAGGAAATGAACCGCGAGGCCAACACGCTGGGCTCGAAGGCCGGCGGCATGGAGGTCACGCGCGCGGCGATGGACCTGAAACTGCTGATCGAGCAGATGCGGGAACAGGCGCAGAACATCGAGTAAGCGCGTCAAGGAAACGTCTCGCTTCCGGCCCCCCGAAAGAGGGGCGTGCGCGCCCCCGACTCAGTCTATCCGTCCCCCTGCCGCCTGCACGACCTCGCCCGACAGCGTCCAATCGTCCTTCAGCAAGGCCTGGAAGCCCTGGGCCGATTCCGTCGCGGCTTCCACGCCGACGCGTGCCAGGCGTTCCTGCACGACCGGGTTCGCCAGCACCTGGTTGACCGCCTTGTTCAGCTTGTCGATTTCCGCGGGCGGCGTGCCCGCGGGCGCGAGCAGGCCCAGCCAGGAATCGAAGGCATAGCCCGGCACGCCGGCCTCGGCCACCGTGGGCAGGTCGGGCAGGAAGCGGGAACGGGACTGCCCCGAATACGCCAGCAGCGTCACGCGCGCATCTTCCTTGAAGGCCAGCATGGCGATCGACGCGCCTGTCACCACCTGCACACGGCCCGCCAGCAGTTCCGTCGTCGCATCGCCCGTCGACTTCAACGGGATGTGCTGCAGGTCCAGCCCCGCCTTGGCTGCAAGCAGCGCGGTCGCCAGGTGCGAAGCGCTGCCGTTGCCTGCCGACGCATAGTTGAAGGCACCTGGCCTGGCCTTGGCCTGTGCGATCCAGGCCTGCAGGGAGTCGACGCCCAGCGAGGCCGGCACGCCGACCACATAACCGGTGCGGCCCAGATAGGCCACGCCGACGAAGTCCTTCACGGGATCGTAGGGCAGCTTGCTGTACAGGTGGCCGCTCAGGTGATGGCTGGCCGCCGCCAGCACCAGGGTGTTGCCGTCCGGCGCGCTGCGCGCGACCTGCGCAGTGCCGACACTGCCGCCCGCGCCCGCGCGGTTTTCCACCACGACCGTGGCGCCCAGCGCCTGGCCGAGCTCCTGGCTGAAGGTTCGCGCCACGGTGTCTTGCGTGGCCCCCGGGCCGAAAGGCACGACGATGCGGATGACGCGTTCGGCCTGCACAACGGCCGACGCCAGGCCCAGCGTCGCGGACACGGCAAGAACGGCCACGCCGCGAAGGGTAAAGGGGATGAAGCGCATGAGGGTTCCTTGCATCAGGAGGGTTGCAGCCAGCGCTCGGCCAGCCGCACGAAATAGGCCGCGCCGGTGGCGAGGATGTCGTCGTTGAAGTCGTAGGAGCGGTTGTGGATCACGCAGGGGCCCGCGCCATGCCCGGGCAGGCGGTGGTCGCCCTGGCCATTGCCGATGAAGGCATAGCAGCCCGGGCGCGCGCGCAGCATGTGCGCGAAGTCTTCCGCGCTGAAGACGGCGGGGTAGTCCTCCTGCACGCCATCGTCACCCGCCAGCTCGCGCATGACCTCGGCGGCAAAGCGGGCTTCGGCCGGATGGTTGACCAGCGGCGGCGAGGCCCGCACGAAGCTCACCTCGGCCGTGCAGCCATGCGCCTGCGCGGTGTGCGTGGCCTGGCGGCGCAAGGCGGCCTCGATGCGGTCCAGCGCGTCCAGCGAGAAGGTGCGCACGGTGCCGCCCACCCAGGCCGTGTCGGGAATGGCGTTGGGCGCGTTGGAGCCCTGGATCTGCGTGACCGCCAGCAATGCCCGGTCGCGCGAATCGACATGGCGCGCCACCAGGGTCTGCAGCTGCTGCGCGATGTCGATGGTGGCCGCGACCGGATCCACGCCGGTGTGCGGCAGCGAGGCGTGCGTGCCCTGCCCGCTCACCGTGATGCGGTAGGTATTGCTGGACGCCATGAGCGCCCCGTGATTCAAGGCGAAAGCCCCCACGCGATCCAACGCGAAGTTGTGCAGCGCGAAGACGGCGTCACAGGGAAAGCGTTCGAACAGCCCTTCCTCGATCATCTTGCGCGCGCCCGCCTGCCCCATCTCCTCGGCAGGCTGGAAGATGGCATGCACCGTGCCCGCGAATTGCCGCGTGCGGGCCAATTCCCAGGCCGCGGCCAGCAGCATGGCGGTGTGGCCATCGTGGCCACAGGCGTGCATGCGGCCTTCGTGGCGCGAACGGTGCGCGAACTGGTTTTCCTCGGAGAGCGGCAAGGCGTCCAGGTCGGCGCGCAGGCCGATGGTGCGCGTGCCGCCGGGCAGGCTGCCTTGCAGCACACCGACCACGCCGGTGCCGGCAATGCCCTCGTGCACCGTCCAGCCCCATTCCTTCAGTCGGGCGGCGACGATCCCGGCCGTGCGGTGTTCGGCATATCCCAGTTCGGGGTGGGCGTGCAGGTCACGGCGCAGGGTGATGAACGGGGTGATGTCGCCGAAGCGATCAACGGCTGAAGTCAAAGACGGGCCTCCGGATGGGGACAGATCAACCGGATACAGTAGCAAGCGCGGCGTGCCTGCCCTAGGACTGATGTTTCATATGGATATACCCGCTGCGCGCGCCCCGTTGCCCTGTCTTGTCCAAACCTGTTGTAATCAGGCACCTCTATTCGTCCAAGCCCCAAAAGATGAAACGTCTCGCCGCCTACCTGTTCCTCTTTCTCTCCAGCCTGAGCCTGTCCGGTTGCGGCTACAACGCCATGCAGGCGGCCGACGAGCAGGTCAAGGCGGCCTGGTCGGAGGTGCTGAACCAGTACCAGCGGCGCGCCGACCTGGTGCCCAACCTGGTCGCCACGGTGAAGGGCTATGCCGCCCACGAACAGCAGGTGCTGACCGACGTGACGAATGCCCGCGCCCGCGTGGGCTCCGTCAACATCACCGCCGACCAGCTGGACGACCCGCAGATGCTGCAGCGCTTCCAGCAGGCCCAGAGCGAACTGAGCTCGGCGCTGTCGCGGCTGCTGATGGTCACCGAGAACTATCCGCAACTGAAGGCCGACGGGCTGTTCCGCGACCTGATGGTGCAGCTGGAAGGCACCGAGAACCGCATCACCGTGGCACGCAATCGCTACGTGCAGGCGGTCCAGCAATACAACGTGCTGGTGCGCCAGTTCCCCGGTGTCATCACCGCCAAGATCTTCGGCTACAGCCCCAAGGCCAATTTCTCCGTCGAGAACGAAGCCGCCATTTCCAACGCGCCCCGCATCGAATTCGGCAACGGCACGCAAGCGCCGAAGCCCGCGCCGGCGCAATGATGGCGGCGCTCGCGGCAGCCGGGCCCGGCGCCTTGCGCATCTGGCGCGCCTGGCTGTCCGTGCTGATGCTGTTCGCGGTAAATCTGGGCCTGGGCGCGCCGGCCGCGGGCGCCCCGGCCGACGCAGGCAGCCCCTCGCCTCCCGTCGTGGCGCCGTCCGTCGGCCAGGGCGAGGTGCCCGCGCTGCGGCAACGCGTCACGGACCAGACGTCCACGCTCCCCGCCAGCACCCGCGACGCGCTCGACCGGAAACTGGCCGCGCTGGAGCGCGACAAGGGTGCGCAGCTTGCGGTCCTGATCATCGACTCGACCGGCGATGCCACCATCGAGCAGTACGCGACCCGCACCTTCGACGCCTGGCGCCTGGGCCGCGGCAACGTGGACGACGGCATCCTGTTGCTGGTGGCGAAATCCGATCGGGCGTTGCGCATCGAGGTGGGCTACGGCCTGGAAGGCGCGGTGCCGGACGTCCTGGCGGCACGCATCATCCGCGAACAGATCACGCCACGCTTCCAGCAAGGCGACTACGCGCGCGGCATCCAGGCAGGCGTGGACGCCCTGGACATGCTGGTGCGGGGCGAGCCGCTGCCGCCGCCGGTGGCACGCAGCGCAGGGGGCACCGGGGTGCTGAGGTCCCTGCTGGGGCATCTGCCCTTCGAGGTCCTGGCGATAGCCGGGCTCTTCATCCTGGCCCTGCCGCCGTGGGTCGCGGCCTGCGCGGGCGCAGTCCTTGGCTATGCCCTGATGGGGTCGTGGTTCCTGGGCCTGCTGGGCGCGGGCATCGGTTTCCTGGCGTCGCTCGCCTTTGCCGATGCGCGCAAGCGCGAAGCCTCGTCGTCGCGGATATCCCGCGGCGGCTGGTCCGGTTCAAGCGGCTGGACCAGCCGCGGCGGGGGCGGCTGGTCCAGCCGCGGCGGCGGCGGATTCGGTGGATTTGGCGGCGGCGGAGGCCGCAGTGGAGGCGGTGGTGCATCCGGTCGTTGGTAAGGTTTCGGGCAGGATAGCCTCGGCCAGCGGCTGGACCGCGCTTGCCGGGCACTGGATACGCTGGCGCCAGCTTGGCCCGGCCGCGCTGGCCCAGTTGGCCGACGCCATCCGTGCCAGCGAGGTGGGCCACACAGGCGAGTTGCTCGTCGTAGTGGAAACCGCTCTGCCCTCGCGCCATCTCGACAGCCACGAACGCGCGCTGGAGGTCTTCGGACGGTGGCGTGTCTGGGACACGCCCGGGCGCAGCGGCGTCCTGCTGTACGTGGCATTGGGTGACCACCGGATCGAGATCATCGCCGACCGTGGCGTCCCGGTGGCGGATGCGCATTGGCAGACCCTGTGCGACACGCTGCAGTCGGCGCTGCGCGCGGGCCGCTACCTGCCGGGTTTGCTGGCGGCAATTTCAGGCATCGAGGACACGCTGCGTGCCACCCTGCCGGATGAGTCGCCCGGCACCCCGAATCGCCTGACCGACAGCCCCTTGCTCATATAAGGGGCTGTGTCACGGCTGCCCAGGCGGCTCGGCCGCGCCCAGCAAGCCGCCAGGCGATCCGCCCGCCGCGCGGGCCGGCGGCATGCCATCGTTGCGGCGCCCTGCCGCCACCACCACGCCCGGCGTTCCCGGGGCCAGGCACCCCGTGCGCAACCAGTTCAGGGACACCGGCCATAACGTTTTCTCGTACCGGCTGTGGAAGAAGGCGAAATGGCCGATGCGGGGCTCGCCGATGGACTCTGGAGATATCCGCAGATGCGTGGCGCGGCTGTTGCGAAAGTAGGCCAGCAGCCGCTCGATGGCGGCTTCCGTCCCGAAATCGTCATCCGTCACGCTGATGGCAAGGATGGGCGCGGACAGGTTTTCACAACGCTCCACCAGCGCCTGCCTGCCGGCGATCCGCTCGGGCGGCACGCCGCGGCGCAACTGGCTTTCCAGGCGCCGCATGTGCGTGGTCCATTCGTGCACGACGCCGCGCGGCGTGTCCTCCAGCCACCCCAGCGCCTTGCCCGGGAAGTAGCCCAGCAGCCGGGTCAGCGCCGGCATGACGACCTGCCACTTGAGCAACATGCGCAAGCGGTCGCGCGGCGCGAAGTCACGCCAATAGGCGATTTGCGCCCCCACGGTGCACACCCGGCGCAAGCGGTGGTTGGAGGCCGCCAGGCCGGTGACGAATCCCCCCACGCTGTGCGCCACCACGTCGATGGGCTGGTAGGGACGGGACGTGAAGGCGTACTGGATAGCCGCTTCGAAATCCTGTTCGCCCCACGTCGTCCACCCGGCATCCAGCTGTCGCAACGACCCCTCGCGCGACAGGCCGATGCCGCGATAGTCGTAGGTCATGACATCCATGCCGTGCCGGAACAGGTAATCCGCGTAACGGCCGTAATAGCGGCTCGCCACGGACGTCGCCGCATTCAGGATCACCAGGCTGCGGTCCGGGTCCCTGCCCTCATGGCGCCACAGCCTGCCATGCAGGGTATGGCCGTCGGCGGCCTGGAAGGAAATGGGCAGTGGCGGTGAAGGCTGGGTGGACATAGGCGGATGCTCCCCATCAGGATTTGCCCCCATTTCACTTGACATGGCCAAAAGACTCAATCAATCTTCTCAGGACCTTTCGCATGAGTGAACGGAATGTCAACGCCCCTAGTCCGCCTTGCTTCGCTGGACCTGATCCGCGGTTTCGTCGCGGTCGGGCGGCGCATGAGCATCACGTTGGCCTCCGAGGACCTGTGCCTCACCCAGTCCGCGGTCAGCCGCCAGATCCAGGCGCTCGAGACCGCGCTCGGCGTGAAGCTGCTGCTGCGCGGCCACCGCGCGATCACCCTCACGCCGGAAGGCGAACGGCTGTTCCGGACCGCCGACAGCGTGGTGCAGCAGTTGCAGGATGCGTTCTATTCCCTTGCGCATGACCGCGAACGCCAACCCGTCACCATCACGGCCAGCATCGGCGTGACCGCGTTGTGGCTGCTGCCGCGACTGGGCCGGTTCCAACAGCAGCACGCGTCCATCGACGTGCGGGTCGCGGCCAACAACAAGCTCATCGACCTGCGCCAGGAAGACGTGGACCTGGCCATCCGGTATTGCGCCGACAAGCAGGCGCCGCACGGCGCATTGCGGCTGTTCGGCGAGGCGGTGCTGCCCGTGGCGCATCCCTCCTTCGCCTCGGCAAGGCTCGATACCCCGCAAGGCCTTGGCGAGCTGGTCCTGCTGGAGTTCGACGTGCCTGGACGGCCCTGGCTGCACTGGGCCGACAGGCTCAGCGTGGCGGGCCTGGACAGCACCCGCGCGCGCGGCCTGCTGCGCTTCAACCAGTATGACCAGGTGATCCAGGCCGCGGTGGCCGGCCAGGGCATCGCGCTGGGGCGCTATTCCCTGGTGGCGCCGATGCTGGCCGATGGCCGGCTCATCTCGCTCGACTCGCTGCCTGGCGGGCATGTGGGCGGCTATGGCTACTGGCTGATCCAGGCCGACACCCAGCCACGCCAGGACGTGATCGACGTCGTCACCTGGATCCGCGCGGAAGCCGCGGCGCTGGGGGCGCCCGACGCCCTGGCGATCCTTGCCTGAACGTCGTCGCCTCGCGTCCTACCACCGTTGGTAGTTGCCGCCCGCGCACGGCACGGGCTGAAATAGCCTGGCTGGCGCGGCCTTCGCCGCGCCCCCGCGACCAGGACACTCCGTGACGCAAGCCAGGCAGGCGGTCGTCCAGACCACCGACTATCTTTCGCATCGCAAGCCCTTTCTCTTCGTGGATCATGCCGAGATCGGCGCGGACGGCATGCAGGCCTGGGGCGTGCATGCCTTCACGCCCGACGCCCCCTGTTTCGACGGACACTTTCCCGGCGATCCGATCGTGCCCGGCGTCGTGCTCGTCGAGATGCTTGCCCAGACCGCCAACCTGCTGCTGAGCCATCGCGCCGGCCGCGCCTTGAAAGGCTATCTGGTGGGCGTGGAGGACGCGCGCTTCAACCATGTCGTGCGCCCGCCGGCCGACGTCACGGCGGAGGTCCGGCTGTTGCGCGAGGTGCCCAGTGGCGCCGAGGGCGGGCGCATCGTCACCTTCCGCGCAAGCGCGCACGCCGGCGGCAAGCGCTGCATGCGCGGCACCGTGAACATCTATACCGTCGGCGAAGCCGGCGCCCCGCAGGACTCCCCCCGCCCCCTATAAGGAACCGACATGGCACAGGCATGGCATCTCGAGGACATCATCGCAACCATCAAGCAAGACCTCCTGCTGGACAAGCTGGATCTGGCCAATGGCGGCGTGACGCTGGCCGACATCCAGGACGACACGCCGCTCATCGACGAGGGCCTGGCGCTGGACTCGGTGGATGCGCTGGACCTTCTGGTCGCGGCGGAGAAGACCTTCGGCATCAAGCTGCCCGATCCCGACAAGGCCTTCATCGAGCGCACCTGCAAGGACGTGGGCACCCTCGCCCGCTACATTGCCAGCGAACTCGCCTCGCAAGACACCCGCGCCAGCGCCTGAGGCCAGGGCGGTGGGCGAAGGCGCGGGCGCAGTCCTGCTGATCGACGCGCACGACGCGCTGGGCCAGGCGCTTGGCCGCGCGCTGGCCGCGCAAGGCCGCGCGGTGATCGCGCTGGTGCGCCCGGGCCGGGGCGCCGGCCTGCCTGACGGCATATGCGCCATCGAACAGGCGGATCCGGCGGCCTGGCTGCGCGATCCGGACAACGGCGCCCTGCCGCTGTCGGCCGTGCTCATCGGGCCGCCCGACGGTATTGCCGATGACACGGCCTGGCCCGACACGGCGCACGATGCCATCCTGCGGTTCCTGGACGTGTTGCAGGCCGCAGGGCGGCGGCTTGCGCGCGGAGACGGCGGTCAACTCTGGGTGATGACGCGCGAAGACAGCCTGCGCGACAGTCTGGGACTACCGCTGGCCGCGATGGAAAGCCAGGCCCGCCACGCCGCGGTCAAGAGCTTCGCCAAGGAAATGCTGCGCTTCGGCGTGCGCGTGAACTGTGCGCAACTGCAGGCCTGCCAGGAGGACGCCGGCGAGGACGCCTGGCGCGCCGCGCGGGACGGCTTGAAAGCCTATGCGATGAAGTTCCGCCCGATACGCGCGACGGACGCCGCGCAGGCGCTGTGCGGCTTCCTGGCCCAGCCTGCGCTGCCGCTGGCAGGGATGGTCGTGCCACTGGGCATCGGCTTCATCGAAAACAATCTGTGAGCGCCCGCCAGGGCATCAACGCGCGCGCCGGCACGCAACGCCGCGGCCGCCGGCCGGCAAGCGGCAGACGCTTTCGCCGGCACGCAAGGCTCAGCAAAACGACATCCCCCCCAGCAGCGGCAGCAGCACCGAGGACTGCAGCCAGGCATGGAAGACCAGCGCAAGCAGGCTGATGCCGACGACCGCGCCCAGGCAGCGTCCCAGCAGCCGACGCAACAAGGCGCGTCGCAATGGAATCAGCGTGCGCGGGGGGCTCATGCCGCCTGCCCGCCCGCCAGCGCGGGCCGCACGATCTGCCGGTCATTGATCGGCCAATGCAGCATCGCCGCCATGAGCCCCACGCCGATGGAGCCCAGCCACAGCAGGTCGTAGGAGCGCGTCTGGTCATAGACGTAGCCGCCCAGCCAGACCCCGAAGAAACTCCCCACCTGGTGGCCGAAGAAGACGAAGCCGAAGAGCGTGGTGATGTAGCGCACGCCGAAGACCTGCGAGACGAGCCCATTGGTGAGCGGCACGGTGCCCAGCCACAGCAGGCCCATGACGAAAGCGAAGGTATACGCCGACAGGGGCGAAAGCGGCACCGTGATGAAGAGCGCGATGGCGACCGCGCGCAGCAGGTAGATCCACGACAGCAGGTACTTGCGCCGCAGGAAGCCGCCCAGGTAACCGCAAAGGTAGGTGCCCAGGATGTTCGAGAGCGCGATGATGGCGAGCGTGGCGCCGGCCTGTTGTGCGCTCAGGCCCTTCTCCATCAGGTAGGACGGCATGTGCGTCGCGATGAACGCGAGCTGGAAGCCGCAGGCCAGGAAACCGAGGTTCAGCAACCAGAAGCCGCGATGCGAGAAGGCCTCCCGGATCGCCTGGCCCATGGTCTGGCGCGCCTCCTGCGCGGCCTGCGGCACCGGGCGCTCGCGCAGGAACGCCGCCAGCGGCGAGATCAGCAGCATCAGGATGCCCAGCACGATGGCCGCCATGGTCCAGTCCATGCGATCCAGCAGTCCCTGCGCCAGGGGCACCATGCAGAACTGGCCCAGGCCGCCGATGGCGCCGGCCACCCCCAGCGCCCAGCTCCGATGCTCGGCGGGAAACAGGCGGCTCAGCGCGCCATAGACCGCGCCGAAGGCCGTGCCCGACAACGCGATCCCGATCAGCAGGCCATTGGTGAGCGTGAACTGCAAGGGCGTGACCGACTGCGCCATCAGCACCAGCCCCAGCACATAGGCCAGCGCCCCGCCAAACAGCACCTTCGCCGAGCCATAGCGGTCGGCCAGCATGCCAGTGAACGGCTGGAAGATGCCCCAGGCCAGGTTCTGGATGGCCAGCGCAAAGCCAAAGGCCTCGCGCGACCATTCCCGATCCAGGATCACCGGCTGCATGAACAGGCCCTGGACGTGCCGGATGCCCAGCGCCATCCCCATGATCACGCCGCCCGCCACCACCAGCAGCCAGCGCCGCTGCCACACCTGCTCGGAAATGCCCATGCCGCTTGTCTCCTGCACGCCATCGCGACAGCCGCCGACGGTCCGGACTATTACACGCCCCGCCCTGCCAGGCTTCAAGCTATCAATTGGAAACCATCACATTCATATCAGGAATGTGAAAGACATCCCCGCGGCTCAATGCCCGGCGTGGGCCGACGTCGCGTCTTGCGGTTTGCCATGCGCGCCGATCTCGATATTGCGAAGCAGCAGGTCCGGCGCGGGCCGGGTCACCCGCAGCTTGAGGGTCCAGGTGCCCGGCATCTCCAGCCTGACCGTCGCCCGATACTCGCCTGCCGTGCCGGTGGGCTCGGCGGGCACGGCAGGAACGTGGTGCGCCATGGGCATCGCGGGCATGTCGGCCGTCAGGGTGAAGACGGCCCCCGTCACCGGCTGCCCGCCATCGGCCAGCACCACGCGGCAGTCGTACATGAGCGGCTGTGGCGCCGGCGTGCAACCGGCATGCGTGATCGCGGGGCTCGCCCAGGCGCTGCCCAGCCAGGTGACGGCAAGCAGCGCGCCGATGGCGCAACGTTGGAATCGCGTCTTCATGGAAGCTCCTCGGAAGTGAGTGAACGGACGCGCCGGCGGCGCGGCAGCCTGGGCCGCCAGCGCGCCAGGCGGCGGACCAGGATTTCGTCGAGCAGCCCGCGCGGGCGCACGATGAGCAGCACGGCCACCAGGCCGCCGAACACGGCCATGCGGTAGCCCTGGAAGGCACGTGTCGCCTCGAGCAGGACGATGTCCAGCGTCACGCCCAGCAGCGGTCCCAGCGGCGTGCCCAGGCCGCCGATCAGCGCGTAGGACACGCCATGGATGCCCAGCATCACGTCGAAATTGCGCGGTTCGATGTAGGTGTTGTAGTGGGCATAGAGCGCCCCGCCCAGGGCCGCGATGGCCCCGGCCAGCATGGCCGCGCCCAGCTTGGCGCGGCGCACGTCGATGCCCATCGATTCGGCAAGCGCCGGATCATGGCCCGCGACCCGCAGCGCGAGGCCGGCACGCGAGCGCTCCAGCAGCCACAGGCCCGCGACCAGCGCCAGCAGGAGACACCAGACCAGCGACACGTAGCGCGCCGGATCGATGCCATGCTCGAAGATGTAGCGGATGCCGCCAAAGCCTGCCGCGCCATCGGGGCCGGCCATCTCGGGCGGACTGTCCTGCGGGCCATCGGACGGGACGCCTTGCCGCCATGACAGCCACTGCAGCGCCACCCGCGTCGCCTCGGCCGCCGCCAGCGTCGACATGGAGAAATAGAGCCCGCGCAGGCGCAGGGTCAGCGCCCCCAGCGCGCCCCCGGCCAGCGCGCCGATGAGCACGGCCACCAGCAGCGCGGCCCACAGCGGCGCCCCGCCCAGCACCGTGACCAGGCCCGCGCCGTAGGCGCCCAGTCCGAAAAAGGCCTGCTGGCCGAAAGAGATCTCGCCGCCGATCAGCAGCACATAGGCAGACAGGGCCAGGAAAGCCAGCAGGCCCACGTTCGCGGCGAGGCTCAGCGCATCCACGCCCATCATGCCGCCCCTGCCGGAGACCGGCTGCCGCGCGCCAGGCCCGCGAGTCCGCCCGGGCAGCGCCACAGCACCAGGAGCAGCAGCAGATAACCGAGAAACTCCCTGCCCTGCGCGCCCAGCGTGCGCTGGGCATGGAATTCCAGCAGGCCCAGCAGCAGGCCACCGGCCAACGCGCCGCCGAACGATCCCAGCCCTCCCAGCAGGGCCGCGATCATGCCCTTCATGGTCGCCCACATCGCGAACATCGGCGTGACCTGCGCGTCGATGCTGGCAATCAGGAAGCCCGCCACGCCGCCCAGTGCGGCGGCAAGCAGCGTGACCCACGCGATCACCCGCTCGACGCGGATGCCGACCAGCGTTGCCGCATCGTGGTGATCCGCCACCGCCCGCAACGACACGCCCCAGCGCGTGCGATGCACCAGGAACCAGGCCAGGCCGGCCGTGGCGCCCGCGCACGCCATCGCGGCGAGGTAATCAGGCCGCAGCAGCGCCTGTTCCCCCGCGTGCTCGCCGATGCCGAAGAGGGACGGAAAGGCGTTCGTGTGGCGCGGCAACAGTGCCGTGGCGAACTCCTCCAGCTGCATCCAGATGGCGAAGGAGGCCGCCATCATGGTGACCGCCGCGCGCTGGCGGTGCGGCGCGAAGCACAGCCTGTCCACATAGAGCCCGGCCGCCGCCGTGACCAGCACGCACAGCGGCAGCAGCCACAAGCCATCCAGTCCCCACTGCTGCCGGGCCCACATGGCCGCATACAAGCCCAGCATGATGCAAGCGCCGAACGCCAGGTTGATGCTGCGCAGCACGCCGAACACCAGGGTGAAGGCGATGGCCAGCAAGGCATAGCTGGCGCCGACCGCGAGGCCATCCAGGGTGGCTTGCCACATGGCTCAGCCTCCTTCGCGCGCATCTGGCGCGGACACCGGCAGGCCTGCGCCAGCCTCCCACCAGCCCGCGACAGCCGCGCGTGCGTCCTGCCCGCCGGCGTCCCCACGATCCAGGCGCAGCGCCTTGCCATCCTGCAACAGATAGCTGCGATCGGCGACGGCGCTGGCAAACGCCACATTCTGCTCCGCCAGCAGAATGCCCATGCCCTCCCCGGCGAGTTCACGGATCCAGGCCGACAGTTCCTGCACGCGCCGCGGTGCGAGTCCCTGCGAGGGCTCGTCCATCAGCAGCAACGCGGGACGGGACATGAGCGCGCGCGCGATGGCCAGCATCTGCTGCTCGCCGCCGGAGAGGGTTCCCGCGCGCTGGCGCTGGCGTTCGGCCAGCGCCGGATACCGGACCAGCATGCGCTGCAGGTCGGCGCCGATTCCTTGCCGGTCGCGGCGCTGCGATGCGCCCGCCAGCAGGTTGTCACGCACGGACAGCGACGGAAAGACCATCCGGTGCTGCGGCACCAGGGCGACGCCCAGCGCGACGATATCGGCCGGCGGCCTGCCGCCCAACTCGATATCGCCGCCGCCATCGCGCCCGGCATAGCGGATGCTGCCCCGCGCGGCCCCGATCGCGCCCACCACGGTGCGCAGCAGGGTCGTCTTGCCCGCGCCGTTCGGCCCCAGCAGGCAGGCCACCGCCCCCCGCGGCACGGCCAGTGACAGGTCGCGCAACACCCGTTGCGGCCCGTAGCCCGCCGCCAGCCCACGCACCGTCAGCACTCCCGCGTGGGCAGCCGTCATGTCCCCTCTCCCAGGTAGACCCGGCGCACACGGGGATCGGCGCTGACAGCGGCGGGCGATCCCTCCGCGATCTTGCAACCGCGCTCCAGCACCGCCAGCCGGTCCGAGACGGCCATGACCAGACGCATCACATGGTCGACCAGCACGACGCCGACGCCCGCGCGCCGGATGCGAAGTATCGTTTCGCCCAGCATGCCGACCTCCTCCTCGGTCAAGCCCGCCGCCGGCTCGTCCAGCAGGACCAGCCGTGGCCCTGGCGACAAGGCACGGGCCAGCTCCAGCCGCCGTCGCGCGCCGAATGACAATTCGCCGGCCAGCCGGCCCGCGTCATGCGCCAGGCCGCAAGCCTCGAGCCACGGCATGTCGTCCTTGCGCCGCCACGGCCAGCCGCGCCCCACGGGCAGCGCCGCGGCCAGGTTCTCCCTGACCGTCAGCGCAGCCACCAGCCGCGGTTCCTGGAAGGTGCGCCGCAACCCGAGGCGCGCGCGCCGATGCGCGGGCAGATGGCCGATGGGCTGGCCCGCCAACCGCAAGGTGTCGGGCGGGCTGGGCCGCAAGCCCGCCAGCAGGTCCAGCGTGGTGCTCTTGCCCGACCCGTTGGGGCCGATCAGCCCGAGCACTTCGCCCGCGGCCAGGTCCAGGTCCAGCCCGCTCAACGCCTGGACCCCGCCGTAACGGCAGGCCAGGCCACGAACCGCCAGCAGCATCGCCATCGTGCGCGCGGCTTACTGCACCGGCGCGTGCACCACCGCCCACTCGGCCCCGGTGGCCTGCACGAAGACGAAGGGCTTGATCGATTCGCGCTCGGGCGTGCGCTGCGAAATGCCCAGCAGGCCATCCATCTGGGTCTGCTTCGACAGGCCGGCGCGTATCTTGTCGCGATCCGCCTTGACGGTGTCCGGCTTGCCCAGCACGCCCTCCGATTCGATGGCGGCCTTGATGGCGTACAGGTTTTCCCAGGCCGACATGCTGTGCAGGTCGGCGTAGCCCTTGAACTGCGCGGTGGCATCGGCGGCGGCGCGCGCCTGCGGATTCACCGGCGCGTAGCTGGTGGGGATGATGAGGCCTTCGGCCTGCTGCGCGCAGACGTCCAGGGTCTCGGGGCTGGAAATGCTGGTCAGCCCCAGCAGCACCTTGGGCTTGACCCCCTGGCGGGCCATTTCCTTCAGCACGCCGCAGGCCGTGAAGGGATGCGCCGAGATCGCCACGATGTCCGCGTTGGCCGCCTTCATCTCGCGCACCTGCGCCGTGAAGTTGGTATCGTCCAGCAGCCACTTCGCCTCGCCCTTGACGTCGTAGCCATCCTGGTTGGCACGCGCCTTCATGATCGAATACCAGGTCTGGTTGGAATGCACGAAGTTCTCTTCCACGCCGCCATAGACCGTCCTGGCATCGGGATGGTGCTGCTTCACCCAGGCGAACAGCTGGCGGTACAGCTCGATTTCATCGGGGATATTGCGAAAGGCCCAGTCGGATTGCCTGGCCAGGCCGATCTTCATGGCCACGTCGGTGAACACCGGGAACTGCACACCCGAATCCTTGGCGTCGCCCGCGCGCTTCTGCTGGATGCCGAACACCGCCTCCACGACGGGCGAGCAGGTCGTGCCCACGCCGGCGAGCCAATCGGCCGCGGCGAAACGCCGCACCAGCGAAATGCCTTCGTCGACGTTGCAGCGGTCGTCGTAATACCCGATCTCGATCCTGCCGCGGCCGCCATCGCCCAGCTTCACGCCGCCCGCATCGTTGATCTCCTTGGCCGCCGCGCGCAAGGCGGCTTCGCTGTTCAGGCCGAACTGACGCAGGACGCCGCTCTTGGCGCCGAATCCGACGATCTTGATCACGCGCTCTTCCTGCGCGGCGGCCTGGCTGCCGCCCAGCGCAAGTCCGGCGCTCACCGCCAGCGCCAGCGCGCCCAGGGCCAAGGTCGATGTTGCGGCTTTCTTCATGTCGGGTCTCCAGGTCTTCAAGGGTTGGATGCGCGCCCGGTGGCCCGCGGCCAGTCTGCGCAAGCGGCGCGTCCTTTGGATTTCAACGTCCTCTGCCAGACGCGCCAACTACCAACTTTCGTAGCCTTGCGGCCTTAGGCTTGCGCCTGCCCCACGTCGAGCAGGGCCGCCAGGAAGGGCTCGGGGTGGCGCGCCAGTTCGCGCGTGCGCACGTTCAGCGCCACCATGTCGATGGTGATGGTGGCGAGCAGCACGTCGCCGCGCCGCGCCTCGGTCACCCAGCGTGACTTCGATGGCCGGCACCACGCGATGCGCGCGCGCAGGCTCAGGCTGTCCTCCAGCCTGGCCGGCAGGTGGTGCTGTGCCTCCACCCTGTGCACCACCAGCATCACGCCGTGGGCCGACGCCAGCGAGGCGAAGCTGTAGCCGGCGGCGTACATCAGCTGGTTGCGCGCATGCTCCGCGAATTCGATGTAGCGCGCGTGATAGACGTAGCCGCCCGCGTCGGTATCGGCGTAGCACACCCGGTGCGTGATGCCGGCGTCCGGACGCTGCTGGCCGGCAAGCGCCGTGTCGGTTTCCATATCCTGGCCCTTCATGGTTGCGGGGGGCGGACGACTCGGCCGGATGCACGCTTCATCGCTGAAAGCCGCCATCCACGCGCAAGGTGGTCGATTGCAGGTAGCCCGGCGCCAGCAGGAAGGCCACCGCCTCCGCCACCTCATGCGCCTGCCCCACGCGCCGCAATGCCGCGCCCTGCACCACGTGGGCGGTCATGGCGGACGAGAGTCCCGCCATCATGTCCGTCTGGATGAATCCGGGCGCCACGGCATTCACGCGCAAGCCGGACCCGCTGTGGCGCCGGCCCAGCCAATGCACCATGCCGATCAGCGCGCCCTTGCTGGCGGCATAGGCCACCTGCCCTTCCTTGCCCGCGATGCCGCCCAGGGACGCCACCACCACCAAGGCGGGAGCGGGCGAGCGCAACAACTGCGGCAAGGCGGCCGACACCAATCGCGCCGCGCCCAGGAAGTTGGTGGCGAGCACCTGCGCGTAGCGTTCCCGCGCCTGCGTCAGGAAGGCCGCGTCATCGGTGATGCCCGCGTTGCTGACCAAGGCATCCAGGCGTCCGAAATGCGCCCCGGCCTCTTCAGCCAAGCGGTCCGGTTCCGCCGCCAGGGACAGGTCCGCGCGGACCATCGCATGCGGCACCCCCCGGGCATCCAGTTCACGCGACAAGCCGCCTGCGGCAGCGTCATCGCTGCGATAGGACAGGACCAGCCGGTATCCCGCCTGGCCCAGGCGGCGCGCCACCGCGGCGCCGATGCCGCGCACGCCGCCCGTGATCAGTGCCACGGGTGCGTCGTCGCCCGCCTTAACGGCTGAAGAAACCATGCGTGTCCTCGATGCCCAACGCTTCGAAAAGACTGCTGAGCACCGTGTAGTCGCGCGAGAGCCGGCGGTCCTTGCCGGCCTCTTCCAGGCGCGCCAGGATGCCCTCCCGCCCCGGCACGGACAGGTACGCCAGGATGGAGGCCCAGCTGCCGTGATCCGCCGTCGTGAAGTCCGTCATCGCATCCACCAGCCTTGCGCGGAACGTGGCCCGATCCTCGTCGCCCAGCGCCTTGTAGACCGACCCCACGATCTCGTGGAAGGCCACGCTGTGGGCGGACTCGTCCTTGCGATGCAGATCGGTGTTGATCCGGTTCAAGGGCTGGATGGTCTGGTCGCTGGACACCTGGTTCAGGTAGGCGTTGATCGACATTTCGGCCACCGAGGCATAGGCCATGCGCAGCAGCACGGCTTCCCGCGCGCTTGCCGCCTGCGCCAGACGCGCCTTCATCAGCCGTCCCACCTTGGGCGGCGGCACCACGTAATCGTGCAATGCATGCCGCTCGCGTGCGTTGTTGCAGATGTCCAGGCACATCAGGATATGGAATTGCTCATCCACCTGGATCTGCGCGATGACCTGCTTCACGCCCGCCGCCCCGACGCCCGGCAGGTCGCCGCGCAGCAGCTGCGCGCACAGTGGCTGGACGATCTCGTCCTCGAGGTAGATGGCCTTTTCGTTGTAGGCCACCCACGCCGCCGCCAGCAAGCGCAACCGGGTCGCCTCGTCCAGCGCCCCGATGGCGGGATCGTGCCAGAACGGCACCATCGCCACGGGGAAGTCGGGAATGGACGGGTCGTAGTACTGGCTCAGGTCCAGGCGCTCCTGGCGCACCGCCACCCGAGTGTTCCAGCTTCGGCCCAGCCTTGCGATCACATCGCGGGACAGCGCCGCGTCATCGTTGACCGTCGTGTACATGTCGGGCTCCTTCCGTATCGTGAGGTAAAGGCACGGGCGTGTCCGCCAAGGGGCTGCCAAGAAAAGCGATTGCCGCCTCGTGCAGCGCGCGCGACTGGAAGACGCCGAAATGCCCCGCATCCGGCAGCGCCAGGAAACTGCCTCGGCCCAGCCCCTCCGCCACGGCGCGCGCGCTCTCCAGATGGATGAGGTCGTCCTGCTCGCCATGCAGCACGCGGGCCGGCACATCCACCCGCGGCAACAGCGCGTGCCAATCCTCTGCCTGGCAGGCGGCCTGCAGGAGGGCGTAGCGATGCGTGGAGGCATCGCTTGCGAACGGCAAGGCATTGACGGCCAGCAAGGCCCGGCTGGTGGCGTCGGCGCCAGCGGGCGGGCTCTTCTGCAGCAACAGGCGCACCAGCGCCGCGTAGCGCTGGCCTTCCTGCGCCACCTTCACCCACATCGGCAACATCGTGCGTTGATAATCGGTCTGCTGCGCCACGCCGGGCAACACCATGGACGGACTCGCGATCAGCAGCCGGCCGGCACGCAGCAGGCCATGGGCCAAGCCATGGACCGCGGTGTTCGCGCCCGAGCAATAGGCCACCACCGCGTGCGCCCGGCCGCCTGCCGTGTCCAGCACCTGGGCCGCGTCGCGCGCCTGCCGGGCCACGGAGAGATCGCGTGCCGGGTCGCAGGCGTGCAGGTCCGGCAAGCCACGCGACTCCCACAGCAGCACGTGATAGTCGCGCGCCAGCACTTGCGCCAGCGCCGCCAGCAGCACCACGGACACCCCCAGCGCGTTGACCAGCAGCACGACCGGACGCCCGGGCGTGCCCGCCTCGAACAAGGCCAGCGGCACGCCGTCGTCGGTCAGCAGCGTGCCGGGGCGCAATCCCTCCAGCGCGGCCAGCACGGGCAAGGCCTGGTCCGCCTCGGAAAGATAGGGCAATCGTCGAGCAAGGGCGGACATGGCTAGGTCTCCTCGCTGCCGGGCAGCGCGCGTTCGGCCACGCGCCCCGCCGTCTTGCGGATGACGAGGCAGAGGCAGGCGGTGGGATGGAAGCCCTGGACCAGCACGGCATGCACGCCGGGCGCCGGCGCCGCCAAGACCGTCTCGATCAGGTACAGCGGCGCGCTGGCCGCCAGGTAATCCGGCAAACCGGGCCGGCCTGGATACAGCGCATGGATCTGCACGCCCGCGCCCTCCTCCCCCGGCACGGCCCGCGCGATCAAGGCGCGCACGTCGGGATCGCTCGCGGTGTCCTGCCCCAGGGTGGACAGGGGGGTCGCCAGGTGGCCGCTGGCCCATCCCATGACCAGCGCGCTCGCCGCCTCTTCGGCGGGATCCGCCTCGCGCACCCACAGCAGGCCGACGCCTGGCAGGATCGGCCCGGCATCCGCGTAACGCGGCGTGTCCTTCAGGTGTGCGGCGTAGCGTTCGCTCGGCAAGTCGAAGCCGCCGGCCAGCATCGCACGCGCATTGCCCGCGCGGATCTGCCGGCAGGCCGCGATGATCGCGTCCAGCCCGGACTGGTAGCCCAGCAAGGTCAGGTTGGGCCCTTGCAGGCCATGCACCGACGCCACGATGGCCGCGACCGCATTCGGCAGCCCCGTGGCATACGCCGAGGGCGTCACGCCGCCGAAGCCTTCGCGCGCGACGGTCTCCAGGGCCTGTTCAGCGACATCGATGGCGCCGAACTGCGTGCCCAGGCTCACGCCCACGTCCGCCGGGACCGGCGTGTCCGGCGCCACGCAGCGGGCGCTGGCGTGCAGCACCATGCGTGCGCGCAGCGGCAATGCGCCCACCTTCTTCGACCGCCGCTCGCGGCACAGTCTGGCCTCGTCCAGTCCCTCGGCTCCCTGGACACGATTGGCCGCCGCGTGGGAAATCACCAGCGCGCGCACTGGACGCGCGTCGCGCTGGCGCGCCGCGGCGGAAGCGCCTTCGAGTGGCCGGGCGCTCATGCCGCCAGCCTCCCGATATCGGCCGCGTAGGCCGCCGGATGCGCCAGCACCATGACGCAGTTGTTGCCGCCGAACCCGAAGGCATCGACCAGGACATGCCGGGCGGACAAGGCGCGCACGCCGCCGTGCACCACGTCCACGTCCAGGGCGGGGTCGATCTGCTGCAGGCCCCCCGTGGGCGGCACGCCGCCCTGCGCCAGGGACAAGGTGGCGGCCAGCAGCGAGAACGCGCCCGCGGCCGCCTGGGAGTGGCCCAGGATCGACTTCACCGAGGTCAGGGGCGGCAAGGCCTGCGTGCCGAAAGCCGCGCGCAAGGCGGCGACCTCGGTGGCGTCGTTCGCCAGCGTGCCCGTGCCATGGGTGAAGACCGCGCCCAGTTGTTCAGGCTTCACGCCGGCCGCGGCAAGCGCCTGGCAGACGGCACGGCGCACGCCATCGAGATCCGGCGCCGTCACGTGCTCGGCATCGCAGCTGATGCCGTATCCGGCGATCACCGCCCGCACCCGTGCGCCCCGCTGCAACGCGGCGTCCAGCGGCTCCAGGCAGAAACAGGCCGCGCCCTCGGAGAGCACCACGCCGCGCCGGCCCGCATCGAAGGGCCGGCAGGGTCCGCCCGAGGCCAGCCGCAGGCCGTTGAAGCCGCAGACGGTGTATTCCAGCAGCACGTCCACGCCGCCCGCGACCATCAGGTCGGCCTCGCCCGCGCGCAGCATGTCGATGGCCTGCGCCGGCGCCGCCAAGCCTGAGGAACAGGCCATCGACAGCACCAGGGTCGGCCCGCGCCACGGTGCGCCGCGCGCATGATCGGGCACGATGCTGGACCCATCCATGTCGGCATCGCTCAAGGCCTCGCAGTGCGCGGACGGCAGGCGCAACTGGTTTTCCGCGATCTCCACGCCCGCGGTGGTCGTGCCCAGCACGCAGCCCGCGCGCTGGCTGAGCGGATCGGCCTGGGCATCCGCCAGCGCGGCGTCCACGGCATAGGCCGCGATGCGCCGCGAGCGGTTGTCGCCGCGCGCCTGCGCGCCCGGCAGGCTGGCCCACAAGTCCTCGGGAATCGACACGACGTTGTCCACCGGATAGGCCGATAGCGCCCGCTTGGCCCAGGGGCCGCGCAGTTCCGCCTGGCCCGCCAGGCCATCCCACATGGCCTGCGGCGTCCCGCCCAGCGGCGAGAACACGCCGATGCCCGTAATCGCGATAGGCATGTCTCTCATGCTGCGTTCCCCTCTCAGGCGCCCACGCCCGCGGCGCGGATGCTGTCGGCGAATCCCCGGCAGCTCAGGTCCCGCAGGGTCTGCGGATCGAACTGGATGCCGAAGCGCGCCTCCAGTTTCACGGCGGCATCGATCATGTCCACCGAATTGATGCCATAGTCCGACAAGGGCTCGGTCTCGTTGATGTGCTCGGGAGGCAGGCCCAGCATCTGCGCGAACAGCGCACGCACTTCCTGCTGGACCTGGCTGGCGGAGAGGTCGGATCGGATCACAGGCGCTTGCACGAAGAGGGTCTCCTTCAAAGGCAGAAATGGATGCCGGACGCGTCGCGGCGCAGGGGCGTGATCAATGGCGCGCCGGGTCCGCGGGGGCTGCGGCCAGCGGTGCACGCGCCAGCCTCACCGCGCACACCGTCGCAAGCCACGCGCCGATCGCAATGGCAAAGGTCACGCCCGCCATCGCCCGTGACGACGTGCCGGCGTCGCCCGCCACGCCCAGCGCCAGGTACAGCGCGCCCAGCACGGCGATGCCCAGCACGATCGAGAGCTGCACCGCTGTCGTCACCAGGCCGCTGATGGCTGGCGCATGCGCCGGCGCCGTGCGCAGGGTCATCTGGTTCACCGTGGTGCCGAAACCCAGGCCATGGCTGCCGCCAGCCAGGAACAGCAAGGGCACCATGGCCGTCGCGGCCCAGCCCAGGCCCAGCGCCGTCGCGCCGAAAGCCAGGTTGGCCAGGCCCATCGCGCCCAGCGACACGGCGGGGGTCCAGCGCAGCCAGGCCGCGGGCAGGCTGGACCACTTCAGGTTCGAAATGCCGAAGCCCAGCGCATAGGCGGTGAACACCAGCCCGGAAGTCAGCGGCGAAAAGCCCAGGCCCGCCTGCAGATACAGGGCCGCGGCAAAGAGCCAGCCGCCGTAGCCGATGAAACCCGTGGCGATCACGGCGAGGCCGGCACGGATGCCAGGCGTGGCCAGGGCCTGCAGATTGAGCAGCGGTGCGCCGCCTCGGCGCGCCAGCGCGTTCTCGTGGCGCCAGAACCCCCACAGGCCGAGCAGCCCCGCCGCCAGGCTGGCCCAGGTCCATGCGGGCCAGTGGAGATCCTGGCCGAAGGTCAGGGGAACCACCACGCCCAGCATCGATAGCGACAGGGCCAGCACACCGACCAGGTCCAGCCGCCTGCGCTCGCCGCGCGTATCAGGAATGACACGACGCGCCAGCCATACCAGCGCGATGCCGATCGGGACGTTGATGAGAAACGCGGGGCGCCAGCTGCTGCCCGCCAGGTCCACGGTGACGATCACCCCGCCCAGCAACTGGCCCGCCGTGGCGCCCAGTCCCAGGATCATCGAGTAATAGCCGATGGCCCGCGCACGCGGGCCCCCGGTGTAGTGATGCTGGATCAGCGACAGCACCTGCGGCACCAGCAGCGCCGCGCCGACGCCCTGCGCCACGCGCCCCGCAACCAGCCACCCGGTGCGGGGCGCCAGGCCACAGGCCAGCGAGGACACGGTGAAGATCGACACGCCCAGCACGAAGACGCGCCGGTAGCCGTGGTCATCGCCCAGCCGCGCGCCGGTGATGAGAAACACCGCATAGGCAAGCACGTAGCCCGCCACCGCAAGCTGCAGCGCCGCGCCGGACAGGCCCAGGTCCGCGCGCATCGCGGGGGCTGCCACGTTGGCGATCGAGGTGTCCATGGCGGCCATCGCCTGGCCCGCCAGCAGCAGGGGGAGCAGGTAACGGTGGCGCGCCGCCGGCCCCGCAGCCGCGCTGTCGCGCGGGCCGGGCAAAACCGTCACTGCCGCCGCCGTCCTGACCTCCGAGATACCCATGCCTCGCCCTCTGTCGCGTCCCATGCCGCTACCGGCATTTCACGGGCGCGCGGCGCTTGCGGCAACTACCAAGGTTCGTAGGAGGGCGGCAAGGCCGTGATACAACGACAGGCTGTTTCCAGGAGACCGGAATGATCAGCTACACCATGGTGGGCGTTGCCGACCTCGACCGCGCCGCGGCGTTCTATCAGCCGATTTTCGAAACGATGGGGCTGGCCCAGTGCTGGCGCGATGCGCAGGCAGTGTGCTGGGGCGATCCGGACGACACGTCCTCCCCCCGCTATTTCGCCTGCCTGCCGTTCGACGGCGCGCCCGCCCGGCCCGGCAATGGCGTCATGACAGCGCTGCGCAACCGCGACGCCGGGGAAGTGGCTGCGCTGCACGCCCTGGCGCTGCAACACGGCGGCAGCGACGAGGGCGCCCCGGGCTTGCGGGAGCGCTATGGCCCGACGTTCTACGTGGCCTATGTGCGCGACCCGGACGGCAACAAGCTGGCCTTCACCTGCACGCTGGCGGACCCGGGCTCGGCCGAAAACGCCGCGGATCAGCGCGGCTGAATGCCGTCAGGTCAGGCCGCCGACGCGCCCAGCAAGCCCCGGGCCACCTGGCCAGCCTGATGGGCTTCGGTCTCGGTGTCATAGCCCTGCTCGGCGCCAAGCAGCTCGCCGGGGGTGCCGTCTTCCTTCAGCCGGTTGATGCGCCACTCCCACTTGCCGGCGTCGCCTTGCCCGACGGTCAATCCAATGCTGCTGTCGATGCGCTTGCTGTCCATGATTCCCTCCGCTGACGCCTGAAGCCCGATTGCCCCTGGGACGAGGCCGTTCCCGCGAGGGCGGCCGCCGGCTGTACGCGCCAGCTTGCTTGCTGCCATCATGGTACTGCCGCCATGCACCCAAGGCCAACGGGCAAGGCGGCCGTCTCCGGCCACTGACGCTGGCCACTGACGCCGGCCAGCCACCGCCGGCCCGGACGGCAAAACGGGCTAGACTGGCGGCCTGCGCGCCCTGCGCCTGTCTTCCGGCCGCCCTGGCCCCGATTCCGTGACCGATCCCGTGACCCAAACCGCCTTTTCCGCCCTGCCCCTGAACCCCGCGCTGCTCTCCAACCTGGAGACGCTGGGCTATACCGAGATGACGCCCATCCAGGCAGAAGCCCTGCCCGTCATCCTGAGCGGCCAGGACCTCATCGCGCAGGCCAAGACCGGCAGCGGCAAGACGGCCACCTTCGGGCTGGCGCTGCTGCACGCGCTGAACCCCCACCTCTTCGCTGTGCAGGCGCTGGTGCTCTGCCCCACGCGCGAACTGGCCGACCAGGTCGCGCTGGAGCTGCGCAAGCTGGCGCGCGCCATTCCGAACATCAAGATCCTGACGCTGTGCGGCGGCACGCCGATCCGCCCCCAGACCGAGTCGCTGGCGCACGGCGCCCACGTCGTGGTGGGCACGCCCGGACGGCTGATGGACCACCTGGCGCGCGGCAACCTGGCGCTGGAACGCCTGCGCACGCTGGTGCTGGACGAGGCGGACCGCATGCTGGACATGGGCTTCTTCGACGACATCGCGCAGATCGTCGCCCAGTGCCCGGCGCGCCGCCAGACGCTGCTGTTCTCGGCCACCTATGCCGCCGATATCCGCCGTGCCAGCGCCCGCTTCCTGAACCGGCCGGCGGAGGTCAAGGTCGAGGCGCTGCACGCGCCCACGCAGATCACCCAGATCTTCTATGAGATCCCGCGCGAGACGCGCGAGGCCGCGGTCGAGACGCTCATCCGCCATTTCCGGCCCGTGTCCACGCTGGCGTTCTGCAACACGCGCGCCCAGTGCGAGAACCAGGCCACCTTCCTGCGCGAGCGCGGCATCAGCGCCCTGGCGCTGCACGGCGACCTGGAACAACGTGACCGCGACGCGGTGCTGCTGCAATTCGCCAACCAGAGCTGCTCGGTGCTGGTGGCCACGGACGTGGCCGCCCGCGGCCTGGACATCAGTTCGCTGGACGCCGTCATCAACGTCGACGTGACGCAGGACACCGAAGTGCACGTGCACCGCGTGGGCCGCACGGGCCGCGCCGGCGAAAAGGGCCTGGCGCTGAACCTGTGCGCCCCGCACGAGATGCGCTGGGCCACCCTGGTGGAAAAATACCTGGGCACGCCGCTGCGCTGGGACGACATCAGGAAGCTGTCGCCTGCCCCCGGCGGCCCGCTGCTGCCGCCCATGGTCACCCTCAGCATCCTGGGCGGCAAGAAGCAGAAGCTGCGTCCCGGCGACCTGATGGGCGCCCTGGCCGGCGAGGCCGGGCTCACCAAGGAACAGGTGGGCAAGATCACCGTGCAGGAGTTCTACAGCTACGTCGCCATCGCCCGCGACGTCGCGCCCCGCGCGTTGGCCGCGCTGACCAACGGCAACATCAAGGGCCGCAATTTCCGCGTCCGCATCATGGACGGCACGACCCGTGACGACGAGGCGGACGCCGCCGCCCCCGCCGAACGCGCGCGGCCAGGCGGCCCTTCTCGCTCCGCCCCGGGCCGGGAGGCCGCCCAGCCCCACCGGGCAGGCGCTGGCAACCGGGCCGCCACATCAGCGCAGCCGCGCCGTGGCGCCGGCGATGGGCGTGCCCCCAGCCGCCCGGGCGCCCCGCGCACGGGCGGGCCCGGCCGGCGCTCGCGCTAGACCCCCACCGCCTGTCCGGGAAGCGAACGCCGATCAAGCGGGATCAGCCGACGGCCGCGACTGGCGCCTGCTTCCTCCATTCCCGCGGAGAGTATCCGGACTGGGCCTTGAAAGCCCGCGACAAGGCGGCTTCGCTGCCGTAGCCGACCTCATCCGCAATCCGCTTCAAGGGACGCCCCTGCCGCAGCGCCCGCTGCGCCAGTTGCACGCGCCAGCATTGCAGGTACTGCCCCGGCGTGCTGCCCACGGTGTCGCGGAACGTCGTGGCGAACACGCTGCGCGACATGCCCGCGACGCCGGCAAGCGCATCGAGCGTCCACGCCTGCGCGGGCGCCTCATGCATCGCCACCAGCGCATGGCGCAGCCGGGGATGCGACAGGCCCGACAGCATCCCGCCCTTCACCTCGCCGCTTTCCATCAGCTGGCGCAGGACCTGGATCATCACCACCTCGAACAACCGTTCGACCAGCGCCACGCGCCCGCAACGCTGTTCGAAGGCTTCCTCGAACAGCAGCGACAGCACCGCGACAGCCCCTCCGATGCGATCCAGGGGCAGGCATACGACCCCCGGCAATGCCGACGCGACCGGATTGTCGGCGCCGCCCTCGAAACTCAGGTGCGCGCAGACCATGTCGGCGCCGCGCCCGGGGTCGGTGAGGAAACGGTGGCTCAGCGGCCGCGGAAACAGCAGCAGGCTGGGCTGCGCGATCGTCAGGGTCTCCTGGCCGTAACACACCTGCACCGCGCCGTCACGAATCAGGTGCAACTGCCCTCGCACGCCGTCGCTGTCCACGGCATTCAGGCCGCACAGCGCGCCTGCGTTGAACATCTGCGCCCGCACGGGAAAGTGCGTCATCAAGGCGGCAAGCCGATCCACCATTCCGGACTCCTGATCAATTTTTCAGGACTATATATCACCAAGGGTTCCATCGGCGCGGGCAAACTCTTTCCTACGGCGAACACACACGCCACCCTCGAACCCGAACAGGACACGCCCATCATGAAACTGCTTTCCCAACTCCTCGCCACCCCCCTCCTGGCCATGGCCGTGCAGGCCGGCGCCGCGCATGCCGCACCCGGCGCCCCCGTCATCCGCAATGCAAGCACCCTCACCACGCCCGACGGCGTGGACCTCTACTACAAGGACTGGGGCCCCAGTAACGGTCCGGTCGTGACGTTCAGCCACGGCTGGCCGCTCAACTCGGACAGCTGGGAATCGCAGATGATCTTCCTGGCCTCGCAGGGCTATCGCGTGGTCGCGCATGACCGCCGTGGCCACGGCCGTTCCAGCCAGCCCTGGCAAGGCAACGACATGGACCACTACGCCGACGACCTGGCCGCCGTGATCGATGCGCTCGACCTGAAGGACGTCACCCTGGTCGGCTTCTCCACCGGCGGCGGTGAAGTGGCGCGATACATCGGCCGCCACGGCACGGCGCGCGTGAAGAAGGCTGTGCTGGTCAGCGCCGTGCCTCCCTTGATGCTGAAGACGGCGGACAACCCGGGCGGCCTGCCGATCGAAGTCTTCGACGGCATCCGCAAGGCCTCGCTGGAAAACCGGGCACAGCTCTACCTGGATCTCGCCTCGGGCCCCTTCTATGGCTACAACCGCCCCGGCGCCAAGGCCTCGCAGGGCCTCATCGACAGCTGGCGCGCGCAAGGCCTGCAGGCCGGCCACAAGAACACCTATGACTCCATCGCGGCGTTCTCGGCCACCGATTTCCGCGCGGACCTGAAGAAGTTCAACGTGCCCACCCTGGTCATCCACGGCGACGACGACCAGATCGTGCCGCTCGACAGTTCCGGCAAGGCATCCGCCGCGCTGATCAGGAACGCCCAGCTGATCGTCTATCCGGGCGCCCCGCACGGCCTGACCGACACGCACAAGGCGCGCTTCAACCAGGACCTGCTGGACTTCCTGAAACGCTGAGCAGCCTTGTCCGCATGAAAAAGGCCCGGTACGCCTACGCGCACCGGGCCTTCCCCATCAAGACTTGAAGACGGCGACGATCAGTTGTAGCGGCCGCCCACGCTGTAGCGGCCGGCGCCCAGCAATGCGATGGACAGCGAGCCGAACAGGAACAGGCCTTGCAGCTCGAGCTGCCAGCCGCCGTTGTTCGTGAAGCCGAACAGCTGCGAGCTGTGCGCCAGGGCGATGGCCACCAGCATGTTGACGGCGGCGATGAGCGCGGCCGGGCGTGTGTACAGGCCGATGATCAGCAGGATCGGGGCGATCAGCTCACCCACGAAGACGCCATAGGCCACGAAGGTCGGCCAGCCGGCGGCGCTCACCATGCCCTGGATGCCGGCGATGCCGTTCGTCAGCTTGAAAAGGCCATGGAACAGCAGAAGGATGCCGATGGTCAGTCGGAGGAGCAGCTTGCCGGCGTCGTCATTGGTGGACATGATTCGCGTCTATCCATTTGAAGTGAAAAGGAAATATTCGTCCGGGCAAAACACCCGGAAACGAACCTGCGCGCAACTTAGCAGCTTGCCGCCCCCCGCGCAACCATCGACAGCGGTCCCGCGACAGCCGCGGTGTCGCGACGCTCACCGTCCCGGCACGGGGTCGCGCGGACGCACGTCCCGGTAATGGTCGCGCGGCGCACGGATGGGCACCACGGGTTCCACCTGGATCTGCACCGGCGTGACCTGCCGTTCGCGGCGGGTCGTGGCGGGTTGCTGGGTGGACAGCGAGCGGGTGCCGTAGACCTTGTCGGGAATGTCGGGCTTGGCGCGGGTCTCGCCGGCCGGCCGCGCGGCCTTGGGCGCGGCCGGCTTGGGCGACGTGGAATAGACCTTGTCGGGCCGGGCGGCGGGCTTTGCCGATTGCGTGGCCGGCTTGGCCGCGGGCGTGATGGGCGTCACGGGGTCGGGCGCGGCAGGCTGCGAGGTCGAATACACCTGCCCTGGCGTGGGCCCGCCGGGCGAGCTCACCTGCACCTGGGCGCCGCCGGGCAGCACCCGCGGCATCGGATGATTGACAGCCGCGGGCGCCGCGGGTGGCGCGGGCGTCAGCGGCGTGCCTGGCGCGGGATTCACGTCGATGACGGGCGCCGGCGTCGCGCGCGCCATGTCGGCCGCGGGTGCGTAACGAAAGGCGGGCTGGTTGGCGCCCTGGGCCAGCGCCGGGAGGGCCAGCGCCATCAACGCCGTGCCGGTGGCGGCGGCGCCCAGCGCACGGACCAGTGCCGAGCCTGAAAGGGTGCGGGCCATGATGTGAAACTCCGGATGCATCTGAACAGGGCTAGCGTTGCCGATGCCGCCGCGCGCGTCAAGCGGGAAACAGGGCGGAATCCCGTCCTGTTCCCAGCTGAAACATCGGCCCCGCCGTCGCTATGGCATGATGGGTTCAACGACCTTCCCCCCTCCTCGTCGACCGCCACGGAGTCCGCGCCATGACCGCCCTGCCCGCCATCGCCTTGCGCCCCACCCGCCGCCTTGTCACCCGCGCGGCGCTGGCAGTCTCCCTGCTGGGTCTTGCCGGCGTCCACGTCCTGCCCGCCGCGCACGCGGCACTGTCCGCGGGCGCACAGGCGCCCACGTTCACCGCCGAGGCGGCCCTGGCCGGCAAGCCCTTCACCTTCGACCTGGCGCAAGCCCTGAAAGAAGGTCCCGTCGTGCTGTACTTCTATCCCGCGGCCTTCACGCAAGGCTGCACAATCGAAGCGCATCTCTTCGCCGAAGCCACCGACACCTACAAATCGATGGGCGCCACCGTGATCGGCGTGTCGGGCGACGACCTCGAGACGCTGAAGAAATTCTCCGTCAGCGCCTGCGGCGGCAAGTTCGCCGTGGCGGCCGACAGCGATCACAGCATCATGAAGAACTACGACGTGGCGCACGCCGTGCTGCCCGGCGTGGCCAACCGGGTCTCTTTCGTCATCTCGCCCGAGGGCAAGGTGCTGTACCAATATGCCAGCGGCGACCCGTCCAACCACGTGAAGAACACCATGGAGGCCGTTCGCGCCTGGCACCAGGGCGCCCACGCGCCGCGCAACAACCCGGAAAAGAAATAAGCAATGGCTTCGCTGTACTGGGCACGCACCGACCTGCGCGTGCATGACAACGCGGCGCTGCACGCCGCCGCGCAACAAGGGCCGGTGACGGCCGTCTACCTGGCGGCCCCCGGTCAATGGCGCATCCACGGCGACGCGCCCGCGAAGATCGACTTCTGGCTGCGCAACCTGCGCGCCTTCGCCGACGCGCTGGCCGAGCGCGGCATCGACCTGCACGTGCTGACGATGGACACCTGGGCCGAGGCGCCCGACCTGCTGGCCGACTTCTGCGACGCCCACGGCATCGGCGCCGTCCACTGCAACATCGAATATCCCGTCAACGAGCGGCGCCGCGACGGTCTGGTGGCGCGCCGCCTGCGCGAGCGCGGCGTGGCACTCCTGGGCCACCATGGCGCCGTGCTGCTGGCGCCCGGCACGGTTCGCACCGGCGGCGGCGACTACTACCGCGTCTTCACGCCGTTCTCGAAACGCTGCCGCGACCTGCTGCGCGAAGCGCCGCTGGCCGCCTTGCCGCCCCCTGCCGCGCAGTCGGTCCCGCGACGCGGCGAGGCGCCCGCCCCCACGCCCTTGTCGGCCGACGGTTTCGAGACGCCCCCGGCCGCGCTCGGCGACCAGTGGCCTGCCGGCGAGGACGCCGCCCATGCCGCGCTGGATGCGTTCGTGGACGAGGCCATCACGGCCTACGACACCCGCCGCGACCTGCCCGCCTATCGCGGCACCAGCCGCGTCTCCGCCTACCTGGCCGCCGGCGTGCTGTCGCCCGGCCAGTGCCTGCGCGCGGCGCTCTCGGCCAACCAGGGCGAGCTCGACAGCGGCAGCACGGGCGTGCGCACCTGGATCACCGAGATTCTCTGGCGCGAGTTCTACCAGCATCTGCTGGCGGGTTTTCCCAGCCTGTCCATGCACCAGCCCATGAAGCCCGAGACCGCGGCCGTGCCCTGGCGCGACGCGCCCGACGACCTCCAGGCCTGGCAGCAGGGCCGTACCGGCGTGCCCATCGTGGATGCCGGCATGCGCGAGCTGCTGGCCTGCGGCTGGATGCACAACCGGGTGCGCATGGTCACCGCCATGTTCCTGTCCAAGAACCTGCTCATCGACTGGCGGCTGGGAGAAGCCTGGTTCATGGCCCATCTGGTCGATGGTGACCTGGCGGCCAACAACGGCGGCTGGCAATGGTCGGCCTCCACCGGCGCCGACGCCGCGCCTTATTTCCGCGTCTTCAATCCCGTGTCGCAATCGCAGCGCTTCGATCCGCAAGGGGTCTACCTGCGCCGCTGGCTGCCCGAACTGGCGAACCTGGACAACAAGGCCATCCATGAGCCAAGTGCCGCGCAACGCAAGGCTTGCGGCTACCCGGCGGCCATCGTGGACCTGAAGACCAGCCGACAGCGGGCCATCGATGCCTATGCCGGCTTGAAGTGACGACGCCTGCCGGCGCGTCGGAAGCACCCGGCAAGCCCTCCCATCCCCGCCAAAAATCACAAAGCAGGTAACGAGGAATGTCCAGGACTGGGCTCGGTCCCCGATATTGAGCCAGTTCGATACGTCTGGTGGCTTGTCCCCTCCCGCGGCTTGCTACACTGCGGGCAGGAATGAGGCGCCAGCCATGCCGGGCCCGGCGCCAGACCGCTTTCGCGCAAGCGAGTACAAGTCCTGAACCCGTCTTCTAAGCAGCACCAGGAGCCAGACATGTCCTCCCTGTACGAGTTTTCCGTCACCGATATCGAGGGCGCGCCCCGCGCCCTCGCCGACTTCCAGGGCAAGGTTGTCCTGGTCGTCAACGTCGCGTCGCAATGCGGCTTCACGCCGCAATACGAAGGCCTTGAAGCCCTGCAGCGCGATTACGCCGCGCAAGGCTTCACCGTGCTGGGCTTTCCCTGTGACCAGTTCGGCCACCAGGAGCCGGGCGACGAAGCCAGCATCAAGTCCTTCTGCGAATTGCGCTACGGCGTGACCTTCCCGATGTTCGCCAAGGTCGAGGTCAACGGCAACAATGCCGCGCCGCTGTATCGCTGGCTCAAGGGCGAGAAGCCCGGCATCCTCGGCACCGAGGCCATCAAGTGGAACTTCACCAAGTTCCTGGTCGGCCGCGATGGCCAGGTCATTCGCCGCTACGCGCCCACCGACACGCCCGCCAGCCTGCGCAAGGACATCGACGCCGCGCTGGCCCAGCCCGCGCCTGCCGCCACCCCCTGACCTCCCGCCCGACAGGACCATCGCCATGATCGACCTGTATTACTGGACCACGCCCAACGGCCACAAGATCACCCTCTTCCTGGAAGAGACCGGACTGCCCTACACCCTGCATCCGATCAATATCGGCAAGGGCGAGCAGTTCGCGCCGGCATTCCTGGCGATCGCACCGAACAACCGCATCCCGGCCATCGTCGATAACGGTCCCGCCGACGGCCAGGCGCCCATCCCGCTGTTCGAGTCCGGCGCCATCCTGCTCTACCTGGCGGAAAAAACGCACCAGTTCATCCCCACGGATCCGCGCGGACGCGCCGACGTCCTGCAGTGGCTCTTCTGGCAGATGGGCGGCCTGGGCCCCATGGCCGGCCAGAACCACCACTTCTCGCAGTACGCGCCGGAAAAACTTCCCTACGCCATCGACCGCTACGTGCGCGAGACCAACCGCCTGTACGGCGTGCTGGACAAGCGCCTGGCCGACCGTGAATTCATCGCGGGCGACTATTCGATTGCCGACATGGCGTCCTATCCCTGGATCGTGCCGCACCAGAAGCAAGGCCAGGACCTGGACGATTTTCCCCACCTGAAGCGCTGGTTCGAGGCCATCAAGGCACGGCCGGCCACGGTGCGCGCCTATGCACGCGCCGAGGCCATCAACCAGCAGCCATCCGTCAGCGACGACGCGTCGCGCCGGATCCTCTTCGGGCAAACCGCGGCCTCGGTCCAACGCTGAGCCGCCCACCACGCAAGGAGCGCAACCATGCATGCAGAGTACAAGGTTCCCGGCGGCAAACTCGTTGTCGCCGATCTCGAGGTCGTGGACGGCCAGATGCGCAATGTGCGCATCAGCGGCGACTTCTTCCTCGAGCCACCCGAAGCGCTGGATGCCATCAATGACGCGCTGGAAGGCATGCCCGTCGAAGCCAGCGAAACCGAGATCGCGCTGGCGGTCCAGCTGGCCCTGCCCGACAAGGCCGAGCTGTTCGGCTTTTCATCCGAGGCCATCGCCGTCACGGTCGGCCGGGCGCTGGGCTGATCCCCGCCGCCGCGCAGGCGGCCGCCATTTCCCCCTGACCGCGACCACGCGCCGGCACTGCCGGCGTGGCGCTTTTCGAGCATCGACTGAATGAGCACTGCGCAGCAGCCCCCCCGCGCCGATTGGCGGGATTTCGACTGGCAACTGATCCACGAGGGTCCCGAGCAGCCGGCCATGCACATGGCGCTGGATGCCGTGCTGGCCGACGAGGTCGGCGCGGGCCGGCGCCCGCCCACGCTGCGCATCTGGGAATGGGCCGCGCCAGCCGTGGTCATCGGCCGCTTCCAGTCGCTGCAGAACGAAGTCGAACCCACCGGCGCGCAACGCCACGGCATCACCGTCGTGCGGCGCGTGAGCGGCGGCGGCGCCATGTTCGTCGAGCCCGGCAACACCATCACCTATTCCATCTATGCGCCCGATGCGCTGGTGCGCGGCATGTCCTTCCAGGAGTCCTACGCCTATCTGGACGACTGGGTGCTGGAGGCGCTGGGCGAGCTGGGCATCCGCGCGTGGTACCAGCCGCTGAACGACATCGCCTCGGATGCCGGCAAGATCGGCGGCGCGGCCCAGGCCCGCCGCGGCCGCGCCGTGCTGCATCACGTCACCATGTCCTATGACATCGACGCCGACAAGATGACCGAGGTGCTGCGCATCGGCAAGGAGAAGCTCTCGGACAAGGGCATCGCCAGCGCCAAGAAGCGCGTGGACCCCTTGCGCAGCCAGACCGGCATGCCGCGCGACGAAATCATCGCGCGCATGCTGGACGTTTTCCGCCGCCGCTACGGCCTGACGCCCGGCGCCCTGCGCGACACCGAGCGCGAGCAGGCACGCGAGCAGGCCGACGCCAAGTTTTCCACCCCGGAATGGACCGCGCAGGTGCCCTGACCCCGCCGCCAGGATATCGACCATGACCTACACGCCCGTCGTTCTCTCTCTTTCCCTGGCCTCGGCGCTGCTGCTGTCGGCCTGCGGCACCTCCACGCCCAGCTCCATCAGCCTGCCCTCTGCCTCGGCCCAGGCCGCCGCCGACACCGGCCAGGCCCTGCGCAGCGAACCCGTGCGCTGGAAGCGCGACAAGCCTGGCTGCAAGCGCGAGTGCCCGCGCATCGAAGTCGACTCGCTGGCTTTCCCGCAAGACGAAAAACTCACCGCCCTGGTCGACCATGCGCTGGCGATGATGACGGGACTGGAATCCAACGTCCAGCCCACCTACCTGTCGATCGCCGAGTTCGAGGCGTATTACTGGCGCACCGCCAAACCGCGCTACGCCGTGGTGCTGAAAGCGGAGTTGAAGCATCAGCAGGGCCCGATCACGGTGCTCACGCTGTCCAGCTACCAGTTCACGGGCGGCGCCCATGGCATCCCCGCCACGCAATACCTGAACTGGGACCGCGGCGCGCAACGCGTGCTGGGGCTGGCGGACGTCCTGGAACCCGGCCGCGGCCCGCAGTTCGTGCAGGCGCTGGCGCGCGCCCACAAGCGCTGGCTGGAAGACAACCGCGACTATCAGGACAACCCCACGCGCTATGCGGAGCTCTGGCCTTTCTCGCCCAGCGACAACTATGCGCTGGCCAAGGACGGCATCACGGTCAAGTACGACGCCTACGCCATCGCCCCGTATTCGCATGGCGAACCGGAACTGACCATTCCGTACAACGAGCTGACCGGCATCCTGAAACCGGCCTACCTGCCGGCACGCTGAAGATCGGGCCGCCAGCGGGAACCCGGACGGCGCGCGGACACGCCGCGCGCCCAGTACACTAGCGCGTCGCGCGGCCTGCCGGCCGCCTCGCCTGCTTCGCACCCGCTTTCGTCCCGCCCCGCACATGTCCCACCCCAGCCAGCTGCCCAGCACCGGCAGCTTCGCCAGTATCCCGCTCTCCGGCGACGACAGCCTGTCCTGCCTGCAACTCGGCCAGGGCGAACGCCTCTGCATCCTGATCCACGGTTCGCTCTGCGACGGACGGTATTGGTGGCCGCAGTTCGACGACCTGTCGGCCGGCCGTCGGCTGTGTTCGCCCAGCCTGCGCCATTACTTCCCCGCCGCGCCGGATCCCACGGTGAGGCTGGATTGGCGGCGCGACGTCGGCGATCTGCTTGCCCTGATCGAGCGCCTGAGCCCGGATGCCCCCGTCGACCTGATCGGCCATTCACGCGGCGGCGCCATTGCCTACCAGTTGGCACGGCAGCGCCCGGACCGCGTGCGCAGGCTGGTGCTGGCCGAGCCCGGCGGCGCCACGCAGGCCGGCACCCCCGCGGATCCGGTATTGATGCAGGAATGGAAAGCCGCGCTGTCGGCCAAGCTGGCACGCGGAGAATACGAATCGGCCGTCGGCCAGTTCATCGATGGCGTCAGCCGCGCCGGCAGCTGGCTGCACAGCCCGCGCGATTTCAAGCGCATGGCGCTGGACAACGCCCACACGCTGGTCTCGCAGATGGACGACCCGCTACCCGCCTACGCGGAATCGGACGTCGCCCAACTGGCCCTGCCGGTATTGCTGGTGAAGGGACAACGCAGCCGCGAGCGCTTCGTCGTCACGGTGGACACGCTGGCGCGCTGGCTGCCCGATGCGCGGGTGGTGGAGATTGCCGGGGCCAGCCACGGCATGAACCTGGCCCACCCGCGTGCCTTCAATGCCGCGGTCCTGGACTTCCTGGACGCGGCCTGAGGCGGCCGGGCAGGACGCCAAGCACCGGGGCGCCAGCAGGACGCCCCGGACCTCGCATCAGGGATACAGGCCGCGCACCTGGCGCGCCTGCAGGATGCGCGTGCACGCCACGATGAAGGCGGCGGTGCGCAGCGTCACCTGGTGCTGCTTGGCCACCTGCGAGATGGACGCATAGGCCTCGCGCATGATGCGCTCCAGGCGCTGGTTGATCTCTTCCTCGCTCCAGAAGAAGCTGGAGAAATCCTGCACCCATTCGAAGTAGCTGACCGTCACGCCGCCGGCGTTGGCCAGCACGTCGGGCACCACCGTGATGCCCTTGTCGGTCAGGATGTCGTCGGCCTCGGGCGTGGTCGGGCCGTTGGCGCCTTCCACCACGAAGCGCGCGCGGATACGGTCGGCGTTCTTCGACGTGATCTGGCCTTCCAGCGCGGCGGGAATCAGGAAGTCCGTTTCCACGCCCCAGAAGTCCTCGGCGGCAATCGCCTCACCGCCTTCGAAGCCCCCGACGCCACCGGCACGCGACACGTGCGCAATCAGGTCGGGCACGTCCAGGCCGTCGGCCTTGAACACCGTGCCGGTGTGATCCTGCGCGGCCACGATCTTGGCGCCCGCGTCATAGAACAGGCGGGCGGCCGTGCCGCCCACGTTGCCGAAACCCTGCACGGCAACGCGCGAACCCGCCACGTCCAGGCCGGCGTCGCGCGCGGCCTCGCAGGCCACCACGAACACGCCGCGGCCCGTGGCTTCGGTGCGCCCCAGGCTGCCGCCCAGCGCCACGGGCTTGCCCGTGACCACGCCGGTGGAGGTCAGGCCTTCGTTCATGGAATAGGTGTCCATCATCCAGGACATGATCTGCGCGTTCGTGTTCACGTCCGGCGCAGGGATGTCCTTCGACGGCCCGATGATCACGCCGATCTCGCTGGTGTAGCGGCGCGTCATGCGCTCGAGTTCGGGTTGCGACAGCGTGCGCGGGTCGACGCGGATCCCGCCCTTGGCGCCGCCGAAAGGCACGTTGATGGCGGCGTTCTTCACCGACATCCAGGCCGACAGGGCCATGACCTCGGACAGCGTGACGTCCTGGTGGTAACGCACGCCGCCCTTGCCAGGGCCGCGCGAGGTGTTGTGCTGGACGCGGTAGCCCTCGTAGTGGGCGATGCGGCCGTCATCCAGTTCGATCGGCACGTCGACGATCAGCGCGCGCTTGGGGCGCTTCAGGGTTTCGACCCAGCGTGCCAGCGACCCCAGGTAGGGCGTGACGCGGTCGACCTGTTTCAGGTAAATGCCCCAGGGCCCCAGGTCGTTGGGGTCCAGGTAAGAGGGAAGCGCGTGGTTTTGCTGCTGCGACATGCATGGCTCCGTTGCGGACAATCCCGGCATTGTAGGCAGATGTCCGCGCAAAATCACATATGCGTCCCCATTAATTCATGGAAATATAAAATGGGGACATACTAACGACCCTGCGCCTTGCGACGGTCCTGCACCAGCTTTTCCATGGCGTCCGCCAGGCGGTCGTTGCCGAACTGCCTCGCCATGTCGATGGCGTCCTGCCCCTGCAGATTGCGTTGCGACGGGTCGGCGCCCGCATTGATCAGCACCTGCGCCGTGTCCACGCTGTTGGCCCGCATCGCCATCATCAGCGGCGAGGTGCCATCCGGCGACGGCGCGTTCACGATGGCCTTCAGGCCGATCAGCCATTTCGCCACGTCGGCATGCCCCTTGGCGGCGGCATAGTGCAAGGGCGTCCAGCCCAGGCGGTTCACCTCGGCGCCACGCTTGACCAGCGCCTGGCTGCGGGAAAGCTGGCCCGTCAGCGCGGTGTACATCAGCGGCGTTTCCTGGACCCCGTTCATGATGTTCACGTCGGTGCGGCTGTCGGCCAGGATCACATCGAAGACTTCCCAGGCATCGTCACGCACCGCCTGCATCAGCGCGGGTTCCCCCTTGTCGGTCACTTGATTGGGATCGGCGCCCGCACGCAACTGCTCGGCCACGGCCGACGCGCGGTCATTGCGGATGTCCCGCCACCAGCTGGTGTTCTGCGCCATGGCGCTGACGGACACCGACGCGGCCAGCAGGCCGGGCACGGCGCGGCGCAGCAACCAGCCGCCGACGCGGCCCAGCGGGGAGAAATCTTCAGAATTCACTTTAATCATCAGACTTTAACTTCCCTTTCTATCTTGCTGAAAAGATTATAGAAATTATCCGTTGACGCTTGCGCCACCTCGGCGGCGGAAATGCCTTTCAGGTCGGCGATCTTTTCGGCCACGTGCACCACCAGCGACGGATCGTTCAGCTTGCCGCGGAACGGTACCGGCGCCAGATACGGCGAATCCGTCTCGATCAGCAGCCGGTCCAGCGGCATGCGCGTGGCCACCTCGTGGATCACATGGGCGTTCTTGAAGGTCACGATCCCCGACAGCGAGATATGGAAATTCAGGTCCATCGCCGCCTGGGCCACTTCCCAGGACTCGGTGAAACAGTGCATGACGCCGCCCACCTCGTCGGCGCCCTCTTCCTTCAGGATGCGCACCGTGTCCTCGGCGGACGCCCGGGTGTGGATGATCAGCGGCAGGCCCGTCTCGCGCGCGGCGCGGATGTGCACGCGAAAGCGCTCGCGCTGCCACTCGGGCTTGCCCTCCAGGCGGTAGTAATCCAGCCCGGTCTCGCCGATGGCCACCACCTTGGGGTGCCGCGCGCGCTCGACCAGCAGGCCCACGTCCGGCTCGGGCGTGTCTTCATAGTCCGGATGCACGCCCACCGAGGCCCACAGGCGGTCATGCGCCTCCACGATCTCCATCAACCCCGGCCAATCCGGCAGGTTCACGCTGACACAGAGCGCCTGCGAGACCTGGTTGGCGTCCATGCGCGCGAAGATCTCGGGCAGCTGGGCGGCCAGTTCAGGAAAATTCAGATGGCAATGGGAATCGACGTACATGATGGATACGAGTGCAGCGGGTGCAACAAAAATGATTAAAAAGGGACGGATTTATGGCTTGAAACCACATCAACAAGCCAAATGGGGAAATTAAGGGACGTAACATCGGCTGCATATCGATCCGTGCAGTCCGACTGCATCAAATAAAGGCAGTTCCCTGCCTTGACGCCGTAAGAAAAAAGCAACGCGAAGCGCAAGGAAAACCGCCGCGCCCTAGCCCTGGCAGGATAGCACCACCCGTTGCAGGCTGGCATGCAGCAGCAACTTCGCGTTCAGGGGGTGGCTGGCCAGGCGTTGCTGCTGGCCCAGCCAGCGGGCGGTCTCGGCCACGTTGTGGCGCGAGGCGCGCGCGGCCAGGGCCTGGGTGGCCTCGGCCAGTTGGGGGAAATAGCGCGGCGGCGCGCCAGCGGCGCCCAGCATCAGGTCGGCGAAGAAACGCTGCAAGGCGTCCAGCCACTGGCCGGTGGGCGTCTTTTCCAGCGCCTCCACCATCTGGCCCAGATCGGGCTGCTGCCCCTTGCCCAAAGTACGTACCAGCGCCTGCAGCCAATCCGGGCAGGCCGACTCCCGCTCGGTCGACAGGCGCAACGCTGCCAGCGGCGCGCCCCCGGCAGCGGCCAGCCATTCCGCCGGCGCCTTCACGCCCTGCTCGTCCAGCCAGGCCAGCGATTCCGCTTGCCCCGGCGCGGCCAGGGGCAGGCGCCGGCAGCGCGACACCAGGGTCGGCAGCAGACGGTCCGGCGCATCCGCCACCAGCAGGAACACGGTATGCGGAGGCGGCTCTTCCAGCACTTTCAGCAAGGCATTGGACGAGACCACGTTCATGGCGTGGGCCGGATACAGCACCGCCACGCGCCAGCCGCCGCGGTGGGTGGCCGTGTTGAACCACGACTCCAGCCCGCGTATCTGTTCGATGCGGATGTCCTTGGACGGCGCGCGCTTGGCCGCCCCGCCGCCCGTCTCGGCAGCGGGTTCTTCCCCGCCCTCGGCGGCAGTCTCGGCACCCTCTTCCAGCGCCACGGCCTCGGGCCGGATACGGCGCAGGTCGGGATGGTTGCCCGCGCGCACCCAGCCACAGGCCAGGCACTTTCCGCAGGCCACGCCGTCTTCCGGCGACTCGCACAACAGCGCCGCGGCCGCGGCCAGGGCGAAATCGAGCTTGCCGATACCGGCCAGGCCGTGGATCAGCCAGGCATGCGCGAAGCGCTCGCGCTGGCCCAGCCACTGCCGCGCCAGCGTCTGCTGCCAGGGCAGGAACTCCGCCGTCATGCCACCGCCTGCGTCAGTGCGCGCAATTGCCCGGCCAACACCTCTCGGATGGCCTCGATGCTCTGCGTGGCATCGATGCGGCGAATGCGTCCGGGCGCCTCGTCGGCCCGCGCCAGATACACCGCGCGCGTGCGTTCGAAGAAAGCGTCCTGTTCGCGCTCGAAGCGATCCGGCTCGCGCGCGCCGCTGCGCCGGGCCCGCGCCACTTCCAGCGGCACGTCGAACAGCCACGTCAGGTCGGGCTGCAGATGGGGGTGCACCCACTGCTCCAGCGCGGCGATGCGCGCCTGGCCCAGTTCGCGCCCGCCGCCCTGATAGGCATAGGTGGCGTCGGTGAAACGGTCGCACAGCACCCAGGTGCCGGCCGCCAGCGCGGGCTCGATCACCTGGCGCAGGTGCTCGCTGCGCGCGGCGAACATCAGCAGCGTCTCGGTTTCCAGCGACATGGACTCGGACAGCAGGCAGTCCCGCAGGCGTTCGCCCAGCGGCGTGCCGCCCGGTTCGCGCGTCTCCAGCACCGTCAGCCCCTGGTCGCGCAAGGCCTGCGCAATCCACGAGGCATGCGTGCTCTTGCCCGCGCCATCCACCCCTTCCAGGGTCAGGAAGCGGCCGCGCACAGGCGCGTTCGTGGCAGGCAAAGTCATGGATTCCGTCCCAGGATGAAACGCGCCACGGCCCGGTTGTGGTCGGCCAGGTTCGCCGAGAACTGGCTCGTGCCATCGCCGCGCGACACGAAATAGAAGAACTTGTGCGCCTCGGGCTGCACCGCCGCCAGCAGCGAGGCCCGGCCCGGGCTCGCGATGGGCGTGGGCGGCAGGCCGCTGCGCGTATAGGTATTCCAGGGCGTATCGGTCTGCAGGTCGCGCTTGCGGATGCGCCCCTGATAGGCGTCGCCCATGCCATAGATCACCGTCGGGTCCGTCTGCAGCGGCATGCCCACGCGCAGGCGGTTGATGAAGACGCCCCCCACGCGCACGCGCTCGGGCTCGTGACCGGTTTCCTTCTCGATGATGGACGCCAGGATCAGCGCCTCATAGGGCGTGGCCAGCGGCAGGCCTTCCTCGCGCTGCGCCCACACCTGGTCCAGCACCTGCTGCTGCGCCAGGTAGGCGCGGCGCAGGATCTCGTAATCGGAATTGCCCGGGTTGAAGAGATAGGTGTCCGGGAAGAACAGCCCTTCCGGGTTGGGCGCCTGCACGTCCAGCTTTTCCAGCAGTTGCGCGTCGCTCACGCCTTCCAGCGTCTGCTTGATGTCCGGATGCGCGCGCAGCGCCGCGCGGATCTGCCGGTAGGACCAGCCTTCCACGAAGGTCACCTGACGCTGGCTCATCTCGCCACCGGCGATGCGGGCCAGGATCGTGCGCGGCGTATCGCCCTGGCGGACCTCGTAGGCGCCGGCCTTCAGCAGCTTGTCCTGCTCCAGGTAGCGGGCCAGCCAGGCGAAGCCGCGCTGATGCACTTCCACGCCCGCCTTGTTCAGCGTACGCGCGACCGCCTGCGGGCCGCTGCCCGGGTCGACGATGAAGTCGACCTTGTCGGCCTGCATGGTGACGGGCGTGTCTGTCCAGCGCCAGGCCATCCAGCCGGCGACGCCGACGGCCACGAAGGCGGCCAGCACGAAGAAGAGAAGGATTGCGCGCAGACGTTTCATGAGAGGCGAAAGTGTAATGGATCGCGGCGAGGCGGGCAGCCGCCCCCGCCGGACCTGTTTTGGCGTATCGGCGCGGGATACATTTTCCCGCAACCCGTTCGAGGGCTTTACCGGATGGCAGCGCCCCAGGGCGTATCATCGGGCGATACCGTGACAGCGTTACCGCCATCGCCGCGATAGCCCAACGAGAGCTTATCTAGACATGACTTTGAACACCCCGTTCCCCGCTCCCACCGCCGCCCAGCGCGAAGGCGCGCCCAACGTCTATGCCCTGGACAGCGACTACGCCGTCCTGCAGGCCGTCGGCGCCGACGCCCTCACCTTCCTGCAAGGCCAGCTCACCAATGACGTGGCCGGCCTGCCCGCCGACGCCGCGCGCTTCGGCGGCTACTGCACGGCCAAGGGCCGGCTGCTGGCCACCATGGCCTATTGGCGCGCCGACACCGAGGAAGTCCCGGGCGTGCGCCTGCTGGTGCGCCGCGACCTGGCGGAAGCCCTGGTCAAGCGCCTGGGCATGTTCGTGCTGCGCGCCAAGGTGAAGCTCTCGCTGACCGAGCTGCGTGTCTTCGGCGTCGAAGCGCCCCAGACCACGGCGCTGACCGAAGTGGCCGAAGCCGCGGGCGCACAGTTGCCGGCCCAGGCCTGGCAACGCGCCGATCTGGACAGCGGCACCTGGATCGCCGCCCCGGCAGCATCAGGCGCTTCGCCGCGCTGGTGGTGGATTGCCGCCCTGGATCAACTGGCGGGCAACGCCGCCGCGCTGGCGGCCTCGGCAGCCGCCGATGCCCAGGCCTGGAAGGCCGCGGACATCGCCGCGGGCCTGCCCTGGATCCAGGCCAGCACGCAGGACGTCTTCATCCCGCAGACCGTCAATTTGGAACTGGTGGGTGGGGTCAGCTTCACCAAGGGCTGCTACCCGGGGCAGGAAGTGGTCGCGCGCAGCCATTACCGCGGGACGGTGAAGCGGCGGATGGCGTATGGCGTGCTGGCCGAGACGCCGCCCGCGCCGGCTGCGGCGGGGGTGGATGTGTTCGATGGGGAGCGCGAAGACGAACCGTCAGGGCGGATCGTGGATGTGGCGGGGGCTGCGGTGCTGTTCGAAACGCCGCTGGCTGCGCTGGAGACCGGCCATGCGCCGCGCGTGGGTGCGCCGGACGGGCCTGCCATCACGGTGACGGCGCTGCCTTACGCGATCGTGCCGCAGGGCTGAGTCCTGTCGTAGGGGAACATGGCCGGCGCGGTGCAATTTACTGCCCGGCCATTTCCTTTAGCTCTTCAAGACGCTGGATATTCAGCATCATCGGGCAATAACCGTGCATCGGTGAGCCCACGTAGATCGTCGCCAGGCTGCATTGGCCGTTGCGGTAGTCCAGCCAGGCTATCTGCGTATCTTCGAGCTTGTCGGCATCGCCGGGGGACTGGGCCTTCAGGCGGGCGTGCAGGCGGCCATAGGTCGCATTCATCTCGCGCTTGACCTTCGCGTCGACCAAAGACGAGCACGCCTCGACCGTGCCATTGTTGATGCCGCCTGCGTCCGTCAGGCAGTTCTCGTATTGGGTGTGCCCTGCTGCCCGTGGTTAGTACGAAATCGATGTAGAGTCCGTCCACAAAGGAACGGCAATGAAGAAACGATTTACGGAAGAACAGATCATCGGGGTGCTGAAGGAGGCCGAGGCAGGGGCCAAGGTGACCGAACTGTGCCGCAAGCACGGGATCTCGGAGGCCACTTACTACAACTGGAAGGCGAAGTTCGGCGGTATGACCGTCTCGGACGCCCAGCGACTGAAGGAGCTGGAGCAAGAGAACAACAAGCTCAAGAAGCTGTTGGCTGAATCGATGCTGGACAAGGCTGCGCTTCAGGACCTTTTGAGCCGAAAGTAGCAAGCCCGCAGGCCAAACGCGAAGCGGTCAGAACGTTGATGACCGAGCGCGGCATGGGTATCACCTGGGCCTGCCGGCTGGTAGGCATCTCCCGGTCGCTATTCGCTTATGAAAGTAAGCGTACAGGCGATGCGGCATTGACCGAGCGCATGAAGGAGATGGCAGCGCTCAAGCGACGCTACGGCTATCGGCGCATCCATATTCTGCTGCGCCGTGAAGGCTGGCAGACGAATCACAAGCGGGTCTGGCGGCTTTACAGCCAAGCCGGCCTGAGCGTTCGTAAGCGTTGCCGCAAGCGCATCGCGCCCGCAGAACGGGTAGTTCGTCCCGTTGCGACGGCGCCGAATCAGAGCTGGTCGATGGACTTCGTGTCCGACGGACTGGCCTATGGCCGCAGGTTCCGGTGCTTGAACATCGTCGATGACTACACGCGCGAATGTCTTGCCATCGAGGTCGATACATCACTGCCAGGATTGCGGGTGGCACAGGTGCTGCAACGGCTCTCGGAACTGCGTGGGCTGCCCAAATCCATCACCGTGGACAACGGCCCGGAGTTTGCCGGCAGGGCCTTGGACGCTTGGGCCTATCAGGTCGGCGTGAAGCTGTCGTTCATCAGACCAGGCAAGCCCGTGGAGAATGCATACATCGAGAGCTTCAACGGAAAATTCCGCGATGAATGCTTGAATGAGCATTGGTTCATGTCGCTGCGCCAAGCCAAATCCTTGATCGAAGACTGGCGTGTCGAGTACAACACCGAACGCCCGCATAGCGCGCTGGGATACTTAACGCCGGAGCAGTTTGCTCAGGCGCATCGGCAACAACGGTTTTTAACCCTGGACTCTATGTCGGTGCCGTACTAAGTCTGGGGGCAGGTCATATGGGATGCGACCGATGGAAAGCTCTCGAATGAGCAGAGACAAAGGCCGCCAGCGGCAATCGACCCTCGGCATGCACCCAAACGACTCCAACAACAATTTCCATCGTCGCGATAAGTTTTCGGCAATAAATATCGAAAATTTTCAGAGCAATTCAACCCGCCGAATCAATTGAAACCAATTGAAACGACATACTGACTTTCGGTTGTACACACCTAGCGCCAACCACACCATGTTGATATGCTATCCCGCACAACCACTAAATGTTGTGCCTTATGTGGAACATGAAGCGAGGCAAGGGACCGGCAATGGAGTCAAAAAGTCTTATCGGAAAGCTGGTTGATTTCTATGTCCGCCCACGCCATATATCAGCGCATATTTTCCGCGCCAGCATTTCGCTCTTAGGCGTATTAGCGCTCGGCGGTGGATTTTCTCTCATCTATAAGGATAGGAATTCCAATCAAGAGCTCGCTTTTTCTTGGGGTGACGGCCCCGGCGAATTCGCTTTCTGGGCACTTTTTTTCGTGGCTACGGTGTCCACCTTTTTCAGCCTGCTCATGGCTCTGCGTCGCTCCGAACTTGAACTTAAGGAGCTACAAGTTAGTCGTGTGCTGGCCATCGAACTCAGGGGCCTAGTCGACACGGCGGACTCGCCCCTGATCAGAGCAATACCTGCCAAAACTGCCGGCCGCCGGGAGTCCTGCTTGGTTGACGTGCGGCGATTGGTTATGGGGCCTACCCCGAATATCCCCGAAGCCTTGAACGAGCTTGCTCAACTGCGACGGCACATTCGCCTGATTGCCGCAGGCACTTCGCGTGAACACCTCACCATAGTGGCCGGTGGGGTGATGCAAGTCTCCCTGCTCTTCTACGCGGGTGTGCTGCTAGACGACGAAGGACGCGTCCAGCTCATGGAATGGGAACGAGCGGCAGGCCATTGGCGAGAACTCGACGAGCAAGATAACGAAGAAAGGTTCTCCATTAGTGGGCTAGACAAAGTGCAATCTCTAAGCCCCGACGTTGTCGTTGCAGTCTCCGCAAGCTATCTCGCTGACCTTGCCGGGATAGCGCAGACTTTCCCTGAAATGCCGGTGGTGCACGCACGTCTTCCCGACCCGAAACCGAACACTCTTTTATCTGAATCGATGCAAAAAGAGTTGACACGCCAGTTCACGAGCATCATGGCCGAGTTGGCGAACAGATCCGTCGGCATAGTTCATCTAATCCTTGCGGCTCCAGCAACCCTTTGCATCCGCCTGGGCCAAGCCTACGACCCTAGGAATATGCCTACGCTGAAATGCTATCAACGGGAGAGAGATCAAACTCCTCCTTATCCTTGGCACATAAGCATAGAAGGTGACAAGCCTGTGCAGTTTGAACAGACCTCGAAGCCTGTTACTCAGAACTAATCTTGGAGCCTTCAATGTCTACCTACCCGACACCTCATCAAAAACGGTCTCAAGTGATTGCGAAAGCAATCGCACTACGCAACGAAAGCCAGCAATGGGAAGAGTTCATCGTTCGCATGCTGAAGAAGCTTGAACTCTCTGAGGAAAAGAGAGAGGCTGCCACCCGCCGCTACAAGGAGTTTTCTAGCCACATAGCTCGAGCATTTGGCATCGAGACCAGTGATGTACACGTAGTGGTGCAGGGATCCATGCGCACACAGACTACGATCGCTGGCGATGGGCGCGAGAAGTTTGATCTTGACGTTGTCGTCAAGCTGACTGGACCGAAGTTCTCGCAACTGCTCCACTCAGAGCCGTTTTTCCAAGATTTCGGCGTTGCACTTCGCGGCATTAAGGACGCCGGTGAACCGAGAGCAAAGAGTCGTTGCTGGCGCCTCCAGTACCCCGGAGAACCGTTTTACTTTGATGTCACCCCGGCGATCCCGATGCAGGCATGGATTGAAGGGACCATCCTCAAGGTCCGCGACCCTGAACTAGTCTGGAGCCCCTCGAACCCTGAAGAGTTCGCGGACTGGTTTTGTACTATCGCAAACCGCCGATTCATCTTCCAGGCAATGCGGAAAGCGTTCGTCGTCGATGCCCGAACGACGGTTGATCCCATACCGCAAGAGGAGATTCGACTAGATGACATTCTCCGGCGCCTAGTTCAACTAATTAAGCTTCACCGCGACAGCTACTACAAGCAACAGGCTGACTATCGTCGAGCAGCCAAACCCATATCAGTGATCCTTGTGACGCTAGCTGCAAAGGCATACCAGCAGTTGATAGAAAGCGATCAGCTCGGCTTCACGAGTGCCATCGAGGTGGCGCTTGAAGTCGTCGCGCGGATGCCGGACTTCATAGAGCGTAGCGGACATAGATACAGCATCAACAACCCTGCGTTGCCGGGCACTGCCAGTGAGAATTTTGCGGACAAGTGGAATAGCGATGGCGGCCTGCGAGCCCGGGAGTTCGAGATATGGCACACACGCCTAGAGAACGATCTGGAAGCGCTTTTCTCTGAGGAATACTCCAAGCGGTCCGAGAATCGCGTCCAGGCCATCTTTGGACAACAGGGAGTCCAAGCCTGGAAAGCCAGCCAAGGAGCTGGCGCTCTTACAGGCCTGCTGAGCGGCTTATCAGCCCCCTCTGGACCCAGAAAATCGAGCACGAGTGACACATTTGCCTGAGACGATCAACATCCTCTCACCCTTCCAACTGGCGATCAAAGCGGTCGAGCAATGGTTGGATGATGAAGGCAATGCGTTTGTCAGTCGTTCAAGCCGAAACAACGCCCGACGAAAGGTAGCCTCTTGGGACCTGGACCTTGATCACCCTTTATTGGGCAAGGCCAGGGTCCAGCTTTCGATAGTGCATGACTTTCCAGCGTCCACGCCACAGATCCACTTCCCGGAACGGCTATGTCTTCAGTTCCCGCATATCGAGGAGGACGGTAGATTTTGCCATGGCGTCGAGTCCTCCCCTGATGACTATACAGACCCTCGCGGTATCGTTATAGAGGTGCTGAAGAGGCTATACAAGTACTTAGAAGACATCGTAAACCCAGCATGGGTAATGGCCGAGTTTCAACGCGAGCGTCTTGCCTACTGGAACCGCTTTTGCTATCTCACCTACAAGAAGCAAGGCACACCCACACCGCGCAATGTTCGCGCGGCCTTACGAAGCATCGCCGAGGTCACGGAAGGAAAGATCGCTAGCTATCATGCTCGAGGGCCTGGTCGAGCCAGTTCGCGCCGTGACATGGAGCTCCGCAGCACAACGCTACTGGTCACCGTGGGAACGGCCGACCCCCATACGCTGGCAGTACGACATGGGTGGTCGAAGGGAACTCTCGTGCGAGGGGAGGCCCTGTGGATTCCAATCCCGAACGACTGCCCTTGGACTCCGATAGATTGGCCGAAGTCTCTGGATGAACTCGAACAACTAGTGCGCGAGGTGACAAATGACGGTCACTCAGCCACCGCTTGGCTCAAGCAGAAAATTGCACAGAATGCGCAGGAAAAATCGGCCGCAGACTACCATCCCAAACTGATCATATTGGTGCAAGATCGAACCTGTTTCGGCTACTTGATCACCCCAAATTTGATACCGCGGCTCACGGCCCCTGAAGTGGTGCCTGTTGAGATCGAGCGCGTAGATGCAGACTGGGCTCTGGCGAGAGACCATCAAACCGAGCCTCTAGAGCGCAGGCGCCAAAAACGCGTCTTACTAATTGGCTGCGGCTCAATCGGCGCGCCGATTGCCGACCTCTTAGCCCGGGCTGGCATCGGGGAACTGCACCTAGCCGACAAGGAAAATTTCAGTATCGAAAATTGTGCGCGCCATCTGCTCGGAGCGGAACACGTGGGCCAGTCGAAGGCGACCGCTTTGGCGGACAGGATACGGAGACAGACTCCTGACATACAGACCAAACCCCTACGAGTCTTGGCTACAGACTGGATATCTCAAATGTGCTCGCCCGGGCAATATGATCTTGTCATAGACTGCACTGGAGAAGGTACAGTCCGCACGATGCTTTCTCGGTTTAGGACAAGCGCATTCGGCGATACCGGCATCATTCACGTGTGGATAGAACCCCATGGCGCTGCTGCACACACCGTGTACGTCACCAAGGACTCCCCGTGGCCGTCTGACGACCCATGGGACAAGGTAAATGCAGCAAGTTGGCCCCCTGATGTTCGCGTGCAGCTACCGGCATGTTCTTCGGGCTTTCACGTTTACGGTGCGGCGGATGCTTGGCAAACCGCCGGATTTGCCACTGAACGGATTCTGTCGTGCCTCGATGGTGATGTTTCCGACTCCACCGTCTGGAGTTGGGTACGGTCATCTGCATATTTCGACAAACTGAACGTGATGGCGGCACGCACTTCGCTGGTGCCCATAAGTGACTCCAGTTTTGAGTCCTCACACATCACCCGCTCCCTACAATCAGTACTCAGTCATGCATGATGGTGCACTGATTTACGCACTCCCCGGTGCCACTTGGTCGTTAACATTTCCAGCTGACGTTCTTGCAGATCTTCGCGGCAACGCACAACTAGGCAAAAGGTCGAGGGAGGTAGCAGGGCAACTCTACACGAAGAATTTAGCCTGCCCCGGCATCTCGATTGACCTGGCAACAACATTAGCGCCCAAACGTTCTTGGTTTACTGGAGTGAAGATCGATATATCTGCGGTCGATTCAGAGAGAGCAACTATGTTCTCTCGCGGTCTCCACTGCTTAGGCTTCTGGCACTCACATCCCGAGCCTGTGCCACAGCCTTCTTATACGGACCGAGTCCTGGCCGCCAAACACGCAATCGCCGCACAGGACGAATTCACAGCGCTCGTTTTCGTGATTATCGGAACAGCTGACTTCCCTGATGGCCTCGGTGTTTGGGTCCATGACGGCACCAAACTTCTCCGTGCGGTAAATGTCAGCCCCGACCCCATTGGCTGGGTCTGCCCCCTTGGGGATACGCTAACTGACTAACATCGGCAAACATGCACCTACGAACCAAACACAGACGAAGATGAAATCAAGTATGTCTCTTGCTACGCAAGCGACTGCTCGCTAGGGATTGACCCCGACCTTCGGCTTCGAATTGGCTAGAATGACGATTAACCAAGCAAGCTCGCCATCCCATCTAACGGCACTTAGTCCTGAAAGCGGTCGATAGACCGTTCTCGACACATCCATCGGCCGGACCCTCTACTTTGTACCCAGCCATTACCCGCGCGAATCGATTTGGGCGAAGTGCAGCGCCATCACATAACCACGACGCCTATCAGGTGTGCATCAACACTTACCCTGCCAGCCTGTACCGCTCAAACTTAGTCAAGGCACATGGCTTGCGGCGTCCGTTCTCGGCCAAAGCAGTCCTGCCCCAATGGATGCTCGGCCGGCAGATCACAGTCTTAAGCAGCAAGCGGCCTCCCAATCCCCGCGATGCAGCAGTACTGTCCGTCGCCGTCTAACCTGACACTGGCCGTCCTAGCGACCTTGCGGTGTCCGTCCATTAATCTTCCGACCGCCCCGTTGCCGGCTGGCTGCTGGGCAGGTTGTCCTGCCAGGCTGCGTAGGTAATGGAGCTACCCTTGAGCCGCCAGGAGTTGCGGCCGTTGTCGGTGCGCCCGAGAACGGTTGCCGAGGCGGAACTCGGGCTCTTGAATGGGGTGTCTGCAGTGAAGACGAGGTGTGTGCCGTCGCCTGACACCTTCAACGCACCGGTGTTGCGCAAGTCATTGCGCAACTTTTGATAGGAGTGCGGCTGTCCGGACCAGTCCAGTCTTGCCTGTGAGCCAGCCAACACGGTGAACGCGCTGCCCTGCTCCTTTGCTGCTGCGGAAAGCCCGTGCCGGGTACTCTCCAATTCAAACAGCGCGGCGTCCCCGGCCTCTTCCAAATCAGTCAACAGAGCTTCGGCCTGGGCGGCTTTGCTCTTGCGGTCCTGTAGGCGCCAATGCGCTTCCAGACGGCCGAGCATCGCATCCTGCCGTTGCTGCATGACCTCCGTCGTCCAGTCGGCATGCTGTAGCACCTGCGTGGTCAGCACAAAGGCCGATGTGCCGCCCTTGGTGAAGTAGGCGGACTTCTTCCAGGCGAAGTCGCGGTTGCTAGCGGAGCTGTTCTTCTTGCGGCTTAGCAGTGCGAGATTGCCAAGCCGGTGCACCCAGAGTTGGTGCAACGCTTTGTCAGGAACCCAGGCGGCCCACTGGCTGTTGGGCGCCGGTTGCTGGGGCATCACGTGCTCGACTGAGACTACCTCATGCTGATAGCTGGCACTGCCGTCCGACAACAGATGGTCTAGGCGCAGCAACAACAGAGCCAGTGCGCGGGGCGAATGCGTTTCGTACAGCGGACCGTTCAGGGCCATGTAGGTCTGGTGCTGTTCCTCCGGCGAGAGTTGCAGAGCAGAAGTGCTGGCCGACAAGTCGGCACCGGCCTCGACAAGGTTTGTCAGTGCCGAGAAGCGCTCGATACGGTTATTGACGCCCGTCTTGCGCGCTAGCATCGAATAGCCCAGCCGCTCCAGGTCACGGAAGAAGCTCAGCACGGCATAGGGTCGCTGCCGATGCCGCACGAAGAATGTCAGGGCAGGCGGTACCCAGTCCTTGAACTCCAGCCGGTTCAACCAGCGCAGGTGCTCGTTCACCTGCTCGGCGTGATGCGTGCTGGCGTAGTCCGCGTCGCGCAGCTCGCGGAATGCCTGCGCCATCGGCAGTAGCACCTCGTCCACGAAGCTGCGAGGCTGCCTAGCCGGTACCACATGCTCCTTGAACTCCTTGAGCAACGTGCCCTGCGGCTTGGCCTTGCGGTAGACCATGCGAATGTGGCTGAACAGGTCGCCGAACTCGTCGCGGCCGAGATCTTCTTCTTCGTCTTCCCACTTCTTTGTGTAAGCGTCGCGCAGCGCGGGCTCAATGCCGCCGATTATTTCGGCCTTCAAGATGTCGGTGGCGCTCAGGTCTAGGCCGCGACTGTTGAGCACGCCGAAGATACGGTAGGCAGAATCCAGGTCCGGCGTCGCCACCGTCACCAAGTAGCAGCGGGTGATGACGAACTGCACCAGTCGCACTATTTCGGCCTGCTCCAATTTGGCCAGCCCATCCATGAACACTTGGGCGTTAGCGCGTAGGCGCGCTTGCGCGTCTGGCAGCAACGTGTGGAGCTGGGCCAGTACGTGCAGCCCGTTCTCGTGCTGCACGTACTGGCGGAAAAAGTCGCGGTCGCGCTCGCGCAGCAAGAGGCGATACCGGGCCTGCGTACCCTTTACGAGGCTGCCCTTCTCGTAAATGCAACCGGTGATGTCCTTCTGCAATTCGTCATCACCGACAGTGGCCCGAATGGCCGATAGCAGCAGCGTCAACGTCGTCAGGCGCTGCTGGCCGTCCACCACCGTCGCTTCTGGCATGGCCTCGGCTTTGATGAGCACGATGCTGCCTAGGAAGTACGGAGCCGCTTCGCTGAGCTGCGCGGGGGCAGAGGCTAGCGCCCCCAGCAGGTCATCCAGCAACTCCTGCGTCTGGTCGCGGCCCCAAGCATAGGGGCGTTGATAGCCGGGAATTGTGAAGACGTAGTCATCGCTGAAGATTTTGGCGAGCGACTGTTCCTTCGCGGTGAGCGTATGGGTCATCGTTTCTCGGTGGTTGATGGAACTCGGTCGGAGAGCCGCGCTAGCGGCCCCAGTGTATTTATGATTCTCGCCGCCTCGCGACATGGTTTACCCAGCGCCGCATTGTGACGCGAACGAGGCCGAGGGCGCCGGGTCGCCGGGTCTCCGGCCAGTTTGGCTGCAATGATCCACTGTCTGGATGGCGAAATCCATGACCGCTTGCGATGGGAGCGGTCGTCCAATGCGCATGGTCGGCTGTCGCAGTTCAGTTTTTACCCGACTTTCGCAGCCGCGGGCGCAACGACCGCTTCTGGCCGATAGCAGCCACTCAAACCCCTACGAGCCTCCCCTCACCCCCTGCGAACCAACCCCAAAATACTAGAAAAATCCAGCCCCCCATTCCCCTGCGCGCTATGCATCGCATACAAATTCCGCGCCAGTTCCCCCAGCGGCGTAGCCGCCTTCACAGCCAACGCCGCCTCCGCCGCCAACCCCAGATCCTTCAACATCAAATCCACCCCAAATCCGCCTTCATACCCCCTCGACGCCGGCACATTCGGCATCACCCCAGGCCAGGGGTTGTAAAGCTCGGTCGCCCAGTTCCGTCCCGAGCTCTTGGAAATGATGTCCGACAGCACCTTCACATCCAGCCCATTCGCAACACCCAAGGCCAAGGCCTCGGCCGTCCCCGCCATCAACACCCCCAACAGCATGTTGTTGCAGATCTTGGCCACCTGCCCTGCCCCCGCATCGCCCGCATGAAAGATGTTCTTGCCCATCTTTTCCAGCACGGGCCGCGCGCGTTCCAGCGACTCGGCAGCACCGCCCACGATGAAGGTCAAGGTCCCCGCCGCCGCGCCGCCCGTGCCGCCTGACACCGGTGCATCGATCATGGCGATGCCGCGCGCCTGCGCCGCCGCGGCCACGCGGCGCGCGGATTCCGGTGCGATAGTGCTGCAGTCGATGACAAGGGCATCCGCGCGCACGCCGGCCAGCAGGTCGTCACCCAGGTACAGTTTCTCGACGTGCGCGCTGGCCGGCAGCATGGTGATGACGCAGCCCGCGCCTGTCACCGCGTCCCGCGCGGACGACGCCACCGACGCCCCCGCCTCCGCGGCCTGCTGCAAGGCCTTCTCGGAAAGGTCGAATACCTTCAGCGCATGACCCGCCTTGAGCAGGTTCAGCGCCATCGGCGCCCCCATGTTGCCCAGGCCGATAAAAGCGATCTGCTTCATGTTGCATGTCTCCTCGTTTGTTTTTCTGGAAATCATGAAAGCCGGGGCGGGGACCTCGGCGGGACTACGTTTTTTCCACGCCGAAGAAGGGGCTGCCGGATTGCTCCAGGTCAGCCATGGGATGCGACTCGGGCTCCCAGGGCGGCTGGAAATACGGTTCGACCCAGGCCTCGTCGGCCTCTTCGATGGCGCGCGGATGCCAGCGCGGCTTCTTGTCCTTGTCGATCAGCAACGCGCGCACGCCTTCGGCGAAATCGCCGTCGGCCGCGCAGCGCAGGGCCGCCCAGTATTCGGCGCGGAAGGCATCGGCCAGCGACATGAGGCGGGCGCGCTGCTGCAGCGTGAAGGCGATGCGCGCGGAACTGGGCGCGCCAGCGGCAAAGGTGGCGGCGGCCTTGGCCAGCCAGGGGTCTTCGTGGCCGTTCAGGGTGGCGATTTCATCGGCCACGTCTTCCAGGGTCTTGCCGCCGCACAGGGTGTTGATGAGGAACAGGTGCTGGCGCAGCGGCCCGTGCTCGCCGCCCTCTTCCGGCGCGTGGCTGCGCAGCGCGCGCTCCAGCAGGCCGTCGTTGACGCCACGGCCGGTGACCGCGGCATCGCCGTCCAGTCCGCCCATGGCCCAGGGCTGGCGCAGCAGGTCGGCCACCACGTCATCCCAGTCTTCCGTGTGGATGCGGTAATCGGCCATGCCGGTGAAGATGGCGTCGCTGGCGTTCAGCGGCGCGCCGGTCAGGGCCAGGAACAGGCCGCTGCGGCCCGTCATGCGACCCAGCAGCCAGCTGCCGCCCACGTCGGGGAAGAGCCCGATGGTGATCTCGGGCATGGCCAGGCGCGAGGTTTCGCTGACCACGCGATGGCTGGCGCCGGCCATGAGACCGATGCCGCCGCCCATGACGATGCCGGTGCCCCAGCACAGCACGGGCTTGGGATAGACGTGGATGGCGTAGTCCAGCCGGTATTCGGTCTCGAAGAAGCGGCGCGCGTAGTCGTTGGCCAGTGGATCGCCGCTGGTGTTCTCGCGCATGCTGCGATACAGGCTGTGCAGGTCGCCGCCGGCGCAGAAGGCCTTTTCGCCCGCGCCCTTGAGCAGCACCACCGCAATGCCGGGATCGGCGGCCCACACCTGCAGCCGCTCGGCCAGCAGCTCGGCCATTTCCAGCGTCAGGCCATTGAGCGTCTGCGGGGCATTCAGCGTGGCCACCCCCAAACGCGTGCCGTTCGCGCAGTCCAGTTCCTCGAACAATACCGGGGCAGTCATCTCGGGTCCGTTCCTTTCTCGAGCAATTGGCGCGCGATGATCACGCGCATGATCTCATTGGTGCCTTCGAGGATCTGGTGCACGCGCGTGTCGCGCACCAATCTTTCCAGCGGGTAGTCCTTAAGATAACCGTAACCGCCGAAAATTTGCTGTGCATCAAGGCACACTTGGAACCCTAAATCTGTCGCCAGACGTTTCGCCATGGCGCAATAGGTCGATGCGTCGGGCGAGCCGCCATCCAGCTTGCACGCCGCCAGCCGTACCATCTGGCGGGCCGCCACCACGTGCGTGGCCATGTCGGCCAGCTTGAACTGCAAGGCCTGGAAGGTGGCGATCTTGCGGTCGAACTGCTTGCGCTCCAGCATGTAGTCGCGCGCGGCAGTCAATGCGCCCTGCGCCGCGCCCACCGAGCAGGTGCCGATGTTGATGCGCCCGCCGTCCAGCCCCTTCATGGCGATGCGAAAGCCCTCGCCTTCCGCGCCCATCAGGTGCTCGGCCGGCACCTTCACGTTCTCGAACATGATGGGCCGCGTGGACTGGCTGTTCCAGCCCATCTTCTCTTCCTTGCGGCCATAGGTGATGCCCGGCAGGTCGGCCGGCACCGCAAACGCGGAAATGCCGCCCGCCCCCGCCCCGCCCGTGCGCGCCATGAGCACCAGCAGGTCGGTGTCGCCGCCACCGGAGATGAAGGCCTTGGCGCCGTTCACGACATAGACGTCGCCCTGCTTTTCCGCGCGCGTGGACAGCGACGCCGCATCCGACCCCGCGGCGGGCTCGGTCAGGCAGTACGAGGCCAGCTTGCGGCCTGCGGCCAGGTCCGGCCCCCACGCCTCGCGCACGGCCGGCGTGGCCCATTTGCCGACCATCCAGGTGGCCATGTTGTGGATGGTGAGGAAGGCCGCCGTGGAAGGATCCACGGCCGCCAATTCCTCGAAGACCAGCGTGGCATCCAGGCGCGGCAGGCCCAGGCCGCCGATCTCCTCGCTGGCGTACAGCGAGCAGAAGCCAAGCTCGCCGGCGCGCGCGAATGCCTCCTTGGGGAACACGCTGTCGGCGTCCCAGCGCGCCGCATGCGGCGCCAGTTCGCCTTGCGCGAAATCGCGGGCCGCCTGCACGAAAGCCTGTTGCTCGTCGTTGAGTTCCAGATCCACGCTTGTCTCCTTGGATACGAGGCACGGGTGACAGTGCCTGCCGGATGTGTCTCCGGATTGTGTGGGCAGTTTACGTAAACGTAAATCCGCGTAACTCCCAACTTACCTCAAGGCACTCGCCTGCACAGTCCCGTGCGCGACATTTGCTTCGCTTGCCTCACCCAGCCATTGCCCGAGCCCGAACTATTAAGTGATAATCGTTCGCACTAAAATTCCCGCCCTGCTTTCCGGATTGCGCCGCGCCTTGCGGCCCGCCAGGTCTTGAACTCCTCCGACTATCTTTCCCCGCCCTCGGTCGAAACGCTCTACGTCGACCACCACCCCTGGCTGCAAGGCTGGCTGCGCCGCCGCCTGGGCAACGCCGCCGACGCGGCCGACCTGGCCCAGGACGCGTTCCTGCGGCTGCTCGCGTCGCCTCGGATCTTCGGCAGCCTGCCCGAAGCACGGGTCTATCTGCGCACGATGGCCGGCGGGCTGTGCGTCGACCTGTGGCGGCGGCGCCAGATCGAGCAGGCCTGGCTGGATACCCTGGCCGCGCTGCCGGAAGACCGGGCGCCATCGGCCGAGCATCAGGTGATGGTGCTGCAAACCCTGCAGGAGATGGACACGCTGCTGCGCAGCCTGCCGGCCAAGGCCGCGCAGGCCTTCGTGATGAGCGCCGGTTGCGGCCTGTCCACCGTGGAGGTGGCGCAGGAACTGGGCGTATCCGACCGCATGGTGCGCAAGTACATCGCGCAGGCCATGCTGCACTGCCTGAAGACCGCGTGAGCGCGCAACACGACATTCCCGAGGCCGTGCTGGAACAGGCCGCGGACTGGTTCGCACGGCTGTGCGCGGGCGACGCCACGGCACGCGAACGCCAGGCATGGCAAGCCTGGCGCGATGCCTCCGACACGCACCGCCAGGCCTGGGCCCGGGTGGAAGCCATCAGCCAGCGCTTCGCGCCCTTGCAAGCCGTCCCCGACCCCCGCGCCGCCGCCACGGCCTATCGTTCGGCGCTGGCTTCCCCTGGCAGGCGGCGGCTGATGCTGAGCCTGGCCGCCTTGGCGGGCACCGGCCTGGCAGGCTGGATGGCGCGGGACTACGTTTTTCCCACGGTCCTGTCGGCAAGCCTGGCCGATTACCGCACAGCCACCGGAGAGGTGCGCGAACTGCGGTTGCCGGACGGCACGCAGGTCTGGCTGGGCACCGCCAGCGCCTTCGACGCGGCATACAGCGCCAGCCTGCGCAGGCTGCGGCTGTGGCGCGGCGAGATGCTGGTGGAGACCGCCGCCGACGCCGGCCTCCCCTTCGTGGTCGACACGCCGCAAGGCCGGCTGCGTGCGCTGGGCACGCGTTTCCTTACCCGGCTGGACGGCGACGACACCCGCATTGCCGTCTACGAAGGCGCGGTCGAGGCCACGGCGGCCAGCGGTCACGCCGTGATCATTCCCGCGGGCATGCAGGCACGCGTGTCCGCGCAGGGCGTGTCGGCGCTGACGCCCGCCGATCTTGCCGATGCCCAGGGGCCGCGCGGCCGCTATGTGGCCAGGAACGTGCCGCTGTCAGAGATGCTGCAAGCGCTGGGCCGCTATCGGCGGGGTTACCTGAGCGTGTCGCCGGAGATCGCTGACTTGCCTGTTTTCGGCAGCTTTCCCATGACCGAGCCCGACCGCGTGCTGGCCATGCTGGAGTCGGTCATGCCGATCCGGGTACAGCGCCCCTTCCCTGGCTGGACGCGCGTCGTGCCGCGCTGATCCGCCGGCGAAAAATATTTTCCCTGTCATGGTTCCGATTTTCCCGCCTGCTTCGATGAAGAGGTGAAAGGCCGCCACGCCGGCGCGCCCATAGCCCCGTTGCCATCGAGGAAGTGCTTCATGTCCACCCGCCCTGCCCCTCCTGCCCGCCAGGCAGCCCAGCGCCGCACGCCACTGTCCGTTGCGCTGGGCAGCGCCCTGCTGGCCAGCCTGACCCTGCTTGCCGTGCCGCAAGGCGCGCAGGCGCAGACGCCTGCCGCCGCGCACGCCGACAGCGCCCGCCGCTATGACATTCCCCCTGGCGCGCTGGAAGACGTGCTGGCGCGCTACGCCGCCGAGTCCGGCGTGCTGCTGGTCAGCCCGCCGGGGCTGGTGCAGCACCGCCACAGCGGCGGCGTCAGCGGTACGCTGAACGATGCCGCGGCCCTGTCCGCCATTCTGGCCGGCACGGACCTGGAGGCGGTGCGCGACACGGGCGGCCAGTTCCGCCTGCGCGCCCGGCCCGCCGGCGCGTCCACGCTGGCCCCGGTCACCGTACTGGGCCGATCGCCTTCCACCACCGAAGGCTCGGGTTCGTACACGTCCAGCGCCGTCACCATCGGCAAGGGCGAACAATCGCTGCGCGAGATCCCGCAGGCCGTCACCGTCATCACCCGCCAGCGCATGGATGACCAGGACATCAGCGATATCCGCGGAGCCATGAACCAGGCGCCGGGCGTGTCCACGGTGTCCAACGAACCCGGCGGCCATTTCTATTCGCGCGGCTTCTTCATTCAAAGCTATCAGTTCGACGGCGTGCCGCTGGAGCGGCAACTGTATGCACGCGGCTCTGCCTTCAACACCGACACCAGCATCTATGACCGCGTGGAGCTGATGCGCGGCCCGCAAGGCCTGTTCGAAGGCGCCGGCGACCCATCGGGTTCGGTCAACCTGGTGCGCAAGCGTCCCACGCAGGAGCGCCAGCTGGTGCTGACCGGCAAGGCCGGTTCGTGGGACCGCGTGGGCGCGCAAGCCGACTACGGCGGCGCGCTGAACGACAGCGGCAGCGTGCGTGGCCGCGTGGTGGCCAACTACGACCGCAGCGATTCCTTCCGCGACTACCTGAACTCGCGCGAACGCACGCTGTACGGCGCCTTGGACATCGACCTTGGGCCCGCCACCACCCTGGGCCTGGGCTACAGCCGCGAGACGCCCTATGGCGGCATCGACTGGTCGGGCCTGCCCAACAACGGCGACGGCAGCATGCCGGTGTATGGCCGCGCCACCAACCTGAGCGCGCCCTGGAACTATGCAAAGAAGTCGCAGGAAAGCTGGTTCCTGGACCTGAGCCATCGCTTCGCCAACGGCTGGCGCTTCAAGACCTCGCTCGTGCGCGTCCATGAAGAGAACGAAATCCTCTATCTGCTGCGCACCGGCCGCCTGGGGCCGCCCAACACCATGCGCGGCGACGCCTATGCCTTCGACATGGTGTCGCGCAACGTGGGCGGCGATGCCTATCTGACCGGCAGCGAACAGCTGTTCGGCCGCAAGCTGGACCTGATCGTCGGCGCCAACTTCTCACGCCAGCGCAGCCATGATCTGTGGGGTTGGCAGCGCAACCTGGAAGCCCTGAACGGCAGCTACGACCAGCCTGTCACCGCAGCGCCCGTCGCGCTGGAAGACGTCATCGCGGCCAACCGCATGAACGACGGCTATCTGTCCGAGAAGAAAGGCATCTATGCCAATGCGCGCTATCAGCTGACGGACTCGCTGTCGGCCGTGCTGGGCGGACGCTATTCGTGGTTCGAACAGACCTACTTCTCGGACGGCGTCTGGGGCTACTCGGAATCCACCGCCAAGGAAAATGGCGAATTCACGCCTTTCGCCGGCCTCATCCTGAAGCTGAACGGCCAGTGGTCCGCCTATGCGAATTATGCCGAGATCTTCCGCCCGCAAAGCCAGCGCGACGTCACCGGCCAATTCCTCAGCCCCGTCACCGGCCGCTCCTATGAACTCGGTCTGAAAGGCGAACTCTTCGACGGCCGCGCGGACGCCACCTTCGCCGTTTTCCGCACCGAGCAGAAGAAACTGGCCTTCGAGGAGGGCGGCATCGACCAGGACCTGGCTGACCGCAATTGCGGCGGCACCTGCTACCGTCCCTCGGCCAACGTGCTGAGCCAGGGCATCGAGGCGGAAATCAGCGGCGAGGTGCTGCGCGGCCTGCAGTTGGCGGCGTCCTATACGTATACGAAAACCCGCCACCGCGGCAGCGACGTGCCCTCGGTCGGCTACGACATCTCGTCCAACACCGGCATTCCCCGCCACCTGGCGAAGCTGTGGGCCAACTATGTGCTGCCAGGCGAATGGAATCGCGTCTCGGTCGGCGGCGGCATGACCGTCCAGAGCCGGTCTTCGGGTTTCGCCTATTACGGCCGCGAACAAGGCGGCTACACGGTGTGGGATGCACGCCTGGGCTACAGGATGACGGACAAGCTGACTGCCGGCCTGAAGGTGGAGAACCTGACCGACAAGCGCTACTTCAGCTCGATCAGCTACGACCGCAATTTCTACGCCGCGCCAAGGAACGTCCTGCTGACGCTGCAGTACCGGATGTAGCAGCCGCCCACTAGCGCCTGGCCCTGCCGCTGCCCGGCGCTTTTTCCTTGTGCGCCGCGCGCCGCCGGCGCGACTCCATCGGGTCGAAATCCAGCGCCCGGTAGATCTCCACGCGGTCATGGTCGGACAGCGCGGTGGAGGACTCGCAGCGCTTGCCATAGAGCCCGACACCGACACGCCAGGGATCCTGTCCGGGAAAATCCGCCTGCCAGCCGCTCGCGGCCAAGGCCTGGCCCACCGTGGCGCCCGCGGGCAACACGAGCTCGCGCTGCCACACCCTGTCGGTCAGCGGATCGCCCGGCGCATAGCTGACCGTGACGCGCAGCGTCTCAGCCACCATAGACGTCTTGGGCGCGCTTGGTGAAGGAGTCGATGAAGCTGCTGGCGATACGGTTGAACACCGGCCCCACCAATGCCTCCAGCGTGCGGCTGGAGAAGGCGTATTCCAGCGTGAAGAGCACCTTGCAGGCGTCTTCGGCCAGCGGCTGGAACACCCAATTGCCGGTCAGCGCCGAGAACGGGCCGTCGACCAGGTTCAGGGTGATGCGGTTCGGGTAATCATGCACGTTGCGCGTGGTGAAACGCTGGCGCATGCCCGCGAAGGCGATGGTGATCGAGGCCTGCATGCCGGCGTCATCGCGCGACTGCACCTCGGCGCCGCCGCACCAGGGCATGAATTCAGGATACTTCTCCACGTCGGCCACCAGATCGAACATCTGGGCCGCGCTGTGGGGAACCAGGACGGAGCGCTCTACCTTGTGCATCGAAAATCGCAAATAGCTCTAGAATGAACGATTTTACCGGTACAACGGCGTCGGGCGCAGCGAAGTCCCTGAAGGGCCGCTTTCAATGGCAACCCCAAGGGCACCCCCAGGGCACCCTAAGGCCCCCCTCGAGGATGCTTTTCGCGCCACTGCCCCAGCCCCAAGAACATAGACAATGAGCATCGCTGAAAATCGCAAGGCCTTTCACGACTACTTCGTGGAAGACCGCTTTGAAGCCGGCATCGTGCTGCAAGGCTGGGAGGTCAAGGCCATCCGCGACAAGCGCGTGCAGCTCAAGGAAAGCTACGTCATCGTGCGCGATGGCGAGATCTGGATCATGGGCATGCACGTGAGCCCCCTGCCCACGGCCTCCACGCACATCCATCCGGATGCCATGCGCACGCGCAAGCTGCTGCTGAAGGCCGAGGAGATCTCCAAGCTGATCGGCAAGGTCGAACAGCGCGGCTACACGCTGATCCCCATCAACCTGCACTACAAGAACGGCCGCATCAAGCTGGAGTTCGGCCTGGCGCGCGGCAAGAAGCAGCACGACAAGCGCGACTCCGAGCGCGAGAAGGACTGGCAGCGCGAGCACGCGCGCATCATGAAGCACGACACGCGCCGCAAGGACTGATCCGCGCGCGTGAGCGGCCCATGACCTATTCCCGCGCCAGGACGGATGCTGCCGCTCTCGCCACGGCGTGCGTCTGGAAATAGGCCGTCAGCAACTCCCCCAGTTGCGTCTCCAGCGTGGCCTCCACCTCCGGGGACATCAGCCCTTCCAGCAAAGCCCGCACGGACCCGATCAAGGCATTGAGCGCGACCTCGGCCGTCACTGCCGGATTCGCGACATGCACATCCGCCGCGCTGGCCAGCATCGTCGCAATCGAGACCACCATGCTGGCCTGTGCCTGGGCGATGAGTGCCGCGCCGCCTCGCTGCGCCGCCACCGCATAGAGCGCCTTCGATTCGTCCGGATTGTGCAGCTTGGCTGCCAGGAAGGCGCGCGTCAGCGCCACCTCATATACTGATTCGCGTCGATTCCCTCTCCTGCCCTCCGCACAAGGACCCGCAATGACGCCATCCAAGCCAGCCGACACCTACCTCCTGGGCCACCGCCATGTCAGGCGCGTGGGCTATGGCGCCATGCAACTCGCCGGCCCGCACGTGTTCGGACCGCCCAAGGATCGCGAGGCGGCATTGGCGGTGCTGCGTGAAGCAGTGGCGCTGGGCGTCGACCATATCGACACCAGCGATTTCTATGGCCCGCACGTCACCAACCAGATCATCCGCGAGGCATTGCACCCCTACCGCGACGATCTCGTCATCGTGACCAAGGTCGGCGCCAAGCGCGGTCAGGATGCGTCATGGCTGCCTGCGTTTTCCGCCCAGGAACTGACGCAGGCGGTGCATGACAACCTGCGCAACCTGGGGCTGGACGTGCTGGAAGTGGTGAATCTGCGGATCATGTTCGACACGGCGGGCCCGGCCGAAGGCTCCATTGAAATGCCGCTGACCGTGCTGGCGGAACTGCAGCGCCAGGGCCTGATCCGCCACATCGGCCTGAGCAACGTCACCGCCACCCAAGTGGCCGAGGCGCGTCGCATCACCGCCATCCGCTGCGTGCAGAATCTCTACAACATCGTGCAACGCGCCGACGATGGGCTGATCGACACGCTGGCGCAGGCAGACATCGCCTATGTGCCGTTCTTCCCGCTGGGCGGTTTCTCGCCCCTGCAGTCCAGCACCTTGTCGGCGGTCGCGGCCCGGCTGTCGGTCTCGCCCAAGCAGGTCGCACTGGCATGGCTGCTGCACCGTTCGCCCAACATCCTGTTGATCCCCGGCACCTCGTCCGTCGCGCATTTGCGCGAAAACCTGTCCGTGGCCACGCTTGTGCTGCCGCCCGACGCGCTGGCGGAACTCGATGCCATGGCATGAACCGCGGCCCGGCCAGCAGGACGCGACCGATAGCAGGAAGGCTGGCCATCACGACAAAGGCGCCCCGGAGTTGCACTGACCCCGGGGCGCCTTTGTTCATGGCACGAGAAGGCGCCCTTGCGGCGCCCCCCCACCCTTACGGCTTGATCTGCGTGCCCTTGACCACGGCCAGCGCGGAGGCCACCAGGCCGCCCACATCGGACAGGTTCGACGGCAGGATGAGCGTGTTGCCTTCCTTGGCCACGTTGGCGAAGGCGTCCACGTATTGCTCGGCCACGCGCAGGTTCACGGCTTCCATGCCGCCGGGGCCGCTGACCGCGGCGCCCACCTGCTTGATGGCGGTGGCGGTGGCTTCGGCGATGGCCAGCACGGCAGCGGCCTCACCCTGGGCCTGGTTGATCTGGGCCTGCTTCTCGCCCTCGGAACGCGCGATGAAGGCTTCACGCTCGCCGGTGGCGATGTTGATCTGCTCCTGGCGGCGGCCTTCCGAGGCGGCGATCAACGCGCGCTTCTCGCGCTCGGCGGTGATCTGGGCCTGCATGGCGCGCAGGATCTCGTTGGGCGGCGTCAGGTCCTTGATTTCATAGCGCAGCACCTTCACGCCCCAGTTCAGCGCGGCTTCGTCCAGCGCCGACACGATGGTGCTGTTGATGAAGTCGCGCTCTTCGAAGGTGCGGTCCAGTTCCATCTTGCCGATGACGGAACGCAGCGTGGTCTGGGCCAGCTGGGTGATGGCGATGATGTAGTTCGACGAGCCGTAGGAGGCGCGCATCGGGTCGGTGACCTGGAAGTACAGCACGCCGTCGACCTGCAGCTGGGTGTTGTCGCGCGTGATGCAGACCTGGCTGGGGACGTCCAGCGGGATTTCCTTCAGCGAGTGCTTGTAGGACACGCGCTCGATGAAGGGAATGACGAAGCCAGCGCCAGGCGACAGCACGCGGTCGAACTTGCCCAGGCGCTCAACCACCCAGGCGTGCTGTTGCGGCACGATCGCGATGGCCTTGATGACCACCAGCAGTGCCAAGACAACCAGCACGATCAGAAAAATGGTGGAAGGGTTCATGCAACCAACTCCTTGAAGCAGAGACGGCCCGCGGCCGCCAGGATGGAAAGAATCGCCGTCACGCGCCCGATCCCGGCGCGGACGACGGCTGAAACATGCGACTCAGGGCGTGCCGGCGGACGCGGGCGTGACCGGCGCCAGCACCAGCCGGGCCCCTTGCAGGGCCACGATGCGGTGCGTGCCCGCTGCGGCGGCGGCACCGCCCTGCAGCGCGGCATCCCAATGGGCGCCGCGATACCAGACACGGGTCGTGCGATCGGCGGACCAGGCGTCCACCTCCACGACCTGGCCCACATCCAGGTTCACGTCGGCGTTGCGGCCGGCATCGACCTCGCGCTTCTTCAGCACGCCCGTGCGGCGCAGCACGAACAGGCCGGACAGCGCCACCAGCGCGCACACCAGCAATTGCCAGCCGAAAGCCACGCCAGCCCAGGCTGCCAACCCCGCGCCCGCGAAACCCAGCGCCACCAGCAGGAGATAGAACGTGCCGCTGGCCACTTCCCCGATCAAGGCCAGGGCCGCCAGGCCGAACCAATACCACATGGATGCTTCCTTTTTGATTGTTCTGGGTTGGGAGGACTTGCACGCGCGATACGCGCGTAATGGGTCATTATCGGCAATTTTTCCCCTTCGCGTGCGCATTTCTGGTGCATGCGCGGCGCGCTCGCGCGCCCGGGGCGGCATATGGGTATGGCGCGAATGTCTAGGCGCAAGGCACGCCGGCGCAACACAATACGCACGTACGAACTTATTCATTGCCGCCCATGCGCCCATTCAGCTCCTCTCCCCGACGCCTCGCCCGTCGCCTGACGCACCTGGCCGGCCTTGCGCTGGCGTCGGTCCTTGCCACGTCCGCCGCCGCGCAGGCCGCGCCCAAGTCCCTGGCGCCCTTGACGGTCGGTCTTTCCGTCAGGCCCAGCGTCGCCGACGGGGGCGTATGGCTGCTCGCGCAGGAACTGGGCCTGTGGACGGCCGCGGGCCTGCAGGTCCGCACGGTGGAATTCGAGGGCGCCGGCCTGCTCGTGCCCCAGGTGGCCGCCGGGAAGATCGACATCGGCCTGCCCAGCCCCGAGACGATCCTGTCGGCCACGGCCGCGGGGCAATCGGGCCTGGGCCTCACGTTCTTCTACAACGCCGTGCCCGCCAACGCGATGGAGTTCGCCGTCCTGGCCGATTCCCCCATCCATCAGGTGTCAGACCTGAAAGGCCGGAAAATCGGCGTGGGTGCGCTGACCTGGGGCAACATCCCCAGCACGCGCGCCATCCTGCGCGACGCCGGCGTGGCCGCGGGCAACTATTCCATCGTGCCGGTAGGCGTGCTGGGCGCGGGCTTCCATGCCCTCACCAGCGGCCGCGTCGACGCGCTGAACTACAACGCGGGCTGGCACGACATCCTGGAGCTGTCCGGCACGCCGTTGCGCCGCATCCGCATGCCCGGCGTCTTCGGCGAGATGTCGGTCAATGCCTTCGTCACGCGCAGCGACGCCCTGGCGCGCGACCCGGACCGCTATGCCCGCTTCGGCCAAGCCTACACCCAGGCCTTGCTGGCTTGCCAGGCCGATATCGAACGTTGCGTGACCCTGTATTGGCAAGCCAACCCGCAGGCACGGCCTGCCGCCGGCGCCGACGCGGACAAGGCGCTGGCCGATGCCAAGGAGGTCGTGCGCCGCCGCCTGCAGCGCATCCTGCTGCATCCGGACGGCAGCCCGCGCGAGCCCGGGCGCTTCGATGTGGCCGTCATCCGGCAGTATGTCCAGCGCATGGCCGAAGCAGGAGAGTTCGCGTCCGCGGACGTGCCTGTCGAGACGCTGTTCAGCAATGCGCTGGTGCCCGCGTTCTCGCGTCCCCTCGTGCGGCTTCCGGGCCCGAGGGCGCAGGCAAGGCCCTAGCAGCGCTGGAGGGGGGCGGCATGTCAGTGACATGCCACACAAGTGGATTATCATGGTCGGCAGTCTCGCCCTTTTCCGCCCTCACCTGTGTCAGTCCGCCACACGATGCCCGCCTCTTCGTCCTTCCTGCCCGTCCTGATCCTGCACACTGGCGATCCGCACGCCGACATCCTTGCCAGCCTTGGCAGCTACGCGCAGATGCTGCGCCGCGCCGCGGGCCTGGCGCCGACTTCCGTGGAAATCGTGCGCGTGTTCGAGGACGGCGCGCCGCGCGCGCCGCAGGCCTACAGCGCCGTGCTGGTCACCGGCTCGCCCGAGAATGTCACCGACGGCGCCGAATGGGGCGAGCGCACCGCGCAATGGCTGCGCGAAGCCGCCCAGGCCGGCCTGCCCATCTTCGGCATCTGCTATGGCCACCAGTTGCTCGCGCACGCGCTGGGCGGACGGGTGGACTTCAACCCCGCCGGCCGCGAAACCGGCACGCACGACATCGAACTGCTGCCCGCCGGCCTGAATGATCCGCTGCTGGATGGCCTGCCCACCACCTTCCCGGCGCAGATGCAGCACATGCAGACCATCGTCACCCTGCCCCCTGGCGCCGTCTCGCTGGCCCGTTCCGGCAAGGACGACAACCAGCTCGTGCGCATGGGCGATCGCATCCTCTCCTCCCAGTTCCACCCCGAGTTCGAACAGGACGTGCCGCGCGCCGACATCGCCCGACGCGGCGCGGATTATGCGGGCGAAGGCCTGGACGTGCCCGAGCTGGTCTCGAACATCCGCCCCACCCCCGAAGCCGCCAGCCTGGTGCGCCGTTTCCTGGCGCTTTACGCGCCCCAGGTGCCGCTGATGCCCGATCCCCGCGAGGATCTGCAGCCGCTGGCCGCCTGATGGCCGTGTCGGCCCGGGGCGCGGCATGACAGAATGTCCGTCCCTCCCCACCGGCCGGACACCATGCTGATCCTGCTCGACCAAGACGGCGTGCTCGCCGATTTCGAACACGCCTTTCTCGACGCCTGGCGCGCGCGCCACCCCGACATCGCGCCGGTCGAATACGAAGACCGCAAATCCTTCCACCTCCTGGAAGACTATCCGGAAGCCCTGCGGGCGAAAGCCGAAGCGATCTACACCGCACCCGGCTTCATCCGCACGCTGCCGCCCGTGCCTGGCGCCATCGAGGCCGTGCGCGAATTGCTCGCCCTGGGGATGGACGTCCGCATCTGCAGTTCACCGCTGCGCCAGTACGACCATTGCGTGCTGGAAAAATACCAGTGGATCGAGCATCACCTGGGCCGCGACGCCACCGAGCGCCTGATCCTGACGCGCGACAAGACACTGGTCCAGGGCGACCTGCTGATCGACGACCGCCCCGGCATCACCGGCGCCGCGCGCCCGCGCTGGCAGCACATCCTCTACGACGCTCCCTACAACCGCCAGGAAACCGGCCGCCAGCGCCTGACCTGGCAGAACTGGCGCAACGTCCTGGCAGGCGCGCTGTACCACTCGGACACCTGACTCCAAACGAAAAAAGGACCGCCGCAGCGGTCCTTTTTCATTGGCGTGGCAAGATCACTGATCCCGGCAGGCCAACACCCCAATCCGGGGCGCCGGGGAGCCGGCTTCGCCGGTCCCCCGGCGCCGCCTCCTTGAGGGGGAAGCGCGCAGCGCTTCGGGGAGTGGGTCTACTGGGCCAGTTTCTGCCAGGTGTCGACCACCGTATCCGGGTTCAGCGACATGGACAGGATGCCTTCGTCCTTCAGCCACTGCGCCAGGTCCGGATGGTCGCTGGGGCCCTGGCCGCAGATACCGACGTACTTGTTGGCCTTCAGGCAAGCCTGGATGGCACGGCGCAGCATGAACTGCACGGCACCGTCGCGCTCGTCGAAGTCGGCGGCCAACAACTCCATGCCCGAGTCGCGGTCCAGGCCCAGCGTGAGCTGGGTCATGTCGTTCGACCCGATGGAGAAGCCGTCGAAGTGCTCCAGGAACTCATCGGCCAGGATGGCGTTCGAGGGCACTTCGCACATCATGATGACGCGCAGGCCGTTGTCGCCGCGGGCCAGGCCGTTCTTGGCCAGCAGGTCCACCACGCGCTTGGCCTGGTTCACGGTGCGCACGAAGGGCACCATGATCTCGACGTTGGTCAGGCCCATGTCGTTGCGCACGCGCTTGAGCGCCTCGCACTCCATGCGGAAGCACTCTTCGAAATCATCGGCCACGTAGCGCGACGCGCCGCGGAAGCCCAGCATGGGGTTCTCTTCCTCGGGCTCGTAGCGCGAACCGCCGACCAGCTTGCGGTACTCGTTCGACTTGAAGTCGGACAGGCGCACGATGACGGGCTTGGGCCAGAACGCGGCGCCGATGGTGGCGATGCCTTCGGCCAGCTTCTCGACGAAGAAGGCGCGCGGGCTGGCGTAGCCGCGGGCAGCCGATTCCACGGCCTTCTTCAACTCGCCGTCGACGTTCGGATAGTCCAGCACCGCCTTGGGGTGGATGCCAATGTTGTTGTTGATGATGAATTCCAGGCGGGCCAGGCCCACGCCGGCGTTCGGGATCTGCGAGAAATCGAAGGCCAGTTGCGGGTTGCCGACGTTCATCATGATCTTGACTTCGATCGGGGGCATTTCGCCGCGGCGCACTTCCTCGACTTCGGTCTCGATCAGGCCGTCATAGATGCGGCCTTCGTCGCCTTCGGCGCACGACACGGTCACCGGCTGGCCTTCCTTCAGCACGTCGGTGGCGTTGGCGCAGCCCACGACGGCGGGGATGCCGAGTTCACGCGCGATGATGGCCGCGTGGCAGGTGCGGCCGCCACGGTTGGTGACGATGGCCGAGGCGCGCTTCATGACGGGTTCCCAGTTGGGGTCGGTCATGTCGGTGACCAGCACGTCGCCCGGCTGGACCTTGTCCATTTCCGAGATGTCGCCCACGACGCGCACGGGACCCTGGCCGATCTTCTGGCCGATGGCGCGGCCGGTCACCAGGACCTCGCCGGTGGCCTTCAGGCGATAGCGCAGTTGCACGTCGGTGTCCGACTGCTGCGACTTCACCGTTTCAGGACGCGCCTGCAGGATGTACAGCTTGCCATCCACGCCGTCGCGGCCCCACTCGATGTCCATGGGGCGGCCATAGTGCTTCTCGATGGTCACGGCATAGCGCGACAGCTCGATGACCTCTTCGTCGGTCAGCGAGTAGCGGTTGCGCTCGGACACCGGCACGTCGACGGTGCGCACGGCACGGCCTTCGGTGCGCTCGGCATCGAATTCCATCTTGATGAGCTTCGAGCCGATGCGGCGGCTGACGATGGGGTACTGGCCCTGTTCGAGGGTGGGCTTGAAGACGTAGAACTCGTCGGGATTGACGGCGCCCTGCACCACCGTTTCGCCCAGGCCGTAGGACGAGGTGATGAACACGACATCGGAGAAGCCCGACTCGGTGTCCAGCGTGAACATGACGCCGGCGCTGCCCTTGTCCGAGCGCACCATGCGCTGGATGCCCGCCGACAGGGCCACTTCGGCGTGGGCATAGCCCTTGTGCACGCGATACGAGATGGCGCGGTCGTTGTACAGCGACGCGAACACGTGGCGGATCTTGTCCAGCACGTCGTCGATGCCGACCACGTTCAGGAAGGTTTCCTGCTGGCCGGCGAACGAGGCGTCGGGCAGGTCTTCGGCGGTGGCGGACGAGCGCACGGCGAACGAACCCTTGCCGTCGGCGTCGAGCGCGGCGAAGGACTCACGGATCTGCTTTTCGAATTCGGCCGAGAACGGGGCCTCGACCAGCCACTGGCGGATCTCGGCGCCGGCCGTGGCCAGTTCGCGGACGTCTTCGGGGTTCAGGGTCTTCAGACGCTCGGCGATGCGCGCGTCCAGGCCCGAATCCTTCAGGAAGTCACGGAAGGCTTGCGCGGTCGTGGCAAAGCCGCCGGGCACGCGCACATCCGCGCTGGCCAGCTGGCTGATCATTTCACCTAGCGATGCGTTTTTACCCCCTACCGAGTCCACATCCGTCATGCGGAGCTGCTCGAACGGAACGACGTAAGACATGAAGTCACCTTTACAATGAGAGAAAGCGAGTTTGGGCAGCAGGGTTTCGCCTTGCGTGGCAAGGTGTACGATGCTGGCCAAACCGGCCTTGGGACGCCCGTGGGGTGACTTTCGGGGTCAGATTGTACCGCCGCCTCCTCCCCCTTCAAAACTGTTACACATGCCCGCTTCGAACTCGTCCCGCACAGTTTTCATCGTCTCCGATGGTACCGGCATCACGGCCGAGACCTTCAGCAACTCCGTCCTGTCACAGTTCGAGCAGGTGCAGTTCGCGCACGTGCGGCTGCCGTTCATCGATACGCTGGAAAAAGCCGCTCAGGCAGCCGAGCGCATCGACCGCGCCGCCACCGAGCAGGGCCAGCCGCCCATCGTCTTCAGCACGCTGGTGAACCAGGAAATCCTGATGCGCGTGCGCCAGGCCAACTGCACCTTCCTGGACCTGTTCGGCACCTTCGTGGTTCCCCTGGAACAGGCGCTGGGCGTGAAATCCAGTCACTCCATCGGCCGCTCGCACACGGGCGCCACCTCCGAGCAGTACCGCAACCGGATCGAAGCCATCAACTTCAGCCTGTCGCACGACGACGGCCAGTTCATCACCGACCTGGCCCAGGCGGACGTGATCCTGGTCGGCGTGTCGCGTTGCGGCAAGACGCCCACCAGCCTCTACCTGGCCATGCAATACGCCATCAAGGCCGCGAACTTCCCGCTGATTCCCGACGATTTCGAGCGCGGCACGCTGCCCAAGACGGTCATGCCCTATCGCAACAAGCTGTTCGGCCTGTCCATCCTGCCCGAGCGCCTGCACGAAGTGCGCAACGAGCGCCGTCCGGACAGCGTCTACGCCTCGCTGAAGCAATGCCGCTATGAAGTCGCCGAGGCCGAGCGCCTGATGCGCCGCGAGGGCATCTCGTGGCTGTCGACCACGACCAAGTCCATCGAGGAAATTTCCACCACCGTGCTGCAGGAAGTGGGGCTGGAGCGCCGCTCCTACTGAGCAGCGGGCGCCGAGCCCTGGCGGTGGCGCCGGCGCTGCTCGAAAAGGCAGATGGCGGCGGCTGCCGCCACGTTCAGGGACTCGACCGCCTGCGCGTCGTGCGCGATGCGGATACGCCGGTCGGCCACGGCCTGCAAGGCAGGCGCCACGCCCTGCCCTTCATGGCCGAACACCCACGCACACGCGGCAGGCAACTCAGCGTCATACAGGTCCTCGGCCGCTTCCAGCGTGCTTACCACCAGCGGCACGTCCAGCTGCGTCCGGGCCGCCAGCAAGTCCACCTGCTCATGGATGGCCAGCGCGACATGCGCGCCCTGGGCGCTGCGCAACACCTTCGGCGACCAGGCAGCCGCGCAACCCGCGGAAAGCAGCACGCGCCGGATGCCGGCGGCGGCTGCCGTGCGCAGCAGCGTACCTACGTTGCCGGGGTCCTGCACCCGATCCAGCCAGAGGCTGGCGTCGGCCAGGCGTGCCGGCAAGGCAGGCGCGGGAGGCTGCACCACGAAAAGCACACCCTGCCCCGTTTCCACGCTTTCCAGGCCCGCCAGAAGACGCGGCGCCAGCGCCACGGCCTGTGCGTCCGGCACCCGGGCCGCCAGGGCGGCCAGCGCCGGCTGCGCCAGCCTGTCGGCGTCGAAGATGGCCTGCACCACCGGCAGCCCGCGATCCAGCCAGGCTTGGCACAGATGCACGCCTTCCAGCAAGGTGGCCTCGCCCCGCCGCCCGGCGTGGCCCGCAAGCGCGCGCAGGGCCTTGTAGCGGGGGTTTTCGCGGGAGCTGAGGGCCTTCACGCTGTCGCGCCCTGCACCGCGATGGCCTGCGCCAGACCGGGCGCCTGCCAGTCGCGCACCGGCGCGAAGCTCGTGCGATGCTCGGCGCACGGACCGTGCTCGCGCAAGCGAGCCAGGTGCAGCGCCGTGCCATAGCCCTTGTGCTGGTCGAAAGCGTATTCGGGATACAAGGCGTGCAGGCGCAGCAACTCGGCATCGCGCGCCGTCTTGGCCAGTATGGAGGCCGCCGAAATGCAGGCTTCGGTCGCGTCGCCCTTGACGATGGTGCGCACGGCGCACGCCAGCCTGGGCGCCCGATTGCCGTCCACCAGCGCCAGCTCGGGCGCCGTGGACAGGGCCTGGACGGCCCGCTGCATGGCCAGCATGGTGGCCTGCAGGATGTTCAGGGTGTCGATTTCCTGGACGCTGGCGGTTGCCACGGCCCAGGCCAGCGCCCGCTCCCGGATCAGCACCGCCAGCGCCTCGCGGCGCGCCATCGTCAGCGTCTTGGAGTCGGCCAGGCCCGCAATGGGACGGGCCGGATCCAGGATGACCGCGCCCGCGTAGACAGCGCCCGCAAGCGGGCCGCGGCCCGCCTCGTCGACGCCCGCAATGATCGAGATGAGCGGAGCCGCGAACAGCTCGGACTGGCCGGCATCGGCCTGGGCCGCCGCGACCGGCCGCCTGCGCGCCCCGCTCATCGCGCCGCCTCCAGGATGGCCTTGGCGGCGAGGGCCGGCGTGTCGCGCCGCAGGGTGTCGTGCATGTCGGTGAAGCGCTGCTCGACGCGCTGGGCATGGGCATCGTCGGTCAGCGCCGTCCAGGTGGCCTCGGCCAGCTTGTCGGGCGTCGCGTCGTCCTGCAGCAGCTCGGGCACGACGAAGTCGCGCGCCAGCACGTTGGGCAGGCCCACCCAAGGCAGATAAGGCCGCTCCTGTCCGGATTTCCAGGACATGATGCGGCGCATCCAGGGCGACAGGTAGTACGAGATGACCATGGGCCGCTTGAAGAGCGCGGCCTCCAGGGTGGCCGTGCCGCTGGCCACCAGGACCGCGTCGCTGGCCTCCATGACACGCCAGGCCACCGGCATGCTTGAATCGCCCTCCTGCGCGGACACGCAGCGCAGGCCCGGCACCGGATACCGCGCCAGGATGGCCTCGAACTCGGCGCGGCGTTGCGCGTTGACCATCGGCACCACGCACTGCAGGCCCGGGTCTCGCGCCAGCAATTGCTGGGCCGCCTGCAGGAAGCGCGGCGCCAGGATGTCGATCTCGGAGCGGCGGCTACCCGGCAGGATGGCCAGCACCCGCGCCGACGCATCCAGCCCCAGGCTGGCGCGCGCCGCCGCACGGTCCGGCTTCATGGGAATCGTATCGGCCAGCGGATGGCCGACATAGGTGACCGGCACGCCTTCCTTGCGGTAGATCTCCTCCTCGAAGGGAAAGAGCACCAGCATGTGCGAGACGGCCTCGCGGATCTTCTTGATGCGCTCGTAGCGCCAGGCCCAGATCGAGGGGCCGACGAAGTGCACCGTGGGGACGCCCGCCGGCCGCAACTGGGCTTCGAGCCTCAGGTTGAAATCAGGGGCGTCGATGCCGACAAAGACCTGCGGCTTTTCGGCCAGCCAGCGGCGCTTGACGTTGCCATAGGTGGACAGCAGGCTAGGCAGCCGCTTCAGGGCGTCGACATAGCCGAATACCGTCAGCGCATGCATGTCATGCCAGGTCTCGAAGCCTTCGCCCTGCATGCGGGGCCCGCCGATGCCCGCGCAGCGCAGGTCGCCGCCGGCGCCTTGGCGCAAACCCGCGATGATGCGCGAGGCCAGCAGGTCGCCCGAAGGTTCGCCTGCGATCATTCCGACATTCAGGGTCACAAGACGCTCACTAAACCGCCGCCGTGACCGGCACGGCGGCATTCGCGTTGAGACGGCCCGGCACGCTTACGCCCGGACGATGCCGCGCGTCGACGAACCGAGGAAATCGATGGTGACGCCGATGGCCGCGCCGATCTGCGGATCGGTGCTGCCCAGCGCCAGCATTTCAGCACGGGCCTCGTCGAGGGACAGGCCGCGGCGGTACAGAATCTTGTACGACTCGCGCAAGGCCGAAATCACCTCGGGGGTGAAACCGCGGCGCTTCAGGCCTTCGGTGTTCACGCCATGCGGCTTGCTGGGGTTGCCCGCGCACAGCACGTAAGGCGGAATGTCCTGCACGATGGAGCTGCTGCCGCCGATCATGCAATGCGCGCCGATCTTGCAGAACTGGTGCACCCCGGTCAGGCCGCCCACGATGGCCCAGTCGTTCACGTGCACATGGCCGCCCAGCTGCACGCCGTTGGCGATGATGGTGCGATCGCCCACGTGGCAGTCATGCGCCACGTGCACATAGGCCATGATCCAGTTGTCGCTGCCCACCGTGGTGACGCCGCCATCCTGCACCGTGCCAGTGTTGAACGTGACGTACTCGCGCACCGTGTTTCGATCGCCCACCACCAGCCGCGTCGGCTCGTCCGCGTACTTCTTGTCCTGCGGCATGCCGCCGATGGAGCAATAGCGGTAGAAACGGTTGTCGCGCCCGATCTCGGTGTGGCCGTCGATGGTGCAGTGCGGTCCCAGCTCCGTGCCGGCGCCGATGCGCACATTCGGCCCGACGATGCAGAACGGGCCGATGACGGCCGTGTCGTCGATCTCGGCGCGCGGGTCGACCAGCGCGGTGGGATGGATATTCGGCATCAGGATTCCAGGCTGCGTATCGCACACATGATATCCGCCTCGGCCGCGACCTGTCCGTCCACCAGCGCGCGGCCGGAGTACTTGCAGATCGAACGGCTCAGGCGCAGCGCGGTCACTTCCAGGCGCAACTGGTCACCCGGCACGACCGGACGACGGAAGCGCGCATTGTCCACGCCAACGAGGTAATAGGCGGTGTCGGTGTGGCCAGCGCCATCGGTCGGGTCGGCGAACGAGAAGAGCGCGGCGGCCTGCGCCAGCGCCTCGATGATCAGCACGCCCGGCATCACGGGGTGATGCGGAAAGTGGCCCGTGAAGAACGGCTCGTTGATCGTGACGTTCTTGATCGCCACGATCGACTTGCCCTGCTCCATCTCGAGCACGCGGTCGATCAGCAGCATCGGGTAGCGGTGCGGCAGACGGTCCAGAATGCCCTTGATATCGAGTTCCATATTGGTTTTATCCTGCTTCGTATGATCGGGCGCGACAGGCAAGGCGCGGCGCCGCCCAAAGGCGGCCCGGCATCGTCGCGAATTACTCTTTTTCCAGCGTCCGGACGCGGCGGCGGATTTGCGCCAATTGCTGCAGGACCGCGGCGTTGCGCTGCCAATCCCCGTGCTCGGCGTAAGGATACACGCCGGTGTAGCGGCCGGGCTTGGAAATGCTGGAAGTGACGGCGGTGCCGCCAGAAATGTGCACGTCATCGCCCAGCGTGATGTGGCCAGACAGCATGGCCGCGCCGCCAATCGTGCAGCGGGCGCCGATGACGGTGGAGCCGGCCACGCCGACGCATGCCGCCATGGCAGTGTGCTCGCCGATACGCACGTTGTGGCCGATCATGATCTGGTTGTCCAGCTTCACGCCATTGCCGACCAGCGTGTTTTCGAGGGCGCCACGGTCCACCGTCGTGTTGGCGCCGATCTCGACGTCGTCGCCGAGCACCACGCCACCAAACTGCGGGATCTTGCCCCAGGCGCCCTTGCCCAGCGTGGGATCCGGCGCGAAACCGAAACCGTCGGCACCCAGCACGGCGCCGCTGTGCAGGATGGCCCGCGCGCCCACCTGGACATTGGGATACAGCGTGACACGCGCATGGAGCACCGAGTCGGCCCCCAGCACGGAGCCCGCGCCGATGACGCAGCCCGGCCCCAGCGTGCTGCCGCGGCCGACGCGGGCGCCGGCTTCGACGACGCAATGCGGCCCGATGCGCACGTCATCCTCGACGACCGCGCCCGGCTCGATCACCGACAGCGGATGCACCGATGCCGGCATGCGCGGATGGCGCGTGGCGTCGAACCACTGCGCCACGCGGGCATAGAACAGGTAGGGATGCGCGCAGAGGATCCGCGCGAAGGCTGCGGTAGCGGTGTCGCCCTCCAAGGCCTGGGCGGCCTCCGGCGTCAGGATGACGGCGGCCGCGCCCGTTTCGGCCAACTGGCCCACGAAGCGCGGATTGGAGAGGAAGGACAGTTCTTGTCCACCCGCTGAGGACAGCGTGCCAAGGCCGGCGATGACCGGCATGGCCTGCCCCACGGGCAGAACCAGGGACCATTCCAGTCCCTGGGTGTTCACAGACTTCAGCAGGTCGTCTAGTGCAGGCGCGTGTCCGGCGTCAAGCAGCAACGGCATGGCTGGATTACTTGCCCAGCGCCTGGATCACCTGGTCGGTGATGTCGATGCGCGGATTGACCGTGATGGCGTCCTGGATGATCAGGTCGAAGTTCTGCTGCTCGGCCAGCGTCTTGATGGCCGCGTTGGCCTTCTCGACGATGCCGGTGAACTCTTCGTTGCGACGACGGTTGAAGTCTTCCTGGAATTCACGGCGCTTGCGTTGCAGCTCGCTGTCCAGGTTGGCCAGGTCGCGTTGACGCTTGATGCGCTCGGACTCGGACAGCACAGGTGCGTCCTTGTCGAACTTCTCGGCTTGCGAACGCAGGCTGGTGGCCATGCGCTGCAGCTCATCGTCGCGCTTCTTGAATTCGGATTCGATCTTGGCTTGCGCGGTACGGGCGGGGCCGGAGTCACGCAGGATCCGCTCGGTGTTCACAAAGCCGATCTTCGTGCCTTGCGCCTGCACCGGCGCCGCCGCCAGTGCGCCAGCGGCCAGCGTGACAGCGGCCAGGCCCAGGGCCAGGCCACGCGAGACCCGGGCACCGAAAGCGGGAGACGGATTGAGTGCGGAAACAGACTTCATAAAACTCTCACCTAGCAAAAAGGTCAAGCCCAAAGGCCTATTGTGCCATTAAACGGGGGCTCAAAATCCCGTGCCGATCTGGAACTGGAAGCTTTGCGTGTCGTCGCCCGGCTTGTCATTGAGCGGACGGGCATACGAAATCTGCAGCGGACCGAGCGGCGAGTTCCACGACAGGCCGATACCCGCCGAGTAACGCAGGTCGCCCAACTTGATGTTGTCGTTGCCGCCGTAGACCTGGCCGCCGTCGGCGAAGGCGAACCAGCGCAGCGTGCGGTCCTGCTGCGCGCCGGGGAACGGCAGGTAGAACTGGACGTTGCCGACCACGCGCTTGGAACCGCCGATGAAGTCGTTCGTGAGCGTGTCGCGCGGACCGAGAGACGAGCCCTCGTAGCCGCGCACCGTGCCCATGCCGCCGGCGTAGATGTTCTTGATGACCGGGAAGGCATTGCCGCCGTAGGACTTGCCCCAGTCCACCATGCCGTTCAGCGCCAGCGTGTAGCTGCGGCCGAAAGGCACGTAGTACTGCTGCTGGGCGGACAGCATGTAGTACTTCAGGTCCAGGGTGGAGAGATCGCTCTTCAGGCGGGTATACGAACCGGAGGTGGGCGCCAGGGCGCTGTCGCGCGTGTCCTTCGACCAGCCCAGCGAGAAGATGGCGGCATTGGCGCCATCACCGTACTCCCGCTCGAAGTCCTGGTAGGCCTGCGGCGAGTTGGAATAAGTGGTGAGCTTGTTGTTCTCGAGGTTGACGCCCAGGAAGACGCGGTCGAACTCCGAGATGGGCACGCCGAAATTCATGCCGAGGCCCATCGACTTCACGCGGAAATCGCCGTCGTTGTTATAGAACGGCTCCGTCACGCGGTAATAGGCCGACGTCGTGCGGCTGACACCGTCACGGGTCCAGTAGGGATCGGTGTGCGACAGCACGACCGCGCGGTTGGTGCGGCTGGTGTTCAACTGCAGCGTCAGGTTCGTGCCGCTGCCAAAGACGTTGTCCTCGCTGATGCCGGCCGACAGGATGGCCTTGTCGGACGAGCCGTAGCCCACGCCCAGATTGATCATGCCGGTGGGCTTTTCCTTCACGTCGACGTTCAGGTCGACCTGGTCGGGCGAGCCCGGCACCGGATCGGTCTTGACGTTGATGTCGTTGAAGTAGCCCAGGCGGTCGATGCGGTCACGCGAGATCTTGATGTCGCCGGCGTCGTACCAGGCGGCTTCCTGCTGGCGCATTTCGCGGCGGACGACCTCGTCGCGCGTGCGCGTGTTGCCGCCGACCTGGATGCGGCGCACGTACACGCGACGGCTCGGGTCGACGTAGAACGTCAGGTCGGCTTCGTGCGTCTCGCGGTTGAGCACCGGATTGGGGTTCACGTTGGCGAAGGCGTAACCCAGCTCACCCAGGTAGTCGGTGATTGCCTTGGAGGTGGCGTTGGCGCGCTCGGCCGAGAACGTGTCGCCCGCCTTCAATTGCACCAGGCTGTTGATCTCCGCGTCCAGGCCCAGCAGTTCGCCGGCCAGCTTGACGTCGGAAACCTTGTAGGGCTTGCCTTCGTTCACCGTGAAGGTGATGAAGATGTCCTTGCGGTCGGGCGAGATGGTGACCTGCGGGGGCTCGATGGAGAACTCGAGATAGCCGCGATTCAGGTAGTACGAACGCAGCGTCTCGACGTCGCCTTCCAGCTTTTCACGCGAGTACTTGTCGGAATCCGTGTACCAGGTCAGCCAGCCCGGCGTGGTCAGCTGCAGCTCGGACAGCAAGTCGCTTTCCGAGAAGGCCTCGTTGCCCACGATGCGGATCTCGCGGATCTTGGCGACTTCGCCTTCGAAGACCTCGAAGCTCACGCCCACGCGGTTGCGGGGCAGCGGCGTGACGGTGGAGGTGACCTCGACACCGTACTTGCCCTTGTTCAGGTATTGCTGCTTGAGCTCGAATTCGGCCTGCTCGAGCATGGAGCGGTCGAACACCCGGCCCTCGCCGAAGCCCACCTGACGCAGCGAATCGGTGATGGTCTTGGCGTCGAACTCGCGCATGCCGGTGAAGCTGACCGAGGCAATGGTGGGACGCTCCTGCACGACCACGACCACGACGTCATTGGCGGTCTCGATGCGCACGTCGCTGAAGAAGCCGGTGGCGTACAGGCGGCGCACCGCCTCGCCAGCCTGCTCGTCGGTGAAGCGCTCACCCACCTTGACCGGCAGGTAGCCAAAAATGGTGCCAGCGTCGGTGCGCTGCAGGCCGTCGACGCGGATGTCACGCACGACGAAGGGGTCGAAGGCATGCGCGGCAACCGGCATGAGCAACGCGGCGATGAGGCTGGGCAGCAACAAAGGCTTGCCCAATGCGGGGGCTCGGCGCGTGGAAATCCGGCTAAAAAACATCCTTGGCGATCCTTGATCGGTTCTTTTCGGTCAAATGGCGGGGGATTTTAAGGCAGAACGCGGTCAGGTGAAAAGCCGCACGACATCGTTGAAAAGTGCCAGGCTCATGAGGCCGGCCAATATCGCAAAACCCGCGCGCTGGCCAAGCTCGAGCCAGCGGGTCGAGGGGGGACTGCCTTTGATGATCTCGACGAAATAGTACAGCAGGTGGCCGCCGTCCAGCATGGGGATGGGCAGCAGGTTCAGGACCCCCAGGCTCACGCTGACCAGGGCCAGGAATGCAACGTAGGCGCCCAGGCCGATACGCGCCGTCTGGCCGGCATAGTCGGCGATGGTGACCGGGCCGCTGACATTGCGCCAGGACACGTCACCGGTCAGCATCCGGCCCATCATCTTCAAGGAGAACCACGCCGTGTCGACCGTGCGCGTGACACCCAGCGCCAGGCTTTCTCCCAGGCCGTAACGCACCTCCACCATGGGAACGTCCGCGCCGAGCTGCACCGCGATCCGGCCGACCCGGCCGCCCTGCCCGTCGTCCTCGAGGGTCGGCGTCACGGGAATGACGAGACGGGCATCGCCGCGCTGCACGTCCAGGCGCAGGGGCTGGCCATCGCTGGCCTGGATGGCGGCGATGAGCGAGCGGGTGGTGGGATCCCGCAGCGCTTCCGCGCCCAGGATGCGGTCGCCCTCCTGCAAGCCCGCGGCCTCGCCGGCGCCGCCGGCAATCACGCCGCGCACGACGGGCGGCCCAGCCTGCAGGCCCAAGCCGGCATCGGCCAGGGGATCGGTGGCAGAGGGATCCATGTTCGATGGCGGCACCACGAACTCGCGGGAAACTTGCGCGCCGTCAACGCCGCGCACTTCCACCAGGGCTCGGCCACCGCCGGACAGCACATCCAGCAGTTTCCAGCGGGCATCGCTCCAGGAGCGCACGTCCTTGCCGTCGATCTTCTCGATGCGCTCGCCCGCCTGGAAGCCGGCGGCCGCGGCCGGCGTACCGGCGGCGGGTGCGGCCACCACGGCCTCCGGTTCCTGGGTGCCCGCCAGGTTCAGCGAGGCGTACAGCAACGCCGCCAGCGCCAGGTTGAAGAACGGCCCCGCCGCGACGATGGCGATACGCTGGCTGACGGGCTTGGCATTGAAGCTGCGCGCCACTTCCTGCGCAGGCGCACCGGGAGGCGGGTCGTCCTGCATCTTGACGTAGCCGCCCAGGGGAATGAGGGACAAGGCCCATTCGGTGCCATTCCTGTCGGTCCGGCGCGCGATGACGCGGCCAAACCCCAGCGAGAAACGCAGGACGCGCACGCCGCAAGCGCGGGCGACCCAATAATGCCCCAGCTCGTGGAAGGTAACCAGGATGCCCAGGGCCAGGGCGAAGGCGATCAGCGTGAAGAGCATGGCGGGGTCAGGAGGGAGCGTGGCCGCGCAGCGGCGCGGAAATCATCAGGGGACGCGGGGCCATCCCATCGAAAGACAGAGCCTGCGGGGGCATGGAAGGTTCCCCGCGCCAGAGGACCGGGGCGCGCCTCAGGAGACCGCCTCGGCGCGGCTCGCCTGCTCCCGGACCGCCTGGTCCAGCGCCAGCACCGACTCGAGGCTGTCGAGCGTAGCAGATGCCTGCCCCGCCTGCCACGACAGCGCCGACGCGATGCACTCGGCGATGGCGGTGTAACGCAAGCGGCCCGCCAGGAAGGCGGCCACGGCGACCTCGTTGGCGGCGTTGAAGGCGATGCAGGCCCCCTGGCCCGCGCGCAGGGCCTGGAAGGCCAGGTCGAGGCAAGGATAGCGGCCAAGCTCGGCAGCCTCGAAATCCAGCCGGCCACGGCTGGCCAGGTCCAGCGGGCTGACCCCGCTTTCCAGGCGCGCCGGGAAACCCAGCCCGTAGGCAATGGGCGTGCGCATGTCGGGCTGGCCCAGTTGCGCCAGCACCGAGCCATCGGCGTACTCGACCATGGAATGCACGACGCTTTGCGGATGGACCAGCACCTCGATGCGCTCGGGGGGCATGGCGAACAGCCAGTGCGCCTCGATGACCTCCAGCCCCTTGTTGACCATGGTGGCGGAGTCGACCGAGATCTTGCGGCCCATGCTCCAGTTCGGATGCGCGCAGGCCTCGTCCGGCGTGATGTCGGCCAGGTCCTGCCAGCGGCGCAGGCGGAACGGGCCGCCAGACGCCGTGAGGATCAGCCGCCGCACGCCGGGCGCGGGCGCCGACGGCGCGCCGGCCCGACCGCCGTGAGGCAGGCACTGGAAGATGGCGTTGTGTTCGCTGTCGATCGGCAGGAGTTCGGCGCCGTTCTCGCGCACTGCGCGCATGAAGACGGACCCCGCCGCCACCAACGCTTCCTTGTTGGCCAGCAGGACCCGCTTGCCCGCGCGCGCGGCGGCCAGCGCCGCCGGCAGGCCCGCGGCGCCGACGATGGCCGCCATGACGCTATCGGTGCCGGACTCGGCGGCGGTATCGGCCAGGGCCTGCGCCCCCACGCGGATCTCGGGCGGCGTCACGCCTGACGGCCAGGCCTGCTGGAACGCGGTGCGCGCGGCGGTGTCGGGCACGACCACGACGGCGGCCCGGCTTGCCAGCGCCTGCTCGGCCAGCTTGTCCATGCGGCTGTAGGCCGACAGGCCATGGACGGCATAGCGGTCCGGATGGCGGGCGATCACATCCAGCGTGCTGCACCCGATCGAGCCGGTGCTTCCCAGCACGGTGACACGGCGCATGGCGCTCACGTCACGACTCCGGAAAGCAGCAGCGCCACGGGCGCCACGGGCACCAGGGCGTCGATGCGGTCATAGACGCCGCCATGGCCCGGCAGCAGCGAGCCGGAATCCTTGACGCCGGCCCGGCGCTTCAGGAGGGATTCGAACAGGTCGCCCATGACGGACAACGCGGCCAGCAGCAAGGCGAAGGCCAGCGCGGCGGGCACTCCCCAGCGCTGGGCCAGGTCATGGCCGAACGTGCCCGGCCACTGCGAGCAGGCGCCAACGTAGACCGCCACCAGCACGGCGCCGGCGATGGCACCTTCCCAGGACTTGCCGGGACTGACGCGCGGCGCCAGTTTGCGGCGGCCAAAGGCGCGGCCGGCGAAATAGGCGCCGATGTCGGCCACCCACACCACCGCCATCATGCTGACGAGATACAGGGCGCCATGCGTCATGTAGAACAAGGCCAGCGCGGCCCACGCGCAATACAGCGCGGGGATCGCGAACAGCGACCACAGGATGCTGCGCGGGGCCTGCTCGACCTGCCCGCGCACCACGGCAAGCGTGCCGGCAAGCAGCCAGATGCCGGCGACGACGGGCACGAACAGCCGGGTCGTGATGGCATAGACGGTCAGGCGAGCGGAAAGATCGGCGGTGGGAGACTGCCACAGCCAGGCGCAACCCAGCGTGAGCAGGCCCATCGCAATGCCAGCGGCGACCGCGGCGGCGTCACGGCCCGGCGCGGTCAGGCGCAGCCATTCCCACAGCGCGCAGCCGGTAGCGACGGACAAAAGAACAAGCAAAGGCCAGATGCTGCCCGATGCTAGGGCCGCCGCGATCAGCGCGAGCAGGACGACGGCGGTGACGATACGGGTGCGGAGCATGGCGCTTGCCTCCGGTGTCGGGGATCGAGGCTCAGGCGCCGTTTGCCAGCTGGGCGCTGGTGCGCCCGAAGCGGCGCTCGCGCGTCTGATACCACTGGAACGCGGCCGCTATTTCTTCATGGCCGAAATCAGGCCAGTAGCGGTCGGTGAAATAGAGTTCGGTGTAGGCGAGCTGCCAGACCAGGAAATTGGAGATGCGTTGCTCGCCGCCGGTGCGGATGAACAGATCAGGCTCGGGCGCCCAGGCCATGGACAGGTACGGCGCCAGCGCCGCCTCGTCGATGCGGGCGGGGTCCGCGGCCAGTTCCGGCCGCGCACGCAGCATTTCGCGCGTTGCCTGCAGGATGTCCCAGCGCCCGCCGTAGTTGGCGGCCACGCTCAGCGTCAGGGCCGTGTTGTGCTCGGTACGGGCCTGCGCCGCCAGGATCAGGTCTTGCAGGCGCGGCTCGAAGGCGCTCAGGTCGCCCACCACGCGCAGGCGCACGCCCTGCTCTTCCAGCTTGTCGACCTCGCGTTCCAGCGCCTGCACGAAGAGCCGCATGAGTAGCGACACTTCGTCGGCCGGACGGCGCCAGTTCTCGGAGCTGAAGGCGAACAGGGTCAGGTACTCGACGCCGTGGCGGCCGCAGGCCTCCACGACGCGGCGCACAGCCTGCACGCCCTTGGCGTGCCCGGCGGTGCGCGGCAACAGGCGTTGCGTGGCCCAGCGACCATTGCCGTCCATGATGATGGCGACGTGGCGCGGGACCGCGCGCGTGTCAGGGACGGCCTGGGTGGAGCTGATGGTCATGGGCGAGCGGGATCGCGACGGCCTCAGACCGTCAGGATCTCCCCTTCCTTCGTGACGATGAGCTTGTCGATCTCGGCGATCTGCTTGTCCGTCAGCTTCTGGATGTCGTCCTGGCCGCGGCGCTCGTCGTCCTCGGAGATTTCCTTGTCCTTGACCAGCTTCTTCAGCGACTCATTGGCTTCGCGGCGCAGGTTGCGCACGGCGATCTTGGCATCCTCGCCCTCGCTCTTGACGACCTTGATCAGGTCGCGGCGGCGCTCTTCGGTCAGGGCAGGCATCGGCACGCGCATGCTTTCGCCCATGGCCTGCGGATTCAGGCCCAGGTCCGACTCGCGGATGGCCTTCTCGATCGGCTGCACCATGCTCTTTTCATAAGGCTGCACGTTCAGCGTGCGGGCATCGATCACGGTCACGTTGGCAACCTGGCCGATCGGCACGGGCGAGCCGTAATACTCGACCTGCACGTGATCCAGGATGCCGGCATGGGCACGACCGGTGCGGATCTTGGCCAGCGCGAGCTTGAAGGCGTCGATGGATTTCTCCATGCGGGACTCGGCGGACTTCTTGATGTCGGAAACGCTCATGAATAATTCCTTGCTCAGACGTGCACCAGGGTGCCCTCATCCGCGCCAGACACAACGCGCTTGAGAGCTCCGGGCTTGTTGATCGAAAACACCTTGATGGGCAGTTTCTGGTCGCGGCACAGCGCGAAAGCCGTCGCGTCCATCACCTCGAGGCGACGCACGATGGCTTCATCGAAGCTGATCCGGGCGTAGCGGGTCGCCTCGGGATCCTTGTTGGGGTCGGCGGTATAGATGCCGTCCACCTTGGTCGCCTTCAGCACGATCTCGGCGCCGATTTCCGCGCCACGCAGCGCGGCGGCCGTGTCGGTCGTGAAGAAGGGGTTGCCCGTGCCCGCGGCGAAGATGACGACCTTGCCCTCTTCGAGATAGCGCAGGGCCTTGGGACGGATATAGGGTTCGACGACCTGGTCGATGTTCAGGGCGGACTGCACGCGGGTGTCGACACCGCGGTGCTTGAGCGCGTCCTGCAGCGCCAGGGCGTTCATGATGGTGGCCATCATGCCCATGTAGTCGGCGGTCGCGCGGTCCATGCCCTGCGCGCCCGGCGCCACACCGCGGAAGATGTTGCCGCCGCCGATGACGATGGCAAGTTCGACGCCGAGGGTCGCGACTTCAGCCACTTCCTCGGTCATGCGCAGGATGGTGCTGCGATTGATGCCGAAAGCATCCTCGCCCATCAGCGCCTCGCCGGAAAGTTTGAGAAGAACCCGTTTGTACGTTCTGCTGCTCATAGGTGGTATCCCGTAGCGCGTTCCGACGAAAGCCATTCTATGCCAGATGCGTCCGACATCGGACGACCGGCCCAAATGCAAACCGCCGCCGCGCGGCCGGCCCCGAGGACCAGACCGACACGGCGGCGGCGTGACCGATCAGCCCTGGCCGGCCGCGGCAGCGGCGACTTCAGCGGCGAAATCGGTGACCTTCTTCTCGATGCCTTCACCCACCACGTACAGCTTGAACTGGGCGATGCTGGCGCCCTTTTCCTTCAGCAGCTGTTCGACGGTCTGCTTGTCGTTCTTGACGAAGGGCTGCGACAGCAGCGTGACTTCCTTCAGGAACTTCTGCACCGAACCTTCGACCATCTTGGCGACGATGTCGGCGGGCTTGCCCGACTCGGCAGCCTTCTGCTCGGCAACCGAACGCTCGGTGGCGATGTCGGATTCCGGCACGCCGGCGGCATCCAGGGCCTTGGGCTTGGTGGCGGCGATGTGCATCGCCAGGTCCTTGCCCAGTTCGTCGGCGCCCGAGAACTCGACGAGCACGCCGATGCGGCCGCCGTGCACGTAGCTGGCCAGCTTGTTCTGGGTTTCGATGCGCTCGAAGCGGCGGATCGAGATGTTCTCGCCGATCTTGCCGATCAGCGCGGTACGGGTCGAATCGACCGTGCCTTCGCCGAAGGGCGCGGCCGACAGGGCGGCGACGTCAGCGGGATTGTTGGTGGCAACGAACTGGGCCAGATCATTCACGAAGCCGACGAAATCGGGGTTCTTCGCGACGAAGTCGGTTTCGCAGTTGATTTCGATGACGGCGCCTTGCTTGGCGTCGGCCGAGATGAACAGGCCGATCAGGCCTTCGGCCGTGACGCGGGCGGCAGCCTTGCTGGCCTTGTTGCCCAGCTTGACGCGCAGCAGTTCCTCGGCGCGGGCCAGGTCGCCCTCGGCCTCGGTCAGCGCCTTCTTGCATTCCATCATGGGTGCGTCGGTCTTTTCGCGCAGTTCCTTGACCATCGAGGCGGTAATTTCAGCCATGTTCGCTCCAAATGTGTAAAACAGACCCCGGTCAGGCCGGGGCGTGAATATCAGGTGTGACGAGGGCGCACCGCAGGGCCGCGCCTCACGCGCAGCCCTGCGGGCGCCCTCTGTCCGATCAGCCTTGCGCGTCGTCCTGGACTTCGACGAACTCTTCGCTGCCTTCGGCCACTTCCTCGACCAGGCCGTTCAGGCGCTGCTCGCGGCCTTCCAGGACTGCATCGGCGATGCCCTTGGCGTACAGCGCGATGGCCTTGGCCGAGTCGTCGTTGCCGGGGATGACGTGGTCGATGCCTTCGGGCGAGTGGTTGGTGTCAACCACGGCCACGACGGGCAGGCCCAGCGAACGGGCTTCGGCGACGGCAATCTTGTGGTAGCCGACGTCGATGATGAAGAGCGCGTCGGGCAGGCCGTTCATGTCCTTGATGCCGCCGATCGACTTGTTGAGCTTGTCCAGCTCACGCGAGTACAGCAGGCCTTCCTTCTTGCTCAGGCGCTCCAGGCCGCCGTCGACCGACATGGCTTCCATGTCCTTCAGGCGCTTGATCGAGCTCTTGACCGTCTTGAAGTTGGTCAGCATGCCGCCCAGCCAACGGCTGTCAACGAAAGGCATGCCGGCGCGGGCGGCTTCGGCAGCCACCAGCTCGCGCGCGGCGCGCTTGGTGCCGACGAACAGGACCGTACCGCCCTTGGCGGCGATCTGGCGGGCGAACTTCTGGGCTTCCTGGAACTTGGCGACGGTCTGTTCCAGGTTGATGATGTGGATCTTGTTGCGATGACCGAAGATGTACGGGGCCATCTTCGGGTTCCAGTAACGGGTCTGGTGGCCGAAGTGGACACCGGCTTCCAGCATTTCGCGCATGCTAACGGACATGAGAATTTCTCCTAGGGTTTGGACTGGTATTGCGCCTGCACCCCCTGCCCTGCTTGATGACTGGACAGGTGGCACCCTGGTGGCGCAACACGCGATTCGGGACGGTTCGATATTGACGATGGCGGCACAATCCGTGCTCGAGAGCACTGCCAGCACTACCATCCGCAACGCATCAGCGTCGAAGAGACACGCTAGACTGTGGGTTGGCGTGTGGGTTTGGCGCGCGGCCTGGCGGCCCCGTTCCTGCCATCAGCCCCAAAACGGTCCCAGCGCTTTGAGGCAAGCCTATAATTCTACTATCTTTTCACAGCAGCCCTCAAGTCACACATGAATCTCGTCACCGATCCGGCCGATCTGGCCAACATGCGCGCCGCCTGCCAGGACGCCGCGCGCATCCTGGATTTCCTCGCTCCCCATGTCAAACCTGGCGTCACGACGGGCGAACTGGATCGGTTGTGCCGTGAGTACAGCGCGGAACTGGGCGTGAAATCGGCCACCGTGGGCTATGCCCCGCCCGGCTACCCGCCCTTCACCGGCGCCATCTGCACCTCGGTCAACCATCAGGTCTGTCATGGCGTTCCCGGCGACAAGGTGCTGAAAAACGGGGACATTCTCAATATCGACGTCACCATCATCAAGGACGGCTGGTTCGGCGACACGAGCCGCATGTTCCACATCGGCGAGCCCACCATCCTGGCGCGCCGCCTGGTCGACATCACCTTCGAATGCATGTGGCTGGGCATCGACAAGGTCCGTCCCGGCAACACGCTGGGCGACGTGGGCGCGGCCATCCAGAAATACGCCGAGAAGAACGGCTATTCCGTGGTGCGCGAATTCTGCGGCCACGGCATCGGCCGCCGCTTCCACCAGGATCCGCAGGTGCTCCACTATGGCAAGCCCGGCACCGGCGTGAAGCTCGTGCCCGGCATGATCTTCACGGTCGAGCCCATGATCAACGCCGGCCGCCGGGAAATCCGCCAACTGTCCGACGGCTGGACCGTCGTCACGCGCGACCACAGCCTTTCCGCGCAGTGGGAACACACCGTGCTGGTCACCGACACCGGCTACGAAGTGCTGACCATTTCCGATGGCGTGCAAGCGCCACCCGCGCTGATCTCCCAAGCCCAGCAACCCTGATCCCGCCCGCCACCGCGAGCCCAGCATGCGCCAGACCGACCTCTCCGACCTGCGTGACCGCTTGCGCAACAGGCGCGCCGCCGCCATTGCGCAGTTTCGCGAGCACCTGCGCCCGGACACCCTGCTCGGCGACCTGCGCCGCGCGACCGACCACGCACTGCGCGAGCTGCTGAAGCTTTGCCCGCTGCCCGCCGGCGCCACGCTGGCCGCGGTCGGCGGCTATGGCCGCGGCGAGCTGTACCCCTATTCGGACGTCGACCTGCTGCTGCTCCTGCCCGACGCCCCCGGCCCGGCGGACGAAAGCGCACTGGAACGCCTGGTGGCGGCGCTGTGGGACATCGGCCTGGAGCCCGGCCACAGCGTGCGTACCATCGCGCAATGCAAGATCGAGGCCGATGCCGACATCACGGTCGAGACCTCGCTGCTGGAGTCGCGCTGGCTGGGCGGCAGCCGCACGCTGATGCGCCAGTTCGAACAGGCCATGCAGGACCGCCTGGACGCTGGGCGCTTCTTCCAGGACAAGCGGGTGGAAATGCAGCAGCGCCACGCGCGCTACAACGACACGCCCTACTCCCTGGAGCCCAACTGCAAGGAATCACCGGGTGGCCTGCGCGACCTGCAGGTCATCCTGTGGATGTCGCGCGCGGCCGGATTCGGCGACTCCTGGCGCGCCATCGCGCGCAACGGGCTGCTGACCGACACCGAGGCCCGCGACCTGCGCCGCGCCGAGCAGGCCTTCAAGCGCCTGCGCATCGAGCTGCACCTGCTGTCCGGACGCCGCGAGGACCGCGTGCTGTTCGATCTGCAACCGGGCCTGGCCCAGGTCTATGGCATCGAGGCGACCGCCACGCGTCGCGCCAGCGAAGTGCTGATGCAGCGCTATTACTGGGCGGCGCGGCTGGTCACGCAGCTGAATACGATCCTGGTGCAGAACGTCGAGGAGCGGCTGTTTCCGCGCCCCCTGGACGACGCGCACGAGATCGACGAAGACTTCCGCAACCTGCATGGCCGCCTGGACATCCGGCTGGACGACGCGTTCGAACGCAACCCGACCCTGGTGCTGCGCGCGTTCCTGACCATGCAGCAGCACCCCGAGCTGACCAGCATGTCCGCGCGCACGCTGCGCGCGCTGTGGCACGCGCGGGACCGCATCGACGCGCAATTCCGCGACAATCCGGTCAACCGCAAGCTGTTCCTGCAGATCCTGCAGCAGCCGCGCGGCATCGTGCACGAACTGCGCCGCATGACCATGCTGAACATCCTGCCGCGCTACCTGCCGGTGTTCCGGCACATCGTGGGCCAGATGCAGCACGATCTCTTCCACGTCTACACCGTCGACCAGCACACGCTGGCCGTCATCCGCAACCTGCGCCGCTTCACCATGCCCGAGCACGCGCAGGAGTACCCCCTCGCCAGCCAGCTGATCTCCAGCTTCGACCGGCACTGGGTGCTCTACGTGGCAGCGCTGTTCCACGACATCGCCAAGGGCCGGGGCGGCGACCACTCCGAACTGGGCGCCATCGACGTGCGGCAGTTCGCCCAGGACCACGGCATGGACAGCGAGGACGCCGAGCTGGCCGAATTCCTCGTGCGCAAGCACCTGCTCATGTCCACGGTGGCGCAGAAACGCGATCTCTCCGACCCCGAGATCGTGCGCGGCTTCGCGCAGGCCGTTGGCGACGAACGCCACCTGACCGCCCTGTATCTGCTGACGGTGGCCGACATCCGCGGCACCAGCCCGAAGGTCTGGAACGCCTGGAAAGGCAAGCTGCTGGAAGACCTCTATCGCCTGACGCTGGCCGTGCTGGGCGGCGCCCGGCCGGGCGACGCCAACACCGTGCTGGCGCAACGCCGCGAGGAGGCCGCCCGCCTCACCCGCCTGGCCGGCCTGCGCGACGACGCCCGCGATGCGTTCTGGAACCAGCTGGACGTGGCCTACTTCCTGCGCCACGATGCGGCCGAGATCGCCTGGCACACCCGCCACCTGTATCACCGCGTGAACCCCGGAGAGCCGGTGGTGAAGGTGCGCCCCACCGAGCAGGGCGAAGGCCTGCAGGTCATGGTCTATACGCGCGACACGCCGGAACTCTTCGCCGCGATCTGCGGCTATTTCGGCATGCGCAACATGAGCATCCAGGACGCACGCATCCACACCACCCGCCTGGGCTGGGCACTGGACAGCTTCATCGTGCTGGCGCCCGATCACGTCGGCAACCTGCGCGCCCAGGCCACGCTGGTCGAACACGAACTGGCATCCCGGCTGACCGATACCGCCAGCGCCGCGCAGGTCGAACAGCAAGGCGCGCGCTACGGCAGCTCGCGGCAATCCCGGCTGTCGCGCATCTTCCCCATCCGCCCCTATGTCGAACTGCAGCCCGATGAGCGCAGCAAGTCCTGGCGCCTGTCGCTGACCGCCACCGACCGCCCCGGCCTCCTGCACGGCCTGGCGCAGGTGTTCAACGAACACGGCATCAACCTGCAGACCGCCAAGGTGATGACGCTGGGCGACCGCGTCGAGGACGTCTTCGTGATCGACGGGTCCGCGCTCGAGCATCCGCGCAGCCAGTTGCGTTTCGAACGCAGCATCATCGAGCTGCTGTCGGATGGGGCGAAACGTGCTGCTTGATCACTACGCCCCGATCTTCCTGAGCAGCCTGCTGTTCGCGCTGGCCACCCTCTTCCCGATCCTGAATCCGCCCGCCGTCGCGCCGATCTTCCTCTCGCTGACGGAAGGCGCGTCGCTGGCCACCCGCGCCGCGCTGGCCAAGCGCATCGCCCTGAACGCGCTGATGATGCTGGTGATCGCCATGACGCTTGGCCATATCGTGCTGGCGTTCTTCGGCATCTCGCTGGCCATCGTGCGCGTGGGCGGCGGCATGCTCGTCATCGCCAGCGCCTGGCGTCTCGTGAACTCGCCCGACGGCGGCACCGGCCACGCCGCGCAGCTGGCCGAGCCCTTCACCAGCGAAATGGCGCGCGCCCGCGCGTTCTACCCCCTGACCTTCCCCATCAGTTGCGGGCCCGGCACCATCGCCGCGGCCATCACCGTGGGCGCCTCGCTGCGCGACGACCAGACGGCCACCAGCATGGTCCGCCTGGCGGGCTCCCTGCCCGCCCTGCTGCTCGTCTCTTTCTCGCTGTTCCTGTGCCTGCGCTTCGCCGCGCGCTTCCTGCATAAGCTGGGCGAAAGCGGCACGGCGGTGTTCATGCGACTGTCCGCATTCATCCTGCTGTGCCTGGGCGTGCAGATCGTCTGGGACGGGATATCGGAACTGTTGCTGCAATGGCTGGTCCGTGCAGGGGTCGCCCCCGCGGGGGCTCCCTCCCCCCTGTCCTTCCTGCTCGGCAAGGTAATCGCATCATGACTTTCAATTCCCGCTTCCTGCTGGGCCTGGTCGCCACCCTCAGCCTGGGCGCCGTCGGCATCGCGCTGGTGTCGCAATACGCCTTCGACATGCCGCCTTGCGCCTGGTGTGTCATGCAGCGCCTGATCTACCTCGCCATCGGCGGGCTGTGCCTGCTCGGGCCGCTCCTGCCCGTGGGCCTGGCGCGCCGCGCGCTGGCAAGCCTGGGCGTCCTGCTGGCCGCCTCCGGCGTGCTGGCCGCCTGGTACCAGTTCAACGTCGCCGCCAAGCTGTTCTCGTGCGACCAGACTTTCGCCGACCGCTTCATGACCGGCATCGGCCTGGACGCCGCGGTGCCCTGGCTGTTCGGCATCTATGCCAACTGCATGGACGCCGTCGTGCACGTGCTCGGCATCGAATACGCCATCTGGAGCCTGTCGCTCTTCGTCGTGCTCGGCCTGCTGCTGATCCTGGCAGCCACCCGGCGCGCCTGACTTCACCGCCGGCGCCGCCGGCAAGACCCGGAAAACAGAACGCCCCGTCCATCGGACGGGGCGTTCTGTCATTCAGCACAAGCGCCAGGCGTGCGCGGCGCGCGGCGCTCAGGCTTCGTTCGCGGCATAGCCCATGTTGAACTGCAGGCCGCCGGCCTCATGCTCCGCGGCTTCGCGGCGCTCGCCCAGGCGGGCCAGGTACTCCGGCGTGATGTCGCCGGTGATGTACTCGCCCGTGAAGCACGACGCATCGAAGCGCGTCAACGCAGGATTCAGGTCGGTGACGGCCTGCTGCATGGCCGCGATGTCCTGGTAGATCAGGGCATCGGCGCCGATGATGCGGGCTACTTCCTGTTCGTCCCGGCCATGGGCGATCAGTTCCGTCTGGGTGGGCATGTCGATGCCGTAGACGTTGGGGAAACGCACGGGCGGCGCGGCCGAGGCCATGTAAACCTTGTTCGCGCCAGCGGCGCGCGCCATGTCCACGATTTCGCGGCTGGTGGTGCCACGCACGATGGAGTCATCGACCAGCAGCACGTTCTTGCCCTTGAACTCCATGCCGATCGCATTGAGCTTCTGGCGCACGGACTTCTTGCGCACGGCCTGCCCCGGCATGATGAAGGTGCGGCCCACGTAGCGGTTCTTGATCAGGCCTTCGCGGTAGTTCAGGTTGAGCCGGGCAGCGAGCTGCATGGCGGCCGGACGCGAGGAGTCGGGAATCGGCATGACCACGTCGATGTCACCCAGGCGCAGCGTGCGGGCCAGCTTGTCGGCCAGGTACTCCCCCATGCGCAGGCGCGAGCCATAGACCGAGACGCCGTCGATCAGCGAATCGGGGCGGGCGAAATAGACGTATTCGAAGATGCAGGGGTTCAGCGAGGGATTCTCGGCGCACTGGCGCTGCGAGAACCGGCCGTCCTCATCGATGAACACCGCCTCGCCGGGCTGCACGTCGCGCACGAAGGCGAAACCGCTGCCTTCCAGGGCCACCGACTCGGAGGCCACCATCCACTCCACGCCCGCCTCGGTTTCCATGCGGCCCACGCAAAGGGGCCGGATGCCGTTGGGGTCGCGGAAGGCCAGCACCCCGTAGCCGGCGATCTGCGCCACGACGGCATAGCCGCCACGCACACGCTTGTGCACCGCTGCCACGGCGCGGAAGATCGCGTCCTCGTCCAGCGACACGCCATTGGCGGCGCGCTGCATCTCGTGCGCCAGCACGTTCAGCAGCACTTCGGAGTCGGAATTGGTGTTGATGTGCCGGCGGTCGATGCGGAACAGCGACTCGCGCAACTCGCGCCAGTTGGTCAGGTTGCCGTTGTGGGCCAGCGTGATGCCGAAAGGCGCGTTCACGTAGAACGGCTGCGCTTCCTCGGCGCTGCTGCTGGAACCCGCGGTGGGGTAGCGCACGTGGCCGATGCCGCTGGTGCCCGGCAGCGAGCGCATGTTGCGGGTGCGGAACACGTCGCGCACCAGGCCATGCGCCTTGTACATGTTGAAGTTGCTGGCCTGCGACGTGGAGATGCCGGCAGCGTCCTGTCCCCGGTGCTGCAGGAGCAGCAAGCTGTCATAGAGCAGCTGGTTGACCGGTCCGCGCCCGACAACCCCAATGATTCCACACATGGTGATTTCCTGTCTTGGATGACTACTGACTGATTACTGGTTGCGGCTCGGCCTGCTCGCCATAAGGCACCCACGTTGCCAACGAAGGAGGCAGCCACATCTTGACTTGCCGCACCGCCTTTTCAGCGGTGCCTGAAAACATTGCCTCGCGCCACCAGGTTTCCTGGGGCAGCGGCGTGTACCCGGCCAGCACCATCAACGCCAGCACCATGACCGCCCCGCGCAGCAGGCCGAACAGGCCGCCCAGGCCATGGTCGGCGGGGGTCAGCCCGGTGCTGCGCAGCAGCGCGGCCAAGGTCATGTTGACCAGGCCCACGCCCAGCAGCACGACGATGAACACCGCTGCGTAGGACACGCCCATGCGCAGCAAGGAGGTTTCAATATAGGGTTCCAGCCAGACGTACACCGTCGGCCCCCACCAGATCGCGGCGACGAAGGCCAGCGCATAGGCGATGAGCGAGAGCACTTCCTTGAGCAGGCCGCGAACCAGCCCCAGCACCGCCGAAACGGCCAGGATGGCCAGGACGACGAAATCGAATCCGGTCACTGTGCGGCAATGAATCCGTTGTCATAGCCCAGCGTCCGCAAGCGGGCCTGGGCAGCCTGGGCCGCGTCGCGCGACGGGAACGGCCCCACGCGCAGGCGATATTGCTGCTTGCCACCGGCGGACACGGGCTCGACGAAGGCGTTGGTCACGCCCGCGGCATGCAGCTTGTCGCGCCGGCTGTTGGCATCGACCTGCGTGGTGTAGGCAGCGATCTGCAACACGAAGGCGCCCCGCGCGTTGGCGGCGGGCTTGGGCGCGGGCTTGGCTGGCGCCTCGCCGCGGCCCTCGAGCAGCGCCAGCGCGCGCGCGCCATCGTCGCTGCGGGAATCCTGGGGCTTGGGCGCGGGCTTCGCGGGCGTTTCACGCTGCTCGGCAGGGTGCTGCGCGGGCGGACGCTGGGCTTGCTGCTGCGTGGCGGGCGGTTGCGTGGCGGCCACGGGAGGCTGTGCAGGCGCGGGCTGCTGCAGGGCGTCGCCTGCCAGCGCGGGCGGCTGCGGCACGGCCTCGGGTGCTGCCGCGGGTGCGGCGGGCGCAGCCTGCGGTGCGGAAATCTGCGGTTGGTAGGGCGTGTTGCGGTCGGGAATCCGGATGGGGATGTCGTCGGCCACAGGCACGGGCTCGGAGTCGAGCACCATCGGCAGCACGATCACGGCCGCCAGCACCAGGGCGACCGCGCCAGCCAGGCGCCGCCGGGCGCGGGCACGCAGCTCGGCGGCCTGGGCCTCGCTGGAGACAGAGGGACGAGCCTTGCCCGCCTGCTTCTGGGACGAGGCGGAGTCACTGCGCGAGAACAATCCCATCAAAAACATCCCTTGCTGGCGTGGCGAACGGGTCGAGGTGAACGCATCGGAAACGTATACCGGGCCACGTGCATGTCAGCGGCGCTCAGCGGCCCCGACTCAGTGGCCCAAGACTCAAGCGGAGCGGCCCAGTGCCTGGAGCACGGCCGCCACCGTCAGGAAGGACCCGAACACCACGATTCTATCACCCTCACCTGCCTCGCCCAGCGCCGTTTCAAAGGCTTGCGCCGCGCTGGCGGCGGCCTGCACGCGGGGCTCGTCGGCCTTGTGCGGATCCAGCGCCAAGGTGTCGCGCACCTGCCCGGCCAGCGCCTCGCCGTCGCGCCCCCGGGCGCCGGGCAACGTGGCGCAATGCCAGCGATCGATGCGGCGGCCCAGGGCCTGGATGACGGCGCCGGCGTCCTTGTCGGCCAGCATGCCGAACACCGCGTGCGTGTAGGGGAAGAAGCCCATGTTGTCCAGGTTCTGCGCCAGGACGGCCGCGGCATGCGCATTGTGGGCCACGTCGAGGATGATGGCGGGCTTGCCCGGCACGATCTGGAAGCGTCCGGGCAAGGAGGCCTGCGCCAGCCCCAGGCGCACCGCCTGCTGCGGCACGGGCAGGCGCTCGTGCACCGACTCCAGCGCCGCCAGCGCGGCGCAGGCATTCAACAACTGGTTGGCGCCACGCAACGCCGGATAGGCCAGTGCGCGGCGGCGCTGGCTGCGCCCGCCGTAATTCCATTGCTGGCGGTCGCCCGCATAGTTGAAATCGTGGCCAAAGCGCCACAGGTCCGCGCCGATGGCCTGGGCATGCGCCAGCAGGGACTCGGGCGGCACGGGGTCGCTGCAGATGGCCGGGCGGCCCGGCCGGAAGACATGGGCCTTCTCGAAACCGATGCGTTCGCGCGTGTCGCCCAGCCAGTCGGTATGGTCGATATCGACACTGGTCACGATGGCGCAATCAGCATCGATGATGTTCACCGCGTCCAGGCGCCCGCCCAGGCCCACTTCCAGCACGGCCGCGTCAAGCCCGGCATCGGCGAACAGGCTCAGGATGGCCAGGGTGGTGAACTCGAAATAGGTCAGCGGCACCTCGGCGCGCGCGGCTTCCACCCGCTGGAACTGGGCGATCAGGTCCGCATCGCTGGCGTGCTCGCCATTGACACGCGCCCGTTCGTTGAAGGCCAGCAGGTGCGGCGAGGTGTAGAGGCCGGTCCGGTAGCCGGCAGCCAGCAGCATGGCCTCCAGCATTGCGCAGGTGGAGCCCTTGCCGTTGGTCCCGGCCACCACGAACGTGACGCAATCCAGCTTGAGCGCCATGCGTTCGGCCACCTGCCGCACCCGCTCCAACCCCATGTCGATGGGACGGGCGTGGATGGATTCGAGATAGCCCAGCCAATCATCCAGCGTGGCGGCGGCGCCAGGTACGGGTAGCGACATGACAGCATGTGTGAACGGGAAAGGCCGAAGTGTAGCGCAGGCGCCTCGCGTTTCTACGGGACAACCCGACCCCCCATTCCCTTGAACAGCACCCTAAAGTTCCCTGGATTACGACCGTAACCAGTCCGAGAAGCGTCGCGGCGTCACCGTGCGCGCATGGTGCGAATAAAACTGCCTTTCGGAGCCCCCATGGCCATCCCTCCCGTCACTCCCGCAGTCGCGTCCGTGCAGGCCGCGCCGATCCTGCCCGATTCCGCGCTCCAACTGCCCAGCACCACCGTGGCGGCGGTCGGCGACGCCCAGAAATCCTCGGCGGGCGACACCGCGACCTCCAATCAGGGACAGAACCCTGCCAATGCGGGCGCCGACAACACGACCCAGACGCTCGAAGGCGCGATCGAAGAACTCAACCGCGGCATGCAGGCGTGGTCGACCCAGTTGCAATTCGAGGTCGACCCCGAAATCCAGCGCCTGGTGGTGAGCGTGCTGGACGCCGAAACGGGCGACACCATCCGCACCATCCCCAGCGAAGCCGTGTTGCGCATGGCGAAAATCATCGTCAGCCTGCAAGGCCAGATCGTCAACGCCCAGGCCTGAAACAAGCCGGCGTCACCGGAATTTCAAGAATTGGCAGGTGATGTGCCCTTTTCCCGCCTGATAGATGGGACGGACCCGGGCGCACAATACCTAACTTAGGAGCACTGAAGCATGGCAATCTCCAACATCGGCGTCGGTTCGGGTCTTCCGCTGGATCAACTTCTGGCTGATCTGCGCAAGAACTCGGAAGCCCCGCTCACCGTCATCCAGAACAAGCAGACCGTCGCCAACGCGCGCCTGTCCGCCTACGGCGTGCTGAAAAGCAGCGTCGAAGCCGTGCAGAAGGCCGCCGAGGCCCTGGGCAAGGCGTCCACCTATGGCGCGGTCAAGGTCACCTCGAACAGCACCGACACGCTGACCGTCACGGGGTCGGACAAGGCCATCGCCGGGCAATACAACGTCGAGATCACGGAACTGGCCAAGGCGCAATCGCTGGTCGGCCTGGGCCGCGAAGATCGCACCAGCAACATCGGCAACGGCGGCGTCATCACCTTCACGCGTGAAGACGGCACGACGGCCAAGCTGGACCTGAGCGGCAAGGACACGTCGCTGGATGCCATCGTGGCAGCCATCAATGCAGATCCCTCGCTGGGCGTGAACGCCACGCTGATCAACGACGGCTCCGACTCGCCCCACCGCCTGATGCTGACCGCCAGCACGACCGGCACCGACGCCTCCATCACCAGCATCTCGGTCGAGGGCAACGCCGACCTGCAGAGCCTGCTGGGCTATGACGCGGCCGATCCCTCCGCCCACACCCTGGAGCAGAAGACCGAGGCCCTGAACGCCAAGCTGACGATCAACGGCATCGAGATCACCAGCCAGACCAACACGGTGACCGACGCCGTCGAAGGCCTGACGCTCACGTTGAACAAGAAGACGAGCACGGACCCCGTGCTCGTCAGCGCGACCCGCGATCCCTCGGTGGCCACCAAGGCCGTCACGGATTTCGTGAACGCCTACAACAACATGAACACCAATATCCGCCAGCTGACCAGCTACAACGCGGATAACGGCCAGGCCAGCGTGCTGACCGGCGATTCGGTGTCGCGCAACATCCAGAGCCAGATGCGCTCGATCCTGGACTTCTCGCTGCCCGGCACCGCCGTCGGCACGCTGGCAGGCCTGGGCATCACCACCAATCCCGCTTCCGGCGCCTTGACGGTGGACAGCACCAAGCTCGAAGCCGCACTGAAGGCGAACCCCTCCGAGGTGATCGCCTTCTTCGCTGGCGAAGACGGCCTGTCAGCCCGCCTGCAGAAGACCACCGAGAGCATCCTCAACACCGAGCAGGGCATCATCAGCACCGCCCAGAGCGGCGCCAAGCGCCAGGTGGACGACCTGAAGACGCAACTCGCCTCGGCCGAAGCCCGCATCGATAGCCAGATGGAAGTCTATCGGAAGCAGTTCCTGGCGCTGGACAAGATCGTCACCCAGATGAACGCCACGTCCAACTATCTCACGCAACAGCTTGAGATGCTGAGCGCCAACGCCACCAAGAAGAATTAATGAGCTACGCCACCCGCCGGTCCCCGGGCGCACGCGGTATCGCCCACACCTATTCCAATATCGGCCTCGAGACCGAGGTGCTCAGCGCCTCGCCCGAGAAGCTGATCACCCTGCTGCTCGATGGCGCGCGCGCCGCCATCGCACGCGCCAAGCTGTACATGGAAGAAGGCAACATCCCGGCGCGTGGCCAGTCCATCTCCAAGGCGCTGGACATCATTGAAAACGGCCTGAAGGCCTGCCTTGACATGGAAAAGGGCGGTGAAATTGCCGTCAATCTCCGCAATGTCTACGAGCTGGCCTCGCATAATCTACTCCTGGCCAACCTGAATGCCGACATCGAGCGACTGGACGTCGCCGATCGACTGCTCGCCGACATCGCCGATGCCTGGCGCGCCGTTACCGGCAAGGGGAGCTGAACTTCCCACCTTCTCCGTTACGAAGGACTTCCTTGTCTACCCGCGCCTCCTCCTCCCCTTCGCCGCAGCCCCCCATCCTGCGCCAGTATGAAAAGATCGCGGCCATCACCGACGCGATGCTTGCAGCCGCCCGCCAAGGCGACTGGACACTCGTCCTGCAACTCGGCCAGCAGTATTGCGAACTGGCCGAGGAGATCCGCACGCTCGACGACTCCGGTCCCCTGGATGATGCGGGACGCGAACAGAAACACGACTTCCTCGTGCGCATTCTCGAAAACGATGCGCTGACCCGCGACCTCGCCGTTCCCCAACTTGCCCGGCTGGGTGATCTGCTGGGACGCATGAAGCGCCAGCAATCCCTGATCCACACCTACGGACTCTCGGCGCCTGAGGTATGAGCGTCGGATCGTCAGCGCTGGGCACGCTGCTGGTCCAGCGCCTCGACGCGGTGCTGGGCACCACGCTTGCCCAGCACGCCAACCTGATCAACGGTGCACGCCCTGACGCCCTGGCGCAGGCAGCCGCGGCCGCCAGGCTGCTCGGCCCCGATGTGCCGGGCAGCCGCACGGAAAAGGAAACGCTGGAGCGCACCCGCATCGACGGCACGCGCGGCTCCGGCCGCGGTGCCGGCCAGATCGCCGGCCAGAACGACGACGGCGCCGTGGCCGGCCGCATGCGCCATGCCAGCACCGCCTCGACGCTCTCGGCCCCCACCTCGCTGGGAATGACGGCGCGCACCATCCTGGCGCTGCTGTCGCGTTACCCCGACCCCGCCCCGCCCGCCACCGGGAAGGCGCCGCTGTGGTCCACGCCTGCGCAGGCCGGTGGCGCGGCCGCCCCGGCCGCCGCCGCGCCGGGCGCCCAAGGTTCGCCCGCCCCCCGTACGGAAGGCCAGCCTGCCGCGCCGCAAGGCGGCGCCAGCGCGACGGCCGCCACGCAACAGGCCGCCCCTGCCCTGGCCCAGGCACCCAGCGCTGCCCTCCTCGCCCGCGCGCTGGCACAGGCCCTGGACGGCAGCGGATTGTTCTATGAGTCCCACCTGGCGGCGCTGGCCTTTGGCAAGCGCACGCCCGCGCAACTGCAGGCCGAGCCCCAGGCGCGCCTGCACCAGCAGAATCCCCAGCCTGACGGCCAGCGCGCCGGTGATACCGCCGGCCGCCCTGCCGCCGACACCCCGCAAGCGACCCAGGCCCGCGCCAACGACATCCTGTCCTCGCGCGGCACGGAACCCGCGCCCCAGGCCGCCTCGCCGCAGGCCGGCGCCACGCTGACCGCCTCGGGCGTGCACCCCGATTCCGCCATGCTGGTGCGCCAGCAACTGGAAGTGCTTGCCAACCAGATGGTCAGTTGGCGCGGCGAGGCCTGGCCCGATGCCCCCATGTGGTGGGAAGTGGGCCGCGATGCCGAGCAAGGCGCCAGCCCCGAGCAAGGGCCTGCCTGGTCCAGCCGCCTGGTGCTGGAACTGCCCACGCTCGGGCGCGTCGAGGCGCACCTGCAGCTTGCCGCCGGCAACCAGCTCGTCATGCGCCTGGCCGCGCCCGACAGCGCCAGCCGGCTGCAGGAAGCCTCCGAACTGTTGCGCAACCGCTATGAGGCGGCAGGCTTTGCGCTGACGCATTTCAGCGTGGATGCCAACGCGGCGGACGCCCCGTCACCGGAGCCGTCGCCATGAGCCAAGCCACGCCCGGCAACCGCAAGACCGCCATCGCCTTGCGCTATGACTCGGAACAGGATCGCGCACCTCGCGTCGTGGCCAAGGGCTATGGGATACTGGCGGATGCAATTCTCCGCGCCGCGCACGAAAACGATCTCTACGTCCATGAATCGCCCGAACTCGTGGGCCTGCTGATGCAGGTGGATCTGGACAGTCACGTTCCTCCCCAGATGTATCTCGCCGTCGCAGAACTGATGGCATGGCTCTATCGCCTGGAATCCGCCGATAACGCGCCATCCGCGCGTATCGGAGAGCCGGGTCAGTCGTAACACCAAGAGAATCCAACATGTCCCTGGCCAACACAGAAAACGATCCCGATTACTGGCTTTCCAGCCCGGAAGACATCCGCGCGGCCCTCTTCGAACTGATGCACCCGGACAGCCACATCGTCGTGCGCGATCCGGCCGAGCGCGAGCTCGCCGTGCAACTGCTGGCAATCGACAAGTCCACCCGGTCGTTCTTCTGGCTGCCCCGCGACTACGAAGGTTCGGACTTCGCCGAGAACGACACCCGCGGCCTGATGGCGGGCACGGTGTTCGACGTCATCGGCCACGGCTACAGCGGCGTGCAGATCCGCTTCCGCATCAGCCGCCCCGAAGTCGTGCGCCTGGATGACGGCCGCTCGGCACTGTGGTCCGGCTTCCCGGAAAGGCTTGCCCGCATCCAGCGCCGCCGCTCCTTCCGCGCGCAGGTCCAGGTATCGGGCAGCCAGCCCGGCATCGTGGCGCGCTGGACGCCAGCCGCGCTGGCCGCCGGGACGTACACCTTCAACATCCGTGACATCTCGATCGAAGGCATCGGCATGCGCTGCAACGCGCTGCTGAGCGACCTGCCTGCCCCCGGCGAAACCATGAAGGACGTGACGCTGGATTTCGGCGACGCCGGCACCCTGCGCACCTCGCTGCAGGTCCGCAACGCGTATGCGCTGGGCCGCCAGCCGGGCCAACCCCTGCCCGACGGCTCGACCCCGCATGTCGACCCGGCCCTCGAAGGCGTGAAGCCCCCGGTGGCCAAGGCCCAGACGCACGGCGCACACCCGCCCCTGACGCACCTGGGCGCCCTGTTCATCGATCTGGATGCCCGCCAGGAGACCTGGCTGCAGCAGGTGGTGTGGCGCCTGGAAAAGCAGCGCAACAGCTCACACGATTGACGCGCAGCAACTCGTGCCGCTGGCGGCGCAAGTAACGCAACACCCGATGACCGTCATCGGGTGTTTTGCTTTCTCGTTGCGCGGTACTGCTCAATCCACCCGACTGACTGCGCGATGCCGCCGAATGGGAAGAAGTGCAGGCTGACCGTTCCATGCGCTGGCGTCAGGCCGGCAGCCAGGCGATCGACGAAACGGTCCGGTCCCGCCGTGCCAAGCAGCTTGCCGATGGAAATACCGTACTTGGCCAGCATCGACGCGCACGCACCGACGCCACACATGGCGGCATAGCGCGCAAGCACCGCGACGCCCGCGGGACCCGGTACGCCCACCCGCACAGGGTGCGCGATGCCACGCGCGCGCAATGCCTCCAGCCACGTCAGCACGACGTCGGCGTCGAAGACGAACTGCGTGACGATCGAAGGCGCCATGCCACGCCCCTCGATGCCGCGGCACTTGCGTTCGAGAACCTCCCAGCGATCGGCCACGCTCATGACAGGATGGCCTTCCGGATGGCCGCCCACGCCGAGGGCCTTGATGCCGGCGCGCTCGAAGACACCCGTGTCGATCAGCGAGAAGCTATCGGGAAACGGCCCCTTGGGCGTGGAAGGGTCTCCCGCGATCACGAAGCAGCGTTCCACGCCTGCCTCGGCGGCCGCGCGCGCGACGAAGGCTTGCAGCTCGGAGAGCGACGCGACACGGCGCGCGGAAATATGGGGCATGGGCTCGAAGCCCAGTTCGCGCACCGCCCGCGCCGCGGCCAGCCGCGCCGCGTTGCCCTCGCCCGCCAGGTAGGGGATGGAAATGGTCGAGGCGGGCGGGAGACGGGGCGCCACCGCGGTCAACGCGGGGATGTCCTTCGCGCTGACTTCCATCGAGTAGCAGTCATGCAGCGGTGGCCTGCGCGCGACAGCAACGTCCATCAGCGGGAATCCCGCGCGGTGCCGGCGGCAGGCGCGATGGCAGGCTGCCGGGCAAGCTCGATGAAGGCGCGCAGATAGTCGGTGGCATCGTCCGCCTCCCGTGCGCCCAGGAAGATCTGCTTGGCGATGCCGCGCGCGCCCAGCCGCACGGGCACCACGTCCATCCTGGCCGCGTACTCCTCGACCAGCCAGCGCGGCAAGGCCGCCACGCCACGGCCGCTGGCCACCATCTGCAGCATGATGTCGGTGGTTTCAATGGCTTTGTGGCGCTTGGGCGCAACACCGGCAGGCAACAGGAACTGGTTGTAGATATCCAGCCGCTCGACATCGACGGGATAGCTGATGAGCACTTCATGGGTCAGTTGCTGGGGCTTCACGTAGGCCACGCCAGCCAGGGCGTGGCCTTTGGCCACGACCAGCACCTGCTCGTAGTCGAACACGGGCTCGAACGTCAGCCCCGGCTTGAACAAGGGGTCTGGCGTGACCAGAAGATCGATCTCATAGCCGAACAACGCACCGATCCCGCCGAACTGGAACTTCTGTTTGACGTCGACATCCACGTCTGGCCATGCCGCCAGATAGGGCGACACCACCTTGAGCAGCCATTGATAGCAAGGGTGGCACTCCATGCCGATGCGCAGCGCCCCACGCTCGCCCTGCGCAAACTGGCCCAGGCGCTCTTCGGCCAGGTCCAATTGCGGCAGCACCCTGTTCGCCACGGCCAGCAGGTACTGGCCCGCCTGCGTCAGGCGCAGGCTTCGGCCTTCGCGTAGCCAGACATCGGTGCCCAGTTGCTGTTCCAGCTTCTTCATGCTGTGGCTCAAGGCCGATTGGGTCAGGTTCAGCACGCCCGCGGCGGCCGTCAACGACCCCTGTTTCTCGACCTGCTGCACGATGCTGAGGTGGATGCGCTCAAGCATTTATATGATCCAGATTCATGGATTTGTGAAATAAAACCATTTTACTTCATCACCCCAGCTGTCTAGCATCTGCTCCCATATCCGCGTTCTTCAGAGCATGCCTTGACCACCATCAACACCCTCACATTTGCGATGCACCCGAGCAGGTTCCTGCATCGAACCCTGACGGCTCACGGCTGCGCCTGACGTCGCGGACGAGCTGAACGCGCGCCGGCCGCAAGAAGCGTCCCCGAGGCAGGGTGGCATACCGCCCACCAGATCGCCCGGCCCACCCCGCCGACCCAGTCGCCGAAGCCCTCCCCTTGCGTGCGCGAGCGCCTGCACGCTGGCCACTCCCCAGAGAAGCAACCATGACACGTCCCCTCCGTTTAGTCGCTGTTTCCGGCGGGCTGCAGCGCCCGTCCAAGGCTGCGACCCTGGCAGCGCACCTGCTGGACCTGATCGCCGGCGAAGTGCCCTGCGAACCACGCCTGATCGAGCTGGGCCAGCTCGCGCCGCAGTTTGCCGGCGCGACCTGGCGCCCGCAGTTGCCCGATGCCGTGGAGCGGGAACTTGCGGCCGTCGAACAGGCTGACGTCCTGGTGGTGACGACGCCGGTATTCCGTGGCACCTACACAGGGCTGTTCAAGCACTTCTTCGACTTCATCCACCAGGATGCCCTGGTCGACAAGCCCGTCCTGCTGGCGGCCACCGGCGGCAGCGAGCGCCACGCCCTGATGATCGATCACCAGTTGCGGCCGCTGTTCAGCTTCTTCCAGGCACGCACCTTGCCGCTGGGCGTGTATGCGACCGACAAGGATTTCACCGACTACCGCCTGCGGGACGAGGCCCTGATCCTGCGCGCCGACCTGGCGGTCCAGCGCGCGCTGCCGGTGATCGACTTGGCACGCCAGAGGCTGTCCGCCACGCCCGGGATGGCGGTTGCGGCCTGAAGCAAGCGCCATGCGGCCGCCGCCAGGCAGCCGAATCATTCAAGTTTTCGTAGAAATCAAGACACCCACAATGAGCCAAGACTTCACATTCAGCATCAAGAGCATTGTTTTCGATGAAAACTACCAGCCCTCGGACAGCACGCGCATCACGACCAATTTTGCCAACCTGGCGCGGGGAACCAGCCGCCAGCAGAATCTGCGCAACACCCTGAGGATGATCGACAACCGATTCAACAGCCTGGCTCGCTGGGACAACCCGAAGGCAGACCGCTACACCGTCGAGCTCGACATCATCTCCGTCGAGATGACCCTCGCGGCCAGGGACGGGGGCAATGCCTTTCCCTTGATCGAGATCCTCAAGACCACCATCCTCGACAGGAAGACCGGCGAGCGCATCGATGGCATCGTGGGGAACAATTTCTCTTCCTACGTGCGCGACTACGACTTCAGCGTATTGCTGCCCGAGCACAACAACGACAAGGCCGCGTTCAGCATCCCGGAGGATTTCGGCGATCTGCACGGCAAGCTCTTCCAGCACTTCCTGCGCTCCGACGCCTACAAGGAACACTTCGGCAAGCCTCCCGTCATCTGCATCAGCGCATCCAGCAGCAAGACCTATCTGCGGACGGAAAACCGCCACCCCATCCTGGGCGTCGAGTATCTGCAGAACGAGTTTTCCTCGACCGACCGGTATTTCGAAAAGATGGGCCTGCAGGTCCGCTACTTCATGCCTGAAGGCAGCGTGGCGCCCCTGGCTTTCTATTTCTCGGGCGACCTGCTCGGCGACTACACCAATCTCGAGCTCATCGGCACCATCAGCACGATGGAAACGTTCCAGAAAATCTACCGCCCCGAGATCTACAACGCCAATTCCGCCGCGGGAAATGCCTACCAGCCCAGCCTGAAAAACACGGACTACTCCTTGACGCAAATCGTCTACGACCGGGAGGAACGCAGCCAGCTTGCCGTCAAGCAGGGAAAGTTCACGGAAGAGCATTTCATCAAGCCATATAAAAACCTGCTCGAGCAATGGGCTGCCAATTACACCGTCTGACCCCACCCAATACGCGGAACCATTCATCATGAAAAAGCTTTTGCCCACCTCCACCGCCGGCAGCCTGCCCAAGCCCTCCTGGCTCGCGGAGCCTGAAAAACTCTGGTCGCCCTGGAAACTGCAGGAAGAAGGATTGGTGGAAGGCAAGCAGGATGCCTTGCGCCTGTCGCTGCAGGAGCAGCAACAGACAGGCATCGATATCGTCAGCGATGGCGAGCAGACTCGCCAGCATTTCGTCACCACGTTCATCGAGCACCTCAGCGGTGTCGATTTCGAGAAGCGGGAAACGGTCAGGATCCGTGATCGCTATGATGCGAGCGTGCCCACCGTCGTCGGCGCCGTGAGCCGCCAGAAACCTGTTTTCGTCGAGGACGCGAAGTTCCTGCGCCAGCAGACCACGCAGCCCATCAAGTGGGCGCTGCCCGGCCCCATGACGATGATCGACACGCTCTACGACAGCCACTACAAGAGCCGCGAAAAACTCGCCTGGGAATTCGCCAAGATCCTCAACCAGGAGGCCAAGGAGCTGGAGGCTGCCGGCGTGGACATCATCCAGTTCGATGAACCTGCCTTCAACGTCTTCTTCGACGAGGTGAACGACTGGGGCGTCCCCACCCTGGAGCGGGCCATCGAGGGGCTCAAATGCGAAACCGCCGTGCACATTTGTTATGGCTACGGCATCAAGGCCAATACCGACTGGAAGAAGACGCTGGGCTCCGAGTGGCGCCAGTATGAAGAGTCCTTCCCCAAGCTACAGCAATCCAGCATCGACATCGTGTCGCTGGAGTGCCACAACTCGCACGTTCCCATCGACCTGATCGAACTCATCCGCGGCAAGAAAGTCATGGTGGGCGCCATCGACGTCGCGACCCACGCCATTGAAACGCCCGAGGAAGTGGCCAACACCCTGCGCAAGGCGCTCAAATTCGTGGACGCCGACAAGCTCTATCCTTGCACCAACTGCGGCATGGCGCCCCTGCCCCGCCACGTGGCAAGAGGCAAGCTGAACGCCCTCAGCGCGGGCGCGGCGATCATCCGCGGGGAACTGCCGGCCTGATGCCCTGCCGGGCGCGGCGGTCGCGCGAGGACTTGCCGCTGAAATGAAAAAACCGCGATGGCCATCGCGGTTTTTTTTCATCTGGCAGCGCCATCCGGACACAGCGGCATCAGCTCGACGCAGGCAGTTCCATGCCTTCTTCCCAGTTCGCCGAACGGGCCTCTTCTTCCTTGTGCGTCAGCGGCTCGATGAATGTCGCATGAAGGTCCTCCGCGGACATCGGCTTGCCCAGGAGCCAGCCCTGCACCCGCTGGCATTGCAGGGCCGCCAGGGCGGCATACTGGCCTTCGGTTTCGACCCCTTCGGCGACGATCTCGCGTTCCAGGCGGCGGGACAGCTCGACGATGGTGCCCACGATGGCCTGGGCCCCCGGATCGGTTTCCAGGTCACGCACGAAGGACCGGTCGATCTTGATGGTGTCGAAAGGAAGCTGGTGCAGATAGCCCAGGCTGGAATAGCCCGTGCCGAAGTCGTCGATGGCGACCTTCACGCCGGCGCGCCGGAGTTCGGCCAGGCGTGAGATTTCACCGCCCGCGGCGGCCACCAGCACGCCTTCGGTGATTTCCAGCTCGAGGCGCTCGGGCGCGAGCCCGGTACGGTCCAGCACCGTGCGCACATCGCGCACCATCTGCACTTTCTCCAGCTGGATCGGCGACAGGTTGACCGACAGATACCAGGACTCGGGCCAGCGCGCGGCTTCGGCGCAGGCGTTTTCCAGCACCCACGCGCCCAGCGGCACGATGAGCTCGGTTTGCTCGGCCAGGGGAATGAACTGCATCGGCGGCACCAGGCCGCGTTCGGGGTGGTTCCAGCGCAGGAGCGCCTCGAACCCTGCGAGCTGACGCGAGGCGGAATCGAAAATGGGCTGGTAATGGACAAACAGCTGGTCGGACGACTGCATCGCGGCGCGCAGGTCATCTTCCAGGGATTCCATGTCCACCACCTGCGACAGCGCGTAGACGCTGTGGCCGCTGCGCGTGTTGCGCACGGCGCGCACGATGGACTCGGCGCGCAGGAAGTGAATGGTGAGCAGCAGCAGGACGCCGCAGGGCACGAAAAGCATCGTGCCCAGCAGCGCCATGTTCAGGTATTGCAGGCTGATCTGGTGGACGGACCAGAAATACCAGACGGGCACCAGCCCCAGCGCGATCAACAGGGGGATGCCGCCGCACAGGCCGAGCAGCATGGAGCCGCCCCGGCGGGACACGAACCAGCACAGCAGCAGGACGACACCGAGACCTTCGAACAGAAGAATCGAGACGACCAGCAGAGTAAAGGTGTCAAGCATCGCGCACCGGCAAGCGCCCTGCCTCGGACCACAGGGAAGTACCGGTCACGCCCGACAAACCGCCTGCGAGCATTCAGACCGCCATATTGGCGATTTCCTGGTACGCCGAGACCAGCTTGTTGCGGACCTGGACCGCGCCCTGGAACGCAAGGCTGGCCTTCTGGATATCGATCATCACGTCATTCAGGGAAACATCCGGCGCGCCCAGCTCGAAGGCCCGGGCCTGGGCCTGCGACGCATTCTGCGCATCGGACACCTTGCGGATGGAACGCTGCAGTTCGGCAGCGAAACCACCCTGCACGGCGCTCGGCTCGCGGCTGATCGCCGACAGTTCCCCCGCCTGGGACGCGCGCACGGCGGCCCGCATCTGCTGAAGCATGCTTTCGATGCCAGACAGGTTCTGGATAGCCATCTGAATAAATTCCGTAGAAAACGCCAAGTGCAGCTAGGCTAACCCGTCCCCTGGCATGCCTATCCCTCAAATAACGGGAAAAAACCCGACATTTCGGCGTTTGACCGGGCAGAGGCGCGCAGCATGATGCCACATCCCCAACGCCACCGCTCGCCCGGCCCAGACCCATAGACCTAAATAGCGGGGAAAAAGCGGGCTTTTCGGCGCTTGCCGGCCGCGTCCCCGCGGCCATAATCCACGCTTGTCTGATCAGATTCACGTTGCATGCGATCCCGCCCGCCCGTTCCAATGCGTCCCCTGACTTCCCGAATCCGCCCGGAGGCCCGTCAATGAACGAGCAGGTCGCCACCGCGCCGCCGGCTGCCACGCGCTTCCCGCTGCTGGACAAGCTGCGCGCCCTGCCCCGAACCGTCCAGCTGGGTGGCGCTGCCGCCCTGGTGACGGTCATCGTCGCCGCGCTGCTGTTCACGCGCGGGCCTGACTACAAGGTGCTCTTCTCCAACCTGAGCGAACGCGATGGCGGCGCCATCGTGGCCGCGCTCGGGCAGATGAACGTCCCCTACAAGTTCGCCGACAACGGCGGCGCACTGATGGTGCCGGCCGACAAGGTGCACGAGATGCGCCTGCAGCTTGCCAGCCAGGGCCTGCCGCGCGGCGGCTCCGTCGGCTTCGAGATCCTCGACACCGCCCGTTTCGGCGCCAGCCAGTTCGCCGAACAGATCACCTACCAGCGCGGCCTGGAAGGCGAACTCGCCCGTTCCATCCAGTCCATGCACTCCGTGCAGGGCGCCCGTGTGCACCTGGCCATTCCCCGCCAGTCGCTTTTCGTACGCGAGCGCCAACCGCCCTCGGCCTCGGTGCTGGTGAACCTCTATCCCGGCCGCAGCCTGAGCGACTCGCAAGTCTCGGCGATTGCCTGGCTGGTCTCGTCCAGCGTGCCCGAACTGGTGGTGGACAACGTCTCCATCGTCGACCAGACGGGCAAGCTGCTGTCCTCGCCCGGCGGCGAAGGCCGCGGCATGGACGCCGACCAGTTGCGCTATGTCCGCGAAATGGAACAGCGCACCATCGAACGCATCCTGAGCCTGCTCAACCCCCTGGTCGGCTATGGCAACGTGCATGCCCAGGCCACCGCCGAAGTCGATTTCGCCCAGCGCGAACAGACCTCCGAGGTCTATCGTCCGAACCAGGAGCCCGGCCAGGCCTCCATCCGCAGCCAGCAGACCAGCGAGTCCAGCCAGCAGGGCGTGAATCCCGCCCAGGGCGTTCCCGGCGCGCTGACCAACCAGCCCCCGCCCAACGCGGTCGCCCCCATCGTCACGCCCCCGCCTCCCGGCCAGCAGGGCCAGCCAGGCCAACAGGGACAGCAGCAGGGTCAACAGGGCCAGCAGAACGGCCAGCAGGCCGGCACCGGCCAGGTGGCGGCCGTCACGACCAACAACCGCCGCGACAACACCACCAACTACGAGCTGGATCGCACGATCAGCCACGTCAAGCAGCCCACCGGCGCGCTCACGCGCATGTCGGTGGCGGTGGTGTTGAACTACCGCGCCGACGAGAACGGCGAGGCCAAGGCCCTGCCCCAGGAAGAGCTGGACAAGCTGACCGCGCTGGTGCGTGAAGCCATGGGCTATTCCGAAGCGCGCGGAGACAGCCTGAACGTGGCCAACAGCCCGTTCACCAACAACGAGCCGGTCGTCGCCGTGTGGCGCGATCCCGAGAACATCGCGCTGGCCAAGCAGCTGCTGTGGTACCTGGTCCTCGGCCTGGCCCTGATCTGGCTGTGGCGCAGCATCGTGCGCCCGCTGGTGCGACGCCACATCGACCCGGTGCTGGAAGAAGCCGCCGAGGAAACCGTCGACCTCGACGCCGACCGCGAGGCCCTCGCTGCGGCCCGGGCTCACCAGCTCAGCCGCTACGAAGAGAACCTGGAGGTGGCCCGCAAACTGGCCGCCCAGGATCCGCGCGCCGTGGCGCTCGTCATTCGAACCTGGATAGAGAAAGATGGAAGCAAATGACGGCCTGACCCGTAGCGCGATCCTGCTGATGTCGCTCGGCGAGGACGCCGCTGCCGAGGTCTTCAAGTATCTGAACGCCCGCGAAATCCAGCAGATGGGCGCGGCCATGGCCAGCCTGAAGCAGGTCTCGCGCGAAACCGTCAGCGACGTGCTGGAGGACTTCCGCCACGAGGCCGACCAGTTCATCGCGGTCAACCTGGGCTCGGACGACTACATCCGCGCCGTGCTGACCAAGGCGCTGGGCAGCGACCGCGCCGCGGGCCTGCTGGAAGACATCCTGGATCCGGGCGACGGCAGCAGCGGCATCGATTCGCTGAACTGGCTGGACGCCTCGACGGTGGCCGAGCTCATCGGCGACGAGCATCCGCAGATCATCGCGACCATCCTGGTCCACCTGGAGCGCGACCGCGCCGCCGGCGTGCTGGCCCTGCTCTCCGAGCGCCTGCGCAACGACGTCATGCTGCGCATCGCCACCTTCGGCGGCGTGCAGCCTGCCGCGCTGGGCGAACTGACCGAAGTGCTGAACAACATGCTGGCAGGCCAGGGCGCGAAGCGCAGCAAGATGGGTGGCGTGCGCACCGCGGCCGAGATCCTGAACATGATGAACAGCGCCGACGAGGAGGCCGTGGTCAACAGCCTGCGCGAACGCGACGCGGACCTGGCCCAGAAGATCGTCGACGAGATGTTCGTCTTCGACAACCTGATCGACGTCGAGGATCGCGGCATCCAGCTCATCCTGAAGGAAACCGACAACGACACGCTGATGATCGCCCTGAAGGGCGCATCGGAAGACCTGCGCGACAAGTTCCTGCGCAACATGTCCAGCCGCGCCGCCGATACGCTGCGCGAGGACCTGGAAGCCCAGGGCCCCGTGCGCATGTCCAAGGTCGAGGGCGAGCAGAAGAAGATCCTGCAGATCGCCCGCCGCCTGGCCGAGAGCGGCCAGATCGTCCTGGGCAGCCAGGGAGACGACGCGTATGTCTGACGCGCCCTATGCCGGCTTGGGAGTGCGGACGCCTGCGCGTCCGTGGCGCCGCTGGCAGATGGAGGCGTTCGACCAGCCGCAGCAGGCACTCTCGCCCGAGGAGTCGGCTGCCGCAACCGCCAAGCGCGTCGCCGAGCTGAGCGCGCGCCACGAAGCCGCCTGCAAGGCCGGCTACGAGGAAGGCAAGGAAATCGGCCGCAAGGAAGGCCATGCCGAAGGCCTGGAGGCCGGGCGCGCCGAGGGCCAGGCCGCCGGCCAGGCAACGGGCTACGAAGCAGGCCTGGCCGACGGCCGCGCCGCCGCCCAGGCCGAAGCGCAGCGCCTGAACACGCTGGTGCAGGCAACCGCCGACTCGCTGTCGCGCGTCGAGGCGGAAATGGGTCAGGCGCTGCTCACGCTGGCGCTGGACATCGCCCGCCAGGTCGTGCGCACCACCCTGGCCGAACAGCCCGACACGGTGCTTGCCGCCGTCCGCGAAGTGCTGCATGCCGACCACGGCGATGCCGCGCCCCTGCGGCTGTGGGTGCACCCGGCCGACCAGGCGATGATCCGGCAGCACCTGGGCGACGAGCTGGCTGCCGGCAAGTGGTCCCTGTGGACCGACGAAACGCTGACGCCTGGCGGATGCCGGGCCGAGACCGCCTACGGCACCATCGACGCCACGCTGGAAACGCGCTGGCGCCGTGTCGCGGCCTCGCTGGGCAAATCCCAGGAATGGTCCCCCGAACCGTGAGCCGCCCAGAATGAGCACGCACGCCGACCCCTCGCCGCTCGCCCCGCCGGTCCCCGTGATCGACCGCTGGGCGACGCAGTTGCAGATCGGCTCGATCCGTGCGGCCGCCACCGACCCGTGGCACGCCACGGGCCGCATCGTGCGCGCCACCGGACTGGTGCTGCAGGCCACGGGCCTGCGCCTGCCCGTGGGCGCCGCCTGCAAGATCGAAATCGCCCCGGGCCATGACCACTGGGCCGATGCCGAGGTCGTCGGCTTCGACGGCCACATGCTCTACCTGATGCCGCAGGCCGACATCTCCGGCCTGCCGCCCGGCGCACGCGTGATGCCGGGCGAGCCGCCCGTGCAGCGCGCCATTCCCCTGCCCCGCAAGGCCGAGCTGAACGGCAACGCCAAGCCGGCCCGCGGCCGCCACCTTCCGGTGGGACAGGCGCTGCTGGGCCGCGTGGTCGACGGCGCGGGCCGCCCGCTGGACGGCCTGGGCCCGCTGGAAGGCGCAGACCTGGCGCCCCTTACCGCGCCGCCCATCAATCCGCTCACGCGCGCGCCGGTGGACACCGTGCTGGACGTGGGGGTGCGCGCCATCAACGGTCTCCTGACCGTCGGCCGCGGCCAGCGCATGGGCCTGTTCGCCGGCTCAGGCGTGGGCAAGAGCGTGCTGCTGGGCATGATGGCCCGCTACACGAAGGCGGAGGTCATCGTCGTCGGGCTCATCGGCGAACGCGGCCGCGAAGTGAAGGAATTCATCGAGCACAACCTCGGCCCCGAGGGCATGCGCCGCGCGGTCGTGGTTGCCGCGCCCGCCGACGTGTCGCCGCTGCTGCGCCTGCAGGGCGCCGCCTATGCGACGCGCCTGGCCGAGTATTTCCGTGACCTGGGCAAGGACGTCCTGCTCATCATGGACTCGCTCACCCGCTATGCCATGGCCCAGCGCGAAATCGCGCTGGCCATCGGCGAACCGCCCGCCACCAAGGGCTATCCGCCCTCGGTGTTCGCGAAACTGCCCGCGCTGGTCGAGCGCGCCGGCAACGGCGCCCCGGTCAACGGCTACAAGGCAGGATCCATCACCGCCTTCTATACCGTGCTGACCGAAGGCGACGACCAGCAGGACCCCATTGCAGACGCCGCACGGGCCATCCTGGACGGGCACGTCGTGCTGTCGCGCTCGCTGGCCGAGGCCGGCCACTACCCCGCCATCGACATCGAAGCCTCGATTTCGCGGGTGATGACGGCCATCGTGCCCGCGGAGCAGTTCGCCCAGGTGCGGCGTTTCAAGCAGATGCTGTCGCGCTACCAGCGCAACCGTGACCTCATCGCCGTGGGCGCCTATGCGCCCGGCAACGATCCGCAGCTGGATGAGGCCATCGAAAAGTACCCCTGGCTGGAAGGCTTCCTCCAGCAGGACATCGGCGTGAGCGTGAATTACGGTCAGGCCGTGGAGCAGCTGCGCAACGTTTTCCAAGGAAACGGCCATGGCTTCTAAGCTCCCCCTCGACACGCTGATCGGCCTTGCCCGCGAGAGCACGGACGACGCCGCCCGCCGCCTGGGCCAATTGCAAGGTGCGCGCCAGCATGCAGCCCAGCAGCTCGGCATGCTGCAGGATTACCGCCAGGATTACCTGGAAAAGCTCCAGCAGGCGATGCAGGGCGGCATGCCCGCAGCCGACTGCTACAACTACCAACGATTCATCGCGACGCTCGACGAGGCGATCCACCAGCAGATGCTGGTCCTGGGCCGCGCCGACGAGCAGCTCGAGGGCGGCAAGGTGAAGTGGCGCGAGGAAAAGCGCCGCCTCAACTCGTTCGACGCCTTGCTGGTTCGCCAGGAACGCGCCGAGGCGATCGTCGAGAACCGCCGGGAACAGCGCGCCAATGACGAGTTCGCTGCTCGCCTGATGCGCCACCCCGCTGGCGTGCACTGAGCCGGCCGCCACACGCATACCCCAAGGAATTTCCATGACCAACATCATGACGACGCTGATTGCCTCTCCCACCCAGCCGGCCGCCAATGCGGCCAGCACCGGCGCCGCGGACAGCCAATCGGCCGCCGCCAGCCCCTTTTCCCAGGTGCTGGCCGACCAGCGCGGCGCCAGCGATGGCCAGCCGGTGGCCGGCCACGAGCCGGTCAAGGCTGGCGGCAAGCGCCCGGCAGGCCGCCAGGAAGACGCCGACACCGCCGAATCGGCACAGACGCCCGATGCCGCCCTGATTGCCCAGGCCACGCTGCCCGAGCAGGCGCTGGACATTGCCCTCCAGGTTGCTGCGCAACTGCGTGGCAACGGCCAGCCGGATGCGGGCGCACAGGCCGGCAGCCGCGCCAATGCGCTGACCGGCGAGATCGCCGGCCGTGGCCGCCAGCTCGCCGAACGCGGCCTGCTCGCCGATGCCGCCGCGCGCCTGCCCGCCGGGCAGGCCCAGGCGGACGACCAAGCCGCGGTCCCGCTGCAAGCCGCGCTGGGATCCCTCGCCCGTCCGCTGACCCAGGCCGACGCCGCCCTGCCGGGCCAGGCGCCTGCCGGCGCCGCCGTGACGTCACGCGGCGCGGGCGCACGCGAGCAAGCCCTCCGTGGCGACGCGCTCAAGGCCTCGGCGTTGTCGCCCAAGGCCAACACCGACGCGGGCACGACCGCGCAACAGGCGCGCGGCGACAATCTGCAGGCTGCGCTCGAGGCATTCGCAGCGCCGCAAACCGCGCAACAACCCGCCCATGCCACGCACCAGGGCGACAAGCCGCCCGTCGACGCCGCCCTGCTCGCTCACGCGGCGCAAGCTCCCACCCATGCCTCGCAGCTGGGCCATGCGCCTGCCGCTGCCCCCGTGCTGCTCGGCCACCTGGCAACCCCCGTGGGCGCACCCGGCTGGGGCACGGAGCTCGGCCGCCAGATGATCGTCATGAGCCAGACGGCCGACAACCTGAAGCAGGTGGCGGAACTGCGCCTGGATCCGCCCGACCTGGGCCCGCTGCGCGTCTCCCTGACCTTGCAGGACGGCGTGGCAAGCGCCGTGTTCGTCTCGGCGCACCCGGCTGTGCGCCAGGCGCTCGAATCAGCGCTGCCCAGCCTGGAACAATCGCTGGCCCAGGCGGGCATCTCGCTCGGACAGGCCAACGTCAGTGACCAGGGCACGGCCAGCCAGCAGGCGCAGCAAGGCCTTCAGGCTGGCACGCAGGGCCGTTCAGGCAAGGGGGAAAACGGCGACGGCCTGGTGGCGGAAGCCGGCAACGGCGACACCCCGCGCCGGATCGACAGCAACGCCCTGGTGGATACCTTCGCCTGAGGGGTGGGCGCCGACGGGAAACCTTTTCCGCAATAGAACGAGCTACCCGTCTTTAGACCCCTTTTTCCTACCCATATCGCGGGCCGATTTCCTTCAGAATCGGCAGTATTGGCAGATAACCTGTGCTCTTGCGGCACACGCACGTACAGACACCACAGATGGCGACCGTAAAATCCTCCTCCATGCCCACACGAAGCACCCTGCCCGCCAGCGGTGGCAGCAGGTTGCTGCGCCCCTTGCTGGCCGTGGCAGCCCTCGTGCTCGTGGCCGGTGCCAGCGTGGCGACCACCTGGATGATCACGACCCGCATGCACGAGTCGGAAACCCAGGCGCAACAGGCGCAGGCCCAGGGCCCGGATGGCCCGGTACCCGTCACGTACAAGGCGCCGCCCGCCACGCCGGTGGCCGTGCCCGCGCCCATCTTCTTCGCGCTGGAACCCTTCACCGTCACGGTCTCGGGCCCGGCCGACGACCTGGACCGCATCCTGCACGTCGGCATCACGCTGCGCGTTGCCGACGAGCAGTCGCGCCAGCGCATCGAAAAATACCTTCCTGAAGTGCGCAGCCGCGTGCTGATGGTCCTGTCGGCCCAGCCCGCGCAAACCATCCACACGCAGCAAGGCAAGCAGGATCTGGTCGCCGCCGTCGTCCAGGCCGTGTCGCGCCCCTTCTCGCCGCTGCCTGACGGCCAAGCCGTCACCGACGTCCTCTTTACCGCTTTCGTGGTGCAGTAAGCATGGCCTATGAGGCTTTCCTGTCGCAGGACGAGGTCGACGCCCTGTTGGCGGGCGTCACCGGCGAGAACGACAGTCCCGAACAGAAGCCGTCGGAACAGAACGGCGTACGCGCCTATGACCTGAGCTCCCCCGAGCGGGTCGTGCGCCGGCGCATGCAGACGCTGGAGCTGATCAACGAGCGCTTCGCGCGCCAGTTGCGCTCGCTGCTGCTGAACTTCATGCGCCGCAACGCCGACATCACCGTCGGTTCCATCCGCATCCAGAAGTACTCGGACTTCGAGCGCAACCTGCCCGTGCCGAGCAATCTGAACATGGTGCAGATGAAGCCGCTGCGCGGCACGGCGCTCTTCACCTACGACCCGAACCTGGTGTTCCTGGTCATCGACAGCATGTTCGGCGGCGATGGCCGCTACCACACGCGCGTCGAAGGCCGTGATTTCACCACCACCGAACTGCGCATCATCCGCCGTCTGCTGAATCTGACCCTCGAGAGCTACGGCCGCTCGTGGGAGCCGGTCTACCCGGTGGAGTTCGAATACGTGCGTTCGGAAATGCACACGAAATTCGCCAGTATCACGGGCAGCAACGAAATCGTCGTGGTCACCTCGTTCCACATCGAATTCGGCGCCAGCGGCGGCGAACTGAACATCTGCCTGCCCTACTCGATGATCGAGCCGGTGCGCGATCTGCTGACCCGCCCGCTGCAGGACACGACGCTCGAGGCCGTGGACCAGCGCTGGATGCACCAGCTCAACCGCCAGATCCGCAGTGCCGACGTGGAGCTGATCGCCGAGTTCGGCAGCATTCCCTCGTCCATCCGCCAACTGCTGCGCCTGCAGGTCGGCGACGTGCTGCCCATCGACATTCCCAAGCAGATCGTCGGTTCGATCGACGGCGTGCCTGTCATGGAATGCAGCTACGGCACCCATGACGGCCAATATGCCCTGCGCGTGAATACCCTGCGCACTCAACACCTGGAAGACACCCACAAGGTCACCCCTCATGACTGACGCCAACAAAGAGCCCGATACCGCGCCGGTCTCGAATCCCGATACCGCCAAGTCGGCGAGCGACGACTGGGCCGAAGCCCTGGCCGAGCAGACTGCGAAGTCCACCCCCGCCGCCACGCAGGCCGAAGGCCTGCAGAATTCCGATGACTGGGCTGCCGCCCTGGCCGAGCAAAGCGCGGCCAGCGCGCCGGCCGCAGCGCCGGCTGCCGCAGCACCGGCTGCCGCTGCCCCCGCGCCCGCCAAGCCTGCCGCCCAATCGGCCGCCAAGACCGTGTTCCAGCCGCTGTCGGCACAATCCGACGGCGTGGGCGCCGACATCGACCTCATCATGGACGTGCCCGTCCAATTGACGGTCGAGCTGGGCCGCACCCGCCTCACCATCAAGAACCTGCTCCAGCTGGGCCAGGGGTCGGTGGTGGAGCTGGATGGCCTGGCCGGCGAACCCATGGACATCTTCGTCAACGGCTACCTGATCGCCCAGGGCGAAGTCGTGGTGGTCGAAGACCGCTATGGCATCCGCCTGACCGACATCATCACCCCGTCCGAACGCATCAACCGGCTCAACACCCGCCGCTGATCGCAAGCCGCCATGACCGAGACCGCACTCATACGCGTCGTCGTCGGGCTGTTGCTGGTCGTCGCCACGATACTGTCGCTCGCCTGGCTGGCGCGCCGCTCGGGCCTTCTGGCCCGGGGCGCGCCCGGCCTGCTCAAGAACGTCGCCACGCTGACCCTGGGTCCGCGCAATCACGTCACCGTCATCCAGGTCGATGAAACCTGGCTCGTGGTGGGCGTCACCAACACCCAGATGACCCTGCTGCACACGCAGCCCGCACGTCCGCTGGAGTCCGGCGCCGCCACCGCCGCCGCCACCACGGCCGCCGCGCCTTTCGCCGAGAAGCTCGCCCGCGCCTTGCAGCGCAAGCCCTGACCCTGTTCATCGGGGCGCACTGCCACTTTCCCGCCTGGACATGACCGCCCTCGCCCGCCGTATGCCTACTCCTCGCCGCGGACTCGCTCCGTTGCTCGCCCTGCTGGCCTTGCTGGCTGCCTGCCTGCTGCCCTGGGCCGCGCAGGCCCAGGCCACGCTGCCAGCCATCACCGCCACGCCGGGTCCTGGCGGCAGTTCGACGTATTCGTTCAGCATGCAGACCCTGCTGCTGCTCACGATGCTGTCCTTCCTGCCGGCCATGCTGCTGATGATGACCGGCTTCACCCGCATCATCATCGTGCTGGGCCTGCTGCGCAACGCCATGGGCACCAACACCACGCCGCCCAATCACGTGCTGATCGGCCTGGCGCTGTTCCTGACCTTCTACACGATGTCGCCGGTCTTCGACCGCATCTACGCCGAGGCCTACCAGCCGCTGTCGGCAGGCACCATTTCCTTCGAGGTCGCCGTCGAACGCGGCGCCGTGCCGCTGCGCGACTTCATGATGAAGCAGACCCGAGAAACCGACCTGGCGCTCTTTGCCGACATGGCGGGCATCCCGGCCATGGAGGGCCCCGAAGCGGTGCCCATGCGCGTCCTGGTGCCGGCCTTCATCACCAGCGAACTGAAGACGGCGTTCCAGATAGGGTTCAGCATCTTCATCCCCTTCCTCATCATCGACCTGGTGGTGGCCAGCGTGATGATGGCGCTGGGCATGATGATGGTGCCGCCCATCACGATCGCCCTGCCCTTCAAGCTGATGCTCTTCGTACTGGCCGACGGCTGGAACCTGCTGCTGGGTTCACTGGCGCGCAGTTTCTACCAATAGTTTCCGCAGGATCGCCCCGCGATGGATTCCCAATTCGTCATGACGCTCGCCTACCAGGCGATGAAGATCACCCTGGCCATGGCCGGCCCCCTGCTGCTGATCACGCTGGCCGTCGGCCTGCTGATCAGCATCTTCCAGGCCGCCACCCAGATCAATGAAATGACGCTGTCTTTCATTCCCAAGCTGCTGGCCATGTGCGCGGCGCTGGTGCTGCTGGGTCCTTGGCTGATCACCATGATGACGGACTACATCCGCCAGGTGCTCCAGCAGATCCCCAGCCTGGTTTCCTGACCGGGCGCGCCACCGGCATCCCATGCTGTCCTTCACGCTCGAACAGCTCTATGGCTGGCTGGGCCAGTTCATGTGGCCCTTCGTGCGCATGCTGGCGCTGATCGGCACAGCGCCGCTGTTCAGCGAATCCACGATTCCCGCCCGCGTGAAAGTCGGCCTGGCCGCCATGCTGGCCATGGCCGTCTCGCCGGCCATCGCCATCCCCGACGTTTCCCCCGGCTCCTATGACGCGGTCTGGCTGATCATCCAGCAGGTGCTCATCGGCATCTCGATGGGCCTGACCATGCGCGTGGTCTTCGCCGCCGTGCAGGCGGCCGGCGAGCTGGTCGGCCTGCAGATGGGCCTGTCCTTCGCCTCGTTCTTCGACCCCTCCATGGGCGCCAACACGGCCGTGCTCTCGCGTCTCTTCAACGTCTTCGCCATGTTGCTGTTCCTGGCGCTGGACGGCCACCTGCTGCTGTTGGCCACGCTCGTGCGCTCCTTCGACACCCTGCCCATCTCGGCGGGCCCGCTGGACGTCAACGGCTGGGGCGTGCTGACGGAATGGGGCTCGCAGATCCTGATGTCCGGCCTGCTGCTGGCGCTGCCCCTCATCACGGTGCTGCTGACCGGCAACCTGGCCATGGGCATCCTGAACCGCACGGTGCCGCAGATGTCGGTGTTCGCGGTGGGCTTCCCCATCAGCCTGACGGTGGGCCTCGTGATCCTGATGGTGGTCCTGCCGCAGACCACGCCCTTCATCGAGCGCATGATCATGAGCGGCTTCGAAACCATGAGCCGCGTCGTGGACGGACTGGCCGGACGCTAGCGGCGCCGCCCAGTCCTTGCCGTCTTTACTGCTGGCGAGACTCGATCCGGAACACCCGGATGGCGTTGCGCAGCTCCTGGGCCTGGCTCGACAGCTCGGTCACCGTGCCGCCCAGTTGCTGGACCAGCGCGGCATTCTGCTGCGTGACGCCGTCCATCTGCGCGACCACGCGGTTGACCTGCTCGATGCCTGTCGATTGCTCGTCGGACGCCGCGGAGATCTCGCTGATGATGTCCGTCACGCGGCGCACCGAATCCACGATTTCCTGCATCGTGTCGCCCGCTTCGGATGCCTGCGTCGAGCCTTCGCCCACGCGCTGGACCGAATCCTCGATGAGACCCTTGATCTCCTTGGCCGCCTGCGCGCTCTTTTGCGCCAGGCTGCGCACCTCGCCCGCGACCACCGCGAAGCCCTTGCCGGACTCGCCCGCGCGCGCCGCCTCGACCGCGGCATTCAACGCCAGGATGTTGGTCTGGAAGGCAATGCCTTCGATGATCGTGACGATCTCGGCAATCTTGTTCGAACTCTGCGAGATGCCCTGCATGGTGTCCACCACGCGCCCCACCGCCTGGCCGCCGCGCCGGGCGACTTCCATGCTGGTGGCGGCCAGCGCGTTGGCCTGGCGTGCGCTGTCTGCGTTCTGGCGCACCGTCGAGGTCAACTCTTCCATGCTGGCGGCAGTCTGCTCCAGCGACGCCGCCTGCTCCTCGGTACGGCGGGACAGATCCGTGTTGCCCTGCAGGATGCCCCCGGCGGCCTGCGTGGTGCCGGCAATGCCGCGATAGACGTCATGCGCGATGCCCAGCAGGCTCTTGCGCATCATGTCCAGGTAGAACTGAAGGCGGGCGACCTCGTCGGTGCCCTCGTGATCGATGCGCATGGCCAGGTTGCCCGCGGCAATCTGGCGCGCCACGCCTGCCGCATCGCGCAGGGGCGCCAGCACCGAACGTCCCAGGCGCAGCGAATGGAGATAGATCACGGCGATACCGGCAACCGTGGCGCCCACCAGCAGGCCTGCCGACGTCGTGCCCAGGCTGTTCCAGGCTTGCGCCAGGCCAGCGGCGCAAGCGCCGGCGAACAAGGCCGACGACAGCGTCGCCTGGCGAAACAGACGGCTGCGCAGCCCGGAGCGGAAGGGAAAGGCGAGCACGCCGACCAGGCGGCGCAAGCCCGTGGCCTCGACCTTGCCTCGGTGCAGCCGCAAGCCGCGCGCCGTGCCGCCATTGATGCGGGCATACAAGGCGTCAGCGGCCTCGACCTGCTCACGGGCGGGTTGCACGCGCACGGAGGTATAGCCCGTGATCTCGCCTTCCTCGATGATCGGGGTGACCGTGGCCAGCACCCAGTAGAAGCTGCCGTCCTTGCAGCGATTCTTGACCACGCCGCCCCACGAGGCGCCAGACGTCAGCGTCTCCCACATGTCGGCATAGGCTGCCGGCGGCATATCGGGATGACGCACGATGTTGTGCGGCGAACCGAGCAATTCGCTCAGCGCAAAGCCGCTGATGGCCACGAACGCGGGATTCGCGTAGGTGATGATGCCTTTGGTATCGGTTCGGGAGATCAGGTACTGGTCTTCGCGGACCAGCACTTCATTGTCATAGACAGGCAAATTCTTGCGCACGGGACTCTCTTCCAGGTTGCGGGAGATGTACTGGTGTGGCTAAGTACCTATCGCACGTCCCCTTGCAGGACGCGCATCACCGCTTGCAAAGCCACAACCACAACCGCCCCCCCTTTGAGCGATTGTGGCCTTGCAGAACCTAGAACCCGCTAGGCGCCAGCCAGTGCGGGCATGCCGTCATCGGCACCCGGGCTTGGACGTTGCGCACCCAGCTGGGCACGCACGTCGATCACTTCACCGCCTTGCAGGCGGAACACGGCCACGGCTTCGGCAAGCTTGACCGCCTGCTCCTGCAGCGAGCCCGCGGCGGCGGCGGCTTCCTCCACCAGCGCGGCGTTCTGTTGCGTCACTTCGTCCATCTGCGTGACCGCACGGTTCACCTGCTCGATGCCGGTCGACTGCTCCTGCGAGGCCGCCGAGATCTCGCCCATGATGTCCGTCACGCGCTTGACCGACTGCACGACCTCCTGCATGGTCGCGCCTGCGCGCTCGACCTGCTGCGAGCCCGCGCCCACCTTGCTGACCGAGTCTTCGATCAGGCCCTTGATTTCCTTGGCCGCCTGCGCGCTGCGCTGCGCCAGCGAGCGCACTTCGCCCGCCACCACCGCGAAGCCCTTGCCCTGTTCGCCCGCACGCGCGGCTTCCACTGCGGCATTCAGCGCCAGGATGTTGGTCTGGAACGCAATGCCGTCGATGACCGACACGATTTCCGAGATCTTCTTCGAGCTGGCGGAGATGGCCTGCATCGTGCCGACCACCTCCGACACGGCGGCGCCACCGCGGTGCGCGACCTCCATGCTGCTGGCAGCCAGCTGGTTGGCCTGGCGGGCGTTGTCGGCGTTCTGGCGCACGGTGCCGGCCAACTGTTCCATGCTGGCGGCGGTTTCTTCCAGCGAGGCGGCCTGCTGCTCGGTGCGGCTGCTCAGGTCGGTGTTGCCGGCCGAGATCTCACGCGCGCCCACGTTGATTTCATCCACGCCATGGCGCACGGCAGCCACGGTGCGCGTCAGGCTTTCCTGCATGCGGCGCAGCGCGGCGAACAGCTGGCCGATTTCGTTGTTGGAGCGATTGTCCACGCGCTGCGTCAGGTCGCCCGCCGCGATGCGGTCGAACAGATGGCCGGCGCGCACCAGCGGCTTGACGATCACGCGGCCGAACACGACGCGCATCAGGATCATCAGCAGGATCGCCAGCACGACCGAGGCGCCCACGGCAGCCAAGCCGATCTGGAAGTTGCGCTGGGCTTGTTCGGCGATCTTGGCCTGCTCGCGGTCGATGTAGTCCGAGAAGGCGCGGATGGCCTCGACGAATGCCGCGCTGCGCGGCGTGCCGTACTGCGTGTTGACCATGTAGAAGGTCGAATAGTCCTGGCTGGCCAGAGCCTCCACCATCGTGTCGACGCCATCGTCCAGGTAAGCGCGATAGCGGCGCACCAGGTTCATGGACACCTGGCGGCCCGCCTCGTCTTCCAGCATGTTCTTCTGGAAATCGCCAAAGCTTTCGCGCACGGCGTCCAGGCGCTTCTTCGCGTCGTTGAGCGCGGTCGTGGCGTCTTGCGCGGTGGCCATGCCGGCGCCGGATTCCTGCTGGAAACGTGCCGCGACCATCAGGCCCACGCGGGCCTCAAGCATGTTGCTGTTGATCACCTGCACCTGGTTGTAACGCTGGGTCAGGCTGGCCTGGTAGTCCAGGTCCCTGGCGTTCTGGTCCAGGAAGAAAGCAGCCAATGCGCCCACGCCCGCGATCATCAGCGTGAACAGGCCCAGCACCAGCATGATCAGGGAGCCGACACGCACGTCACGCAAACTCCCCCGGCGTGTCTTGGCCGCGACGGGCTTCTTGGCCTTGGCGTTCCGCTTCTCGGGGGCTGGCGTGTGTTCTGCGTGCGTTGTCATGATTTTCTCCGCTTGGCCGTTGCCGGAATGGCATGCCCCGCCGCTTGCGCGGCGCGGACCCCCTCCGGCGCAGTGCTGGACTTTAGTTGTAGGCTCCGGTGCCCAGCAGTTTCTGACGCTGCCATGGCTCCAGGAGGATATTGTTTGTATCGACCAGCCTGATGAGTCGACCGTCAGGGCCGAAAAGCAGCATGGCTTCCTTGCGGTGGTACAGACCGTCGGTCACGAAACTGACCTTGAAAGCCCAGCGGGCAAGGCTGGTGCCATCCCCCTGGGAATAGATATCGGCAGGCTGTCCGCCCAGCGCGACCTTGGCGTCGAAGAAGGTGCTCTGCCCCGGTGTCAGCGTGCCCAGCGCCGACTCGTCGAAGTTGTGGCCTGTGGTGGAGCAGGCCGCCAACGTCAGGACGGCCAGGCTGGCAAGGCAACGCGCGAGCGTGGGCAGCAGACGGCGCATGATCAGAACGACTCCCAATCGTCTTCCGCGGGTTGGTGACGGCGCGTGGCTGACGGGCGCAACATCGGTTCGGCGGCGGGCGGCGCCTCACGGCGCGCGGCAGGACGTTCGGTGCTGGCAGCGGGCGTGGCGGCATGGCTGGCGGCGGCACCCGCCGCCGGCTTGCTGCGCCCTGCGCGCGGCGTGAGCGGCGCTGCTGCCGGCTTCGCGCCAGCCGAGGCGGAATGGCCCGTGGTGGCGGGACGCACGGCAGCCGGACGCGCGGCGGCAGGCGCCGCTGTCGCGGACGGCAGCGCGACGGGACGCTTGCGCGGCGGTTGTGCAGGCGATTGTGCAGGCGGCTGTTCGGGTTCGGCCGGGGTCGGAGCCGGAGCCGCGACGGCGGCGGGCTTGTGCTCAGGCGGGCGTTCGTTGCTGACGCCCACGCGCGGCGCCTGGCGCGACGCACCGATCTGGCGGCTGCGCACGTCGATGACTTCGCCACCGCCCTGCACGCGGAACACGGCCACGGCTTCGGCAAGCTTGACCGCCTGCTCCTGCAGCGAGCCCGCGGCGGCGGCGGCTTCCTCCACCAGCGCGGCGTTCTGTTGCGTCACTTCGTCCATCTGCGTGACCGCACGGTTCACCTGCTCGATGCCGGTCGACTGCTCCTGCGAGGCCGCCGAGATCTCGCCCATGATGTCCGTCACGCGCTTGACCGACTGCACGATCTCCTGCATGGTCGCGCCCGCGCGCTCGACCTGCTGCGAGCCCGCGCCCACCTTGCTGACCGAGTCTTCGATCAGGCCCTTGATTTCCTTGGCCGCCTGCGCGCTGCGCTGCGCCAGCGAGCGCACTTCGCCCGCCACCACCGCGAAGCCCTTGCCCTGTTCGCCCGCACGCGCGGCTTCCACTGCGGCATTCAGCGCCAGGATGTTGGTCTGGAACGCAATGCCGTCGATGACCGACACGATTTCCGAGATCTTCTTCGAGCTGGCGGAGATTTCCTGCATCGTGCCGACCACTTCCGACACGGCCGAACCGCCGCGCTGGGCGACTTCCATGCTGCTGGCAGCCAGCTGGTTGGCCTGGCGGGCGTTGTCGGCGTTCTGGCGCACGGTGCCGGCCAACTGTTCCATGCTGGCGGCGGTTTCTTCCAGCGAGGCGGCCTGCTGCTCGGTGCGGCTGCTCAGGTCGGTGTTGCCGGCCGAGATCTCACGCGCGCCCACGTTGATTTCATCCACGCC